>VFQP010000003.1_pt1 | contig 1325262 bp, 1077 predicted proteins | sample 3512351 | NCBI WGS metagenome assembly VFQP01 (sample SAMN10412372, study PRJNA504923) | tailings metagenome | isolation source: Relicate 1 Philex TSF1 revegetated site | place: Philippines: Tuba, Benguet | collected 2017-08-29 | reverse complement strand
TGCGAGATTTTAGACCCTTTCGTCACACCTGTTTTTAAGAACTTTTTCCCTTTTTTCTTACCGCTTATCGCGATTGGGAGTGCAAATGTAGAACTTTTTACTAAACTACCAAATTTTATTTTGAAACTTTTGAAGAATTTTTCTTCAGAACCTGGTGAGTATCAATTTGTTTTGTAAAGAGCGTTGCTTTATTTCAAAGCGGAGTGCAAAGGTAAGTGATTCATTTTATCTGCCAAATAATATTTAAAGTTTTTAACAAATTTTTTAATACTACTTAGTGATTATCAATTACTTATGCAAAGAGCCTTATTTTAAAAGCGGAGGGCAAAGATAGGAGCTTCTCATTTACCGGCCAACTTTTTTTGAAAAGTTTTTCGATATTTTTTTGAAGACCATCTTTGCTTTTTCAGAGAACTTTTTCCACAGTTTTGCCGAATGGGCGGCAAAGATAGGGAGCTGATCCTCCCCTCACAAATGTTTTTTAAAAGTATTTTTTAGCCCTGCATGAAAGTGCCGAAAACAGGGCATTACAGCGTAAAAGTTTTTTTCAGCTCCTCCGGAAAAATCACCTGCTGCAGGAATAAACCATGCCCCGGCACATCAAAATGGGCTTTTGTATTGTCCTTGTCCTCAATAATTTGCCTGAAATCATCCAATGTCAGCTTGCCCCTGCCTACTTTGAGCATGGTAGCCGTGAGGGCCCGTACCATCCCCCGCAGGAAACGGTCGGCCTCTACCCTGTACACCAGGCAGTCCTTTTCCCAAAACCATTCGCTCTGTTTGATCACACATTGAAAGGTTTTCACCTGGGTATTGCGTTTGGAGAAACTGGTAAAATCATTATACTCAAATAAAAGCTGTGCGGCCTGCTGTAATTTATCAAAGTCGATAGTATAAGGGAAATAATAGGCCCTGTCCTCCAGGAAAGGATTTTTACTGTTATATATATAGTAGTGGTATAACCGGCTCAGCGCATCAAAACGGGAATGCTGTTCAGCACCCACCGGGTACAGGCCCCTGATCACAATATCATCGGGCAGTATTGCATTCATCTTATACACAAAATCGGGATGGATCTTGTCCTCAAAGTCAAAATGAAAAAAGTTCTGCAAAGCGTGTACACCGGCATCGGTACGTGACGAGCCGGTGAGCATTACCGGCACCCTTTGCAAAATTTTAAATGCTTTCTCCACTTCATCCTGGACCGTATTGGCATTTTGCTGGGTCTGAAACCCGCTGTAGTTTGTTCCTTTATAGGATAATTCGAGAAAGTATCGCACCGGCATGCTGGTTATTATTTGTGCTGATAAAGCTGAAAGCGTAAAGCTCAAAGCTGAAGGCAGAAAGCTGAAAGATCATTGTTTTTACTGGATGACTTTGTTGAACTGGCCAATGTAAAAGTTATCCTTTAACTCCGCAGCCAGGCCGGGAAAGTTATTGACATCAGAAACATAGTTTTTGGCCATGGCAAAGAAGTTGTATTTACCGGCATTGGACAAAAACATATTCCCCAGGTTTTTCACCTGCGTGGTAGTAAAACATTTTGTTTTAAATACTTTTTCCGCCTCTTCAATCATGGCTTCATCATTGGTTTTGGCCACCATCTTACGTCTTACCGCCAGGAAGTCCTTTTCACTGGCATTGTTCTTACAGATATTCGCCTTCAGAATGGGTTGTTGTGTAGTGGTTGCAGGCGTTTCTTTAAAAATCTCTTTAGCCGGCGGTACAATGATGGTGATCAGTTCCTTACTGCCATTTTCAAATGCCTCTTCATACACAACCGTGGTTCCCTCCCCTGTTTCCGTAACGGCTTTTCGTTGTATGGTTGAACTGAGTAATGCTGTTTCAGCCGGCGTAATCACCGGTTTGTCTACCGGTACGGCAGGTGGTACAACAGTTTCTTTCACCGTTTCGGTAACTGCCACTGCTTCTTCTTTAACCGGGGTAACCATCTCTTTTACCACGGCTTTGGTTTCTTTTTCAGCAACAAGGGTTTCTTTTAACGGCAGCAACGTATCTTTTATTTCCTTAGTCACTGCCGCCGGTGTTTGTACAGGCGCAGGCTGTGTTTCCGCGGGTTTTGGTTCCTGTTTTACCACAACAGGTGCTTTTACCGGTGTTTCCTGTTTGGGTTTACCATATAATAAGGTAGTATCGGCAGAAGCTTTTGACAAGGCATTGGTGAAAGCTGATACATTTTCTTTTTCCAGTTTGGTAACAACGGTACTTCCTTTGGCATTGGCTGCAGGTAATAAAGCCGCCGTTTGCAGGTCAAATAAACTCAGTTCTCCCTCACCCAGCTGTTTGATAAGGTATCCTTTATCACTGTTTTGCACCTGCAGGTCAAATTTTTGCTCAACCAGTTTACCGCCGGCAAAACCAATGGTAATAGTATATGTACCCGCAGTTAGTTTAGGCAATATAAGGTAACCAGCTGCCGAAGAGCTGATAACCTTTTCATTTAATTTGATGAAAAAAGGTTGTTGCGGGTCAGTTTGTAAGTACACAAAATTGGTTCTTTGTGCTAAAACAACAGACGCCATCAATAAAAAACTCATTCCAAAAACTATCTTTCTCATGCCACTACCGGATTGTTTGTAGCTCAAAAATAACGCAATTACCGCTATAACAACACGTTAAAATCTGCTTACCTTTCATCCTTTTTTAATTTTTTTACCTTTTGTGCCATATATATTTGTAGTTTATTATTATAAAAAACATGAAAATGAAGCAGACAATACTGGTTTTAGCTGCAGTTTGCTGTAGTTTGTTAACCTATGCACAACATGCCGAAGCACCCGCCGATACCAGCTGGAAAAAGGAGTACAGGGAAACGGCACCCGTTATTAACCAACTGGTACATACCAAACTGGATGTTAAGTTTGATTACAACAAAAGTTATCTTTTGGGCAAAGCCTGGTTAACCTTACAACCACATTTTTATGCTACCGACTCTTTAACACTGGATGCCAAAGGCATGGACATACACCAGGTTGCCCTGGTAAAAGGTTCTGCCAATCAAAAACTGGCTTACAAATATGATGGCCTGTTTTTACGCATTAAACTGGATAAAAGCTATAAAGGCAAAGAAAAATACACGGTATATATTGAGTATACCGCCAAACCGGATGAATTTAAAGTTGAAGGCAGTGAAGCCATTACTGATGCCAAAGGCTTATACTTTATTAACCCCAAAGGCGAAGAAGCCAACAAGCCTACACAAATATGGACACAGGGTGAAACGGAAGCCAGCTCGGTTTGGTTCCCTACTATTGACAGGCCCAACCAGAAAACCACGCAGGAAATTTATATGACCGTGCCGGCAAAATATGTAACCCTGAGCAATGGTAAATTAATGAGCCAGAAGAAAAACACTGACGGCACACGTACCGATTACTGGAAGATGGACCTGCCACATGCGCCTTATTTATTCTTTATGGGTGTGGGTGATTATGCCGTGATCACAGACAAGTGGAAAGGCAAGGACGTTACTTACTATGTAGAAAAAGAATATGCACCGGTAGCCCGCAGGATCTTTGGTAACACACCTGAGATGATGACCTATTTTTCAAAAATCACCGGCGTGGAATATCCCTGGGTAAAATATGCGCAGATTGTGGGACGTGATTATGTTAGCGGAGCGATGGAGAATACTACCGCTACCCTGCACCAGGAAAGTGCTCAACAGGATGCCCGTGAACTGATAGATGGCAACGAATGGGAGCATGTTATTGCACACGAATTATTTCACCATTGGTTTGGTGATTATGTTACCAGTGAAAGCTGGAGCAACCTCACCGTGAACGAATCCTTTGCCAATTACAGCGAAACCTTATGGAATGAATACAAATATGGCAAGGACTATGCTGATGATAAAGGCTATGGTGAACTACAGGGTTATTTAGGCAGCAACAGCGAGTCAAAAGACCTGGTACGTTTTCATTACCGCGATAAGGAAGATATGTTTGATGCCGTTAGCTATAACAAAGGCGGACGTATTTTACATATGTTACGTAACCAGATAGGTGACAGCGCTTTCTTTAAAGGCATGAACAATTACCTAACTACCAATAAGTATAAAGCAGCGGAAGCGCACCAGTTACGTTTAGCTTTTGAGGAAGTAACCGGCAGGGACATGAACCCCTTCTTTAACCAGTGGTACTTTAACAACGGCCACCCGGTAGTGGATATCAGTTACGACTATAACGATGAAAAAGGTATTGCCACTGTAATTGTAAAACAATTGCAGAAAAGCGGTTACCTGTACCAGTTACCCTTAGCAGTGGAAATTTATAACGGCGCCACCAAAACCAGGCACCAGGTACTGGCAAGCCAGGCTGTGGACAGCTTTACTTTTAAATACACCAAACGCCCCGACCTGATCAATGTAGATGCAGATAAAGTAACCCTTTGGGTGAAAAAGGATAACAAGACCTTAGATAATTTTATACACCAGTATAAATATGCGGGCAACTACTTAGACAGGAAAGAAGCTGTAGACTTTGCCGCTAAAAATGCTACAGAAACAAAAGCCATCGACCTGCTTAAAACTGCCCTGAAAGATAAGTATGATGGTTTGCGTACCTATACTTTACAAAAGCTTGATTTCAAGAATGCCGCATTGAAAAAAGCGGTAGAGCCTGTTATCAGCGACCTGGCCAAAAATGATCCCAAGTCAACCGTACGCGGTAATGCTATCGGCGCTTTAGGTGCCTATGAACCTACGGCAGCTTATCTTGATATTTTCAAAAAAGCGATCTACGATTCTTCTTATACTGTAGCAGGTAATGCATTGTATGCTTTATCCGCTACCGGCGATCCTTTAGCGCAAACCGCCGCAGTAGAATTGTATAAAAAACCCGCTAAAAGAGTATTACAATCGGCTATCATGGCCCAGCTATTCTCTTCCGATGATGAAACCATTGCCGGAAAACTGGTAGAAGATTTTACCAGGATGTCTTTAAACGATAAGTTTGAGAATGCCGTTGGCTTTGGCACTTACCTGGCCAAACTGAAAAATGCAGGCCTCGTGAAAAAAGGCGTAGAAGCTATTATCGATTTCCGTGAAAAAATACCGGCTTCTTACCGTGCACAAACAGATGCCTATATCAATGGTATGATCTTAAAACAAATTGTTGATGCCAAAACAAAAGCATCACAGGCTGCGCCGAATGATGCCGCTTTAAAAGAGCTGGTTGAATTCCTGAACAGCAAGATCAGTGCTGACGATAAAAAAGGATTTTAATTCATCTTTCCTCCATACAAAGCCACCTTTATACAAGGTGGCTTTTTTTATGTTACCAACCGGAGTACCCTGATCATCGTTCCTTGCGTCGCACACTGCATCGTCCCATTCGCTTATCAACCTTTTATTGGTTATCCATTCATATTCAATCATACGTTCTATATATGTACCATTAATATAACCATCAGCGAAAATCTGCGTATCAATCTGCAACATCCCGGGCTAACAAGACAAAGACCGCCTTCCGGCGGTCCTTATCACTAACTACAAACCAGGAATAGCTATAGTTATTACATCCTATTCATAAGGTGGGTTTAATGGAAATAATATGAAACGTTACCATTGTATCTTTTTAGAGCATTTCATGATCACGGCCAGCGCCAGGAACAGTCCTACACTTCCCATAATTAACGAGTAGTCATTTAACTGTAAAGTGGTAAATACGTAAGCATACACCAATACGAGTATGAGACCTACTAAAATGGCCGGCCTGGAAAGCGCCAGTAAACTTTTTACGAACCAGGCTATCAGGCCTATCACCGCTACGGAAGCCACCAGGTAGGCCGCGTTAAAACCAATGTATTCTGTGAAGGATAATAACAGGGTATAAAACAATATCAGCGCCACACCAATTAAACCATAATGAAATGGGTGCACGGATTTTTTATTATTGGTTTCAATTAAAAAGAAACCGGCAAAAGTTAAAACGATACATAACAACGCATACTTTACCGAACGTAATGTTTTCTGGTAGCCATTCACCGGTATATGCAGGTCTACTCCAAAAGCAGCAGCATCCAGTTTGTGGTAACTATCCTGTGTCCATACCTGCGGGAAATTCCGGGTATGCGCCAGGGCTTTCCAGTTGGCAGTAAACCCCGAATCACTGACAACATGTTTAGGTAGGATGGTTCCCGTAAAACTCGGATCGGGCCATGCTGAACGCATTTTAACCGTTGTTTCGCTACCTGCAGGTACGAATTGCAGGTTACGGGAACCATTTACCTCCAGCCTGGTGGAAAAGCTGATCTTCTCATCGGCGGCAATACTTACAGGAGCTACCAGTGTCTCCTTTAAAAAACTTCCTTCCCTGGTACCGCTTTTCAGGTTAATGTTGGTGTCTTTCCAGTTCAGCAACGGCGGGTTTTGTAAGCCGGATAAATCCGTTAAGCCGATACTCAGGTAAGCGTCGTTCCAGTGGATCAATGCAGGATCAATACGCAGTTCATTTATTTGTTGCAGGTTAAAGCTTCCGTTCAATTGCAGATCGGCGCTGTAGAGCATTACCTGGAAAATGCCTCTTTTTCTTTTCTCCGGCACTGCCAGCGCATCTACCTGCAAGTTTTCGGGTAACAGGTACAGGTACTTGGTCGTTCTCTTTTCCTGCACTCCGTTTTGATTGGTTACATTTACTACTTCCGTATACGGTATATTCAATACCGGGCCGGTCAGGGTCTGGTCACTGGCCCATTTGCTGCTTACTTCCTTATACACTTCCTCCTGTCTTTTCTCTCTTTCTACAATCACCTCTTTTACAAAATAAGCGGGGATGAGTAATAATAAAGCTATACCACCTATAATGAGGCCTTTTACCAGCAGCTTGCTTTTTTCCCAGGCAGTCTTTACAACTGATTCCATATTGTTTATTTTATTTTAAAAGTACTTTGAAATACAAAGTATAAATACAAAAAAAATTACTTTACCCCTTTGATCATACTCTCCAGTGCCGCCACATGCAACTTGAAGGCTTTTTCGCCTGCCTTGGTCACGCTGTAGGTTGTGTTTGTCTTTCGTCCTACAAACCCTTTATGCACTTTTATAAAGGCAGCCGTTTCCAGGCTGGTCAGGTGTGAGGCCAGGTTGCCGTCGGTCAGCTGCAACAATGACTTCAGGTCATTAAAACTCATCTCCTCATTTACCATAAGGATAGACATGACCCCCAGCCGGATACGGTTATCAAAAATTTTATTTAATCCTTCTATAGGATTGAGCATCTCAATTGCTTTATTGATGATTATTTTTTTCCTTCAGGTACATCTTTACACCATATACAATGTGTAAGACACCAAACCCCAGCACCCAAAAATACAACCCATATCCTATCCACCAGATATTTATTAAACCCAGTAATATCTGGCAATAACCCAGGTAACGGATATCGGATATGGTAAACTTTCCTGCATTCACCAGCGCCAGCCCATAAAATACCAGGCATGCCGGCGCCACCAGGTACCAGTTATCAAAGCGCAATATACCCAATACAAAAACACCTCCGCTTACCAACGGAACAAGCATGGCCCAGAATACCCGTTTGGAACTAGGCTCCCACATGCTCAGCCCTTGTTTTCTTGTTTTACGCCAGGTAAAAAAAAAGGCGCTCATAGCCGCCACTGCAAATACGATGGCCGCTAATACTAATAATTGCCTTTTTAATTCGGCAAACGATGCATTACTGTATTCCCACAATGTAAGATCGCTTCCATAATAGTTGCCTAATAAAGTATAGGCAATAGCTCCACCTATGAGGGCGCAGACACCGGCTGCAATACAACTCAGGCCACTCAGGCTGGTAAAGCGGGTAGAGCGCTCCATCAGCTGCTGGATGTGCTGCATCTCGTGTAAAGGCTCGAACGATTGTGTTGAAGACATATAAAAGCACTTTGAAATACAAAGTAAATAGAAGAAAAGCAGATAATCAAATTCTTTTTGAAATATTTTTTTAAGCCGCAATGCGGTGGGATAACCTGTCAGCCAGGATTAACAGGAATGTTAGCGGTGACATTTTAAGAGTAGGTTGTTTGTTCTATTGTCATCGCCAAAGGCGATAAAATGAAAATGCGAAACGATAAGTTTCGCATAGCACAGATATTTTTTGCCCCGCATCAGTACATCTGGCATCAGTTGTTGCGTCGCACTCTTCAGCGTTCGGTTCGTTATTCAGCTGTCATCGCCAAAGGCGATAAAATTAAAATATGAAACGATAAGTTTCGCATAGCCGTTGTTTCACATTATCCATTTTTCGCATAGCCCGGGGTTATAAAAAAAATGCGAAGCTTTTAGCTTCGCATACCGCAGATGTTACTGTTATAATTAATACATCAGTGCGTGTTTTACTTCCCTTGCCCGATATCCAACCGGCTTATCTTTCCTTCGGCATTGATATGAAATTTAAAGAATACTTTAAAAGTGCCCCACTGGCCCGCATAAAAATCCCCGTAAATATCTTTCCCCTCATTTGCTACCCTATCAATGCTTAAGAATTTTTCTTTTTTATCAAATGCATTATCAAAGAAAGATTTTAACCCTAAGGTCCGCCCATCATCTGTAAATATGGCATCAGCGGTAAAATAACTGTACCATTTGTTAAGATCGTTGGCTTGTAATGCTTCTATTGCCTCCCGGGCAACGGTGTTTGTAATTTTTGACAGATCCATGGTTGTGGTTTGTTGTTTTTTAGGTTGATTGTTTTTTTGTGCGCAGGCCGTCAGCGATAAGCATAACAGCACCGCCAGTATCAGTGGGATTGTTTTCATGGTTATCATTTTGTGTTTATAAACAAGACTGGTTAACCCTGTTATGAAGTCCCCGTTTTCAACGGGTGTTGTAAATAAATGATCAGCAGGTTCAATAACAGGAAAGGCACTTCAATTAAAGCACCTCTGAAATCCCTGTGTAACAGTTGCAGGCAAATGATGAGCAGGATGCCCGCCGCCATTAAAAAGTTACCCCATAAAAATGTTTTTGGAAAAAGTATCAGCACTGCAGCCAGTATGGTAACAATACCATTGACCATCACCGCTGTTTTAGAAAAGCCCCATTTACCGAACATGGCCAGCATTTCGGGTTTGCCGGAAAACATGGCATAGCCCTGTTTAAAGCCCATAAAAACAGCGAAAATAATCAGGGCCGCATTGATTAATTTAAGGATCATGAGTTGGTGTTTATCCTTAAAATTAATCTCTTAAAACGGGAATTTAAAATCTAATAGCAAGAGTACTATTAACCAGTTGCATAATTGCAGTGGGTACAGATAGTAGTATATAGATGATAGTATGTAGATTTTAGTATGCAGACGGGAGTACTGTTACCATTTTCCGCTGGCCCCGCCGCCGCCAAAGCTACCGCCGCCAAAACCACCGAAGCCACCGCCGGATGATCCGCCTCCGGACCAACCACCGCCACCGCCGCCACCTGTCCAGCCTCCGCCGGGCCAGCCGCCCCAGTCGCTATAACCACGGCGCGATACATAACCGCCGCCGCCCTTGCCACCCATGGCCGAAATAATGACCAGGAAAACAATAACAGCTAATATCACAAAAAAGATAGGAATACCATCTTTCTGGCCACGGTTAGCCCAGCCTTCCGGTGCCTTGTATTCGCCCTGGGCTGCCAGTATCAGTGCATCTACTCCTTTATTTAAACCACTGTAAATATCCCCTGCTTTAAAATTGGGGATCATTTCATGGTCAATGATCTGTTTGGCTGTAATATCAGGGATCGCTCTTTCCAACCCATAGCCAACGGCAATGGTCAGATCACGGTTGCCGTCGCCACCACCGGTGCTCACCAGTATCACCACCCCATTATTAAAATCTTTATTACCCACACCCCACTTACGCCCCAGCTGCAGGGCATAATCTTCCACCGACATGCCATCCAGCGAATTCACGATCACAATGGCTATCTGGTTAGAAGTAGTATCATCATACTGATACAGCTTTGTCTCCAGTGCCGCTATTTGCGAAGCGGTCAAAGTAGTGTTAGTAAGATCATTGACCAGTTTGGGCGGATTGGGCCTGTTGGGAATACTATTCTGTGCAAATAGTACTACTGTTAATAGTAAGGATAAAACTGTGAGAAATTTTTTCATGCGCTGTATTATCTGCCGAATGCTGTTTGATAGTGTTTAACCTGGTGTCCTATGTTACCCCTGTTAATGTCCGAAAACGATATCATCAGGCAATTCATTTTTATCGTGTCCCGGTTCAAAAGGGAACTCTTTATGCAAGGCCTGCCCGATATCGGCCATACATTGTACAATACCATCTACAATATGTTCACCCTGGAATTTTTCCATCATCTGTTCCACCTCTGTCTGCCAGAACGAGGCTCCTAAACGTTTATGGATATTTTCATCACCAAATATGGCGATTTGCCTGTCCCGCATGGCTATGTATACCAATACTCCATTCCGGTCTTCTGTCAGGTCCATTTTTAAATGAAAGAAAACCTCTGCTGCCCTGTCCAGCGCATCCATAAAACGGCAACGGCTTTCCACAAACAGTCTTATTTCTCCACTGGTTGTTTTTTCCGCCTGGCGGATAGCATTTACTATCTGCTCCTTTTCGCTGGCCAGGAAGAACTGCGGTTTATTTTTTGAAAATGGGAACACGGCTATTATTTAAACTTTATTTCAATTGCTTTTTCGGTACCGGCATCGGCTGCAAATGGTTGTTTCACTGTAAAGCCAAACGCTTTTGCAATTATGCTGGAAGGAAAAGTCCGCACCCGTACATTGTACTCTTTCACTGCTTGGTTATAATCCTGGCGGGCGACCTTGATACGTCTTTCTGTTCCTTCCATCTGGGTTTGCAGGTTTAAAAAACCTTCTGTTCCCCGCAGGTTGGGATAGGCCTCCACAGTTGCGATCAGCCGGTTGGCATTCACTGCCAGTTCCTGCTGTAACTGTTCCTGTAAGGCAATACTCTCCGGACTGGCATCAGTATTCAGCGAAGCGCCGGTGATCCTGTTACGCAGCTCGGTGATCTTCTCCAGTGTCTCCTTTTCGTAATTGGCCATTCCCTTCACTGTCTGTACCAGGCTGGGGATGAGGTCGGCCCTGCGCTGGTAAGTGCGCTGCACATCAGCCCAGTAGTTATTGACATTTTCCTGTTTATTAATAAAACTATTGTAACTGATAGCAGTATATAAACCTGCTACCAGCACAATACCGAGTAATATATATAAGCCAAGCTTTTTGTTCATGCCCTCTTAAAAATTAAACTTTACATCAGGGGCTTTATTGGCGCCTTCTTCGGCTTTAAATCCTTCTTTTGCCTTAAATCCAAACATACCGGCCAGGATATTCGTAGGGAAAGAACGAACTTTTACATTATAATTTTTCACGGCCTCATTAAAAGTACGCTGCGCAGTATTGATGCCATTAGCCATGCCTTCGAGGCTGGTTTGCAATTGTAAAAAGTTCTGGTTGGCTTTCAGGTCAGGATATCTTTCCACCACTACCATTAAACGGCTTAAGGCACCGGTTAACTGGCTTTGGGCTTCCTGGAACTTTGCCACATTTTCCGGTGTCAGACTATCGGCAGATACATTTACGCCGGTTGCTTTTGCACGGGCTTCAATTACATCCGTCAACGTTTTACGTTCAAAGTCGGCTGCTCCCTGAACAGTATTGATCAGTTGTTGTGTAAGATCTGCACGCTTCTGGTATTCTACTTCCACATTACCCCAGGCTTCCTTTACATTCTCATCCTGTTTAATAATACCCTTGTAACTATTACAGCCCATAAAGCCGATAATTACAAGAACAACCAATACAATAATCCAGATTAAACTTTTCCCTTTCATGTTTAAGATGTTTTTGTTAGATGATAAAAGTAATGCATTTGTATAGTTAGCGGAAAGATTTTGGGTAAATGCCCCTTTTTAAACGGCCAGTTGCACCCGTAACCTGTCCTCCTTTTTGTTTTTAAACGCCAGCCAGCCTGTTATAAAGGTAGATACTCCCAGGTAAACCAGTATAATATAAGTGGCAAAAGTCCATTGCCTGCCAATGCCAAACCAATCGCCCTGGCTTATAAACAGGTAAATACCAAAACTGTTCTTTAATAATTCCCAGAAAACAGCCATTGGGTTACGGTCCATTAATTCCGTTAACGCATACACCGATAAAAAAATAAACAGCCCGTACAGGTAAATCGCCGCATTATTTAGCTGGTTAATGGCCGCAATGCTGGCAAAGAAATAACTGATGAAAAATAAAATGGCCGACAACTGGAACCAGCTCCAGGCTTTCAGCCATGCAGATGCAGGCGGGTTGTATTTTTCAAAATGATAAGGATCTTCAATTTTAAAGACCGGGTATTTTTCCGCCACATCGGCCGGCCGCCATCCCGTTGGCATAAACCAGATACGAAGTTTATCTTTCCAGTAACGGGCACGCCAGGCATCCTGTACCAGTAACCAGATATGCTGGAAATTAATTTTAACGGGGTTCCAGGTTCTTACCGGCCGGGTAATGCCATATACCGGCGGTACGTTTGCCAACTCCTCCTGGTAAGTACCAAACCATTTATCCCATACAATAAATATCTGGGCAAAATTTTTATCCAGGTATTCTTTATTAATGGCATGGTGTACCCGGTGATGTGAAGGTGTAACAATCACTTTTTCCAGCCAGCCCATTTTACCGATATGGCGGGTATGGTACCAGAACTGTGCAAACAATTGTATCGGCGCTACTATGGCAATTACTTTTGCCGGTATACCCAGCAAAGCAGCAGGTAACAAAAAGATGACAAAGAGTTTTACGATCTCCGAGATACTCTGCCTTAAGGCACAGGCCAGGTTAAACTCCTCGCTGCTATGATGTACCAGGTGATTATTCCAGAAAATATTATATACATGATTTAAGCGGTGGGCCCAGTAGCCCATAAAATCCAGGGCAATAAAAGCAATGATGTATACCCACACAGTAGATTCAATATGCACTAATGCTACTTTGTTCACCAACCACTGGTATGATATGATGGCGATACTTAAACCCAGGACATCCTTGGTCACATTGGTGATGCCACTGGTCAGGCTGCTGATCATATCCATGGTTTGTACCGTATCATTCCCCTTGCGCCAGCCGTACCATTTTTCAAACAAAACCAGCACTAAAAAAGCGGGCATGGCCATCAGCAATATTTTGCCGTAAGTTTCCATATAGCAAGTTTTGATACCTAAATTTAATGAATTATGAATGAAGAATGATGAATTATAAGTTATGGACCTGGAATGAAAAATGTTGAATATTGAATCTGAGTAAATGCATTTATTAAGGGATAAGTTTTATTGAAGAGGCAGGCAATAAACCAATATTAAATATTCATTATTCCTTGCTACTAAACCCACTTCTGCAAAAACTGCTATTTTTACACAAATATTTCCCGTGAGCGCTTCATCTACCGCCAGATCATTCATATTCCGGTTCCGTTTTTTATTAGCCGCCATATTGGGTAGTGTATTGCTGTGGGCCGCCTGGCCAACATCGTCATTTACCGTACTCATTTTCCTGGCCTGGCTGCCCTTGTTATGGGCCGAGGATAATATGAAGAACACCAAAGCTTTTGCAGCACTTACCTACCTGCATATGTTATTATGGAATGTGCTGGTTACCTGGTGGGTGGCCAACTCTACGATCATTGGCGGACTGAGTGCTTTTTTTGTAAACAGTTTACTCATGTGTATCCCCATCCTGTTATTCAGGCAAACCAAAAAACAATGGGGACGCTGGATCGGCTACGGCTCTTTTATAATCTACTGGCTGGCTTTTGAATATATACACCTGAACTGGGACCTCAGCTGGCCCTGGCTAACCCTGGGCAATGCCTTTGCCATGCAACCGGGCTGGATACAGTGGTACGAATACACCGGCAGCAGCGGCGGCAGTTTATGGATATTGCTGAGCAATGTGATCGCCTATTTCGCCTTCACCGTTTTTACTAAGGAAGGCCGGACAGGCAGGTACTTTAAATCACTGGCCGTATGGATCGCCTGCGTGGTATTACCCATTATCATTTCACGGCTGGTTACACCCGGTTCACTGAACTATACACAGGAACATAATATAGTAGTGGTACAACCCAATATTGACCCCTGGGATGAAAAGTTTGAGTTGGGAAAAGAAGAAGCCCAGTTACAAAAATTAATTGCCCTATCGGAAAGTGCTATTGATGCCAATACTTCGCTGGTCGTATGGCCCGAAACGGCTATCCCCTTTCAGGCCGATGAAGACCAGCTCTGGCACAATAGGAACATTAGTGCTGTTTGGGGATTTTTACGTAACAATCCACAAATAAATTTATTAACCGGCCTGGAAGGAACAAAGGTTTTTGCATCTAAAAACAGTGCCTACTCAAAAGCTTTCCGGGGTGGTTATTCCGGTTATTACGAAAGTTATAACAGCGCCTTATTATTGGATACGGCCTCGGCTGCTATTTATCATAAATCAAAGCTGGTACCCGGCGTTGAAGTATTACCCCGTTTCCTGGGTTTTATGTCAGAGGCTTTTGAAAAATTTGGCGGCACCGGTGGTGGCTATGCCCGTGATACGGCGGCCAAAGTACTGGCCCTGCGCAATCAATCCTACAAAATTGCACCGGCCATTTGTTACGAGAGTATCTATGGCGATTATCTCACATCCTTTATCCGCAAAGGCGCCGATATCATTTGTATCATCACCAATGATGGCTGGTGGGGCAATACACAGGGCCATAAACAACATATGAACTATGCCCGACTGCGCGCCATAGAAACCCGTAAATGGATAGCCCGCAGCGCCAATACCGGTATCAGTTGTTTTATTGATCCTTTGGGAAATGTGTTACAGCCGCAACCCTGGGATGTGGCCGCAACTATTAAAATGAATGTTCCTGCTACAGAAGGCCAAACTTATTTTGTAAAACACGGCGACTATATTTCCTGCAGTATGTTATGGATAGGGGCATTATTATTGCTGTTATCAGTTGCAACAGCTGTAAAACAATTCATAGAGCGGAGAAAGAAAAAAGAAAAAGTGTAAGCATCCCTTTTTCGTTGATTATTGTCCGTACCTGTGTATGCGTTTGTTTACAGCTCATCACCTCACCTTAAAACATATACTATGCCCTATTTAGAAACAGTTGTTAACGGACATAAGATAGGATATTACGATGAGGGCAAAGGCCCGGTGGTGGTCTTGTTACATGGTTTTGGCGAAGATGCTACGGTGTGGGCAGCACAAATAAAACTGCTGCAGCAAAATTACCGTGTAATAGCTCCGCATTTTCCGGGTACGGCGCAATCCGAATTAACGGAAAACCTGTCCATGGAAACTATGGCCCAGGCCGTACAACAGTTATTGGCCCAGCCGGCACTGGATGTTTTCCCAAAAGAAAAAATAATATTGATAGGCCATAGTATGGGCGGTTATGTTACCCTGGCTTTTGCAGAAAAATACCCGGAATTATTAAAAAGCTGGGGACTTTTTCACTCCACCGCAGTGGCTGATAGTGCTGAAAAAAAGCAGGTTAGGGAAAAAGGCATTGCTTTTATTGAAAAAAACGGGGCGGCAGCTTTTATTGAATCGACCGTTGGGAATCTTTTCTCGACCAAAACTAAAAAGGATAACCCGCAGTTAATAAAAGATTTTCTACATTCGATGAACAACTTTTCCGATACTTCTCTCGTTTCTTATTACAGGGCTATGATCAACCGGCCCGACAGGACAGCTGTGCTCAAAAATACGACGGTCCCTGTTTTACTGGTATTGGGAAAGGATGATCAGGCTATCCCCTATGACGAAGCGCTAAAACTGGCATATATGGCTAATAAAACTTATTTTTATACCTTACAACAGTCCGGCCATATGGGCATGTTGGAAGAGGAAGAGAAGACCAACGGGATCCTGCAGGAATTTATCCGCGAATCCTTGTTAGTAAGCCCAGCTTAATGAAACGAATTTTAGTTGTAATATTATTATTGTTCTCCGCCACCAGCTTTGCAGCACATATCAAGGGTGGCTTTTTTACTTATGAATACCTGGAGGCTGGTAACGGCAATTCACACAAGTACCGTATTACTTTAACGGTTTACATGCAGTGTAACCCCAACACTAACCAGGTTAGTGACCCTATTAATTTTACTTTTTTTGACGCTGCCACCAACACCCAGGTAAGACAGGAATCAGTACGTGTAACTTCCCAATATAACTTGAACAAAGTACGCGATGAAGAATGTTTATCGGGAGACCAGCGTGGTTGTTACTATACCATAGTCGTTTATACACTTAATGAGGTTTCTCTTCCTAACAATCCTAATGGTTATACCGTTTCCTACCAGCGTTGCTGCCGTATAGCGGGGGTATCCAATATCAGTAACTCCGGCGAAGTAGGCAATACCTATTCCATCACTATTCCCGGTACAAATGTTTCTGCCGCCGCGCCTACCAACAGCAGCCCCATGTTCCTGGTAAATGATACAGTAGTGGTTTGTGCCGATAGTTATTTTGAATATCCTTTCCAGGCTACCGATAAAGATCCGAACGATATATTGACATATGAATTCTGTTCCGCATGGGTAGGTGGCGGCCCCGGCAATGGTGGTCCGAGTGGCAGCGGGCAAAACGGACCGGCTCCCGATCCGGCAGCGCCCCCGCCTTATAACACGGTTCCCTATGTTTTCCCTTATTCCGAATCCCAGCCCTTGGGCAGTGGTGTAACTATCAACCCCACTACAGGCCTGATCAGTGGCATAGCTCCTCCCCTTACCGGGCAGGGCGAATATGTTGTTACCGTTTGTGTAACAGAAACGCGTAACGGTCTGATTATTGGACGATCCCGTAAAGAATTACATATAAAAGTAGGCGCCTGTCAACCCATAAAGCCCAGGCTCGAACCCCGTTATATTACCTGTGACGGCTTTACCCTTACCTTCCGTAATTTTAATACCAATCCCGATATCAGGACCCTGTACTGGGATTTTGGTGATGGTAACTTTTCAACAGAAACAACGCCTACCCACCAATATGCAGCGGCGGGTAATTATACCTTAAAAGTAGTGGCCAACCGTGGTGAACTTTGTGCTGACTCTATCGAAGTACCTGTAGGTGTATGGCCCGGTTTTTTCCCTGCATTCAACACAGCCGGCATCTGTATCACCAACCCGGTTAATTTTACCGATGCCACTACCACCAACTATGGTGTGGTGAATTACTGGCGCTGGAATTTTGGCGACCAGACCACCCTGGCCGATACCTCACGTTTACAAAACTCCAGCTGGCAGTATGCCAATATAGGACCCAAAACCGTTCAGCTGATCGTAGGTAATAGTATGGGGTGTGTGGACACCATAGAAAGCGTGCTCACTATCATTGATAAACCGCCTATAACCCTGGCTTTTAAGGATACGCTTATTTGTATCCCCGATCCTATACAGTTACAGGCATCAGGCACCGGTATATTCAGCTGGGCTACCGCAGCCGGCACTTTTGCAACCAATAATCCTTCACCCACAGTGGCGCCCACTACTACTACCATGTATTACGTGGAGCTTAATGAACAAGGCTGTATCAATAATGATTCAGTCAGGGTAAGGGTAGTATCGGAAGTAACACTGATCCCGATGAACGACACGGTGATCTGCCGTACCGATGAAGTAAGGTTAAGGGTTACCTCGGATGGTTTACGGTATACCTGGACACCGGCCGCAACCATTGTCAACCCGGCTTTACAAAACCCGGTAGCGCGGCCCACAGATCCCTTCACTACCTATAGTGTGCTTGCCACCATTGGCTCCTGTTCGGCCAATGCCAGTATTAATGTAACAACCATTCCCTACCCGGTAGCCAACGCCGGTAACGATACGGTGATCTGTTATAATGAACCGGCCTATTTGCATGGCTCGCATGATGGCAACCGTTTTACCTGGTCGCCGGCAGCTTCCCTGCTGAACAGCGGTTCACTAAATCCCATTGCCTACCCACCCCGTACCATGCAATATGTACTGTCTTCGTGGGATGACCTGGGTTGTCCAAAACCCGGACGGGATACTGTATTGGTTACTGTATTGCCCAAGATCATACCTTATGCCGGTAATGATACGGCCGTTGTGGTCAATCAACCTTTACAATTACAGGCCACAGGAGGAACCCGTTATGTATGGGATCCATCCACTTTCCTGGATGATCCTAATATTGCTACGCCTATCGGACGTTACCCGGCAAGCATTGACAGTATCCGGTATAAAGTACTGGTGTACAACCAGGCCGGCTGTTACGACTCTACCTCGGTTAAGGTAACTGTATTTAAAACCAACCCATATGTATTTGTACCTACCGGCTTTACACCCAATGGTGACGGGCTTAACGATGTGCTGAAACCCATTGCCGTAGGTGTACGCGAGATCCGTTATTTCCGGGTATTTAACCGCTGGGGGCAAATGGTGTTTGCTACCACCATTAACGGGCACGGATGGGATGGCCGTATTAACGGCACCCTGCAGGCCACCAATACCTATGTATGGATGGTTGATGCGATTGACTATACCGGCCAGAAAATTTTCTTAAAAGGAACAGCTACGTTAATAAGATAACTTTATCAATGGACAATTGACAGTTGACAAGGGACAATGAACATACAAACGCATTCCGGGTCCTTTGAACCTTGAACCTTTGAACCTTTGAACTATTGAACCTTTGAACCTTTTGAACCTTTTGAAGCCCCGCTATGAACCATGAACTATTAGCTATGAACTATTCCAATTCCCTCCTACCTTTGTTGCATGATACAATTATTCAAAAATATTGATCAGAAAACCGTAGAGGTTGATAAAACAGGGGAAGCCGTATGGGTAAACCTGCTGCCACCATTAAAGCAGGAAGAGTTTGCCGACCTGTCCGAGAGCCTGGACATCCCCATCGACTTCTTAACCGACTCGCTGGATATAGATGAACGGAGCCGTTTTGAAGAGGAGGATAAGGTAAAACTGATCGTGATAAAAACGCCGACGGAAAATCATTCCTTTAATGAAAGTGACGCGTATTATATTACTATTCCTATTTGTATCATACTTACCCACTCGCAAATTGTAACGGTTAACTCCTTTGAAAACCCGGCCATAAAAAAATTCCTGGATACTTTTCAAAACCGCCAGCCAGATAAAAAAAGCATGATGGTGTTGAAGATCATTGAAAAGATCGTGCAGAATTTTATGGAGTACCTGAAACAGATCAACCAGCAAAGAAATGTACTGGAACAAAAACTATATGTTTCCAGTGAAAACGAACAATTACTCCAACTGATGCGCATACAAAAAAGCCTGGTGTATTTTGTTACTGCCCTTCGCTCTAATGAGTTGTTATTAATGAAGCTTCAGCGTACCAATTTTTTATCACTGAACGATGAAGAGAAAGAATACCTGGATGACCTTATTGTAGATAATTCCCAGGCCCTGGAGATGGCTAATATTTACGCCAATATCCTGAGCAGTACCCTGGATGCATTTGCCAGTATTATTGCCAACAACCAGAACCAGGTTTTACGCCGTTTATCGGTTATTACCATTGTATTAAGTTTCCCGGTATTAATAGCCAGTATATTCGGCATGAACGTGCCCAATGGCTTTGAAGAATCGGGTTATGCCTTTTACGTGGTGGTATTATTATCCTTAGCTATTGCCTTAACCATTGGCTGGCTTTTCTTACGCAAAAAAATATTCTAACCCGTTATGTCTAATTTCAATGTAAGGGTATATGGCATTCTCATGAATGAGGCTAAACAGGTATTGGTGAGTGATGAATACATCCGTGGCGCCTATTACACCAAATTTCCCGGCGGTGGCCTGGAGTTTGGCGAAGGCACCCGCGATTGCCTGGTAAGAGAATTTATGGAAGAGATGAACCTGGCCGTAAGAGTAACCCGGCATATATATACCACCGATTTTTTTCAACGCTCTGCCTTCAGACCCAGTGACCAGATCATCTCTATTTACTATTATGCAGAAGCTTTAGCGCCTATAACGGTACCATTACGTACTACCCCATTCGCATTTGATGAACAACAACTACAGGTTTATGAAACAAGGAAGGAAATAGAGACCTTTCGTTTTATTGACTGGGAAGCGTTTTCCGCATCTTCTGTTACTTTACCTATTGATAAAGTAGTGGCTGACCTGGTAAAGGGGCAGCAATAAAAGAATAGCCGGTATTACCACAGCCTGTAACATGAAACAATCTCCTGCCAGCCTTGATTAAGGTAAAGTAACATAGTGTTGCCCATCCTCATAATCACGTTCCAGGGCTTCTGTAATTACCTGCAGGTGTTTTGGATTACCCAGGAAATCGGCATTGGAAGCATCCACAAAAATGGTGGTGATATTCTGCTGTTTGATGTAGTTGGTATAAGTCTCCTGTATATTGAACAGGTATTCATCCGGGATATTTTGTTCGTAACTGCGGTTACGTTTTTTTATATTGGCCTGCAGTTTTTTTACGGGCGCATGTAAGTACACCAGGATATCCGGTTTAATGAGTTGCTGGTGGATGATATCAAATAAACGCTGGTACAGGCGGAACTCATCATCGGGTAAATTCACCTTGGCAAACAGCAAACATTTGGTAAACAAATAATCGGAGATGGTTATTTGCTGGAACATATCTTTTTGCTGCAACAGTTCCTTTAACTGCTTAAACCTTTCGGCCATAAAAAACAGTTCTAAAGGAAAAGCATACTGCCCGGGGTTTTCGTAAAATTTGGGCAGGAAGGGGTTATCGGCAAACTCTTCTAAAATAAGCCTGGTATTGTAATGTTTGGATAACAGGTGCGACAAAGTGGTTTTACCTGCCCCGATATTTCCTTCTATGGTAATAAAACTGTGGTTCATGCAGAAAAAAGAATGTTGCCCGTTGCAACAAATAAAGCGCAATGTAGTTTAAATCGTGCGCAACTAAAAAACCTCTTTCCCGTTGTGGAAAAAATCAGGAATACTTTGTAACCGCAAGATCATCCGGGCATATTTCCAGGAGTTCCGTTACTGTTTTTTGCAATACAGGATGAATAATATCCGGCGCAATTTCCTGCAAAGGGGTTAATACAAAACGCCTTTCCTGCATATAGGGATGTGGTACCCTCAGGTTTTTGGTATGAATGACCTCATCATTAAAAAAAATAATATCTATATCAATTACCCGTGGGCCAAATTTCTCCGCACGAACACGGCCCAGCTCCTGCTCCACAGCCAGCATCTTCTTTAACAAGGTGGCCGCAGTGTACCGGGTGCTTATTTGTAATGCCTGGTTTAAAAATTCCGGTTGATCGGTATTACCCCAGGCCGCTGTTTCGTACAAAGCAGAACGGGCCAGTAATTGCCCTCCGGCTGCCTTTAAAATACGGGCCACCGCCAGGGCAAGGTTCTGCTCCCTGTCGCCTAAATTACCACCAATCAATAAATAAGCTATATTCATACCTGTTATCATGGCTTAAGCGCCAAATATCATTATTTTTGGAGGTGAACCCAAAAAATTGACCGTTTTCTAAAAAATTGAATCAATCACTATTGCTGCACCAACTGTTAATAGTGTATTGCATATTAAACCTGACTCATGCGTAGCTTTTTTAAAATATTCTTTGCCACTTTTCTGGCATTGCTGGTATTCTCGGTTTTATCGATATTTTTCTTTATTGCATTTATTGGTGGTGTAGCCAGTAAAAAAATACCCAAGACGCCTACCAATGCCGTACTGGTGATTGACCTGAGTAAACAATTCAATGAACAGTCAAGGGAGAATTTCTTTGCCTCTTTAAATTCCGGTGACAGTGAAACACCCGGCCTGTACGACCTGGTACGATTGATCCGGAATGCCAGGTCCGATAAGAACATTGGCGGTATATATTTAATTGCCAATAATAACCCCAATGGCTTTGCAGCCAGTGATGAAATAAGAAGCGCCTTAAGCGATTTTAAAACCAGCGGCAAGTTCATTTATGCATATGGCAGTGTAATGACACAGAAAGCCTACTATATTGCCAATGTAGCCGACTCGGTATTCTTAAACCCCATTGGTATGCTGGACTGGTCGGGCATGCAGGTAGAATATACTTTTTTAAAAGGCACCCTGGATAAACTGGGTATTGAGCCGCAGATATTTTACGCCGGTAAATTTAAAAGTGCTACCGAGCCATTACGCCTGGATAAAATGTCGCCGGAGAATAAATTGCAGACATCAGTTTGGTTAAACGACCTGTATACTCATTTCCTGGAGAATACCGCTGCAGCCCGTAAAACCGATACGGCTACCCTGCGCCAGCTGGCCAATACTGCTGCTATACAATTTGCCAAAGATGCCGTAACGCATAAACTGGTAGATGGTTTACGTTATGATGATGAATTAAAAGATGCCATCAAACGCCGCTTGAACGTTGACAAGTATGAGAAGCTGAGTACTGTGACGATCAACAGTTATTTTGCGGCCAATAATTATGTACAGGGCGGTGGTGAAAAGATTGCCCTTATTTATGCCGAAGGTGATATTATTGATGGCAAAAGCGAAGAAGGTACTATCGGTGATATTACCTATGTAAGCCTGATCCGTAAAGCCCGTTTGGATAAAAGTATTAAAGCCGTAGTATTCCGTATTAACTCCGGTGGCGGCAGTGTACTGGCCAGTGAAAATATCTGGCGCGAACTATCCATTACTAAAAAAGAAAAACCTGTAGTGGTAAGTTTTGGTGATGTATCGGCATCAGGTGGTTATTATGTTTCCTGTGATGCTGACAGCATCTTTGCCCTGCCCTCTACCATTACCGGCTCTATCGGTGTGTTTGGTATTGTACCTAACCTGTCCAACTTTTTTAAAGGTAAACTGGGCATTACTTTCGATGAGGTAAAAACGGGCCCTTATGCCGGGGGCTTAACCATTACCCGTCCTATGACCGATGCAGAAAAACGTTTACAGCAAACACAGATAGAAGTGATCTACGCACAGTTTAAACAACGCGTGGCAGATGGACGTAAGATGGATACCGCTGCCGTGGAGGAAGTGGCCCAGGGCCGTGTATGGACCGGTAAAAGAGCCCTGGAAATAGGCCTTATTGATCGCTTTGGCGGTATTGAAGATGCCATTAAAAGTGCTGCCACACTGGCTAAATTAGAAAGTTATCATGTGGCCGAATATCCCGGCAAGATGAATTTCCTGGATAAATTATTCGGCCGTAACGAAGCCGACCTGTATACCCAGACATTGAAAAAAGAATTAGGCGCCGAACAGTTCCGGTTGTTTGAAGAAATGCAGAAGATCAACCGCATCACCGGCCACCAGGCAAAAATGCCTTTCCGTTTTACCGTGCAATAGTTATTGCTTTTTAACAGGTGTTTGTAACAGCAGCTGGCGCAGATCGCCTATCTCCTGTTCAAATACCTGCTGCACCGTTTTCTGTTCATTAATAAAACTATTGTCGCTTAGTTTACCGATCACTTTTTCCATCTCCTGTTCGGTTTCGTAAACCATTTTCCTGAAAGGACTCTGGTAGTCCTTTGCACGGGAAGCATAAATTTTTTCTACCATCCAGCGGCGTGTGGCTATCGCTTCGTCCAGTAAATTATTGATGACCGCCGGTGTACAATTTGTTTCATCCAGCTGTAACAGGTTGGCCAGGGTTGCAAATGCCTGTTGCTCTTTTTGTAAGGGATAATTAGTTTCCTGTTCGGTATAAGCTTTATGTAAAGCGGACCAGCTATCGATAACGCCGCTCTTAATTTGTTTTACCCAATTTTTAACTACACTTTCAGGCAATAACTGTCCTCCCACATTTATCCAGTCACCCGGTTGTTTGGTACTCAGCAGGGTTTTGATCAATTGTTTACCGCTCTTTATCCTTCCCTCCTTTACAGCAGATTTAAAAGCGAGTACCGCATTGTATACAATCAGCTGTTTAAAGATAGCATAAGCTTCGGCTACTTTTATGACCTCTACGGGACGGCTGCTGTTTTCAAAGCCTTCGGCCAGCACCGTTAATTGCTTTACACTTTCCGGCTTCTTTTGTAATATTTTCCTGCCCTGTTCAATACAGGTTTCAACCGTGGCGGTTTTATTTTTTTGGGCATAAAATGTCTTCCCTGTCAGTTGTTCCAGCAGGGTAATGGCCTTTGCAATTTCACCCACCGTATCGGGAGCTAAAAAATCATATTCCAATTGCTGCGCCTTTACTACCCTTTTATCACGGGCAGAGTATTTGCCTTCATTACGGGCCAGGGCATACATATTGTACATGAACCAGTAAGCCGGCATCACCACCAGTTTATTATGGGTAACATCATTACTGATGAGTGAAAAAGGAACCGGGATATTTAATTCAGCCGGGAAATCGCCCTTGGCCAGTAAGGTAAAAGCTGCAAACATGGAATTATGTTTCAGACTTACACAAAGCCCCGGCCAGAAGCCACGCCCGGCTATCAGTTCGCCATCTGCCCCCCGTGAATTATGGTTTGACCCGATAGTAGCTCCAGCAGCCATATTCGTTTGCCCCATTAAAGTGGCGGCACATAAAAATGAATTATTATGATGCTGCTCATGCGCCGGGAAAATAAGAGAGTTCAGCACTTCGCAACAGGAGATGGTAGAGTTATCGCCCAGGTAGGAGTTAATCAGCCTTGCTCCATATTTCAACTGCGAAAAAGAGCCCATAATAAAACGCACGGCTTTTACACCATAGAAAGACCGGCAACCATACCCTATAATACCGTTTACCATTTCACAACCCTCCCCTATTTGCGACTTGGCATTGGGAGCTGAATTAATAGTGAGGTTCTTTAATTTATTAGCGCCTTTTATATAGGCATCTGTTCCAATTTTTACATCTTTTACAATGGCCGTATTTTTTATCACCGTCCTGTCACCGATAGTGCCATAATACCCCCTTTCGCTGCCATGGTCTTTTTCCGTAAACGCTTTGAATTTATCCATCAGCGCCGCATCATCGCGGTACCGGGTCCACAACCAGGCATCGCCGGGTAACATACCTTCAAAAGGCATTACACTGCGGCCGGCATTTTCGTTACAAAGCTCCAGCCATATACGTACCGATTCCTTCTCACCTTTTTTAATCACACCGTTACCAAATTTACTCCGGTTACTGGTGATCAGCTCGCTGATATTGGTCAATATAACATCGTTACCAATGATATAATGACTTAAATACAGTACCTGGTCAATGGCAACATTATCCCCAATATCGCTGCTGATAATAGTACTGTTGTATAAGCCCACCGGTATTTCCAGGTCGCTGAAACTGAGGATCAGCGGCTCCAGGTTACCAATACGTACCAGGCCATAAAACCGGCAGTTTTTAATGAGGGATACGTCACAGCCCGGCGCTACCAGCACATGTGACCAGTTACCCGACACATTGCCGTTGGCCTGTAATACGGCTATTTGTTTAGCCGTTACTTTTTTATAATCCGATCTTGTATTTTGAGCGAAACGTAAGTAATACTCGTCTTTACCCTTTGGTAACTGATCACCGCTTATAAAGTTATAGCCGTAGTCTTTTACACTTTTTTTTGTAATGGTATTCATTCACAAGAGTTAAAGTAGATGCAGTTTAAAGATGGGTTGCGATAATAATGCCAAACCTCACTAAAAAAGTGGCGCCGTAACATTGCTGTTACAGCGCCCTCATTAGCAAGCAGTCGTGATTGTATGGCAAAAAAATTTATTCAACAGTTACACTTTTAGCCAGGTTACGGGGTTTGTCCACATCCAGGCCTTTGGCAACACCAATATAATAAGCCAGTAATTGTAAAGGCACTACACTTAATAAAGGTGCTACAATTTCATCCGCTTCAGGTATCGCCATTACATCCTGCGATAAAGAGGCCGAATGCTCGTCCCCTTCGGTAATAACAGAGATCACCTGGCCTTTACGGGCCTTAATCTCCTGCATATTGCTTACAATTTTTTCATGGTAAGCATCCCGGGTAGCAATAAATACTACCGGCAGGTTTTCATCAACCAGGGCAATAGGACCATGTTTCATTTCTGCCGCAGGGTAACCCTCCGCATGTATATAGGATATTTCCTTCAGTTTTAAAGCCCCTTCCAGTGCCACGGCAAAATTGTAGCCGCGACCCAGGTATAAAAAGTCCCTGGCATCCTTATACTTTTCCGCAATTTTTTTAATATGCTCATGGTGGTTTAATACCCAGGCCACTTTCTCCGGCATCTCATTCAGCTCGTTCAGTAACTGGCGGTAACGTGCTTCGGTAATAGTACCCTTCATATACCCCACTTTCAACGCGATCATGGTCAATACGGCCAGCTGGCCGGTAAAGGCCTTGGTACTGGCTACACCAATTTCGGGGCCGGCATGGGTATAAGCGCCTGCATGCGAGATACGGGCAATGGAAGAGCCCACCACGTTTACTACGCCCAATATGATCGCACCTTTTTCTTTAGCCGTTTCAATGGCCACCAGCGTATCGGCCGTTTCGCCACTTTGCGAAATGGCTATTATAATATCTCCTTTATTGATCACCGGGTTACGGTACCGGAACTCCGATGCATATTCCACTTCCACATTTATGCGGCACAGCTCTTCAAAAATATATTCTGCTACAAGGCCGGAATGCCAGCTGGTACCACATGCCACCATAATGATACGGTTGGCCTGCATGATCTGCTCTGCATATTGTTGTACCCCACTCATCGTGATGGTTCCTGCTACTGCATCCAGGCGTCCACGTAAACAATCATAAATGGTTTGTGGCTGTTCAAATATCTCTTTCAGCATAAAGTGATCGTAACCACCTTTTTCAATCGCAGCCAGTTCAATATCCAGCTTTTGTACATAGGGAGTAAGCTTTTCGTTCCCCAGGTTTTTTAATATCAGTTCATCCGGCTTAATAATAGCCAGTTCATAATCGTTTACATATACCACTTCCTTGGTGTACTCCAGCATAGGTGAAGCATCCGACCCTAAAAAATGTTCGCCCTTGCCTACGCCAATTACCAGGGGACTGCCTTTACGGGCAGCGATGATGGTATCCGGGTTATCCACGTCCAGTAACAAAATAACATAAGCCCCTACTACCCGCTTCAGGGCAATACGGATGGCCTCTTCCAGTGAACAGTCGTTATTGATCTTGATTTCTTCAATAAAATTCAGGAGTACTTCCGTATCGGTATCGCTTTTAAAAGTGTAGCCTTTTTTAACCAGTTCGCCTTTCAGCTGCGCATAGTTTTCAATAATACCGTTATGTATCATGGCCAATTTGCCACTGGCCGATTGGTGGGGGTGGGCATTGCGGTCATTGGGTTCACCGTGGGTAGCCCAGCGGGTATGACCGATACCTACATGTGCATGAAGGTTTTTACCAACCACCGACTCTTCCAGCTCAGCTACTTTTCCTTTTTTCTTATACACATTCAGGCCGCCGTTCTGTAACGCCACGCCCGAACTATCGTAACCACGGTATTCCAGTCTTTTTAAACCTTTGATTATAACGGGATATGCCTCTCTCGGTCCTGTATAGCCTACTATTCCGCACATATTTTTTGCGTGTTTTTGCAACAAATATATAAACTCTTTACGCAAACGATTGAAAAAACTGTAAAACTTTGCAAGCCCTGCTCCGACGGTAAATGAGGTATACTTGTGAAAAAATTTAAAAAGTCAGGGGGATTGGGGAATTAAAAGAGAAGGTATAAGCTGTAAGACGGAAGGTAAAGGCAGAAACGGGACTTTGAAGTAGAAATATCTTCCTCTAGAACTTTTGAACCTTTGAACTCCCTGAACTTCAGCAACCTCCCAATAACCTTATACCTTACACCTTAAACCCTAAACCTTAAACCTTACACCTCTCCCCAACCACTTGAACTCTTGAACTTTTGAACCTTTGAACTCCCGGTCCCCACCTTAAACTTTAAACCCTAAACCTTAAACCCTCTTCCTAATCCTTCCTCTCTTTCCGTATCTTCGCAGCCGAAAATTTATATAGAACAATGACCATATCGTATAAATGGCTGAGTGAATACCTGCCTGTAGTTGTAGATACCGAACGTCTTAGTCGCATTTTAACCTCTATCGGGCTGGAAGTAGAGCACATGGAAGATTTTGAGGAGGTAAAAGGCGGGCTTAAGGGCCTGGTGATAGGCCATGTATTAAGTACTGAGAAACACCCCAATGCAGATAAACTTACCCTGACCAAAGTAGATATTGGTACAGATACACCTTTACATATTGTTTGTGGCGCTCCCAATGTAGCCGCCGGTCAAAAAGTGGTGGTAGCCCCTGTAGGAGCTACGATCTACCCTACTACCGGTGATCCTTTGACCATGAAGCTGGCCAAGATCCGTGGCGAGGAAAGCCAGGGCATGATCTGCGCCGAGGATGAACTGGGCTTAGGCACTTCACATGCCGGTATTATGGTTTTGCCCGAAGAACTGAAACCCGGTATGACGGCAGCAGATTATTTCCAGCCTTATACCGATACCATTTACGAAATAGGTTTAACACCCAACCGTATGGATGCCATGAGTCACTGGGGTGTTGCTCGTGATGTATGTGCTTACTTATCGCACCACGATAAAAAAGAGCTGCGTGCCAAAATACCCAACAGCAATGGATTTAAAGCCGATAACCAGGACCTGAAGATCGAGGTGGTAGTAGAAAATACCACAGCCTGTCCGCGTTATAGTGGTATCAGCCTCAGTGGTATTACCGTAGCGCCTTCGCCCAAATGGTTGCAGGAAAAACTAAAAGCCATTGGTCAGAGGCCAATTAATAACATAGTAGATATTACCAACTATATACAACACGAAACAGGTCAACCTTTACATGCTTTTGATGCCGATAAAATTGCCGGCAAAAAAGTGATCGTTAAAAACCTGGCAGCTGATACCCCATTTGTTACACTGGATACCAAAGAAAGAAAACTGCATGCCGATGACCTGATGATCTGTGATGAGAACGGCGGCATGTGTATTGCCGGTGTATTTGGCGGTTTGAACAGCGGTGTAACCGATGCCACACAAAATATATTTTTAGAGAGTGCTTTCTTCGATGGCATTACCATCCGTAAAACATCGTTCAGGCATGGCCTCCGTACCGATGCCGCCAGCCGTTTTGAAAAAGGTACCGATATTTCGGCTACTGTTAATGTATTAAAGCGTGCTGCTTTATTAATTAAAGAAATTGCCGGGGGTACTATCAGCTCCGATATTGTGGATATTTATCCTGAAGTGCCGGAGAAAAAAGAAGTGGCTATTAAATACCATTTTTTGAAAAAACTGAGTGGTAAAAACTACCACCCGGATTCCGTGAAAGGTATTTTAACCAGCCTTGGTTTCGAGATCATTAAGGAAGGCATTGATGAATTAAGAATAGCCGTTCCTTATCATAAACCTGATATTTCTTTACCTGCCGATATCGTGGAAGAGATATTGCGTATTGATGGCCTGGATAATGTAGAGATACCCAACAGCATTACCATTACACCATCGGTAGAAGAGAATTATGCCCAGGAGAAATTCAAAGAGAAAGTAGCCGATTATTTAGTAGGACTCGGATATCATGAAATACTGACCAACTCCATTACCAACGAATCTTTCTTCAGTGCCGAAGAGCTGGCCGATTCGGTAAAAATGCTGAACAGTTTAAGTGCCGAGCTGAACATCCTGCGTCCCTCTATGCTGGAAACCGGTTTGCAGGTGGTAACACATAACTTAAACCGTAAGAACAACCAGTTACGCTTTTTTGAGTTTGGTAAAACCTATAAAAAACTGGAAGACAGTCAATACCAGGAGACGGAACAACTTTGTTTATATATTACCGGCGCCCAGAACAATGACAGTTGGCGTATTAAGCCCGGTAATACCGACTTCTATGTATTAAAAGGTGTGGTACAAAGGCTTGCCCAGGTACTGGGTATTAAAGCCCTGGATTTTGAAACCTGGGAGCACAATAAATTTGAGAACGGTTTACAGGCGCTTGTAAATAAAGAAAGCCTGGTACAGCTGGCTGCGGTAAACGCTGCTACCCTGTCGGCTTTTTCTATTAAACAGCCTGTTTATTACGCCTGCATTAACTGGAAACTGGCTTCTGCCATTGCCATAAACACCAAGGTGGAGTTTGTAGAAATACCCAAATATCCATCGGTACAGCGCGACCTGGCCCTGGTAGTACCCCGCAGTTTGAACTATGGCGATATTGAAAAATCGGTTAAAAATATCAGGCTCAACAAACTGAGCTCTTTTGAATTGTTTGATGTTTACGAAGGCGACAAGCTGGGCAACGATAAAAAATCGATGGCCGTTAGCTTCACCTTCCTCGATACCGAAAAAACATTAACAGATAAGGAGATCGACGGCTGGATGAATAAAATAATGACCAATTTGGAGAAGGAATTACAGGCGGAAATAAGGAAATAAGATCGAAGGTATAAGGGAAAGGCTGAGGGACTGTGGCGTAAGGTCACAAATAAATACATTAACTTTAGTGGTAACTATACACTATGGCATTAAGCGAAGAACAGGCTAAACGGATTTTGGAGAAGCTGCAGCAAATGCTGAAAGTGAATGCCTCCCTGCGCAGGGAAAAGGAGTTACTGGAAAATGAGATAAGCCAGCACAAAAATAAACTGGTACAGGCCCAGGAAGCCATTGGCCGGTTGGAGCAACAGGTGGAGTTGTTAAAGTTTACAGGTACCCCCATGACGGACGAGGAGAAAAAACAATTTGAACGCCGCATTAATACTTATCTGAAAGAAATAGATAAATGTATTGCCTACCTGGAAGGATAATGATCAAACTCTTTTTACAAGGGGCAATTTTACTTCATCATCACCTTGTGTAAGCTCAAGGGTATAACGGCCATAAGGCAGATCGTTTAAACCGGACCAGGTTATTTTTTCCGTTACCTGCGACAGCTTTCTTTCCAGGCTGCTGCAAATACTGCCGGTATCATCTTTAAGCACGGCTTTAAAAAAATTACCGGCAATACCGGAACATTCCAGCTGTAATGCGTCAATAAATGTTGGTGACTTGATTTTTGCGAACATAAACACTCATATTTTGGTTTGTCAAGGTCTTCATCTGGTAGGTAGTTAAGTAGCGGATTTCGAACAGATTAGCAGAAAAAGGAAACAATATATATAATATTTTTAAAATATGCAAGCAAAGGACGAATTAATTGCCGTAAACGTGGTAATTGCCGACAGGACCTACCGGCTTAAATTAAAGCCTTCCGATGAAGAAAAAGTGCGGCATACCACCAAGCTGGTGAATGAAAAGTTACTGGAATTTAAAAGCCAGTTTGCCGGCAAGGACATGCAGGATTATATTGCCATGGTGTTGATATGGATAGCCACCGAAGGCGCCAATACCGAGGCTAACGTGGAGATAGCCAATGTACAGCAACGCCTGAATAAAATGGAACAATTGCTGGATGAAGCCCTGGGCGAATGATTTGCACTGTATAAAAAATTACACAACCATAAAAAAAAGAGCGGCCATTTGTAAACAAATGGCCGCTTCTTGTATACAGTAACAAAGGAAATTATAAGTTAAAGCCGTAGCTAACATAGTACAGGCCACCTACATACGGGCTACCAAAGCCGGTACGGTAGTAGTTGTTACCAATATTGGTACCACCTATACGGAAAGTGCTTTTGGTTTTTGGTACTTTATAGGTTACCTGTGCATCAACCCAGGTAAAATAAGGTAAGGTACCGCTTACAAATGTGCCTTCGTAATAGTTATTACCCTGGTATTTTACCACCACGTTAAAGCCTACGTTTTTGTAAAAGTTCTCGTTGCGTAAACCAATATTGAAACGGTATTTAGGTGCATTAAAGAAAGATACATAATCTTCCGGCAGATCACCGATTACGTCAGAATATACGTTACCGTAAATAAAATAGCTTTTACCAAATTTATACTCTGCGCCAATACCCCAACCTGTTACATTAATGTTTTGAGAGGAGTTTTGGGTATATGAAATATTGGTAGTAGTTAAAGGATTAAACAGTTCGGCCTCGTTACCGGTTTTTGTCTGCCCCAGGGCTACTGCACCCAACATGTTTTTATACTGGCTGTAATAAGCATAGGCGTCAATTAATAAACGGCCGCCTAATACGCCTTTATAACCAATTTCGTAAGAGTTAACGGTCTCCGGTTTCACTTCCCTGTACTCTGCTCTTTCCAGTAAACCGGTATTGCCGGCACTGCCGCTGTTACGGTAAGCTAAAATACTTTCAGCTGTATAACCGGGTAAGGTTGAGTTTAATTTGTAGTAAGACTGGAACTCAGGTAAACAACCGATCAACGTACCCGAACCAGTAATTAAACTGATATACTGGTTCTGGTTGGTTGGAAAACGGTAAGCGGTCTGGTATGACACACGCACATTGTTATCCTTAGCCACTTTAAACACACCGGTTACACGGGGTGTGAAACGTCCGTCAAAATTGGTCTGTTTATCAAAACGGCCCGAAGCAGTTACGGTTAAAAACTCGTCAAAGAAAGATTTTTTGATCTGGAGGTAACCACCGGTCTCGTTAATTTTTAAAATACCTAAGGTATCAGCAAACAGGGTTCCTTTTGAATTCATTACAAACTGGCGCCATTGTACACCGGCAATAATTTCTACTTTATCGCTAAAGTTAAAGGCGTCAGAAATATTCAATTGTCCTTCTGCCGCATACAGGTCCGATTTATCTAAGAACAAAGCTCCACCATCCACAATAGGTGTGGCCATTACCTTCGCTTTAGCCGCGTCGAAGGCAGGCGTACCGGGTACTAAACGTCCCTGGTCGGCGGCTGCACGTGCATTAGCATGGGCGGTAATATCGCTGATGGCTGCGCCACCCTGGCGACGGTTTTCTGAGAAGGTAGCCACATACTGGGTAAACCAGGTATTATTAGCTTTCCAACTATCATTAATATAAGCGCCTAAAGCTGTAGCATTGTATGAGGCACCGGCATCTTCCTGTGTGGTATAGCCACGTACCATCCATGATTTACCTTTAAACTCCAGCTTATGTTGCGACATCTTTAAGTTTCTTAAAGAATAACGGTCGGCACCAGTGTATACCGTAGTACCGGTACCAAAATAAGTATGCCAGGAAGCTTCAATATCAGGAGTGATTTTATAATGTAAGCTACCATTCAGTTTTACGTTCAGGGTATTATAATCCACCAGGTCTCTTTCGTTATAACCGGTACGTGATACATTCTGGTTGGAAATGGTACCGTTATTAATACCTAAGTTAATGGGTACAAAACCTTGTATGGCGGCCAGGTAAGCAGCACGCTGCTCAGCAGTAGTAGAACCTACTACCTGGGGCGATGCGAGGAAGGTTTGTACATTCCCCAGGAAAGCGCCTATCTGTGCCTGTGAAGGATTATTACCTAAAAAGCCGTTGGCAACGGCTGCCAGGTTAGTGGTTGCGCCACCGCTGGCGGCATTGGCAAATGCTAAGGATAGCGGGTTGCTTCTTACCGTATTGCTGAACACGTTGGCAAACGCTAACATATTAGCACTGGCCTCATCGCCATAAATATTTACACCGTTAAAATTAGGGTCATTACCACGGTTACCACCGGTTACTTTACTCAATACACCGATCTGTTGTTTATTGCGGTAATCATCGGCCTGCCAGTCCTGTGCACTTACCATAGAGGCCGAAATTTTAAAGGCAAACTTGTCGTTAAAGGCTTTGGCCCAGCGTAATGACCAGTCATAATAAGGCGCCGGATCCCTTTGCTTGCCATCCACATGGTTTACACCCTGTTTAATATTAAAGCTTAAACCCTGGTATTTAAAAGGGTTCTTACTGTTTATCAGTAAAGTACCGTTAATACCGCCCGAGCCATATAAAGCCGATGAGGCACCGGCCAGTAACTCTACGTTATCAACATCAAGCTCGTTGGGGCCAATGATATTACCTACGGCAAAATTTAAACCGGGTGCCTGGTTATCCATACCATCCACCAACTGGTTCAGCTTGGTATTACCACTGCTTACAAAGCCACGGGTAGTTACCGTACGGAAAGTTAAGCTGGCAGTATGCATATCCACCCCTTTCAGGTTGGCAATGGCATCGTAATAGTTTGGTGCTGCCACGTTGCGGATGGTGCTGTTGCTCATACGCTCCACCGTTACCGGCGATTCCAATATACGCTGCGGCGTTCTGTTGGCCGATACCACTACTTCCTGTCCCATTAAAGGGTTAGGCTTAAAACTCACTTCTACCGATGCACTAGCATTCGATACCGTGGTTTCGTAGCTATCGTATCCTACTGATGAAAACACCAGTGTTACGGGCAGCTTGGCAACTTTTAAAGTGAAATTTCCATCCTGGTCGGTAAATGTACCCTGGGTGGTTCCTTTTACGGTAACAGATACGGCGGGAACAACTTCGCCCGTGGTATTATTTTTAACCGTACCACTAACGCTGGTTTGTGCAAAAGTGGTTAAAGAAAAGAGGCAGGCAGCAATCATGACTACCAATAGGCAAGCGCTTTTTCTCATATAATGGCAGATTTGGTTTTAATTCGAATGGAAAAATAAGGAATGTAAGGTTGAATTGAAAATTTTATTTCCATAAAAAGAATAAAATGTTGAAATCTTCATTAACGCATAACTTACTTATTATCATTCCCTTCATAATTTCGATTTATGAACGAGTTTAACTTTCCCCAGCAAACCGCCTTTTACCGTGGTAAAGTGCGTGATGTATACACCATAGCCCCCGACCTGCTGGTGATGCAGGCTTCGGACCGTATTTCGGCCTTCGATGTTATTTTACCCCGCCCCATCCCTTACAAAGGACAGGTATTGAACCAGGTAGCGGCCTATATGCTGCAGGCTACGGCCCAGATTTGTCCCAACTGGTTACTCAGTACCCCGGCGCCAACCACCTCCATCGGCAAACGTTGCGAACCCATTAAAATTGAAATGGTTATCCGTGGCAACCTTACCGGCCATGCCTGGCGTACCTATGCCAGCGGCAAACGTGTACTCTGCGGCGCAGTTTTACCCGAGGGTATGAAGGAGAACGACTACTTCCCCACTCCCATTATTACTCCCTCTACCAAGGCCAGCGAAGGACACGATGAGGATATTGCACCCGAAGACATTTTAAAACAGGGACTGGTATCCGAACAGGACTGGAATACCCTGGTAACCTATACCCGTGCTTTATTTGAAAAAGGCAAGGAGCTGGCTAAAAAACAGGGACTGATACTGGTTGATACCAAATACGAATTCGGTAAAATTGGCGATACCATTTACCTGATGGATGAAATTCATACCCCCGACAGCTCCCGTTATTTTTATGCCGATGGTTTTGAAGAACGCCAGGCAAAAGGGGAAAAGCAAAAACAACTGAGCAAAGAGTTTGTACGTGAGTGGTTAATAGCCAACAACTTTATGGGCAAGGATGGCCAGACCGTTCCGCACATGAGCGATGAATGGATCGACACCATCTCCAAGCGTTACATTGAATTATATGAGCAGGTGATCGGGCAAAAATTTGTTCCTGAGCAACTGTCACAGGAGGAAACCTTTGCCCGCACCAAAGCAGCACTGGAAACCCTATTGTAATTTCTTAACAGGGACTGTAGTACGAACCATCTATGGTCCCTGTTTTTAAATTTATGATTTTTTGATTTAGGAAGTAGGATATACATCTGTGATCTCAGATCTAAGATTTTTTGATCTTATGACCATGCAAAGGCATGACTCATTCCGCGATAGCAAACCTTCTACCCTATCAAACTTTCCCGTCACCCCGACGCAGGAGGGGCTCCCGCAACCACTGGTAACCAAAAACACAAGTCAACACTCCCACATACACGACTAAGATCTTACTTCATAGATCCGAGATCTTAGATTCCCTTAAATCCCCAATCACAAAATCCTAATCCCACATCACTAACCGTCACCCCGAGGCAGGAGGGGCCTCCCAAACCACAGGCAACTCAAACACAAGTAAACACTCCCACATACAGGACTTAGATCTTATTTCACATATCTGAGATCTTAGATTCCAAAATCTTAAATCAAAAAATCATAAATCCTACATCTACTCTCTTTCTTAAATCTCATAGTCTTGTTAAAAACAATTTGCCATTCAAAACAATCATCGTAATATTGCGATACAAACAAAACAATGGGTGTAACCAGATCAGATATATTCACCAATAAACAAAACCACCTGGCAGCTATATTTAAAGCCCTGGCCCACCCTGCCCGTATTGCCATCCTGCAGCATATTATTAAACAAAATGCCTGTATTTGTAACGACCTGGTGCAGGAGCTGGGGCTGGCACAGGCTACCATATCACAGCATTTAAAAGAGCTGAAAAACATTGGCATTATCAAAGGCAATATTGAGGGCACCAGTGTTTGTTACTGTATTGATGAAAAAGTGTGGCTGCAGTTTAAAAAAGAGCTGAACATCTTTTTTACCGAAAATATCGCCGCCAATAATTGCTGCTGATTTTTTTTGTTTTAATTCATCGCAATATTGCGTTATAACAATAAATGAATAAATATGATACTCTCCCAATTAAAAGCAATACTGCCTGCCCTCAACAATGTGGTATTTGAGCTGCCCGATAAAAGCTTTGTACCCGAACATTTTCATGTAACCGAAGTAGGCCTGGTAAACCGGCATTTTATCGATTGCGGCGGCACCATCCGGCAAGAACAGGTGGTTAATTTCCAGCTATGGAATGCCGATGATCACGAACACCGGTTAAAGCCGCAAAAATTGCTGAACATCATCCGCCTGTCTGAAACAAAACTGGGCATACCCGACCTGGAGATTGAAGTAGAATACCAAAGCCAGACCATCGGCCGGTATAACCTGCATTTTAACGGCAAACATTTTGTACTGCAAAATAAAACCACGGCCTGCCTGGCCCAGGATGCCTGCGGTATACCGGCCAAACCAAAAACCAGTTTAGCTGATCTGAAAACTACATCCTGCTGTGGCAACGGTACCTGCTGATAAACCAAATACCTGGGCACGTTACCGTAAGCCCGTTATTATTACCACGGCGGTGATAGTATTGCAGCTCCTCTTCGGGTTCGATCCTAAGTTCTGCATCATCAATATCATCTGGTTACTCGTATAAACTTAAAAAATGGAAACCAAAATAATCCTGGTGCTCTGCACCGGCAACAGTTGCCGCAGCCAGATGGCCGAAGCCTACCTGCGGCATTTTGCCAATAGCAAAGCCATCATTTACAGTGCCGGCGTAGCAACCCATGGCCTTAACCCCGGCGCCGTAGCCACCATGCTGGAAGATGGCATCGATATATCGCACCATACTTCCAACAATGTGCAGGAGTACCGGCATATTCCTTTCGATTATGTCATTACCGTATGCGACCATGCCAAAGAACGTTGCCCCGTTTTCCCCGGTAAGGCACAACAGTTTCACCACAACTTTCCCGACCCTGCCAAAGCCACCGGTAGCGACGATGAAATAAAAGAACAGTTCCGGCAAACCCGTGATCTGATTAAAGATTATTGCCGGGATTTTGTACAGCGCTACCTGTAAAACCTGTGAGGTTTTGAAAACCTCACAGGTTTTACAGGTATAAAAAAAGCGGCACATTGCTGTGCCACTCCACTTATCATGTATCAATCCTCTTAAGGTTTTGCGTTCAATACATTTTTGTCTGCTTTCATGATCATTTTTTTACTGCTGCTACCGCTGTCTTTACTCAGGGTTTTATCGGTACCGTTTACGCCATAGTAACCGCAATAGTAGTCAATGGCATCCTGGGCATCAAAATAGTCCAGCCAGTACTCAATAATATTACCACGCATTAAACTGCGGTCGGAGTAGTTGTATATATCGCGGCTGCCGGTGTTACTGAAGTTACCGTATAGTATATCACCTTCAAATGGCATATACCCGTCGCCGGAGCGTATCACTGTATAACCCCTGAAGGTTTCCACCACATAGTAGGAACAGGCGCCGCTGCTGTACACCACCACCCCTCTTTCCTTGCTTAACCAATAGCTTTCATCAAAGTACTGGTCTGATCTTTTAACACAGCTGGCCAGCAGCACAACAACTGTCATAAACAAAGCTGATAAAGTAAAAATTCGTTTCATGTTACATGGTTTTAATCAGTGAAAAAATCCGGGCTCACTATTTTTCGTTTCTGTATATAAGACCGTGAACAGGTTGCAAAAGTTACGCTAACAGTTGTTAAAGTATATTGGCTAAACGGCCGTTTTTAGCAAAAAAAATCTTAAAGAACCGGACTTTTATTCACCGCTATACAACCAGGACTTCTTTTTAACAATAAACACCAGTTGCCGCCTGTTTACCCACCCCCTGCTATCACCATTCATGGACTGTACACACCACTTAACCCGGCCAATATTAAAACTTAGTTAAACGCCTGTATTCCTTTATCGTTAAATTTGTAATTAGCCCCGTATTCGACTAATTTTACGGGCAAAAACCTATCTGAAACGGCTAAAGAAAATAGCAAAATGGACGCTCCTATCAATTATACTATTAATAGTAGCTGTATGGTTATTAATACAAACGCCGTTTGTACAAAACTGGCTGGTGCAGCAAGTTACCGCCCGCCTGTCAAAAGATCTTAATACCGAGGTCTCCATTAAACGGGTTGATTTTTCCCTTTTCAATAAAATGCATTTATTGAATACACTGGTACTGGACCGCCAAAAAGATACGATCCTCTCCGCCGGCGAAGTAACCGTACGCATTACCGATTGGTTTTTCCTGAAAAAGAATATCGAGCTTAAATATATCGGCCTTAAAAACGCCGTGGTTAAACTGCAGCGTGATACCGACTCCGTATGGCGGCACCAGTTTTTAATTGATTATTTCTCCTCCCCGCCCAGTACCAAACCCAGGAAAAAAAGCAGCCTGTCCCTGGCCATCAAACAGTTGGATTGTCAGAATGTATTGTTCTGGCAGCATGATGCCTGGGTGGGCCAGGATATGAAAATTCATTTTGCCCTGCTTAACGCAGATGCCCGGGTAACCGATTTTGATAAAAAACGGGTGGTGGTCGAAAGTATCAATACGGATAAGCCGGTAGTAAGCCTTTCCGTTTATAAAGGCAATAAACCGGTAAGTCCCCGTGTAGTTAGCAATACCCCGGCAACACCGCAACAACTGGAATGGAATAAAGGCGACTGGTCCATTGAAATTGGACAGGTAAACCTCACCAACGGTACTTTTAAAAACGATAACCTCAGCATACCCGAAGGCCCTGCCGGTGTGTTTGACGGGCAACATATTGCTTTTAACGATATTGACCTTACGATGAAGAATGTACGGTGGCAAAAAGATACCATCAGTACACAGCTTACCCTAAGCACCAGGGAGAAAAGCGGCTTTGAAGTAAAACAGCTTACCGCATCGGCCAAGGTAACGCCACGTGAAATGAGCTTTGCCAACCTGCTCATTAAAACCAATAACAGCACCATCGGCAATTATTACAGCATGCGTTACGACCAGTTCAACGACATGAGCGATTTTATTAACAAAATAACGCTTGTAGGCGATTTTGAAAATACGGTTGTGGACAGTGATGATATTGCTTATTTTGCCCCGTCCCTGGCCGACTGGAACAGGCGTATTAATTTATCGGGCAGGTTCAGCGGACCTGTATCTAATTTAAGTGGTCGTGACTTTTTAATAGAAGCGGGCAATAATACACGTCTTAAAGGTCATATAAGCCTGGTAGGCCTACCTGATATTGAACAAACCTTTATCGATTTCAGCGCCGAGGATTTTAAGACCACTTATACGGAAGCAGCCACTTTTGTGCCGCAGATCAAAAAACTAAAAAAGCCTGATCTGTCAGAGCTGCAGTATGTACATTTCACCGGCAACTTTACCGGTTTTATCCGCGACTTTGTAACCTTTGGTACCATTAAAACCACCCTTGGTACGGTTAAAACCGATATCAACATGAAACTGGCCAAAGGCCGCGACCCTGTTTATTCGGGCACCCTGGTAACAGATAATTTTATGTTGGGTAAGTTTTTACACGAACCTTTATTGGGCGCTATTGCCCTCAACAGCTCCTTAAAAGGCAGCGGTACCCAGGAGAAAAGACGTATTGCCGAGTTTAAAGGCGATGTAAAGTTCATAGATTTTAACGGCTACCGTTACCAGAACATTCATTTAAACGGTCACCTGAATAAAAACGAGTTTGATGGTATTGCATCGGTTAACGATGAAAATGTGAAACTTACCCTTAACGGGCTTATCAATATTAATGATACCCTGCCGGTATTTAATTTTATTGCCGACGTACAGGAAGCCAATATAAAGAACCTGAAACTGGCCGACGAACAAATTGCTTTTACCGGTAAAGTAAATGCCAATTTCTCCGGCAAAACCATCGACGACTTTTTAGGCGTTGCCAATATTACCGATGCAAGTTTAACACATGATGAACTGCAATTACCTTTCGATTCGCTGACCCTCTCCTCTGCCTTTGTGGACGGGAAAAAAATATTAAGTGTACATACCAACGAACTTAAAGCCAGTGTTACCGGTAATTATACCATCCGCGAATTACCCGATGCCTTTAAAACCTTTTTAAATAATTATTACCCGGCCTATATAGCCGCACCCAAACTAAGCGGTATTAACGAACAACTGCATTTTACCATTGAAACAGGTTATATTGATGATTACCTGCGCCTGTTCACCAAAAAGATCAGCGGCTTTAACCACAGTACCATCAATGGTTCCTTAAACACCATCGACAATAGTTTAACGCTTAAAGCCAATATACCCCAGTTTAAATACCTTACTTATAATTTTGATAATGTAAGCCTGGAAGGTACAGGAGGTTTAGATACCCTGAAAGTAAACGGCAGCGCTTCCAACATCATGATCGGCGACAGCCTGAATGTACCGCTGGCCACTTTTGATATCACGGCCTTTCACGATACCTCCTATGTAAATATTCTTACAGGGGCCAACCAGGGTATTGACCAGGCAAAGATCAGTGCTGCGGTATTAACCTATTATAACGGGGTACGTATTGAAATGAACCCGTCCAACCTGGTGGTAAATGGTAAAACCTGGACCATTGATGAGAACGGCGAACTGGAGTTCCGGAAAAATGCACCCGCCATTGGTGAACTGCGTTTAAGAGAGAACAACCAGGAGATCGTGATCAAAACCCTGCCCTCCGAAATTGGCGAATGGAACGATGTAAGTGTAAAACTCAGCAAGGTAAACCTGGGCGACTTAGGTCCTTTTATTATGCCGCACAACCGGCTAGAAGGCCTGGCATCGGGTGATGTATTAATAGAAAACCCTTTTAACGACCTGCGCATCATCAGCAATAATTTTAAAGGCGAGTATGTTCGGCTGGATAATGATTCCATTGGTGAAGTGAACGCTTCTGTTATTTACGAAAATAAAACGGGCGAGCTTTTTGTGAATGGGCAAAATGCCAACCCCGATCACGGTATTGCTTTTGACATGCATTTATTTTTACAGGATAAAGCCAGCCAGCAAAAGAACGTGATCGACCTGACGGCAAAAACCTTCCACCTGAAATACCTGGAACGCTTCCTGGGTACATTGTTCAGCGATATGAACGGTTATATCACCGGTAAGTTCAGCATCAAAGGACCGTTTGATAATTTAGATGTAACGGGTAAAGGACGTTTATCTGAAGCTGGCCTGAAGGTAAAGTTCACCCAATGTTATTACCAGATCGATGACCGGGATATAGAACTGAAATCAGGTGAGATCAACTTAGACGGCATTACCTTAAAAGACCCCGTAAGCAATAACCCGGTGTATTTAAACGGTAGTATCATGCACAGCGGCTTTAAGAATATGTTCTTTGACCTTTCCGTGTCTACCCGTAAGCCCGGCACTCAATCTGCCGACAATAACCGGCCTATTTTATTATTAAATACTACCTATAACGATAATAAACAGTTTTACGGCAAAGTAAGAGGTACGGGATCATTTACCTTATCCGGCCAGGAGTCGGATATGTATATGAAAATAGATGCCATTGCCTCTACCACGGACAGCAGTTCTGTTACCATACCATCCTCCAACAGCAAGGCCTCCGGGATGGCTGACTTTTTAGTAGAAAGAAAGTTTGGTAGAGAAATGGTAGACTCCAATTTTGCCAAAGGCAATGGTAATATTGTGTACGATGTAGATATCACTGCCAATAACATGGTGAGCGTGCGGGTGGTACTGGACGATTTTACCGGTGATGAGATCAAGGGAAGAGGCTCGGGAACATTAAATATCCGCAGCGGCTCTGCCGAGCCTTTGGCTATTCGTGGTAAATTCAATATTGAAGAGGGTGATTACCTGTTCACCTTCCAGTCATTCTTTAAAAAACCATTTGAGTTAAGAAAAGGAGGCGACAGCTATATTACCTGGAGCGGCGACCCCATGAATGCGCAGATAAAATTTGAGGCCCAGTATAAAGCGGAACGGGTAAGTTTTGCACCGTTGGTAACGGGTTTAAACCTGGACAGAGGCTACTCAGACAGGCGGGAGAACGTATATGTTTATGCCGACCTTACCGGGCAGCTGTTTGATCCGCAATTCAAATTCAGCCTGGGCTTTGAGCCCAACAGTAGTTTTAAAAATGAATTCTCCGTGGCATCGGCCATCCAGCAAATGGAGAATGATCCCAACCAGATCAACAAACAGGTTACCTATCTGATAGTATTTAACAGCTTTGCCCCACCCGAAACCGGTCAGGCAGGCAGTGCCGGTTTAGGCAGTGCCATTAACGAGCTTACCTATAGCACCATTAGCAGTATATCGGGTCTTATTTTTAACGAGATCAATAAAAAGCTGAACAGTGAGTTATCAAAGATCCTGAAAACGGATAAGGTAAGTCTTAATTTCAGCGGCTCGGTATATAATTATAACCCCAGTTTATTGGGTGGCCAACAGCCTGGTGGTTTTAATATTAACCAGAGTAATTTTAACCTGAATATACCTATCTCCTTATTTAAAGACAGGTTAGTGGTTACCTTAGGCAATACCCTGGACGTACCTTTACAGGCCAGCTTGCAACAAACCATACAATATCTGCCCGATGTAACGGCGGAGTGGCTCATCAACCAGAGTGGTACTATCCGGGTAAGTTTCTTCTACCGCGAAAACCTCGATTACCTGACCAATAATAACCGTAATAAACGTTCCGGTGCCAGCATCTCCTACCGTAAAGAATTTGATAACCTGGGCGAGTTTTTAAGACGTAACAGTAAAAAGAAAAAAACGGAACCAGAGCCAAAACCGGCAGAACAGCCTGGCAAAACTAATTAGCGGTTGCCAGGGGTACGGTAACGGTGATCATGGTCCCATTACCCGGGCTGCTTTCTACAGTAAAGATACCACCCATCGTTAAGGCCCTTTCCCGCATACCTACTATACCCATTGTTTTGGTATTTTTTAGTTCCTGCAGGTCCATACCAATACCGTCATCAACAATCGTAAGTATCAGAGCATTTTCCTTTTCGTGAAGGGACACGGCCACACTGCCGGCATTGGCATGCCGGGCTATATTAGTGAGTGATTCCTGCACGATCCTGAATAAAGAAGTTTTGGTATTCTCGGACAGGTCGGGTTCGTGCATACTGGCAGAAAACTTTACCTGTATACCCAGCTTTAAACCCACTTCTTTTATATGCCATTCCAGTGCAGCTATCAGCCCCAGGTCGTCCAGTAAACTGGGTCTTAGTTCTGTCGAAATTCTTCTGATAGATTTAATAGAATCATTCAGCATCTCATCCAGGTTATTCAGGCGTTGTTTAATATCATCATCCACCGGCTGCAGTCTGCTCGCCAGCCAGGCTACCTGTATTTTCATTACAGTTATCTGCTGCCCCAGTTCGTCGTGCATTTCCCGGGCAATTTTCTTTTTATTCTCTTCCCGTACGTACAATACATGTTCGCTCAGCTCCCTGATCTCTTTGTAAGATAAGGCCAGCTCTTCCTCCACTACTTTTAACCTGGTAATATCCATCATAGAGCCTATCATACGTTGCGGTTTTCCTTGTTTGTTCTTCACTACATAGCCCCTGTCGTATATAGAAACATAACTGCCGTTTTGTTTTCTGAACCGGTATTCATAAGCCCATTGATCAACACCCTGCTCCAAAGCCTCTTTGAGGCTGGTTTCTACAGCTGTATAGTCATCGGGATGCAAAGCGTTTAACCAGAAATCAAGGTCATATAAATGCTCACTCTGGGCATAACCCAGGTGTATATAAAAATTATTGTTCCACAATATATTGCCTGATGCAATATCAAGGTCCCAGATAATATCATTGGTAGCTTTTAATACCATATGATGGAACTCTTTTTCCTTTATCAGGTTACCCAATACATAATCATCATAGGCGCTCATTTCTTTTCCATTATTCGTATGCCTTTTGCTGGAGGTTAAGATCCACTTGTTTTTAGCCATGGCAACGGAAGGCTCCTCCACCGGTACGGGTATCATGTTCAGTAATAAACTGCCCACCAGGGGAATAATATGAATATTGAAAACTACTTGGCCTATCAGTTTCAGCTGTTCATCCGGCAGATGGGGTTCTGTAATTGTATAAGTGCTTAAAAAATAATGAACCTCTTCATATTTGAGCGAGAAAATAGCGGGCAGGTCCAGTGTTTGCAGATCGGCCTGGTCAATATGGAAAACCCTGCGGGCAGCTTTATTCAGGTAAATTATACCCAGGTTATGGGTAACAAGTATAACAGGCTGGGGGGCATTATCAAATGCCTCATTTAAATAATTAAAACAAGTTACTACTGCACCATTTTGCTTTGACATTAAGGATAATTGGTTTTATAATCTGCCGGCTCCGGTTAATTATAACCCCTGTGCATTAATAAAATTCACAAGTGATGCCGTGTTACGCAGATTTAATTTTTTAAGGATATTATAGCGGTGTACTTCAACGGTTTTCAATGTTATATCGAGCTTTTGAGCAATTTCTTTGGAAGGCAGGCCTTCTTTTATCAGTTTGGCCACATCAATTTCCCTGCGTGATAAAAGATTGATATTGGTATTGGCCTCCTGCTCCTGGATCTCATGCTCGGCCAGGATACTTTTTACTTCCTCGCACACGTATTTTTTGCCTGCATGTACTTCCAGGATGGCATGTATCATTTCCTCTTTAGAGGAATTTTTGGTAACATACCCCATAGCGCCCAGCTGTATCAGCCGTTTAGCATATGCAGGCATGCTATGCATGGAAACTCCTATAATTTTAGCTCTGGGCACCTCCGCGCGGATGGCCTTGGTAGCATCAAACCCGTTCACGGGTGTCATATGCACATCCATTAATATCACATCCGGATCTTTTTCCTTTGCAATTTCTATGGCTTCGTCCCCATCACCAGTGGCCTCTATCACATTAAACCTGGGATCACTGTTTAAAATAAATGCCCATGAATCGCGGATAAGTTTATGGTCGTCAACTAACAAAATTTTAATTTGTTCCATAACAAAAGAGCTTAAGGTTTATAGGTTTGATTATTGCTACCTAAATTTATAATAAAAAAATGGGATATAAAATAAACCCCAAAAAAAAGTAAATCTGTCCTGTACTATTGGATGTTTATCCGCCATAGCTGCACCGGTACTAAAAAAAGTGTATATAGTACACATAAAACATTGTAAAATATATTTTTACATTGTGCCAAAAGTAAATACAGGTACGTTATAAACAAAAGTTTACGTTACCGCTGGTGTAATAATGGGTTTATATAAGGTATATATTACAGGAACGTCAATACACCTATGTGAGTTTAATAAGTGTAAGGTAGGTAACAAAAAAACAATAACTGGCCCGCGTAAGTTCTTTACCGTTGAGCGGTGGGAATGTTTTTGTAAGACCGTAATAACTGTAATTGGTGCTGGGCCCGTTTGAAATTATGTCCGGGGTAGGCCGGTGTATAATAGTGGTCGCCGGACAGGTAGTCACTTAAAAAACGGATAGCCTGCATGAAAATGATAAATTCACCGGAATAGTAAAAGTAGGATTGTTCGGTGGAAGATAACTGTAAGGACATTTCTGACATATAGCCCTCTTTAATGGCTTTATATACATCCGGGCGGATGTCCACTTCATCAAAGTCCTGCTCTTCCTCCCCCGTCAGCGATAAATAGGTACGCATCATATCCCCCACATCACTGATATAGTACCCGGCCATAATGGTATCCAGGTCAATAACGGCAAAGGCTTTGCCCGAAGGGTTAAACAATACATTACTGATCTTGGTATCGTGATGGGCTACCCTTTTTTTAATAAGGGAATTGGCCGAGAGCTCATTAAACTGCTTTACAATGTCCGCCTGCTCCAGCACCAGTTCAATCCATTGGCGGGCTTCTTTCAGGCGGGACGGGTCACCGGTTTTCAATACGGTTAAAAAATCATTGTACCGTTTTGTAAGATCGTGGAAACCGACAATATTTTCATGCAGTGTTTCAGCAGGGAAATCGGTTAACAGGGCGGTAAAACGGCCAAACTGTCGGGCGGCTTCATAGGCCTGTTCGGCGTTCTCTACTATTGAAATGGTTTGTGAACCCTTTAAGAACTTAAAAGCCCTGAACCAGTTGTTATGCGCATCCTTATAAAAAGAGGCGCCGCCTGTGGTTAATAAGGGAGCCGGGAAATAATACTCAGGAGCATGTTTTTTGAGGTAGCTGTTTACCGCCTCAATATTATCTGCAATATGCGCAGGGGAAGCAAATACATTTGTGTTCACTTTTTGCAATACTAATTCCGTATCGTCAAAAGCCACTTTCCAGGTACTATTAATTAAACCACCGCCTAAACGTTCAATGGTAAAGTTGTCGTTTGTACATCCATATTGTTGCACCACATGGGCAAGCTTAGTTTTCTCAATAGTATTAGGTATAACTTCAATCATGCAGGTTCGTAATAGAGTTGTTATTATGCAAAACGGTCCTAATGAGGGACAAAATAATACAAATACATACGCAAAAATCGCACAAACGATTGCCTGAAAATAGGAAGAAATTAAGCTCCGCAACACAAACGATTGCCTGAAAAACAACAACTTGCACTCTTTTTAATAACGGGTATAAAAAAAACGGCCAGGAAAACCAGACCGTTTTTAGTATTATAATTGGTGGAGGTGACCGGATTCGAACCGGTGTCCAAACATATTCCTCAAAAGCTTTCTACATGTTTATTTCTTTATTGTTTGTCGGCAACCAACCGGAAAAGAACAAACCAATTGATCACTTAGCTGGATGGTCTTAGGCAACAGGCACAGCCTTCTGTTGCAGCAGCCTGTTTTGTTTTTTAAGTCGGCGGCGGGGCGTGGTAACAGACCAACCGGCCCGGCGGCCCTAATGACTAACTAATCACTGATTAGGCAGCCATGGCATACTGAGTATTGCCATTTATAGTTTGAATATTCAGATTAAGGTGCTAATTATCCAACGCACCACATGCTTACACCTTCAAAGATCTACGCTGTCAAAACCAAACACCCCCGACAGATCAGTCTGCAAATATACGACAGATTAGCCAGTTGACAATTGAAAATTGATAAGGGACAATTGACAATTGTTTTTTATTAACCCGGCTTTAGTGCCAATGGCATCGTTCCTTGCGTCGCACACTTGTACTGCAGCTCTTTACTCAACAATACAAAAAAGTCAGGAAGTCAGAAAGACCGAAAGCAGGAATTGTCCCTTAAACTTTTGAACCTTTGAACTCCCGGAACTTTTGAACTTCTACTACCTGAACAACCTGAATATATCCAACCCGATCGCATACGCCATTAAGCCTAATAATAATACCATGCCTACCAGCTGTGCATATTCCATAAACTTATCGCTGGGTTTGCGGCCGGTGATCATTTCTATTAAAGTGAACAGGGCATGTCCGCCATCCAAAGCCGGTATCGGCAGTATATTCATAAAGGCAAGGATAATGGAGAATAAAGCGGTCATGGTCCAGAAACGGTGCCAATCCCATTCACCCCCAAATGTTTTACCAATACTGATAACACTACCCAGGTTTTCGTTCACCTTATGCTCTTTGGATACAAATAATAAACGGATACCTTCAATATACTCACCCAGTTTTTCCATTCCGAATCTTGCACCTGCGGGTATGGATTGAAAGAAAGAGTATTCTTTCTTCTCCGTTTCAATCACATCAAAAACGGTATTAAAGCCAAAGCCTATGGCACCGTCGTCTTTTACTTTTACTATTGTATTTAATGTATCTGTATTATTACGTAATAATGTCAGCGTTACATCTTTTCCACTGAAACGCGGTATGGCAATCTGGTAATCCTGGGCATAGGTATAAGGCGTACCGTTTAAGGCCAGGAATTTATCACCCTTTTTAAAATCACCCTCTACAAATTTTGCATCGGTAACCGTATCTACTATCGGTAATAAGGCAGGGTATACAAAACGTTTTTGTTTGCTTTTGGTCAATTTGCTTACAAAGCCATCCGGTATAATAACGGTGGTATCTTTGCCATCACGTTTAACTGTAAGTTTAGCATTCTCACTCATGAAAATGCCTTTTGGTAAATCATCCTGGTACACCAGTGTTTTACCGTTAATAGCTGTAACCAGGTCACCGCTTCTTAAACCCGCGGAGGTAGCCAGCGAGTCAGCATAAATACCATATTTTAAATTAGCCACCGGTATTTTTTCTTCGCCCCATACAAACAGTATCATGGCAAAAATCACGAGTGCCAGTACAAAGTTGATGATAACACCTGCCAGCATAATAATTAAACGTTGCCAGGCCGGCTTGGCCCTGAACTCATAAGGCTGAGGTGGTTGTTTCATGGCTTCCTTATCCATGCTCTCATCAATCATGCCCGATATCTTCACATAACCACCCAACGGTATCCAGCCAATACCATATTCCGTTTCACCGATCTTCTTTTTCCAAAGTGAGAACCAGGGGTTAAAGAATAAGTAAAATTTTTCTACACGGCAGCCAAACCATTTGGCCGTTAAAAAGTGTCCCAGTTCGTGTAACACAATTAAGATGGAAAATGCCAGTATAAACTGTCCAAGGTTGGCCGCAAATGCTGACCAGTCAATAGCTAAAAGTGTCATGTATTATTATAAGGTATTATAAATTTTGAACGCAAATATCCGCTAATTGCCAGATATATGCTTACCGCCCATGAATTATTTGATTTTGTTAAGATTTTGAAGCATGGTTAAAGGCCTATAATATCAGCAGTCATGGCCCGGGCTTCGCCATCGCTCATAAAGTATTGATCTAAAGTAGGTTGCTGAACAAAAGGTATTTTGTGCATCACTTTTTCAATTACGTCGGTCATTTCCAGGAAGCCGATCCGGTTTTTTAAAAAAGCATATACCACTATTTCATTGGCGGCATTTAATACACAGGGCAGGTTGCCCCCTTTTTCCAAAGCCTCAATGGCCAGGGCCAGGTTACGGAAAGTTTTAATATCCGGCTCCTCGAAGTTCAGGGTGTTTATTTTTTTAAAGTCAAAACGCGGAAAGTTATTGGCTATCCTTTGCGGAAAAGCCATGGCATATTGAATAGGCAGCTTCATATCGGGCAGGCCCATCTGGGCTTTGATACTGCCATCCTCAAACTGCACCATACTGTGAATAATACTTTGCGGATGCACCACTACCTGTATCTGGTCGGGGGTTAGGTTAAACAGCCATTTGGCCTCAATCATTTCCAGGCCCTTGTTCATCAGGGTTGCCGAATCAATGGTGATCTTGGCGCCCATTGCCCAGTTTGGATGTTGTAAAGCATGTTCACGTTTTACATTTACCAGGTAATTGGGTTTACGTCCTAAGAACGGACCGCCGGATGCGGTTAAAATTATTTTTTCAATTTTATTTCTTCCCTCCCCTACCAGGCATTGGAAAATGGCAGAGTGCTCACTGTCCACCGGTATTACCGGCACACGGTGTTCAATGGCTTTTTGCATCACAATATCACCCGCCACCACTAAGGTTTCCTTATTGGCCAGGCCAATGGGCTTGCCATTTTCAATGGCTTTTAAAGTAGGCTTTAAACCGGCATAACCTACAATGGCCGCGATCATCATATCATAATTATCCATAGCAGCTACTTCATCCAAAGCTGCTTCGCCGGCAAATACTTTTATATCAGTATTGGCCAGGGCCTGTTTTACTTTCTGGTATTTTGATTCATCGCCAATAACAATAATATTGGGATTAAAACGCAGGGCCTGCTGTATCAGCAGGTCTTCATTTTTATGGGCCGTCAATATTTCAGCCGAAAATTTATCAGGATTAGCCGCAATAACATCTAAACACTGGGTACCTATGGACCCTGTTGATCCGAATATGGCTATCCGTTTTATGAGTTGTTGTTCAGTCATTGTTAAAAATTCCAGAGGTTCAATAGTTCCAAAGGGTCAATAGTTCATAGTTCATGGTTCATAGCGGGGCTTCAAAAGGTTCAAGGTTCAAAAGTTTAAGGTTCAATGGGCCAGTACTGTCTTTGGGTCTTTCTTTTGCTGTTGGCAGAGCGAAAGGAGCGATACTTCTGTCCATTGCCAATTGTTCCTTGTCCATTGTCCACTGTCAATTTCTCTACTCCGCCCACTTTTCCAGTTCATTGGCAATTTTCCTGTCATTGCTTAAACGGGGTACTTTATTCTGTCCGCCCAGTTTACCGATCGATTTCATATAGTCGATAAAGGCATTCTTTTTAACCGCCGTCAGTTTTAAAGGCTGCAGTATATTACCGCTGATTAAATCATCGTAATATACATTCTTTTTACGAAGGTTCTGGTCTACCTTTTGCGCAAAGGCCTGCATATCGCCGGGTTTGTTCTCAAACTCAATGAACCACTCATGATAAGAGCGGCCCTCGCCTTCGCTCACAAAAGGCGCTACCGTAAATTCGGTGATGCGCACATTTTCTTCATCGGCAGCTTTTAATAAACTGTGCTCTACTTCTTCGCCGATCACGTGCTCACCAAATGCCGATATATAATGCTTTATACGTCCTGTTACGACAATACGGTATGGGTTAGTGGATACAAACTTAACGGTATCGCCGATATTATACCCCCATAAACCGGCATTGCTGCTGATAATGATAGCATAGTTCTCACCCACTTTCACATCGGCCAGTGATAACCTGGTGGGGTTATCATTATGTATCTCGCTTACGGGAACAAATTCAAAGAAGATCCCGCTGTTGGTATTTAATAATAAGCCCTCTGCTTCCTGTGAATCCTGGAAGGCAAAGAACCCTTCCGAAGCCGGGTAGGTTTCAATACTGTCCAGTTTTTTGCCAATGCTCTGGAACAGCTTGGCTTTATAAGGTTCAAAGTTCACGCCCCCATGTACCAGTACGGAGAAGTTAGGGAACACCTCACTGATGTTTTTACCGGTACGGCGCATGATCTCATCAAAGTACATCTGCATCCATGGTGGTATACCGCTGATGAGGGTCATGTTTTTATTGATGGTCTCATCTACTATTTTATTCAGCTTGGTTTCCCAATCCTCGATACAATTGGTTTCGTAACTGGGCAACTGGTTTTTGCGCAGGTAACGGGGCACATGGTGGTTTACAATACCGCTTAGGCGCCCGGTAGGAATATCGGCAATACGTTCCAGTACCGGCGAGCCGGACAAAAAGATCATATTTCCATCCGCAAAACGGGTATTACCGGTTTCGGCCATATAAGATAATAAGGCGTTGCGGGCCGAATTAATATGATTGGGAATAGAATCTTTGGTAATGGGAATGTATTTGGTGCCGCTGGTAGTGCCCGAGGTTTTGGCAAAATAAGCGGGTACCCCTTTCCATAATATATTATGCTTGCCTTCCTTTATTAATTCTATATAAGGTTTGATCTGCTCGTAATCTTTAACGGCAACGGCTTGCTTAAATTCCTGGTAATTATGTACTTGGGCTAAATTAACATCTTTTCCGAACTGCGTATTGCGGCCAACTTTTAATAAAGTTTTCAGGATTGCTTCCTGATCATCCACGGCGGACAACATACCCTTTTTAATGGATTTATGTATGATGGCGGCAAGTGGTTTAGCCAGGAACGATTTGATTTTCATATACTTAACTACTTTTCAGTGAAAGCTCACCGGCTTTCCTTAATTTTGTATTAACGTTTAAACTGTTTGATTTGCTGCGAGTTACAACAATCAAGCCAGCCATTCCTGTACAGGCATAAGCAAAGATACAGGAAGCGTTTACATAAAATACCTAATTTAACTATTCAAAAGTTTAAACGATTATTGGTTAGTTGAAATTTTCCCCTTACCTTTGCCGTCCTAATTTTCAGACTATGTTAGCAGTAATTAAAGTTGCGGGTCAGCAATATAAAGTAGAAAAAGACCAAACATTATATGTACCACGTGTGGAAGGTAAAGCAGGTGATACATTAAACCTGGAGGTATTACTGGCGGATGCCGGTGGTAGCGTATCAGTTGGTTCTGCAGTAAGTGCAAAAGTAACTGCCGAGATCTTAGACCAGGTGAAAGGTGATACAGTAATAGCGTACAAACAAAAAAGAAGAAAAGGCTTTCACAAAAAGAAAGGCCACCGTACCGCTTATACTAAAATTAAAGTTACCAACATTGCTTAATTACGTTAAGTAATACTGGTCTGTTATTAGATAAAGAAAATTTAAGTCAGAAAAATAAAATTAATCTATCATGGCACATAAGAAAGGTGAAGGTAGTGTAAAGAATGGCCGCGACTCAAGAAGCAAACGTCTTGGTGTAAAAATTTTTGGTGGTCAGCCTGCTGTTACCGGTAATATCATCGTTCGTCAACGTGGTACTGTTTACCATCCTGGTAAGAACGTTGGTGTAGGTAAAGACTTTACGCTTTTTGCGTTAAACGATGGTGTTGTAGAGTTTAGAAAAGGCGCTAAAGACAGAACTTTTGTTTCTGTTCTTAACGTAGAAGCAACTGCTTAATACTTGCAGGTTAACTATTTTTTGTGAAAAAAATTTGGGTAGTATAAAATAATTATTATTTTTACTATTGATAACCCATTTACTAAACATTAAATTCACAAAAAATGGCAACTAAAAAAGCAGCTCCTAAGAAAGCAGCAAAAAAAGCGGCTCCTAAAAAAGCAGCAGCCCCTAAGAAAGCAGTAAAAAAAGCAGCTCCTAAAAAAGCAGCGAAAAAAGCGGCTCCTAAAAAAGCAGCTCCAAAGAAAGCAGCAAAAAAAGCAGCTCCTAAAAAAGCAGCGAAAAAAGCAGCTCCTAAAAAAGCAAAGAAATAATAAAAGATTTCTTTTAGAAAAAATAAAAAGCCTCCAAGTAATTGGAGGCTTTTTCATTCAGTGATCTATCCTGGTTTACTCCCACTACATCTTCTCATCTACATAAGAAATTTTATACACCACCAGGCAACGGTTAACATTTGTTGTGTATTCTTTGATCAGGTGGGTATAATAACGCCTGTATCCCTTGGCCGGAGCCTCCAGCGTTCCGTTATAAGTACCTCCCCCGGTTGATCGCAGATCGATCACAAAACTCCCGGGTGTTAAAGGTCCGTAAAACTGGTTCTTACTGATGCCGGATGATAAACCCGGATGAGAGTTGTTGTAATTAGACCCGATAGTGGTACAACCCGAAGCATTGGAGCCGGACGGGAAACTCAGGTTTTCTGTCCACCGGTAATAGATCTCATATTCGGCTACGGGATCTTCTATATCCGGATCCAGTAGGTCGTCGATCTTTTTTTTGATGCAGGACGACAACAACAGGGACACACAGAAGAATACAATACTTAATTTAAATGCTTTCATAAAATTGATGATTAAACAGGTATTTTGATACCGAAAAATAATACCGGACCATAAATTTTGAAATACCGCCAAAGAGGTACAACACTCCCCCTGCTTATTATGGTATAATAATATTGCAATAACTTCGTCACCTAATATTTCAGTAAACAATGATGGATAATGCCGCTATTGCCGATAATTTTTCGCTGTTATCAAAACTGATGGATATACATGGTGAGAATAGTTTTAAATCCAAGACTTATTCCATCGCCGCTTTTTATATTGAAAAACTACCGGAACAACTGGGCAATACCGATCGCAGTGCCATCGCCCGTATCAAAGGTATAGGCGACAGCGTAGCAAAAAAGATCATTGAAATGCTGGATACCGGTGCTTTAACCGTGCTGAACGAAATAATAGCCGACACTCCCCCGGGCGTGATTGAAATGCTGCATATAAAAGGCATCGGCCCTAAAAAGATCCATACCATCTGGAAGGAAATGGGTATTGAAAGTATTGGTGAACTGCAGTATGCCTGTAATGAAAACCGCCTTACCCTGTATAAAGGTTTTGGCGCTACTACCCAGCAAAAGGTTTTAGAAGCCATTAATTTTTACCTGGCCAACCAGGGACATTTTTTATATGCCCAGCTGCATCCAGTTTTTCCGCAGGTACAGCAATATTTACAACAATTATTCGGGGCCGGTAAAGTAGCACTTACAGGTGCTTTTAAACGGCAGATGCCCACTATAGAAGAGATGGCTTTTGTAGTGAATGAAACAAATGACACCATTAAACCTAAATTTATATCGGCCTTTCCCCCGGATTTACTGGAAGAGACTGATAACAGTTTATTATACCAGCTAAAAAATGGCCTACGGTTAAGGCTGTATACGGGCACCACCCATTTTGCCCAACGTGTGTTTGACCATAGCGGATCACCGGAATTTGTTACCAGCTTTTACCAGGAGTTTCCTAACCTGGCAATTGATACTGCGAGTCCTGACGATGCACAGTATTTTACTGCAGCAGGCATTGCCTATATACCACCCTGCCTGCGTGAAACAACGACTATTATCAAAACAGCAGCACAAAAGCAACTGCCGGTACTAATTCAGCCGGGCGATATCAAAGGCATCATACATAACCATAGTAACTGGAGCGATGGCACCAATACCATTGAAGAGATGGCACAGGCTTTAATTGCGCAGGGAAAAGAATACCTGGTGTTATCCGACCACTCCAAATCGGCTACCTATGCCAATGGCTTAACTGAGCAGCGTATAGCCGAGCAACATCGTTATATTGATGAGCTGAACAAAAAACTGGCGCCTTTTAAAATATATAAGAGTATTGAGTGCGATATATTAGGTACCGGGCAGTTGGATTACAGTAACGATGTATTATCCACGTTCGACCTGGTGATCGCTTCAGTACACAGCAACCTGCAGATGAATGAAGAGAAAGCCATGCAGCGTTTACTGACCGCTATACAAAACCCCTATACAACTATTTTAGGCCATATGACAGGCCGCTTATTATTAAGCCGCAATGGTTACCCGGTTGATCATAAAACCATTATTGACGCCTGCGCCGCCCATAACGTAGCCATTGAATTAAATGCCCACCCCCGCCGTTTGGATATTGACTGGCAATGGATACCTTATGCATTGGAAAAAAATGTGCTGATCTCCATTAATCCCGACGCACACTTTATTGAAGGGTTTAATGATGTAACCTATGGTGTACTGGCAGCGCAGAAGGGCGGTTTGACAAAAGAAAACAACCTGAGCAGTTTTTCATTGCAGCAGTTTGATGATTATGTACAACAGCGGAAAGCCGGTATCCGGTGATCATCGTCCATAATACATACACGCCATTCGCTTTCCTTACATGCTGCCATTAAATTGGCAGCCGGGTGTTTTTGTTCCTGCTATCTTTTGCCTACATTTAATGCAGAATAGTATTCACTTATGAGAAGATTTATTTTATCCGCCTTTGCTTCAGTATCTATTGTTTATTGTACAGCGCAAACAGATGATTCTTTAATGATCCGTAAAATTGCAAGCGAGATACTGGTCAATTCACAGGCATACGAAAACCTGCGTTACCTCACCAAACAAATCGGTCCGCGCTTGGCAGGCTCAGGCGGTATGGTAAAAGCTGAAAAATGGGGCTACCAGGCTTTTCAAAAAGCCGGAGCCGATAAGGTTTTCATGCAGGAATGTATGGTCCCTTACTGGGTACGAGGCGGTAAAGATGAGGCGTTTGTAACAGGTATTCAATCGGCGAAAGTAAAAGGACTGGCCGATGCCCGTATCACAAAAAAATCGCTGGATGTAATTGCATTAGGTAACAGTATAGGATCAGGACCTAAAGGCATTGCCGGAGAAGTAGTGGAAGTAAGTTCGTTTGAAGACCTTGAACAAAAAAAAGACCGGGTAAAGGGCAAAATAGTATTTTATAATTATCACTTTAAAAAGGATTTTGTAGAAACATTTGATGGTTACAGCGACGCCGTGAAATACCGTGGCGGCGGACCCGGCAATGCGGCAAAATATGGCGCAGCAGGCGTTATCATCCGGAGCATCAGTCATGGTGAGAATAATCACCCGCATACCGGCGGTACCCGTTATGATTCGGCTTATCCCAAAATACCGGCAGTTGCTGTAGGCTTACAGGATGCTGACTGGTTGAGTAAGGAATTAGAAAGCAAAAAATTAAACATGACCATCAAAACCTACGGTTATTTTAAACCCGATACCATCGGGCATAATATAATTGCCGAATGGAAAGGATCGGCTTTTCCTGATGAGATCATTACTGTAGGCGCCCATTTAGACAGCTGGGATAATTGCGAAGGCGCCCATGATGACGGGGCAGGTTGTGTACAGACCATTGAAATTGTAAGGGCTTTTAAAGCGATCGGTTACCAGCCTAAAAGAACCATCCGTTTTGTTTTATTTGCCAATGAAGAAAACGGGGTAAGAGGTGGCAATAAATATGCGGCTGTAGCCAAAGAAAAAAATGAACAACATGTTTTTGCACTGGAAAGCGATGCCGGCGGCTTTACGCCAAGAGGATTCGGCTTTACGGCAAAGCCTGAAGTATTTGCCAAAATAAAATCATGGGAACACTTATTAAGGCCCTATGGCGGCGGCTATTTTGCGCCGGAAGGCAGTGGCGTGGATATTGCACCGCTTAACCGTACCCTGGGCACCACTATTGCCGGTTTAATGCCCGACTCACAACGTTATTTTGATTATCATCATGCCCGCAATGATGTATTTGAAGCTGTTAATAAACGTGAACTGGACCTGGGCGCTGTAAATATGGCCGCCCTGATCTACCTGGTAGATAAATATGGGTTATAACAGGAACAGTTTAAGCTGGCTGCCATTCTAACTTAATGTAAGGCCTCTCCCATCCGTTTGGCAACTATTTCCTTATAGTTCCGCCCGATGGGCAACAGCTGGCCCTGTATCTCTATTTCTGTGGCATTGTAGGCCGTTACCATTTGCTTGGAAACAATGAATGACCGGTGAATACGTAAAAAGAATTCATTACCCAATTGCAATTCCAGTTCGTTCAACGACATTTTAATCAGGTAATTCTGTTCTCTGGTCACGATGTACACATACTCTTTCCTGCTTTCCACGTAAATAATTTTATTGAACTCTATCTTGACTTTCTTTTTATTGATGTTGACGAATATATAAGTTTTAGCCGGCTGGGTTTCTTCCTTAGCGCCCACCTCCACATACAAATGTGTCAGTTTGTTCACCGCCTGCATAAAACGGTTAAAGCTGACCGGTTTTAATAAGTAATCTACTACGTTTAATTCGTACCCATCCAAAGCATATTCCCGGTAAGCAGTAGTGAGAATAACTTTTGGTGGATGGTTGAGTGTTTTGATAAAGTCAAGCCCTTTGATCTTTGGCAAATGAATATCTAAAAAAATCACATCTATTTTTTCCCGCTGCAACATTTCCATGGCGTAAATAGCATCGGTTGCAATACCCGCCAGATGCAAAGAAGGGATTTCAGTGATATAACCCTGAATGATCTCTGCCGCCAATGGCTCATCCTCTACTATCAGGCAATTAATTTTCCGCATAGGTATCGAGGTTTATATGCAGTTTTACATGAAATATATTGTTATCATTATCAATTTCCAGGTTGTAGGACTGGTACATCAGTTCCAGTTGCCTGCGGGTATTGTTCAGACCGATATTTTCAGTGATGACGGCCTGTGAAGAACCCGTTTCAAATGAGTTGCTGATCTCGAAAAAAAGGATTTTTTCTTTCAGTATAAAATCAATATGTATAAATGAATCGAAACGACTGCCGCTGGGGCCGTGCTTAAAGGCATTCTCTACCAGTGGCAACAGTAATAAGGGTGCGATGGTAACGGTATGGTCATCCACTTGTTTGTTAAAGGCAATGGAGAGCCTGTCATAACGTAATTTTTCCAGTTCTATATAATCGTCCAGTATACGCATTTCCTCTTCAATGGTAATACTGGCTTTGTTAGACCGGTATAACATAAAGCTTAACAGATCGGAAAGTTTCATGATCGCTTCCTCAGCCTTGTCCGATTTTTTCTTGGTCAATGCATATATATTATTCAGGGTATTGAATAAAAAATGCGGGTTCATCTGGTTGCGGAGCATTTTAAGTTCCGTTTCCAGCTTTTCCTTAATGAGCACCTTTTCCCTTTCCTTCATTTTAAGTTGCAGGCGAAACGATTTAATGGCAAACATCAATCCTGAGGTTGCCACAAAGTTGAAGAGGATGGACATGAACCGGCGGAACTCAAATGTTGGCGAAGGGGGAAACCTGCCATCGAATACCACCGGCAATATGATATAATAAAAAGAAAATCGTACCAGGTATATACATCCTACCAGCACCACCAGCATCTCTGTTACATACCACAGAAGGGTATACCAGGGTTGTTTTTTCTGTGTCAGGCGTGGCCATATCCTGTAAGTAAAGTAATAAGCATAAAACAGCTCGGGCAGGCCTTCCAGCACCACGGCCTCAAAGGCAGCGATCATATACTGTATAGTGGTAAATCCCTCCAGGCTACCCTGTAACCATAAGTACTCTATCACTCCCCTGAAGAGAAAGTAACAACACCAAAAAGATATATGCAGTAAAAACCTTTTCACCGGCACAAAAATCGGGAAAGCGTATCATTTGAAGGCATATTCCGCAAAAGCCCGCCAAATTTTCAACCAACAGCCGGAATCCGTCAACCAATGCATCCTACCTATCAGGTATCCGGATATAGCCTTTTTTAAAGCTTTTGTAATCCGGTATAAGTCATTCGTTGAAAATATAAAAAAGCAGTTTATACACCATCTATTTTCGTCACATCACACGGTTATACCAATGCCAAAGCTGGTTTTGCCGGTCTTTATACCCTGATACCAGGCAAAAACAGCAACCTAAGAAAACACTGCTTCATTATTTAAAACTAATTAACCAAATGAGAAAAAAATTACTCTTAGTGATATTCCTGTTTTTTACCGGGGGAATATTATTAGCACAAAAAACAATTACAGGAAAGGTTACCGATGAAAAAGGTGAGCCCATTTCCAATGCTTCTGTTACGGTAAAAGGTACGTCCAACGGTACTGTAACTGATGCTGCAGGGGCTTTTTCATTCACTATTACGGCCAATGCAAAAACCCTTGTTATTTCAGCTGTTGATTTTACCAGCCAGGAAGTAAACATTGGCAATAACAATAGCTATGAAGTAAAACTGAAATTGCAGGATAAGTCTTTACAGGAAGTAGTGGTGGTAGGTTATGGTACACAACGTAAATTAGATAATGTAGGTTCTGTTTCCTCTATCAAAGGGGTGGAAATTGCGCAACGACCTATACAGAGTTTTGAAGCCGGCCTGGCCGGTAAAGCTACCGGGGTACAGATCACTTCACCCAATGGTTTATTGAATAACCCGCCGGTGTTCAGGATCAGGGGAACCAACTCCATATCATTAAGCTCATACCCGCTGATAGTAATTGACGGTGTACCCACGTATACCGGTGATGCCAGCGGTACCAATGCACCCGGCAATGCCCTGGCCAGTATTAACCCTAATGATATTGAAAGTATTGATATAGCGAAAGATGCTGCTGCTACGGCGATTTATGGCAGCCGTGCTGCAAATGGTGTAGTGTTTGTTACTACTAAAAAAGGTAAGGCTGGTAAAGCCAAGATAAGTTATGACGGATGGCTGGGTTTTTCAAAGGCTTTCCGTTTACCGGAATTACTGGATGCTTTCCAGTATGTGGAGGTAAAAAACCAGGCGGTGGCCAATAACCCTTCACAATTAGCCTCATTAGGAGCCAATCCGTTTAAGCTGACCAATGATGCCAATGGCAACCCGATCAATACCAACTGGTATGACGAAGTGTATCGCTCTGCCTTATCCCATAATCATGCCCTGAATGTTTCCGGCGGTAATGATGCTACCAAGTACTATTTTGGTGTGGGTTATACCAACCAGGAGGGCATAGTAAAATCCAATAATTTTATCAGGCAGAATGTATTGTTCAATGTTGACAGCAGGGTTAGCAAACTTATTTCTGTAGGTGGTAAAATTGCTTTCTCTAATGAAAAGAATAATATAGCCACATCTTCCGGTTCATTGAACGGGGAGGCATTTGGTATTGCCGGCCTGGGAAGAACCGCACTGGTTAACGCACCGAATATTGCTACTCATAAAGCCGACGGATCGTATAATATTGTTATCAGGGCTACCCCACCGGCATCCCCGGATTTTATTGGCGTTATGAATAACGCAGTACCACAGGTAGGCTTTTTTAACCCCGCTATATTATTGGATAAAAACCGCTCCAACAGCGAAAGCAATCATATACAGGCCAATGCCTTTATTCAATTAAACCTGCTACAGGGCCTTGCTTTCCGCAGTGTGTATGGTATTGATTATTTAAATGTTGATAACGATCTTTTCTGGAACCCCTTACATGGCGATGGCCAGACCTATGGCGGATTTGCCAGTGCCTCCTACAGTAAAAACAAGACCTGGTTATGGACCAATACCTTACAGTATGATAAACAGATCAGCAATCATAATATTGGCATTTTAGCAGGGCATGAACAACAAAGAAGAACAGGCAGGGGATTTGGTATCAACAGGCAAACCTTATCTGATCCTGTATTTACCGAGATCCAGGCCGGTTGGGTGACCAATAATACAGCAGGAATGGGATTCGGGGAGAATTACCTGACTTCCGTTTTTGGCAGGTTAACCTACGATTATGCAAAAAGATATTATATAGCCGCTACATTAAGACAGGATGAATATTCAGGCTTAGGTAAAAAGAAAGGTGTATTCGGCGGAGGCTCCATCGGCTGGGAAGTAACGGAAGAAGGTTTCTGGAAAAATATGAGTGCGCTGAACAGCCTGTTCAGTGGTTTAAGGATCAAAGCCAGTTATGGTACAGTGGGAAATATTGCAGGTATAGGCGATTATAGCCCTTATTCAACATATGGCAGCAGCCTGTACGGAGGCCTCCCCACCCTTTCTTTCTCCGGTGTAGGTAACCCTTCACTGGAATGGGAAACCAGTAAAAAGCTGGATGTAGGCTTATCTTTTTCTTTACTGGATAAACGCATAGGAGCTGAAATTACTTATTTCAAAAATGATGTGGACAATCTCATCCTGAACGTTCCGCAGGCTGCGTCTACAGGTCTTGGTTCAGTGGCCGCCAATATCGGCTCTATGTATAACAAAGGTTGGGAGTTTGAATTGAATGCCACACCGGTGATGAAAAAAGATTTTTCCTGGAATACTTCTTTCAACCTGACCTTAAATAAAAATATGGTTACCTCCCTGGCTCCCGGCCTGGAAGAAATAACTTATTCCACCTCGGGCAGTGAGCTTACCAATAAAACCAAAGTGGGTTATCCTGTAGGTTACCTGTTTATGGTAAGGAACGGCGGTGTTGATCCGGCAACGGGCAGAAGAATAGTATTGAACTCAGAAGGCAAACAGGTTTTTTACCAGCATTATGCCCCTGCAGGTCAGTATAACTGGTCATTTGCCGATGGTACAAAGTATGCAGGTCCTAATGGCGAGACCAGTGTTTCACAGGCAGCTGATGGTGTAATGTACGGCAATTCACAACCCAAACAATTTGGTGGATGGACCAATACCTTACGGTACAAAAACTTTGATTTCTCTGCACTGGTAACCTACCAGGCCGGTTATTATATCTATTACGGATCAGGAGCAGGCTTACTGGATCAGCGTTTCTGGAATAACTCAACCGATGTATTAAACAGCTGGAAGAAAGCAGGTGATATTACCGATGTTCCCCGGACTGTATATGGCGACAATGTTTCCAATGGCAGTGCACTCACTATGTCGGCCAATGTGCATAAAGGTGATTTTATTAAATTAAGAAATCTCTCTCTTGGTTATAGCTTACCCGAAAGTGTATTGAGCAAAGTAAAAATCAATACAGCCAGGCTGTATGTAAGTGGCCAGAACCTGGCTATCTGGACAAAATATATTGGGCCTGATCCCGAAGTTTCTTCCAATGGTAACAGTGTGCAAGGCCAGGGTGTTGACCGTAATACCATTGGTAATGCCAGAACACTTACTGTAGGACTTAATGTAGGATTTTAAATTTCAAACACTCAAACTTCAGATCATGTCAAAAAAAATATTTTTCTTATCCTCTTTTGCCGCAGCATTGCTGTTTACCCAGGGCTGCAGTAAGAAAAAAGAATACCTGAACCCTGTATTACAAACCGCTATTTCCGATGCTACGGCCTTTGATTCCCCTTTACGGGTGGAGAACCAGGTACGTTCTATGTATGCCGCATTGAAAGGTGGCCATTTTTACGGCGGAAGATTTATTGCTTATGGTGATATCAGGGGTGAGGACCTGGTAAATAACGGTTCTAACAATATTACAGCCTGGGATGTTTGGCTATTTAACCCCAATAATACAGCCACGAGCATAGAAGGGTTATGGTCACGGGCCTACTCTACCATCAATCATTGTAACCTTTTCCTGGATGGCATGGCCGCCAAAGGCAATGCAACTGTGGGCGAAACACTGGCGAAGAATTATAATGGTGAAGCCAGGTTTATCCGTGCATTGTCATACTATAGCCTTTTACAGTTTTATGCACAACCTTATCTTGACGGACAAGGCACCAAACCTGGATTGCCACTGCGCTTAACCGGCATAAAAGGTCCGGGCCAATCTGACCTGGCCAGGAGTACGGTTGCACAGATTTATACACAAATATTAGACGACCTGAATTTTGCCGAGAATAACCTGCCCCTGGATTACGGCACTGCCACTACTGCCGCCTTAACCAGGACAACCCGTGCACACAGGAATACCGCCATTGCGTTAAAAACAAGGGTGTATTTAAGTATGCAAAATTACCCGGCCGTTGTTACGGAAGCCAATAAGATCGTATCTGCCACTGCGCCGTTTAAAGCAAACACGGGTGTACAACATACTTTGAATCCTGATATTAAAGTAGTATTTAAAACACCTTTTACAGATATTGAATCTATCATGTCCATGCCTTTTTCCAACAACAGTGCTGATGTGGCCGGAACGCAGAACCAGTTAGCGACATATTATGCCGGTGAGTTTTACATAAAAGCCGATGGCATCATGGCTGATGCCGGATGGAAAGCTGGTGATGCGAGGAGAAGTTTCTTCACCGTATCAGGTGGAAAAACATTCCTGGGAGGAAAGTATACATTACCCTCGCCCTTCCTGGATTTTGCACCCGTGATCCGTTACTCCGAAGTATTATTAAATTTAGCCGAAGCCAGGGTAAGAACAACCAATAGCATTGATGCGCAGGCCGTTGTCCTTTTAAATGCTGTCAGGAACAGGTCCGACGCCACCACTACTTTTACCGCTGCCAGTTTTGCCACCTACACCGATTTATTAAATGCCATTTTAAAAGAAAGAAGGATCGAATTTCTGGGTGAAGGCCTGAGGAATAATGATATCATGCGCCTGGGATTAAGTTTACCGGCCAGGACAAGTGCTGATTCTCCCATTCCACCCGGAGGTAACGGGTATATATGGCCCATTCCTAACAGTGAACTTTCATACAATAACCTGATGACTGATAATTAAACCACTCAGGGAGAGCAATGCTTCAGGGGGTGAAGCATTGCTCCTTCCTTGTTTCTTACATCCGTTCATACCTAAAAAAAGTAACCAATATGAAGACAAACAATTTATCCCGTTTTATAGTTCTCCTGCTGGTGTTTGTACCGCTGTTATTCAGCCGTTGTTCAGATAAAGGAGATGATCTGCCTAAAGAAAAATCGTACAGGTTTACTATTACAGTGAATGGTGCTGTTGCATCAGACAGGGCGCAGTTCCTGATCGTTGGAGGCAGTCCTGGCGGAGAACCAACTATGTGGAAAGTGAACGGCGTTACAAGGAATAACGAACAGGGAGTAGGTTTTAACACCGTTGACTTTGCAGGAAGTATAAAAACCTATGTAATAGAATCTGTCAAACCTTTAACCCATGCACAGGTTTCTGTGCAATTCATCAATTTTGATGCCCCCTTTACCTATAGTTATAAAGCAGAGGTAAACAATTCCGCAAAACACGATCAGAAAGATATTGTTGTTGTCGAAGGGGCACCTTTTTCAACAACCTATACCTATTAGTTTTGGTTGCAATTTTTCTCATGTGTCATGTGTATGGGGGGCTTTTGCCCCCTTACACTTTTATAAAATTCGGTACAAAAAATCGGATACAGTTTTTTGTCCTCCTTTTACTTATATAACAAATTCCTTTAAACCTGCCAGGTGATGTTGTATTCCTTCCAATACTCCCGCAGCTATCCTGTTTTTAGCAAAGTAAATAGATTTGTATTTTTTCAGTTCTTCCAACTCGGGACTATAATTTGATACTACTATAGCTTTTGTTTTTCCACTCAGCATATCCTTATCATTACCTCCATTGCCGGCTGTTATAATTTGGTGTAAAGGCTGGTTCCACTTATAACTCAGGTAACGGACAGCACTTCCCTTACTCGCCCTGAAGGGTAAGAGGTCAAGGAACTTATTATCGGTAAGTAATATTTTCGCCCTGAATTTGTTATCATCTAAAAACTTGTAGAGGTCTGAAAGATCATTTTCATTGAAATAATCTTCCACATAATAACTCAGTTTAAAAGGCCATTGTGCATCTTCCTCCTGTAAACGAATACCCGGAAAACGTTTTAACGCTTCCAGCAACTCTTCCCTTTTCCACTGGTTATCAATATGGCTTTCCCAACCCTTATCCGGTATCAATTTATCAGTATAATATATTTCAGTTCCAGCCGAGCAGATCAGCATATCCGGAAAAGGCAGGTTATATTTTTCAATGGCCTGTTCGGTGATGATCCTGTTACGGCCGCTGGCCAAACCAAATACTACCTGCGCCTGGTTGTCCCTTATCCATTTGGTAAAGGCTTCCAGCCCTTCTGTATCGGCTCCATCAACGAGTGTACCATCCAGGTCAGTGATAACGAATAGTCTGGCATTCGCCAGTTTTTTACCATACGCCGTTTTATTGACAAAGTTTAGCGCTGTATTATTTTTCTGGCGGAACAGGTCATTGATGATCGTTATATATTTATCGGCGAAGGAGGTCCAGGAATATAATTCGGTAGCAGCTACTACTCCATTGCCGGAATACTTTTCCCAAAGTGCCTGGTCGGCAATAATCTTTTTCAACGCAGCAGCAATGGCTTCAGGATCTTCCACATCAACCAGTAATCCATTATCACATTGCTCCAGTATTTCTTTAGGTCCACCGGTAGGTGATGCAACCACCGGTAAGCCGCAGGCCGCTGCCTCAACAATGGTTAAACCAAAATTCTCACCCGGCGTGGCGTTGACAAATACACCTTTTTTACGGGCAGCCAAACGGTATATTTCAGGCACATCCAGTTTGGGATCATTTTTTTTGGGTATGGCCATTTTGCCATAGAGATCATACTTATCCAGCAACAACAACAGGTTTGTCAGGATATCTTTTTCATCATCGGGCATTACCGCAATATCTTTTCTCACACCGGCAAAGATGGCCAGGTTAGCCATAGCCTGCAGCTCTTTATCCTGCCCGTAAGATTGAATAATGGTTTCAAAGTTTTTTCTTTTATCGGCCCGCCCGATAGACAATATCAATGGCTTATTGGGATTAAATAAGAAACGTTCCATTTCTGAATTAACCTTATACAATGTCTGCTCCTGCTCTACCGACATGGTAAAGGAAGGCATATCCAGCCTGTAAAACGGGTAAAAAATATCTGTACTTACACCCGGCGGAATGACATGAAATTTACCATACCGGTAATTATTATAACGTGTGTACTGGCTTTCAATAATATGCTGCGTGCTCGCCACAATGGCATCGGCTGTTTTCAGCACCATCTCTTCCACTTCAATACGTTTTTCCATATTGAATTTCTCATCGATCTTTTCTTCGGATAAACCTTCCTGTAACAGCAATTCTTTTTTATTGCGGCCCAGTGAATGACTGGTTGCCAGGAAAGGAATACCAAATATCTCGCTGATCTGGCTGGCCAGGTAATTACCATCGGCATAGTGACCATGTACTACATCGGGAACATCGGCATCGCGTTCAATAAAGTGGAGGGTTTTATCAATGAACTCATCAAGATGATCCCACAATGTTTCTTTTTTCCTGTACGTATTGCCACCACAACTGATCCGGATGATGCGGGCTTTATCATTCACCTTTTCTATTTCCTCTTCATACGAGGGAGCTACTCTCTTATCGCTGATCCTTCGGGTAAAGAGGTCAACCTTTCTTATCTGTGGATGCTTTGAAAGATTATCTAACATTTCCAGGAGGTATTTTACTTGTCCTCCTGTATCCGGATCTCTTCCAATTTCGGGTTCGTTAAATCTTATTAATCCATGGGGGCTGTATAACTGTACATAATATTCTTCCATCCCTTTCCTTTTTGTTAACTTCGTAAAGGTAACCAAAACTCTTCTGTATGAGGTCATATACTATTCATTAACTGAAAAAGAAGATTATGTATTCGGGTTCAGGTTTCAGCGATTGGGAGATCGGCGATATCACAGTTATCATACACAATGGTGTTTATCATTTATTTCATCTCATTATTCCTAATCACGATTATATCGCACATGCGGTTTCTGAAGATGGTATTTCATGGAAACGGGTGAATAATGCCTTGTTCGTAGGACATCCCGGCGAATGGGATGATGATATGTTATGGACCATGCATGTGGTACAGGAAGAAGATATATTTGGCATGTATTATACAGGTCTTCAGCGTAAAGACCGTGGCGTTATTTCCCGGGTAGGTTATGCTATATCAAATGACCTTATTGACTGGACAAAGATCAATAAGAAAGGCTACCCTATTCAACCCGATGATCATTATTATGAAGCATACGAAAAAAATCCGCGCAAATGGATCAGCTTCCGTGACCCCTATAAGTTTGAACATAAGGGCGAAAGTTATTTACTCATCGCAGCCCGCAGTGTAACGGGACCTGTATCCCGCAGGGGTTGTGTAGGCCTGGTTAAAATCACCAATGATATTATTGAATACCTCCCGCCTTTATTATACCCTTTGGTATATGATGATATTGAATGCCCCTGTGTATTTGAATTGAACGGCAGGTTCTATTTACTCGGCTCTATCAGGGAAGATATTAAAGTAAGGTACTGGTTTGCTCCCGAATTCATGGGTGAGTATCACTCTTTTCACGAAGATGTATTGTTGCCTCCTGGCAATTATGCCGCAAGAGTAGTACAGGATGGAGATCATTTACTGGTGTATAATTTTTTCTATGCCTTTGGCGAGATCAATGCACTAAGGGTATTACCGCCACCCAAACAGTTGAGTACTGATGACCGGGGACGTTTAATTTTAAAGAGTTATTACCGCTGGGATGAGATGATCATCAGATCATACAAACAACCCGAGTTTGACAACTTTATCCCCTTATTAAACAACCCGACCGCTTTTTTTACTGTAGAAGAAGAAAAATTATTTTGCGGATCAAGAAGCGGGTATGAGATCTTTTGTTTTCAAAAACCTTCGGACTCCTTTAAATGGGAAGGCATATTAACAGTGGAGGGTATGGGAAAACTGGGGCTTGTTTGCGATATGGATGAGGAAGGCAATGGTTATTTTATTTCCTTTGACATTACCCATGGCAGTACCAATATCAGGACCTGGGGTTTTAATCCAAAGGATAACCGTAATAATTTTATATTCAATAATATCCAGACGGCCTTTTTTAATATGACAACGACAGACTCGCTGCATTTTAGTCTGATCCGTTATGGCAATTATTTTGAGCTTTCGGTTAACGGTGTGGTAAAACTGACCCTTATGGATTATTCCTTTTCAGGAAAAGGTGTGGGCCTTTATTCCGCTTCATCAGTAATATCCCTGCAAAGTTCTTTACTACACAGTCTGCCTGACCCTGAAGAAGAGTATGTAAAGCCGGAAGAAACACCCCTTTAATATTATTCAATAACAGGGACGGAAGGCCGGCTACACTTCCTCTTTTAACAGTGGCAGTTGTACAAAGAATGTGGTACCAACATTTTCTGTAGTGGTAAACCATATATCTCCATGCGCCTGCTCCACAATACCTTTACACATAGCAAGGCCCAGACCTGTGCCCGAGGTTTTAGTGGTAAAGTTGGGCGTGAAGATATTTGCCTGGAATTCCTTGGGAATACCGGCGCCATTATCCGCAATGCTGATCAGTATAGCGGTTTCGCTGAGGCTTTCTGATATAGTAATGGTAGCATCTTCCTTCTGTCCAAGCGCATCAATCGCATTGATCATCAGGTTGGTAAACAAACGGTTCATCTGTGTTCTGTCGGCCGCTATATATACCGGCTGCGGAACAGGTTTCCAGTGAATAGTAACAGCGTTGTTAGCACTGTGCAGATCGATCTGTTTTTTTATTTTATCATGCACGTCAAACACTTCCACTTTTACATTGCCGATATTTGCGAACTGGGAGAAATCCGATGCGATTTTTGACAAGTGATCGATCTGCTCTACCAATGTATTCGCTACGTTCTGTGATAATTTCGCCACATCGGGGTGATTACTGTTGATAGCTTTTTGCAGGTATTGCAGGCTGAGTTTCATGGGAGTAAGCGGGTTTTTAATTTCATGCGCCACCTGCCTGGCCATTTCACGCCATGCCCCTTCCCTTTCCGATTTTGCCAGCGCTGTAGCGCTCTCATCCAGCTTGCCCACCATGGTATTATATTCGCTTACCAGTTGTCCTATTTCATCGTTCCGCGGCCAGTCGATCTTTTCATTGTTCTTACTCAGGTTCACTTCCCGCATTTTTAAACTGATCAGGGAGAAGGAACGGGTGATCCTGTTGGTAATAATAAGCGCAATAACACCCGCAATTAAAAAGATAAAGGCATTTAAAATAATGATAGTGATCAGGAAGTTGGATATCTCCTGTTTCAATTCCTGCTCCGAAGTAAAATAAGGAATGCCCAGGTAGGCATATACCAACCCATTCTGATCACGCACCGGCGCATACACACTCAGGTAAGAAAGACGGCCTATTTTTTCTTTCTGTACATGTTGTACATACCGCAATTTGCTTAAGTTATAAAACGCTACAGGATCAATTTTACTGCTCAATACGCCCTGTGTATACACTTCTTTTTGCGAGGATACTTTAAGATCGCCGCTGAGATCATATATATTCACATCCACCCCATGTATATCCGATACCTCCTCTAATATTTTCTCTACCCTTCCCTGCTCAGCTCCCAGCGAATCTTTTTCATCAGCTTCCGCACCTGTCAACAGGTTAGCCCCGATACCCATTTCCTGCTGCATCTGGTTGAGCATGATATTCATGGTACGGCTCAGTTTATCACTGTTATTTTTTTCATACCGGTTAATGAAGAAGGAAATGGTGGCCACACCGATAACCACGAAAGAAAAAAGACTGACAAAGATAAAAGTGTTATGTACCTGGTTACGTATGCTGACATAAAACACAGACCGCAGCTCCCTTACCTTATAGCCATATTTAAACAGTATGGATAACAGTTTTACAATAGCCACCAGTAACAGGAAGGCACAAAATAAGTAAGAGAATAAACTGATCGATTCAATGAGGGTATCGCGTTTACGCACCATCACCGCTACTTTTTCATTGCTGGCACGATACCATAATTCATCATAATCGCCATTAGGCCTGGTTACAAACTGGTCCTTAGGCACCTGGTCCTGCGACAACCAGGTAGGAAAAGGATATTTGCCCGTAGAGGTCATTAACCGGCCTGCATTATACACTGCATAGGAATAGATGGGCGAACTTTCAGGATCATTTTTCTTGAACTGACGGAACAGTTCAGGAAAAAGCGCATCACTGCTGTATTTTTTAGGTATGGATACAAAAAAGAAAGAACCCATCCTGCTGCCAGCCGAATCCCTGATCACCCTTTCGGTTATATACGCATATTTATCAAAAGAGGTTTCGTAATAAAACAGGTCGCTGATACCTGTAGGACGTGACTGCACTTTAATGATGGTGCTCAGGTCATTATAGGTGCTGGACTCGGTATTATTAACAGGATTATTAAGCGAGTCGTATACAAAAAGATTGGTAGTGAATTTGTCGCGGTAACCGGAGTAACTGGAATTAATGATACTGTCCCTTATTTCACGGTTATCCGCCGAATCGGAAAAACGGTGAAAATTATGACTTAAAAAATCATTGTCCAGGTAAGCAATGGCAATGCTCATCAGGTTTTCACTGGACGGGTCATATTGCTCGGCAATTTTCTGGATATAGAATTTCCGCCTGGCCCATTCGGCATTTTTATTCTCATGTAACATGATCACCGAAATGGAGGTACAGAATACAAATATCCAGAAAAGGATGCCGGCTATATTAAAACGTATCCGGTATAATATGAGTCCGTCACGGCTTACCAGCCAGGTATAGCCAATAAGCCAGAGTAATACCGGTAAATAAAATAATACATCCTTATTGCTGGAGTTGAATGTCAGGTATATTAAGCCGGAAAAACCAATGGCCATGTAGATAAGAAAGGTACGGCCTTTGAATACCACGATCATTGCCCGGAATAACAACTGCGTAAAATAATAATAAGATAAGGAAAGATTGGCCAGCACCAGGAAGCCGAAGCCTGTATAAATGGTTAAACTGAAAAAATCGGTTACGTCAAAAGATATCTTGGAATCGGCTACAATACTGCGAATGGTGGCAGCAATAAAAAAAGTAGAGGCAATAAGCGAGGCCAGGCATATTATTCCTATGGCCCATGTCTTCCTTTTTTTCCACCCGGAGAAATTGATGGGGCGTTGCTGCAGCTTGAACCAGCTGTAAATAATGATCCAGGAAAAGATGGTAGTATTGATCAGCAGGTCGCCTAAAGAACGTTGAATAACATTTGAACCGTAAATAGCCGGGTCAAATAATTCATATTGCCTCAAATTAAAAAAATCGGGATACAGGTAGCAGATGGCCCTTAAACCGATCAGCGTTATTGCCACTACACTGATACCTGCCCAGGGCGATCTTGCATTGGAAAGCCGGTCGGCATTTGCCTGCATGGCCAGCAATAATAAAAACAGGCCGCACAGCCTCAATAAAATAGTGATCCAGTTGGTCTTTAATATATTATCCGCTGCCTTTTTATCCAGGTAAAATAATGTTTTACCGGCTTCTGTTTTTACGGGGTAGTCAGTGGCTTTATCTGCAATAGCGATCCTGTTTTCGGCCGTAGCGTTAAAGGCGAACTCATGCGGTAAATAATCGGTCTGTATAAAAAAAGACGACCGCACCAATACCATACCGTATGCCGTTACCCCGGGCAGCGTCGGGACCGGCTTTTTAATAACATAATACTCCCCGTTGGTGAGCTTATAAAAATATTCGCCGTTCTCTTCGTCCAGTACTTCCTGGGGGGGTAATATTTTCTGGGTGCTCCAGTATAAGAGGTTGGGTTCATAAGGCGCTTCCTTGTACAGGAAAACACTGAGATTAGTATAGGCCGTTTCCTCAATATCCTTTAAGTTATTGGTATGCAGGGCCAGTTTACGTAACAAGTTAGTATCACTCAGGAAGTGATCAAACCTTTTACTTTCTCTTTTTAAGTATTGCTCAGCCTGGGCAATATCACCGATAATAGCAGGTTTACTGAAATATATTTTCTCGGTAATAAAGGATGCGGCAAAAAATGCCAATGCCACTATTACCAATGTATACCTGGATAACATGTTGTTTTTGTTACGCGCCACCGGCCTTTTGTTTTTTTATTGTAGTCCATAATTCGTCCATCTCCTCCAGGCTCATCTCACTCAAAACTTTGCCCTTACCAGTTGCCAGCAGCTCCATCTTTGTAAATCGGTCAATAAACTTCCTATTGGTTAGTTCCAGCGCAGTTTCCGCATCCACCCGCAAAAACCGTGCATAATTGATCAGGGAGAACATTAAATCCCCAAATTCTGCTTCAATAGCCGCCTGATCACCGGCTGTAATCGCTTCCTGCATCTCCCCTATCTCTTCTTCTACCTTCTCCCAAACCTGCTCCTTCTCTTCCCACTCAAAGCCTACCTGGCGGGCTTTTTCCTGTAAACGGATGGCTTTTACCGTGGCCGGTAAGCTGGCCGGAACCCCGCCCAGTACTGATTTTTTCCCTTCCTGCAGTTTGATCTTTTCCCAGTTTTTCTTTACATCCTCCTCGTTCTCCACTTTTACATCCCCGTAAATATGCGGATGCCTCCTGATCAGTTTTTCGCAAACCCCGTCAATCACCTCATCTATGGTGAACTTATTCTGTTCAGCCCCTATTTTGGCATAAAAAACAATATGTAACAGGATATCTCCCAGCTCCTCTTTTATCCCCTGCCAGTCATTGTTGGTAATGGCATCTGCCAGTTCATAGGTTTCTTCAATGGTCAGGCTGCGCAGGGTTTGTTCGGTCTGTTTCCTGTCCCAGGGACATTTCTCCCGCAATTCGTCCATAATTGTGAGTAACCGTTGTAAACCGTTTTTGCTGGTAGTTTGCATAATGTAATTGCTTAAAAGGTAGTCCCCGGATAAGATATAAAATGCCGTACAGAACTATTTATAAAATAATAGTACAAATATACACGACCCGGGCGCTTTTTACGTTTACTGCATAAATGATATAAATTTGCCAATTAAACCCCTGTTCATGAAGTATTTGTTTTTGTTTATTGTGTTCCTTTATCAGCAAAATACCTTTGGCCAGTATTATTATCGTGACATTGTTACCACAGGGGAAAATAATGTGGCCATAGCTTCACTGTTCAACAATAAAGTCACCAATATCACCGCTACGGAGTACAATAACCGGGGGCAAAAAAACACCGATTTTAACGATTGGCAGGATATTAACCACCGTGACCGTATCATCAGGCAAACCACCCGTGACCGCCTGACCAAAACAACCGTTTATACCCGCGTGGATGAACAATTCCGTGTTGTAGATATTGCCGATACGTCGGGGGGAATTATCAATAATATACAATACAGGTACAATAATAAAAACCAGGTTACTGCTATTACCAAACATATATTTGAACCCGCCCTCAACACCAACCAGACCGAAGTATTTACCTGGGAATATGCCAGCGATGGTTTACCACTGACCATGAAACGTATCATCAATAAAACCGATACAACCGAATACAGGTTTGCCCGTGATGAACAGGGCAATATAGGCGAAGAAAGACAATACCGTCTGAACCTCCCTTTTGGTCAGCCGCTGTATTATTATTATGATGATAAAAACCGTTTAACCGATATTGTACGATACAATACCCGCATTAAAATGCTGATGCCCGAACTGATGTTTGAATACGATGAAAACAACCGGGTGATCCAAAAAACGCAGGTGGTAAGCAGTGTGACCAGGGATTATATTATCTGGCGTTATATATTTAATAATGCCGGCCTGAAAACAAAGGAAGTATTGTTTGATAAGAACAAAGACCAGACAGGCCGTATTGATTACCAGTACCAGTTTGCGGAATAATGGTCATGTTACCGGCTGCAGTACCTGATGCTCCCTGGCGGAAGCCTGGTTGTGCTAAGTCTCAATAGTATTATTACGGGCCGCACACTTGTACTGCATAGCAGCTACCAGCAGGAAGAGGCCGGGAAACCGGAAAGACAAGAACGGTTCTTTGAACCTTGAACCTCTTTAACTTCTTGAACCTTTTGAACCCCGGGAACTCCTGGAACCGGTTAACCTTTGTTAATTAAAAGGTCAGTTTTTCGTCATTGTTGGTAAACAGTTATGTTGTTTGTACAAGCACTATTACCTTCGGTAAATTATAAAGTTGCCCGGTCAAAGTTTTCCATAACCGCTCAACCACTGTTATTTTAAATTTAACAATTAATACGTTCCCTGTAAAACTATGCCTGTTAACTTCACGCCTTATTATACCAAAATCATGAGCAGATCATTAGTTCTTTTGCTTTTACTGGGCATCAGCTTCCAGATCCGGGCCCAGCAAAAGTTCACCATCAGTGGTACCATCACCTCCAAAGGAAAAGGTGAAACGATCATCGGGGCTTCTATCATAGCCGGCCAATTCGGTACCAACAGTAACGAATATGGTTTTTACTCCCTAACCCTGCCCGAAGGAAAATACAAGGTCATTTTTTCGGCTGTAGGTTTACAATCGCAGGAAAAAGAAATAACCCTTACCCGGGATCAGAAACTGAACATAGCCCTGGATGATGAAGTAAAAGACCTGGAAGATGTAGTAGTAACCGCTACCAGCCGGGGCCGCAGCCTTACCAATGCCCAGATGGGTGTGGAGAGGTTGTCTACCAAGGAAATTAAAAACATCCCGGTATTATTCGGGGAAAGGGACATTTTAAAAACGGTACAGTTATTACCCGGTATCAAATCGGCCGGCGATGGTAACAGCGGCTTCTTTGTCCGTGGTGGTGCAGCCGATCAAAACCTGATATTACTGGACGAAGCGCCGGTTTACAACGCATCACACCTGCTGGGCTTTTTCTCTACTTTCAATTCAGATGCCATTAAAGATATGACGGTGTACAAAGGAGCCATGCCTGCGCAGTATGGCGGACGCCTGTCATCTGTATTGGATATTAAGATGAACGATGGTAATAACCAGGATTATAATGTAAGCGGCGGACTGGGTTTAATATCTGCCAAATTAAATGTGGAAGGTCCCTTGCAAAAAGATAAATCTTCTTTTTTGCTTACCGGCAGAAGAACCTATGCCGATATGTTCTTAAAACTGTCCAGTGATTCCAATATCAATAACAACAAATTGTTCTTCTACGACTTTAATGCCAAGTTAAACTACCAGTTGGGTGAAAAGGACAAGATATACCTTTCCGGTTACTTTGGTAAAGACGTATTAGGTGTAGGTGAAACCTTCGGACTGGATTGGGGTAATACAACTGCTACCTTACGCTGGAACCATATTTACAATAACAAACTCTTCTCTAACACCTCCGTTATATACAGTAACTATAACTACAATATTAATATCAGGAGCGGCGCCAACAAGTTTGATATTTTTTCGCAGATCAGGGACTGGAACCTGAAACATGAGTTCCAGTGGTTTGCCGGCAATAAAAACAATGTACGGATAGGTCTCAATACTATCTTCCACAATATCCTGCCGGGCAGGGTAACGGCTGATGCCAATTCCGGCATCAATTCCTCTTCTTTACAAAAAAGATATTCCTGGGAAAATGCCCTGTACATAACTGATACCTGGAAGATGACGCCCAAATTAAATGTAACCTATGGCCTGCGTATGTCGGCATTCAGTATTTTGGGCAAAGGAGATTTTTACAATATAGATGCCGATGGCAAAGTGACCGATACACTTAGTTATGGCCGTGGCGAATTTGTAAAAACCTATTATAATCCCGAACCACGTGTAGCTTTCAGTTATATCCTTAATCCGCGTACTTCCGTAAAAGCCTCTTATGTACGTAACACACAAAGCTTACACCTTATTTCCAACTCCACTTCCTCCAATCCAACGGACAAGTGGATCGCCAGCACGAATATTATCAAACCAGAAATATCCGACCAGGTATCGGTGGGGTATTACCAGGACCTGATCAAAGGCCAACTGGAACTTACGGTGGAAGCCTACTATAAAGACATGAAAAACCAGATCGATTACCGTGACGGTGCCGATGTATTCAGTAACAGCGATGCCATTGAATCGCAATTGCTGTTTGGTAAAGGACGTGCTTATGGTTTAGAATGGTTATTGAAAAAAACCAGCGGTAAGTTTACCGGCTGGTTAAGCTATACCTTATCCAAAACAGAAAAAAACATCCCGGGTATCAACAATAACCAATGGTATAATGCCCGCCAGGACCGCACCCATGATGTAGCCATCGTAGGCTCTTACCAGCTCAATAAAAAATGGGTACTATCTGCTACCTGGGTATATTATACCGGCGATGCGGTTACCTTCCCTGCCGGTAAATACCGCATCAATGATCAAACCATATTTTATTACACCGAACGTAATGGTTACCGCATGCCGGATTACCACCGTTTGGATATCGGTGCTACCTGGACATTGAAAGCCAAAAAGAACAGGTTATCTGAACTCAGCTTTAGCCTGTTCAATGCCTATGGCAGGGAGAATGCCTATACCATTAATTTCAGGGATAACGAGAACGATCCTACCAAAACGGAGGCCGTGCAATATGCCCTGTTCAAGTTCATTCCTTCCATTTCTTACAACTTCAAATTTTAGTACCATGAGCCTGTATAACGCTACAACAATAATCAGAAAGCCATGGATCTACCTCCTGGCAATGGTCAGTATTGCTTCTTTTACCTCCTGTGAAAAAGTGATCGATCTTAATTTAAACACCGCTGAAAAAAAATACGTTATTGAAGCCAACCTCACCAATAAGGCCGGCGGCTGCGTGGTCTTACTATCGCAAACCAAAGATTTTGACGAGGATAACACTTTCCCCGGTATCAGCGGTGCCACCATTACCATCACTACCAACGGTACTACCGTTACACCTTTAACCGAGACAAGTACACCCGGTCAATACACTGCCCCGGCGCTGATAGGGGCAACCGGCAATAACTACGAACTTAAAGTAACGGTGGCCGGCCAAACCTTTACAGCGAATAGCACGATGGCGCAGCCGGTTTTAATAGATACCATCTTTGCAAAAGATGAAACGCTGTTCGGTGAAACAAGAAAGATCGTGACCGTGGTACATCCTGACCCTGTAGGCCTGGGTAATAATTACCGGTATATACAATATTTTAATGGGAATAAGATCAGTGGTAACCTGATACGGAATGATGACTATAGTGATGGTAGAATCACCGAATCCAGCCTGTTTTATTTCAGCGATGATGGAGATGAAGATGCACCTGAATTAAAAAGCGGTGACCATGTACGGGTAGAAATGCTGAGCATCACCCCCGATATATATAAATACTGGTTTAGTCTTGACCGCAGTGCTACCGGCGGCAGTGGCCAGGCCACACCGGCAAACCCGGTAACCAATATCAAAGGCGGCGCATTGGGTTATTTCAGTGTACATGGTATTGATACAAAAACAATGATCGTTCCTTAATATTCAGGCCTGGTACTAACCGGCAAAAGCTATTATTAAAAAAGGCTTATACATGGTATAAGCCTTTTTTAATGTTGTGTTACGGCCTGTTTCCTCTTCCGCCTCCACTGTTACCACCGCCACCGCGATTACCGCCACCCGGCCTCATGCCCTCTCCCCTTCTGCCGGGGTTATTGCCATTTCCGCTACCGGTAAATTTCTGTATTCGGAAATTCAGCGTCAGCAAAAAGTAACGGGCCAGGCGATTGGTACGGCTATCGGTAGTAATATCGCCGTTGATGGTGCGGCGGATATCGGCATTCTCATTTAACAGGTCAAATGCCTGGAAACGGATGGCCGCCATTTGCCGTTTAAGAAAACGGTATTCTGCCGAAAGGTTAATGATTAACGGATTGGCATTGACGTTCCCCTGTAAACCAAAGTTCATCATCTTGGAAACATCGTACCCGAATATCCATTGTTTTTTAATATAGTTTTTGCCACTTAATCCCAACTGTAAAGTTTCGTTATCGCTTACCCTTTTACCCCCGGTATCATAACGGGTAATGATCTGCTGAAAAGAGTAGCTTACATTCGCAGCAACATCAATAATGCCTTCCAGGTCTAAACGAAAACTGGTCCGGGGCGATAAACGCCAGGTATTACCGTTATTACGCATGCCATCTACAAATGTGATATTGTTACTGAAATTACCATTTACACCCAGGGTTACCGAATATTTCCTGTTATTAAATGGTTTGGTATAACCAGCATTACCGCCCAGGTTATAAAAGCCATTGGTATTGATATAAGAGGTAGTACGTCCCGTACCCACTTTATTGTTTACCCTGCTGGATACAATTTTATCCTGGGTCTGGTCAAAATTCAGGTTGGCAAAAAGTGAGGTACCCGCCTTGTTATCAAACTTATTATAGTTTAAACCGAACCGGGAAGTAAACTCGGCCTGGAGATTGGGGTTACCTACCGATACATTGTTTAAATTGGAACTATCGTATACAGGTTGCAGCTGGTTAAAACCCGGTTCACGGCTCGATCCGTCATAAGTTACCGTTAAGCTGTGGCTGCGTGCAAAGTTATAAACAAACCTGGCCGTGGGTATCCAGTTCAGGTTTTTATAACTGGTAGCAATATCCTTACCTACCGACTGACCGGTCAATATACTTGGCTGCACTACCAGCCCCACAGTATAATTATATTTTGTTTCCCTGCCCTTAAAATTAATACCGGCACGGTGCGTGGTAAATTTATAATCGAAATAATTGGTCTGCGCAATATTCGTAGTGGCTTCATTGGTAAAAGGATCAATATCATCTACCTCCCGTACATTCTCGGTATTGGATTGATTCCAGCGGTAGCTCAGCTCCAGGAACATGGTTTTACGCTTATTAACCGGTTCGTTGTATGACAGGTTGATATTGGTAGTGGTGTTCTTATTTTCTGTAAAGATGCGTTGTGACTGGAGCGTATCCATCTGCCTGATGATATTGCCGCTGGAATCATAATCGATATTATGATAGTCATTCAGACTTTCCCTGTTCTGTTCACTGTAAGAGATATTAACCCCGGTTGAAATATTAATACTGCGACCTTTTTTACGAAAAGCGTGATGGTACATTATATTACCACCGCCGTTTGGTGCAGTGGAGTTGCCGGAGGACTGGAATATATTATCGGTATGGTAAAGCGTTCTCCTGATCTGGGAAGTACCTGCACTTTCCGAGGAGGAGTTTGACAATGATAAATAGGGAGTGAATTTAAAATAATTCGCAGAATCCATACGGTATTCTATATCCGCTGTTATACGGTGGTTGTAACTGGAATTATGACTTCTGTTCTGGCTGTTCGTGGTGATGACATTAGAGGGGTTCAGATCCTGCCTGTACGAACTGCTTTCCGCATTCAGGTGCCGGGCCGAAAAACTATAACTTCCGTTGATCGTAACTTTTTTACCAATATTGCTCCGGTAATTCAACCCTGCCGACTGCGATAACGTAATACCATTGCCGCCACCACCGCCACGGCTCTCATTCCCGAAGTTATTACCACCGCGGTTACCGCCACCCCGGCCACCTCCGTTAAAATTAAACAGATCGGCATTGGTGTTGTTAACCGAACCCAGGAAATTGATCTGGGTTTCATCACGGAATAAGTTGGCCGAAATGCCGGAACCAAAACGTCCCTTATCACCGGCCGAAGCACTGGCATTACCAAAGAAACCACGGTTCTTATTCTTCTGGATATTGATATTAATTATTTTTTCGGGTTCACCGGTTTTGATGCCGGTAAGATTGGCCTCATCGCCATAATCATCAATGATCTGTATATTCTCAATAATATCAGCAGGTAAATTCTTAGTGGCGGTTTGTACATCGCCGCCAAAGAAATCTTTTCCGTTCACCCGTACCCTGGACACCGGTTTTCCCTGGGCCGTAATGGCACCATCCTTTCCCACTTCCAGGCCGGGCATTTTTTTAATCGCGTCCTCTACCGGCGCACCTTCTTCTACTTTATAGGCCCTGGCATTGTATTCAATAGTATCTTCCTTTACTACTATGGGCTGTACGGAAGTCACTTCCACACCGGGCAGTAATGTCACATCTGTTTCCATTAACACAGAGTCCAGCCTGATACCGTCTGTGCCAATAGGTATTGTGTTCACTCTTTTTGTATAAGGAATATACCCCACCAGGCTGATCGTAATATCAACCGGGAATAATGGCGTAATACTCAATGCAAACTTTCCGTCTTTATCGGTAAACGCGAAAACACTATCCTTCGCATTCATCGCTTTAATAGTAGCACCGGAAAGTTTAGTACCGGCTGAATCAATGGCTATTCCCGTTATGTCTACCTTTTTTTGAGCAAAGAGGGTGAGGGATAACAGGAGGAAAGGCAGTATGAGTAGTTTGGTGGCTGACAAAATGTAGATTTTGAGTATTAGAAGCTGTTTATAAAAAATCCTTTCACAGGGACGGTTTAATTGCTAAAAAGTTTAAAAAGCGGGCTAAAATATGGCTATCCCTGAAGCCAGGAACCTTATTCACCGACACAACACTAACAGTTGGTAGCGTCCTGCACCTATTTTAAAATTCCCCTTTCCCCTTAAAATGTTAACGGTTTGCAAAAACAATCATCCTAATTGCATTTTCATTAACTTTACCCTACCAATTTAGTAGACTAATAAAATTTTATACGATGCAGCTTCTTCCCATTGACAGTATCTCGGGGATCAACAAAAAAGATTTTACCGAGCAGTATGTTAAGACCGGAACACCTGTTATTATAAAGGACTTTTTAAAAGACAGCCCGGCTTTACAATTATGGAACTATGATTATTTTAAAGAGCAGGCAGGCGACCTGATCGTATCGGTACATGGTCATGAAAATGCCCACCCCGATAAGGTCATCAGCCAGGCGGCTAAAAAGATGAAGTTTTCGGAATACCTGGATTATATACAGGCGGGTCCCACAGAAGCCAGGTTATTTCTTTTTAACCTGTTAACCGAAAGACCGGAATTCAAAAAACAGCTGGTCATTAACAGGGTTACCAGTAATATTTTATCATCACTACCCTTTATGTTCTTTGGAGGTGAGGGATCCAGCACCCGTTATCATTTTGATATCGATATCAGCCATGTATTTCTATCCCAATTTGAAGGGGCTAAAAAAGTATGGCTGTTCCCGCCGGAACAATCGGACCTTTTATACAAGCTCCCTTATAACTTTCACGGCATTGCCGATCTGAAAAATCCGGATTACGAAAAATTTCCGGCGTTAAAGTATTTGCACGGCTGGGAGTGTACCTTACATTTTGGTGATACCCTGTTTATGCCGGCTCATTACTGGCATTATATTCAATACGAAACACAGGGCTATTCAGTCAGCCACCGTGCTTTATCAAACTCTTATATACAGCGTTTACAGGGAGCACGTAATTTATTTATCACACGCCGGTTTGATAACCTGATGCGTATCTGGCGTAAGGATAAATGGTTCAATTATAAAAAACAGATCGCCATCAACCGTGCCGAAAAGGCGATCAAGAAGTTTGAGCATTGAGAAGCGCTATAAACAATATGAGCTGACCGGTAAACCGGCCAGCTCATTCTTACTCCCACATTCATCGTTCACTGTCACTCTATCCTGCGCTACACTTTTTCCGACGATGTTTCATTTCTGAATACCACCGTATTGTCAAACACATCGATCAATACAGGATAGGTTCTGTCCACATCACCTGCCAGTATTTTTTTACTCAGGCCATTTACAATTTCTTTCTGGATCAGTCTTTTTAAAGGCCTGGCCCCGAATTGCGGATCAAATCCCTGCTCCGCTAAAAATTCCAGTGCATAATCACTAAATTCAAGCTGTATACCATTTTTAGCTACCAGGTCACTTAACTGCCGCAATTGTATTTTTACAATAGCCTCGATTTGTTTTTTCCGTAAAGGCTGGAACATGATAATATCATCAACCCTGTTTAAGAACTCGGGACGAATGGTTTGACGCAATAAATTCATTACATCAGATTTTGCTTTTTCTGCTGCATCTTCCAGGTTGGCATCACTTACACCATCAAAAGCATCGGATATTAAATGACTACCGATATTACTGGTCATGATGATGATGGTATTTTTAAAGTTCACCACACGGCCTTTATTATCAGTTAAACGGCCGTCATCCAACACCTGCAGTAATACATTCCATACATCCGGGTGTGCTTTCTCAATCTCATCCAGCAACACTACGCTATAGGGTTTACGTCTTACAGCTTCGGTTAATTGTCCACCTTCATCATAACCCACATATCCCGGAGGTGCACCCACCAAACGGCTTACCGTATGTTTTTCCTGGTATTCACTCATGTCAATACGGGTCATCATACTTTCGTCGTTGAACAGGTATTCAGCCAGGGCTTTGGCCAGTTCGGTTTTACCCACACCGGTAGTTCCCAAAAATATGAACGAACCAATAGGTTTACGCGGATCATGCAGGCCCGCACGGCTACGGCGGATAGCATCAGCCAATGCCGTAATAGCTTCATCCTGCCCTACTACACGTTCATGCAGGTGAGCTTCCAGGTGTAACAGTTTTTCCTTATCGCTTTGTAACATTTTTGTTACAGGTATACCCGTTGCCTTGCCCACACTTTCTGCAATATCCTCTGCATCTACCTCTTCTTTCAGTAACCTTTTTTCGCTGATATCGTTCAGTCGCTGTGTTTCTGCAGTAATTAACTGCTCCTGTTCTTTTACTTTACCATACCTGATCTCCGCAACTTTTCCGTAATCACCTTCCCTCTCCGCTTTCTCCGCTTCCAGTTTTAATTGTTCGATGCTGGCTTTGGCATTCTGTATTTTATCCACGATCTCTTTTTCTTCAGCCCATTTGGCTTTGAATGTATCGCGCTGTACAGAAAGGTTAGCGATATCGGTATTCAACTGTTTTAATTTCGCTTCATCGTTCTCCCGTTTGATAGCTTCCCGTTCAATTTCCAGTTGACGGATCTGCCTTTCAAGGGTATCCAGCTCTTCCGGCATACTGTTCATTTCCAGCCTGAGCTTTGCTGCACTTTCATCTATCAGGTCAATTGCTTTATCCGGTAAAAAACGATCGGTAATATACCGGTCAGATAATTCAACTGCCGCAATAATAGCTTCATCTTTAATGCGCACGTGGTGGTGTGTTTCGTATTTATCTTTCAGACCACGTAAAATAGAAATAGCATCTTCCACTGAAGGCTCATCAATCAATACGCGTTGAAAACGCCGCTCCAGGGCCTTATCTTTTTCAAAGAATTTCTGGTACTCATTTAAAGTTGTGGCACCTACAGCCCTTAACTCACCACGGGCCAGGGCTGGTTTTAAAATATTGGCCGCATCCATAGCACCTTCACCGCCACCGGCGCCCACCAGTGTATGGATCTCATCGATAAACAAAATAATTTCACCGTCACTGCCGGTCACTTCTTTTACTACGGCTTTTAACCTTTCTTCAAATTCACCTTTATATTTTGCACCGGCTATCAATAATCCCATATCCAGTGCATAGATAATTTTTGACTTCAGGTTCTCCGGTACATCACCATTTACAATACGGTGTGCTATACCTTCGGCAATAGCGGTTTTACCTACACCGGGTTCACCAACCAGGATAGGGTTATTTTTAGTACGGCGTGATAATATATGAAGGGTACGGCGGATCTCTTCGTCACGGCCGATAACAGGGTCCAGTTTACCTTGTCTTGCCAGTTCATTTAAGTTCTTGGCATATTTATTCAAGGCATTAAACTCCTGCGACTGGGTTTGCGAAGTAACCGTCTCTCCTTTACGCAGGTCTTTGATCGCTGTTACCAAACCCGATTCGGTCAGGCCTGCTTCCTTTAATAATTTTGCCGCATTGTCATTTCCCTGCACAATGGCCAACAGTATATGCTCCGGGGTTACAAATTCATCATTGAATTGTTTTACCACGGCACCGGCACGCAATACCACATTATTGGCATCACGGCTGATCTGCTGTGCGGCATCACCCGAGGTTTTGGGTAACCGGGCAATACTGTCATCTAACTTACTATCCAGTAAGTTAATGGTAACATTGTTCTTTTTTAATAAATAGTCAACCGGCGAATCCTGTTGCTCCAGTAATGCTTTTAATATATGCTCTGTTTCAATATTAGGAGCTTGTGCATTAAAAGCAATTTGCTGCGCCTGTTGAAACGCTTCGGCTGCTTTGATGGTAAAATTTCCTAAGTTCATATTTTAATTTTTATTGTAGTTGGATAGTTTATTTATTACAGCATTTTTAATGCCTGATTTTCTTATTCAATTTTCCTGCTTACAGGTCACTCTTCAACAAAACTCTTCATACCGGTTCAATAACATTGCCTGTAAAACATACCCGCTATATTAATTAACAGGTCATGGTGATGAATATTAGCTTTTTAATATTATTTTAGTTGCCTGCCGGTAAGCAGGTTTTCTTTACTGGTACAGGTATATCAAATCACAATCCATATCAAAAAACAAGCAACTATGTCATATAAATTTCAATTTAACTGCCTGAAATTCAGTTTTATCGGAGCATTCCTGCTATTATTTCAGTTGGTAAACGCCCAATCGTTTAATGATAGTGAATTAAGCAGCCTGCTTACATCAAAACAAAAACAACTGGGTGGTAATTTTGTTGCTGTTATCACCAATGCCGATACCAGTATTTATAAAAAAGAAGCGGGTGATGTACATAGTACCAAAACCGTTTTACCCATAGGTGACTGCAGCCAGCTGATAACCGCCATGCTGGTGATGAAATTTGTGGAGGAAGGAAAAATATCCCTGGATGATAAAATAGCCACTTATATCCCTTCTTTTGCCCGTTACAATAAGAATTATATTACCATCCGTCACTGTTTATCACATTATACAGGCATTAAACAGGAAAAAGCCGGCTCCCGTTATGCTAAAAAGTTTAAGTCGCTGGAAGAACTGGCCGATCATTTTGCTTCGAGAGAGATTGATTATAATGCAGGTGAGGCTTTCAGCTATGGCCTGGCCGGGCCCAATATTGCGGGAAGAGTACTGGAAGTAGTAGGTAAACGAAAGTTTGAAGTACTGGTGAAGCAATATTTGTTGTCGCCGCTGGGTATGCGCCGCACCAACTTCAATAATACCGATTTTTCGGCCGTAAGACCGGCAGATGGCGCTAACAGTACTGCGGAAGATATGGCCATCCTGGTACGTGTATTACTCAATAAAGGAACGTATAAAGGCAAACAGGTATTGCGCAGTGAATCGGTAGACGAACTGTTTAAAATCCACACTACCAGCGGCGTAATTAAAATTGCCTCCAGGTTAACAGAAGGCATGCCCTATACTTTAGCCGGATGGGGCAATACCACTACCAATGACAGTGCCGCATCCATCAGTTTATTTGATTTTGAGGGTAATACCCTTACTATTGACATGTGCAAACAATACGGTTATGTGAGCCTTGTAAAAGAGCCACAACGACTGGAAGGCGCTATAGTAACAAAAGAGATCAAAGCGATCACCGATAAGGATTTTAAATCGCAATGTCCTTAAAAAGCTTTTTTCTCCTCCTCGTCTTTTACCAATACGATCCTTGTTCTGTCGGCCTGGTACACCGACTGATAAAAACTGACAAGTTCATTATAGGTTGCAGCGGGGTATAAGCCGCTGTCCAGTTGCATTTTCCGGTAATAAATGATCTTATCGGCCATTACTTTACAACTTACTGTATAGGTGCCGAATTTTGACTGAAGACTTACCTCTTTCGGCACCGATTCAGTTTTATAACCGGTGGGTATGGCAATGGTTACCGAATCAACATCCACATAAGACATGGAGAGGTAAACATCGTATTTACGCTTATCATTAGCCTGCGGCCGGCTGCCGGAGCGTGTGAGTATATTAGGCGTAATAAATAATCTTTTGCCGGTAATGGTGGCATAATTATAAACAGTAATATCCAGGGCCTCCTGTATAGCCGGTATCAATTGCTTTTCTATTTTGTAATCAAAATTATTTATATCGTAAGTACTTAAATTAAAGTTGTCATGCAGGTATTCCTTTACTTTATCTTTTGATAAACTGCTGATCATGGAATGTATATCATCCTGCTGCAGACCTGTGTAAAGATTCCTGGTTTTTATTTTTAAAGTAGCGTCCGGCAGCAGTGTAGCATCAATAACACGTACCTGCCTGTTATCCAAAGCCGCATAAGCAGGTGTACGTACCAAATGTCCTCCTTTTTCATTTACCAGTAAAGCATAACGGTTCCCGGTAAAGCTGCCCATATACCCGGCGGAGACATCCTGGCTGGTACATTCCAACCAGATAGTGTCTTTCTGCATCGGTACACATAAAATAACATGATTGAATTGTTGCGCCGGAAAATCATCGTATATCTTCCCTCCGCCATCACCGGCACGTATTAACGCATAATCCGATTTAATCCCTGCTTCCTTTAACAAAGCCAGCATAAAGTTGGTAAGTGCTTTACAATCGCCGTACTTTTTTTCCGCTACAAACCTGGCATCAAAGGGTTGCCAACCACCTATACCTAACTGGATACTGATATAACGGGAGTTATTTTGTAGATAATTGTATAATATTTTCACCTTTTCCTCCGGATCCGTGATGCCACCTACCAACTGGTGCACTTTTGTCTTTACATTATCCGGTAATTGATCGCGATTGGCAATCAACTGGTAAACAAATAACCCGAAGTCTTTCCAGGTATTCATATTGCCTTTGTATTTTTCCATTTCAAAAGCAGTAGGCCCCACTAACACCAATGGTGTAAAACTACTGATCTCGGGTGCATAAGGTTCTTTTACAAATGCGGGTAAATTTTCAGCTTGCCAGGTATAAAGCGTTTTTCCTTTTTCACTGGTAACGGCGGGCTTGCCCTCATAGTTATAGGTTTTATGCCTGAACTGGTAGGCGTCGGGGGTTGCGATACGAAAGATACTTTTTTGTACCGCTAAGTATTCCGCATCCTGGGGTCGCCAGGACGGGTAAAACATCGTACCGTTTTGTTTTACCTCTACAATGTATTCCACAGTATACGGATATACTTTGTAGTAAAAACTGTGTTGTTTAATGCGGTCATTATCCATTAAGCTACCTTCACTCACCCCACTCAGGTCCTGTATGTCTTTCTTTTTTAAACTTCTTATTTTTTTCCCGGAAGCATCGTACAGGTTTCCTTCCACCGAACGAATATCCCGGAAGCTGTTATAGTAATCAAAAAAACCGGAGAACTTATCACCGTTCTCATTTAATATAGTAACAACAAATGTTCTTTGCGAAATGGCCTCCCCCTCATTCACCAGGTTAAACCTCTCCTCTTCTAAGCGTATTACCGCATTGGCATTTGCCAGTAAGGCTGCCGGAATATTACTAACCGCGTAATCGCCGTTATTGGCAAACAGTACGGAGGTAAGCAAGGAGCAAACGAATACTGTTATTGTACTTATTTTTTTCATCAGCCGGTGTTATTTCTTTTTAAATACTATTTGTTCATTTTGTTTTTTAACCACAACATTAAAAAACTCCCGCAGCATTTCGTATTCATCAGGACTAAAATAAGTTCTTTTTATGGTCAGGCGTGCACGCAGGGAAATGGCATCCCCCGAAGCAGCAATACGATATTCAAAAACACCATCGCCCTCTTCATTTAATTTCAACATCATGGATTTTGGCAGCTCGTCTATCTTATATCCGTCAGGAATATCCATACGTAGCAAAAAGGTTTCATCCATACAGTATGGCATTTCCACCGGATAGAACCTTTCTGCAGATTTAAAAGGATTGGTTTTATAACCTTCGGCAAACAACGGGCTGAAATAAATGATATCCTCATCAAAACCTTTTAACCTAAGATCATATTTAATGCCCAACGGCTGATCGTAATTGGTTAAGGAATCTATTTTCTCTTCACTTAATTCCGTTTCAGCGGCGTATTCCTTTCTTATGTCAGCAAATACCTGGTCGCGGCCTTTGTTTTTTATTTTTCCACGGATCATTGCAGATTCAAACTGCCCGAGATTTTGTTGCAGGGTTCCTTTAAATCCGTTGTCTTTATCATAAATAAAAAACATGGAGGTCAGCTTTTTTTCATATAAAGAATCGGCGGAAAAATGTAAAGGGTCCGCTGATTTATTTACTACCCGCGCATGCCCGTTATAACAGCTATAATCAAGTTTACCGAAGCCGTAGTAGGGCTCACTGGCGTCTAAATAGTAGGATTTATCATCCAGCGTTACCTGCGCTATCACATAGTTTACCCTGTCCATTATCGGGTACATAGAATACATGGCCGAATTACCCCTTGTACTCATTAACACCGGGTCGGCCGTAATATCGGCTTTACGTAATAAGCAAACCAACAGCATATTCAACTCCGCAACGGTACCATTTCTTTTTTTCAATACGTCCCGCATGGATTGTTTTGGATAAATACTACCCCTGCTGCTACAAATAAAATTGTCTCTTACAAAACTGTATATCTTCCTGGCCTTATTCTCTTTTGAATCGCTTGTTAGTGTGATTGATTGTAAGGTTTCATTTAACCAGTTATTGTCTTTGCTTAAAACAGTACCAAAATCTTCATCCTCCAGTAATTGTTTGGTAGCATCAGGCCAGGAGCCCATAATTTTCTGGTATACCAACGGATCCCTTTTTTCTGCTAATTGAAATTCAATTTTTGCAATATGGTTGTCCAGCGTGGAAGTAAACGATTCTTCCTTTAAAGCCGGTACCTCCTTCATTACCCACCTGAAATCAGTAACACCGGAAGCAATATTGTATCGTTCGGTGCTCATACTGGTTCCCACATCTGTTACCGTATAATTTTCTCTCCGGTTCTTTTGATCTCTTATATGAAAAGGCTGGTATCCCTGGATCAATGTTACATAATAAAAAAACTGGGGCATGGAAACATTGTATTCGCTCCATAAACGGGGATAACTTCCCTGGAACTCCCATGGTTGCAGGTTAAATAAAAAATCAGAAGTGATCTGATATTCATATTCTATAATAGAGCCTTCTTTTACATTGGGAAAAGTGAATTTGTTCAACACGTGGTTTTTAGAAAGTTTATCTTTAAACACACCTGACTTGTTTTCCAGTTTGGTAGCCACTACTTTCCCATCTTCCAGGTTATAGGTAGTCGCCTTTAACTTATCCAGTTTTTCCTCGCTTTGCCCGTTTGTATAAAGCTGTATATTAACATTGGCAATATCATAACCGTTTTTATTCAGGATATGCATGCGTTTATATACTTTGAATTCGAGGGAAAACCAGCCTTTGGAATTACCTACCAGTTCCGTAGAACCAATATGAGCAATAACAACTGCATTTGCACTTGAGTCAATACTATAAATCTTGGTTTTAAAATCGTCGGGGGTTACTTTTCCGTATTTATGAGGCGACTTATCCTGCGCATAGGTACACAACGATAACAGTAACACGGAAGTTACTAACAAAAGGTGGCGGGTGAGCATGGCTTAACAGGTTTTGTAATTTTTCAAACCTAATTATTTTTTAGCAAAAAACATAGTACCTGCTTCATTTTTAATATTTTATAACGCAAACTATATAAGTACTACTTGTTTTAAGTACAACTATTTACATAGAACACCCTTACCTGGTTATCATATAAAGAAATAATAGAATAAATACAGTTAATGATCACGCAGTTTTCCCGTTACCCATCGCAATGCCGGAAGCATTAAGTAAATTTGCAGTAAATAAGCTTTTTGGGAGTAATTGAAAAAAATACACAACTGGTTAAACAGGCCGCAACACGTTGCGGTTTTGATTATTGCGGCATTGCCCAGGCCGGTTTTTTAGATGAGGACGCCCGTAAACTGGAAAGCTGGTTAAACAAAGGCATGCAGGGAAGTATGCACTATATGGAAAACCATTTTGATATGCGGGTTGACCCGACCAAACTGGTACCCGGCGCCAAATCGGTCATTACCTTTTTAAAGAATTACTATCCCTCCCAACTGCAGGAAGCTGACGCCCCCAAAATATCCAAATATGCATTTGGCGAAGATTATCATACTGTCATCAGGCAATCGCTCAATCAGTTACTGGCCATATTACATGAAGAGGTAGGCGCTATCAGCGGAAGAGGCTTTGTTGACTCTGCTCCGGTGTTAGAACGTACCTGGGCACAAAAAAGCGGCCTGGGCTGGGTAGGTAAAAACGGTAACCTGATCAATAAGCAAAGCGGCTCATTTTTCTTTATTGCCACTCTGATCACCGATCTGCCACTTATACCCGATGATCCCTTTGCCCGTGATTTCTGCGGCACCTGTACAAAATGTATTGACGCCTGCCCTACACAGGCCATATTACCCAATAAAGTAGTAAATGGCAGCCAGTGCATCTCTTATTTTACCATTGAATTAAAAGATGAGCTGATCCCCGAGCATATGCAGGGCCGGTTTGATAACTGGATGTTTGGCTGTGATACCTGCCAGGATGTTTGTCCCTGGAACCGTTTCAGTAAAGCCAATCAAGAAGAAGGGTTCAGACCTATACCTGAATTATTAAACCTCAGCACAAAGGAATGGGAGCATATGACCGAAGACAGCTTTAAAAAGATATTTAAACATTCGCCTTTGAAACGCAGTAAATACAAGGGTATCATGCGTAACCTTAAATTCATCAATACAACAGCATAAACTATTATTAACGTAACAGGCACCTTAATCTGATCCCTACCTGCCAGAAGTTTTTGTCATCGCTTTTTTCCTGTCCAATTTTATTAAGCCCGTAACTTACTACCGGACCTAACTGCCAAAGCCTGTTTTTATTGTTGGTTAAACCAATGGTCAGACCGGTATGTATAAAGAAATGTGTTTTAGTAAATGCCTGTTTATCCTCATGTAAGCTACCACCCAGGTAGGATGACATCACCAGTGCGTTGGTGCTCAGTAATTGACTGGCCGACATGCCCAGGTCCCAGCTAAAAGGCATATTTTCATTCCGGTTCAATATTAAATGATGGGTTACAGGAATATTAATGAAATGAAATTTATTGATATAATTTTTCATCTCGCTACCCGAGTAATAGGTACGCATGGTATTATTGCTGTTTACCGTTGTGGTACTATCCCCTACTTTGGTAGCGGTTGACAGGTATTGATAAGATACACCGAAGGATACAGCGCTCCTTTTGGTAAACTGTTTATACCCCGCTACACCGAACGAATGGGAGGTAGAAGCACGGTGAACATTCTGACTTTCCCATATAGCCGTGTTGTTCAGCAGGGGACTGGAAGCATTATAATACCCCATACTAGGGTTAGGGTTTGGACTATTGATCATATCCGTCTGTGCGGGCTTACTAAACGGCTCTTTCTTTTCCACCGAACCGGATACACCTGCCAGCACATCCACCCCCCAGTAAAAAGGATATTTTTGTTTGGCCTTTTGTATAACCGGCTCATGGGTGCTTACCCGTTGCGGGAACTTTGCAGGGTCCGGTAATAAAGCGTTCACCTGGTCCGTATCATTTAACCCGGCATAAATCCTGTCAGCAAACGCACCCGCATTTATTAAGCGGTACTGCTGTAAGGCTGCTGAATCATTATTTACAAACACCGTTGTATTTCCAGCATCCGTTACATCGCCCTTATTATCTGGTACGGCTATATTATTGTTATTATTATTGCTATGCGAAGTGTGGTGACTAACGGGCACCTGCTTTAATGTAGGCTGTTTAATTTTTTTGGTAACGGCCTGATCCTGGCGGACGTTCCTGGTAATAGTTACAGGCTGATGGATAACACCGGGAACAGCCGGATCTGACGGGATAGTTTTTATTTTTTCTTCCTGAGTAACGGTATTTACCGTTTCATGATCATTTTCCTTCACGACTGTATTAGCGGTTGCCGGGTCATTTGAACCAGGCACGGTGGTTACTGGTTTTGTATCGGCCAGTTCCTTATTATTCAGTCCGGATTGCATCCAAACCCCATATCCCCCGCCGGCACATAACAAGGCAGCAAGAAAAAACAGGAAGAACGTCCTTCTCCGTTTTTTTCTTTGCAAACCGGCTTCCAGTTTCTGCCATACCCCATCTGATGGCTTCATTTGTAACCGGGCCAGCCTTTGCTCCACCTCTTGTTCAAAATTATTTGCCGACATAAGTTAAGGTTTCATTATTCGCCAATCTTTCCTCCTGCAAGGTCTTTATCCAGCTTACCAATACAGCCCTGGCGCGGGCATATTGGGACCGGGATGTACTGTCACTGATCCCGAGTATCTGCCCTATTTCCACATGGGAATAGCCTTCCACGGCATGCAGGTTAAAAATAACCTGGTAACCCTGTGGTAACTGCCTGATCAGGCCGGCAATTTCCTTGGCTTCCATATTTATTTCGGGATTATCATTGGTTACAGGGTGCATGTACTCTTCGGTAAAGAACATTTCAGTCTGGTAACGCTTGTTCTTTTTTAAAAAGTTCAGGGCTGTTGTTACCATGATCCTCCTGATCCAGCCACCCAGCTCTCCTTCAAATTTAAACTGGCCTAACTTGTTATATACTTTTACAAACCCTTCCTGTAATACATCTTCGGCATCCGGTAACGAACGGGTATAACGAAAACATACGCCCAGCATAGTACCGGCGTATTTTTCGTACAACTCCCTTTGTGCACTTAATTTGCCTTTGAGGCAATCCGTTATTAGACGCTTATCATCTGTCATTCATTCACCAGATTGACAACGGGTGCTTTGCAACCGCTGCATTCCCGGTGCAACATAAGCACAAAAAAGGCCGAAACAAACTAAAATGTCCTGCACGAACATCCCAGCCTGTTTCAGCCTTATCTAAACAATTAATAATCAACTACTTTACTGTAAACCCAACCTTCAGGTCACCCCATAACAGGCTTACCGCACCATTTTTTTCTACTTTATAGGTAAGGGTTTCGGTAAAAGGTTTGTGCTTGCGGTCAGGTTGTACCGTTACACGCAGTGCATCTTCACTTTCCTTGTATTTATAAGCACCCCAGTCTTTCCATACTTTATTGAAAATCAGGGTCCAACTATCGCCATTGTCCAGTGTAAAGAAAGAATATTTACCGGCAGGCAGTTTTTTACCATTGATGGTTACATCCTTGTCCACTTCAAAAATGGTTGATTCGTTGGCACCGGCACGCCATACTTCCCCTTTTTTGGGTTCCAGCGATTCCCCTATTACCCGGCCTTTTACAGAGGGCTGACTGTAATCGATAGTAACGGTAGCACCACTGGCAATGGTAGCTTTTGCTACTGCCGGCGGGCTTTTTCTTTTAGATTTATCTTCATTCTGCGCCTGCGATACCAGCATGGTACACATGGCTAATGCCATAAAAAATACCGATTTCATGTTATTCAGATTTGAGGTTTATGATATTATTTGGTCTCTAAAAAGTTTTTCAAAGCGGCCAGGCCGTTCTCCAGCATAGAACCGTAACGGGCTTCAAACGAAAGACTGGAGAACTTCTCCCAGGGGTACCATTTCAGTTTAAAATCTATATACCATTGCACCGTTACCAGGTCCGAACCTTCATGACTGATCACCTGCCAGCCCATATTCATTTTTTGTGCATCCGGCTTATTAAAGGTAGCACTGATATGCGTGGCGCTGTCCTGTATCAATGCAATCTGCGATCCCCTTACTTCTGCAAAAGTTACTTTTCCGCCCTCTTCCAATGGCTTATTCAGGCTAAGGGTATCAAAGCCGGGATACCAGTTTTTCCAGTTACGGATATCATTCAGCTGCGCAATGATGGTGCCAGACTCCGCTTTAATATTTACCGCCCTTGATATCCGTATTTTGGAAGGGATAAAAAAAGTGATCGCTGTTACCAGCAGGAACAGGACTAAAAAACTGATCAGCGCTAATTTTATTACTTTCAAAACTCTAATTTTTAATCAACCTTTTTATAGAAACTGTAAACTATTTTCTTCTCAGTAGTATACAATAAACACATCACTCTTTCCCTTGTCAGCCATTACCCAATCACCAAATTAACCAATCATCAAATTAACCCTACTCCCACTTCATCACCTTATTCACCACCAGATAAACCACAGCTATCCATATACCCAATATGCCCAGCTCTTTCCAGCAGTCAAACAAATGCAGCCCATCGAACGATATTTTGCGCATGGCATTATTGAACTGCGTTAAGGGTAGCGCCTGGCAAAGGTCCTGCAACCATTTGGGAAATACTTCAATGGGGAAAAAAGTACCCGATAATAACATTTGCGGAAAGCCGAAAATATTTATCAGTAAAGGAATGATCGCATCCGATTTAGCCACACTGCTGATGATGAGGCCTACCCCCATTAACAGGAAAAGCATCACCAGGGTCAGCAGTAACATCTCAACAATCGTTACAACACCATGTACCAGGGTAAAGTTCAGAAAGAAATACCCGAAAAGTATCAATACCAGCACATTCACTACCTGAAAAAATAAACGGCTGGCCCCAATACCTATTAAAATATTGATCTTTTTCACCGGCGTGGCATAAAAACGTTTCAATACCAGTTGTTCCCGCAGGTTAAAAAAGGTAATAGCAATACCAAATAAAGTGGCAAATAAAATAGAAAAGCCGAGCTGGCCAGGTAAAATAAAATCTATACGCCTGTATTTCCGGCCTTCATATACCATGGGCTGTAAATGGTAATGCCGTTCGCTTATATGCGCTTCGTCCAGTTCTGTCTTCATGGCCAGGTAATCGAGTTGTTGTAATAACTCGCCTAAATTGCTGCCACTGGCCGAAGTAGCAATTACTTTTACTTTATAACTGTTAAACGAATCCACCGGCACTTTATCAATTTTCAGCATGGCGGTCAGGTTACCCCTTTCAATGGCATCCCGCATACGGGCAGTATCTTTCAAAGCGGATATCCTGATATATGGATTGGCTTTGATACTGTCAAATAAAGCATTAGTTGTATCACTGCCCGGTATAATGGCAATGGGCTGGCTGCCACCGCCACCATTACTGAAGGCGCCAAAGATTAAAATAAAAACAATGGGAAACAGTAAACTGAAAATAATAGAAGCGGGCTGTTTGAAAATGGCTTTAAAACTCGCCCTTGTGATCGCCCATAATGCCCTGAACTGACTGTAAGATTGTGCCATGTATTTGAGTTGGTACGCAAAAGTAAAGAAATTTAAGCGTCAGGCACGGCAATCCGGGATGGAGGCATACTTATAAAATACCCCGGCGGAAAGTGCTTCCACCCCATTAACAGGTTAATCACCTATTCTGAACCCGTTTTTTTCGGCATAGGCTTCCTGTTCTTTTATCACCTTTTGCAGCATATTACCCTCACCCTCGGAAAGAGTGGTCAGTTTTTTTACGTAGTCATCTATAACAGTATCAGAAGCTGTTTTACTTAAACTTTCAAAAGGCATAAACCCCTGTTCAATCATATAGCCCTGGAACACCAGGAATTCCACCATCGCCAGGCGCAGCCGTGCCGACCCTTTAAAGTCCTTCAATAAAAAATACTCCATCTTCTTACGCTCAATAAAAGCCTGTATCTCTTTACGCACAGGAGTCAGTTTTTCAAATTCCCGTTTTTCCTTCACCTCGCTGAATTTACTGCCCCATTTGCCCCCAAGCGTATACAAAGTATCCGTAACCGAACTTAAATAATCGTTGTAGTCAATGGCCGATTCAAATTGCTGGGCTCTTACGGACAGGGCAAATAACAGTAATACAATAATACCGGCTGATCTTAATGTCTTTAACATGGTGGAGATTTATAATAGTTAAAAATAATATTTACCGGCAGTATTACATAATGTACCACATTATTTTTCTGATCCTGTACGCTATTTTAACCAGTTTAAACCGCCTTGTACCTCTTTAGCGTTACACCCGCAACGGCATAGAGGCTCCATTTACAACAGCTGGGGAAAATTACCCGCATATAAGTGTATAACCCCAACAATATTTTGGCATTGCCCAAGGAACGACGATAACCCTTGTTGCAGCCGGCACCCAAAAACAAAACGCCCCGCAGTAAACTGTGGGGCGTTTATATCTAGTAACTACAATATTAATGATGCAATTTATTTATCCTATTTTATACCCGCGGTAATGAATACCACTATTAGTTTTAAACACTTAAAAACAGGTTGAGAAACTTTTTTCTTATAATTGACATCAGCACTTCTATCTGTTTATCCTTTTCTTTTAACTGTTCAGTCAGTGTTACAATAAGTTCATTTAATTCATGACTTTTATTTACTATATTATCACTATTTATATCGACTCTCAGATCACACTCATTTAAAACATGCTGAGGTGTTACTTTATAAAAAGCTGTAAGTTTAATAAACAACTCAACATCTATCTTTTGACAGCCTGATTCAATTTTACTTATTGTATTCTGACTCATGTGTAAATAGTCAGCCACCTCTTGTTGTGTATGGCCACAGCTCAAGCGTAGCTTCTTTAAGGCCCGGTGTATCATTATCCATAAGTTTAACTAAATATAGAAAAACAGCATAACAATATAATAAAATGGAATAGGAAAATTTGTAAATTACTATCAAATTGCTTTTGATATTATTTTATTTATTATTAAATCAAAATTTTATGAGAAGCACCTTAACCTTCGTATTGTTTTTTATTTTAATTAGTTGTAACAAATCAATTGACATTGGCACAAAGAAGCCAGACAAAAAAATTATCGATCTTAAATCCTATTTAAGCAAGCAACTTCTTTTACAAAACCAAACACAGGAAATTCTTCAAAAAGAAGCTGACTTTAATATTCTATATTCAAAATTTCAGACTGTTCAATCAGATATGGAATTGAGAGCTGCTTTATTAGCATCTAAAATAAAGAGTGTTGATCCGTTAATTGAACTATTTGAACAACAAGATTCGAACTTAATTAACTTCATCCAAAACGATGAATCTGGTTTTTCCGATAAAACAAATGAAGAAAAAAAAGCTTCTATCAATTCAGCTCTTGATAGTTTGTTTGTACTTGAGTATACGGATAGAAGCATGCAAATGAATCCTCCAACTTGTCTGCAAACTTATAACACCGCAATCAATCGTTGTCGTAGAGATTATGCCATTGTTGGACTTACCAGCTTAGCTTCTATTCCCCTAACATTTGGCGCAGGTTTATTTGGATGGGGAATAAGTAGTTTGCAGTTATATTTTTGCGAAAGTGATGCCAGAGATGACTACAATAAATGTAAAGATTAATTGAGTTATTTTTCCAGAAACTATATTTACAAAAAAGACTAAGATGATCAAATGTTTTGAATATTTATTATATGTATTATATGCAATAACATTTATTCTGTTGTTTTCTAAATACAGATCAATTTCATATACACTAAGTTACATAAGTACTGCAATTTTAATTTTAATTTGCATACTTAAAATATACAGCAATTATAAAAAGGATGATAAAATTAATATTTCAAAATCTTCGTTAGCTGTAATGTTTGTACTTACTTTAATTATTATTCTATTTTTAGTTTTTGGATGATTTCTAATAAGAGAACCAGTTCCCATATAAATAAAAAGTCATAATCTATTTATTATGGCTTTTTATTTATCATACTTTTTTATATCAAACCTAAACCTATTTTTAAAGCATAAATCTTTTTTTCTTCATTACATTTTGTAGCACTTCCTTTCTCCATCTACCATGTTACTAACAAAAAGTCTAATTGCTCATTAGCTACGCTCTATCAAACTGTGAAATACTGCAAATTGTCCAATAAATTAATATAGCTGAAGAGAAGCAAAGGACAATGATAAACAATACTACAGCAAGTTACTTAAAACAAAACGCCCCGCATTTAAATGCGGGGCGTTGATATGTAGTAATTACAATTTTAATTATGCATTTACTTTACCTTTTGCTTTAGCAACTACTTCTTCAGAAATATTGCTTGGAGCAGCAGCGTAATGAGAGAACTCCATGGTAGAAGATGCACGGCCAGAAGACAATGAACGCAGCTGGGTTACATAACCAAACATTTCGCTCAAAGGTACTTTGGCTTTGATCACCTCGGCACCGGCACGGCTGTCCATACCTTCCATCATACCACGACGACGGTTCAGGTCACCTGTTACATCACCCATGTACTGAGCAGGAGTAATTACTTCCACTTTCATAATAGGCTCTAATAATACAGGTTTAGCTTTACGTGCCGCTTCACGGAAACCTTGTTTGGCACATAACTCAAACGACATACCGTCAGAGTCAACTGCGTGGAAGCTACCGTCGAAAATACGGATCTTCATGTTGTCAACAGGGTAGTTGGCCAATACACCAGTGGTCATAGAAGCTTCAAATCCTTTCTGGATCGGAGCAATGAACTCACGTGGAATAGAACCACCTACGATATTGTTAACAAACTGGAAGTTTTTATCAGGATTCTCTTTTTTCCAATCTTCATCAACAGGGCCTAACTCAAACATAACGTCGGCAAATTTACCACGACCACCGGTTTGTTTTTTCAACGTCTCACGGTGTTGTACAGTGGCATTGAAAGCCTCTTTATAAGCAACCTGCGGAGCACCCTGGTTCACTTCTACCTTAAACTCACGACGCATACGGTCAATGATGATTTCCAGGTGAAGCTCACCCATACCACGTAAAATGGTCTGGCCGGTATCTTCGTCAGTGTTCACACGTAATGTAGGATCTTCCTCAACCAGCTTGGCAATAGCCATACCCATTTTATCAACGTCGGCCTGTGTTTTAGGCTCAACGGCAATAGCAATTACCGGCTCAGGAATAAACATGTTCTCCAGTACAATCGGGTGGTTCTCGTCACAAAGGGTATCACCGGTTTTAATTTCTTTAAAACCAACCGCTGCACCAATATCACCTGCTTCGATAAAGTCGATAGGGTTTTGTTTATTGGCAAACATTTTCATGATACGGCTGATACGCTCTTTTTTACCGCTACGTACGTTCAGTACATAAGAACCGGCATCCAGGTGACCAGAGTAAGCCCGGAAGAAAGCCAGACGACCTACGAACGGGTCAGTCATAATTTTAAAGGCCAATGCAGCAAACGGTTCTTTAGGATCCGGTTTACGGTACATTTTCACTTCAGGATCGTTAGGGTCAGTACCTTCGATAGCTTCAACGTCTACCGGAGAAGGCAGGTAACGGCAAACCGCGTCTAAAGCAGTTTGTACACCTTTATTTTTGAATGAAGAACCGCACATCATAGGTACAATGCTCAGGTCAATAGTAGCCTTGCGGATAGCTTCATGAATTTCGTCTTCGCTGATGCTGTTAGGATCTTCAAAGAATTTCTCCATTAACTTATCATCGTATTCTGCTACTGCCTCAACCAGGCTTGCACGCCATTCTTCCGCTTCTGCCTGCATATCAGCAGGAATATCAATCTCGTCAAAGGTCATACCCTCAGTTTCCATGTGCCAGATGATACCTTTCATTTTAATAAGGTCAACCACACCCTGGAAATTATCTTCAGCACCAATTGGTAACTGCAAAGGCACAGCTTTAGAGCCTAACATTTCTTTCACCTGTTTTACCACGTTTAAGAAATCGGCACCGCTACGGTCCATTTTATTTACAAAACCAATACGGGGTACATTGTAACGGTTAGCCTGGCGCCATACAGTTTCAGATTGAGGTTCTACACCGTCAACCGCAGAAAATAAAGCGATCAGACCATCCAGTACACGCATACTACGCTCCACCTCTACGGTAAAGTCCACGTGACCCGGAGTATCGATAATGTTAAAAGAATATTTTTTACTGTTTGCATCAGCAGTACCTTTTACGGTAGGAAAATTCCAGTTACAGCTTACCGCTGCAGAAGTAATGGTAATACCTCTTTCTTTCTCCTGCTCCATCCAGTCGGTTGTAGCACCACCGTCATGCACCTCACCAATACGGTGAATCATACCGGTGTAACGTAAGATACGTTCTGTCGTTGTGGTCTTACCCGCATCAATGTGGGCGGCAATACCAAAGTTCCTTTGAAGTTTTAAGTCAGCCATGACTATTTAATTTGAATGTTTACGTGTTGTTTATTAAAATATTTATTGTGTCAACTGTAGTAATACTATCGGCTGATGTTGCGACGCTCCGTTCATCGTTCCGTTCGCTTATCAGCTATGGTAAGTTGATTATCGGCAGGGTATGTAGGTATTATTGCGCAAAATGAATATCACTTTGCCATTAATTTGCCGATATGTTTGATTAGACTCTCATAATTTGCCATGTAAAGAAAACTCCGCATTTCTGGTACACTTACGTATACAGTTTTCCCTTATGGCGCCGCAAAGGTAAGGATTTTTGTAAAAAAACAATACCAAAGTTTCTATTTCCTGTCTGGAGTTATCTACAATTGATTCATATACAAACAATTAAAAATCAAACCCCTATATAAGTTATTCCCCATTTATATCCGTTGGTTTAACATACGGCCCTGCGTCCTGCATGCCTGTTCACCCATTCTGTTAAACCTATTCCTCCCTTGCAGTCCTTTACTATATCCGCATCCACAGCTAAAGGAGGTCGGTTAGTTTTAAAAAAATCATGATCTTAAAAACCCGGATCTCCTGTCCCCTGCCCTTATTACACTAAAGCAAACACACACCTGATTGGTTGACATTTATCAACCCAAAATACTTTCTTAATGGTTAATACTCAATAAGTTTTGGGCTTTTTGCTTATAGTTTTTTTTGCATAAAGCGGCTAGTTTTGCTGTTCCAATATCATTATAAAAAACAGCACGTTAACTACATTGTCAAGTAGGCCCTATAAAAAAAATATAGCCATTATTATGGCCCTGCGCACAGCTATACTCCTGCTGCTGTGTTTATACCTATGCCCCTCTTTTGCATTTGCCCAGCGTGTGTACGCCAACGCACAACAAAACGATTATACCATTATTACCTGTTCTGTCAGTAACCCGCTTCGTGCAACCGACGGCGATTATACTAATTTTTCCAGTCTTTCCACCGTTGTAGCCGGCTTTGCCTGGCAAAACCTGCAATTTACAGGCACTAATAAGCCTATCAGCACTACGCCCATCTTTGTCAGGGCCTCCACCTCCCTGTCAGTACTGGCAGGCACCAGAATACAGCCTACCAACAATACCACCCTGGTAGGTACTGCCCTTACTTATGTAAATGGCGAAAATAATTATGGCGCTCCCAATGTAGCGTATGATGGTGTACGGTTGTACATGACCGGAGTGTTGGGCAGTATTAATTTATACTATGCTTTTTTTATTGTAGCGCCACAGGTAAATAGTATATCCATTTGTACAGGCAACCCCGCTGTATTGAGCATACAAAACTACCAGGCAGGTTATACCTATAAGTTGTATGAGAATACAACAGAAATAGCCGCTACCTTAAACACTACTACCCATACTTTAACCACCGCCAACCTTACCAGTACCAAAAACTACCATGTGGTCGCATTTGAAAACGGCACCAGTTATCCGTCAGGCCGCACCCCGGTTACAGTAACGGTAAAACCAAATCCATTAACACCTAATACCTCTTTACAATAAACAATTATTAAACACAAACAAATCCAATCATGAAAAAAATGTATCTTAAAACAACACTGCTTTGTGCAATTGCCACGCTTGCAATGGTATTACCCGCTTTTGCGGGCAACTTCTATGTATGTAGCGGCACTTCCTTTACCTTAAAACCCGATGTAAGTTCCATTACTTACACTACCTATGAATGGACCGACGGTACCAGCACTGTATTACAAACCGGTGCAACAGCCAACTACACCACTACGGTTACCTTGGCTACTGCTACCACTGCCGAAGCAAAAACCTACAGGTTGCGTGTACAAAACTCCGACGGCTGTTGGTCTGATCTGGCCACACACACCGTGTATGTATTACCCCAGCTTACCGCCAGCATTACCGGTAGTACTGAGTTTTGCGCAGGCGTAACTATCTCAGGTAATCTCAGCGCCACTACCAATTACAGTACACTTAACTTAACTGCGGCCCCCGGCACCGGTTATAACTTTAGCTGGACTGGTGGTACAGGCAGCGTAGCCAGCGGTACCAATAATAACACGTACTCGCTTACTACTGCAGGTGCTTACAATGTAAGCGTAGCCTATACCCTACCTGCCAACGATGGCAGCAAATTAAGCAGCTGTAACGGTACTGCAGCCCACACCGTAACTGTATTAACTGCTCCAACAACACCTGTAGTTGTAATTGAGTAATCAATAACAGTCACATTAATACATGCAAACAGGAAAAACTATATTATTCATTGTGTTGTTTGTTGTGCATGGGTTAACAGCCCATGCACAGCAAACAACACCTGTTTGTATTGGTCAGACCAAAACCTTAACCGCTCATGCGGAAAATGCGATCTCCTATCAATGGTTTAAAAATGGCACGGCTATACCCGGCGCCATACTTCCTTCGCTGGTAGTAAGCGAAACAGCTACCTATAAGGTAATTTGTACCGCTGCTACAGGCTGTGTATCCGATAGCTCAACCGCCGTATATATTGTTCCGGCTACGCCCGTTACCGTAAATGATATGACGGAGACCCAGGATACGGTAAGCATTGCTGTGCTGGAAAATGATACCAGCCCCTGTGCGCCTTTTAATCTTACCACTATCAGTATATATAAACCACCCGTGCATGGTTCGGTAACCATCCGGCCAGACGGTGTACTATTTTATACCGCAAACAGTGCTTTTGGCGGCATGGATAGCCTGTTATATACCGTTACCGATATCAACGGCGTTATCAGCAATATTGCTACTGTATATATTGTGGTAAATAATGAACCCTTACCGGTTACCTTACTTTCTTTCACTGCCAGGCGACAGCAACAAACAAGTTTGTTACAATGGCAGACTGAAAAAGAAGTCAACTTCTCCCATTACGATATATCCCGCAGCAGTAATGGCCGGCAATGGACAACCATTGGCTCAGTACCGGCAACCACGGGTACCAGCATAGTAAATAATTATAGTTTTATTGATCACGCACCACTGGAAGGAAATAATTTTTACCGGCTTATTATGCGTGACAAGGATAATACATTTACCTATAGCCGCATACAGGTGGTATATTTTGAACCGGTGAACTGGGTAAAACTTTCACCCAACCCGGTTACCGATAACCTTATTATTAGCTGGGCAAACAAAAAAATAACCCATGTATTCTGTTACGATATAACCGGTAAACAGGTTTACCAGCAACCGGTAAACAGTAACCGTGTTGTAATCAATATGCAGCAATACACAGCAGGCATTTATATGTTACGCCTGGTGCAGGATAATGGCACCATCAACCCTTTTAAAGTAGTGAAACAAAATAAGTAAGCGGGATAATCTTTTTATAACTTCTCCATTTCTCATATCACAACATCCTGGCTGTTACCAGGGCCTGTCCGATATGTCTTTGTATATGCTCGGCAGCATGAAATAATAACCCTATTAATGTAACGGGAATACGTTTGCGTCCCAGGTAACGGGTTGCTGTTAATCCGGTTTCCTTTGTCTGTTTTAATTGCGCTATGGCCTCTGTTACCTGTTGTTTAAATCCTGTTACCAGATCTGAAGCTGTGAGGTGATCATGTACTTCCGTTTCGGCTTTTAGCGCCGCAAATTGAGTTTCACTTAATGGCTTTTCCAGTGCATAAGTAAACATCCGGTCTACCACACCACGCATATGCAACAAATGAAAGCCAACCGATGCAACACCGTTAGGTCGCTGCCATAAATCCGCAGGCGTTATATGTATTAATTTATCTTCAGCATCTTCCACTGCCTGCAGTAAGGCATGTGCCACCGGTTGCAATAAAGCAGGTACACCTTCCACAGGCCCGCGCATCCATACTTCCAACGTATCACTCATGTATTAAATCGTTTCATTCAAACTCCAGCCTTCACGGTAAGGAATACGTACAAAAGCATTGGCCTCATCAAAGTTGGTCACTTTCATATTTTTTGCATCCCATACCAGTTTTTTACGGCCGGGCAGTTTTGTTTTACCGTCAGCCGTTTTTGTTTCCAGTACCCAGCTTCTTAATGCGAGGTTACCCATTAATATGCTTTCGGTAAACGGACCTGCATATTCGAACGGAGAACTTGTTTTTGCCTTGCCATATCCGGCAATACAGGCATTCACCCATTGTATATAATGTCCCTCAGGTACACGGGCAAGGGTTTTAGGTACATTCAGCCCTTCATTTTTCTTTAAGGGTAATAAACGCGGATTAGCGCCATAACAATCGCACAATAACTTGCCTTTGGTTCCTATAAACAATATGCCACCGCCCCAGTCACCAAATGCTTCTTCCGGCGATAATTCTTCCGGGCGTTGCGGCATTAAACCACCATCATACCAGGATAGTTTAATATTGCCTTTGCCATCTTTACGAGGATAATTTAAATGTATGATGGATGACATAGGACAACTATCGGTATAAATAGTTTCCTTCCACATTTCCCGGTAAACATTGGCTACACTGCATTCTGCACTATTGGGGTAATCAACCGGTAACATCCGGAAGAATGGATCTAAAATATGGCAGGCCATATCGCCTAAAGCACCGGTACCAAAAGCCCACCAGCCACGCCAGTTAAAGGGCAGGTAGGCAGGGTTATAATCAATATGTTTGGCAGGGCCTAACCACAGGTCCCAGTTCAATTCATTCGGAACAGTATGGGTACCGGTAGGCGTAGGAATGCTCTGCGGCCATATGGGGCGGTTGGTCCATGCCTGTACTTCCTTCACTTCACCAATTAAACCGGCCTTGTATATTTCCTGTGTCCTGCGTACACCTTCGCCTGAGCCGCCCTGGTTGCCCATCTGCGTAACTACTTTATATTTTTTAGCCGCATTGGTCAGTACCCTGGCTTCATAAATATCATGGGTTAAGGGCTTTTGTGTGTACACGTGTTTTCCCAGTTGCATAGCAGCAATGGTTGCCACGGCATGGGTATGGTCGGGTGTGGAAATACAGCAGGCATCAATGGTATTTTTTTCCTTGGCCAGCATTTCCCTGAAATCTTTATAGTAACTGGCTTTGGTATACTTTTCCCTGGCTCCTTTTGCCATTCTATCATCCACGTCACATAAAGAAACAATATTAACAAGCGGGCTCTTGGCCAGTTCGGCCAAGTCACCGGCTCCCATGCCTCCTACCCCTATGCCGGCAATATTTAATTTATCACTGGGTGCAATAAATCCACGGCCCAATACATGGCGTGGTACAATAAAAAAGCCGGCTGCAGCTATAGCGCCGTTCTTAATAAAATTTCTGCGACTCTGTGATAGTGACTTTTTGGACATGGGCAATATCGTTTTGATGTGTTTCCAAATTTAATGAACTGAAGTGAGAAAACAATTGAGGATTTAGGATTTCTGATTTAAAGAGGTAGGATTTGGGGAGATTATAGATTTGAGAATTGAGAATTGAGAGGGATTTAATATTTTATCTTGAAGATTGTAGATTGGTGGATGCGCATGATCCGGTACAAGCATCTTACCGTCTTTCGCCCTTTCTGACTTCCTGACTTTCGGACTTTTTTCCTGATAATTAACAAAGGGAGCGGCCCCGATAAAAAACGGAGTACTGCAAAGTGGCCAATAGAATTGTTGCAGCACAAGTGAGTGACACAACAGACGATGATAGTAGTAATGCGGTTGACTGCATAAAAAAAGGAGCAGTTGCCTGCTCCTTTGTATGGATAAGTTTTTATTACTTATTCTTCGTCGTCAAAGTTCATCGCCTCACGGGTTGTTTGTAACAATTCATATTCTTCCTTGCTACCAACAATCATGTTTTCAAAGTCGCGTAAGCCGGTACCCGCAGGTATTAAATGACCGGTAATTACGTTTTCTTTCAGGCCTAACATGTCATCTGATTTACCATGGATGGCTGCAGAAGACAGTACTTTGGTGGTTTCCTGAAACGAGGCCGCAGATATCCAGCTTTGTACACCTAACGATGCTTTGGTGATACCTAACAAGGTAGGCGCTGAAGTTGCAGGCGCTGTATCGCGGTACTCCACCAGTGCTTTATCGGCACGACGCAGGATAGAGTTTTCCTCTCTTAACTCACGTAAACTAATGATCTGGCCGGCTTTTAATTTACCGGAATCACCAGGATTGGTTACCACTTTTTTATCAAAGATCAGGTCATTCTCTTCCACAAACTCAAACTTATCTACCAGGTCATCTTCCAGGAATCTTGTATCGCCCGGATCAACGATGCTAACTTTACGCATCATCTGGCGAACGATCACCTCGATGTGTTTATCGTTGATCTTTACACCCTGTAAACGGTATACTTCCTGGATCTCATTTACCACGTACTGCTGTACGGCAAATGGTCCCTGGATAGAAAGAATGTCCTGCGGAGAAATCTGTCCGTCACTCATTGGCGAGCCGGCTTTCACAAAGTCACCATCCTGGGCCAGGATCTGGCGTGTCAGCGGAACCAGGTATTTACGTACTACACCATCTTTCGCTTCAATGATGATCTCACGGTTACCACGTTTCACAGCACCCATTGATACCACACCGTCAATTTCAGAAACAACAGCAGGGTTGCTTGGGTTACGTGCTTCAAACAATTCAGTTACACGTGGAAGACCACCGGTGATATCTCTTAATTTACCTAAGATCCTTGGAATTTTAACCAATACCTTACCAGCTTTCACTTCCTCACCTTCCTCGATCATGATATGACTACCGGTAGGTAAGTTGTAAGATTTGATCTCTTTTCCTTCCACAAGAATGGACGGAATCTTGGTTTTATCACGGGTTTCAATTACCACTTTTTCACGGTGACCGGTTTGCTCATCCGCTTCTTCACGGTAAGTTACACCTTCAATAACGTTTTCAAATTTCATGGTACCATTGATCTCAGCAACGATTACGTTGTTGTATGGGTCCCATGAACAGATCACATCACCTTTATTTATTTTCTGACCATCTTTTACATTCAGGATAGAACCATAAGGAATGTTATTGGTGATCAGCAGGCGGTCATTTTTAGTATCAATGATACGAACCTCACCGGTACGTCCAATTACGATCTGAACTTTATCGCCTTCAGCATTTTCAGTAGTTACGGTACGTAAACCGTCAAACTGAATGGTGCCGTCGAACTTAGCCAGCATGGTAGAATCGGTAGCAGCAGATCCGGCCACACCACCCACGTGGAAGGTACGAAGTGTAAGCTGTGTACCAGGCTCACCAATTGACTGGGCGGCAATGATACCTACAGCGTCACCTTTCTGCGCAATATTACCGCTGGCAAGGTTTTTACCATAACATTTAACGCAACATCCGCGCTTGCTTTCGCAGGTTAATACCGAACGGATATCTAAAGTTTCAATACCGGCCTCTTCTACTTTTCTGGCCAGATCGGGGGTAATGATCTCACCTGCAGATACGATCAGCTCTTCACTAACCGGGTTAAACACGTCGTGCAGTGAAGTACGACCAATGATCCTGTCAGCTAATGGCTCAATAATATCCTCGTTATCTTTTAAGGCCGATGTAGTGATACCCCTTAAGGTTTCACAATCTTCCTCGGTAATTACAACATCCTGTGATACGTCCACCAGACGACGGGTTAAGTAACCGGCATCCGCTGTTTTTAAGGCCGTATCCGCCAGACCCTTACGGGCACCGTGGGTAGAGATAAAGTAATCCAATACGTTCAGACCACCTTTAAAGTTGGAAAGGATCGGGTTTTCGATAATTTCCGAACCGGTAGAACCTGATTTTCTTGGTTTAGCCATCAGCCCCCTGATACCAGCCAGCTGTTTGATCTGCTGTTTACTACCACGGGCACCGGAGTCAAGCATCATGTAAACAGAGTTAAAACCTTGTTTATCGCTGCTTAATTCACGGATCAGTGTTTCTGTAATACGTGTATCCACACGGCTCCAGATATCCACTATCTGGTTATAACGTTCGTTGTTGGTAATAAGACCCATGTTATAGTTGTCCCAAACCTCATCAACTTCGCTTTTCGCATTTTCCAGTAACTCTTCCTTAACGTCAGGAATAATTAAGTCATTAATGCTAAATGATAAACCACCCTGGAAGGCTGTACGGAAACCTAATTGTTTAATATCATCCAGGAATTTAGCGGTTTTAGGAACGTTGGTAATATCAATAATATCACCAATGATCTCCCGTAAATTCTTCTTGGTCAATAAAGCATTTACAAAACCTACCTCGGCTGGTACGTGCTGGTTAAATATCACACGGCCTACAGTGGTTTCAATTAATTTGTGCTCTAACAAACCATCACTGTTACGGATATTGGCTTTTACTTTAATCCATGCATGTAAGTCAACCTGCTTCTCATTGTAAGCAATGATAACTTCCTCTGCCGAATAAAAATGCATGCCCTCACCACGTAAAGTTTCCGTTTCGTTAGTGCGTTTACCCTTGGTAATGTAGTATAAACCAAGTACCATGTCCTGTGAAGGAAGGGTAATAGGTGTACCATTCTGCGGGTTTAATATATTGTGCGAAGCCAGCATTAATAACTGGGCTTCCAATATTGCCGAAGCACTTAAAGGTACGTGTACCGCCATCTGGTCACCGTCAAAGTCGGCGTTGAATGCCGAGGTTACCAGCGGGTGTAACTGTATCGCTTTACCTTCAATTAATTTAGGCTGGAAGGCCTGGATAGATAAACGGTGCAGCGTTGGGGCACGGTTTAACATTACCGGGTGACCTTTTAATATGTTCTCTAAGATATCCCAAACCACAGCTTCCTTCTTGTCAACCAGTTTACGGGCCGACTTCACTGTTTTTACAATACCTCTTTCAATTAATTTACGGATAATAAATGGCTTAAACAGCTCGGCTGCCATATCCTTCGGTAAACCACACTCATGTAATTTTAACTCAGGACCTACCACGATAACCGAACGACCGGAATAGTCAACACGTTTACCTAATAAGTTCTGACGGAAACGACCTTGCTTACCTTTTAATACATCCGATAATGATTTTAAAGCACGACCACCTTCCGCTTTCACCGCGTTTGATTTACGGCTGTTATCGAACAGGCTGTCAATAGCTTCCTGTAACATACGTTTCTCGTTACGTAAGATCACTTCAGGAGCTTTGATCTCCAGTAATCTTTTTAAACGGTTGTTACGGATGATCACACGACGGTATAAGTCGTTCAGATCAGATGAGGCAAAACGGCCACCATCCAAAGGAACTAACGGACGCAGTTCCGGTGGAATAACCGGGATATATTGCATCACCATCCACTCAGGACGGTTGGTTAAACGTGTATTGGCTTCACGGAAAGCTTCCACAACGCTCAAACGTTTTAAGGCATCAGCCTTACGTTGTTGCGATGTTTCGTTTGCCGCAGCATTACGCAGGTCAAATGATAACTGGTCAAGGTCAATACGCTGTAACATATCGTGTACAGCTTCTGCACCCATCTTGGCAATAAACTTATTCGGATCATCATCCGGTAAGTATTGGTTATCTTTTGGTAAGGTATCCAGTATATCCAGGTACTCTTCTTCTGTTAACAGATCACCGGGGTTCTGACCTTTATCAGCACGTACGCCACCCTGTATTACAACATAGCGCTCGTAATAAATGATAGTCTCTAATTTTTTAGAGCTTACACCTAATAAATAACCGATCTTGTTAGGTAAAGATTTAAAGTACCAGATATGTACCACCGGTACAACCAGTTTAATGTGACCCATACGCTCGCGACGTACTTTCTTCTCGGTAACTTCCACACCACAACGGTCACACACGATACCTTTATAACGAATACGCTTGTACTTACCACAGGCACATTCGTAATCTTTTACCGGACCAAAAATTCTTTCGCAAAACAAACCATCACGCTCAGGTTTGTAAGTACGGTAGTTAATGGTTTCGGGCTTCAACACTTCGCCATAACTTCTCTCCAGTATAGCATCGGGAGAAGCAAGGCCAATAGTAATTTTTGAAAACGTTGATTTAGGACGATTTTCTTTTTTGATAGCCATATTTAGTTTCTAATTACTTGTTATTTGTTTTTGTTACCAGCTGCAGTACTACTATCAACTTTCGTTGCGTCGCACGCTTCAGGGTTCTGTTCCCTTATCAGCATTTTGTAAGTGCATCATCCTTTTCAAAGCCTCGCCAAAGGCAAGGCCCGAAAAGAATATTATGTCTTAATCAAAATGAAGATCTAAACCTAAACCTCTCAACTCATGTACCAGTACGTTAAACGATTCCGGTACACCTGCTCTTGGAATATTATCACCTTTCACAATGGCCTCATAGGTTTTTGCACGACCTATAATGTCATCCGATTTCAGGGTTAATAATTCCTGTAAAATGTTAGAAGCACCGTATGCTTCCAGGGCCCACACCTCCATCTCACCAAAACGCTGACCACCAAACTGTGCTTTACCACCTAAAGGCTGTTGCGTAATTAATGAATATGGTCCTATCGAACGGGCGTGCATTTTATCATCCACCATGTGGTGCAGCTTGATAACGTAAATAATACCCACGGTTGCTTTCTGGTGGAAACGTTCTCCGGTTTCACCATCATACAGGTAAGTGTGACCGAATTTAGGAATGCCGGCTTCGTCACAGTATTTCTCAATTTCATCGGTGGTAGCACCATCAAAAATCGGTGTGGCGAACTTCAATCCTAATTTCTGACCAGCCCAACCTAAAACAGTTTCATAAATCTGTCCTAAGTTCATACGGCTAGGTACACCTAAGGGGTTCAATACAACGTCAACCGGTGTTCCGTCTTCCAGGAACGGCATATCCTCCTGGCGTACAATTTTAGCAACGATACCTTTGTTACCGTGACGACCGGCCATTTTATCACCCACTTTCAACTTACGTTTTACAGCCAGGTAAATTTTTGCCAGTTTCAATACACCGGCAGGTAACTCGTCACCGATAGAAATATTGAATTTCTCTCTTTTGTAACGGCCTAATTCTTCGTTGTATTTAATGTTATAGTTGTGTAACAGTATATTGATCTGACCATCAATTTTGCTGTCACCGGTCCAACCTAATGGAGATACTGTCAAATAAAGCATTAGTTGTATCACTGCCCGGTATAATGGCAATGGGCTGGCTGCCACCGCCACCATTACTGAAGGCGCCAAAGATTAAAATAAAAACAATGGGAAACAGTAAACTGAAAATAATAGAAGCGGGCTGTTTGAAAATGGCTTTAAAACTCGCCCTTGTGATCGCCCATAATGCCCTGAACTGACTGTAAGATTGTGCCATGTATTTGAGTTGGTACGCAAAAGTAAAGAAATTTAAGCGTCAGGCACGGCAATCCGGGATGGAGGCATACTTATAAAATACCCCGGCGGAAAGTGCTTCCACCCCATTAACAGGTTAATCACCTATTCTGAACCCGTTTTTTTCGGCATAGGCTTCCTGTTCTTTTATCACCTTTTGCAGCATATTACCCTCACCCTCGGAAAGAGTGGTCAGTTTTTTTACGTAGTCATCTATAACAGTATCAGAAGCTGTTTTACTTAAACTTTCAAAAGGCATAAACCCCTGTTCAATCATATAGCCCTGGAACACCAGGAATTCCACCATCGCCAGGCGCAGCCGTGCCGACCCTTTAAAGTCCTTCAATAAAAAATACTCCATCTTCTTACGCTCAATAAAAGCCTGTATCTCTTTACGCACAGGAGTCAGTTTTTCAAATTCCCGTTTTTCCTTCACCTCGCTGAATTTACTGCCCCATTTGCCCCCAAGCGTATACAAAGTATCCGTAACCGAACTTAAATAATCGTTGTAGTCAATGGCCGATTCAAATTGCTGGGCTCTTACGGACAGGGCAAATAACAGTAATACAATAATACCGGCTGATCTTAATGTCTTTAACATGGTGGAGATTTATAATAGTTAAAAATAATATTTACCGGCAGTATTACATAATGTACCACATTATTTTTCTGATCCTGTACGCTATTTTAACCAGTTTAAACCGCCTTGTACCTCTTTAGCGTTACACCCGCAACGGCATAGAGGCTCCATTTACAACAGCTGGGGAAAATTACCCGCATATAAGTGTATAACCCCAACAATATTTTGGCATTGCCCAAGGAACGACGATAACCCTTGTTGCAGCCGGCACCCAAAAACAAAACGCCCCGCAGTAAACTGTGGGGCGTTTATATCTAGTAACTACAATATTAATGATGCAATTTATTTATCCTATTTTATACCCGCGGTAATGAATACCACTATTAGTTTTAAACACTTAAAAACAGGTTGAGAAACTTTTTTCTTATAATTGACATCAGCACTTCTATCTGTTTATCCTTTTCTTTTAACTGTTCAGTCAGTGTTACAATAAGTTCATTTAATTCATGACTTTTATTTACTATATTATCACTATTTATATCGACTCTCAGATCACACTCATTTAAAACATGCTGAGGTGTTACTTTATAAAAAGCTGTAAGTTTAATAAACAACTCAACATCTATCTTTTGACAGCCTGATTCAATTTTACTTATTGTATTCTGACTCATGTGTAAATAGTCAGCCACCTCTTGTTGTGTATGGCCACAGCTCAAGCGTAGCTTCTTTAAGGCCCGGTGTATCATTATCCATAAGTTTAACTAAATATAGAAAAACAGCATAACAATATAATAAAATGGAATAGGAAAATTTGTAAATTACTATCAAATTGCTTTTGATATTATTTTATTTATTATTAAATCAAAATTTTATGAGAAGCACCTTAACCTTCGTATTGTTTTTTATTTTAATTAGTTGTAACAAATCAATTGACATTGGCACAAAGAAGCCAGACAAAAAAATTATCGATCTTAAATCCTATTTAAGCAAGCAACTTCTTTTACAAAACCAAACACAGGAAATTCTTCAAAAAGAAGCTGACTTTAATATTCTATATTCAAAATTTCAGACTGTTCAATCAGATATGGAATTGAGAGCTGCTTTATTAGCATCTAAAATAAAGAGTGTTGATCCGTTAATTGAACTATTTGAACAACAAGATTCGAACTTAATTAACTTCATCCAAAACGATGAATCTGGTTTTTCCGATAAAACAAATGAAGAAAAAAAAGCTTCTATCAATTCAGCTCTTGATAGTTTGTTTGTACTTGAGTATACGGATAGAAGCATGCAAATGAATCCTCCAACTTGTCTGCAAACTTATAACACCGCAATCAATCGTTGTCGTAGAGATTATGCCATTGTTGGACTTACCAGCTTAGCTTCTATTCCCCTAACATTTGGCGCAGGTTTATTTGGATGGGGAATAAGTAGTTTGCAGTTATATTTTTGCGAAAGTGATGCCAGAGATGACTACAATAAATGTAAAGATTAATTGAGTTATTTTTCCAGAAACTATATTTACAAAAAAGACTAAGATGATCAAATGTTTTGAATATTTATTATATGTATTATATGCAATAACATTTATTCTGTTGTTTTCTAAATACAGATCAATTTCATATACACTAAGTTACATAAGTACTGCAATTTTAATTTTAATTTGCATACTTAAAATATACAGCAATTATAAAAAGGATGATAAAATTAATATTTCAAAATCTTCGTTAGCTGTAATGTTTGTACTTACTTTAATTATTATTCTATTTTTAGTTTTTGGATGATTTCTAATAAGAGAACCAGTTCCCATATAAATAAAAAGTCATAATCTATTTATTATGGCTTTTTATTTATCATACTTTTTTATATCAAACCTAAACCTATTTTTAAAGCATAAATCTTTTTTTCTTCATTACATTTTGTAGCACTTCCTTTCTCCATCTACCATGTTACTAACAAAAAGTCTAATTGCTCATTAGCTACGCTCTATCAAACTGTGAAATACTGCAAATTGTCCAATAAATTAATATAGCTGAAGAGAAGCAAAGGACAATGATAAACAATACTACAGCAAGTTACTTAAAACAAAACGCCCCGCATTTAAATGCGGGGCGTTGATATGTAGTAATTACAATTTTAATTATGCATTTACTTTACCTTTTGCTTTAGCAACTACTTCTTCAGAAATATTGCTTGGAGCAGCAGCGTAATGAGAGAACTCCATGGTAGAAGATGCACGGCCAGAAGACAATGAACGCAGCTGGGTTACATAACCAAACATTTCGCTCAAAGGTACTTTGGCTTTGATCACCTCGGCACCGGCACGGCTGTCCATACCTTCCATCATACCACGACGACGGTTCAGGTCACCTGTTACATCACCCATGTACTGAGCAGGAGTAATTACTTCCACTTTCATAATAGGCTCTAATAATACAGGTTTAGCTTTACGTGCCGCTTCACGGAAACCTTGTTTGGCACATAACTCAAACGACATACCGTCAGAGTCAACTGCGTGGAAGCTACCGTCGAAAATACGGATCTTCATGTTGTCAACAGGGTAGTTGGCCAATACACCAGTGGTCATAGAAGCTTCAAATCCTTTCTGGATCGGAGCAATGAACTCACGTGGAATAGAACCACCTACGATATTGTTAACAAACTGGAAGTTTTTATCAGGATTCTCTTTTTTCCAATCTTCATCAACAGGGCCTAACTCAAACATAACGTCGGCAAATTTACCACGACCACCGGTTTGTTTTTTCAACGTCTCACGGTGTTGTACAGTGGCATTGAAAGCCTCTTTATAAGCAACCTGCGGAGCACCCTGGTTCACTTCTACCTTAAACTCACGACGCATACGGTCAATGATGATTTCCAGGTGAAGCTCACCCATACCACGTAAAATGGTCTGGCCGGTATCTTCGTCAGTGTTCACACGTAATGTAGGATCTTCCTCAACCAGCTTGGCAATAGCCATACCCATTTTATCAACGTCGGCCTGTGTTTTAGGCTCAACGGCAATAGCAATTACCGGCTCAGGAATAAACATGTTCTCCAGTACAATCGGGTGGTTCTCGTCACAAAGGGTATCACCGGTTTTAATTTCTTTAAAACCAACCGCTGCACCAATATCACCTGCTTCGATAAAGTCGATAGGGTTTTGTTTATTGGCAAACATTTTCATGATACGGCTGATACGCTCTTTTTTACCGCTACGTACGTTCAGTACATAAGAACCGGCATCCAGGTGACCAGAGTAAGCCCGGAAGAAAGCCAGACGACCTACGAACGGGTCAGTCATAATTTTAAAGGCCAATGCAGCAAACGGTTCTTTAGGATCCGGTTTACGGTACATTTTCACTTCAGGATCGTTAGGGTCAGTACCTTCGATAGCTTCAACGTCTACCGGAGAAGGCAGGTAACGGCAAACCGCGTCTAAAGCAGTTTGTACACCTTTATTTTTGAATGAAGAACCGCACATCATAGGTACAATGCTCAGGTCAATAGTAGCCTTGCGGATAGCTTCATGAATTTCGTCTTCGCTGATGCTGTTAGGATCTTCAAAGAATTTCTCCATTAACTTATCATCGTATTCTGCTACTGCCTCAACCAGGCTTGCACGCCATTCTTCCGCTTCTGCCTGCATATCAGCAGGAATATCAATCTCGTCAAAGGTCATACCCTCAGTTTCCATGTGCCAGATGATACCTTTCATTTTAATAAGGTCAACCACACCCTGGAAATTATCTTCAGCACCAATTGGTAACTGCAAAGGCACAGCTTTAGAGCCTAACATTTCTTTCACCTGTTTTACCACGTTTAAGAAATCGGCACCGCTACGGTCCATTTTATTTACAAAACCAATACGGGGTACATTGTAACGGTTAGCCTGGCGCCATACAGTTTCAGATTGAGGTTCTACACCGTCAACCGCAGAAAATAAAGCGATCAGACCATCCAGTACACGCATACTACGCTCCACCTCTACGGTAAAGTCCACGTGACCCGGAGTATCGATAATGTTAAAAGAATATTTTTTACTGTTTGCATCAGCAGTACCTTTTACGGTAGGAAAATTCCAGTTACAGCTTACCGCTGCAGAAGTAATGGTAATACCTCTTTCTTTCTCCTGCTCCATCCAGTCGGTTGTAGCACCACCGTCATGCACCTCACCAATACGGTGAATCATACCGGTGTAACGTAAGATACGTTCTGTCGTTGTGGTCTTACCCGCATCAATGTGGGCGGCAATACCAAAGTTCCTTTGAAGTTTTAAGTCAGCCATGACTATTTAATTTGAATGTTTACGTGTTGTTTATTAAAATATTTATTGTGTCAACTGTAGTAATACTATCGGCTGATGTTGCGACGCTCCGTTCATCGTTCCGTTCGCTTATCAGCTATGGTAAGTTGATTATCGGCAGGGTATGTAGGTATTATTGCGCAAAATGAATATCACTTTGCCATTAATTTGCCGATATGTTTGATTAGACTCTCATAATTTGCCATGTAAAGAAAACTCCGCATTTCTGGTACACTTACGTATACAGTTTTCCCTTATGGCGCCGCAAAGGTAAGGATTTTTGTAAAAAAACAATACCAAAGTTTCTATTTCCTGTCTGGAGTTATCTACAATTGATTCATATACAAACAATTAAAAATCAAACCCCTATATAAGTTATTCCCCATTTATATCCGTTGGTTTAACATACGGCCCTGCGTCCTGCATGCCTGTTCACCCATTCTGTTAAACCTATTCCTCCCTTGCAGTCCTTTACTATATCCGCATCCACAGCTAAAGGAGGTCGGTTAGTTTTAAAAAAATCATGATCTTAAAAACCCGGATCTCCTGTCCCCTGCCCTTATTACACTAAAGCAAACACACACCTGATTGGTTGACATTTATCAACCCAAAATACTTTCTTAATGGTTAATACTCAATAAGTTTTGGGCTTTTTGCTTATAGTTTTTTTTGCATAAAGCGGCTAGTTTTGCTGTTCCAATATCATTATAAAAAACAGCACGTTAACTACATTGTCAAGTAGGCCCTATAAAAAAAATATAGCCATTATTATGGCCCTGCGCACAGCTATACTCCTGCTGCTGTGTTTATACCTATGCCCCTCTTTTGCATTTGCCCAGCGTGTGTACGCCAACGCACAACAAAACGATTATACCATTATTACCTGTTCTGTCAGTAACCCGCTTCGTGCAACCGACGGCGATTATACTAATTTTTCCAGTCTTTCCACCGTTGTAGCCGGCTTTGCCTGGCAAAACCTGCAATTTACAGGCACTAATAAGCCTATCAGCACTACGCCCATCTTTGTCAGGGCCTCCACCTCCCTGTCAGTACTGGCAGGCACCAGAATACAGCCTACCAACAATACCACCCTGGTAGGTACTGCCCTTACTTATGTAAATGGCGAAAATAATTATGGCGCTCCCAATGTAGCGTATGATGGTGTACGGTTGTACATGACCGGAGTGTTGGGCAGTATTAATTTATACTATGCTTTTTTTATTGTAGCGCCACAGGTAAATAGTATATCCATTTGTACAGGCAACCCCGCTGTATTGAGCATACAAAACTACCAGGCAGGTTATACCTATAAGTTGTATGAGAATACAACAGAAATAGCCGCTACCTTAAACACTACTACCCATACTTTAACCACCGCCAACCTTACCAGTACCAAAAACTACCATGTGGTCGCATTTGAAAACGGCACCAGTTATCCGTCAGGCCGCACCCCGGTTACAGTAACGGTAAAACCAAATCCATTAACACCTAATACCTCTTTACAATAAACAATTATTAAACACAAACAAATCCAATCATGAAAAAAATGTATCTTAAAACAACACTGCTTTGTGCAATTGCCACGCTTGCAATGGTATTACCCGCTTTTGCGGGCAACTTCTATGTATGTAGCGGCACTTCCTTTACCTTAAAACCCGATGTAAGTTCCATTACTTACACTACCTATGAATGGACCGACGGTACCAGCACTGTATTACAAACCGGTGCAACAGCCAACTACACCACTACGGTTACCTTGGCTACTGCTACCACTGCCGAAGCAAAAACCTACAGGTTGCGTGTACAAAACTCCGACGGCTGTTGGTCTGATCTGGCCACACACACCGTGTATGTATTACCCCAGCTTACCGCCAGCATTACCGGTAGTACTGAGTTTTGCGCAGGCGTAACTATCTCAGGTAATCTCAGCGCCACTACCAATTACAGTACACTTAACTTAACTGCGGCCCCCGGCACCGGTTATAACTTTAGCTGGACTGGTGGTACAGGCAGCGTAGCCAGCGGTACCAATAATAACACGTACTCGCTTACTACTGCAGGTGCTTACAATGTAAGCGTAGCCTATACCCTACCTGCCAACGATGGCAGCAAATTAAGCAGCTGTAACGGTACTGCAGCCCACACCGTAACTGTATTAACTGCTCCAACAACACCTGTAGTTGTAATTGAGTAATCAATAACAGTCACATTAATACATGCAAACAGGAAAAACTATATTATTCATTGTGTTGTTTGTTGTGCATGGGTTAACAGCCCATGCACAGCAAACAACACCTGTTTGTATTGGTCAGACCAAAACCTTAACCGCTCATGCGGAAAATGCGATCTCCTATCAATGGTTTAAAAATGGCACGGCTATACCCGGCGCCATACTTCCTTCGCTGGTAGTAAGCGAAACAGCTACCTATAAGGTAATTTGTACCGCTGCTACAGGCTGTGTATCCGATAGCTCAACCGCCGTATATATTGTTCCGGCTACGCCCGTTACCGTAAATGATATGACGGAGACCCAGGATACGGTAAGCATTGCTGTGCTGGAAAATGATACCAGCCCCTGTGCGCCTTTTAATCTTACCACTATCAGTATATATAAACCACCCGTGCATGGTTCGGTAACCATCCGGCCAGACGGTGTACTATTTTATACCGCAAACAGTGCTTTTGGCGGCATGGATAGCCTGTTATATACCGTTACCGATATCAACGGCGTTATCAGCAATATTGCTACTGTATATATTGTGGTAAATAATGAACCCTTACCGGTTACCTTACTTTCTTTCACTGCCAGGCGACAGCAACAAACAAGTTTGTTACAATGGCAGACTGAAAAAGAAGTCAACTTCTCCCATTACGATATATCCCGCAGCAGTAATGGCCGGCAATGGACAACCATTGGCTCAGTACCGGCAACCACGGGTACCAGCATAGTAAATAATTATAGTTTTATTGATCACGCACCACTGGAAGGAAATAATTTTTACCGGCTTATTATGCGTGACAAGGATAATACATTTACCTATAGCCGCATACAGGTGGTATATTTTGAACCGGTGAACTGGGTAAAACTTTCACCCAACCCGGTTACCGATAACCTTATTATTAGCTGGGCAAACAAAAAAATAACCCATGTATTCTGTTACGATATAACCGGTAAACAGGTTTACCAGCAACCGGTAAACAGTAACCGTGTTGTAATCAATATGCAGCAATACACAGCAGGCATTTATATGTTACGCCTGGTGCAGGATAATGGCACCATCAACCCTTTTAAAGTAGTGAAACAAAATAAGTAAGCGGGATAATCTTTTTATAACTTCTCCATTTCTCATATCACAACATCCTGGCTGTTACCAGGGCCTGTCCGATATGTCTTTGTATATGCTCGGCAGCATGAAATAATAACCCTATTAATGTAACGGGAATACGTTTGCGTCCCAGGTAACGGGTTGCTGTTAATCCGGTTTCCTTTGTCTGTTTTAATTGCGCTATGGCCTCTGTTACCTGTTGTTTAAATCCTGTTACCAGATCTGAAGCTGTGAGGTGATCATGTACTTCCGTTTCGGCTTTTAGCGCCGCAAATTGAGTTTCACTTAATGGCTTTTCCAGTGCATAAGTAAACATCCGGTCTACCACACCACGCATATGCAACAAATGAAAGCCAACCGATGCAACACCGTTAGGTCGCTGCCATAAATCCGCAGGCGTTATATGTATTAATTTATCTTCAGCATCTTCCACTGCCTGCAGTAAGGCATGTGCCACCGGTTGCAATAAAGCAGGTACACCTTCCACAGGCCCGCGCATCCATACTTCCAACGTATCACTCATGTATTAAATCGTTTCATTCAAACTCCAGCCTTCACGGTAAGGAATACGTACAAAAGCATTGGCCTCATCAAAGTTGGTCACTTTCATATTTTTTGCATCCCATACCAGTTTTTTACGGCCGGGCAGTTTTGTTTTACCGTCAGCCGTTTTTGTTTCCAGTACCCAGCTTCTTAATGCGAGGTTACCCATTAATATGCTTTCGGTAAACGGACCTGCATATTCGAACGGAGAACTTGTTTTTGCCTTGCCATATCCGGCAATACAGGCATTCACCCATTGTATATAATGTCCCTCAGGTACACGGGCAAGGGTTTTAGGTACATTCAGCCCTTCATTTTTCTTTAAGGGTAATAAACGCGGATTAGCGCCATAACAATCGCACAATAACTTGCCTTTGGTTCCTATAAACAATATGCCACCGCCCCAGTCACCAAATGCTTCTTCCGGCGATAATTCTTCCGGGCGTTGCGGCATTAAACCACCATCATACCAGGATAGTTTAATATTGCCTTTGCCATCTTTACGAGGATAATTTAAATGTATGATGGATGACATAGGACAACTATCGGTATAAATAGTTTCCTTCCACATTTCCCGGTAAACATTGGCTACACTGCATTCTGCACTATTGGGGTAATCAACCGGTAACATCCGGAAGAATGGATCTAAAATATGGCAGGCCATATCGCCTAAAGCACCGGTACCAAAAGCCCACCAGCCACGCCAGTTAAAGGGCAGGTAGGCAGGGTTATAATCAATATGTTTGGCAGGGCCTAACCACAGGTCCCAGTTCAATTCATTCGGAACAGTATGGGTACCGGTAGGCGTAGGAATGCTCTGCGGCCATATGGGGCGGTTGGTCCATGCCTGTACTTCCTTCACTTCACCAATTAAACCGGCCTTGTATATTTCCTGTGTCCTGCGTACACCTTCGCCTGAGCCGCCCTGGTTGCCCATCTGCGTAACTACTTTATATTTTTTAGCCGCATTGGTCAGTACCCTGGCTTCATAAATATCATGGGTTAAGGGCTTTTGTGTGTACACGTGTTTTCCCAGTTGCATAGCAGCAATGGTTGCCACGGCATGGGTATGGTCGGGTGTGGAAATACAGCAGGCATCAATGGTATTTTTTTCCTTGGCCAGCATTTCCCTGAAATCTTTATAGTAACTGGCTTTGGTATACTTTTCCCTGGCTCCTTTTGCCATTCTATCATCCACGTCACATAAAGAAACAATATTAACAAGCGGGCTCTTGGCCAGTTCGGCCAAGTCACCGGCTCCCATGCCTCCTACCCCTATGCCGGCAATATTTAATTTATCACTGGGTGCAATAAATCCACGGCCCAATACATGGCGTGGTACAATAAAAAAGCCGGCTGCAGCTATAGCGCCGTTCTTAATAAAATTTCTGCGACTCTGTGATAGTGACTTTTTGGACATGGGCAATATCGTTTTGATGTGTTTCCAAATTTAATGAACTGAAGTGAGAAAACAATTGAGGATTTAGGATTTCTGATTTAAAGAGGTAGGATTTGGGGAGATTATAGATTTGAGAATTGAGAATTGAGAGGGATTTAATATTTTATCTTGAAGATTGTAGATTGGTGGATGCGCATGATCCGGTACAAGCATCTTACCGTCTTTCGCCCTTTCTGACTTCCTGACTTTCGGACTTTTTTCCTGATAATTAACAAAGGGAGCGGCCCCGATAAAAAACGGAGTACTGCAAAGTGGCCAATAGAATTGTTGCAGCACAAGTGAGTGACACAACAGACGATGATAGTAGTAATGCGGTTGACTGCATAAAAAAAGGAGCAGTTGCCTGCTCCTTTGTATGGATAAGTTTTTATTACTTATTCTTCGTCGTCAAAGTTCATCGCCTCACGGGTTGTTTGTAACAATTCATATTCTTCCTTGCTACCAACAATCATGTTTTCAAAGTCGCGTAAGCCGGTACCCGCAGGTATTAAATGACCGGTAATTACGTTTTCTTTCAGGCCTAACATGTCATCTGATTTACCATGGATGGCTGCAGAAGACAGTACTTTGGTGGTTTCCTGAAACGAGGCCGCAGATATCCAGCTTTGTACACCTAACGATGCTTTGGTGATACCTAACAAGGTAGGCGCTGAAGTTGCAGGCGCTGTATCGCGGTACTCCACCAGTGCTTTATCGGCACGACGCAGGATAGAGTTTTCCTCTCTTAACTCACGTAAACTAATGATCTGGCCGGCTTTTAATTTACCGGAATCACCAGGATTGGTTACCACTTTTTTATCAAAGATCAGGTCATTCTCTTCCACAAACTCAAACTTATCTACCAGGTCATCTTCCAGGAATCTTGTATCGCCCGGATCAACGATGCTAACTTTACGCATCATCTGGCGAACGATCACCTCGATGTGTTTATCGTTGATCTTTACACCCTGTAAACGGTATACTTCCTGGATCTCATTTACCACGTACTGCTGTACGGCAAATGGTCCCTGGATAGAAAGAATGTCCTGCGGAGAAATCTGTCCGTCACTCATTGGCGAGCCGGCTTTCACAAAGTCACCATCCTGGGCCAGGATCTGGCGTGTCAGCGGAACCAGGTATTTACGTACTACACCATCTTTCGCTTCAATGATGATCTCACGGTTACCACGTTTCACAGCACCCATTGATACCACACCGTCAATTTCAGAAACAACAGCAGGGTTGCTTGGGTTACGTGCTTCAAACAATTCAGTTACACGTGGAAGACCACCGGTGATATCTCTTAATTTACCTAAGATCCTTGGAATTTTAACCAATACCTTACCAGCTTTCACTTCCTCACCTTCCTCGATCATGATATGACTACCGGTAGGTAAGTTGTAAGATTTGATCTCTTTTCCTTCCACAAGAATGGACGGAATCTTGGTTTTATCACGGGTTTCAATTACCACTTTTTCACGGTGACCGGTTTGCTCATCCGCTTCTTCACGGTAAGTTACACCTTCAATAACGTTTTCAAATTTCATGGTACCATTGATCTCAGCAACGATTACGTTGTTGTATGGGTCCCATGAACAGATCACATCACCTTTATTTATTTTCTGACCATCTTTTACATTCAGGATAGAACCATAAGGAATGTTATTGGTGATCAGCAGGCGGTCATTTTTAGTATCAATGATACGAACCTCACCGGTACGTCCAATTACGATCTGAACTTTATCGCCTTCAGCATTTTCAGTAGTTACGGTACGTAAACCGTCAAACTGAATGGTGCCGTCGAACTTAGCCAGCATGGTAGAATCGGTAGCAGCAGATCCGGCCACACCACCCACGTGGAAGGTACGAAGTGTAAGCTGTGTACCAGGCTCACCAATTGACTGGGCGGCAATGATACCTACAGCGTCACCTTTCTGCGCAATATTACCGCTGGCAAGGTTTTTACCATAACATTTAACGCAACATCCGCGCTTGCTTTCGCAGGTTAATACCGAACGGATATCTAAAGTTTCAATACCGGCCTCTTCTACTTTTCTGGCCAGATCGGGGGTAATGATCTCACCTGCAGATACGATCAGCTCTTCACTAACCGGGTTAAACACGTCGTGCAGTGAAGTACGACCAATGATCCTGTCAGCTAATGGCTCAATAATATCCTCGTTATCTTTTAAGGCCGATGTAGTGATACCCCTTAAGGTTTCACAATCTTCCTCGGTAATTACAACATCCTGTGATACGTCCACCAGACGACGGGTTAAGTAACCGGCATCCGCTGTTTTTAAGGCCGTATCCGCCAGACCCTTACGGGCACCGTGGGTAGAGATAAAGTAATCCAATACGTTCAGACCACCTTTAAAGTTGGAAAGGATCGGGTTTTCGATAATTTCCGAACCGGTAGAACCTGATTTTCTTGGTTTAGCCATCAGCCCCCTGATACCAGCCAGCTGTTTGATCTGCTGTTTACTACCACGGGCACCGGAGTCAAGCATCATGTAAACAGAGTTAAAACCTTGTTTATCGCTGCTTAATTCACGGATCAGTGTTTCTGTAATACGTGTATCCACACGGCTCCAGATATCCACTATCTGGTTATAACGTTCGTTGTTGGTAATAAGACCCATGTTATAGTTGTCCCAAACCTCATCAACTTCGCTTTTCGCATTTTCCAGTAACTCTTCCTTAACGTCAGGAATAATTAAGTCATTAATGCTAAATGATAAACCACCCTGGAAGGCTGTACGGAAACCTAATTGTTTAATATCATCCAGGAATTTAGCGGTTTTAGGAACGTTGGTAATATCAATAATATCACCAATGATCTCCCGTAAATTCTTCTTGGTCAATAAAGCATTTACAAAACCTACCTCGGCTGGTACGTGCTGGTTAAATATCACACGGCCTACAGTGGTTTCAATTAATTTGTGCTCTAACAAACCATCACTGTTACGGATATTGGCTTTTACTTTAATCCATGCATGTAAGTCAACCTGCTTCTCATTGTAAGCAATGATAACTTCCTCTGCCGAATAAAAATGCATGCCCTCACCACGTAAAGTTTCCGTTTCGTTAGTGCGTTTACCCTTGGTAATGTAGTATAAACCAAGTACCATGTCCTGTGAAGGAAGGGTAATAGGTGTACCATTCTGCGGGTTTAATATATTGTGCGAAGCCAGCATTAATAACTGGGCTTCCAATATTGCCGAAGCACTTAAAGGTACGTGTACCGCCATCTGGTCACCGTCAAAGTCGGCGTTGAATGCCGAGGTTACCAGCGGGTGTAACTGTATCGCTTTACCTTCAATTAATTTAGGCTGGAAGGCCTGGATAGATAAACGGTGCAGCGTTGGGGCACGGTTTAACATTACCGGGTGACCTTTTAATATGTTCTCTAAGATATCCCAAACCACAGCTTCCTTCTTGTCAACCAGTTTACGGGCCGACTTCACTGTTTTTACAATACCTCTTTCAATTAATTTACGGATAATAAATGGCTTAAACAGCTCGGCTGCCATATCCTTCGGTAAACCACACTCATGTAATTTTAACTCAGGACCTACCACGATAACCGAACGACCGGAATAGTCAACACGTTTACCTAATAAGTTCTGACGGAAACGACCTTGCTTACCTTTTAATACATCCGATAATGATTTTAAAGCACGACCACCTTCCGCTTTCACCGCGTTTGATTTACGGCTGTTATCGAACAGGCTGTCAATAGCTTCCTGTAACATACGTTTCTCGTTACGTAAGATCACTTCAGGAGCTTTGATCTCCAGTAATCTTTTTAAACGGTTGTTACGGATGATCACACGACGGTATAAGTCGTTCAGATCAGATGAGGCAAAACGGCCACCATCCAAAGGAACTAACGGACGCAGTTCCGGTGGAATAACCGGGATATATTGCATCACCATCCACTCAGGACGGTTGGTTAAACGTGTATTGGCTTCACGGAAAGCTTCCACAACGCTCAAACGTTTTAAGGCATCAGCCTTACGTTGTTGCGATGTTTCGTTTGCCGCAGCATTACGCAGGTCAAATGATAACTGGTCAAGGTCAATACGCTGTAACATATCGTGTACAGCTTCTGCACCCATCTTGGCAATAAACTTATTCGGATCATCATCCGGTAAGTATTGGTTATCTTTTGGTAAGGTATCCAGTATATCCAGGTACTCTTCTTCTGTTAACAGATCACCGGGGTTCTGACCTTTATCAGCACGTACGCCACCCTGTATTACAACATAGCGCTCGTAATAAATGATAGTCTCTAATTTTTTAGAGCTTACACCTAATAAATAACCGATCTTGTTAGGTAAAGATTTAAAGTACCAGATATGTACCACCGGTACAACCAGTTTAATGTGACCCATACGCTCGCGACGTACTTTCTTCTCGGTAACTTCCACACCACAACGGTCACACACGATACCTTTATAACGAATACGCTTGTACTTACCACAGGCACATTCGTAATCTTTTACCGGACCAAAAATTCTTTCGCAAAACAAACCATCACGCTCAGGTTTGTAAGTACGGTAGTTAATGGTTTCGGGCTTCAACACTTCGCCATAACTTCTCTCCAGTATAGCATCGGGAGAAGCAAGGCCAATAGTAATTTTTGAAAACGTTGATTTAGGACGATTTTCTTTTTTGATAGCCATATTTAGTTTCTAATTACTTGTTATTTGTTTTTGTTACCAGCTGCAGTACTACTATCAACTTTCGTTGCGTCGCACGCTTCAGGGTTCTGTTCCCTTATCAGCATTTTGTAAGTGCATCATCCTTTTCAAAGCCTCGCCAAAGGCAAGGCCCGAAAAGAATATTATGTCTTAATCAAAATGAAGATCTAAACCTAAACCTCTCAACTCATGTACCAGTACGTTAAACGATTCCGGTACACCTGCTCTTGGAATATTATCACCTTTCACAATGGCCTCATAGGTTTTTGCACGACCTATAATGTCATCCGATTTCAGGGTTAATAATTCCTGTAAAATGTTAGAAGCACCGTATGCTTCCAGGGCCCACACCTCCATCTCACCAAAACGCTGACCACCAAACTGTGCTTTACCACCTAAAGGCTGTTGCGTAATTAATGAATATGGTCCTATCGAACGGGCGTGCATTTTATCATCCACCATGTGGTGCAGCTTGATAACGTAAATAATACCCACGGTTGCTTTCTGGTGGAAACGTTCTCCGGTTTCACCATCATACAGGTAAGTGTGACCGAATTTAGGAATGCCGGCTTCGTCACAGTATTTCTCAATTTCATCGGTGGTAGCACCATCAAAAATCGGTGTGGCGAACTTCAATCCTAATTTCTGACCAGCCCAACCTAAAACAGTTTCATAAATCTGTCCTAAGTTCATACGGCTAGGTACACCTAAGGGGTTCAATACAACGTCAACCGGTGTTCCGTCTTCCAGGAACGGCATATCCTCCTGGCGTACAATTTTAGCAACGATACCTTTGTTACCGTGACGACCGGCCATTTTATCACCCACTTTCAACTTACGTTTTACAGCCAGGTAAATTTTTGCCAGTTTCAATACACCGGCAGGTAACTCGTCACCGATAGAAATATTGAATTTCTCTCTTTTGTAACGGCCTAATTCTTCGTTGTATTTAATGTTATAGTTGTGTAACAGTATATTGATCTGACCATCAATTTTGCTGTCACCGGTCCAACCTAATGGATTGATGTTGGCATAGTCTAAACCGGAAAGGTTTTTAGGAGTGAACTTAGCGCCCTTACCTATTTGTACCTCACCAAAGTTATTGCTAACACCGGCTGATGAATGGTCTTTTAATAATGCTGTTAATTTATCTAACAATACCTGTAATAAGTCGGCTTCGTTTTTCTCGTGAATTTTTTCCAGCTTCTCAATAGCTGCTTTTTCACGGATCTTGGCGTTCTTATCTTTTTTGGCACGCTGGAATAATTTTTTACCAATTACAATACCTTCCACACCGTTTGGTGCTTTTAAAGAAGCATCTTTCGCATCACCGGCTTTGTCACCAAAGATGGCACGTAAAAGTTTTTCTTCAGGTGTAGGATCACTTTCACCTTTAGGAGTGATCTTACCAATTAAGATATCACCTTCTTTTACCTGCGCACCAATACGGATAATACCGTTCTCATCTAACTCACGGGTTGCTTCTTCTGATACGTTAGGGATATCCGGGGTTAATTCCTCTTCACCTAATTTGGTATCACGCACTTCCAGTTCATATTCAGAAATGTGAACCGATGTGTACATATCTTCTTTTACCACACGCTCGCTGATCACGATGGCATCCTCAAAGTTGTACCCTTTCCATGGCATGAAGGCCACTTTCAGGTTTTTACCCAGCGCCAGCTCACCGTTCTGTGTAGCATAACCTTCCGTTAAGAAATCACCGTTCACCACTTTCTGGCCTTTTTTAACAGCAGGCTTTAAGTTAATGCAGGTTTCCTGGTTGGTTTTAATAAACTTGGTCAGTTTATACACACGCAGGTCATCTTCAAAGCTTACTAATTTTTCAGATTCGTCACGGGTGTAACGTACATGAATTTCGTTAGCATCTACAAACTCTACCACACCATTACCGTCAGCGTGTATCTGGATACGTGCATCACGGGCTGCTTTACCTTCCAAACCGGTACCTACGATCGGGGCATCCGGGCGTAATAACGGTACAGCCTGGCGTTGCATGTTCGATCCCATCAGCGCACGGTTGGCATCATCATGCTCTAAGAAAGGAATCAGGGAAGCACTCAGACCCACGATCTGGTTAGGTGCTACGTCCATGAACTCCACGTCATTTTTATCTAAAATCGGGAAATCACCTGTTTCACGGCTTACAATACGGTCTTCCACAAAGTTGCCATTGGCATCCAGTGGCGAGTTAGCCTGTGCAATTTTCGCTTCATCTTCTTCCTCGGCACTTAACAGCTCTAACTCATTCATATTTACTTTACCGTTCTTCACTTTACGATAAGGGGTTTCAATAAAGCCCATATCGTTGATTTTTGCGTGAACGCATAAAGTAGAGATCAGACCAATGTTTGGTCCTTCCGGTGTTTCAATGGTACATAAACGACCGTAGTGAGAATAGTGTACGTCACGAACCTCAAAGCCCGCACGCTCACGGCTTAAACCACCTGGCCCTAACGCTGAAATACGACGCTTGTGCGTGATCTCGGAAAGCGGGTTGGTCTGGTCTAAGAACTGTGATAACTGGGATGTACCAAAGAACGAGTTGATAACCGAAGAAAGTGTTCTCGCATTGATCAGGTCAACAGGAGTAAATACCTCGTTATCACGTACGTTCATCCTTTCACGGATAGTACGTGCCATACGCGCCAGACCTACACCGAACTGAGCATATAACTGCTCACCTACTGTACGTACACGACGGTTGCTTAAGTGGTCAATATCATCAATCTCGGCTTTACCATTGGTTAAACGAACCAGGTATTTAATGATCAGGATAATATCTTCCTTGGTCAGTACCTTTTTAGTTAAAGGCTGATCAATATTCAGTTTACGGTTGATCTTGTAACGGCCTACTTCACCCAGGTCATAACGCTTGTCACTAAAGAACAACTTGTCAATAATACCACGGGCAGTTTCGTTATCAGGCGCATCGGCACCACGTAACTGGCGGTAGATAAACTGAACCGCTTCCAGCTCAGAGTTGGAAGTATCTTTATTTAAAGTATTGTAGATAATAGCGTAGTCACCACCAACATCTTCACGTTGAATAAATACGCTGGCTACATCCATATCAGCAATGGTATCAATAGCTTCTTCATCTAAAATGGTGTCACGCTCCATTACGATCTCGTTACGCTCAATAGACACTACCTCACCGGTATCCTCGTCCACGAAATCCTCAACCCATGTTCTTAATACACGGGCAGCTAATCGGCGTCCAACATATTTTTCCAAAGCTTTACGCTCACCTTTCACCTCATCGGCCATACCGAACAGGGTCAGGATATCTTTATCGGTTTCAAAGCCGATAGAACGTAATAAAGTGGTAACAGGGAATTTTTTCTTACGGTCAATATACGCGTACATTACGTTATTGATATCCGTAGCAAACTCCATCCAGGCTCCTTTGAAAGGAATAACCCTTGCTGAGTATATTTTTGTACCATTCGGGTGAACGGACTGACCAAAGAATACACCCGGAGAACGGTGTAATTGAGATACCACTACACGCTCGGCACCGTTGATAACAAAAGTACCACGGGGAGTCATGTAAGGAATATTACCCAAAAACACGTCCTGAACGATAGTTTGGAAGTCAACGTGCTCCTCATCATTACAGCTCAAACGAAGTTTGGCTTTCAGGGGAACAGCGTAAGTTAAACCACGCTCCATACACTCTTCAATAGAGTAACGGGGCGGATCGATAAAGTAATCCAAGAACTCCAGTACAAAGATGTTACGGGTATCAGTAATGGGGAAATTGTCTTTAAACACCCGGAACAAACCTTCTATATCACGTTTGTCTGGTGTTGTTTCTAACTGGAAAAACTCTTTGAACGACTGAATTTGAACTTCAAGTAAATCTGGGGTTTCTGCCAGATGCTTGATTTTTCCAAAATCCACTCTTGAGGTCAATTTTGTAGAAGACATATGCGTAATTACCGGTTTTTAAAAATTTTGAGTACACAAAACACAAACAGGCCATCATTTTACTAAAATGAAAGCCATTGAAATTCAATCAATTGAATGTATTTAGGAACGTCAAAATATATTTGGCCAAAATAAAGGATTGCAAAGGTAAGAAAGATACGGCATACAAACAAGACTTTTTTGCCAACAAGAATAAGGCCAAAAAAGGCATTTTGGGGCATTTTATTTTGCAAAAACGCACCCGCAATTTACCGCAGTTTTTTTAATAAATCCCTGTAAAATTGTACATTAGTAAGGCTAACCACCCACCACCATGAAACCAGCCACCAAAACCTTACCCGGGTTTTCAAAAAAAGAGGTAACAGGGGTGATCACCCTGCTTGTCATTATTATCCTTTTATATATAGCAGCCCATTACACCCGGTATTTTGTAAAACAACCGGCTAGCCTCAATAAACAGGATTCAGCCTGGTTACTCGCAGCCGCACATTTAAAGGAACAGGCCGCGGCAGGAGATTCACAAAATGATTACACAGCCAATAACCTGTTTGACCAGGTTACACCGAAAAGTTATTTCAATACCCCCGGCAGAACGCTTTTTTACTTTAATCCCAATGAATTATCCGCCGAAGGCTGGCAAAAACTGGGGATAAGGCCCAAAACCATCCGTACGATCATGAATTACCGGAACAAAGGCGGGGAGTTCAGAAAACCGGAAGACCTGCAGAAAGTATATGGCCTTAGCCAGGCCGATTATCTTGCTTTATTACCTTATGTACAGATCCCGGCACGTGAAAAGCCGGTTTACCCTGTTACACCTGATCCACAGCATGCATCCACCAATAAACCCTCCTACCCTGTCTACACTAAAAAAACCTACCATACCCTTGATATAAACAAGGCCGATACAGCTGAGTATAGCTCCCTGCCCGGTATTGGCGCTGCCCTTGCCAGGCGTATCGTTAATTTCAGGGAAAAGCTGGGTGGGTTTTACCGGGTTGAGCAGGTAGCGGAGACCTATGGTGTACCCGATTCTACCTTTCAAAAAATTAAACCTTATTTAGCGGTGAATGCCGACGGTATAAAAAAGCTGAATATTAATACTGCAACCGCAGAGGTACTGGCTGCACACCCTTACATTAAAGGCAGTATGGCAAAAAATATTGTGGCCTTTCGCCAGCAGCACGGCCTGTTTCATAATATACAGGAGCTGCAAAAAATAATGAGTATCGACAATATGGTCTATGAAAAGATCCGGTGGTATGTAACAACCGAATAAATATGAATACAGACTTATTCGTTGTCCAGTAAAGCCACTTCGTCTTTACCGTCCTTATCCTGCCAGAACACTTTGATCTTCTGGCTTACCAATGCATCTACCGAACGGCCTACATAGTTGGGTTGAATGGGCAGTTCCCGGCTAAACCTCCTGTCAATCAGCACGCATAACTCCACTTTCTGCGGGCGGCCAAAATCCAGTAAAGCGTCCAATGCCGCACGGATAGTGCGACCGGTGAACAGTACATCATCAATCAACACTACTTTTTTGCCTTCAATGGAAAAGGGAATATGGGTAGCATTGGCAATGTGTAACTGGTTCCGCACATCATCCCTGTAAAAAGTAATGTCCAGCTGACCATACTTAACCTGTTCCATCGGAATTTCCTTACCGATCTCCGCCACAATTTTGTCGGACAGGTAAATGCCCCTTGGCTGCAGGCCAATGATAACGGTATTTTCCAGGTCAATATGATCTTCCAGCACCTGTTGTGCCAGGCGGCGAACGGTGATGGATAATTGCTGTGCGGTAAGTATAGGTTTCAATGAAGTTATAAGTTTTAAGTAATAAGTGGTAAGTAAATATTTACTTACCACTTATTAAAAGGTGTATTTATTTCTCCTGCATAAACGGATAAGCATAATCCGTTGGCGGGTTAAATGTTTCTTTAATGGTGCGGGGACTTAACCAGCGATACAGGTTTAAAATACTACCTGCTTTATCGTTGGTACCGCTGGCACGGGCGCCACCGAAAGGTTGTTGCCCAACAACAGCACCGGTAGGTTTATCATTTACGTAAAAATTACCGGCCGCGTTGCGCAGCTTATCGGTAGCCAATGCAATTGCGTTGCGATCGGTTGAGATAATAGATCCTGTTAAAGCATAAGGAGAGGTTGTATCTACCAGTTCCAGTACTTCTTCAAATTTTTTCTCAGGGTATACGTATACCGTTAATACCGGGCCAAATATTTCCTCGCACATGGTTACATATTTGGGATCTTTGGCTTCAATAACGGTAGGCTGGATAAAATACCCCTTGCTTTTATCGTATTTACCACCGGCCCATATTTCCGCTTTCTTATCTTTTTTTGCATTGTCAATATAAGCGGCAATTTTATCAAAACTCTTTTCGTCGATAACGGCATTAATAAAATTGGTAAAGTCTTCCACTGTACCCATTTTAAAGCTCTTAATACCGGCCACCAGTTTTTTCTTCACTTCTTCTGCCAGGTTAGAGGGGATATAAGCGCGGGAGGCAGCAGAACATTTTTGTCCCTGGAACTCAAAAGCCCCACGCAGTAAAGCGGTTGCCACTACATCGGCTTTGGCACTGGGGTGTGCTACTACAAAGTCCTTGCCACCGGTTTCGCCAACAATACGGGGATAGGTTTTATAGTTACCCATGTTTTTACCAATGGTCTCCCACATATTGTTAAACACACCTGTTGAGCCGGTAAAGTGTACACCTGTAAAATCACGGTGGGCAAAACAAATTTTACCTAAAGTAGGTCCGTCAACATAGATCAGGTTAATGACACCATCCGGCAAACCTGCTTCCTGCAGAATACGCATGAACATCTGTGCAGAATATACCTGCGTGTTGGCAGGCTTCCATACCACGGTATTACCACACATGGCAGCACTGGTAGGCAGGTTACCACCGATAGCTGTAAAGTTGAAAGGTGTAACCGCCAGTACAAAACCTTCTAAAGGACGAAACTCCAAACGGTTATGCATACCCGGTCCGCTGATCGGCTGTTGTTTATAGATCTCGCTTAAGTAGTGAACATTAAAGCGTAAAAAATCAACGATCTCACAGGCGGCATCAATCTCCGCCTGGTAAGCATTCTTGCTCTGGCCCAGCATGGTAGTGCCGTTCATGTAAGGACGGTACTTGGTAGCAATCAGGTCAGCGGCTTTCAAAAAAATGCCGGCCCTGTCTTCCCATGACATGGCAGCCCAGCTATCCTTTGCAGCCAGCGCCGCATCAATGGCCTGTTGCACATGTTTCTCCGTACCAATATGAAAATGGCCCAGCGTATGTTTTATTTCATGTGGCGGATGAATACTCTGCGTTTTATTGGTACGCACTTCTTTACCACCTATATACATGGGTATATCCGCTTTCTCCTTTTTCAAAAGCGCCAATACTTCCTTTAAACGTTTCTTCTCTGCCGATCCCGGTCCGTAATTTAATACCGGTTCATTTACCGGCAACGGATATGAAAATGTTCCTAAAGACATATGTTTAATTTGATAATTAGATAATTTGTTAATTAGACAATTAATACAAAAATACCCTTAATTAAAATTAATTAGCTTGTGAAATGGATATAATTTTTGATCAATATTTGCAATCGTTTAACCTATTTTTACTTTCCCTATTTGCAACTGTTTATTCACAAAAAACTAAACACTTGCGCTACATTTTCTGGTATTCATTTTCAAATTAGCACATTACCTAATTTGCTAATTAACTCTCTCCTTCTTTTTCACTCATCAAATACGCCTTTATAAACCCGTCCAGTTCGCCATCCATCACCGGTTGTACATTCCCCACTTCAAAATCCGTACGGTGGTCTTTGATCATTTTATAGGGATGGAATACGTAGCTGCGTATCTGGCTGCCCCATTCAATCTTTTTCTTTTTACTGTTGGCCGCATCTTTAATGGCCTGGCGTTTGCGCAACTCCTCCTCGTATAAACGGCTGCGTAACATTTGCATGGCCAGTTCGCGGTTGCCCAGCTGGCTCCTGTCCTGCTGACAAACTACCACAATGCCCGTGGGAATATGCGTTAACTGTACTTTGGTTTCTACCTTATTTACGTTCTGTCCGCCTGCACCGCCACTACGTGAGGTTTCCATCTTCACATCAGCGGCGTTGATCTCAATATTGATCGTATCGTCTACCAGCGGGTACACAAATACCGATACAAAAGAGGTATGACGGCGGGCATTACTGTCGAACGGTGATATACGCACCAGGCGGTGTACACCGCTTTCGCCTTTTAAAAAGCCGTAGGCAAAGGCACCTTCAAACTGTAAAGTGGCGGTTTTAATACCGGCACCATCGCCCCACTGCCAGTCCATCTCGGTAATTTTCCAGCCTTGTTTTTCGCCATACATCCGGTACATACGGGCCAGCATTTCGGCCCAGTCCTGGCTCTCGGTACCACCGGCGCCGGAGTTTATCTGTACAATGGCAGTTAACTCGTCTTCAGGTTCATTCAGTGTGGCTTTAAACTCCGCATCCTCCAGTTCCTGTAAGGCTTTTTCATACGCTTCCTTTGTTTCCTCTTCAGTGGCATCGCCACTTTTCCAGAAATCAAACAAAATGGCAAAATCCTCCACCGCCGTTTCCGCAGTGTGGAACAGTTTTACCCAGTACTCGTTTACCTTAATGGTTTTAAGAATTTCGGTGGCACGTTTGTTATCGTCCCAAAAACCCGGACTTAGTGAGAATTGTTTTTGTTCTTCGATCTTTGCTTCTTTATTAGCAACGTCAAAGAAACCTCCTTATCCCGGCAATGCGGGACCGCATATCCTGTAATTTTTCTATTGTCATGGCGCAAAGTTAATCAGATAATTAAATAATGCAGTATTTTGTTGGGTACCGGCTGCAGTGCCCTGATTGAGCAACTGTTGCGACGCTCCGTTCATCGTCCGGTAAGGTTATTCGCCAGGATTAATTGTATAAGATAACAGGATCATGAAATTATACTTCACCGACCAAAGTCCATATTTTGACAAACACCTGCAGCAACTAAAGCTGCAACCTGTTATGGATTATCGTAAACAAGGGCTTACAGAAAAAGAGACCGGCATGCCGGTAGCCCTTGCCAAACCGCTCTCTGCTATCGACACACGCTTTTTATTTAATTATCAAATCTTCCCACCACATATCATGTCCTCCTACTCACAATGGCAGGCCGAAAACCGGAAAATGCAGGTGGGTGATACAATCGTGCAGCAGGTTTATCTTCCTCCTTACAGAAACCTGTCTCAAAAAATCATATTCGGTGTAAGGATCAGCGAACTCATTATAACCCCGGAACGTATTGGCTTTAGTTACGAAACATTACAGGGGCACGCAGAAAAAGGTATTTCCACATTTATGCTTGAACAAACAAAAGACGGTCAGATAATATTAAAAATACATTCTTTTTCACAACCCGGAAATTGGTTAACCAGGTTAGTAGCACCGGTATTTTCTGTCCCGTATCAAACTTATTGTACCCGGCAGGCGTTGAAACATGTAAAGAACCAGCTGGAAATGTGAATACTGAAAATAATCTATGCTAATTTCAACTGATAAAAATTTCAGGTTATTCTGAATAAACTACATTAAGTTTATTGTTCAATAAACACGATATATTAAAAGCTATGAAAAGAAATACCTTTATTATACTTATTAGCTTAGCCTTTACCGGCGCCGGCTGTTTCAGCTCAAAGGTTAACAGTGTTGCGCTCGCACAGCTTTTCACCCCTGTTCCTGAATCTTCCAAAAAGCTGGATATCCCTTACTATGATAAAGGTCACCAGTTTAACGGATATCCCTTTGTTTACTGGCACCTTGATAAACAAAAAGAAAAACAACTCAAGCTGGAACAACCGGAAACATCATCTTCCGATTTTATTTTCCGCACCTGGGTTACCCGTCAGAACGGAACATATAATCAACCGCATTCGTTAATAGAAATTACCCGGAACGAAGAGCAATATAATGCCACTATATATTTTATGAAGGTCAATTTTGTAGCCAACACATTGTCGGAAACAATAACCGATTATAAAAAGGTAACCGTTACACCACTGAAAAACAGCTGGCAAACCGTAATAGATAGTTTATACATACTAAAAGCTGATAGTTTGCCAACTGATGAGCAGATACCTGAATATTACCGTAAAGGAAAAGCATATAACAATAATTCAGCTACTTATTCATTTGAATTTGCTTCTAAAAATTTATACCGGTTTTACCAGTATAACGACCTGCAACGAGCATCACAACATTTCTGGCAACCTAAAAATGTCCTGGCAATACTCCGTTTACTGGATCAGGAATTTAACTGGACGGCTTTAGAGAAAGAATATTTTAAGTAATAAAAAACGAGGCTGTCTCAAAAGTATGAGGCAACCTCGTTTTATTCGGATCCCTGATGGAGACTGATTGTCGTTTAAGCCATTCTCAAGGCCTTCGTTTATTTTTGATACATCCTCGTTTATTTAAAAACTTGTTTTAATTATTAATGCACGTGTACCGGGAAGATCAGCTCGGCATCTGTAGCAGATTTGCTGCTGTTCACCAGGTCAGCTTCGGCCTTATTATCGTTCTGGTAGTGACGTAAGGTTATTTTTACAGTGCCTTCGCTGTGGGCGGTTGTGGTCCATTTGCTTTTAAGGCCCAAGGTTACACCATCATCGTCCTTATCCAGATCGGAAATGGTAATGGCACCACCGGTAACTGTAACCTCGTAATAAAAACGGTGATGGTCAGCTTCGTGATCCTGAATATCGTGGGTAAGGTCATGTCCTTCTATATCCAGCAACTCCACACTTACATTGTACACGGCATTTTCAGCCAATTCCAGGTCCTGAATAACCGGTGCATTTCCACCATCCCCGTCCAGGTCCTTCCAGGAAAAGGTCTTTACTTCACCTGTACCAACTTTTGTAAACTTGAGGTTTACCGTGCCAATTACTTCATGATCGTGCTCGTGCTGATCATCATCTTTATCTTTTTTACACGACGTTACAAATACCGCTAACATACTAACAGCTAAAAACGATTTCAATAGAGTTTTCATGCTTTACTTTTTTTCTACTAATGTTTAAAAATTGATTGCAAGGGAACTTTAACCCGGAAATTAATATTGGTGCCCTGCGCATCGGTGTAGTACCTGAAACTGTTCAGGTAATCGCGGTAACGCTGGTTTAACAGGTTATACGCTCCCACGCCAAAGCCCACGGGCACTTTACCTATCATTACTGTTGTGTTGGCCTGCACATTCAGCAGGGTATAACCATCCGGTGGCATGGCGTAGTCCTGTTTACCATGTATGGTTTCATCAGGCATACGTGTTTGTTTAAATACCGTTGGCACTTCTACCCTGATATCTGTTTTTGAAAACCTTCCCCTATCCGGCAACAGGTAAACGATCTCTCCTGTAACCCGGTGTCCCGGCATACCAATGAGCCAGTCATCAATGCTGCGGTTCCTGGCCCATAATAAGGCTGTTTTACCGACCAGTGTTAAACGTGGCAACAAACGGTAACCCGCCGTTACGTCTATACCCTGTAACGTAGCATCTGTTTGCTGGTAAACCAGTTTGGGAAAACTACCCCGGATAGTGATCACCGGCTCATCGGGTTTGGGTTGCTGGTATATAAAATCATTGATCCGCTGGTGATAAAGACTTATATCCAGGCTCCATTTGCTGTTGGGATCATCCCATACATAACCCAGTGATACATGAACCGATTTTTCTGTTTTCAAATTAATATCACCCTGCTCGTAAGTAGCAGAGCCGTGATGCACCCCGTCAGTAAGTAACTCGTTAACATGCGGCGCCCTGCTGCTGACACTAATACCGGCATTGAACCTGCCGCCATTATTGTTCAGGCGGTAACCACCGTTAAGCGAACCGGCCATGGTACTGAAATTAAAATCATGTGCGCTGGTATCACCACCAAACATATACCGTTTGGTAGATAAGGTTTTGTAATCGAAACGCAGGCCGCCCTGTACATCCCATTGATGACGGCTCCACTTTTCTATCCAATATAAACCTCCGCTGTATGATTGGTAATCGGGAATAAGGTAACGTCCCGTGTACCAGTTGTTCTGTTGTATGGCCGATGCCCCTATTACCCCCTGGAAGTTTCCCCATGGCCGGTGTTCCCATGAAATATCTTCGGACAGGGTTAATACACCAAAGGTTAACTGGGGCTGGGTACTGGTGCTGTTCCTGATAACGTCGTACTCTTTTCTTTTATTAAACTGCGCAGCGAACTGAAAATTCCAACGGCTTAAACCCGTTTTTACAGTTGATTTCAGTTTAAACAAATTATGTTGCACTTCCTGCGAGGGACGTTCTATTTTATACGTTTTTTCTCCTAAAAAACCGGCATCGGGTTTGCCTACCTCAATGGCATGCAGCAGGTCGGTTACATTACCGATGTGCGCCCCCTGGAAGATGCCCACTTTGGTAAAGAACTGGCTGTAAAAAGCTTCTATATTATAATTGCTTTTTTTCCAGCCGGCCGTAACGGAAAAGTTGGCCTCGCGGTTACCTGTATTGTTTAACCGGTAATCAGGAGCTGCTACATTGCCACCTTGTTTGAATGTTCCCTGTAAACGGTAACTGAAGGCCGGTAGTTTTTTTAACTGCTGTTCAAACATGCCCGATACCACATAAGCATTGTTATTGGTAAAGTACATGGTGTTGAACTCCGCATTATAACCGGGTGTATGACGCAATGCTTTAGGATTTACCAGAATAACACCGCCGATGGCATCACTGCCATAACGCAGTTCATCCACTCCTTTTATAATGGTTAAATTATCGGCAATGAAGGGATCAATTTCCAGGGCATGCTCATTACCCCACTGCTGCCCTTCCTGGCGTACACCATTATTAATGGTCAGTATCCGGCTGCTATGCAAACCATGTATCATGGGCTTGGCAATATTAGAGCCGGTTTGTAATAAGGTAACGCCATTTATACGGCCCAGTGCATCGGCAATGGACAGCCCTTTCACCTCATCCAGTTCGGTACCTGATAATGTTTTTTTAAAGCTACCGGTACTTATTCCTTTTTGCGTGGTTACTACTACATCGCCTAATTCCTTACGGGCATGCGGCAGGAAAAAATCTACGTGCCGGGCTTTATCCAGCTGTATGGTTTGTGTAATGGTTTCACAGCCGGCATGGCTGATCACCACCTCGTAGGTACCTGCACAGAGATTGGTGAATACAAAATCGCCTTTTGCATCCGTAACAATCTGCCGGTTCACGCCACGGATCAATACCGCTGCGCCGGATAATTTTTCCTTTGTATCCGCATCTTCCACATGTCCGCTAAAACGTAATGTACAATCCTGCGCCCATAGTGTGATGGCGGACATTGCCCAAAAGGCAATCAATAATAGTAATCGCAATGAAATAAGATTTACTGCATAAAAAATAGGAACAGCACAACCATACCCATGGTTGCTTACTGCTTTCACCAACTAAAAATTATGCAAGCCGAGGCGGACCCCGTAACGAAAAGTAATTATGCGGCGCAGAGTGAATGCGAACCGCGAAATGAACAGGTGTGGCATTTTCCGGTGTTGTAATACTTACTACTTTGTTTGTCGGAACATCCGTAAAAGGTGCCAGGGGTTCGATGTTGTTACACTCACAGGAAACAGGCGTACTGCAAACAGTGGTCTGTTTTCCATGCTCATGATGCGTCAGGTCGGCAGTGCCTGCCTCTATATGTGCTACAAATAATTCATGCAGCAAAGGCTTGGGTGTAACACCCAATGCAAACACTACCAATAATACCCAGGCAGCCCAGAAACGTATATGTTTTACTCTTTTCAAAGTTGATACAACGTTGCAAAAATAAGAAAACTTACACAGTATTGAAAAATTTAATACAAAACCTGTGACAGTTACAGGCGTATCCTATTGTAGGACGTTGTTTTACAATAATCCCTGCTGGGGTTAATTCCTTTATCATTCAATACATTTCATCATTGAGAACCGGACAGGAATGACAGCGGGTATTTGACATACGACATACTTAAAAAAACGGTTTGTGAGACACTAACCATGGCTTCCCATGTTCCCCCGGTCACTTCGGGAACCTCAATCATAACGCTTGTTTTCCAGCCCCGGTTCGTGTCCCACGAACCGCCATGCCTATATATTCAACAATAATGGAGTAAATTTAAATATGCTAACTCCTTTAAGAAAATCAACCACCCATTTTGGCAAAATTTACTTTTGGACCGCTACAATCCATAATTGGTTACCCCTGCTAACCTCTGTAGAAAACAAGCTTATCATTATCAACTCCTTACAAACACTATCCCTAAAAAAACTGATCAAGGTCTATGCCTTTGTCATTATGCCCAATCACATTCACTTGATATGGGAACAAGTAAGTATGAATGGTAAAGAAACGCCCAAAGGAAGTTTTTTAAAATTTACGGCACATATCCTTCTTAAACACATCAAACAGACCAATATAACACATCAATATTATGTGAATGCTGCCAATAAACAATATGAAGTATGGCAACGTGATGCATTGGGTATTGAGCTTTACAGCCGTTATTTTGCTACGCAAAAGCTTAATTATATTCATTTAAACCCGGTGAGAGGAAAATGGAATTTATCCGCATCATACCTTGATTATGATTTTTCCTCTGCCAGGTTTTATGAATATGGGGTTGACCGTTTTGGTTTCCTGCATCATTTGTTTGACGTACTTTAAAACTTATCAAAATTGGTTCGTGAGACACGAACCATGGCTCCACAAACACTCAGAATGGTTTGTGGGATACCCCATTGTTGCGGTTCGTGTCTCACGAACTGAACCCTTACTAAATAATTTCTCTTTTCCCGCAACCTTTTTAAAGCCGTGGTTGTTTTTACCACATGAATATTAAACTGAGCGTATTAGACCAAACCCCCATCAGGAAAAACGAAACGGCCGCCGATTCTTTGGCCGAAAGCCTGGAACTGGCCGCATTAACGGACAAACTGGGTTATACCCGTTACTGGTTATCTGAACACCATAATACGCTTACACTGGCCAATGCAGCACCGGAGATATTACTGGCCAGGCTGGGTGCCGTTACACAAAACATCCGTTTAGGCTCAGGGGGTATTATGCTGCCCAATCACAGCAGTTTAAAAATGGCCGAGAATTTTCGCTTACTGGAAGCGCTGTATCCCAACCGGATTGATATGGGCATTGGCCGGGCGCCCGGCACAGACCGTGCTACCGCACAGTTACTCAACCCATCTAACACGTTTAACCCGCAGGAATATGTACAGCAATTGAAGGAGTTGCAAGCCTTTTTCAGTAATGATCCCATCAGTGAAAATATGTTTGGTAAAATAAGGGCGATACCGAATGTGGAAACCCAACCTGTTATGTGGGCATTGACCTCCAGCGGGGAAAGCGCCTATATTGCCGCACATTTTGGTATGGGATTGTCGTATGCACAGTTCATTAACCCCATTGGCGGAGCACAGGCCATCCGGGAGTATGAAGCGCGTTTTATGCCCTCGCAGCAATTGGCAGCACCCATTAGTAATGTGGGTATTTTTGCTTTTTGCAGTGAGAGCGAACAAAAGGTGCAGGAAGCTATTGCCCTGATGCAGTACCGCTTTTTAAGTTTTGAGAAAGGTGAGTTTGATAAGTTTTACAGCTATAACGATATTAAAGATTACGAATATACCGAGGGTGAAAAGCAACGTCTTTTGTTTCACCAGAACAGGTTTATTGCCGGTACACCGCAAACTATTAAACCGCAGCTTGAGCAACTGGCCCGCCAGATGGGCACCAATGAAATTGTGATAGCCACTTTTGCCGATAGCCGGGAAGATCGTTTAACCTCTTATGAACTATTGGCCAAGATTTTTATTAACCCTGCCAATCCGTTAAAGGAGTTATAATTGACAGATCCTGTAATTTGGACGAGACTTAGCGATCAGCAATATTTTGTCATATCATAGAGGTAAAGGAGTTTGTTCACAGCGTTAACGGAGTTAATTTACGCGTCCCAAAAAAACTCTATGTTACTCAGTGAAAGCCCTCTGTGCCCTCTGTGGTAAAAACCTTAACCACGAAATTTTGCTACCTTTCCCTACTCTATAACACGTCTTCCTCTTACTTTATGATTATGTCAGCCGCCACTGTTGATATACCAAGCATTCCGCTTTTTTTGTTAATTTTACTTATTGGCATTTATAAAAAACATATCGTCAAACGGGTTGACCGATAACGAATTATTGGTAATCTATAAACAAAACGGGGATGTGGCAGTATTGGGCGATTTGTACCAGCGCTATATGGACCTCGTTTATGGCGTATGTTTAAAGTATTATAAAGAGCCGGAAACGGCCAAGGATGCCGTGATGCAGATTTTTGAAGAACTGGTTGAGAAACTGAAGAAACACGAGGTTGATAACTTTAAGGGTTGGCTGCATCAAGTGGCTAAAAATCATTGCCTTATGCAGCTCCGTAAAACCCAGAAAGTTAAAACGGTGGAATTCAATACCGAGCTTATGCAATCAGGAGAAAACATGCATCTTGATAGTGTATTGGAAAAAGAAGAAAACTTTAAAAAACTGGCCGGCTGTATGGAAAGCCTGACCGGCGACCAGGAAACGGCTATCCGCCTGTTTTACCTGGACGGGAAGTCGTACAATGAAATAGTGGCCATTTCCGGTATTGAATGGAATGCAGTGCGCAGCCTGATACAGAACGGCCGCAGGAATTTAAAGTTATGTATGGAAAAAGCCATAGCAGCAGAAAGTACCAATGATATTTATTTAACCAAAGAAAATTAGACAGAGGATCAGGGATATCCATGGCAGATCAAACAAATATATCAACCTATACCGCATACGATATTGAAAAATATCACAAAGGCTTATTGTCTGCTGCCGAGATGAATAAGCTGGAACGTGCTGCCCTTGAAGACCCGTTTTTAGCGGATGCCCTGGATGGTTATGCCGAAACACCGGTGAACCTCAGTGCCGACCTGGCTGAACTTACCAATCGTATACAGGAAAGGAAAGAAGAAAAAAAAATAGTACCTATCACCGGTAAAAGTGGCGGGGCTGGTACCTGGTGGCGTATTGCGGCCATGCTGGTGATATTTGCCGGCCTGGGTTATGTCGGTTACCGGTTCGCTTTTGACAATGATAAAAAAGAACTGGCGCTTGAGGATAATAAGGCAACTGTAAAACAGGCCCCTGTTGCTGCTCCGGCTATTGTAAGCGATAGTAATGCACAAAGCGTTGGCAGTTTACCTGCGGAAAAAGAAAAAGTGGTGGTAACAGATAAGAAATCAGGACAAGAAGTTCAGGCACCTGCTGTTGCAGAACAGGAACAAAAAATAAATGCCCTTGTGGCCCCGCCGGCCCAAACAGCCGACCTGGCCGTAAAACAGGATTCCATAGCCTTAAATGAAGTAGTTGTAACAGCAGATGGCACACAAGAGAAAAAAGCAATGAGGGTGAGTAATACGCCTGTAGCTGAATATAAAAGTATCAGCCAGCCTCCCAGGCAAAAAGCGCTTGCTTATAAAGAAGAGTCTGATAATGCTATGCTGAGAAACAGTAACCAGTTTGGCCGTCAGCAAAAAGCTCATGGACCCGATGCCGGCAACCGGGCAAATATTTACCGTGGCCAGATAGTAGATGCCCAGCAAAACCCCGTTCCCTTTGCCAATATAACCAACCCACTGGATAATGTAGGCACTTACAGTGATGCACAAGGGCGATTTGCGTTATTATCACCCGATTCGGTATTACGTGTGCAGGTACGGTCTTTAGGTTTTAAGGATAAAAATATTGCCCTTCAAACCAGTGCTGCTACCAACCAGGTAGTATTACAGGACGACCAAAGTATATCGGCTATTGTGTTAAACCAAAAAAGACTGAACAGTAATTTACCTACCCGCCAGAACAACCTGGTATTTGACGAACCGGTACCTGAAGCCGGCTGGTATAATTTTGATAATTACCTGGCCAATAATATACGCGTACCGGAAAACGAATACCTGAAAGCTAAAAAACAGGTACCGGAGTTTGTGGGTGAAGTACAGTTATCTTTCGAGGTAAGTAAACACGGCCGCCCTATCAACATAAAGGTGGAAAAATCTTTATGTGATGCCTGTGATAAAGAAGCTATCCGTTTATTGAAAGAAGGGCCCAAATGGAAAAGAAGCAGTAAAGGGAAAAAACATACCACTTCCATAAAAGTGAGCTTTTAATTATACCCGTATACCTGCAGTTCACCTGTTGCTTTATACTTATTAATTCTGTAACAATAACTACCTCCCGGCTGCCGCATATGCATGTGCTGTCTTATCTTCGCACCCGGAAGAAACTTGTCATTATTATAACACAACTATTTTTTATGAAACAACTCGTATTTGCTATTATCGGCAGTTTGATCGTTGCTACCAGTGATGCCCAGATCAAAACACCTGCTGCCAGTACTTCACAAACCGTAAAACAGGATTTTGGCCTGGCTACTGTGGAACTCTCCTATGCCCGCCCGAATGTAAAAGGCCGTAAAATTTTTGGTGACATTGTACCTTATGATGCCGTATGGCGTACCGGTGCCAATAGTGCCACCGTATTAAATTTTGGCGATGATGTAATTATTGGCGGCACCGCTGTGCCTGCCGGTAAGTATGGTTTATTAAGTATCCCCGGTAAAAAACAATGGACACTGATCATCAGCAAACAAACGGACGTAACCAACCCTACCGCTTACGACCAAAGCAAGGATGTGGTACGTATACCGGTTGATGTAAAGAAGAACTCGAAAGTAGAAACTTTCACCATACAGTTTGCCAATGTAGCCGCCTCTACTATGGACCTGCAGATATTGTGGGATAAATCGATGGTGACCTTACCTATTTCTACTGAAATTGACAGTAAAATAATGGCCAGCATTGAGAAGAATTTAAAGACGGACAAACCACAATATTTCCAGGCTGCCATGTATTATATGGAATCGGGTAAAGACCTGAACCAGGCTTTGGAGTATTTTAACAAAGCAGTAGAGCAAAACCCTAAAGCTTACTGGGTACAGTATAACTGGGCTACCTGTTTAGCCAAATTGGGTAAGACCAATGAAGCCCGTGCTGCTGCAGAAAAATCAAAAGAGCTGGCGATTGAAGGCAAGAATAATGATTATGTAAGATTGAATGAGAAATTGCTGAAATCGTTGGGTAAATAAGGGATATAGCGTTCAGAATATAGGTTTTAGATTTTAGACTTTAGTATTTAGACTTTAGAATGACAATAAGAACGCCGGCCTTTGGCCGGCGTTCTTATTGTAACAATGTAAAACACTTACGGAAAAATTATACCTTAACAGGACTTATTTTATTCCCTGGAAATTGTTGCAAAAGCCAGCTAATGATCACTACGCCAAGAGCGCCAATAGCGTTTAACCATAAAAAGCCTAAACCGATAGTGCCGTTTTTAGAAAGAATAAACAAAACAATAATGGCCGCTTCTACTATTAAGGCCGCATAAAAAACAGCATTTCCTTTGATTTTTTTACAATAAAATGCCACCAGGAATATCCCGAGAATGGTACCATAAAATAAGGAACCCAGAATATTAACCGCTTCTATCAGGCTATTACCAATATTAGAGGCAAACATGGCTACCGCAATACAAAACACTCCCCAGCCAAAGCTATACCAGCGCGACATATTATAATCCTGTGTATCCGTACAATCTTTAGGTTTATATCTTTTATGCAGGTCGATCACCGTACTGGAAGCCAGGGAGTTTAAGGCCGCGGCAATACTTCCCCACGAGGCTAAGAATATCACAGCGATCAGTAAGCCTATTAAGCCGACCGGTAAATAATCAATGACAAACCGGAGGAAAATATAGTTGGTGTCATTATCATCGCCCCCGTTCTTTTTTACCAGCGATTTTACTTCATTGCGTAAAGTATCAGTTTGCGATTGTACGGCTTTTAACTGCTCCAGGTGCACCGGTTGTTTATCCTGCGCATAGGCCGTTAATAATACTTCCTTCTGCTGCTGCAGTTGCCCCGCCTGCTCTTTTATGCGTGATAAAGAGTCCTTGTAAACAGAGGTTTCCAAACGTTGCAGTTCTTTATCATTGAAGAAAACGGGCGGTTTGGTAAACTGGTAAAAAGAGAAGACCAGCACCCCGATCAATAGAATAAAGAACTGCATGGGGATCTTGACGATACCGTTCATCAATACACCCAGTTTACTTTCGGTGGTGGATTTGGCGGTCATGAAACGCCCTACCTGCGACTGATCGGTGCCGAAATAGGATAACAGTAAAAAGAAACCGCCAATAGTACCACTGATGATATTATACCGGTCGCTCCAGTCAAAAGAGCCATCCTTAAAGCCCGTAGTGATCACATTTAATTTATCCAGTTTACCTCCTACTTCCAGTGCATCGAAGAAACCCACATTTTGCGGAAGTCCCTGTACCACGTATACACCGGCAATGAACATGCCGCTAAAAATGATAAATAACTGCAAGGTCTGGGTATAAGCCACCGCCCGGGCGCCGCCGGTAACGGTATATATAATCAAGAGACCACCCATCACCAGGTTGGTCCAGTAAATATTCCAGCCCAACAGGGCCGATAAAATAAGGGAAGGTGCAAAAATGCTGATACCGGTAGACAGGCCACGTTGTAACAAAAAAAGCAGGGAGGTCAATGTCCTGGTCTTACCATCAAAACGTGTTTCCAGGTATTCGTAAGCGGTGAAAATTTTCAGTTTACTGAAGGCAGGGATAAAAGTGATACAGATGACAATGGCCGCCAGGGGTAAACCAAAATAGTATTGTACAAAACGCATTCCATCGGTATAGGCCTGGCCGGGAGCCGCTAAAAACGTAACGGCGCTCGCCTGTGTACCCATAATGCTCAGCAATACTACCCACCAGGGCATACTGCGGTTTGATAGAAAGTAACCTTCTAAACTTTTAGCGCTTTTGCTTTTATACACGCCAAAAATAATGATAACCGTCAGCGTGGTTATTAATACTATCCAATCGGGTGTACTCATGAAAAATATTGTGTGAACAAATAAAATGCAATGATCTGTACCAGCAGCCAGGCAATTGCCAGGGCATACCAGTGCGACCATTTTTTAAATAACGGCACTTTATCTTTTTGTTCCGTTTCCATAATGCCAGTTTATCGTTATACGATTATATGAACAGTTGTTGTTACTAAATATCCTCCCCTGCTGACAGGTAAATAAAATGAATACGATATATCCCATTCCAATAGCACAGCTCCCGGCTCAATAACATTGATACAGCACAAGTGTACGCCCAGCAACGATTCTGTTGAGCCTCAGCGCAACCGGCCACCCTTGGAGGTTGGGGTATATCAACCTACAACCCGGTAAAAAAATCACTGTCGCTTAACCCTTGTCCAGCCTAAAAAAACAATCGCCACGCCAATGATCAGACCGAGTATGATACCCAGTTTTACCTTTTTGATCAATACACCTAAGATCAGCCCTAACACAATAGCCGCAATAAAGGCCATTTCGCCACGCCGTATACTGGGGCTTTTTTCCTGTGCCATATTTTAAAATGCTTTCTTTTTATTCAATGCAATTATATTAGCCAATAACCTGTATGCACCCGGTACAGCTGCAGGCAGTTGCCTGAAAAATACAATGCCTGTATAAGTAAAATATCCTTTACCATATTTAGCGATCAACAGGCTGCCTTCATCCGGTGCTTCCCCGGCATCGCCCATGGAGAGGATGGTCTCATAATTTTTATCCCAGTTACTGCCATGGTAAATACTGCGCTCCTGTATCCAGTCCTTAAAATCGTTAGCGGTTATTTTATTGGGATAGTTCAATACCTGGTGTTCCGGCTTCACAAATCTTACCGCGGCATTCTCATCGGTTACCCTTGTCCTGGATAATGTAAAAGGATAAGGCCCCATGGTAGTGCGCAACGGACCAGCATTGCTGTTGGTATTATATTGTACAATCAGGTTACCACCGTTTTGTACATATTGCATGAGTTTGGTATAATAAGCCGGCATCCATTCATTGGTATTATAAGCCCTTACGCCGGTTAAGATGGCATCAAAGCCTTTCAGGTCCAGTGCGGCAATTTCTTTTTCAGTAATTAAGGTAACATCATACCCCATCTGTAGCAGCGCATCGGGTACTTTATCACCGGCCCCGACAATATACCCGATCTTATGTCCTTCGGTTTTCAGGTCAACATGCAGTTGTTTCACCGCATCTGGGTAAAAGTATTTGATGGAGGGAATATGATCGTAATTGATGGCCCGTACCGATAAATAGTAATCTGCCGTATCGGTACCCTTGTCCTCGTTTGCCACTCCTAACAGGGTGGTTTGTCCAGTTACATCCAGGCGTTTATTTTTAAGGAAGAAAGGATAGGTTTTACTGGTCCTGGCTGCAAATGTTTCCTTTTCCTTTACTGTTAATACAGAATCAGGGGTGAGTAAGGAAACTGACAGTTTTCCTTTCAGGTCAGTATTGGCATTTACCTGCAAATAAACAGGGTGTATCTCCTGTTTTCCTTTTTTAAATAATATGGTAGAGGGTGAGGTCATTACCGTAGCGGCAGGAACCACAAATACAGGCTGGTATAATTCGCCTTTTACCGGGTCGGTAAATTTATATTTAACCGGTATGGTATAGTTAAATCTTTCACCGCCGATTGTTAACCCTACTATTACATTATAGGCAGCATCGGCATCCGGCTGCCCTATTTTCAACTGGTCATCAATAGCAAAACGCCCATCGGTCATTTTATTAACCAGCCAGTAAGGTTGTGTATTCGGTTTAGCTTCTGTAACCGGGATAACAGTAGAGAATACGACGTTCCTGTTTTTAAACAAAGGTTTTAATACAGCCGTGTCCAGCTTATCAATGGTAATCTGCTGCAAACCGGCATCGGCTATACCCAAGCGGTTGTTTACGGTTACGGTAATACGGATAGAATCCGTTTTAATGGCAAACTGCTGCGATGTAACACCTTCAATATATAAACCGCCACACTGTACTATCAGTTCCTGTATTTCCTTTAATTTTTGTTCGCGCCAGTAACCGGGAGGTAATGCTTTTATTGCCTGGTATAGTTTTATTAATCCCGGCACTGTTTTTTCAGGCGCCGTAATATCAAAGCCGGCGACCAATGTATTGATATTGTCGGTAATATGAGATGCGCCGGGTACACGTTTCCAGGTAAGCTCTGCACCTTCCATTATATCCTGTTGCGGGGCTGTACCATTGGTAGTGGTAAAGCTTTCAAACACTTCGCCTCTGGTGGCGGCCACACCAAAACCCTGGCTTTTATGCTGGCTGCGGCTTAATGCTGCTACTTCACCATAACTCTTGCCCAGTAAGGCATTAAAACCTCCTACATCTAACCTGTAATCATTTGCACCGCTGCCGCCAAAGCCATTCCATAATACCCGCTTTACCTGCCATGGTTGTACATACTTTAATTGTTCAGGATATTTAGCGGGGTCGGCTGCGGCAAAAAAAGCTTCGTTCGCCAATATGGCCGATGCTGTATGATGACCATGCCCGCCCTCACCTGTAGTGGGAAACCGGGTTATCACTACATCGGGCTGAAATTTCCGGATGATCCATACCACATCACCCAGTATGGCCTCTTTATGCCAGATCTTAAAAGTCTCTTCGGGATTTTTAGAATAACCAAAATCATACGCACTGGAGAAAAACTGTTCTGCACCATCCAATCGTCTTGCCGCCAGTAATTCCTGGGTACGGATCAACCCCAGTTCAACGCCTTGTTCATCACCAATTAAATTTTGGCCACCGTCGCCCCTGGTCAGCGATAAGTAACCTGTACGGTATAATTTTTCCTTGGAGAAATAAGTGAGCAACCGGGTATTCTCATCATCCGGGTGTGCCGCAATGTATAAAACCGATCCCAGCACATTCAGCTTTTTTAAAGCCAGGTACATTTCAGCAGTGGTCAGTTGTTGGGGGGCCTGCGCCGTTAACTTAAAACATTGTAAACAAATTATAAAGACCGGCAGGAAATATTTTATCATTCGCATTACGTAGTAGCTTATAGGTCACGAATATAAAACTATGTTGCGAAGGAGAGAAAAGTTAAACGTTAAAACTCCTTTTATACCCATACAGGCAATTATCCCGGAACAACAAAACCCGGATCGGTGTAGGTAACCGGTGTTTCCTTACATGTTTTGTCTAATAAAATAAACAGTATCTTTCGGCTTATTTTAATGTCCACATTATGCGACTATATCATTGCCTGCTGTTTATTGCCTTTTTTACTGCATGCGGGACCGCCAAAAAAAGCAGTACACCGGTTCTTACCCCTTACAGTTATACCAATCAGAAAAATATTACAGCCGGTAAAGGGGCTGTGGTATCGGCACATCCCCTGGCCAGCCAGGCCGGTCTGCTCGTATTACAGCAAGGCGGCAATGCTGTTGATGCAGCCATTGCCACACAGCTGGCATTAGCTGTAGTATATCCCGGTGCGGGTAATATTGGCGGGGGAGGCTTCCTGGTAGCGCATTTAAAGGATGGCAGGAACATTACACTGGATTACCGGGAGAAAGCTCCCGCAGCAGGCCATCGTGATATGTACCTGGATGCTGCAGGTAATGCCAGTACCGATAAAAGCCAGAACGGGCACCTGGCAGCAGGCGTACCGGGCACCATCGCAGGTTTATTTGCTTCCATGCCTTATGCCAAACTCAGTTTTGAAAAACTCATAACACCGGCGATCCTTTTAGCCGAAAAGGGATTTGTGCTCACCGAAAGAGAAGCCCGCTCCTTAAACAACCTGCAGGATGACCTGAAAAAATACAATACGCAACCCAATGCGTTCATGAAAAATACTCCCTGGAAGGCCGGCGATACACTGGTGCAAACCGACCTGGCCCGTACCTTACAGCGTGTTAAAGAAAAAGGGGCGGCGGGTTTTTATGAAGGTGAGACCGCAAAACTCATTGTGGCCGAAATGCAAAGAGGCAAAGGCATTATCACGCTCGAAGATTTAAAAAAATATACGGCCCAACCCCGCGAACCACATGTATTTGATTACAAAACTTACACCATAGTGGGTATGCCCATGCCCAGCAGCGGCGGCTTATTATTACACCAGATGATGAAGATGATCGAACCCTACCAGATCAGTACAATGGGCTTTCAATCGGCCGAAGCTGTACAACTGATGGTGGAAGCCGAACGCAGGGCTTATGCAGATCGTGCAGAATATATGGGTGATAAAGATTTTTATCCTGTTCCTGAAAAAGCCTTGGCTGCAACGGCCTATTTAACCGATCGCATGAAGACCTTTACACCAGGTAAGGCCAGTAACAGCAACGATATTAAACCGGGTGTGGTACCTGTACCCGAACATGAAGAAACCACGCATTTAAGTGTTATTGATAACGAAGGCAATGCCGTTGCTGTAACAACCACACTTAACGGTGGCTATGGCAGCAGAACAGTTGTAGGCGGGGCAGGTTTTTTCTTAAACAATGAAATGGACGATTTCAGCATTAAACCCGGCGTTCCCAATATGTATGGCGCAGTAGGTGGTGAAGCCAATGCCATTAAACCAGGCAAACGTATGTTGAGCTCTATGACCCCTACCATCGTATTACAAAACAATAAACCCTATCTCGTAGTAGGTACACCAGGCGGCACTACTATTCCTACTTCAGTTTTCCAGACATTGGTGAATATTATTGAATTTAACCTGAGTACCATTGATGCGGTTAACAAACCTAAATTCCATCACCAGTGGTTACCGGACCGGGTGGATATAGAAAATGATTTCAGCAGCGCCACAGCTATTGCCCTGGAGATGATGGGTTATAAATTATACAAACGCGGCGCCATTGGCCGTACCGAAGTGATCAAGGTATTACCCAATGGAAAGTTTGAAGCCGTGGCCGATAAACGTGGTGATGATGACGCGAGGGGATGGTAGTGGTGGGTGTATAGTATATAGTATTGAGTATATAGTATACAGAATACGGTTTATATTGGTGCGGGCTATATAACTACTATCAACTGTGGTTGCGTCGCACACTTGTACTGCAACAAGTCTATTCATCAACTCACCCGACTGCTGTTACCTGCTTTCATTTTTAATTATTAATTATTCATTCTTAATTATCATTTATGAGTATAGCAACCGAATATTTAAATGCCGTTACCAGGCGATTTAAAAATTATAAAGACCTGGGCGATAAAACATTTGTGCAATTAACCAATGATGCAGATTATCATTACCAGCCTGATGCCGCATCTAACAGTATTGCCGTTATTATACAGCATATGAGCGGCAATATGGTAAGCCGCTGGACCAATATATTAACCGAGGACGGCGAAAAACCCTGGCGCAAAAGAGATGATGAATTTGGCATCTTTCCCGGTCAGACAAGGGCCGAACTATTGGAAAAATGGGAAGCCGGATGGGCCTGCCTGTTTGATGCACTGGCTTCTTTTACAGAGGAAGACCTGTTAAAAACCATTTATATCCGCCAGGAAGGGCTTAGTTTAATAGACGCCATTAACCGGCAACTGGCACATTATCCTTACCACGTTGGACAGATCGTATACATAGGCCGGATGTTGAAAAATGAAGAATGGCAAAGCCTCTCCATTGTCAAAAACGGTTCTGAGGCTTACAACAATAGCAAAGACATAAAAGACCCGGCAAAAAAATTTTAATGATCGCTGCTGAAAGGCCGATTTTGGAATTATGCCTTTAATAGCTAGTTTTGCGCACCTCTTTACCTGCTTCCAAATCCCTAAGTAAGTGCTAATCACACTTTTATGTAAAACTTTATTCGTTTTTTAATTATTAAACACTGTTTAACGTAAAAACATTTATGAAGTATTTACTCAGTTTAGCACTTGTATGTTGCTTATCATTTGCAGGTAATGCACAGATCGACCTCTTTGTTTTTGGAGGACCACAAGCCACTACCGCACGTTATGTAATTGGTGGCGCCAAACAGGAAACCGACTATAAAGTGGGTGCCATGGTAGGCATTGGATCAAAAATGCGCCTGGAAGGCATTTTCTCTTTTGCTCCCGCTATTTTTTATAGCTTAAAAGGATACAAGGTAGATTATAACCGCAGCTCTCCTTTTCCTGAACCCAATGCACTCAATAACAATGTAACCCTGCATACCATTGAAGTAGCGCCCTTACTACAATTCGATCTCAGCAGAAAAGAAAAACACCTGTTCATCAAAGTAGGGCCGTCCATTGATGTAAATATAAGCGGCAAGGAAAAAATGGACCTGAACAATAATACCCATGTAGACCGTAAAATGGTATTTGATTTCAACAGTTACAGTTATATCGGTGCCAGCCTGATCGGGCAGTTGGGTTATGAAGTAAGTAACCGCTTCAATATCTCCTTACAATATTCTTTAGGAGTAGGATCTATTAATAACCACGAGGAAGGGCCCAGCATTAAAAACCGCAGCTTTGGTGTAACGGCAGGTTATTTCTTTAAAAGGTATAAAACTTTTTAAACTAGGTTTATTAAAACTATCAGTATTATAGTAAGCGGTAAAGTACAGGGTGTTTACTACAGGCAAAGTACCCGCAAACAGGCGCTATCATTACATATTAACGGTACCGTAAAAAACAATGCCGATGGTAGTGTAAGTATCATTGCTACCGGAACGCAGGAACAGTTAGACCAGTTGATAAGCTGGTGTACACAGGGGCCGCCCCTGGCAAAGGTGGGGCATATTACCGTTACCGATATGCCACTCACATCCTACGATGATTTCAGCATTCTACGTTAAGTAATATAAAACGGGCTGCCAGTTAACTGCGCAGCCCGTTTATCTTTTATTAAAACAAGTTGATTATTTCTTCAGGTTCTCCAGCATGTCCCTGGTCATATCTGCCAGGCTGAATTCTTCTTTCCAACCCCAGTCAGCACGGGCAACACTGTCATCAATACTCTGTGGCCAGCTGTTGGCAATCTCCTGGCGGTAATCCGGCTCATAGCTCATAGTAAAGCCGGGGATATGTTTTTGTATCTCAGCACCTATCTCTTTAGGAGAAAAACTCATGCCTGAAAGATTATAAGAAGTGCGCACTTTGATTTTATCAGCCGGCGCTTCCATTAATTCAATGGTTGCTCTAATGGCATCGGGCATATACATCATCGGCAGGTAAGTATCTTCCGATAAAAAGCTGGTATACTTTCCTTCTTCCAATGCTTCATGATAAATCTCCACGGCATAATCGGTAGTACCACCACCAGGCGCCGATTTGTAAGAGATCAAACCGGGATAACGCAGGCTTCTTACATCAATGCCATATTTAAGGTGGTAATAGTTACACCAGAATTCACCGGCATATTTACTGATACCATATACGGTAGTAGGTTCAATAATGGTTTGCTGCGGGCAATTTTTCTTGGGCGATGTAGGTCCGAATACAGCGATGGAAGATGGCCAGTACACTTTTGTCAGGTTTTCCTCGCGGGCTATATCCAGTACGTTCAGCAGGCTCTGCATATTTAAATGCCAGGCAAGGCCGGGATTTTTTTCACCGGTAGCGGATAAAATTGCCGCCAGTAAATAGATCTGTGTAATACCCTGGCGTATTACCTGCACATGTAACATTTCTTTGTTCATTACATCCAGGCTTACATAAGGCCCTGTACCTTCCAGTAAAGGGTTTTGTTCCCGCAGATCGGAAGCAATTACGTTACTGTTACCATATATCTTTCTAAGGGCCAGTGTCAGCTCCACGCCTATTTGTCCGCTGGCGCCAATAACCAATATTTTTTCTCTTACCATACTGATAATTTAGCTGTAAAAGTAAAGGCCAAAGAGCAAGTGTAAAAATTATTTATGGTCGTTAACATTTTAATTAAAAAGTAAAAAATAAAAAGCTTTATTACCTACACTTGTGAAACCCTTTGTGGTACTTTATTCTGTCGTATTCTTTCAACTTAAAGACAACAGCAGCCCGTTATTTTCAATCGTTTGCCGAAGTTTTTATGACTGATAAAAGATAGGCTTGATGCCCAGTTTATTTCTCCTTAATTTTGTGTAATGGAACCCATGCTAAAAGATCTGTTCGCCGGACAATCGTACAATGAAAAAAGCTTTTTTTTAATCGCAGGCCCCTGTGTAGTGGAAAGTGAAGAACTGGTAATGGAAGTGGCCGATAAAGTATCAGGCATCTGCAAAAACCTGGGCATCCCCTATGTTTTTAAAGCCTCTTACCGTAAAGCCAACCGTACCAGCGCCAGCTCCTTTACCGGCCTGGGTGATGAAACCGGTTTAGCATTGGTAAAAAAAGTAGGTGAAACCTATAAACTACCTACTACATCTGATATACATGCACATGAAGAAGCTGCAGAAGCTGCCAAATACGTTGACATATTACAGATCCCCGCCTTTTTATGCCGCCAGACCGACCTGCTGGTCGCTGCCGCCGAAACAGGCAAAATTGTCAACGTAAAAAAAGGCCAGTTCCTCAGCGGCCCTTCCATGAAATTTGCCGTGGAAAAAATTAAAAATGCCGGTAATAATAAGATCATCCTGACCGAACGTGGCACTACCTTTGGCTACCAGGACCTGGTAGTGGATTACCGCAATATACCCTGGATGCAGGCCCACCAAACACCGGTGGTAATGGATGTGACCCACTCTTTACAGCAACCCAACCAGACCAGCGGGGTAACAGGCGGTAACCCGCAACTCATTAGCACCATTGCCAAGGCCGCGATTGCTACCGGGGCCGATGGTTTATTTATTGAAACCCACCCCAACCCGGCAGTAGCCCTGAGTGATGGCGCCAATATGCTTAAACTGGACCTGCTGGAAGGTTTACTGGAACAATTAGTGAAACTGAGAGCAGCAATTGTGTAGAAGAAGTTCAAAAGTTCAAAGGTTCAAAGTTTCGGGAAAGTGATGAATGATGAGTTATGAATGAGGTACCCTCTCCTTGCCAATTGCTGATTTTCGTTTGTCCATTTTCCTTCCATCTCCCGTCTAAATTTATTACCTTTGCGGCTTAAATATTTACATGAGCCTGTATAACAAAAGAGGCGTAAGTGCACAAAAAGAAGAAGTGCATGCCGCTACCGAAAAATTAGATAAAGGATTATATCCCAATGCTTTCTGTAAAATTTATGCCGATGTATTATGCGGCGATGCCGATTGGGTGAACATTATGCATGCGGATGGTGCCGGCACAAAAAGTATTCTGGCTTATCTATACTGGAAAGAAACAGGCGATGTAAGTGTATGGAAAGGTATTGCCCAGGATGCTATTGTGATGAACCTGGACGACCTGCTTTGTGTGGGCATTTACGACCAGTTACTTTTTTCATCTACTATTGACCGGAATAAAAGGATCATCCCTGCCGAAGTACTGGAAGCGGTGATCAACGGCAGCCAGGAGTTTTTTGATACCATGAAAAACTTTGGCGTAAACATTACTTATATGGGTGGCGAAACTGCCGACGTAGGCGATGTGGTTCGTACTATGGCTGTTAACGGCACCATGGCAGCCCGCTGGCCTAAAAACAAATTAATTACCAACGATAAAATTGCCGCCGGTGACGTGATCGTAGGTTTAGCCTCATTTGGTAAAGCCAATTATGAAAATGCCTATAACAGTGGCCTGGCAAGTAATGGCCTGACCAGTGCCCGTCACGATGTGTTACATAAAATTTATGCCGAAGACTTTCCTGAATCTTATGATACCGAGCTGGATGAATCGGTAGTATATATCGGACCACACCGTTTTACCGAAATAATAGATACACAATTCGGCATGCAGACAATCGGGGAGCTATTACTATCCCCCACCCGCACATTTGCACCTATCTTAAAAGATATACTGGTTAAACATTTCGATGCCATACATGGCCTCATCCATTGCAGTGGCGGTGGTCAAACCAAATGTTTAAAATACTTACCGGCTCCTTTACGTATTGTAAAAGATAACCTGTTCACACCTCCTGAAATTTTCAGGATCATACAATCGGCCAGTGGCTCCGACGACAGGGAAATGTACCAGGTATTTAATATGGGAACCCGTATGGAAATTTATACCACAGAAGCAGAAGCCAATAATATTATCAATATCGCCAATGGATATGGCGTTGCGGCACAAATTATTGGTCGTGTAGAAGCCTCCGATAAAAAAGAAGTAGTGATCACAACTCCCAACGGATTACTGCAGTATTAATAAGATTTATTACAGATTTTTGTAGAATTAATGCCATTTATTGCCCTTGTGTAATAAATGGCATTATTATTATTATTAAATTGGTATTGTTCACCAAAGACGCAATGTATGTTAAAATTCACCGGACTAGTATTATTAACCGCCTTGTTTTTTGTTGCCTGTAATAACCAGCAACCCAAGGAATTTGTTGTTCAGCCCCGCGATACTACCATCACTGTAAAAAATGCCTATAACGACCTGTTTTTAGACAGTGCTGCTATGGAAGATTATATTGCCAAACAATCCCTTGGCGATACCCTGGCACAACGTATACGTAGTTTCTATAACAGTCGTAACTACCAGTTTGCCTGGTTTGACAGTAGCGGGGTAGCTGAATATGCAGGTAGTTTCTTAAATGCGCAAAGCCAGTATATTTTATACTCAAAAGACAGCAGTTTATATAACGAAGACCTGCAGCAATTGCATGACTCCTTAACATCGGACAGCAGCAAATACCAGGTACCTTCCAAAAAAAGATTAGGTACAGAACTGGCTTTAACAACCCAATTCTTCCGTTATGCCTTTAAAGCCTATGTGGGTGATTCTTCCATCAACCTGCAGGACCTTGGCTGGTTCATTCCCCGTAAAAAAACAGATATGACCGGCTTACTGGATTCCCTCATCAGCAACAAGGGCAAAAACATGGAGAATTATGAACCGCTGAACAAACAATATAATTTACTGAAGGAACAGTTATTAAAATATTACGGTTACCAGAAAGATGGTGAATGGGATAGTATTGCCATTACCAAAAAGTTTTATAAAATAGGCGATACTTCCGCGGCAATTGCAAAAATAAAACACCGCTTATTCCTCACCGGTGATGCCGAAAAAGATGATACTACTACTGTTTTCGATACCACTTTACTGACAGCGGTAAAACATTTCCAGCGCCGCTATGGATTGAAAGAAGACGGCGCTATCGGTAACGACCTGTTAAAAGAGATCAACCGCCCCATACAACAACGTATTGAACAATTATTGATCAATATGGAGCGTATGCGCTGGCTGCCGGGTAACACTGACCAGGATTATTTATTGGTTAATATACCGGCATATCGCTTATATGTTTACGAAAAGGGCCAGTTAGCCTGGAGTATGAATGTGGTAGTTGGTTCCATAGCACACAGCACCGTCATATTTAACGGGCAAATGAAATACATTGTTTTCAGCCCTTACTGGAATGTGCCCAACAGCATAGTAAGAAAAGAAATTATGCCGGCCTTACAGCGTAACCCCAATTACCTGGCCCGTAATAATATGGAAAGGTATAATGGTGGTATCCGCCAAAAACCCGGCCCGCGCAACTCATTGGGACTGGTGAAATTCCTATTCCCCAACAGCTACAATATTTATTTACACGATACACCCAGCAAAGGTTTATTTAATGAGGCCAGCCGTGCCTTCAGCCATGGTTGTATCCGCCTGGCCGAGCCTAAACGCCTGGCAGAATACCTGTTACGTAAGGATACGGCATGGACGGAAGAAAAAATTACCGCGGCCATGAATGCCGGTAAAGAAAAATATGTAACACTTAATCCTACTGTGCCTGTTGTGATCGGTTATTTCACCGCATGGGTCGATAATGAAGGTAAACTCAATTTCCGTGATGACATTTATGGCCATGACAAAAAACTGGCGGAAAAAATGTTCACTAAGAAATAAAATATTGGGGTAAACAACTTGTAAACGGTGAATAGTCAATAGTGAATATTTGAGTCACTATTGGCTATTCACTTTATATTCTTAACCACTCAAGCCTTATTATTAACTTATACTAACCTGTAGTTATATGCGTTTAGTTGAAGTAAATACCCCCGATACTGCCAGACAATTTATACAGGTAAACTATCTTTTACAAAAAGATGATCCCAACTATATCCGTCCTTTAGACAAGGATATAGCAACCGTATTTGATCCGCAAAAGAATAAGGCTTTCCGCCATGGTGAAGTGGCCCGTTGGATCTTAAAAGATAATAACAATAAACTCATTGGGCGTATTGCCGCTTTTGTTAACAGCCGGTATAAAAACAAAGGCGATACCATACCCGTTGGCGGTATGGGCTTCTTTGAATGCATAAACAACCAGCAAGCCGCCAACCTGTTATTGGATACGGCTAAAACCTGGTTACAGCAAAAGGGGATGGAAGCCATGGATGGCCCCATTAATTTTGGAGAAAGAGACCGCTGGTGGGGCCTGCTGACAGAAGGGTTTACACCGCCTGTATACGGACTTAATTATAACCCACCCTATTATCAGCAACTGTTAGAAAACTATGGTTTCAAACCTTTCTTCAACCAGGTATGTTTTGCATTAGATGTAAGAAAACCTTTACAGGAAAAATTCTTCACCCGGCATGCTGCCATTGCTGCCGATGAAAACTTCAGCGCCTCCCCTATTCAACGCAATAATATTGAAAAATTTGCAGCTGATTTTGCCACCGTATATAATAAAGCCTGGGCAGGCCATGGAGGCATCAAGCAATTAGATAAAGCTGTAGTACTGAATATGTTCAATGCCATGAAGCCGGTGTTGGACGAACGTATCTGCTGGTTCGCCTACTATAAAAACGAACCCATTGCCATCTGGATCAACCTGCCCGATCTTAACCAATGGTTTAAATACCTGGATGGAAGGTTTGGCCTATGGCAGAAGCTTTACTTCTTATGGATAAAACGCACCCGTCCTAATAAAAAATTCACCGGACTTGTATTTGGGGTGGTACCCGAATTCCAGGGTAAGGGAGTAGATGCCTATATCATAGTGGAAGGAAGTAAAGTTATCCAGGACATACAAACCAATGGCAGTATTGGCAAGCCTGTTTACAATGAATATGAAATGCAATGGATCGGTGAATTCAATCCCAAAATGATCAGCGTAGCCGAGTCACTGGGTACTTATCGCAGCCGCAAACTGGTTACCTACCGTTATATGTTTGATACAACTACACATCCCATGCATCCAACTCTTTAATGAATGCTGTATAATTAGCAATGCGCACTTAAAGCAGGTAATATCATAAAAAAAAATGGAGTGTCATACAACACTCCATCATAACAAACAGTTGGTTTGGGATATTGATTAAAACATGAGAAAACGATCTCTTCCACCCACCTTACCGGCAAAATTCCTGATATTATAAGTGAAGGTCAGTAAAAAATAACGGCGCAGTGATAATATTTCGGTATCGGTGATAAAGTTCTCAGCTATGTTACGGTACACAGTATTATTCTGGTTCAGTATATCAAATACTGATAGTTTTAACTGGCCTTTATCCTGTTTCAGGAATAAGAAATTAACAGCCGCATTCCAGCGATAAATATTCTTTTGTAAACCGGCAGCTACCTGCGGGTTATAATTATAATCCAGGGAGGTTTCCCAAACTATCTTCTTAGGCATACGTACGATCAGGTCGGTAGCAGCCGTATGGCGCCATAATTCCAGGCCCGGGTAAATATTATCTTCATAGGATGCTTTACTCCATGCCGGACCATAACGCGGGTTCAGTTCAATTTTATCATCCCAGTTAATAGAGGCATTCACACCGGGGTTGAACATGAAATTCCTGGTGGTACTGCGATTCTGGTTCAGTAATACAAGGCTCTGGTTATAGGTAGCGTATATGGATGGTCCAGCAGATATCTTCCATTTAGATCCATATTTATATTGCTTACGCATACTGGCACTCATCTGCCCACGCCATACGCCATCTGTATTCACCGGTGAAGAAACCTGCACACCGTCGTCATTAATGGTACGCTGCCTTATTACCGCATCCTCACTGATGTTTCCGTTCAGATACAGGTTATAATTAATAGAGTTTTTAGCATCGTAGGAATAAGCGTTCACCGATAAAGAATGTGATTTGGTAGGCTTCAGTGCAGGGTTACCCATACTGATAAACAAAGGATTGGTATTGTTTACTGTTGGTTGCAGGTCGGTGATCTGCGGCTCGTTTACAAATACATTGTAATTAAAGTTCCATTTATCCCAGCGTACACTGATCGCGGGCATGATAAACGAAAAACTTTGTTTTAACGAAGGGTCTTTCTTAAATTCATTATCTATCCGTAAATACCGCCAGGTAGCGCCGGGCGTAATGGTCCATTTTTTATACTTATAACTCAAACCGGCAAAAGTGCTGTTCCTTAAACCGTCCCGCTCCAGGCCATTGGTAAAAGCTTCGTCGGGTATAATATATTCGCCGGTGGCATGGTCATATTCAAAAGAAGCAATATTATCCTTATCATGAAACAACTCCAGTGTTTGGGTCAAACGCAGGGAGAGGGATTTGGTCAGCGGTTCGTTATAATTAACGTACAACCTGCCGTTCCATGAATGCTGGTCCTGGTTTCTTAACTGCTGTAATAAAGTACTGCTGTTTGTTTTATAAAACTGGTTCTCCACATCATTATACTGATCGGCCTTGTTATTGTTCAGATTAAAATTCAGGGTTGCGTAAAAAGACCGCCCTTTTTTCTTAAACTGTTTACTATACGACAATTCCTGTTGCATGGAAAAACCTTTGGAACGCTGACGTTGCTCGTTGATACTTTTATTAATGAGCGGATCAAAATTTGATGTAGTCATCGAACTGTCTGTACTGTTCGCATCCTTCTTTACAAAGTTGAAACTTGGCCGGTATTCCAGGGTGCTGGTCGAATCCAGCTTTGTTTTCAGGTATGCGGAAATACGGTGCGAGTAATCATTCGTTTCGGCATCATTTACCCGGTCGCTGTATAAAGTGGTATCACTAAAAAACTGCTGGCGTAATGTTTTTTGCTGTACCACGCCGTTGTTTTGACCGTAAAAATATTGCAGGCTCAGGGTTGTTTTTTTGCCCAGCAATGTGTTTGCATTAATACCGCCGCCGCTGGTGCGTTGTAGGCCCTGTCCAAGACCACCAAAAGAAATATCATTTAAAGCAAAACCGCCGGTGCTGCTCACCATCATACTGTTAATATTATTACGGTTAAAGCCGCCGATATTCATTACATCCTGGTAGCCAAAGCCCGACCGGTTTAAGTTATTGGTATAACCCAGGGCACTTACCTGTAAAGTATCCCGGAACATATTCACGATACCACCTGCTTCATAACGTTCATCGGTACCGGCGCCGGCATACAACTTACCAAACCAGCCCTGTTTAATGCTTTTCTTCAGCTTCAGGTTAATCACCTGCCCTACTTCGCCGGCAGACAGGTCGGGGTTACGTTGCAACTCTTCCTTATCATCTACCACCTGTACCTTATCAATTAAATTGGCCGGCAGGTTTTTCGATGCAATTTTTGGGTCGGTGCCAAAAAACTCCTTCCCTTCTACCAGCATCTTATTTACCTTACGGCCATTCACTGTAATATTTCCTTCCTTATCCACGTCCACACCGGGAAACTTCTTTAACAGGTCTTCCACCAGGGCTGTTGGTAAGGTTTTAAATGCTGCGGCATTAAACTCAATGGTGTCTTTTCTTACCACCACGGGCGGTCTTTCCGATACAACCAGCACTTCTTCCAGTTCCTGTACATTGGGTAACATCTTTATAGCGGGTATCTCTAATTGATTATTTTCTGCCGTCAGTGTGAATTCATGTCGCCATACATCAAAACCTGTGGCAGTGATCACAGCCCTTAAAGCCTTATTAACCGGTAAACCCGGCACTTTAAACTTACCGGTTTCATCGCTCATTCTATAGGTAACGATGCTGGTGTCCTGTGCTGTAAAAACGGTAATGGTGGCATAGGCTACCGGTGACTTTCCCGATGAATCAGTTAAGGAGCCACTTATTTGACCTTTTTGTGCAAATCCAGCCTTAACACCTAATAAACAGATAACTGACAGTACCAGCGAATAAAAAACTTTTCTCATAAACTCTTTTTGTGATGGAAGCACAATAATACGAAGTAATTCGTACTATCAAAATATTATAAATTTCTTTAACAAGTTGATAACAAACTACGAACAGATAAACAATGTTACGAATTATTCGTAACTCAACCAATTATTCGTTGTTATTTTTACTTTTAGTAGAAGAAGTATTTGGGGCTATCAGCTGCATATCGCTTATCAGCTATTGTCCCCGCCTTCGGTAGTAGTGCACCCGCCACGCTCCTGCCAAACACACCGGTACAGCTACTACTGCCAGTCGGGCAGCCCGTGTACTTAAGCTCAAAGCCAAAAGCTGAATGCCAAAAGCCGGGCCGCTATTTTGCATTATCAAAAACATCATTACTGAGCCTTCAGCGTTAAGCTTTCTGCCTTCTCCTTTACTCCCAAACCGAATGTGCATATTAACCCAACCAAATACCACTCATGTTTGTTTATAAATAGCTAATTTAGCCGCTCAGGTATGGAAAAATTTATTGTATCAGCACGTAAATACAGGCCCCAATTGTTTAATACAGTTGTAGGGCAGTCACATATTACTACAACCCTTAAAAATGCCATAAAGAACGACCAGCTGGCGCATGCGTTTTTATTTTGCGGTCCGCGTGGTGTAGGTAAAACCACCTGTGCCCGTATACTGGCAAAAACCATTAACTGCGAGGATCGTACGGCCGATGGTGAAGCCTGTAATAAATGTAACTCCTGTGTGTCCTTCAACGAAGGTACTTCCATGAACATACATGAGCTGGATGCGGCAAGTAATAACTCGGTAGATGATATCCGGGCCCTGGTAGAACAGGTGCGTTTTGCTCCCCAGGCCGGCCGCTACAAAGTGTATATCATAGATGAGGTGCACATGTTAAGTGCCTCGGCTTTCAACGCCTTCTTAAAAACACTGGAAGAACCTCCTTCCTATGCCATCTTTATCCTGGCTACCACCGAAAAGCATAAAATATTGCCTACCATCCTGAGCCGTTGCCAGATCTTCGACTTTAAACGTATTACCAATAACGATACGGTAGAGCACCTGCAGGAGATATGTGAAAAAGAAGAAGTAACGGCCGATAAAGCAGCTTTACAGGTAATAGCCCAGAAAAGTGAAGGCTGTATGCGTGATGCGCTGAGCATTATGGATAAAATTGTAAGCTTCACCGGTGGCGAGCTCAACTACGCCAATACGCTGGAACACCTGAACATACTGGATGCCGATTATTATTTTAAGGTACTGGAATGTATGTTACAACAGGATCTTGCCGGTGCCATGTTATTATACGATGATATTAACCGCAAAGGTTTTGAAGGTGATATGGTATTAAACGGTATGGCCGAATTCATCCGCAACCTGCTGGTATGTAAAGATGAAAGAGCCGCCGCTTTACTGGAAGCAGTGGAAAATCATAAATCACGTTACCTCGAAAAAGCCAAGGAAGTATCGGCAGCTGTACTCATCAGCGCCCTTAATATACTGACTGAAACAGAAATAAGTTTTAAAGCAGCCCGTAACAAACGCCTGCATGTGGAAATGGCCTTAATAAAACTATGTTACCTGCAACAGGCCATGCAACTTACTACTGCTGATGACGGTGTAAGTAAAAAAAAAATAGTTGAAACAACCCGGCCGGTAGGTTTCAGGCAACTGCGAATGCTGGAGCATAAACCCAAAGCAATAGCTCCCGCTGCTACTCCGGTTAAAGAAACTTTACCTGCAGCCACCAATACAATGGTAGCCAGGGAACCGGAAGCCCGGTTAACTATTACTGAAACAAAACCACAACCACCAGCCAGGCAACCGGTGGCTACGCCCCAGCCTGCCAGCGCAACCAAACCATTGGGTGGCGGCAGTAAACTCTCGGCTTTGGAAAAAATACGTAACCAGTATAAAAATGCCGAAGAAAATAAACGGGAAAACAAACCCCTGCACATGGAAACCCTGCAGGCTGCCTGGAACGAATTTGCCCAAATATTAAAGGACGAAAAAAATGCGGCCGGTCAGAACTTTGAAATGTCCGAACTGGTCATCACCGGACCCGATAGTTTTTATGCTAAAGCCGGTAATACCATTCAATACCGTTTTATTGAAAGTAATTCCCGCCGGGCTACCGAGTTTTTAAAAGAAAAACTCGACAATGCCAAGATAGAATTCATCATTACCAAAATTGAGAACCAGGAAATACTGGTGGGCGGCGATGCACCACTTTCCTCCAGCGAACAATTCATTAAAATGGTAGAAATGTACCCGGTGATCAAGGAATTAAAGGACAAGCTGAAACTGGACCTTGATTATTAGGTTAATGTGCTGATGAGCTAATTTGCTGATGTGCTAATTACTATCTGTCGCAAGTGTTCCGAAGGATCACTTGTGACCCCATAAACCTATCTGTCGCAAGTCTTCCGAAGGGCGACTTGTGACCCTATAAATCTACCCGATTGTATCGGGAACAGCTTTAATGCTATCTAACTACTTATCTGTCTTATCTGTCGCAAGTGTTCCGAAGGATCACTTGTGACTCAATAAATCAACCCGATTGTATCGGGAACAGCTTTAATGCTATATAACTACTTATCTGTCGCAAGTGTTCCGAAGGATCACTTGTGACTCAATAAATCTACCCGATTGTATCGGGAACAACTTTAATGCTATATAACTACTTATCTGTCGCAAGTCTTCCGAAGGGCGACTTGTGACGAAATAAATCCGTCCGATTGCATCGGAACTACAAATGCTGCACTTTTAACAACCCACGCCCATTCGTATAATAATCAATTGCACTGCTGTACTTATAATGTTGCGGCTCCCATACCAGGCCACTTTTTACCGGGTTCTCATGTAAATAATGCAGGCGTTGCTGTAGCTTCTGATCATTATGTAATTCAATAGGATGATAATCCTGTTTCCAGAACTGGAAATCCTTGTTATTGTTATTATTCCTGCCTGTAAATCTAAAAATATTCACCATCCACTCTTTCCTGCTTTCGGCAGGGTTCTCCTGTATGGCTTTAATGATCTGTTTGCTGGTATACTTTTTAATATCCCTGACCAGGTATTCAATTTTATTATCGGTAGTGCTGATGATAAGATGAACATGGTTGGTCATGATCACCCATGCATGTAAGATCAGCCCTTTATGCTCGCAGCAGTAATGGAGGCTTTTAATGAACATCTCTTTATACAGTTCCCGGCTGAATACATCTATCCAGGCAACCACGGTAAATGTTACAAAATGAGGTGTACTGTCTTCACCCACTTTATAATTGGATGACATAAGGTTAGCGTGTTGGTGTTACCAAATATATTTAAAGCCTTCTTTTAAAAACCGATTAAATCGGGTAAGTTCTACAGTTCTTACGAATCTGATTTTGCTCTAATAGTAAAAAAACCCTCCATAATCCCGATACAATCGGGCAGGTTTTACCCACGCAGGTCATCCTGCGGAAGACCTGCTTCAGTTATGCTCTCTTACTCAACTCAATCGTTTGATTTCCCGGCTATTCAGGGGTTATGCACAGTCTTGCAGAAGTACTTTAAAAATGATAATAACTATCGTACCTTTGCGCATCTTTTTACACAATTAAGTTCATTATATAATATGAGTTTGTTTAGTAAACAGGCCGGGGAATTTTTACCCCGCCATATCGGCCCTACCGCAGCAGATACCGAGCACATGTTACAAGTAATTGGCGAGCCTTCACTGGATAGCCTGATCGACAAAACGGTGCCCCCGGCCATCCGCATGGACAAGGACCTGGACCTGCCACCTTCTTTAAACGAACATGCTTATTTACAGCATATTAAGGAAGTATCCCTGCTAAACAAAGTATACAAAACCTATATCGGCCAGGGTTATTATCACACCATTACTCCCTCAGTTATTTTACGTAATGTTTTCGAAAACCCGGGTTGGTACACCCAATACACACCTTACCAGGCCGAAATTTCCCAGGGTCGCCTGGAAAGTTTACTGAACTTCCAGACCATGGTAAGCGATCTGACCGGTCTGCCGATTGCCAATGCTTCTTTACTGGACGAAGCAACTGCCGCCGCCGAAGCCATGGCCATGTTCTTCCACACCGTGAATAAAGGTGCTGTTCCCACAAAACCTAAATTCTTTGTGGATGAAGAGATCTTCGCCCAGACCAAGGATGTACTGGTTACCCGTGCCCAGCCTATTGGTGTGGAACTGGTATTTGGTGCATACGCTACTGCCATTATTGACGATTCTTATTTTGGCGCTATTGTACAATACCCCAACGATAAAGGTGCTATTGAAGATTACCGTTCTTTTATTGACAGCATACATGCCGTAAACGGTTATGTGGCCATGGCTACCGACCTGCTGGCATTAACCTTATTAACCCCTCCCGGTGAATTAGGTGCCGATGCTGCTTTAGGAAGTGCACAACGCTTTGGTGTTCCCCTGGGTTATGGCGGACCACATGCTGCCTTCTTTTCGACCAAAGACGAATTTAAACGCAGCATTCCCGGCCGTATCATTGGTGTGAGTGTGGATGCCGAAGGCAACCGTGCTTTACGCATGGCACTGCAAACCCGTGAGCAGCACATTAAAAGAGAGAAAGCTACTTCCAATATTTGTACTGCCCAGGCATTATTAGCCAATATGGCGGCTATGTATGCCGTATATCATGGTCCTGATGGACTGAAAGATATTGCATCCCGTGTTGCCTTACTGGCCCAAACCGTAGCCGACTCACTGGTAGCAAGAGGTTATACTTTAGCAAACCAGTACTTCTTCGATACCATTGTTGTAAACGTAAACAACCAGCAGGCTATCCGTGAAAAAGCATTACAGCAACAGATCAATCTACGTTATATCGGCAGCAACCTGGTAGGTATTTCGGTAGATGAGACCACCAATACAGATGACCTGTTTGACCTGATCAATTGTTTTGAAAACGATACCGACCCGGTAAGTTTTGATATACATATGGATGCCGGTTTACAGCATTTACCGGCTGCTTTAACCCGTAACAGCGCTTACCTGACACACCCGGTATTTAATACCCACCGTAGTGAAAGCCAGATGATGCGTTATATCAAATCACTGGAAAATAAAGACCTGTCGTTAAATACCTCAATGATATCATTGGGCAGCTGTACCATGAAGCTGAATGCCGCTACCGAAATGATACCCCTTAGCTGGTCACACTTTAGTAAAATACATCCTTTTGTACCACAGGACCAGGCATTGGGTTATAAAACCGTGGTAGACAATTTAAGCAAATACTTATGTACCATCACCGCCTTTGATGCCTGTAGCTTACAGCCCAATAGTGGTGCTCAGGGTGAGTATGCCGGCCTGCTGACCATCAAAGCCTTCCACGAAGCCAATGGTGATCATCACCGTAATGTAATGCTGATCCCGATCAGTGCACACGGTACCAACCCCGCCTCTGCTGTAATGGTAGGCATGAAAGTGGTAGTAGTAAAAGCTTTGGAGAATGGTTATATTGATGTAGAAGACCTGAAACAAAAAGCCACACAGCATGCCGCCAACCTGGCTGGTATTATGATCACCTACCCCAGTACCTACGGTGTATATGAGGAAACAGTAAAAGAGATCACTGCCATAATTCACGAAAATGGTGGCCAGGTATATATGGACGGCGCCAATATGAATGCACAGGTAGGCTTAACTGCTCCCGGTTTAATTGGTGCGGACGTTTGTCACCTGAACTTACATAAAACATTTGCCATTCCACATGGTGGTGGTGGCCCGGGTGTTGGCCCTATTTGTGTAAAAGCACATTTAGCGCCTTATCTGCCTGGTCACGTAAACCTGGAAGGCAGCACACAAACAGCGGTATCAGCTGCTCCTTATGGTTCAGCCTCTATATTACTGATCAGTTACGGTTATATCCGGTTACTGGGACGTGATGGCGTGAAAGCCGCTACCCAAAATGCCATACTAAACGCCAACTACATGCGTGCCCGCCTGGATGGTGCATATGACGTACTGTATTTAGGAACCAATGGCACTTGCGCACATGAGTTTATTGTTGACCTGCGTCCTTTCAAAAAAACGGCCGAGGTAGAAGCCGAAGATGTAGCCAAACGTTTAATGGACTATGGCTTCCACGCTCCTACCATGAGCTTCCCTGTAGCCGGCACTATTATGATTGAGCCTACAGAAAGTGAAGATAAAGCCGAGCTGGACCGCTTCTGCGATGCCATGTTAAGCATCCGTGAAGAAATTAAAGCCATTGAAGAAGGTGCGGACAAAAAGAACAATCCTTTAAAAAATGCACCGCATACACAAACTACGGTTATCAGCAGCAACTGGGATAAACCTTACTCCCGTGAAGAAGCGGTATTCCCGTTACCTTATGTACAGCAGAATAAATTCTGGCCTTCCGTATCAAGGGTAAACAATACCCATGGCGACAGGAACCTGATTTGTACCTGTGAACCGATAGAAAGTTATATGGAAGAAGCAGTAAGTTAATAAAGCAACAAACCCCTCTGATCGAGGGGTTTGTTATTTAAGCAGATTTACAATACATATCATAAAGATTTGCTATTGCATTTTCTGTACCCTGATGTTATCTTTGCCCCTCATCAACACCAGTCATGAAAATAATCTTTACCCTTTGCACCTGTATCATTACCATTTTGTTCTTTTCCTGCCAGCGTGAACCATTGGATGAATTACCGGATGAAGAAACACCACCGCCTGTGGACCCGGCAACATGTGTATTAGATACCTTTCAGATTGAGATGAAAAGTGAAGGCCAGTCTTTTTTATTTACACCTAAAAAAGCATTGAACTTTAATACTATCACTTACGTGGACAGCAGTGATGATAATTTTAAGTATGTAGACAGTTTAGTGTATGATAACCAAAAAAGATTAAAAGAAATATATTCTTCGTCATTCGTGCCGCCAAACAATTATTCTACCCACAAGAGAACAGAAATCAGCTACAGCGCCGATGGAAAAGTAAGTAGAGAGTTAGCTACCTGGCATAACAACGAAACCCCAGCAGAAACTGATTCTTTAATTATTTTGTATCGCTACGTTGGTGACAAATTAAGTACAATCATTAAACTGGAGCCTTTCGCGCAACGGACATATGCCCATATGAACCCATCGCTTATAGCCTATCAACCATATCTTGTAAGTGACAGTATCGTATTAACGTGGACCGGAGATAATATCACTCATTTAAAAAATTATGTTTATAATATCGAAATGGATGGCAGTTTTACCCCTTATATACCATCGGATGATATTTCTTTTGAATATGATTTATCTAAAACCAACCCCTTTAATCCTCATACTCCTTTTCTCACCTTGTTCACACAATCTTCCAATGATTTGCCCAGCCAACCAATTGCGTGGAGTGGTAAAAACCTTATAAAAAAAATTACCGATAACCGCCGGAATGAACCCAATGCGGAAGACCTGGAATCTTATACCTATACATACACGTTCAATACAAAAGGAGAGATTACAAAAATTTATATGAAGTCAGATTCTAATTTATATACTCAAGAATTTTCATTCACATTCAATTTTTTCCCTAAATGCCAATAAGTTATTTACAATAGATAGCCCGGCCTGACTTAGTACAATTGTACCCAAACCCGTCAACAAAAGGTTAATTCAGATCAGTTTTTGAAGAGCGGTTTTGTTATCAAACTTTCTCGTGGTAATTTTGTTGTTTCATTCACACCCAAAGTTGTTTGCCATAGTTTGTACAAAAACAACTTTATTACCAAGATGAACAATAGTATTATTAACAGGAGCCTGTATAAGGTGAACAGCTTGTTTTTTCCTGCTAGGCAAAAAGGCACCCTGAGCTACGAAGAGGCCAGCGCTTTCTACCGCCGGCGCTTACGTATTGCCGTATCTATCTTTTTCTTTTGCCAGGGCATTACTTTTGCCACCTGGGCCAGTCGTATCCCGGATATTAAAACGGCTTTATCCCTTTCGGATGCAGCCCTGGGAAGTATCTTACTGGCCCTGCCTGCCGGTCAGCTGGTTACCCTGCCCTTTTCCGGCCGTATTGTAGCCCGCTTTGGCAGCCGGAATGTTATCCGTATTGCTTTGATATTGTATACTATTGGCCTCACCAACCTGGCCCTGGCCACATCGGCCTGGCAGTTGACCCTCGCCCTGTTCATCTTCGGGGTGTTTGGTAACTTCTGTAATATATCGGTGAATACACAAGCCATTATAGCGGAAAAAATGTATGGCCGTCCCATCATGACCAGTTTTCATGGAGTATGGAGCATTGCCGGTTTTACCGGTGCACTCATTGGTTTACTGATGATCGCGACCAATGTAACACCGCATATCCATTTTTGTATCATGGCGGTGTTGATAACCATTACCTGTATACTGGCCCAACGTTATTTAAAATCCGGCACTACTGCCGCTGCTGCAAAAACAGAAAAGAAAAAATCTTTAATTGGCAAACCCAATATGATACTGGTGCAGTTAGGTATTATCGGCTTCTGTAGTATGGCCAGTGAAGGTGCCATGTTCGACTGGAGCGGGGTATATTTTAAACAGGTGGTGCAGGCCCCTGAAGCGCTGACTATTTTGGGTTATGCGGCTTTTATGATCATGATGGCTACCGGGAGATTTATGGGTGACCGTTTAATTATAAAATTCGGTCGTCAGAGATTATTAAGGTATAGCGGGCTGTTCATTGCCGGTGGTTTATTCTTATCCGTTTTCTTACCTTATTTACCCACAGCTACTTTAGGCTTTTTAATGGTAGGCCTGGGCGTATCGTCAATTGTACCGATGGTATACAGCGCTGCCGGTAAAGTATCCAATATATCGCCCAGTGTGGCTTTGGCATCGGTTTCCAGCATCAGCTACCTGGGCTTTTTAATGGGCCCACCCCTGATCGGTTATATTGCTGAACTATCCAGCCTGCGCTATTCATTTGCCGCTATTGGTTTAATGGGCTTTGCCATCATCTTCCTGGCCGCAAAAGTTAAATTACTCAGAAGTTAGACCAGCATCGGAAGAACGATGAAACATTATAAAACAAAAAGCTGAACGGATAATCCGTTCAGCTTTTTGTTTATCAGTTTATGTAAAATGCTGCGTAAAATTACAGGTGCACAAGTGTGCGACGCAACAGACGATGATAGTAGTACTGCAGCCGGTAACAAACTTATAGTATGCAGTATAAAGTATTTAATATAAAGAAGGAGAAGCCGATATAACAGGCCACCCTTAACATCTTGAACATTTAAGCTTCATGAACCGCTTACGATAACCTTGAACATTTGAACTTTTGAACCTTTGGAACCTTCTTTCGTCTCGACAACCTTAAACCTTAAACCCCTGAACTTCTTGAACCTTTAAACCTCTTGAACATTCCTCTACCTCCTCTCACCTATCTGCTGCCGCCACATGGCATAATACAACCCTTTTTTAGCCACCAGCTCCAGGTGTGTACCCTGTTCGGCTATCTTACCTTTTTCCAGCACATAAATCACATCGGCATACATAATAGTTGACAAGCGGTGAGCGATCATAATGGTAATAGGATCACGCTGTGCGGCAATATTTTTCACTGTTTCTGTAATGGCTTCTTCCGTTAACGAGTCCAGGGCCGAAGTGGCTTCATCAAAGATCAGCAGCTTGGGCTGACGTAATAAAGCCCGGGCGATAGCCAGTCTTTGTTTTTCACCGCCGGACAGTTTCATGCCACCTTCACCCAGTACCGTATCAAGGCCTTTATCCGTTTTTTGTAACAGGTTATAACAGGATGCTTTTTTCATGGCATCGATCAGCTCTTCATCCGTTGCGGTGGGTTGTACAAACAGTAAGTTGTCCCTGATGGTTCCATAGAACAACTGTGTTTCCTGGGTTACAAAGCCAATCTGGCGGCGCATTTCATTATAGCGGATATTTTCGGCCGGCACATTATTAAAATGAATGGTTCCTTCAACCGGACGGTATAAACCTACCAGCAATTTTACCAGCGTTGATTTACCGGAACCAGATGGGCCAACAAACGCGATTGTATCACCGCTCTTAGCTGTGAAGTTGATCCCGTCAATGGCATTATAATCTGCTGTCTGGTGTTTAAAATAAACATCTTCAAATTGTATCTGCTGCAGCTTACCCAACTCTACAGGCGCTTCAGGTCTTTGTTCAACAGGTTTGTGCATTAACTTATCAAAGGTCTGTATAGATGCTTCCGCTTCGCGGTAAGAAATAATAATATTACCCAGGTCCTGCAATGGACCGAAAATGGTAGTAGATATAAACTGCATGCTGATCAGCTCGCCGGTGGTCAATACGTTCCTGAATATCAGCCATAGCAAAATAAATAAGATGGATTGCCGCAACAGGGTGAGGGCGGAGCTTTGCAAAAAAGACAGGGTGCGCACTTTCCGGGTCTTCATCATCTCGAGGTCAAATATCTTTTGCGTATGCTCTCTTAACCTTCTTATTTCCGGGAAAGTAAGTCCCAGGCTTTTTACCAGTTCAATATTCCGCAGTGACTCGGTGATAGCTCCTGACATCTGGTTGGTTTCTTTATTGATGGAACGTTGCAGCGTTTTTATTTTTTTACTTAGCAAACCGGTTAAACCACCTAACACCACCACCCCGATCAAAAACACCGGTATCAGTAACCAGTGTTTGGTAATGGCATACCATATTAAAAATCCCACACCAATGATGGAAGAAAACAGGATATTGATAAACGAGTTGATGAACCGTTCCGTATCGGTACGTACTTTTTGCAGGGTAGATAAGGTTTCGCCACTACGCTGGTTCTCATACTCCACAAATGATAACCGTAGGGTTTGCTTTAAGCCATCGTTAAATATCTGCATGCCAAATTTCTGCACGGCCAGTCGCATTACATAATCCTGGAAAGCTTTTATTAACCTGGATGCCAGTGCAATGCCAACGGCAATTAATAACCAGAACACCACTCCTTTTACCAACTCCGGTTCGGTCTTATCGCCGGGGTTAGTGGCATAATCATCAATTATCTTTCCGAATATCAGCGGATCCAATAACAGGAGTAACTGGGCAACACCGGCTAATACCAGTGACAGGATGATGAGTTTGCGATGCGGTTTCAGGTAGTTCCAGAGTATTTTCAAACAAGTAGCATTTAGGTTAACGAATGTAATACTAATAAGATGGTTTTTAGGAAAGAAACTTGCTCTGCCTTAAGCGCCGCAATTTATACCAAACACAAAAAAGCCCCTTGCGGGGCTTTAGTTTAGTTTTCACAGTTCATTATTTATTAACCTCTTCCGGGTCTTTCGGATCTGCGGCCGCCACTACCTTCATTACCACCTGACCTGCCACCACCACGGTTCTGCATTTGTTGCTGGCGTGGTGCTTCCTGCCTTGGACTACGCATTTGCTGCGAAGGTCTTTGTTCCATAGTCCGCTGCTGGCGGGGCTGTACAGAAGGTTCCATTCTTCTTTGTGTTTGGGGACGTTCAAAATTAGTACGTTCCCTGTTCCTGTTATTATCCGGCATGGTTTCCATCCAGCGCTGAGGCTGCCTTGGTTCTGCGTTACCCGGTTGCCTGTTATTGTTAGGTTCATAACGGCGGGTGGGCAGGTTATTGCCATTGGCCGCACGGTTTTCGCTATTCCTGTTTGTGGCTTCTGCATCTCTTGTACGCCTGTCACGGATTACATTATTATCATTTATCCTGTCAACTCTCCTGTCCGCATTGTTACGGTTATTAAACCTGTCAGCGGCAGTACGGTCATTATTATTAGTCCTCTCGTTACGATCAAGGGTCCGGCTATTACGGTTGTCGTTGTTACGGTCATTTACGCGGCCATTATTGTTATTCATGGTGCGGTTACGGTTGCTTGCATTCTCCCTGTCATAACGTTCAACATTACGGGGTGCAATACGGTTACGGTCATTATTCTGCTGGATACTTGGCCGGTACACATTGATACGGTTACCACGTACTTCATTACGACCGGGACGGTTCACCTCGTTGAACCTTACCGAACGGATACGGCCGGTATAACGTTCTGCATCATTACGCCTCGGACCATTATTAATAAAGTAGTTATTATTAACACGGGTACGGTTGTTTATGTTAATGATGGTTGTATTGTTAATGATCGTGGTATTACGGCTACGTGGTAAGCAATAGTCATAAATACGTGGCGATGCAATATACCTACGGGGAGCAAAACTCCAGTAGTTGATCGGCGGGTTATAACTGGAAAAACCTATGCTGATGCTAAAGCCGGGGCGAATAGGTGCCCAGCCATAATAATCGCCACCATCACGCCAGGCTACCCAGGCCGGCGACCACTCATAACCCGGTATGAACGGCTATATCGCCTCCTTTTCTTTCCCAGTCAACTGCTATGAACAGTAAATGACAGGTGGTCTGGGAACGATTGAGTAGGATGGATTTTATGGTTTCATAGGAGAAAGCGGTATCCAGATTGGCCCCGAAAGGCACTACTTTAACTTTGTCCGGGTTAGCATTATAATCCCGGATGGCTGATTGTGCCGCCCAGTCTGAAGAGTAAATTGCAAGGGCGGCAGAATCTAAGGCCTGTTGTTCAAGCATATTTCCATTGCGGGTAGCTTCTTTCGATAAATTGGAATAGGCGGCATAAAAGCCCAGCATACCTGCAAAGGTGGCATCTGTATAAAAAACTTTTGGTTTTTTAGTTTCCAATAAGGCAATCGGGATTGACCCTGGTGAAAACAACAGGTCGGTATGGTAATTTAATCGACGAGCGATCTGCCTGGCGTAAGCTTTTATCACATGGGGCGATCTATCCAGGGGGAATCCCTGTTGTACTATTTTTCTATAATAAATAGCTTTTAGAAACAATGCAGGACTTATTTTACGTTCCAGTTTGCCTAAAAATTCCAGCTCATTTTCCTGTTTTAGCAATGATTGGGCAATATAGTAACCCAATCCAGACCAGTTGGAAAGTTCATTTGCATCGTAGGTAGTGATATAAGTAATCTTCATGTGTTCAGTAGCTATTTGTTCAGTTCTGCGTGAATGGCTTTTAATAAGGAGCGGTTATCCAAGGCATCTCCGCGGATTTGCCAGATCATCAGTCCACCTGCTTTTTGTTCAACCGCAAAAGCCGTTTTCTGCCTGATCGTAGCAATGCCATTGTAAAATAAGGTGCCGCCGTCTTCCAGTTTTAGTTCGTCGGTGGATTCAGCGCCCGGATAAGCGCTTACAATAGCCCTGTAGGTCATACTTTCCGGCGCATTTGTACCAAATCCATAGCCGTAAAAAGGTAGTCCTATAAACAGTTTATGGGATGGAATACCACGGTTTTTGTGGAAATAAAGAAAATCTGTTGCTGCCATCTCAAACGGTGCATGCTGACCCGGCTTATCGGGTCGCCAGGGCCCTGTTTTGTCATAGGACATAATATTCAGGAAATCATAAAGGGCGAGGGTTTCATTACTGATCTGATCGGCATTCCACCGGGCTACTGCTGCTGATATTAATTTTTTTGATTCTTTTACGGCGGCAGCCAGCTCTTTTACAAAAGGCCCATAGTCGGCATTGATTAGCTCATTTTCAAGGTCAATGTCCACGCCATCAAAATTGTATTTTACCAAAAAAGAACAAATGTTTCGAATAAACGCCGCTCGGTTAGCCGGTTGAATTAGGGTAGCCAGTTGTGCCGGCGCGCTGCCACCGCCTATGGAGAAAAATATACGGACCTTTTTTTGCCGGACTTCGTTCACGAAATCAGAAAGACCGGGATAATCTGTAAACTTTCCATCCTGGTCGGGGTTTACAAAAGCCAGGTTCAAATCCGTTAGCAAGGGTAACTGGTCCGAAATATCCCGGATCAGCCAGTTTGCGGAACTGTGGTAATAACCAAGGATCCGCATTTTTTTTTCTTCCCTGGCTGGCACTTCAGCGCTTCTACTTCCTTTACAGGCCCATAAACTAAACAGGCTTAGTATATAAATTAATATCGGTTTCAATGACATCTAGTTTGAAATGTACGGGAATCTTGTAAAATAACGATACAAGCTTATATTTAGTGAAACAAGTATAAAGTATTCATGTCAACATCGTCTCTGCCTGCTGGTAATCGCCGGAAATTTATAGGTACCCTTACCCGTTTAACCGCATTGGGAGCTATCGGTTTTTCTCCTTTTGACAGTAAGGCTGCCCCATTAAGAAATCAGGGGAACAGTTTTGCCGCAGGTCCCTATCTGCAGGTGGTAAGTTCCACCAGCATGAGTATTCGATGGATCACAGAAGTTCCCTCTTACAGCTGGGTAGAATACGGTGAAACGGCAGAGCTGGGAAAAAAGGCGCATGCGGTTACCGATGGTTTGGTCGATGCCTATAACCGCGTACATGAAATTATTCTAGAAGACCTGGAGCCGGGCAAAACCTATTGGTACCGGATCGTATCCAAAGCTATCCTTGATTTTCAGCCCTATAAACTGGTGTATGGAGAACAGCTTAACAGTGACGTATATACGCTTTCAACCCTGCCAACACATAGCCGGGAGCTTAATTGGCTTGTTTTAAACGATATTCATGATCAGCCCAAATCCTTTGACGACCTGATTCGCCTAAACGGAAAAGATCCCTATGACTTTGTATTTCTTAATGGAGATATGTTCGATTACCAGACCGATGAAAAACAGATCATGGAGCATTTGCTGATTCCCTGCTCCAGCAGCTTTGCTACTCAAAAACCTTTTCTATTTGTACGGGGTAATCATGAAACAAGAGGAAAATACGCCAGGCAGTTAAAGGATTATTTTACCAATCCGGGTGGACAGTTTTTCAGCATAAACTGCGGACCTGTATTTGTTCTTGCATTAGATACCGGAGAGGATAAACCAGATAAGGAAGAGGTTTATGCAGGAATTGTTGATTTTGACCAGTACCGACGCAGGCAGGCAATATGGCTCGAAAAACAATTGCAAAGCCGGGCCGCCCGAAAAGCCCGGTTCAGGGTTGTAATGATGCATATTCCCACTTTTTATTCCGGCGACTGGCACGGCACCCTGCATTGCAGGGAACTATTTTCTCCCTTGTTTGATAAGTATAAAGTAGACCTCGTAATAGCCGGCCATACGCATAAATATGGCATACATCCTCCTGTAAAAGGCCAGCACAATTACCCGATCGTTATTGGCGGAGGGCCCAAAGAAGGAAAGCGGACGCTGATAAAAGTAAGGGCTACCGAAGAGGCACTAAACCTGCAGATGCTGCGTGACGACGGGGAGCAGGTGGGCACCTATACAATCAACTGAGTGGTGTAGCTTTATGCTCAAAACTTTACCATGCAGGTAGCTATAATTGGGGCCGGGATTGGCGGCCTTACAACGGCACTGGCGCTGCAAAAAGCCGGAATTGAGGTAATCGTTTACGAAGCTGCCCCTGCTATTAAATCGGTAGGCGCGGGTATTATACTCGCAATTAATGCATTGCAGGTAATGCGCCAGTTGGGTTTATATGAACAGATAGCGCAGCAGGGAAACAGGATGGATACCATGACCATTGCAAAAGCTGATTTTTCTCCTCTGACTATTGTTCCCTTAACCAGGTTCTCCAAGCAGTTTGGATTACAGAATTATGCCATTCATCGCGCTGATTTACACGCCCTGCTGGCTGGCGCAATCGGGTATGAGCATATCTGTTTGAATAAACGACTCAAAGCAATCGGAAGGTCTGGCCATGGGTATGCCTTGCAATTTGAAGATGATAGTTTGGTAGAAGCCCCTTTTGTAATTGCTGCAGATGGTATTCATTCTACTATCCGGCAACAACTCTTTGCAGAAAATAGGATCCGGTCGGCTGAGCAGGTTTGCTGGCGTGGTTTGGTAGCATTTAGTCTGCCGGAACACTATCGGCAGGATGCATTGGAAGCTTGGGGCAAGGGTACCCGGTTTGGTATGGCGGCCATTGGAAAGGGTATCGTCTACTGGTACCTGGTAGTGGATGCAGCCCTGGATCAACCAGGAATTCCATTGACAGATTTTGTAAGAGATTTTCACCCCCTGGCCAGTTCTATAATAGAGGCGAGCCCGAAAGAAAAAATATTCAAAAGCCTGCTGACCGATTTATTGCCCGTGCAGGAATGGAATAAAGAGCGAATATGTCTTTTGGGAGATGCGGCACATGCAACTACCCCCAACCTGGGACAGGGTGCCTGCCAGGCAATCGAAGATGCTTATGTTTTGGGTGAGCTGGCAAAAAAATATCCACTCGAAGAGGTTTTTCATTTGTACCCGCAGATCCGGCGTGCAAAAGCGCATACCATTGTGCGGAGGTCCTGGACATTGGGCAAAGCTGCCCACCTCACCAACCCCGTTGCGATCGGTATCCGGAATGCGGTCTTTAAATACCTGACCCCTTCCTTTATAATGATGCGGCAGCTTTCTCAATTGTTTAGCCTGGATAAGGTAGAATAGCTGTGCAAGCCGATAAGCAAATAAAAATTAGTAAATAGTGCTAAATATTTATTGAAAAACAATAAATATTCCTATTTTTGTGAGCGTTAGATACTTTAAAACAATTTGTCATGACAATAACCACCAAGCATTTATTACTGGTACTGCAGGTGCTGTCCTGGATCATTTTTATTGGAGTAAGTATTGAAGCCGGCGGCTTTCTGTTCAACACCATTTATACCTTCTTTATACCTGAAATGGAGGCCCGCTTTTACTGGAGCCATATTGACTTATCGGCTTTATTTCGGTTTGATCGGGGGTATTTCTTGGTAATAACCGGCTTAATGAGCATTGTAGCGGTTCTCAAAGCAACCCTATTTTATGCTATCCTTAAAATGTTACACGAGCAGAAGCTGGATCTGCAGCAACCTTTTACCCCGAAAATCGGAAAGCTGATCTTTGGTATGTCCTACCTGGCCCTGGGCATTGGCCTATTTGCCCATTGGGGTGAACGGTATACCACCTGGCTGATCGGCAGGGGCATACAAATGCCGGAATTGCATCACCTGCGGCTGGCGGGTGCGGATGTTTGGTTGTTTATGGGGGTTGTATTATTTGTAATAGCACTGATTTTTAAAAGAGGAATAGAGCTACAGACAGATAGCGAGTTAACTGTGTAATAAGGCTGCGAGTGTAAAAATTATACATTTTTAATAACCTGGTTACTAGTTGTAAGGTACCGGAATACCCGCTTGTGGATACAGTGGAATACAGGGGGTAAGGTGCTGCAGGAACTCTTTTTTTCACCATTTAATAACAGATAAATGAAAAAGCGAAGTAAAACTTTGCAGGGGATTTTTATTGCCCTGCCTGTACTGGTTTCTTTTTTACTGATGGCTGGTTGTAATGCCCAGTCGCCCAAAAATGCGGCCGGGAAAGATTTGCATACAGCCGTTCTACAGGGCGATAAAAAATCGGTACAGCAGCATATAAAAGCTGGTGCTGCGTTGAATGAAAAAGACCCGGTAGGCGGATCCAGTCCGCTGATAGTAGCCGCTCTTTTCGGAAGAACTGAAATTGCCGCTATGCTGTTAGAAGCCGGGGCGGCCATTGATCAGCAGAACAACGATGGTTCCACGGCCTTACACACAGCAGCATTTTTTTGCAGGAAGGAAATTGTTGCCCTGTTGCTGAAAAAAAAGGCGGATAAGACAATAAAAAATAACTATGGTCAGCGACCTATTGATACGGTAACCGGTTCCTTTGAATCGGTACAGCCAATTTACGAAAGCCTGGGTAAAATGCTTGCTCCTCTTGGGCTTCAGGTCGATTTGCAACTGCTTAAAAATACCCGCCCTGTTATTGTACAATTACTCCGCTAATACCTGAAATATGGCTAAACAGTTGGTTGTAGAGCGCCGGTATGACCTGGATTGGTTACGGGTCTGCTCCATCGGGTTGTTATTGGTTTATCATGCTGCCATTGCTTTTCAGCCATGGGGCCGTTTCCTGGGCTTTATTACCAGTGATCAAAGCTGGGAAGCAGTTTGGGTACCCATGACAATGCTCAATATTTGGCGAATTCCCTTGCTGTTTTTTGTTGCCGGGATGGCAGTGTATTATGCCATCTGCCGGCGAAGCTGGAAGGCATTTCTGGCAGAACGTTGCCGACGCATAGTACTGCCTTACTGCACGGGTATTTTTCTGGTTGTTCCGCTACAGTGTTTCCTGGTGCAGCGGTATTATGGGATCGCATTAGAATACCAGGCACAGCCTGCACATTGTTGGTTTCTGGGAAATCTATTGGTGTATATGTTGCTGCTGTTGCCAATATTTTATGGGATTAAAAAAAAGGCTATTGCTGACCGTATTCAGGCGCTCAACACCCGATTTAACAGGTGGCTATTTATTTTGGCCATGCTGTTAGTAGTTTGGATTGAAATAGAATGGATCAATCCCCCGATTTTTGAACTGTACGCCTTCACCACGCACGGGTTTTTCCTGGGGTTTCTGGCATTTGTTTTCGGCTACATAATGGGGCTTATCGGAATTCCACTTTGGCAGGATTTGAGTAAAGCCTGGTGGCTTATTTTACTACTGGCGTTCTGTTTATATAGTAACCGGGTGCAGCATTTTCCGGGGAAAATCGGGCCGCTGTTTTGGGCACTGGAATCCTTCAGTTGGATACTTGCCTTATTGGGTGTGGGTTATCGGTACCTAAACAGGCCGGGTAAGCACCTCGCTTATCTGGGAAAAGCCGCCTTACCGGTATATATAATACATCTGTTTATGCAATTTTTAGCCTCTATACTGGTATTGTCGCTACCCCTGGCTTCCTGGCTACAGTATTTGCTGGTGGTAGTGCTGACTGCTTCGTTTAGTCTTGGCTGTTATGAATACCTAATCAGGCGGTTTGCTTTTACCCGACTGCTTTTCGGTGTCAACTCAAAAAACTGAATTATATTGAGGAATATTAATTATCCTTCAATATGACCAGATTTTATAGTGTCCTGTATTGTCTTTTATTTCTTACCGTTCGTTCAAGCGTAGTTGCCCAACCTGCGCAGCAACTGGTTACTGTACTTGTTGCACCGGATCATACGAATTGGGAATATCGTTTAGGCGAAAAAGTGAAATTTACTGTTACAGTAGTAGAAGCTGGTAACCTGGTGAAGGATGCCCGTATTTATTATGAAGTCGGACCTGAAAAAATAGCCCCCGTATTAGTGGATTCGGCCCTGCTGAAAAATGGCCAGTTCGTAATTGAGGCAGGCACCCTAAAAACACCTGGTTTTATGCGTTGTGTGGTACTGGTAAAGCGGGGTGGAAGAACTTATCGGGGACTTGCAACGGCCGGGTTTGCAACGGCCGCTATTCAACCAACGGTAGACCTGCCGGCTGATTTTTCCGGATTTTGGACCGCGGCAAAAGAAGAGTTGGCAAAAATTCCGATGGAGCCTAAACTGGTGCTTTTACCGGAACGAAGCACAGAAAAAGTAAGTGTATACCATGTAAGTGTGCGCAATATCAATAACTCTAAACTGTATGGAATATTATGTGTGCCGAAAGCGCCGGGTAAATACCCTGCCTTATTGCGGGTGCCGGGTGCAGGCATCCGTTCTTACCGGGGAGATATTGCTACCGCTGAAAAAGGAATTATTACCCTGGAAATTGGTATTCATGGTATACCGGTAAACCTGGATGAAGAAGTCTATTATAACCTGGCTGCGGGTGCTTTAAACGGGTATCCGGCTATTGGGATGGATGATAAAAACAGGTTTTATTATAAACGCGTTTACCTGGGTTGTGTAAGGGCCAATGACCTGCTCTGCTCTCTGCCTGAATACGATGGGCAAAATCTGGGTGTAAACGGAGGTAGCCAGGGAGGTGCTCTTTCTATTGTTACCGCCGCACTGGATAACCGCGTAAAATACCTGGCAGCTTTGTATCCTGCACTGAGCGATGTTACTGGTTATCTGAAAGGCAGGGCAGGGGGGTGGCCACATTATTTTGATGCCAACAATACGAGTTACAACAATACCCGCGAAAAGCTTCAAACCATCGCTTATTACGATGTGGTGAACTTTGCGCGCAACCTCAAAGTTCCGGGGTATTATGCCTGGGGATTCAATGATGAGGTTTGTCCGCCCACCTCCATGTATGCTGCTTACAACGTGATCACTGCGCCAAAAGAATTGGAACTCTTCCTGGAAAGTGGTCACTGGACTTTCCCCGAAGAAAGAGATCAGTTTAGTGATTGGATGCTGCAAAAACTCCTGAAATAATTCAGACCCTTAGTGAACCCCGGAATCCACGGGCTGCATAATAGGATTCGGCACCGTTATGGTAGATGAAGACCCTGTCAAAACGCCGGTCGCCAAAAATAGCGCCTCCCAGCTTTCGAAGGGCTGGAGGGGTTTTTAACCAGCTTGATGTCTTCAGGTCAAAACGTCCTACTTGCTGAAGCAGTTGATATTCCTCTTCGGTTAGTAAGTCTATGCCCATTTCGGCAGCATTGTTTAGGGCACTGTCGGCTGGTTTATTGGCTTTTCTTGCTTCCAGGGCCTCTTCATCATAACAGAAGCTCCTTCTGCCGGCGGGCGATTCTGGTGAGCAATCAAAGAACAGGTATTCTCCCGTTGTTTGATTCATTGAAACCACATCTGGTTCGCCCCCGGATGCTTCCATTTGTTGCAAGGACCAAAGTTTAGCCGGTTGCGCTTCCAGCTTGGCCTGGATCTTTGTCCATTCCAATCCCTCATGGCGCACCATGTTTTTCTCAAACCTGTTTTTTAGCACAGCAAGCAGTTTTTTTTGCTCTTCTGCGGATAGTTTCTTTTTAACGTTGGCAGACTTGCTCATGGGTTATATTGTTTATATGGTTGCTGGTTGAGTTTTGATAAAGCCTAGGGGGCAAAAATTGCCTCTAACTGATCATGTGCCCGGTTAATTCCCCATTCAAATGGCATTTCTAGCAGTTGATCTCTCATGGCCACCGATCTATATACTACCTGCATGATTAATTTGGAGCGTTCAGCAGATAATGCTTCAAATTCCAAAAATTCCAGTTGCACATCAAAGGACGTATTTTCCATTTTAAACGTACGGGTAATCTTTTTACCGGGTTCAAATTCATGAATGGTGCCACTGAAAATATGAACCTTACCTGTGGGGTCGGTTGTTTCAAACTGGTAAGATCCATGTGTACGGTTCTCCAGTTTAATTACCCGGGTGTTCATCCATTGTTCCAGCAGTTCCGGCTCCTGGTAGGCTTTAAATACTAAATCAACCGCCAAATCAAACTCCCTTATTATAAACAGTTCCTGTTTCCCGGGTGCTGCCTGAATCTTTGTTTTATAGTCCATGCTGGTTTATTTAGGGGTCCTGTATTTTTTCATAATCGACTCAAGTTTATTAAAACGCACTTCCCATAAAACACGGAAAGGTTCCAGGAAATCGGCCACTTCTTTCATTTTTCCCGGGTTGAAATGATAGTAGATTTCACGGCCCTGTGGTTCCTGCTCTATTAACTCACATTCTGTAAGGATTTGCAGGTGCCTGGAAATAGTAGGGCGTGCTGTGTCGAAATTCGCTGCAATGGCACCCGCGGTCATTGATTGGGTGGCAATCAGTAAGAGGATGGCCCTCCTTGTTGGGTCCGCAATTGCCTGGAATACATCCCTCCTGAGATTCATTATGTAGTTATTTGACTACAAATATATATGTAGCTATTTGACTACGCAAAATTTATTTTTCAGAATCGATTATATTCGGATAGTTAAAAACAAATGGTAGAACCAGGAATAGACCAGGCAGGCCGTTTTTCATCGGAACTGAAACAGCTTCGATGGGGGCTGGTTACCAATGACGTGGCTTTAACTTCAGCGGGCAAACAAAGCCGATTGCACTTGCAGGAAGAAGGTTTTAACCTCGTCCGCTTATTTTCACCCGAACACGGCTTACTGGCTACCGGTGCCGATGGAGCAAGGCAACCCGATGGAGTGGATAACCTCACCCATCTTCCCATTACAAGTTTATACGGTCAAAAGATGGCACCTGTTGCCAATGACCTGGCCGACCTTGACGGGGTATTGTTTGATATTCCTGATGTCGGCTGTCGTTTTTATACCTATTTGTGGACCTTAACCCTGGTAATGGAAGTGTGTGCCCGGGAGCAAAAAAAACTGCTGGTACTGGATCGGCCCAACCCAATTGGCGGAGACCTGAATCTTGCTGAAGGCCCCTGGCTCGATGAAAAACTTTGTAGTTCTTTTATCGGGCGATGGTCAATTCCTGTACGGCATTCCTGTACACTCGGTGAGCTGGCGCTTTATTTTGCTGCAAAGCGCCTGCCCGAACTTGCCCTGGAAATAGTGCCGGTAAATGGTTGGAGTCGGAAACTAATGCCTGCTGCAGCAGGGTGGTTGTTCCATCCTACATCGCCGGCAATACGGGATATTGAAACGGCTCTTCTCTACCCGGGCACCGGCTTACTGGAAGGGGTGTTTGTCAATGAAGGAAGAGGTACGGATCGCCCGTTTACCAAATTGGGCGCACCCTGGCTGCAAGGAACCATGCTGGCTGATGCCTTCAATTCAGCTGCTTTGCCGGGTGTGTATGCTAAGCCGGTGGCCTATACGCCGGAGGAAGGGGTATATGAACAGCAAAATTGTGGTGGTATTCAATTGCAGGTTATTAAGGAGGAAATTTTTCGCCCGGTACAGACAGGTATAGCTATTATCCGCTTGTTGCACCAGTTGTTTCCACTTCAGTTTAAAGAGCGGCAGTATTACACCGCCGCAAATCCTTCAGGAAGCCGGCATCTTGATAAATTATTAGGGATTCCGCATGCCTATCAGCAGCTTATCAGCGGAAACCCGGTAAACCTGGCAATTGAAGAAGCCTGGCAGGAACGTATCCAACCTTATTTGCTCTATTCCTGATTACAGTTCTTTAGGACCGGTTATTCGAGCCTGAATTCTTTGAAAACAGCCCATGCGCCGCTAGCTCCCCAAATATGCAGACCAGGGCGCGGACTACGATCCCATTGCGGAAGAAAATCAGCGGAAACTGCTTGCTGAACAATCAGTTCCTGCCAGCTGTCCACACCGGTTTTATAATAAAAACGGCAGGTATGATTGGTATCCACTACCAGTTTCAGTTCGCATATCCCTTCATATTGTAGCTGGGCTGTTTGCAGCACGCTGCGCTTACTTTCAGCTACTTTCCAAACCTGTACCTGGTTGCCTATGATACCGATACCCAGTGCTGCGCCTGCATCGCCGTAATATACAAGTCCTTGTAAGGCCGTTGTTTTCGCGGCAAGTTTTGTGTAAAGGCTAAAATCGGCGGTAGCAGGACGCACGGTTAACACAATGCCCGTTTGATTACCTGGAGTAACGGTTCCGCCTAAGCGTAATTCTCCCTTGGTTTGCTGAATATACGGATTACTTTGCCGCCAATCCCACTGCCAATACAAGCCCGGTTTATCGCCCCTGAAAAAATCCTGCAGGGGCGCTCGGGTTGCCCCTGCCGAACTGGTTACGGCTTGTTCAAAACGGGGCCAGCCAGTTGGCTCCGGCCAGGAAAGCTTGGCTAACAAGGCCTGCCTGCCGGTATATACGGAAGATTCTTTGTGGTAGGCATGGTACAGGTAATAGTATGCACCTTTTTTATCAAGAATAAAGGTTCCGTGTCCGGAACATTTCCAGGTTGGGTTTTCCTGCAGAACAGGGTTTTTGTCGTAACGTTCGTAGGGACCTCGGAAATTCTTTGCGCGGGCCACCCGTACATTGTAATCACAGTGTATTCCGCAGCAGCTACCTGCTGAGTAAAACAGGTAATAATACCCGTCTTTTTGAATGAAACTTTGGCCTTCCAGGCCAATGCCGGTTTCGTCTTTCAGAAGACTGAAAACTTCTCCTTCCGTTGTAAGTCCATCGGCCGATAGTTTTTTAGCGAGTAATTCAATGGGTCGTTTATCCAACCCATAGGCTTTGAAACTAATATAACGGTGGCCCTTGTCTTCCACGATGAAGGCATCTATGGCTTCCTTGCCAAAATCGAGCAGGATGCCTTTATCAATGAAACCCCGGTCGGGGTAATCAGACACGGCAACGCCGATACAGGAAACAAGGTCCTTTTTTCTTCGGGCCGTGTAATAGATATAATAGCGCCCATTCATAAAATAATATTCAGGGGCCCAGAAAGAACCAATTGTCCAGTCAGGTGCCTTGTCAAAAACATATCCAACCTGTTCCCATTGCTCCAGGTTACCCGACCGGTAAATGGGAAAATGAGGGGCCCATTCAGAGGACGTACCTACTGCATAATAGAATTTTCCGTCGCTGATAACAGAAGGATCGGCAAAATCACCCGGAATAACCGCGGAAATGGTTTGTTGTGCTTTTGCAGGTAAGCAGGTAATCAACAAGAGGAAAAAAAATGGTAGCAAGCTGTTTTTCATGAAAGCAATAATAAAACATTCCGCAGAGTTTGTTGGCGCGCAGTAGAACAATTGGTAGTCATTTTACTCATTAAACGGTGTTATTCGTTGAATGCGTACGGCATTCAGGATAGCAAGTAATGCAACCCCCACATCAGCAAATACAGCTTCCCACATCGTAGCCAGTCCACCTGCGCCAAGTAGCAAAACGATGCCTTTTACAACAAATGCGAGTGTGATATTTTGCCAAACGATTTTTTTGGTTCTTTTACCGATACTGATAGCAATAGGTATTTTCGATGGTTTATCGTCCTGGATAACAATATCTGCTGTTTCAATAGTGGCATCACTTCCAAGCCCGCCCATGGCAATGCCCACGTCGCTTAAGGCCACAACAGGGGCATCGTTGACCCCGTCTCCCACAAAGGCAACTATTTCGTTCTGTGCTTTTAATTGCTTTACCTTGTTTACTTTGTCTTCCGGCAACAGATCTCCGTAGGCCTGGTCAATACCTAATTGGGAGGCTACATATTTTACCACGGTGGATTTATCTCCACTTAACATGGTAAGTTTCACGTTCAGCGCATGCAACTGTTCAATCGTCTTCCTGGCGTCTTCCTTAATGCGGTCTGCAATGGTAATATAACCTGCAAAAACCCCCTCAACAGCCACTGCAATGCTGGTGTAAACGATGGAGCCGGGGTCTATATCATAACCTATGCCGAACTTGTCCAGGAGTTTGAAATTACCCACTAATAGTTCCTTCCCGTTTACGGTACCCTTTAAACCATGCCCGGCTATTTCCGCTACATTTTCCAGTTGTATGGTTGTATCAATTTTTCCCACATAGGAATGAATGGCTGTAGCTACGGGATGGGTACTCTGACTTTCCAGTGCATTAACAAGCTTAAGGGTCTGCTGCTTATCAAAAGCTGGGTGAAAAACCACTTCCTCTACTGTAAACACGCCTTCGGTAAGCGTGCCTGTTTTATCCATAACAACCTGTTGGGTAGCCGCCATCGTATCCAGAAAATTACTCCCCTTAATTAAAATTCCATTTCGGCTGGCTGCTCCGATTCCACCGAAATAACCAAGCGGAATAGAAATGACGAGGGCGCAAGGGCAGGAGATTACCAGGAATATCAAGGCCCTGTAAAGCCAGTTATTAAAGATGTAATGGTGCACGAAGAAGTAGGGGAGCAGGCAAATGCCGATTGCCAAGAAAACTACGATGGGTGTATATATTTTTGCAAATTTCCTTATAAAAAGTTCGGTCGGTGCTTTTTGAGCAGCAGCGTTTTGTACTAATTCAAGGATTTTGCTAAGCTTGCTATCAGAATAAGCGGTCGTTACCTGAACGCGGGCAACGGTATTCAGGTTAATCATACCTGCTAAAACTGTTTCGCCCTTATTTTTTGTATCGGGTGTGCTTTCGCCCGTCAAAGCTGCTGTATTAAAGGAGGCATTTTCTGTTAATAGCTCTCCATCGAGTCCTAATTTTTCGCCCGGTTTTAATAGAATAATATCGCCGATCCTGGCATCGGCTGCTTTAATAGTACTTGCTTTATTATCTCTTACAAGGGTAACTTCATCGGGTCGTTGATCTAACAACGCTTTAATATTTGTTTTTGCCCTTGATACGGCAAGTGTCTGGAAAACTTCCCCAACAGAATAGAACAGCATTACGGCTACTGCTTCGGGATATTCTCCAATGAAAAATGCGCCGATGGTGGCAATACTCATGAGCAAAAATTCGGAAAACAGCTCTCCGTTTGTGATGCTTTTTACGGCGTCAATAATAACGGTTAAGCCAACGATGCCATAGGCTACAATGTACCAGGCAAATCGGAATAAACCCTTAAACCAATCCTGGGGTAACCAGTTGTCAAATGTGATGGCAGCTAACAAAAGCAACAGTGAAATGATCGGCGGAAGAAACATCCTGAGTGGTCCGCTTTCCATAGCACTATGGTCATGTCCATCGTTGTTGGTATGTTTTTCCCTGACCAGTGCTGCCGCGCCGGCATTGGTATAAACTTTATCTGTTTGCGTACAGCAAAGCTGCTTTCCCTCTGCACTGTAGGTATGTTTATGTTCCATAGTTTTTAGTTTAACAGGTAGGATGTCGTTTATTGGGGGTGTTTCTAATGTCCATGGCCATCTTCCTCCGAACTATTCATTTTTGCTAATACAAAAAATGCGCCTTTTGTAACGATGCGTGATTCCGGGGCAACGGGTTTTAGCAGTGTTATCTGCGTGTAGCCTACTTCAGAAACCCCTTTGGCTACCGGTATTTTTTGAAACCGCATTTCTTTTTCGGTTTGACCAGGTTCATCCGATACGATGAAAATAAAGTCCTGTCCCTGGGAATTCACAATAGCATCATTGGGAACGGCTGGCGTAGCCACTTTATCCAAGCTAATGAGGGCGGTGATAGACATGCCGTCTATCAGACCGGTTTTATCGCCTTTAACGCGTGCATGTACGCTAATAGCTTTGCTTTCGTCTTCGAAAGATGACCCAAGGGAAAAAATTTCTGCGTCGTATTCTTTACCCGGATTATTGGTTAGGGTAAAATGGATGGGTTGGTTATTTCGTATTTTGGGAAGATCCTTTTCATAGACAAATAAATCGAGGTGAAGCTGGCTGTTGTCAACAATTTCTGCTACCGGTGTGTTCAGGTCGACATAACTGCCCATTTTAATCGAAACACTGCTAACAACCCCCTGGATAGGAGACCTGATCGATACGACCGCTATCAGTTTTCCGTTTGACAGTGAAGAGGGCGTTATGCCCATTAACTGAATCTGCTGTGCCAGGGCAAGTTTGCTGGTGGTAAGTGCGTTGAGATCTGCTGCTGCTTTTTGAAGATTTTTTAAGGCACCGGCATTCCCTTCCGACAGTTCTTTTTGGCGGTTTAATTCCTGTTCAGCCAGGATAATGCGAGGGGTTATCGACAGGTATTCTTCCTGCACGCGAATAAAATCGGGGTTGGCGATGGTGGCGATCAGTTGTCCTTTTTTTACGGTATTACCTGGCTGAATCAGTAATGACCTTACCACTCCGCTATACAGGCTGTTAATCAGGGCCTTGTTTTGATTAGGTACCCGCAGGCTGCCATTTGCCCGAACGAAATTTGTAAGCTCCTTTTGTTCGATAAAACCTGTTTCAAGCCCGATGCTTTTTATTTGTGCCGCTGTAAAGTGGACCGTGTTGGGCTCTTCTACGGGTTCTTCCGGAGCGTTCTTGTGTGAAACGGATTGGTTATTTTGGCAGCCCTGCAATATCAATAGAAGGCCTATTAAGGGATAGGTGAACAGGATTTTTTTAAATAAGCGCATGGTGTAAATTTTATTGTTGGCTATAGTAGGAGAATTGGATAACTGACTGATTAAACGCATTCAGGCTTTCAAGGTAATTCCGTTGTATATCGATGGCCTGGGTCAGGAATTGGGAGAGTTCGGCAAAGCTGATTTCACCGGCACGGTAGGCGAGTGATGCTGCCTTAATTATTTCGTTGGCCTGGCGTAAACCGGAAGATTCGTAAAATGAAAGCAGGGCTTTATTTTTTTCTACATCTTTTCGGGCCTGTATCCAACCGGTAGAGAAGAGCTGGCGCTGGTAGGCATATTGTTGTTCCCTTAGGGCTGTTTCTGCCTGGGCCACGGCAATTTTTTTCCTGGTTGCGCCGGCTCTGAAGAGGGGAAAAGAGGCTACTACAGAAAAGCCGGTAAAGGGGTTGCTTAGTCCATATAACCGTTGGCTAAAGAAACGGCCCGAAAATTCAGGTCGGTTTTCATTTCGCACCACCTGTGTACTGGCATTGGCAATGGCAATTTGTTGTAATTGCAGGGCAAGTACAGGGTGTGCAGAATCTGGAGGCGATTCGGTATAGGTTAATTTATCCAATGCACGGTTTTCTGATAAATAGGGTACCGTTGTATTTACCAGCTGCATCAACTGATGTTGTTGCATACTGATCTCCTGGTTGGTTTGGGTGATGAGGGCCTGCAGTTCGCGCAGTCGAACATCTGCGGCAATACTATCCAAGCCGGGACTATCGCCTGTTTTTACTTTGAGCACTGCGGCGGCGCTAAGAGACCGGTAGATGCTATCCAGCCGATGGTAGAGCTTTTGTTTTTCTTCCAGGTACCAGAGCTGGTAATAAACGGATCGGATCGTTTTTTTCAGTTCCGCATCCAATACCGCAGTCGTGCTCCTGAAATAATTGACTTGTTCGCCGAATAGTTTTTTTTGAGCACGGTATAAACCTGGCCAGGCAATGCCCTGTGAAATACCGATTTTAAGAATGCCCTTTTGGTCGCTGGGGCGCTGGTCTTCGTTTTCTACAAATACCCCTGTTTTAGGAAGTGCCCCGGCTGTAGCAACCAAGGTCTGTTCCTTACGTATTTGGAGGTTATTGATATCGTATTGCAGGTTCTGCCTGGTTGAGTCCAGCAGTTCCTGGATATTGATGCGGGTGCCCGCTGGTGGTTGTGCCGAAGTGTATAGGGAACTGAACAGAAGAGCCGTTAGTAACAGGGTCGGGGACACTGTTTTGGCAGGTCTTGTTCTTTTCCTGGTAAAACTGATATAGAGCAGTGGTAATACAAATAAAGTGAGAAAAGTAGCCGTTACAAGTCCTCCTATAACCACCGTGGCCAATGGCTTTTGCACTTCGGCACCTGAGCCGTTGGAAAGCGCCATGGGTATAAATCCCAGAGATGCTACCGTGGCGGTCATTAAAACTGGCCGTAAACGTGTTTTGGTGCCTTCGATTACCCGTTCGAATAGGTTTGTAATGCCTTCTTTTTCCAACTGGTTAAAGGTGCTGATAAGTACAATGCCGTTTAATACGGCAACGCCAAACAAGGCAATAAATCCTACACCGGCAGAAATGCTAAAGGGCATGTCTCTCCACAGTAAAGCAAACACGCCCCCGATGGCGCTCATGGGGATGGCGGTATAAATTAACAAGGCTTCTTTCATAGAGCGGAAGGTGATATACAGGAGCATAAATATGAGAGCTAGTGCAATGGGTACTGCTATTTGCAGCCGGGCCGACGCTTTCTGCAGGTTTTCGAAAGTGCCTCCGTAGGTATAATAGTAACCAGTCGGCAAGAGATTGGCATCCTGTAGCTTTTGTTGCAGTTCTTCTACAACGGATTCCACATCGCGGTTGTTGAGATTAAATCCAAGTACAATCCGGCGTTTTCCTGCTTCCCGGCTAATTTGTGCGGGTCCTTCCCGAAAGCTTACCGAGGCTACTTGTGACAGGGGGATTTGGCGATTGTCGGGTGTTGTTACGAATAAGTTGCTTACATCGTCTATGGATTGCCGATTGTTACTATCGAGCCGCACTACCAGGTCAAATTTCCGTTCATTCTCGAATACCACGCCGGCAGCCTGTCCGGCAAATGCCGTACTTATGGTACGGTTAATGTCATCGATATTCATTCCATACGCCGCAATTCTGGCCCGGTCGTAGGCAATGGTAATTTGCGGTAAACCGGTGGTTCGTTCTATCTGAGGTGCTGTGGTTCCTGTAACGGATTGAATTATTTTGCTGACTTTACCGGCCAGTGCGGCCAATGTATCGATGTTTTCGCCAACTATTTTTACGGCTACATCCTGCCGTATACCGGTCATTAATTCATTGAATCGCATTTGGATAGGTTGGTTCGCTTCAAAAAATACGCCCGGTATTTGTTCCAGTTTTTCCTGCATCCGTTCGGCTAGTTCATTGTAGTCTTTCGTAGTAGTCCACTCTTTCATAGGTTTAAGCACTACCATAAGATCAGATGCTTCCGGAGGCATGGGGTCGGTAGGTACTTCGGCAGATCCTGTTTTACCTACTACCATTTTTACTTCCGGGAAGGATTTGATAATCCGGCTTGCCTGCATAGAGGTTTCGATGCTTTGAGAAAGAGAACTGCCTTGAGGAAGTATGCAGTGAAATGCATAATCGCCTTCCCGCAACTGCGGTATAAATTCTCCGCCCATACGGGTAAATAATAGGAACGCGATCCCGAATAGCAGTACCGTAAAGCTGATAATTGCAGTCCTAAACCGAAATGTCTTTTTTAAGAGGGGTGTATAGATGCCCTGGAGTAGATCCATCATTTTATCGGAAATTGTACGCTTGGTTGGTAGATTTTTGGGGAGTACCAATGCCGACATCATTGGTATATAGGTCACTGATAAAATCAATGCACCCAGTAGGGCAAAGCTTACTGTTTGTGCCATAGGACGGAACATTTTTCCCTCAATTCCAACCAGGGTAAGGATGGGGATATAAACAATCATAATAATGATTTCTCCGAAAGCGGCGCTGTTTCGGATTTTTGAGGCAGATTGATAAACTTCTTGGTCCATTTGGGCCTGCGTTAACCGGCCGCCTGTTTTACGAAGTGCCAAATGGTGCAGGGTAACTTCCACCATTATCACAGCGCCGTCTACAATTAATCCGAAATCAATAGCTCCGAGGCTCATCAGGTTTGCGCTTACGCCAAAAGCCTGCATCATTCCCAGGGCAAACAACAGGGATAAGGGAATGGCAGAAGCTACAATAAGTCCGGCGCGCAGATTCCCCAGGAACAGGACCAATACAAAAACAACAATAAGCGCACCCTCCAGCAAATTGGTTTTTACGGTACTGATGGCCCGATCTACCAACTGGGTACGATCCAAATAAGGTTCAATGACAACATCATGGGGCAAGGAATTTTGGATGGTGCTAATTTTTTCTTTGACCTGCTTAACTACTGCTGCGCTGTTGGAGCCTTTAAGCATCATCACTATACCGCCTACTACCTCCTTTTCCCCATTGTAGGTAACGGCTCCGTACCGTATGGCGGAGCCGAACTGTACGGTGGCCAGGTCTTTAATCAGCACCGGAATACCGCTTACATTTTTGATAACCACATTTCTTATATCTTCCAGGGAGGAAACAAGACCAATGCCTCTGATAAAGTAAGCGTTGGGTTTTTTATCGATATAAGCGCCGCCTGTATTGGCATTGTTTTTTTCCAGGGCTGTAAAAACCTCGCTCATCGTAATATTCATGCCTTTTAGCCGGTCGGGGTTCAGGGCTACTTCGTACTGTTTCAGTAATCCGCCAAAACTGTTAACTTCTGCAATACCGGGGGTTCCGTATAATTGACGGGCAACTATCCAATCCTGCATAGTTCGGAGGTCCATGGCACTGTATTTATCTTCCGCGCCTTTTTTTGGATGCAGCACATATTGATACACTTCGCCCAGGCCTGTACTAACGGGTGCCAGTTCAGGCGTTCCGATTCCTTTCGGGATTTTTTCTACCGCTTCTTTCAGTTTTTCTCCGATTAACTGCCGGGCAAAGTAGATATCTACCTGGTCTGCAAATACAACGGTTATAACGGATAGGCCAAACCGAGAAATAGAACGCATTTCTTCCAGGTTTGGCAGGTTGGCCAGGCTTTGTTCAATCGGGTAAGTCACTAACTGCTCAGTTTCCTGTGCAGCCAGCGTGGGTGTACGGGTAATAATCTGAACCTGGTTATTGGTAATATCGGGTACAGCGTCTACCGGTAATTTACTGGCGCTCCAGAGACCCCAGATCAGCAAGGCAACTGTCATCATGCCTATGATGAGCTTGTTCTTGATCGAATAATGAATTATTTTATTCAGCATAGCTTAAGAATGTAAAGTAACAAGGTGGTAATATCGAAGTATAGCACCCACAGCACCTAATAGCAGGATAAATCCTAGTACTATCAGGATAGCTTTACGCAGTATTCGTATCCATACAGGATGTTTCGACTTCCTGGCGGAACGGTACAACGAAGCCTTGCGGGTTGCTGACTTTTTAGTTGTCATAACCTGCGAGATTTAAGCAAACAATAAAAATGCTAGTATTCCGCAAATGCGGTTAATAGTAGAAGATATCAGCCAACTAATTGGGGCGGCTGCCAGATTGGAGTAGCTATTTTGAGGGGAGCGCCCAGGTAATAGGCCATGTGTTCTATTGAAAAAGAAATTTTAGGCAGCTCAAGTTGCAGGGAAGCTGTGTTTATGCAAACAATGGAGCAGCAGGCGCACACGCATAGGGGAGAACAACTGTCTGCATGAGTGCCTTTTTCTTCCTGGTGGTTATCGGTTCCTGCATGAATGCTTATTGCTTTTAGATTCGTAGGCGTATGAAGATCAGCACATGGTCTTCCGATCAGCGCTAAAATTACCAACGACATTATGTAAGCAAATATTTTCACTGCTGGCAAAGGTAATCGGTTATTTAACCAGGACTAAATTTTTTAATTCAACGCTGTTGCAATTAGAATGCAGGGCTTTAGTTAGCAGTGCCATTTAGCCTGAGTTTTGCGGGAGAGCAGCCGAACTGTTTTTTGAAAATTTTATTAAAATGGCTGGCATCGTTAAAGCCGAGCTTCTCCGATATTTCATTTATATTATAACGGCTTTGTTTTAGCAGTTTTTCTGCAGCTTTCATTTTGTATTTTAAAACATGTTGCTGGATAGAAAGGCCGGTGTGTTTTTTTACATAAATACTAATATAGTTAACCGACATCAGGAATTCAGTGGCCATGGCTGATAGTTTCATTTTTTCTTTGTCCAGTGCATTGGTAGAAATATAGGAAAGCACTTGGTCTATTTTTTCGCCTTCCACCGATAGCCAGCTTTTCCGGCCGTTTGTTTTATTTATATTCCTGATAAGTATGGTCAACAGGGCAGAGAACAAATCGGCAATCACTTCCTCTTTGTAAAACCTGCTATGGGTAAATTCATTCAACAATAATCGGGCTAATTGAAAAACCTGTGCCTGTTCCTCTTTACAGTGTATAAGTGTTTCATAAATATGGCGTTTGCCCGATAAGGTCAACTTTACAGATTCTTTCCAGTTATGATTGGTGCGTATTGTTAATAAATCCAATAGAAATTGCTCGGTGTATTTCAGGTAAATGAATTTGGTTTTCTGCTCAATAGTAAATGCATGTTTATCGGCAGGCGTTAGTAAAAACACCGCTCCTTTTTGGTAATTGAAACTAACCCCGTTAAGCCGGTGTTTGCCTTTCCCTTTTTCGATAAAAATCAATTCGTAAAAATTATGGTTATGGTATCCATAGTCCCACTGCTCTTTCTCAAGAGTAAATACATTAAATGAACGAAAATTTATGATGCGATTCAATTCAATTGATTTTTACAAAAATAGAATAAATAGTTACTATTAATTATACTGCCTAAGGATCTACTTTTGAGTTATAAGTGTTTACTATGAAAGTCAGGTACCAGGTTTGTATGATGATGGTAACTATGCTGTTGTTACTGTCCTGTAAAAATGACAATCAGGATAAGAGGAGCGGGAATAAACCTACCCATCCGCACTGGCCAAATAATGCACAGTTGGTGATTTCAATTTCTATGCAGTTTGAAACAGGTGGTCAGCCAGCGGGGGCGGAAAGCCCCTTTTCCGGGAATCCGCTGCCGAAAGATGTACCCGACCTGCCTGCAGAAAGCTGGTATCGGTACGGCGCCAGGGAGGGCATTTACCGGATGCTGGATCTTTGGAAGAAATACGGTATTAAAGTTACCTCGCATGTAGTTGGGGCCGCCGCATTGAAATACCCTGAACTTGCCAAAGCTATTGCAGCCGGCGGCCATGAAATTGCAGCACATGGTATTTCCTGGGATAACCAGTGGAATAAAAGCTATGCCGATGAATTGAAATTTGTAAAGGACGGGGTAGATACGGTTGCGCAGCTCACCGGACAAACAGCCGTCGGGTATAACTGCAATTGGTTACGAAGAAGCCCTAATACACTGAAAGTTTTGCAGGACCTTGGTTTTATGTACCATATTGATGACCTGAGCCGCGATGAGCCGTTTATTACGAAAGTAAGGGGAAAAAATTTTGTTGTTATCCCTTATACGGAACGGAATAATGATATAATAAAAATTACCGGCGAACATTGGACGCCCGACCAGTTCCTGTCTCAACTTAAACGGGAGTTTGACCAGCTTTATGCGGAAGGCACACAGAAAAGACGAATGATGAGCATCAGTTTTCATGACAGGATTGGGGGCTCACCGGCGATGGTAAATGCCATGGAGTCATTTATCAGGTACACCAAAGAAAAAACGGGCGTGTTTTATATGCGGAAGGATGATATTGCTAAACTGGTGATCAATGATCCGGATACACCAGTTGATAATTCAGAAGAAATGTATAATAATTAAGCGCGCTGGTACATATAAACTTTTTATCGAAAATTGACACCAAACGAATTTTTGTATACACAATTTAAAAACAGTTAAATAATTGATTTATGAAAGCAATAGGATTTAGAACATCATTACCGCTTACGGAAGCGGAGAGTTTTATTGAGTTTGAAAAAGAGCAACCAGTACCCCGTGATCGTGAATTACTGGTAAGGGTAGCAGCCATATCGGTTAACCCGGTAGATTTTAAGCTGCGTCAAAACAGCCTCCGGGGTAAAACCCAGGACCAACCCAAAGTGATCGGCTGGGATGCTGTAGGAACCGTGGAAGCAGTGGGGGATAAGGTTGTTTTATTTAAAAAAGGGGATAGGGTTTTTTATGCCGGTGATATAACCAGAGATGGCTCCAACCAGGAATACCAGTTGGTGGAGGAAAGGATTGTGGGTTTTGCGCCAAAAAACAGTTCTGCGGAAGCGGCCGCTGCCATGCCGCTAACAGCACTCACGGCCTATGAAATTTTAATCGACCGGTTCAGGTTAACTGCGGATAAAGACAAGGGTAAGTCCATTTTGATAATCGGTGGAGCTGGTGGGGTTGGTTCGGTGGCTATACAATTGGCCAAAGAAGTATTGGGACTGAAGGTAATTGCCACTGCATCGAGGCAAAATTCGGTGGATTGGTGTAAAAAAATGGGAGCTGACTGGGTGGTGGACCATAAGGACCTGGTTAATGAAGTAAAAAAAGCCGGATTTGAAACGGTGGATTTTATAGTTGATTTTGTAGATCTAAATCAATATTGGGACAGCATGGTAGAACTGATCAAACCCCAGGGAATGATCGGTTCTATAAGTGATCCGGTACAACCTGTAAACCTCCGCCAGTTGAAGGGTAAAAGTGTAAGCTTTCATTGGGAATTGATGTTTACACGTTCCATGTACCAGACGCCTGATATTAACAGACAACACGAGATATTGAACCATATTGCGCAGTTAATGGATGCAGGCACTTTACGATCTACACTTAACAGAACCATTCGTGGTTTTAATGTTGAGAATTTGAAAGAAGCACATCGCCTGTTGGAATCCGGGAAAACGATCGGTAAAGTGGTCCTGACCTTTTAACCGGGATAAGAAGCAGAAAATTATCACAAATGAACTATGAAAGATTGTTTTCCCTTTATCATATGGGAAATATAGCGCTGAAGAATCGCTTTGTTATGGCCCCGATGACCCGGAGCCGTTCTACCCAGCCGGGGGATATACCAAATGAATTAATGGCAACCTATTATTCGCAACGTGCAGCTGCCGGGTTAATTATTACAGAGGCTACACAGGTATCCTTGCAGGGTATGGGCTATGCTAAAACACCTGGTATTTATAGTAAGGACCAGGTGGAAGGTTGGAAACGTATTACCGACGCCGTTCATGCAGCTGGTGGAAAAATTGTAGCGCAGCTATGGCATGTGGGAAGAGTGGGCAGTAGCCGGGTAAATGGCATGCAGCCACTGGCACCATCGGCCTTACTGGCTAAAAATACCAGTGTATACATATTTGATGGTGCACCAAATGGACAAGCCAGCTTTGTACCTGCTGAAGAACCCAGGGAAATGACGACGGCAGATATTCATGCTACTATTTCGGCATTTGCCCAGGGTGCAAAGAACGCTATTGAAGCAGGATTTGATGCTGTGGAAATACATGGGGCAAATGGGTATTTGATAGACCAGTTTTTACGTAGTAACAGTAATAAGCGCACCGATAAATATGGCCAGGGTAAAGAAGGCAGGATCCTGTTTTTGCTGGAACTAACAACAGCTGTGTTGAAGGCCGTTGGTAAAGAAAAAACCGGTGTACGGTTGTCGCCGTTTATTAAGTTTAAGGATATGGATGATCCAGAAATCTTAGATACCATTATGCTTGCTGCGGCAGCACTTAACCAGCTTGGTATTGCATATATTCATCTTTGTGAAGCCGATTGGGATGATGCGCCAAAAATTCCGCTCGCTTTTCGACAACAACTGAGAAAAATATTTCAGCATACGATTATTGCCACCGGTAATAAAACACCTGCTGAAGGCGAAGTATTATTGCAGGAAAACCTGGTGGATTTAATTGGTTTTGGCAGAAAATTCTTAACCAACCCCGATTATCCGGAAAGGGTTCGAAAGAATGCGGTATTAAATGAAATTTCAGATACCTATACCTTATTTGGAGGAGGTAACGAAAGAGGATATACCGATTACCCGTTTATGAAAGAGTAGGGGCATCCAGGCAGGGGTCGGATCGAATAAGGGGCGTACGAAGATTTATTTTTTTATCGTCAAAATACCGATTTGGGCTTCGGCGGGTAATAGAACGGTTTGATTATTCTGCGAAAAGCTTGATAGTAGTTGAGGCATTGGCTCACCCGAGGCATAGTCATAAAGCAATTGCTTGTTATAGGTAAGTTTATTGTCAATTCGAATCAGGAAAAGTCCGTTTTTATTCTGTTTATTGGAGGGGTAGCTTAGTTTGTCGCCATCTGCATATAAGTTTTCAGTAAGGTCGTTGTAAATAATATAAACTGTATCGTTGATAAAACTGCTTATGAAGGAAGGGTTATCTGTTCCATATTGAAGTTTAGGAATACGTACAGCAGCTTCAAACCTGAAATCTTTCTGTAACTGAATACAGGCTATGTCGTTGTATTTTTGACTGGTTGAATATTGTCCGCTGATAATTTGATATTGTTCTGCAAGTATAGTATAACCTCCATCGTTTCGCTTATACAGCTGTTTAATTGTGTAAGGGAGCCTGTCTTCTTCCTTTAATTTGTTTTCCGGGTAAAGCCCGGTAAAGCTGGTAAATGCAGAATCTGTTACCAGTCCATTTTCAGCGTCTACTTTATAAATATACCATTCACTGGCAGATAGCCTGTTAACCTTAGCGTCATTCTCGTAGGCAAAACCGGTGAAATACAAGGTATTGTTGTTGTCTTCTAATATATCTACAGACGGTGAATATTTATTTTCAAATCGTATGGTGAGTTCTTTTTCTGTATTGTCGGGCTTAATAAGTATAATTTTTTGTTGTGTTTTTGGCTTTTCGGCTATTCTTTTTTTCCAGCTATAAACTTGCAGGGCTGAGAACCATGCTGTACCATTGTTGGCTACGCCGATTTGCTGGCTTGATCCTTCGTACGATACAGTTCCGGAAAATTGTACATTTCCTTTGGCTGTATTGATAACTATAAAATCTCTTATTGTAGTTTGTGTGGCTGCTTTGAAGGAGAAATTAGTGAGCAATAATTTTGACCTGTCTTGTGAGTAATAAGCATACACAATTCCCATGTAACCATCCTTAAGTTGAGCAGCTACGGCTGTACTGGGTTGTTCAGGATGCTGAAAACTGGATTTGATGAATAGGATATTAGTTTGTTTTCTGTTTTCGTTCTGAACTATTACGTGTACTAACTGGGAATCGGCAGAAAAGGATGTTAGGTATTGCTGGTTTTTTTCTGCCAGTATCAGCGTGTCTTGTTGTTTTAATAACAAAGAGTTATCAAAGCTGTGGAGCAAAATTGTTTTGGAATCTTGTATCTGCGTTGCAAAAATAGCATTGCCTGCTGCACCACAGTAATTTACCACAGCTTTGGATGGCAATTTTTTGGACCATTTGAAGCTGAGTTCCTGCGCTGTTGCCGTATTGAAAATAAGTAACCCGATTATTCCGATTTTATACATAGTATTCAAATAACTATTTAAGAAAGGTGGTTCTGCTATAAATCACAAAAGCTGGGTTGCATGTTGCTCGGCCTGCTTCCAAAAATAAAGAAACCCGTAAACTCAAATGTTTACGGGTTTCTTCCGTCAATTACGGTACTATTTGTATCTGGCGGAGAGAGAGGGATTCGAACCCCCGGACCTGTTACAGTCAACGGTTTTCAAGACCGCCGCATTCGACCGCTCTGCCATCTCTCCGGGCGCAAAATTAGGGGTTGAGATTAAATACCAAAATATTTTTTCAGATTGCCCGAATTTTTTCGGAAAAGCCTGACTATCAACTTATAGCAAAATGACGCCCAGCTTCTTATGCCAGGCCCTGAAACCCGCTTCCAGTAAGGCTTCTGATCCTTGATCCGCCTTTCTAATGTGTTTTAGAAAATTTGTAAACGGCTGGATAACAATTTTTTACCGGTCGGGTACACGGGTATAGATTCCCAATAACTTGTTAATATATTCGGATAATTTGCGCAATTTGACGGTACTGGTACCGTACATACAACCTAATTTTCCAAACTCAATAGCACCCTACTAAATTAAGCTTGCATGTCATCCAAGAACAAGTACTTATTACCGTTTATCCTGGTTACTTCCCTGTTTTTTCTATGGGCTTTCCTGCATAATATCAACCCGATATTAATTCCTCACCTTAAAAAAGCCTGTCAACTGAATGATACCCAATCGGCCCTGATCGACTTTGCAGTGTATATGGCTTATTTTGCCGTTGCACTACCTGCCGGCTGGTTTATGAATAAATATGGCTTTAAAAAAGGCATCATTTTCGGGCTGGTATTATATGGTGTTGGCGCCCTGCTTTTTCTTCCCTCTGCTGATACCAGGTCCTATGCTTTTTTCCTGGCTGCTCTTTTTGTAATTGCAGGGGGAGCTACTTTCCTGGAAACCATTGCCAATCCATATATTACCAAATTGGGCGATCCTGCAACGGCTACACAGCGGCTCAATTTTGCCCAGTCCTTTAACGGGGTAGGCGCTTTCCTGGCTCCCCTGATCGGTGGAAAATTTATTCTAACCGGCATTGAGCACAGTGATGAAACCCTGAAAGCCATGGAACAGGCGGGTACCCTGCAGGCCTATTTACAGGAAGAAGCCAACGCTGTTCGGTTGCCCTATCTTGTTATAGGCGTGGTTGTATTTATTCTGGTAGCCTTGTTTTTAGTAGTTAAACTACCGGAAGGAGAAGAAGCCCCTTCGGAGTCTACCTCTGCCGACGATAAATTTTCCTTTTCCGTACTGGCTATCCCCCAGGTTCGCTGGGCCGTATTAGCCCAATTTTTTTATGTGGGTGCACAGGTTGGCGTAGGAAGCTTTTTTATCCGCTACTCCAAATACACGATGGACCTTCCCGAAAAGCCCGCCTCCGAATACCTTTCTATTGCTATGATCGGCTTTATGATTGGCCGTTTTACAGGCACTTTCTTTATGAAATACATCAGTCCGGCCAGGTTATTGATGATCTATTCCTCGATCTGCATCGGCTTGTTGTTCATAGCTTGTTTTGTAAGTGGTCCGATTGCAGTATATGCCGTTATGGCTGTTCCTTTTTTTATGTCAATTATGTTCCCCACTATCTTTGCACTTGGAATAGCCGGTTTGGGCGCTGCTGCCCGTATGGCATCTTCTTTGCTGGTTATGGCAATTGTTGGGGGCGCTTTCTTCCCGCTGGTAATGGGTCAGCTATCCGACCTAACCGGGGGTAATATTCAGCTTGCATATATTATTCCACTGCTTTGCTTTGCTGTGGTTGGTATGTTTGGTTATAATCAATCAAAAAAGAACCTGGTTGTTACAGTTCAACCCGGACATTAAAATAAATCGGATGATCTTTTCTTATTTGAATAAAACAGTTGTAATTACGGGCGGTGCCAGTGGTATTGGAAAAGCTGCCACCCTGGCCTTCGCTAAACAAGGCGCAACCGTACATGTTATTGAATTAAATGAAGCCAGCTGGCCTGCTGTAGAATCCGAACTGGCTGCTTTTGGCGCCAGTGCCACCCTACATACCTGCGATGTTTCAGATCAGGCAGCTGTACTAAAGGTATTTCAACAAATTCCCCGCCTGGATGTGCTGATCAATAATGCGGGTGTGGCCCATGTAGGAAAATTAACGACGACCCCCGAAGCAGATTTTGACCGGCTTTTCAGGGTTAATGTCAAAGGAGTGTATAATTGTATGCTGGCTGCCATACCCCTGTTACAGGCAAATGGTGGGGGCGCCATTTTAAACCTCAGTTCAATTGCTGCATTGGTTGGTTTGCCCGATAGGTTTGCTTATAGCATGACGAAGGGCGCGGTACTGGCAATGACCCTGTCTGCAGCAAAAGATTATCTCCAGGATAAGATCCGCGTTAACTGTATTTCACCCGCTCGGGTTCATACGCCTTTTGTGGATGGATTCATCGCAAAAAATTATCCCGGAAAAGAAACAGAAATTTTTGAAAAACTATCCGCCAGCCAGCCGATTGGCAGAATGGGAAAACCGGAAGAAATTGCGCACCTGATGATCTATCTCTGTTCAGACGAAGCCGCATTTATTACCGGTTCAGACTATCCCATTGATGGTGGTTTTGTAACCTTAAATACTTAATGGATGAAATTAATACGATTTGGTAACCCGGGCCAGGAAAAACCAGGAATTTTAGTGGATGGAAGACAATTGGATGTATCCGCGCATTTTCAGGATTACAATGAGCAGTTTTTTGCAGAAGATGGATTAAACCGCTTAAAAGATATACTTAGCGAAATTGGTAGTGAATTAGCGGAAATACCGGCGGGTACCCGCCTGGGGGCGCCCGTTGCAAGGCCGTCGAAAATAGTTTGCATTGGTCTGAATTATATCGATCATGCCAAAGAAACCAACGCAACACCCCCTACCGAGCCGGTTATTTTTATGAAATCAACCACGGCGCTGATTGGCCCGAACGACCAGGTAATGATACCCCGTGGTTCGGAAAAAACAGACTGGGAAGTGGAGTTAGCTGTAGTAATTGGAAAAAAAGCCAGTTATGTCGAGGAAAAAGACGCATTTGAATATGTAGCAGGTTACGCTCTACATAATGATATAAGTGAACGGGCGTATCAATTGGAACGCGGTGGCACCTGGGATAAGGGAAAAGGTTGTGATACGTTTGCACCCATTGGCCCCTGGCTGGTTACCAAAGATGAAGTATCGGATGTACATGCCCTTCGACTATGGCTTACCGTTAATGGTAAACAAATGCAGGATGGAAATACCAGCAACCTGATTTTTAATATTCCTCACCTGATTGCTTATACCTCGCAGTTTATGACCCTTCTTCCCGGAGATATCATTTCTACAGGTACACCTGCTGGCGTAGGATTGGGTATGAACCCCCAGGTTTATCTTCAGCCAGGCGATATTATGGAACTGGGTATTGACGGGTTGGGAACATCGCGCCAGGAACTGATTGCTTTTTCACATTAACAAGCTGCACTATGAATTTGGAATTACAGCATAAGATTATAATCGTAACCGGCGGGGCAAAAGGTATCGGAGAAGGTATTGTGCGGGTACTGGCAGCGGAAGGAGCATACCCTATTATAATAGGAAGAGACGCAAAAGATAACCAAAAGCTGGTGGATGAATTACAGGCAGCCGGACAAAAAGCGGATCAGTATGCCGCTGAATTGGCCGACCCTGCGGCCTGCAAAGCAGCCGTTGACTACGTGCTGGTAAAATATGGCCGGATAGACGGGCTGGTAAACAATGCCGGTAAAAACGACGGTGTGGGGTTGGAAAAAGGAAATTATAAAGACTTTATGGAATCGCTCCATAAAAGCCTGGTACATTATTATCTGATGGCCCATCATGCCCTTCCTGCGTTGATCAAATCCAAGGGAGCTATTTTGAACATCAGTTCAAAGACAGCAGAAACCGGTCAGGGAAATACTTCTGGTTATGCAGCTTCCAATGGTGGCAGAAATGCGCTAACCCGTGAATGGGCAGTAGAACTGCTGAAATACGGAATCCGCGTAAATGCCATTGTGGTGGCTGAATGCTGGACACCCCAATATGCTACCTGGATTGAGACCCTTGCCGATCCGAAAGCAAAACTGGATAGCATTAATAAACGAATTCCATTCGAAAACCGAATGACCACACCAGAGGAAATAGCTTATACCACAGCTTTTCTTTTGTCGAATAAATCGAGTCATACCACCGGCCAGCTGATTCATGTTGACGGGGGGTATGTTCATCTTGATAAAACTATTACTGAATAACGCTGCAATCATGAACGCATCTATTCTGCAGGTAAATCCGAAGGACAATGTCCTGGTAGCTCTCCATAATTTAAAAAAAGGCCAGGTAATTGACTGGCAGGGAAAACCCATCGAATTGTTTTCTGACGTGCCGGCCAAGCACAAATTCACGATCGGGCCGCTTCAGCAAGGAGATCCGGTGATCATGTACGGTGTTACCGTTGGGAAAGTACAATTGTCCCTGCCTGCCGGTGAATTACTTACCACCGAAAACCTGAAACACGCAGCAGACCCCTATGGTTTTAGAAACGTAAAGCTGGAATGGGAAGCACCCAATGTAGATAAATTCCGCGAACTCAGTTTTCAGGGTTACCACCGGTCAGACGGCAGAGTGGGAACGGCAAACTACTGGCTGTTTATACCCACTGTTTTTTGTGAAAACAGGAACATGGATGTAATAAAAGAAGCCCTGTTAAATGAATTGGGATACAGTGTAACGCAGAAGTACAAACGATACACCCGCGACCTGGTTAGCGCTCTCGAAAAAGGAGAGGACCTGTTAACTGTTCAGCTACAACCCTCCGGCGCGCCTAATCACCGGGTATTCCCCAATGTAGACGGTATAAAATTTCTGAATCACGACGGCGGTTGTGGCGGTATCCGCCAGGACTCGGAGATCCTTGGAAAATTATTGGCCGCTTATGCCAATCATCCGAATGTGGGGGGTATTACTATCCTTAGCCTTGGTTGCCAGCATTTGCAAACCAATGATCTTTTAAAGGAAATAAAAGCTACAAATCCCCAGTTTGATAAACCCCTGTATGTATTTGAACAACAGCAATCCCGTTCAGAAGAGGAGTTGATTACCGAAGCTATCCGAACAACGTTTAAGGGCCTGCAGGAAATCAATCAACTTAAGCGGGCACCGGCTTCCCTGGATAAACTCTGTATTGGTGTAAAATGTGGCGGCAGCGATGGTTTCAGCGGTATTTCTGCAAACCCTGCGGTGGGCTATTGCGCAGACCTGGTAGTAGCATTGGGCGGAAAAATATTACTGGCCGAATTCCCGGAATTATGCGGTGCTGAACAAGACCTGATCGATCGGAGTGTGGATGAAGCTACCGCCCGCAAGTTTATCCACCTGATGGATTCCTATGATGCGCTGGCACACCAATCCGGATCAGGATTTTATATGAATCCTTCTCCGGGTAATATCCGCGATGGTCTTATTACGGATGCTATTAAAAGTGCAGGGGCTGCCAAAAAAGGCGGAAATTCCCCGGTAGTAGATGTGTTGGATTATACGGAACAGGCAACCAAACCCGGGCTCAGCCTTGTTTGTACGCCCGGAAACGACGTAGAAGCTACCACGGGTAAAGCGGCTTCCGGTGCCACCCTTATTCTTTTCACCACCGGTTTGGGCACCCCTACCGGAAACCCTGTTTGTCCCACTATTAAACTGTCTACCAACAGCGCCCTTGCTAAACGTATGGGCGATATTATAGACATTGATACCGGCCCCATTATTACCGGGGAAAAATCGATTCAACAAATGGGGGAAGAAATTTTAGCCTATTGTATCAAGGCGGCCAGTGGGGAAGTGATTCCCAAAGCGGTTCTGCTGAACCAGGAAGATTTTATTCCCTGGAAGAGAGGGGTGAGCCTCTGATACCAATCGTTCTGAAGAAGAGGAGTCGTATCTTTATGGATAAGCCATAACGATGCGATTCCTTTTCCTGTTTATTACCTTTCTGCTAACAATTAGCTGTGCCAGCGCACAGTATCTCAGTTTGTTTGAGAAAAAAACCTTTGTAAGTTCCCGCGGTGATACCCTTCCTTACCGGATTCTTTATCCCCTCCATTATAAGCCTGGAAAAAAGTATCCATTGCTTCTTGTATTACATGGCGCCGGTGAAAGGGGGAAGGATAATGAAAGCCAGTTGGTACATGGCGCCAGGCTGTTCCTGGCAGATTCCAACAGAACCCGCTTTCCCGCGATAGTGGTTTTTCCCCAGTGCCCGCAAAACAGTTACTGGGCAAATGCTAAAGTGAACCGCAACAGTACCCCCTATGAAATTAGTTTCGATTATTCCGGTGCGGCCTCCGGTCCGCTGAATGCAGCGCTTGAATTAGTGCATCAACTGCTGGATGCGGGAAGCATACAAAAAAAGCAGGTATATATTACTGGTTTATCCATGGGGGGAATGGGAACCTTTGAGGCCATATACCGGGAACCCGGCTTGTTTGCAGCAGCAGCACCCATCTGTGGTGGCGGAAACCCCGATGCCTATTCGAAACAAATGGCAAGGGTAGCTTTCCGGGTTTTTCACGGAGCAGAGGATGCTGTGGTTAATGTTGAATTATCAAGGGTTATGGTAAACAGGTTAAAAGCATTAAAGGCGTCGGTAGTTTATAAAGAATACCCGGGGGTAAATCATAATAGCTGGGACAATGCCTTTGCGGAACCGGATTTTTTGTCCTGGTTTTTCAGCAAAAAGAACTAGCAGCTAACCAGTCTGAATGCATTAGAATAAATTGTAAATCAACACTTAAACAGGTTTCTTTAGGAAATTTTAAGGATTTTTTCATCTTTCTTAGAGATTTTAATCAGAAGGGGGAAGTAACTTTGAAACGATTCAACAAACCCCGGAAACCTATCATGAGAGTACCTTTTCAAAAAAGGTTAAAGGCATTCATTGGCGTATTCCTTTTACTTGTGCTGCCGTTAGCAGACACAGTAGCGGGCGCAGTGAACAATGGGGTGGGCGTTAATACCTGCATGCAGGCAGTAGTGCTGGAGCAGGGCGATGAAGCGCCGGATTTGTTATCATTTTCTGCCCTGCGATTTGAATTTGCCAACTGGATACCGGAAGCGATCCGGTCGGTGAATATTCGCATGACCAACCTGGCCCCTTCCGTGGGAGGTTTGGCAATTTTCATTAGTTTTAAATTAGTTCGGGTAGTTTTTCCACTACATCAACCGGACGATTTCTCCATTAAACCTGATTTTGTTGGGTTCCTGTTCCGTTTAAAGCCATTTTGATGATCACTGCCATTATGTGAAGCAGTATTTAATTAGTGATCATTTTAAATTAACAACATGACTGGACATTTCCGTGCAGCTGCGTGGGGTATGGCTATTATTTTTATTGGTTGCCGAACAAAAGACGATAAATCTGCAACAAAAGAACCGGAACAAATTCCGGTAGTAAAACTGGCACATTCGGATACTACCCTTTATACCGGGTATGTAGCCGATATTCAGGCTGTTCAAAATGTGGAAATCCGTGCAAAAGTAGATGGTTTCCTGGAACAGATTATGGTAGATGAAGGCCAGTTTGTAAAAAAGGGACAGCCTCTTTTTCTGATAAATGTTTCGGAGTATACCAATGCCGTGGCCAAAACGGAAGCCCAGCTTTCTAATGCACATGCCGAAGCGCATGTGGCTGAACTGGAAGTTGGCAGGGTAAGAACACTGGCTGAAAAAAATGTAGTGGCAGCTTCTGAACTGAAACTGGCAGAAGCTCGGCTGATGGCTGCGCAGGCAAAGGTAAAAGAAGCCTTATCTGCACATGACCTGGCCAACCTGCAACTCTCTTATACCGCTATCAAAGCCCCGTTTGATGGTATCGTTAATCGCATTCCCCTTAAAAAAGGAAGTTTGATTGAATCGGGCACCCTGCTGACCACTATTTCAGATAATCGGTCTATTTATGCCTATTTCAACGTTTCTGAAATTGAATACCTGCAATTAACCAGGGGGGCTAAAGGAAGTTTAACGGAAACCGAAACCGTGCAGCTAGTATTGGCAGACGGATCGCCCTATACCCACAAAGGTAAAATTGAAACCATTGAAGGAGAGTTTGATGAGAGTACCGGTTCTATTGCTTTCCGGGCCGTTTTTCCCAATCCGGACCGGTTGCTGAAACATGGTGCATCCGGACGGGTACGACTCAGCAATACCGCCAATAATATTGTAATGGTTCCACAGAAAGCCGTATTTGAAATCCAGGATAAACATTTTGTGTATGTAATGGATCAAAACAAAATCATCCGGCAAAAACCATTTATGCCGGCCAGGCGAGTGGCGCAATATTATATCGTAGCCTCCGGGTTAGATGCGGGCGATACCATTGTTTATGAAGGTATCCAGGACCTGAGAGACGGTATGGCCATCAATCCTCTTTTCACCACAGTGCTATCAAATTAAGCTTAATCAATGGTAGAATTATTTATCCGGCGGCCGGTATTGTCGCTGGTAATTTCCTTGCTGATAACCCTATTGGGATTACTGGCCCTGTTTAGCTTGCCGGTAACACAGTTCCCTGATATTGTTCCTCCCTCTGTGGTAGTTAGTGCCAAATATACCGGCGCTAATGCAGAAGTATGTGCTAAAGCAGTAGCCACTCCCCTGGAACGGGCCATCAACGGTGTACCCGGTATGACCTATATGTCTTCCGTTTCCAGCAATAACGGTAATACACTTATCCAGGTTTATTTTGAAGTAGGCACCGATCCGGACCTTGCAGCGGTTAACGTGCAAAACCGGGTAACTACTATCCTGGACGAATTACCTGAAGAAGTAATTAAAGCGGGCGTTACTACGGAAAAAGAAGTGAACAGTATGCTGCTTTATCTCAACTTAATGAGTACGGATGAATCAGCGGATGAAGATTTTATTTACAATTTTGCCGATATCAATATTCTGCAGGAATTAAAAAGGATTGACGGGGTTGGCTTTGCAGAGATAATGGGACAAAAAGAGTACTCTATGCGGGTTTGGTTAAAACCAGACCGGATGCTGGCTTACAATGTGTCTGCCGAGGAAGTAGTACAGGCTTTGCGGAACCAGAACATTGAAGCGGCACCAGGAAAAGTAGGAGAGAGTTCCGGTAAACAAACCCAGCCTTTACAGTATGTGTTGAAATATACCGGAAAGTTTTTTGAACCCGGCCAGTATGCCGATGTGGTTATCCGTGCCAAGGAAGACGGAACCCTTCTTCGCCTGAAAGATGTGGCAGATGTTGAATTTGGCGCCATGACCTATAGCATGGTGTCTAAAACCGATGGCCGCCCGGCAGCCTCCATCATGCTGAAACAACGGCCTGGTTCCAATGCCCGTGATGTAATACAGTCGGTTAAAGACCGGATGGCAGAACTTAAGCAAACCAGTTTTCCTCCAGGCATGGAATACAATATTTCCTATGATGTTTCCCGTTTCCTGGATGCTTCTATAAACGAAGTATTAAAAACTTTGTTGGAGGCATTTATATTGGTATTTATCGTAGTATTTATTTTCCTGCAGGATTTTCGCTCTACGCTTATACCTGCACTGGCCGTACCGGTTGCCTTAATTGGTACCCTGGCATTTATGCAGATGCTGGGCTTTTCTATTAACCTGCTGACCTTGTTTGCACTGGTACTGGCCATTGGAATTGTGGTGGATAACGCCATCGTAGTGGTGGAAGCAGTGCATGTTAAGATGTCGCAGGATCACCTGCCCCCGCTGGAAGCCACTATTAAGGCGATGAAAGAAATTACAGGAGCCATTCTTGCAATTACCCTGGTAATGTCGGCCGTATTTATTCCGGTGGCTTTCCTGAGTGGGCCGGTTGGGGTATTTTATCGCCAGTTTTCCATAACACTGGCCATTGCCATTGTTATTTCAGGCATTAATGCGCTTACTCTAACACCCGCATTATGTGCTCTCATGATGCGGCATGATGAAGTAAAAAGCAGGAACCTGCTAGGTCGTTTCTTTTCCGGCTTTAATAAAAATTATGATAAGACAGAGCGTTGGTATGCGCGTCTTATACAAAAAATTGCCGCTAAGAGAGTGCTCACTTTTTCCTTGTTTTTACTCTTCTGTTTATTGACGTTTGGTGTCATTAAAATTCTTCCTTCCGGCTTTATACCTACGGAAGACCAGGGAATGATTTATGTAAACGTTACCACTCCGCCGGGCGCAACTGTTGAACGTACAGAAAAGGTGCTGGATGAAATTCAGAAAGTAGCCAGCAGCCTGGAATCGGTCGAAAATATTGCCACGCTGGCGGGTTTTAGTTTAATGAACGATGTGGCAGGTGCTTCCTATGGTATGGGTATGATTAACCTTAAACCCTGGGAAGAAAGGAAAGAGTCTGTACAGGATATGATGGATGCGCTGATAGCAAAAACCAAACATATTAAAGATGCCCAGATCGAGTTTTTTCCACCACCTACTGTTCCGGGCTTTGGTAATGCCAGTGGATTTGAATTCAGGGTGCTGGATAAAACAGGAACGGGTAATCTTGAAAAAACTGCGGCTGTTACCAACGACCTGATTCAACGGCTGGAAGAATCGCCGGTAATCAGTGGCGCATTTACCAGTTTTGATCCCAGTTTTCCGCAGTATTTACTGCATATCGATTATGATATGGCTGCTAAAAAGGGTGTAACGGTGGATAATGCTATGAGCACCCTGCAAACCTTGCTGGGAAGTTTTTATGCAACCAATTTTATCCGCTTTGGGCAGATGTATAAAGTAATGGTACAGGCCTATCCTCAATACCGCAAAAACCCCGAAGATATTTTGCAACTCTATGTAAAAAACAATAAGGGAGAAATGGTGCCGTATTCCACGTTTGTACAACTGGAAAGGGTATATGGTCCGGAACAGCTTACGCGGTACAATATGTATACCTCTGCCATGGTTACCGGCGATTCCAGGCCGGGTTTCAGCAGTGGAGATGCCATCCGCGAAATTGAAGCTGCTGCAGCTGATTTACCGCGTGGATTCAGTTATGAATGGAGTGGTATGACCCGCGAACAGATTTTGTCCGGGAATCAGGCAGTTTATATCTTTTTGATATGCCTGGTATTCGTATACCTGCTGCTGGCTGCACAGTATGAAAGTTTTCTACTGCCTCTGCCGGTATTGTTATCATTACCTGCGGGTATATTCGGGGCCTTTTTTGCATTGTGGATGGTTGGCCTCGAAAATAATATATACGCGCAGGTGGCACTGGTAATGCTGATTGGGTTATTGGGAAAAAATGCTATCCTGATTGTGGAGTTTGCTATACTTCGCCGCGAAGAGGGCCATTCGGTGCTGGCAGCGGCCGTGGAAGGTGCTGCTTCAAGATTACGTCCTATCCTGATGACTTCCTTTGCATTTATAGCCGGCCTTTTGCCCCTTTGCCTGGCTTCCGGCGCCGGTGCAATGGGTAACCGTTCTATAGGCACCGCAGCAGCAGGAGGTATGTTAATCGGAACCCTGTTCGGGGTATTGATAATTCCGGGTTTATACGTGCTTTTTGCTTCCTTGTTAAAAGCGCCGGTTAAGAAAACAACGATCGATAACGAATCAATTGACGGTGATGCATAAACGTAGTTTTAAACTCATTGGATACACAGGTATTCTTTTACTGGTATTGGCAGGCTGCCGTGTGGCAGCCCCACCTCCTTTGCCGGAAGAGAAAAAAATTCCGGATGAATTTCTTCCGAAAGCAGACAGCTCTGCTTCGCGGATAGACAGCACTTCTGCCGGTAATTTTCATTGGAATATTTTTTATACCGATTCTCTTTTGAAAAACCTGATCGATACGGTGTTAAAACATAACCAGGATCAGGTGATTGCTTTGCAACGGGTTGAGATCATGAACCAGCAGGTATTTCAGCGCAGGGCGGCTTTCCTGCCCGCTGTACAGGGCGTTATTTCAGGCGGATTGGATCGTTTCGGAGAATATACCATGAATGGTGTGGGAAATTATGATATGAACTTATCCCCGAACCTGAAAGAGGACCAAAAAGTGCCGAACCCGGTACCCGATCTATTCGTCGGCATCCGCAGCCAATGGGAAATTGATCTATGGGGTAAACTGAAAGCACAGAAAAAAGCAGCCATGGCCCGTTTGCTGGCAGCTGAAAATGGCCGCAAATTCATTACCACCCAGTTGGTGTCACAGGTTGCTTCGCTTTACTATGAACTGGCAGCCGTAGACATTGAACTCGATATTGTGCAAACCAATATAAAGCTTCAGCAACAGGCATTGGAAGTGGTAAAAATTCAGAAGGAGGGAGGCAGGGCTACCGAACTGGCGGTACAGCAGTTTGAAGCTCAATTGTATCGGACACAAACCCTTGAATGGGTAATGAAGCAGGAGATGGTTGCCATCGAAAATGAATTGAATTTTCTGGCCAACCAGTTTGATGCACCGGTGAAACGCACAAGATTTGCTTTCCAGGATGTGCATCCGGCACCTTTACCGGTTGGTTTCCCAGCCGATGTTCTTTTTCAGCGCCCCGATGTACAGGAAGCGGGGTATGTACTGGAAGCCAGCAAAGCAGATATCAAAGCCATACGAGCTGCATTTTTACCGGCATTAACGCTGCAGCCAATGATCGGACTGCATACCTACAATGCCGCCAAATGGTTCAGTCCCGAGTCACTGGCCCTTGGGGTGGCGGGTGGATTAACGGCTCCCTTATTGAATCGGCGCCAGTTAAAAGCGGATTATCGCATAGCTACGGCCGAACAGCTGGCCGCTTTTGCCAGCTACCAGAAATCTTTAGTAGGAGCGTACAATGAAGTAAGCACGCTGATGAATGGCTGGAGTAACCTCAGCAAACAATTTTACCTGAAAGAGAAAGAATTTAATGTACTGTCAAAAGCAGTTCAAACTGCCCGTGATCTGTATGTGGGCGGTTATGCCAATTACCTCGAAGTTATTACAGCGCAGAAAGGCGTGTTGGATGCCGAATTAGAGCTGGTGGAAACCCGCCTTAAAATGATGCAGGCGAAAGTTAATTTATACCGGGCTTTAGGAGGAGGATGGCAATAACCATCCTCCCAGCTAATTTTAGGATACAAGCGCTCCTGCTTTTTCAAGCAGGGCTTTTGTTTTCCGGATACCTTCGTCTTCGCTCAGGATTTCTCCTTCGTATTCAATGCCGATATACCCTTTAAAGCCTGCTGCTTTTACAATTTGCAGCATCTTGGTATAATCCGTTTCTTTTTCATTACCCTGCTCATCAAAATCATGTGATTTTGCACTTACCCCTTTTGCATAGGGCATCAATTCCTGGGTGCCCTGGTAACGGTCATATGCATCCAGGCAGTTCCGCCAGTTACCCTCTTCCCGCTGAATGCAGAAATTGCCGAAATCCGGAAGAGTGCCCACATTGGGTTTATTTACCGCTTTCATTACACCTGCCAGCCATGCTCCGTTGGAGGAATAGCCACCATGGTTTTCAACAATTACGTTGATACCAACTTTTTCGGCGTATTCACCGAGGCGGGTCAGTCCATCTGCCGCTGTTTTAGCTATTTCTTCCGCCGTTCCCTGCCCGGCTGCGTTTACGCGGATGGTTGCACAACCAAGGTGTTTGGCGGCATCTACCCACTTATAATGATTTTCAACGGCTTTAATCCGCTCGGCTTCTACTTTATGACCAATTTCGCCTTCCCCGTCGATCATGATCAGGTGATTTTTTACCTCATTATCACTACAGCGTTTAAGCATTTCATTCAGGTAAGCGGTGTCTTTGGCTTTATCCTTGAAGAACTGGTTTACATATTCAACAACGCCTATCCCGAAATCTTTTCTTGCTTTGGCAGCAAAATCCAGGTTGTCCATTTTTTTCTCGAACAGTGCTTTATGGAGCGACCATTGTGCCAGAGAAATTTCAAAAAATAATTGTTTGTTCGTTGCTTCAGGGGCGTTTTTCTGCTCATCCGATTTATTTTCGGAAGAGTTATTCATACAGGCCACACCGGTTGCGCCGATAGCCAGGCCACCCATTAACTTGAGAAACTGTCTGCGTTGCGATTGCATGTTCGTTGAGTTGTTGGTGAATTAATTAGGGCAGAATTTACGACTAATTTTTTTAGATCAGTCAGGCATTCCTGCTTATTGCCGGAAAACGATGCGTAATCGTTTATTAAAAACCATTTTTCCTTTTACCCATACCTGCACATAATAGCGCTGGGCGGGTAAATAACTGAGATCGTATTGGAAGATGCCTTCCTTAAGGTTTTCATAGATATGCTCTTCTACCAATTGATTGCCCGGATCACTTACCAGGCGTACCGTTACTTTTTCGGCTGTATTACTGAAATAGTCGAGGGTAGTTGGTCCTGCACTCATCGTCGGGTAAAGGCCTACAGAAGGTTGTTCCTGCACTGGCTGGTGTAGCAGGGAGTCGGTACTAACTTCAAATGCATAAAACAGGCTGGTGCCAAAATCAGATTCAAAATGATGCAACATACGGCGGGCGCTGTCTAACAGCCTGGCATAACCGCGGCCTCCCCTTCGATTGAACCAGAATTCCAACCCATCGCCCGCGGTGTCTTTCACCTGCAGGGTATAAATACCAGCGGGTAACTGTAATTGTTCCTGGTAAAGGCTGTCTGCTTTCAGAGAGCCGGTGCTGCGGTCCAATACCTTTTCATTTTTTTCATTGATGATGCTATAGGAATTATGTTCGGGCTGTTTATTGGTTTTGAATTGGAACACCAGTTGGGTACCATGTTTAGGGATAGATTGAAACCGGCTTTCCAACGTATTATCCGGCAGGTAACCATCTTTTTTTCCATTCGGGTTTTTAAGAATAACCTGGAACTCATTTTCGCCTGGATTGCCTTCAATGTTACCAGGCAGGCTTACGACGGCGGTTTCTCCCGCTTTTAAAGCACCCTTCCATTGAAAACTCCGCGGTGTTTTTCCCTTGGTGCCATAAACAATAGTGAGGCTCCGAAGTAATTCTGCGCCCAGGTTGCGAAAGGAAATAACCGGGTTGATACCCGCCGGGTTGATTCTTGCATGAACATCTTTTTTGGATGGTACTATAATATCTTCCATCGCAACATCCTGTGCTGAACGGTATGCACCATATTCTACCAGGTACGCCGAAATAACCTCCGTTGCACTGGGCTTGGTGGATTGATAAGGTTCCATTCTGATCGCCAATTCGTGCTGGCGGTTCGGTGCAACCGAAAGTTCATAACGATCGGCATGTTTTAATTCGCCCGGGCACCAGTAGGCACGATCAATTACCCAGGTGCCGGCCTGGGGGTAGAGTGGGTTATCGCCGCATTTTTGCCAGATATCGCGTTTGTCGATCAGGGTTTTATTGAAATGTATCTCCCGGTATCTGCTGCAAAATTCACCACAACCGGCCGGGTCCATTCCGTGGCCGGTCTGGTATACCAGGAAACGGCCATGGCGGGTTTTGGAAGAGGAGGTAAAGGAAACGGGTTTAAGCGAAGCTTCAATGGGTTTGCTGGAGTCGCCATATGCAAAAAAACCTTCGTAAATGCGATGAATAGCCAGTGGCGGCAAAGCCGGGGGGCCGTAGCTTATGTCAAATTGAACGCTTATTTTCCAGCCCCGGTCATTATTGGGCTCATAACCAGAATGGCGGTATTCGACTTCTACACTGTCTCGCAGCAGCAGGCTAAAGTCCGTAATATCGGTTTCCCATTCAAAATTCCATTGTTTACCAAAAGCTCCTCCGTAGGGAGTCAGCATTCGCCCGATTTCATAACCCAGGTCAGGCGCCTGCTGGCCGCCTTTGCGGCGAATCCGGATCTGGTCCATATAATCCCAGTCGGCACAGCGAAGTGTATCCGGACAACCAAATTTCACCCGTAACTTAATTTTCCGGATCGGGGTGGAGGCGGCCGGAAATTTTCCCCATCCCAAATAAGACTTGGTACCCTGGGAAGGGTCGGTTACAACAGTAATTCGATCGTGTGTGGTAATCGTCTGGACGGCGGGCTTCTGGGCGGCTGCTGAAGCAGTAAGCAGGCAGGTAAGAGCACCCGCAAGCAGCAGGCTTTTGCTACGTTTAATCAGTTGAATCATGCGGCAATATCCCAAACCATTCGCAAATTTTCCTCCTTAATTTTGCTCAATCCTGCTACCTGCCAGTTGCTCTTCTGGCTTTTCCCCCATTCCCCCTAATTTTGCCGGTTCATGAAACATCTTAAAAGTTTGAATCAATACCTGTGGAAGTATCGCTGGCGATTCTTTTTGGGGATATTGTTTATCATATTGTCTAACTATTTCAGAATCCTTGCTCCGCAGATTACCCGTTTTATTATTGATGCGGTAGAACAGAAACTTCCGGGGTATAATGGGGGAAAGGTTACCAGTTATGACTGGCTGGTATATGAACTGGTGGATTTTACCCGATCGCTCTCTTTTAGCCGGCTGGTGGTTGTATGCGGGCTGGTATTACTGGGAACGGCGATCCTCAGTGGTTTTTTTCTTTTTTTGATGCGGCAGACCATTATCGTAATGAGCCGCCATATTGAATACGACCAGAAAAATGAAATTTACCAGCACTACCAGCAGCTGGATATGAGCTTTTACAAAAAAAATCGTACGGGCGATCTAATGAACCGGATTACTGAAGATGTTAGCCGGGTGAGAATGTATACCGGTCCGGCTATTATGTATTTTGTGAACCTGGCATTTACCATTACTTTTTGCCTGGTTTATATGGTACAGGCCAATCCCAAACTGACCTTGCTGGTTTTATCGCCCCTGCCATTACTGGCAATTACGATTTACCTGGTTAATACCAATATTCATCGCAGAAGCGAACGGATCCAGGCACTTTTGTCTCGGCTAACGACCACCGCACAGGAGTCCTTTTCCGGAATCCGGGTAATCAAATCTTTTGTACAGGAAAAGGCACAGCAGGCTTATTTTGAGGAGAACAGTGAAGAATACCGGAAAAACACCATCGGGCTGGCTAAAATGGAAGCGATTTATTTTCCTACGATGGCCCTGATGATTGGTATTTCAACCCTGCTAACCATTTTGATCGGGGGTATTTATGCCATGCAACCCGGTACCAATGTAACTACTGGTATGCTGGCCGAATTTGTGATGTATATCAATATTCTTACGTTTCCGGTAAGTGCCATTGGCTGGACGGCCAGTATGATTCAGCGCGCTGCTGCTTCTCAAAAACGTATTAATGAATTTTTGGATACGGTTCCCGCCATCCGACAGCCGGAAAACCCGCAAAAGCCGGTTATAAACGGAAATATCCGGTTTAATAATATCAGCTTTACCTATGAACACACGGGCATAAAAGCCATCAATAAGCTGAATTTTGAGATCCGCCAGGGAGAAAAAGTTGCCATTATTGGCAGAACCGGCAGCGGAAAAACCACCCTTGCACAATTACTGCTCCGGTTATTTGATACAGATTCCGGTAGCATCGAACTGGAGGGGGTGGAGCTTGCTAAAATTGACCTGGCTTACCTGCGGAAGCAGGTGAGTTATGTGCCCCAGGATGTGTTTTTATTCAGCGACAGTATCCGGAATAATATCGGATTTGGCGTACAGAAAGTGGACCAGGATTCGATCGAAGCGGCTGCAAAAGCAGCAAGTATTCACCAGGAGATCATGGGTTTCAGCCAGCAATACGATATGGTAATCGGGGAGCGGGGCGTTACCCTCAGCGGGGGGCAGAAACAGCGGATCAGTATTGCCCGGGCATTGTTAAAAAATGCGCCGATCATAATTTTGGACGACTGCCTGAGTGCGGTGGATGCAAAAACGGAAAAGACGATTATCTCCAACCTGGCCGGCTTCCTGGAAAATAAAACCGCTATTATCATTACCCACCGCATTTTTTCGCTGTTTCGGTTTGATAAAATTGTAGTGATGGAAAATGGTCAGATAACGGATATGGGTACCCATGAAGAATTGCTTAAAACAAGCGAATATTACCAATATTTGTACGAGCACCAGCAGGAAGAAAAGGAAACAGAAGCCTGATTATGCGGGTACGGGTAAACACTTAGAGTTGCACAAATGTTTTCTAAAATTTTGCTAATTCACAAACAACCCTATATTTGCTCCTACATTATACGCGAGCATAATTTTTAACTGCAAAAAAACAATAACTGTGGCGTACGAGAATAATGACAAAAAGATGGAGAGCGTTTACAGTAAGCGCATCAGAGCTGGTAAAAGAAGAACCTATTTTTTTGATGTGAGAGCAACCCGGAGTAATGATTATTACCTGACGATCACAGAAAGTCGGAAAAAATTTGACGACAACGGGTACGACCGTCATAAGATTTTTTTGTACAAGGAAGATTTTAATAAATTTCTTAAGGCATTAACGGAAGCAGTTGACTACGTAAAAACTGACCTGATGCCCGATTTTGATTTTGATGCTTATAACCACGACAACCTGGAAGACGGGGAAACCCTCGACAATGTTGAACAGGAAACAGCAGTTATTGCAGCTGTTGCCCCTGTTTCCAACAATGGATCCAGTGAGCCGCCATCTGCAGCCGCAGATGAAGAGGTTGACAAGTGGTAATGTTCGACCAACCAATTGCTTATTTTCGCGGTCTGCCTCTGGCGGACCGCTTTTTTTTACCTTATAATTGTTTGTAATACAAGCATTTCCCACAATAAAATCTTAACAGAATTGTTAAAGGGAAGCCTTCATTGGCTAAATTTGCACAAATCATAAACACTAGTGCCGTATGCAATGGTCTGAATTCTTCACCTCATCGGTTGGCAAGAAGTTCGTTATGGGTCTTACCGGTTTATTCCTGATTTCTTTTCTTGTAATACATGTTGGTATTAATTCCTGCATTTTTGCTGACCTGTTTGATCCGAGTGAAAACGGAGAAATGTTTAACAAAGGGGCTCATTTTATGGGTTCTACGGTAGTTATCCGCATTCTGGAAGTTGGGTTATTTGCCGGTTTGATTTTACATATTGTACAAGGCTATCTGCTGGAAGCCAGGAACCGGAGCGCCCGCTCTGTAGGCTACGCGGTTAGTATGGGAAATAAAGGCAGTAAATGGTATAGCCGTTCTATGGGCCTGTTAGGAACGCTTTTATTATTGTTCCTGGTGGTACATATTGCCCATTTCTGGGTTAAAGCAAGAATTACGCATACCCTTGCTCCGGTAACCTACAACGGGGTTGAAATGCACGATATGTTTAGTGAAATGAAAGCAGTGTTTTCCCAGGGCTGGGTAATTCCTGTTTACGTACTGGGTTGTATATCCCTGGCTTATCACCTGGCACATGGGTTTCAAAGTGCTTTCCGCTCAGTTGGCGTTCACAACAATAAATACAATAAGCTGTTAATAGGCTTGGGATATGCATTTTCCATCATCGTGTCCCTTTTATTTGCCCTGATGCCAGTATCCATGTATTTTGGTTGGGTGGGCTAAGGATATGAAATGTGAAAAAAGATCAACAAAAGGTCGGCGAGTGAAAATCGCCGGTTAATTTCGGGACTAACCTATCTAATTGTAGATATATGCTCAACTCAAAAATTCCTGCCGGACCATTAGATCAAAAATGGACAGAGTTTAAAGGTCATTGTAAACTGGTGAACCCGGCTAATAAAAGAAAGCTGGAAATAATCATTATCGGAACCGGACTGGCAGGTGCGTCTGCAGCATCTTCCCTGGGTGAACTTGGCTATAAAGTGAAAGCTTTCTGTTTTCAGGATTCTCCGCGGCGCGCACACAGTATTGCCGCCCAGGGGGGTATCAATGCAGCAAAAAACTACCAGAATGATGGAGACTCTGTTTTCCGTCTTTTTTATGATACCATCAAAGGAGGCGATTACCGCGCACGTGAATCGAATGTACATCGCCTGGCAGAAGTAAGTGCCAGTATTATCGACCAATGTGTGGCACAAGGAGTTCCCTTTGCCCGTGAATATGGTGGCTTACTGTCGAACCGTTCATTTGGCGGAACACAGGTACAGCGTACTTTTTATGCAGCCGGACAAACGGGGCAACAACTCCTGATCGGCGCCTATCAGGCACTTGAGCGCCAGGTAGCACTGGGAAATGTGACCATGTATAACCGGCATGAAATGCTTGATGTTGTTGTTATTGATGGCAAAGCACGAGGTGTAATCGTGCGCAACCTGGTAACCGGGGAATTAGAGCGTCATTTCGGGCACGCCGTACTGCTGTGCTCTGGTGGATATGGAAACGTTTTTTACCTGTCTACCAATGCAATGGGCAGCAATGTAACAGCCGCCTGGAAAGCACATAAGAAAGGCGCTCATTTTGGAAACCCCTGTTTTACGCAAATTCACCCAACCTGTATTCCGGTGAGCGGCGATCATCAGAGTAAATTAACGCTGATGTCAGAATCTCTCCGGAATGATGGTCGGATCTGGGTGCCCAAAAAACAACATGATACCCGCCGTCCGAATGAAATTCCAGAAGAAGAAAGAGACTATTACCTGGAAAGAAGATATCCGGCTTTTGGTAACCTGGTACCCCGCGACGTGGCTTCAAGAGCTGCCAAAGAACGTTGTGATGCAGGGTATGGAGTAGGTTCATCACGCCAGGCCGTGTACCTCGACTATGCAGATGCTATTCAACGATACGGAAAAGGAGAAGTTAATAAACGCAATATCCAGGGCGCAACGCCTGAACTGATTACCCAGTTAGGAAAAGAGGTGGTGAAAGAAAAATACGGCAACCTGTTCGACATGTATGAAAAGATCACCGGGGAAAATCCCTACGAAGTGCCGATGCGCATTTACCCGGCGGTACACTATACCATGGGCGGACTTTGGGTGGATTATGAACTGATGACAAGCGTGCAGGGATTATATGCACTGGGAGAAGCGAATTTCTCTGATCATGGTGCCAATCGACTGGGAGCATCTGCTTTGATGCAGGGGCTGGCCGACGGCTATTTTGTTATTCCCTATACCATTGGAAATTACCTGGCCGATGAAATTAGGGTGGCCAGCATTTCTACCGATCATCCGGCCTTTGTGCAGGCAGAAAAAGAAGTGGCAGATCGGATTCAGCAACTGATATCCATCAAAGGAAACCAGACCGTGGAGAGTTTTCACAAACGGTTGGGTAAAATTATGTGGGATAAATGTGGGATGGCCAGGAATGAAGCCGGATTGAAACAGGCGATTGATGAAATCCGCCAGTTGAAAAAAGAATTCTGGTCAGATGTTCGGATACCCGGCAGCATTAAAGAAATGAACCCGGAACTTGATAAAGCCAATAGGGTGGCCGACTTTATTGAACTGGGAGAACTTATGTGCATTGACGCCTTAAACAGGAAAGAAAGCTGTGGTGGCCATTTCCGTGAGGAAAGCCAGACCGAAGAGGGAGAAGCTATGCGAGATGATGCTAATTTTTCCTACGTAGCGGCCTGGGAATATGCAGGAGAGCATAACTGGAATTTACACAAAGAAGAATTAGTGTTTGAGGTTGCTAAGCCAACACAGCGTTCTTATAAATAATCGGAATAAAACATTAACCAACCATAGTTGATATGGAGCATTATAATATGAACCTCACCCTTAAGGTGTGGAGGCAAAAGAATAGCCAGGACAAAGGAAGATTCGAAACCTACCAGGTGAAAAATATTTCTTCAGAGATGTCCTTTCTGGAAATGTTTGATGTATTAAATGAAGAGCTGATCCGGGAAGGAAAAGAGCCTATTGCATTTGATCATGACTGCCGGGAAGGAATCTGTGGCATGTGTTCCATGTACATAAACGGGCGGCCTCATGGCCCCTGGCATGCCAATACAACCTGTCAGTTACATATGCGGGCTTATAAAGATGGTGATACTATTGTAGTAGAGCCCTGGCGCGCCAATGCTTTCCCGGTAGTAAAGGACCTGGTAGTAGATCGCAGTTCCTTTGACCGTATTGTTCAATCTGGCGGTTATATCTCTGTAAATACAGGCAACGCGGTAGATGCCAACGCTATGCCCATCGAAAAAGATAAAGCAGATGCTGCCTTTGCTGCTGCAGCCTGTATTGGTTGTGGTGCTTGTGTGGCAGCTTGTAAAAACAGCTCAGCTATGTTGTTCCTCTCTGCTAAAGTATCTCACCTGGCTTTATTACCACAGGGGGCTCCTGAACGTAAAAGCCGTGTGCTGAATATGGTGGCGCAGATGGATCGGGAAGGATTCGGTGCCTGTACCAATACCGGTGCCTGTGAAGCGGTTTGTCCCAAAGAAATTTCTATTACCAATATTGCCCGGCTTAACCTCGAGTATATTGGTTCTGGTCTGGTAACAGAGTAAAAAGAATTAAGTCGCTTTATTCCAACAAAACCTACGGCCCTCCGGAAATCGGAGGGCCATTTTTTTGAAAAAAACCTCAGGAGGTTGATGCACTGTTTTTGACCTCATTCCACAGCTCGTCTTTTAATTGCACACGTTTCATTCGGAGGAAATTTAGGAATTGATCATCGGCCGGCTCGGTGCCGTTTTCAATTTTTTCCACCTGGTGATTCGTGTCGTTGTATGCTTCATACAAGCGCTTAAAATGAGCATTGGAGTTTTTCAGTTCAAGGATTTTATCTTTCCAGTCGGGAAATTCATTCAGAAAAAAATGCTTGTCCATGCGATTTGTTTATGCCCGCAAGTTCGCTGATCCACCTATATGGAACTATGACTATGGTAGCAGAGCAGGATGAGTTTCATCAGGTAGGATAAGCCTTTTTTTAGGAGCCTGTTTGCCCGGTTTGCAGCCTTTTCCAAATAGGAATTGCTTTAAGCAGGAAGAAAACAACGGTAAGGATAAGTATGCAGGCCGTCCCGATTCGTTGAAACTGGGTGAAAGAAGTTAAGGTAAAATCATCCGCTGTTTTAATAAAATCAATGCTGTTGATAAGCCAAAAAACGGTAAAAAGCCCGGTGAAACTGCCCAGCCACTGGAACAGTTTGGGTTGCTGCTGCTGATCGTCCTCCCGGTTTCTAAGGTTTCTTTCCAGCAATATCTTATACCGGGTAAGCATACTTAATATGCCCAGTAAATGATACAGCCCTACGGCCAGTAGAACCGGTAAGTAAAATTGAAAACCGGTAATGCTGCCTGCCTGAAAAAGCGTACTGGCTTCTCCTTTTACCAGTTGAACTACCTGTTCCTTTTTTTCGGCCATTCCAACCAGTAATAAGGGCGATAAATCCACCATACAAAGCAGTACCGGTAAGAATCTCCACCAATCTGACTGAAAACGAAAGGGTTTCCTGGTGGTAAGCGTTCGGACATACAGATACCCGATCGTAGAAGGGAGGAAATAAAATGGAAGGTCCAGCCCCAGCAAATAGGGCCATTTATTGATCCAACCGGTTTCTAACAAAATATTATAGATCGATAAAAAGATGAAAATGAAAAAATAAGCTGCCAGTAACCGGCAGCAGGTTTTAATGTTCCGGTAGCGGGTGCTGACCAGCACCACGGCAACCAGTCCCAGAAGGATTGCGCCAGTAAATAACAGGTTTATCGGGTTCATTGAGTTATATCAACGGCAATATCTAAATATTATACTTAGTAAAACCCCCGGTTTCGATCAATCGTCCGAAGGCTTCGACGAATGTGCCGGTAAACCGCCGAAAACGCTGTGTTAAACCGCATCCTTCTGGGCCTTTGTGTCCTTTTCCTTACCTTTGCGCCTCGAAAAGGAGCTAAATACATGATTTCAGTTAATAATGTTACATTATCGTTTGGTAAGCGGGTATTGTTTGATGAAGTGAACCTCAACTTCACGAAAGGAAATTGTTATGGGGTAATTGGTGCAAACGGAGCCGGAAAATCTACATTCCTGAAGATATTATCCGGTGAAATTGAGCCCAGTAAGGGTTCCGTAAGCATTACCCCTGGCGAGCGGATGGCGGTTTTGAAGCAGAACCATTTTGCCTATGATAATGTATCTGTACTGAATACCGTATTAATGGGGCACCAGAAAATGTGGTCGGTAATGCAGGAAAGAGACGCCATTTATGCAAAAGAAGATTTTTCTGAAGAAGATGGTATGCGTGCCGGCGAATTGGAAGGAGAGTTTGGTGAAATGGGCGGATACACAGCAGAAAGCGATGCCGGTAGCATGTTAAGTGAATTGGGCGTGCCGGAAATTTTTCACCAGAGCTTATTGAAAGATATTCCCGGTAACCTGAAGGTTCGGGTACTGTTAGCACAGGCTATTTTTGGAAACCCGGATATTCTTTTGCTGGATGAGCCTACCAATGGATTGGATATTGAAACAATCAGCTGGCTGGAAAATTTCCTGGCCGATTATGAAAATATAGTATTGGTGGTATCGCACGATCGTCACTTTCTTGATGCGGTTTGTACCCATGTGGCCGATGTGGACCGGCAAAAGATTAAAATCTTTACCGGTAACTATACATTCTGGTATGAAAGCTCTCAGTTGATGAGCCGCCAGATTAACGACAAAAACAAAAAGACGGAAGAAAAACGAGCCGCTCTGATGGAGTTTATTGCCCGATTCAGTGCCAATGCATCTAAATCCAAGCAGGCAACCAGCCGTAAAAAAGCGCTTGAAAAACTTACGATTGAAGAAATCGAACCATCCAACCGCCGGTATCCGGGAATCATTTTTCAACCACTTCGGGAAGTCGGTAATCAGATCCTGAACGTCGAAAACCTACGTGCGTCGGTAGACGGGCGGGTACTTTTCGATAAAGTCAGTTTCAGTGTAAACAAAAACGATAAAATCGCTTTTCTAAGTAAAGATCCGCTGGCGGTTACGGCATTTTTTGAAATTATCAATAACCTGCGGAAGGCCGATAAAGGCAGTTTTGAATGGGGAACTACTATTACCAGCGCTTATCTTCCCATTGAAAACAATGAATTTTTTACCAATGGCCTGAGCCTGTTGGAGTGGTTGCGCCAGTATGTACCTGCTCATGTCACTGATGCGGATGAACCTTTCCTGCGCGGATTTTTAGGCAAAATGCTATTCAGTGGGGATGATATCATGAAGAAGACCAATGTGCTTAGCGGCGGCGAAAAAGTTCGTTGCATGTTAAGCCGGATGATGTTGCAAAACCCCAACCTCATTATGCTGGATCAGCCGACTAACCACCTTGACCTGGAAAGTATTCAGAGCTTTAACGAAGGCTGCCAGAACTTCACAGGCATTGTGTTGCTGACATCGCATGACCATACATTTATGCAAACGGTAGCCAACCGGATTATTGAATTAACTCCCGCTGGCATTATTGACCGGTTGATGAGTTTTGATGAGTACCTGGAAGATGACCGGGTTAAAAAATTAAAAGCAGAAATGTATGGTGAATCCGTGCCGGCATAATTACAGCCGGTAACTGAAACCTGTTTGTACCGCCCCAAAATAATTTCCCGCCGCAAAGCGGATTATTCCTGTCGTTCGGCGAACGGTAAAATGAAAAGTATTGTTGATGTAAAACGGTGTGAAATTATAGAATCCATTTACATCATTCCTCAGTCGGTGAAGTGATGATCCGATAGCGAGTTGGTAACCAAACCTAATGTCCGGGTTTCTTGGTTTAAATACCCATTCTGTAAAACCTCCCAGTGTAAGGTGTGTATTTCGGCGATCGGCAATATCAATAACAGAGTCTGGCAATGACCGCCTGGCTTTGTAATAATCGCCCCATTCGCGCCCGATCGAAGATTCCACGCCAAAAACCCGCCATTCGGCGCGGTTGCCCAGCGGAATAACCACGGCAAGCCCGGCAGTAGAACCGAAAGAGCCCGTAAACTTATTCCCTTTCGGACCATTGAATTCAATTGGTTGCCCGGTTGCAGGATCATAGTCATTGGTTGAATAGGCATTGCTTGAAATATCATAAAGGCCGGCACTTCCATGCAAACCAAAATAACCCTGGATGCGGGAGCCGAACTGATGACTCACATGCCATTTTCCCTGGAAAATATATACTTCATCGGTAAGATAATCATTGGAACCGCCAAGGGTAGCAGAAGCCGTCAGGTAATTGGCTGTTTTCTTTTCATCCGATAAAAGCGGCATTACATGATAGCTGTTTTGCTGGTTGGTATAGGGGCTACGGAAAATATCGCGGGTGGTACAGGAGCTCAAAAAAAGGATCGGTAGTATAAAAGCGGGCAGTAATGCAGCAGTTGAAATTTTCATGCTCGTTTGACAATAAAAGCGACCGGTCCGCTGCATGGGCATTTTTGGGCAATAATCAGTTAATTTTATCGCTTTAAGTGGAAACCGGGACGTTTGGGAAAACAACTGCTGATATTATTGATGATCGTTTTCTGGGGATCGAAGCTCCTGGCCCAGGCCCCCCCGCCCCTAAAAGCCTTAAAATCCTCCAATTTTCGCCAGGCAATGGTGCCGGTTAAACAGGGAAAGCTGGTATTGGATAGCATGACCATTGTTCCCGGAACGCTACGGATTACCGGTATTGCTGATTCACTCTATACCATCGACTGGTTAAACAGCAGTATTGAATTCCACACCCTGCTTCCTTTTGATTCCGTTTTGGTAAGCTGGCGAAGTTTTTCAACTCGTTTGAATAAAGTAAAACAGGAACTGAATTTTGACAGTTTACTGAACAATTACGTGTCTCAGCAGACTATTAGAAGTATGGGTAACCCGGGCCGGAATGAAGAAGAGTTTTTTAACTTTGGAAATATCAATTACAGTGGCAGTTTCGGAAGAGGAATTTCTTTCGGAAACGCACAGGATGCCGTGGTAACCTCCAACCTCAACCTCCAGATCAATGGGTTTTTGGGCGATAGTATTGAAATAGCTGCAGCCATCACGGATAATAATATCCCTATCCAACCGGACGGTACTACGCAGCAGTTAAATGAATTTGACAGGATCTTCCTGCAATTCAAAAAAAACGGCTGGCAACTAAGTTTGGGAGATATTGATATCCGCCAGAATCGTAATTATTTCCTGAATTTTTATAAACGCCTGCAGGGAGGTGCCTTTGAAAATACGAGTAACCTGGGCCGAAATGTGGTGAACAGAACCATGTTCAGCGGTTCCATCGCAAAAGGAAAATTTACCCGTAATATTTTCGATGGACAGGAAGGAAACCAGGGCCCGTACCGCTTAACCGGCTCCAACAATGAATTGTATTTTGTAGTACTGGCGGGTACTGAACGGGTTTATCTTGACGGTGAATTGCTGCAACGGGGCGAAGACCGTGATTATGTCATCAACTATAATACGGCAGAAATAACCTTTACGCCCCGTCGTATGATCAGTAAGGACCGGAGAATACAGGTGGAGTTCGAATATGCCGATCGTAATTACCTCAACACCAATCTTTACCTTTCGAATGAAACAGACCTGGGTAAACGATTCCGGGTTCGGATGGCGGCATTTTCGAATAACGACGCCAAAAATTCGCCCATCAATCAAACCCTGGATCCGCAGCAAAAACAATTTCTTGGTATGATCGGAGATAGTATTCAGGCTGCATTTTACCCGGTGGCTTCGATTGATACCTTTTCTCCGGGTAAGATCCTGTATAAGAAAATTGAAGTGCTCGTAAATGGCCAGCCGGATTCCATCTATGTGTACTCCACCAATCCGGATAGTGCCCGCTATAACCTTAGTTTTGTGGAAGTGGGGCAGGGAAGAGGAAATTACCTGCCCGATCTGAATGCCGCCAATGGAAAGGTATTTCGATGGGTGGAACCTGTAAACGGGGTGCCGCAGGGTAGATTTGAAGCAGCAGCCCTGCTTATTACCCCTAAAAAACAACAGGTATTAAGCTTCGGAGCAGACTACCTGGTAAGTGGAAAAACCACCGTAAGCGCAGATATCGGAATGAGTAATTATGATATTAACACCTATTCAACCCGGCAAAAAGGCAATGATAAAGGTTTTGCCGGTCGATTACAGTTCAAGCATATTGAACGGATAAGCAAAAGCCTCAATGTTCAGGGAGACGGTTCTTTTGAATGGGTAGAACACAGCTTTAAACCGCTGGAACGTTTACGGAATGTTGAATTTTCGCGCGATTGGGGACTGCCGCTATTGGTGCAACCTGCCGATGAAACCATGTATTCAGCAGGGTTAGAACTAAATGATAAAGCTTCTAACCGGCTGCGTTACCAGTTTACCGGCTATAACCGCAGCGATGGTTTCAATGGAGCCAGAAACAGCCTGCTTCATCAGCAATTGGTTAAGGGATGGACCTTTAATAATCAATTCAGTTATACCCAGTCTTCCAGTTTGCAGGATAAAGGATTTTTTTTACGCCCCTCACTGAATATTTCCAAACTGTTTTCCGGCATAAGGAATTATACGCTTGGCTTCAGTTATGAACTGGAACATAATGAAGCAAGGAATAAATTAACGGATACCATTACCCCCTATAGTTTTTCCTTTGATATCGTTAAAGTATACCTGAAATCAAATGAGCAGAAACCGAATAAATGGGGCCTCAGTTACTATACCCGGAGTGATCAGTTACCTATTGGAAAAGGATTGGTCAGAACAGATCGTAGCCAGAACTTTACGCTAACCGGAGAATTAATGTCCAGCGCAGCACACCAGTTAAGGGTTAATGCTACCTACCGCACCTTACAGGTTTATCAAAAAACCAGTACCAATGCGACCGCTGATAAAACTGTATTGGGCCGGGTGGAATACATGATCAATGAATGGAAAGGCCTGCTTACCGGAAACGTTTTGTACGAACTGGGAGCCGGCCAGGAACAAAAAAGAGATTTCGCCTTTTTGGAAGTGCCCGCAGGCCAGGGTGAATATGCCTGGTTTGATTACAATAATGATGGCGTTCAGCAATTGAATGAATTTGAAATAGCTCTTTTTCAGGACCAGGCCCGGTATATACGAATTTTCACCCCTACTAACGAGTTTGTAAAAGCCGCTTATAATAGTTTTAATTATAGCATGGGAATTAATCCACGTGCGCTGATCGATCCTGTAAACTCTACAGGTTGGAAGAAATTTTTAACCAGATTCAACCTTCAAAGTTCCCTGCAATTATTCAGGAAACAGTTGGCTGATGGCAGCATACAGTTCAATCCGTTCAATAATAAACTGGTAGATAGTACCTTGATAAGTTTAACCAGTATCTGGATAAACAGTCTTGCTTTTAATCGTTTCAGTTCTCGCTGGGGCTTTGACATCAGTAATATCCGGAACAATGCAAAAATTTTATTGACCTACGGACTGGAAAGCAGGGCCCAGGAGGAATGGAGTATCCGTAGCCGTATGAATATTGCTAAACGGTATACACTGGAATTGATCGGTAAAACCGGTGAAACGGATTTATCAACCGGGAATGAGAAATTTGACAATCGGAATTATGCGGTAACACAATATTCCCTGGAACCAAAGTTAAGTTATACAAGAGGTGCCAACTTCCGAATTACCGGGGGATACAGGTTTCAGCAAAAAAAGAATGCAGCCGGGTTATCGGAACGCTTAAGCTCTCATGCCCTGAATGCAGACGCTAAATACAATTTACTTCAGAATGCTTCACTTCAGGGAAAATTTACGTACACCTCCATTCGTTATCCTTTTCCTACCAACTCCACTGTTAGCTATATTATGCTGGATGGATTGCAGCCTGGCAAAAACCTGCAATGGTCATTAGATTTAACAAAACGATTGGGAAAAAATCTTGAAATGAATATCCAGTACGAAGGCCGCAAGCCCGGCGATAACCGGGTTATTCATATTGGAAGAGCCGCATTGCGAGCTATCTTATAACTATTCGGTTGCATTTTCTAACTCGCATGCTTAAAGGCAGTTCGTAGGTTAATACTAACCGTTCGTATACATTTCTTGCAGCATTATACTAGTTTACCTGCTTTGTTGTAATTTGCACCCAAATAAAATCCCTGATATGAAAAAAGTGCTTTTATCCTTTGCAATGGCAATTGGCATTATGAGTGCAAATGCGCAGAGTACCTACAACAGCGCAATTGGAGGAAGAATCGGTGGTTATTACGATTTGATTTCCGGGTCTTATAAAACCCATATTACAGAACCAGGTGCATTAGAATTTAACCTGGGATTCCGCGGATACAGAGGTGGTGGAATTGATTGGGTAACAGTAGCTTTCAGCGCTGCCTACCAGCACCATTTTCCAATTAAACCGGTACCCGGGCTTCGCTGGTATGTTGGTGGTGGTTTAACGGCATACAATTCTTTTTCAGATTATGACGGCCTGAAAGGATTTGGTTTGGGAGTATTTCCTACAGGAGGAATTGATTACAAATTCGAAAAAATTCCTTTGAACCTTTCTGCCGACGTAAGACCTACTATTGGTGTAGTTGATCCATTTGATGCACCAGGTTATAAATACCGCAGCTTCCGGGGCGACAACTTCGGAATTTCTGCCCGTTATACTTTCCGGTAGTAGAAAAAAAAGTCATAGAATAACCGATCCTTTGGGGTCGGTTTTTTTTTGGCATGGAGGAAGGAGAAGGGGGAAAGGAGGAGGGGGAGGAAAAAAAAACCGCCTGCGCTTGGCAGACGGTTTTCTTCATGCATTATTGGGTTGAACGATTTGTATTAACCGAAAAGACCACCTTTTTTCAGCTCACGGGTTCCTTCACCAATTTTGAAACCGTTGTGGTAGATTTCAATTTTGTAATTACCACGCTGAAAGTCGTTGCTAGATTTCCAGGCAAACTCAACAGGCGTTTTCTTGCCAGTTTCGATTTTAACGGGAACTTTTGCAGTGAATGGCTTATCACCATCTTCACGAGTTGTGAAAGAACCAGAACCTAAACTTTCCTGAGATACTGGTTTTCCATCAGGCCCGATTACTACTACATATACATCAGCACTTCCGGAAGGAGCAATCCTGTTATCAACATCGAAAGAGATTACAAGTTTATCTACGCGCTTAGCTGATGTAGTAACTTTTTCTTTTCCGCTGTTTTTTTCATTAATTGGAGTAATGGCAATATTATAAGCATTAAGCGTAGAAGCTATATCTACTGTTTTCTCCAATTCCTGCTTAGCTGAAGTGGTGGTAGCCAGGTCTGAGGTAAGCTGGGTTGTTTTTTGTCTTTCTGAACCAAGATCTGTATTCAGCTGTGTATTTTCTGCTGTCAGACGCGCAACTTCCTGCTCAAGGCCAGCTACTTTCTCGTTCATTTCAGCAATAAGAGATTTTGCTTTTTTCAGTTCTGCAGCACTTGCATTGCTCTTGTTAAGAATGCTGCGGATCTGTGTTTTCAGTTTTGAAATTTCGCTGTTCTTGTCGGTTAATTTGCCTTCCAGTTGATTGTTGTAACCAGTAACAGAATCCAGGCGAGCCAGTGATGCATCGAAATTCCGCTGCAACTCTGTTTTCTCATCAGTAACCTGTGCAATGGTTGCTTCTTTTTGCTGGATAGTTTGCTCATTTTTGTTATTATTCCATAACAAATAACCCCAGGTTCCCAGCAGACCTGCTGCCAGTAAAGCAATGATCAAGCCCTTATAATCTTTTTTAGGTTCTTGAGTTGGGGTGGCTGAAGGATAGTTTGATGTGCTCATTATGTATTGTTTTTCGAATTTAGAAATGGTTATAAATCAAGTTTATAAAGCTTTTTTATGGATTGCTATTGAAGCCCTTTCGAAAACCGTGCCAAAAAAATTAATAGGGAGGAATCTGCAGTCTTCAGGAGGGTGGAAATGCAGGCTGCACGGCAATTTCCGATTTTTTTCCCAGCTTTCAATTATTATTGCAATCCTGAAATCAAAAGCATGTCCGTAGAAAAGATCCTGGCAGACTGGAAGAAAAAACAATACAAGCCTGTTTATTGGCTGGAAGGGGAGGAAGATTACTATATCGATAAAATAATGCAGGCTGCAGAACACGAACTTTTATCTGAAGCGGAAGCAGGATTTAATCTTACCATTTTCTATGGGAGGGAAGCTAACTGGGCAGATGTTGTAAATGCCTGTATGAAATATCCCATGTTTTCCGACAAACAGGTGGTACTTATTAAGGAAGCCCAACAAATGAAGGACCTTGATAAACTGGAACATTATATCTCGCACCCGCTTTCCTCCACTATTCTGGTTGTGGGGCATAAAGAAAAAAAGGTGGACGGCCGCAGTAAACTGGCAAAGCTCCTGAAAGACAAAACCGAGTTGGTACAAACCAAAAAAATGTATGAAAACCAATTGCCGGCCTGGGCTGAAAAGCTGGTACAGTCCAAAGGTTATTCCATACAACAGAAAGCCTGTTTATTACTGGTAGATCATATCGGGAACGACCTGAGCAGAATTGAGAACGAAATTGATAAACTACTGATTAACCTGGGCACCCGCACCACTATCACAGAAGATGATATCGAAAAATTTATTGGTGTCAGCAAGGAGTTTAACGTGTTCGAATTACAAGATGCCATTGCTAAAAAAGATCTTGCCAAAGCTATTCGTATTGTTCAGTATTTCGAAAGTAATCCCAAAGCCGGTCCAATTCAGATGATTCTGCCGGCTTTATACAATTATTTCAGTAAGGTATTTATGATTTTTGGTGTGCATAGTTCAGATGATAAAATGATTGCCTCTACTATTGGCACTTCGCCCTTTTTTGTAAAGGATTACATTCAATGCTCGCAGCGGTACGGCTATGAAGGCATAGAGCGGATTCTGCTACTTTTACACCAATATAACCTGCGCTCCATCGGTATTAACGATGCGGGCAGCTCAGATACCGGGCTTTTGAAGGAGTTCCTGGTAAAAATCATGTAATAATAGTAGATAGTGCGTGGAGGCTAGCTAATTTATCCTTGGCCAGTTGCTCTTTCAAGGCATCCAAGCCACTAAATTTCTGTTCCGCTCTCAACCATTGCTTTAATGTAACCGAAATGGTTTCGCCGTATATATCGGCATTGAAATCAAAAATATTTACTTCAATAACACGGCTGAGCCCATTTACAGTAGGTCGTACCCCGATGTTCATCATGCCTTTCAACTGCCTGAACATATTTTCTTTTTTCGTACCCGCAGCTTGAATTTCCTTGCCCTGACCGTTTTCAGCAGGAAAGGAAACAGTTACTGCATAAACTCCGTTAGCAGGAATAAGCTTTTCATTATCCGTCAATTGCAGGTTGGCGGTCGGGTAGCCAAGGGTACGCCCCAGCTGATTACCTTTTACGACGGCACCTTCGAAAAAATAATCATAGCCCAGCAGGTTGGCGGCCAATTGAACATCTCCCTGCAACAATGCCTGGCGGATCCTGGTAGAGCTAATTGTTGCTTCTTCCAATAATTTGCCCGGAATTTCAACCAGTCCGAATGCCTGGCGTTTGGCATAGGTTTCCAACAACTTGAAATCGCCCTGGCGGTTTTGACCAAACCGGTGATCGTAGCCAATAATTACCGTGTGCGGGTGAAAATACTTAATAAGGAAATCTTCGACGTATTCACTGGGTAATTGGGAAGCAAAAGCCGGCGTAAATGGCACTACTACCAGGTGGTCAATTCCTGTCGCTTCAAGCAGCCTTATTTTTTCTGCCATTGTATTCAAAAGCAGTACCGGTTGCATTTCTTTTCCTACAATCCGCCTTGGATGCGGGTGAAATGTTAGAATAACCGTTTCCCCATTTACCTCTTTTGCCAGCGCTTTCATTTGTGCAATTATAGATCCATGGCCCAGATGAACGCCGTCAAACGTACCGATCGTGAGAATGGCATTTTGAAAGCGCGGCAATTGTTCAATACTTCGATGTACCTGCATACGAGGCGCAAAAGTAGGAAAAGGGGGGGAAAGGCGAAAGGGGAAGGGGAGTGTAGCTTTTTGCTGCCACCTACCCCTTCTCCATTCTCCCCTTTCCCATTTCCCCCTTTTTCCGCACCTTCGCAGTTCGAAATAGCAATCATGAGTCTGTATTCAAAAAGAGGTGTTTCTGCACAAAAGGAAGAAGTTCATAAAGCAACGGAAAAATTGGACCAGGGGCTCTATGCCCATGCATTTTGCAAAATTTATCCCGATTATCTGGGCAATGATGCCAATTGGGTAAACCTTATGCATGCAGATGGGGCCGGAACCAAGAGTATCCTCGCCTTTCTGTATTGGAAAGAAACCGGTAACATAGATGTGTGGAAAGGAATTGCACAGGATGCCATTGTGATGAATATAGATGATCTGCTTTGTGTAGGTATCCATGATAATCTGCTGTTTTCTTCCACCATCGACCGGAATAAGCGCCTTATCCCTGGCGAAGTACTGGAAGCGATTATTTCCGGCACGCAGGAATTTTTTGATGAAATGAAAACCTATGGCGTTGGAATTCATTACCTGGGAGGAGAAACTGCCGATGTCGGGGATGTAGTCAGATCGATTGCTGTAAATGGCACCATGACTGCCAGGTGGCCTAAAAACAAGCTGATTACCAATGATTTAATTAAAGCTGGCGACCTGATTGTAGGATTTGCCAGCGCAGGTCAGGCTTCCTACGAAACCGCCTATAACAGCGGTATCGGAAGCAATGGTTTAACCAGTGCCCGGCACGATGCCCTGCACAAAGAGTATGCCCGTCAATTTCCGGAATCCTTTGACACTGGCTTACCGGAGGAAGTTGTTTATATTGGCCCCAACCGGCTTACAGATATGGTAGAAGTAGCAGGGTATGCTGCTACTGACGTAGGTCACCTGCTGCTAAGTCCGACCAGGACCTATGCACCTTTGATGAAAATCTTACTGGAAGAGCATTTTGATGCCATTCACGGATTGGTTCATTGCAGCGGAGGCGGACAAACAAAATGCCTTAAATACCTGCCGGCTCCCTTCCGGATCATTAAGGATAACCTGTTTGAGCCCCCGGTTGTATTCGATTTGCTGAAAAATGCCTCGGGAAGCGATTGGCGCGAAATGTACCAGGTTTTTAATATGGGACATCGGCTGGAAGTATTTACTACGGAAGCCGCCGCATCCGCCCTGATTGCTGCCGGGGAATCACTGGGATTACAGGGTAAAGTGGTAGGCAGGGTGGAAGCTGCTGCTAAAAAGGAATTAGTTCTGCACAGTCCGGATGGAGGTTTAGTAAACTACTAAGGGCGCTTCCCGCAAACGTTTTCTGTAGACGCAGCGTGGTTTTGAGCCTTGCTTTGGTGCTGTCTTTAGCCTTGATAAGCAGATAATTATCCACAAAAGCTATGATTTCTAAAGGACAGTAGTTATCTTTGCAGATAGTTCTGGACCATTTTCGCCTATCTTTAACCAAGCATAGTACAACTATTGGCGAACCGTAAGCGTCATAAGAACGTTATTCAATTAAATTAATAGACAGGCATGAGGCAGCTAAAAATTGCTACACAGATTACCAACCGCGATTCCCAGGCGGTAGAAAAGTATCTTCAGGAAATCTCTAAAATCTCCATGATTACGCCGGAAGAGGAAACTACTCTTGCACAGCGTATTAAAATGGGTGATCAAAGAGCCCTGGATAAACTGGTTCAGGCGAACCTTCGTTTCGTGGTATCTGTTGCAAAGCAATATCAGCACCAGGGGCTTTCCCTGAGTGATCTGATCAACGAAGGAAATCTTGGTCTGATCAAAGCAGCACAGCGTTTTGATGAAACCAAAGGTTTTAAATTCATTTCTTATGCTGTTTGGTGGATCCGTCAATCAATCCTGCAGGCATTGGCTGAACAGGGTCGTCTGGTACGTTTGCCCCAGAATAAAATCGGTACTTACAATAAAGCCAACAAAGCATACATGGCTTTCGAACAGGAGCATGAGCGGGAGCCTTCGACTGAAGAGCTGGCAGAAATCCTGGAAATGAGCGAAACGGAGATCAATAATATTTTCCAGAGTAATACCCGTCATACCTCCCTGGATGCCCCCGTACACGAAGCAGAAGACGTTGCAATGGGCGATTTGCTGGAAGGTAGTGATGATACAGATGAGGATGTTATGCAGGATTCACTCCGTAACGAAATTCGTCGTGTATTGAAATCCTTGAGTCCCCGTGAAGCGGAAATCGTAAACGCTTATTTCGGACTGGATGGCGAAAATGGAGTAACCATTGAGCAAATTGGTCAGAAATACGATCTTACCAAGGAAAGAATTCGTCAAATTAAAGAAAGAGCGATCAAGCGTCTTCAAAAAGCCCGCTACAGTAATGCTTTGAAAGCATATCTGGGTTAATCTTTGAAGATCGATTCCTGATGATAGTACGGCCATCTCCCTCCCTGAGATGGCCTTTTTTTAACCTTTTCGCAGCTGTTTTGTTATATTGGTGCTTATGCGGATTCTATTAACCTGCCTTATTCTTGTAACAGGTCTGCTAGCCTGTGAAAAATCAGTTCAGTTTGACCTGGATAAACAGGCCCCTAAACTGGTGGTGGAGGGTACCATCGAAAGCGGTTCCGCCCCTTTATTCTTCCTGTCGCGTAGCCTTGATTTTTTCAGTGAAATCAATCCCGAAATATTAACAGGGTCTTTTGTTCGGGATGCTATTATACGGGTTTCCAATGGAAGTAAAACCCACCAGCTAAAAGAGTACGGAATACCCACCCCAGCCGGAACAATTTATTATTATTCTACCGACTCTTCCAATCTGTCCACCGCTTTTACCGGAGTGGAAGGCATGACCTATACGGTACAAATTGAAGCAGCGGGAAAAACCTATACGGCCAGTACTACCATACCACTGCATCGAAAAACGGTTGACTCTCTCTGGTGGCGCCCCTCTATCAATAATCCGGACACGAATAAAGTGGTATTGATGGCGCGGGTAACGGATCCGCCAGGGTTTGGCAACTATATCCGTTTCTTTAATTCTACCAATGGAGGACCGTTTAACCCGGGTTTGAACTCCGTATTTGATGACCAGATAGTGGATGGAAGCACGTATGATATAGAGGTTGAAAAAGGCATTGATCGGAATGCTGAAATAGATTTTGAAACCTATTCGTTTTTTGACAAAGGCGATACGGTTATCCTAAAATTCACCAATATAGATAAGGCCTGTTTTGATTTCTGGAGAACCATGGAATACAATTACAGCTCTATTGGCAGCCCGTTTTCTAATCCAACAAGAGTGCTGACAAATATCAATGGCGGCGCGCTGGGCTATTTTGGCGGCTACTCCGTACAGTATGATACACTCGTTATCCCCAAGTGATTTCACTCACACTGTCTTAACAAATTTGAACGTAAATTTGCAGTCGCTAAATTTATAACTGAACCGTATGGATAAGCAATCTAACGAACACGTACATACCCTTATTATTGGCTCTGGTCCGGCTGGTTATACAGCCGCTATATATGCGTCCCGCGCAGCATTGAACCCGGTTTTATACCAGGGAATTCAGCCAGGCGGGCAACTAACCATTACCACAGAAGTGGAAAATTATCCCGGCTACGCAGCAGGTATCCAGGGACCGGAAATGATGGAGGACTTTGAAAAACAAGCCAGGCGTATGGGGGCCGATATCCGGTATGGATTAGCCACCAGTGTAGACTTTTCGAAGCGCCCGTTTTCTGTAATCATAGATGAGGAAAAGACCATCACAGCCGATTCCGTTATTATTGCAACAGGGGCATCAGCTAAATGGCTTGGACTGGAGAGTGAACAAAAACTAAACGGTTTTGGCGTTAGCGCCTGCGCGGTTTGTGACGGATTCTTTTTTAAAGGGAAAGACGTTGCCATCGTAGGTGCCGGTGATACCGCCTGTGAAGAAGCATTGTACCTGTCTAAATTAACTACACGGGTGCACATGATTGTCAGGAAGGGAGAAGATGGAATGAAGGCCTCGAAAGTGATGCAGGACCGCGTAAAAGCTACTCCTAATATCACTATTCACTGGAATACGGAAACAGATGAAATTCTGGGAGATAAAAAAGTGGAAGGGGTTCGGATAAAAAATATACTGACCGGGGAGAAAACCGACATTCCGCTGAGTGGGTTTTTTGTAGCCATCGGGCACCAGCCCAACTCGGCTATTTTTAAAGACTGGCTGGATATGGACGAAGCGGGGTATATAAAAACTGTTCCGGGTACTTCCCGCACAAGTGTGGAAGGTGTTTTTGCAGCGGGAGATGTGCAGGATAAAATCTACCGGCAGGCTGTAACAGCCGCAGGCAGCGGCTGCATGGCAGCGCTGGACGCGGAACGTTTTCTTTCCGCAGCCGGACATGTTTAAAAAAATAATATAGAACTGTCTTTCATAAGTAATAATTTGGCGGCCAGTAAAGCCGCCAAATTTAGTATGTTAACCGTCCACCTGCACCAATTGATCTTCCATGGGTTTCATGGATTGTTTGAGGGAGAAGAGCAAACAGGCAATGATTTTGAAGTTAACCTGGATGTTCAGTATATTGTCAAAAAAGACCGGTACGATAGTTTAAAACACCTGATCAGTTACGAGGATCTGTTTAAAATAGTCCAAAAAAGAATGGCCATACCAACCCCCTTACTGGAAGAAATTGCAGACTCTATCATTCATAAAATTCATCACCAATTCGGTAATATTGTACGGGTTACCGTTAGTATTCACAAATTAAACGCCCCCATTCAGCAGTTTAATGGTAAAGTGGGCATCAGTTTGACGCGTAGCTTTGATTAGTTCATGAAACAATTATTCCTACTTCTTAGCTTTTGTTGTTGCCTGTTTGCCACTGCCTTTTGCCAGGAGCCGGCAGCACTATTAAAAAAAGCCGAAGATTTGGAAGCAGCGCTGCAGGATGAAGCCGCCTATCTACAGTACCTGCGCGTGCTTGAGCAACAGCCTTCCAACCATACCGCTTTGTACAAAGCAAGTTTACTGGCCGATCGATTGGGAAACCGGCTAACCACCGATAAACACAAAAGAGAAACCTATTATAAAAAAGCCTACCAGCTCGCCAACCGGGCTTTGCAACTTTATCCAAATTCGGGAGATGCACATTTTGCCATGTCTGTATCCCTGGGCAGGGTAGCGCTGATGAGTTCCGGGAAAGAATTAGTGGAATCGGTAAAAAAAATCAAATACCACGCAGACAGGGCCATCGAAATTAATCCGGCTGATTTCAGGCCCTATCATGTGTTAGGCCGGTGGTATTACGAAATTGCCGATCTGGGTAGTTTTAAAAGGGGCGCTGTAAAGCTATTTTATGGTGCCTTCCCCGAGGCCAGTTTCCAGTTGGCCGCCAAGTCCTACGAAAAGAGTATGATCCTCAATCCCGCCTTTATTTTGAATTACCTGGAACTTGCCCGTGCCTGTAATCAACTGGGGCAACGTACCAAAGCCATCAGTTTGTTAAAAAAGATGCAAACGATGCCCGCCAAGATGGAAGACGATGAGCGGATTAAAGCGGAAGGAAAAAAACTGCTCCATAAACTGGGGGGCTGATTATAGGGAATACCGTATTATTGCAGCACTTGTTATGGCATATACAACCAATTATAGTGTAGCCCTGAAGGATTTGTCTGATTTGTCGGAAAAATTCCTGGTAATCCAGGTAACCGGGGAAGCGATCCGGTTGCTGGGACTTGATCAGGAACGGCAGCCCTTGCTACTGGAAGTGGTGCAATTTGAACAGCAGGAAGAGGATTCCGCAACTTCACTGAAAGATTGGATTGCTGATAAAAAAGAATGGATCCGTGAATGGGGGAAAGCACATTTTATTTACCAGTCCAGACATGCTTCCCTTATACCAGCGGCACTTTATGGAAATGACAACGCCAAGGAATGGCTCGATTGCCAGTTTGGAGATCTTTTTAAAGGAACCATGTTAACGGATATTCATCCCGATGGGGCGCATTATACCGTTTACAGAATGCCTGCATCGGTCTATGCGGCCCTGGCCGAACTTCATCCCAATGCTACCCATACCCACCAGTTAACCACCTGGATGCAAGCCCTGCATAAAGAACAGCCTACGGAAGAACCTGTTTTACACCTGTTAATCGATCACCAGTTGATATTGATAGCGCTTTATAACCAGGGCTGGAAATTTTTTCAACAAATGGACTACCAGACCCCGGATGATGTCAGCTACCTGGTGCTGTCTGTTTTGCAACAGGAAGGCCTGCCGCCGGAAACAACCCGGGTGGAATGGTCGGGCTGGATGGATACATCCAGTGCCCTTTACCTTGATCTGTATAAATACCTGGGCAACCTGGTAGCAGTTGCGCTGCCGGACACAATAAGGCTGAACGACCGGCAGTTGCAGGGAATGCGTGCCCATTTTTTTACCCCTCTTATTCAGGCTGGATTATGCGTATCATAAGCGGAAAATTTGGTGGCCGGAAAATACAACCACCTGCTAATATGCCTTATACCAGGCCTACAACAGATATTGCCAAAGAAGGCCTGTTTAATATTCTTCAGAACAATATTGATTTTGAGGGAGCCTCCACGCTGGATCTGTTTGGGGGCACCGGTAGCATCAGTTACGAACTGGCTTCCCGCGGTGCCCGGCAACAGGTTATCATTGAAAAAGATCCGGCTATGTTTGCCTTTATCTCTAAAACCATAAAGGAATTGGGCTTGCAGGAAACTATCCGGGTAGTGCGAATGGATGTATTCAAATACCTCGACAGCTGCACCGATCAGTACGATTTTATTTTTGCCGGTCCGCCCTATGCACTTACCACTATTGATGAACTGCCGAAAAAAGTGGTGGAAAAGGAATTGCTGAAACCCGGTGCTATGTTTGTATTGGAACATACTCCCCGAAATAATTACCAGGGTTATACCTGGTTTGTACAGGAACGGAATTATGGAACAACGGTATTTTCTTTTTTTATTAATCGTTGAATGATGACAAAAGCGGATTTCAGAAGCGAATTCCTGAAACGCCGGCTGGCCTTGTCCGAAAAAGAAAGAAGCCGGTTCGATGATCTTATTCTTATTCATTTTCAGCAGTGGCAATGGCACGAAGGCATCGAGAACGTATTATCCTATTGGCCATTGCAGGAAAAGGCAGAACCCAGCACCTTCCTGCTAACCGACTTTATGGAGTTTAGGATTCCCTGGCTAAACCTGGCATTCCCCGTAATTCATGCGGGGCAACCACTGATGGACGCTTTGCTGGTAAATGAACAAACCAACTATCGGAAAAATAAATATGGCATTGCGGAACCAACCGAAGGGCAGGTAATGGACCCGGCGGCCGTTGACCTGGTATTGGTGCCCTTACTGGCAGTTGATAAACAAGGCTACCGCCTTGGTTATGGAAAAGGTTATTATGACCGGTACCTGGCCAGTTTACGGCCCGATTGTTATAAATTAGGGATCAGTTATTTTGAACCGGTGGAGGCCTTACCCGGATTGGACCAATATGATCTGCCCTTAAATGGATGTATAACCCCGGACAAGTTCTATGAATTTTAATTTTCCCTTGCTAAAGCCATTAAGGATCTTATTATTTCCATTTTCATTCCTTTATTGGTGTGCCATTTTTATCAGGAATAAATTGTACGACTGGAAGCTGCTGAAAGCGGCCCGTTTTAATATTCCGATCATCTGTGTGGGAAATATTGCTGCAGGTGGTACTGGAAAATCGCCCATGGTAGAATGGCTGCTAAGGGAGTTTGGACGGGAATTTAAAATGGCTACCCTTAGCCGTGGTTATAAACGAAAAACAAGGGGCTACGCATTGGCCAATACCGAAACCACGGCACTTGAAATAGGCGATGAACCCATGCAGTTTCATCTGAAATTTCCGCATGTTTCAGTTGCCGTTGGAGAGGAAAGGGTAGTAGCTGTTCCCTTGCTGTTACAGGACCGGCCAGAGACAGAATTGATCGTGCTGGATGACGCTTTTCAGCACAGGGCTATTGAGGCTGGTCTGAATATTGTATTAACAGATTACAGTAATTTATACACCCGCGATTGGTACCTGCCCACCGGCGATCTCCGGGATGAGAAAAGGAGCTGTTCCAGGGCAAACCTGCTGGTGGTAACGAAATGCCCTGCCGGTCTTAGCGAAGCGGAGGCTAAAAAAATAGAGGATGAACTGAGCCCATCCGGCTCACAGGAATTGTTTTTTGCCAGCATAGCCTACGGAACTCCTTACCAGTTGGTGACCCGGCAGGAGATTGAACTGGAACCGGATATGGAAGTGCTGCTGGTAACCGGCATAGCCAATCCGAAGCCTTTAAAACGCCTGCTTTCAGAAAAAGTGGCGAGTTATGAACAAATGGTGTTTAGTGATCACCATATTTTCACCATTGATGATATAAAAGAAATCGAACGACGGTTTAATCAGCTTGGTGGCACCAAAAAAATACTATTGACAACCGAAAAAGATGCGGTTCGATTAATGAAATTCCAACAGGATTTAGTCTCCTGGTCGCTGTATGTGGTTCCTATTGAAATGGTCTTTTTGTTCAATAAGACCGACCGCTTTAAATCGATTATCGGTAAATTTAGCAGACAGTTTTCTGGTTCTGCAACACACTAACAGTGAAAAGATGAGTAAAAAGAAACAAAGTAAAAAAAAGCAAAAACCAGCAGGCACCGCCAGTGCGCTACCTGTTGGCAGGATGGATATTACCCGCAGTGGAATGGGATTTGTAATAGTAGACGGGATGGAGCAGGATATCCTGGTACGCCCCAATGATTTTAATACCGCCATGCACGGGGATAAAGTACGGGTAGAAATTATGCGGGCTTCCGGAAGAGGCGGCGGCCGCTTGCAGGGAATTGTTACCGAAGTAGTAGAACGAAAGCAGGAGCTTTTTATGGGTACCCTGGAGTTGAGTAAAACCTTCGCTTTCTTTATACCGGATAGCGATAAACCCCTGCCGGATTTTTATATTCCGCTCGAAAAACTGAATGGTGCAGTAAATGGGTCCAGGGCAGTGGTAAGGATTATAGAATGGTCCAATACCAAAAAGCCAGTGGGCGAGGTAGTGGAATTGCTGGAAGAGCAGGGATCCAATGAGCTGGCCATGAAAGAAATCATATTAGAAAATGGTTTCCCCCTTAGTTTTCCCGAAGAAGTACTGGAAGAAACAGCCCGTATTCCTGATACAATCAGCACAAAAGAAATTGAACGGCGGAAGGATATGCGGGATATACGAACCTTCACCATCGACCCTATTGATGCAAAAGATTTTGATGATGCAATTTCTATCCGAACGGTAAAGGGAGGTTATGAAATCGGTGTGCACATCGCCGATGTAAGTTATTATGTAGAACCCGATACCGAATTAGATAAGGAAGCTTATAAGCGGGCTACCTCAGTTTATCTGCCAGACCGGGTTAATCCCATGCTGCCTGAACGGATTTCTAATGAACTATGCTCTTTACGACCTCATGAAGATAAGCTTACCTTCTCGGCAGTATTTCTTATAAATACAAGAGGAGATGTAAAAGATGCCTGGCTGGGAAGAACCGTAATTCACTCAGATCACCGGTTTACCTATGAAGAGGTGCAGGAGATCATTGAATCGGAAGATGGGCTCTATCAACAGGAAATACTAGTACTTAATAAGTTTGCCCAACGTTATCGGAAGCAACGCTTTAAGAAAGGGGCCATAAATTTTTCTTCCCAGGAGGTCCGTTTTAAACTGGACGAAAATCGCAAACCCATTGGCATCCTTATAAAAGAAAGCAAGGAAGCCCACCAGTTAATTGAAGAGTTTATGTTGCTGGCAAACCGGACCGTAGCAGAATATGTAAGCAAAGTAGAACTTAATAAAAAATCACTGCCCTTTCCGTACCGGGTGCACGACCAGCCGGATGAGGAAAAACTGACACCCTTTGCAGCTTTTGCCAGAAAATTCGGACATGGCTTTGATACCAAATCGCCGGAACGCATAGCTGCCTCCTTTAACCAGTTATTACTTGATGTAAAGGGCAAGCCCGAGCAACATGTACTGGAACAATTGGGAATCAGAACCATGGCAAAAGCCGTTTATACAACCAAAAATATTGGGCACTACGGCCTGGGTTTTGAACACTATGCGCATTTTACCTCACCTATCCGCCGTTACCCGGATGTATTGGTACATCGGGTATTGCAGGAGGTGCTGGACGATAAATTTCTTCCCGATAAAAAAATGGAAGAAAAATGTAAGCATTGCAGTGAACGAGAGCGGGCAGCAATGGATGCAGAACGGGCTTCCAATAAATACAAGCAGGTAGAGTACCTTATGAATTTCCTGGGTGAGGAATTTGACGGTGTAATCAGCGGCGTATCTTCCTTCGGTTTCTGGGTGGAGACAGTAGAACATAAATGCGAAGGATTGGTAAGTATTGTAAGTTTGGCCGACTACGACGATTTCAGGCATGTCGAATCCGATTACATGCTGGCGGGCAGACGATCTGGGCGCACTTTTCGTATGGGAGATAAAGTACGCATTAAGGTAGTAGCGGCCAACCTGGAGAAAAGACAGCTTGATTATGAATGGGTCATCAGCACGGCTATTAAGGAAGAAGGAGGAGAAGCGGCCGGAAGAAAAACAACCGGCCGGAAAACCACTCCTAAAAAATCTGCTGCCAAAAAATCAAAAAGGAAAAAATAACATTTTGGAAGAATCTATCAGTTTAAACAAGTTCATCAGTGATACCGGTTATTGCTCCCGCAGGGAAGCCGATGAACTGATAAAAGCAGGCCGGGTTTTATTGAATGGCCGTGCCGCAAGGCCTGGAAATCGATGTAAGCCCGGGGATGAAGTGGAGGTTGATGGTAGCCTTATTACCCGCAAGCAAAAGGAGAAACCTGTTTATCTACTGCTTAACAAACCAATTGGTATTACCAGCACCACCGAAGAACAAGTGCAGGGAAATATCATATCATTTTTAAATTATCCTAAGCGGATCTTCCCGATTGGCCGGCTGGATAAGGATTCAGAAGGCCTGATCCTTCTCACCAATGATGGGGATATCGTAAATAAAGTTCTGAGAGCAGGTAATGCACACGAAAAGGAATACCAGGTCCGTGTTCATAAAGCCATTGGTCACGGTTTTGTAGATCGGATGGAAGGTGGTATTCCTATGCTTGGAACTGTAACCCTGCCCTGTAAGGTTCGGATTACCGGCAAACAAAGCTTTACAATAATACTTACGCAGGGGCTTAACCGGCAAATCCGACGAATGTGTGAAGAGCTTGGTTATGAAGTTACATCCTTAAAAAGGGTACGCATCATGCACCTGCAGTTGGGTACGCTTGCCACCGGCAAATGGCGTTACCTGAGTGAAGCGGAAATATCCAAACTGAAAGAACTGATTGAAGTTTCTTCTGCTGCACCGGTTAAAAACAAACGCAGTAAACCGGCTCCCAAAAAAGAAGCAAGGCCCGAAACACCGCATGTACCGCAGCCGCCTGCAAAGAGTAAATCAGCCAATTCTGCGGCAAAAAAAGGATCTTATAAAGCGTTTAAAGAAAAAGGACGGCAGCGATAGCAAAGCCCACCCTTACCACCCTTACCAGCCACCACCACCGCCACCACCGCCGCCGCCGCTGGAGCCGCCACCCCGGCTTCCACCGCTACTACTACTGGGTGGGGTGGAAGAGGAGGAAATGGTATTGGATAAACCAGCAGAAACCCCTTTGGCCAGGTCCGAGAACTGCAGGTTGCCGGAAAAACCGCGGCTGGCAAAATAATAGCCCGGCTGGTATCCATTTTTTAAAGCCTGGTTAAGCACTTCGGTGAACTGGGCTGCCCAGGCATTTTCTACGTTTAGTGCAATGGCATAAGGTAGATACCGTTCAAATAATTCGATGGTTTTATCCGGGGGCGTTAAGCTGTCAAACACCCGTTGTTCCGTCTGATTCAGGTAAAGCCTGAAACCTTCTATCTGGTCAGCCACCTGCCTGCCCTTTTCAGAATAGGCAGGCAAGAGTTTATAAAATACCAGTTGCATTACAAACAGCACCAGTAAAGAAATACCGGCAAAAATGGCTAAAGGAGGCGTAAAATGCAGGGATAGAAAAATGATGCTGGCCACCAATGCCCCTACCCATAAAAAGCTTCCTAAAAACAGGTAACCACGGTTTAACGCAAAATAACCATTGGTAGAATGCACTTTACCCCGCTGCAACTGAAACCTGTTTTTTAAGCGGGTTTCCAGCGAGCTGTACTGCGACTTGAGTGTGCTGTTATAGGTGCCCGCTTGTAAGCTAAGTCCGTATAGAGCGGAAATATCAATGCCAAAAAGATTGATCAGGGAAGCACTTGAAAGCGGCGGACTATCAACTGGTTTTTTAAACTGGTAAGTGGTTGCTGAAAACCATCCCGACCCTTTATTAACTTCAATCTGCAGGTGTTTTTGCACAGCGGCATCTACCAGGCTGGCTACAAAAAGATGGCTGCCATACTGTTGCTGATGCAGGTATCCCGTATCGGCAGGCCCTAAGCCGGCAGGTGGTGCAAATTGGGGGTAAATAATTCCTTTTTTGGGGTCACGACCGTTTTTATACCAGCTTCTCCAGTTATACCACCCTGTAGCTGCAAGAACCAGCACTAACAGGGGCACCAGCCAGTTAGCCCATAGGAAATTCAGCAAAACGCCCATCGTACCCGGAGGTGCCAGTATTCCCTTTTGTATATCGGCGGCAATGGTAAGCCCTTCATACCCGTTTAGGCCAGCATTGGTTTGAAATTCAATATAGTTGGTTCCGGCTGAACCATGGGTACATGCCTGCAGGGTGGCCCCCCGGGCACCAGTATAACATTCAGCCGCTGCAATGATTGCGCCTTGTGGAAAATTTATACGGGCACTCACGGTATCAAACCGGAATTCCCAGCCATTGCCATTTACGTTCCAATAAAGTTCATCGCGGTTAGTATGAAAGATCAGTTGCTGGTTGGTGCTGTATACTATTTCATACGTATGAATACCCCTTGGTAAAAGCAGGTCGGCGTTCCCGATTTTAATTCTTATTCCATTGTTGAGAGAATGGACGGTATAAGGCACTGCTGCTTGCTCTTTTTTTACTGAGCGCAATTGAAAGCCGGTCTGAATCCAATAGCCGTTTTGGTGTAGGTACTTGGTGGGAAAATCACGTACAATGCCTCTTTTGATGGCATCGTTTTCTGAAAGATTACCTCCTTCACCATTGAATAGTTTAATGGTTTCCTTCACCCATAGTTCACCGGAAGCCTGAACATCAATTACCGCCCGGAAATGCAATATCCTGTCCGATTCATCGGCTTCCAATAAGGGGTAAACCGAAGCTGGTGTGGCAATTATCCGATGTAAGGCATCTTCCGCCAATACCAGGTACTGTTGTTGGAGAGATAAAAAAGCCGCTGAGCCGGGTGGTGGGTGCTGCAACGCCGTTTCTTTATCTAATACAATGTAGTTGCCGAGTAAAAAGGATTTCATTAGTTCGGCTATACGTGGCCGATAAGTGGCATACCTTGCTGTAAACAAGTCCTTACTGATAGATTTTTCCGCGGCAGCTTTTTCTAAAGCGGTTCTTGTGAGGGAGTCCAGTATGGCCGGACGAACAAAACGGCCTGCATTTTCAGTTACCAGAAAGGCCTGCTGCGCCTGGTTTTGCTGGCCATACAGCAAGGAAAAAGTGAATAATAAACAATAGCAAAGCTTTCGCATAGAAAAGAGATTAAGCTCCAAACCGTATCGGGGGCACTGTTTTGGCTTCGTCCGATTCCTCAAAAAAAGGTGCCGGCTGAAACTGAAATAAACCGGCTACCAGGTTGGATGGAAACACGGCTACCGAGGCATTAAAATTTCGTACGGTAGCATTGTAATACCGGCGGCTCTGATTAAGGTTTGATTCAACCTCCCCGAGATCCTGCTGTAATTGCAGAAAATTTTGGTTGGCTTTAAGGTCGGGATAGGCTTCTGCTATTGCAAAAAAATTGTTCAGGGCTGTATTTAATTGATTACTGGCTTTTATCTGATCGCCGGGTAGGCGGCTTTCCTGGACTTGGTTTCGGCATTCAACAATCGTTCTTAGGGTGCTGCTTTCGTGTAGTGTGGACCCTTTAACGGTTTCTACCAGATTCGGTATCAGGTCATTACGTTGTTGTAAATAGGTTCCGATTCCACTCCAGCCTTCTTTTACCAATAATTGTTGCTTTACCAGGCGGTTGTACAGAAAAACCAGTACCACCACCAGCAAAAAAAACAAAAGCAGCAGCAGGTAGGCAATTGACATGGTGTATTTTTATAATAATACTACGGTTTTTCAGGAAATATTCTAAAAAAGGTTAAACATTTCGTAGAACACCTATCATTGCAAAAACTTCTGAGGTTCGTATGCGGAAAAGTTTCCAGGAAATTGCTAAACAGGCCCCTGTAGGATTGTGTATTTTGATGGGTAGGGAGTTTATTGTTGAAATGGCAAATGATGCCTACCTGGAATTGCTAGCCAGGCCATCAGAAGATATTTTAAATAAGGCATTGTTTGATGTGCTGCCCGAGGTACGGGAACTGGTTGAACCCATTTTACTGAATGTACTTAATACGGGAGAAACCTTTACTGCAACAAATTTTGAGGTAAGCCTGCGTCGTTCCGGTAAGGTCCAAACAGCTTATTTTAACCTTATTTATCAGCCCTTGAGGAATGATGACGGGGTAATTACCGGAATTGTTGTCATTGCTTCCGAAGTAACTGAACTGGTTGTTTCCAGGCAGATGATCGTGGAAAGAGAAAAGAATTTCCGAAAAATGATCATGGAATCACCCATTGCCATGGCTATTTTAAGAAGTTCTGAACTTATCATTGAAATGGCCAATCAATTAATGCTGGAAAGGTTTTGGCGAAGGAAGTCCGCTGATATAGAAGGACGCTCTTTACTGGAGGTTTTTCCTGAACTGGAAGGTCAGGCCTTTCCTGAACTGCTGAAGCAGGTTATTGAAAGCGGCGAAACAATCCGGGCCAAAGAGGCAGAAGCAATTATTGATGCGGAGGACGGACGAAAAGTCTTTTACCTCGATTTTGAATATGCTCCACTGAAAGACGATGCCAGCAACCAGGTTACCGGCGTACTGGTAAGTGCCTACGATGTTACCGAGGCTGTAAGGGCGAAACGCCTGGCCAAAGAGGCCGAAGAGCGGTTGCAATTGGCCATCAATGCAACGGGCATGGGCAATTATGAAGTAGACCTGCTCACGAATGAAATGTATTACTCCCGGGGATTTCTTGAAATTTTCGGGGTTGATCCGGATGCGCCTGTAGGCCGCAATGAACTGGTGTCGAGAATACATCCAGACGATTTGCTGGTCCGAAAACAGGCACATGAACGCTCGCTTAAAACCGGTGTGCTGGAATACGAATTCAGGGTATACCGGAAAGAAAAAGAATTACATTGGGTAAAAGCCTGGGGTAAAGTAATTTTTAATGAAGCCGGAAAACCGGTTCGATTAACCGGAACCATTCTTGATATTACGGAAGAAAAAGCCACCATGCTGGCGCTCCGTAGCAGTGAAAAAAGATTCCGTACACTGGCAGATACATTGCCGGCCATGGTATGGATTGGCGATGCCGCCGGACAGTTATATTATTTTAATAAATCGGTGTATGAATATTCCGGATTCAGCCCGGAAGAACTGGCAAAACTGGGTTGGCTGGAAATAGTTCACCCAGATGACCGCGACGAAAATGTCAGGTTCTGGATGGAGTCTATACAAAGTGGCAACCCCTTTTTATTTGAACACCGGTTTCGCCGGCACGATGGGGTGTATCGCTGGCAGTTAAGCAGGGCAGTACCCCAATACAACGAAGAGGGGCAGATTGAAATGTGGGTAGGTAGTAGCACAGATATCCATGAACACAAAGTATTTACCGATGAACTGGAAGCACAGGTAGAAGAACGGACACAGGAACTGAAGAAGTCGAACGAGGCCCTGCTGAATTCCAATACAGAACTTGCCCAATTTGCTTACGTTGCCAGCCATGATCTGCAGGAGCCCCTGCGCAAAATCCAAACCTTTGCAACCATGGTGGCCGATATGGAAAAAACGCGGCTTTCTGAAAGAGGTACAGAAATTTTACAGCGTTTACGGTCAACCGCGGAACGAATGCAACAGCTGGTGCTTGATTTGTTATCCTATTCGCGGGTAAATAAAATGGATAACCATTTTGCAAAAACAGATCTTGCTTACCTCCTCGATACCATAATTCAACAACTCGAAGAAGGTATAGAACAACGAAAAATCGAGTTCCGGCAGGACGCATTACCCGTTATCTGGGCCATTCCTTTTCAAATGGAACAACTGTTTACCAACCTTCTCAGTAATGCTATCAAATTCTCGGACCCTTCCAAAAATCCGTTGATTCAGATCCGCTATAAAAAATGGGAACCAGGGGAGCTAACCGGTGAAAACCTTCACCCCGACTGGTCTTATCATGTTATAGAAGTTGCCGATAATGGGATCGGTTTTGATAATTCCTATCGCGAAAAAATTTTCCAGGTCTTTCAGCGCCTGCATGGTAAGGAATCATTTCCCGGAACCGGCATTGGCCTGGCTATTTGTAAAAAGATTGTGGACAATCACCAGGGAGAAATTATTGCTACCGGGGAAACCGGGCAGGGAGCAAGCTTCAGGATTTATTTACCGGATTTTTCTTCCTGAGCAATAAAAAGGCCTTAACCGGTTCCAGCCAGAGTACAGATACAGATCCTGCAAGCAGGCATGCCAGGTATTGGTGATAGGACAGCAACCTGAAGCCAAAGAAACGTTGAAATACAGGCACCCATAACAGCAGTATTGTAATTGCCAGCGTTACTAAAATAATCAGCGGAACCAGTTTGTTTTCATAACGGATAGTGGTGAATATGGTGTATTGGAAGGATCTGTTTGCCAGTGTAAGGAAGATATTAGCTGTTATTAAGGTTAGGAAAACCAGGGTGCGTACACCGTTTTCATCCATTCCAGCGGACAGCCCGTATTGATAAATTCCCAAACAGGCAATGGTTATAATCAGGCCCTGGACAACACTTAAACTAAGTTCTCGCCAATTGAAAAAATTAGCTTGAAAGGGGCGGGGTGGGGCTTCCATGGTACCTGCTTCCAAGGGCTCATTTTCATAGATGATTGAACAGGTGGGCCCCATTATCAGTTCCAGGAAAATTACATGAACCGGGGTAAAAATGGAGGGATAAATCCATCCTAAGGCAAGGGGCAGAAACACCGTCAGTATAATGGGTATATGGATGGAAATAATATAGCGGATAGCTTTTTTAAGGTTGGAATAAATTTTTCTTCCCATTGCTACTGCATCCACCATTTTGCCAAGATCGTCATCTGTTAAAATAAGAGAAGCTGCTTTTTTTGCAAGCTCTGAACCTTTATTACCCATGGCAATTCCAATATGGGCAGCTTTCAAAGCCGGACCATCATTAACGCCATCACCAGTCATGGCCACCACTTCCTGAGCGCTTTTAAGGTTGTCGATGACCGCTAATTTAGCTTCCGGAAACATTCTTGCAAAAACCTGGTGGGTTTGAATTTGATGGCCTAATTCAGCGGCAGATAACCCGATCAGTGCATTTCCTTCGATGGCCGTATCGCTTCCCTGGAACCCTATTTCCCGGGCAATGGACCGGGTAGTGATAACATTATCGCCGGTTAATAGTTTAACCTTTATACCGGCCTCATAAAATGCCTTTAGAACATCGGTAATTCCTGGTTTGGGAGGATCGTAAAAAGCCAGTAATCCCAGTAATTGAAAGGAGAAGTCCTGCTGTATCGCCGGATAATCGGTAGACATTTCAGGAAATATTGCCTTGGCAACTGCCAGCACCCGGTACCCCTTTGCCGCAAAATCTGCTACCATTTTTTCAGCTTCCCTGCGTTGGTCTGACTCCAGTTTTGCAACGGCAAAAATTGCTTCCGGGGCTCCTTTAGCAGCGATTATACGCCTACCGCCTGAGGCACTGAAAATATGGGTCATCATGGGCGGCTTGCCACTTAAGGGATACTCTTTTTCCAGTTGGAAAAAGGAGCGCTCATCATTTTCTGCACTGGCCGCATAGGCCTCATGCAAGGCTTTTTCCATAGGGTCAAATGGGATGGGCTCACTCGCAAACATAGCTACCCGAATCAATTCCGCATCATCGGTAATGTCTGTACGGTACCAACGGGCTGCCAAACTCATTTTGTTTTCGGTAAGGGTACCGGTTTTATCCGTACAGATCACCGAAGCAGAGCCCAATGCTTCTACTGTGGTTGTTTGTTTAACTATAATTCCCATTTGAAGTAATCGCCAGGCTCCCAGGGCCATGAAGGTGGTAAATGCAACCGGAATTTCTTCCGGAAGTACGCTCATTGCCAGGGTAAGTGCTTTTAATAAGCTATCTAACAATACCCGTGTTTGCAGGTAATGGATCAGCCAAACCAGTAAAAAAATAAAGACACCGGCAAGTGCCATTTTTTTTACAAAAGAGGCGATTTGCTGCTGAAGAGGGGTAGGTTCTTCCTTAATTTCTGCCAGTTGTTTCCCGATCTGGCCCAATTTGGTTTGTTGTCCTATGGCAACAACTTCTGCAATGGCAAGGCCACTGGTAAGAAAGGTTCCCTGGTAAAGCAGGTTAGAGGGGCTGTTGACTTCTTTTGAAACCGTAAACGATTCACCGGTAAGGATCGATTCATTTACACTGCAGTCATTCGACTGCAGGATTTGACCGTCGGCAGGAATAACGCCTCCTTCTTCCACGATAAAATAATCACCCGGTACCAGTTCCCTGGATGGTAGGTCTATTTCCATTCCATCGCGGATTACCCGGGCAACCGGTTGGGTTAATTTTTTAAGTGCATCCAGCGCATGCCTGCTCCTGGCATCCTGGTAAAGGGAAATAGCGCTTACTAACACAATGGCAACAGCCATAAACAAGGCTTCGCTGGTTTGCCCGCTAATAAAATACAGGGTTGCGGCAGCCAGCAGTAATAAGAACATCGGTTCTTTTACAAGGTCTTTAATAGCCCGCCATAACGGTATTTCTTTTTTGTGTGTAAGTTCATTCCATCCGTAAACAGCCCTTGCTTTTTCAACCTCAGCAGAAGCTAAGCCCTTTAAAGAAGTAGCGGGTTGCCCGTTCATAGTTCAGTACTTTCCGCTTATTGTGAATATTCTTCCAGGAAACCTGGTTTTTTCCTGGCAGGATTTGCCTGTTCAAATGCAAAGGCCATTCCCAGTAAAGCAGGTTCGGAAAAAGCCGGACCAAAAAAAGAAAAACCTACCGGTAAAGCATACACTTCTCCGGCGGGTACGGTTATATGCGGATAACCCGAAATGGCCGCCGGTGAGGTAAGGGAAACATCGCCCCAGCGGTCGCCATACCAGCGGTCAATTGCGCAGGAAGGGCCCATGGTTAATCCGGCAATAGCATCCAATTGCTGTGTTTTAAACTGCTCATCAAGCAAGGCTCGTGAACCGGCATACGAAGCCTGGAGGGCTGTTTTGTATTCCGGGCTCTCTAAGCCCCCCAGCTCATTACAGGCTTCCAGTGTATCCTGCTTAAAATAAGGCATGGCCTTGTCTTCATTAGATTTATTAAACGCAATTACATCGGCCAGGTTTTTCACTTTTGCGTTGGCTTGAGATAGATAGTTGTTTACGCCGGCTTTGAACTCATATTTTAATATATTGTATTCATGCTGCCCGAGTTCATTTATTTTGTCTAAGTAGTCAATTTCAATAACGGTAGCGCCAAGTGCCGTTAATGACTGAACACAGGTACGCTGTAAGGCATGCAGGTACTGGTTGTCGCCGGGCAGTTTCTTTTCGATTCCTATCCGTTTGCCGGCCAGGGCATTTTTATGCAGCTGTTTTGTATAATCAGGCAAGGCTTTTCCGGCAGCGGCAACCGAAGCGGCATCGTTTTTATCTGTACCTGTTAATGTGGACAGCAAAATAGCTACATCTGTAACGGTTCTGCCCATAGGGCCCGCTGTATCCTGCGTATGCGAAATCGGGATAATGCCCGATCGGCTCCATAAACCCACGGTTGGTTTTAAGCCTACTAATCCTGCTACAGAAGACGGGCAGGTAATGGATCCATCGGTTTCTGTTCCAATTGCAATGGCGCATAAATTAGCTGATGCGGCCACGCCAGAACCGGAACTGGAACCACAGGGGTTATGTGTCAGTAAATAAGCGCTTTTTGTTTGTCCACCCCGGCTGCTCCATCCCGAACAGGACTTGCTTGATCGGAAATTGGCCCATTCCGATAAATTTGTTTTTCCTAAAAGCACCGCACCCGCATCTCGCAACTGTTTAATAATAAAAGCATCCTTCGAAGCAATATTACCTTCAAGGGCCAGAGCACCTGCGGTGGTTTGCATTTTATCGGCTGTGTCTATATTGTCTTTAATTAATACGGGTATGCCATGTAGCGGACCACGGACTTTTCCGTCTTCTCTTTCTTTATCCAGTGCGTTGGCAATGTTTATGGCATCCGGATTAATTTCTATGACGGCATTTAAAGCTGGCCCATTTTTGTCAATTGCCGCAATCCTGTTCAGGTAGAGCTGGGTAAGTGCAGCGGCCGTGTATTCTCCTTTTTCCATGGCGGCCTGAAGTTGTGGTATGGTCCATTCATCAAGTTCAAAAGGATGGTTGCCGTGCTTTTTTTGAGCGGTTTCTTTTTCCTGCGATGGCTGACAGGCAACCAGGCTACCGGCTGCCAGTGAAATACCGGTGATTCCGGAGTTTTTTAAAAAATTGCGACGATTCATAGTATTGAATTTACTGATTCTGACCATCATAACAGCGAATTTGTGTAGGTAGCTACACAAAATGGGGAGGGGGTTCAGCATACTTGTTTGAAATGGCCGCATTTTCAGGGTAAACCCGTATTGGTATAGATATTGGATTATGTACTGTAGTTTTTCATAGGATATTGGATTAAAAAACGGGGTGTATGTCTATACTGCCCTCTTCTTTTGAACTACAATCAGAACAATACAAAAGCCCCTGCGTCTAATCGTTGCAGGGGCTTTGTATATAAACCAATTATATAACCTGGTCGTTTACACGTATTTTGTTTTTCCGGGAATTGCTATGGGATAGAACCCGTCTGCATTCGGAACAATGGAAGGAAGCGCGGTGAAACTGAACTCTTTGGGCATGATGTTCAGTCCACTGTTGATGGCTTTATCCCATTCGATGATCTGTCCGCTATACGTGGCCATTCTGCCAAGTATGGAAGTCATACTGCTCTTAGCGCCGTTTTCCGCATCTGCAAATTTGTATTGGCCTTTGGCAATGGCTTCAAACAATTCATCGTGCTCGGTCTGGTAAGGATTATTCTCCTTGGTATTATCAAACTTATAGAGTTGCTTACCATTTCTGTCGGTAATGGTTCCTGCTCCGCAAGCGATGCTTCCTTTAGTACCTACCAGCAGTTCATCCACTCTTGCCATGGTGCCGGGAATATGCCTGCACTGACTGTTAAGAATAGATCCATCGGCATAGGTAAATTCTACAAAGTGGTGATCAAAAATTTCGCCATGATCTTTTCCATTCCGTACCTGTCTGCCACCCATACCCTGTGCTTTAACCGGGTAACCTCCCTTAAACCAGTTGATCACATCAATATTGTGAATATGCTGTTCGTTGATATGATCGCCACAAAGCCAGTTAAAATAATACCAGTTACGCATTTGGTATTCCATTTCGGTTTGCCCGGGTTTACGTTCCCGCACCCATACACCATCATTATTCCACCAGGCCTGGGCGGAGGTTATATCGCCGATCAGGTTTTTTCTTTTGTATAATTCGCGGTAAGAATTCTGGTAATGGCGCTGCAATCCTACAACTACATTCAGCTTTTTCTGTTTGGCTATTTCCGCAGCTGCCAACACTTTCTGAACACCTGCCGGGTCAACCGCTACCGGCTTTTCCATGAACACATGTTTGTTCTGTTTGATAGCTTCTTCGAAATGTATTGGGCGGAACCCCGGGGGTGTTGCCAGTATTACCACATCAGCAAGAGGGATGGCTTTCTGATAAGCATCAAATCCACTGAACTTACGATCTTCCGGTACGTCGATTTTTTTTCCTATTTCCGGGTTTTCAGCGGCTTCGCCCATGATGGATTTCAGCGAATTATCGAGGTTGTCGCGAAATGCATCAGCCATTGCCACCAGTTTTACATTTTGTTTGGTAAGCAGGGCCTGGATGGCGGCGCCGGTTCCGCGTCCACCACAACCTACAAGCGCTATCTTAATGGTGTCGGCAGCGCCGGAGAAATAATTGGCATTAGATAGCAGGGGGGCAGCTAAAATTCCGCCAGCCAGTAAACCGGATTGTTTTACAAAATCGCGGCGGCTTTTGCCTGCTTCAATTGAATCGTTCATCATTATCTGGTGTTTAGTGGGTTGAATGTAATAGGTTTAATTTGCTTGGTATGCTATAAAATTATCCATTAGTTCCCTAAAATTTCCTTGAAAAACGCCTCCGCCTCTTCTTTGGAGGGTTGTTGAAGCGGACGAACAACCCGGATACCTACCGAAGCGGCATCTGTCAGCCACCATTTGCTTTTGGGAATCTGGGGGTCCCGCTTGTTCCAGGAGGGGTCCGATTTCAGGCGGTTGGAACAGCGAAGGCTGGCCTCTTCATCTATATAGCCACCCCCTTTCAACACCTTCGGATATTTAACGGGGTTTACCTCCACCCGGGGGTCGGTCTGCTCCCCGGTTAATTTTGCCAGGCGGTCTTCCTGGTAATGATCCAATGTCCATTCGCTCACATTTCCAAGCATATCATACAAGCCCCAGGCATTCGGTTTTTTCTGGCCGCTTTTTTGAAACTTGTTTTTACTGTTTGCTTTGTACCAGGCATAGTCTCCCAATTGCTTGGGGTCATCGCCAAAATAATAAGCAGTTTGGCTACCGGCCTTACAGGCATATTCCCATTCAGCTTCTGTAGGAAGCCGATAGAAGATACCTGTTTTATCATATAACCAGCGGCAAAACATCAGGGCTGTATGTTGCGACATGGAATTAACCGGAAAACCACCTTCTTTGCCCATTCCCCAGGTGAGGTCAATATACTGTGCGCTGGGCCGGGTAACAGCATCTACTTTGGAGTTCTGACTGGTGTTTGCATCCTTGAAATACACATCAAAAATATCCCTGCTCAATTCGAAACTGGCCATCCAAAAAGCCGATATAGCAACTTTTTGCTGCGGCCCTTCATCGGGCTTCCTGTTTTTTTCTGAATCGGGCGAACCCATCAGAAAGCTGCCGGCCGGAATCGGAACCATGGCCAGCTCAAGGGTAGAACCCGGAATGGATTGTTTGTAAGCGGAAAAATCGGGCTTGTTTTCCTGGGCTGCAACCAGGCTGGTTGATCCAAGCAGCAGGAGCGTAAAATGGAGTGGTTTCATGTTATACTAAAATGGCTAAACTATCAAATCTAGGCTTAATGAACTTCTTCTTTTGATGCAAACGTTTTCATAAAATTCGCAAACCCTTTGGAATGGTGAAATTTTAGTTCATCCATTTCAAGTTCCGCTATCAGGAATTCTGCATCTAGTTTTTTTGCCAGCTTCCTTGCTTTTTTAAGGGGTAGTATGCTGATAGCTTTGGTTAACCAGTCGGCTACCACCGGGTCTTTTGCCACAACAGTTACCGATTTCCGGGCGGTTAGTCCATAACCCGTTTTGGGATTAATGATATGCGAATAACGTTTGCCCTCATGTTCCATATATTGGTAAAGATCGCCGGAGCTGGTAACCGAATGATCTTGTAGATATAAATGATCATGCAGCCATTCTTCTTCGTGGTGGGGGGTATTAATGGCCACTACCCATCCGCTTTTACCTGGTGGGTGCCCACGAACTGTTATATCACCGCTGACGTCAATTAATGCGGTGGTTATGCCCTGGGATTGCAGGAAACGCATCACCTGGTCGCCGATATAACCCTGGGCAATGCCACCCAAATCGAGCTGAATGCCGGGTTTCAGTAGCCGGGCGCTTTGAGTCCTGGGGTCGAGCTGCAGGTATTTCATACCCGTTTGGTTTAGGGCCGCTGCAACGGAATCGGGCGAGGGCCATTGATCGGTTTTACGGGCCATGCGCCAGAGCTTGGTTAAACCACCCAGTGAAATATCGAAACTGCCTTTGCTGACCTGCCAGGCTCTTTTACTCCTTAGAAGAATATCGAACAACGCCGGGGACAGGGGCCTGTACATGGCAGTATTGGAGGCGGTGGCACAAAAACGGTTGAGCTCGCTATTTTCATCATAATCGGTAAAAATTGCGGCCAAACTATCTACTAATAAAAAACTTTCTCTGGCTAAACGGTTTGCTGTACTACTGTCTTCATGGTATAAAATGATGGTAAACGGAGATGCCATCTTGTTTTCCACGTACTCAAACCGCTTCGGTTGGGCATAGCTGTAATACGCAGCGATTAACAGGAGCAGGGAAAAAATTAACTTTTGAATCAATTTGATTTTTTTTGTGCTGGATTCCGGTAAATTTAGTTCATCAAATTGTTTTCCATGCAAAGAAGAAATTTTGTTCGTCAGTCTTTATTGGCCGGTTCAGCGCTGGCAGGTGGTGTTCTAACGGGTTCCGGAGCCCTGGCTGCCGGTAAAGCCAAGGTGGACACGGCCACCCTTAATGGTGCACCATTTAATCTCGATTATGCGTTCCATGATGGAATGTTCGCCAATCATGCCGGGAAGGACTTTATTGAGCAAATTAAGTTTGGACACAGTATGGGCTTTCGTTCCATTGAAGATAATGGTATGATGGGCCGTTCGGTAGACGAACAAAAAAAGATCGGCGATACCCTGGCTAAACTGGGTATGCGGATGGGGGTTTTTGTTATTACATCCGACAGCTGGCACTGGAAAACTTCCCTTACGACAGGAAAAAAAGAACATATCGACCGGATGAAAAAGGATTGCGTGCAGGCAATTGAAGTGGCCAAACGTTGCGGTGCCAAATGGATGACGGTGGTACCCGGAAATTTCGAACGCAGTTTGCCGCTCGACCAGCAAACGGCCAATGTTATTGAGGCCTTGCGGATAGCTTCCGATATCCTGGCTCCTCATGGGCTGGTAATGGTATTGGAAGCATTGAGCGATAATCCTGATTTATTCTTACGCTACACCAATCAAACCTATATGATTTGCCGGGCGGTAAACAGCCCCGCTTGTAAGTTTTTGTACGATATGTACCATATGCAACGGAACGAGGGAGATATTATAAAAAATATTGATCGTACCTGGACAGAAACCCCCTATTTCCAGATTGGCGACAATCCTGGTCGCAATGAACCAGGCACCGGTGAAATGAATTACCGCAATATTTTCAAACATATTTATTCCAAAGGATATAAAGGTATTTTGGGGATGGAACACGGTAATGCCGGTCAGGGAAAAGAGGGAGAGCTGGCCCTGATCAAAGCTTATCGCGACGCAGATAATTTTAAATAACCTTACCTGTTCCCCCGCAGCAGTTTTTTGATGATGACTCGGTTAGAATACTGCAACCGGATATAATACATGCCAACCGCCAGCTCTGGTAAATAGAGCTGCAGGGAGGTACTGGTGGTGCCATTGAATGCCTGCTCATACACCAATTGACCGGAACTGGAGAACAGGCTGATCTTTTTCAGATCTGTAGGCGCCTGGTAATGTTGCACCGTCAAACTCCTGTTAAAGAGGGTTGGCGCAATTAGCAGGCCTTCTTTTTTCAGCACATCCGGAAGTGTTTTAGTGTAAATGTCCACTTCATCGAGGTATACAGTATTCAACTGGTTGTTGAGATTTCTGAAAACCAGGTAAAAATTTCGAGCCCCGTTAAGATAGGGACTGAGGTTAATGGAATCTTTTCTCCATTGTGACGGTGTATTGGGAGAAAATGGCCCCGAGCTGGAATTATCGGTAGTAGCCAGGTTGGCACCCGATTTTTGATAAATAGTTTGGTAATGCTGGCCGCAATCGGTCGTCAGCAGGATGCTGAAGAGCCGGGCGGTATCGGTTGTGGCCGAGTTGGCAGCAGCAATCCGGAACGATAAATAAACAGAATCGACATTGCCGAAACTAACCGGGGGCGTATACAGATCGCTTGATCTTGCGTACAGGGCAGCTGTATAATTGGTAGCCAGTGCAGAAGACAGCCCGGCATATCCTGCAAGTGCTGACCTGCTCCAGGAGGCTATGCCATCACCCACTGTAAATAGGTCCCAATTGGCCGGTGGAAACTGGTTGCCTTCAAACCCTTCGTGCAGTGGAAGCGGCATCGGATTACGGCGGGCAAAACTTTTGCGGAGCGTGTCGTTGGCGGCAAATTGATCTGACCTTCCGTTGGTTTTACTAACCCAAACATTCAATACATGCAAGCCTTCCGGAACAGCCATATCCGGTAATTGTACCAACTGCTGTTGCAGCCTGGCTAGTTTTCCCTGCCAGGTATAGTTAAGCACAGGCCCGTTATTCAGTTGGTATTGTAGCGTAAGTGATTTAATCGTATCAGCTCCCTGGTTTGCGATAAGCAGGGAGGGCTCTACCGAACCGGAACAAATGCGTCTGAGTGGAGATGGGAGGTTCAGCAGGGCAGCATCTCTGGGAAGAAAATCGATTTTTTCCAGGCCGATATCATCCAGGTAAATATTATTTCCGTATTGGTTAATATTTCTGAATAGTACTTGGATAGATGCCTGGTTACGGAAAGCAGACAGATCCAGGTGTTCATGTTTCCATTGTTCCGCAGAAGGCACAAACTGGTAATCGGTAGGCGGGGCAATAGCAAGTTCACTGCTCCATTTTTTATAGATGGATTGATAGCTTGCTCCGCAATCAGTAGACACCAGCACTTCCAGGGTATCCTGGTAGGTTAGGCTGTAAACAGCGGTTGCCACCGAAAAGTGTAAAACAAGCGAATCAGCATCACCGGTATAAACCGGACGGAGCAGCAGATCAGCTTTTTTACCCATTTCATTAAACTCGTAATTAGGGAAGTAAATAGAGCGGCTGCCGCTGTTGGACGCCAGGCTGGTGATTCGCCAATTCTCTTTTCCGGAAGTATTTACCGACCAGCCAACTGCTAAATTGCCTGTTTCAAATCCTTCGGCTAACGGCAGGGTTTTGGGTTGTATAGCAGAAAAGCGAACGGTGATCGTATCATTGGCCGGGTTTTCATCCGATATACTATTGACTGTTTTTACAATAACCTGCAACTGGTGATTGCCCGCACTCAGATCAATAGCTGGCAGGTTTATTTCCTGTTCAGAAAAAGATGCCAGCTGCAAGTCAAAATTCTGCTGGCGGATACTACCGCCATCCAGTTGTATACTCAGCTGTACCGCTTGAATGGGCTCCTTGCCAAGATTCCTGATTACTAACCTTGGTTGTTGAGAGCCGGTACAGGTCTGGGCATCGGGTAATGGCGATACTAAGGCTTTCAGATATGCATCTCGCTGGTACACCAATACCGGCGTACAACCATCCGACAGAAGCAGCGATTGCCGATCGGGGGCATTGGCGAGCATAGACTCCATCATGCTGCTTTGCTCGTGGGTAAACATTACCATGGAGGCATCATTCACATAGTCCATGTAGTTCATAAAAAGAATACCCGGACCGTTGGGTGTGCAGGCATCTGTTACGGGGAATACCGGGTCGCCAAAATTGGCCTGATCCTGATTGGGGGTATCATCGATTCCATCCGAATCAGCACAGGAGGGATTGTTTTCGTTGGCTCCCCAGATATGCTGAAGTCCCAGAAAATGCCCAATTTCATGGGTGGCAGTTCTGCCGAGGTTATAAGGTGCTGAAGCAGTTCCTGTTGAACCGGTATTCTGGTATTTTAATACCAGTCCCATTTCGTTTTCCGGCAATCCGGGTAAACCAGGTAAAAAGCTATAGCCAAGGGTTACCCCGTTGATCCTTGTTATCCAGATATTCAGGAAACGATGCGGGTCCCAGGCATCTATTCCACCCCGTACTGCCTGTTTCACCGGATCGTTTATTCCTGGTTGGGAAAAGCCGGTAAATATTTTCCGGTTAATGCCAGTGCTGGGTTCATTATCGGGGTTTCGGGCTGCCAGGCAGAAACGGATCTTTGATTTGCCAAACAGCGGTTTAAAACTTGCTGGTATTTTAGACGAATCAGCATTTAATCCGCCAAAATCAGTATTCAGGGTTTTTAGCTGGTTCAGGAGCTGTTGATCAGTTACCAGGGCTGGATCGGGTAGCAGAACATGAAATACAACGGGTATCTGGTAAACCAGTTCCTCTTTGTTAAGCGGGGCCATGGAACGGCGCGTGGCTGCCTGCTTAATTTGCCGTTGCAATGCTTCAAATTCTATTTTCTCGCGGGGGAATTGCTTAAAATACGCTTCCATTACGGCGCCGGTACCACAGCGATCTGGGTTAGACTGTTGGGCGTTTACACAGGTATTTACCAACAATACAAATAAAAAAAGGAGAGGGCGCATGCAGAAGAATAGTGTCAAAGATAATTCGTTCGTGGGTCAGAATCAACTATTTTCGCAGTCTGTTCTTTTCTATACGACGTATCAAACAGTATGGGTTCCCGCTAAAAACGGGATTAATAGGGAATTGTGTGTAAATCACAAGCTGTCCCGCAACTGTAAGTAACACAATAGGTTTTTACCCCTGTTGTCCACTGTTCGCCAAACGATTGTGAAGGCGGATGGGAAGGACGGTAAAAATGTTACGAGCCAGGAGACCTGCCTTTGCTGTATGAAACAATGCTTTCGTGGAATGAAGTAGTTGTTTGATTGATACATGCAGCAGGCAGCCCCGGCGGGCAGGCTATGCCGTGCATGTACTATTGCTTCTTTCATTCATTTCCGACAGCATTCCTGTTTAGCAAAGAGCTTTTATCTGATTTTTTCATTTTAAAAGCATTTAGCATGCAAACACAGAACCTGGGTTACCCGAGGATTGGTAACCAACGGGAGTTGAAAAAAGCGACGGAGCAGTATTGGGCAGCAAAAATTTCTGCCCAGGATCTCCTCCAAACCGGTGCAAAAATTCGCCTGCAAAACTGGCAATTACAAAAAGAGGCCGGCATTGATTTGATTCCCTGCAATGATTTTTCGTTTTATGACCAGGTACTTGATACCTGTATTATGCTGGGGGCCATTCCGGAACGCTATCATGCCCTGATGCAGGCGCAGCAGTTGCCGGTAATTGACCTGTTATTTGCCATGGCCAGAGGCTATCAAAGAGATGGATTCGACCTTACGGCCATGGAAATGACCAAATGGTTTGATACCAACTATCATTACCTGGTGCCTGAATTTACCGCCAATCAACAATTCCTTTTATACCATAACAAGGTGGTAAAAGAATTTGAAGAGGCTAAACATGCCGGCTTTACCTGTAAACCCGTGGTGCTGGGGCCGGTTTCATTTCTGTTACTCGGCAAGGAAAAGGAAGAAGGATTTCACCGGCTCGAATTAATCGACCGGCTTCTGCCGGTTTACCTCGAAATGCTGGCGTCTCTTGAAGCAGCCGGGGCTTATTATGTTCAGATCGATGAGCCTTGCCTGTCGCTCGACCTGAGCAAAGCGGAGCGCGACATTTTTACCAAGGTGTATCGCAGCTTTAAAGAAAAATTACCACACTTAAAACTTATACTCACCAGTTATTTTGAGTGTTATGGAAATAATCTTGCTACCGTATTGGATTTGCCAGTGGCTGCGCTACACCTCGACCTGGTTCGTTGTCCGGCCCAATTGGACGATATTCTTGCCACCAGTTTTTTCCGCTCCAGTAAAATTCTTTCGCTGGGATTGGTGGATGGCAGAAATATCTGGATAAACAATTATTCCAATTCGCTGGAGCTTATTGACAAGGCCATAAAACGATTGGGTAAAGAAAGAGTATGGATTGCTCCTTCCTGTTCGCTCTTACATGTTCCCTGCGATCTTTCGCTGGAAACAAAAATTGACCCGGAGCTAAAACAATGGATGGCTTTTGCCAAACAAAAGCTCGAAGAGCTGAACACGCTGAAACAGCTTGCCGATTCAAAGGAAATAGATAAACTGGAAGCCAACAAAAAGAGCTGGCAGCAGCGAAAGGACTCCGCACGAATCCACAACCAGGCAGTGCTGGAGAGAATGTTGTTGGTTACTGCTGTTGATGCACAGCGCGCACAAGCATTTTCCAGGAGGAGGACCCGGCAGCGGAAAACATTGGGACTGCCTAATTTTCCTACAACCACCATCGGATCCTTTCCACAAACAAAAGAGGTACGAAACTGGAGGGCACAGTGGAAGAAAAAAGAATTGTCGGATGAGCAGTACGAAACGCTTCTAAAAGCAGAAACCAGGAAAGCTGTGCAATGGCAGGAAGAAATAGGGCTGGATGTATTGGTGCATGGAGAATTTGAGCGGAACGATATGGTGGAGTATTTTGGCGAACAGCTGGCGGGTTTTGCTTTTACTGAAAATGGCTGGGTACAGAGTTATGGAAGCCGTTGTGTAAAGCCACCCATTATTTATGGAGATGTATTCCGGCCTAAACCAATGACGGTTTATTGGTCGACCTATGCACAATCTTTGACAAAACGATGGATGAAAGGCATGTTAACCGGACCGGTAACCATTCTTCAATGGAGTTTTGTGCGGGATGATCAGCCGCGCAGCGCTACCTGTATGCAAATTGCACTGGCTATTCGGGACGAGGTATTGGATCTGGAGAATGCCGGCATAAAAATAATCCAGATAGATGAGCCTGCATTACGAGAGGGACTTCCCTTACGCAAAGAAAACTGGACGGCTTACCTTAATTGGGCAGTACGTGCATTCCGCATTGCCTCCTCTGTGGTGGAAGACACCACCCAGATCCATACCCATATGTGTTATTCTGAGTTTAATGATATAATAGAACATATTGCAGCCATGGATGCAGATGTAATTACCATTGAATGCAGCCGGTCACAGATGGAACTACTGGATGCTTTTGCGGCCTTTAATTATCCCAATGAAATTGGTCCGGGTGTGTACGATATTCATTCGCCCCGGGTACCTGATAAAGAGGAGATGATAGATCTGTTAAGAAAAGCCTCGGAAGTGGTATCGGCAGATCAGCTATGGGTGAATCCTGACTGCGGGCTTAAAACCCGTCATTGGGAGGAAACCCGTAAATCACTTATTGCTATGGTTGAGGCCGCCCGGCAATTGCGAAAAGCTCCCAAAGTATTTATTTAGTGTACAAAGCAGGCCGGGAAACCGGTCTGCTTTGTTTTTACCGGAACAGGCCGAAACGGGTGAAAATATATTGTCTCAAAGAATTAATGGTAGAAAACAAAGGTCCATAAATACCAGATGCCATAATTACCTAAATTGAAGGCGAAACATTCATTTTTTACATAAACCCAGGCTCGTGAAGATTTCTGCTTTTGCATTTTTAGTAAGTGCTGTTTTAATGGCCCCCAACCTATCCGGTCAGGTACCCGAAGAACCGGCTTCTTTCAATCACATCCAGTCGACTTATTCCTTTAAAAATGGCTTAACGGCTCCATTCCCATCGAGGTATGGAAGAGAGGCCGTCTATAGCGACGAATTGGCTTATTTGTATTTCAGTAAGCAATTAGTGGCGCCCAAAGAGGGAGCGAATGCCGGTTCTATCGTTAACGGACAGCCGATTGTTTGGGAAGCCATGGATATAGACAGTACGGGTCGGTTACGTCCAAAGAGAGGACGATTTGTAGGTGGGGCACCCGCAGGCCCTGGTGTACAGGCAGGTGCCACCCGGGGAGGTCTGTCATTTGGCAGCAGGGTTGTCTATTTAAGCTATACCTCTCCCAAAGCCCAGTCTGCTATTCTTTCTATAAAAGGAAACAGCAGCGTATTGATCAACGGGGAAATGCACACCGGGGATCCGTATAATATGGGATTTTTATATATCCCGGTACAGTTAAAAAAAGGCTTGAATGAGTTTTATTTAAGAGGAGCTTCTGCTATTGCAAGTTTATTGTTTCCCTCCAAACCGGTACAGTTGCAGGCAGAAGATATGACGGTGCCGCATATAGTGCCAGGTGTTCAGACAGGCAAGCAAGAGGCTGCTGTGGTGGTTGTCAATACCGCAAACAAACCCCTGAAAGGCTTACGTATTCAGGCAATTGTTGGCGGAAACAGCCAGGAAACCCAGCTGCCTGAAATCCCTGCGCTCTCCACCCGTAAAGTGGCATTTGTATTGGACGGAACATCGCTTACCACTAAAGGAACCTATACTGGCACCCTTAATTTACTGCAGGGTAAAAACATGCTGGATCAGCGCTCCTTTTCAATAGAAGCGATGAGCCCCGGAGAGGCTTACAGCAGCACTTTCACCAGCGAAATGGATGGCAGTTTGCAATATTATTCTGTTCGTCCGCAAACACCCGGTAGTTTTTGGGAGCCGGGAAAAAATGCCCTGTTTTTGTCGGTGCACGGAGCAGGTGTAGAAGCTATCAGCCAGGCCAGGGCCTATAAATCAAAAGACTGGGGAACATTGGTAGCAGCTACCAACCGCAGGCCGCGTGGTTTTAACTGGGAGGACTGGGGCCGGCTCGATGCGCTGGAAGTGTTAGGAATTGCTAAGCAGCGGTTTCAACCCGACCCTTCAAAAATATACCTGACGGGGCATTCGATGGGAGGCCATGGTACCTGGTTCCTGGGAGCTACTTATCCCGATAAATGGGCAGCAATTGCACCCTGTGCCGGATATCCTACCATGAAAGGATATGGCTCCGCAGATGGATTGATACCGGATTCCAGCGGCAATTTATACGAACAACGTTTATTGCGTTCCAGCAACCAGAGCGATGTCATAAAGCTGGCCACTAACTATAAACACCATGGGGTATATATTTTCCATGGCGATGATGACCGCACCGTACCTGTTCGGTATGCCCGGCAGATGAGAGAATTATTAGGAGGCTTTCAACCCGATTTCGTGCACTACGAATACCCCGGGGGAAGTCATTGGTTTGGTGATCACAGTGTTGACTGGAAACCCTTGTTTGATTATTTTCAGTGGCATGAACGGCTGCCCGACAGCAGCGTTAACAGTATTGATTTCACAACAGCGCACCCCGGCATTTCTGCCAGTTCGAGATGGGCCAGCATCCTGCAACAGGAAGAAATCCTGGAGTATAGCAGAATGCAGTTAAACCGGAACAGGGTCCGGGGATTGATTCAGGGTACTACGCAAAATATCCGTTTACTGGAATTGAACCTGGCTGATTTTACAATCGGAACCACGGTTGAAATTCGGTTAGACAGTATGCCGGCTGTGAAACATATTGTCGGAACCAATTCCGATAAACTGGTATTACAGCGCGGTGCAAATGGATGGGAAAAAGGCGTGGCCCCTACAGCTGCACAAAAGAATCCTCAACGGTATGGCACACTCAAAGAAGCATTTAACAACCGTATGGTATACGTGGTAGGCACCATTGGCAGCAAGGAAGAAACTGCCTGGAACTGGAATAAAGCCCGTTACGATGCGGAGACCTGGTATTACCGGGGAAATGGTGCTGTAGATATTATTACCGATAAAGAATATTCCCTGGAAAAATACAAGGACCGCGGGGTTATCCTTATTGGTAATAAATCAACCAATGCGGCCTGGCCACTGCTTTTATCCGATTGCCCGATCCAGGTAGAACGCAACCTGATTACGGCGGGTAATCAGCGCTGGGAAGGAGAGGACCTGGCTACTTATTTTGTATGGCCCCTGAAAAATTCATCCAAAGCTTCGGTAGCTGTTTTAACCGGAACTGGTGACAAGGGAAATAATGCAGCTTATGCCAACCAATACTTTGCCGGTGCCAGTGGATTTCCGGATTATATGATCTTCAGTTTCGATATGCTGAAAGATGGTGCTAAGCACCTGAAGCTGACGGGCTTCTTTGATACGAACTGGAAATTGTAATCCTGTCTTAATGAGTTCAACAGCCGTTTGGAATCAACCCAAACGGCTGTTGGCATTTTAGTACAGGTGGTACATACAAAAATTCCGGTTTTAAGAAAGGGGCGGAAAAAAGAAAAATTTTCCATGTAGATTTAATTCATGAAACGATTCTTTTTGCTGATTTTTTTCCCGTTTGCAGCAACAGCGCAACCTGGTTTTTCTGATACCAGTCTTCAGATAGAAAAGATTTTGCAACCCTGGACCCATTCCAACCTGCCGGGTGTATCCATCGCAATAAGCCGTAACGGGCAGTTATTATATGCCAATGCTGTGGGGGCGGCAGACCTCGAGCACGGAATAGCCAATGATACTGCCACTATTTTTGAGGCGGGTTCGGTTTCTAAACAGTTTACGGCCGCCGCCATTTTGCTACTGCAACAGGATGGTAAACTTAGGCTGCAGGATGATGTGCGTACCTATATTCCTGAACTTCCTGAATATGGCGCTGTACTTACCATTTATGACCTGATCCATCACCAAAGTGGATTGCGTGATTGGGGATCGGTTGCAGAGGTGGAAGGTTGGGGAAGAGGAACAAGAGCCTATTCGAATGCACATGCCTTGCAAATCATTTGCCGCCAGAAAGCGTTGAACAATGCCCCCGGCACAGAATACATTTATAGCAACAGCAACTATAACCTGATGGCTATAATCGTTGAAAGGGTAGCCAAAACCAGCTTTGCCCAGTTTTGCAAAGAACGTATTTTTCAACCCGCAGGTATGACTCATACCAGTTGGCGCAGTGATTACCGGCAGATTGTGAAAAATAGAGCCATCGCTTACCAGCAAACGCCTCTGCAACTTAAAACGCTTATGCCCAATGAAAATGCACATGGTAACGGGGGCTTGTTAACAACCGCTTCCGATCTGGTAAAATGGGCAGCTTTTATGCAGGCAGGTAAATTGGGGGGCACTGCTTTTTTACAACAACAATTAGAGAGGGGAAGATTCAGAAATGGGGTATGGCATCCGTATGCGGCGGGGTTAAGGATCGACCAGTTTAATGGCCAGGACCGTGTAACACACAGCGGTGCTACCGCCGGCTACCGGGCCAACCTGGATTATTTTCCCAAACAGGGCCTGGCTATTGCATTATTATCCAATACCAGCGGATTTTCACCGGTTCAGGTGGCAGACAAAATTGCGTCCCTGTTTATACCCGCGCCCCCAACAACGGCCAGTCTGCCTTTGCAACCATTCAAAGCAGCTCCTGCGGTACAGAAAAAGCTGGAAGGCTGGTACCGGAACAGTAAATCAGATGATGCCGACCACCTGATAGCCGCTGATAGTTTGCTCTTACTTGCCGGCAAGCAACCCTTCTTGAGGGCAACAGACGGCAGTTATTCCATCAATGGGTACCGGGTTTATTTTACCAGTTCCGGGTTTACGCGGATAGACCCCGGCCCTTCTGCCGATACCGTTCTGTTTCTAAAAGAACCAGCCGCTTCCTGGACGCCTGCCCAGCTTAAACAATTTGAAGGATCTTATAAAAGTGAAGAAGCCAATGTCAGGATCCGCCTGAAAGCAACAGATAAAACCCTGGAATATAGTCTAGCGCCCGATGCTCCCGTTGTTTATACCCCAACGTATAAAGATGGATTTGAAACATCCGGTTCCAACCTTCGTTTTCTTCGCAATCAACAAGGTAAACTCACCGGTTTTACCATTTCAGTAGGAAGGGCCAGGAGAATTGCATTTTATAAAGAATAGGTTTACCCGTTGCGCTTAAACTTATTTTTACCCCGTAGACCCAAGGGGATCGGGTAGTTCAGTTGCCGTTGGCGGCAACGGATCATTGGCTGCATAGATAAAATGAACTACCACCAGAAAAAAATAGATGAACGGAAATACCAGCGCAATAATTCCTTTTAATATACGCTCCTGGTGTTTTTGTTGAATGGTGCTGATCTGGTCCTGTACGAGATCATCTATTATTAATTCAATGGATTGGGATTTTATAGCTGCAAGGCTGTCTTTAAGGTGTACGTATTTGTGTAGAAAATTCAGTTCGTTTTTGTAATCGCCGTATTTCCGGGTTAATGCATGCAGTGCCTGGTAAACATCAATAAGAAGCTCCGTCATCTGGTATTTTTCTGCTATTTCTATAGACCGTTTATAGAATTGCAAAGCTTCCTCCTTTTGGTTGAGGCATATGGATAATTTACCTAATCCATCGTATAAATAAGCTTCATAATTGGAAGCGCCCGATTGTCCTAAGAACTCGGCGGCTTTTTTGTACAAAGAACGGGCGGAGTCGATGGCATTGTACCGCAGGTACAAATCGCCCATTGAAATCAATGCCAGCGCTTTGTCCTGAGAATTATGTTCCGGGTTGTTTTTGAAATAAAGTTGATTTTGGGGATTATCGATAATTTCCAGTACAGCTCTGTAATGGGCTAAAAGGCTGTCTTTTTGTTCGGTAGCAATTTCGCAGGATAAATGATAAAACAGGGTGGCATTGATGCGGCTTTTTTTATCATTGATGCGAAGTAATTGACGGCCGGCCGTTTCAAAGCATTGCTTGGAATAGGAGCTTAGCCCAAGAGCAAAAAAGTTTTCTCCCTGCAGCATATCAAGGTAAAACTGATCTTCCGGGTTTTTTTTAAGATACCAGGCATGTTTATCGAGCTTAGCTAAATACTGATTGCTCTTTTGGTAATCTCCGCACTTGGAAAGAATGTCTGCTATACACCATAATCCATTTACAATGCCGCGTTCATAGCCGATTTTTTCTGACTCCTGCAGTATTCGTAAAGAATAGGATAGGATATAATTAAACCGTTGCTCATTTCTGTAAAATGACCGGCTGGTATCAATCATTTTATCAATTAATTCCCGGCTTTGCCCTGCAACAGGGCCGGTTAAAAACAAGGCAGTTACAACCAGTGTAAGTATACTTTTATGGTAATGGCTAGTCATGGATCAGTAGTCCTGCGGCGTACATAAAATTTACCAGGTCAGCAGTATTTTTAACTCTCAGCTTTCGAATTATATTATTTCGGTGAACTTCAACGGTTTTTTGTTGAATATCAATTTGACCACTGATTTCTTTAGAAGTAAGTCCTTTGCAAATCAGTTCGGCAATTTCAATTTCGCGTTTGGTAAGCTGGTTGATAGACCGGGAACGGTGCGGTAATATCAGATCTTCAGTAAGATTGGTTTTTACTTCATCACAAATAAATTTAAGTCCCTTTGCGGTTTGATGGGCCGCCTGTAAAAATTCTTTCCTGGAAGTGTTTTTGGTGATGTATCCTTTTGCCCCGGTTTTCATAATTTGTTTCACCAGCCAGGGTTGGGCATACATGGAAACGGCCAATATGTTGAAGGCAGTGGAAACGCTCAGTAATTCTTTAATGGCAGTAACGCCATTAACAGGGCTCATTACAATGTCCATCAGGATTAAATCGGGGCGGTGCCAAATCCCCAATTGAATAGCTTCCTCACCATCTGCAGCTTCAGCTACAACCTGGAAACCTGGTTCAAGTGCTAGTATACTGGCCCAGGTATCCCTGATGAGTTTTTGGTCGTCTGCAATAAGAATACTTATAGTTGGAGTAGACATGGCTATTGCATTTCGGAATTGGATTGAATTACTAAGCAAAGCTACCAACTCGCAATAACCCGTCAATTACACTTTTGTGCCAATTTTTATTTGGAAAGATATTTTTTTATGGCTTCACTTCGGGTACGCACATGCATTTTTTCGTAGATGCTGCTGGCATGTTTTTTAATAGTGTCTATGCTTACATGTAGTTTGTGAGCAATTTCCTTATACAAATAGCCCTCTACAATTAATTCCAATACTTCTTTTTCGCGGTCGGTAAGACTATTCAGATCGGGGCCAGAACTGCTCCGTTGAAAATAGGTGATTACCCGCTTGGCTATTTCGGGCGACATGGGTGCGCCACCCGCCTGAAGTTCCATTATGTTTTCCAGTAAGTAATCAAAGGAATGCTTTTTTAACAGGTAACCTCCAGCGCCCGATTTGATGGCATTAAATACTTTATCATCATTATTGAAAATGGTAAGAACCAGGAATTTTGCATGCTGGTCTTTCAGTTTTATTAATTGAATGGCTTCAATTCCTGATAAGCCAGGCAAGTCAATATCCATCAATGTAACATCAGGTTTTAAGGCATCGTATTCATTGATATACGACTCTGCGTCGGGAAATGACCCAATGCAGGAAATATTGGCTGAGTTGTTGACAATTTCTTCTAGCGTTTGGCGTAATATCGGTTGATCATCAACAATACATACAGTAATCATAACGTTGGGTTTGTAGTTTCTTGTGCTATTAAAATAATTAGTTGTGTGCCATCCTGGTTGTTCCAGGTTACGGAGCCATTAATGCTCGATATCCTTTTCCTTATATTGTTTAATCCATTGCCGGGTTTTGAAAGATCAGGAAAAAACCCTTTTCCATTGTCTGAAATTTTTATTTCCAGTAATCCTTCATTTGTTTTATTACAATCAATGCTAAATAAACTGGCATCAGCATGTTTTACCGTATTATGAAACGCCTCTTTTATTACGAGCAGAATATTTCTTCGAACCGTATTGCTGATATGCAGACTATCAGGTACGGTGCTGTTTAATTGGAGGCGAATGGGCAGGTCAATTCGTTGTAAATAACCTGCCATATAAATCCGAAGATGTGCAATAAGACCGTTAAACGTATCGTCTGAATGGTTTAAAACCCAGATAATTTCACTCATCTGGTCAATCAGTTCCCCGGCAATTCGGCTTATATCTGTTAACATTTTATTGGTTCTGGGACTATCCGGGTTGGCCAGCAATGATTTGGACAAGAGCCTTATCGAAGTAAGGCCGGATCCCAGGTCGTCGTGCAGCTCTTGTGATATTCGCTCTCTTTCATTTCGGATGGTAGCCATATTTGCCAGGATAATTTTCTGGCGTTCTGTTTTTTTGCGGTACCAGTAATTGGTTGCCAGAAATATTAATACGCTAAATATGCCGGAAATCAGTAAATAGAACCAGCTTTCTTTCCAAAACGGAAGGGCAATGGTGAAACTATAAGATACTTCTTCCACTTGTTCACTGTCGGGGTATTTTCCATATACACGAAGTTTATAGCTGCCGGGTTTTAAGCCAAAATAGTCGATGGTAAGGTTGTTAGGAATTCTCCAGGTAGAATCAATGCCTTCCATTTTATACCTGAGTTCAAAAGGCTCTACCTGGAAACTGGAAATTGCATGTATAGAAAAGCTGAAATTGCTTTTGAAATAAGGGAAGTCTTTTTTTTCTACAATTGATCCTGGAAGAATGCTGTTATGAATCAATTGGTCCTGGTTTTTTATGCTATAGAAGAATACATAAAAGTTCCTGTCTTTTCGCACAAAAAGATGCGTGTTTACTTTGGAAATTCCATTCGAACCACCGAAGTAAACAATTTCGGTGGAATCCACGGCAATACTTTTGGTATTAAATTCTATGTTGGCAATGGTTCGCAAGGAGGATAATTTGAAAACGCTGTTAGACTGACAGTCGTATGCAATAATTCCGGCATTGGTGGCCGCCCATAATATATTTGATTGGTCAATATAACCGCTGTAGATAATATTGCCGTTTATCTGATTTGTTTCTGCAGATAATCGATGCGAAAACTGATTAGTTGCTTTGTAAACATAAATGCCATTGGTGGTAAGCAGGTATTTATGTTTATTGCCGTCTTCAAGTACATAACGTACAGGGATATTAGAATTGAATTCATCAATAATTTTTTCCAGCTTTCCGTTAACCAATTGAAATACTTGCAGGCCCGAAGTTCCCAGGTACACATGACCAGGGTCAGGTAAATCAATCGAGGTAAAATAATGGTTGCCTTTGATAGAGTCAATCAAAGAAAATTGGAATCCTCTTGAAACAGCTCCCGTTACTTTATAAAGTTTATTATTAGCTGTAAACCAAAACAGGGAGTCGTTTATTTTTTTTATGATCGGTATGGCATCTTTGGTCGGTAAAGACATTTTAAAGGATTCTTTATGCTGCCTGGAAACCTCATCAATCGGAAAGTTAAGATTCAAAGCTTCCATTTTTTGGGTATTGATGATATCCAGCTTGAATTTATCCCAATAAATAGCCCATGTATGGTTTTCGTCGAGGTTTTCTAAATGGGCAATAAAGGTAGTATGAATGTTTTTTACCGGGTTATAGCTAACCTGGTAGCTGTCATTGGAATAACTTATACGGTTTATGACATTCGATGAGTTGCCACATAGTAGGGTGTTTTTTTTCAACGCAATAGTTCCGACAATATCACCGCCTTTGGGAAAATTATTGATGTTGGTAACCAGGTCTGATCGGTTAGAAATTAAAATACCCGACATAGTGGTGGAAAGGTATACTTCATCTTTATTATTGATGATATCAACAATATGTGTATCTGACCGACCACCAGCTTCGGCCAGTTGTGGTCTCAGGTTTAGCAGTTTTTGTTCTTTGGGGAAATAGACCAGTAATTTATTCATACCACCAATCCAATAATTTCCCTGCTGATCACAGGAAATATCGTTGATCGGCAGGGCAGAGGGATTTGTTTCGTACGGCGAAAGATCCAGTTTAACCAGGGGGCTTTCCGCATTTGCCGGCAGATGATATAAATACTTGTCGGTACAAATAATTGCCTGCTGCCGGTTTTCTGTGTTCAGGATAGCAAATTTTGGTTTGTAAGGCAGTTTTAATAAGGGTTTGCTGCTATTGTCTGATAGGTTATGTTCAATTAGCTGGTTGTTTTTAGTAAGGAAATAATGCGATGTATAGGAGCCAATATGAATGGCGTCTTTTTCATATCCCGGACCGTTTAGTTCTTTTTTGTCAATGATTTTATCAGCGCTGTCGATAGTATAAAAAGTGGAAAATGTTTTGAGATGGATGTTATTACCGGTTTTTGACTTTCCCAATAGTTTTATGGTTTCCCTGCCGATTGGAATGGGCTGTTGTTTGTTTTTTGTAATGGTGTGTGTGCGGTAGTTATAGGTATATAGTCCGTTTGGTGAACTGATTACCATATTAAAACTATCTTTTTGTAAGAAAGTATGTGGTTTTTGTGATAGATTAAAGGCACTGTCCTGGGTGTACATCGGCAGGTTGAAAAAATGGGTGCCATCAAAAATGCTGATCCCGTAATAGGTACTGATCCATAAAAAGCCGTATTTATCCTGGTAAATATTATCACAGGCAGCCGTTTGTAGCCCCTGGATCGAATTGTATTGTTTAAACTGGATGTTTTTATAGTCCTTTTCCTGGCCATAACAGGTGGTTATGACAAATAGAAACAATAGTAATAAAAGCCGCATTTTAATGTCTGGCATTATCGGGTGACTTAGTTACGGTGAAAGTACATTAGTTCCGGCTGGAGGTACTGGCACTTTTGTGTAATTCCCTTATAAATTAATGAATTATGAGCATTTTTTAAGATTTTTCAGATCGGCTAATTTGAATAAATACACAAAAGTGGAATAGCAAGGGCAAAGGCGGTTGGTACCTTTGCCTCAGAATGTAACAAACCCGTTTTTAAGTCCAGTTAATCATTACCAAGTCCTATGATCCTGATCCGTCCCATTGAAAGTACATACAGCAAGGAATCGTCCATGATTAGTAGCATGCATCACAGCTGTATTACAAAGGCCATTATCAATTTGATAGTGGCTTCTTTTTTACACAAAAGTGCCGTTTTATACCTATTTCCAACGCGTAGCTTTGTACTATGAATTTAGAAACCTTTACAGCATATCCTATGAACAGAACCCACACATCAAGGCGCATTCAGCCGGCCATTGCAACTACCAGCATACAGGAGCTCGTTTCCAGCTGCCCAACCGAAGCGGCCCCCGCCGATTTTTATAAGCGGGAACTAAAAAGCGGGGTATTTATGTCGGCCAAGGAACTTTGTTCCTTATCCATCCTGGAAAATGAAGCGGCACGGACTGATCTGGCGCACGAACTCCATGATAGTGTTAACCCCTTGCTTTGTGTAGCGAAGCTGTATATGGAACAGTTGCTTCCTTCTACAGAAAAAGACATACAGGCTAAAAAACAGGTAATGGAGCTTTTGTCGTCTGCCATACAAAGTGTGAAGCAGGTTTCAGAATCTAATTCTATTTTTCAGAAACAGGATCTTTCTGTGGTGGAACTGATAAAGAGCTTTATCGGTAAAATTGCTGCTTTGGGTACAGTAGCTATTAGTAGCAGTTTTTCAGGAATCGGCCAACTCAATTCTCTTCATAGCAGTTATAAATTAACCATCTACCGGATTATCCAGGAACAGTTAAACAATATAATGAAATACAGTAAGGCCAAAAATGTGCGTATCCAGGTAATGGCCTTACGCAATAAGCTGGTATTAAAGATTTCGGACGATGGGGTGGGGTTTGACCTGAAAAAGATAAAAACTGGTATTGGTATAGTTAGTATGGAAAGGCGGATTCAACAATTGGGGGGGGTGTTTGAACTGGATAGTTCATATGGACACGGTTGCCGAATAGTTGTATCCTTCAATTTAGCAGACTAACCCCCAGCTTTTAAAACAGGGCAAAATAACACCAGTAATGGGCAAGTTACTTGCAGGCCAGTACAGTAAAAAAATTAGCTTTATGCCGGAGAGAAATAGCAAGCTATATGAGTACTGGTACGCTCGATTCCCGTAGCTGGGAAAAGATTATTTTAGGTACGGCAGGTTTGGGAGGCGTATGGAAAAGCGTGGATCCGGACCTGTCTGTTGCAACAATACTACATGCGCTCAAAGAAGGAATTGGCGCAATTGATACGGCCCCTGCCTACGGTGACGCTGAACTATTTGTAGGGCAGGCAATCCGGCATTGGAAAGGTAAGCCTCCCTTTATAAGTACTAAAGTCGGCCGCTTAAAAACCTATACTTCCGATCAGGGGCGCTATGACTATTCCCCTTCAGCCCTTATTAATAGTGCAGAAAACAGTTTACAACAATTAGGAATTTCCCAGGTAGACCTGCTTTTCCTGCACGAGCCGGCTGCTATTCCTCCTCCACAGATAAAAGCTGCTGTTGAACAAATGCTGGTATTCAAAGAAACCGGTATTACAAAAAAAATCGGCCTTGGCGGAAACTATCCCTCCCTGTTCAAGAATTACCTTGAGGCAGGCATTTTTGACGTAGTTATGGAATATAACCGGCTCAATGCCTGTTGTACTGATGCCATAGGCAGTTCCCTGGCAGCCTGTACCGATAATGGAATAAGTTATTGGGCCGCCAGTCCACTGTATATGGGTTTACTAGGCCGTCGGTTTCAGGAATTTACCCAGTCTCCTCCTAATTGGCTGGATCGGGCAGCAATTGTTACCGCGCTGCGGCTGGAAAAAATTGCCCACACCCATCAACTGCCTCTGAGTACATTGGCTATACGTTTTATGCAAACTATTGCCTTCCCGATTAACATTGTTTTGGGGGCGTCTAATCAGCAGGAACTGGATCAAACCCTGGTTGCACTTAAAATGGGACCTCTTCCCGCAGCCCTGTTCCAGGAAGTACTGGAGTGTATTAACGAGAAAAAATATAACAAGATTTAAATATGAATCAAATCGATCTGGAAACTTTTCATATTCACCGCGTTCAGTTAAGGGTATTAGAGCCAGTGCCAACAGTTACCCCTTTTCAGGATGCTACCATGGGGCCTTTTAACAGGTTTGGATTATCCATACTAACTATTGAGGACGAAGACGGCAATATTGGAGAAGCGCCCATTTTTAATACGTATAACAATATCCTTGAAAAATGCCTGTTTCCTATTTTATTTTATAATGATGGACTTCCTTACCGCGATCTATATAAGTTATTGTACTGGTCTATCAGGAATGAAGGCTTCCGGGGTCAGGCAGCTGCATTATTAGGTCAGTTAGACCTGGCTTTATACGATCTGGCAGCAAGGCGAAAAGGGGTACCCATGTACCAGTTTTTAAATGCGGAGCGAAACTGGGCAAGGATGTATGGCAGTGGGGGAGGAACGAATTATAGTTTTCAGGAACTGGAGACAGAAATGGTAAAATTTCTTGAAGCAGGTGCGGATTGTGTGAAGATGAAAATTGGCCGTAATTTCGGTTCAGACATGGCCGAAGACATTGAACGGGTAAAATTCGTACGACGATTAATTGGTAAAGAGGTAGCCTTGGCGGTGGACGCTAACCAGATTTGGACACTGAACCAGTCGCTTGACTTTTTGAACCAGGTTGCTGATCTAAACATTGCCTGGTTAGAAGAGCCCATTCATTCAGCTGCATATGCTGATATCGAAGAGCTTTGTAAACAATCTTATCTGAAAATAGCCTACGGAGAATCTGAACGTTCCGGAAAAATGTTTCCCGCTTTGGTTAATGCAGGGGTTAAGCACCTGCAACCAGTACCTACTCATTTAGGTGGTATCCAGGAATGGAAAGAAGTACGTGATCTGGCGATCAAACATGAAATCGATTTCTCCTCCGGTGGCTATTCGCTTTATACAGCCTCCTTTCTTGCTACAGCCCCCGAAAATTGCCCGGTTGAATACCTGTATTCCATTATGTTTGGACTAGAGAAATATTTTACGGTAAAGCCAGCATGGAAAAATGGGAAATATATATTTCCTGAAATAGCCGGGCTACCCATCCGCATAGATTGGGAGTACTGGAGCAATACGGACAAAGTATTGGTTCATAAAATCTGGACAAAAGAGAATGTTACCAAATACGCACCCGTTGTAAACATGTAACAGTTTAAAGAATCAATAGATGAGAATTTCGCTTGCCCCCCTGGATTACATCGTTTTAGTAGTTTATATCGTACTGTTATTATTGATAGGATTCTACCTGAACCGAAAATCTGCTAAGGGCAATGCCGATATCTTTCTTGGTGGCAGAATGTTACGTTGGTGGCAGATCGGCTTAAGTTTATTTAGCGCAAATGCCGGGCCGATGATGTTAATTGGATTTGCAGGAATTGGGTTTTCACACGGTGTTGTAGGTAGTAATTTTGAATGGTTGGCCTGGATTTTTTTACTGATACTGGCCATGTTTTTCCTTCCCCATTACCTGGCTACCAAAATCAGTACCATGCCGCAATTTCTACAATTGCGGTTCGGAAAAAGATCGTATAATTTTCTTACCATTTACAGCCTGATCTCTATTTTACTGGTTTGGCTGGGTAGTGCGCTGTACGCAGGCGGACTTATTATTTCACAGATTTTTGACTGGCCGTTGATGTATGCAGTAATTCTTGTAACCGTAATTGCCACCAGTTTTACTGCTATTGGCGGATTGAAAGCGGTGGTCAGAACAGGAATTTTTCAATCGGTGATAATTATCGTGTCTTCTGTGATATTGTCCTGGCTGGCGCTTCAACGAATTGGTGGTATCGATTCCTTTGTGAATTCCGTGCCAACAGCATATTGGAAGTTGTTCAGACCGGCTTCTGATCCTCACTATTCCTGGATTGCTATTCTTGCCGGTTACCCCGTAGTGGCAATTTATTATTGGTGCGCAGATCAAACCATTGTACAGAAAGTACTGGCGGCAAAAGACCTGAGAGAAGGCCAATTCGGGGCTTTACTGTTGGCGGTACTTAAAATCATTATGCCCCTGATTTTTATTTTCCCGGGCATGATGTGTTATGTGTTGTTCCGAGACCAGGCACAGGAAGATAACGCCTATATTACATTGGTTACCCAATTGATGCCGAGCGGTTTATTGGGACTTTGCCTGGCTGCAATCATTGCAGCCTTGATTGATACCGTTTCTTCCGGTCTGAATTCTTTCAGTACGGTCTTTACCCTGGATGTGGCAGGCAGAATATGGCAACTGGATGAAAAGGCAAAAATTACAATGGGTAAATGGATTACCGTAGTAGCCGGACTTATTGCAATTGGTATAGCATGGTTGTTTTCCCGCTCGGGAAAAGGTTTTTTTGAGTTAAGCCAGGGTATGGTATCGATCCTGGCACCACCGCTTTCGGTGGTCTTTATTACAGGTGTTTTATGGAAAAGAATGAGTAGCCTTGCTGCAGAAGTGGTTTTATATGGCGGCGGATTGATTTGTTTAGTGATTGGCGTATGTACGGTACTGAATCTACCCCATGCCGGCTTTTGGCCACATTTTTTGATGCTTTCCGTTTATTTGTTTGCGGGCTTATTGGCAGTTGCCATATTGGTGTCTTTATTTTTCAAAACAACCACTGTTCAAACCAGTTTGCCCACCTTGCTTGAAATTGATAAAACAAGAGGAAATGACCTGCGCATGGTTTGGACAGGCTGGTTAGTACTGGCAGTGGTAATGTTATTGATTTATTGGATATTTAGTTGACGTGTACCCGGTTAATAGTAAAATATGTCTTTATGAGATACCTGCTTTTATGTACGATCTTCTGCTGCCTGCTTTCCTGTAAAGAACAAAAAGAAGAACGCCATCTGTTTGCGGTAAATATCAGCACAGAACCCAATAAACTGCGTGAGTACCTCGATTATCACCAGAAAATATGGCCTGAGGTAGAGGCTGGTTTCAAAAATGCCGGCTATCGGTCAATAAAATTATACCATTATCAACACCTGGTTGTAATGGAAGTAATTGTTCCGGCAGGTGCGGATTTGGGTGAGTTGGGCAAAAAAGCAGCAGCTACTCATGCCCGTTGTGCAGCATGGAACAGTTTAATGGACAGTTACCAGTTAGGTATTCCAGGTACGGATAAAGGACAGAAATGGGTAGAATTGGCGGAGTTTTATCGTTTTCAACAACCCTGATATTTGTTTATTCTTCCTCTGCACCAGCCAACTGGTATCGTTTCATAAACTGTTTGGGAGAAACGCCGTGCGCTTCCTTAAAATGTTTGTTGAAGTTTGAAATATTATTGTAACCGCTATTATAACAGGCCTCGGAAACATTATGTGTTTGCTCCAGCAATAGTTTGGAGGCATGCCCGATTCTCAGCTCTTTAATAAAAGCAGTCAGTGTTCTGCCCGTTTTTGATTTGAAAAACCGGCAGAATGCGGAGGACGACATAGGAATGATAGCTGCAACTTCTTCCAGGGTAATATTATTCCTGAAATTCTTGAAAATATATTCAAACACATTATTGATATTATTAGCTTCTGTGGAGCTTTCAATAATGTTGCAACCGGGCGAACTCAGAAGCCGGGCGTTGGATGATCCGGCCATCAGGTCCAACAACTGTAATAGCAGGGCAGCTCTTACCAAGCCTTTTTCATACAGCATCTGCTGCATAATCATTTTTGCTTTACTGATGGTTTGTCCCGAAAATAAAATTCCATTGGCTGCATCTGAAAACAATTGTTTCAGGTGTTTGGCTTCTGGTTTTGTGAAAATTTCGTCGCCAAGAAAGTTGGGGAAAAAATGAATAATAATGGCATGCGCGGGGGCATGTTCGTCAATGGTCTGATAATATTGCCAGCAATGTGGCAAATAGCTGGCCATAAGAACCAATTCGGTTCCTTCAAAATCCGCAATATGATCCCCAATAAATCGCTTGCCAGAACAGTTTTCGATCAAGGCTATCTCATAATTAACATGACAACGGAAGGCCTGGTATTTTTTGATTTCGATAAACTCAGACCGGATAGTGAAGGATTGATCCGGAGGAAAAGTAAAGTTTTCGTAAATGAATTGCATTGCTCTTCAATCAATTGTTGAAATGTGTTGGAAAAGATACAGCAATTGCAGGATTTTTTTCAAAAAAATATCCTGCAAAAATAGCATCAAACCTCGTCAAATTCATTGTTGGGAAGAATGCATTAAATAACAAATTTTAGGGTAATAAATTATTTCAAAAGATAAGGATCGTTTTAGCCAAATTCTAACCATTTATTTATGAGTAAACTAACGAAATTGCTGTTGACGGCAATCTGCGTGGGCTGTTCTATGCTCTTTTCCGTAGCGCTGGTGGCACAGGAAAGAGATAAAATAACAGGCCGCATAGTTGCTTCTGAAGATCAATCTCCTCTGCAGGGAGCTACAATTGTACTGGATGGTAGTAAAACAAGTACCCTGTCAGATGCAGCTGGCAGGTTTGAAATTACTGCTCCAAAAAATGCCCGCTTAACTATTTCTATGGTAGGTTTCCAAACCAGGAAAATTGCTGCAGGAGCCGGCTCCATGTTTGTTGAACTTACCCGGCAGGATGGTAGCCTGGAAGAACTGGTGGTGGTCGGCTACGGCACACAAAAGCGCGAATTACTCACCGGGTCGGTTGTAACCATGAAAATGGATGAGCCCAGGCGTAACACACCTACCACGTCGTTAGGTAATTTGCTGGCAGGGCAGATGGCGGGCGTTCGGGTAGGTACGCCAAACGGCATTCCAGGCACACAACCAGGCATCAATATACGTGTTGCAAGCTCTTTTAATGCACAGAATGTATTATATGTTATTGATGGAAAAGTAAGCGGTGCGAGTGATTTCAACAACCTGAGTCCCAATGATATTGAAAATATCTCCGTTCTGAAAGATGCTGCTTCCTCAGCGGTGTACGGTTCTCGTGCTGCAGGCGGGGTAATTGTTGTTACTACCCGGAGAGGTAAATCCGGGAGAGCGCAGATCAATTATTCATTTAGTACCGGATTTGAAAAAAGAGGAAAAAATGCGGAATTGACCAGTGCTGTTGAAACGGGCGAGTTATACAACCGGATCAATCCCAACTCAGATCCGGCCGGATGGAGATGGACCCAGGATGACCTTGATTATTTTAAGGGGATTAATAATGGTTGGGGATATGATCAACTCGATGCCGTATGGCAGGACCCATCTACAACCGCGCATAACCTGGGAATATCCGGTGGCGGAGAAAAAATAAAGTATTTCGTGGGTGGATCTTACATAAAGCAAGGTGCTTTTATGAAAAACCTCAGCTATGATAAGTATAATCTGCGTACTAATATTACCGCCGACCTCACTAAAAACCTCAGCCTTTTTGCAGGACTAACAGTGAACAATAACCTCAGTTATTCTCCTACCAATACTTCGGTGGGTGATATCCAGGGCATTTACCGTAAACAGTTACTATGGCAGCCTGATCAGCCGGTATGGACCGATGCAGGAAATCCGATCGATTATGGCTGGATAGGAAATGTAGGGGCTGAAGTTAGAGGAGATGGAGGATATATTAAAAGTAATGGTATAAAACCAATTCTCAACTTACAGGCAACCTACAAAATTGCTGCTATTAAAGGACTAAGTGCATCTGCACAGTTTAATAAATCCTATACCAATAACCGCGGTAAATCCTACATGAAACAATATAACATGTGGGTAATGAAAAAGACTGGTTTACACCAGATCAGCACAAAAGATGAAGACCTGGTTACTTTAAAAAGGTCTTCCCAGGTTGGCAGGAGTTTTATCCGGGAAGATCATAGCTGGAGCAATGATTACCAGTTGAACTTTCAATTGAGCTATGACCGTACCTTCCATTCAGTGCATAATGTTAAAGGCTGGCTGATATATGAAAAAGCCGAAGCCCAGGGCGGAGGTATTTTTGCCGGAAGAGAAAGTTTTCCTGTTTACCTGACCGATCAGTGGTGGGCAGCCAGTGGCGATCGGCTCGATAGTTATGCGAATGGTAATCCTGAGTTTATTACCGGGCGTAAATCCTGGGTGGGTCAGTTCTTCTACGATTACGACAATAAATACATGGCCAGTTTTGCCTATCGCTACGACGGGTCAATGAATTTTGCACCGGATCAGCGCTGGGGATTCTTTCCCTCTGCATCTGCCGGATGGATTCTTTCTAAGGAGAATTTTTTCAGCAAGGTTAAAAATGTAGAAATGTTGAAGCTGCGTGCTTCTGCGGGTCTTGTAGGAAATGATGGTATCGGTGGATGGCAATGGCTGCAATCCTACTCTTCTGCCAACCCGGCCTATTTTGGAACCAATGGCGTAACCAATCCAGGAATTACCTACGGCTCGCTGGTAAATACCAGCCTCACCTGGGAAAAATCCATGAACTATAATATCGGGGTAGATATCAATTTCCATAAGCATTTTACCGCCAGCCTGGAATACTATACTACCAGAACCTATGATATTTTGGGTAGCAGGATAAATTCTGTTCCTCCAACATTCAGCCGTACCATCCCAGCCTCCAATTATGGCGAAATAAAAGCCCGCGGCATCGAAGCTATGGTAGGTTACCGGAACACAGCCGGACAGGTTAATTACTATGCCAATGTAAATGCTGCTTATGGTAATGCCAATTATGTGATACAGGATCAGAATATTACTTACCCCTGGCAAAAAAATCCTGGTAATTCTACCTCCAGGGTTACCGGGTATGAGGTAATCGGGATGATCCGTACCCAGGCCGACCTGGATAGATTACTGGCCGCTAATCCCAACTATAAATGGAACGGCGTTAGCCCTGCATTGGGACAGTTAATTTATAAAGACCTGAGTGGTGTAGAGGGTAAACCCGATGGAATCATCGATAGCTGGGATATCACCACCCTGAGGAAAAGAAATAACCCGATTTCAGTGGGATTAAATATGGGCCTTGAGTGGAAAGGACTTTCTATAGATGCCAGTTTTAGTGGAAACTTCAATCAATTCCGGTATGTGAATAATCTGGTTACCGGAAATGTGGAATGGAACCGGATGTGGCGTAATTGGTATACAGATGGATGGACCCCCGAAAATACGTCCGGAAGCTTACCGATCCGCTACTCTATCAACGACGGTACACAATGGGTAACCAACTCTGAGAGTGATTTTTGGTTAAAGAATTCAAGCTTCCTCCGCCTGCGATTATTAAATGTGGGTTACCAGTTGCCCGATCGGATTACCAATATTATTGGTTTGCAGGGATTGAAACTATTCTTCAGCGGATCTAACCTGTTTATGTTCAGCCGGTTTGGTAAAGATTTTTACGATCCTGAACTGGGCGATGGGTTCTCCTATCCAACTATGAAAAATTTCAACTTCGGTGTTAATGTATCGCTTTAAGAAGCACTAAAAATGAGCTTAGTATGAAAATACGTATAAAAATAAATAGTTTTCTGACGGGCCTCCTGCTATCCGGACTACTGCTGCCCTCCTGTAAAAAAGGCTTGGATTATGAAAATACCAATTCAATTGTACCAGATAATGTGTGGAAAGACCCTGTTATGATCAAAGCCTTTCTGAATGATATCTATGGCGGACAAATGCCGGGCTGGCCTTTTAATGGAAATGCTTCGGACGAAGGAATTTCCGTTGCAAAAAGCCTGGGTAATTATCAACGCGGTATTATTTCAGTAGATGGCACAACCTCCGCCTTAAATTATACATTTATTGACCGGGTGAATTATTTCCTGGACGAAATGGACCAACTGCCTGCAGGTATACTTCCGGAAGTGGAAAAAAACCAACATATCGGTGAAGCCAAGTTCTGGAGAGCCTGGACCTATTGGGGAATGGTCAACAACGTAGGTGGTGTTCCTTTAATCCTGCACAAACAAAATGCAGCAGATGTGCAGGGATTATTCCAGCCTCGAAACAAAACATCGGAGTGCGTAGCACAAATCATTAAAGACTTGGACAGTGCCATTCTTTTATTGCCGGGTGCCTATGCCAATACTGCTACCGATTATGGGCGTATTACCAAAGTAGCTGCCATGGCTATGAAAGGGCGGGTTTTACTAAGCTATGCCAGCCCGCTTTTTAATCCGACCAATGACCAGGCGCGCTGGCAGACTGCTTATGACGCCTGTAAAGCCGCCGTTGATGAAGGTATTGCGCAGGGGCATGCACTACATCCCGATTTTCGTAAAATCTGGTACCAGGAAAGAAACAAAGAAGTGGTTATGGTAAACCAGTTTTTCCATCCCGGGCATGCCGTTAACTTTAACGTAATCCGTCCCGAACCAATTACCAAAGATGCATCGAATGCGAACCAACCCATCTTATCCCTACTACTGGCCTTTCCAAAACGCGATGGCTCTCCACTACAGTTTGATAAGGATCAGTTGGCAGATCCGGAATACAATACTGAATTCCTGAACAATTTTTATGCAAATCGGGACGACCGGTTTTATTCTACCGTTTTCTTTGGGGGTACTCCTTATCCTACGCCAGATGAAGTTTCACCTATTTATATAAAAGGAAACAGCTTTTGGAATGTCTGGAAATGGGATGCCGCTAACAGCAAATACATCAATATGCTCAATGTAATTCATCCTTCCATGCCCGGAAACCCAGGTATAACCGGATTTTTCCAGCGTAAAGGATTGGATACTACCCTGGTGGCTGCCCTTTCTAACCAGGGACAAACGGATTGGATTGAAATGCGATTTGCTGAGTTATTGATGAACTATGGCGAAGCAGCCAATGAATTAGGTAAAACCAATGAGGCCCTTCAGGTATTGAAAGACATTCGTCAACGGGCAGGTATTACTGCGGGAAATGATGGGAATTACGGCATAACAGCTAATTCAACGGCAGCTATTCGGGAAGCATATATTAAAGAACGCCAGGTTGAGTTTGCTTTTGAAAATAAACGCTTTGGTGATCTGCGTCGTTGGAAACGTTATGATATTCTGAATAACCAGGGAGCCAGGCACGGGTTATACATTACCATCAAAGAGGGCGAAACCCTTCCGCTTCCTTCCGACAATATAATGACGCCAGCGGTACGTTCAAAATTTGTAGCCCGTTATATTGACAACCTGGATGGTGATGAAACCTTTAAATTTAACCTGGATTTGAATCACTGGTTTTATGCCATTCCTCCTAACCAGATTTCCCAGTCTAAAAATGTACTGGAACAGAACAATGAGTGGGGCGGAAGTTTTGATCCCCTTCAATAATTCCTTTCCACCCGACTGGTTACCGGTCGGGTGGAAACTTTAATTAAACAGTCGACTGATGCAAAAAAGCTTAGTAGTTACATTAATCTTTCTCCTGGCCGGGCCCGTAGTTTTTTCGCAATGGAATTTTTCAACGGATTATTTCAGTATCCATATCGATAAGCAGGGATTTATTACCAGCATGAAAAACCGTTCTTCCAACCCGGCCCGGGAATTCAGCGCGGCTGGCAAACCATCTCCTGTTCTTCAACTTTATAATGGTAGCACCCAGGAATATTACCTACCCGTAAAAGCGGCTTATCAGGCGGCATCCAGGCAGTTGGTGCTAACATTTTCTAATGGGTCTGTAGCAAGGGTACAGCTCGAACTCCGTAAAAAATATTTCCGCTTTAGCCTGTTGTCAGTAAGCAATAGGGCCCAGATTGAAGCTATTCAGTGGGGCCCGTATGCTACCAATATTACCAATCTCATGGGAGAAATAATTGGGGTAGCGCGCGATACCAGTGCTGCTATTAATTATGCAATTGGTTTGCTGGCCTTAAATGATAATACGCTGGGAGGATTAGCTACTACTATTGCAGATGCCGCCCCGTTTCAATATATCATTCATACCCCCGATCCGCATCGGTTTCCATTACCCGATAGCTTACGGGAAGGGCAGGTGTTTAGCCTGGGCGGAGACGGTATCAGTGATGTTGCTTTTTATGCACATAAAGAACCCTGGTACAGGATTTTATACGGAGATGCTGCGCAGGTAGACGAAAAAGGTCAGATTTCCATTGCCTACCAGTCGAGAGACCGCTCAAAAAAGAGGGAAGTATTTTTTTCGCTGATTCCTCATATGAAGGCCAATATACCCAACCATATTGAGGTGCAGCCTTTACCAGGCGTAGATTATATCGGTTCATCCGTGGCTTTTTACGGAAGCCCCGATAGTATTGCACTGATGGAAGTGATCCGCTCCATCGTAGTTGCAGAAAAACTGCCGATGCCACATTTTAACGGTAAATGGATTAAAGACCCAGCTGCTTTTGTTCCCGATGCTATGGCTGCCGGTAACCTCAATGACAGCATCATTTCCTATACGCGCCGCCTGGGTTTTAAAGCAATTAGCTTATATGACCAGGGTTTTTTACGGCCCGACCGGGCCAATGCCGGCTTTATAGATGGAAGGGATTTTAGCCGAAAACCAATCAAACTAACATCCGGCAACCTGTCTCATAAAAGCTTTTCCGAACTGGCTAAAGCCGAAGGTATTCTTATCGGCCGAACCACCATTACTAATTCACTTGCCCCGGGCACCCTCGATGCAAGCCCGGTTCCCAGCGATAGTTTATGCTATCAGCAAAAAAGATTACTGGCAAAACCAATTAATTCAACCGATACAATTATTATAGTGGATGATCCGAAATACCTCGAAGAAATTGCCAGTTGGGAAGGACATTGTGCCAATTTAAACATGATTAAAATCGGAAAGGAATTAATTCATTACCTGGGTGTTTCGGATCAGCCCCCGTACCGATTGTTGAATGTGAAGCGCGGGTACTGGAAAACAACACCGGCTTCACATGCAACAGGTGATACCGTGTATAAGTTGCAGGTTACCGTTAATTATGGGTATGATGGCCTTATTCCGAACATGCAACTCCAGGATAAAATAGGGGAATATTATGCCGATGTGTGTAAGATAAATGGATTGGCTTATTATGATTTTGACGGACAGGAATTCCTGTTCAATAACGGGCACGGTTATTATTCAACCAAGCGCTTTTTTCGGAAAATGTTTGAACGTGGCAAAAAAATAGGTGTTCCCTACATCCGCTTTACGGGTGCTACTTTATCAGAGGGCTCCTGGCATTACCAAAGCATCTGGAACGTGGGCGGAGGTAAAAATTTGTATGATTTTACGACCCGTGAATGGGGCAGTACTACCAGCCAGGGAAAAGATTTACGGGATGTCAGTTATGCAAATTTTTTCCCGGTTGGCATGGGCGGAAATTTTGCTATAGGTGCTAAGTCGGTAGTAGAAGACTATGAACATATTCAGGCAATATCGGTAGGAACCGGTACCACCTATAGTTTAATTCTGAATCAAAAAGACGTAGAAAGCTGTCCGCAGAAAGAAGCCATTTTTGCCACCATCCGTACCTGGGAACAAGCAAGAGCGGCCGATGTATTTCCCCGTTGGTTAAAAGCACAATTGGCCGACCCTGCCAATAGCTGGCGTTTAGAGCAGGGTAAAGAAGAAACAAGCTGGGTTTTATACAGGCTGGTTAATGGGGTTAAAACAGCTCCTGTTTATTTACAAAAATCAAAAAAGCCCTGATCCGGGCAACGTTATGTACAGTCGAAAATTATTGCTGCTGCTGTTATCCCTAGTGCTGACAGCTGGCAGTTTTGCGCAATCTTTTCCAGCTATTGACAAACACCTGAAATCCCTGAACGGCCAGCTACAGCTCCGGATTAAAAAATACAAGGGAACGGAATTACTGGAGGAGCAGGTAATTACGCAACAAAATCCGAGCATTCCCAAGGGGTGGAAACTGTATGTAGAGGCTGTGCCGGTGAAAAACCTGCCGGGGGCACTTGATATAAAAGTCCGCTTTTTGCTGGAGGAAGGCTTTTCTCCGTCAACTGCCGTGGAACTTTCCTTTGATTTTGCCGGCTGGCATCCGCAAAATTATGTGATGGTGCCCGCTATTGTATACAATGGAAACAGGTATCGATCCATCGGCAACGGCTACAATCCTGCTTATCCTGCAGATATGTATTATAATCCTGCGGTTCCCCTAACAATTTCCAATAATCCAAGGCTATCAGTGGAAGAAGGAAAGGCATCCGTGGTTGAGTTGGAAACCGGCAATACAGCTACACCTGCTTTCTGTTTTTATTCCCCTTCGCTTCAGAAAAACTGGATACTGCTGACAGATCAGCGATCTGTTTTCGGTAATCATGGCCTTACTATTTCTGAAAATGCGGCAAAGGATCAGTGCCGGTTTTCTATAACAGCACCGGCTATGCGTAAAATGGCTGCCGGTTTTGGTGATTTTCAGGCTAGTGGCGATAGAGCGCCGGATTGGAAGGCAGGCGACGAATTAAGTCTGGTGTGCCGGGTAATGGTAGAACCTTCTTCGGGAATACCCGGCTTATTAACCTCTTTCATGCAATACCGTAAAAGCTTCACCGGTCTCAATCAGCCTAGGAACTGGTTGCCTATGAGTTATTTCAGCGGCTTGTTTACAACAATCACCAGTAATAATTTCAGGGCTTTTCCCGTAGGCAGTTACTATTTACCGGAAAATAGCAACGATTTTCAGTTGGGTTGGGTAAGCGGTATGATCAATACCTATCCTATGTTGGCGTTGAACGATGAAAAGGAAAGAAACAGGGTACAACAGGAATTGGATTTTGTAGTAGAAAAAATGCAGGGAACAAGCGGCTATTTTTACGGCGGTATAACCGCAAAAGGAGAACTCCGGCCCGAAAAAATGAATGCGGCCTTTCCAGAACCGCAGGCCATGGTGCGTAAAAATGCAGATGCGCTTTTATGGTTGTTGAAACATTTCCAGTTATTCAGGGCACAGGGGCATGCGGCGCTTATAAAACCTGCGTGGGAAACGGCCGCTCAAAAACTTGCGGAAGCTTTTTCACGCACCTGGAAGCAAGCCGGTGAGTTTGGACAGTATATTACTCCGGAAACAGGTAAGATAGCCGTCTATAATTCTACGGCCGGGGCAGTGGTGCCCGGTGCTATGGCGATGGCAGCCAGCTATTTTAAGCGGTCAGATTGGTTGCAGGTTGCCCGCGAAGCTGCGCAGTTTTATTTTGAACGGGATGTGGTTAAACAGGGGCTCACCGGCGGCGACTGTGGAGATATTTCAATGGATGCCAATTCTGAATCCGCGTTTGGGTTATTGGAGTCGCTGATGGCGCTTTATTACTATACAAAAGAGAAAACCTGGCTTCGCAAAGCAGAAGTTCAGGCAGCACTTTGCGCAAGCTGGACGATCTCTTACGATCCTGTTTTTCCAGCTAATAGCCAAATCGGAAAGCTAGGCAGTAAAATGGCCGGCGCAGTATGGGCAAGTATTCAAAATAAGCATGCTGCCCCGGGTATCTGCACCGCTTCCGGCGATTACCTGTTTAAACTATTCAGGGCTACCGGAAAGCAATGTTATGCCGACCTGATCCGCGATATTCAACATGCCCAGGCAGAAGCTGTAAATATACCCCCTCATCACCTTACCACACATAATTTACCGGGTAGTAGTATGGAACGGATCCAGCCAAGCGATGCAGAAGGCCGGGGAAGCACAGGTAATTATATCAATACCCGTAATTCATGGACAGAAACCAATGGTGTGCTGATGGCGCTTGAATTACCGGGCATATATGTGCAGCGCGATAAAAAACGGCTACAGGTATTTGATCATGTGGAAGCAAAGCTTGTAGATAATAAAGAAGGATTGAAACTGGTCATTAAAAACCCAACAGCATTTGATGCCAGGGTAGCAGTATTTATAGAAACGAGTAAAGAGGCGGCTCTTCCCTTATCGTATACCGCTTTTCTACACTGGCCCAAAATAGATGTGCCGGCAGGAGGGGAGCTGGTATATCGGATAGGAAAGAGCCAACCTTAATAGCTGTAGAGGGTTGCTTTATTGACGCGTTTGAGAAAGAATAGTGCGTACAGCTTTTATTTGTTCAATTTGGTTGGCATCCATTTTGCCCCGTTCATCTGCGAAAATATCGAAACAGATAACACCCTCTTTTTCCAGTACTTTTTCTGCCCATTTGGTGAGGGCATCAGTAGAGAAACGGGTTCCTTTTGCTGCCCACCAGTTACCCAGGTAGGTAAAGAAAAACCATTGAATACCTGGTTGTACCCAGCGTAATTGCGGCGTTTCATCGAGGTATTGCTTTTCACCAGCACTATAATCATCGTACGGAGAATTCGACTGGATAGCAGCCACGCCATAGTTATAACTAACCAATGCTGCGGGGTTGCCGGCTTTGGCTGCCAGGGTATGCGTACTTATATTATGCGCCAGGCTCATGTCTGATCGGGTTTCAATGATACCGCCCCTGTACATACCATCAAACCACCAACCCATAAGGTCTTTTCCATAACGCAGGCTCCATTCCCTTATTACCGCTTCCCAGGCGGCCTGTGTAAATTGAGAAGTAGGTGAGTCTTTTCCGTAGGTGTAAGCAAACCGATCAGCAATTAGCTTATTAGATATGGGCGGATTGCCCGGCAGGTAAAACAGCAGCTTTATGCCCCTTTTTTTGAGGGAAACCAGCAGGTCGGCAGGCAGGTCGCGGTGGCTGCAGAACGTTCCTGGTTTTGCACCGGTTATCCTGTCATAGGCGGCATTGGGTGCGCAGTAATAACCCGAATTTTGTCCCAGTGCAAACATTACATAAGATGCACCGGCCTTTTTGCAGTCCTCTGCAAATAGTTCCGTATCAAATTTATCAACGGCCGCATTCCATGCCTCAGATCCCCCTTCTTTTGCATATATATCTTTCAGGTAGTGCAACATAACGCCAACCCCTGCATTTTTGAACCAGTCGGTATGCGGGTTGCCCTTATCTACAACCGGGTCTTTCGAAATTGCTTCCTTAATAGCAGTTTTTCCCTTCTTTAGTTCGGTTACCACTACTTTTAGTTGTTTACCACTGTACTTGTTCAGCAAAACAATTTGCTGGGTAAATATGCCGGGCAATGCTTCCCATTTTTTACCGGTTGTGTCTGATAAAAACCATCGGTAGCTTAATTTCGACAGGCTGGTATCTATTGGCTTATGGGTGGCGGTAATTACATTTTTTACGGTTAGCTCGCCAGAAAGGGTAAGTTGTTTTACCTGCGCCATGCTCATAGAACCAATCAGCAGGGTTGCCGGCAATAAAAGTTGCTGCATTCAAAAAATTTAGTCTCAATGTACCTTTTAAAACAACCTTTAACTTATCAAAAACTGCGTTCCGTTTGCTCAGAGTTTATTTTCCCAAACCAATAACCTGGAAACAATTTCCTCGGTCGACCTGCTGAAACGAACAAAACTTTGGTCATCAGCAAGCTTTTGATACAGGGCAATGTAGTCAGCAATAAATCGAATCGGGTCTTTAACCAGCAAGGCGGCTATGGCTTCGTTGCCCTGGTGTTGGGCGATTTTTTTAGCCATTTCATAACCGACAAAATAACTGGTTTCATCAAAGGCTGTTGAAAATCCAATATCATAAGTGGCCTGGTAATTGGCAGTAGAATCATGGTATTGCCTGTAAAGAAGGGCTTCCAGCAATTGAAAATTCTGGTACCTGCGCGCACGATTTTTCTGGTACTGGCCAGCTTGCTCTTTTGAAAATTCTTTTAGGTCTTTTATGGCAGCCATATCGCCTACAAAATTGGCAATGCCTTCTGCCCATAAATTGTACAGGAGGTAATAGGTTGCTTTCTCTGGGTAGGTTATTTTTTTGTCGTCTTTTTGATACACCCTGCTACTTTGCCCTATATCCTGTAAGCTATGGTAAAGTTCATGTGCTACCAGGTATTGCAACCCTTTGATATCATCGCCGATTTTCTGAAGGGCCACATTAAAACTGGGATCATTGCCAATTGTAAACCCGAGTGAGCCACCTCCTGCCAGGAAACAGGCTTTGGCGGCTGCTTTCAGTTCCTTTGGCAGATATGGCTGGATAATTGCTTTTACCTCCTCAATAAATACCCTGTTGTTGCTGCGGATATAGTTCAGCAGTTGGTTAATTTCCGGCAATTTTTCTTTAACCAGTTTCCAATTGTATTCATCTCGTCCTTTTATTGTACCGGTTTCGATGATTTCTTTGAGTGTATTTATAAATACGTCTTCCCCTGCACCACTGTAACCTTTAACTTTTTTAATAAGCAATTGGTTGCCGTATAAACCGGCGGCTTTTTTAAGCTCAATGGTATCTGCTTTTTTCTGCGAAAGCAGTTGGCATATTTTTTCTGCACTTGCCATATCTATTGAAACGGAAAGCTCCTGGGCAAAAGCTGGGGTAGAAAAGCAAAAAATTAATAGGTATATAAGTCTTCGGTTCATGCGTAGAATGATTGTAGAATCCATAATTTAACCAGGTTTACTGTTTATTATAAGGTATATAATTTTCCCATTGCCAGGGGGTATACCTGTCTCCAATAGCATAATCCAGCAGCTCTTTAAAAATGCTTTCACCAGTATCGTTATTGGTCATAATCAGCAGGGCTATTTTTTTATCTGGAAAACAGATGGAATAATGCCCCCAGCCATCATCATGCCCTTCTTTAAAAAAGGCCCGTCCATAGGGTGTATGAAATACCCCAACGCCCAATCCATAACCGAGCTGTATGGGGTCATTATCTGCAGCATCTACCAGTGCCAGCGGACCAAACTGCGCCTTGGAGCGGATGCGAATTTGGGTAGATGTCATGGTTCTGAACATGTTTTCTGATAAACCATGTCCATTGATAAAAGCGCTATAAAAACTGGTATAATCGTCTAGTGTAGTAGTCATGGAGCCACCTGCGCTGGCTTCCTGCCATTTCATTAATTCGTAGGGTTCACCGTTGGCGGAGTGCCCGTAGGCGATGTTTTTATCAAAGGCTGCCTGCCAAACCTGGCTGGTATTTTGCATCCGCAAAGGGCCAAAAACCCGCTCTTTTGAGATGGTTTCATAGTCTTTTTGAAGAATTTGTTCTAAAACCCATTGCAGCAGGTAAAGGCCTTCTCCGGAATAACTGTACCGGGTGCCGGGTTCGAATTTGATGGAGAGTTTTTTGTCCGGTTCAAACCAGCGCCAATTGGGAAATCCGGTACTGTGGGTAAGGCAGTTTCTTGCTGTTATTTTTTTATAACGAGTATCTTTTTTCAGATCCTGGTAGCCTCTGTTCCATCCGCGTATGGTATAATCAGGCAGGGGTTTGTTCAGGTAATGAACCAGCGGGCTGTCCAAATGGATTTTTTTTTCTTCCACCAGTTGAAGCACAATATACGCGAACACAGTTTTAGCCAGTGATGCTGCATACATTTCCGAATAGGGCTGTAGCGGAATTTTTTGTTGAACATCCGCGTAGCCAAATGTTTTGGAGTAAACCGGCTTATTCTCATTGAAAACTGAAATCGCCAGGCCGGAAACACGGGCCGTTTTCATCAGGTAATTAATTTTCGCCGTTAGGCTGTCTGCGGGAAAACTGCTGCCATTAATTCGATGAATGGTCTGCGATAAAACGGTAATAGGAGCTGCTAGTATTAGAAGTAAGTACCGAAATTTCATGATTGCTAATATAACTGTTTTAGTAGTTAAAAACGGGCGGGTAGCAATTTTTCAGGACTATAACCCTGCTTTATTTTCCTGCCAAATGATTAAATTTATGGAAAGCAATTTGCTCTGAACAACGATGAGCTATATAGATTATTATAAAATACTCGGGCTGTCAAAAACGGCTACGGAAGAGGATATCAAATCGGCTTACCGCAAGCTGGCAAGAAAGCATCACCCAGACCTTAATCCCAATGACCCGGAAGCTGTAAAACTTTTCCAGCAGATCAATGAGGCCAATGAGGTTTTGAGTGATCCGGAAAAACGGAAAAAATACGACCAGTATGGTGCCGACTGGAAACAGGCGGAACAATTTGAAGAAGCAAAAAAACGTGGTGGGGGCAGTGGCTTTACAGAAGACTATTCCGATTTTTTTGCTTCCATGTTTGGCAATGCCGGAGGAGGAGCAGGTGGGCGCCGGCAGTCAAAATTCCGCGGTCAGGATATCCATGCTACCTTAACCCTGAACCTCTCTTCTGTCTATCATACCCATCAGCAAACCTTTTCTGTAAATGGGAAAAATATACGTATTACCATACCGGCAGGCATTGAACAGGGCCAGGAAATAAAATTGGCAGGGCATGGGGGAGCTGGCGTTAATGGAGGGCCGAACGGCGATTTATACATCAGCTTTGAGATCAGGAACGATACGGTATTTCAGCGCAGAGGAAATGATCTTTACCTGGATCATCCGGTATCTGTATACAAAGCGGTATTGGGAGGAGAAGAAATGATTGAAACCCTGGGTGGAAAACTTAAACTGAAAATAGCCCCCTTAACCCAGAATAATACCAGGGTGCGATTGAAAGGGAAGGGGTTCCCAGTGTATAAACAAGCAGACCTTTTTGGCGATTTATACATAACCTGGCAGGTTCAGCTGCCCACCCGGCTTAGCGAAAAAGAGAAACAATTATTTGAAGAACTGGCAGCATCCGCCAATAAAGCGTAGCACCATGGAACAGATCAATAAAATAAGCCTTCCTGAATGTTGTACCTACTATAACATTGAAGCTGGTTTTTTGCAGCAACTGGGAGATCATGGCCTGCTGCAGTTCTTTTCATATGAAGAAGAATCTTATCTTACGCATGACCAATTGGCTGACCTGGAGAAATACATACATTTCTATTATGAACTGAACATCAATATGGAGGGTATGGAAGCCATCAAACATTTATTGGGAAGGATCCTGCAGCTACAGCAGGAGCTGAAACAATACCGGGCCCAACAAGTTTATGCAGGTGAATAACAGGTAGAGCAACCGGGGCAGTATAAGCCGGTTGAACGCAGTTAGTTTAAGGAATAACGGAGTCCGAGACTTAGTAGGCGGATCCGGGCTTTTTTTCCCGTATAATCCTGCCCGTTCTCTTCGTATAATTTGGTTAGAAATTGCTTGCCTGTCAGGTCCAGGGAAAATTTACGGCTAAGCTGGTAGGCTGCATGCAATTGAATGGCTGCGCCAAATGGCGTAAAAGGATCTTTGTCGGTTGATTTTGTAACCGTTGTATGCAGGATAGTAGGCCCTTGCCCCGGACCGGGCTGCATTCTTACTTCATATTCTGGATAATAGTAGCGGACATTGATTAGTTGTTGCAGGGAAGCCCCGGCGCCCAGTTTCAATTTGGGCAAAAGTTCATACATAATGCCGGCTTCCAATCCTATGAAACCCAGTGAGGCCTTGCCAAGTTTGTCTGGGTCGCCCGTTGTTGTGGGGTCAATAAGTACCGGTCCTGTTCCAAAAACCGGCAGGCCGTTTCCACTAAGCCCTGGTATGGCATAACCAATACCGTTGTATTCCATCTCGAAGCCGGAAATATTGCTTTCACTAACGGTGGTTCCTTTAACCTTGTTTTTTTGTTGGTACCGGATATAGGAATAAGTAATAGCAGCATTTAGCTGCCATCGTTTGGCTATTTCCCGGCTTGCACCGGCTTTAATTCCCCAGCCGGGTTGACTGGAATAAGCAGACCTGGATTCAAGTCTGGTAGCGTTGGGATTTGGCGCAAATTCATTGATGAACTGGCCATTGTATGTTGATGTAGGTAAGATCGAAAGATTGCCGCCAAACTGTACAAAATACCTTGTTTGTGCATTTGTGGTACTGAAAATGCCCAGCATAAGTACCACTACCCAGCCCTTTTTCATAAAATGGTTTTAAACATCAATTATAGTTAATATTTGGAAACGATCGGCATGATTTTGCTATTCCGGAAACCGCTGTCTGTACCGATGAATTTGATTTGTTGACTGTTTAGGTGTTTCCGGAAGCATATAAGTGTATTTTGTGCGGCGATTGCAGCATCCGTGATAGGCCGCCCACCAGGGGTAAATTCCAGCTATTGGAGAAACTATCAAAATAGGCATTCAACGGGTGCCCTGTCCTCTAAAAGATAGTTCCCGGCTGTTCGTCTGCGTTAGTGCAGCCGATGAACTGGCAAGGGCTTCCCGCTACCGAGCTATAGCGCTGTGGCAGGGAGGGGCAGCAGAGATAATTCCTGTTTTTAAAGGATAGTTTGCCTTAATTTTTGAATAAATTTTTAAATTCGGTCCTACTCATTTTTAAAAGATCGTATGGTTAAGAATTTTTCGATTGCAATGGCCTTGATGCTGGCGGTAGTACTCCAGGTAAGCGCTCAAACAGTAGCACCCATCGACAGTGACCCGGCCCTGGTGCCGCAACCTGCCTCGCTTAAAGTAAATACCGGGCAGTACCTGATCACCGAATCCACCCGCATCGGTTACGCAGGGAAAGACAGCCAGGTAGTAGCAATGGCAGAAGGCCTGGCAGCTTATATTAAAGCTAAATCAGGCTTGCAATTAACGGTTATGCCCACGGTACAACCCCTTTACAATATGATCTTTATCGGTATCGGCCAGGTGCCCGATTCACTGGGTAGGGAAGGGTATACGCTCAGTGCCGACAAAGCCCAGGTTACAATCAAGGCAAAGGCAGCAGCCGGTTTATTTTATGGTACACAAACCCTATACCAGTTGATTAAACTGGAGGTACAGAAAAAGCTGCCCATGATGAGTATTCCCCTGGTTCAGATCAGCGATAAACCGCGTTTTGAATGGAGAGGTTCTATGTTGGATTGCGGCCGGATTTTTTATTCGGTGGATTTCATCAAAAAATACCTCGATTATATGGCCATGCACAAGTTGAATACTTTTCATTGGCATTTGACCGAAGATCATGGCTGGCGCATAGAAAGCAAAAAATATCCCCTGCTCAATGAAATAAGTTCTTGGAGAGCAGGTACCCAGTTTGACCATTCGCCCGACCGGCAAATTAACCCAACCCCGCACGGCGGTTATTACACGCAGGACCAGATCCGTGAAATTGTACGTTATGCTGCAGAGCGGTACATTACCATTGTGCCGGAAGTAGAAATGCCGGGACATACGCTGGCGGTGCTGGCGGCCTACCCGGAACTGTCCTGTACTGGCGGGCCCTTTAAAATGCCTGTTCAGTGGGGCATCCAGGACGATATTTATTGTGCCGGTAATGAGCAGACCTTTGAATTCCTGGAAGGCATATTGACGGAGGTGGTGGAATTGTTCCCTGGAAAAATAATTCATATTGGTGGAGATGAAGCGCCCAAAAAACGCTGGAAGGAATGTCCGAAATGCCAGGCACGTATACAGGCCGACAGTCTTAAAGATGAACATGAACTGCAATCTTATTTCATAAAACGTATAGAAAAATTCCTGCAAACGAAAGACAGGTCTATTATCGGGTGGGATGAAATACTGGAAGGCGGTCTTGCGCCCAATGCAGCGGTTATGTCCTGGCGCGGTATCCAAGGCGGTATTGAAGCTGCCCGGCAGAAGCACCCGGTGGTAATGACGCCCACTGATTTCATGTACTTCGATTATTACCAGGGAGCCCCTTACCTGGAGCCGGTGGCAATTGGTGGTATGCTTACCTTGGAAAAGGTTTATTCCTATGAACCTGTGCCGGCAGAGCTGAGTGCTGCCGAGCGCAAGTTCATCAAAGGGGTACAGGCCAATATCTGGTCAGAGTTTATTCATACGCCTGATAAAGTGGAATACATGGCTTTTCCCCGGTTGGCGGCAATGGCTGAGCTGGCCTGGACGCCTGCAACGCGTAAGAATTGGGAACAATTTATCAAGCGTATGGAAACCCAGTATAAGCGCTATGACGAGGCAGGAATAAATTATTCCAGGGCTGCCAAAAATGTCTGGCAGCAAGTGGAGCTGGATAGCCTTTCCAATACAGCCATGATCCGGCTTCAAACACAAAGTTATCAACCAGAAATTCGGTACACTACAGATGGAAATGAGCCAACCAAATCATCTACTCTTTATACTGAGCCCTTTCCGCTTAGTTTACCGGGTACGGTTAAAGCCGTGGTTTTTGAAGGTAATAAACCCGTCGGTAAAATCAGCGTACAAACCGTATTGGCACCTGCTTTAGGTGAACGTTTTTAGAGCAAGAAACGTTGATACCAAGGGAAAAAATACAGGAAGTTTTAGATAAAGCTGTCGAATTGGGATTGTATGTGGATTGAAGCGGTAGATCCCTTGATAGACCAGGTAAGTTCAGCCCTGTCTTACTTCCCTTTTTTTCTGGGTATTGTGGTAGCTATTTTGGGGAAAACAACTAGGTCTTCGCCTTCGTAAATGAAGCGGTCGATGGTTCCAAGCCGGTTCCTTGCAAATCGAATCTGTGCGGGGTTATTTTCATTTATATAGAATATATCGGGTGTATAATTTTTTAGCTGGATGACATAATTCCGGCCTTTAGCGGTATTCAACAAGAGTGAATCTCCTTTTACATACACCACCAGTGTGTCGTTTTCGTTGCTTAAGTATTCGCCTTCGTATTGTTTGAAGCGGTCAGCAGGTAATTTGGTTTCAGTGAATTTAAATCTTTTTTGTCCAAGTAGCCAGGTGTAAAAACTATCGTTATTGTAGGTGGCTGTCCAGCTGTCGTGGCCTGCTTCGGGGTAAATGGTAAACCTGGCTTCTTTATTATATCGTTTCAGCGCATTCATCATTTTTTCTGAGGCAGAGAGCGGAACGGCATCATCTTTGGCCCCGTGAAAATTCCAGACAGGCATATACTGCAGGCGATAAATTTTAGCGGTATCTCCTCCTCCGCAAATAGGTGCGATGGCGGCAAATTCTTCCGGATATTTCATGGCCAGGTCCCAGGTGCCAAAACCTCCCATACTTAAGCCGGTCAGGTATATACGGTCTGGATCTACGCGTAAACTCGATTTAACAGACCGGATCATTTCAATAAGAACGGGGCTTTGCCATCCGTTGGTTGCCTGGGGTGAAACCAGTATAAAGGGAAAATTTTTTCCCTGCTCCACCAATTTGGGTGGACCATGCATTTTCACTTTTTCCAGGTCCATACCGCTTTCTCCAGATCCATGTAAAAAAATTACCAAGGGCCACCTGGTACTGCTATCACTGTTATAGGCAGGAGGCAGGTACAATAGGTAGCGGGTTTCCTGGATAAATTTTTCCGGTGTTTGCTGGCTATACGCCTGCAGGCAAACAAGGCCGAGTGCCCCTGACAGCAAAATATGAAGCAGTCTGTTCATCTGGCTATTTTGAGTTGGATCAATAATGCTTAGTAAAGTACGAATTAGTTTTGATTCAGTGTTTGCACAAGGCACCGCGAAACCGACCGCCTGTACTAGTTGCTGAATTTTCCTGGATGGCGGTTTTTCTTCAATTTTTTTTATCCGTTCAATGATCTGGGAATAGTAGTGCCTGTTTTGTAATGGAGCTTTCCTAATATACTGTAAGCCAGTTTTTAAGTTGATTTTTTCTGATCAGGTGAGTTATCAAACAGCTTTTAAAAAATAAATGTTGTGGTGCTGTGTTTAATGGATTTTAATCTGCTTCGCTTGCAGAATATTTTTAAATACAATATTTTTAGTATTTCCGTTCCTTTTTTGATCCGTAGCAAGAATGCTTGGTACCAGCTGCTAACCATTTGATCATATCCAAAATACTTGCTCATGGAACTAACTTTATCCAATGGAAACCTGCTTGAATTTCAGGACGGGTTGCCGGTACATTTTCCCGGACCATTTCTACGAGGAGCAATTTCTTACCAGGCTAAATCCAACTTATCGGAATTAGTTGTCCAGGAGCTAAGGGAAGATTGCTACAGTATCCGTTATGTAATTGGCAGGTTTTTAAAGAAAATAGATGCCCGTGGCTGGATCCATTCCAGTGGCATATACAGCTTGTTTATGCTGAAAGGTGCATCTCGTAAGCAAATTGGCAGTATTGGCAAATTGCATATCCGCCAGGACCAGTTTGGTTGTTTTTACTCAGAAGCAACTTCTTTTGTTGCAGTATTTGATAAAAGCAAGGAGTTTCATGTACTGGACCTGTTTTTCTCACCGGTTTTATTGGAAGAAGTATATCCCTATTTCGATGGATTGAAAAAGACGGTGGAGCAGGAAAGCGGATATCTTTTTCCTGGTATTCCGGGCTGGACCCTGCCGGGTATGCAGGAAATAATCGGGCAGATACTGGATTGCCGCTTTGATGCTCCTACGAGGAAATTTTATTTTGACCTGAAAGTACGGGAGCTCTTATTCGAGATGCTTGATTTCAGTTATAGATCGGCGAAAGATAAAACAGTTTATAGCTCGTCGGATTCATACCGGATTCATCAATCAAGAGATATTTTGGCTGGTTTTATTGACAAAAAGCCACCTGCCCTAAAATGGTTGTGTAAAGAAGTTGGCCTTAATGAATTTAAGCTGAAGCAGGGATTTCGCCAGTATTTTCATAGCAGCATATTTGACTGGTTGTATGAACGGAAAATGATGCGGGCCAGGGAGTTGCTGCTTACTACCAATCGGCCGATTAAAGAGATAGCCGCTCTGGTAGGGTATCCCCGGAGTACAAATTTCACCACTGCTTTTCGAAGGAAATTTGGAGTTACGCCGGGTTCAATGCGTCGAAAATAATACCGTTCGCAAAACAATTGAGCGCTTCGCAAATACAATTGCTCAAAATTTGCGGGTGAAGAGTTGGAACTTTGGGGTATTCAATTACCGTTATGCGAAAGGGAGCACTGTTACCCAATTTTGCTGATTATGTGGCCGCTGTTTATATGCTGGTATTCCTGTATACGGGCATCAATAAGTTGTGGTGGCAGCATAAGTTTTATGTGGTATTAGTGAAATCCCCTTTATTGAACAACAATGCGGCCTTTATTTCCTGGTTTATTCCGGTGTTGGAAATTGCCCTTTTTTGTGCACTTTTCTTTCCCCAAAGCCGACGGCCGGCTTTAGTAGCATCGGTTGGTCTGATGGCTGTTTTTACGGCTTATATCGGGTTTATGCTATTTACTGCGTCCAGCTTGCCTTGTTCCTGCGGGGGAATTTTAGGTAGTTTGAATTGGACCCAGCACCTGGTTTTTAACACAATGCTATTAGCACTGGGCCTGCTAGCATTATTTCAGAAAAAACATTCAACGATTTATTGCAATAAACAGGCGTAGCCGAAAACCTGTAGAATCGAGTAGGCAACCATAAAATCATCTAAATAACCTTTTATGAAAAAGTATTTTGTGGGAATATTTTCCCTTGTATTGGCTGTCAGTATTTGTTCATTTACTAACTCAATCGAAAAGTCAACTACCTTTTACTATTATGATGGTGCTGAATGGAAGGTGGTTCCCCCTGAACTAACTATCTGTCCATCAGGAACAAGCGAGCAATGTGAACTGGAAATTGACAACGAATCCCAACCGATATATACCAGTCCAGATTTTTCATCAGAGTATTTGCGTAGTTAGTAAGTTATGGCTGCAACAAATAATTATTTGTTGCAGCTTTTTAATCTATTCTAACAATATTGTCGTCATGAGAGATGAAGATTTTTTTAATTCGAGCCCATGCTTACTCAATTCCTTAGAAATATCAGTCATGTTTTCCATGAATGCAATTATTTTTATATCCACATTATAGGTGATGCCGGTTCGATCAATAATTGGGAGCTCTTTATTATATCGATAGATGATTTTAATAATTTCATCAATTGGTTTGTTTTTGATGGAAAAACCTAATGGGTCTACAATTGATTTCGCAGATATCCCCCTGCTTTTTTTAACTGATTTACCTTCCTTTGTTATCAATTCCCAGCAAGGGACTTTAATTTCCGTTAACCTGCTTCTGTTTCCTAAATAAATTTCTAGATCTTTTTTTATGGCTAATTGAATAGCTGTTTTTTTTAGCAACCCATCGGATTTAAATACACTGTAACAAAATCTTTTTCTAGATTCGGAATGTTTTTTTGCGGTTCCGTCATTTAATATAACAACCGGATATGGAAATACCTTGGTATAGAATGGGTGATCAATGCGCCAGGACGATATGCCAAAATATGCATATAAGTAAAGATTACTAAGCGTACACCCGATCGCTTGAAATTTTTTTGAAATAAGGTTTTCAATCTTTGGGGGCAGATGAAATTCCAAATCAGGGTCCCAGTCAGAAAGAATTGATTTGACTTTTATCAAGCCTATATTTTTCAAATTCTCATCTTGATATAATAATTTTTCAAGATCATATTTTTGATTTTTGGTTTTAATTTCTAGATTAATTGATTCATTTTTTAAGAATTTTTCAATGTTACTTACCGTTACATCATCTGGTCCGGTAATGTTTATTACTTTACCATTTTCGTTAATCCAATAATATCTAGGAACTTCTTTAATGCTTAGACGGTTAAAAATTGTGGAGTCGTATGCAACAGATAAATTGATACTATGCTTTTCTCTAAGCTTATTATAAATCCTTCTTATTTTGGGGTCATCTTTACCAATTAGAAAAACTTTTAAATCATCATTAAATTTATTTTGTATAGAATCTAGTTTTGGTATTTCACGGAAACAAACCACGCAATAGGATGAGAAAAAATCAATTATTATTTTTTTCTTTTTGTGGGGAATCACTATTGATTCAATTTTTGGATATTCTGTTTTGATATTTAGAGGTTTGGAGAATACTTCATTTCCAGAATTTAACACAGTACTCTGCCCTATTAAGCTGGAAAAAGTTATTAACAAAAGAACAAAAATAGATATAGAAACTTTCATGATTTATGTAGGATGTTTAATAGCCATCGTTTTGAGTTAAATTTGGATTCTTTAATATTTCCTGCTGCGGAATGGGATAAAGTGCATCTGAAGATTTCCAGGTATTTACTTTGATTTCTTCTAAAATTTGAGCGCTTGTATTAGTTCGTTTTAAGTTAAACCATCTATCTCCTGATTCCGCAAATAACTCATGTTTTCGTTCTATATTTATTGAATCGAGAATGTCTTTTGGTAGACCTGGGAGTAGTGTATCTAAGCCAGCACGTTTCCTAATTATATTTACATCTTCGCAAGCTTCAATAATATTATTGTTTCTTGCCTTGGCTTCTGCTCTAATTAAAATAATTTCACTCAGCCTGAACATATTGGTGTATTCACTGATAGGTGTTGATTCTTTTCCCTTTTTATACTTAAAAGGGTAATAATAAGTGTTAGTACCAATTTTAATGTTATTTATCCATTCGGATTTTCTTTTATCTTTTGCTGTAAATGTTTTTATAAAGCTTTCCCGAATTGATACAACACTAGGAACACCATTTAATATAAACTGAGCTCCAATTTGGGTGTTTTGTCTTGGATTTGTGCACATAAGTTGCCAAATAGACTCCTTGCTATTCTTTAAAAAAACGTCGTTTAAATTTTCCTGAATTTGATAGTTATTGTTTTCAACTATCAAATTGGATATATTTATAGCTTCATTCCATTCTTGCAGATATAGATGTACTTTAGCAAGTAAAGCTAACGCAGTCCACTTATTTGGCCTGACTCTTTCTTCTGTTATTTCATTATTACTATTTACATAGTAGTCTGTTAACAGTTTTGCTGCGGAATTTAGATCTTCTTTAATGAAATTATATACCAAAATAATGCTTGTTCTGTTTAGTTTACTGTTTATAGTAGGGTTGGTAGTTTTGACTAAGGGGATATCGCCGAAGAGATTTACAAGGATAAAATTGCAATAAGCTCGGATAAATCTCGCTTCGCCTGATAGCCTGTTTTTGATATCATTGCTCAATTTTTTTGATTTTTCAAGCCCTTCAAGCAACGCGTTTGCTTGAAATATAATTTCATAACAGTCAATCCAATTTGCTAGTGTTACTTTGTTGTCAGCCGTTAAGTTGTTATTTGATAATTCGTCGTATGCCAATGAATTGGAATAATTTAGGAATTCATCAGACGATATACCGGTATTGAGAACCAGGTAATAGTTAAAAGTTTCGTTTTCCATTTTGGAATATATGCCTAACAACGCACTTGTGGCTGATTCATTCGTACTATATACTACCTGATTGCCTATTTCTGTTTTCGGGGGTGGTATATTTAGGAATTTTTTGCACGAAATTAGTCCGACAAGTAGAAAAGAAATACACACGAATAGTTTCATGATTATTTTTTTATAGTTGTATGTTAATTCCCGCTAAAATTGATTTCATCGGGGGTAGTAAACTATCAGTTTCCGGATCCAATCCTATATAGTTTGTTATGGTGAATAGATTTTGCGCTTGAATGTATATTTGTATGTCCGCTATTTTTACTCCTTTTTTTGTTTTTGGGGAAATAGTATAGTTTAACTGGATATTTTTTAGTCGACAAAATGAGCCTTTTGAATATGCTGCATCACTTTGTCTATAAGTTGAAAAAGCTCGGCTTGAATTCGTATTTGAATTTGAAAATTTCTGTATTTCAGATATATCACCTGGCTGCTGCCAACGGTTTAATACCAGAGTTGGTTGATTAGTTGACATTCCAGGTTTGGAAAATCTGAATAAATAGCTTTTGACTCTAGGTTGTTTGACAAACTGTAATAAAAATACTAGGCTTAAATTTTTGTAATTAATACTGTTTTGCCATCCTCCATACCAGGTTTGATCGGTTTGTACTATATTTTGTTGATCATTTGGAGCTGAAATTCTCCCGTCTTTGTCATAATCTACGAACATATAGTTTCCTTGTTCTGGATCTACCCCAAGGTGTTTGTAGACTTTTAATATTCCTAAACTTCTGCCTATGACGTATTGATTGGAGTAGGTTGAATTTTCTAATCCTTCAAAGGAAACTAGCTTATTTTTTGGAATCGTTAAATTGAACGTGCTGTTCCATTTTATTTTTCTATTAGTTAACAGACGACCACTTACCTCAATTTCCACCCCTTTATTTTGAATTTTTGCAGGAATATTCTTTAATATGCTATTGAATCCGGTTATAATTGGCAGGTCATATTGTAGGAGTTGGTTGGATGTTCTATTTCTATAGTAGCTTATGTTTATTAGTAGATTGTCATTGTAAAAACCAGTTTCTATTCCGAGTTCTGTTTTTGTTACTTTTTCCCAGGAATAGTTGGGATTGTGTAATTGAGTTGGGTAAAATGTTGCAAATCCTTGATAGGTGAACGGTAAAGGCGCATAAAGATTTAGATATTTATAATCACCAATTTGATCGTTACCAGTTAACCCCGCTGAGGCTTTTATTTTTCCAAAACTCAGGGCCTTAAACTTTGATAGGAATGACTCTTTGCTAAATATCCAAGCCAATCCGAGTGAGCCAAAATTCGAGAACCTATTTTCTTCTCCGTATCTGCTGGAACCATCTCTTCTGACTGTTACTGTCGACAGATATTTTTTGTTTATGTTATAATTGATTCTGCTAAATATGCCGGCATATCGGTAGTTTATATCAGTTTCATTGTTAATTTTAATTGATGAGGCTGCTTTTAGGCTGTATAGTAAATCGTCATTGGTATAGCCCAATCCAGTTTGATAAAGCCCTTTTTGGTGGCTAGTTTGGGCTGTTGCCCCAATTAATACGGTAAGTTCACTTTTATTTATATTTTTCTCGTAGGTTAATTGTGGTTCAACAATTAAAGTTTTTACTTGTTTATTGCCAAATCCTGCAGTTCCGCTAACATTGTAAGCAGGATTAAAACCTGTGCTCGGTATTATTAGGTTGTCCACGATATTTATTGATGTAAGCCCAGAATTAAGAGATAGTAAAACACCCTTTAACAGTTTGTAGGAAACATTTAGATTGGTTATAGAATTGGATGTTTTTCCGTTGAACTTTTGTTTTGTCATTGCTAAAGGGTTGGTCCAAGAGGAATTTTCCCAGTTTAAGCTGCCGTCTTCCATGTATATTTTGGGTGCATTAGGCGCGAGCGTGATTTGTCTTGTAAAATCCTGTCGTGGTAAAGTTTTGTTGGTTAAACTATAGGTAGTATTTATCCTTAAATTGAATTTGTTTTTTAAATCACTGTGTGAAAAGCTTAAATTTCCTGATAATCTGTCAAAGCCAAAGTTTCCTGGATAGACAGTTGTTTCTTTCCTGTACCCTGTTGATATATAAAAGCTTGTTTGGCTATTTCCTTGTGAGATACTCGCATTTATATCAGTTATTTCGGAGGTTCGGCCAATTAGTTCAGATTGCCAATCAGTATATCTTGTAGTATCCCATAATAGTAGATCTTTGGCATTTGCAATAGTTGGCGTTCTTCCATCATTTTTAAATGCCTCTTTTCTCATTAGAATATATTCTTCTGTATTTAAGAGTTTTAGCTTTTGTGGGATTTTTCCTAGTCCTGATGAAAAACGTACATTAGCGTTTAGTTTTCCCTGTTTTCCTTTTTTTGTTGTAACTAGTATAACGCCATTCGCTCCCCTTGAACCGTAAATTGCTGTGGCATCTGCGTCTTTTAAAATCTCAATACTTTCGATATCTGAAGGGTTTAGGCTCGTGAATGGACTTGAGGTTACTCCTGCGCCACCGCCTAAAGAACCACTGAGAGTTGAAGAAGGGAAAGGAATGCCATCTACAATGTACATTGGATCATTTCCATTAGCAATGCTGTTTTGTCCTCTTAGTCGGACGGTTAGTACTGCTCCTGGTACACCGGAGTTTTGCATTATTTGCAATCCCGCTACTTTGCCTCCTAGAATATTTATTGGATCGATAATTGGTTGCCTAATGATATCTTCTGACTTTATGCTAGATACATTTCCTGTGGCGTACCTTTTTGTAGTTTTTCCATAAGCGATTACTATGCTTTCATCAAGTGTGCCAATGGCTATTTTCAGTTCTATTGATATTTGTGTGTTTGCATTTACTGCTACTTCGGCGCCTGTATATCCTACGCAGGTTATAATTAAATAGTCTTGTTTATTGATTGATTTTAGTTTGAACTCTCCTGCATCATTTGTGCTGGTTGTTTTGCCGGTTGTTTTTGATTTTATCGTAGCCCCTGGTATTGGGTTGCCATTTTCATCAGTTATTTGACCGGAAAAAAATAGAGAATCTGATTGGCTGTGTGGAGATGTCTTGAATATCCCGTTCTGGATTACTATGTATTTATCCTCTACGATAAACCAGATAGGTTGGTTGCGGAAACATTTTTCCAGTACCTGCAGCAGGGGCCCGTCTTTAACATCAATAGTAAGCAGTTTGGTATGGTGGAGTTGATTGCGGGTATAAATAAAATGATAGCCCGTTTGCCTTTTTATCTCTTTAAAGGCTTTTTCAAGTGGAGCATTCCGTAGAGATAGGGATACTGTTTGTCCATAGCCGGTAGCAGTAGCCTGCAGGCAGGCAACAATGGTAAACAGGAATAAAAGTTTCATGATTATGATACATTTTATCCTCCCCTCAGTAATTAATTGCATAGCTTTGTTACGTTTGGGTTTTCTGAAATCGGTTGATAGCTTCAGTTGATTCTTGGGTTAACCCAAACATCCGCCGAAAGTGTTGCGAGCACTTTCGGTTTTTGTTTGAGCTGACCTTTACTACCTCTCAGTCATCGGGGTAAAACATAAATGGTTTTTTTGTCAATTTTGAAATTGACCTGGCCGGTTAATTCCAGCAGGTGCAGTAATTTGGTTAATGGTTCACTGCGCAGAATACTGGCATTGAACAGTTGGTTTACTTCTCCTTCGTATATAATGGTGGCGCCGTACCAGCGTTCCACTTGTTTCATAATTGTTTCTATACCGGCGTCTTTAAATTCAAAAACGCCGTTTTTCCAGGCGATGGCGGTTGCTGTATCTACCTGTGTGGGTGTATCGATGCCAGCGGGTGTCAGCAGTGCTTGCTGGCCTGGTAACAGCAATACGGATTGTTTTTCTTTGGTTACCCTCACCTGCCCTTCCAGCAGGGTAATTTCCTGTGCTGTTTCCTCCGGGTAAGAAAATAGATTAAACCGGGTGCCCAATACCTGTACGAAAGCTCCATTGGCCAGCAATACTTTAAAAGCAGCTTCTTTATTGGGGGCTACTTCAAAATAGGCTTCCCCCTGCAGGTTTACGATACGTTCGCCTTTACTGAAAGCTGTTGGGTAGCGTAATTGCGAGGAGGCATTCAGCCAAACCTTGGTACCATCGGGCAATTGTAATTGGTACTGACCGCCCACCGGTGTGGAGAGGGTATGCACCGAAGTTGTACGGTTGGCGAACGCCTTCGTTTCATACACCAATTCTCCATCAGCCGGTTTGCGAACATGAGAGCCTTTACCAAAAGCAATTGGCCCGTTTACAGCACTGCCCAGATCAATTACAGCACCATCTTCCAAGGTTAGTGTAGCCTTGTTACCCCCGGGTTGTAGCAGTTGGTTTTCCAATGTTGTTAAGGCGGGGGGCCTGGGATCCTGGCTACTGTACCGCACTAAAAAAAACAGGCTGATTACCAGCAGGATACTGGCGGCTGCAAGCCAGCTATTGGGTAGGGCCCGCTTTTTTTTCCGCGTTGTAAACGCGCCTTTTTCTTTTAATGCCGTAAAAGACTGTTCCGTCTGTACCTGGTCCATCCAGTGCAGGTTCTCTTTTATAGCAGCTTCATCGGTTAAATCTTCAAAGAGCTGTAGGTTTTCATCGGATTCATTCACCCAGTTATCGAGTTCATCCTGTTCCTGCTCGCTTAAGGTATTCCTTATATAGCCTGCAACCAGGTAAGCGATCCTGTAGGGTGTTTCATTCATACTAGTAAGTTAAAGCAAGCATATATGAGAAAGGGCGCAACGATCAAAAAGGTCTACAGGGTGGCAAAGAAAATTTCAAAAAAAGACAGGAGCAGCGAGATTGGCCGTATTAAACGTTTGCGCAAGGCTTCCAGTCCCCTTGTTTTTTGTGTTTTGATAGTACTTGGATGGAGCTTCAGTTCGCGGGCAATTTCACCGGTGCTTTTACCTTCCAGGTAGTGCATGGTAATTACTTTCCGGTTGGCAGGGGAGAGTTCCAGCAAGGCTTTGTGTAGAAGCCGGTAAAATTCTGTTCGTACGAGTTGTTCAAAAGGGGTATCGGTCAGCACATCGGGTGGCTGTGCTGCCTGGTGTATAGTGGACCGTTTTTTTTCTTTACGCAGAAATGCAAGGGAGTCTCGCTGCACTATTTTATAGAGATAGGCGCGGATGGCGCCGTAACTATCGAGTTTCTCATGCATTTTCCAGGTTTTTGCCAGTGCATTGGCGGCTACTTCTTCGGCAATAGCCCGATTATTCAGGAAGCGATTGGCATAGAGGGAGAGGGCGGGATGAAAATCCCGGTAAATAACTCCCAGCGCTTGTTCATCACCTGAGCGAAATGCAAGCAGCAGGTATTCCTCCGATGGGTAATCAGCTAATTCAGGCATCTTGAATCGTTTTGGAGGAGTCGACAGGGGAGTGTAAAAAAAATGCGCAGGTCTCCACTTACAGTACTGAGGCCGTCGGAGGCCCGGACACAAATAAGGGAGCCCACGCATATACGTGAGCTCTTGCTTATCATCTTGTGTCCATGAAATTTCCGACGTTTCAGTACAAGACTCCAAGCGAAAGCTTCAGATCATTTGAAGAATCGCAAAAATAATTTTATTCCGCAGTGGCTGCCTTGTTGGGAGCCAATTATAGGGCGAATGTACAAATTAATGACGAGTATGTCATTTTTTAGCTCCTGATATGTTCAGAATTTGAGCCAAGATGTCTCAAATCCGTGATAGTCAATTGCTTCAAAAAATTGCCGTGGTTCTAAAAGAGCTGCGTGAGAAGCATGCATTAACACAGGAAGATGTATTTGGAGACACGCAGATCCATATTGGCCGTATTGAAACGGCTCGTGCAAATGTAACCGTTAGTACTCTTTCCAGGCTCTGTCATTATTTCGATATTTCGCTTGCGGAGTTTTTCAATAAGGTAGAAAAGCTGGGCGGTAAGCGATAATATATCATCGAATACTTCCTGACTTCTATCCTGTTATAATATAATGTTGCAGCATTGAAATAGGCTTCTCTAACGTATATCAATAGCCGATGTAAATAAACTGTTTGTACATGTAATCTTGATCACTCGGACAGATCAGACAAAAGCTAGATTATTAGTATATTGATTGAGCTGTGCCAAGAAACAAAAAAATTAGAGAATATATTGTAGCAGATTTTCGACGTCAACCAGATCAAATATTAAATAGTTAGTAATGGACAGATTATTTTTAATTTCTGTACTTGATAATAATTTAAGCGATAATGAAGTGTCAATGGATTCTGTGCTTAAATGGAGTTATGACAATATAAATACTGATTTTGTTGTTGCTTATACTGAATCGGAGTTGTCTCAATTAATTTCAGAAACGCAGATTATAAATATCATTAACTCAGAAAGTAAGTATTTTATTTCTTTATGGGAAGATTCTATAATTTGTTCTAGCGATATAAAAGAAAAAATCTTAAATAAATTATTGTGTTATTTTGCCAACACAGAAAAATTTAAAGTAGAGACATTTAAATTCATAGGTCTATTTGAATATGCTATTAAGATGAAGAAATGTATATATTTTTTATTTTAGGGTTAACGTTAAATTTTATTTTTTCACCATTGTATGACGGTACCTGTGCTATATGAATATTAAGGGACGTTTTTAAGGAATAGTTCGGACGAATTAAGTTGAAGAGTTGCTATTATGAGGATTGTCATACTGTAATTCTAACCAGGCCAGAATCTGGTTTTCAGGTTATTTGAGTTGAATTTTTCTCAATCTGGGAATGTTTGGGTTGCGATTTGTTGCCGGTATAGTTCAGAAACAAAAGGTATTGAAACGAATTTATCCCCAACGCACTACCTTCAAATTGCGAAGGCTTTCCCGTAGATACCGGTTTAATTAACTTAACTAAATCCTTTTTTAAGTCTTCTCCTGCTAATGGTAGGAGATATTGCTGCTCCCAGATCAAAGCCGTATTTTTTGGAGAATCCCAAGTCCGCAGGTGAAGGACCTTTCCAGCGACTCTTTTTTCCATCGATTCGGATCTGCCCGTTTTTCGGATCAATACTTAACATGGTGTATAACGCTGATTCATACGGACAGGTGCTCGAAATCCAGGGATATTGCAGGTGAATATCCGTATCGTAGCTTTCATGCTTGAAATCTCCCCCCACCCAGAAATATGAAGCCGAATTGATATGCAGGTAAGGAATACCGTCTTCATAATACACCCCATCAATATGCGTATGGCCATTGATCGATAACAATACCCGGTTTTTGTTACGGCTCAGGATTGCCTGTATCTCTTTTGCATTGTCAACGGCCATTGGTCCGGCTAATGGTTGATGCGAAACAATTACTACCGGTTGAGTAGTTTTTTTCAGTTCTTCTTCCAGCCAGTTACTTTGCTCTTGATTAATAAAGGCAGGGTATCCACCCTTATGGATTGGAGAGCCTTTGTCATTGCCATCTAATACAATAAACCGGATGCCTTTTACTTCGGTTGAATAGTACCTGGCAGGCATGCCCCAAATCTGAACGCATTGTTCTTTGGTATATCCTGCATCTGTATCATGATTACCAATCACATGGTAGGTATGTTCATGCGCATTGCGGAATGCTTCAATAACCCCTTTATTTTTCTCGCCCGGATAAGCAAAATCGCCCAATTGAAAAAGCGCATCCGGGGCATGTTTTTTCATGCTGGTTATAAAGGAATAGAGACGTTGTGCTCCATCGTGCATGATGTCCTGGTGCAGATCCGTTATCAACCCGATTCGGGCAGTTGTTCGCAGTGATTCCGCAGCTGCCCTGGCCGCATCTGGAATAGAAAGCGCAATCCCTGCAAAAAGGCTGGTGGACAGAAAACCACGGCGGGTGATAGTTGTAGACATAAGCTAGGAATGGTTTACCGGATGTTTTCATTGAATAAATAAAATACCAATAATTGCACCGTATTGCCGGATTCATTCAACGGAACATGGGCAATAGTACCGTCAAAAAAGAGTGAATCGCCGGTCTTCATATCAAATTGTTTGTCTTCTAACTGGTATTTTAGCTGACCGCTTAATACATATACAAATTCGAATGCCGCTGTGGTTACCTGCGGTCGCACAGCACCCGGATCCAATTGCAACAGCGAAATTTGAAAGGCACCCCCTTCCGAGGAATGTTCCAATATGGAGAAATAATGAAAGCCGGTAGCGCCCTCTTCCTTCTCATAAGCGGTATAGGTTTCTTTTGGTAAAAACAGGTATCCGGGAAATTTTTTATCGGCATTCAACTGCGCAAAAAATACTTCCGGCTGAATCCCCAGCTTCTGGATAATAGTAAATAAGGTGGGAATGGTTGGCAACATCCGACCATTTTCAATTTTAGACAGCAGGGCAGATTTAATTCCCGTAAGCGTCGATAAATCCAATAGCTTCAAATCCCGCTCCTTGCGATACTGCCGGATTAACCCGCCTATTTTATAGTACGAAAGCTGATCTTCTTCCATTTTCTCATTCTCCATACCGCCAATTTACGAATAAATAATTTCCTGTCAGGAAAAATAATTTCCTGAATTAATAATTCCGTAATGATTTGTTAACTAAATTTATCCATAGGAAATATAATTTCGTTTAAGGAAATAATTAGTACAAAATCAACTGCTATGCAAATTTATCAGGCCTTTTTAACCATGTTCTTGCTGGCTTCAGCAAGTGGGGAGGCAAATTTTACCCACCAAACAGGTGCAGGTAACAAAGGTGTTTACCAACTCTCTGTATTAGAGGGGGTTATCAGGAATGCTTCAGGTGAGCCTATTGCCGGAGTAACCCTCCAAAACAAATCCCAGAACCAGACCGTAGTAACGGACGCCCTGGGGAAATTCCGGATCCCCGCCAAAAAAGGAGACCAGCTACAGATTTCGGCAATTGGTTACAAAACCCGTAACCTGGTCATAAATCAATTGGATCAGGCTGAATTTTCGTTGGAGACCAGTGCTGCAGAATTAGAAGAAGCAGTGGTGGTAGCGTACGGTACACAGAAAAAAGCCAATTTAACCGGAGCCGTTGACCAGGTTTCGGGCAAAACACTTCAAAATCGTCCGGTTAATAATATTGGTCAGGCGCTTCAGGGTGTAATCGGTAACCTGAATGTAACAACCAATACAAGTGGTGGTGCACCCAATGCCCTGCCATCCATTAATATAAGGGGCTATACAGGATTTGGTATTGCTGGTGCACCACTTGTTGTTATAGATGGTGTTCAGGGCGGTGATCTTAATTCAATTAATCCCGCAGACATCGAAAGTGTTTCGGTAATTAAAGACGCTGCAGCAAGTGCAATTTATGGTTCCAGTGCTCCGTATGGCGTATTGCTGATCTCAACAAAAAAAGGATCGAAAGGGAAAGCGCCTGTATTAACCTACAATAACAACCTTAATTGGGCAAGTCCGATTAATCTGCCGAAAATGTTGAATTCGTTGGAGTTTGCCGAAATTTATAACGATGCATTTATTAATGCAGGTAGGGGACCAGTTTATTCAGAAGATGCCATTGCCCGCATCAAAGCTTATCAGGCCGGACAATTAGGTACAGAAACGGTTCAGGTACCCAATACCAATGCCTGGGATTCCTGGGGAAATGCGAATGCCAATCATGATTGGTTTAAAATTTATTTTGCAGACAATGTATTTAGCCAGCAACATAATCTCGGGGTAAACGGAGGCACAGGTGGCACAACCTATTATATGGGACTTGGTTACCTGGAAAAAAATGGGCTCTACAATTTTGGAGATGAAAAATTCCGTCGATTTAACCTCAGGGCCAACCTTAGCACAGCTGTTAATTCCTGGCTGACAGTGAATCTCCGCAGCTCACTTTCCAGGGAAAAATTCAATACACCCAATACCTACAGCACCCGTACCGGTGGAAATTATATGCACCAGATTGCCAGGAAATGGCCTTCTGTGGCATTGTATAATCCCGATGGAAATTATTCGCAACAGAGTGATATCATGTTGCATGAGGAGGGGGGAAGAAATATCACCACTACCGATTTTGCCTTATTAACCGGAGAATTGGTTTTTAAACTGGCGAAAGGCTGGAACCTGACCTCAAATTACACACTTGATGGAAATTATACCGATGGCTCTTCGCATTATAAAACACTCTATCATATTTTACCAGATGGTTCCTCCTCGGTATTAAGTGGAACCAATCCAAGTTCTTTTAACCGGTCTTCGGTTCGTTCGGAACATCAGATATTCAACCTGTTTAGTTCCTATGAAAAAAGTTTCGGATTACATGATTTTCGTTTGTTGGGAGGATATGTACGCGAAAGCTGGAATTACCAGTCATTTGGGGCCGGTAACCAGCAACTTTACTCCGATAATATCCCTTCTCTTTCCTTAACCTATTCAACAGCGCCTTCCGTAACTGATCTGATCCGCAAACTTGGGTCGGAGGGAATATTCGGACGATTCAATTATTCTTACGACGATAAATACCTGCTGGAATTAACGGGTCGATATGATGGTTCCTCCCGCTTTTTGTCTGATGTTCGCTGGAAGTTTTATCCGGGTATTTCAGCCGGTTGGGTACTGTCTAAGGAATCTTTCTGGAAACCGATCGACCAATACATCAATAGCTTTAAGCTCCGAGCCAGTTATGGATCACTGGGAGATCAGTCCTTTTTGCAAAACAACTATTATCCATTTTATCCTAATCTGGTTACCATTGCTCCGCGTAGTACAGCATGGCTCTTTGGGGGTAGCCAACAGGCAGCAGTTAGTCAGCCTTCCCTGATTAATCCTAATCTGACCTGGATAACTACTTCAACACTCAATTTTGGGGTAGATGCTAGTTTTCTGAATAACCGGTTATCCGGTTCCTTTGAATGGTTTATTCGTAAATCCGAAGATTTTGCCGGACCATCTCAGGCTGTGCCGGCAGTATTAGGAACAACGCCTCCTACCACCAATAATGCAGCAATGGAAACGCGCGGTTTTGAACTTACCCTGAAATGGGCTGATCAGATAGGCGATTTTGGTTATGGTATCCGAGGGGTTTTAAGTGATTACCGGGGAAAAGTTACCAGGTATCCCAATCCCAATAAACTACTAAGTACCTGGTATGAAGGGTTGACCATGGGAGAGATCTGGGGGTATACATCCGAAGGTTTATTTTCTACTAATGAAGATGCTTCAAAGGCACCTAATCAGAAACGTATTTATGGTGGAAACTGGGGCGCCGGAGATGTGCAATACCGCGATTTAAATGGAGATGGGGTAATTGATTTTGGTAACAATACGGTTGATAGTTCCGGTGATCGCCGGATTATTGGAAATAATACGCCCCGTTATGCCTTTGGCCTGAACCTGGAAGCAAACTGGAAAGGATTTGACGTACAGGTTTTTGTACAGGGAATTGCCAAACGCGATGCCTGGATCGGCTCCAATTATTTCTGGGGCGTAGTTGACAGTGAGTGGCAGGGATCTCCCTTTACAGTTCATAAAGACCGGTGGACACCAACTAATCCCAATGGCTATTTTCCAAAGTTTTATATGAGTGGAGAGGTAAATAAAAATCAACAAACTCAAACCCGCTATTTGCAAAATGCAGCCTACCTGCGTCTTAAAAACCTGCAACTGGGCTATAGTATTCCTGCTGCTATCACGGACCGTGTCAAAATTTCCAAAGCCCGTCTTTATGTAAGTGTTGATAATCTTTTCACCATTACCAAACTCCAGAAAACCATGGATCCGGAATTGTCTATTTCTGATGGAAAAATCTATCCTTTACAAAGAACCATTTCAACCGGAATTAACCTCACTTTTTGATCTTTTAAACTGAACATTTATGAAACCGATTTATATATTCTGTACCGCTTTGCTGATAATCGGTACAGCCTGTAATAAAGAATTGCTGGAACAAACACCTCAAACCAATATCAGCGATGCTGATTTCTGGAAAACCAGCAATGATCTGAAATTATATACGAATAACTTCTATGCCCTGCTGCCTGCCTATCGGGGATTTGGTACCATCGGAATATATGGACTGGATGCAGATGAAGGCAGTGATAATATGATTTACAACGGTTACAACACAACAATGAACGGAGAAGGTGTTGTTCCTGCCAGTGGAGGTGGATGGGCTTGGGGAAATCTGCGTACGATCAATTACTTTCTTACAAATTATCAAAAAGTGCAGGATCCCTGGGATAATGTCAAAACCTATGTAGGAGAAGCGTATTTCTTCCGTTCCTGGTTTTATTTTGACATGCTTAAACGGTTTGGCGACCTGCCCTGGATTAATAAACCACTTTTTACGGACTCAGAAGAATTGTACAACGAACGGTTAAAGAGAAACATCGTTGTGGATTCTATTCTTTCCGACCTTGATAAAGCCATTGAATACCTGCCAACGAAATCAAAAGCAGAAGCTAATCGTCTAACTAAGGAAGCTGCAATGATTTTTGCTGCAAGGATAGCACTTTATGAAGGAAGTTGGGAAAAATACCATGCCGGAACTCCCTTTGGAGTAAGCGGGCAAAATGGTGATCCGTTCTTCACAAAGGCGGTGGAGTTAACCAATGCCCTGATGGCATCCAATGTTCATCGACTCGACAATGCCGGATCACCCGATGGGTACTGGCGTTTATTCAACCAGTCTAATTATTCAGGAAGCAATGAAATTATGTTCTGGCGCCGCTTTGATGCTGTATTGGGCATTGCACACAACTGGCATCGATATACCAATACCGGCGCAGCACGTGGATTAACAAAAGATCTGGTGGATGCCTATCTCTGTAAAGATGGATTACCTATTTCAACAAGCCCGCTTTATAAAGGCGATGCCACGCTGCTGGATGTTGCCACTGACCGCGATCCAAGGTTTGCCCAAACCATATATCTGCCAGACGGTAATCATTTTATTACCAGTAGCCAGCCAGGTGGTTTGCCGAATATTCTTTTTACGGTTCCTTCATTTGGACTTGCCAATGAAAACAAACCTGCAACCGGATACCAGGTTTATAAAGGACATAACCCCGAATACGCCCAGCAGTTTAATGCCGAGCAGGGTATAACAGCAGTTATTTATTTCCGGTATGCGGAGGCATTATTGATCAACGCAGAAGCAAAAGCGGAATTAGGTACCCTGTCACAGGAGGATTTTAATAAAACAGTGAATTTATTACGTCAGCGGGTGGGTATGCCAATACTGAATATGGCGTCGATACCTACTGATCCTAAACAGGAATTTCCTCAGCTAAGCCCTTTGCTTAACGAAATCAGAAGAGAGCGTCGGATTGAGCTGGCCTGTGAGGGTTTCCGGCACGACGACCTGTTTCGCTGGGCCGTAGCCGGTCAAAAAATAAAGGGATGGAAACCTAAAGGTGCAAAAAAAGCACAGTGGGAAGGACAAGTAGCAGCCAGTCTGCTGAATCCTTATCCGGTGGATGAACAGGGATATATTGAATTGTTTAAAAATGTAGGCGCTTTATCAAATGGCTATAACTTTAATCCAAACCGGAATTATCTGTTCCCCATTCCTACAGGAGAAATGGTATTAAATCCGAAATTGGCACAAAACCCCGGTTGGTAATACAATATGAAGCAGGAAAATCAGGAATTACAAGGGCAACTTGCCATTTTTCATGGAGCAGGTAAAGAACTGGAACTGGCGAACCAGGTAGTTCCTTCTTTAAAATCCGGTGAATTATTGATCCGGAATCTCTATACCACACTTTGTGGCAGTGATCTGCACACTTTTTGCGGTTTGCGGCAGGAAACCTGTCCCACTGTTTTGGGCCATGAAATTGTAGGTGAAATTTTAGCCATTGATTCTGCACACCTGGGGTATGATCTTAAAGGAAAAAAGATAGCTGTAGGCGATACCATTACCTGGTCAATTTTTTCAAGCAACCCCTTATCTCCCAATTCCATTGCCGGAATACCACAAAAAGGAGATAGCTTGTTTAAATACGGCCATGCATTGGTGAAGGAAGGTGATGCTTTTCATGGCGGATTGGCAGAATACTGCATTCTTAAATCGCATACGGAAATTCTTAAAATTCCGGAAGAAATGCCGCTGCCGATTGCAGCAACGCTTAATTGTTCTGTTTCTACGGTAGCAGGTGCTTTGCGCCTGGCTGGCGACCTCAAGGATAAAACAGTTCTGATAACGGGTATGGGACACCTGGGTATTACCTGTGCCGCCATGTGCCGGGAGGCGGGCGCTGATTGGATTGGGGCGGTGGACATTGCCACGGAACGCCTTGAAGAAGCTCTTCATTTTGGTGCCGATCAATTGTTTCATATGAACGGTAATGCTACTCGTCTTGCAGAGGAATTAAAGGCCTTGTTGCCAAGAAACGGAGTGGATGTTGTTTTTGACATGAGTGGCTCTCCGGAAGCAATGGAGCTGGGAGTGGAGGTTTTAGCAATCGGGGGATCTGCGGTTTGGGTGGGAGCCGTTTTTAATACGAGACCCCTGCAGCTTAACGCGGAAAAAATCATCCGTAGTCTCATTACTATCAAAGGATTACATAATTACAATTACGACGATTTTCGTAATGCCTTTGATTTCATGAAACGAAACTGGCAACGCTATCCATTTGACAAAGTGGTGGAAAAGGAATTTACGCTAAGGCAGGCCGAACAGGCATTTGAATATGCGGTCAAAAACAAACCGTTTCGCGTCGGGATTCGCTTTTACTGATCATGCAAAAGAAAGTCAAGTACCAATGGCGAATGCTGGCCTTAACCATGTTGTGTTACCTGTTTTTTTATACGGGCAGGCATAATTTCGGCTGGGCATCAAAGTTATTGGCAATAGATTTAGGTATTGCCTATGAAAAAATAGGCTGGATAAGTTTCAGCATGTTGATTGGCTATGCAGTTGGCCAATTTTTAAATGGGAATCTGGCAGATCGCTGGAGTCCCCGGCATATGGTGGTGACAGGTGGCTTGCTATCTGTTGCCGCCAATGTGCTGATTAGTTTTTCCTCCAGCTATTATTTAATTCTGATTCTTTGGGCACTAAACGGATATTTTCAGTCTATGGCCTGGGCGCCCGGAGGAAAAATCCTCGTTAACTGGTGGCCCCGCCAAAAACACGGATTGGTTTTTGGATGGTATACCATGGCAGCCGCTTCCTCCTCTGTACTGACCTATTTTTTGTCCATTTTGCTGGTACATGACAATGACTGGAGATATCTTTTCCGGTGGCCGGTATTATTTCTTTTTCTTGCATTGATAGTATATGCCATTTTTTCTATTAATCATCCGCTTGATAAAGGGTTTGATGAACCGGCCGAGATAGGAGAAAAGCAAGCTGCCCTGGTAACCAGTTGGAAAGCCAGGTATAGGATCGTTTTCAGCAACAGGTCCTTTATGCTGGCCTGTTTATCCATCGGTTTTCAAAGTATGGCCCGATACGGGCTCTTGTTCTGGTTACCCATTTATGTATTGGGCGATTCCTATAAGACGCAACCTGAATTGGTGTGGATGAGCCTGTTATTACCCATCGGTATGGCAATCGGCGCCTTTAGTTTCGGCTTTATTTCAGACCGGTTCTTTCATGGCAACCGAATATGGACCATTAGTCTGGGCATGTTTTGTTCTTCCCTTATTTGCCTGTTGATTTTTTGTATTCCGGAAGGGCAGAGTTGGTGGATAGCTGGCTTATTTTTACTGGCAGGCTTTTTTGTGTACGGTCCACAATCAAATTTCTGGCCGCTCTGTCCTGAATTATTGGGTAATGAAAATGCCGGAACAGGCATCGGAATAATGAATGCATCCGCCTATCTTTTTGCTGCTGCGGGAGAGCCTGTTATCGGACGTTTTCTTGATTATGCCGGATCACCAGCGGTTTTGTTTTTATTAATTGCAGGAATCTCTTTTATCAGTTCAGTATCCATCCTGCTGGTTCGAAATAAACCAGCTTATACAACGTAAAATAATAGCAGTATGTTTAGGAAACCGTTTCGACTATTCAGTGTACTATGTCTTCTTTTAATGGGCAGCAGTGTTGTTTTTTCACAGAAAATGAAAAAACGTGTTGTCATAATTGGCCTGGATGGCTACAGTGTGCCCGGTTATCAAAAAGCAAGACATCCTCACCTGGATACTTTGTTTTCAAAGGGGATTTTTTCGCTGACCACAAGACCGGTGATGCCGTCGGTTACCATGCCCAACTGGACCAGTCATTTAACGGGTGCCGGTCCTGAGGAGCATGGTGTAACATCCAATGACTGGAACCTCAATAAACATAGCTTAAAAGCAATAGATGCCGATGCAGATGGTTATTTCCCCTCGATTTTTAAACTGGTGAAAGATCAGGTGCCGGGTATTCAAACGGCATTTTATTATAACTGGGCCAATCTTATTAAGCCGTTCAATCAAAAATACCTGGATGATGTATTTTTTGAACAGAACGACGGATACGACAGCAGTTATCAAAGAGCACTTGATTTTATTAAAATGAATCAGCAGTATCCGCAACTTATTTTTTTATACAGTGTGCATACTGATCATGCGGGACATAACCATAAATGGATGTCGCCCCAGTATATTCAGGCATTAGAAGATGCTGATCTGGCCCTCGGACAATTTGTACAGCAATTAAAGCAAGCCGGCTTATTTGAGGATACTTATTTTCTGTTTATCACTGACCATGGCGGGCACCCGGAAACCGGACATGGCGGCCTTAGTATGGAGGAAATGCTGGTGCCCTGGGCGTTAACCGGACCAAAAATTAAGCAGATGCGTTCAGCTGGCTTTTACAATAGCAATAAAAATACTGCGGTGGTAATAGCAAAATTACTGGGAATAAAAAACTTGCCAAAATCCTGGACGGGAGTGCTACCTTTCGGATTGTGATTGGATAGGACTATTTTCAGCGCTTATTCAATGGAGGACCATGTACGGTCACCGCGTAAACCATGTGCCATCCAGGTATCAAACAGGTAGCGGTAAAAGCAGTAGTTGATTGAAAGTTAAGTAAATGGTACTGGGGGATAGCTAGTTTGACACAGGGGTAATACATGGTTGGCCTGGTAGGCTGCTTTTCAGCGCTACTTGTTACAAAAAACATCCTTTCGTTACCAGTATCAACCATTTGTTTCTTTTGATTGAAAAGCTACCTGCGAAGTTGTATTATTGTTGTAGAACGGACGCAAATCGGGAGTGGAATATAATTCCGCTAAAGAATTTTTAGTAAAAATGAGAAAAGCCGGACTATTTTTTATCCTTAATTCCTTAATTGGGCTTACCTGCAAACCGGGCAGTAAGACGACAGCAGGCTACCCTTTGAGCAATCATTCCAGCGCTGCAAATGAAAAATACCAGGTGTATAGGATTGATTCGATCAACCATATTTATATTATTTACGCAAAAAAAGGTACTGGTTTATATAAAATTGTTTCTTTAAAAGACACCGTACAATGTCAGCAACTACAAGTTGGTGGAGAATATAAGTTCATGTTGATGTCTCGTGTTCCAAAGACCTTTAAAGGAGAAAATGTATCTCCTAATCAAGTTCCTCATGTAGCTGGTATAATGTTCCATGGTAACTGGATCAAATTTGAACGAGATTCAATCAATGATATTTTTTCATCGATAAATCTTAGAGGACTATGTCTTCAGTAAAGGTATTTTAGCTTTTGAATGAAATTAACCAGTTGATTTTTTAAATAGTAGTCTTCGATAAGATCATTTCTATTATTCAATGGTAACATGCACTATCTGGTATCGTTTTTTCTTGGCTTCGGTTTTAGAAGCAGGAATAAAGAGTTCGAACGGTGATTTATAGGTGGCCTTAGTCAGGAGGTAGATATGCATTCTTCCAGTACCCTCACCCAATAGTTTTCTTGATTCAACTTCTCTGTTTGTATTAATAACAGCCGCACCCAGTGACAATTCTTTTATGTTTCCAAATCCTTTTTGTTTGATTCTTTCCGGATTAAAAGGAGCCTTAATGTTCTCTTCAAAATCGTTGTATAAAACAATCAGTTTGTCTTTATAAGGAATAAATTTCGAAGTAATGGCGGCGCTTAGTCTGTTATGTCGGGGTATTGTGGTTATAACCGGTTTCCTTTGCTGATCCAGGAAAACCATATTTACGGGTCCGGCAAAACTGGTTTTATCATACCTTGTGCCGTCATAGGATTCCACCGTACCTACCGGGCTGCCTCCCAGCAAAAACTGGTTATCGGGCAGTTCAATCAACTGGTAGCTGGTTGCATTCATACCGATCAATCCTCTTCGTTTATTGGCAAACTTCATATCTTTCATGAGGTTCAGAAATTGGGCGGGATAGGGGATCCGCTGTGTGTTAGTTTCATCCAGTGTTGCTGTGGCAATTTCTTTCAGCCAGAGTCCTTCTCTGAAATGCTTCTCATGGTAATCTCCGGCAAATATTGCTTTTGAACCATCTTTGGTAATCAGCAGGGTGGTTCTGTACAATGCACGTTCCGTATTATCTGCCTCGAAATTTATCTGCAGCTCTTTTTTATCCGGGTTAAGAATATATCCCCTCATTGCTTTGTATTGCTCATTTTCGTTCTGGCTTTTACTAAGATCGTGCTTAAGGAAGGAAGCGGCGATGGTTCCGTTATCAGCAATGGCTACTTCATGCAACTGAATTTTTTCGGTTCCTTTTACATGGGCAATATGTGTTTGGGTAATGTCCAGGTCCTTATCTAATACTGCTGTAAAAAATTGTTCCTCGATTCCGGTGGCAGCTACCAGTAAATGTTTTTTATCCGGACTTTCCTCCACGAAAACAGTTTTGTACATATTTCCATTACGCAGTAGCCGGGTATCAGTAAGGGGAAACTGGTAGAGCGATTTTGTGTTGATCAGGGCAAGTGTAGTACGGTCTATTTCAGATTGGAATAACTCAAGTTTTGAGTTGTTCAGGAACTTCGCATAGATAAGCACTAATTTCTGTTGATATTCAAGGGCAATGGTTCTTAGCGGTCCGAATTTTTTTTCACCATTTTCCAGATTATTGACCACTATTTCTTTTCCGTCAGGACTCACTTTCCTGATCTGCAAGGAATGTTCGGCGTGACCCTGCATTGCATGGAAAGTATAAATATTTGCCTTCATGCCATAGGCATGCACCACTATTGAATTCTCTCCATCAGCAAAACCGGTAAACTCTTCCCCACTTGGGTATTGAATATTTTTTCTGTATTGAGGTTCGTATTTAATTTCTGAGTGGATGGTTTGTGCATAACCGGAGAGACTAAATATGACAAAAAATAAAGCGGGCAGTTTTTTCATGGAGGTTTTTGTCATAAGATAACTCAGGAGATTTTAATCTGCAACTATTGTTTTTTTATGGCCAATTGGGTTCGTACCTACTTTAGGCCTATTCGTGTATCCAAACGGCCATTTCGTGTATTTTTTATTTTAATGTTTTTCTAATTTGTGATGCTGAATTACCCTTGTAAATGATAGATTATTAAGGTATTACATAGGATCAGAAGCTTGAAATATTGCATTCATAGGAATATAAATACCGTGTTTTCACCTTTTTTTTTACCAAATCTTTTCTCTTAATTTGATCCAACAAGTATCAATAAGCGCAGTCCAATCCTCCGGAATATCCAGGTTATATCCTTCCGTCTGAAGACGTACAATTATCACCTTAATTTATCAACCAATGTTGTTGCAGCTACAACCATCTCCAGTGTAGTAAAGGCTTTCTCCTACGAGACTGATTTTACGAATCCACCATTTTAACAGCACTTTTCCCTTGCAAAAGCTTTTCATTCTGAGCTTACTGGGCTTCTTTTTGCCTATAGTTTCGCTTACCCAAACCGTTGGTAAGCGGTCAGGTAATGACCTGGCTGATTCGACCAGTTACGTCAACCTGATTTTGCCGGCAATTTGTAAAGGAAACAAACAGGTACAGCTACCCCTTTATCTACTGGAAAAAACTACGGTGGACAGGTTTAAGCATAACACCTCAAAAGTTCAACAACGTAAAAGCTTATTAAATATAACTGGCAATGTGTTGTATGACATGAATTATCGGTCAAGAATTGATACACCCTATGCTGACAGGGAGATTTATCAGCATACTATTCAAACCAGGCTTGATATAACTTATAAAGATAGGGTTCCCCTAAAACTGTACACAACCAAGAGATTTAGTAATTCTCCCCTGTTTAGAAGTTATACAGATTTCAATTTGCATTTTAATGCAAACGACTTTGTACAACTATTGAAACAACGGGCTGTCCAGGCGATAGAAGGGGTAGTGCGGTCTAATTTTTCACAGATTGATTCATTGAAGAAAATACTTGAAACTAAAAAGGAACGAATGAATCGGCACCAGTTGGCCATGGAAAAGGGAAGTTTGGACAATGAAATTCAGCTCGAGAAAGAACGGCTGTATTACAAGAATAAAAAGGCGGCAGACATGCATGTTGATATAACGCCAGCAATCGAATTGCCGGCTGTTGAATTGCCACAGAATAAGAGAAAATTTACAACCCAACCAAATTCAGCAGTTAGTCATTTTGCCGACAGCACTAGGCTTCAGGGAATGCTTAGTGCTATTAGTAAAAGACGGAACGATTTAGATAGTATGAAGCAGGAGTATCACACGCTTGAAATGAACTACGATAAACTGGTAAGGTCGCAACAGACAGCCATCAAATCATTACAGCAGCAGGTTCAGGGAACTGCCAGCACAGATGAGTTGGCACAATTAATCCGGCAACATAAATTATCAGACAGCCTGATGCCAAAGAGAGTTAAAATGCTGGCTGCCCTTCGAAACCTGTCCTTAGGAAGAAGTTTAGCCGATTATTCAGAATTGACAGTAAAGAACATTTCTATAACCGGCTTACAGATTGAATACAATCCCGGTTATTATTATGCCATTGCAGCAGGAAAAGTTGATTACAGATTCAGGGATTATTTAGTTCCAAATCGGTTACGTTCAACGCAATACCTGGGTTTGGTACGTTTTGGAAAAGGTACCCGCACCGGTAACCATATTTTCCTTTCCTATTATACAGGCAGGCGTCAGTTGTTTAATTCTATGGTTTCTGTTGGTCAGGATAGCGCAGTGCCCTCATACATGTTGGCTGGATTATCATTGGAAGGTTTATGGCGGATTAATAACAATATGGCATTGATTGGTGAAGTAGCTAAATCCACCGTTCCCTTTTATGGAAGGGATAGTATGGCGAAGTCATCCTGGATGAATACCCTTACGGATTTTTCCACCAGGCAGAATGAAGCCTACTCGCTTCGATTGAATGGATTTATTCCGGCTACCCAAACAAAACTGATGGGTTCTGTACGGTATTTCGGAAGCCATTTTCAGTCCTTTAGCAGCTTTACAACAGGTTCTTCCCAATTACGCTGGATGGTTAAACTGGACCAACCTTTTTTTAAACGAAAATTGATCATACATAGCAGTATTCAACAGAATGAATTCAACAATCCATTTGTAGCAGCCAACTATAAAAGTTCAGCGGTTATTGGCAGTATTCAGGCGAATTTGAGGGTAAAAAAATGGCCATTTATTTCTGTGGGATATTACCCGTCTTACCAACTGGTCAAAACGGATGATAACAAATTTGCAGAAAGCAGGTACCATACATTATCCGGAAGTGTAGGTTATCATTATAACTGGAAAGAGATAAAGTTGTCAAGTTTTTTGGTGTACAGTCAATTTTATAATAATTCCCTTGATTCAGGTTTTATTTATTTCAATACACGAAATATTCTTCTCACACAAACCATTCAGGTAAATCGATTGCACTATACGTTAAATGCTGCTGCAAATATTGGTACTGATATCAATGTTTATTCTATGGAGCATCTTGGACAGTGGACATTTTCTGAACGGTTTTCAATTGGCGCCGGAATCAAAGCCATTAAACAGGTGGGAGTATCTTCTTTGTTTATTGGTTACAGCGGAAACATGGGATTTCGAATAAACAAAATCGGAGAGTTGCAACTCAGCTTTGACAAAGGCTATTTGCCGGGTATGGCAAGAGACTTAGTAAAGAATAATATTGGACGTATAACCTACTACAAACAATTTTAAAGCAGTTTTTATGCGAAAATTGACGATTTTTTTTGTGCTGGGATGGATGGGTATTTTTTCCGTTTCAGCACAGGTTTCCCTATCGCTGCAGGAGCCGCCTGCCGGAATTGTTCAAAAAAATCAGCTATGGAACCTGGCGCTGGTAAATGCTGGTGCAGGTACATTGGAGCTCTCTGTTGTAATGACACTTATGGATATTTCAACCAATCAGCCGGTATTGTCAGGGACCACTAAAACATTTTTTCTCCCCAAAGGAGTAAAACAAATCCGGCTTGCAGAAGTTGGTCCAATAAATTACACCTATACCTCTCCCATATTTTCCCGATTGAATGAGTCGCTACTGCCGGTTGGTCTTTACCAGGCCTGTTACTACGTATATGGAGGTAATAAGGATGGGGAAGGTATTTTAGCGGAGGATTGTGTACCGGTAGAAGTGCAGCCATTGAGTCCCCCGCAATTAAATTTTCCAGCTGATTCAGCTATTCTAAGTTCTAAAAACATCCTCTTTGCCTGGTTGCCTCCAACACCTGCGAATTTATTTGCCGATCTGAACTATGATTTGTTGGTTACAGAAATAAGATCCGATCAAACACCTGCTGCTGCTATTCAGGAAAATCTTCCGATCTATTTTGGAAGGCAATTAAAAAATATCAGTTCCAATTTTCCCGCCTCTGGAAATAAACTGGATACTGCAAAGTGGTATGCCTGGCAAATTATTGCAAAAAATGGTCAAACCCCTGCGGGATTCAGTGAGACATGGATTTTTAAAATTCAGCCCGATAAACCCGAATTACCCGGCAGATCAGGTTTATTGCATGTTGAACTAGGTACAGGTTCAAACATTCCTGCCACAGTTTATATTAAAGGTTCGGTATTGGCAATCAAGCATTATTCCTTCGAAACCGACAGAGTAGGGGAGTTCCGGATTACAGATGAAAAGGGGGGGCTGGTAAAATCGTTCAAAAAGAAAATTGTGTACGGAGATAACTATATCCAGTTTGAGCTGGATCGAAAATTTCAGGCCGATACATATTATACGATAGAATTTATCGATACACATGCTATCCGCTATTCCGCCTCTTTCGTTTTGGAACAAAATTAATTACGCCTTATTGAACTATTATGATTCTTGAAATCGCATCATACCATCGCAAAAAAGTTGCAGGTCTTTTGTTCAGCTTGTTGTATGCTTCTCTGGCGCAGGCCAGCATTGCGAACTGGTTACACAAACCCAGCGAGTGGCGTCCTCTTCAATGGAACCTGCCATTGTCACCAGAACAAATGCCAGAAAGGCCTGATATATCAACTATTGATGACGGCAAGTTAAAACCTGTTGAAAGGTTGGAGCTGAAAGAATTGCCAGATGGTGGTGGGCCCAGCCAACCGGAAATGACATCTTTCAAATCAGTAGGAACAGATAACCTTGTGAATTTATTCACTGGTGATTTCAGTTATAATATTCCCTTACTGGATGTGGGTGGCTATCCGGTTAATATTTACTATGAAGGTGGCATCACTATGGAGCAGGAAGCCAGCTGGGTTGGCCTGGGGTGGAATATTAATCCGGGTAATGTGCATAGAAATATGCGGGGTGTACCGGATGATTTCAATGGACAGGATACCCTAACACAGGTTCAGATTATGAAACCCAATAAAACCTGGGGTTTGAATTTTGGTGCCGACCTTGAATTATTAGGAAAGAAAACGCCCATAAATGTAAACCTGGGTGTTGCTCTAAACAATTACCTGGGCCCTTCTATCAGTCTTGGTTTGCGAGGTAACCTGTCTCAATCAATTTCCAATACTGCTGGTTCAGAAAAGTTTGGCGCGGCTGCCACGGTATCATTGGGGGTTGAAGTTAATTCAAGGACAGGCGCTTCATTTTCAGCCAATGCTTCATTGAGTGCCAGTAAAACCTTTTCTGATTATAAAGTTACTGCTGGATTAGGAGCCAGTACAGGTTATAATTCGAGAAATGGATTGAAATCAATACAACTCAGCGATCAGGCTGGTTTTAATGATGAAACCGAAAAAATAGGGCTTCATAAACGCTCCGATAAATATTACATCTATAAAAACGGTGGCAGTATAAATAATAGTATGCTGTCCACCACCATCAGCTTTGCCAAACCAAGTTATATACCATCCCTGCGTATGCCGGTTACCAATACTGCCTGGTCGGGCCGATTTCAGCTCGGATTAGGAAGTTTTGGGGTGGCTGCTGATCTGGAGGCTGAAGTGTTTGGTCAAAAATCTGAAATCCATCCAAATGATACCTTGCAACAGAAGCCGTTGGTAGGGTATATGTACCTGCAAGAGGCGGTTTCGAACCCGGATTATGTAATGGACTTTACGCGATTTAACGACCGGGAAGTTACTCCCAATACCCCGGTTATTTCAGTTCCGCAATACACGTATGATGTATTCTCTATCCAGGGTGAAGGAACAGGTGGCAGTATACGTGCCTATCGAAACGACTATGGGTATGTGAGAGATAATATTACTAAATCAAAGGATCAGAATTTAAGTTTTGGAGCAGATATAGATCCGCCCGGGCACTATGGTTCAAATTTTGCCCTGGTAAAAACGCCCTCCATTAGTGGTGAATGGGGGAAAGGAAATAAGTTAAGAAATGCCATTCCTTTTAAAGCAAGTTATGGAAAGAATGAACTGGTATATTTTCGGAACCCGGGAGAAAACTCAATTATTGATCCTGAACGTTACAATAAAATAGGTGGAGTTGATTTGGTTCGGTTTGCATTGGCAGGTTCGGGTGTTTCGCCTTCACTGGAGGCACAATTACAGCGTTTTGATAAAACAGGAAAACCGACCGGAACACTTTTACCATTGAATAAAGCTGATACGGCAAAAAGTAAGCGGACGCAGGTAATTAATTTTTTAACTGCTTTCGAAGCATCTAAAGTGGGGTTGGATACTATTATTAAAAGCTATAATAACACCACGTATTTCGATAGTGTGGCAGACACTTTATTGTATGAAAAAATTAATCGGGTTGGCGGTTATAGGAAAGCACATCATATTTCTCAGATTAATGTAACAGAGTCCAACGGAAGGAGGTATGTCTATGGTGTACCGGTTTATAATGTGGTACAGAAAGATTTTACCTTTTCGGTTCATCCCGGAAATTATACTACCATCCCAGAAACGGTAGGTGTTAATGCTTCAATTATTTCATCTGGTTCGGGCTTATTGAATGATAGTTCCAGCAGGGACGGATATGTTCAGATCTCAACCACTCCAGCCTATGTCAGTTCCTTTCTTCTTTCCGGCCTATTGTCGCCTGATTATATTGATGTTACCGGAAATGGAATTACAGAAGACGATATTGGTGAAGCGGTTAAGTTCAATTATTCGCGTATTATCAATGGAACAAAGCAAACCCATCGTTGGCGATCTCCGAACTCAACGAGCCAGGTAGCTAATTTTAATGCAGGTTCCCTTACCGAGATCCGGGATGATAAAGCTATGATAACCTATGGGGAGCGGGAATCCTGGTATCTGCAATCTGTTGAGTCAAAATCGATGATTGCATTGTTTTATGTGTCAAAAAGAGCTGATGGTAACAGTGCAAAAAGTATACTCGGAGAAATTGATCAAACTGTTGATCTGCTAAAAAAACTCGATAGTATTGCCCTTTATAACAAATCTGATCTTAAAAGCAATGGCTTAACACTGGCTAAGCCCATTAAAACCGTTCATTTTAAGTACAGCTATAAGTTATGCCAGGGAACACCTGATAATGATACTGCTGCAATAGGTTCAAAAGGAAAACTTACGCTGGATAGCATTTATTTTACCTATAATGGAAAAAATCGGGCAAAAAAGAATAAGTATAGTTTTTCTTATACAGTAGCTGCAGCAGATAGTGCTCAATTCAATCCCATCTATTCGATGGGTAATACCGATCGGTGGGGTTCGTATAAAGACTTTTCAGCTAATCCGGCCGGTATGCGGAATGCTGATTTTCCTTACACCCTTCAAACAGCCACCGCAAAAACTAATCTGGATAAAAATGCCAGCGCCTGGATGTTGAGAAAAATAACCCTTCCATCAGGTGGACAAATGGAGATCGATTATGAATCGGACGATTATGGGTATGTTCAGAATAAAAAAGCCGCCGCCATGATGAAAGTAGTTGGTTTTGGAAGTACTAATAATTATGCCAATGCTACGAACCTGCTTTATCCTTTCTCCTTTCCTACGCCTGCGGAAAATGATTATGTGTTTATTGAAGTACCTGAATCCTGCGCCAACGCAACAGATGTTTATAACAAATACCTGGTCGGATTAAAACAAATTTCCTTTAAGCTTTCGGTTAGAATGCCTAAGGGGTATGAGTTTATTCCCTGTTACGCCAGCATTGATAACAACCAGTACGGGGTAAGTAGTACCTCAACAGTTATTTGGATTAAAATGAAACGTCTGGGAGGTAAAAGTCCGGTTTCTTTAACGGCACTGGAGTTTTTGCGGCAGCAGTTACCGGGGCAGGCATTCAAGGGATATGATGTATCTGATGAAAAAAATCTCAAACAAATCGGTTCTATGCTAAGTGGACTCCTGGTTAGTTTGCGTGATGCTTTTACCGATCCGGTGAATGCACTTCGTAAAGACGGAAAAGCCATGCAGGTTGATCTGGCCCGATCCTTTGCCCGACTGAATGATCCGGACGGTATTAAGTATGGTGGCGGGTATAGAGTGAAAGAAGTTCGCCTCAAAGATAACTGGCAGGCTATGACCGGGCAGTATACATCCAGTTATGGGCAACGCTACCAGTATACTACTACTGAAAAAATTGGTACCCAGGTCAAAACTATCAGTAGTGGGGTTGCGTCCTATGAACCCAGTATTGGTGGTGAAGAAAATCCATTTCAATCAATTATTGAAGTGGCCGATAACCTGCCGCTTGGCCCTACGTCCTATGGTGCTGTTGAAATGCCGGTATTGGATGCTTTTTTCCCGTCTCCTGTTGTTGGGTATAGTAAAGTCACAGTCAGTTCACTGAATACAGATACTGCTTCAAGGTCTAGAATAGGAAGACAGGTAACTGAGTTTTACACCGCTAAAGAGTTTCCCGTTTATTACAGTTACACTCCATTGGATGGTGCAAGTACCAAAGAATTTCATAAACCAGCCGGCCTGGCATTTTTAAAGAAATCCTCTTTTGATTACAAAGCACACAGCCAGGGTTTTTTAATTATAAATAATGATATGCATGGAAAAATGAAGTCTCAATCCTCCTATGGTGCATTGGATACCCTTACGAGAATAAGTTATACGGAGAATTTTTACCGAAATACCGGTAAAAACGGATTGGATGATAAGTTCCAGTTTGTTGGAAAAGAAACGGGTGGTACAGTATACGTTGGTAATATGGGAGTAGATGTGGAACTTATGACCGATGCCCGCGAATTCTCTGTGAAGGCTTCCAGTATGGAGGTTCAAACTCAGATTGATTTATTTTTCCTTGCCATGATTACCATTCCTGTTCCTACCATGTGGGGGATAGTAGGGAATTCAGAAAATATTTACAGGTCCGTAACCACAACGAAGGTGGTGAACTACCATAGTGTATTAGACAGTATTGTAGTAATCGATAAAGGCAGCCAGGTTTCGACCAAAAATCTGGTTTATGATGGTCATACAGGCGAAGTTCTGATTACCCGAACCAATAATGAATTTGATAAGCCGGTCTATTCAACCAGCCTGCCGGCTTATTGGGCATATTCCGGAATGGGACTGGCTTACCAGAACATTGACGTCAACTATTCTAATATTCAATTCAGCAGAGGGAAAATAGTTTCTACTGTGGTTGATACTACGCTGTTTCAAAGTGGAGATGAAATTCTGGTTCAGAATGCTGCTGCTGCTGGCAGCGGCTGCGAAAAAGAACTGGCATCAGGGGCCAGGAAATTGATATGGGCGGTAAACAAAAATAAAAACAATACAGCTCTATACGCAGCTTCTGATTTAATATTTGTTGATAGCAGTGGTGCGCCTTTTACCATGAATGATGTTTCCTTTCGGGTAATTCGAAGCGGGCACAGGAACCTGCTCACTGAAAAAGTGGCAAGCATTACGTCTATGGTTAATCCGGTTCAAACTGGTCTGTTGAAATTTGATACAGCCAGCAAGGTTATTACAGCAACAGCCATTGAGTTTAAAGAAAAGTGGAAAGTAGATAATGATATCATAAAGCGGGCAAGGTACCAGCGGAATATGTCTACTTGTAAAATAGAAGAAATTATTGACAGCCTGGCTCCTTTAGAGTTAAGTATCAACCCTTACATCAAAGGTTTGTTGGGCAATTTCAGGCCCTATAGAAATATGGTGTTTTATGATGCCAGGAGAGAAGCTGATACTTCTTCCAGTACCAATATCAGTGAGTATGGATTTTTGAAAAATTTTAAATCCTATTGGTCAATTAATGGTCAGAATAACCTTATACCCGACTCATTAAGTACGCAATGGGTTTGGAATACACTGGTTGAGAAAGTGAATTCAAAAGGCCAGGATATTGAGTCAAGGGATGCATTGGGAATCTACTCTGCTGTACAATATGGGTATAAAAAGCTATTACCTGTTGCGATGTCGAGCAACGCCAGATCAACAGAATCTTTCTACGAAGGATTTGAAGATCACGGCTACCAGGAAGCTATAAATACCACCGTGTTTAATAAATACCAACATCATATTGATTTTACAACCTTGTCAGGAGGACAAACGGTATTACTGGATACTGCCAAAATAGCTGCGCATACGGGGGCCTACGCGTTCAGGGTTAATCCGGGTTCAACCGCTACCAAGCAGATACCCGTCACAACCCTTATGGAAACACCTATAAACCTTGCTTTTGGAAGAGATACAACAAGAAGGCTTGATTCTCTTGGCGGAAACGTTCAGCTTACGCAGGTTACGCCCTATTTCGCCAATAGTTCCACTTCGGTAGATTATTTAAAAGCCGGCACCACCTTCACGAATGGTGGGTTCTCTTCTTCCGTATCCATGGGTAATACAATAACCGATGTTGGATCGCAACGGACCTTCTATCACAGACTGAATTATTTTGTTGATTACTATGTGAAGGTTACGCAAAGTGGTACTTATTCATTCAGTTTGTCTATGAATGGCAATGGGTATTCACTTCCCAATTATGATTATAACAATATGTTTTTGCAGATTTATGATACTTCCGGAAAGCTGGTTAAATCACAGAACTATAACACCTATGGAGGATTAAGTGGTAATACCACGGCAGTATTATGTACCGGTGAATATCGGGTTAAAGTGAGCATGGTCAATGAATTCAGCTACACCACCACAACTTCCGTTCCGGTTGTGTCAACCAGTTATATTTTTTCCATGACCACAAACCTGGTTACCTCCAACTATAAAAACCTGACTAAGTCGGCTAGTTGCTGGTATCCAACAGGAATAAAAGCTTCGGAAAACATGCTCAATGAAACGTTTTCCTTGACGCCGGGTAAAAAGATGGTGCTTTCTGCCTGGGTTAGGGAGGATTGTGGAAACGAGGCAACCGGTATTCCCTGCAGGGAGTTCACCTATACAAAAAATCAGCTTCGCTTAACATATTCGGGTGGTGAAGACACCGCTTATTCGGCTGGGGGGCCAATAATTGATGGCTGGCAGCGATACGAATTTGAGTTTACACCACCCATTGGTGCTACGGCCATGGATTTGAAATTTATTAATTCAGGTACAGGTAATTTATACGTTGATGATATCAGAATCCATCCTTTCAACGCCAATATGAAGAGTTATGCATATGATCCGGTTAACCTTCGCTTACGAGCTGAACTGGATGCTAATAACTACGCGGTATTTTATGAATACGACGAAGAAGGCATATTAATCCGAAAAAAAGTGGAAACCAGGGAAGGTATTAAAACCATCAACGAAACAAGAAGTTGGCTGCAAACCAAAATTCAATAAGTAAAAAAGAACTGCAATGAAGCTACTTTATAAATTTCTTCTTTTTACGCTGTGTCTTGGAGCAACGGAACGTCTTTCTGCTCAGGTATCCATTAAAGGACCAGTATGCGTAAGTCCAGGCACTTTGTACCATTATAGTGTACAGGGTAAATGGGATTCTTTATCCAGGGTTATGATTTGTATAACAGGTGGTAAATTGGAAGATGGGGAAATCTGTACGCCGAATTATACTGCGCTATCAGATATATATGTAATCTGGTCAGATGAGCCCATTAAAAAGCTGCATGTTCAATCTTCCCTGATGGACACCATTATTCAAATTCAGTCTACCGCTGCTCTTTCAGGTGGCTTAATTGACAGCCTTTCAAGAATTCAAGCGGTGGATACGATTATCAATTCCTACTCCATTAGCTGCAGTGCGGCAAGTGGTGGAGATTGTGAAACAACGTATGAATACCAGTGGCAGATATCTACGAATACGCTCGACTGGATAAATATTACCGATGCCAATAATGCAACATTACTGTTTAAGGAAAAAGTGATGGTAAACACTTTTCTACGCAGGCAGGTGCTTGAAAAGCGTTCCAATACCATCGCCTACTCTGATATGGCAATTCTGACGGTTCCATTTAACAATGGTTCTTCAAACTAGTCTGCTAAAAAGAAACTTTATGAACTGGAGCAATAATTTTTGGGGAAGAATGGCTTTTAAGAACTTACTGAGCTTGCTTTTTACTGTTTCGGTAAGTATGACTGTTTTCGGACAGACCGGTATTTCCGGTGCTACCTCCGTAACACAGGGAAATTCTTATACCTATTATCCCACTTACAATGGATCGAGCACCTATGCATACAATGGGTCCTATTCTTATTATATTACGGGTGGGGTAGTATCCGGAACCAGCAATACTTCCGCTTCGGGGTATTGTTCAAGTGTATTGTATTCGATAGGACTAAATGTTACCTGGACTTCCAGCAGTGGGTCGTTGTATTTTACCTTCGGCCTGGGTTCCACAACCATTTATATTACAGCGGCATCCTCTCTTCAGCCAGGAACCATTACCCCTGCCAGTCAAACAATCAATTATAATACAAGTCCGACAACCCTTTCAGGAACAGCCGCCTCCGGCGGCGGAACAAGTCCCACTTACTTGTATCAATGGATGAGTTCTCCCAATAATTCTACCTGGACAGATATTTCTGGAGCAACAAGTCAGAATTATAGTCCGGGTAGTTTAACTGCTACCACCTATTATAGAAGAAAAGTGACCGTTTCCGGGGCAGGAACAACCGCCTACACAACCAGTGTGCTGGTGGCTGTGCACCCTCAGTTAACTGCATCTATTTCACCATCTACGCAAAATTTATCTGCTGGAGCTACCGGTACTACTATAACTTCCTCTGTTTCCGGTGGAAATGGCACATATACTTACCAATGGCAAACTTCGCCAAATAATTCTACCTGGACGAATGCTGGTACCAGCTCCAGTTATTCACCCGGTGTTGTAACAGCTACCCGATACGTTCGGTTGCTGACTACCAGCAATGGTGTGCAGGTAACCAGTAATACCGCTACCATTTCCGTGTGTACTCCTGCGCCAAATCAGATCACAGGCTCTTCGTCTGTAGCAATAGGTTCAACCATTCAACTGGCTGGGAGTCTTCCTTCCGGAACATGGAGTTCTTCCAATACGGCGGTGGCAACGATCAATACAGCTGGATTGGTGACCGGAAAAACGGTTGGAAACACAACCATCAGTTATAGCGCTAATGATGGTTGTGGAACAAGCGTCAGTAACCTGGTGGTTTTGGTTGATTCCGTTAGTTCCATTCTTAGGGGACTTGGCACCGATCGAAATACCAATCAAATAGATACGATTGTTTTAACGCAGGGTAATAATAAGGAAACGCTGTTTACGCTGGATACGGTGTCTTACACAGCGCACCAGCTCAGGAATGTAATTGCATTACGTATTGTTGAGGAATCGAAAAAATTTATACCGGGTGATTTTGCAGCTACTGTAGTGTTGAAAGTTGAATACGGACATTCGTTGGCAGATAAAGCAACAATTGATTCTATAAAACTTCAGGTGAATTTCACCAAAGATGCAGGTAATAACTACAATGCATTGCATTATTATACCCTGGAAAATGCGGAATATATAAAGGTGACCGTATTACGGATAGAAGCGCCAACGACGGTAAATGGACAGGCATTTGATACGAAAGAAGTATTGCTGTTGACGAATTCCATTATGACAAGCCGGTATTTTCAGTTGGCGGACAATAAGAAACCAACCATCACCATTCATACACCCATTGTTTCCGGAATACCGGATGATGTGATGGTGTCCTGGTTACATGCTCCAAAGGCACTGAATAATTCTACCCAGGTTGAATGGAGTTGGCTGGAAAATGAATTTCAATCAAGTTATGTTCGTAGTGGATCCTTTGATACCAGTTTATTGTTCAAATTAAATGCTACCAGAATCGAAATTCCGGGTAGCCAGCGAAAAGATAGTATTTCTGTGCCTCTTTTATATGGAGGAAATGGAAAACTATATGTACGGGTAAGGGCGGTTAATATTACCAGTTCTGGCAGCCGAAATGACGGACCCTGGTCAGGAGTGGGAGTTTATTCTTTTACTGGGCATAATGATACTACCAACTGGCAGGTTACAACCAGTTTTGCCGAAGATGGAAAACGAAAAACTGTAATTCAGTATGCCGATGGGTCACTGCGCTACCGGCAAACCGTCACTAAGGATAATTCCAGTGAAAAAATTGTAGTGGCAGAATCTTTATATGATACGGAGGGTAGACCGGTGGTGCAAATTTTACCAGCTCCTCTAATGGATACTGTTATTCGCTATAAAAAGAACCTGAATTTGTTTGTGGGGCAGGGTGTAAATACCAATCCGGCTGCCTATTTTGATTTTACCTCACCCACTTTAGGTCGGTATGGAACAAGCCCGATGGTTACCACAACCGGTGCAGCCAGCTATTATAGCAGTTCCAATGCAGATACGATTAATAAATTCAATAAACACATTCCGGCCGCCAATGGATTTGCTTACGCCGTTACGAGATATACCCCAGATGGAACCGGTAGGGTTATGCGGCAGGGTGGAGTAGGTGATTCTTTAGCAATAGGTGGAAACCATGCTACCCGTTATTATTATGGGTCACCCGGCCAGGAGGAGTTGCATGCCCTCTTTGGTACAGAAGTGGGTAATGCAACCCATTACTTCAAAAACATGGTGCAGGATGCCAATGGTCAGATGAGTGTGAGTTATGTAGATATGCAGGGTCGAACCATTGCCACAGCCCTGGCCGGTGATGCGCCGGTAACACAACAGGCACTTAATATTTCAGATAATGTGGCCTATCCAAATCAGGCTCCGAAAACGATTGTTCGAAACCTGCTGGATAAAAATTCCAATTTGTTAAAAGAGACCAGCATTGAATCTATCAGTTCTGTTCTGGTACCTTATCCAACCAGCCATAAATTTGTTTACCAGGTGGATAAGAAAACGCTTACACTCCCCAAATGTACGGGCGGAACAGTTTCCTATGATATTCAGTATAACTTGCAAATATCCATTGTAAATGAAGCAGGAGAAACGCCAGCTGCTACCTACACGTATACTGGCATAACCAATTATTTGTTTAATCAGACACTTACGCTTCAGCCGGGTTCCTATTCTGTTCGAAAAACCTTATCCATCAATTTGGATTCACTGGATAAATTTCTGCAACAATATAATACCGTGGGTATTGGTATTTGCCAGGCTAAGCAGGTTATTATAGATTCGATTGTAGCGCAGGATTCCATTGCTTCGGGATGTGCTGTAGCAACAACCCTTACAACTGCTGCCTGCCAGACCTCATTGGGTACTTATTCGAATTATCTGACTGGGTATGCAACATCCATTGGGTTGGCAAACAGTGGTCAATTAAGTGCTGCGCAGCTTACTGAATTGCGCGCTCAATATGTAAGTGATTCTGTTTTTTGTGCTTCCTTAAATGAAAACAGGTCTGCAACGCTCGATAATATAAGGGCGCAGATGCTGGAAGATATGGTTCCTTATAGCGGACAATACGCTCAAGAAACGTTAAGCGGATCAATGGCAAACAAATACAATATTTTTTCTCCATCGGGAAACTCAGGTGTTACACAGCCCTATTATAAAAATCCACGATTGGTATTAACAGGCGGAGTTGACAGATATTACAATGAACTGGGTGCGGTAGACAGCAGTATATTGCCGGCGCGTTTAAGTTCCCTAACCAAAGAAGTATTTGAACAGGAGTTTAAACCATCCTGGACAAAATCACTGCTGGTCTATCATCCTGAATACAAAAAATTAAAGTATGCGGAAGATACCCTGCGAGCCAGTTTTAATTTTATTGACAGTCTCCAGCTTTCTGTAAACACCGCGTTTAATCTTCTGAACACAGATCCGTTCTTCAATGGCATTTCAAGCACGGCAGATAAGAATCTGATGCGTAAGTACAGTGATACCAGTTGGCAAGGAACTTATTCAATGTGGCAATTGGCTTATGCAGAAGCATTAGGCTGTAAAAGTATTGCTGACGCAACCACAAGAACAACCTGTTTTACCAATATGCCCAAAGCAATGGCTACCACAGGCGCTTCTATCAACACAGGCGCAGGTTCAGTAACGCTAACTGCTACCCATCAAACTACGGCCTGGTCATGGTATAAATCAACCTATTCGTTGGTTAGAAATGAATTGGTAAACAAGTATATAAACATTCGGCCGGGTGGTGCAGATACGGCTGATAACAGCTTTCTGGTAGATCAAAAGTATAAACTACATTTCCCTTATAACAATGTTCAACGGGCAAAAAATAACGGATGGGATAGTTTTTACCCCAATAACGCCGGCGTATATCCGGCAGTAAACCTGAATGATTCTGTTGCCAATTACCAGAATAAATGTGATGATTATATTGACGGTTGGAAACAGGCATTGCTGGAGTGCCCAAGCCTGAATGCATTGGCACCGGCAACCAGACAGGCCATTCTGGATACGATCATTAACAGAATGCGGGTTATTTGTAAAACCGGAACAGATGCAGCGCATCCATTTGGTAGTTCTACCGTTCCTCCTGCCTTTTCCGGTGCAACCTATACCAGTTTTGATCAGGTGGTAAATTCGGTATTTCAAAATGCTGGAATTAGTTTATCGCTTTTATGTAATCCTTATTCCATTGAATTTCCCAAACCCTATGCTAATAGCCCGGTGCTTAGTAAACAATATACCAGTGGACTGGAAGATTGCAATTGCACCCAGTACAATACCATTTTGGATGAAATAATTAATAATGAAGGAAGTACTTCGAGTCTTACCCAGATAAATAATTATTTGCGGGTTAAGTACAAGGATACCATTTCATTGGTGCTGTACCAGGGATTGCAAAACTGTTATCAATATAGCCTGTACAATTGCCGGCAGGTAGACACAATTTGTAATGTTGGACATGGCTTAACACAACCCTGTACCATCACAAAATGTGATACGTTAAGACAACGTCCGCTTCCATCCGCGCAACCACTGCCAGATTTTCTTACCTGTGGTTTTGATTATAACAGTTACAGCTGTCTGGATTGTAATACATTCAAGACACATGCTACTAATTTTTACAGTTTATTTGGTCGAAATCCTGTATTTACAGGCAATATTACCAATGATACTACCATCGCCTATAACAGTCTGTTTGCGAAATATGTTAATTTCAAAACCGGGCTAAGGCATACCTGGCAATATTATGCAGAACGGTTTGCGGCGACCAGTTGTGGAATAGGCGGACTTAGCGGCGCTGGGGCGGCTTTGTCCATTTGTCCGGATCGTACCCCGGTAAATGATACGACCGGTCTTGTGAAACTACTCACCCCCTGTGAGCAATCGAAAATTCAGGCAACCCTCAAAGCAGATACTTATTACGATGCCATCGTGGAGCAAAAACTGGCAGATTTCCGGAAAGCGTATTGGGACCTGGCCCTGGCTGTTACAGAGCAGTTCAGGGACACAAGTGCGGTTAAAGAATATCATTATACACTTTACTATTATGACCAGTCTGGTAATCTGGTTAAAACTGTACCGCCTGCAGGAGTACAGCCGATTTACCGCAGTACCTGGCTGGATAGTGTACGGGTGGCAAAAATCAACGGAACTCAATTGCCGGCACAGCACCGATTGGTTACCCGCTATAGTTTCAACAGCCTTAACCAGGTAGTGGTTCAAAAAACACCGGATGCCGGCATGAGTAAATTCTGGTACGATCGGTTGGGCCGTTTGGTAATTAGTCAGAATGCCAAACAGCAGCTGGCGGGAAATGTGTATAGTTATACGCTGTATGATGCACTGGGCAGAATCAGTCAGGTAGGACAAATTACCGGGGGAACAGCCATGACGGACGCCACTGCTAAAAACGCCACCAGTTTGCAAAACTGGATAAATGCAGCGGCCAACAGCCGGAACCAGATTACGCAAACAGTTTATGACCTGCCGCTTTCTCTTGTTCAAAATACCCTCCGACAGAAAAACCTGCGTAACCGGGTCAGTTACACCCAGGTCATTAATCTGGCAACCCAAACCAATCCGGCTTCCGCAACGTATTATACCTATGATATACAGGGTAATGTAGATACCATTGTGCAGGATTTTGGTTCTTCAGCTGGCATCAAAAACGCCATGAATAATTTTCCGGCCAATCCGGATAACCGCTACAAAAAAATAGCGTATAACTATGACCTGATCAGTGGTAAAGTAAATCAGGTCAGTTACCAGCCGGGTAAACCCGACGCCTATTATCACCGCTACGAATACGATGCAGAGAATCGCCTCACCCAGGTGTATAGCGGAAGGGATAGTATCATGTTACTACTCTTCCCGGAGCGGGAAGCACAGTATGAGTATTATGCCCATGGGCCGCTTGCCCGCACTATCCTGGGCAAGCTCAACGTACAGGGATTGGATCATGCCTATACCTTACAGGGTTGGTTAAAGGGTATTAACCCGGCCATGGGAGGTAGTTTAACCAACGGTACCGATACCACCGAAGCCAAACCGGTAGCACAGGATGTTTTTGGGTTCAGTCTGCATTATTTCCGGAACGATTACAAAGCCATTTGGTACAATCCGCAGGCCAGCTCGGTGATAGGAGGGCTCACTACCAATGCATCGCCGCTGTATAACGGAAATATTGCAGCCATGGCGGTGAATGTTCCAAAGCTGAGTACAACCAAACTATATAACTACAAGTACGACCAGTTAAACCGCCTGGTGGCGATGGATGTTTTCAATGGCCTCAATCCGGTAGCGGGTACATTTACGGCTTCTATCAGTACGGAATACAGAGAGCGGGTGGGTTATGATCCCAATGGAAACATCCTTACTTACCAGCGTAATGGTGATGCGGCGCGGTTAACCATGGACAACCTGACCTATTCCTACAAGCCGAGTACCAACCAATTACATAAAGTAGTAGATGCTGCGGCCGATGCCAGTGCAGGTGCATATCCGGATTACCAGGATCTACGGACAGGGCAGGGGGATAATAACTATGTATACGATGCTATTGGTAACCTGGTGCAGGATGTGACGGATACCATTACCAATATTACCTGGAATGTGTATGGTAAAATCGAAAGTATTACCCAGAACGCTAAGGTGATCCGTTATACCTATGACGCAGCGGGCAATCGGATCAGTAAATCAACCACCACTGATACCACATTTTATGTTCGGGATGCCACTGGAAATGTGTTGAGTGTGTATCGGAAACCTTCCGGTGGCCAGATCAGCCAGGAGGAGGTACATTTGTACGGCAGCAGTCGGCTGGGTATTGCAACAAGGCACCTGGCAGCTGATTCCAGTTTTAGCTTATTAAATTCGTTTGGTAAAATTTATAGTTATAAATTTACGAGGGGAGAAAAGCTCTTTGAATTAAGCAACCATTTGGGCAATGTACTGGTAACCCTTGCCGACCGGGTTCAGCAGGTTAAAGTAACCAGCGATACCGTTCGACATTACCTGGCCGATATCCGCAGTGCCAATGACTATTATCCCTTCGGCATGTTGATGCCGGGGCGTAAGTTTAATGCGGGTGGATTTAGGTATGGGTTTAATGGAAAGGAGAATGATAATGAGGTAAAAGGAACGGGCAATCAGCAGGATTATGGAATGAGAATCTACGATCCGAGGATAGGCAAGTTCTTAAGTGTGGATCCGCTGACACCGGAATACCCTGAACTAACTCCGTATCAGTTCGCAAGCAATACACCTATTCAAGCGATTGATTTAGATGGCGAGGAGCGTTATGATTTCAGATGGAAATTGAATGCGAACTTAGGTCGGGCAGAATTACATCAAGCGACAAGAACAGACGTTGATGCTAAAGGTAATAAACTACCTCTCAGTTATCATTATACTTTGAATGGTCGAGCTACAACCTCGGCTACAATCGCCCAGTTTAATAATAGGGGAGCAAATGACGCTCTTACAAATGCAGCGTTGGATAAAATCTTCGAAGATTATAAGGCTTATGATGGAAAATTTCCTAAGGACTATTACCAGCAATTCGGCAAACACTTATTTGAAAGTGCGATTACTCAAGCAAAGCCGGAAGTAGATCAGCCCATGCAGGCAGTATCAATGGGAGTTCTAAAGGTTTTGAATTTTATTGATAACAATACAGGGTTTGGCAAAGGCAAGTTTTCTTCCGTATATCATGCTTATGAAACGTTAGTTGGTACTAGTGAGAATACCGGATATGACAAGTTGTTGCACTTTTCATTTAGTGCTCACGCTACATTTTCCTATGGGGCAAAAACTGGTTCGGGGCTTGGATACTTAAAAGAAGCAATAAAAGATGAGGCATACAGCTGGTTGCCTTTTGTCAAAGATAAAGGCTGGGATGATAAAGATATAGAAGCGAATATGAAGGGGGTTGAATATGGGAAACAACTTCAGATCAAGTATAGCGACGCTGTAAAGGAATTTATGCAGAAAAATGCACCAAAAGAATAAAAGTAACATGCAGAATAAAAAACGCTTTTTAGTTGTGCTTTCAATTATTTGGCTAGTTGTTGGATTTTACATAATTCTCGGATTGTACAATGCATGGTTTGATGTATATGACAAGATAAAATACGACCCTACTTACAGCCCTGAATTTGACAGGCCTAATACGATGGAGAATTTAGTGTTTTGGGGAGTGGTGTTATTGTGCATCTTGATTGAATTGGTACTTATTTATATGGCTAGAAGAAGCACGAAAATTGGCCGTTAGTATGGTTATAATACTAATCGACGCTCCTGTAGTCAATCTATTTTATAATGAAAACTTATATCGCCGCCGGAAATCTTCCAGGGCCTTTTAACCTGCGTAGGCTTTTCTGGCTTTGGCGTCTCGCAGGAAGGTATCGATGATGTTGTAGAGAACGGACTTGGTGGAACTATCTAGAGCTTCGATGTCTTCGAGCCGTTTAACGGTGTCTTTGTTATAGGCAGCGTGTTTGCCTTCTCCGAGTAAATAATCGACAGGTACATCGAATATGTACCCCTCCCCAAAAATCCTACAGTTGAAAAGTAGACAGAAATGTTTAAATTCAACTACTGTAGAAACATGAAAAGTCAAAATTCACAGAAACGCAGATCACTAGTGCTATCAAGGCACACGAAGGCGGAAAAGATGTTCAGCAAATTTGCCGGGAACTAAACATCAACCGCACGACCTTTTACACCTGGAAAAAAAGGTATTCCGGCATGGATGCAGAACTGTTGCGGCAATTCAAAGAGATCCAGCGTGAAAATATGGAACTCAAACGGATGTACGCGGACCTGAGCCTGGATCATTCTCTTTTGAAAAAAGTCATTGAAAAAAAGCTTTAAGGCCCTGTCAAAAGCGAGCCATTGCCGAGGAACTGGTACTAGAGGAAAAAATAAGCGTTGTCAGGGCCTGCCGGATTGTTGAGTTGGATCGGTCGATGTTTTATTACACGTCTGTTAAGGATGACAGCGAAGTGGAAGCCAAACTCAACAGCTACCTGGAAATTAGAGTAATAAGCAATCGTGGCTGCGGTGAATATTTCAAACGAATGCGCAAAGAGGGATATTCCTGGAACCACAAACGGGTGGAGCGCATTTATCGAAAAATGGGTTTATGCAAACGACGAAGGAAAAAGCGGCGCATTCCCAATCCGCCGAAACGACCACTTATGGTGCCTGATACTAGGAATGAGACCTGGAGCATGGACTTTGTGGAAGATCGACTGGAAAATGGTCGTAAAATCCGAACCCTCAATATATTGGATGACTTTAATCGGGAAGCACTGGCAATGGAAGTATCCTACTCTTTTCCGGCAGAACGTGTTATAGAAATACTGACCCAATGCTTTGAATGGCACGGTAAACCTCGAAAAATACGCACTGACAATGGGACTGAATTTATTGCCCATAAAACCCAGGAGTTCTTTTTAAAAAATCAAATTGATCACATCCCTATCCAAAAAGGAAAACCAATGCAGAATGGATACGTAGAGCGATTTAACCTAGTTACAGAGAAGGTGTACTGGATGCTTATATTTTAACTACTATCCACCAGGCAAGAGAAGACACTTATATGTGGATGGAGGATTACAATTACAATTACCCACATGAAAGTCTTGGCGATAAAGTACCTTCAGAATATACTTGAATTGTTTTTAGTAGTTTTAGGGAAACGGAATAAATTTTTTTTCTCTGTAGGAAAAAGGGGTGGGTACATTTAAGGTTTACGAAATTTGATGAGAATGGTAAAGCACTAAATTCGAAGATTTTTAATGAGAGACATCAAAAATCGATTGAGCAGTCAAAACAAAATAGATAATGGAAATTATACCAGAGGATATTACTGACTATGGGTATGTTAACGTGTCCGCATTTACTCTTAGTTCAATGGTGTATGTTAATCAGATTATGGAACTTCGATTTGATAGTCTGGAAGAAAAAAATATGGAATTTTTGATAAAGATAGAGCGCCCTGTTGCTTTTACTAGCAATATTGATTCCAAGTCATTTTGTTGGATTAGAGTGGACGGGGGGGAATACTTCTTTTGCGTACGAGATATCTATTAGATTGAAGGATGAAAGAGTGAAAGAATTTAAATTACTCTACCTGTTTAAGTATGAAGATCATTCAGCTTTTGCGTTTCGTTGCCTTGCCGAAAAGATATCTATAATACATTTCGACTAGGGTGCTATGGGTATGGATTTAATGGAAAGGAGAATGATAATGAGATAAAAGGAACAGGGAATCAGCAGGATTATGGGTTCAGGATCTATGATCCGAGGCTGGGCCGCTTTTTAAGCATGGATCCTTTGACGAAAGGTTATCCTGAACTTACTCCATTCCAATTTGCAAGTAATGAACCGATATCGAATATTGATCTGGATGGATTAGAAAGAAGTCCGGCAGGAAAGGTTGGGCAGAATGAAGAGATCGTAAGAGACAATACTGCGGTGGCATTATATCCCAACGAAATCCCGGTTATCTTAAAGCAACAAGAAAATGCACCTAAGTTGAGGGTGTTGATGGATGCAGCCGCCCGTCCAATGGAGACGGTGGAAGATAGAAACAAGGCGTTGTTTAGAAGTATCAGTAATCCTGATAATATTGGTGGTAATGCGGCATTTGGTATATATAGTGATCTTCACAACGCAAGGGCAGAATACAGTGAAGGGAATTATGGGATGGGTACCTTGCGTTTATTCAACGCTGGGATTAATACAGTAACGTTAACGGGAGCAGGTCCAGCGTTAGGTGCTAAGGGGAATACGAAGATTCAAACTGAATTCCTACCACCTGTTGTTAAAGCACAAATCAATTCAAGACATATCCTTAGTTCAAGTGTAATTGCAAGGTCAAACAAGACGCCAGAGGTTACAACATTAGCTCCTAGAGGCACCTTGGAAGCAGACCTAGCAGCATATAATGCCGGTAATTTTACCAGAGCACTTGGAGGAGGGGTTTTGGTAAATGGCAATTCGTATGGGATCAAAAATGAAGGCGGAACCTTATATCCAATTAGTGGAAAATGGTTTGTGAATGTAACAGCAGGGCAACTACAAACGGTGATGTTTTATAAGACGTTGTCGGGAAACAGTTTACAGAAAGCGTTGGACGGCGCAAAGGTGTCTGATGGAGATAGACAGTTTGCTCAGGACTTTATAAAAAAATATTAAGTGTAATATGATGATTTTTGTTTTGCATATCAAGGCACAGGTAGAGGAGAATGTTATTAAAAGGTTGTTAGCCTCTTGTTTTTCGTTGAAAAGTAGCGAGATTGCCTCATTGGAATCTGATACAGAAAATGTTGTAGTTCGCTACTATATTAACAAAAGTGAGAATCTAACAGAGTTCAACTACGGAATTGTCTTGAATGTAAGCGAAGCACTGTGCTTGCGAAACAAAATTTATAATGCGTTACAGTTAGCATTGCCTTTTGCTGAACTAATCAATGATGATGTTGTTATCAATGATCATAGCGTTGATCCAACGAGATGGATATTAGTAGGCAGTTCTGGAGAAATATATGTAGCAGATGAGCAGTTGATCGAGGATAATGACAATAGTTTTGTAATTGATCGAAAAACTATGCGAAAAGTTACAAGTGAGGATGCGTTTGCTGTGCTGCCGTCTAAAGAATATGTTGAGATGGAAGAAAAAAATAGACCTGTTTATTTTAACACAAGCGAGAGTTGGAATAAACTATTGGATAGGCCTTAACCATTGTGGCTGCGAACTGTCTGCTAATTTGATTTACTGAGCAGAAAGTTTTTTATTATGGAAATATTTTCCATAAGATCTGAATGGGCCTTGATACGCTGTAAACACCAAGGCCCTGATTTTCCGGGGCGTTGGTGTTTACAGCATTGCGATATTTTTTTGGAAGAAGTCTTTGAACTTTTTCTTGTTTAAAGTCTAATAGGAAAAAGGAGACTGAGCAACCCACCTTATCGAAAGAGCCTTTTGTTCCAAATAAATAATGAATTATATAACGGTGAAGAAAACATTCTTTCTGATTTTAAACTCATTAATCTTATTCCTGGCTGGTTGTGCCATACGGGCCAATGAAGATGAATATATAGCTGCATTCAAAATAAACGAGAGTGATTTTAATCAAATTGTGCATTACATTGATAGCGTAATCATATCCGATCCCCGAAATGGAGGATTCGTTCGGAAGACAGTTCTTGTTTGTAGTGATGGTAATAGGTATACCAGCACAGACTACAGAATGTGTGACAGCTTTCTAGAAGGGAAAATGAATGCGTTTAATATATCTTCTATCAGTATTGAAAAGAGTGTTTGTAAATTAGGAAAGAATTTTGATTTGATAATTTTTACATTATTAGGAATGACTGATACAGGATATTCATATTACTATCATTATAGTTTTTGTAATGATAGTAATATCAAGACGGAAACTTCTAATATCAAAAACGTACCATTAGCGAATAGATGGTCCTTGTTTGTTGAGAAAAACTAAAGGGGAGGGCTAACGGATAATGTAATTTTTTTTATCATCCAAATTTTACTGGCTTTGATAAAATGGTCAGCGGTGATAGGATAAGGAGGCATTCTTTTTCTTTTTCCGGGAGAGTGGCCATGTCTTGGAATTGTTTAAACATAGCCGGATCTTTAAACAGGTTAGCCTGTTCGTTCTCGCTAAGTAAATAACTAACTATTGTATCCAGGAGCTTTGCCGGCTTTTTAGCGGCTTCAATGGATGGTGCCATCTCATCGTGTTCGTATTTGCCGATGGTGGTTTGTGAAGTATTAAAAGCCTTTGTCAGGTCTTTCCGGGTGAGGCTTTTGGCTTTTCTGCACTCAGCCAGTCGTTTACCGTATTTTCCTGTGTGGGTTACCCCCATTGACCTTATCGAAGTATGATAGAAATTGTTCGATGAAGTTTTTAATACCATCAGTTTTGGACGTTTTTTCACTTTTCCCCCTTTCCCGTTCCCCCTTCCCCTTTTCTCCATTCCCAAATTTCCCCCTAAATTAGCCGTTCGCAAAAACGCACTATGCAAACCTTTGAACAGCTTTCCTCGCAATTCAGTAGTTTTTTCAGCCAAGCCCATTTTCCCGCACAACCCGATACCCTGTATCGCCCGGCCGAATATTTCCTGAGCCTCGGCGGTAAACGCGTACGGCCCGTTTGCTGCCTTATGGGAAATGAATTGTTTGATGAAATACTGCCCGATACCTGGCAGGTAGCCACTGCCATTGAGCTTTTTCACAATTTTACCCTGATCCATGACGATATTATGGACAAAGCCCCATTAAGGCGGGGCATGGAAACCGTCCACACGAAGTACGGAGAGCCAACCGCCCTGCTGGCAGGTGATGTAATGCTGGTAGTAGCCTATGATTACCTGAACAAGGTAAAATCGCCCCATTTTCATCGCCTGGTGTCGCTGTTTAATACCACAGCCAAAGAGGTGTGCGAAGGCCAGCAACTGGATATGGATTTCGAAAAACAGGAAACCGTCTCGCTCAATGCCTACCTGCACATGATTGAACTCAAAACCTCCGTATTGCTGGCTGCCAGCCTCAAACTGGGCGCCATATTGGGCGGGGCAGGAGAGGGCAACCTCCACCATATCTACGAATTTGGGAAAAACCTGGGCATCGCCTTCCAGGTACAGGACGATTACCTCGATTGCTTTGGCGACCCCGCCAAATTCGGTAAACAACCCGGTGGTGATATCCGCTCCAATAAAAAAACCTTCCTGCTTATCCGAGCGCTGGAAACAGCGGTGGGACCCGATCGGGAAAAGCTGCTGCACCTACTCGCCGCCAATCCTGCCGATAAAGTAGAAAAAGTACTGGCTATTTACCAGAAAGCCGGTGTAGACCAATGGGCCATGGAACTCAAAAACCAGTTCCTGGAAAAAGCCCTGCAGCACCTGGAAGATATAGCCGTTCTCTCGAAACGAAAGCAACCCCTGCGTCAACTGGCCGATTTCCTGGTGCAGCGCGATTACTGATCAGCAGGAAATCCCTATATTGGCCCCTTAAAACCTAACGCTGCATGTCGAATTCTTTTTTCCGGAAAAAGTCGATTGATAAAATTATTAAGGATCATGAACAGGGCCTGTCCGACGATCATGGCCATAGCGGCATGCGCAAAGTGCTGGGGGTACGCGACCTTACCCTTATGGGTATTGCGGCCGTTATAGGAGCCGGTATATTCTCCACCATCGGATCTGCCGCCTATGCTGGTGGTCCCGGGGTAATTTTCCTGTTTATTATCACTGCTATTACCTGTGGTTTTACCGCTCTCTGTTATGCTGAATTTGCATCCAGGGTGCCCGTATCCGGTAGCGCCTATACGTACTCTTATGTTACTTTCGGTGAACTGATTGCCTGGATACTCGGCTGGGCCCTCATCCTCGAATACAGCATCGGCAATATTGTAGTGGCCATTAGCTGGAGCGCTTATTTCAAAAATATCCTGGCCAATGTGTTTGGAATTCACCTGCCCGATTACCTTACCATCGGTTACCAAACTGCCAAACACGCCTACCAGGCCGCCCTGGCTGAAGGTAAACCCGTGCAGGACATGATTTATGCAACCGCCCCCCGTATTGCCGGTATCCCCTTTATTATTAACCTGCCCGCTTTTATTATTGTAGTGCTGGTAACCGCCCTGGCGTATATCGGCATCCGCGAAAGTAAAAACACGGCCAATTTTATGGTGGGACTCAAAATCGTTGTGCTGCTGCTGATTGCCGTAATAGGGATCTGGATCATCTTTACCGACGACCTTACCGGTAACTGGACGCCCTTCCTGCCCAATGGAATGAGCGGGGTATTAAAAGGTGTATCGGCAGTATTTTTTGCCTATATCGGTTTTGACGCCATTTCAACGACTGCCGAAGAATGCCGGAATCCGCAGCGCGATATGCCCCGTGGTATGATTTATTCCCTGATCATTTGCACCGTAATTTATGTGATTACCACGCTTGTTATTACCGGCCTGGTGAATTATGAACAATTCAAAGGTGTTACTGATCCGCTGGCCTTTGTGTTTGACAGTATCAATATGCAAAAGCTGGGTACTTTTATCTCTATTTCGGCGGTAGTGGCCGCTACCAGTGTTATGCTGGTTTTCCAGATCGGCCAGCCCCGTATCTGGATGAGCATGAGCCGGGATGGACTGATGCCCAACTCCTTCGCCAAAATCCATAAAAAATACCAAACCCCCTGGTTTGCGACGATTATTACCGGTTTGGTAGTAGGTATTCCGGTGTTATTTGTAGACGACCTCCTGATGACCGACCTTACCTCCATCGGTACCTTATTTGCATTTGTACTGGTTTGCGGTGGCGTACTGATCCTGCCCCGGATGGCGAATAAACCCGGTAAGTTCAACCTGCCCTATATCAACGCACAATTTATTATTCCGGCACTCGTAGCCATTTTTACCTATCTGTTTCGGGAGCGGATTCAACTGGCAGTACAACATTTTGACAATGAGGGCTACCAGGAAATACTCTTCCTCGTATTTATGGTGGTGGCCTGGCTGATTGCCATCTTCTCTTTTATCAGGAAATACTCCCTCATTCCGGTACTGGGTATGTTATGCTGCCTTTACCTGATGATAGAAATCCCCGCAAAAAGCTGGCTGGTATTTTTCGGATGGATGGCTTTGGGTTTATTGATCTATTTCCTGTACGGCTATCGCAAAAGCAAACTGGCCCGAACTTGATTATCTTTGCCGCATGAAATTTGAAGTGGGCGATAAAGTGGTGGTGCGACTCACCAATGAAGACGCAGAAGTCGTGGAAATAATAAACGATCGGATGGTACTGGTGGAAGTGCGGGGTGTTAAATTTCCTGCCTATACCGATCAGCTCGATTACCCCTATTTTAAACAGTTCTCCAAACAGAAACTGGTGCCGGAAAAAAAGCCGGTACCAAAAACCTATATTGACCAGGTTCCGAAAGAGAAGATCAAACAATTACCCAAACGCGAACCCAACGGGGTTTGGCTGACCTTCATCCCGGTTTTTGAGCAGGATGAGTTCGGAGATGAAGTGGTATCGGTATTAAAAGTGCATCTTCATAACCAGAACAATACGGGTTATGGCTTTACTTATGCCGTTCATTATTTTGGTGAACCCGATTTCGAACTCCGGAACCAGGTACTGGCACACCAGGATTTTTACCTGCACGATGTACCGTTTGCTAACCTGAACGATGCGCCTTCTTTTCACCTGGATTTTACCCTGCTTACGCCCGACAAGAAAAAAGTACCGCATTACGAAGCTTCTTTAAAGTTGAAACCAAAGCAACTGTTCCTGCGTATTCAGCAATTACAGGAAAAAGGAGAGCCTACTTTTTCTTACCAGTTATTCAACGATTATCCCGACTATGTGGAGGAGGAGAAAATGGAGCTGGGTAAGCTGGCTGCGGCAGGATACAAAGTATATGCTGCTGCCCAGGCCCGGCAACACCTGCCGCCCGCTCGTACGGTGGTTGACCTGCATATCGAAAAACTTACCGAAAGCTGGAAAAGCATGTCCAATGCCGAAATTCTGCAATACCAGGTGAATGAATTTGAAAAATACTATGACCTGGCCCTGGCTCATCGGCAGCCCATGCTTACCGTTATTCATGGACTGGGTTCCGGCCGCCTGCGCGATGAAATTCATGGCTTGCTGCGCTTACGCAAACCGGTGAAATCTTTTGTTAACCAATACGATCCGCGCTATGGCTATGGCGCTACCGAAATTTATTTCCAGTACTGAGCCCCGGTGAAAGCAGTAGGGTAATGCCTTCTCCCGTTTTGAAGGTACGCATACGATTGCACAGCCTCCATGCGGCATGTTTTTTTTAGTTAACTTTAGGAGGCTGCGAAAACAAACCAAACTGCGTGTATCCGGATCGATCCATAAATGAATATGTATTGCTTCAGCAACTGGCTGAAGGCAACCGGCAAGCGTTTCGTACACTTTACGACCTGCACCGCGATAAATTATTCTACTATACCCTGCGATTAACCAATTCTAAAGAAAGAACAGAAGATATTTTACAGGATGTATTTAGTAAAGTTTGGCAACAACGCGAAGCTCTTAAAGAAATCCGCAGTTTCGATGCCTGGCTTTTTACCCTTGCCAAAAACCAGGTACTGAACGAATTCAAAAAAAATGCCCTGGAACGATCTGTTTTCGCCCGCTTGCAACAGCAATCTGCAGAAGCAATCGACCCGGTTACCCAATCTGTTAATTTCAGAGAAACCCGCCAGTTCCTGCAGGATGCCATCAACCAACTACCGCCCCAACAGAAAAAGATTTACCAGTTGCGGCAACTAGAGGGACTAAAAAACAATGAAATTGCTGATCAGCTTAAGATTTCACCACTTACGGTTAAAAAACACAGTGCCCAGGCTGTACGTTCTATTCGTTTATTACTCGAAAAACAAACCGGCCTTACCGGGGCGTTGCTGCTGACCCTGTTTCGCTTTTTCAACGGTCATTAAAACAGCCCTCCAAAAAAAAATCTCCGCCACTACTCCTTTTTGTTGGCCCGATTGTCTACTGGTTATCCAAACCGGCCCACTCATTTTCTGCCGGCAGGAAAAGCAGACAATATGCCAACTCATCGACTCAACTACTTACTGGAGCAATTCTTCCAAAAAACCATTTCGGTAAAGGAAACGGAAGAACTGAATGAATTGCTTTCACAGCTGGATAAAGATACCCCTCTAGAAGAATGGATGCGGGAAAAATGGGCCAGCTATGTGGCTGAAGCTAGTTTATCAGACCAGGAGGCCGATGGTTATTTTGAGGTGATTAGTGGAAGGGTGGAAGAGGGGGAAAGTGTGGAAGAGGTGAAGGGTGCCGTGTATTTTTTAAAGCGGTATTGGGGGCGGGTGGCTGCGGTTGTGGTAGTGGTGGCATCCGGCCTACTGCTGTATTTATCTACGCAGGAAAAGGCCAGCCCGGTGCCTGCAGAACAGCTGGCAAAAACTGCCCGGCAAGATGTTGCACCCGGCGGAAACTATGCTACCCTCACCCTGGGCGATGGCAGTAAACTCGTCCTTGATTCGGTCGGTAACGGCCTTATCGCCAGCCAGGGTAATGCCCGTATTATTAAACTCAACAACGGAGCACTTAGCTACGAAAAAGAAAATGCCGCCGACAAAGTAGTCTTCAATACCATGTCTACCCCGGTAGGTGGACAATACCGCTTAACCCTGCCAGACGGTACCGGTATTTGGCTGAATGCCGCTTCCTCTATCACCTACCCAACTGCTTTTACCGGCGGCGAAAGAACGGTGTCGATCACCGGGGAGGTATACTTTGAAGTAGCCAAAAATCCCCGCCAACCGTTTAAAGTAAAAGCAGGTGATCAACTGATCGAAGTGCTGGGTACCCATTTTAATGTTAATGCCTACCCCGAAGAACGTAGTCTTGCTACTACCCTGGTCGAAGGCAGTGTAAAAGTATCCGGCATCGGAACCGGCCATACAGAAAACCCGGCAAGCGCTGCCCCCGTACTTATTCTGCAACCGGGCCAGCAGGCACAATTCAGTAAAGGCAAACTGCAACTCAACCAATATCCCGACCTCGAAGAAACACTTGCCTGGAAAGACGGGCTCTTCCACTTCAACGGCACCAATATCGAAACCATTATGCGCAATGTTGCGCGCTGGTACGGGGTAGAAGTGGTATACAAAGACAAGATCGATGAACAATTTGTAGCGGAAATACCCAGGAATGTAAATGTTTCTCAATTACTGGAACTGCTGGAACTTACCCGGCAGGTAAAGTTTAGCGTAGAAAATAAAGTTATTACCGTTCGCAAAGGGAAATAAAAAACAGTCAATCATATAAAACCAGCAATTATGTAAGCATGTCCTGATAGCCATAAAAAACCGGAAGTGTTGGAAGCACCCCCGGTCGAAAACTGGCTGAAAAAACAATCTGCAACGACCATTTTATTTATCAACCAATCAAAACAAAGCTATGCGATTGATCGATTATCGCCAAGCACTGCTGTGCAGGTATCGTTACTATTATACCAAACTACCCAAAATCTGCTTAGGTATGAAACTGACAGTTGTTTTATTCTTCGCCTTCCTGGTGCAGGCCAATGCAGGAACCTATGCCCAGGTGGTGACGCTGAAGATGAACAATGCACCCCTTGAACTGGTATTGAAAGAAATCAAAAAACAAACCGGCTACCGGGTTATTTATGGGAAATCTGAAATTGCCCGCGCCCCCAAACTGGAACTCAACCTGCGGAATGTTCCACTCGAAACAGCGCTTAACCTGGTATTTGAAAACCAGGCGCTCTCCTATACGATCCGCGATAAATTTATTGTGATAGCACCCAAGCCGGAACCACCCGTTAGGGCGCCGGAAGATAAACCGGAAGCACCGCCTATTGATATAAAAGGAAGGGTACTTGCCGCGGATGGAACGGGTCAGCCACTGGCCGGCGCTTCTATTAAAATCAAAGGATCGGAAGGAGGAACTTCCACTAATGCCAATGGCGAATTCAGTTTACATATTCCGGGTGAACGGGCCATCCTGGTAATTTCCTTTGTTGGCTATGAACCCCAGGAGCTAACCGTTTCCGCCAGTACCACCACTATCAATATTTCACTGCAACCCCAACAAACCCAGGGCGAAGAAGTAGTGGTGATCGGGTACGGAACCCAGAAGAAAAAAGACCTTACCGGTGCCGTTTCTTCTGTAAAAACCAAGGACCTGGTGTTGAGTTCCGGCCCGGAGATCGGTAATATGCTCAAAGGCAAAGTAGCCGGCTTAACCATTCGTCAAAACAGTGCACAGCCCGGCGGAGGCCTGGATATCCTGGTGCGCGGCGCCGGCTCTGTTAATGCCAGTAATGCACCGCTTATTGTGGTAGATGGTTTCCCTATTACCGACCTGGTACAACCGGAAAGCGGTGGCCGCTACAATGCCGGTACCCAAAGCGTGCTGAATTCCTTCAACCCCAACGATATCGAATCCATTGAAGTATTGAAAGATGCCTCCGCTACCTCAATTTACGGATCAAGAGCTGCCAATGGCGTTATCCTGATTACCACCAAAAAAGGCAGTGAGGGCGGCCTGAAAGTGCAGTATTCCGGAAACTATTCTCTTCAGAAATACAATAATCCCTTTGATGTGTTGCCATTGAATGAATGGATGCAAGTACGCAATGAAGCAGCCTGGGAACAATGGCAGTTCGATAACAATGTGATTCCATATGGCACCAGAACACAGGCAGAAGCGGAAGCCAACCCGGTAAATGGTCCGTATAGAAAATTGTATACCCAAAATGCCATCAATAATGTGGGTCGGGGTACCGACTGGTTTGACCTGGTAACCCGCGACGGGCAAACCATGCAGCATAATATTTCTCTTTCCGGTGGTAATAAAACTACCCGCTACCTGGTTTCTGGAAATTTTTACGACCAGAAAGCTATTGTTAAAAACTCCGAATTCAAACGGTATTCCGTTCGCGCAAATATTGACCAGGATATTAATAAATACCTCCGTACAGGTATTAATATGACCCTGAGCAGAATTGATAATGCTAATACGCAACTGGGAGCAGATCAATATGAAAACTCCGGAATTATCCGCGCAGCTATTCAACAGGGGCCGCATATTCCGGCCATTGATGAACAAGGCAATTACCCGCTGAACCCGCAACTGGCCCTCCAACCCAACCCCTATTCGCTCCTAACCATAACCGACCGGGGCAGAATTGAACGTTTCCTTGGGAATTTTTATGTTGATATTATGCCCATCAACGGTTTAACCATGAAGCTCAAAGCTGGTATTGACCGGGGTATTTCCAAACGACAGAATTACCTGCCTACGACAACTTTACACGGGGCATTAGAACAGGGACGTGCTTTTATCTCGAATTCTGAATCCAATTCCTACCTGCTGGAAGCAACGGCCAACTATAACCGAAAAATTGGTAACGGCCATACTGTTGACCTGTTAGGAGGTGTTTCACAGCAACAATTTGTGAATGCCATGAACAGTGAAGGGGCCACCGGTTTTATTACCGATGCCTTTCTCTGGAATAACCTGGGAGCCGGTAGCGTTCAATTACCCAGTAATTCAGCCGGTTCCAAAAACAGGATCGCTTCTTATTTCGGCAGGCTGAATTACAATTATAAAGGCCGCTATTACCTTACTGCCACCGTACGTACAGACGGCGCCAGTGTTTTTGCTGCTAACAATAAATGGGGAACTTTTCCATCGGCAGCTATTGCCTGGAATGTAGTGGAAGAGCCCTTTATGCAATTCCTCAAAAACACGTTTTCTCAACTGAAATTCCGTTTCAGCTACGGTCAAACCGGTAATGCCACCATCAACAGCAATGCCTTTGCTGCCTATGGTGCTTATCCTGCCTGGCTTACGGGCAATGATGTACGCCTTATTGGAGTTTCACTGGCCAGACTCGAAAACCCCGACCTGAAATGGGAAACCACTACCGGCGCCAACCTGGGCCTCGATTTTTCTATTCTCAACGGAAAAGTCGACGGTTCTATCGAAGTGTACCGCAATGTAATTTCCGACCTGCTGGCGACCAAAGTACTGAACTCTTACCACGAAGTAAATTCCATCATTGCCAACGTGGGTAAAACGCAGAGCCGGGGATTTGAAATAACGATCAATACCCGCAATATTCAGCGACGCGATTTTCAGTGGAGAACCAGCTTCTCTTTATCTCGTTTCAAAGACAATTGGCTGGAGCGTGCACCCGATTGGAAACCCGCTGTCTATGAAAATGCCAATGACCCCATCCGCGCTATTTACAGCCGCGTATCTGATGGTATTTTACAGGTCGGTGAGAAAGCGCCGGCCGGCCAACCCGAGTTGAAACCGGGAATGATCAAGATCAAGGATATTGACGGATTTCAACGCGATGCCAATGGTAACCCCGCTGTGGATGCAAACGGCCGCTTTATAAGGCTGGGTCGCCCGGATGGTATTATTGATGATGCCGATACCAGGCTGATGGGCACAAATGACCCCAGCTATATGGCAGGTATCACCAATATTATCACCTATAAAAATTTCAGCCTCAATTTTGATTTCAACGGCCTCTTTGGTCGCCGCTTTGCCGACCCTAATTATTTCGCGTACGGAATAGGTGCTGCCGGTGTTTTCTCTAACGGATACAATGCCCTGCGTTCTGTAAAAGAACGCTGGACGCCGGAAAACCCGTCTACTACTCATCCCAGCTCTTTCTGGGGATGGTCGCCTTATGGCATCGGTGATTTCTTTGTGCAGGAAGCCTGGTTTATCCGCCTGCAAAACGTGTCGCTGGGTTATACGCTTCCCAGGCGTTTCCTTGGCAACGCTTTTTCTGCCATTCAGGTACATGTGGACGCACAGAATTTATTCGTGATTACCCCCTACAAAGGCGTGGATCCTGAAACAGATTCTTATACCGCAGCCTACCCGAATATCAGAACCTTCACCTTTGGCCTGAACCTTAATTTTTAATCCATCAACTGTACAGCAATGAAAAAATATATTAGTGCAGCGTTGATTTTCCTTACAGTAGGATTTAGCAGTTGTACCAAAGATTTAAAGCCGATTGATTATGCTGAGATCAATCCCTCTATATTTCCAAAATCCGCGTCAGACCTGGAAGCAATGGTGAATGCCTGCTACCACCCGCTGCGCGGCTCCTGGGGCGATGGCATTTTTTCGACCTCTGAAAGAGGCGTGATGTATATCAGCGACGCTACCACCGAAATTTTATTTGGAAAATACGGCGATCAGGGCCTTGCATCGCTCCATAATTTTAACCCGAATAATACAGGCTTTACCCGTTACTACGACGACTTCTATAATAAGATCAGTCGTATGACCATGACTATTGAGCTGATCTCACAGTCTACTGTAAACGATGATCTTAAACGTAAAGCTATAGCCGAAGTACGCTGCGCCCGTGGCTTACTGGCATACACATTATTTGATTTGTATGGTCCGTTGGTTATTGCCCCGGTTGAAGTGCTGAAAAATCCATTAATTGAAGCACCCCTGGCAAGAATGGAGTACAATGATATGGTCAAATTTATTGAGGATGACCTGGTAGCGGCAGCGGCTGATTTACCTACTCCTCAGCAGGCACAATACGGACGCTTCAGTAAGGCATTGGCTAAAATGATCAATATCCGCCTGCAACTTCACGAGAAAAAATGGGATCGTGTGCGGGAGTTATGTGATGAAGTAATTGCATACGGCGCTTTTTCACTCGATGCAGATTATGCCGCTATCTGGGACCTGGAAGGTGCCAAAAGCAGCAAGGAAGTAATCTGGGCCATCCCCTGTGATTACCTGGGTACCAGTGAAAACCAGTGGCAACTGATGGTGCTGCCTACCAATTACGGACCCAAGAGCGGATGGGGTACCATCTCCAGTACCTGGTGGTTTTATGACCGGTTTGAAGAAGCAGATAAACGTAAAAAAATGTTGATTGCCGAATATACGGGAACAGATGGTATTACCTATAACCGGGCCAACCCTGGAAATATCCTGGACCGGGGTCCCATTCCCCTGAAGATGAACGAGGACGCCGCCCGAACTACCAGCTTAAGTACGGTGGATATAGTGATGTATCGTTATCCGGATATTCTTTTGTCTAAAGCGGAAGCAATTGCCAATGCTGGTGCGCCGAATGAAGAAGCGATGGAACTGGTGAATGTGGTTAGAAGAAGAGCTGGTTTGCCGGATAAAAACCTGGCCGATTATGCTTCCAAAACGGCCTTTAATGACCTGATCTTATTAGAAAGAAGCCATGAATTCTGGTGTGAAAACGGCCAATACCGGGCCGACCTGATCCGGCACGGAAAATTTGTGAGCCGTTGCCAGGAAGTTACCCAATCTACCTACACCAATCCTAACAAAGCGCTGTTTCCTTTTTCTTTAACGGCTGTTAGTGAGGGCAAAGGAAAATTCATTCAGAATCCGGGTTACCAATAACAGCTACTGCAAACGAAAACTCAACATCATGAACTGGAAGAACCGATCTATATGGCTGGGCATGGCCATGATTGCCTGCTGCTTTCTTTGTTGCAAGCGGGCCGATGGCGATCCTACGCCCACTGAAACGCGTATCCGCTACGAAATTTCAAATACGGCATTTGCGAACCCGGAACGGGGCTTTATCCGCACCATGAGTGTAAAATCAGACGGTGCTGCACTTACCGCCAGCCAACTGAGCCTCTTACGCAGCCAGCATGTATCTATGATTTTGCGGGTAATTTATTTCGATAAATTCAAGGACAAAGATATCAGTGCCGACTTTCTTTCCCTGATCGAAACGGACCTGAATACAGCCAGGAATGCGGGGTTGAAAATGATACTGCGCTTTGCCTATACCGATGATATGGCAGGTACGGATGCCCCCCTGGCCATTATTGAGCGCCACCTCGACCAGCTTAAGCCGGTTTTTGAACGACACCAGGATATCATCTCCTTTGTACAGGCAGGTTTTATTGGCGCCTGGGGCGAGTGGCATAGCTCCAGTAACGGCCTGGCAACTGTTGCCAATGAACGGGCTGTTTTGAATAAACTGCTGTCGGTATTGCCCATGGATATAATGGTACAGGTGCGTACGCCCGGTGCCAAGCAGCAGATCTTCAACAGTACCACGGCGCTTACTGCCAGCCAGGCCTACAGCAGCGAAAACATAGCACGGGTGGGCCATCATAACGATTGTTTTTTATCCGGTGGAACCGATTATGGTACATACAACAATATCGAACAGGAGAAACAATACATCAGCCAGGAAGCATTGTTTGTACCAACCGGTGGAGAAACCTGTCCGCCTACAGGTGGCTATGACCCAACCTGTGCCGAAGGCCGCCGCGAAATGCGCCTCTTGAAATGGACCTACCTGAACCTCGACTGGTACCCGGCTACGATCAATGCCTGGAAGAATTCCGGCTGTTTTGAAGAATTTCAGAACAACCTGGGCTATCGGTTAGCCTTAGACGATGCCTTTTTTCCGAAAGAAGTCACAGCCGGTGGAAATCTTACCGTGGATCTGAACCTGGTTAACAACGGGTATGCCCCGCTTTATTACCGGAAAAAAACGACCCTGGTATTGAAGAATACAGCCACGGGTAGTTTCTATGATAAGGCGCTTACGGTGGATCTGCGTTTGTGTAAGCCACTGGTACCCCTGCCGGTAAAAGAAACGGTTTCGCTGGCCGGCCTGCCGGCAGGCACCTATGAATTGTACCTGCGGATTGCCGACCAGCATGTTTCCCTGGAAGCGCGTCCGGAATATGCGGTTCGATTGGCCAACAGCAATGCCTGGGTGGAAGATCATAATGGAATGAATCGATTGAATGCTCAACTAATAATTAAATAGTATGAAAAATAATACACGCTATATAATTGGTGGGTTGTTGTTATTGCTTTCAACAACTGCCTGTAAAAAGGAAAACGAAAATGGCAACCTGAAATCTGTGTTCAGCTATGTAACCGATGGATTCAGGGTAACATTTACCAATTTCTCCACGGGTGCCAAACAATACCGTTGGGATTTTAATGATCGGCCGGGCGATAGTTCTTCCTTGAAATCACCGCAACATGTATTTTCTTCCAAGGGCGATTTCCTCGTTACCTTAACGGCTATTGACGGGGATCGTACCGATAGTTTTACAGATACCGTTAGTATTATCGGACCAAATATCAAAATAGATGGTGATTTTACTGATTGGGAATATGTAGAATACCTGCATGTGAACCCCGACGATGTTTCCGGCACCCTTCGTTCGGTGAAAGCCTTTGCCACTTCACAGGATATTAATTTCCTGTTCGAAGGAAATTCGGACATGAAACTGGAATTGTTTGACATGTTTTTGAATACGGATAATAATCCTGCTACGGGTTATACAGTAGGCGCTTACCCGGCCGGCTCTGGTATGGATTTCCTGTTGGAAGGTCCGGGTGTAAGTCCGGGATGGGGATCGGGATACAAGCACGCCGGCGGTCCTAGTGACTGGGCTTTTACGCCGATGTTCGCCTTTGATGCGGAAATGAAATTTTCAGCCATCAAACCACAGGCCGGTAAAAATATCGTAGAGTTTTCTATTCGAAAATCAGCCCTTGGATCGTTGAGCGGCTCCATCAGTTTTGCCCTGGTTGAAATGAATGGAGGATGGTCGGAAATAGGCCGCATTCCAAAAGGCAATGTGGCAGAAGCTAAATTTTTGGAATTAAAATTGTAACAGGAAAAGTGGAAGCGCTTCCACCATGCCTGCAAACAGCATAAAACCCAGCCATATATATGGATTTATACCCCTGGAAATGGAGGGGGTAGAACTGCTGGCCCAGCTGGCACTGGATATGCGATGGTCCTGGAACCATGAGGCCGACAAACTCTGGGAAAAAATTGACCCTGCATTATGGGAACTAACCCAGAACCCCTGGGTAGTGCTTCAAACCGTTTCTCACGATCAGTTGGAAAGGCAATTGGTAGACCCCGCTTTTCGTCAACTGATGCAGGAAGTGCAGAAAAGCAGGCAAGCCTACTTGCAGCAAAAGCCCTGGTTCCAGGACAAATACCCCCATGCAGCGCTTACCCAGGTGGCTTATTTCAGTATGGAATATATGCTTAGTGAAGCGCTGCCGATTTATGTGGGTGGATTGGGCAATGTGGCAGGCGACCAACTGAAAGCAGCCAGTGACCTGGGGGTGCCGGTAACGGCAGTAGGCTTGTTGTACCAACAGGGATATTTCCGGCAGGATATAGATGCAAATGGTAACCAACAGGCATATTTTCCCTATAATGATCCCGGCTCGCTGCCCATTACCCCCTTGCGATTGCCCAACGGCGAATGGCTCAGGATCAAAATTAGCTTGCCAGGTTATCCGCTTTGGTTAAGAGCCTGGCAGGTGCAGGTTGGCCGGGTGCAGCTTTACCTTTTGGACAGCAATGATCCGGCTAACCTGCCAATTCACCGTGGTATTACCAGTGAATTATACGGTGGGGGACAGGACCTTCGGATCAAACAGGAAATGGTACTTGGCATCGGCGGATGGCGCCTGCTGAAAGCCTTGGGAGTAGAGCCCGAGCTTTGTCACCTTAATGAAGGGCATGCCGCTTTTGTGGTGCTGGAAAGGGCTGCCGATTGCATGAAGGCAACCGGGTTATCATTTGAAACAGCCCTGAGCGCTGTCCGCGCCGGCACCCTGTTTACTACCCATACGGCCGTGGATGCCGGCTTCGATTATTTTCCGCAGGCCCTGGTGGAACATTATTTTTCCGATTATGTGCGGCATGAACTGAAAATTGATATGGCCTCCTTTCTTGCGCTTGGCAGGAAGGACGATTCCAATTCATTTAATATGGCGTTCCTGGCCATCCGCGGCAGTGCTGCAGTAAACGGTGTAAGCCGTTTACACGGCAGGGTAAGCCGGCATTTGTTCAGCAGCCTTTTTCCCCGTTGGCCCATAGCGGAAGTGCCGGTTGGCTTTGTAACCAATGGTGTGCATATGCCGAGTTGGGATTCGGGGTTTGCCGACGAACTCTGGACCAACGCCTGTGGAAAACACCGCTGGAAAGGTGACCTGGAAACAGCAGAAGCCGCTATTCAATGTATAACCGATGAAACACTTTGGGTATTTAGAAACCAGCAGCGCGAAGCCCTGGTCAATTACGTAAGACAACGCTTTGAACGACAGGCTACCTTATCCGGGCAATCGGCCGAAATGATAGAACGTGCCAAAGAATTATTGGATTACAAACGACTAACCCTTGGTTTTGCCCGTCGTTTTGTACCGTATAAACGACCCAACTTACTTTTGCAGGATCCGGCCCGCTTAGTTCGTTTACTCACGGACGAGCAATACCCGGTTCAACTGGTACTTGCCGGCAAAGCTCCGCCTTATGACGAAGCTGGTAAAGCCCTGATCCGCCAATGGAATGAATTTATCCGCCACTACAATCTCTACGATCATGTGCTGTTTTTGAGTGATTATGATATGCACCTGGCTGAACACCTGGTACAGGGCGTGGATGTGTGGGTAAACACGCCGCGCCGGCCCTGGGAAGCCTGCGGCACCAGTGGTATGAAAGTGCTGGTAAACGGCGGATTGAACCTTTCCGAATTGGATGGCTGGTGGGCCGAAGCCTATGCGCCGGATATAGGTTGGGCCATTGGCGATGCGCGCGAACACGGTGATGACCCCTCCTGGGATGCCAAAGAAGCGGAGGATCTCTATACATTATTGGAAAAGGAAATAATACCTGCTTTTTACCAAAGAAATGAGCAGGCTATTCCGGAACAATGGGTTGCCAGAATGCGACATAGTATGGCGCGCTTAACGCCCCGGTTTTCTGCCAACAGAACAGTCCGCGAATACACCGAGCAATATTATTTACCCATGGCAAAAGCGTACCGCGGCCGCCTTGCGAATAATGCAGCAACCGCCCGTCGAATACAACAGGTAGCAAAGCTTCTGCAACAGCACTGGGAGTCCTGTAAAACCGGTGAGCTAAGCTGGACAGCAACAGATAACGGATACATGGTGCAGGCAGGATTGCAGGTGCATGAATTGATCCGTTCTTATATTAAAGCAGAACTGTTTGCCAACGGCCTCGCAGGCGAAGCACCGGAAATTTTTCCAATGGACATGGCTGCCGGAAACGGCAACGAAGGAAATATGGAACTGATAGCCACGGCCAGGGTAGTTACCGATCGGCCTTCTTCAGATTTTACCCTGCGGGTATTGCCCTGTTATGAACAGGTTGCTGTTCCACTGGAAGACCCGCATATTCTTTGGCAACATTGATACTTCCTTGCTAACTTCAGGGTATGTCTGCCAAGGAAGAAAATAGTTTCTGGCAATACGATGCGGCCTATTGGTTTCGTCAGCTGAACAGTTCCCCCAATGGATTAACCAACCAACAGGCTGCCGCAGCTTTGCTGGCACAGGGAAATCATTCCCTGAAACAAACAAGGTTTAAAAAATACCTGTTAGTTTTTCTGGGTCAGTTTAAAAGCCCGTTGATGTTACTTTTAATCGGCGCTGTGCTCTTATCGGCTGTATTAGGCGATCGCTCTGATGTGGCTATTATCCTGTTCATTGTTTTGTCAACCGGTTTGCTCAGTTTTTTACAGGAAAAAAATGCGGGTGAAGTAGTTGAAAAACTACAATCCCTGATTTCCATAAAATCTACGGTGCTTAGGGAGGGAAGAGAAGAAGAAATAATTGCTTCGCGTATTGTGCCGGGTGATCTCTTACTGCTTAACGCGGGCGATTTATTACCGGCTGATTGTTTATTGTTGGCTTCGGAAGAACTGTATGCCAACGAATCTTCCCTAACCGGCGAATCTTTTCCGACCCGCAAGGAACCTGGTGTGCTGGACGCTGCCACCGAATTGGCAAGCCGCAGCAATTGCCTTTGGGAAGGCACCAATATAATCAGTGGAACAGGTCGGGCATTGGTTATTCAAACCGGCGATGCTACCCTGTTTGGCCATATTGCCCGCAGCAGTACCCGTACCATTGAAACAAAATTTGAAAAAGGAATCAGGGATTTTGGATTTTTCCTGATGAAAATTACCCTGCTGCTAGCCATCTTCATACTGGTTATAAACCTGTTAAATCATAAGGGTATTGTAGAATCGGTATTATTTGCGCTGGCACTGGCGGTTGGTATGGCACCAGAACTGCTGCCCGCTATTACTACCATTGCTATGAGTGCTGGGGCTAAACGATTGTTGGCTAAAAAAGTAATTGTAAAAAAATTAAATTCTATACAGAACCTGGGAGAGGTTAACCTGCTCTGTACCGATAAAACAGGTACCATAACGGAAGGAAGAATTGATATTGCCGGCATGGTGGACGGCATGGGTAAGGAATCTGTGCTCGTCAAACAACTGGCTTTCTGGAATGCCTCTCTGGAAGCAGGGTATTCTAATCCTATTGATGAAGCATTGAAAAAAATGCCGGGTATATTGCTTGGTTCAGTGGAAAAAATAGGAGAAGTGCCCTATGATTTTATCCGTAAACGAGTAAGTGTAGCCATACGTACGGATAAGGACCTGCTGCTGATTACCAAAGGTGCCTGCACCGAAATGCTGGATACCTGTGCCGCCATACGCCTGGAAGATGGCCGGGAACTTCCTATTGATCCCTACCTCGATAGCTTGAAAAAATCGATCCAGGAATTTGGAAGGGATGGGCTGCGGGCCATTGCAGTCGGGTATAAAAAAATCTCATCGGCCGAAATTTCGAAAGAGCTGGAATCGGCTATGGTATTTGCCGGGTTTATCTGCATGAAAGACCCGGTAAAAGCCGGCATTGCAGCTATCATCCACGAATTAAAAGAGTTGAAAGTGGATTTGAAAATTATAACCGGCGATAATAAAAATGTGGCGGCTGCTATTGCCCGCAGTATCGGAATTGAGGAGCCGGTGGTAATTACAGGGAAAGACCTGCTGGCTATAAGCCCCGAAGCCTTGAAGCAGCAGGTAAAGAAGACACATATTTTTGCCGAAACGGAGCCCCAGCAAAAAGAACGTATTGTGCTGGCACTGAAACAACATTATTCAGTAGCCTATATGGGCGACGGTATCAATGATGTTGCTGCCATTCATGCGGCCGATGTGGGCATTACCGTAGAAAATGCTGTGGATGTAGCCCGCGAAGCCGCAGATTTTGTGTTGCTGGAAAAAGACCTGGCCGTGCTTGCCGATGGAATCCGGGAAGGAAGGAAAACATTTGCTAATACGCTGAAATATTTATTTATCAGTACCGGTGCTACTTTTGGAAATATGTGCAGTGTGGCGGCAGCCTCCCTGATTCTGCCTTTTCTTCCTATGCTGCCTAAACAGATTTTACTGACCAATTTCCTTTCCGATTTTCCATTTTTGATGGTGTCTACCGATAATGTGGATAAGGGGCAATTGGCGCACCCGGGAAAATGGGAATTGAAACTTATCCGCAACTACATGTTAGTATTCGGGATTCATAGTTCAATTTTTGACCTGGCTACCTTTAGCACACTTTTTTATTTTCTGCAGGCAAAAGAAGCTGTTTTTCAAACGGGCTGGTTTATTGAATCCGTGATATCTGAACTATGTATTGTATTTATTGTACGAACCCATCAGCATTTTTTTAAAAGCCGACCCGGAAAATACCTGTTGATCTTTAGTGTACTGGCATTGGTATTGACCCTTCTTATTCCCTACCTGCCTATTGCCCGGGATATCGGATTGGTACCGCTTCCGCTGCCTTATTTGGGTGCTATGCTGTTGATTGTATTGGTTTATATTGGTACGGCAGATCTGCTGAAAGTCTGGTTTTTTAAACGCTTCCAACCGGTCTGAGCAGTTCTTCCTGCAGTCAGCTGCCTGCATAGGCCTCTTGCAGCACACCGATATCGAATTTTTTCATGCTAAGAAAAGCCGCTGTTACACGTTGTACTTTAACCGGGTCAGGATCGGCCAAATAAGTAGCCAGCAACTCCGGCACAATTTGCCAGGAAAGCCCGTATTTGTCTTTTAACCATCCGCAGGGGCCTTCTTCTCCTTCGGCGGCCAGCTGGGTCCAATAGCGATCGATTTCTTCCTGTGTGTTACAATGTACAACCACCGATACCGATTCATTAAAGTTGATTTGCGGACCGCCATTGAGGGCCTGGAAATGTATATTTAGCAGGGAGAACTCAACCACCATGGCTGTACCTTCCGGTTTTTTGTGAAATTCAAATCCCTCTTTTCCATAACGGGTAATCGTTCCTGCACGGCTATCGGGGAAGATCGACAAATAGTAGCTGGCTGCTTCTTCAGCCTGGTTATCGAACCAGAGACAAATAGAAAGCTTGGGTGTTTTCATGTTCTTATTTTTTAAGATGGAATGCGATACGAAGTAATAGCTACCGTGCCATCGGTTGCTATGCGCTGCAGCAAAAAGCAATTACCGGCGGCTACTCTTCCTTGCGGAAATCTAATTTGTGTTCCTTTAATACCTGTTGCAGTGTAGGAAGGGACGAAGGACCAAAACCATGCAATTGCAGCAATTCTTTTTTGCTCCATTTTGCCAGTTCGGAAAGGGTATGAATGCCGGCAGCTTCCAGTGCTCTTCTTGCCGGGGCACTTACTACGGAAAGAAAACCATTAGCCGGTTTAAAGCCTGTTTCACAAACCGGGCAGGTTGGACAGCTACTGCTTTTAAAATAGCGGTGACCTTTTGCACATATCCGGGCGGTTGCTTTTGCCATAGTAAGCCAAAGTTGGTATTTAATTTGCAGCTGGTTAGTTCTTAAATACGACAATAGCGTGGGTTGATTGCGACAGAAGAGGAAACTATATTTGTAAAAACGATTGGCTGATGAAACATGTATCCATCCTGATTCCGCAGGGCGATGTAAGCGTGGTAAATATTATGGGCAGTTACCAGGTGCTGGGGGCTGCCAATGAACAATACCAACGGCAACACCGAAAACCGCTTTTTGAAATTGATCTGGTTGGATTTGGGGCTGTTGAATCAGCAAAACCCGGAGCGGCGCAGATTATGCCTACCAAGTGGTGGAAAGAGGTACTGTTAACCGATTTGATTATTATTCCTGCTGTGCATGATGATCCTGCACTGGTAATCCGCGAAAATCAGGAACTGCTTCAATTTGTTACCCAACACTATAAAAACGGGGCAACCGTATCGTCGATGTGCATTGGCGCATACCTGCTGGCAGCGTCGGGTTTATTAAATGGAAAAAACTGTTCGGTGCATTGGCAACATGCGCCTTACCTGCAGGCGATGTTTCCGCAGGTGCAGGTAAAAGGGGAACGGCTTATCACTGATCAGCAAGGTATTATTACCAGTGGCGGGGCTTATGCATTTACGAACCTGTTGATTTACCTGGTTGAAAAATACGGGGGCCGTGAACTGGCTGTATTGATTTCGAAATTGTTTATGATAGATATTGATCGAAAATACCAGTCTGTTTATCAACTATTTGCCGGGCAAAAAGAACATCGGGATGAAACGGTTTTACAAGTGCAGGAATACATAGAGAATAATATTGGCGATAAATTCACGATCGATGAACTGGCGCAGAACCATAACCTGGTACGCCGTACATTAGAGCGGAGATTTCGTTCCGCAACAGGCAATTCTATCATTGAATACACGCAGAAAGTGCGCATGGAAGCCGCAAAAATAAACCTCGAAAAGGGGCGTAAAACAGTTAGTGAAGTAATGTACGATTGTGGTTATACCGATTCCAAAGCATTTCGGGATGTGTTTAAAAAATGCGTGGGTTTGAGCCCATTGGAATACCGGAAAAAATACATGATGGAAGTGGATAAAAAATCTTCTCTCCTGTAAGCCGGATTCTGTTTCCGCCGAGGTTTGCACCTTAGCGGATCGCTACCATTTATCTGGTCGCGCCATTACTGGCGAGATCTATCTGCCTACCCTCCGGCGTGTTCACATCGCTGTAAACTTGAACGGGCCGCTCTCGACCACCGGTATACATGGCATTTCAGCATACAAGGTTTACCCCCGTTGTCCATTACTGGAAAACGCTGTAGGCTCTTACCCTACATTTTCACCTTTTCCTCCTTAAGAGGTAGTTATTTTCTGTGGCACTGTCTGTGAATGGTTACCCATTCCCCGGCCGTTAGCCGGTGTATTGCCCTATGCTGTCCGGACTTTCCTCGATGCGCGTACGCACCGCGATAGCGCGGAGAGAAGGCTTCAAAGATAGGTATTTTAACGGGTAAGACGACGCTCCACCAACAGCAACCGACCCGGTATACAATCAGACCGTGAGGCGGAAGTCCAGGGGCTCGCTTTCACGGCCATTCACGATGATGGATAACCGCTGTACACCGGAATAATAGACCCGGGTCGTAATCGGACGGAATGCATGATTCCGGGCAATATCAATTGCTGCACCCCCCGGCAGGGTGCGTTCACTTATCTTAAAGACTTTTTTTCCATACCTGCCATTCTGACGAAGAAAATAGAGGGCGTATTCCAGGCGGGCTAAAACCGGTTGCTTACCTGTATTCGTTATCGTAAACCGGAAATCCAGGGTTTCACCCATGCGGAGTTTGCGGCGGTGCGTGAAACCGCTTAGTTCAAGCCGTTTAGCATCCAACCCAAATAGAGAAAGAATACCGCTATCGGCTTTCTTCAACAGGGTTCGGCAGGCATGTTTAATGAGGGCATCTGTTTCTGGCGATACCCCTTTCCAGGCGCGTGCTACCTCCAGTACAATAGCCGGATTATCCTTGGCGATATCGTTCAGGTGATTGGCTACGCTGCGCCTAACGTATTCGGAAGGATCATTGCGGAGATTTTCGAGCAGGGGAAGCACGGGACCTGGGTCTTGTTTAAATGCCGGCAAAGCAATAGCCCAGGGAAGGCGCGGTCGGCTACCTTCCGACGCTAAACGCCGAACATGGTGATTGCTATGGCGAGACCACCGGATCATCTGCTTTAACATGGGGCCAGGATAACGGATCAGGAAGGGGCGTACCGCAAATTCGCAACTGGTAATAGGTGTTATTTTTTCTAATAAGGGAACGGCCGCTTCATAGTGGTCTATTCCATAACGTTCTACATAATCGGGTAAAAACATGAGTGCCAGGCTGCCGCCCGGAACCTGTACCACCGATAATCGTTCGCAGAAAGCATGCAATAGGGGAGCTGCCTCCCGAAAATCTTTGGGCAGTTGAACATGTAGTACATCAGCGGTATGCCGCATTCGATCCTTCAGTTCTTTTTGTTTCCAATCAGGGGTGAAGATCTGTTGGTTGAAGGCCGTTGTTGAAAATTTAGGCAGTGTCTTTTTCAACTGCTTACCCAATTCCTCGTAAAAGGCCGCTGAATAAATATCCTTCAGTAAACTACTCATATGGCAAAATTAGTGGGGCTTTTGACAACGGTATGTCAGCAGGAACTACTCCCAGCTTCCCGGGCGGATTTTTTTTCGGTTAGCCTTTACTGTGGCTGCCTGCTTTTTGCTGTCTATTCGACGTTCCTGTGCAGCTTTGGAAGCCCGGGTAGCAATCCGCACTTTCTTTTTAACCAGGGCTTTTTCCAGGAGGTCCTGGAATTTACGCAAAACCCGCTCCTTATTGCCCGATTGCGAACGCTCTTCCTGCGACTTAACCAATATGCTGCCGTCCTTATTGAGCAGGTGTTGCAGTTTATGCAAAATAAGGCTGCGTTGTTCCGCGGTAAGCGCTGCCGATTGTTCGGGCATCCAGCGCCCCTGTACCATGGTTTCCACCTTGTTCACATTCTGTCCGCCTTTTCCTCCGCTGCGTGCGGTTTGAAATTCAATTTCTTTGCTTATATCAGGTGCCATTCCGTAAAATTAATCTTAATCCGCAGGGCATCAAAACCGGGGCATTTATTGCTTATTGTAGAGCGCAATGGTGGCGGCCAGTTCCATCATCCAGGCCAGTCCGAGGTGAACCACGATACCGCCATAGATGGAGCCCGAATAACAGGCAAAAATACCCAGCAGCAATCCGCCAAAATAAGAAGAGATACATTCCAGCAGGGGTTTGCCGAAATGAATGGAACAATAAAATACCGCCATGGGCAGAATAGCTGCGGGCCCAATTAAACGGGCCAGTAATACCACCAGGAAACCCCGGAAAAATAATTCTATGGTTATAAAATCTGACCCATAAGCCAGTTGAAACGCTATTTTTTGCCAGCCGGAAGGAGGTGGCTGGGCCTGAAATTGCAGGAGTTTCATCTTGGGATAGGTTTGCAGAAAATCGGGTTGAGTGGCGGCAAAACTTACCAGCGGAACTACCACTGCCAGCATAATCAGGTAGGGTGTCCAGTTTACACCCCGGCTCCTGAACCCGGTTGCTGCTGCAAAATCTGCCAGCCATCCCCATTCTTTACCCGTTCCGTTGGAAAGCAGCCTGCTGGTACCTGCCAGGTTCAGTTGCTGAAGCAGCAGGTAAAGCAGGATGAGCATACTAACGGTAATTACCAGCCGAATAGGCCAGTTGACCAATACCGTAAGCCGGTAGCCGTTGATGCCGGGGCGGGCTTCCTGAAGCATTTCCTGCCACCCCCCTATACCGGATTTCAACGCAAATACCAGGGGCGCCACCAGGATAATACAGCACAACGCAGGCGACCAGTTAAAACCTGGTACCAGCAGCCAGTACAGGAAGTAGGGCAGGGTAAATGCTAGTCCATATAAAAGGTAAAACCCCAGTATACGTTGCGGCCGGGTAGGTAAGGAATAGATCCATTGTTTCTCCCATCCCCAATAATAATTACCGGTAATCAGCAGGGCTGTCAAGAGCGTGCATACCAAAAAATGGACTTTGTTAAGTTGGTGGAAGTAGTCGGCAATATAGCTGAAGATCATAGGCAAATCAGGCAAATAAAACAGGAAATTCTATAACTAAGGTAAGGGAAGGGGCAGAACTACAGGGAGATAACTGCAGCTACGGGCAATTAATCAGGCTTTTACAGATGCCTGGATGATTTCGAGCAAATTGCGTTCGATCATTTTGGCAGCCAGCGAAATCATGTTAGAGAAGGCTTTGGACTGGGAAATGCCGTGCCCGATGATAACGGGTTTGTTCACGCCTAATACGGGGGTGCCACCGTAATTTTCAAAATTGAAGCGTTCAAAATAATCGTGGTGAATACCTTTCCGGTGCGTGATCTCATAAATGGATTCCGCCAGTTTCAGGATGATATTACCCGTAAATCCTTCGCAAACCATAACATCGGCTTTGTCGAGTAATACGTCCCGGCCTTCGATATTGCCGACGAAATGAATGGCGGCATTTTCTTTCAGCAGGGGATAAGTGGCCTGGGCCAGGAGATTGCCTTTGCCTTCTTCCTCGCCAATGTTGATGAGCGCAACTCTTGGGTTTTCAATTCCCAGGATATGCTGTGCATAGAGCGATCCGAGCAAGGCGAACTGGTTAAGGTTTTCAGGTTTACAGTCGGCATTTAAACCCACATCCAACAAGAGGCCGGTACCACCGTTTTCTTTCGGGATGATGGTGGAAATGGTGGGGCGTAAAACACCTTCCATAGCCTTTAGCGAATAAACAGCGCCAACCAGCATAGCACCGGTATTACCGGCGCTGATAAAGGCATCAATAACTCCTTTACCGAGGTAACCAAACCCGACGGCGATGGAGGATTGTTGTTTTTCCTTAAGTGCTTTGGTAGGATGTTCGTGCATGCCGATAACCTGGGGTGCATGCACCAGGGTTATGGAGCTGGCAGGAATCTTGTGTTCCGCCAACAGGGGGGTAAGCTGAGCTTCATCCCCAAATAGAAAAAGCTTCGCCGTGGATTTCGACTCAGACAGATACAATTGCAGACCTTTTACCGCTTCTAACGGTGCAAAGTCGCCACCCATCATGTCCAGACCGATTTTCATCTCCGGCAAAGCTATATAAATATTGTGTACAGGTTAATTACTTCTTGATGGGCGATTTTTCGGCCACCAGCTTACCCTTGTAGAACAATTTTCCTTCACTCACGTGTGCACGGTGACGTACATGCAGTTCACCAGTAGTGCTGTCAGTGCTGAGTGTAGCGGCTTCTGCCTTGTAATGCGTTCTTCTTTTAGCACTACGTTGCTGTGAATGTCTGCGTTTCGGATTTGGCATCTCTCAACAATTTATAAATACAAAAATCAATTATCCAGGTCTTTAAATTTTTCCAGCCCCTTCCACAAGGGATTGGCATTTTCCTGCTTTTCCGCTGTTCCGGTTTCCATTTTCTTGAGCAGATCCAAGGCTTCCTGGCTGCAATAAGCATGGTTGCCGGCTTCAAGGGCATCGCACATGGTTTGCATAGGAAGACTCAGTTGCAAAAATTCATAGATCCAGTCAGCTACATGCAAATGGCTTTCGCTTCTGGCTATATAATATACATCCGGGTCCTCTTCCTGCTCGTTCATCTCATCGGGGTTATCTACCAGCTTAACCACAATATTAAACTCATCCCAGAGATTCCACGGCAAACTACTGCTGCCGCAACGATCACAGGTAACATGTACCTTTCCACCAATTTCAAATTTCAGCAACATGAACCCGTTTTTCTTATCGAGCGACAGTTTTACCTGTGCTGAACAATTCGAAAAACTCGTTGACTGATAGGCCTCAAAAAAACGATCGGTTATATCGTAACTGTATTCATGAATTCCAGGCTTCAATCCCACAAAAGCAATATCAAATTCCCGTCTGCTACTCATGAGTACCTTTTTTAAAGGTGGGCAAAGGTAGTAAAATTGTTTTGAATAAACGGGATTTTTTTACTGGAATCCCTTATTTTCGTCGGTATAATCAAAAGTACGTTTTTCACAGGCATGAATGCACGCATTAACATATTCGGTGCTTACCTGGCCTTCCTCCGGTCTGCCTGTGCTAATATTCCCTGATCCCGACCCAAGCGTGGATTATTCCCTCTACTTATTGTTTCTCACTGATTTCCATTAATTCATACATTAAACTTCCTTGTAATGAAGAATGTTGCTGTTATTGGTCTCGGTAAGGTTGGTTCCCTTGTTGGAACCCTGCTGAGCGATTTGTTTACCGTTACCGGTTTTGATCGTCAAAAGCCGGCGGCGGAAGTTCCTTTTGCCTTTACCACCGGTTCTGTGACCGATGCGGACCAGTTGAAATCCTTTCTGAGTGGTATGGATGCCGTGGTTTCCTGTTTACCCTATAACCTGAACCTGCCGGTGGCACAGGCTGCGCATGCCCTGGGCATTCACTATTTTGACCTTACTGAAGATGTGCCTACTACTTCCGCTATCCGCGAAATGGCAAAGACCTCCAAAGGGGCTATGGCGCCTCAATGCGGGCTGGCACCCGGGTTTATTGGCATTGTTGGGGCCGATTTATACAATCGCTTTACCAAATTGCGCGATGTGGAACTGCGGGTAGGAGCGCTGCCCCGTTATCCGAACGGCCTCATGGGATATTCCTTTACCTGGTCGCCGGCCGGTGTTATCAATGAATACATCAACGATGCAGAAGTGATACATAATGGCCAGCATAAGATGGTGCCTTCGCTGGACGGGATTGAGATGATTAACATCGAGGGACAGGAATTTGAGGCCTTCAGTACTTCCGGTGGGCTGGGCACCATGTGCGAAACCCTGGCTGGTAAAGTGGATACGCTTAATTATAAAACTATGCGTTACCCGGGCCATGCCAAACTGATGCGGTTTCTATTGTACGAACTCATTCTGAAAGAAAAGCGGGAACTGGTAGAACAAATCCTGACCGAAGCCAAACCTCCCGTGCGCGAAGATGTTGTATATGTATATGCAGTAGTGGAAGGTTGGAAAGGAGATCAGTTGGCACGGGAAGAGTTTTACCAGGCCTATCATCCTATCCTGATCCATGGGAAAGAATGGCGGGCCATCAGCTGGACGACCGCTGCTTCCGTAGCGGCCGTAGTTGAAATGGTAGCCAACGGAACATTGCCGCAACAGGGTTTCATCAAACAGGAAGAAATCTCTTTTGACGCCTTTCTTCAAACTAAAAACGGGGCGCTCTATGCCCGCCATGAAACGGCGAAGTAACGCGCAACGGAAAAAACGGAAACCATGGAAAAAAATACCGTATTGGAAGCGGTACTCGGCGGACTTATGCGCCGGTACCAGGAAAGAGTGCCGGATGTAAAGGCAATTATTAATGCAATGATCAGGGAAGGATTGATCCGGGAAGCGGAGGATATTGAAAATGATCACATCGCCTTTCGGACGATGGGGGTACCACACCTGGGCATTCAATCCCTGGAGAAAGTTTTCCTGCACCTGGGTTATGAGCGGAGAGATCATTATGTGTTCAGGGAGAAAAAACTGGATGCTTATTGGTATGCGCCGCCCGCCCCGGAGTATCCGCGTATTTTTATCAGTGAATTAAGAGTGGCAGATCTGAGTCCGGCTACGCAGGCAATTATCCGGTCCTATACTGATGAGGTAACCAGTGATCCGGTGGATGCATTGGACCTCGATAACGCGGAGGTGGTGGATGCTTTTTTGCACAGTGGTTTATGGCGTACGCCTGTTTATGCAGATTTCCTTGAATTAGGCAAGGAATCGGAGTATGCGGCCTGGGTAATATACAACCGCTATTACCTGAATCATTTTACGGTAAGTGTGCACAATTTGCCAGAAGGGTTTAATAAGCTGGAGGCCTTTAATGCGTTTTTGGAACGGCATGGTTTTGTGCTGAACGATTCAGGGGGTAAGATCAAGGCGAGTCCGGATGGTTTTCTGCGGCAGTCTTCCACGGTGGCGCGCAAGGTGGAAGCGGTGTTTGCGGGCGGTGACCATCAGCTGATTGCGGGGTCTTATGTGGAGTTTGCGGAACGGGGTGTATTGCCGGCGTTTCAGCACTTGCCGGCCGACCAGGTAGGTCGGGAGCATCGTCGGGAGGGCTTTGAAGCGGGAAATGCCGATAAAATTTTTGAAAGTACGTATCTTTCGCAGACGAGTAAGGTTTAAACGTCAGACAGGTGTTAGGACGTTGTCCTAACACCTGTCTGACACCTAATTAAATAGCATGGCTTTTCTGAAGTATTCAAAAAATGAACGGTGGATTGCCCTATTATTATTGCCACCCTTCGCCATTATAGCCAATATTTTTCTCTTCCGATCCCGCTACTTTGAATCCCTTACCGCATTTGTGACGGCCACGCTTATTACACTCGCCGTAATACTGCTCGTTTATATCTCCTGCGGTATGGTGGCAACGATCCTGCTCAATAAATACCCCAAATACAGCCAAACCTTCCAGCGCATACTGCTCAGCCTGCTGGTATACGTACTGCTGATGGTTGCCGGTATCAGCCTGTTATTTTTTGGATACGATTACCTGGGATTTCTGGGTTTTACCATGAATTATACCGCTTATTCCGCTACGATCCTGGTAGGACTCTTCTGCAATTTCCTCGCCACCAGTTTTAATGAAGGCGCCGCTTTTTATGAAAAATGGCGATCACTCGTAGATGAAGCCGAACAACTCAAACGGGAAAACCTTCAGAGCCAACTGGAAGGACTCAAAGGCCAGGTTAACCCGCATTTTCTATTCAATAGCCTCAATTCCTTGTCCAGCCTCATCAGCGAAGACCCCGCCAAAGCAGAAAAATTCCTCGATGAAATGAGCAAGGTCTATCGTTATATGCTCCGCACGAATGAGGATGGCCTCACTACCCTGGAAATTGAACTGCAATTTATCCAAAGCTATTTTCACCTCCTCAAAACCCGTTATGGAGATGGGCTGGAAATGGACCTGAAAATCGATGAAAAACTGTTGCATTTTCTTATTCCTCCTCTTACCCTGCAGATCCTGGTCGAAAATGCCGTTAAACATAATATGATCCTGCGCGATAGCCCCCTTTCCATTCAACTCCTTACCACCAACAGCAAAAAACTCATTGTAACCAATAACCTACAGCGAAAAAACCGGCTCGTTTATTCCAATAAAGTTGGCTTACACAATATTCATAATAAATACCGTCTCATGAAACAGGAAGAAATAATGATCCGGGACGATGGCAAGGAGTTTTCCGTAATCGTACCCCTGATTCAACCCTGATGCCGGCAGGCAACGCCCTTGCACAATTCATTCGCTGAAATTATCAACTAATACCATCCAACACCCTTTACCCGGCCGGCAGTCCTTATTTTTACACAATATCATTTGTATGAAAGTACTGATCGTGGAAGACGAAGAACTGGCTGTCAAAAAACTCCAAAAAACCTTACAGTCTGTTGATCCTGCCGCTGAAGTGGTGGGCATAACCGATAGTATCCGGTCTTCCGTAAAATGGCTCCAGGAAAACCAGGCCCCCGACCTGATCCTGATGGATATTGAACTGGCCGACGGACAATCCTTCGAAATCTTTGACCGCGTGGAAGTGAACAGTACCGTTGTTTTCACGACCTCTTATGATGAATATGCCCTCAAAGCGTTTAAAGTAAACAGCGTAGACTACCTGTTGAAACCGGTGCAGAAAGAAGACCTGGAAAATGCGCTGCAAAAATTCCATCGTATGAAAAAACTGTTGAAAGGTTCCGAACCCGGCGGCAACCTCAACATGGAAAACCTGGTTAAGGAACTGCAGCAGCGCCTGCAGCCTAAAGATTATCGGAAACGATTCCTGGTTAAACAAGGGCAGAAACTGGTAAGTGTGGAGGTGGAAGAGATTGCCTATTTCTACAGCGATGGCCGCGTTAATTTTTTTAAAACCCGCGATAACCGAAAGTATATCGTGGATTATACGATGGACGAACTGGAAGCCATGCTGGATCCTGATCGCTTTTTCCGGATCAGCCGTTCATTTTATGTTTCCATCGAAAGCGTAGAACAGATACACGATTATTTTGGAAACCGCCTCCTGTTACACCTGGTTCCCATGCTGGATAAGGAGTCGATCGTGAGCCGCGAAAAAGTGACCGATTTTAAACGCTGGATGGGGAAATAAAAACCTGCTGCCAAAGCCCGGCGGTATCAGGTGCTTAATTTCATTTCAAGGCGTACCAGGGTGCCGGTATTCAGTTCCGAAAGAATTTCAAGATCCGCTCCGATTGCAGCAGCGCGTCTTTTCATATCCATAATACCGCGTCCTTTTGCAACCCCTGTGGTATCAAAACCTTTGCCATCGTCCTGGATCAGTAACTGCAGTTTTTTCTTACGCAAACGCAACTGTACCTGTATATTCCGGGCATCCGAATGTTTTACTGCATTTATGATGGCTTCTTTAAAAACAGACAATAACTCATACCGGTGTTCCATATCAGAATGGCGGTCCTCGATAAACGGATCAGCATCAATCCGGATATTAACCGCGTGCAGGGATTCCTGTTCCAGGGCAAACTGTTTCATCCGTTCCAGCGTTTTCACCATCTGGTCATTTTGCGGGTTAATACTCCATACCATATCGTACATGGCCTGGGTCATCCGGTTACTGGTTTCACTGATATGATGAATATAGTCGCGTGTACGAAGATGGTCCTGTTCTACCTTGTTTTTGGCGAGTTCACTTGAAATATTGATACTGCTGAGCGAATTGGAGAGGTCTTCCGTTAAACTCGTGGCAATCCTGGTACGGATACTTTCTGTAGCCCGGAGTTTTTGCATACGCAAACGATCGAGCCAGTAAAGAAAAGCAATTACGATAAAAACCATCATCGCCATAAACCAATAAGACCGCCAGAAAGGAGGTTTGACCTGTATATTCAGCCCGGTTACCTGCGCTGATTCCTCACCATCGCCATTGACCGCTTTTACCAGGAAACGATAGTTGCGGTAGGGCAGGTAATTGTAGATAGCCTGGTTCCGTGTGGATCGAACCCAGTCTTCATCCAACCCTTCGAGTTTGTGGTAATAGGTTAATTGTCCGTGCTCGAGGTATTGCAAAGAAGCATAATCTATGGTAATTGAATTATTGGTATGATTCAGTTCCAGCCTGCCTTCTGGCCGTATTGAATCATAATTGAGTCGTTTGTTCATCACCTGCATACCGGTTATGGTTACCTGGGGTGGCTGAATGGCGTGCATCACCTTATCCGGATCAAAGACCAGGAAATTATGACTGGTTGTAAAAGCCAGTAAAGAATCACGTAGGCGAAAGGCTCCGCCGGTAGTAAAATTGTCGAACTGGATCCCATCGCGCCGGTCAAAAACGGTAAATGAATTTTGCCGCAGATTCCAGCGGCAAAGACCATTCTGTAAACCGATCCACACCCGCCCTCGTTTGTCGGTTTGCAGCAGGTAAGCGGAGTTGGAAGGCAGCCCATCATCACTGGTAACAATACGATGGGTGATATTGCGTGTATTCAGCACCGTTATATTGCCGGTTGCCAGCAGCAATAAACTATCGTTGTACCGTATGATATCGGTGGGCGAATTGCTGCCGGCTTTCCAGCCCGATGATTCCCTGGTGACATGGTGCAGGATCTTTCCGGTAGCCGGATCAATATGGTAGGTGCCCCAGCCAAGTGTGCCTACCCATAAACTACCATCCCAATCAATGTATAATTTGTGGATCAGCCCGAGTTCATGTACCAGCTCATATCCTTTGGTGGGATCGCCCCCTGATTTTTTGTAATCCCATTTCACCAGGCGCCCGCCCTGGGTACCAAACCAGATATTACCGGCTTTGTCTTCTGCCATTTGGCGAATGGTACGTTCTTTGAAAACGGGTAATTGTCCCGACCATACGGTTCCTGTTGTTGGGTTATAAACTTTCATGAAACCGGTTTGCTCCCCAAAAAAGATAAGGCCTGTTGGGGAATGTTCCTGGATAAACCAGAGGTTCATTTTATCCTTCCAGGCATGAAAGGCCGGGGGGGTGGCAACTGGGCGGAACAGGCTATCATAAATATAAAAGCCAATTCCCCAGGTGCCTACCCAGATCTGCCCGTTTTTTAATTGTTTTACGTGTTCTACCGGTCCGTCGATTACCTGTGTTTGGTTAGGGCGAAGCAGGTAATAGGCGTTAAAAGCCTGGGCTGCCGGGTTGAACAGGAAAAGTCCGTCGGTAGTTGCCAGCCAGGCATTTTGATCACGGTCTTCAAATAACTGCAGCCCTACGTCAAAACGGAACTGCTCACTGTACGGGGCTGCCTGGTGTACAAACTGAAAACTTTGCCGAAGGGTATCGAATTCGGCAATAAAAGGAAGCCCGTAAAGCCAGATGGTACCGTTTTTTTGTTGACTGGCCCCCCGGTATTCATGGTATTCTTTAGGAATATGAGCGCCAATAAAATGCCTTTTTTTGGTACCTGTTTTTCCGTCATACCAATAACAATAAGGAACGGGATGTCGGTGAGGCCAATGAAAGATCAGCATGCTTGTACTGCCATTGACCGGAAGAATGCCCTGGATATTGGGAGTATGGGCGAACTGGTTTATTACCGGATCTGCCGACGGGTTATGGCCGGCATAAGAAATCTGCTTTTGTGAGGGGGAATATTTGATAAGTCCTGAGTCGCATCCAAACCAGTAGGCTTTGCGGTTGCTATCGGGTTGAAAATACAAGACCACCCATTTTTCTGGGAGTCCGAATTCCCGGGCTATGGGTACAAAACGACGCTCTTTTTCCTTGTATAAAAATACGCCTCTGCCGATCATCAGCAGGTAGAGGTTCCCTTCCCAGTCTTGTTTGAAAATGGACGTATGATATAAACTGTGCGGCATGGGTGGCATATCTACCTGCACTTCCTGGTAGGTGAAACGGGCTCCGTCAAAAATGCCGACCCGGTTATCTTCATTCACGATCCATATCCGTCCTTTTTTATCGCAGAATAGGGTAGCCAGGTTATTGGAGGGAATGCTGTTGGCGGTGTTTCGGTTGTGCTTAAATGTGATAAAATCCCGGCCGTCAAATCGTTGCAGTCCGTTGGTGGTTGCCAGCCACATATATCCTTCTGTATCCTGACCTACTGCGTTCACATGGTTGGATACCAGCCCGTTGGCAGTTGTGTATTGGGTAAACGAGTATTGTCTTGCCTGTTGTGCCGGCAGTGGAACTGTCTGCACCAATACGAGGAACAGAAAAAGTAGAAAACGGGTTGTCATGCTAGATTCGGGTGGTCAAATATACTTAGCTGTGTGAATTATTTAGGAGCCCTGCAGGTTGGTTGCCGGAATAGGGGATGGACTGCTGAAAACCGGGTATCAATTGTTGGCTAGGTAAGCTGGTTACAATTGATGGCGGGATTTTGCAGTTTCATGCAGGTTCGGATTTTTTTTGCTTGCAGGCTTGCTTAGCATTGCGGTTTATCAATCGTATCAATATGAAGCTCCAATCTCGCAGGAGGATCCTGTTTGCAAATGTTCCGGCAGACGGGCATTTTAACCCGCTTACTTCGCTGGCGGCACATTTACTGGAACAAGGGTATGAAATAGCCTGGTATAGTTCCGATTTATACGCGGGCACAATCAGGCGGATGGGGATCCGGCATTTCCCGTTTAAACAGGCGCTGGATATCAATGCCGCTACCATTGATCAGTTTTTGCCCAGGCGAAAGCGAATTAAGGGGAAGCTGTCCTTACTCAATTTTGATTTGCAGGAGTTTTTTATAAAAAGAGGACCGGAATATTATGCAGATATTGTTGCCCTGTACGAGGAATTTCCTTTTGATTTGCTGATTGCGGATTGTGCTTTTATGGGTATTCCCTATGTTAAAGATAAAATGGGTATTCCGGTTTTATCAATAGGCATTATGCCCTTGATGGAGACTTCGCGGAACCTGGCGCCGCCAGGTTTGGGATTAGCGCCGGCGGGCAGTTGGGCGGGTAAACTATGGCACCGGCTTTTACGAAAATTGGTATTGGGCCTGGTATTTAGACCTTCTTTCCGCCTCCTGCATGGCTTGCTGGAAGAGCAGGGTATTTGGCATGGCAACCAGAATTTATTTGATCTGGCGATCAGCAAATCGGATCTCTACCTACAGAGCGGAACTCCTTCTTTTGAGTTTGAGCGTCCTGATTTGAGTGAGCGGATCCGTTTCATTGGGCCGGTTCTGCCGGTGAAGTTGCCGGCTCGGCAAACCGCCTGGTACGACCCCCGGGTTGAATCCTATGAACGGGTGATTTTAATTACACAGGGAACCTTCGAAAAAGATACCACCAAATTGTTGGAGCCTGCGTTGGATGCATTGATCAACAGTAATTACCTGGTTTTGGTGACCACTGGTGGGTATGGAACCGAACAGCTTCGTCGCCAGTACCAGGCACCGAATTGTATTATTGAGGATTTTATTCCATTTGATGAAGTAATGCCCTATGCGGATGTATATGTTTCCAATGGTGGGTATGGGGGCGTATTATTGGCTATTCAAAATGAGGTGCCCTTGGTAGTGGCGGGGGTACATGAAGGAAAATCGGAGATTAATGTTCGGGTAGGATATTTTGGGTTGGGTATAGATCTCAAAACGGAACGGCCTGCTGCGCCGTTGATCCGGACGGCGGTGGAAAAGGTGTTGAAGGAGGAGGGGTATAGGTATCGGGTAAAACAATTGTGCCGGGAATTCCTGCAATATGATCCGGAGCGTTTAACGGCGCTGTATGTGCGGGAGCTGTTGCTGCGTAAAACCAGGAAGCGGAGCGAGGTGTCAGATACCTGTCTAACAGGTATCTGACACCTCGCTAACAGCGTTCTAACAGCTGTCTGACACCTTAGCCCGTTCGGAGGGTGTAGGAACCTGTTTAAAAGGATACTGGTCATTACTGTACTGAGGATTCTTTAATACCTCTTCGACCGTCAATTTCCCATCTATATACCTCGACATAGATTTGAATAAGGAAGGCCGCTCTTTTTTAAAAATTAATAAGGCGGCATTGGCACCAGCTTTCACCGCAATCGGAACACCCCCTCCCAACTCCGCCCAATGACCACCTAAAATCAGGTTTTTTACCGGGGTCTGGTAATGTGCAATTTTTGCCTGCATATTTGCTCTGCCCGGACGAGCACCCATCATGGTACCGTTTTTATTCCCGGTATAACGATAATGTGTAACCGGAGTAGCTACCTCGTAAAAAAGAATATGCGATTTTAGTCCGGGTGCAATTTTTGCCTCCACCCGCGCTATCAGTTTCTCTGCTATCTGGTGTTTTAAGGCTTTATAGGCTTCTCCACGAATATAATTACCCTCGGCATCGCGGGAGGTTTGCCAGTCATTCATGAATTTCATCTCGGCAGGCATATAAATCGTAAGGGTGCCCTGGTGCTCCGGACTGAGCGATTTGTCTCGTACCGTTGCTGCAAGTACACTCACTTCAACCGTATCCGGATCGCCATTGGAAAAAGCCTCAAAAGGCAGGTTCTCATCTACCAGATGAATCATCTCCTCGTTAAAACCCAGTTCCTCAGCCGGACAATCCAGCGCAATCGAAAGGGTAACGGAGGACGTGTACAATTCAGCCTGACGGAGCTTTTCTTTTAATTTTGCGGGGATGGCATCTGCCGGCAACATCTTTTCATACACCGTTTCAATATCATTGGCTGCTATCACATACCTGCTGTAGAAGGTATAGGGCTTGTTCCGATGCAGAAAATGAACCCCTTTTGCCGCCTGGTTTTCTACCAGTATTTGCTTCACGTTGCTTTGAAACACTACGGCTCCCCCGCGCGATTCAATATTGTGCTGGAGCCACTTGGGGATCATCTGGCTGCCACCTTTCGGCGGACTTTGAAAATCGCCGTAATAGGCCCATCCGATCGGTACAAAACAACCGATCAGCTCATGTTCCGACGCAAAAATCCGATGCAGTCCGGGGTCTTTAAAAAATTTATTCAACCCTTTTTTTAATCCTTTTTCACCGCTGTAAAGGACGTAAGGGATAAAAGGCAGTACAAAACGGAAGGTTTTGTAACCAGAGCTAATCCGTTCCCAGGGAGTCATGTTTTCTTTCGCCCGGAAAACGGTATTGAATTCTTTAAAAGAGCGACCTATTTTTTTTGCAGTGGCAAAAAAACGAAGGATACCCTTTTTTTCATGGGGATATTCCCGGATAAGCTGATCTCTGAACTCATCCGGATTATCCGTCAGCAGGTAATTAAAATTATTTCCCTGATAGCGTCGAATCCGGCGCTGGGGAACAGCAATCGGGTAATCTTTTCCCACCAATTCGAAAATCCGGCAGATAAGTCCGCCTTCATTATATTGATTAAGCCAATGTATGGCCGTATCAAAAAGAAAATTTTTTCTTCTGAAACCGGCAAGATACCCACCTGCATGCGGTTCTTTTTCCAATACACAAACACGGTAACCGGCTTTCGTTAATAAGGCTGCTGCCGTTAGGCCACCTACCCCTGATCCGATTACAATAACATCATAGGAATCGTTTAAACCTGATTTAAGCATGCGAGAAAATTACTAAACACTTAGCATTAGTTGTACATTTGATTAGGATATTAAACATAATTATTTTGAACGGTATGACAGAAGCTGAAATCATAGAAAAAATCAATCTTTTTCTGGCGGAGGAATTTGAAGTGGAACCTGAAAAAATCACCCCGGATGCCAGATTGAAGGAAACCCTTGAACTGGATAGCCTGGACTATATTGACCTGGCTGTGGTGATTGAGCATAACCTGCACTTCAAGGTAAAACCGGAGGATTTCACCCGGATGATTACCGTGCAGGATTTTTACCAATATGCTTTTGCCAAATGTGGTGTTTAGCTTATGGCTGTGGTTCTTTCTTCCTATCGTCTGCCTTGATAGACCAGGTGCCGTCGCCGGCTATCAGAAAATAAATCAATAAAATAAGTACTGTAATTGAAACCAGGAGTTCGGGAAAAGGTTTCCATAAATCCCGCGTGGTATTTATAAATATAATTGCGCCGAGCAGGATGGGGATTTGAATAAGGGCGGCAATTCTTGTATAAGCTCCGAGAATCAGTAAAATTCCACCCAGCAGCTGGGCTACAAAAACATAATGTCCCAGCAAAACCAGCGCAAATTCGGGCATAGGTAGTTTTGCATCCACCTGCGCCATGAGCTGGCTCATATTGTTGACAAACTGGATGCCTTTGATACCCAGGAATAGGCCCAGCGCAATCCGTACAATGTCCATCCATTGGGGATGATGCCTGTCACCCCACAATTCAATACGATGAAGAATGTTCATGACATATCATTGAAGTGATTAAATTAAGAGCTATTTTAAAGGTACGAAAAACAAGTTGGTGGCACTTCATCCGCCAAATTGCCCAATTAATTCAACTATTCCTTGACTGCCGCATCCTGCCCGGTTTATCTTGTTCCTTAATCAATAACCAATAAACAATTACCAAAAAATGAAAAAAATCTTCTTGACAGCAGCTGGGATGGCGGCAATTATTGCAATCGCCACGGTTGCCTGTCAGTCGCCCGCGGTTGAGCCTGCTGTGGCGGAAGCTACTGCAGCGCCGGAGGATCCGGTTAAGCGGGGCGAATACCTGGTCAATACCATTGGGTGCGATGATTGTCATACACCCAAGAAAATGGGGCCGCAGGGTCCTGAACTGGATCTCGAGAACCGGTTTGGGGGACATTTATCTACCCATCCCATCGGCCCGATCGACACTTCGGTGTTGTCGAAGGGGTGGGCATTGTTTGGGCCGGAGTTAACGGTAGCCGTTGGCCCTTGGGGAATTACGTATGCGGCCAATATCAGTGGTGATTCTACGGGCTTGGGCAACTGGACCGAAGAGCAGTTTTTCCGGGCGATGCGGGAAGGTAAATACAAGGGCCTGGCAACCAGCCGTCCGTTATTACCACCAATGCCCTGGAGGAATTTTGCCAAGTTGAAAGACGAGGATCTGCGGGCGATGTTCCTCTATTTGAAATCCACAAAACCGGTGAATAACGTAGTGCCTGCTGCAAGGCAATTATAGTTTAGGTGTCAGACAGGTGTTAGATCCGTGTTAGAACGTCCGTAGACAGGTGTTCTAACATGTATCTGACACCTTACATCTTACAATCGTTTCTTCAAATATCCCAATGCCATCGCATAAGCCTGGCGGGTTTTTTCGGCATCATACCGGGGATTGCTTGGATTGGCAAAACCATGCACCGCATCAAAAATCTTATAATCAAGTTTTTTACCGGCGGCTTTCATGTCAACAGCAAACTGTTCAATAATTTCCTTTGAAATATATTGCTCATTCGCAAAAAGCCCTAACACATCAGATTGTAGCTTTTTTAATTGCTCAACGTCTTTCACCGGCATGCCATAAAAAATTACAGAACCAATATTCTGCTTTCCGCCAATTATCGCAGAACGTAAAGACCAGCTACCTCCAAAACACCAACCCAGGTTCGCTACCTTTGCCTGCGGCCCCGCATACGAATAAGCACCTTTTACAATGGTTTCCAATCGCTCAGGATTTGTGCCCTGCATGTATTGTCCGGCTATTTTAGGATCAGTCGTCACCTTTCCATCATACATATCAATGGCCAAGACATTCACGGATTCTTCTAAATCCTGGTAATAACGATCGGCTTCCTGCCTGATATGATCATTTAATCCCCACCATTCCTGAAATACAAATAACCATTTTGAACCCGGTTTTTTGGCTTTAATCAAATAAGCCCCGGCGGTTGTTCCATCGGCAGTGGGATAAGTGATGGCAGTACCCAGGTTATTCGCCGAAATTGGTAAGGGGCTCGGATGCAGGGACTGAAACCCGGGATCTCCTGCAAAGGCGGTCATATCATCCTGTAAAGGATGGCAAACCACGACATTATTATAGATACTATCCTTGCTGGCTTGTTTCCACCAGCCAATACCAGCCAATAACATACTAATAGGAATAACTAATAACCGGAACATAGCGCTTGTTTTATGATAGGTGTCAGACAGGTATTCTAACACCTATCTGACACCTTTTCAGTAATTTCCGAATAAATTTTTAGATATCATGCGTTTACAGGCTCTCTTTGTAGGAATCGTTGCTTTTTGTTCAACAAAACTGACCGCCCAACTGGTACCCGAAAAAGACTGGCTCCTTGCTCCCCAGGAATTTGAAGCAAAAGTGCAGGTTGCACAAAATAAAACAGCTGTCGTGCTGTCCAACGGACTCGTACGAAGAAGCTTCCAGCTCCAACCCAACCTGGTTTGTTATGACTATACCAACCTTAGCACCAACCAGCAACTGATCCGCACCATACGCGAAGAAGCCCGCATCAGTATAAACGGCATCTCCTATAAAATAGGCGGATTAACACCCCCGGCCGAAAAAGCCTATTTCCTGCCCAACTGGCTCAACACCCTCCAGCCAACCGACAGCTCTTTCCGCTTCAACAGGTATACCCTGGCAGACATCCAGCCAACCCTTCCCTGGAAACGGAAATTCTGGGCAGCCGGCGACCTGCCTGCCAACGGAAAAAAAATAAGCTTCCAGTATACCTCGCCGTTAGCCGAGCTGAATGGCATCGAAGTATCGATCAGTTACGAAATATACAACGGTATCCCCCTCATTAGCAAATCCATGCAGGTTACAAACCATTCAAAAAATACCATCCGCATAGACACCCTGGTAAATGAAGTGCTTGGTATGGTAGAAGAAGAAAGCGCTGTAGTAGGATCGCCCGCACAAATGAAAAAGCCTTCTGGCCTTTACCTGGAATCCAATTACGCCTTCAATAACTCCATGCGCTACGAACTGAGTGACCAAACCCTGCATTGGAAAACAGACCCCGCCTATACATCCCAGGTGAACTATAATTACGAAACTCCCTGCCTGCTGGAAGTGTATCCCGACCACGGACCCGGAACTGAACTGGCCCGCGACCAATCTCTGCAATCTATTACTACCTACGAACTGGCCATGGATAACAGCGATCGGGAACGTCGCGGATTGGCCGTACGGAAAATGTACCGGACCATTGCACCCTGGACCTGTTCCAACCCCATTTTCATGCACCTCGTCAGCAAAAACGATGCAGAAGTTAAATCCGCCATTGAACAATGTGCAGCTACCGGTTATGAAGCCCTTATCCTAAGTTTTGGCAGTCACTGTAACATGGAAGATACCAGTGCAGCCAATATCAAAAGATGGAAAGACCTGGCCGATTTTGCCCACAGCAAAAATATTTTTATCGGCAGCTACTCCTTATTCAGCTCCCGCCGCATCAACGACGAAGAAGACGTGATCAATCCAAAAACAGGTAAACCGGGTGGTACCATGTTCGGCAATGCCCCCTGCCTGGCTAGTAACTGGGGACTGAATTATATCCGCACACTAAAAACTTTTATGCGTAAAACGGGCTTCGATATTTTCGAAAATGATGGCCCTTATCCGGGCGATCGGTGCGCCTCTACCAAACACCCCGGGCACAAAGACCTGGAGGATTCTCAATGGAAACAAATGGAATTGCAGAAAGAATTATACCGCTGGTGTAACAAAAATGGCATTTATGTGAATGCCCCCGACTGGTATTTCCTGGATGGCACCCATAAAATTGCGATCGGTTACCGGGAAGTCAATTTTTCCCTCAGCCGCGACCAGCAGAAAATTCTTAACCGACAAAATATTTACGACGGAACCTGGGAAAAAACAGGCTCCATGGGATGGGGATTTGTGCCACTTACCAAATACCAGGGAGGTGGCCCGGAAGCAATTCTTGAGCCGCTCTCCGAACACCTCAACGATTACGAACAACTGATGATGCAGTATTATGGTGCCGGGGTGCAGGCCTGCTACCGCGGGCCACGTCTCTACGATACGGAAACTACCCGACAAACAGTTGTAAAGGTGATCAACTGGTATAAAAAATACCGCGCTATACTTAATGCCGATATCGTTCATTTACGCAGAGCAGACGGCCGCGATTGGGATGGTATTTTACATGCCGATCCCAGCCTCCCTATCAAAGGCCTCGCAATGTTGTACAACCCAACCTCCAGTGCCATTAAAAGAACCCTCCGTTTACCGCTTTATTATACCGGCTTGCGGACCTCGGCAAAAATTTCGGAACAGGATAAACTGCCCCAAACGGTATCGCTTAACCGCGATTTTACCGCTACCATATCCGTTACGATCCCTGCCAATGGATATACCTGGCTAACAGTAACAGCACCCTGAACACCGGCCGCCCGCTAACTATAAAATGATACCATGAAAATTGTTGTTTTGGACGGATATACCTTAAACCCCGGTGATCTGAGCTGGGCAGAACTGGAAGCACTGGGTGAACTTACCGTATACGATCGTACCGGTCCGGATGAAATTTTATCCAGGGCAAAAGATGTCCGGATCCTGCTCACTAATAAAACACCGCTGCCGGCAGCTATACTGGAACAATTGCCCGACCTAAAACTCATTAGTGTACTGGCAACAGGATATAATATAATTGATATAACTGCCGCCGATCGATTAGGTATTACCGTTAGTAATGTACCCGGCTATAGTACGGCCTCTGTTGTTCAGCTTAGTTTTGCGTTGTTATTGGAGCTCACGCACCGGGTACAACAACACCATGATTCGGTACAGGCCGGTCGCTGGGCGGCTTCGCCCGATTTTTCGTACTGGAATCAACCACTGGTAGAACTTGCCGGAAAAACAATCGGCATTATTGGCTTTGGCGACATTGGTAAAAAAATGGCCGACCTGGCAGCCGCGCTGGATATGCATGTACTGGTACATAGCAGAACTGAAACAGACCAGGCACACCGCCCAAACTTTCGCTGGGCAAGCCTGGACGAGGTTTTCAGTAACGCGGATGTCATCAGTTTGCATTGCCCCCTTACGCCACAAACAACAGAGCTGGTTAATGCTGGCCGCCTGCAGCAAATGAAAAAGACCGCTTACCTCATCAATACCGCAAGAGGCCCCCTGATAAACGAGGCCGACCTGGCCCGGGCACTGAACGAAGGCTGGATAGCCGGAGCCGGACTAGACGTATTAAGCAAGGAACCACCAGCATCGGATAATCCATTATTTACCGCAAAAAATTGTTTGATTACTCCCCATATTGCCTGGGCCAGCGTAGCTGCGAGGCAGCGTCTGCTCCATAAAACCGTCGCCAACCTGCAAGCGTTCCTGTCGGGTAATCCCATCAACCGCATCCGGCCTTAACAGTTCCGGTTGGCGTTCTTTATTTCGTATATCTTTTCGAGCGCTTAACAATTGCGCAACATAAAATTTCATTTATCTGTTGACAAGAACCTGTATTTAGTAATCTAGTTCCGGTTGTATATCCTGTTTTTTTACCACTCACCATTTCTGCAACACTACGCTGCAACAATCCTGCGTTCTGATTTGTCTGACCCATCACGGTAAGATGATGACACGTTAACACTAAATCAGCATTATGAGGAAATTTATCTTGTACTTAACGGTATTGATGGCGTTAAGTACAGCAGCTGCAGCACAAAAAGCTGTCACAGGGAAAGTAGTAGATGAAAAGGATGGCAGCCCGATTATCGGTGCTTCTATCCGCGTTAAAAACGGGGCCATTCTGGGCACCACCAACGAAGCAGGAGGGTTCAATGTAAACGTTCCGGCCAATGCCAGAACCCTGGTATTTACCTTCGTTGGTTACACTGAACTGGAAGCCGGCATTACCAGCGGAGAAATGCTGGTTAGTATGAAACAATCCACCCAGTCGTTGAACGAAGTGGTAGTAACCGGTTACCAGACCAGAAGCCGACGGGCAAATACAGGGTCTGTTTCCGTCGTATCGATTGACGATATCAGAACACAACCCAATGCCTCCTTTGACCAGATGTTACAGGGGCAGGCGCCGGGTATCAACGTAAAAACCGGATCGGGTCAGCCCGGTAGAAATGCCGATGTGGTGATCCGGGGTAAGGGATCGATCAATGGATCCAATGCACCGCTTTATATTATGGACGGAGTGGAAATCCGTGCAGGTGATTTCAGCACTCTTAACCAGAACGACTTTGAGTCGGTTACCATTTTGAAAGATGCTGCTTCTACCGCCATATATGGTTCCCGCGGCGCTAACGGGGTTATCGTTATTACCACCAAAAAAGGTAGGGCAGGAAAGCTGCGCCTGAGTTACGACGGTCAAATTGGTACTGCCCGTTTGCCGGAAAACCAGCTCAAACTCATGAACACCCAGGAAAAACTGGATTTCGAAATGAATATTGCCGGTAACCCCTGGGGATGGGCCCCGGAAGACGTGGAGGAACTCCGGAAAATAAACACCAACTGGAATGATTATGTATTCCGTAATGCGGGTATGCAGTCACACCAGATTTCCGCTTCCGGTGGTACCGATAAAACAACCTTTTTTACCTCCCTGGGTATGTATGACGAAGAGGGTATTACAGTAGGAACCGGCATTAAAAAATACAATGGCCGTATTAATGTTTCACATACCGATAATAACATCAAAATCGGCGCTAACCTGGCGGGTGGCTGGTCGAATTATACCGGTACGTTCGAAGGAGATCAGAGTATCGGCTCCGCACTGAACACCGTTATCTGGGCATTGCCTTATGAAAAAGCGTATAACGACGACGGCAGTTATGGCGAATCTGTACAATTTCCCTTCTGGATTAATCCGGTAGAGGATCTATTGGAAAACCCCAACCGCAGCTGGCAACTGAAAGGTACCGGTAATGTGTTCCTCGAGTATAAATTACCCTGGATCAAAAACCTGACCTATCGCATCAATGCCGGTGGTGATTACTCGCAACTGGAAGGCTTCAGCATCGTTAAAAACGGTACACAATCGGCTCGTCAGAATGAGGCATTTGGCCAGGATTTTCGCCGTAATGGGGAAATTGCCCGTAGCCTGGAACGCCGGTTCCGGTACACCGTTACCAATAGCCTGAATTACCGGACCACCCTCGACCAATCGGGTGATCATAATTTATCGGCCACTGTTTTTACTGAATTTGTAAAGAACACTTCAAGAGATTTTGATTATACAGCTTACGGGCTTTTACTGCCATTCGATAATGAAGCCGGCTTGGTTCCCGGAACAGCCGATAACGGTTTTATACCGGTTGTTGGTGGCGGTTTTCCTGAAAACAATGCCCTGATGTCTTATTTTGGCCAGGTAGATTATTCCTTCAAAAACCGGTATTTCCTGAGTTTAACCGGCCGTACCGACGGATCCTCCAAACTGAGCCCGGAAAATCGCTGGACACAATATGGTTCGGTGGGTGCCAGCTGGATACTGAGCGATGAGAACTTTTATAAGCTCGATTTCATGAACTACCTCAAGCTTAAAGCTAGTTATGGCTCCGTAGGTAACCAGAATGGTATCGGCGATTTCCCGTATCTGCAACAATATGGAAGAGGCAGCTATGGCGGACGTGGTTCCCTGAGTGTAAACCGTTTGGGAAATAACCTGCTTACCTGGGAAATCCGCAGCACCCTGAACGTCGGAGCAGATATGGAATTTTTCCAATCGCGCTTGAGAGCGTCCGTTGAATGGTACAGCAGCTTAACCAAAGGACTCTATTTTTCTCCTTTTGTGCCCAGTACCAGCGGAGGTAATGGTACCCTGCTGAGTAATAACGGAAGCATGCGCAACCGCGGTATTGAAGCTACCCTGGGCGTTAAAATCATCAATACACGTGATTTCAAGTGGTCGGTTGATATGAACTACGCATATAATAAAAATGTGATCGTATCTCTGCCCGACGGACAGGATTTTCAATTGTATAAAAGTTTTCAGGCATTACAGGTGGGTAAACCCTTTAACAGTTTTTACCTAGTACGATTTGCCGGTGTGAACCCTGAAAACGGCAACTCTCAATACTATAAAGCCGATGGCAAAACCATTACCGAACAATACGATGCCAACGACCTGGTGGTATTGGGTACCAGTGATGCCCCCCATAACGCCGGTATTACCACCACTATCAATTATAAAGGAATTGAGCTATCTGCCTTCGGCGTGTATTCTGCCGGAAACTATATTTACAATAATGCCCGTTTTAACGTAGAGTACAATGGCTATACCACGTCCGGGTTTTCGAAAAATGCCCTGAATGCCTGGACCACACCCGGACAAGTAACAAATTTCCCCAGGCTGAGTGAAACAACCGAAGGAAGCACCACCCGCTTCCTGGAAAAGGGTGATTTCTTCCGCCTTAGAAACGTTCAACTGGCCTACACTCTTCCTGCAGAAGTAGTAAGCCGGCTTAAAATTCAGGGTTTCCGGATTTTTGTACAGGGACAGAATCTCTATACCAGCTTTAAATTCCAGGGATGGGATCCGGAAGTATCTACCGTTACCAATGCCGACGTAAACTCCAACGCAGCAGTAAGCGGTGCACAGTACCCGAGCTTAAAGCGCGTAACCGTTGGTGTTAACCTTACCCTTTAATCACACAAAACAGAAAAAATGAAACGTACTATAGTATATACCGCAATCCTGGCGGGCTCGCTCTTTGCCGTGGCAGGTTGCAATAAGCAACTGGAAACGACTCCACAGACAGAATTAACGGAATTGAAGACCTTTGAAGACGTGCAATCTGCTTTGCTGGGTAGTTATGAGGGATTTAAAAGTAATCGCTATTACAATAACCCGGCAGCCAGCGGATCTGCAAGTGCTTTCAGCGCCCTTCCTGACCTGATGGGTGATGATATGATTGAAGCGCTCGAAAGCCTGGGGAACTGGAGGGTAATGTCAGAACTGGCCTATAATGCAGATAATGGCATTGTTCAACTGGCTTTTCGCCAGCCCTATGAAATCATTTCCAGGGTGAACAATTTATTACAGGCATTACCGAAATATGAAACTGGCGATACAGAAACAGACGCAAAAACCATACGTGGACAGGCATTGGCTATCCGCGCACATGCTCATTTTGACCTGCTCCGTTATTTTGCCACTTCTTATGATCGGAATTCCTCCGAATTGGCCATTCCTTATGTTACCAGTTTTGACCCCCTGAACCCGCTTACCATTCAGCCGGCCAGAAATACCGTAAAAGAAGTATACGATCAGATCTTCAATGACCTGGAAGATGCGCTGGTGGCATTTGATGCAGGAGGTAATCCCTCCGGAAATTCCTCGCGTTATTATATAGATCAAACCGTGGTATACGCCATGCGTGCCCGGATCAATCTCTATGCAAAGAACTGGCAGGCGGCAATCGATGACGCTACGGAAGCATTGAATAATCGTCCACTTACCAATGCCAGCGGTTATGTGGCTGCTTTTTCAAGGAACAATGAAGCCACGCCATCGAGCGAAGTATATTGGGCAATTCCTTCGGATAATGCACTTACACCAGGAGGGGCCATTTCTGGCGGAAACCCGAGTTACCGGGTAGCTACTCCTTTATCGAATGTCATTAAAGATCTGGGAGGTGCTTATGATGATGCGGGCATTATCCTGTTTAACCAAACCGGTATTGGTGGTTTCCAGCGGACAATCGTAGATAAATATGCAGGCGTAAACAGCTTTAAGGTATTCAGGGCAGGAGAGATGATGCTGATTCGTGCAGAAGCCAAGCATCATTTAGACGATGCAACAGCGCTGGATGACCTGAATGAACTTCGGGCTGCCCGTGGGGTAGAAGAAGGTACAGAAACAGGCGATGATCTGCTCGACGCCATTTTACTGCTTCGCCGGGTAGAACTCCTCGGGGAAGGCCATCGTTGGTTTGATCTGAAGCGTACCACAAGGATCATTAACCGAAGCGAATGCGGTGTGGCAGACGGCTCTTCTTCAAATAATTGCTCTGCCGGTGCAGATTCCCGTTCCTGGGCATTCCCTATTCCCTTTAACGATATCCGCGTAAACCCGAACCTTAGTCAAAATCCTGGTTATTGATAACCTGGCCGGTCTTTTTTTGCGCAAATTGAAGACCGCGCAAACGGTTGGCGTGGTTTAAAAAACTACTTATTCCTTATTTTGGGGCTTATATGAATAAGCCCCTTTTTTATTTCCTGGTCGGATCGTTTTGCTTACAAGCAACAAGTTTGCCGATTGTTTCAATGGCACAAAAGAATCCGAACCCGGTATCTGGCCAGCCATTAATTAACCCGCTTGACTTCGTTAACCCGTTTATCGGAACCACCAATGCAGAGCAACCCACCAAATGGGGTGCGGAAGGAGGTACTTACCCGGGTGCAGTTGCACCCTGGGGATTTGTTCAACTAAGCCCGGAAACCAAAACCGGCCATCTTAAAGGATACGATTACCGCGATTCAACCATCTATTTTTTCAGTTGCGCTAACCATAGCAGCGGTTATCCTAACGGGTCTGCCGGTACTATGAAAGTGCTGCCACTTGCCCATCCGAGGTTTCGTAAAAAACCTTCGGCAGGAAGGCCGTTCCGCCATGAACAGGAGAAAGCTTCGCCCGGTTATTACCAGGTTCAGTTCAGTGATGACCAGGGCTCGGCCGAAATGACCACGGCGGTGCACACAGGCCTTTTCCGCTTCCGGTTTCCAACGGGCGTGTTACCAAGGGTATACCTGGGTGAAATGGGCAAACTTACGCCCCGCTCTAAACGGCTTCTTTACAGCGAACGCCTCAACCTTTTGCTTTCCTTTCCAACAGATATGATGGGCATGGAAAATGTAGAAGACGGCACCATTCTCACGTTTGCACAAAAAACAGGTGATAATTCACTGCTAATGAAAATTTCGCTCTCCACCGTAGACGAAGCCGGGAGTATGCGAAATATGCAAACCGAATGCCCTGATTGGGAATTTGATCAATTCAAAAAAATCAACCAGCAACGATGGGCTGATCTGCTTAATACCATCAGCATCGAAGATGAATCTGCCGATAATAAAATAAAATTTTACACCGCACTTTACCATTCCTACCTGGTGCCCTGGATTATTTCGGATGTGGATGGCCGGTATAAAGGAGCCCGCGGAAAAATTTATCAGACGAAAGGAAAAAACCAGTACGGAAAATTCTCACCCTGGGATACCTATCGCAGTTTGCACCCTCTTTTAACGTTACTGCAACCGGCCGTTCAGGAAGATATGATCCGGTCTATGCTGGACGTTTTTGTCCAAACCGGAAAGCTCCCAAAAGGCCCTATGACCGGCTATCATTCCCTTCCGGTAATTTTAGATTCCTGGCGTAAAGGAATCAAAGGATTTGATATACAGCAAGCCTGGACAGCCATGAAAGCATCGCTCGACTCCAGTTTAGCAGAGCCTGATTTTGCGGAATATACCCGGCTTGGATATGTATCGGCAGCTTTTTCCGAATCCGTTACCAAAACGGTTGAATTTGCGTATAACGACTGGATCATGGCAGAAATGGCCAAAGAACTAGGCGATACAGCAGCTTATGCCCTGTATGCGCCCCGGGCCTTGAATTACCGGCATCTTTTTCATTTTCCTTCCGGATTTATAGTGCCCCGGAAAGGAACCGGCTTTATTGAAGAACCTGAAAGCAATGGATATAAAGAAGGCGATAAATGGATCTATAGTTATGTCGTTCCGCACGATGCAAGAGGACTGGTTAACTTAATGGGAGGAGATGCTGAATTTTCGGCCAAACTCGATTCTGCGCTCTCAACCGGCCTTTTATTATTCGACAATGAACCTGCATTTCATGTTCCTTACCTCTTCAATTTTACGGACGAACCGGCCGTATCACAGGCATGGTTGCGCGAAATCATGCAACAGAAATTTCTCGCCCGTCCGGGTGGTATCCCCGGCAACGATGACCTCGGATCCATGTCGAGTTGGTTTGTTTTTAGTGCCATGGGATTTTACCCGGTTGCCGTTGGTGCCCCGGTGTATGAGATCGGATCACCCCTGTTTCAAAAAATGCATATCCGGTTACCAGGCGATAGATCCCTGGCGATCCTGGCACCGGAGAATTCATCGCGCGCAGTTTACCTGCAGTCTGTAGAACTGGACGGACAGCCTCTTAACCGGTTGTTCCTACAGCAGGCGGAATTGGCCAAGGCTGGCACCCTCCGCTTTAAAATGGGCGAAAAGCCGGCCAATGCTGCTTTTCAGGCAACTGTTTTTACCGGCAGGTCGGCAACGGAGCTGCCTGTGAAAGCCAAACTGGAAGCGGTTTATACGGCGGCTAAAAATGTTTATTCCAATGATAGCATCTGGATACAATTTACACTTTCTAATAAGGGAGCAGCGGGCATTTACCCTGTTCAACTATGGGTAAATGATCAACTCTATGGTACTAAAAACTGTTGGGTGCCGGCAGACAGTACCCTGCAGGATTCGGTGGCCCTGCAACTTTACCAACCAGGCAACCACCTGGTACGGCTTAATGAAGGCAGTGCACAACTGGTTCAGGCGGCGCTTCCACCCCGCGAACCAGCCAATAGCTATGTTATTGAAAAACTGGATGCAAAACCATTAGCTCCCCTTGGAAAAGAACACCAGCTTTTATTTACCATTAAAAACCAAACGGGCCGCCTGGATACGGTATTGGTGGCCATCAAAAACAACGGCTTGCTGGTTAAAGAAGAAACCGTGGTATTGCAACCCGGGGAACGTAAGCTGGTAAGCAGCAGTTTTATTCCAAAAAACCTGGGTATCCAACTGATTGAAATAGGCCAACAATCGGCCCGGGTGAAAACAGTGGAACGAACGATTGATAAAATGGTATTGGATGTGGCGATGGGTAAAATCAGGCCGGGCGAACAAGTGCCAGATTTATCCGGGCTTGGAAATAAGGGTAGTTATCGAAAGGAAACCAGGGTTATGGGCGATAACAGTACGCAAACCATCGAATACGTACAATTCGAAAATTCAGCCAGCCTCGATGAACTGGAAGAGGAAATCACCGTCATGGCCTGGGTTTTACCAGGTAAGCAGCGGGGCATGGCAGATATAATTTCCAAAGGCGACTTTATTGTGATTCAGCAAACCGGCCGAACCCTCAGTTTTTTTGCAGGCGGTTGGGGCCAGGGAAGCTGTGATGTAGCTCTGCCGGCCAACTGGGAAAACAAATGGCATCATATTGCCGCCGTTTGCAAAGGCCGGCTCTATACCCTTTATATAGATGGTGTTAAAGCCGGCTCTTTCGAAATTGATCGGGCGGTAAATTTATCGTCTCGCTTACGCTGGGTATTGGGCGGCAATGAAGAATTTCCGGATCAGCGCTATTTTAACGGCCGTATTAATGGATTCAAAGTTTTTGCGGCGGCATTAACGGCGGATGAAATTGAAGGAGAAATGTTGCCGATGGAATAATTGCTCCTGCGTTTAATGATGCCAGCCCCTGCCTACCTGATCAAAAACCCGGCTTACAGCGGGTTCGGGTAAATTGCCTATTTGTTGCTTGTTGCAGGGATCGTACACCAATAGTTGCCGGATGGCCCTTTCTGTGTAATGGGTGGAAAGCCGTACAAAAAATCCGGCTTCACCAAATAATTCCACATACGCAACCAGCAGCTTACAAAGCGGGTCTCCCAGTAGAACAATCCAGTGAAAGGGCCTGGTTGCCAGAAATTCTGTACTTAATCCCAATAGATGCGGACATAACAAAGGTGTTGGCTCGGAAATAGGGGCCCGGTTTTTCCAATAATAAAAATTAAAGCAGGTTTTACTGATTGCCCGATTTACCTGCTCTCTATCTTTTACCGGCAGGGGGGTACCCGGGCATGGTTGAAACGGATCAGTTCTGGCTGATCGGGCTGGTTGTACCTGGTATTGTAGTATCCAGGGCTTGCAAAAATCATACAACGCTTTGTCAATTTCACGGCCTGCTGCTTCATTGCAGGTACGGCAAAGTAAGCGCCTGCTTTTTATGGAGCTTCCCAGGGCACTGGGAATAATATGTTCCCAGGACTGATTGTTTTTATGGAGGGTATTGTTGCAGGAATAGCAGCGCGCCATTCCTGCAAAGTATAGTATTTAAACCGATTAATTATCGGTTTAAATACTATACTTCAATACCAGGATTCCGCAATCAAATTTGATAGCATCCTGCAGTTGATACGCTTTTTTCTGCTCCAGGCTGCCAAAAACAGGCATGCCCTTGCCGATGGCCGACGGGTTAATGAATAAATACAGTTCATCAATCAGTTCAGCTTTGATAAGATCCTGTACAAACCGGTTACCTCCATATACAATTATATCTCCCCCTTCCTGCCGTTTCAGTTGATTAACTACGTCGGTAAGAGGACCCGCAGTAACGGTTGTATTATCCCAGGGAGAATTTTTTAACGTGTTACTGAACACTATTTTGGGTGTATCGGTAAATTTTTTGCCTGCAGCCTGTTCAGGATTTGTATCATCTGCCGCTACACCGGCCCAATGAGGAATAAATCCTTCGGCCAGTTTTCGGCCCAGCAAAATACTGTCTACCGGTTCTGTTAAGTCGGTTACATACTGTTCAATGTCTTTTGTCCAGGGAAAATGAATAAAATCCATTTCTCCATTGGGGCCGCCCATAAACCCATCTATCGTGGTTTGTACCTGCAGTTTTAATTTGCGCATTTTTATTATTGATTAGGTGATGAATAGGTTACTAAATCTATCCCAATTCCATTAGGATACTGCACGGCGAAATGCCGGTCGCCCCAGGGCTCATCCCGCAGTTCTATCCGGATCGGCAGGTTTAATGCAGTGATTTTTTTATAAAGTTCGTCTACATGGTCTGTTTCAATCGTTACATACATGCCTTTTTCTTCAAAAGCCGGGTGAAACAGGGGCTGCTGGCTAGGATGATCGGGCAATAAAAAGCTGATTGCCCCTGAATGATCGGGCGTATGTAACAACAAATAAAACTCTTTGCTTTCGGCTATTTTTTCGGTGATTATTCCTGCATTTAATTTCATGTTACTGTATTTTTGCTTTGTAAGCAGTGGGAGAAAGACCTGTCCAGCGTTTAAAGGCACGCAGGAAGGCGCTTGGTTCCGTGTAGCCCAGCATATGGCTGATATCCTTTAGCGTGAAATGTTCATTGTCCAGGTAGTTAAGGGCCAGTTTTTTACGTACCGCATCCACAATCTGTAAATAACAGCTGCCTTCCTCTTTCAGTTTACGTTGAAGCGCCCTTGCGGTTGTATTAAAGTTATAGGCCACCGCCTCAAGAGAAACTGTTTTCAAATAAGAATTGGTAAGCAGGTAGTTAAATATTTTCTGTTGCCATAGCTGCTTGCTCGTACCGGGCTGTATCAGTGATCCGATTTTTTTCAACAGCACTTGCTGTAATTCATAATTGGCTGATAAGATGGGAATATCCAGGTGTCTGGCCGAAAACACCAGACAGAGCTGTGTTGTTTTTCCAAGCGAAGAACACCTGAATACCCGTGCATATTCATAAGGTTCTGCCAGGAAATACGGAAAACCTGCTTGCTGGGGTTTTACTTTTTCCAACAGTAATCCATCCATTTCGTGTAATACGAAAACCAGCAAGCAATCTGCCAGGTGCCGGTACGAATATGGGAAGCGGGTTGCTTTTTCTTGATCTGCCAGGAGATATATAGTAAAGACGGATTCCTCGTGATGGATTTGCATATCAAAAATCGGAGAGGTCATTTTTACCAGGGCGCAGGCATTACTTAAGGCCTCGCTTACGGTTGAACTGGTTTGAATGATTTGTCCAACAACTCCCAAAGCGGCGAGTTGGAGCGATTCTCCAAAATGCAGCCCAAACAGGAAATCGCCAGTTTTATGACTGGCATTTTTCCACAATAGTTCCGTTTGGGCAGCGCTGACGGAATAAGCGGGATCATTTTTAAGCGCTTTGAAACTGATGGACGAAGCGCTGCACAGTTCTTCCGGATCAAGATCGCGTTGAACCGCATATCCCAGTAAGGCCATGGTAAACTGTCGCTGAAAATTGTCCATAAGGCAAGGTTTTATTCCGTTGGCCGGGCGGTTTGCAAATAGGCCATCAACCCCACCCAGGCGGCTACGGCCAGAATAACGAGGGAACCTAACAGGCTAATGCTTGCCCAGGTGCCAATGGTAACCATAATACTAAGTACAACCCACAACATATCCAAACCTGTAATGAACCTTACCTGTTGCGGCTTGATTTCTTTCTGCAGGGCCGCATACAGTACATAGATAGAAAACAGCACCAGGAAAATTCCGGTTGCGGTGAAAACCCTGGTAACCGAAAGGCCGAATAAACCCGCAATCGGCTGCGTAAAGGCCAATAATGCTATACCGGTAATTCCGGAGCTGATTCCATTGATAGCAAGTGTTGATTTTACTGAAAGCATAGTGTTTGTTTTTATGCCTACAAAACTATTGTTCAGTAACCCCCTGGCTATTACCATCCTATACGGTTCTGCTATCATTTTACGACAAATACCGGCAGTTATCAGGCCCTTTCGCAAATTTCTTTGAGTTTTTTCAGGGCTGCAGGATACCCCTCTTCAAACATGGCTATCCATTCCGGCGTAGTTTCCAGTTCAACCAGTAGCCGGGTAATTCCGCCCGATTCAGTAAACCGATAGCTTTCGGTGCTGCCGATCCAGCCTTTTGCTTCTTCGCTGGTAACATCCGGCGTTAGATCCGGTTGAAGAACCGCTGTATGTTCCAACAGTATATAAGTAGCTTTTTCCAGTTCTTTTACAAGGGCAGCAGTGCCTCCGTTACCGGGGGATATAAACCGGAGTAATTCGCCTTGCTCCCATTTTCCGTCGTAATATGAATTGGGCCAGGCAACATGCACCCATTCCTTGTAGGTATCCGGCGCTGTCAGCAAATCGTAGACGGTTTGCCTGGGGGCTGCAATGTCGATGGTGAAATTGATTTTTTTCATCAGATGGCTTGTATTGATTAATTGCCTTCCAAAATTGCACCAAAAACCTGCTTGGGAGAGGTGTAGAATTGGACAGAAAAGGGGTTAATTCCGACAAGTAGCTAATCGGGCTTGCTCACCGCTCCAATCAGGTTGACATCAACTAGAACAAGGGAGGTGACCATGTTTTTAACCGTTTCCTTGTATCGTAGGAAATGAGCCGTTTTGATATGAGACTGGTAAGCAATTGTGTCTGCATAAATTTCCAGTATGGTAATATGGTTGGGGGCCGTTTTTTCTGCTACCGCGTAATAGGTGAGTACCCCGGGTTCCTGCTGTATGGCTGCATTCATCTGCGTTTTCAAAGCGCTGTTATAGGCTTCTAACTGGCTGGAGTCAACGATTATTTTAGCCAGTCGAATCATTTTTTTTGTTTCCTGCGCTGCTGTCGGCTGGCAATGGAATAACGCAGTTAGGAACAGGATTGCGATCATGCCTTTGGCTGAATGGAGGGGGGTAGTCATATAGGTTTTATAAATTAACAGGTTGTATCAATTTACTAAATTGGGCTATGAAAAAAAATCTCCTCTTACTGGCATTGATCCATTCGGTTATGCTGGTACTTGCACAAACACCTGCAGAAGATACAGCTGTTATTTATCGTAAACTCGATTCTATTGCTGTAATAGAGCAGAAAGTTATGATGCCGATGCGCGATGGGATTCGGCTTGCCACTGATATTTATCGGCCAAAAGGAAGCCAGAAAGTGCCTGTTGTATTTTCCCGCACCCCCTATAATTTCAATACCTGGATAGATGGTAAGATGAGTACGCGAACATTGGAAGCTGCCTATGAAGCAGTGCAACATGGCTATGCGTACGTGGTACAAAATGAACGAGGCCGTTTCTTTTCGGAAGGAGACTGGGATATCCTTGGCACGCCTCTTACGGATGGTTATGATGCAATCGACTGGTTGGCCAATCAATCCTGGAGCAACGGAAAAATTGGGTTAATTGGGTGTTCCTCCACCGCTGAATGGCAAATGGCTGTTGCTTCGCAAAATCATCCTGCCCTGGCGGCCTTGGTAGCGCAGGGCTATGGGGCAGGCGTGGGGCGGGTAGGAAAATTTATGGAACAGGGAAACTGGTACCGTGGAGGGGCACAGCAAATGCTGTTTACAGCCTGGCTTTATGGTACCCAGCACGATCGGTATAAACCTGCACTTCCCCGGGGATTGTCGCAGGAAGACTTGCAGCGGCTTCAACGCTTTTATGATATGGGGCCTGAAATGCCAAGGGTAGACTGGGCGGCTAAACTAGCCCACCTGCCGGTAAAGGATATTCTTAAAAACGTACAGGGCCCAGTAGGTATCTACGAAAACATGATTGCTCGCAAACCCAATGATACCGCCTGGTATAAAGGTGGTTTATACCACGATTCAATGCCACTGGAAGTGCCTGCCTACTGGTTTGTTTCCTGGTACGATGTTTCGTCTGCCCCCAATATTGCCCTTTTTAATCATGTCCGTAACAGTGCCAAAAAACCAGGGGTGGCAGATAACCAATACCTGGTAATAGCGCCTGTTTTGCATTGCTCGTTTAAACGGGCTACGGAGAATACAATTGTCGGACAAAGAAATGTGGGCGATGCCCGACTGAACTATGATGAGTTAACCTGGGGATGGTTTGATATGTTACTGAAGGGAGAACAAAATGGGTTTAAAAGCAGCAACCCTCGTATACGGTATTACACCATGGGTAGCAACAGATGGCAGGAGGCAGAAAGTTTTCCATTACCAAATACAGAAATGCGGAGTTTTTACCTGACCAGTGGAGGTAAGGCCAATACACGCCTTGGTGATGGCAGGCTTTCACTGAAAAAGCCTGGTTCAAAAAACAATTCGGATAGTTTTATCTACGATCCGCTCAACCCGGTGCCTTCCTACGGAGGAAATGTTTGTTGTACAGGCAATGCTATACAGGGTGGTTCATTTGACCAAGCTGCTATGGAATTAAGAAAGGATATCCTCGTTTATACCTCGGAGGAGCTTACGGAAGGGGTGGAAATAACCGGCTTTATAGAATCAACCCTGTATGTTTCCTCCACCGGTTTGGATACAGATATTACCATCAAACTGCTTGATGTGTATCCTGATGGGAAAGCCTATAATCTGGATGAAACCATCCAGCGATTGCGTTACCGCGAGGGCTATGATAAAGAGCTTATGATGGAAAAAGGAAAAGTGTACAAGGTAGATCTAACGCCGATGGTAACCAGTAATTACTTTGCAGCCGGGCATAAAATAAGGATTGAGATCTCCAGCAGCAATTTTCCGCGTTTTGAACGCAACCTGAATACCGGGGGGAATAATTTTGATGAGGCTACCGGAATTGTGGTGGAAAATCGTATTCATCATTCTTCGAGGTATCCTTCTGTAATAAGGCTTCCGGTTAAAAAATAGTTGCAAAAAAAGCAGCAAGTACTTCGTTTTACGAAATTTATGTTTCTATATTAGTGCCCGAGAAATAAACTTATCATGAAAAACAACCTATCCAAAAAACTGCTTATCGCAGGATGTGCTTTTTTATTTTTTTCTACGCGTTCTTCGGCACAAATCAGTGTGGGGCCGGAAGCCGGTTTTACTGCGTCCGGATTATATGACCAGGATGCAGAAACCTATGCGGGGGTAAATATCCATGTAGGTGCAACGGCGCATTTTCAGCTCAATCATTTTCTGGCTGTACGTCCCTCTTTATTATTCAAAACCGGTTCCATGTCACTGGATGGCTATGGTGAAAAAATCAAACTAAACCGAATTTCTATTCCCATTCCGATCATGTACTCGCATGTATTTGACAATGGCGGTACAGTATTTGGTGGTGCCGGTCCAAATATCATGTACCATCTGTCGGGAAAATATGAAATGGATGATATGGGATCCCGTGATATTGAATTTGGTTCAGGTAATTCGGATATGAAACGAATTGACCTCGGGGTGCATATTAAAGGGGGGTATCAATTCGGGAATGGCATTTCTTTAAGTACGTTTGCCAATATTGGTACAACGAATCTGTCCAATTCCAGTGAAAGTAAAATTCGCTCCCTGGATGCCATTGGTTTTTCCATTGGGTGGATGTTTGGATCAAATGCTTCAGAATAGTTTTCAAACGGCCTCCATTCCGGTTCCTTTTTAACTGATAACAAGAGCTGTTTTATTGTATTTTTTTCGGTACTCCATAGGAGAGAGGCCGGTTATTTTTTTAAATAATTCCCGGAACGATTTTATATCTGTATAGCCCAGGTCATACATCACTTCCGCAATAGTTTGCCGACTGGTTTCAAAAGCTTTTTTAGCCGCTTCAATTTTTAACCGTTGCAGATATTCCAGTGGTGTATGGCCGGTGGCTTTACTGAATCGCCTGTCGAGGCTGCGCCTGCCTATTGAAAAGCTGGTGGCCAGTTGTTCAATAGACAAGGTTGTGCGAAGGTTTGTTTCCATGAATGCCTGCACCCGCAGGATGGTTTCATCCGTATGCGTTTTGAGACCATTAAACAAAATAAATTCAGATTGCCGGGTTCGATCCATTTCTATCTGGAATACTTTGGAACAATAAATAGCTGTTGGACGATCGAAATATTTTTCAACCAGGTATAAGAGCAGGTTGAGAAAGGAATACGCCCCGCCATTGGTATAAAGCCCGTTTTCATCCGTAATAAGTTGGTCTGGTTGAACTTTGATAGCCGGGTACAGGTTTTGCAGGGTGGCTGCAAATGCCCAATGGGTAGAACAATGGCGGTTTGTTAACAACCCTGTTGCGGCAAGTAAAAATGCCCCCGTACAGATACTTGCAATTTCTGCGCCTTTAGCATGCTGCTCTCCGATCCAATGAATCAGGTCCTGGTTCATGTGAACGGCTTTTTCATAATTATGCTGCAGGGATGGAATTATGATTAGCTGTGTGCTTTGGATATTTGTAAAACGCTGGTGTGGTTGAGCGGAGAACAGCCCATCGTGGAACTCAATTTTTTTGGAAGAACCAGCCAGCTCTATCTTGTAACAATTTTTATTGCCCAGCTCCATCCAGTAACGGTTGGCCCTGCTCAGAATTTTATAGGCTCCTACAATACTGCTGAGATTATTATCTCCATTTGGTACCAGGATAGTGATATGCTTCATGATCCAAAGGTAGTCCTCGATTATGTCCAAATCAACCCCTTAGAATGTCTAAATGGCACAGCTTTTAGCTGGCCGGCAGGTTGTAGTTTTAGGGTCTAAACTACATTCTATGGCAACGATTCTGCACCGGATCGGTATTAAGACCGATTCTATCAATGACGTATTTAAGGCAATTTCCACCATCGAGGGATTAAAAGGCTGGTGGACCACAGCCACCAGCGGTGTAGCAGACCAGGTGGGTGGCGATCTTCAGTTTCGGTTTGGAGCGGGTGGATTTGATATGAAGGTCCGCTCTTTGGAAGCCCCTCGTTTTATCAGTTGGGAAGTTACTGCATTAGAGAAGGAATGGATTGGTACTACTATTGAGTGGCAGCTAAAAAAAGAAGGGGACTATATCATTGTGCTTTTTAAGCACGATGGCTGGAGAGCGGCCACCGAGTTCATGCACCATTGCAGCACCAAATGGGCCATTTTCCTGATGAGCCTTAAATCACTGGTGGAAACCGGCGTTGGAGCACCTAGTCCCGATGATACCAAAGTGGACAATTGGAATTAAAAAGCAGAATAAATTTGGTTGTTTAAACGTTTAAGCTATCTTCGAATGAAGAAACGAAGCTTTAAACTGCCATATGGAGAAGGATCAACTGGTACTTGGAGTCGATTTTGGAACTGATTCGGTAAGAACCATTTTAGCGGATGCCCGCACCGGTGCACAATTATCCAGCTCCGTGGTTGCTTTCCCGCGCTGGAAACAGGGCCTGTATTGCGATCCTGCGCAAAACCAGTTTCGACAGCACCCCCTGGATTATATAGAAGCTTTAACAGAAAGTATCCAAACCTGCCTGCTAAAAGCAGCACCCGGAGCCGCCGCATTTGTAAAAGCATTGTCGATCGATACAACCGGATCTACGCCTGTGGCAGTAGATGAAAGCGGCCAGCCACTTGCTTTACAGGATCGTTTTGCAGCCGACCCCGATGCCATGTTTATATTATGGAAAGACCATACCGCTACCCGGGAAGCTGCCGAAATAAATGCGGTAGCCGAACGATTCCAGCCCGATTACCTGCAGTACGTGGGGGGGATTTATTCCTCTGAGTGGTTTTGGGCTAAACTATTAAAAACCGTTCGTACGAATAAATCGGTTAGGGATGCCTGTTATTCCTGGGTAGAACACTGTGATTGGATGCCTTTTCTGTTAACCGGCGGAACGCATGTCAGTCAGATGAAGCGCAGTGTTTGTACGGCAGGGCATAAAGCGTTGTGGGCGCCCGATTGGAATGGATTGCCCCCCGCTTCCTTTTGGCAGGAGATGGATCCGGTAGTAGCGGATATTTCCGGGCGCTTATATAAACAGGTATACCATGCGGGCGAATCTGCCGGTGTCATTTCACCGGAATGGGCGCAAAAACTTGGGCTGCCCGCTACCGTACAGATCGGTATCGGCGCCATGGATGCACATATGGCCGCCGTTGGCGGCGAAATAGAACCTTATTATTTATGTAAAGTAATGGGAACCTCCACCTGTGATATGATGGTGGTACCATCCACTGCGGAGAAAGTTATGGTCAAAGGCATCTGCGGTGTGGTGGAGGGCTCCATTATTCCGGGCATGACCGGGCTGGAAGCAGGCCAGTCGGCATTTGGCGACGTATATGCCTGGTTTAAGGAACTCTTACTTTGGCCATTCTTACAGGGCGCTCCTTCCTTTTTTACGGAAGAACAAATCAGCGCTTTGGCGGATCAGTTGATACCGGAATTGTCTAGGCAGGCTGCTGAACTTCCACTCACCGAAACAGCGCCTTTAAGTACAGACTGGTTCAACGGACGGCGAACGCCGGATGTAAACCCTTATGTGAAAGGAGCGATCACAGGTCTGCAGCTGGGATCTTCCGCACCGCAGCTATTCCGCTCACTGGTAGAAGCCACCTGCTTTGGCGCACGCGCTATCATTGAACGCTTCCAGGAAGAAAACATTCCGGTAAAAGGACTAACCGGCGTGGGCGGCATTGCGAAAAAATCTCCCTTTGTTATGCAGCTGATGGCGGATATAACCGGACTGCCTTTGAAGGTAAACCGGGCTGAACAAACCGGGGCATTGGGAGCCGCTATGTTTGCGGCCACCGTAGCCGGTATTTACCCCGATGTTTCTACTGCCATGAAATCTATGGGACAGGGTTTTGAACGGGTTTACACGCCCGATAAAGAAAAAATATCCCTTTACTCCAAACGCTATGAACAGTATAAGGCCCTGGGTTCATTTATCGAAACCAGCCTTAATCCCTACATTTGAGTATGGAGAAAAAAGTGTCCATAAAAGATATTGCCAAACACCTGGGTGTTTCCACAGCCCTGGTAAGTTATGTATTAAACAATAAAGAAAAACAGGCAAGGGTTGGTCCGGAAATGGCTGAACGTATTCGGGCTACCGCAAAAGAAATGAATTACCAGCCCAACCTCATTGCCCGCAGTTTACAAAGTGGAAAAACCCGTACCATCGGCCTTATTGTAGCAGATATTTCCAACCCTTTCTTCAGTAATATTGCCCGGGTAATTGAAGATGAAGCCAGCCTTAATAATTATACCGTAATCTTTGGCAGCTCAGATGAGAACGCTGAAAAATCAGCCAGCCTTATCAATGCACTTATCAAACGCCAGGTAGATGCGCTCATTATTGCACCGGCCGAAAATACCGAAGAACAACTTAGCTTGTTGAGCCAGCGCAAATTTCCCTATGTTCTGATCGACCGGTATTTCAATACGCTTGATGCCAACGGGGTGCGTATTAACAATTTCCTGGCTTCTTACAAAGCGGTAAAACACCTTGCCAAACAGGGCTATACGAAAATCTGTATGATTGCTTACCAGACCAAACTACCGCATATGGAAGACCGTAAACAGGGGTTCCTGAAAGCGATGGAGGAACTGCAACTGCCCCTCCATGAAAACAGCCTGAGGGAGTCTAGTTATGAAGCCATCCAGGAAGACGTAGCGCAAATCATGCACCAGTTACTGGATACAAAAAAAGAACGGCCCGATTCCTTTTTGTTTGCAACCAACTCGCTGGCGATAAACGGACTGAAAGAAATCAATAAACGAAAAATAGTAGTACCCGATGAACTGGGCATTATTAGTTTTGATGAATCCGACGCCTTTGATTTTTTCTATTGTCCGCTTACCTATATTAACCAAAGCACAGAACGTATTGGAAAAGAAGCTGTGCGCATTCTTATGGATCAATTGGAAAAAAAACCGGAACATTCACCAACTGGCCTTGATACCACCCAGATTGTAATCGATGCTCAATTGGTTACCCGGGCCTCCTGTAGAGAAAAGAAAAAAAAGGAATAATTTTTTTTAGTCAATATTGCTTAAACGTTTATGCTTCTGACTGCTAATTATACTTTGTAAATCCAACGATATGCGTACACAACAATTGCTGTTGCTTTTATTGCTACTGAGCGGACCTGTTTTCGCCCAGCAAAAATTCAATGGGCTTGATATGAACCTGGGCAACCTGTCAAAGCTCTCTGATGCCAGAACCCGATCCATTAGCCCCGAAAATTTTTCCGGTGCCAAAGGCAAAGGAGGCATGGCTGATGCAGTTAAAGACAAGGGAAAACGGAATGTAGCCAATGCAGCACAGGAAGCACGTGATCTGGGTACCGGCTGGAAAGTAAACCCTTTTATCATTATCAATCCGAATGAAACCATTACCATCGCCGAAATGGAAGGTCCCGGTGCTATTCAGCATATCTGGATGACGCCCACCGGTAACTGGAATTTTACCATTATCCGTGTGTACTGGGACGACGAAAAAACACCGTCTATTGAAGCTCCCATCGGTGCATTCTTTGGCATGGCCTGGAATGAGTACGCGCATTTGAACAGCCAGGCGGTAACAGTAAACCCCGGCAGCGCTTTTAATTGCTACTGGAAAATGCCCTTCCGAAAAAAATGCCGCATTACCATGGAAAACAGTAACGATGAGGAAGCCATGCGTCTTTACTACCAGGTCAATTATACCTTAACCGAAATAGGGGAGGAGGAAGCCTATTTTCATGCACAATACCGGCGTTCCAATGCCAGTAATAACACCAGTAGTATTCATACTATAATTGATGGTATTAAAGGTAAAGGTCAATATGTTGGAACTTATATGGGGGTAGGAGTTACCAATAACGGCTGGTGGGGAGAAGGAGAAATCAAATTCTATATGGACGGCGATAAAGATTACGCAACCATCGTAGGCACCGGAACAGAAGATTATTTCTGCGGCTCCTACAATTTTGAAAATAAAGCCATTCATCAATACCAGGAATTTTCTACCGCGTATGCCGGGTTGCACCAGGTCATTCGGCCAGATGGCGTTTATAGATCACAACAGCGTTTTGGCATGTATCGCTGGCATATCATGGATCCAATCCGGTTCGACGGCGATTTAAAAGTAACCATCCAGGACCTGGGCTGGCGGCAGGGCGGGCGTTATCTTCCCCAGCATTCTGATATAATTACGGTTGCCTACTGGTACCAGCGCGAACCTCATGGCAGCTTTCCCGCGCTTCCCAAAAAAGATCTTTTAGAAGTAAACTAATCACCATGAAACAAGCTATATGGTTTTATGTGCTGGCAATGGGCAGTGCCCTGGTTTCCTGTACAAATACCCCGAAAAATGATACAACGATGCGTGCTACAACAACTGAATATGCAAAAGGCAGTCTGGGTTATGACAAGGCCTTCCTGAAAAAATACGACAGCAGCCTGGTAGAATTGAAATTAGGGGCCGCTACCGTATTGGTTTCCGCCAAATACCAGGCAAAAGTATTTACCAGCGGTGCAAAAGGTGCAAATGGTCCCAGCTTCGGATGGATTAATTACAAAGCATTTGATGCCCCCATTGATGCACATATGAATGCCTATGGTGGTGAAAATCGTTTCTGGCTGGGCCCGGAAGGCGGCAATTACTCTGTTTTTTTTCAACCTGGTACAGAAATGGTTTTTGATAACTGGAAAACACCGGCAGCCATTGATACGGAAAGCTGGACCATTTCTCACCAGTCTGACAGCACTGTTTTATTGCAGAAGCAAATGACCATTACCAATTACCAGGGTACAGAACTGAATATGCAGGTAGAGCGGTCTATTTCCATAGCCAGCAAAGAGGTAGCAGAAGCAAGTCTTGGGGTAAAACTTGGAGACAGCATTGTATTGGTGGGTTATCATACCAGCAATCAGCTCACCAATACCGGGTCATTTCCCTGGACAGTAAAAACGGGTATGCCCTGCATCTGGATACTGGATATGTTTACGCCCTCCGATGCTACTACTATCGTTATTCCGTTTAAGCCGGGCAAAGCAACCGATAAAATAGCCACCACCGATTATTTTGGACAGATCCCACCGGATCGAATAAAACTAACCGATAAAACCCTCTTCTTTAAAGCGGATGGAAAAAGCCGGGGTAAGCTGGGAATACTTCCCAAACATGTATTACCCCTGGCAGGTAGTTATGACGCTACCAATAAGCTCCTAACAATTACGCAGTTTTCGGTAGATAATAAAGCCCGTTACCTCAACCAGGAATGGACCACTACCAAACCTACCTTTAGTGGAGATGCCATGAACGCTTACAATGATGGTCCGCTTGCTAACGGCTCACAAATGGGCCCCTTTTATGAACTGGAATCTGTGTCTCCTGCCGCAGCATTGGCAACCGGCGAAAAAATGCGCCACCAGCATAATGTGTATCATTTTACCGGTTCCGTTGAACAATTAAACACCATCGCCCAACAATTACTGGGGGTTGGCCTGGAAGAAATAAAAAAAGCTTTTTAAATCGATAAATCAAGATATATGTATCCAAGAATTGGAATTCGTCCGATCATTGATGGTCGGTTGGGGGGCATCAGAGAATCACTGGAGGAAACTACCATGAATATGGCCAGGGCGGTTGCGGCCCTGTACGAGCAGGAAATCCGTTACCCGGATGGTACTGCCGTTCAGGTGGTAATCGCTGATACCTGTATTGGCGGCGTAAAGGAATCGGCCGACTGTGCACTAAAGTTTGAACGCGAAAATGTTGGGGTATCCTTATCTGTTACACCCTGCTGGTGTTATGGAAGTGAAACCATGGATATGAACCCGATGCTTCCCAAAGCCATTTGGGGCTTCAATGGTACAGAACGCCCGGGGGCTGTTTACCTGGCGGCCACCCTGGCTGCCCATAACCAGTTCGGACTGCCTTCTTTTGGAATTTATGGGCATGATGTACAGGACATGGGAGATGCCAGTATACCCCAGGATGTGCGCGATCGCTTATTGTCTTTTGCGCGCGCCGGTTTGTCGGTTGCACTTATGCGTGGTAAATCCTACCTCGCCATTGGTAGTGTAAGTATGGGAATTGCAGGGTCCATCGTTAATAATGATTTTTTTCAATCCTATATGGGCATGCGTACGGAATACGTGGATTCTACCGAAATCATCCGCCGCATAGAGAAAAAAATTTATGATGAAGCCGAGTATGAAAAAGCACTTGAGTGGGTAAAAACGAATTGCCGGGAAGGAGAAGACTTTAACCCGGTGGAGAAACAATACAGCCGCGAGGAAAAAGATAAGCATTGGGAATTTGTAACGAAAATGACCATCATTATCCGCGACCTGATGACCGGGAACAGGCAATTGGCGGGCAAAGGGTTTGGCGAAGAAGCATTGGGCCATAATGCCATCGTATCGGGCTTCCAGGGCCAACGGCAATGGACAGACTTTTTGCCGAACGGCGATTTCTCTGAAGCGTTACTGAATTCTTCCTTCGACTGGAATGGTATTCGTGCCCCCTACATGGTTGCAACTGAAAACGATGCCATGAACGGCATAAGCATGCTCCTGGGGTACCTGCTTACCAATCGGGCACAGATTTTTGCCGATGTACGAACCTATTGGAGCCCGGATGCGGTAGCACGTGTCAGCGGATGGAAACCAGATGGGATTGCCAGCGCTGGATTTATTCACCTGATCAATTCCGGCTCCGCTACCCTTGATGGCAGTGGACGCCAGACAACAAACGGGCAACCGGTGATGAAACCGTTTTGGGAGCTTACGGAAGCCGACGTTCAAGGCTGCCTGAAAGCCACCAGCTTTCACCCGTCCAATGTAGATTATATGCGCGGCGGCGGCTTTTCTTCGAAATTTGTTTCGCGTGGAGGCATGCCCGTTACTATGTGCCGCCTGAACCTGGTTAAAGGATTGGGGCCAGTTTTACAAATTGCAGAAGGAGAAACCATCGATCTGCCCGAAAAAGTTCACCAGATCCTGGACGAACGAACCGACCGTATCTGGCCTACTACCTGGTTTGTTCCCAAGCTCACCGGCGAAGGTGCTTTTCGCGATGTATACAGCGTAATGGCCAATTGGGGGTCTAATCATGGTTCCATCAGTTATGGGCATATTGGCCATGAACTCATTACCCTGGCAGCCATGCTGCGTATACCGGTAAATATGCACAACGTGGAAGAAGAACGCATTTTCCGCCCTTCTGCCTGGAAAAGTTTTGGAATGGATGCTGAAGGAAGCGATTACCGTGCCTGTCAGACTTACGGACCTCTTTATAAATAAACGAATCTATGCCTGCCAATAAAAAATCGCTCTTTAAAGGAGAGGACGGAACCAGTTACCTGGTTCCCTTCATTTTCATCTGTAGCCTGTTTTTACTATGGGGATTTGCTCATGGTTTCCTCGATGTACTGGATAAACATTTCCAGGATCTACTGCATGTATCCAAAGCACAAAGCGGATTTGTTCAATTTTCCCTCTATATCGGGTACCTGGCTATGGCCATTCCTGCCGGCTTATTCATTAAACGATTTGGTTATCAACGCGGAATATTGTTTGGGTTAAGTCTCTTCGCCATTGGTGCCTTCCTGTTTTACCCGGCCGCCAAGCTCGAAGCATTTATTCCCTTCCTGCTGGCACTTTTTGTGCTGGCTTGCGGACTGGCATTTCTGGAAACGGCGGCCAACCCTTATTCCACGGTACTGGGGGCCAAAGAACAGGGCGCAAGAAGAATCAATATCTCCCAATCTTTTAATGGATTGGGGTGGATCCTCGGACCCCTTATCGGGGGGCTGGTTATATTCGGGGCCGATGCAGTAAGTGAAGAAGAAAAATTCGATTCCCTGGTACAACCTTATATGGGTATCGGCCTGGTAGTAGTGGTGGTAGCCATCCTGTTTTTGTTTATCAAACTGCCGGAAATAAAAGAAGCAAAGGGACAGGAAACCGAAGAGGATCCCCCGATGCGTAACCTGCTTAAACATCCTGCATTTATTGCAGCCGTGGCCGCTCAGTTTTTATATGTGGCAGCACAAACTGGTACCAATTCATTTTTTATAAATTATGTAATTGATGCCATTCCCAATTTGCAGGTTCCGATAAGCGGTATTATGCAGGAACTGGGTTCTTTTGGTGCCTTCTTTATGCCAAAAAACAATGAACAGGCCGCTTCCCTGATCCTGGCTATCGGGGGTATGGGGGCGTTTTGGCTGGGAAGACTCAGCGGTTCTTATTTTATGAAGTTTTTTCCGCCGCACCGTATGCTGGGCATTTATGCGGTAGTGAATGTGGTATTGGTTGCCCTGGTGCTGCTGGATAGTGGCTGGTTGTCGGTAATAGCCTTATTCAGCACCTATTTTTTTATGTCTATAATGTTTCCCACCATCTTTGCCCTGGGTATTTCAGATTTGGGTACCCTAACCAAAAAAGGTGCTTCCTTCCTGGTAATGGCAGTTGCCGGTGGTGCATTTTGTCCGCCGATAATGGGACTCATTGCCGATCATTCCTCCATGGCAACAGGATTTATTATACCACTGGGCTGTTTTGCATTTATTGCCTGGTATGCATTTTGGGGAGTTGGAAAAGCAGCAAAAACGACGACAGTAAGTTTTCAACATCACTAATAGCTCAACTGGAAATCCGGTGTGTGGGGGTCGGGAAGCCTGGTTGAAAGGCGGCCATCTCCTTCACCCGGATTTTTAGCTTGTCCTGCGCAGACAGTAAGGCATATAGCTGTTCAGACACCAACTGATGCAGGTGTTCGGGCGTTGTTTGAATGCGGGCATTGATCAGCAGGGTGGCCCTGCGGCTTTTTTCTTGGGTATCGGTGGGTTTTAGATATACCTCATCAGTATGCGTAAAACTGATTTTTTCCTGGTGATTGCCATAAGAAAGAAAAAATTTCAGATGGCCAATTGGCAGGTAATGCTGCCTTATCTGTTGATAAATCTGTTCTATTAACTGATGTGCTATAACAGGCGCATCTTCTGTAATGGAATCCAGTTCCAGTTCTTCATCCAGCCAGGCCAACATGGCTTCTCCCTGTCCGTATAGGGTGTAATCAATGTCGAGTGATTTTCTATGGGTAGGGGGTTCAAACTGAGCAATGGCATTCAGCCATTCCAGTACATCTTCCGGGTTAGTGGAATTTTGAAACAATACCTGTTTGCCAGGGTACATGTTTAATAACTGCTGGCGAAGCGGTTCCCATTCTTCGTCTTTTAACAGGTCAACTTTTGTTAATACCAGTATATCCGCTTCCTCCAGTTGCTTTTCATAAATATATTGTACGGTACTGTCAAATTGTACCGACTGTCCCTCTGCAATTTTAAGGAGCATGCGCGCATCGGCAAAAATACTTAGCACTACAGTTGCCGCGGGTCTGAATTGCAACAGTGGGTTCACCACTGTTGCAATTAAATCTGTACAGGATCCTACGGATTCTGCAAATATGAGTTCAGGCTCGAATTGGTTGGTGAGGGTGGTCAGGTGCTGATCCAGTTCGGGGTAGCGGCAGCAAAAACAACCATTACTTACACTACACACGGGAATGTTCTCGGCTTTCATATAAGCACTGTCTACCTGTTGCAAGCCCTGGTCGTTGGTAATAACTGCGGCTTTGCGGTCCATTCCGAACAGAATGCCACAGGCCTGCCGGATAGCGGTGCTTTTACCGCTTCCCAGGAAACCGCCAGTCAGAACAATTTTCATGCTTTTTGGACCCCCAGTCCTGCAATGCTTGTTTTAGTAACCGGTATGTTTCCGTAAACCACCTCCAGCTTAACTTTTCCGTTCCGGTATTCAACGGTACCAAAGCCAGATTCGGTTGAAATAAAGCTGGTAAAATCTCCGATTTTAGAATCAATGTACAGGGTCTTATCAACGGCATCGTAAAATAAGCCCGTTAGTCCCTGTAGCAATCCATAACTAGACAGGGCCCGGCCATACCAGCTTCCGCATTCGTACTCATTAAAAGGATTACGAACTTTACCGCTGTAGCGTTCTCTGCAGATGCGTACAATTTCCAGGCCTTCCTTTACTTTTCCCATCAGCATCAGGTGAGAAGCCACCTGGTATTCAATACCTGTCCACACTTCATCGCTGTATACAAATGGAAGGGATAGTTTACCCCCTTTTGGCCAGCTGCATAAAAGCAGCCCGCCTTCCTTGCCAACTGCGTAGGCCGGACGTTGGGGGTTTGCATGCACACTCAGGTCTTTTTTCAGGTTATGGGTATGTACCGCAAGCAGGTGACTGGTAAGTTTGGCGCTGTCAACCGGATCTGGTAAACCACACATTCGGGCTATCCAGCCGCCTAACACTCCATCAGACAAACAACCGGTTCCGTATTGATACTTGGGACCTTCTTTTTCCAGTAGTTCAACGGCTTCTTTTGAATACTCTCCGCCAAAACTTTCTTTAGAGGCTTTAACCGGGTCGGGTGCTTCCAGGCCTTTGTATTGAATTTTCTGAATGAAATATTCACCATTGTATAAGTCCGTTTCCATGTAGGCTTTTCCTTTTTTGAAAAGCTGCTGATAAGCGGACGTATTTTTTTTCAGGTGATTGCCCATTCGGATAAAGGCATCCAGTGCTCCTAAATAAAAACTGGTACACATGCCATCGGGCCCCCAGAATTCTATATCGTAGGTATTGTGATGCGGTTCTTCCAAAATACCTTTTCGTTTGGGATCCCAGGTTTTTATGCAATAATCCAGGCTTTTCTGAACCAGTGGATACATTTTCTTCAGCCATTCGGTATCACCGGAGATCCGCCATTCGCGGTAAACTTTCATAATACCACCCAATTGTCCGTCGGCCGCCGCATGAAACTTATGTTCAGCCGGGCTGATGGGGGTATTGGACCTGAAATTCTGGTGTCCTTGTTCGTTCTGGCTTTCACAAAATTCTGTATGCCGCAGGCTTCGCTCCAGGGAAGGAAAGAGATGGGCAATGGCCTGCGCATAATTCCATACATGTGTACAGGAGCCATGGCAACAGCCACCATCATCACCACTACCTTCAAAATTCCATAACCGGCCATCGTATTGTCGCATAACCGTAGGTGTTTTAAGGATGGTTAAATTGGCGGCTACAGCTTCCATTACTTCTGCTGGTAAGCTGCTTTTGTAAAAAGAACCCGTAAACTGCTCGGTTTTTTTAAGCAGGCTGTTGTATTGCTGTAGCCAGTAATTGCTGATATCAGTAATGGAACTAAAGCGGCTTGCATACCAGGGACGATAGTCGGCAGATTTGGTATCGATGGAAATTCCCAACTCGGAGGAGAGGTTACAGGAACCTGCAGCCAGTCCGCCTTTTTCGGTTTCAGTACCCGGATCTCCGATGCGCATATCCGAATAAGGTACATACCAGGCTGCCAATACGGCAATGGTTTTTTTCTCTCCGGGTCGTAAGGTAAAGGGAACAAAAATGGATGCTCCGGGGGCATCTTCCGATACCGGTTCACTGCTGCGAACGGTACCGTCTTTGATGGTATTCCAGAGCATGGTCAGCGGATCCCACCATCCACCCCGGAACCAGCAATAATCAATAACGGCGTTTGGCTCATTCGTGAATAGGGCAAAATCTCCGGTTGCAAACGGCTTGTCCGGCATAGGCGGCTGCGAAAGCACGAAACCCCGGTTCATTTTCTGAATAGCTCCTTTTTGATCGGGCAGGGTCATGAAATTGCGCGAGTTATAGGAGAATACGGCTTCCTTGGTTTCAGCGGATGTATTTTCAAAACTATATTCCATGGCCCCGGCCGGTAAGCTTGAGTTATCTGCATCACCGGGTATAAAGGGGCTCCATGCTTTTACACTTGCTTTAAACGGAAACTGGTCGTCCTGCAATCGGAGTATGCCAAAAGGGAAACGAGCTTCGAATTGGGCATCGACAAAACGGGGTAAACCATAGGAGGTAAGCGGGGCTCCATTGCCGGTAGCGGGCCGGCCAAATATCTTCCATTCGGGTACCGGTCCTTCTATTACTTTAGATGCTCCCCCTTTAATAGCAACAGCAGCAAACATGGTGGGCTCATTGAACAGCTGCGGCTTATGGCGCACCGACATATGTGAAATAGCACCGCAGCCTTCAATACAAAACATTCCGGCGCCTATACCACCAATCGGAAAAGCCAGTCTGCGCAAATATTCACCCGTATAAGACTGGTTGAAACTATGCAGGTTTTCACTGCTCCGGTGCTGCTCTGCCGCTGAGCCGATGGCTGGTAATACAGTGGCACCTAATCCGCCCAAGGTCAGGTTGCGGATAAAATTTCTGCGTGGATTATTAGCTGACATACGATAAGTTACAATTTTATACGAATGGTTAATTGATCCCCTGCTTGTAATTGCTGCTCGTCAAACGACAGTTGCAACTGTTGCGCGGTATAGTTAAAACGCAGAGGAATTTCTTTACTGCCAATGCGGGCTGTTACCGAAGCCGGACGCGAAGCTGTTTTAAGTCCGATGGATTGGAGCGATAATTTACCCCAGGCAATTTTGATGGTATTTTCCTGTTCATTACCGGTACGGGTTTGCGTAATATTTCCCCAGCCTTCTGCTGCGGTAAAAAAGCTTTTAAACTGGTCGGGTTGCATGCGGGGGGCAAAGGACAGTCTTTTAGCCGGGCCGTCGTAGGTATAATCCTGCAGTGCCAGTAATACTCCCCAGGAAGCCAGTGCCCGGGCGTAATGATCGCCACATTCAATTTCGTTCCAGGGATTGTGTTTAGCTGGGTTATACCGGTCATGCACGGCTTTTACCAGTGATAATCCTTCTTCCAGCATGCCTTCATAAATCATATTGGTAGCCACCTGGTATTCAATGCCTGTCCAAACTTCGTCGCGGTACCGTACCCCATCTTCGCCCATATGTTTGCTTTTGGGCCAGGTGGCAATAAAGAGACCAGCTTCTCCCGGATGCGCATAATCACGCTCAGGTTTATGCACTTTTGTTTGTACGGCAACATCGGGAGCCCAATTGTAATTCCATACCGATTGCAAGGTGGTTTTTACCATGTTTTCAGGATAGAGATAACCCAGATTATTGAGGTGTGCCCAGGTTTGCCCGAATAACTGATCGCTTAAACAACCAGTTCCGTATTGCGCCAGCGGGTGTTTGGTCAGGTCCACATCCTGGATGAAATATTCGCCGTTCCAAAGTTTTGCAACGCTTCCTTTGGAGCCATTGTTGAATATGCTATCGCAGCGTTTAGCAAAAACGGTGTCCTTCATCAGCAATGCCATATTGGAAGCTGCTTTCAGGGCACCCAGGTACAATCCGCCCACGTAGGTATTGGCGCCAAAAAATGCAATATCATAGGTGTTGGCTTGTTCTTTTTCTATGAGGCCGTCTGCATTTCCATCTTCCTTAATAATGAATTCAGTAGCTTTTTTTATCCGGTCCCAATTACGCGATAAAAAGAATTCATTTTTGGATTGCAGGTGTTCTCTATAGGCTTTCAGGATTGCACCGGCATGCCCATCTATGAGTATACCTCCCCAGCCATTTCTTGCCTGAATACCACCGTCTTCCTGGAAAGAGGTGCCGTAATCTGTTTTTTCACGGATGTTCCGCTCCAGTTCCGGGAACAAGCGCGATACTGCCTGTGCATAATTCCAAACATGGGTACAGGTGCCAACACAGGAACCTACTCCTTCCCATGCCCAGAATTTATCGGTTGACCACCACTGGCAGGTTTCGGTAGCCAGGGTAGAAACAGGCATCATTATACGCTGGTTCAGCCAATAAGGAAGGGTGGAATTATTATAATAGGTATCGTGGAATAAAAAAGTTTCTTTTTGAAGGCGTGGAAGGTTAGCCTGCAGCCAACTGGCTACATCCAGCGAATGATCGAACCAGTTTGCATACATATTGCCGATCGCTTCTCCCTCCGTAGGAATGGGCTTATTCCAGTTACCACCTTCTCCGTATTGCTTGGGGCGATTAGGGAAAAACCAGCTTAGTAAAAACGTGATTTCTTTGGATTCCCCGGGGGCCAGCTCAAGGCTTGTACCTGCTGCGCCTACGAGTTTTTCATCGAAGGGCTGGATGGCTTCCGGTACCGGCGCTGTTGTAGAATTGGGGATATAACGGGCAGTGGCCCAGGAACCTGTACCTAATACGCTCAGCGAAATATTTCCGTAATAAGGATGATCTCCCGGAAAAAAACGTTCGGTAGCAGGCAGGTTACTGAAGCGAATTTCATCAACATTGATATGACCCCAGCTTCCCATTTCATCGTCTACCAGTTGCAGGTAGGCTTTTTTACCCTTCCATTGTTTTACGTCCCAGCTAACCGGTTCAAGGGTTTCAACACTGGATCCGGTAATTGTTTTCACCAGTTTATTGTCAACAAATAAGTTTACACAGGTTTTGCCATGGTGTGGGCCGCCACCTACTTTCAGGTTGATGAAGTTACTGTTGATTACAAAAACCGGAGAGGTGAGTTTCCCCGTTCCGCTATCTCCATAAGCGGTGAGCTTTGAGTTAACCAAAAAGTTACCCTGGTGGCCGCTTACGAAATCGGCTTCTGCCGCTGCTTTGGTAACAGGCATTTTTCCAAAGGCATTGCCTTCGGCTTTCCATTTGCCATAGGTGCCGGATTCAAAGTTTTCAAAAACGGTTTCAACCCGCGCAGGCTGTGCCGTTGAAGCAGCTTTTACCAGGTCCATCGTAACGGATGTACGATCCTGGGCGGTTTGCACCCGGTTCCGCAGGTTTCCGGCCACCTGGTTTTTGAGGTCAATACCTACCAGGTTTTGTAACCATCCGGTAAGGGATACTTCCATTTTCTGGTTAGATCTGTTGGTGAGTTTATACTGAAGGACAGTGGCAGGCGTAGCACTTTCCCTGGCATTTAATGGAATAAAAGGCGAATAAACCGTGGCTTCCACACCAAGTGAAATAGGCGATTTGCGGGAGCTGTAATCGATTTTAGCAAGAGGATATTCTCCCGTAAAAGAGATATCATCAAAATCTTTTTTGCTGAGTTCTTTGCGAATGGTTTTTCCATTTTGAGTAATGCTAACGGCGAAGCCCTGGTCTATATAACTAAAGGGTTCAAAGGTTTGATAGCAGACCTTCCAGGGCCCGAGAGGTGTTTCAAAATTGAGCAACCAGTCTATTCCATAACCCGTATTGTAGGCGTTATTGGCGATCCACCAGTTGGCCAGTGTTCCGTCTCCCCGAACGTATAACTGCCCGGCTGCAATTCCACCGACCGGCATACCAATTGTTTCCAATTCTTTTCCTTTGTACGGTTTTCTCTCTTTGCTCCAAAGAGCTTCTTTCCAGGTTTCTGGTAGGTTTTTGTTGTACGGAACTTTGTGACTGGGATCCAGTTGTTGGGCATTGGAGGTTATAACCAGGCACTGAAGACAAAATAGGGATAGCAGCAATCTCATAAGTACTCGTTTATTTAGCAACCTGAAATTATGCTTAAACGTTTAAACTGACAAGAATTAATCGATTCTTACGAAAAAGGAATAAAAAATTACGGAAAAAGTATGGTTCTGGACGGTGCTGAATAGCGGTGTTTATTTCCTAAAATTTGATAATCGACTAGGGCTTTGCTCACCCTGCTACACCCTATATATAGTAAAGTGCAGGCCGGCAGAGGCCGGTTGAATTGCCCAGTTCCTGTCTTGGATTTTATCTGTTTTGGAGCGTTCGATTATTTCCACGTTTTTTACATTCACCTGCCGGGTAGTGCTGGCAGTACCCCAGTTGCTTTAACAGTGGGCGAGGGGGCTACTGATACCAGTTCATTTTCGCGGGCTTTTGTCTTTTCGGCTGACCGCTGCTTTTCCTGCAGCTCTCTTGTTCTGCCGCTGGTTTTTCTTACCGCTGCTGTTTTTCCCGCTCCTTTTTCTGCTTTTCCTGGCAAATTCGGCTGATGGTGTCAATGCAGGATATATGACCCGATTGTTCGGTTGCTGCCTGGCAGTACACGAATAGCGATGCCAGCAATAAACTTCGGATAGGCCTGGTAGTTGGTAGATAGGAGGCCTAAGAATTAAATATTTTTATTAATTAATTAATGGCTGATAATCATCAATCTATTTAAATATTGAAGCAAAATAAAAAAAATAAGCTACCCGCTGTAACTTTTTACCACCAATGGAGTATTTACAATAAACCGATTACAAGAGCTTGAAACATTTAACGGATGAGGAATTGATGAGCCGGGTTGCCGGAGGTGAGCTGGATAGCATGCGCCTGCTATTCGACCGCTACCATGCCTGGATTTTCAATTTTTTTCTCCAGAAACTGCGTAACCGGGAATTGAGCGAAGATCTTACCCAAAATACTTTTTACAAAGTACTCAAAAACCGTAGTTCCTATAATGGTGGCAGGTTTGTTTCCTGGATTTTTCAAATAGCCAGGAATCTGGGAAATGATCATTTCCGGCAGGCCAAAAACCTGCAGGCTACAACGGCGCTTGAGGAGGTGGGAGAGCTGGCCGACATACCGGATACGGGGGAACAGGTGGCTATTCTGCAACTGGCAATGCAGCAACTGGGAGAGGCGGACCGGGAATTATTAATCCTGAGCCGGTTTAAAGGAATGAAATATGCGCAGATTGCAGCTATAACGGGCCTATCTGAAGCTGCGGTACGTATCAAAGCCCATCGCGCAATAAAAAAATTACGAACGCTTTATTTTCAAACAGCAGAGGTATGAATTGTATAAAAACGGAAGAGAAAATAATCGATTACCTGGAAGGGGGGTTACCTGATGCAGAAAAACTAGCTATTGCAGCGCACCTGCGGCAATGCCCTGCTTGCCGCACCGTTCTGGAGCAAACCCGTGGTTTCCTGGAACGGACAGACAACCTGCATTGGGAATCGCCTTCCCCTGCGCTCCGCGAATCCTTTGAAAGGATGCTGGCCGATGAAAAACAACAACAGTTAGTAAAAGAACCTGTACGCATCGGTTTTTCCTGGAAAACAGTGCTTCGTGTAGCAGCGGTTTTACTACTCATAGCTGGCAGTTATTGGGTCGGTACCTATAGATCCGGTAAGTTTTCCGATACCCGCATCAGCCAGATGGAGAACCAATTGCAGGAGCTGAAAGCAGAAATGACCCTGGCCCTGCTGAACAATCCATCGGCCAGTAAACGGATACAGGCAGTTAACTATTCAGAAGAATTGCAAACCCCCGATAAAAAAATACTGCAGGCCATTATTACCCGCTTGCACAGCGATGAAAATGTGAATGTTCGGATGGCAGCTGCAGAAGCCCTCTGGAAATTCAAACAGGAAGAACTGGTAAAACAGGCACTTATCCGCTCGCTTGAAATTGAAAAAAATCCGGATGTCCAGATCCTTGTAATTCAGTTCTTAACGGAAGCGCAGGAAAAACGCGCCGTTCAGCCCATGAAAAAACTACTGGTACAACCCGATCTGGAACCCTATGTGAAAGACCAGCTAAGCAATGGTCTGAAAAGAATTATTTAACTATTTTAAGAAATCTAAACATGATCAAACAGGTACTATTACTGGCCCTGCCGTTATTGGCTGCCTATAACTTCGCCACCGCTCAGAAGTCATTTAAAAAATCACTTAGCGGAATTACCCGGGTAGAAATCCACTCAGAAACCTCTATTGAACTATCCAAATCGTCTGGTAATGAATTGGTATTGGCACCAAACGGGCTGTCTGATAAAGAAGACGAAAAAGCAAGTGGTTTAAAGCCTATATACCCGGGCGGAACCGACAATACTGGCATAGGATTTAAAATGGAGCAAAAAGGAGCAACACTTATCTTAACCGACCTTCAAGCACATTTTAACAGGAGTGGACTGGTTATTCAATTGCCCTCCACAGTTTCTCTTATGCTGGATTGTGGTAGTTTGGGTAATGCAGTAATTAATGGCTGGACAGCAGAGCTGGAAATAAAAACAAATGTGGGAGAAATTAACCTGGTAAATGTAACCGGGCCGATTACTGCACATAGCTCAACCGGTACCATTAAAGTAAATTTCAGCCAGGTAAACCAGACCGCTCCCATTTCCATTGCATCCTCAACGGGCGATATTGATGTAACCCTTCCCGAATCAGCGAATGCTTCTGTTGAATTAAAATCAGTTATTGGAGGTGTTTTTTCCGCCTTTGACCTGGTTCCTGCAAGGCAGGATGGCCTCAAACCAATCAGTGGACACAAATCCATTGAAGGAAAAATCAACAATGGCGGCGTTAAAATCAGTTTGCGCGCTTCTACCGGAAATATTTATCTCAGAAAAAAATAAATTAACTGTATCAACTCCTTCATATGAAAAAGAGTATACTCATTGCCTTTTTTAGTGTATGCACAATTGCAGTTTTTGCACAAAAAAAAGTTACAGAAAACTATAAGTTAGCGCTCAATCAATCTATTCAGCTCGACCTCCGATTTGCAGAAAAAATACAGTTACAACAATGGGATAAAAATGAACTGGGTATCAGCGCCACGGTTGATATTGACCGGGGCGCGGGTAATGATGCGTTTAAGCTGAAAGCTACCAGCAGCGGTAACAGTTTTATTGTAAAGGATGACTATGGGAACTATCTCGAACAACGAAAAAATACCCATACAAATATTGAAATCAGTTATGTTATTTATGTGCCGCAAAATGCAGCAGTATTTTTAAAAAGCATTTCCGGAAACCTGGAAGCACCCCGATTCAATGGTCAACTAAAAACAGAACTGGTGTCCGGCAATGTGGAAATAAAAAGTTACCAGGGAACCTTAGAACTTAAAACCGTTTCAGGTAACCTCGATATTGTTGTTTCCAAGGCAGAGGTGGATGCCAAAACAGTTACGGGGGTTATCTACTCCAACCTGGATATTGCTATCCCCGAAAAAGAGAAGCGGGGAGTGGGGTCACATATACGCGGACAAGTGAACGATGGAAAAGACCTGTTACGGCTGGAAACCGTATCCGGAAATATTTATATGCGAAAAGGATAAAGGCTTAGGGAGCAGGTGGCAGGGTTTCCAATAAAAAGCTGAATATTCGATCAAAATGACGGGTGGGTTCTGCATGGCCCCCTTCATAAATGACCAGTTCATACGAATAGTTAAATTGATGTGCTTTTAATCGGTTGATCATTTTTTTACCCATATCAACCGCCGGTATGATTTCATCCTTATCTGCAGCCATCAATAAAATTGGACCATTGATTTTTTCTACTGGTATCAGGGCTTTTTGTTCTGCTAAACTATCCTGCAGCATGGCTTCAAAAGTACCCCGCAGATCTCGTTTTAAGAGGAAAGGAGTGGCTGCTTCATTCATGGGAATAAAAGCTAATTCCTTTCCTTTATAGGTCCAGCTGGAACTGGTGAAATGATGGGTATGGCCCGGAAATACGGCATGGCTGGCAGACATGGCTATTACGCCTGAAATATCCGGATAATAACTGGCTATTAACAGGGCCAGATCGGCACCGCGTGATCCTCCCATCAAAATTATTTTATCGGCGTTGATCCCCTTTTGCTGTTTGGCAAGGTATATAGCAGCATACACTTCTTCCAGTGCAATTCTATCAAGTATAGCAGGTGTTCCGTTTAATCCAAAATAACCGATGGCCAATACTGCGTATCCTTTGGCAATAAATTCTTCCCTGGTTTTTTGCCAATACTTACTAGCCCAGGCATTTCTTCCTTCAGAACCACCGAATCCTACCAATAGAGGTTGCTTATTACCCGTTCCTTTATAAAGAATTGCCTGTACATTGGGTGTTTTCAGTGTATCCGGGCGAATTGCCTGGGAATAACTACTACTATGAAAAATGGATAATAGAACGCTTATAATTAATGCGGCTTTTTTCAACTGGCTGTTTTTTACAAAGCTGGAGTTTATTTCGCTACAAGTAATTGACCTGGATCAAATAATCATTTTTGCGCCCGGATTCTGCTCAGTGTTTCCTGCGTAATGCCTAAATAGGAAGCAATCATGCCCAATGGAATACGATGGTGAATGTTCTGGTAAGTGACCATGAAGTGATCGTATTTTTCTTTTGCAGAACTGAAACGGAGCGAAGCTATCCGTTCTAACAGGTGGCCAAAAACCGTACCCATTGATAACCTGGCATAGCGTTCCATTTCGGGGAATTGGTCAAATAACTCAACCAGGTCATCTACCTGCAGGCAGAAAGTTTCTGTATTTTCAATTGCATCGAGGTAATAAATATCTTTTCTTCGGGTTATAAAACTTTTGGGCGAATTACACCATTCATTCTCTGCCGGAAAAAATTCACTGATTTCTTTCCCGTCTTTCAGGTAATAGCCCCTTGCCAGTCCGGATACTATGAAATACGAATAGGAACATACTTTATTGGCATCCTGTATCAGTGTTCCTTTTGGAAAGGATTTAAATACTAGTTTCAGCGCTAATGCGGTCCTTAATTCATCTGATAGCCGGATATATTGCTCGAAATGATGGAACAACTGTTCCAGGGGAGGTTGTTCCATCTGGGCTTTTGTTGAAAAATTAATGCATTCGGGGTTCAGTGTTGTAAGTTACTATATATACAAATGGAATCAGGATAAGGCTCTTCGTATATACTCAGCAACTGCATTTATTTTTGGCAACATAGGTCTTTTTACCCGAACTGTTTATATAATAACAACCGCCGGAAGGACCTTTGTATAATTGCTTTCCATTGTATAGTCCGCAACCAACCGTTATGGAGTTGCCCGGGGTGTCTGTAGCTGATCCGGAGGGGGTAGGATCCGTTTCCAGTGGTGCTGTTTTACCGCATGAAAGCTGTACTAATAGGAGAATGTAAATAATACTGCGCATAATAGGATTGTTTTATTGTGCCGAATTTAGTACTGCATGTAAAAGAAAATTGATGGTTTCCCGTAAGCAATAGACCGAACCGCTTAGGTAATGCGGTCTTTTTTGCATCCATCGAATACGAATGCATCTGGAGAATCAAAAAAAGGGCAGGGGTGGAGATACTATTATTTTGGCAGCTATTTGCTAAATAATTTAGTATTATATTTGTTGTGTGAACCAGGTAACCGACGATATCAGAACCCGCCTGCAGCAGGATATTTGGCGTATGCAGGGGCAGCGACCCGCCAAGGATCTGTTGGCCGGTAAAGTGGCGTTGGGGCCGATATTGGAGGCTTTTCCCCATAAGGTATTTCCTACCGGGGCGGTGCACGAATGCATTACCAAGTCAGCTGCCTCCACTGCTGCCACAACGGGCTTTGTGGCGGGTATCCTAAGTGGGTTAATGCATAACAGCGGTCCCTGTGTCTGGATCAGCCCTGCGCCCCTTTTGTTTCCGCCTGGGTTCTGCTCTTTTGGAGTGGAGCCGGATCGCCTGCTTTTTGTACAGGTAACCAATGAAAAGGAGCGCTGCTGGGCCATGGAAACCTGCCTGCAAATGGAAGGCCTATCTGCCGTGGTGAGTGAACTGCCCGACCTCAGCTTTACCTCTTCACGTAGGTTGCAACTGGCGGTAGAAAAAACCGGGGTCACCGGTTTTATCCTTCGTACCGGGGCAGGTTCTCCGCAGGCAACGGCTTGTACCGGTCGCTGGCAGATTACGCCCCTAGCAAGCTATCATCCAAACGGAATGCCGGGGGTAGGATTTCCCTGCTGGAACGTGGAGCTGCAAAAAATCCGCGGTGGCAAACCGGGTACCTGGCAACTCTTGTGGATGGATGGTCGGTTCCAGGAACGGCCTGCAGCTTCGGTTCTTCCTTCACAAACGCGTTGGCGGAAAATCGGGTAGTATGCAGCGCATCCTGGCCATATGGTTTCCGCACTTGCTGGCGGAAGGCATGATTCGCCGCCGGCCGCATTTAAAAGCCCTGCCTTTTGTGCTGGCTGCCCCGGATCGTGGTCGAATGCGGGTTACTGCTGCCAGCATTCCTGCACTATCGAAAGGCATTTACCCAGGTATGGCGGTGGCCGATGGCAGAGCACTTGTAGCCGGGTTGACGGTCATGAATGCCGAACCAGGCCAAAGCCAACAATTACTCACTGCTCTGGGATATTGGTGCATTCGCTATACTCCAACTGTGGCGGTTGACGGGTCAGACGGACTACTGCTGAACATCAGCGGTTGCGCCCATCTTTGGGGTGGAGAAGTTCCGTATGCGTCCACGATACAAAACCGGCTGAAAGCATTTGGCTATACCACCCGCTTTGCCATAGCAGGTACAGTGGGGGCGGCATGGGCACTTGCCCGGTACGCTAAACAACCTGTTGTGCTTGCTCCGTCTGGTGAAGAAAGAGCAGCTTTATGTTCATTACCACCCGCAGCATTGCGATTGGAACCTGCTACGATTGAACGCCTGCAAAAATTAGGCTTAACCACCATCGGACATTTTATGGATAGAGGGCGGTCTATCCTGCGCCGCCGCTTTGGGGTGGGGTTATTGGACCGGTTAGACGAAGCGCTGGGCTGGAAAGCCGAACCGCTGCAACCCCTACAACCAGTAGAATCATTCCAACTGCGGTTGCCCTGCCTGGAGCCCATTGTTACCCGGAGCGGAATTGAGATCGCCCTTGAGCAACTGCTCGATATGCTTTGCCAACGCCTGGCAAAAGAAGGCAAAGGACTAAGGAAGGCGGTGCTGAACGCCTACCGCGTGGACGGTGAAGTACAGTCCATTGAGATCGGCACGCACCTGGCTTCCTGCCAGTTGCGCCATTTGTTTAAACTGTTCGAACTGAAAATTGATAGGATAGAACCAGCGCTGGGCATTGAACTGTTTATCCTGGAAGCGACCCAGGTAGAGAAGGCCCGGTTTTCGCAGGAAGCGCTGTGGCATCCTACCAGCTTGCAAGATGCCCGGTTGGCTGAATTACTTGATCAACTTGCCGGTAAATTGGGCCGGGGGGTGGTGCGGCGGTACCTGCCGGCAGAACATTACTGGCCAGAGCGATCTTTTACCACGGCAAAGGACTTAGCCGAGCAGCCTGCCACCCACTGGCAAAAGGACCGTCCCCGGCCGGTGCGGCTGCTACGCCACCCCGAACCCATAGAAGTGGCGGCGCCTATCCCGGATTACCCGCCGATGCATTTCCGGCACAAAGGCCAGTTGCATACCATCAAAAAAGCAGATGGACCCGAGCGCATCGAAGCGGAATGGTGGATACAGGAGGGCGAACACCGTGATTATTATGTGGTGGAAGATGAAACCGGTGCCCGGTTCTGGTTGTTCCGGCTCGGACATTACAGCGGCGACCAGGCACATCAGTGGTACCTGCACGGTTTTTTTGCGTAACAGAAAAGAATACAATATGCCGTACACGGAATTGCAAGTGACAACGAATTTTAGTTTTTTACGCGGCGGTTCGCATCCGGAAGAACTTGTGGCACAGGCAGCTGCTTTGGGGTATTCGGCAATTGCGATCACCGATCACAATACGCTTGCCGGTGTAGTACGGGCCCATACTGCCGCCAAAGCCAGTGGAATCCGCCTAATTGTTGGTTGCTGTCTTGACCTGCAAGATGGTCCTTCACTGCTGGCATATCCCACCAACATAGATGGGTATTCGCGGTTGTCACATTTACTGACCATCGGTAACCTGCGTACTGAGAAAGGGCAGTGTGAATTATATAAACAAGATGTATATGCGCACAAAGAAGGAATATTATTTGCGGTGGTGCCGCCGGCAAAGTTGAATGCCAGCTTCGATTATGATGATTTGTTCAAGCGGTCTTTAGAAGCATACCAACAAAATTTAGTAGGGCAATTGTATTTAACCGCTACCCGATTGTACCAGGGAGATGATATTAAAAAGCTCTATCGGCTTGCGGAATTATCGGAGTGTTACCAAATACCTTTACTTGCTACCAATGATGTGTATTATCATGATGGTGATCGCAGACAGTTACAGGATATGCTTACCTGCATCCGGGAAAAACGCACTATTTATACGGCGGGTTACCTGCTTTGCCAGAATGCGGAACGCTTTTTAAAGCCGGAAAAAGAGATGTTGCGCCTGTTCCGGCAATACCCTGATGCCATCAGCCGCACACAGGAAATTATGCAGGCTTGCCAGTTTTCGCTCGATGAACTGAAATATGTATACCCGCAAGAGATTACTACCGAAGGGCGCTCGCCGCAGGAGCAATTAGCCTACTATGTTTGGCAGGGCGCGAAAGAAAAGTTTGGCGATAATATTCCCAAAAAAATCAGCGCCTCTATTGAATTCGAACTGGATTTTATGGAGCGGAAAAACTATGCTGCTTATTTTTTAACGATCTACGATTTTGTACAGTTTGCCAAGGCTAATAAAATTCTCTGCCAGGGGCGTGGATCGGCTGCCAATTCGGTGATCTGCTATTGCCTGGGCATTACGTCGGTGGATCCTTCAAAATTTAAGTTGTTGTTTGCACGCTTTATGTCAGATGCCCGCGATGAACCCCCGGATGTGGATGTAGATTTTGAACACGAGCGACGGGAGGAAGTTATGCAATACATATATGGAAAGTTCGGCCGCGACCGTGCCGGCATAGTTGCTACGGTTACCCAGGTGCATTACAAAGGCGCAGTGCGCGATGTGGCAAAGGCAATGGGCCTTTCCGTAGATATGATCGATTTGCTGGCAGGTTGCAGTGGCACCCACGACGAAGGGGTACAGTTGCAGCGCATCCGCGAAGCTGGGTTGAACCCGGATGATCCGCATTTGCGAAAAGTATTGGAATTGACCCGGCAATACATTGGCTTTCCCCGCCAACTGGGCCAGCACACCGGCGGTTTTGTTATTTCTCAAAACAAGCTATCCTATTTGTGCCCGATCTTAAATGCAAGAATGAAAGATAGGACCAACATCGAATGGAACAAAGACGATATTGATGCACTTGGACTATTAAAAATTGACGTATTGGCGCTGGGTATGCTAACCTGTATCCGTAAATGTTTTGATCTGGCGAAGCAGCAGTATAACCTTGACCTTACGCTGGCCAATGTTCCGCAGGATGATCCCGCGGTATATGATATGATTTGCCGAGCCGACACCATTGGGGTATTCCAGATCGAAAGCCGGGCACAGATGTCTATGCTGCCCCGGTTGAAGCCCCGGTGTTTTTATGATTTAGTCATTGAAGTGGCCATCGTGCGGCCGGGTCCAATCCAGGGAGACATGGTGCATCCCTATTTACGTCGCCGTGACGGAAAGGAACCGGTAGATTATCCCTCCGAAGCATTAAAAGACATATTGGGAAGAACGCTGGGGATACCGCTTTTCCAGGAACAGGCCATGGAAATTGCCATTGTGGCAGCAGGATTTACTCCGGCAGAAGCAGACGCATTGCGCCGAAGCATGGCAACCTTCAAAGCACAAGGCATGGTCAAACAATTTCATGATAAGCTGACCCGTGGTATGTTGAAAAACGGCTACAGCCAGGAATATGCAGAAAGGGTTTTTAAGCAACTGGAAGGCTTTGGTTCCTATGGCTTTCCCGAAAGCCATGCGGTAAGTTTTGCGCTGCTGGTTTATATATCCAGTTGGTTGAAATGTCATTATCCCGATCTATTTGCTTGTGGACTGCTCAATAGCCAGCCAATGGGCTTTTATGCGCCCGCTCAACTTGTCCGCGACGCACAAGACCACGGGGTAACCGTGCGGCCGGTAGACATCAATCATTCCCTGTGGGACCATTCACTGGAAGAAAAGCAGGGCCGCTATTTCGCACTTCGATTAGGGTTCAGGCAGGTAAAAGGGCTAAGAGAAGAAGATATGCATGTACTTGTAGCTGCCAGGAAAAAAGCGTTTACTACCCTCAATCAATTATTAGACGCAGGTATTCCTCTTCCTGCCCTGGAAAAGCTTGCTGAGGCCGATGCTTTCCGTTCGATGGGACTCGATCGGCGAACCGCTATCTGGGAGATCAGTGCACTTGCCGATCATCCGAAAGGTGTTTTTACCGGGCAGCCTTCGGAGAGTAGCCTGGAAGAAATGGAAGCCCTTCCAGCCATGACTACAGCCGAGCAGGTTATCCTGGATTATGGCAGTCTTTCTCTTTCAGTAAAAGCGCATCCGTTGAGTTTTCTACGGGAGGCGTTGACCCAGCAGGGCATTACGCCTGCAAAAGACTTGATCAACCTGCCGGATGGGAGCTTTGTGCAGGTAGCTGGCCTGGTACTTATGCGGCAACGCCCGGGTACAGCCTCGGGTATTTGTTTTATTACGATCGAAGACGAAACCGGCAGTGCCAACCTGGTGGTGTTCCGCCAGCTCTTTGACCAGTATCGAAAAGAAATTTTACAGGCAAGGCTGCTACAGGTAACGGGCAAACTGCAACGAGAAGGCACCGTTATTCATGTGGTGGTGCAGCGCTGTGTGAATGCGTCTTCCTTGCTGCGGCAACTGGTCGGTCCGGCTAGCAAAGAGCCGCCGGCATTTCCTTTATGCCGGAGTGATGAACAGGACGGGGCGTTGCATGCACCGGGTGGCAACCGCGATGCGGCCAAAAAAATGATCCAGGGCAATTTGTTTGCATCGCGGGATTTCAAATGAGCGGTATAAGGATCTTCCAATACCAGTTGAAATTTTCCGTTTACTCATTTGGTACAATACAGAATTCTGCGGTTGGAATAAATTCTAAGGTTCGATAATATCGCAAAATTATTAATGCCGGCTAATTAATGTAAGGCGTTTCTTAAAGTACCAGGGGGTATATGGAGCATTTCCTATTTTTCCTGCCTTGCCAGATTGTTGGGGTGGGAAAAGAAAATAGGCGGTATGGTGAAATTCTGTCAAAAATAGGAGCGTATAAAATCAGCAAAAGGTTTTCTGAAAGAGGAGAGTTAAGTATGGGTAGTTTTCTTACCTGTATTTACAACGAACGAGAGAGGAGGTTTTTTTAATATATCTATTTAGTAAAAAAGCAGTAGTAGTATAAAAATAAGTTCGTTTCTTTCTTTCAAATCAGTTGCCCCCAAATGTCAAAAATCGCTAGTATGAAATCGGATGGCAAATTGTTGAAAATTATAAAGGCCACAATAAAGTGGCCTTTATAAAAAAATGAAATCTCGTGCCCAGAACAGGAACATTTGCGAACCAGTTCATTCAAATATTGAAGCGACTGTCTAGTTTAAATGACAAATAAATGACGCTTTGTTGACCATTCTACGAATACTGAAATCCATCAAAGCTGAGTGGACGGACAATTATCAAATGTCTTCTATTGAGATTTTGAGCGAATACGTAAATTCTTACAGACTGTACGGGTGCAAAATAGACAAAAGCGACAAAAAAAGACTGCTAAGTAATCCGCGCAAGTCACGTCGATTGTAAGCCGTGTTGACTATTATGGTCTGCGCGCAATAAATGCTTCCCTATAAAGTAAAATTCATTATATTTCAAAATAATATTGTTGCAATGAGTGAATTTAGGAATGCCGTATATAAGCATTTGTCGGCTTTCACAACTAATCCCTATCTATTCGTTGGATCTGGGCTGTCCCGTAGATACTATAACTTGCCAACCTGGGTCCAGCTTCTGAAAGATTTTTATCCCGTATTGAATAATGGTGTGGATTTTAACTACTACTTATCCAAATGCAACAATGATCCTGTGGCATTGGCGTCAGTTTTAAGCGAAGAATTTCACGAAGTCTGGTGGAAAAGTCCCACCTTCTCAAAAAGCAGAACAGCATTTGGTGAGCAGGCAACTGGCAGCATGCAGCTACCATTCAAGTATGAGCTATCTCAATTCGTTAAAAAACAGGCGAAATCCAATGCGAAACTTAAAACAGAAATAGACCTGCTTTCAAACTGCGTTGTAGATGGAATAATTACAACAAACTGGGACAATTTTCTACAAACCCTATTCCCCGATTTCATCGTTTATATTGGCCAACAAGAACTACTTTTTGCTGACTCGCTTTCAGTTGGAGACATATATAAAATTCATGGCTGTGCCACCAGGCCGGAGACTATTATCGTTACCGATGCTGACTATAAAGATTTCAACTCGAAAAACGCCTACCTAGCGGCAAAGTTGTTGACGATTTTTGTAGAACACCCGATTATTTTTTTGGGCTATTCGATTTCCGATGGAAATGTCATTGAGATAATTGACTCAATTGTTCAATGCCTAGATAGTAAGAATATCGGAAAACTTAAAGACAGATTAATCTTTGTTGAATGGGATTCATCTATTTATGATCCGATATTTCAAGATGGAAACATTGTTCTCAAAGACCAAAAAGTATTGCCAATAAAGCATATTAAACTGAGTTCATTCGATCCATTGTACGAAATAATGGGCAGCCTGAAGAAGCGGCTTCCTATAAAGGTATTGCGAAAATTAAAGGATTCCGTTTATGAAATAATAAAAACCAATCAACCTACTAAGAACATATATGTTGGAGAGTTGAATGATCTTGACGAAGACAACCAAGTTGAGTTTGTTGTCGGCGTTGGGGTTGCAAAGAATGCGCTTTCTGCGCAAGGATATGTCGGTATTTCAACTCTCGATATTTTGGAAGATATTATTTTTGACAATAAAGGATATAATGCACAACTACTGGTAGAAAAAGCATTTCCGAAACTGGCCAAAGGAAATGCGTTTGTACCAATGTGTAAATACTTCAAGGAGTTGGGATACTACTCTAAAAACAATGTTCTAAATAGCAATGGGCAGGCAGCAATCAAAGCTGGGAATTTTACATATCGAGATAACATGCCGGATTGCCTCATGCCTCCTAAATCGTACAATAATAAAAAGGCTCCTATAAGGTCAACATACAAAGACATAGGCTCAATACTTAGTGCTTTCGATTCAGAACATGCAATTATTTATATACCCTTTCTTGAAAGGAAGTATATTGATCTCAAATCGCTCCAGCAGTTCTTAGCCCAAATCTTTAAAAATGAAAAGCAGTTAATAAACAGCGCCTTTAGGAAGCTGGTTTGTTTATATGATTTTTATAAAAATTGCTGAAGCAATTTTGTCATTAAGCTATCGATATAAACGAGATCCAGTTCAGAAATATAAATGCTATTGAAGTAAGAAAATTCCATCTGGTGACGTTCCCAGCTAGATGTTACAGTTGACATCACATTCCGCTTCAAAGGTTACTTCAGCAACACTCCCTGCCCCAAACTGATAGTTTTCTGCAGGTAAGAATGTGTTAGGCTCTCTTTAAGCAGGCCCAGCAAGGGTTTGAGGGGGGTAAAAAAGAAAGGTCGGAAATAATTCCGACCTTTCCCGTAGTGTGCCCAGAACATGATTTCTTTCTGTCTGATTACCAATTACTTATAAGTTATGATTGTCAAGTTGTTGTCGATAAAAACCAATCTCACATTTTTACTCCATTTCTACCAGCTTTAGTAAAGTTACGAAATAGCTTAAACTAATACAACTATCATAAATAAAACGCACTCATAAAATATCTCTCCAGCTTTCTTAAATATCCTTTTTCCAGACATCTTTTTGTCTTCAAAACAATCTATGCAACCCTAATTGAAATGACGTTATATAGACGTACATTGCCTTTCGGAGATGCCTTCTACTGCCAAATTATACCACCAAGAGCCAGAACATAAGATCAGACATAAGACCCGATAAATTTGGTTAAAACAGATTTATGGCATCTAACCCAATCCTGATTTTTCAGGAGGCAAAAAAAGTTGACCTGGTTGAATGGCTATCTCAATTAGGCTTTACACCCGATAAAATAAAAGGTAGTGATTATTGGTATCGCTCTCCCTTTCGGAAGGAGCGTACTCCGTCTTTTAAAGTAAACCGAACCCGTAATATCTGGTACGATCATGGTGAAGGCATTGGTGGCAATATTATTGATTTTGCTGTCAGATTTTTTAGTTGTGATGTTGCCGAAGCTGCAAAAAAAATATTGGAACTTCAAGACCAGCATCATTTTTCTTTTTACCAGCAACCCACTATCAGCCCGCAGGCTGGTGAAAAGAAAGAATCCGACCAAAGCCGGATTCATATTACTTCGGTGCACCCATTGCAAAATAATATCCTGTTAGATTATCTTGATCAGCGTAAAATACCTCTGGCTGTTGCCAATGTGTTTTGTAAAGAAGTAGATTTTTCACTTTATAGAAAACAACATACCGCTATTGGTTTTCAAAATCGATCAGGCGGTTTTGAACTTCGGAGCGGTAGCTTTAAAGGCAGTAGCGCACCAAAGGATATTAGTTTCTTCGACCGGGGATGCCAGCAGTTATCTGTATTTGAAGGCTTTTTCGATTTGCTATCCTTTGCCATAATCAGGCCGCAGGCTGCGGAAACGCTTACCAATTTATTAGTGCTTAATTCTCTTTCCTTTTTTGATAAGAGCCTTTCCTTAATGGAGCAACACGCTAAAGTATTCCTGTTTCTCGATCAGGGTAAATCTGGCCGACAAAAAACACAGCAAGCACTTCAATTGAATAAGAATAGCCTTACAGCAAAATACATTGACTGTAGCGATATTTACAAAGGCCATGACGACCTCAACGCCTGGCTAATAGCACAACACAGGTCACAGCAACAGCAGCCCATCAAACCCAAAGGCAGAAGGCTTTAGAATAGACATTTTTTATTCATCAACTATAAGCAATAAATAATCTCTCAGCCCGAATAAGCTTCGATAGACTTTAATAGCCTTATCGTAGGCTTTTTTGTTATTTACTTTTCTTTAAAAGCAGGAAATTGTATATACAGCCGTATATTTTTCATTTTACTGGTTTTAAAATTGTACAGTTTATCATTTTTATTTCTTGTATTATTACCAACTTCCTTTTTAGGTATTTGTTTTATCAAACAATCTGTTTGTCTTATTGTAGTAAAACAATGAAACTGCACATTTGCATTGTTGTAGTTATTTTTTCCTTGCAATCAAAAACAGCAAATAGGTATGAACAGCGTATTTTCAATTAATGCGTTGCAGATGGTATGTATGTGTTCAACGGAACACGGCAAGTTGTGTTTTGAGCTGCTCGAAATATTTTCCGCAGCTCAAAACTACTTGTCCGCCCCTGATGGCGGAGGCGAAACCATATCTCCAAAGTCGAATGGTAGTGTCGTTAAAATAAAAGTGCTATTTGCGCAGACATTTGCTTTTTGGCAATGGTGATGATTAGCCGTCGGGCAAGCAGGCAGGCAAACCTTCAATACAGCCATCCAGCTTACCGAAGCCCTTTTAGGTTTGCTCCCGGGCTTACCGGCTCCAGGACTGGAGCCAGTAGCCGAAGAGCTCATAGATCAGCAACGGAAAAAACGGAAAAAGGGAAGACGGATTTAAACCAATAGCAGCAATGGCCGCTATTGCTTATCGGGGTATTTTTGCTTCTGAGCGATGGTAATGATTAGCTTGCCTGTTTCGCAGGCAATATCTACCACCTGGCCTATTTTAAAGCCGGTATCTTGCAGCCATTTGCCGCAAAGGTGTAGCTTGGGAAACCGGATGGCAGTTGGCCGGCTTTCGCGGCTAAAAGTTTGGCTGTAAACGGTGATGCGCCTTACCAGCTTTGTACCTTGGGGTGTTTTCATACGTAGCTGCTTTTGTTGCTACAAAGCAAGTAAGGGTGCCATAGGTATTCAAGTTGTGGCGGGGATAGTTTACAAAAAGAAAGTATATTTTACTTAACTTTTAGGCGTATTTATATACTTTTTGAATTTAAATTTGCACCTATGACAACAGATACCGCTATGCCAAATCACAAAGTACACGAGGGACGAAATGTAAAGCGTTTTCGCGAAATGCTGGGCATAAAACAAGATGCCTTGGCCTTTGAGCTGGGCGACGATTGGAACCAAAAGAAAATATCTTTACTGGAGCAAAAGGAAACGATTGATGTTCCCCTACTGCAGCAAATTTCTGCTGTATTAAAAATACCTGTAGAGGCGTTTCAGAATTTTGATGAAGAGCAAGCAATTAATATTATCGCTAACACGATTACGAATAACGATAATAGTGCTGTTGTAAACACCAATCCTATTTTTCACCCAATTGATAAATTAGCTCAGCTCCACGATGAGAAAATAGCTTTATATGAAAGGATGTTGAAGGAGAAAGATGAGATGATGGCTGATTTAAAAAAGCTCATTAATAAAAAGTAATTATAGTAAAACGAGGGTTGCCTCGTTTTTTGGTTTTTATAAACCCTGCTCTAAAAAGTAGGGTTTTCCCGTATTGATTTGATTGAGTTAGATAAGTAGTTTTGTTCTCGAAATACCTAAAGAGAATGGTAGATAAATTTACAATCTAGCAGAATTTAAACTAAAGACAATGAACTTAAATGATATATTGATTGAAAAAGTAAATTATGCAATTAGTTTAGCAGACGAAGCGTTAAAAACAAAATACAAAACCGAAGACTCTTTTTTTGTTTACTATTGGGTAAGTCCTGAATTATTTAAAAAATTTGAAACATTTTCTCTTTCTTTTATTGTATCTACCTATTCAGAAAAGCATCCTTATTATGAAAGTTTCAAAAGCTCCGTCGAAAAAAATTCTGTTCAATGTGTTGAGGCAGGAAAAGGATTGTTAAGTTCAATAAAAATTGAAATAGATAAAGGCTGGATTAGGTCAATTAAGAATCTGATTAGTGCAGAAATTTTTACAGATTTTCTTGAAATGGCTGAACATCTATTAGATGAAAAATATGAACATTCAGCTGCTGTTATGATTGGAAGTGTACTTGAAGAGCATTTAAGGAATTTATGCAAGAAAGTAAATATAGATGTGTCTGAAAATAAGAATGGGAAAGATATTCCTAAAAAAGCAGACACATTGAATGCTGAACTTGCAAAAAAGGAGGTTTACAATAAATTGGACCAAAAAAATGTGACTGCCTGGCTTGATTTACGCAATAAAGCAGCACACGGAAAATATCAAGACTATAACATTCAACAAGTCCAATTAATGCTTAACGGAGTAACAGAATTTATAGCGAGAACTACTTAATACAAACTTAAATGAATATTGACTCTCTAAAACCAGATTTGACTGGTATGCGATATGAAATCATCGACCTAAACCAATCTAGCTACTTCTATGTTAGGAAGATTAATAGACTTGGCTATGTCTTTAAAGAAACAGGGAGAGAGTTTATGTTAGAAGAATTGATTGCAATTAGATATTTAGAAAATGGAATAATTCTTCATCTTACCAACTTGGATGATGACAATTCTAAGTATTCTTTCCGTTCGGCGCAAAAATTAATTAATAAAAGCAAATTAGTTACAGATCAATCAATATTGAAAAGATTAAAGAATCAAGTTGATTCCTATCGGAAAAATGTTAATAATCTAAAAAATCAATATAGAAATGAACGGATCGCTCATATTAACTCATTGAAATTTCCGGAATTAACGGAGTTCTTGAGTTTTGAAAAAATTTTAAAACCACTAATACAAGAAGCAAACGAATTGGCAGATTTCATATTCGGTGAAGAAATTAATATAAAGTTTAAACTAGGAAGTTACGAGGGAGTTTTAGATTTTAGAGAGCAACAAAAAAAATTATCTATAAACCTTAATAAAATAACTGATATAAGATAGATGCTACTAACAATTTGAGCAGCGACCAGAGTTTAGAATTTTCAGCTTCTTTCAATCCAATTGATAAAATAGTGGAGCTATAAAAGTATATCTCGTGACAGCAAAGGGAATTGATTAAGAAACTTGAAAGATTGATTGATAAAAAATAAGTTAATGAATATCGAAATCGAATAGAAAAACGAATGGACAAAAATTCGTACTAAACTTAGTCAGACTTATAAGTATGATAAAGTTTGGGAAAAAGCAATCATCCTTTTTGATAAACGTGTAAAAAGAAAGTTTTTTGATCCAATTCAATTAATTATTGATGGCAAGACTCTAAAAGGAGAAGGCTTTACTATTGTAACAGTACAATGTGCGTTAATTGAGATGTTTTCGGCATTCCGGCAGGGCAAAATTTTCAATCATAAAAAGACAAGCGCTTCGCCCAACTATGAATATAGAGAAAGCCAAAAAATGTTCACAAGTTTACTTAAAACGGCTTCTATTTTTAAAGACATTTTTTGGAAGTATGATAATAAAAACAAAATTATAACTGATAAACCTTACAGTTCGGAGGACTTCTATAAATGTGTTCGTTGTGGACTTATGCATGAAGCAAGAACAAAGGAAAACTGGTATATAACAGCTACTCCAATAGGCAAATTCGTAAAAAGAGAAAAAAAAATCATTGTAACAGAAGATGGAAAGAACAAAATTTATAGAACTGTTTTACATTATAGACTTTTGGAGTATTTGACAGAATATAAAGCTGACCTTTGTAAAGATGACAAAAACGGCGAAACTTTACGAAGGCATTTTGCGAGAAAATTAGATGATCTATTTGATTTTAAGGCAGATCAAAATGACTGGCGGACAAAATGATGTTTGCTTGTTAACCTACTTGCTTAAAAAGACAGACTTAATATATGAAAATGAGAAATATAAATCTTCATAACTTATCCATCCCGGTAGATGGAGAACCTGGACAAATACTAAAAGATAATTCTATGATTTCAAAGTCACCACACTTTGATACAGTTGAGGTTCTTTTTAGAAACCAAGAAAAAAGACTTTTAGAAATAATAAGGTCGTTTGAGAATGGGGCAATTTTTGGATGTGTTGCATGGCTCACATCTACTCCGATATTAAAGGCATTAGGGAAATGTAAAAATGTTCAGATTATTGTTCAGAAGGAAGACTTTCTAAGACCTGATATTGACACTAAGAATATGAATACTTGGAAGTCTGAGTTAGGGAAATTGTATGGTACATTGAAATGTGAAATGGAAAGGCATCAATTCAGAAAGCCTATGGGCGATCTTTCCGTTTGCGGTGATCCAACAGTTGATGGAATAAGGTGTGTTGGAAATCACAATATTGATAAAACGCCCGCTTTTCCAAGAGCGCATCATAAATTCTTAGTATTTTGTAATGTAACCGAAATGGACGATACCATTAATTATGAGCCTGTAGCTCTTTGGACAGGTTCATTTAATATGACGAAGAACGCTACATTCTCTTTTGAAAATGTAACTTACTTTACTGATAAATCTGGTACAAATGAAATTATAAATTCATTTTTAAATGAACATCATCAGATTTTTGCATTATCGGAACCGTTAAATTGGGAAAGTATTTGGACAGCGCCTGAGTTTAGGATTGGAACTTAAATTAAGGAAACGTATAATTTAAAAACAATGCAATCAAAAGAAGAGCTATTTAAAGAATATAGACAACTTTTCCCAAGTTGGAGTGACGAAGACGTTGAAAAATATGCCGCAACAATGGCTGAAAAATATTCAACAATAAAAAGGGGTGATAATGTTGTTCACTTAGAGTATTATGGTGGGCTTATTACTTTAAATGAAATTCAAGAAATTGAGGAATCCTTAAAGACACAAGAACTCGAGTTAAGTAGATTTGATAAAAATGGAGTTCCGTATGCATCCATTGAAGATTATATTTTGCATATCGCTTTATTTCTAGGCAATCCAGTTGTTCAAAATGTTCTGTTAGGAGTTGGAACCAATGCTCTTTGGGATACATTAAAAAATACGACTTTCTTTATTTGGAAAAAACTCAAACTCAGACATTGGAATAATTTCAACGCTTCGGATAATCGGGAAAAATTAAACTTTGGTCTAACCGTAAAATTAGATAAGAATACAAGTTTCGATTTGAAACTTGATGGAGATATGACTGAAGAACTAGTTTTAAATGCGATTGACAAAACGCTTGATCTTTTAAAATCCCAAAAGTTGAATGAATCTCCCCAACAAAGCAAGTTTTACATCTTCGATAAGAAAACCAAACAATGGACCGAGGTAGATAAAAAGAGTGAGTTACTAAAGAAAATTCAAGAACAAAATACAAATGGCAGTTAAAAGGAACTACTCAAAGCGAAGTTTAGATGCTTCTATCTGCCTTTATCAGTATCAGAACTATTAACTATGATTTAAAAACCATCAGCAGGAAACATTTAGTGAAAAAATATATCCGCAGAACAAAAGTTGGTCAAGATGTTGTTGAAGTAATTAACAATGCGCCAATTGATGAAAAGGCGATAGCTGAAATTTCTGATGCAAAGATGGAAGGATACTATTCATTCGGAATTACAGAGGATAATGAAATTGTTCAAACATTCAAATATATTGAAGGTGAAAAAATGTTTTTAATCCCTGAGCCAGATCCAATAGTTATTTACTTTGATACGGCAAGGCATTTTCATAAAACAATCCAAAGTAGAAGGGATAAGCTTTTTGAAAAGTTAGGGACTCCTGGCAATAATTTTTATTCTGTTAACGGCGATTTTTATTGGTATTTTTCAACGGTTTCAACTTATATAATTTTTCTTTTCCTTTCGATTGAAGCATTCATCAATAAAATTATCCCAAATGATTTCGAATATAGAAAAGTCGTACAAAATAAAAAGACAGAATTGTATGATAAATACCAAATTCAAAGAAGCATTGAGTTCTTGGAAAAGATAAAATCTGTTATCCCATTAGCTACATCTAAAAACTTTGTTCAAGAGTTTGGACACAAATATGAACTCATTAAAAAACTAAAAGAATTTAGGGATGAAATAGTTCATACAAAATCTTTCGAAGGCAAAAATTCTCCTAATTATTATGAAGATTTATTTGCCAATAGCATCAATTTTGAATTTGATAAAACATTACTCACTATAAGAGATTATATTAATTATCACGAAGAAAACCTAATTGAAGAATGTGGGTGTGGAAATGATGAATAATCATTTTTTTATGAGTTACAAACAAAATTTAGGCAACTTGAAATAATAAGGGCAAAAATATGTATTCAAAATCGCAAGATGACCTAGAATTAGAAAAGTTGATCAACCAGCAAGAGAATAGTTTTAAAAATACTTTCAGCAGTAATTATTATGGATTTTCTATTTTTCTGGGCATAAGCCCACTCAGGCCCATCACTTTTTAAGGCAAAAAAAATCTGAACCTCAATTTTTACAATGGGTTATTTAGACTACTGCTCTATTCTCTGCTTTGCAAAGAATTCTGACAAATAGTTTAAAAACTCCTTTTTTATTTGCTTATTAATATCTCGCATATTTTTATAAATGGAAACATTGACTTTGCCTAGTAAATAATTTTTCAACCCATCTCCTAATTCAATATTGTATTCAGCACTTACTTTTTTTCTGATTCTTTCAGCACGAAATTCGATGTATTTCTTTTTTTCAAGATTATCAAGTAACGTAAACATACATTTATAATCAAATCTCGACCGCAATTCTGGTGATATTCTCTTTTTGAAATCTTCTTTCGAAATATTGGAAGTGAAAATTATAATAAAACCATTCAAATCCATTTGTCCGCCTAAAGAACTGTCCATTATACCAGTTTCTAAAACATTTAAAAAATAATTAAACAGAGTGGCATTAGACTTTTCAAACTCATCTATTAATAATATGCCGACATCTGTTTCTCTTACTTTCATAAATATTTCGCCATCCTCACTATCTCTATATCCTCTTGAAGCTCCAATTAAGGAACTAAGAGAAAATTCACTGCTGTAATTACCAAAATTTATTTTTGCAAGCTTTTTTTCTCCTTTTAAGCAATTAAAAATTGTTCTTGCTACTTCTGTTTTCCCAACTCCAGACTCCCCCATTAAAAAAAGAGAAAGAATTTTGTGTTCTCCCAATTTATTAAATATGCGAAAGGTATTTACCTGTTCTCGGAAATCATCTTTAAATTTAGAATGCCCATAGAGCTTATTGTTAAATTCATTAAAGAAGCTGGTTAACTCATCATTGTCTAAATCTATTATTTTCCTATGTTTCTTTGATACTATTTGTTTATCGTTGTCAACTGGATGGTTTTCTCTTTCTTTTTTTATAAAAGAAGACTCATCTATGTTTTCAAACACATCAAATATAAATCGCAACTCATATTCTAATTTTTCTCTTTTAGAAACATCACAAATAAAAATAGGTATCCCATTAAATTGGGATATTGCTTGCTCCATAAGAGATTGGATACTGTTATATTCTGTAAGGGCAGATAAATCAATTATTTCACTATCTACATCAACTTCCGGAATCATTGACTGGTTGTAAAATAGTTTAGCTATACTAACAATTGAATAACCCTCTAAGTTTTTTGAGTCCCTAAAGTCATAATAGTCTTCCTTTTCGTAAAACAATAATGTATTTTCCATCTAGCAGCTATTGTGTATTTACATTCTGAATAATCGCTAATAAATCGATATAATGATATTCGTTTCCATCTCCCGAACTTTTGAAGTTGAATGCTTGATTAGTATTATTATTGTTAAACTGATAATGACTTTCTTCTATTTCCTCATCTACTTTATTTACGGGAAAAGCATTTTGCAATTGGCCGAGTTCCTGAAAATATTGGAAAGAATTTTTCAGATCATCTATTTTAATCTTTCCCTTATATAATCCAATCACAGAAACTTTACCAACAAACAAATCATCAACACTATAAGAACTTTCAAACTCGCTTTCAAAAGTCAGTGGTATTTTTATGAGTATGTTATCATCTCCGTTAGAACTTCCTTTAATTTTGTATGCATAATCTTTAAACATAGAATTTAAAAGATTATTCATATCAAACCCATTTGTTCCTGGTGCAACTAAATCTTTAAAAGCACCGCTATTAATAAATTTAACAATCCGCAATTCATCTTCATTTTCAAGACTTAATTTGACATTGTCAATTCTTAATAGTTCCCCCTCTTGAACATCGGAGAACTTATTAACAGTCTTTGATTTTTCAATTACATCATTCAGGATTACAGATTTTGTCGTTTTTATTTCAAATGTTTCAAGTACTTTTTTAGCCCTAGAACCTTTTAATTCGCCTGCAGCTTCAACCTCGCCTAAGTTGAACCAATTCATAAAATTGATGCCCAGCTTCGCCTTCACAGAGGCTTGTCCTTCTCCTGACACATCTTTTGTTATTTCTTTGTTTAAAGAGATAACATTGCTAAGCATCATTTTTATCTCATAAACTTTTGGAAAATTGATATAGTAAATATTAAAAACCATAGTGTTTGTATAAAATATAATTATTAGTCTTCCTTCCCCTCAAAACTCTCCAGCTCCTTATTTACTTCCTCCAGCAATTGTTTTTCTGTTGGCAGGTAAAGCTCATATTGGCTGGCAATAATCTGTTTTTGGTTTTCGGGCAATGTGAATTTTACAACCGCATCGTTTTTGTTGGCACAAAGCAAAATACCTATGGTCGGGTTTTCGTGTGGCAGCTTTTCTATCCGGTCGTAATAATTTACATACATCTGCAACTGTCCAATGTCCTGATGGGTTAGCTTAGTAGTTTTGATTTCAATAATAACAAAGCATTGTAGCAACCGATTATAAAATACCAAATCCACAAAAAACTCATCGCCTTCAATATGTATTCTTTTTTGCCTGGCTACAAATGAAAACCCGTTGCCTAACTCCAACAGAAAATCTTGCAGGTGCGTAATTATTGCACGCTCCAGATCCTTTTCATAATAAGCAGTTTCCCGCCTTAACCCAAGAAACTCTAAAAGCATCGGATCTTTAATAATTTCTTTGGCATCAGAAGGTAGCTTTTCTTTTTTAGCAACTGCCAAAACGCTTTCTTTATCGTTACTCAATAACAGGCGTTCGTACAGGCTGCTGTAAATCTGTCTTTCCAGTTGTCTTGAGGTCCAATTATTCTTTACCGTTTCAGCGATGTAAAACGCTCTTTTATCTTCGCTATCAATTCTTATGAGGAGTTTGTATTGTGTCCAACTCAATTGCGAACGCAGTGCGTTCGCAATTGGAAATATGCGGAAAAACTGTCGAAAAAGCTCTATTTGCCTTTTTGAAAAACCACTTCCAAATTCGGGCTCTAACTCTTTGGCTATGTATTCTGTAAGATATTTGCCATAATCAGCACGGTCTTTTCCATTCTGCTCTTCCTCAAAAACTCTTTTTCCAATATGCCAATACATGAGCGTTCGCTGGTGGTCAACGGCACGTATTGCATTGTCTTTTGACTGGGCAATAATGGCTTTAATATCTGTTATAATAGACTGATTTACAATCATTTTTATTAAACTAATATATTTAGTAAATATACAAAAACTCAATAAGGTTTTCTTTTTTTTGTTCAAATAGTAATGCACTTACTACTACGATCATTTCGCTAAACCTGGTTATTAAATGTAGCCAACTGTACCTCTCTTTACCTACAGCTCTTTCGCCTTATTCGTAGCCCGTCCTCCTTACTTTCATTGCGTCACAACATTAAACTGAAGCGTTTATTTTCCTTGAATTGAAAAAAATAACGGCTAACCAACGCCAAATTACGCCCCCTAGTGCCATATTTATTATGCTGTTATCAGCACTTCTATTTTCGCTTCAACAACTTATAAAAGCAATCATGGAAACAACAGAAACCCTTGACAGAAGAGATGAAAAGGTGGCAATACCCGGTAACGAAGGTTTACTAAACCGTTTTTTTAATCGGGTTCAAAACGATCCCCGGATTGGGTTTTGTCATATCGCACTATTTACAGCAATGGTGCAAATGAGCCATGATAATTTTTCAGTATCGTTCTATGGTAAAGAGCTACGCCAACTCGCCAAAATAGGTAGCTCAAGAACCTACTTTAAACTGCTCAAAGATTTATACGAGTGCCGGTACATCAGGTACAGTAAGGTGGCTAACCGTTGGCAAAGAAGCAGCATACTATTTTTAATTTAAAATATTTGATCATGATAAAAAAAGAGGAACAGATTGTGATGAAAGCTATATCCTTATGTTTTAAACCATTTCTAAAACCAGAGGAAGCGCTGATCTATTGCAATTTGGGCAGAACTCAATTTGCAAAAAAATGCGGAGAACACCGTATTTATAAAAACGCTAACGGGTATTATAAGCGAGAGGAGCTGGATCGGATGATGGGCGGAAACAGCTCCGAAAAAATAAAGATCAGGATAAAGAAATTATGACCAATTAAAAGAGAGGCTGGAACCTCTCTTTTTTAACGCTTGGTATATGTATAAAGATAAGCCGTAGTATTAGATTGAACCGGCACCTCACTGCTATTTTCTGAAGCGTTGGGAAGCATATTAATAGCTTCTGTTTGAGGTTTAAGCCGGTGCCGTTTATAAGTCTTTTCAACCTGCCGGGTAGTTGTATGCCCTAAAAGCAGAGATACGGTAGCATGATCTATTCTCTGATCCTGCAACAAAACCGAAAAACTTAACCGGGCACAAGACCAGGTGATATGCTTGTTGAGGCCGGCATTTGAAGCCCAGATGTCGAGCACCTTATTGGCACCATCCTGCGTTGGCAAGTGAAATACAAGATTGGCAGACTTTTTAAACATTGCTGCTTTAGCGCGTTGCTGTTCTAATATTTTTTGAGCCGTAGTATGTAAGGTAAGTACAACCGGGTGGCCCGTTTTACGTTGAATAATACGGGTTACTAATTTCCCTTCTTTAATATCCGACCATTGCATTGGCACAATGTCTGCCCACCTTAGGCCGGTATATAAACAGAAAATAAAAGCCAACTTTACCTGCTCATTGCTACAGGGCGTATTGATCAGCTTAATATATTCATCTGCTTCTATTATTTCTTTTAAATGGGTGGAAGGGTTGGTAATTGCACTCACATTCTCTGTAGGGTTCTCAATAAAATATTTATCCTTGGTAGCTGCACTAACTACCCATTTAAACCGGGCAAAATAGTTTTGCGGCGTTTCTCCGGTTAGACAATCCAATAAGTACTTTCTAAATCGCTTACAAAAATCTTCGGTAATCTCTACAGGAGCAATAAAATCCTTGCCCACAAATAGCTTGAATTTCTGAAAGCTGCAGGACAGGTGCCGGTTCTCGTAGGTCCTATGCTTTTTTACATAATCAGCATAGTAGTCCAGAAAGTTAGCCTTAAATTTATGCCGTGGGATAAAAGGAGTACCTATGGCCTGCAATTCAAGAATCATTTGGCTTTTCTTGGTTTCAAGAATTAAGAGCGCCTCTTTATTATGATTTCTTTGTACCTGGTCTTTGGGATTTGCATAAATAAATACTCCGGTAGCCACTCTTTGTCCGGGTCCTCTACCTAAATCATAATGGTAATATAGTTTATCTCCTTTTCTATTGGGCTTTTTTATAAAATTCATAATGCTGGTTTTTAAAGTGAATAATCATACCTCATTACCATTTGTCAAAACAACTAAAATCGGTGGTCATTGAGGTGCTTAGTTATTGCCCATGTGCAGCGGGCCAATGAAGTATCGGGAAGGGGTTAAGGCCACAATCGCCGCAGCAATTATTCATTTATGGCGGCAGGCTAAAAATGAATTTTATACGGGATGTATAAATTAAAAAAGAGGAAAAACAACAACCGGTGTTGTAAAGAAAAGTGCGGGTCATACTGCTTGTCATTTGTTTGTCAAATACAGCGGTAGAAAGCGTAAAAAAGTGACAAATTTTTGACAAGCGTAAAAAGAAAAAGCTCTGTAAATCAATGACTTACAGAGCTTTTGGGGTGCCCAGAACAGGAATCGAACCTGCACTCCCTTGCGAGAACCAGATTTTGAGTCTAGCGCGTCTACCAATTCCGCCATCTGGGCTTTTACCGGTATAGTGGCACCGGAGCGGTGCATTAACCGGGTTGCAATATTACGGTAGCAAAGAGTTATAGCCAAAATTTTATTTGCAGCAGGATTTTTTCGGCACAATCAGCCGGAGCAGGAATTTTCCTATCTTTTTTAACAACATGCGCAAATCTAACCATTTGTCGGCTGGCCGACAGTTTTTGCCGGCAGCAGCCAGTAGTTTTATCGAAAATTTAGACCTATGCGAATTGTACAACTGCTGGTAGCTTTGCTGTTTTTCACCGCCACTTATGCCCAGCCCAAAGGCCTGCAAACAGGAACCCCGGCACCCGATTTTACCGCAACTGATCAACGGGGAAAAAAACAACACCTTAAAACACTGGCTGAGAAAGGCACGGTGGTGCTTTTTTTCTACCGCGGACAATGGTGCCCGTACTGTAATAAACAGATCAAACAACTGGAAGATTCGCTTCAGTTGCTAACGGCAAAAGGCGCTACCATTTTGGCGGTAAGCCCCGAAATTCAGGAAAACATCGCCAAAACAATCGCTAAAACAAAGGCCAGTTTTCCTGTGTTGCACGATGCTCAGCTAAAAATTATGAAGGCCTATGATGTAGCCTACGACGTGGATCCTGAAACCATTGAACGCTACAAAAAATTCAAGATAGACTTTAATGCAGTTAATGGCAGCAATGGTGCAAAACTGCCGGTGCCTGCAGTATATATTATCAAAAACGGCGTCATCAGCTATCGTTTTTTTAACGAGGATTATACCAAACGGCCCAGTGTGCGGGAATTGGCGGAACAGCTCTGAGCGGAACAAGTGCCGATGGTCTACCAGACCAGTTTTCCGATGCGCCCATTACCCCCCGCCAGGTAAACCGCTTTCCCCGATTTAGCTTTTTGTACCACATGATACCCGGTTACTGAAATAGTGTTCCAGTTGCGGCCGCCATCTCTTGAAATATCAACGCCGGATGTGCCGCAACTGATCATTTTATTTCCCCGTATATATGCTAACCCTGATCTGTAACCGAAAGGCCCTTGTACTGGTTGCTGCCAGCTTCTTCCCCCATTACTGGTAAAACAAAAATTGCCCTGTCTTTCTTTATCCTTTGCAAAATCACCACCGGCAATTGCCCAGTTTCTACCGCCCCGCTTTCTGCCGGGATGTTTTACCGCAATAGCATTGGCCCCGGTGCTGGTTTCTCCTTGTTTTAAGGGTAATTCAAAGCCTTGGCCCGCATAAAAGACCCTCGATTGCTGCCCCCCGCTGACGAAAATGGTTTCCGATTTTTTCAGGCAATAAATATTACTACCGCTGGCGGCAAAAAAAGCTTCTCCCGCTATGGGAGCCGGGTAGGTTACCGGATAGGGTTGCCAGCTTCGTCCCCCATCCGCTGTTTCAAGCAGCAGGAATTTGCCATCAATAGGATCGCCAATAGCCATTCCCGCTGATTTATTCCGGAAATGAAGGGCGTCGAGGAATATGCCGGAGCGGTTATCGCGGTATACTTCCTGCCAGCTTGCGCCCCCGTCAAATGTGCGTAATAGCAAGCCGGGAGAGTCCACGGCCAGTATCACGGCGGTAACGGCATCAAAGGCTTCTATATCACGGAAATCGCGGGTTTCATGGCCGGTTACTGTCATCCACTGGAAGCTTTTGCCGCCATCAGTACTTCGTCCTACCGTTCCCTTATTACCACTTACCCAAAGCAACCGGTCATTTACCACACTTAAGCCGCGAAAGCTGATACCTGGTTTTCCTTGCAGGCTGTCAATTTTCTGAGCCCTGGAAAAATAGGGCTGAAATAAACAGCAGCAGAGGAAGATTGCCGCTATGAAACTGTTTTTCATACTGTAAAAATGAGCATTTTATCCGATCAGCGGATAACCTTTCATGGCCTGTACATACAGTAGCACCAGGAAAAACAGCCAGCTAAGGGCTATTACCACCATCGATCTTTTGGTTGGTACCAGGTAATATCCCAAAAGGGGAAATAATTGCAGGGAATGAATACCAAAAAAATGAACTACCCGCAAATCGCCGTGCAGGCTGCTCCAGTTCAGCAGCGGGTAACCTTCTCCGCCATCTGCGCCACCGATGCTATGTTGCATGAGCATTGCCATATGTCCGCCCTGCAGGGCCGCTGTTACAAAAAACAAAATACCTAAGCGGATGCCCCATATATACCCCGGCGTCATCCATAAAGGAAAGTTCTTTTGTTTGAAGAATAAATAACCGATATAGGCCGTCCAGAATGTATAAATTAAGATAGCTACGCCCATTAGCTGGTAAAGCAGGGCATTGGGCCAGGAGCTGATATTGAAATGGGAGGCCTGCCCCAGGGCTGCCTGCAGAGTAATAATTCCTAGTTCTACGGTCATCGTTACCACTACCACCCAGCTGTATCGTTTAACCGCCTGCTGGTTCTGGAGATAAACCATCAGCCAGCCCATGGTATAAACGGCTGCTGTCAACGCCAGGTAAAATTTCATGGGTTTTATAAATGCCGGAATACCGCCCACTTCAAGCGGGCTCCATACAGACAACAGGCCGCAGATTAAAGCTCCCAGCAAACTGATACTACCCACATAGAACAGTATCTTATTCCTGCTTTTTAACTGGATAAATAGTTTATTCCACATCAACCCAATAATTTTTGGTATAGATCCAGCGAAGCAGGAGGTAAAGAAGCAGTCCGACCGGACCCAACATAAAACAGCACAGTAAACAGGGGAGGAGCCAGCCAATGCCCATCCCGTTTTTGCGCCCGTTTGTTACAATAAAGATTCCGGTAAGCAAATCAAAAGCCAGGTAATGTACCCAGCCGGCTAATAAAGCTTCCCGGTTCGTAAAAAGGGTAGCCACTCCGTCGAGTGTGCTGAAACTATCGGGTTGTAGGCCACCGAAGTTTTTAACTATCAGGTAAAAATAAAGAAGCGATAAAGCGGTTAGGATGGTTCCGATTAAAAGTTTGGAAATCCACAGCGTTTTATGAAAGATCACCAATAATAACCAGGCAATCATAGCAAGGGTACTGCTGATCTGGAATAGTTGATCTGCTCCCATATTAAAAGTTTTTTACCCTTTGTAAACAAGCCGGATTCCTATCCATGCAGGTTTATTGCAGGCGCTTGAGAGCCGCTTCCACGGCTGCTTTGGTTTCTTCGGTTGTCCATGCCTGTGGTTCAAAAGGCTGACCGATTACTTTTTCATAGAGTTCGATATAACGCCGGCTGATAGTTTCAATCCATTCCGGGGTCATTTCAGGAACGGTTTGTCCTTCTTTACCCATAAAATCATTGGCAATCAGCCATTCCCGTACAAACTCTTTGCTGAGCTGTTGTTGCTTTTCGCCGCTTGCCTGCCGTTCTTCAAAGCCGTCAGCATAAAAATACCGGGAAGAATCGGGTGTATGTATTTCGTCCATCAGGTAAATGGTGTCGCCGATTTTACCGAATTCATACTTAGTATCTACCAGTATCAGGCCCCGTTTTGCGGCAATCTGTTTACCCCTTTCGAATAAGGCAAGTGTGTATTTTTCGAGTACTGCCCAGTCTTCCGCAGAAGCCAGTCCATGGGCAATTATTTCTTCTTTACTGATATCTTCATCGTGGCCTTCCGATGCTTTGGTAGAAGGGGTAATAATGGGTGTAGGAAAGTAATCGTTTTCCCGTAGTCCCTCTGGTAAAGCAACCCCGCATAATTGGCGTTTGCCGCTTTTATAAGTTCGCCAGGCATGGCCGGTTAAGTTTCCTCTTACCACCATTTCTATTTTGAATGGTTCACATTTTTTCCCTATGGAAACATGGGGTGCGGGTGATTCAAGTAACCAGTTCGGACAAATATCCGCAGTGGCTTTCAGCATGTATGCAGCTATCTGATTTAATACTTGTCCTTTATAAGGAATAGGGGCAGGTAAGATTACATCAAATGCTGAAATTCTGTCGGATGCAATCATCACTAACAACCGGTCCTGAATGGTATATACATCCCGCACTTTTCCTTTATAAAATGCGGTTTGAAAGGGGAATTGAAATGGTGCCATTTTGCGAAGTTAAAGTCCCGGTTGGAAAAAAACGGAATGGAATTAATAAATCCTTATTTTGCTCCAGAATAACACATAAAACCACCAGGTATGAGAAAATCCAACAGCTATTTTGCCATGCTGCTGTTGGCGCTCTTCACATCGATTGCTGCATTTGCCCAAACCGTTACCATTACAGGAAACGTAAAAAACAGCTCGAATGCTGATGTTGTGCCAGCCGTATCAGTAACCATCAAAGGAACCTCCATCGGTACCTTCACAGATGACAAGGGAAACTTTAGTTTATCCACTTCACAAAAACCACCATTTACCTTAGTTTTTTCTTCGATTGGATTTGATCCGGTTGAAACAGTGGTCAACAATGCCACCGAGCCGGTAGCAGTCAATTTAACTCCTTCCAGTTCATTGGGAACAGAAGTGGTGGTTTCTGCCAGCCGGGTGCCGGAAAAAATTCTGGAATCGCCGGTCTCTATTGAGCGGGTAAGTGCTGCAGCTATCCGCGTTTCTCCGGCTGCCAGCTATTACGATATTGTGGGTAGTCTTAAAGGAGTGGATATGGTAACCTCTTCGCTAACCTTTAAAACACCTACCACCCGCGGCTTTGCCGGAAGTGGTAATACCCGTTTCAACCAATTGGTAGATGGAATGGATAACCAGGCCCCCGGGCTGAACTTTTCTGTAGGCGCCATTATCGGCTTATCAGAATTGGATGTAGATAATATGGAGCTTTTACCGGGTGCGTCCTCTGCGCTCTATGGCCCGGGTGGAATGAACGGAACCCTGCTGGTAAGCAGTAAAAATCCGTTTAAGTACACCGGCCTCTCGTTCCAGGCGAAAGCGGGAATGATGAATACAGATAGCCGGTACAGGGGAACTTCCGGTTATACCAATTGGGCGGTTCGCTGGGCTGAAAATATCAAGGATAAATTTGCCTACAAGATCAATGCAGAGTTTATTCATGCAAAAGACTGGCTGGCGGCCGATCAGCGGAACTATATCGGCCGGCAGGGTGGTAGGGGCTTACCCGGACCAGGTACCCGGATCACCGATCCCAACTACGATGGAATAAATGTATATGGCGACGAAACAACGATCGATATCCGTTCTGCTGTTTTCCCCGCCATTGCACAGGCTGCGCCCTTCCTGGCGCCCTTTATTTCCACCCTTGGTACCGACCCTATCAATGTTTCTCGCACAGGTTATAACGAGTCGGAAATTATTGATCCTAATACCCTCAACTTTAAACTGGGTGGTGCATTGCATTACAAGATTACTCCGAAACTGGAAGCCGTGCTGGCTGGTAGTTGGGGAACCGGTAACTCTGTTTACACCGGATCAGACCGGTATTCGTTCCGCGATTTCAAAATGGGACAATATAAATTGGAACTGAATGCCAAAAACTGGTTTGTACGTACCTATACCACCCAGGAAAATGCGGGGCAGTCCTTTAACGCCACGGTTACAGCCCGGTTGCTGAACGAAGCCTGGAAGCCTTCCACTACCTGGTACCCGGAATATTCACAAACCTACCTGGCCAATTTATTAGCCGGACAGGATAACCAGACAGCTCATAACAATGCCCGCGCTTTTGCGGACCGTGATCGACCCGCAGCAGGTTCAAGACAGTTCAAGCAGTTGTATGATCGGGTTCGCTCTATTCCGATCTCTAATGGTGGTGGCCTGTTTATCGAAAAATCAGACCTGTATTTTACAGAAGCACAGTATAATCTCTCCGACTGGACCGGCAAATTTGCCGATATCCTGATTGGGGGTAACTGGCGCCAATATGTTTTAAATTCTGAAGGAACCCTGTTTGCTGATTCGGTGGCACCCATTAAGATCAATGAAGTTGGGGCATATATCCAGGCTACCCGCCGGCTGTTCAACGATGTATTGAAACTTACCTTCTCCGGCCGGTATGATAAGAACGAAAATTTCGAAGGCCGCTTTACGCCAAGGGCAACCGCTGTGGTTACCGTTGCGAAAAACAATAATATCCGTCTTTCTTACCAGTCGGCGTATCGTTTTCCTTCCACACAACAACAGTTCATCAACCTGAATGTGGGAGGTGGGGTACAATTGATCGGAGGCGATAAAAGTTTTCAGAACTTTTTCCAGTTCGACAGAAATCGCCCCTATACCTTATCCAATCCTTCTCAGCAGCACACATTTAAGACCTTTAAACCCGAGTCTGTGCAATCCTATGAACTGGGATATAAAGGTTTGCTGGGGAATGGGAAAGTGCTGATTGATGCATACGGTTACTATGGTCAGTACACCAATTTCATTGCCCGTACGCTTATTGGTCAAACCGCTACGCAGGGCGGAACGCCCAACCCGGTTACCGATCGTAAGTTTTCTGTTCCGGTAAATATCGAGGATAATGTAACCACCTACGGGTTTGGTCTGGGAATTGATTACCGTTTTGTACGTGCCTGGACCCTCAGTATGAACCTTTCTTCCGATCGTTTGCAGGATGTGCCACCCGGTTATATTGCCTTCTTTAATGCGCCTAAATACCGGTACAATGCCACTCTTTCCAATACCGGTTTCGGTAAGGATAAACTGATTGGCTTTAATCTGAGTTATCGCTGGCAGGATGCTTTCTTTTATGAGGGTGATTTTGCGAATGGCGACATAGCGGCCATACATACGGTAGATGCGCAGGTTTCCTATAAGTTACCCAAAGTAAAAAGTGTGGTTAAGATTGGCGGTAATAATATTCTTAATCAATATTATTTCAACGCTGTGGGCAACAGTTTTGTAGGAGGTTTGTACTATGTTTCTTTCGGCTACAACATTTATTAATGGAAAAACGATTCTATGCTATCCTTACTTAAAAAATATACAGGGTTTGGGCTGGTTGGTCTTGCTTTGCTGGGCCAGATAACCGCTTGTAACAAAATTCCGGAAGTGGAAGAAATTGGTCCGCAGGAAACAAGCGGTCAAACCATTCTGGAAATCATCAATACTGATGCAAAATATTCTATTTTGAAAGCGGCAGTTGCCAAAGCAGGGGTGGGGCCTTTGCTGGGTAAGCGTGATAATAAGCTTACGCTGTTTGCCCCTGATAATGCCGCCATGGCCCGTTCCGGTATTTCTGAAGCAGCCATTGGTGTATTGCCTGCCCAGCAGTTGGCGGCCATCCTGAGTTATCATGTAATTCCACAGGCTGTACCTTCCTCTGCGATACCCGGCTTACCCCTGCCAAATTTCCAATTGCCGAGCTTGCTGCAGCCACTGGCTTCTCAGCCTTTGTTTAAACTGAGCCTTTTCCCTTCCAAACGGGCAACGGGTGCCTTTGTCAATAATATTCCGATAACTGCTGTGGATACCCGTGCTGCCAATGGATTTATACACGATGTGTATGCATTGGTAGCGCCTCCGCAAACCACTATGAAGGGATTGATTGCCGCGCAGCCGGATCTCTCTTTTCTCCGTGCTGCTATTGCACGTGCTGATGAAGGCCAGACCGGTTTGAACCGGATTGATTCTCTCCTGAACTATCCCTTCCCGAATATTACGTTATTTGCTCCCAATGATGATGCGTTTAAAGCTGCGCTTGTGCTGCTGGGAGCTCCCCCGGTAGTGGAAGCATTTGCTGCTATTCCGCAACAAACCGTAAGGGGGTTACTTGCCTATCATGTACTGGCTACCAATGGTACGCCGGCTTTCCGGGTATTTAGTCCCAACCTGGTAAGCGGGCCGGTGGAAACATTGATCGGACCATCGCCGATGCCGCAGTTAACCATTGATGCCACCAACCCGATGGCTCCTACGGTTAAAGGCCGTATCAATGCTACGCCTGCAGCTATTGTTACAGCCGATCTGAATGCGGTAAACGGTGTATTGCATAAGATTGATCAGGTATTGATACCACAGTTATAAATGTTCAATTCCGGCAAAAAAATAAGAAGGCCCTCCTTTCGGAGGGCCTTTGTCATGGGGAACGTTATTTTCTATCGGGTCGATTTCAACAGCGTTGAAAGTAGTCTATTAGTAGCTAAAGCTAAGTTTTTTTTGTCTCAGCTTCCTATACATTAAAACGGAAATGCATTACATCCCCATCTTTTACGAGGTATTCTTTGCCCTCGATTCTTAATCTGCCGGCATCTCTACAGGCTGATTCTGAGCCATAATGAATAAAATCGTCGTAAGCAATTACTTCTGCTTTGATAAAGCCTTTTTCAAAATCGGTATGAATTACGCTGGCAGCCTGTGGGGCTTTCCATCCTTCCTGGATGGTCCAGGCACGCACTTCCTGTACACCTGCCGTAAAATACGTTTGGAGTTGCAATAATTTATAAGCGGCGCGGATCAGTTTGTTTAAGGCGGGTTCTGTCATTTTATATTCTTCCATGAAAAGCGCCCGGTCATCAGGATCTTCCATTTCCGCAATCTGCTGTTCAATGGAATTATTCATCACGATCACCTGCGCACCTTCGCCGGCAACGGCTACTTTCAGGGCTTCGGAATATTTATTACCGGTATGCATGGAAGGCTCGTCAACATTTGCTACATATAAAACAGGCTTTTCGGTGAGCAGGAAAAGATCAGCAATGGCGCTGCGTTCTTCCTTACTTAGTCCCAGCTCCCGAATGTTTTTACCCTGCTCCAGGTGCGCATAACAACGTTTTAATACCTCGAATTCTGCTTTTATTTTAGCATCGCCGGTTTTGGCCAGCTTTTCGGAACGTTGTAGTTTTTTCTCCACGCTCTCCAGGTCCTTTAATTGAAGTTCAGTATCAATAATATCTTTATCAGACACGGGGTTAATAGGGCCCTCGTCGCGCAAAATGTTCTCATCTTCGAAACAGCGGATCACGTGTACAATGGCATCCACTTCCCGGATATTGGCCAGGAATTTATTACCGAGCCCTTCTCCCTTGCTGGCACCTTTTACAAGCCCGGCAATATCCACAATTTCTATTTGTGTGGGAACCGTGCGGTTGGGTTTTACCAGTTCTGCCAGTTTATCAATGCGTTCGTCCGGCACATTTACCAGCCCGGTATTTGGCTCAATAGTACAGAACCGATAATTGCTGGCCTGAGCTTTAGCGCTGATACTCACCGCATTAAAAAGGGTTGATTTGCCCACATTCGGTAATCCGACGATTCCTGCTTGTAATCCCATGCTTGCTTGTATTTACTTTTTTTCGCGCCGCAAAGATAGGGAAATCCAAAGGTGAAAATTCCTATCTTCCCGCTTCAAACTTCTAACTACCACAGATGGCGTTAAATATTGTTTGGGTTGCTTTTTTTGTAATAGCATTTGTCGTTGCCTTGTTGAAGCTGGTTTTCCTGGGAGATATTGAAATATTTAAGCGACTGGCAGATGGGGTATTTGATTCGGCCAAATCCTCGGTGCTGGATGTAGCCTTTCCACTGGCTGGTACCATGGTTTTTTTCCTCGGGCTACTCAATATTGCAGAAAAAGCAGGTGCTGTTCGTTTCCTGGCTCGTTTTCTAAACCCGCTGATGAAACGAATTTTTCCGGAAGTGCCCAGCGGGCACCCGGCACAGGGACAAATGGTTATGAATTTTTCGGCCAACCTCCTGGGCCTGGACAATGCGGCTACTCCATTTGGTTTAAAAGCGATGGAAAGCCTGCAGGCATTAAATCCTGCCAAAGAGCGGGCTACCAATGCGCAGATCATGTTCCTGGTACTGCATACCTCCGGCCTTACCCTGATTCCCTTAACGATTATTGCCTATCGCGTATCTGTGGGCTCTGTTCAACCGGCCGCTATTTTTATACCCTGTGTAATAGGTACCCTCATGACCACGCTGGCCAGCGTTATAGTGGTAAGTATCTGGCAGAAAATTAAATGGGATTGGGTATTGTTTGCCTGGGTCTTATCAGCTATTGCATTTGTGGGCTTGCTGCTGTTTTATGTAGGCGGATTGGATGCCGCCGGAAAAGAAACCTTCGGTAAAATTGTAGGGAATGTATTACTGATGGTAATTATCCTGGGGTTTATCCTGGGCGGCGTATGGAAAAAAGTAAATGTATTCGACGCATTTATTGAAGGCGCCAAAGGAGGCTGGGAGGTGGTACTTAAAATTATTCCCTACCTGGTAGGCATGCTGGTAGGTATCCGGGTATTCCGAGATTCAGGTGCGCTGGATTATGTGGTGCGTTTTTTTGCCTGGATCATTGGTTCCATGGGATTTGACACCAAATTTGTAGATGCATTACCCGTAGCTATTATGAAGCCATTCAGCGGTAGCGGAGCCAGGGGTATGATGCTGGATATTTTTAAAAATCCCGAACTGGGTCCGGATTCATTTGCCGGTTTAACCGCCAGTATTTTTCAGGGTTCTGCAGACACCACTTTTTATATCATTGCACTTTATTTCGGAAGCGTAGGCATCAAAAATGTACGCTATTCCATCTGGGCTGGTATGATAGCTGATTTTATTGGTGTAATTGCCGCAATTATTATCGCCTATATCTTTTTTGCATAAGTATTACAAGACCTGTACGCCGGCCTGCTGGTAGGGTAGCAGGGAAGCATGCACTGGATCCAACTCCGTAATCAGAGTGGTAACTTTTGCAATATCACATACATGTAAAGGTTGCGTAGAATTTATTTTCTCGGAAATGGTAAGGCAAACAACCCGTTTGGCAGATTCAATCATGGCTCTTTTCAGCATCACTACTTCCCAATCATTATCTGTAACTCCGTGTTGAATATCTATTGCATTGATACCTAAAAAGCAGATATCGGCCCGGATACTTTTAATCTGCTGAATGGCATCGGCCCCCACCGTGATCTTGGAATTTTTGGCCAGCTTATCCCCAATAACAATAACATCAATACTGGGATGATTGCTGTATTCCATAATTACCGGTATACTGCCCGAAATAAAGGTGGCTCTTAAACCGGGCGGAAGCGCGCGCGCCATTTCAAGGATCGTAGTACCTCCGGTGGTTAGTATAAACATGCCGTCTTCAATAAGGCTGGCTGCTTTCCGGGCAACCTCCCGCTTATTTTCCTGCGAATAAATTTCAACCGGTGTAAAATTTACCTGGCTGAAGGAGTGTGATAATGCCCCTCCATGCACTTTTATCAGCTTGTTCTGATCGGCTAGCTCCTGTAAATCACGTCGGATGGTATCCTCGGAAACATTGATCTCCTGGCAAAGCTGCGACGATAAAATTTTGTTGTGTAAATTAACCTGATGCAGAATATAAGCTTGTCGCTCCCGTTTAAGCATAGTACGTTGGTTGGTAGAACAATATACGAGAAAACCGCAAAAACAAGCAAATTATCTTTTAAAGCTGCATGAAAATGGCATTAATCCGCTAATTAAGGGACCGTTTTTTACTTCCCATGTACAGTAGCAGCAGCCCAGCTAAAACAGAGATGACCGCCCCGATAAGAATAGCAAGTTTGGCAATATTCTGCGAAGCCGGGTCGGTAAAAGCCAGCATGGTTATAAAAATAGACATGGTAAAGCCAATGCCAGCCAGCGCACCCATTCCGATCAATTGTATCCAACTGGTACCTGTTGGGCGTTCTCCCAGTTTGGTAGCTACTGTAAGCCAGGAAGCCAGTGTAATTCCAATAGGTTTGCCCAGTACCAACCCGGCTAATACCCCCCAACTGAGGCTGGTGGTAATTGCTTCGGAAAAATTACCCGGTACCTCTATAGCCGTATTTGCTAAAGCAAACAGGGGTAAAATAATAAAGTTGACGGGGTCATGCAGGGTATGTTCATAATTAGAGAGCCGGTCCAGGGGAACCAGGAAGGCAATCAGCACCCCTGCAATAGTAGCATGAATACCGGAGTTGAAGATGCAGTACCAAACCAGCAAGCCAATGCCCAGTGTTACCCACCATTTATTGCCTCGCAGCCGGTTGAGCAAGTGGAGTATGCCAAGGAGCACACCTGCTCCTAATAGATAATACCAGGAAATATCCCCGCCATAAAATACAGCAATTACCAGGATAGCGCCCAGGTCGTCAATAATAGCCAACGCCATCAGGAAAATTTTCAATTGTACCGGTACCCGATTTCCAAGTAATGATGCTACTCCCAATGAAAATGCAATATCAGTAGCCATCGGAATACCCCATCCGCTGTGGTAAGGAGTGGAAGAGTTGAGCGCCGCATAAATTGCGGCAGGAACCAGCATACCACCAATAGCTGCTGCAATAGGCAGGGAGGCTTTTTTAATAGAGGACAGTTCTCCGATCAATAATTCCCGTTTTATTTCCATACCCACCAGAAAGAAGAACAGGGTCATTAACCCATCATTGATCCAATGCAACATGGAGTGGGGGAGGTGCAGAAACGGGAAGAGATGTACTTCCCGTTCCATTAAATGAACATAGGTATCTTTCCACTGGCTGTTTGCCAGTAACAAGGAAACAATTGTACAAACCAGTAATGTGATCCCCACGGCCCGGCTATCCTTTATAAACTCCTGAATCGGACTGATTAGTTGTTTCTTTATTATTTGCCTTATACTGGGGATTTTTGCCATAGCTATTCTGTTATTACCGGGTCTTCAAAGAGTTCAAATTTAGTTTTTGGACGGCGCTTTTCCAACCATTTAAATCCACGTAGCCGCATTTCGCCATGATTTACCTGGCGGAAGGGATAAAGCGTTCCTTCCACTGAACTTCTGAAAACAACCCGGTTAAGTTCTTTTTTGGCGAAGTAAAAATCGATGATATCCGCTGTGGAACGGTTTACACCTGAATAGGCGCTGTCCTGGTCCTGGGCATAATAGATACTTTCGGCCGAACCTTTTGCCCGCATATACTGGATTACCCCATCGGTGAAGTATCCATTAATGGTATTACCCTTTATCTGGTTATAAAAATCATCCTTTGTACGGTTAATTACCAGGCCGTTATCGAACACATGCAATCGTTCAGGGTCCTTGTTTTTGGTATACATGAAAATGGTATCACCAGTGATCTGAGTGCCATTTGCCCAGGCAACCGGATCGCGGAACATTCTGAAAATAGAATCTACCCCGGAATAAAAGAGGCTGTCGCATACGGCCTGTAAGGAATCACTAAATATCCGAACCCGGTTCCAGGCCTGGAAATAGCGGTTTCGGTTAGTGGTGTCCGATGCATCCAATACAGTCAGCTGCCAGGCACTGTCACTTAGTTCTTTTTCGGTTACCAGTCCTGTACTATCCGTTGCAGGTAAAACACCGGTGCTGTCTTTTAACGTACTGTCTGTTACCGGTTTTGCCGGTCGAATAAAGGTTTTTTGGTAGTCTTTTTTATCGGTTAAGCGCGCGGAGAACAGGGTGTCGGCTGTTACAAAAATGGAATCTTCTTTTTGTTTGATGATCATCAGCGGGCGCTGTGTGGCCAGGAGGGTATTGGTTTTTTTATTGGCTTTAAGGTCATTGGCCAGAATGGAAATTCCCTGTGCCGTATCCTTAAAAACTGCATTACCCCGGGCATAGCTGTCGCCCGTTTTGTCATCAAATCCCACATCGTCTCCCGTAATAAAGGTAGTTCCGTCTTTGATCTGGGGCCGACGTCCGAATTTGGCCACTTTATTCTGCATGTCGTAGTATCCTTCAGAAGTGGTAATATCACGGCGGCCACTATCCGAAATTATCCTGGTTTTAGTAATAAAAGTGGCTATCCGGCTATCCGTATTAAAGAGCAGCGAGTCGGTGCTAAGGTCATATTCGGGATCTTTCATTTTTACGTCTTTTTTAAAATAGACGTCTTTCATATCGCCGTAATAGGTGGCTTCCTTACTGGTAAGAACGGTTTTATCACTGACCACTTTACCGCCATTGGTATAGGTGCCGATCTTCAGGTTGGTATCATATTCCAGGTCATTGGTGGTCAGCACGCCTTTACCATCCGTAAGCCGCACGTTTTTTTTGAGATAGGCTTTCTTTTCATTGGAATAATAGATCAGGTATTGGGCATAGGTATGAATGCTGTCTGCATCATTGATATGTACATTACCAAATGCTTCCACTATGCCGGTTGCCGGGTTAATAACCGCGCTATCGCAATAAAATTTAGTTGTGCCCTGTTCCAAAAAAACATTTCCGGCCAGCATCTGCAGTTCCGTTACCGAATCTTTTTTAAGATAACGGAACCGGTCTGTTTTTCGCACCAGCACTATATCGGTCGTATCTGTATTTCCGGGCACCGGTTCCTGGGCTTCTGCCAGCAAGGGCGCCAGCCAGAGCAACCAGCACAGGAAGAATCCGACTAGTCGCATATTATTGAGATTGGGGCGTAGTTTGTGTAGAATCATTTAAAGGTGCCTGAAGCGGCTTGCTCTTGTCTTTACGTCCGAATACCGATACATTGATGTAACGCTTCGGATGGGTTCTGAAATCATCGAGCAAAATATTCAAACTACGCGAAGTGTTCTCCAGGTTCTGGTATAATTTTTTGTCATTTAACAAAAGCCCGATGGAACCTTCCTTGCTGTTTGCTTTTGCCACCACCCCGTTGAGGTTGGAGACCGCATTTTGCAGGGAAGCAACCGTACCTTTAATATCAGCTGCTGCCAGCTGTTCGGTGGTTTTTTCCAGGTTTCCCAGTGTATGGGTAATGGTTTCATTATTGGCCGCCAGGTTTCCGGTTACTGATTCCAGGTGCTGCATGGATTTGTTCAATGCACTGTTTTGTGAAGCAATCAGGTTATTTAAGCTGGCTGAAGCTTTTGATAAATTGGCAATTATAACATGAAAATTGTCTTTAGTAGCCGGATCAAAATAGGTGCCTACCACCTGGATCAGTGAATCTAGTGAAACCAGGGTGGCATCCAATGAGTTCAAGGCAGGGTTCAGGCTTCCTTTTACCTCATCCAGTAAACCGGCCTTGGTTTTACTTAGGATAGTATCTCCGTCGGCTAAAAATTCACCGGAATTACCCGGCTCAATAACCAGGCTGGAGCTGCCCAGTAAATCGGCACTGATATAAGTAATAGAATTTTTGGGAATATTTATGTGGCGGGCCAGGTTAATGGTAACTACAATACCGTCCTCGATATTCGGACTTTTTTCTTTGATTTCAGAGACCATACCAATTTGCAGCCCGTTTAAGGATACCGGGCTGGAATTAGCCAGCCCCGTTACTTTCGGAAAAACTGCATAAATATGATCGTTCTTATCAAAGAAGCTTTTCCCTTTCAGGAAGTTGAAGCCAAGAATCAGTAAAACGATACTTACAATTGCAAGGATACCAATCCTGGTTTCATTCGGTATTTTCATGCGTAAAGAATTGGAGTCAAATGTAATAAATTAATTCCCAGTAGCCGTTCGCGGTGCATGTCTGGGATTTTCCAACTCCTCTTTATACCGTTTGAACGCCGAAACAATATTTTGTACTACTTCTTTTTGACCGGCATCACTTACCAGGTATTCTTCCTCCTCTTTATTGGTAATAAAGCCGGTTTCAATTAAAATACTGGGCATGCCGGTTGCCTGTAGTACCCAGATCCCTTTGTGGTTCCGCTGTTTTACGCCAAAGCTTTTGCGGCCGGCAGTAGCAAATTCCTCTTCCACGAACTGGGCCAGCAGGGCTGAATTGCGAAAAAAATACTTGGTATACAACTGTGCCCTGATTTTAGCTTCGGGCGAATTCAGGTCCAACACGTTGTTGGGGTCGTCTACGGGTTCGTCTTCCCCGCTGTCTTCCTCATCCAGTACAATGTTTTCACTTTTGGCACTGGAGCGGTCGGCAGCCCAGATATAGGTTTCTGTACCAATCCGCGTATTTTTTACATAATACGACTCATAAATCGGCTGTTTGGTCAGTTTTTTCTTCCGGTTTTTTCCTTTACCCACATATACCACCTTGTTTTTATAGCCCACTATTTTCTTCTGGTACCAGCCGCCCGCCTTTTGCCCGGTAGCATTCAGGTGAATAGAAATAAAGAGGTCGCCCTTTGCTTCATTGGCCATTTCTGCCCTTATGCGGTTGGCCAGGTTAGGATCGGTAACGCCTTTGGGCAGGTTGGCATCTTTCCTTGTATAGATAAAATTAATTTCCGGGTAGGCCTGTTCCAATTCTTTACCCAGTTTCAATGCAATGGAGAGCGCTACCTCGGCTTCAGTGGAAACCAATCCCCTTGCACCCGGGTCGCGGCCCCCATGTCCTGCATCAATGATCACTGTCTTTAAGGCATTTTTAGCACCCTGCGCAAAGCCGCTTTGTGATAAAATTAGCATGGCACCGGCAGCGAATACTATGTAGAGTTTGGTCTTGAACTGTTTGATCATACAATAACCTTTGATTAATGGGTACCGAATCCCTATTTTTGCCCCCATTCAATAGTATGAAGGACGGCGGCAAATTTAGTTTAAAATACATTTTTATCGGGCTTTTTACGCTGCTACTCTTAATAATAACGCAGTCGTCAACCGCTAATTATTATAATTCCACAAATTTTAATGCCCCTTTAACGCTTCTTCAACGCGATACCGTACCTGTTAAACCACCAGCTACGCCAATAGTTAAAGACTCTCTGGCATTAAAAAAGGATAGCCTGGGTAAGGCAGGCGTTGATACGTCCGGCCTTTTAAGGCAACAGGTGGATACGTTAAATGTTAAAATTTCCAGTGATTCGCTGGATGCGCCCGTAAAGTATGCAGCCGCAGATTCCATGGTGCTGGATGTACCCACCAAAAAAATTACCCTCTATAACCAGGCCAGTACCAAATACAAGGACCTGGATCTAACCGCTTTTAGCATTGAACTGGATCAGCCCACCCAAATTGTGGTGGCCACCTATAAACTGGATTCACTGGGAGAAAAACAGGGTAAACCGCATTTTATCCAGGGCGAAAGCAATATGGATGCGGATTCTATCATTTATAATTTCAAATCCCAGAAAGGCATTACCAAAAGCACTTTTACCCAGCAGGGTGAAATGTATGTCTATGGCAGCAGGATCAAAAAAGTGAATGTGAATGATTTTTTTGCCCTGGATGGACGATTTACCACCTGTAACCTCGATACGCCGCATTTTGCCTTTCGGACCAAAAAAATGAAGCTGGTTAATAAAAAACTGGCGGTAAGCGGACCTATTCATCCGGAGTTTGAAGGGGTGCCGGTGCCGATTTATATTCCATTTGGCTTCTTCCCCTTATCGCAAGGACGAAAATCAGGGATCCTGCCCCCGCAGTTTGTTGCAAATGAACAGTTTGGTCTTGGTTTGGAAGGTGTAGGGTATTATAAAGTGCTGGGCGAAAAGTTTGACATCATGCTCAGGGGCGATATCTATTCCTATGGAGGCTGGCGGGGCGTGCTAACTCCTACCTATAAACGCCGGTACCGCTACTCCGGAAGAATGAACCTTTCGGTACAGAATACAAGGATCCTCAGTCGGGATGTAAACAAAGAATTTGACGTTAACCGCAGTTTTAATATTCAATGGAGCCATGTGGCTGACGCAAAAGCACGCCCGGGTACCAATTTCCAGGCCAGTGTAAATGCCGGCTCTACGCAGTATAATAAATTCGTAGGAGCCAATCCCTCCATAAATTTTCAGAACCAGTTATATTCTTCCATTTCTTATACCAAAAACTGGAATAACAAATATAACCTGAGTCTTACAGCGGGCCATGATCAGAATAGTAACCAACGCCGGATTAATATTCGGTTGCCGGATGGGTCTTTTACGGTCAATAACTTTTATCCTTTCCAGAAAAAAGAGTTTGTGGGTACGCCAAAATGGTACGAAAAACTGGGTATTGGTCTAAACTCCCAGTTCCGGAACCAGGTTTCATTTTACGATAGTGCCTTTTCATTCAAGCAATTGATCGATACCATGCAATGGGGCGCACAACACAATATTCCCATAACCTTATCGCTTCCTTCACTCGGACCCATACAAATTGCCCCGGGCATCAGTTATTCCGAGCGTTGGTATGCTCAACAATTCAATCGTGCCTGGAACCCCGCCACCAGGCGTATTGACACCACGATCAACCGCGGGTTTTATACCGCCCGCGATATGTCGTTCAGCATGAGCCTAAACACGGCTATTTTTGGAACCTTTAATAAGTTTGGAAAAAACAGCAGTGTGCGGGCGATCCGGCATGTGATCCGTCCATCTGTTTCTGCCAGTTACAAACCAGATATGAACGGCAAAGACTATTATTCTACCCAGGTAGATACCACCGGCCGCCAGGTACGGTTCAGTAAATATGCCGGAAGCCTCTACGGCGCTTTTGGCGAGGGGGAATTCGGGGGATTAAGTTTTACCCTCGATAATAACCTGGAAATGAAAGTGCGTTCCAAAAAGGATACTACCTCAGAGGACGGCATTAAAAAAGTGCGCCTGCTCGATGGTTTCGGTTTAACGGGTAGTTATAATTTTCTGGCCGACAGCTTCCAGTTATCGCCGATCAGTTTATACGTCAGAAGTACCCTTTTTGAAAAGATCAACATAACAGCTTCGGCAAGCCTGGATCCTTACAAAACCGATCGGCAGGGGTACCGGATCAACCAATATGCCTGGAGTGGTGATGGTTTTTCCCTGGGCAGAATTACCTCGGGTAACATTGCCATTTCCACCTCCTTTACCAGCAAACAAAAGGAGAAGAAAGAAATACCCCCCGATGAGGACCTGAATGGCATCGGTTTGCCCATGACCAATGAGGAACAGCAGGCCCTGATAAACAATGTCCGGAATAACCCCGCAGAATATGCCGATTTCAATATTCCCTGGTCGGTTAACCTGTCTTATTCGCTCAGTTTTAGCCGCTTGCTGAAAAGAGACTATTCGGGGTATGAAACACAGATCAATTCAAGTGTAAACGTCAGCGGAGATTTTAACCTGACGCCCAAATGGAAACTGGGGGCCAGTACATTTTACGATTTCCGCGGTGCATCTATTCAGCAGCTGACCATGTTCCTGAGTCGTGAACTGCACTGCTGGCAACTCGGTATCAACATTACACCTGTAGGCTTATACAGAACCTTTAATATTACCATTAACCCTAAATCAGGCCTGCTTCGTGATCTCAAAATAAACCGTTCCAAGTTCTTCTACACCCAATAACGGCGTTTATTATGGACCTTGGATGATTTGCGCTTTCATCCGTTCAAAGGCTTTTTGCTTTAGGGTTTCGCAGGTATCTGTGCTGGTTACTTCGATGGGTTCAAGGAATTCGATGCGCAGGGGGTGGGGCATCAGGTAAAAGGTTTTATCAGGTGGATTTACTTTTCGGGTATGAAAAATTACACCGGGTATAATGGCGCAGCGCGTATCCAGGGCCAGGCGAAAAGCCCCGTCATGAAAAGGCTTCAGTGGCTCGGAGCTGGTATTTCGGGTGCCTTCCGGGTAAATACACATGTGTAAGCCCATATCCAGTACCGCTTTCATTTTGGCAAAACTTTCCTTCCGGCTTTTTTCACTTTTCCTGTCTACCAGTACACTGCCCAGTTTATAAATCATTCCAAATACCGGCGTTTTTGCCATTTCGGCCTTGGCAATGGTTTTATTGCCGCCAGGAATGGCAGGGGAGGAAATAGGTACGTCCATCAACGCATTGTGATTGCAGATAACGATAAAGGGCCCTCCTTTTTTAAAATGCTGTTTTCCCCGTACAATCAGCGGACACCCGATCCCGGGTAAAAAAACAGCCATCCAGGCCCGTGCATATTTTATAAAACGATGTGTGCGTTTGGGCTCCGGTACCGGTAAACAGAATAGAAAAACAGGTACCAGAAAAATTAGCATGGTAACAGTAAAAAGCAGTATTGCCCAGGCAGCCCAGATTCTTCCAAAAACCTCTTTGAACCAATTCATATATTGAAGGTAGTTTACAATGACCAATCAATCGGATCTATCCCGTTTTTGGCCAGGTATTCATTGGTTTTAGAAAAATGACGGCAGCCAAAAAAACCCTTGTCCGCACTAAATGGAGATGGGTGTGCAGCTTTCAGTACCAGGTGTTTGGTTTCATCGATCAGGCCTTGTTTTTCCTGGGCAAATCGGCCCCATAACAAAAAGACCACCTGTTGTTTACGTTCGCTGATCGTGCGGATAACGGCATCTGTAAAATCCATCCAGCCGATTTTAGCATGGCTTCCGGGTTCATTGGCACGTACTGTTAATGCAGCATTTAATAATAATACCCCACGTTCTGCCCATTTTTCAAGATTGCCTTTTTTGGGCAATTGCAGGCCGATATCTGCGGCTATTTCCTTATAAATATTCAAGAGGGAGGGAGGGGGCGTTACCCCGTCCGGAACAGAAAAACTAAGTCCATGTGCCTGCCCGGGGTTATGGTAGGGGTCCTGCCCCAGGATAACCACTTTCAGTTGGTCCAGCGGAGTTTTGTCAAATGCATTAAATATCAGGGAACCAGGCGGGTAAATGATTTTACCGGCACTTTTTTCAGTTTTCAGGTGTGTCACAATCTGTAGAAAATAGGGCTGGTTAAACTCCTGTTTCAAAAATGCCTTCCAGCCCGGTTCTATTTTTACATCCATTAAATCTTGGTTTAATTCGGGTCACAATATAGTATGGAACGAAAATCAACGTATATTTTAATTCCTAAATCAGCAATTATGATAGAGAATCTAATGAATCTAATCCGGGAGAATGCCGGTGATAGCATTATCAATAACCCCGATATCCCCAACGAGCGGAACGAGGAAGCAATAGAGGCTACCGGTGCATCTATTCTTTCCGGGCTACAGGGAATGATGGCGCAGGGCGGTGCTAAAGAAGTACTGGGCATGTTTGCCCAGGGCCAGGTAGACCAGGATAACCCGGTTGTTCAAAACCTTTCCGGTAATGTAATCAGCGATATGATGGGGCGGTTTGGCCTGGATCGTAATAAAGCCGGCTCCCTGGTTGGCAGTTTACTACCCATAATTCTTAACCAACTGGTTAGTAAAACAAATGCGCCTGTCAACAATGGATTCAGTTTGGATGGGATTTTTGGACAATTAAGTGGTGGGCGTACTTCCGGCATCAACCTTGAAAATATAGTGGGTAAACTGGCCGGTGGCGGACTGGATCGGGACGGGGATGGCGATGTAGATTTCCAGGACCTGGCAGGCATGTTTACAGGAGGAGGTGGTGCAGCAGCTTCTCCAGGTTCCAATACGGGTGGTGCAGGCAATGCGCTCGACGCCCTGAAAGGAATTTTCGGAAAATAAATTTCTTCCTAACCCGAAACCGGAGCCCTTCTGCGGCTCCGGTTTTTTTTAAACTAGCAAGATGTCAAACAGAAGACAGTTTATCCGCCAGTCGCTTAAAGCAGGAGCAGGTGTTTACCTGGGTACAATGGGGCTTAGCGCAGCTTCCTATGCCCGTATCCTGGGTGCCAATGAGCGTGTAAATGTGGGCGTAGTAGGTTTTTCAGACAGGTTCCGCCAATCTCTTTTGCCCAGTTTTTTGAACCATCATAAGGAACTCAATTTTGATATGGTGGCGGTATCTGATATCTGGAAGCGCCGGCGCGATGAGGGTAGCGCGTTGCTTACAGAAAAATTTGGACATACTATCAAGGCCTGTACCAATAACGACGAGCTGTATGCGCAAAAAAATATTGATGCCGTAATTATAAGTACGGCCGATTTTCAGCATGCCCTGCATACGATAGAAGCCATGAAAGCGGGAAAAGATGCGTATACGGAAAAGCCTTTTGCTGAAACCATGGAGGATAATAACGCTGCATTGGATGCTGTAAAAAAAGCGGGCAAAATAGTACAGATCGGTTCCCAGCGAAGAAGCGGCTCTAATTATAAAGCGGCCGCTAAATTTATTGGCGAGGGCAGGTTTGGTGCAATTACGATGGTGGAACTAACCTGGAATGTGAACCAGCCTGGCCGCTGGCGCCGCCCCGACCTGGTGGCCAGTATCCGCGAACAGGATACCGATTGGAAACGTTTTCTGCTTAATCGCCCTTATGAGGCCTGGGATCCCAGAAAATATCTCGAATACCGTTTGTTCTGGCCTTACTCTTCCGGCATGCCCGGGCAATGGATGAGCCACCAGATTGATACCGTTCACTGGTTTTCAGGGCTGGCGCACCCCCGCAGTGTCGTAGCTAATGGAGGTATTTACAAGTGGAAAGACGGGCGTAGAAATTGGGATACTACAACTGCCGTATTTGATTATGGTCCGGCAAATGACCCTGGCTCCGGTTTCCAGGTAGTATTTTCATCGCGTATGCATAACGGTGATGAACGGCCGGCTGAACTCTATTTTTCCAATGGTGGCGAACTTAACCTGATTACCAATAAGGTTTCAGCTAACGGCGGTTTGAGAAAGAACCATGCAGATGCCATGCAGATGCCGCCCAACCTGTTACCGGAAATGGACCTGGTAGCTGAAAAAGTGGAAGTGGCCGCTTCCGCCAACACGGGAGGTGATTCTCTAACCAGCGCGCATATGCGTAACTGGATGGAATGTATCCGCAGCCGGCAACAGCCTAATGCCCCGGTAGAAGCGGGTTATAATCATTCCATAGCTACCATTATGACCAATGCCGCGGTAAGAACTGGTGGAAAAGCCGTGTTTGATGCCAAAACCAGGCAGGTGATGGTGGATGGCAAAATATTTAAATATTAAGCTTGCACATGAAAACGCTGTTTATCGGTTGTGCAGTATTGTTAGTACTGCCGACCTTTTCTGCTGGCCAGTCAAAAGGATTGGCATGGGTGAATAAACCAGCAGAGAAAAGGCACGAATTGCTCTATAATGGGCAGGTGCTGACTGCTTACCGCTACGACGATTCCCTGATGAAACCGGTTTTATACCCGTTGAACACCGTTCACGGAACAACGGTAACAAGAGGTTTTCCGCTTGAACCAAGAGCCGGCGACCGTACCGATCACCCGCATCATGTTGGATTATGGTTCACCTACGAATCCGTTAACGGTCTTGATTTCTGGAACAATTCAACGGCTATCCCATTTGAAAAAAGAGCTTCCTATGGTGCTGTTCAGCACCAGCAAATACTGTCTCAACGGGCTAATGCTAACCAGGCATCCCTGGTCATAACCGCTCTCTGGAAAAACAAAGCAGGCGAAACAGAGCTAACCGAAAAAACAGCGTTTAATATTGAAGTGATTGGTGATAAATGGTTACTGGAGCGTACCACCACACTGAAGGCATTGGATAAAAAAGTGGTGTTTAAGGATGTGAAAGATGGAATGCTTGCCATCCGTGTTGCCCGCGAGCTGGAACAGCCTTCGAAAGAAGCCAGCGCTTATGTAGATGCCAATGGAATTATAACCAAGGTAGATCAGTTACCCTCAGCAACCATAAGCGGTTTGTATACCAGTAGTGAAGGTATTTCAGGTGATGCCGTATGGAGTACCCGGGCCCGCTGGGTTATGCTTAATGGAAAAATAAGGGAGGAGCCTATAACCATTGCTATGTTAGACCATCCTACTAACAGCGGGTATCCCACTTATTGGCATGCCAGGGGCTATGGTCTCTTTGCCTTAAATCCGCTGGGGGCAGCCGTCTTCAGCAATGGTAAAGAATCCAGAAACCTGGAACTTGCAGCGGGCCAATCGGTTCAGTTCAGGTATAAAATTATCATTCAGGGAGGCAGGCAACTGACTGCAGAAGAAATCAATCAGCTTGCTGATGAATTTGCCCGCTGAACAAGATTTTTAATACAACAAGGCAATACCATCGGGATTATTACCTACCCTGGCCCGGGCAATAATTTTCAGTTCAGGAATGGACAGTTTAATTACTTCATTGGTGCTGCTGATGGCAACATAGGCTATTTTGCTATCTTCAGACAGGACAATACCCATGGGAATACCTCCCGGGTTTAATTGGGCTTTCAGTTGCCGGCTGCCTGCATCCAACAATAAAAGAGCAGCGTTTTTTGCATCCGAAACCAATACCCATTTATTGTCGGGCGTAAATTTTATACGGATCGGCGTGCCACCGGTTGAAATTTCATGCATTTGCTGCAATGTTTCCGTATCAAACACGGTAATAGTGCCCGTTTCATTGGAACCAACCCATAATTCTTTCCCATCTTTTCTAATGTCAATTCCTTCAGGTTTCAAGCCTGCAGCTGCCTGCTGAATGGCTTCGGGCAAATCAGGGGCATCAATCCGTATCCTGGTAATCGTGTTGGAAACCCTGTTACTGGTATATACATACGGCCGGGAAGGATGCAATACCAGCAAATGAGTGCCGTTTTGACCGGTCCCCTGTAACCAGTTCACCGACATTTTTGATAAATCAAAACGGCCTACCAGCCTGCTGCGCTCAGCAGTGAAATAAACTGCCTGCTCTTTTAATTCCAGTCCATGTGGTTTTAGAATAGGACCCAGGTCAACCCGTTTTATTTCCTTGCGCTGGTTCAAGTCAATAATGGATAGACTGTTGCCAGGTTGCTGGTTGCCATAGTTGGCTACGATGGCCCATTTTTTTTCGGGATATACGGCCAGCTCATGCGGACTTTCGCCCGTTGGTACCATAAATAACTGCTGCAGCTCAATAGGGTCGAGTACGGATAAACTGTTATCAGCTTTATTCAATACCAACAGGTATTGCTGCGCCTTAAGGGACAATTGCAGCAATAAAATTCCGGGGAGAATCAGGAAGTATTTTAATACCTGCATAACTAGATTATTTCAGTTAGTTCGTCAGCCTTACCGGAATTTACTTATTTTAACCAAAAATCGATCTTGTTTATGCGACTTCTACTAATGATTGGCTGGTTGCTGATGATCCAATGCCCAAAACAGGCGGCACAGGAAGTGCCTGCAGATGTGATGAAGAATGTTTATGAACAAGTGAAAACGCCGCACAAGTTTGGCGTAGTTTTCCAGCATCCGGATACTACAAAAATGATGGACAGTCCCACCATTTTCCGCTGGAACAATGCCTGGTATATGACCTATATTATTTTTGATGGCAGGGGGTACGAAACCTGGCTTGCAACCAGTGAGGATCTGTTAAGCTGGTCGTCTAAAGGCAGGATACTTTCCTTTACCGATACAGGCTGGGATGCCCATCAAAAAGCAGGTTACCTGGGACTCATCGATAATAACTGGAATGGTACTTACGCACCTCAGGCATTTAACGGAAGGTATTGGATGTCTTACCTGGGTGGTTCAACCAAAGGATATGAAGCAGGACAACTGGGAATTGGTATAGCTACGGCAAAAGATCCCGTGCAATTGACAGACTGGAACCGGCTTCCCCATCCCGTACTAAGTGCAGCTGACAAAGATGCCCGCTGGTACGATAATCACACTATTTTTAAATCCACTATTTTGGCAGATCCCGACAAAAGACGGGGATATCCCTTTTTGTTGTTTTATAATGCGATGGGAGATACCGCAAAATATGAAAGCATTGCCGTTGCCGGATCAACTGACCTGCAAAACTGGACAAGGATCGGTAATGGTCCAATTATTACCAGGGGAGTAGAAGGCAGTATTTGTGGCGATGCACAGGTAATGAAAATGGGAAACCTGTACGTGCTTTTTTATTTTGGTGCTTTCTGGCCCGATCGGCCGGCTGCCTTTGAACGCTTTGCCTGTTCCTATGACCTGGAACACTGGACAGAATGGACCGGACCCAGCCTGGTTGAACCTTCGGCCTCCTATGATTCGACGTTTGCACACAAGCCCATGGTCATTAACTGGAACAATACCGTTTACCATTTTTACAATGCTGTTGGAACTGAAGGAAGAGTGATTGCATTAGCAACCTCAAAGAAACTTCGATAATTTTTTTCTTTTGAACTGCTCGATTAAACGATTGTATGAAGCAAATATTTTTGGGTTGGCTGCTGTCCGTATCATTGTTTTCAACCAGCCTTACAGCGCAGGATTTCCGGATTGCCTGTGTAGGCAATAGCATTACCTATGGATCTGGTGTTGCCAACCGGGAAAAAAACAGTTACCCGGCTCAGCTACAGGCTATGTTGGGAAAGGGATACCTGGTTCAGAATTTTGGACTAGGGGGAACCACCCTGCTGAAAAAAGGCAATAAACCTTATTGGACGAGTGACGAATTCAGGAGGTCGCTGGAAAGTCGGCCTGATCTTGTTTTTATAAAACTGGGTACCAATGACAGCAAGGCCGTTAATCGCCCCTTCCACGCAAACCTGGTAGCGGATCTCACCGAATTGGTGAAAACCTATCAACAATTACCAACTCATCCAAGGGTTATCCTGTTATTACCTGTTCCTTCCTTTAATGCCGACAGCAATTCTATTTATGATCCGGTAATAAGGAGCTCTATTATCCCCGCGGTGCAACAGGTTGCCTATGAAACCGGGGTAGAACTGATCGACCTGTATCAGTTATTTATTAATCGGGAGGACCTGCTTCCGGATAAAATTCATCCTAATTCATTGGGTGCAACGGTTATGGCTAAACGTCTTTATGAAGCCATTCAACAGGAAACAACTACTGCCCCTGATTTTCGGAAAATACTGAATGGAAAGCAGGTGATTTCTTCTTTTTACGGGTACCGTCAATCAAGCCTTCAATGGCAGGGGCGGACCATTTATATAGTAGAACCGAAAAGAACAGCGAAGGGGCGTCCCTGGATATGGAGAGCCCGCTTCTGGGGGCACGAGCCCCAACTGGATATCGCCCTGCTTGAAAGAGGGTTTCACCTGGTGTATTGCGATGTTGCCGAATTATTTGGAAACAAAACCGCTATTGCAGCCTGGAACCAGTTCTATGGTGCGCTAAGAACTGCGGGATTAGCCGCAAAAATGACACTGGAAGGAATGAGCAGAGGGGGCGTATATGTGTATAACTGGGCACTCGCCAATCCGGATAAAGTAGCCTGTATTTATGCCGACGCACCCGTGCTGGACCTGAAAAGCTGGCCCGGTGGGTTGGGTAAGGGGCCGGGTAGTGAGGCAGACTGGGAATTGTTCAAAAAAGCATATGGACTAACGGAAACAGCTGCCCGAAATTTTAAAGCATCGCCACTTGATAAAGCTGAACAAATAGCTAGGCTAAAAATTCCTCTTATCCATGTGGTCGGAGATGCGGATGAAGTGGTTCCGCTGGCGGAAAATACTGCTCTTTTTGAAGAACGCGTGCTGGCCGCGGGCGGACATATTGCTGTTATCCATAAACCTGGCATAAAACATCATCCGCATAGTTTACCGAACCCCTCTCCAATTCTTGATTTTATCTTGAGAGCCAACGGCTATAAACTAAATTTTGCCACCCTGCCTGCCCCTGGAAGTGAGTTTCGTTCGGGTGCGGGTTGGTTCGAAGGAAAGGATTGGTGGCAACAAAACCAGGACATCGATTCCCTCTTATTGGCAGAAAAAAACCTCGATATTGTATTCCTGGGTAATTCCATAACCCAGGGAATTGGTGGAAAACGGCCCAATGTCAGTTATAAACCAGGCCTGATGGCATTTGATGCTGTTTTCGGCAGCTATCGTTGGATATCTGCTGGTATCAGCGGCGATCGCACTCAAACCGTTTTATGGCGTTTGCAAAATGGTAACTACAAACTGGCGGCCCCCCGTTTAATTGTTCTGACCATCGGTGTTAATAATATGGGGGATGACAGCGGAGAGGAAATATTTGAGGGGATACTGGCTTGCGTTAACTGGATAAAAACAAACCTGCCTGCTACGAAATTGATAGTAACCGGCCCCTTACCAGCAGGTACGGAAAAAAAGGAGCTCCGCCGGCAACAATATGAAACCATTCATCTTTTATTGGAAAACCATAAAATGCCTGGTGTAATTTATTTTCCGCTGCATAAAACTTTTATCGGGGAAGACGGCCGCTTAAATCCTGATTACTACTCAAGAGATGGTATACATTTAGTGGAAGAAGGATATAAAATATGGGCAATAGAATTGGGTAAAATAATCAAGACGACACTGGCAAAGTAGTTATTTCAACGATCCGAATACCTGCGTCCAATACTTATTCTGCATGCCTGCACCCACGTATTTGAAACGGGCATTCATTATGTTTTTACAATGCCCTTCGCTGTTTAACCAACTATTCATTACGGCAGCTTCATTGGCTTGTCCCCTGGCAATATTTTCACCATAACTGCTCCAGTTAAATCCTTGTGCTGAAATCCTGGTGCCCGGGTTACGGCCATCCTGGCTGGTATGCGAAAAATAGTTGTTGCTGTTCATATCCGCCGAATGAAGATAGGCTGCTTTAGCAAGTTTATCGTTCCATTCCAGCCTGGCAACTGGTGGCATCACCGTTGAGCCACAGGTGCATCCCTTGGTACGAACATCGTTTATTAGTTGTAACATGGTTGTCTTGTTCACATTATAAACCAGGTTATTAGTGCCTGCTGTGGTGCCAGGAGTAGTAGGAGAACTGGTTTCTTCTGTTTCCGGTTCTGTTGATTCCTTTGAACAGGAAACAGCCAGCAATACACAGGTTACAAATAATAGCTTTTTCATATTGAGTACAGGATCTACACTTAATCGGTAATAAACTGCAATTAGTATGCCCGGTTACCTTGAACTTGCTAAAATTTCGATAATTGGAAAGCTGGTCAAAGTTTTTGTTATATTTGCAGCAGATTTCCTAACGAATAATTCAACAATGAAGCGCTAATTTTTTCAGGTAAAAGCAGGCAGCGAAGGCAGCCATTTCTTTTCTAAAAAATTAGTTATATGTTGAATCTGCAGAATATCTCCTATTCGCATCCGAATAAATCTATATTATTTGAACAGCTTCAGCTGCACTTGCAGCCCCGGCAAAAAATGGCCCTTATCGGTAATAACGGAGTGGGCAAATCCACTTTGTTAAGGATCATAGCCGGAGAATTATCAGCTTCTTCCGGTTGTGTAAAAACCACCGTAAAACCTTATTATGTTCCTCAATTAGTGGGGCAGTTTACCAATTGTACTGTTGCCCGGGTCCTGCGCATTGAAAAAAAATGGCGGGCATTACAGGCTATTTTGAATGGAGATGTTTCCGAAGCGCAGTTAGACGCCCTTGAAGAAGACTGGAGCATTGAGGAGCGGTGTAAACAAGTATTGGCTAACTGGCAATTAAGCAACCTGGATCTACAACAATCTATTGAAAAACTAAGCGGTGGTGAAAAAGCAAAACTGCTGTTGGCCGGCATGGAACTGCATCAGCCTGAGCTGGTATTATTGGATGAACCAAGTAATCACCTCGATTTAACTGCGCGTGGCCTGCTGTATGATTTCTTAGGAAAAACAACCGCTGCTATGTTGGTGGTCAGCCACGACCGAAACCTGCTTAACCTCCTGGATCTGACCGGCGAAATGACCTCCTCCGGTATTCAGCTTTATGGCGGTAATTATGATTTTTTTGAGCAACAAAAACAGCTCGAACGGCAGGCAATGGAACAGGCTATAGGGGCTGCTGAAAAAGCGCTTCGCCAGGCCAGGGAAATTGAACGCGAAACAAAAGAACGACAGCAGAAATTAAACAGCCGGGGAAAAGATAAACAGGAAAAAGCCGGCATCGCAAAAATTATGATGAATAGCCTGCGTAACAGTGCTGAAAGAACTAGTGCAAAATTAAAAGAGGTTCATGCTGAAAAAATGCAGGGATTAAAAGAGGAATTGCTACAGCGCCGAGCTGCAAAACCAGCCATTCTTTCCATGAAATTTGATTGGGAAGAGTCTGGCCTGCACCAGGGGAAACGGCTATTTTCTGCTACCGCTATGAATTATGAATATCATCCAGGACAACCGGTTTGGAAAAATCCGCTGAACTGGCAGGTAAACAGCGGAGAACGTTGGGCCTTAAAAGGAAATAATGGAACCGGGAAAACGACGCTTCTTAAACTTATCTTAGGTCAATTAAAGGCATCCGGAGGTACAGTATACCGGGCCGATTTTAAGGCCATCTATCTCGACCAGGAGTATTCATTGATTAACAGTAAGCAAACTGTTTTCGAGCGGGCCTGTGCATTTAATAAACAGGGGTTGGAAGACCATCATATTAAAAATCGGTTGCATCGTTTCCTGTTTGAAAAAGCCGATTGGGAAATTACCTGTTCCTCCCTAAGCGGTGGAGAGCGAATGCGTTTATTGTTATGCTGCCTGCATATCAGCCAGCAGGCACCTGACCTGATTGTGTTGGATGAACCTACCAATAATCTCGATCTTGATAATTTGGAAATCCTTGCCAACGCAATCAGGCAGTACAAAGGTAGTCTGCTGGTGGTGTCGCACGACTCCAGGTTCCTGGAAGATATTCAGGTAAATCGGGAATTGGTGTTACGATAAAAAAATTAATGGCTATCTTTTGGCAATGAAACAATTGTTCTTTTTCCTGTTGATAACAGGCAGTTTACATGCACAACAACTACCTGATTCAACCAGCGCAAAAATAGATTCGATCTTTAAGTTTTACACCAATTCCACACCAGGTTGTGCGGTTGCTATTCAGCAAAACGGAGAGGTTATTTTCCAGAAGGGGTATGGTCTTGCCAATATGGAATATGCCATTCCTATTCGTCCCGCTACTGTTTTTCATATAGCTTCCGAATCTAAACAATATGTAGCTTTCTGCATCCTGTTACTAGAAAAAGAAGGGAAGCTGAAATTGGAGGATGATATCCGAAATTACCTGGACTATATACCCGATTTTGGCAAAAAAATAAGTATCCGTCAATTGATTTTGCACACCAGTGGTTTAAGAGACCAGTGGCAATTACTTGCACTTGGAGGTACACAACTGGATGATGTAATTACGCAACAACATATTGTTAAACTGGTAACAACGCAAAAAGCCCTGAATTTTATGCCCGGGGAAGAGTGGATGTACTGTAACACCGGTTATACCCTGTTGGCAGAAATAGTAAAAAAACTCAGTGGACAATCGCTCCGGAAATTTGCAGCGACCCGCATCTTTAATCCATTGGGTATGAAGGACACGCATTTTCACGACGATTACCAGGAATTAGTTCCTGGTCGTGCTTATTCCTACAATGCTGCTGCCGGGGGAAAATACCAGCATGCGGTACTTAGCTATTCCACGGTAGGAGCAACGAGTTTATTTACAACCGTGCTGGATGAAGCGAAATGGTTAAATAACCTGGAAACGGGTGAAGTTGGAGGAAAAGAGCTGGTTCAAAAAATGAAGGAAGTAGGTTATCTGAACGACGGGCGTAAACTGGACTATGCCATGGGGCAGATGGTTGGAAAATTCAAAGGATGGGAGCAAATCGGGCACGGTGGTGCAGACGCTGGCTACCGTACCTATGCCGTTCGTTATCCGGAGAAAAAACTGGGAATAGTGGTATTCAGTAACCTGGGCTTTGCAAACCCGGGCAGACTTGCTTCCCTCATTGCAGAATTACTAATAACCGATACCAAGCCAACGGATGTTCCCATGCCGGCCTATAAAGCGGATACAGTATTGTTCAAAAAACTTGCAGGTAAGTATTATACCGAACGTGGAGATCAGGCAGAATTGTCTTTTTATAAAGGCGGCTTATATGTTCGTATGGCAAATGCAGGCATACCTTCTGAAATAAAATTTATGGAAGAAGGGGCCGGCCGGTATAAATTATCGTCTGGTGGTTCCATGCTCATCAGTTCGGAGCAGGTAAAACTTGATTCGATTGCAGCATTTCAGATCATTAATCCGAATAATGTGCTGAAATTTAAACGACAGCCCTCCATTCAGCCAGTTATTACCGCTGAGTTTGCTGGTCGTTTTTACAGTAATGAATTGGAAGCGTTTTATACAATCGCCTTCAAAGACGGTAAGCTTACATTACAACATCGGAAATATGACACCGTGCCTTTAACCAATATAGCACCTGATCAATTTACCAGCCCCTTCTGGTGGATGAGTCATATAAGATTTATTCGGGATGGCAATAAGCGGGTAATGGGGTTTGAGGTGAATGCGGGCAGGGTGCAGGGGTTGTGGTTTGGGAAGGGGGAGAAGGGGCAATTTTAATGTCTGTTTGTTGCAATTTGTGAAGAGGATCGGCGTTTGGGGGGCATGATTAAAGAGATTTTATTCGGGGCCATGCTTGTCCTAGGCAGTAGTACTTATGCTCAAAAACAAACAGTTAATTGGGGTGATGAGTTTAAACTAAAGAAGGGAACCAGTGATATTAATGTGCTGTTCACCGATGAAACAGGTGTATATATTGAGGAAGAACATATGACCCTCGGTACCTATTTCGTGGTAGGGGCAACGTTCAGGGAGTCTGCTTCCCTGGTTAAGCTGAATCCTAAATTACAGGAAATATATCGCTCCGATTTTAACCGGGAACTGAAAGGGAAAAATTTTGAATATTTTCTGCCCTTTCAAAAAAAACTTTTCGTGGTAGCTTCCGATTATAGTAAAGCAGACCGTGCTTTTCAATTGTTGGTAGGAGAAGTGGATAAACAATCAGGCGAAATGAAAGGTTCCTGGAAAACAATCGCGAGCATTCCCAAAGAAGAGAAAAAAGATCAGGTAAATTTCCGGTTATTTCCAAACACTGATAGCTCAAGGCTTGTGTTAATAAGCACTATAGCCGGAAGAGAAAAAAACACCTACCGTGTTGAGGAATTTGATCAAAATCTCCGGTCCAGTTCTTCAAGCGCTACAATTTCCAATGAATTTGAACCCAGGACTTATACGCTGGAAGATGTGTTATACACCAAAGACAAAAAAATCATATTGGTTGGTAGAGTGTTTGAATATCAGTCTGGCAAAAAGAAAAAAGAGAAATACCTCGACTTTTCCCGGTATAATATCCGCATCTATGATGAAAAAGGCAAACAGCAAACAGAATTGAATACGGAAATCAATGGTAAATGGGTAAGCTCCACCAAATTGATGATGGGTAAAGACAACGATCTGCTGCTTGCCAGTTTTTATAGTAAAGAAAAAAGAGGTACTACCAACGGGCTCCTGGTTCAGCGTATTGATCCGGCTACCGGTAAGGTGTTGAGCGCTGCTGAAAAAGAAATCAACTATTCAATGGTTGCTGCAGAGTCTGGCGATAGCGGGTTAGAGGAGGACGATCGGGAAGCCAGGGCGGAGCGAAAAGAACGTGAACGGCTGGCAAAACTGCAAAATGAAGGAGAAGGATTTTCGAAGTATATGAAATTCCGGAATATATATTACACACCGGATAATGGGTTGGTATTGTTGGCTGAAAATTATAATCATTATACTTATACCAGTTCCTCTTATTCATCGGGTATGAATCAGTCTGCCGGCCGCTGGACCTATACCACCTATATGGTTTATGAATGTGGTGAGTTGGTAATGTGCAAGCTGAATACCGGGAATGAAATTGAATGGCTTCAGATTTTGCCAAAATCGCAACGGGAGGTAATTACTGCATCAAGAAGTTCTCCGACTGCAGGAGGGGTATCTTTTTCCAGCTTTTTCCTGCCCGATGGCCGGCCCTACTATGCCGGGTTCGGATCCCTGCAATTCAATGACAATATCTATCTCTATTTTAATGATCACCGTAAAAATGCTACGGTATTAAATGCAGGACAAAAAGTAAGCCGGATCGATTTTTATGCCAAATCCGATTGTTATGTAGTAACCATGGATGCGCTTACCGGGAAACTGAATCGTAAAGTTATGTTTGCCAATGACGATCAGCCAACTGCTATGCCCCGTAAAAGTTCTATAGTAGGGAAAGAGCTCTACCTGATCGGTAAAACCGACCGTATTTTCGGCAAAACCAAATTGGCGGTGGGCAAGGTTACCACCAAATAATTAATCACATAAAACAAAAAACCCGCAATTATGCGGGTTTTTAATTTTATGTGAACCGGATTGGATTCGAACCAATGACCTACTGCTTAGAAGGCAGTTGCTCTATCCAGCTGAGCTACCGGTCCCCAGGGGCGCAAAGATAATGGAAAGCAGTTTTCAGGCAAAAAAATGATGTAAAGGGCAAGAATTTCAGCTTTCTGGCTATATTTGTATAAGTGCTTATATAAATTAAATACGATTCCTTGAGCTTTTACCAACAATCCGGAGCGCTGTTTTTTGGCAGCCGTTTGCGACGTATCAGCGAAGCATTTATTACAGATGTAAACCTGGTATATAAAAAACACCAGATCCGTTTTGACGCGGCCTGGTTCCCGGTTTTTTACATGCTGTCAAGAAACAATACCGTTTCTATACGGGATATTTCAGAAGAACTGGAAGTTTCCCATTCTGCCGCCAGCCAGCTAATTAGCAAACTCCAGGAAAAAGGACTGATCAAATCCGTTCCGGATAAAACAGATGCCCGCAAAAAAATGGTCAGCTTTACACCGAAAGGGCAGAAATTATTGGCACAGGTAGAACCCATCTGGACGGCCCTGCAAAAAGCCATGGAAGAATTGTTTAAGGAAGGAAATTCCACCAGCCAGCTGATGCAGGCTATTGCAGAAACAGAAACGGCTTTCCGCAAAAACTCCATTTTTAACCGCATAGAAAAACACCTGCCATGAATCCAGGATTTCAATATGGAATTGACCACCTGACCGTAGCCGCCTGCCTCGGAATTGCGAAGGGTACTATCCGCGCTTACCTCGGACCGGCTTCTATTCAGAAAATTACGGCAAGTGCAGCAGCAGTTGCCAAAATTGTTGAAGAAGGAAGAACGGTATATGGGGTTAATACCGGCTTTGGAATATTGGCCAACAGCTCCATTTCAGAGGAAGATACCCGTACCCTTCAATACAAAATCCTGCAAAGCCACAGCGTGGGCGTGGGCAACCCCATATCGCCGGAACTAACCAAAATAATGCTTATTACCAAAGTACATGCATTGGCTAAAGGTTATTCAGGAATTCAACTGGCCACGCTGGAACGACTTTGCTGGATGATCGACCAGGATATTCTTCCCGTTGTACCTGAAAAGGGCAGCGTGGGGGCCAGTGGTGACCTTGCTCCCTTGTCTCACCTTTGCCTGCCCCTGATTGGGTTAGGAGAACTCACTGAGAAGGGTAACCGAAAACCAGCTTCCGATGTGTTGAAAGCCCATCAGTTGGAGCCCGTTACCCTGGGACCCAAAGAAGGACTGGCATTGATCAATGGAACCCAATTCATTCTGGCGCATGCTGTAAAGGCTGTTCAACGCTTGCAGAACAGCCTGGATGCCGCGGATATCATCGGCGCAATGAGCCTTGAATCTCTAACAGGTACAAAAGCGCCTTTTGAGGAGGCCCTGCATGCATTGCGGCCATTTGCCGGAAATCAATATGTGGCCCATCGGCTCCGTCATCTGCTAAATGAATCGGCCATTATGGACAGTCATCTGGATTGTGGAAGAGTGCAGGACCCTTATTCGCTTCGATGTATGCCGCAGGTACATGGAGCATCTCGCAATGCCTGGCTGCATCTGAAAGAACTTACAGAGATCGAACTCAATTCGGTAACAGATAATCCTATTGTACTGGATGCACAACATACCATAAGTGGCGGAAATTTTCATGGACAACCGCTGGCACTTCCGCTCGATTATAATTGTTTTGCTGCTGCTGAAATCGGTAATATGTCCGATCGCCGCTGCTACCTGCTGCTCGAAGGCAAATGGGGACTGCCGATGTTGCTGATGAACAAAGTGGGATTAAACAGTGGTTTTATGATACCACAATACACAACAGCTGCCCTGGTAACGGAGAACAAAACCCTCTGCTTTCCGGCAAGCGCCGACAGTATACCCACCTCACTGGGGCAGGAAGATCATGTAAGTATGGGCAGTATCAGTGGAAGAAAACTTAACCAGGTAATTGATAACCTTGAATATATTCTGGCTATTGAGCTGATGAGTGCTTGCCAGGCAATCGAATTCCGGCGCCCTTTAAAAAGCAGCCCGGTGCTCGAATTTGCGCATGACTATGTACGTAGGTATGTGGGGTTTGCTTCGGAAGACCGCATTTTTGCCCGTGATATAGAACAAATAGCCGCCCTCCTTAAAGATTTTTCTTTTGTGGAGCAGGTACATCAATTTGCCACGCAGGAAGGAAACCCCCTCAACACCGGTTTCCCCTCCTTCACCCTCCACCCTCCACCCTTAACCTTCCACCTTTCACCCTTCCCCCATAATTTTATGCCAACAACTCCATCCCGCTGCAAAGGCTGGCTTCAGGAAGCCGCTCTCAGCATGTTACTAAATAATCTTCATCCCGATGTTGCCGAACGACCCGAAGAACTGATCGTTTACGGCGGACGGGGAAAAGCGGCCAGAAACCAGGAATCACTCGAACTGATTATCAAAGCGCTTGAACAATTAGAAAATGATGAATCCTTGTTGATTCAGAGCGGTAAACCAGTTGCTATTTTGCAAACCCATGAAGATGCCCCAAGGGTACTGATTTCAAACTCGCAATTGGTACCAAATTGGGCGAATTGGCAGCATTTTGATGAGCTCGAAAAAAAAGGGTTAATGATGTATGGGCAAATGACTGCTGGCTCCTGGATCTATATAGGCTCGCAGGGAATTGTACAGGGTACCTACGAAACCTATGCTGCCGTTGCTGATAAGGAATTTGGGGGCAGCCTTAGAGGTACATTAAATGTAACGGCTGGTTTAGGAGGAATGGGAGGCGCGCAGCCCCTGGCCATAACCATGAATGAAGGGGTGGCCCTTATAGCGGAAGTTGAAGAATGGCGGATCGATAAGCGGTTGGAAACCCGCTATCTCGACCTGAAAACAAAAACAATTGATGCGGCCATCGACAAAGCCCTGGATGCAAAAGCAAAAGGCCAGGCATTGTCTATAGGGGTACATTGCAATGCAGTTGATTTATTAACCAGGCTGTTGGAAAGAGCCATAATTCCTGATACACTTACCGATCAAACTTCTGCACACGATCCGCTAATCGGATATGTTCCTCATGGAATTACTGTGGAAGCCGCCAACCAGTTACGAGCATCCAACCCCGAAGCTTACCTGGAAAAAGCATATGCCAGTATGCACCGCCACGTGGAGCTGATGCTGGAACTGCAGCAAAAAGGAGCCATAACCTTTGATTATGGAAATAATATCCGGGCCCGGGCAAAAGAACATGGACTGCAAAATGCATTTGATTTTCCCGGATTTGTACCGGCCTATATACGGCCGCTTTTCTGCGAAGGAAAAGGGCCGTTTCGGTGGGTGGCCCTAAGTGGTGATCCGGCTGATATTGCCGTAACAGACCAGGTTATTGCATCACTTTTTCCCGAAAACGCCTCCCTGCAACGCTGGTTAAAACTGGCAAAAGAAAAAATTGCTTTCCAGGGATTACCCGCCCGTATATGCTGGCTGGGACAGGGAGAGCGAGAAAAAGCCGGACTTGCTTTTAATGAACTGGTGCGTACAGGACAGGTAAAAGCGCCGATTGTTATTGGCCGGGATCACCTCGATACCGGGTCGGTGGCAAGTCCAAACCGCGAAACCGAAGCAATGCTGGATGGTTCAGATGCAGTAGCTGACTGGCCCTTGTTAAATGCCTTGTTAAATACTGCCGGTGGCGCTTCCTGGGTAAGCCTGCACCATGGTGGCGGGGTTGGAATGGGCTATAGTATTCATGCCGGTATGGTAATCGTTGCAGACGGTACAGCCGCGGCCGATAAAAGGCTGGCCAGGGTTTTGCGGAACGACCCCGGTATCGGCGTTATCCGGCATGCAGATGCAGGATATGATATTGCCCGGGATGTGGCGCGGCAACATCGGCTCGACCTCAAAGAAAAGCTTGCTATCTTCACGGCCTCCAAATCCTCGACATGATTCAGACTATCAACGATTTTGACCGGGTGTTTTTTATAGGCATTGCCGGTACCGGTATGAGTGCGATCGCTCAGTACCTGAAAGGCATTGGTAAAGACGTAGCAGGCTCTGACCGTTATTTTAAACCCCATGAACTAAACGATACCCGCCAAAAACTCGAAGCAGCCGGTATTCTTTGTTTTGAACAGGATGGTTCAGGAATTCTTCCAACAACCGACCTGGTGGTGGTGTCCACCGCGGTAGAAGATACTGTTCCGGAAGTTAGTAAAGCCAGGTCTCTTGACATTCCTATCATACGCCGAAGTGAATTGCTGGCCCTTATTGCCAAGAGTAAAAAAACAATTGCTGTAGGCGGCACGTCTGGAAAATCCACAACCAGCGCCATGTTATTTGATATACTGCAATATGCCGGGTTGGAACCCAGTATTATCAGCGGAGCCGGACTGGTTAGTATTATACGGGAAGGTAAAATAGGCAATGCAAAAGTAGGTAATGGAGAATGGCTGGTAATAGAAGCCGATGAAAGCGACGGTTCGATCGTTCAATATCATCCCGCCATTGGTCTCTTGCTCAATATTGATAAAGACCATAAGGAAGTAGAAGCCCTGATGGATATATTCTCCACCTTCAAAAAGAACAGTGAACTGTTTGTGGTGAATCAATCACATGCGCTTGCCGCTACTTTATCAGAAGATCTCAGTCTGGATTTCAGTTGGGAAGACACCAGGCCTGCCGGGTATATGGCCAGGGACTTTAAACAGGAGGGTTTATCCATCTCCTTTACCATCAATAACAGCCCCTTCAACCTTCAACTGGTTGGAAGGCATAATATGGAAAATGCACTGGGAGCTGCGGCGGTGGCGGCACAGGTAGGGGTGGATTTATCCAAAGCGGCAGAAGCATTGGCCCAATACGAAGGAATCTATCGGAGGAACCAGGTGTTGGGACAGAAAAACGGTGTTTGGATGATGGATGATTATGCGCATAACCCTGCAAAATGTGCCGCCAGTATCCGGGCATGCCAGCCAATTGCGCCTAAAGTAATTGCATGGTTTCAACCACATGGCTATGGACCAACACGTTTTCTGCGGGCAGATTTTGTAGCGGAAATTTCAGCTGCCCTGCGTCCGCAGGACGAAATATGGATGAGTGAAATTTTTTATGCGGGGGGAACGGCCACCAAAGACATATCAGCCAACGACCTGGTGGAAGATATCAGGCAAAACGGTAAATCTGCTTTTTTTGTGGAGAACCGTGCTGAATTCCTCGAACAGGTGCGGCCACACCTCACCGAAAATACCGTATTACTGCTGATGGGGGCCCGCGACCCCAGCCTGGAGCATTTTGCCCGGGAAGTATGGGAAAAACTTTGATATGCGTTTATTATTCCGTCGTATAAAATCCTTGGTGGGGGTGGGGCATCCGCCCGCTGCTTTGAGAGGAACCCAACTGGCTGAATTGAACCAGTTATCGAATGCCTGGTTATTAGTGGAAGGAGAGAGGATTCACAGTTTTGGAAGCGAAGATGAAACGGTTCTTCTGCCCGAAGCGGATCAGGTGATCGATTGCACCGGACGATTTATCCTGCCCTCTTTTTGCGATTCTCATACCCACCTCGTTTTTGCTGCCAGCAGAGAAGAAGAGTTTGTAGATAAGATCAGGGGAAAAACCTATGCAGAGATAGCAGCGAAAGGAGGGGGCATACTATCCTCTGCCCGTAAGCTTGCTGCACTACCGGAAGAACAATTATTTCGGGAATCGATGGCCAAACTGGAAAAAGTTGCGGCTGCTGGTACAGGCGCCATCGAAATAAAAAGCGGGTATGGCTTAAGTGTGGCGGCAGAATTGAAAATGCTGCGTGTTATCAAACAGTTGAAATACAGTAGCAGAATACCCATCAAAGCCAGTTTTTTGGGCGCTCATGCCATTCCACCAGAATTTAAAGAAAACAGAGAAGGGTATATTCGCCTGCTCATTGATGAGATCTTACCTGTTATTGAACAAGAAGGACTGGCTGATTTCATTGATGTGTTTTGTGAAGAAGGATTTTTTACTCCCGACGAAACCATCCGGATTTGTGAGGCCGGCAAAACCATTGGCCTGCGGCCAAAAATTCATGCCAACCAATTAACTGTTTCTGGCGGTGTGGAAGCAGGCATTAAGCTGGATGCAATATCCGTAGATCACCTGGAGTCTATGGCGCCGGAAACAATTGCAGCACTGGCAGCGTCGAATGTAATCGGCACACTGCTTCCAACGGCAGCCTATTTCCTTCGAATGCCTCCACCGCCCGCCCGCCTCCTGCTGGAAGCAGGTGCCGCCCTGGCCCTGGCGTCTGATTTTAACCCCGGTTCGTCTCCCTCCTTTAATATGGAAGGCGTTGTTTCTATGGCCTGCATCCAGTTACGGATGCTGCCCGAAGAAGCATTACAGGCTGCTACGATTAATGGGGCTTTTGCTATGCAGTTAGAAAAGGAGACCGGAACTATTCATCCGGGTAAATGGGCAAATTTACTCTTAACCAAACCCTTGTCCTCATTGGCCTATATTCCTTATTCATTCGGAGCATCTTGCCTTCACCAGGTGTACCTTAAAGGCAGCCTGGTAAAATCTGCTTGAGGAGCACCTGTAGTTCTGTATATTACAGGATGGAAATGATTGAATCGGAACTGCTGTTGATTATTCTCTGTTGTACGGTAGTGCTTTCTTATCTTTTTTCAATAGGAAGCCGTTATATCCGCGTGCCTTCCGTGTTATTGCTCTTATTGGCCGGAATGGGAATTAAATTGATTGCAGCAGTTTACCAGTACGAATTAACCGTTCCCCTGCTGGTAGTGGAGTCATTGGGAGTGGTCGGACTTATTATGATTGTTTTGGAGGCGGGGCTCGACCTGGAATTAAAAAAGTCTCGCATTAAGTTGATCAGAGACTCTTTTTTATCGGCCCTGATCATATTATTGTTATCCACTTCGCTTATTTCTTATATCCTTTATGTGTACCTCGAACAACCCTTGCTGAATTGTATCGTGTATGCTATTCCCCTTTCAATTATCAGCAGTTCCATTGTTTTGCCCAGTTTACATGCGCTCTCAGAAGAGAAAAAGGATTTTCTGGTATACGAGGCCTCTTTTTCTGATATCCTGGGTATTATGTTGTTTAATTATTTCAGCGCTCCTGAAATTTTTTCCATAAAATCAGTAGGCATTTTTTCGGGGAACCTGCTCCTGAGTATCGTATTATCGGGCCTTGTTTCCCTGTTGTTGCTTTTTATAATGACCCGCACCAAACTTTCTATAAAATTTTTCCTCATATTTTCTTTGTTGGTATTGATCTATGCCGGTGGAAAAATGTTACACCTTCCTTCACTAATAATAATCCTGGCTTTTGGTTTGATGATTAACAACTGGCATTTATTAAGAACTGTGCCCTGGATTCAGCGGCATTTTCCGCAGGAACAGGTTAACAGCCTGAACCAGTTACTGCATTCCATTACCGCTGAATCATCTTTCCTTATCCGAACTTTTTTCTTTGTGCTTTTTGGTTTTTCGATCAATGTGCAAACCATACTAGACAATGAGGTAATGCGAGTTGGTGGTATAATTGTGTTGGCATTATTTATTGTCCGTTTCCTGTATTTCCGTTTTTTTCTCAAAACCAATGTTTTTCCGGAGGTTTTCTTTATTCCAAGAGGGCTTATCACCATTGTATTGTTTTATAAGATCCCGGAAAGTTTACGGCTCAGTAATTTTGACGAGGGCATTCTGTTTTTCATAATACTGGTAACCGGTGCTATCATGACACTTGGTATGCTGTTTTATAAAAAGAAACCGTCTGAGATAATAGAAGAACCCGCTTTTTCAGAACGATCTGATATTTTTTAACAATGCAGCCATATGAATCATTTTAAATTTTACAACAAGGAAGATCTGCTCTACCTTACCCGTTTACGACGTTTCGAAACGAAACTGGGCGAGCGGTTGCAGGTACTTACAGGACCTGATCAGTTTACTGAAAAATTGGATAAATCCAGTGCCAGTTATGTATTGTTTGGGATTCCGGAAGATATTGGAGTGAAAGCAAATTATGGAAAAGGAGGAGCCGATTCTGCCTGGCTGCCCTTTTTAAGCAGCTTTCTGAATATGCAGAGCAATGATTTCCTTACGGGGGAAGAAATACTGTTGTTAGGGCATTTTGATTTTGGCGATCTGCAATACCTGATCGAAAACCATGCCCGTTCGGAAGAGGAAAAAATTGATGCCTATCGGCATGCGGTTACCCAAATAGATACAGAAGTAGAGCAATTGACCAAGCAGATAACTGCAGCAGGTAAAATTCCCATTGCTATAGGCGGTGGCCATAACAATGCCTATCCGCTTATTAAGGGGTCGGCAAAAGGCCTGTTTAAAGCAGGAAAATTACCCCTGGCACAAATTAATGTAATCAACCTCGATGCCCATACCGATTTCCGACCCACCGAAGGCCGGCATTCCGGCAATGGCTTCCGGTATGCAGAAGAAGATGGATACCTTCAGAAATACAGCGTTATTGGGGTGAAGGAATCGTATATACAGCAGAATGTTTGGCTCGATTTCGTGAATAACCCCTTTTTGGATCTGATCAGTTATGAAGATATTTTCCTGCAGGAAAAAAGAAATTTCTTACAGGCTGTAGCCCATTGTACCAATTTTATGGACGAAACTTTTTGCGGTATAGAGCTCGACCTCGACGTTATTGAGGAAGTGCTTAGCAGTGCATGCGCTTCTTCCGGAATTACGGTAATGCATGCCCGGCAATATTTAAATTTTGTGGCACAGGATCTGAAATCGGCCTACCTGCATATCTGCGAAGGAGCAGCCCAGCTCAGCGATGGCAGAAAAGCAGACAACATTGGCCAATTGATTGCCTTTTTGGTAACTGATTTTGTTAAAGCCCGGCAGGATATCAAAATCAATTAAAACATTTGGCGCGAGAACCGGAAACCCAGGTTAACGTAATTTCTGATATGGCGAGATTGATCTCCATACATGAAATTGAATTCAAGCGGACCAATAGGGGAGTCAATGCCCAGCGTAAATGCATAACCGCTTAATAAACGCCTGTCTTCTATTTCAAACGGTTCTTTTAGGAAATTGGCATATAATAAATTAAAGGTTATGCCGGTGTAAACGGCCCCTGTTATCTGGTAACGCCAATTGATGGCCCCTTTTATAAAACTATTAGTGGTAATAGTAGCATCCTGTAAACCGGCAAAACTTACCTGGTTGCGCATAATTGGCTTCATTCCACCTATGAGAAAATCATGAAACAAAAACTGCGAAGCATTAAAATTAGCGGCAGATTCTCCCTGCAAAGTGAGAAAGGATCTTTTACGGATAGGCAATACTTTCTGAATCTGGAATCGAAGCCGGGCGAAACTGCCAAAAGTTAGCCCCAGTGAATCAATGTTAAGGATCGGTACGCCGGAAGCCAGGAATACGGCATTGGGCTTCTGGGCAAAGATAATGGATGGTTCCAGGAGGGTATAGGTTCCTCTTTTGGGCAGGAACAAACGGTCGTGTGAATTGTATTCATAGCGCAGATATCCCTGCAGGTAACGGATTTTACCCTCAATCGTTTGCAGGTTTTCTGTTAGTGGTTTCAGTGATGCTCTTTCCCAATGAATACCTGCTGCATAGGATTGCCTTCTTTTATAGGCAAGCTGTAACCTGGTATCAACGAAGGTGCTGAGTTCCCTGGCCAACCCAATGGATTTATAGGAATTATAGGTTGGAAATTCCTGTCGCTCAAAATAGAATTCTGAAACCCAGGCCAGCGGTACATGCGGCGTTCCAAATACCTGGCTATGTTCCGCCCGGAAACGGAAATTTTCTGAAATGGCCGCGGCTACGGATGTTCTGCTTTGTTTTCCCAAAATATCCCGGAAACTCAGGTTAGCGATAAGGCTCATATCGCTCAGGGTATTATAATGAACGGCAAGTTTTGCTGTAATGGGCGCATTTTCCTCCGCTATCAGGTGCATATCTGCTACCCCTTCCTCACCAGTTACCGGTTCCAGTTGATAATAAAGCCGGTTAAAATACCTTGTTCCATAAGCCTGCCGGATGGCATCTTCCATTTCTTTTACGGTATAGGATTCGCCTTCTTTCAATCCCAGCATCCGACGCAGAAATGGTTTGGTGATATACCGTAAACTATCACTGATAATATGTCGTATGGTTACCCGGTCTTTAACCAGCGGAAATTCAATTTTTTGAGGAGGTCCGTAAAGGGCATTCAGGCTATCGGCCAGCTTTTTGAAATAGGGATAATGCAGGGCTCCCATGCGTAAACCGATTTCTAATATACTGTCGCTGTAGTTAAAACTGGCTGCCGAATAATTGGCAACCGGATGTTCAATGTAATAATCCGTCAGTGCAACTTCCTGTTTGCTTAGGTTGGCCTCCTTATAAAATGCAATCTGCATCAGAATCTGTACCGGCGAGGTAATTTTATCAGCAGAAAGCAATCCTGAGCTAACACTGCTGCCGATTACGATATCGGCCCCCATATTGCGTACATCGCTTACCGGGAAATTCCGGATCAACCCCCCATCCACTAGTTTTTTACCCCCTACCTGAACTGCCGTAAATACAGAAGGAATGGCCATGCTGGAGCGTACTGCCGATATCAGATCGCCCTTATCCATAACAACCGCGTCCCCGGTTTCAAGGTCGGTAGCAATACATTTAAACGGACGTTTAAACTGGTTGAAATCTCTTACTCCATAAACCGGGTTGTACAATTCATTAAACTTCAACCACAGCTCTTCTGCTTCCAGAACACCCGATGGAATACGAAATCGTCCTTTTTCCATGGGTAATTCCAGCGCATACCGGCCATATTCCTGCTTTTCTTCCATGATAAAAGCCTGTAGCGAAGAACGGTTACTTAATAACACATTCCAATTCATTGCACGGGCAATCTGTAATATGGAATCGCCGGAATAACCGATGGCATAGAGGCTGCCAACAATGGCCCCCATAGAAGTGCCGGTAACATAGTCAATCTGTAAACCTGCTGAATCAATTGCTTTCAGAATTCCAATATGCGCCAGGCCTTTTGCACCTCCTCCACTAAGGGTAAGTCCTACTTTCGGACGTTGTGCAGGTGGGCGCTGTGCCTGAACCAGGTCGGTTAATGAAATCAGTAGTACGAAAAGCAGTATCACCCATGGTTTCATAACCCATGAAGTTAGTCCATTTCGGTTTCCATTGAAAGGATCTTTTCGAATAAGGTTTCATATTCTGCATTTAATGCAGCCAGTAGCTCAGCATTTTTCTTGTAAGCAGCTTCGGTAGCAGCAAATTTTTCTTTATTGGAATAAGTGGCAGGGTCGCCAAGGGCGGCTTCCAGTTTTGTTTTTTCGTCCGTTAAACGGGCTATTTTTTCTTCAACCTGGCTGAACTGCCTTTGTAATTTCTGCAGTTCTTTTTTCTGGTCCCTGTTTAAGGAAGGTGCTGCTGGTTTAGCCACCGGTTGAACAATTGTGGGCGCAGCTTCTTTTTTTTCTGCTTTAACAGCCTGTTCGGCAAGTGCTGCCTGTTTGGCCATCCGTTCTTTCCATTCAACCCATTCGCCATAGCTGCCTTTGAACTCTTTGATCTCGTGGTTGTCAATTTCCCAGATTTTATTGGCAGCTTTAGAAATAAAGTAACGATCGTGACTCACCAGGATAAAACTTCCTTCATAGCGGTTTAATGCCTCCACCAGCAATTCCACAGAATGCATATCGAGGTGGTTGGTCGGTTCATCCAGCATCAGGAAATTTGCTTTGCTGACGATGGTTTTGGCCAACGCTACTCTTGCTTTTTCTCCACCGCTTAATACCTTAATTTTTTTATCGGTATCGTCTCCGCTGAACAGAAAACAACCCAATAGGGTTCTCAGTTCCTGTTCGGTTTTCTGACTGCCACAGGTTTTCATTTCCTCCAGCAGGGTATTATTAACATCCAATGCTTCCAGCTGGTGCTGGGCATAAAAAGCTTCTTCCACGTTATGGCCCCATTTCCGTTCTCCCGCAAAAGACTCTATACCTGCAATGATCCGTAGTAGGGTAGATTTTCCTTTACCATTGGCCCCGATGAGTGCAATTTTATCGCCCCGTTCAATTTCCGCCGAGGAATTTTCCACGATCGTCTGATTACCATATTTTTTGGTAATATGTTTGAGTTCAACCAGGATCTTGCCAGGTACTTTATCGATGCGGAAATTTATCTTGATATTGGGGCGTTCAATTTCTACTTCTTCAATACGGTCCAGTTTATCGAGCCGCTTCATGGCGCTTTGTGCCTGGGCAGCCTTGGTAGCCTTGGCCCGGAATCGTTCAATAAAACGTTCCTGCTGCCGGATATACTCTTGCTGGTTTTCGAATGCGCGTTGTTGTAATTCCACGCGCATGGCTTTTTCGGTTTCGTAAAATTCGTAATTACCGGTATAGATATGAAGTTGTTTCTGGTATACTTCTACGATTTTGGTAACCATCCGGTTCAGGAAAAACTTATCATGACTCACAATTACGACAGATCCCTTATAATGCAGCAGGTATTTTTCCAGCCATTCAATAGAGGGAAGGTCGAGGTGGTTGGTCGGTTCATCCAATAATAATAGGTCGGGTTGCTGTAAAATCATTTTTGCCAGCAATACCCGCATTCGCCAGCCACCACTGAATTCCTGGTAAGGGCGGGCCATATCTTCCACGGAAAACCCTAATCCATGCAGTACTTCTTCTGTACGATGATGGATATCATAACCGCCCAGGGTTTCCAATTCATGTAATTTATCGGAATACAGGTGCAGGGTCTTTTCATCGCCGGTTTGCTCCAGTTCCCTGCCAATTTCTTCAATTTCTTTTTCCAGTTGCTGTACCCGTTCAAAAGCGCTAAGTGCTACTTCCAGGATCGATTGCCTGGTTTCAAAGCTCAACAGGTCCTGGTGCAGGTACCCGATACTGGTACCCCTGCTTTTTTCTACGGTTCCGGCAGAGGGCAGGTATTCTCCTACTATCAGTTTCAGTAAAGTTGATTTACCGGTACCGTTGTAACCGATCAGACCAATTCGCTCATTTGGCTGTATGTGCCAGGAGGCATCGGATACAATAACCCGGGCTCCAAATTCAAACGTAACATTTTGTAATCCTACTAACATGGGCCGCAAAGTTAAAATAAATGCGCTTTCCTACGGAAAATATGAACCAAGCTTGCCTGTATTTGTTCAGGAGCAGGTAGTTTTGCGCCTATGAACCGATTTATCCTTTGTTTTATGCTGTTGCTGGCTACCCTGGAGAACGCCATTGCACAACAAAAATTCACCCTCAGCGGGTATGTAAAAGATACCCTGTCGGGCGAAAACCTGATCGGAGCTACTATTTCAATAAATGGAAAGGGGAAGGGAGTGAATAGTAATTCGTACGGTTTTTTTTCCATAACCCTGGCGCCCGGTACCTACCAGGTTAGCATTTCCTATACCGGTTATGACCCCCAGAACCTTACCGTTCAGCTCGACAAAGATCTTAGCATAGCCATCAATCTTTATCCCCGGATTGTGGCAAGTGAGGAAGTGGTGGTTTATGCCAAGCGAAAAGATGGAAATGTGCGGGAGGCGCAGATGGGCAAAGTAGACCTTAGTATTGCACAGATAAAATCATTGCCGGCCATTTTTGGCGAAGTAGACGTGCTGAAAACCCTTCAATTATTGCCAGGAGTACGCAATGCAGGAGAAGGGAATGCAGGTTTTTATGTGAGGGGAGGGGGCCCCGACCAAAACCTGGTTTTGTTAGATGATGCCGTCGTTTACAATTCGGGCCACCTGTTTGGCTTTTTCTCCATATTTAACTCCGATGCTATAAAAAATGTAAGTCTTATTAAAGGCGGTATGCCAGCCCAATACGGCGGCAGGCTTTCTTCGGTACTGGATATTGCCATGAAAGATGGGAATATGAAAAAAATGGAAGTGGAAGGAGGAATCGGTGCCATCGCATCGCGCTTAAATATACAGGGACCTATAAAAAAAGATAAAGCGTCCTTTATTATCTCCGCCCGGCGCACGTATATCGATGCCCTTGTAAAACCCTTTGTAAAAAAAGAGAGTTCCTTTTATGGATCGGGTTATTATTTCTATGACCTGAATACCAAGGTGAATTACAAATTTTCCGATAAGGACCGCTTATTCCTGAGCGGTTATTTCGGACGCGATGTATTTACCTTCAAAAACAGCCAACGCTCTTTCAGTGCTAATATTCCCTGGGGAAATGCTACCGCCACCCTTCGCTGGAATCATTTGTTCCATCGCAAACTTTTTTCCAATACCACCCTGGTGTTTAATGATTATAACTTTGCCTTTAACGGTACCCAGAATAACCTCAGCTTTAATGTTCAGTCTGGTATCCGTGATCTGACCGGCAAATTTGATCTTGATTATTATCCCGGTTCTCAGCATAAACTGAAATTTGGAGCTCAGTTCACGCACCATACATTCAAACCCAACCTGGTTTCCGGCAGGTCCGATTCTATTGATTTTTCGCCAAACAATGCACAACGAAAGTTTGCCCGGGAAATGGCTGTTTATTTACAGGACGACTGGGACCTGAGCGATAAATTCCGCATCAGTGCCGGTTTGCGATACAGCAATTTTACTCAGGTGGGTGCCTATACCCGATACGAACGGGATAACGATGGAAATAAAACCGATAGTGTGGTTTATGGCAAAGGCGACCGGGTTAAAAATTATGGTGGCCTGGAACCGCGCTTAACCATGCGGTATAGTATCAATGATGCCAGTTCTGTTAAAGCTTCTATTTCCAGAAACTACCAATATATTCACCTGGTAAGTAATGCCGGTAATACCCTGCCTACTGATTTGTGGGTGCCCAGTACCTTATTTGTTCAGCCACAGCTGAGCTGGCAATATGCGGCGGGTTATTTCAGGAATTTTAAACAGAATATGTACGAAACGTCTGTGGAGCTGTATTATAAACAAATGCAGAACCAGATTGAATACCGGGAAGGTTATACCCCCTCCCTGGCCGACCCGGAGGAAGAATTTGTTTTCGGAGATGGCTGGAGCTATGGCGCTGAATTTTTTGTTCGCAAAAACCAGGGAAGGATGACCGGCTGGATTGGTTATACGCTCAGCTGGACTTACCGGAAGTTCCCCGATCTGAACGAAGGCAATAAATATCCCGCCCGGTACGACCGCCGGCATGACCTTTCTGCTGTGGCCAGTTACGAGCTTAATAAGAAATGGAAACTTTCTGCCATTTTCGTGTATGGTACCGGCAATGCCACGAGCTTGCCGGAACGTTTTTACCTTATTAATGGTGTGCTAACCCAGGAGTATAGCCGAATCAATCAATATCGCCTGCCGGCTTACCACCGGCTCGATTTTTCGGCCACTTATACCCCCCAGCCGAAAAAGCCGCGCAAAATCAAGGGGCATTGGGTATTTAGTATTTACAACGTATACAGTCGGCTAAATCCTTATTTCCTTTATTTTGACCAAACCGGCTCAGCGCTGGACGGAACCCTGAAAGTGGATGCCCGACAGGTAAGCTTGTTTCCAATTATTCCCAGTGTAACCTGGAATTTTAAACTGTAATAAAAAAGCCGATTCCCGCAGGAATCGGCTTTGTGTTAAACCACGTGCGCAGGTGTAAATCCATCCTGTGTGGGAGACGGTTCAAAATCTTCCACCATTAATTCATCAATTGTTTTTTGTCCTTTCTTTTTGTTTTTAGCTTTATCCAGCCAGCCATCAAAAATGGCATAAATCACCGGCACAATTACCAGGGTCAGAAACAGGGAACTGATCAACCCGCCGATAATTACCCAGGCAAGTCCGTTTTTCCATTCGGCACCCGGACCAGATGCTATGGCAATCGGCAACATACCAAATACCATGGCAATAGTGGTCATCAGAATGGGCCTTAACCGGGCATGGTTGGCCTGTATCAATGCCTGAAAGGTAGACTCCCCCTCCGCTTTCCGGTGATTCGCAAAGTCCACGATCATAATTGCGTTTTTACAAACCAAGCCTATGAGCATAATAATTCCCAGGATAGTGAAAATATTGAGCGAATTATTGGTTAATCCCAACGCCAGGAAAGCGCCTATGAAGGAAAGTGGTACCGAAAACAACACCACAAAAGGATACACAAAACTGTCGTAGAGCGTAACCATTACCAGGTATACCAGCAGAATAGCTGCCAGCAGGGCAATACCCAGTGTTCCGAATCCTTCACTTTGGTTCTCCATATCACCTCCCCACAGATAGTTTACACCGGTAGGTTTGCGTAGTTGGGAAAAAGCAGCTTCCCATTCAGTAGCCACTGTACCGGTAGGACGACCAACTGTTTGTCCCTGTACAGTTACGGATGGACTTTTATCCCTGCGTTCCAGCTGGCTGGGGCCCGATGCTTCCGCAATTGTAGCAAACTGAGACAGTTTAATCATTTGCCCCTGGTTGTTTACAAACTCAAGGTTACGTACATCCTGGATATTCGACCTTGAAAAGCTTCCGTAACGAATATTGATATCGTATTCATATTCTCCGGCTCTGAATTTGCCGTCCGTATTACCATTAAAGGCAGTTTGCATGGTTAAACCTACGGTTTGCATATTCAATCCCAATGCAGCCATCTTATCCCGATCTACCTGCACATTGATTTCCGGGTTTCCGGATTCAACCGTTAGTTTGGTTTCGGTTGCGCCTGGAATTTTTTTCAATAAAGCATGCGCTTGTTCTGCAAATACCATGGCACTGTCCAGGTCAGAAGCGGTAACAACCAGCGCAAGCGGCGCCTGGTCGGCGGTACCCAGCATACCTATAGGGGTCGTTTTTATTTTAGCACCCACCAGCTTTGTTTCCAGTTCCCGTTTAATTTTTGCCGCGTATACATAACTGTCGTCGGCGCGTAGTTGTTTAGGAACCAGTTTTACTTTTATTTCAGCTTTATAAGCGGTGCTTTGTGAAGCGCCTAATCCTTCGCTTGTTTGGCCTACCGTTGTAATGAGGTCAATAATTTCCGGTTTATTTCTAAGATAGGTTTCTGCTTTTTGTGTCAATTGATTGGTTTGTTCAATGGCCGCATCTTTGGGTAATTCCAATTGAACCAGGAATTCGCCCCGATCGCTCTTGGAAAAGAATTCAGACCCTACATAGCCGGCACCAACTATGTAAAATGACCCGAAAAACAAAGCCAGTACAATACCGAGTGTAATGCGCTTATGCCGCAGGCTCCAGGTAAGAATGCCGGAGATCCAATGGGTAAATTTATCCAAACCGCTTTCAAATGCCAGGATGATACGACCAAATATGGTTTTGCCAGTAAGGTGTTCCAGTTTTCCGAAGCGGGATGATAACCAGGGTACAATGGTAAACGAAGAAAGCAGGGATAAAAGGGTTGAAATAATTACGGTTACACAAAACTGTTTAATGATATTGGATACCAGGCCCGTACTTAAGGCAATCGGAAGAAATACCACTACAATTACAAGGGTAATGGCCGTTACTGTAAACCCGATTTCTTTGGTACCATCCATTGCTGCACGAACCCTGTTTTTACCCATTTCCATATGACGGTAAATATTCTCCAGCACCACAATGGCATCATCAACGAGGATACCTACTACCAGCGAAAGGCCCAGTAAACTCATGAGGTTAAGGGTGTAACCGAACAGGGCCATTCCAATAAAAGTAGCAATAAGTGAGGCAGGGATGGACACCATTACAATTACCGCATTCCGTAAGCTGTGGAGGAAGAACAACATCACAAAAGCCACTAATACAACCGCCAGCAGTAAATCGTGTACTACCGAATCGGCCGCCTCCAGCGTAAATTCGGTACTGTCATTGGCAATGGTAAGTTTCAGGTTGGCGGATTGGTAATCCTGCTCCAGCCGTTGAAGCTGTTTCTGTACTTCTTCACTTACCGCTACGGCATTTGCATCCGATTGTTTGATGATTTGTATGGTAATTGCATTTTCCTGGTTTACCCGGGCTATTTTTTCCACTTCTTTCTGGCCATCCTGTACATCGGCTACATCGGCCAGGCGAACCTGGATCCCATTATTGGATAAAACCACCAGGTTCCGGAGCTCTTCTACTGTTTTGTATTTTCCGGATAAACGAACCAGTATGCTCTGTTCCCGCGTTTGTACATTACCGGTTGGAAAATCGAGATTGGAACTTAGGATGGCCTGTTGCACCTGGGGAACCGATAGTCCAAAACCTTTTATTTTATCCGGATCAAGGCTTACCTGGATTTCCCTTTCCTGTCCGCCGATCAGATTCACCTGTGCTACACCGTTTACCCTTGATAACACCGGGCTTATTCGTTTGTCGATCAGGTCAAAAAAATCAGATTCATCTAATTTTGCGGATGCGGCCAGGGTCATTATCGGTAAATCACTTAGCGAAAATTTGGTTAGGGAGGGGGGATCCACATCCTCCGGCAGATCCTTTAATACGGCATTTATTTTCCGTTGTGCATCATTTAATGCATAATCGGCATCTGCATTACTGGTTAGGGTAATGGTTACCAGCGATACATTTTCGAGTGATTTGGATTCGAGCTTTTTAATGTTTTCCAGTGATGCAACGGCATCTTCTACTTTTTTGGTAACAGTGTTTTCCACTTCACTGGGCGAAGCACCCGGATAGATGGTTGATACCGTTATGGCATTGGTTTCAAATTTTGGAATCAGTTCATAACCCAGTTGGGTATAGCTGAACAGACCCCCCAGTGTAAGTATGGTAAATAATACAATTACCAGCGAGGGTCTTTTTATGGATAATTCTGCAAGTTTCATGTAGCTGATTTTAAGGAATAATGGTTACGTCGGTTCCGTTGGTTAGGTTGATCTGTCCACTGGTAATGATCAGCTCTCCTTCCTGGATGCCTTCCAATACCTCTACCTGGTTGCCCAGCACACGGCCACTAATTACCTGAACCAGTTCGGCTTTGTTATTCCTCACAATAAACAATTCATTGCTGTTAACGCTTCCGATAAAAGCGGCACGCGGAACCAGAACAATGGGCTTTTGTTGTGGAAAATCAAATTCCGCGGTACCATACATACCGGCTTTCAGGAGGTTACCCGGATTGGACAATACATCAATTTCTACTGGAAAATTCAAAGCAGCATCGGCTTTGGCCGCAATAAAAGATACCTTGCCCGCGAACGATTTGTCTGGAAATACACTGGCTTTGATCTTTACCGGTTTGCCAATGGCCAGTTGGGCTACCTGTGCTTCGTTCACGTTCACTTTCAATTTTAGTTTTGAAATGTTCACAATGTCGAACAAGGGGGTTCCGGGTGCCACCACCGAACCTGGTTCAATTTTGCGGGTATTGATAATACCGCTTATACTGGCGCGTATAGTGGCATCGCCTAAATTAATGTTCGATTGTTGTAGCCTTGCTTTGGCATTGGCCAGGTTCAATCTTGCCTGATCCAGTTGTTGTTGGGTAACGCCTCCTGTACGAAATGCATTTTCATACCGGGTAAGGTCGGTCTGTGCATTTTGATAATTGGCTGTTGCCGTTTGTAGATCTACGTTTAACTGATCTACCCGGATGGTGGCCAGTACCTGCCCCTTTTGTACAAAATCTCCTTCTTTTACCAACACATTTACAACCCGTCCGGCTTTTTCTGCCGAAAAAGATAGTTCCTGAAACGGTTCAAAATTTCCATTGGCTACTACAGAAATGTCGGGACTTGATTTATGTATGGTATCAACCCGAACCGATACGGTACTGTTTTTCTGCGCTACAATTTCTGTCTTTGCAGCGGCTGTTGCTTTGTTCTTTTTTAAAACTGCAATAATGGCAAACAGGGCGCCTCCTACAAGGCCTATTGTTAACAGGATTTTTACTAGCTTATTCATTACAATTAGTTTAAAAGTGTGGTGAGTTTTCCCTGTGTTTTAATAACCTGGATTTCAGCAAGGCGGTAGTCCAGCAGGGCGGTTGAGTAGTTATTTTGTGCGGTGGTGAGCGAGTTTTCGGCATCCAGTAAATCAGTGAGCGGTGCAAGGCCCTGATCATAATTGTTCCTGGTATTGAAATAGACTTCTTTCGCAAGTTCCACGTTCTCCTGTTGGTTGCGTAAAGTGGTAAGCGCATTCACGAGTTGCGCTTTTGCGTTTTCATAAGCAAGGTGGAGTGATAGTTCCTGCTTGTTAAGGTCTTCCTGGATTTTCTTTACTTCAATATCTGCCTGGCGAATCCGTGCGCGATTTCCAAAGCCGGTAAAAATAGGAATACGTAAGGTCAGTCCCACATTCGCATAATCAAACCAGTTTATATTTTGCGAAGGCCCTTTTCCGATTGGGAACCTATTCCCCAAACCCTGGTAACCATAATTTCCATTCAGGCTGAGGGTAGGAAAAGCAGCCGCCTTCATACTTTCTTTCTGAAAATGCAGGAGTTTTTCCTGTGTTTTTAACAATTGATAATCGGTCATATTGGTTACCACCGGGGTTTCCGATAGTATGGCTGCATTCGGTTGAATAGCTTCGAAAGATGCTGCTGGCACCTGAATGGGTTCACTGATTTTCATTCCCATAAAAAATTTGAGGGTATTTTCCTGGATCTGTACCGCATTCAGTACTTGTTGCCGTTGCGCCTGCAGGTTAGAAATATTTACCCGGGTACGGTCTACATCAATTTTTTTTGCCAGTCCGTTTTTATACAAGCCGCTAATTACGTCCAGCACCTTGGTGGAATTAACAATGGTACTGTCAATAACCGCAAGTTTTTGCCGCTGCACCAGTAACTGGTAATAGTTATTAGCCACTTGTTCAATTACCTGCTCGTCGGTCAATTTTCCCAGTACCTGGTAATATTCCCGGGTGGTTTTTGCAGCTTTTAAACCGGTAAATACGGATTTGTCAAATATGTTTTGCGAAAGGGAAATGACCGAGCTGGCATTCCATTTTTGCCCGAACGGAATTAGGAGAGTAGTACCTGGTTGCCCGGCTAAATCTCCTGGTACAGCGCTTAACTGCAGGATTGGATTGTAGGTTAAACCGCCGGTTCCGGTTATTTGGGGCAGTGCCCTGGATTTAACTTCCTCGATCTGGTAGTTTGAATTTTCCATGTCGAGTTTTGCTTTCCGGATATCGGTCTGGTGCTCCAGCGCATATTTTAGCGCATTGGACAGGGTTAATGGTTGATCCGGTGTTTGTGCTTCTGCACCGGCACCTGCCAACAGCAGTGCCGCTAACAAAAGGGTGGAGAACCGGCTTTTTCTAGTCTTCATCGTTGTTTATTATTAAATAGCGTTGATAGTAAGAGGTGATTTCCAATTGAATTCAAGCATTAATGCCTCTAGCGTAGGAATGGCGGCAGGCGCAATGATCCCGTATAAAAACAGGTAAACTGCCTGGCGGAATACTTCATCTTTCGAATAATCATTCACCAATTGGGCCGCATATTCAAAATCCTTTTGCAGGTGTTGTTGCCAGATACTGATGACCAATGCAGGATGCAGGCTGTTCCGAAAAACACCTTCCTGTATGCCGTCTTCCAGCAAACGGAGGATGCGGCTTCGCAAGCTTTCTTCCAGCTTCAGGTTCAATTCTATATACTGAACAGGGTAGTGGCGGCGCAGGTCTGTAAAAAAATCCGGGCTAATCGTTTTGCAGAATACTACCACATTGGAGATTAGTCCGACCAGCTTATTAAGATTGCTGATGCCGTCGGCATCCCAGGGTTGCATGGCTGCCTCATTATCATCCGCTACTCGTTTGCATACCTGGTCTACCAATTCCTGCCGACTTGGATAAAAGCGGTACAGTGTTTTTTTCGAAATTCCCAATTGTGCCGAGAGGTCATCCATGGTAAACCGGCTTATAAACTGTGTAGTGAAAACCTGGTGTACGGCGTCTAAAATAGTTTGTTGCATGAATTTTCGACTAATTTGGTTGATGGGTCAAAATTATATGAATATTTGACTAAAACGATAAAATAGTCGAAATTATAATGTTAAGAAAATGTCAAAGCCTGCTTCCAAACCTGGCTACTAGCCGCTAAATCTGGCGCTTAACATTTTGTATGTTGTTGAAATTCAGTTTATTGAGAATTTCACAGTAGAAACTATAGGCTTTCCAATCGTGTTTATCAGGCTTTCATGGTTGGATCGAAAAGAATTGTAGTAAATTTGAATATTTACAAAAATCGACTGAAAATGTCAAATAGTCTAAGCGAAATGTCTGTTGGATTAGATCCAGTTCGTAAAGAGATATTAACCGGGGCGCGGGAATTGTTTATCCATTTTGGATTCAAAAAAACCACGATGGAGGATATTGCCAAAAAAATCGGCCGCTCCAAAAGTTCGCTTTACTACTATTTTAAGACCAAGGAGGAGATTTTTGAAGCCATGGCCTTGGAGGATATGGACTTCCAACACCGCAATGCAGTGGAAACTATGAACCGGGAAGAAGCCGTTCAGGATCGGTTCCGTTCTTTTGTGGTTAGTTTATTTACCCACTTAATTTCCAATAAGCAGGAATATTCTGTTTTTAAAGCAGAATTAATGGAAAACCCTTTTCTGATCATGAATATCACCGAAAAGCGAAATGCCTATATGGAAGTTTTTCTCAAAGATTTGGTATTGTACGGGATCAGAAGAGGCGAGATCAGGGAACTCAGTCATGAAGAAATTGATATCTGGGCAAAAGCGATCAATGTTTCATTAAAAGGAATCGGATCCCGTTTATTTCTTGGCAATGATCAGGAAAAATTCAAGGACCATCTCGGTTTTATTGCCGATGCATTGTTTATGGGCATTACTACAAAAATCTAATTACCGGTTAGTGGACGGTATACCTGTTTCAGGCCTCCCAGGTAGGTAAAGAAATCTTTTATGAGCAAAGCAGGCGGCGCTATTTCGCTTTTCAATCCAGGATCTTTCCGATAATTCCAGCAACCAACCGGCCTGCGTTGGAGCATGTCGTAGGAGAGAAATAAAGAATCATTGGCAAATAAGAGCAAATTTCCTTTTCTGGTCAGAATTTGCCGTTGGCTGGTAACAGGTCCTATAATATTGCGGCCGGCCGGGGTAAAGGCATCATGTATGCCCACCATTTCCAGAATAGTAGACGGAATATCGGTTTGTTGTACCGGGTAATCCGCTTTTCCGATAAGATTTTCTCCGGGTGCATATATCATCAGGGGAATTTGTAGTAATCCCCAGTCAGACCGGTTCAGCAGATCTTCTGCTCTTGAATAGTGATCCCCTACAAACAGAAAAATAGTATTCTTAAACCAGGTATTTCCTTGAATACGGTGAAAAAAATCACGTAGAACATCATCCAGATACCTCATGGATGCAGCCTGAGAAAAGGGGAGTGCTTTATTTTTGTATTGTTCATAACTGGGAAAGCGGGTATAAGGATTATGGGTAGAAACATTGGAGATACCTGAAAAAAAGGGCTCTTCAAAGCTGTTCATTTTTTCAGCAACCAGGGGAAAGAATACATGATCGGGCAGTTCCTGTTCCGGCAGATGTTTATACGCCGGATCCAGAAGGGACGTAGTATAATAATTCCGGACACCGGCATACCCAACCGCTTTCCAGTAATCTGCCGCATAACTGTCGTTGCTGTAAAAAAAACTACTGGTATATCCTGCGCCGGACAACAGATTGGCGAGGTAAAGCCGGTCTTTGATATAAGGATGTTTAACCCTTTTTTCCATTATATGATTGCCGATACCCAGGTAAATGGCTTTTATCCCTTCGCTCGACAGGTAGCCGTTGGCATATGCGTTTGAAAAAAATAAACTATGGTTTTTAAGTGAATCAAAAAAAGGCATCTCGAATTTGCTGGGTGAACTTTCATCAAAATTCTCAGCCGATGCACTTTCAATAATCAGCAGGAAAATATTTTTTCCCCGGAACTGTCCAAAGCCCTTCCAGGTATCTTCCTTGCTTCCGGAAACAGGTTGCTCCACAGGAGGCAGTTCGGTTTCTAACAGGTCAATAAAAAGATCGGAAGTATTCAGTTGCTTCAGGTAAGAATACCCGAAATTAAAGAAAGGGTTGATGACTAAATTATAATACCTGGGCTTTACAAAACGGAAAGAACTATTAGGAGAAAGCCAACCACTCCCTATTTTTTCCCTGGTTAAATATACGCCCGTTAAGAAGAACAGCAGAACCGAAATTACTAGGGTTTTACGCTTTAAAACTACCTGTTGCTTAGCTGCCTGGGTATGGCTTTTCTTCCTGAAAATAAAATAGATTACGGTAGCCAGTGCCAGCAATAAGCCCAGCAAATACCCACTATACTGGCGTAGATAAACCCCTGTAAAATGCCGGTTATCCCACATAATGGAAAGGGTCCGATTTGAGGGCAACTCAAAGTTAAACTTGTAGAACAATGCGCCAGACACGGAAAACAGGATATATCCAAATACTACCAATACCATTAATAGCTCTGCTATTTTGCCTGCTTTGCCAGTTGGGTGGCTATTTTTAATTAATCGGACTGCCCAGTTTAATAACCAGAAAAAAAACAGGACCCAGAAATCGTAATAGAAACTACCAGCTATTATGGAAAAACCATCGGAAAGCCTGTCCAGTGAAAAAGACGCATAATTTATACAAAAGAAAATCAATTTGTTGAGCAGGAGGAACAGGTAAAATAGTATAAAAGACCGGATACTGTAGGTGATTGTTTCCATTAGTTGTCTTTTTTCCGGACCCTGAAACGAACGGCTGCATTCTTTTTATCGGATGCCGATAAACGTACTTCAAATTTATCACGACCTGAACTCACCGTCATCAACGCCGTATTGGGCGGAATGCTTCCCAGGTTATCGGCATACATTACCAATTCATACTCCTGCCCGGCCACCGCTTTAATGCTGATACTGAGCGCATGATTTGTAAGACGTTGCTGGTACAGCAGTAATTCATTGTTTAAATAAATGGTAACGGTGTCATTATCGATTTCTGCATTATCGTATAAGTCGATTTTTACCGTTGGACTATCCAGCACTAAGGTCTGTACTATTTCTGTGCTGCGTTGTTTCATTTTCAGTAATCCCTTATGATTAACCTGTTGCGCGCTATCTGTAAACGGCGTGGGGAAATCTGGTTGCGACTCCCGGTAAAGGGTTATTTTACCAGCCGGACAAACCCTTTTGCTATCGGCTTCAATGCCTGTCCAGGTGCCTGTTAACGCATCCCGGTCGGCAGCTTTTGCAAAACTCAGTTCATAGGTTTTTGTACAAACCACACAGTCATGTGGAATCTGCACTTCCAGCAACTGGTCTTCCCGGATTATCATTTTTTTATGCGCTGCATTATAGGTGCCCTTGAAGTGATGTTTGACAAAGCGTTTTTTATCATAATAGTCAAAAGCATATCCCTCAATGTCGGTACCCGTTGAAATTACCTGTATTTCGAGGTTATAAACCGGGAAACATCCACCCGCTTCCTGTGTTAAAGACCCTCGCCAGATCCCATTCAGGTCCTGGCAAAAAACCGGTTCCTGCAATACTAATACCAGGATAAAAAAGAGTAGTCTCATTCTCGCTGGTATTTAAATACCACCACTGCATTTTTTTGTTCCGTTGAGGTAATCCGTACTTCATATTGTTTATTGCCTGCTTTTACCAGCATCAGGGAAGTATTAGGAGGAATTTCCCCGAGGTTTTCCGCTACCATCACCAATTCTACATAATCATTTTCTTCCGCCAGGTCTATATTAACGGTGATGGGCGATAGGGAAAGCATTTTTTTCGATACTACGAGCCGGTTGTTCAGGTACACGGAAACCGTATCCTTGTCAATGGTACCATTGTCGTACAGGTTAATGGAAATTTGCCTGGTAGTAACGGTAAACGTTTTTACGACTTCATTCTCCCGATCCTTTATTACTGGTGGAACTACCACAGGGGCGGCAGGTTTTTTAAATTCAGGTTCCGGGTCAGGAATAACAGGTGCTGCCGGAGACGGCTCCTTGCTTGCCGGAGGCTTGGGTTTTACCGGTGGTTGTACCGGTTTATTGCCGGTGGCAGGGGGCTTTTGCGGATTGTTTCTGGCAATAGGCGGGGCTTCATTTATACGGACCGATTCTTCTGCTTTTGGTTTTTTCTCGCGCTCGGTTAGAAAAGGCTCTTTGTAAAAATCGGAGGTAGTCACTTTTCGCAGAAAAACCGTTCCCCGCCCGCAATCGGAGGAATCGCGGGTATTCATACTTACATAAGTGCCCTCCATAAATTCTTCGTTACCGTTTTTTGTGTATTGAAGAAAACAGGTCATTATACAGGCATCATTCCCGATCTGCATGCGCACATCTACGATCTTTAGTTCTTCGAGGTATACTTTTTTAGTACCCGTATGGATGGCGCCCTTTGCATCAGCCTTGCCGTAAAATTCTGTGGTTTTGTAGGAATAGGTTACCGCTTTAAAGTTTTTGCCTTCCTGGGCTATCTGTACTTCGAAGCGATAGCGGTCTTCCAGGTTGAGCAACTGAAGCGATCGGTTGGTTTGTCGGAAATGCCCTCTCCAGATTCCGGTTATGTCCTGCGCCATTACCCCTTGCAGAACAAGGGCAAGAAATAGTGTAAAAATAAACCTCATGTAGTCCTGTTAGTCGTTCAATTTAAGAAAAAAGAGGCCTTAATATTATACCGCTCAACCAGTTATTCTGGCAAGAGTTCGTTAATTTTGCCCTCCTTTCAACTCGTTCGTAGGAGTTGCGAAGTTAAAACTGTGAACTTAAAATGATCAAGATTAGTTTTCCGGATGGAGCAGAACGTGCCTATGCACCTGGAACTTCTTCCTTAGAAATTGCCAAATCCATCAGTGAGGGACTGGCAAGAAAAATTCTGGCTGCTTCAGTGAATGGCCAGGTTTGGGACCTGAATCGTCCAATTTATGAAGACGCTGCTATAAAATTCCTGACCTGGGAAGAAAAAGAAGCGAAAAGTACTTTCTGGCATTCCACGGCCCACCTGATGGCGGAAGCCATTGAAGACCGGTTTCCGGGTGTAAAATTCTGGGTAGGTCCCCCTGTAGATAATGGATTTTATTATGATATAGACCTCGGTGGACAAAGCCTCCATGAAGAGGATCTCCGGGCTATCGAAACCAAAATGGCGGCATTGGCTAAGCAGAACAACCCTTTTATTCGTAAGGAGGTTCCCAAAGCGGATGCCATTGCCTATTTTGAAGAGAAAGGGGATGAATACAAGCTGGATTTGCTGCAAAACCTGCAGGACGGGGAAATTACATTTTATTCCCAGGGCGCATTTACGGATCTCTGTCGTGGTCCGCATATACCCCATACTGGTTTTATCAAGGCTATTAAACTTACCAATATTGCCGGCGCTTATTGGAAAGGGGATGAAAAAAATAAGATGCTTACCCGGGTATACGGGGTAAGTTTTCCGAGCCAGAAAGAGCTGGACGAATACCTTGCCTTATTGGAAGAGGCGAAGAAAAGAGATCACCGGAAACTGGGGAAAGAACTGGGTATCTATACCATGGATGATGATGTTGGCCAGGGGCTTATTATGTGGATGCCCAATGGCACTATCATTATTGAAGAATTGGAGAAACTGGCCAAGGAAACCGAAGAAGCAGCCGGTTACCACCGGGTGGTTACGCCGCATATTGCCAAGGAAAGCATGTACCTCACCAGCGGGCACCTTCCTTATTATGCCGATAGCATGTACCCGCCGATGGAACTGGAAGGGGAGAAATACTACCTGCGGGCGATGAATTGCCCCCACCATCACAAAATATTTGCTGCAGAACCAAAGAGTTACCGCGATTTGCCCTACCGGATTGCAGAATACGGAACTGTGTACCGCTATGAGCAGAGTGGTGAACTATTCGGCCTGATGCGGGTGCGCTGTCTTCATATGAATGATGCACATATTTATTGTACCAAAGAACAGTTTGAAGAGGAGTTCCGGGCGGTTAATGAAATGTACCTGAAGTATTTTAAGATTTTTGGTATCGATAAATATGTAATGCGGCTCAGCCTGCATTCTCCGGAAAAGCTGGGTAAAAAATACGTGGATGAACCCGAACTCTGGAAAGAGACGGAAACTATGGTTCGCCAGGTATTGATAGATTCCAACATTCCCTTTGTTGAAGTACAGGATGAAGCCGCTTTTTACGGTCCGAAAATTGATGTGCAGATCTATAGCGTAATTGGCCGGGAATTTACCCTGGCTACCAACCAGGTCGATTTTTCACAGGGTAGATCCTTTAAATTAAGTTATACCACAGCCGATAATAACCACGATACCCCGTTGATAATTCACCGGGCTCCATTAGGTACCCACGAACGGTTTATCGGCTTCCTGCTGGAACATTATGCTGGTAAATTGCCGCTATGGTTAAGTCCGCAGCAGGTAAAAATTCTGCCGATCAGTGATAAATTCATGGAATATGCCCAATCTGTGAAAAACAAACTGAAAGCAGCCGGTATCCGGGTATCCATTGATGACCGGAATGAAAAAATAGGCAAAAAAATCAGGGATACTGAGTTGCAACGGGTTCCTTATATGCTGGTTTTAGGGGAAAAAGAGGTAAATGAGGGGCGGGTAGCTATCCGTCGGCAGGGCAGGGGAGACGCCGGAACCATGCCGGTGGAGGAATTTGTTACCGTTCTTTCACGGGAAATTAAGGAACGAAGCAGCGGGGATTAAAAAATGGATTATTTTTAGGACGTAAATTATTTAATCAAAATATTTAAATGGCATTTCCACCCAGGCCTCCGAGGGGGGCTTTCAATCCAAGGTTCAAAAAAGAACAACAACAGGAGCACAGGACCAACCAGATGATTCGCGTACCACAGGTGCGATTGGTTGGGGATAATGTAGAAGTTGGTGTGTATTCCATACAGGAAGCACAACGCATGGCACAGGACCAGGGCCTTGACCTGGTAGAGATTTCTCCGAATGCAGACCCGCCGGTTTGCCGAATTATTGATTACAATAAATTCCTTTACGAGAAGAAAAAGAAGGAAAAGGAGATGAAGGCGAAAGCCAAGCAAAGTGAAGTAAAGGAAATTCGTTTTACACCTAATACGGACGACCATGATTTCAACTTTAAAGCAAAACACGCCGAGGAGTTCCTCAAGGATGGCAATAAGGTGAAAGCCTATGTACAGTTTCGTGGCAGGGCCATCCAGTTTAAAGACAGGGGTGAATTGCTATTGTTGAAATTTGCTGAACGTCTTTCAGAATTCGGCGTACTGGAAGGCATGCCAAAAATGGAAGGAAAACGGATGTTGGCTATTTGGGCTCCCAAAAGCCAGAAAAAGAAGAAAGAAGGCGGAGAATAATGGCCGCAACATATTAGTAAAAGCCCGCCAACGCGGGCTTTTCTTATTAAAAAACCCGGCAACAGTTATGAAAATTGTTGAATCTGGGGTATATTTAAGAAGATTCTTTTTTTATGCCTAAACCCCTGCTCTTCGTCAGGGTTTTGCTGGTTCTGCTGGTTTTTTGCAAAGCAGTTCAATCGCAAACCCCGGCCGAAAGCACCCGACCCGTACTTTTCAAGGAGCCAGCTGCCAACCAGCTTTTTGTCCTTGCACCACCCACTGCGCATCACCTGGAAAATTCCGGTAAAGCAGGAGGCTCTGGTATCTATTTTATAAAATTCAGTAACATTCCCGGGCTTCAACAGCAACAGCAAATGGCTGCGAGGGGAATCGTTTTGCATGAATACATTCCTGGTAATACATACCTGGCCACGGTTCCTTCTACCATTCGGCAGCAGGATCTTCAACAGTGGGGCATAACGGGTATATTCAGCCCAGCTGCCAGTTTGAAGAAAGAAAAAGAGGCATTTGTACCTGCTGCAAAAAGAGCCCTGGCTGCTACTGCCAGGCAGGCATATCATATTTGGCTGGCACCAGGAATAGATTCGGCGGCGGCTGTCCGTGCCATCAGAACATTACTTGGTTCCGATGCACCCGCAGCATCGGAAACCCGGGTTTTGTATGGCAGAATGCTGGAAACCCGAATCAGCCCACCAGCCTTGGAGAAATTACTGGAACAGCCATTTGTATTGTATGCCTTGCCTGTACCCGAATTATTTGCCCTTAATATTATTGGTACCGAATCTCATTTCGGAAACCTGGTACACCAGGGAAATGGTACTGTACCCGGACTAACAGGTAAAGGTATAACGATGGGTATTGGTGATGCCGGCAGAATTTACCACATTGATCATAACTATTATGAAGACGGCCAGTTGTATAACGGCAACTTTCATGCTACCCATGTGGCAGGTACTATGGCCGGCAAGGGACATGTGAACCCGATTATGCGTGGTTTTGCATACGATGCCCGGCTTGAAGTAGAATATTTTAATAATATAATATTTCAGACACCTGAACTCTATGCACAGAAGCGCATGGTAATTACGAATAATTCCTATGGCGCTGGCAGTTTTTGTTTGCCTTATTCCGGCCAATATTCGGGGTATTGCGGACAGGCCGACCAGCAATTACTGGACATGCCGCACCTGCTGCACGTGTTCGCTGCCGGAAATACCGGAACCCTGACCTGTGGTGAGTACCCGGTCAGTTACCGCACCATCGATAATGCCTTTCAGGCAGCAAAAAATATATTAACCGTTGGGGGAACCAATGAAGCCGGATCGGCTTCTGTTTATTCCAAAGGGCCCACGCTCGATGGTCGGGTAAAACCCGAAATTGTGGCTGTTAGCACCAATGTATTTTCCACGGCTACCAATAATGGATATGGCAGGCTGGATGGTACCAGTATGGCCAGTCCCCAGGTAAGTGGAGCACTGGCACTGCTCTACGAAAGATACCGTCAATTATTTAACGGGAATGACCCCGACGGAGCGCTCATGAAAGCATTGGTTTGTAATACGGCTACTGACCTGGGAACAAAATATGTAGATTTTGCCAATGGTTTTGGCTGGTTGAATATCAGGAAAGCCGTTGAAACCATGAATGCCAAAAACTGGTTTTCAGGCAGGCTTCAACACCAGCAAGAACAGCGTTTTGAAATTAACCTCGACCGGGAAGTAGCTGATTTCAAAATCATGCTCTATTGGCATGATCAACCGCCTTCTTATTATTCCTCCATAGCATTGGTTAACGACCTGGATATTACCGTGCAACTGCCCGACGGTTCCATTTACGATCCTTTTGTTTTGGACACAAGCGCTACCGGCGTATTAAAGCAGGCTACCAGGGCTAAAGACCACCTTAACAACATTGAACAGGTGGTAATTGATCGTGCACTGCCGGGGCGATACCAGGTAATAATAAAAGGCTACGAAGTGCCCCTGGGCCCACAAAATTTTTATGTAGTGTACAACTGGGAAGAGCTTACTTTTGATCTGCTGCAACCCGCCGGAGGGGAACTGTATAAACAGGGCGATCGTAGAGTTATACACTGGCGTTACCCCGGGCATGAAGCCGATAGTTACCAATTCTTTTTTTCGACAAACGGGGGAATTAGCTGGACAACCATTTATGGGGCAGCTGCTTTGTCTAACAGGAATAGCTGGACAATTCCCTCCATCACCAACAACAGGGTATTGGTAAAAATTGTGCATCAGCCTAGTGGTCAGGAACGAATCTCAGCTCCCTTTAGCATTTTGCCAGAACCCGTTTTTTCAGTAAGTAGTGATTGTGAATCTAAGATAAAGGTTGAATGGAAAAAGCCTGCCAGTATTGATTCCGTTGCAGTTCTTTTATATAATGGAACAGAAATGGAAACGATCCAATACAGTTCAGATACCGTTTACCAGATTCAACAGTTAAAACCGGGAAAACCCTATTGGGTAAGTATCCGCCCCATCCTGCAGGGTAAGCTAGGGTTGCCGGCGATCGCCAAAAGAATTCTTACCCGACCTGTGATCTGCCCGGCTCCGGGTATGAACAACGATCTTTCCATTCAGGTTACTGATTCTTTACTGGTAAGTCGTAGTCCCTCAGCCAGGGATAGCTTGCTACCCTTCACTGTGCAACTACGAAATGAAGGCAGTTCTATTATTACTGACACCGTTTTCCTGGTTCTCTTAAAAAATGGCCTTCCTATTGCAGCCGACACCCTGGTGAGAAATTTTCCAGGCGGACAAGCAGTTACCTGGACCACAAAGCTGAGACCAGTAGGTAATTTGGGCGAAACGGCAAGATTTGAACTTAAAATTTCAACACTTACGGACCCTAATCCCAGAAATAATAGCTCCGCCATAAATTGGCGGTACGTTGGTACAAGTCCTTTAACGCTTCCCTTCACCGAAAATTTAGACGAAATAAAAGACACTGTTTATAGAAATCCGGGATATTCAGCATTAGTAGGACTACCTGCCTGGGATCTGCTTTTGAATACAGCGGCCCTTGAATTACAGACAAAAACCTCAAAAGGCTTTTTTATTAATAGTAAAATAGAAGATCAATCAGTTCAACTAATTGGTAATTATAACTTTGCGAACTATAACGTTGACGATAATATCGGTATGTCGATTGATATACCCGATTTCCCTTTAGCAAAAGTGGATTGTTTTATCCGGGGAAATGATACGTCTTCCTGGTTAGGAATAGCTTTGTCCGATCCACTTACGCAGCAACCGCAAATCGATTTCCTGAATATCAGTAATGTATTGAAGAAGGGGCACCAGGAATTCAGCGCCAGTTTTCAAGTGCGATTGCGGGTGGTACATTCGAGTTATCAGCAACTATTACACGTATTTAGGAAAATTCAGTTTTTTAAAGCGGAGGAGGATATCCGGTTAGTATATCTTACCTATCAAAAGGAACGTGTAACCGACGGCGATACCATCGGAATTAGTTTATACGCCGCCAACAATAAACAATCTGCCAGTAAACCTGTATTGTTTTCCCTTCAGTCGCCTGATCAAATTATACAACAGGTTGAATTTCCCAGTATTGCGGGGGGCGATACTGCCATCGTTAATTTCAGACTTCCTGTAAACAACTGGCCTGCTGCACTTGCCCGGGTAAAAGCCTGGGTAGCTGCCGAGGGTGATCCTTACCGGGCGGATGACAGCCTGTCGGTCAATCTGGCGTACGCCAGGAAAATCGAGCGCTTTCCCTACCTGGAAGGGTTTGAATCGGGTAAGGCCGGATGGGGTTCCACGTTCTTATATGAACATTCCTCTCAACTCGGTGCCTCTATTGCGCCGTATAAACCGGCCAATGGAAAATTTTTCTGGGGAACCCAATGGATCTCCTCCATACAGGGTATTGGTTTTATAATTCCTTCCGGCTATTTGCTGAGCCCGCTTTTTGACCTGCGCGGTCTTGCCCAACCCTATTTTTCTGCATCTGTTAATAAACAATTGTGCGATAACAGGGATTCTGTATTCATGGAATATTCCCTTGATACGGGAAAGGTGTGGCTGCCCTTGAAAACAGTTGCCCCGCAGGTTAACTGGTATACAAATGCCGAACAGACTGCCTGGATTGGTTGCGGCCTGCCTGGGTATGATCGGTGGCGGGTGATTTCCTCCGCATTGCCTGCCGGCGCATCGAGCATTCAATTTCGCTTAATGTCTCTCGGAAGAAATGATGCAGCTACTATAATGCCAAGAACACCAGGAGGACTCTTACTAGATGATTTTCACGTATATAGCAGGAATTATCCTTTATTTAATGGCACTAAAAAACAAACAAAAAACAGTTCGGTATATAAAGATTCATTTTCGCAGGTATTGGCAGATGGACAACTAATGGCCGAACTCAAGAGCGGCCAGGAAGGAACCCATTCCGTACAGTTTACGTATGCACCAATAGAAGGTATGGCCGATTTTTCGGGTAACAAGGTATTGCCCCTCAATTGGGTGCTCCAAGGGGCCGATGCCTATGCCGATACCAGTGCCCGGTTCCGTTTCTATATTCCGGATGAAACCGTTCAGGCCTGGTTGGATGCCAACCCCTGTGATACCTGCACGCAAAAATTAAGTGCCTACGACCTTTCCGTTTTCAGGTATGCCGGCCCGGTAAGCACCCTTAACCAGCAGATCTCCGATAATGTACCTGGTTATGAAACCATTTGGGATCCGGCAGGGTTTGAGCTGGTCCCTTATGACAATGGTTACTATGTAGAGCTTTCAACCGCTTTGTACGGAGAATTTTACCTGGGTAGAAATACCCGCAACGCCCCGGTTCAGTTTTCGGCGCTGCGCTCGGGGAACGAACCGGCTGCAAGGTTAAGCTGGTCGGTTACCGACTGGCAGGGTGTTGTTAAACTGGAGTTGGAACGCTCAAATAACCGGGATGCCGGCTTTTTGCCCATCTTCAGTAATGCCATCAGTGAATCCAGCGCCTTGTCGGCAAGCTTCCTGGATAATTCAATAGAAGTTCCCGGAACCTATTTTTACCGCCTTAAGCTGGTGGACAACCGGGGAAGCGTTCGCTATTCTGTTATTAGGGTGGTGCAGTTTGATGCCAGCCTGCAGGCGGTTGTCTATCCTAATCCAGGCAGGGGCGACCAGTTAAAGCTGCAGCTTACCCGCCTGGATGGTGCCAAACTGGAGCTGGAATTAGTGGATATGTCTGGTAAACAATTGTCGCAATCCAGCATTACAGTAGGCCCTGGACAGCATTGGGTAAGTCTTGCTGCCATCACCAAAGGGCGTCCGGCCGGTGTTTATATTCTTAAACTAAGAACCGGCCAACAAAAAAAGGCGTTACGGTTGGTAATTTCAGGAAACTAATCTACCTTTGCGCTCCCTTAAGGGCATCATGGCAACATGATGAAATTGCCCAAATGGCTCCATAAGTCTCCACCGGTGTGGGGCGCCAGCAGGGCGTAACTTAGAGAAGTTATCAGAATGCCAAAGGTAAAAACCAATTCAAGCGCAAAGAAGCGCTTCAAGGTGACAGCAACAGGAAAGATCACGCACCAGAAATCATTTAAGCGTCACATCCTGACCAAAAAATCCACCAAACGTAAAAGAGGTATGCGCAAAGCCGGCGTAGTAGCAGATTCCAACATGTTCTTTGTTCAACGCCTGCTGGGTCTTAAATAAGCTTATTTAACCACCAAATTTAAACTCATTAGCATATGCCTCGTTCAGTAAACGCAGTAGCTTCAAGAGCTCGCAGAAAAAGAATCCTTGACCAAGCAAAAGGATATTACGGTAAACGTAAGAATGTATATACAGTAGCCAAAAACCTGGTTGAAAAAGGGATGACCTACAGCTATGTGGGTCGTAAACTCAAAAAGCGCGAATACCGGGCTCTTTGGATTGCCCGTATCAATGCCGCTGTACGTGAAGAAGGGTTGACTTATTCCGTATTCATTCACAAGTTGAATGAGAAAGGAATTACCCTGGATCGTAAAGTATTGGCAGACCTGGCTATGAACAATCCGGAGTCTTTCAAAGCCCTGGTTGCTTCTGTTAAATAATATGGTTCCACCATACCAATAATAGTTAACCGGTCCATTCGTTTGGGCCGGTTTTTTATTTCTATTTAATTCATGATTTTCTTATAGGTTTGTAGCTTATATGAATCACCCAATTAATCATGTTTTCCGCTAGATGAACAATACCTACTTTGACCTGGTAGACCAAACCTTCAATTTCCCGCAGGAAGGTTTCGAGGTAAAAGACGATTACCTCCAATTCAACGGCCTTAATGTGAAAGCACTTATCGACAAGTATGGCACCCCCTTAAAGTTGTCTTACCTGCCGAAAATTGGCATGCAGATCAATAAGGCCAAACAGATGTTTGCCAATGCGTTCAAAAAACATAAATACGAAGGGGAATACTTTTATTGTTATTGCACTAAAAGCTCTCATTTCTCCTTTGTAGTGGAAGAAGCGCTCAAACATAATATCCACCTCGAAACTTCGTATGCCTACGATATTGAGATTATAAAAAAGCTCTACGCTAAGAAGAAGATTAATAAGGATACCTTTATTATATGTAACGGGTTCAAACAGAAAACCTATACGAAACGAATTGCGGGCCTCATTAATAGTGGGTTTAAAAATGTAATTCCCGTACTGGATAATGTTAACGAACTGGAAGACTATCGCAAATCAGTTCGGGCGCCATTTAAACTCGGTATCCGGGTTGCGGCAGAAGAAGAACCCAACTTCCCGTTTTATACCTCTCGCCTGGGTATCCGGGCAAAAGATATCCTGGAGTTTTATGTTGACCAGATAGAAGGGTACGAAAATAAATTCCAGTTGAAGATGTTGCACATTTTCCTGAACAAAGGAATTAAGGATGATATCTATTACTGGTCGGAATTAAATAAGGTCATTAACCTGTATTGCCAGCTGAAAAAAATCTGTCCGGAACTGGACAGTATAAATATTGGTGGTGGTTTTCCCATTAAACATTCCCTGGGCTTTGACTATGACTACCAGTTCATGATCAATGAAATTGTAAGCAATATCAAAGCTGCCTGTAAAAAGGCTAAAGTGCCCATGCCGAATATTTATACCGAATTCGGAAGCTATACGGTAGGGGAGAGCATGGCACATATTTACTCTGTTATTGCCCAAAAAACCCAGAACGACCGGGAAATCTGGTACATGATTGACTCCTCTTTCATTACCACCCTGCCCGATACCTGGGGAATTGGTGAACGCTTTTTGCTTCTACCCATCAATAAATGGGATGAGGAATACCAGCGGGTGGTATTGGGCGGAATTACCTGCGACAGCCATGATTACTATGATTCGGAAGAGCATATCAACGAAGTGTTCCTGCCGAAAGTTGGTACAGGTGAACCACTTTATCTGGGATTCTTCCATACCGGCGCTTACCAGGATCAGATCAGCGGTTATGGAGGAATTAAACATTGTATGATTCCATCCCCCAAACATATCATCATCGGCCATGATAAGAATGGTAAACTCGTAGACTGGGTGTACGCCAAGGAACAGTCGGCGCAAAGTATGTTGAAGATCCTCGGCTATTAAACAGCCACCGGAATAAACTAATTAAAGTCCCAATCGGGACTTTTTTTCTTTTCGTAAGTAGTTCTGTTTAGGCCTGGCAGGATTATAATCAATTTTTTTCCGATCTGATCCGGGAGGAAAAGCATTGAAATACGAATAGTGGGTGTTTGCACGCTATAAGCTTGGCTTAAAACTTGCTAATTTACGATCACAACCTGCTTTATGCGTACAATCCTTATTGGCTTACTGGCATTTTTACCTGTATCCCTTCTGGCACAAAACTGGCAATTGGTCGGTTTTGGCGGGGTTGCAAACTATCAGGGCGATCTACAGGACAGGCGATTTACCACCCAACAGGCCCAGATTGCCCTTGGAGTGGGGGTTCAATATGATATTAACAAACATTTTGCGGTCCGCGGAATGGCCAATTATGGCCGGATAAGCGCCGATGACCGCTTCAACAAGGATGCGGGTTTACGATCCAGGAACCTCAACTTCAAATCGCAGATACTGGAAGGAAATATTCAGCTTATGTACCGGTTTCTGGACCTTGAATCCAAACAATGGACCCCTTATCTGATAGCAGGGCTGGGAGTATTTGGCTTTGATCCCTATACCCATGATACCCTGGGAAACAAATACTATCTCCAACCCCTTGGAACCGAAGGACAGGGACTGACCGCATTCCCCGACCGGGTTATGTATAAAAGAGTGCAGTTGGCTATTCCATTCGGCGGAGGTATTCAACTGCGCTTGAATGAGCAGGTTACCCTTGGGTATGAAATCGGTATGCGTAAAACATTTACCGATTACCTCGATGATGTAAGTACCAATTATGTCGACCCCGATATACTGTTGGCAGGCAGGGGACCCCTTGCTGTAGAACTGGCCTACCGGGGAGATGAGTTGAAAAATGGAAACCAGGTGTACCCGACCGGTGCCGTGCGGGGAGGCCCGAATTTTAAAGACTGGTATTATTTTCAGGGAATCACAGTAAATTTCCGGCTGGGCAGTGCAAGGCGCGGCGGCTATAACGGAAAGTCGATGGGGCGCCAACTGGATTGCCCGCGAAATATAAATTGATCCATGAAGCATCGTTTGTTAGTTACCGCTGTTAGCTTATTGTTCCAGTGCCTGCAGCTCGCAGCCCAATCTCCCAAAACCCTGTTATGGGAAATCAGTGGTAAGGGGCTCTCCAAACCTTCTTATATTTTTGGTACCATGCACGTATTATGTGCAGCGGAAGAAATGATGTCGGACAGCCTCATGGCCGCCATACAAAAATCGGAACAGGTTTTTTTTGAAATTGATATGGATAATCCGGGTGAAATGCTGGGTGTATTTAAATATATCCGGATGAAAGACAATAAAAAAATCAGTGATCTGCTGAGTGCGGAAGAGTACCAACGGGTAAAGGATTATTTTTCGAACAATAAAACAGTGCTGCCGCTTAGCATGATGGAACGATTCAAACCATATTTCGTGGCCGCCATGTTAAGTGAATCAAAAATGCCTTGCAATGCCAAAACCGGCATGGAAGAATTAATTCTGAAACAGGCAAAAACACATGGTAAAGCTATTGGCGGACTGGAAACCATCGCTTTCCAGGCAGGTGTATTTGATAGTATACCTTATACCGAACAGGCGAAAGAATTACTTAAAACCATTGATGAAGAAGCCCGCCAGGACAGTTTTACCAATCGCATGTCGGAGATTTACCGCTCGCAGGACCTGCAGCAGATTGAAAAGCTTACGCTGGAAGAAGAGGGCGGGGTTAGCGCTTACCTCGAACTTTTTCTCTTCGGCAGGAATGCCAGCTGGATACAACCCATGGAAACCGCGATGCAAAAAAATGCGGTATTATTTGCCGTTGGCGCGGCGCATTTACCCGGCGAAAAAGGGGTGCTTAACCTCTTGCGTAAAGCGGGCTACACCCTGCGACCTGTTGAAAACAACGGTCGAACAGCTGTATTGGTACAATAATATAGGTCAAAAAAAAGACCTCCAATAGGAGGCCCTTTCAATGTTTTGTGGTTAAGGACGGAAATTAACCGTTTACCTGTTCCATACCACTAAAGAAAAATGCTCCTTCAATGGCTGCATTTTCATCACTGTCGCTTCCGTGTACCGCATTTTCACCAAGTGAAGTAGCAAATAATTTCCGAATGGTTCCTTCTTCAGCTTTTGCCGGGTCTGTGGCCCCGATCAGCGTACGGAAAGAAGCAACTGCATTTTCTTTTTCCAGTATCGCCGCAATAATTGGACCGCTGCTCATGAACTCAACCAACTCCCCATAAAACGGGCGTGCTTTGTGTACGGCATAGAATTCGCCGGCTTTCTCAGCACTTAGTTTGGTTAATTTAAGGGCCACCAGGCGGTATCCTTCTTTGATAATCCGATCAATGATAGCACCGGCATGGCCGTTTTTCATTGCATCGGGTTTAATCATAGTGAATGTTCTGTTACTCATATATACTTGCTCTTTGGGGCGCAAAGGTAGCTATTTTTCCCTACATTTGCCCGGCTTTATGCTACCTATACATCATATTTACCCGAAACTGGCTACACCGGCCAACGTAATTATTACAACCCACCAGAAGCCTGACCCGGATGCACTGGGCTCCTCTCTTGCACTTAGCCAGGTACTGCTTGCCCTCGGCCATAGCGTTACGGTGATTTCACCAACAAACTGGGCTGCTTTTCTGGATTGGATGCCAGGTGCAGAAGCCGTGTTGAATTTTGAGATAACCCGCGAGAAATCAGCCAGCCTAATTAATGCAGCAGACTGGATATTTTGTCTTGATTTTAATACACTTAGCCGCACCAAAAACCTGGCGCCCGTGCTGGAACAGGCAACGGCAGCTAAAGTATTGATCGATCATCATCAACAACCAGCGGTAGAAAGTTTTGCATACGGTATCAGTGATATCACCAAAAGCAGTACCTGCGAAATGATCTATGATTTTATCATAGAAGGGGGGTGGGAAAACCTACTTACCGTAGATGTAGCTGCCTGTTTATATGCCGGTTTAATCGGAGACACGGGGTCTTTCAGGTTTCCTGCAGCCTCTGCTAATGTACACAAAATGGCTGCTCATCTGAAGGAGACGGGCCTGAAACACACCAAAGTACATGAGCATATTTATGATAATTTCATGGAAAGCCGGCTTCGCTTTATAGGTTTTGTCCTCACCAGCCGCATGGAAGTTTATTACGAATACAATACGGCACTCATCTATATTTCCAAAAACGACCTGCTCCGGTATGATATCAAAACCGGCGATACCGAAGGTCTGGTGAACTACCCACTTTCCATAGGCGGCATTAAGATGGCTGCGATTTGTATTGATCGGGACGAAGAAAGAAAATGGAGCTTCCGTAGCAAGGGTAACGTAGATGTCAATACCTTTGCCCGTCGGTTTTTTGAAGGGGGAGGGCATTTTAATGCGGCCGGTGGCCGAAGCAGTGCCTCCCTGGAAGAAACTGTTAAAACCTTTAAAAAGGTACTTAAAGAAAATGCATCAGAATTTCAACTGATATAAAAAATGACAAAAACGCTTGTATTCTCAACAGTAATTGCCGCAACCATGCTTGCGGCCTGTGGTAGTACCGACTACAGTAAAACAGCCAGCGGTATCACGTATAAGATTGTAGAAAAGGGAAGTGGTCCTCAGGTAAAAATCGGGCAATTCCTCCAGGTGCACTATACGCAGAAAGTAAATGACTCTTTATTGATGACTTCCAATGGAGGTGTACCTGTATTTGCACGGGTAGACAGTGTTGGACCAGTTTACAATGCAGCAGAAGTATTTCGTTTTCTTTCTAAAGGAGATAGTGTGGTGGTAGTGCAGGAAGTAGATAGCCTGATGAAACAAAACCCCATGTTGCCTCCCTTTATGAAAAAAGGCGACAAACTTTATCTGTACCTGAAGGTTACGGATATCCTGGACAATGAACAACAGGTGCAGGCCGCTCAGGATAAAGAAATGGCCGGACAAAAAGACCGCGATCAGGCCCTGGTTGATGAGTACATCAAGAAAAATAACATCAATGCTACCAAAATCGGTAAAGGTACTTATGTGAAAGTTGATAATCCTGGTACCGGTGCCAAAGCTGATTCAGGTAAATACGTTTCCGTAAAATACCGGGGTAAAATCCTTACTACAGGTAAAGAGTTCGAATCTACCATGGAAGCCGGAAAAGACCCCATTACATTCCCCCTTGGTATGGGCCAGGTGATTCCGGGCTGGGATGAGGGCTTGAAAGAATTTGCAAAAGGCGGAAAAGGAACCCTCTATATTCCCGGGTTTCTTTCTTACGGATCACGTCCGGGTCCTGGTGGTCAGCCCAACGAAGCCCTTATGTTTGATGTAGAGATGGTTGATATCAATGATCAGGCTCCTCAACCCAAACAAAACCCCCTGATGCCGCCGGTTGACGGTAAACAATAAAGCTGCGGAATTGTTACTATAGCTGATACACGCACACATGAGAATGCCGTTCGGGAAACCGGGCGGCATTTTTTGTATCAATGATCTGTTTTTACCAGCTTAATCACTTCCATGGCTTCCTTTACATCATGTACCCGCAGAATGGATGCACCCTTCTGTACCGCCAGCGTATTTAAAACGGTGGTACCATTCAGGGCGGCTTCTGCCGGCACCCCAAGGGTTTTGGTAATCATTGATTTTCTGGAAAGCCCCACCAACAGGGGATGCCCTAATAGCTGCAACTGATCCAGCGCTCCTAATAATTGAAAATTATGGGATATTGTTTTGGCAAATCCGAAGCCGGGGTCCAGAATAATATCTTTTATGCCCGCCGCTTTACAGCTATTAACACGTTCCAGGAAATAATCGGTTAGTTCCGTTATCAGATCCGTATACTGAGCTAGTGACTGCATGGTTTGAGGTGTTCCTTTCATATGCATGGCAATAAACGGAAGGCCAGCCGCAGCTACCACATCCAACATAGCAGGATCCAGTAATCCGGCACTGATATCATTCACCATATGGATACCCATGGCGGCGGCTTGTTCGGCTACCCGTGCATGAAACGTATCAATCGAAAAAAAACAGGATGGAAATTTTTCAAGTAAAACAGGTAAAACCGGTTCCAGCCGGGCCCACTCTTCAGCTGCGGTAAGATAGTTGCTACCCGGACGAGTACTCTGGGCCCCAATATCCAATAGGGTAGCCCCTTCCCGGATCATTTGCTCCGCTTTTGCCAGTACTGCTGATACCTGCTCCTTTCTGCTGCCTGAAAAAAAAGAATCTGGGGTCAGATTAATAATGCCCATCACAACTGGTTGATCCAGTACAAGCAAAGCTCCACGGCAATTGAGGGTATACATGCGCTTGAATCCTTATTTTTGAACGATAAAGATGAACATTTTATTCGAACCCATGCCCAACACAATAACACAGTACGACCAGGCTATTCAGGAATGCAAAGATATTTTTATCCAAAAAACGCGCGATTATGGTACGTCCTGGCGGGTATACCGACCTATTTCTGTGGCAGACCAGCTTTTTATTAAAGCAAAACGAATCCGTACCATCCAGGAAAATAAAAAGCAATTGGTTGGCGATAGCATCAAATCAGAATTCATGGGAATTTTAAACTACGCCGTAATAGGCTTGATGCAACTTGAACTGCAACAGGAACCTGCAGAAAATTTACCCACCGAGCAGGTAAATCAGTTATATGACAATCAGGTTAACCGGGCAAGATTGCTGATGTCGAAAAAAAACCATGATTATGGCGAAGCCTGGCGCGATATGAGCCAGCAAAGTTTTACTGATCTTATCCTTGCCAAGCTCCTTCGAATTCGTCAGATCCTTGCCAATGACGGGCAAACCCTGATCAGTGAAGGTATTGATGCCAACTATCTTGATATTTTTAATTATGCAGCATTTGCCTTGATCTTATTGGAAGAAGGTAAACATTAAGCAGCTAAAGTCAACCAGCAATATGAAAACAATTCTTACAGTAACCCGCTACCTGGTAGGTATACTTTTTATTTTTTCCGGGCTGATCAAAGCCAATGATCCACTGGGACTCAGTTACAAAATGCAAGAATTTTTTGAGGTATGGGGCCTTCATAACCTAAATGACTATACGCTGGCATTTTCTGTTTTGATGATCGCTTTTGAAATTATTGCGGGTGTTGCTGTACTTATTGGCTGGCAAATGAGGTTGTTTAGCTGGTTGCTATTGTTGCTTATTATCTTTTTTACCTTTCTTACCGGCTATGCATTGTTCTCCGGTAAAATAAAAACCTGCGGCTGTTTTGGTGATTGCATTCCGCTTACTGCCGACCAGTCTTTTGTAAAGGACCTGGTTCTGTTAGCAGGTATTCTTCTTCTATTTGTTAACCGGAATCGTATTAAAACGCGTATAAGCAGCCGTACCAGTATACTGATACTACTTATTACCACTGTTTTTAGTTTTGGTTTCCAATGGTATGTTCTTAACTATTTGCCGGTGCTGGATTGCCTGCCCTATAAAAAAGGAGCCCGTATCAGCGAACAGATGAAAATTCCGGCCGGCGCCATTCCAGACAGTACCGTTATCAGTTTTGTTTACAATAAAGCTGGTAAAGAACTGGAGTTTACGGCAGATCAGTTTCCGGATGATTTTGATGAATCTGTTTATTCATTTGTGCGCAGATATGATAAGCTTATCCGGAAAGGAAATGCAGAACCTAAGATCAAAGATTTTGTATTGCTTACACCGGGCGGAACAGATACCACCCAAGCCATTATCAACCAATCTGGCGAAATGTATTGGTTATTCATCCAGTCGCTCCAGGAAAAGGATAAAAAACAACTGCTTCAGGTAGTGGATCAACTGGCCGGTAAGCTAAAGGAATCTGGTCGGCCGGTATATGTAATAACACCCGTTGCAGATGTTGTGGAGTCGTTTATCACCAGCTCCAAAACACCGGTATTAGTGCTGCGTTGTGATGCGGTGGCTGTTAAAACGGCTGCCCGTTACCCCGCAACATTGTATAAGCTGGTGGACGGGGTGGTAGTAGAGAAAAAGGCGGTGAAGTAAAGGCCGGACATGGATGGAAAAGAAAATCACCTATGGCAAAATATTTCTTAAGAAAGCTGGTGTATGGTGGGGCCGTTTTACTGGGCGTAGTAGTACTGGTCTTTTTCCTGTTTCAGGGCTTTGGTGATCCCAGCAGGCTTGTAATGGGGCAAAGAGCCGACCAGGCTACACAGGATAATATCCGACGCGATCTTTACCTCGATCAACCCAAATGGAAACAATTCCTGGCTTACCTGAACGATGTTTCACCCCTTGGTTTTCACAGCCAGGATGAAATTGACCGCAAAGGGTTAAAGGGCTTTTTCATAGATACGGGCAATAGAAAAATCGGCCTTAAAATTCCCTATCTGCGCACTTCGTACCAGAGCAGGAGAGAAGTTGGCACCATCATCAGGGAAGCTTTGCCGGGAACCATTTTATTGGCCAGTGCAGCCATTCTGCTGGCAACTATTGGAGGTATTTCAATAGGGGTGTTGGCCGCCCTGAAAAAAGGTACCTGGCTGGATACCACCGCTATCTTTACCAGCATCCTGGGTATATCGGCTCCTTCTTTTTTTATGGCTATTGCCATTGCTTATTTGTTTGGTTTTGTCTGGACAGGCTATACAGGGTTACATATGACAGGTTCCTGGTTTGACCTCGACACGGAAACCGGGCAGCCTGTGCTTACACTGTCTAATCTGATACTACCAGCGCTTACGCTGGGAATTCGTCCACTTGCAATTATTGCCCAGCTCACCAGGGCTTCCTTATTAGATGTTATGCAGCAGGACTATATCCGTACGGCCCGCGCAAAAGGGCTTTCTGCCAGGAAAGTTATTTGGAAACACGGCCTGCGAAATGCGTTAAATCCGGTACTTACAGCCATTACCGGCTGGTTTGCGGAATTGCTGGCAGGTGCATTTTTTGTAGAATATATTTTCGGTTGGAAAGGACTCGGTAAACTTACCGTTGATGCACTTGAAAAACTGGATTTTCCGGTGGTGATGGGGGCAGTTTTAGTGTCTGCCGGCTTTTTTGTGGTCGTTAATCTAATCGCTGATCTGCTCTACGGCCTGATCGACCCCCGGGCCCGGATTCAATAGAGAGGGCTTGTCGCCGGCTGTTATTACTGCACTACTACGTCTTTGATTATTTTTTCTCCCAATTCCTCATTGACCCTGGCAATAATATGTTCTTTCTGGAACAGCAGCTCCTGTTTTAACGGCGCTATGGATGTGGTGATGTATAATTTGTCGCCATAAATTTTGATGCTTTCCGTGTAACGGGCCACCGTTTTTCCCATAATGGTTTCCCATACATCGGTTATCTGAAGGGCCTGCACTGAACCTTTTAACCTGCTTTTCTGCAGGAATTGCTGAATAGCGTCTCCTAATGAATATTCGCCCATGCAGCAAAGATAGGCAGATAGCCGATTCGGAAAAGCAGGTACCTAAATCGGATAAACATGTAAAAAATACACAATAAACTGGTTGTTCATGCAACTATTGGATTTAGCTTTGCATCTTTGTATGGTTATTGGTCCCGTTTTTATATCCATCTCCTACGGTTGAAATGTGTCTTTTTGAAAACTGAATGTATGCCTTGATCCGTAGACTACCCATACCACGATATCTCTGAAAAGATATTTCTGGTTAATAGCAGAAGGTTTGGTAGAGAGGGGGAGTGGAACTGAGTGTTTGGTGCGGTGTGGCCCCCCTTTTCCGCCAACCAGCTATCTCTAAAAGCTGGTTTTTTTTATGCCTGTTTCAGTTCCTGGTATCCCTTCCCGAGTCGTTCAAAGCTTTCTTTTAACCGGTCTGAGTGCGTGTCGGTCACAAATACCTGTCCGTCATTAGCATGACATACTTCATAAAGCAGGTTATGCATGCGGTCGGCATCCAGTTTTTCAAAAACATCGTCGAGCAGTAGGAGGGGTGCAAACCCTTTCTTTTCTTTCAATAAATTGAACTCTGCCAGTTTCAATGAAAACAAGAGGCTTTTACGTTGCCCCTGTGAAGCTATCTGGCGGAATGCCTGGCCAGATAGCAACAGCTGGATATCATCCCTGTGAATGCCTGCTTGGGTACGGCCGCTGGCCAGATCCCGGTTCCGATGTGCATGCAACAGGTCGGCCATTCCGCCGGAATGCAGGGCACTATCGTACTTAAGTTCAAGATCATACCGGGTACCTGCTATATGGGCATACCGGTCCACTGCCTGTGCTAAGAGTACCTGGCAGTACTCGTTTCGTTTTTCATATACATACGCAGCCGGCGCCAGTAATTGCCGGTCCAGGATATCCAATAATTCCAGGTCCCGGCGCCCTGTTTCCAACTGCTGTTTGAGCAGGCTGTTACGTTGCTGCAGAACGCGGTTATAGGTCATTAACTGAAGCAGGTAGTCGTGATCGATCTGTGAAAGCAGGGCATCTAGGAAACGCCTGCGTTCCTCGCTTCCGCCAAGAATTATCTGCACATCATCGGGCGCAATTATAACCGCTGGGTATTGCCCGATATGATCGGATAAGCGTTCACAGGCCTGCCCATTGATCGTAAAGCTTTTTTTTCCGGTTTCCCGGATGATACCGGTTACTTCCACCGACTGGCCGGCTTTATGGAACAGGCCTGCCACCCGAAGCCCCTGGGCACCCTGTAAAACCAGGTTTGCATCCGAGCGGTGGAAATAGCTTTTGGTGAAACAGAGAAAATAGATGGCATCCAGCAAATTAGTTTTACCGATCCCGTTTCGACCACTGATGGCCACGATCTGCTGATCGAATTGCCAGCTGGCATTCAAATAATTTTTAAACTGATAAAGCGATATGGAGGCCAGCTGTAGCAAGATGAATGCAATATTACACTCTTTAACTGCTTGAATAGCTGATTTTTCCCTTATCTTTGCCCGTCTCAAAACTTAACTAGTGGCTACAAAATTTTCAAAGGAGACCTATCTCTACTGGTATGAACTAATGCAGTTGATCCGCCAGTTTGAATTAAAGGCTGAAGAGAAATACAAAATGGAAGGCAAAATCCGTGGTTTTTTCCATGCCTATGTAGGGCAGGAAGCTATTGCCGCCGGATGTATGACCGCTACCAAGCCGGAAGATGCGTTTATTACTGCCTACCGCGACCATGGCCTGGCCCTGGCAAAAGGTATCAGCGCCAAAGCCTGTATGGCGGAATTATATGGCAAAGCTACCGGCTGTGCAAAAGGTAAGGGTGGTTCCATGCACTTTTTTGGTAAAGAAGAACGCTTTTTCGGAGGCCATGGAATTGTCGGCGCCCAGATCGGTACCGGCGCAGGTATTGCTTTTGCAGAAAAGTATAAAGGAACCGATGCGGTATGCCTTACTTTCTTTGGAGATGGGGCTGCCCGCCAGGGAATCCTGCACGAAACATTTAACCTGGCTATGTTATGGAAAATACCGGTGATTTTCATTTGCGAGAATAACAATTATGCCATGGGGACGTCTGTAGAAAGAACCTCCAATGTGCACGATATTTATAAATTAGCCGATGCGTACGAAATGCCGGCTGATTCAATTGATGGAATGAACCCGGAAGCCGTACACGAAAGCGTGGCAAGAGCGGTTAAGCGCGCAAGAGAAGGAGACGGACCTACCCTTATCGAAATTAAAACCTACCGCTATAAAGGGCATTCTATTTCCGATCCCCAGAAATACCGTACCAAAGAAGAAGTAGAAGAATACAAGCAGCGAGACCCGCTGGAAATGGTGAAAAAAACTATTCTTGATAATAAATTCGCCACACAGGAAGAAATCGACGCAATAGATAAAAGGGTAGAAGCGGAAGTGGAAGAATCCGTGAAATTTGCGGAAGAAAGCCCCTGGCCAGATGATAGCGAAGTGCTGAAAGATATTTATGTTGACCAGAATTATCCCTTTATCGTAGACTAATAATTCCTAATAAAACATGGCGGAGAATAAGAACATACCGGTACAACCGGACGAAACAAACGAGGTTGTTGACAGAGTAACCGGCTTTTGGCAGCAGAACAGCAAAAATATCCTGATCGGCCTAACCGCATTGGTAGTAGTGGCTGGTGGAATCGTAGGATATAAATACCTGGTTGCAGAGCCAAAAGAGAAAAAAGCCAACGATGCTATATTCCAGGCACAACAATATTTTCAACGTGATTCTTTATCCCTTGCATTAAACGGGGATGCAACCAATCCCGGGTTCCTTAAAATAATGGATAAATACAGTGGAACCAAAGCCGCTAATTTGTCTAAATTTTACGCAGGAGCCATTTATCTGCGCCAGGGTGATTTTGCGAATGCAGAAAAACAATTGAAAGATTTTTCAACCAGTTCTCTGCAGATAAATGCCCGTGCCAAATCCTTATTGGCAGATGCGTATGCAGAACAGGGTAAAAAAGAAGAAGCGGCTAAACTGTATAAAGAAGCTGCCGGAATTTTTGAAAAAGATGAATTCAATTCTTCAGAGTACCTGTTTCGTTGCGGATACCTGTATGAATCAATGGGAAAAAATAAAGAAGCCATTGATGCCTATAAACTGATCAAGGAAAAATATCCCCGTTCAGAAAGAGGCTTTGAAGTAGACAAATATCTGGCACGTCTGGGTGAATTATAATACATATGGCAGCAACAGGAAATACCCATCTTGTAAAGATACCTGCAGGCATCCTCCCCAAGGATGCCTGTGTTGTTCTGGTGAAAACCGAGTGGAACGACCGTATCATTAATGAACTTGAAGCCGGCGCAAAAAAAATACTGGCAGAACAGGGCATCGAAAAAATTACCACTATTGTTGTGCCAGGGGCGGTGGAAATTGCTTTTGCAATCCGGGCCTGCTGGGAAGCGAAGAAATACTGGGATGACCGGCCGCATGCTTTTATTGCCCTGGGCTGTGTTATAAAAGGAGACACACCTCATTTTGAATATGTCTGCAAAGCTGTTACGGATGGGGTTGTTTTACTTAATAACGAATTACCGGTTCCCACCATATTTGGTGTGCTAACGGTATTAAATGAAGAACAGGCCTGGGAGCGGCTTGGCGGTAAACACGGGCATAAAGGCGAAGAAGCCGCTATTACTGCAGTAAAGATGATTGCACTTCAGCGCAGTTTTAAAAAATAATTCCAGTGAAAGTTCAATTGTTCATTCCTTGTTTTGTGGATCAATTATATCCATCCACCGCTTTTAATATGATAAAAGTATTGGAGAAACTGGGTTGTACAGTCGACTATAATCCCAACCAAACCTGCTGCGGGCAACCTGCTTTTAATGCCGGTTTTCAGGCCGAAGCAAAAGCCGTTGCCGAAAAATTTGTAAAAGAAAATATAACGCATGCCGATTACCTGGTGGCTCCCAGTGCTTCCTGTGTTGGCTTTGTTTGCAATTACTACCCGCAATTATTTGACAACTCGTCCATCCATAATCAAATAAAAGAGCTGCGTGCAAGGACCTATGAATTTTCTTCCTTCCTGGTAAATGTAGTAGGGGTGGAAGACCTGGGTGCCAGTATGGTTATGAAAGCAACTTACCACGATTCCTGCGCAGCTTTGCGGGAATGCAAAATAAAAGAAGAACCCAGAAAACTATTAGCAAATGTTGCAGGATTGGAGCTTGTAGAAATGAAGGACGTTGAAACCTGTTGTGGATTTGGCGGAACCTTCTCCATAAAATACGAGCCAATTAGTGTGGCAATGGCAGAGCAGAAAATTAATAATGCACTTGAATCGGGCGCTTCCGCTATTATAAGTACCGACCTTTCCTGCCTGATGCACCTGAATGGATGCATTGAAAAAAAACAGGTTGCCCTGCAGACTTTTCATATTGCAGATGTACTGGCATCGGGCTGGTAACTTACATTTGTTACTTAAAAATCTTGTTCATGGCCTATTGGTTAGTTAAATCAGAACCATTCAAATACAGTTGGGACCAGTTTGTAAAGGATAAAAAAACCTTCTGGGACGGGGTAAGGAACTACGCTGCGAGAAATAACCTCAAGGCTATGAAAAAAGGAGAGCAGGTACTGTATTACCATAGCAACGAAGGGGTAGAAGTGGTTGGAATAGCAGAAGTAGCAAAAGAATTTTACCAGGACCCCACCACGGCGGAAGAAGCCTGGGTGGTGGTGGATCTAAAACCGGTGAAAAAATTAAAAAAATCCGTTCCGCTTACCGCCATTAAAGCCGATAAAAGGCTGGCGGATATGGCGCTGGTTAAACTGAGCCGGCTCAGCGTGCAACCCGTTACGGAGCATGAATGGAACGTCATAATGGAACTGGCAGGAGAACAATAATGAAAAAACTGGTTGTATTATCCGGGGCCGGCATCAGCGCAGAAAGCGGGTTGAAAACTTTTCGCGACAGCGATGGGCTGTGGGAAGGGTATGCCATTGAAGAGGTGGCCACCCCGGGTGCCTGGAAAAAAAATCCTGAACGCGTACTGGATTTTTATAACCAGCGAAGAAGAAATGTACTCGAAGCCAAACCCAACCGCGCGCATGAAATCCTGGCTGAATTAGAAGCACAGTTTGATGTACAGATCATTACCCAGAATATTGACGACCTGCACGAACGGGCTGGTTCAAAAAAAGTACTGCACCTGCACGGGGAAATTTTCAAAATGCACAGTGAGTTTGATATAGACCTTTCCGCTTCGATAGAAGGAGATATGCAACCCGGAGCCCTTGCGCCGGATGGGGGCCGCTGGCGACCCGCCATTGTATGGTTTGAAGAGCCGGTTCCCCAGATAGCAGCGGCAGTTCCGCTGGTCAGGAATGCAGATATTTTCCTGGTAATTGGTACTTCACTGGTGGTATACCCGGCAGCCTCTCTGATTGATTTTGTGCCAGCCGCTTGCCCGGTTTATGTGGTAGATAAAAAAATCCCCGCTGTAGGCCTCGGCAGCCGGGTACACCGTATTGAAGAACCGGCCAGTACCGGTATGGAGCGGTTTAAAAAGCAATTACTTCAAGCTTATTTTTAATCTTTTGCTAACAGGCAGGATGAATTAATTCCATTCAATTTGCAGCATGAAATGCATTCTTTCCCTGGTTCTTTTAGTGTTAATCGGGGTTTCCGGTACAGCACAACTTTCATCCGCCGCACGTAAATTACAGGAATACCAGGTAGATAGCAGTGAGCAGGAACAACAGTACCTGCATTCGGTAGCCGCCGCGTTTAAAACTGTAGAATCAACCCAGGAAAAATTTCAACTGGCCCGCCAACTGGCTTTTGCGGGCGATCACCTGCTGGCAGATTATTACCTGAAAAATTCCTATGATTCCATGATGAAGGAAGGGTATAAAGATGTTCGCCGTTATCTGGATACCATGGGAAAATTACAACTGCAGGATGCCCGGTCATGGATTCTAAACCGGGCTGCCACGGAGAAAATTGTGATGTTTAACGAAAATGGAGCACAGTTGCAGCAACGGGCATTTTTTTACAGTTTGCTGGAAGATTTTTATCAATTGGGGTTCCGGTATTTATCCCTGTATTGGCTGAATCCCCTTGCTGACCCCCATAAAAAAACCGTTAACAGGTTCATGGGCTACCAGGTTGCTGATCCTTTGGCAGCAGAAATTATCCGCAAAGCCCGTGCACTCGGCTACACCCTAATACCACAGGGCGATACCGGTATTACCAAACGAACGGCCAATGTGCAGGATGCAGTGCAGGCAACTAAACTGGCAGGAATATTTCAGCGAGAGCCGGGTGCCCGGGTTTTGGTGCTGGATGAACAGGCCCATATTGCAGAAAAACCAATCGGGGATTTTACCCCTATGGCAACGGTCTTTTACCGCCTGTCGGGTATTAATCCATTGACCATTGATCAAACAGAATTATGCAGTGGCAGCAGCTTCGAATATGGCCGGTATTTTTATGACGAAATGCTTAAAAAAATCCCGGTAGAACAGGTTTCTATTGCACTCTCCGGCAAGCAGCCGGTAAGTTTACTGGAAAACGATCAATACGATCTGCAGGTTATTTTTCCGCAACCTAAAGCAATCCGGAACCGTGCAAGTTTCCTAACGCTTTCGGGTAAACGTAAAGAAGTTGCCATACAACCCGCTCAACGAGAACTTTTTTTTGTACAGGCCTATTATGCCGATGAAGTGCTTAAATTACCTTATGTCAGTTTGGTGCCGGCGGATCAAACCTATCTTACAGACAGGGATGGTTACTATTGGCTTTTTTTACAACCGGGAAAATATAAACTGGTATACCGCGATATCCAGTATAATATACTTGCAGAAAAAGACTGGCAGGTAGAATAGTGTTGCTTAATTTTCCGCGTCTCCGATTCCAATAATACGCGTTTGCACGGCCCTGCCCTTTCCATTAGCATGTACAGGTAAGGAAATGGTGGTTTGAGCATCAATCCGCTTCACCTGCACAATTTCTGTATGGTGCAGTGATTGGTCTTTCTCCAGAAAATCTACAGCTATTGTAACCCCTTCGAGCGGCTGCCCGTAATCGTTTCGGACACTAAGTACGAGCCGGCTAATTCCTCCAAACATGCCCACGTTAATCTGATCGGGCCGTACAGACAGGTGTCTTTTCAGTGCCGCAAACTCCAACGCCGGGTTGGACGGTAAACCAGCGGGCAACTCCTCGTCGGTATTGGATTGGGTGGTTTGAATTACCGGTAAGGCGCTTTCATTATTCTCCTGCAATACCGTTTGATTGGTGTTGGATGTCATCCACCGGAAACCAACAATCGCCAGCCCGGCCACTACTACGGCCCACCCTAATTTTGGTAAAATACGCCCCGCCGTTGTTGACTTTTGTTGCCGGGGTACCTTCTGTAATTGGTCAATAACCGGGTCAGCAGGCAACAGTTCCTCCTGTACTGCTGTTTCAACTACCACCGGCGCCTGCCTTTTTTCCGGTACCGGGGCAGCAACCGGTGCGGGTGCTGTTGCCGGCTCCTTTTTAGGGGCAGCTGCCTGCTCTGGTAAAATAACCGCCACTCTTTTTTTGCCCGGGGAATCAGCAGGAACATTAATGGGCTTTGCTGCTACCGGCCGCAGGGCTTCGGTGCTTTTCTCAGCCGGACTTTTATGAAAGAGCTGGTAAAAATCTTCTTCAACAGCCGGAGCCAGTTCCTTGAATTCCGGTAATTCCGAAGCATAACGCCAGGCCGCACTTTTTCCATCCACCCAAACCAGGTCATAGGGTTTGAGGGGAAGGTGCGCCAACTCCTTCCAGGTATAAGGGCCTGATTCTTTATTATTTCGCAACAACCGGTAATGTTGCATACTTGAAGGGTTTTATGGTTGGTTTGGAATGCACCTGGTTTGGCTGATAAAAGTACAAAAAAGATAGCCACTAAATAGTGGAAAAATTGGGGTAAAATTGAGTGAATTGTTAAGGTTTTGCCCCTTAAAAACGGTAGATTTGCCCACTTTCTAATCGGCTTTTACTAAATAACAAAGAACCCTTTTAAAAGGTTAATTTTTTTACAGCATGGAAGAAAATCTGACGCCACAGGAAACCAACGACACCAACCGGATTATTCAGATCAATATCGAGGAGCAAATGAAGACCGCCTATATCGATTATTCGATGTCGGTTATAGTAGGTCGGGCCTTACCCGATGTTCGGGACGGACTTAAACCGGTACATCGCCGGGTTTTGTTTGCCATGAATGACCTTGGGATCAATTCCAATAAACCCTATAAGAAGTCGGCAAGGGTTGTAGGAGAGGTTCTTGGTAAATACCACCCTCATGGAGATGCTTCTGTATACGATACCATGGTACGGATGGCACAGGAATGGAGTATGCGGCATACATTGATCGACGGCCAGGGTAATTTCGGAAGCCAGGATGGTGATGGTCCGGCGGCTATGCGTTATACGGAAGTGCGGCTGCAAAAGATTGCAGAAGCCATGTTGGAAGATATCGATAAGGAAACAGTGGATTTTCAGCTCAATTTCGATGATTCACTCGAAGAGCCAACGGTGCTGCCTACCCGAATTCCGCAGTTATTGGTAAACGGCTCTACCGGTATTGCCGTAGGTATGGCCACGAATATGTTACCCCATAACCTCGGAGAAGTGGTAGATGGATGTATCGCTTACATCGACGACCGTGAAATTTCCGTGGAAGACCTGATCAAATATGTAAAAGCACCGGATTTTCCGACAGGAGGAACCATCTGGGGAATGGATGGGGTAAAACAGGGATTTTTAACAGGTAGAGGACGGGTGGTGTTGCGGGGTAAAATGCAGATCGAAACCAAGCCCAGCGGCCGGGAGCAGATCATTATTACAGAAACCCCTTACCAGGTTAACCGGGATGCACTTTGCGATAAAATCGGCCAGTTGGTAATTTCCAAGACCATTGAAGGAATTGCGCATGTTAATAACGAATCCAACCAGAAGGAAGGTACCCGTATTGTAATAGACCTGAAACGGGATGCCGTAGCCAATGTGGTGGTAAACCAGCTCTACAAATTTACCGAGCTGCAAACCTCATTTGGCATCAATAACGTAGCATTGGTCAAAGGCCGTCCGCGTACCCTTAACCTGAAAGAACTGATTCATGAATTCGTTGATTTCCGCCATGAAGTGGTGGTGCGTCGTACACAATATGAATTAAAAGAAGCGCAGAAAAGAGCGCACTTATTGCTGGGTTACCTGATAGCGCTGGATCACCTGGATGAAGTGATTGCGTTGATCCGTAGTTCTGCCACCCCGGAAATTGCAAGAGAAGCATTGGTAAATGCAGGATGGGGACTGGATGAAATTCAGGCAAAAGCTATTCTGGAAATGCGTTTACAACGATTGACCGGAATGGAACGGGAAAAGATCCGCGAGGAATACGATTCATTAATGAAACTGATCGCTCACCTGCAGGAAGTATTAGGCAATGAAGGCCTCAGGTATGATATCATTAAGAAAGAATTACAGGAGGTAAAAGATAAATTTGCCACGCCGCGTAAGTCAGATATCACCTACCTGGCCAATGAAATGAATGTATTGGATTTTATTGCCGAAGAAGATGTGGTGATCACTATTTCGCACCTGGGGTATATCAAACGGACGTCTGCTACCGAATATCGCCAGCAGCGGAGAGGAGGAAGAGGAGCCCTGGGCAGCAGAACCCGCGATGAAGATTACCTGGAACATATTTTCGTAGCATCTACGCACCATACCATGCTTTTCTTTACGGAAAAAGGCCGGTGTTATTGGCTGAAAGTATATGAAATTCCGGAAGGGGAGAAAAACAGTAAAGGACGCGCCATTCAGAACCTGATGCAGTTGCCTTCAGATGATAAAGTACGGGCTATTATTGATGTAGCCAACCTGGATGATAAGGAGTTTGTTCAGAACCATTACATCGTATTGTGTACCACACAGGGTATTATCAAAAAAACGCTGTTGGAAGATTTTAGTCGTCCCCGGCAAACCGGTGTAAATGCCATTACCATTGTAGAAGGAGACCAGTTGCTGGATGCCCGTATGACCGATGGCAGCAGCGAAATTATGATGGCCGTAAAATCAGGACGTGCCATCCGCTTCCCTGAAGAAAAAGTACGCCCAACGGGCAGGGGAGCAATTGGTGTGGCAGGAATTGAAGTGGACGATGCAACCGATGAAGTTATTGGCATGATATGTGTCAAGAAAGAGGACGCGGATAAAACCGTGCTGGTGGTAAGTGAAAAAGGATTTGGAAAACGGACACAGATTGATGAATACCGGATCACCAACAGGGGTGGAAAAGGGGTTAAAACCATCAGTGTTACGGAAAAAACGGGTCCGCTTGTGGGAATTCTGGATGTGACGGAAAAAGAAGACCTGATGATTACCTGTAAAAGTGGCCTCACCATCCGTACCTCTATAGCCGATATCCGGGAAGCCGGCCGTGCTACACAAGGGGTAAAGTTGATTAACTTACAAGCGAATGATGCTATTGCAGCCATCACTAAGCTGGATGAGGTGGAAGAAGTTGTAGAAGAGCAACCAGCCGGCAACCCAACCGAACCCACAGATACCACCGAACCCACGGAGACAACCGATCCTACAGAAAATCCATCTGAATAAAAAGAAGAACACATAAACTAAACCTCTAACAAAAATAGGACTGATGAAAAAGCTCTTACTTACAGCGATGCTGGCCACGACGGTACTGGGTTTATCTGCCCAGAACCTGGAGAAAATCAAAGGAACCTTAAAGGCTAAGAAATTAACCGAAGCAAAAGATCAGATAGAAAGCTTCCTGGCCAATGAAAAAAACGCCAAGAACCTGGAAGCCTGGTACACCAAAGCAAAAATTTATGCTGAAATTTCCCAGGATCCTGCAGTTGCGGCTACTGTTCCGAACGCCCGTGCTGTTGCGTTTGAGACCATGAAGAAATACGTTGATATGGACGATAAGGGGCAGTTGGTTTTCCTGCAGCTGGACAACTATAAGCCGATCATGGATGTGTACCAGGGTTATTTCAAAGCCGGTGCCGATGATTATAATGCCAACAAATTTGAAACTGCACATGACAACTTCAAGAACTGCCTGGAAGTAAGTGAGTATATGGTAAGTAAAAAATGGTCGAATCTTACCCTGGATACTACGGTGGTTTTATATGCCGGTATCAGTGCGGAGAAATCCAGTAAGCGGGATGATGCCGCTATTTATTATTCCAAACTTGCCGATGCGAAGGTTAATGGCGAAGGCATGGTGGAAATTTACAAATGGCTGGTAGATTATAATTACAACCAGAAAAAAGATACAGAAGCTGCCAAAAAATACCTGGCCCTGGGTAAAGAAGTATACCCGGAAGATAAGTTCTGGCCGGCGTATGAGTTAGACATTGCCCGCGATGGTGGCGATAAAGCTGAACTGTTTAAAAAATACGAAGCTGTACTGGCGGGTGATCCTGGCAACACTTCCATTCGGTATAATTATGCCGTAGAACTTTATTCCGAGGGGTATAAGCCAGATGTGGCCCAGCGCCCGGCCAATTCTGCAGAACTGATTGCAAAGGCTGAAACAGAATTGAAAAAAGTGGTGGCGGAAAAACCAGATTATGCGGCGGCTTACCTGGTACTGGGACAAATCCAGTACAACCAGGGAGTTGATTACAATACGGTCAATAAAGCCATTCGTCCTCCGCAAGGTGGCCGTCTGAAACCTGAAGAGCTGAAGAAAAAAGAAGAGCTACGTACCTTAATTACGCAGAAATTTGACGCCGCCATTCCATATTTTGAGAAAGTGGATGAATTGCTGGGGAAAGAAGGCAAACTGAAAATGGAGCAGAAATCTTATTTGAAAGATGCCTATGACCTGTTGATCACCATCTATGACAACAAGCAGAACCAGGAAAAATTAAAGGTGTACGAAGAGAAATTCAACAATGTAGATAAAGTACACTAACCGAATTTATAGTGCAAAAAAGACCGCCTCAAAAGGGCGGTTTTTTTCTGCAGAAAGGCAGGGTCAATTCCTCTAAGCTGCTGTTAACCTCAACAATGAGAAATAACCGTTGCTGATGGTTGTTTGCAACGTATTGGATTTCAGGTAACTGCAGCATCCAGGTCAATTATAAGCGTATGATTTCGCGGCTTAAATGTAGCCGCGTATTTGTCTTATAATTTATATTATGTTAAATAGAATATTCGCCAATGAACCACCAGCAAAACAATTTGCAGCCGAATTAGCCATTCATTGCTGCGGCTATACCTTCTCTCCCTCCATGAATTTGCGAGCTGGTAATACGGGTGGCTGCTCATCCGACGGACGGTGGAACTCCCGGAAAATTAAGCGGAGCGACTGGTCATAGGTTACGTAGTTATATACCCAGTTCAGAAATACAAAGAGCCGGTTTTTTACACCCAATATCAGCATCAGGTGTAATGCCATCCAAACCAACCAGGCCAGGAAGCCGCCAAAATGTAATTTGGGTTTGGGCATATCCACCACTGCCAGGTTTCTGCCCACGGTTGCCATAGAGCCTTTATCGCGGTAGCTGAAAGCATGCGTTGGTTTCCCCACTAATTCCGCCAGTAAATTGCTGGCCAGGTTATCTGCCTGCTGAATAGCTACGGGTGCTACCTGCGGATGACCGTGAGGATACTCGGTTGTAACCATCGACGCCACGTCGCCGATAGCATAAATATCCTGGTACGGTTCCAGCAGGTTAAATTCGTTCACGGGTAAACGATTTCCCCGAACGGTTTCCACTTTTGTTATGCCTTCAGGTACATGTCCCTTAATACCGGCAGCCCATAATACAGTAGCCGTCTGGATTTGAGAACCATCTTTATTGGTAAGGGTTTTTCCGTCATAACTGGCAACCTGTGTATTGGTTCGTACGGTTACGCCCAACCGGTTCAGGTAACTGGTGGCCTGAACCGAGCTTTTTTCACTCATGGCCCCCAGCAGTTTTCCGGAACCCTCCAATAAGTAAATAGTCATCTTACTGAAATCAAGCTCCGGGTAGTCTTTGGGCAGCACATAATTTTTCATTTCTGCCAGGGCTCCGGATAATTCAACCCCCGTTGGCCCACCCCCTACAACAGCAATATTCATTAAACGCTCAATTTCCTGCGGATCCTTTTCTACGGTGGCCTGCTCCAGATTTTCCATCAGGCGGTGCCTTATCTGTAGGGCTTCTACAGTCGATTTCATTGAAAATGCATGCGTTTCCAACTCCTTGTTTCCAAAAAAGTTGGTACCAGCCCCGGTTGCTATCACCAGTTTATCATAACTGATGTCACCAATATCCGTAACCAGCTTTTTTTGTTCGGGCTCTACGCGGTAAATGTCTGCCATGCGCAACCGAACATTGGTACTTTTCTGAAATACCTTCCGCAATGGAAAGGATATATTACTGGCATCGAGCCCCGCGGTAGCCACCTGGTAAAACAGAGGCTGAAACTGGTGATAGTTAAATCGATCAACCAATAGCACTTCAACTCCCTTTTTATTATTCAGTTTACGTGCTAAACGTAATCCACCAAACCCGCCCCCGGCTATTACAATTTTCATTGTCCGATTTTTTACAAAGTTATTAAACTTTCAATTATTATTGAAAAAATGGGTGTTAAAAAAACTGCTGGCAATCCCTGCGTGCATATGCAGCAATGATGCCAGCAGAACTATGCGTATTTTAATATAATAAACGAACCTTGATGGTTTCCTTTATATCTCTCAGGAGTTTCTGTGCCTGGGAGGACAATTTTTTATCGACATCCAGCACCACATACCCGATTTCTTCATTCGTTTTCAGGTATTGGGCCAGGATATTGATTTTATGCTTCGATAACTCGGTATTTATAGCAGATAATACCCCGGGCACATTGCGGTGAATATGCAGGATCCGGTGTGTGCCTTCCTGTGGTGGCAGGCTCAGCGGCGGTACCGTAAGCGAGCCATAACTGGTACCCATTTCCAGGTACTGGTAAAGCTTCATACTTACATCTTCTCCTATATTCTGTTGTGCTTCCTCCGTTGAACCACCAATATGTGGCGTCAGGATCACATTGGGAAGGTCCTGTAACGGGGTTTGAAAACGTTCGCCATTTTTCTCCGGTTCCCATGGAAATACATCAATGGCTGCTCCGCCCAGTTGTCCGTCGACCAGGCATTTACGCAGCGCCTCCAGCTCTACCACTTCACCCCGGGCATAATTCAGGAGAATACTGCCTTTTTTGAAGTTTTTCAGGGTGGTTTTATTGATCATATTTTTGGTAGACTCCAGGTCAGGTACATGCAGTGTAATAATATCGGATTGGGCCACCAGCTCTTTCATGCTTTTTGCAGCCACAGCATTTCCTAAGGGTAATTTTGTAAGGGTATCATAGTAGAGCACTTTCATACCCATGGCCTCTGCGAGGATACTAACCTGTGTGCCGATATTACCGTAACCGATGATGCCCAGGGTTTTGCCACGCAATTCAAAACTGCCTTTGGCGTCTTTCATCCAAATGCCTTCATGGGCGGCTTTGTTCTTGTCCGGAATGCGACGAATAAGCATAACGGATAAACCAATTACCAGTTCGGCAACGGAACGGGTATTGGAATAGGGTGCGTTGAAAACAGCAATACCCGCTTTGGTAGCGGCTTTCAGGTCAATCTGGTTGGTTCCGATACAGAAGGCTCCAATAGCCTGTAATTTGGTAGCGGCGGCAATAACTTTCTCCGTTACCATGGTTTTGGAACGTATACCTAGCAGATGAACATCCTTGATTTCCTTGATTAAATCCTCTTCTGAAAGAGCTCCTGAAAGTTTGCGAACAGAAGCATAGCCCATTTGTTTAAAATGTTGTACTGCTTTGTCGCTGATGTTTTCGAGGAAGAGAATGTTAATTTTGTCTTTTGGGTAACTTGTTTTTGGTTCCATTTTTTGGTTGTTGCTTGCTGGCGCAAATATCTTTGTTTTCAACTAAAAAAACGATCCATTATAATTTTACGGCATACAATTTGACACCAATTTTTCGTTATATTTGAACATTCCATATCCTTTATCGAAAATAAGTAGCATTTTGAAAAACAGATTCGTACAACTGTTGGTAGTCCTGGTAAGCCTGATCGGCTGCCGAAATGCTGAACCCGCTGATACGACGGGTTCCCAACTTGCAGCCCCTGTAGTACCCGCTTCCCAAATTTTTGCTGACGACGCCACTATAAATAGATATGAGTCTGCTATCCAGGCTTTTATGCAAAGAAATTTTGGCGCCCGGGGATTTAATGGAGCCTATCTTATTGCCAAGGACGGAGAAATTATCCGGGAAGAATACATCGGCTATCGCGATCCTGTTTTAAAGGACCAGGTACTGCAGGAACATGATGCGTTTCACCTGGCTTCGGTATCGAAAACATTTACAGCAATGGCTGTGCTGAAGCTTTGGGAAGAAGGTAAGCTTTCGCTGGATGATGAATTGTCCAACTACTTTGAAAAGTTTCCCTACAAAAATATCACCATCAAAATGCTGCTGAACCATCGCAGCGGCTTACCCAACTATACCAATTACCTGGATGTTTATGGCTGGAATAAAAAGAAACTGGCTTCCAACCTGGATGTACTGGCTTCTCTGTATAAAATGCATCCACCCATCCAGTTTACAGCAGGTCGGCGCTTTAGTTATTGTAATACCAATTATGCCTTACTGGCATTGATTATTGAAAAAGTTAGCGGGCAGTCTTTCCCTGAATTCATGGATGAAAAATTTTTCATCCCGCTCCAGATGAATGATACCTATGTTTTCCGGCCCGAGGATGCTGCTGGTTCCATGCCTTCCTTTGAAGCCAATAACCGGAGATATGGTCTTGAATTTATGGACCTGGTCTATGGCGATAAAAATGTATACAGCACCGTACGTGATATGTTGAAATGGGACCAGGCGCTCTACAGCGATTCCCTCTTCAAACCTGCTACCCTGCAAGCTGCGTTTACCGGATATAGTTATGAAAAATCAGGTATGCGTAATTATGGCCTTGGATGGCGCCTTACCGAGCTTAAAAACGGGAAAAAAATAGTTTATCACAATGGCTGGTGGCATGGCAACAACACGGTATTCATTCGCCTGCCGGAAGAAAAAGCCACCATCATAATGTTGGGTAACCGTTATAACCGGGGAATTTATAAAGCCAAACAACTCTGCGATCTTTTTGGCGATTACCAGCAAAGTAATAACCTGTTCCAGGACCCCGACTCCGACGGATCGGTTTCTGTGGGTGGCGGTTCCGAATAAGCTCATTCATTTTTTTTGTACTTTTCGGTATGGTTGTTTTAACTGCCGAACAGGTTCGTGCATGGGATCGTTTCACTATTGAACAAAAACCCATAGCATCCATTGATTTAATGGAAAACGCTGCCACTGCCTGTATAAAATGGCTGGAGGCCAATAACCTTATAGCGCAACAACAATTCTATATTTTTTGTGGCAAGGGCAATAATGGCGGAGACGGATTGGCCATTGCCCGTTTGTTACAGGCATTTAACCGGCCGGTGGATGTTTTTATCCTGGAAACAGGCCAACTGGGTAGCCCCGATTTTCAACAGAACCTGCATCGGCTGCATACATTGCCTGTAAACCTGCATTATATCCAGGAAAGGTCGCCCCTGCCGGTGATCCCGGAACAAGGGCTGATAATTGATGCCCTCCTGGGTACCGGTCTTAACCGACCGGCTGAGGGAAGACTGGCAGCACTAATTGCCCATTTAAACCAGGCCCCCAACCCAATTATCAGCATTGATCTGCCAAGCGGCCTGTTTGCCGATCGTTCTACCCTGCCAGCGCCCTGCATAAAAGCAGCTGTAACACTTAGTTTTCAGTGTTATAAAACAGCGTTATTACTGGCTGAAAATGCAAGTTATTATGGGCTGCCGGTAATCCTGGATATTGGTTTGGAAGCCCGTTTTCTGGCTACCATTTTACCAGCGTATGAAATGCTGGAGGAATCCATTGCCCGGGCCATTCTGCAACCTCGTCCGGCACACGCGCATAAAGGGAATTTCGGCCATGCCCTGTTACTGGCAGGAAGTTCGGGGAAAATGGGTGCTGCAATACTGGCTGCAAAAGCCTGTTTAAGAGCAGGAACCGGTTTATTGACCACCCTGGTTCCGGAATCAGAAGCGCAGGTATTACCGGTTGCCTTACCGGAATCCATGACACTGTTTTACAAGAAGCAGGTTCCGGAAGTAGTGGGTACTGATTTAGAAAAATTCAAAACTATTGGTATGGGTCCCGGCTTGGGAAAAGACCCCATTGCCCGGGAATTGGTTGCCCATTTTATTCAGGGATCCCGGAAGCCCCTGGTACTGGATGCAGACGCGTTGAATATATTGGCCGGTTCACCTGTATTACTGGAAGCCCTGCCACCCTTCTCTATACTTACCCCACACCCTAAGGAGTTTGACCGTTTATGCCCTGGTGCTGTTAATGATTTTGACCGGATAAACGCGGCCGCCCGGCTCGCCATCCGCTACCAGGTGATTGTGGTGCTCAAGGGCCATCATAGTTTTATAGCAATGCCGGGCGGACGGGCCTGGTTCAATACCAGCGGCAATGCTGCCATGGCCAAAGCGGGCAGTGGTGATGTGCTGACAGGCCTGCTTACCGGTTTACTGGCGCGTGGTTATACGCCGGAACAGGCTGCCCTGCTGGGCGTTTACCTGCACGGGATTTGCGGAGAAATTGCCAGCCGAAAATGGGGAATGGAAGCTGTACTGGCTTCCGATTTGATCGATTCGATCGGCCCTGCGTTTTTAAGCCTGTCAGCCGTTTAAATTGTTATTTCCAACGAACTGATCGGAATACAATACTGCTGTACCCGTGTTTTTCATACAATACACCAATAGTTTTTCTGTTTACCAGAACAATATCTGAATAGGCTGTTGGGTCTGATTCCCGGGGATTTTCTCCCTTGTCTACCAAAAAATCCTTTGTCCAGGTTTTGCCATCGTCATAACTAATGCGCAAGGTCAGCTTATCTCTTTTTTTCGTATCGGCTGCATTACAGAATGCAAGCAGGTTGTTCTTTTTCTTTTTGCCAATGGTGAGTAAGCTGCCCTGGCATACCGGGTCAGGTAATTGGGGGTCGAAATAGGTACTGTCCCAGGTGGCGCCTCCTGTTGAACTGGTGGCCACAATCCTGGAACGGATATCTCCTTTCTGGTTACGCGCATTCAACATCAGTTTTCCGCCGGTTAATTCTGCGGCAGTGGATTCATTACTACCTGGTATTGAAATGGTTTCACCGAGTTTAAAGGTGCGGCCATGATCATCGGTATAAAATCCATGTGCCTGGTAATCTTCCGATTGTTCCTGAGGATTGCCGGAAGAATGATTGGCTGCCACAAAAATGCGCCCTTTAAAATTACCTGTTTGGAATTGCATGGCATGACCCGGTGTGTTGGCATAGCTTCTCCAGTCTTCCCGAAAAGAATAAGCAGGATTAATAGCCGGTTGATTGGGGCGATGTGTTTGCAGGGTGATGTTTACGGGGGGTGACCAACTGCTACCTCCATCGGTTGAACTGATGTACCAAACTTCGCGTAAACCATGTCCTTTCCGTACCTCCCCTTCGTGGTTGTTTCCAGTATTGTAAAAAAGGAAAATTCGTCCGCCCGGGTAAGCAGGATCAAGGAGATCTACAACCGGCGCGGGATTACCTGCCTGTAAGGTATCATAATCTACCAGGGTTTGAATGGCCGACCAGTTTGCTCCCCCATCGGTACTGGTTTTAAGTACAATATTTATATCTCCAAAATCTCCTGCATGGTCAACCCTACCCTCACAAAAAGCCAGCAGCTTACCGTTGGGTAAGGCGATGATAGCCGGAATCCGGTAACTTTTATGGCCTTCCCGGCCCGATACAAAAACGGGTACGGAAGACGAGGACTGTGCGATTAAACCGGCACTTATCAGTAATAATACCGGTAGAAGACCTGTTCGTTTATTCATGTGTTTATTTTTTTCGTTGAGAAACATACAATCCGCCAATTACCAGTAACATACCCAGGATAGTAAACCCGGTAATTGGTTCGTTTAAAACCAGGTAAGCCAGTAAAAAACCAAATACCGGGCAGAGGTATAACCAATAGGCGGCTGCTACTGTATTTATTTTCAGCAGGTATAACCAGGCCTGGACGGCACCGATAGATACCGGAATGGCCAGCCAACCGGTTCCCATCCAAAACCTGCCATCGAAATGGTTTTTAGCTGCATCATACCCAATAAGGGCCAGGGGCAGTAAAAACAAACCGCCGAGCAGGGTATGCCACCCGTTAATGGTTAAGATATCCAATCCGTTCCATTGCTGCCTGGTATAATAAATTGCTGCAATCGAATAGGTGAGCATACTTGCGAAGAGCAATACCATTCCCAACGGCGTGGCATAACTGTTTTGCAACATAGGCCATGCTGCCATAACCACACCAACCGTGCAGATCATTAAACAAAAAATAGCGGTTCCTGTAATCCTGTACCGAAAGAACAGCGCTGCCAGTAAACTAATGAACAATGGGTTAATGGCTATGGCCAAACTTCCGATTCCTGCACCCAGAAATTGCATAGCAATAACATATACGCCCAGGTAAATGGCTACATTCAGCAAGCCATATACGGCCAGTTGTTTCCATTCTTTTTTTTGCGGATGTCTTTTTTTTAGCAAACCGTGTGAAATCAATAACATCAATCCACCAGCTAGTAGAAACCGGATAACGGCAATGGTTAATGGTTGAGCACTTCCCAATGCCAGTTTTGTAGCAGTGGCGGCGGAAGACCACAAGAAGGCAAATACAATTCCGACTGCAACAAATTTTCCCGTCATGCAACTGATTTATCTGCAAGGTAGGATTTTCGCCTATGGCATGCATAGCGGAATCAGCAGGAAAAAAGCGTTGGATTCTATTACTAAAGGGCAGCGTTTACAGGTCTTTATCGACATAGTCGATTGTTTGCGGTCGAAGATAATAGAGTTGTATAACCAATACAAGCAGCACAATTAAAGCAAGAGCGGCAAAACTGGTTCCAAGGTTACCGGCAGCACTAAATTTGCCAAGTAAATCTGTTACGAGTGCTCCGGATAACAACCCGGTCAAATTCATTAACCCATACCCTGCTGCTCTGTTGCGGACCGATACAAATTGGCAAAGTATTGGCATATTATTGGTGTCAAAAAGGCCAAAACCTATTCCAAAACATGCAGCGCCTGCAAGAATTTGCCAAAGATCTGTTCCAAAGCCAAGAAACACTAAGGCAGGGATCGTTAGCCCCAGGCCAATTGCTCCTGTATAAATTCGCCCGCGTATATTCTTTTGAACCCAGCGATCAGATAAATAGCCTCCCACTACAACGCCGAATAAAGAAGAACCGGACGTTGTAATAGTAGCCATTGGACCTGCCGTAGCCATATCAATTCCCAATGTTTCAGAAAACAACGTAGGCAGCCAGTTTTTTACTGCCCAGCCAGGTAGGCTCGGAATGGTAAAGTATAAGAGTATTAATAAAAAGGAAGGATTACTGAATAAAAAACGGACCGACTGTGCGGGAGACATTGTTGGGCGAATTTTCTGGGATGCCGGGGCAGGTTGAATTTCTTGGAGAAAAAAGACCAATACCACCGCATAGACCATACCCAGCAATCCAAATGATTGAAAACTAAACTGCCAGGATAAATTGCTTGCAATCGTGGCCCCAAATCCACCTAATGCCTGGCCCATGTATAAGCCGGTTAAATGTATGCCAATGGCCAATGATCTGGTTTTACCCGAATGATAGTCGGCTATCAGCGAAAGTGCGGCAGGAATATACAAGGCTTCACTAACACCCATGATTGCCCGAAGTAGGTATAACTGGCTGAAACTGGAAGCGAAGCCCATTGCAAACGTAACAAAGCTCCAAACAAAAAGACTGCCAATGATCAGTTTTTTCCTGTTTGTTCGGTCTGCAATGATTCCGGCAACCGGGCTCATCAGTCCATACACCCATAAAAAAATGGCCATTAATATGCCAAAATTTTCTGCTGAATTCAGCTCCTGAATATCCACCTGCATGCTTGGTCGCATGGTGGCTAACATTTGCCGGTCCATATAATTTAGTAAGGCTACCAGCCATAATAACCCTACAACTACCCAAGGATAGTTTTTTAACTTCATTGGTTATGTAAGGTTTCTACAGCTTTTGAAGAAGCGGTGTTGGTCAATTCCATATACGGTGGGTGTACCTTGATTATTTCTTTTTTTTCTTCTTCTTGAGAGGGGTGTTTTCGGCCTCTTTCAACAGCTGTCGCCAGTTATCATTCGGTGTTTCCTCCGACAGTGCCAGTGTTTCTCGGTAGGCATCCGAGGCTATCAGCTTCTCTTTGATCTTAGTACCGGTATAGGCTTCAATGGCCGCCAGTAGCGGTTTTTCTTCCTCACTGCAAAAACTAATGGCCTGTCCTTTTTTAGTTCCCCTACCCGTTCTGCCTACGCGGTGTACATAGTTATCGGCCTGTTCCGGTAAATCATAATTCACTACATAATCTACGTCCGGAATATCAATTCCACGTGCATTAACGTCGGTAGTAATTAAAAGGGGAATTTCACCCTGGCGAAATTGCTCCATTACGGTTAGCCGATCGGCCTGTTCTTTGCCTCCATGCATTACAAGGCTTTCGATATGAACACGCTTCATAGCTGCCTGCACGCGTTCGGCTCGTACTTTGGTACGGGTAAAAACCAGCATTTTTTTGCCGGGTAATTCCTTCACCAGACGCTCCAGGAAAAAACGTTTATCATCCATGGCCACAAAAGCAACCGCATGCTCAATATTCTTGGATACTGGGTCTTGCGGCGATACCTGTATACGGATGGGGTTATGCACCATTGCATAGGCCAGGTCTTTGATGCGGGTATCGATGGTAGCCGAAAAAAACAGGGTTTGATGGCGGTTGGGTAAACGCTTTTTGATATCGGCAATATCTTTGTTAAAGCCGAGGTCAAGCATATGATCGGCTTCATCCAGCACCAATAATCGGATGTCCTGCAGGTTCAGAACCTGCTGGTGGTGAAGATCAAACAACCGGCCAGGTGTGGCTACGACAATATCTACTCCTTTTTGCAGATGCTTGTGCTGGTTTTCCTGCTCTACCCCCCCTACCAGCGCAATGGTTTTAAGCTCGGTAAATTGACCTATTTGCTGAAATACACCGGCAATCTGCAAGGCTAGTTCCCGGGTGGGCACCATTACCAGGCATTGCAACAGGTGCTTAGGCCTTTTGCGGCGTTCCTGGTCTTGCTGCAGCAGGTGCAGAATCGGGATGGCAAAAGCGGCTGTTTTGCCGGTGCCGGTTTGGGCAATGGCCAGCACATCCTCCCCTTTCAGGATACTTGGAATTGCCTTGAATTGTATATCTGTAGGACGCTTAAATCCAAGTTCCGCCAAACTTTCTTTGATGTCTTCTGAAATAGCATATTTTTCAAATCGCATGATCCTGTCTATAATAGCTGTCAAAGGTCGTTCTTTTAAGCGTAGATTTGTGCCCCGAAAAAAGAAGGGTATGTTCAGGCAGGAAGCGAAACAAACAATACAACTGGCTTTTCCGATTGTGGTGGGTGAATTGGCCCAGATGGCATTGCATATAATTGACAGCGCCATGGTGGGGGCCATCAGCTATAAACAACTGGCTGCCGCATCATTGGTTATCAATGCACTGGGTATACCATTTGTAATTGGGATTGGTATGACCATTTCGGTATCCCAAATGGTTTCCCTGGCCCACGGCCGTCGTGATTCACAACTGGTATCGCATTATTTATTCAATGGTTTCGTGCTTTGTTCTATTACCGCCATCCTTATTTCCTCTTTGCTGATTGGAGGAAGAGGACTATTGCAGCATATGGGACAGGATCCGGAAGTGGTCACCTATGCCCTTCCCTTTATGAAGCTAATGGGTTTATCCATTATTCCGATGTTATTGTTTATGACGCTTAAGCAATTTACAGACGGATTAGAGTACACAAAAACGGCCATGATCCTGTCACTTGCAGGTATGCCTATCAATATTATGCTAAACTGGCTGTTGATTTACGGCAACTGGGGCTTCCCCCGGCTGGAATTATTAGGTGCCGGCTGGGCAACCCTTATTACCCGCTCCATTTTATTTCTTACCCTGGCCATTATTGTGCTGCGGCATAAAACCTTTCGCAGGTATATGGCAGTAAGCCGTAAACAATGGAAACTTAAAGCAGCTACCCTTCGGGAGCTCTTGTATATTGGCATTCCCAGCAGTTTGCAGGTGGGCATGGAAGCCGGCGCTTTTGCCGTTTCGGGTATAATTATCGGTACCATGGGAGCTGTGGCGCAGGCCAGCCACCAGATTGCCCTCAGTACAGCTTCCTTTACTTTCATGGTTTCAATGGGACTGGCGCAGGCAGGCTCCATACGGGTTAGCAATGCTTATGGCCGGCGTAACTGGACCAAAATTGCCGTAATTGGAAAATCTACCCTGGTTACGGCACTGGTATATGGGTTTATCTGCGCGATTAGCTTTGTGTTATTCAGGCAGCAAATCCCTGTTTTTTTTAATAAAAATGCGGAGGTAGTTAGTTTGGCCGCCAGCCTGCTGCTTTTTGCCGGTTTCTTCCAGATATCGGATAGTACCCAGGCCATTGGAGCAGGTTTGTTGAGGGGGATAAAAGATGTAAAAGTGCCTACCCTCTTAATTGGGATTGCTTATTGGGTAATCGGCATTCCGTTAGGTTATCTCTTCGGCTTTCACTTCGAAATGGGCGCCAAGGGAATGTGGATCGGGCTGATAGCGGGCCTGAGTTTCGCTTCTCTTTTCCTGGTTTTTCGATTCCTGAAAATGAGCCGGAAGGGGTCATTGTAATTTATCCACCGCCAGTGCGGTAATTTTTTCAGCCACCTGTGCATAATATTTCCTGGAATAATGCAGGCTGTCATTGGTTAACAAAGCAGGGTCTTTGGCCGCTTCTCTCGATAAATCGGTAATATTTATATACGATATACCCGCACTATTGGTAATGGCCCGGTTCCGTTCATTAAAAAGATCTATTTCTGCAGCTATCTGTGTACGATTAGAAGAGCGGGCAAAAGGAGTTACGGAATAATCAGGAATGGACAATACAATTACCCGTTTAGGATTACCCCCTGCCCTGTTTACCGAATAAGTTAACAATTGGCGGAACTCAGTTTCGTAGTTTTCAAGCGGTATGCGACGAAACTGGTTGTTTACGCCGATCAGCAGCGTTACCAGTTGATAGTTATTGGGTACGGGGTATTGGGTTAGTTCATATAACAGATCATAGGTGCTCCACCCGGTTCTGGCAATGATATCGGGTGCCTTCATTTTAAACCCTTTTTGTTTTAATAGATCGGTTGTTAGCACCGGAAATCGATCCATAGGCGAAACAGACTGGCCAATGGTATAAGAATCTCCCAGGGCCAGGTAGGCAAGGGAATCTGGTTGCACGGTGGGGGGATTTACTACCACCGGCGGAGGTGGTAAAGGTTCTGAAGCATTGGCAACCGGCCGTGATTTTGAGCAGGCGGTTAGAACCATAAACATACAACCGAAGCCGTATGCCAATCCTTTGGAAACTAAAATGACAGGCATTTCTTAATTACGAATTGCCTGCCATTTTGGTTCATACCGATCCAAAATTATTGATCCGTGGAATCCGTTACGGTTCCGTTCACAATAAATTTGATTTGTGGTTTTTTGGTGTCGTCCGTAGCCCGGGGATCTCCGATGAACAGGATCGTATAGGCTTTTCTGGCTTCTACTGAAATAGTCCTGTTCAATGCTGCTCCCGTACCGTTGGTTGCGGTTATAGCCAGGTTACCTGCCGGCACGGATACAAACTCACTCACGGTATTAAAACCTGCTTCTGTCGGAACTTCTTTTGAACCGGAACTCAGTTTTACAGAATAGTCAGCTGAGTCGGGAATGGCCTGTATATAACGCACCAATGCTTCTCCGGATGCAGGCACCAAAGTATCCAGGTGGTCGTTTACCAGCAGATTGGTATAAACGCTGTCTGCTCCTGTTACAAACAACGTATAATAGTTGTCTGCATCAAAGCGGAAACCGGCTGAACTGGTTATTTCTCGTCCTGTATTTGCGTTCAATGCCTTTACATCTCTGCTACCGGTATATATAGGAAGATAGGTTCCGGTATAATTGGTAAATGCAAGCGGCTGATTACCTAAGGTATTACCTGAAAGCCGAACAAAAATTCCATCCTGGTCGGGGGAAAGGTTGAAAGCCATTAAGCCCGCACTCGGAATAGCTGGCTGATTATCGTTGTTTTTCAAACAGGAGGTTAGCCCCGCTCCCATTGCTGCAAAAAGCAGCACCATTGAAATTTTCCTGGTTAAAGATATCATAGTTATGTAGTTTAGATTCAAGGATATGAGCGCAAAATTTTCACCACAGTTGCAGCCGCCTTCAACCTTACAAGTTCTTTAACGCAAGTCCGTTTTTTCTGTTAAAATTTTAGTTCCTATATAAAATAATACCTTTGCTTCCCTAAAGTAAATGAGATGTTATCAGAGAAAGCCTTGCAAAGCAGAAGTGGAAATGCCTGTGAATTATGTTTGTCGGTAAATGGATTGACCTCGTATGAAGTTGGCCCGGATACTGCTACCAAAGAAGAAACAGCCATTTATGTATGCTCAAAATGCAAGGCACAGCTCGAGAAAAAAGAACTGCCTGATCTTGCCCACTGGAAATGCCTGGAGCAATCTATGTGGTCTGAAATTCCTGCCATACAGGTGGTTTCCTGGAGAATGCTGAACCGGCTTCGCGCAGATAGCTGGGCAGCTGATTTGCTGGATATGTTTTACCTGCCCGAAGAAGCAGAAGCCTGGGCAAAGGCAAGCGGTGATCATGTAAATGACGGAACCGTTGAATTACATCGTGATACAAATGGAGCCCTGTTGCAGGATGGTGATACCGTGGTACTAACCAAATCACTGGATGTTAAAGGCTCTACCCTTACAGCCCGCCTGGGAACGGTTGTTAAAAATATTCGCTTGGTAAAGGACAATGTGGAACAGATTGAAGGCCGGGTAGAGGGACAACAAATTGTGATCCTCACAAAATTCATAAGAAAACAAGCCTGAGAAAATATCAGTAAGCAGGCGCTAATTTTGCCTGCATCAGTTCTCTTGCCTTTAGTAATGTTTGTTCTACTTCCTCAATGAGTTCACCCAGTAATTTTATTGGCAGGCTAAACTCATAAGAATACCGTGCATTTAGGTAAGCAGCTTCCAGTACATCTATACGCTGCTTTGCTATTGCTGATTCTTCTGATAAGCAGGAGATCATTTCAGGAGCAACCCGGATTACCTGTTTTTTAAGCGCTCTTAGCTGGTGGGTTCGTTTTTCATACCCACCCAGGTGCTGAATAATGGCCCGCAGACATAATTCTATTGCCTGGTGAAGAAAAAAACAACAGATGGGGGAAATATTCCGCTGCCCCAGCAATAAAGCAGATTGATAAAATTCATAGGACTTTCGAATGGCTCTGTAAAACAGGGCTAATTGCTGCGCTTTCAAAAGGCTTATTTGTACGGCATCGGCCTCGGTATATTCCATGGAATAACTATCAAATACCAGTTTTTCTTTTTGGAAATTAAGGGTAAAAAACAGTTCTCCTCTTTTTAAGCCTTCCACCACCCTGCATTCTGCATAAAAGGAACAGTAGTAACCTCTATTCTGCTGGCTTATAAGTTCTGCCAATGGTTCCATCTCTACAAATTTACTGGAATTGGATGCAGGTAATACAACCAGTAATTCCCGGTAAACCACAGCCCCTTCCTGGAGAACCGCACCATGTTCTAACAGGAATATTTTGGAGGGCGCCATAGCCATCACCAATAATTGAATAATAGCCGGCAGGTTGCTGGCTTGCTGTACCGATCTGACAGACTCTCTACTTACCATACGCCACAGTTTTCAGATGAAGCGCAAAGGTGTAAATAATTATACAGATTAGTACAGCAAATGCCGATAAAAAATACTACTAACTAAAATAATTTATTTCAGTAGTGCAGTTATTTTACATGCAGGGTAATTTCATCCTGCTTTTTTAAAAAATCTACTTCAGGTCTTTGCTGGTTACCTGTTTCCAGTAATGCTGTATCGGCAACAATTTTAATGGGCTGAATACAAGACGCATGTTTTTCGCGGAAGGGAATATTGTAGCGGAGGTTGTAGGCAGAAATAACCGACCATCTCGAATGGTCGGAAGTATTAGCATCTGAACGGTGAAGGATATTGCTGTGAAAAAAAAGTACGTCACCTGGTTGTAAGCTGCAATAGACCAGCTCACAATATTTTGCTGCTTCTGCAACAAAATCGGGATCTGCGCCCTGCTGTTCGCCTACAAAATTATGTTCGAACCGCTGCATTTTATGCGAACCTTTAAGTACCTGCAGGCAGCCATTTGCCTGGTTGGCTTCTGTTAGTGCTACCATTACGGATAACATAGCTTCCGGATAAAGAAAACCGTTTTTATACCAATATCCATAATCCTGGTGCCATTCCCAGGCTCCGCCGGTAAGAGGTTGTTTCTGCATTACTTTTGAGTGAAAATGACAAACCTCTTCCGGTGCTTCTCCAAGCAGCTGCCCTACGGAATGTACCAGTTTTTCAGACCTTGACATCAATCCGAATGCATCATCTCCTGGGGTAAACCAAAGGGTTAATTTGGTATCCTTTCCAGTTGTATCACGAAAATCCATGGCATTGGACGTTATTTCGTCGGTTGTAGCTGTACGGTAGAGCAAGGCCGTTTCTTCCGGCGAAAAGAAGCCGCGGTAAATAAAAAAACCATCCTGCTGGTAGGATTGCAAAGCTGCATCGGAAAGGATTTTTTTCATAAAAGGTTTATTAGAATGATGGGTGTTATGGTTGGGTAATTTCTCGTTGTATAATACGGCCCGTTTGTTTGTCTTTTAGGATCAGTTTATAAAGGCCGCCTGGCAGAAGCTCTTTTTTGACCAGGTAATACTGCTCATCATACGGAATGGCTTCCTTGTCCGTTTCCTGTACCTGGATACCCCGCCAATCATCTAATTGTACCGGCTCCCATTTTTTAGAAATGGCCGAGGCCAGGGCTGCATCCAATATGGCATTTACTACGTAGCCATCGTAAAAGGTTTCACGGGGTGCACGGTTTTCTTCCAATGCATCAAACATATCGGAAAACATATGCGGATAACCCAGTTCATGCGCTTCATCGCCTACGGGAAATAACCAGCCAGAAGCCTGTTCGGCTTTTTCCGCCACATATCCAGCTTTGTTGCCTGCCACGTACATTTCAAACCCGGTTCGTAAAAAACTGTTCAACCAGATAGATCCCTCCGTTCCCATTACTTCATCTCTTAGATCCATACCTCCCCTGAAGGTCCAGCTGACTTCGAACTGTCCTATGGCGCCATTGGCGTATTTCACCAGACCTATGGCATGATCTTCGGCTTCTATGGGATGCACCTGCGTAGCAGCCCAGCACATAACTTCTATAGGGCGGATGTTTTTCCCGATCAGGTTTCTGCTGATCTCCACGCAATGACAAGCCAGGTCAATGATGGCTCCGCCCCCTGATAACTCTTTATTCCAGAACCAATCGCTGTGCGGACCGGGATGCGCTTCTCTCGATTTCGTCCATAATACCCTGCCAATTGCCCCATTTGCAACGGCCTCAAATGATTTCAGGATCTTTGGGGTATAACAAAGGTCTTCCAGGTAACCAGCAAATACGCCGGCTTTTTCCACGCTGTCTAACATGGCTTTGGCCTCGGCTGCATTTCTGCCAAGAGGTTTGGTACATAATATTGGTTTTCCTGCCGCGGCCGCCAGCTCAACAGCTTCGGCATGCAAGTGATTGGGTAAGGCAATCAGCACGACTTCTGTAGCAGGATCTTCGATCGCCGTTTTCATGTTATCGGTGCATGCCGGAACCCTAAAATCGGCTGCAAATTTTTCGGCAGTTTTCCGGGTTCTGGAATAAACGATGTGGATGCTGTCCTTTCTTCTTTGAGCATGTAAGGTACTGGCATAAAAACGGGCAATAAACCCGGCACCCAAAAGAGCAATTTTCATATAATGGCAGCTTTGTTTCCTGATAAACCGTTCAATTACATAGTTAAGAATTTATCAAAATAATTGAAGCCCTTTTTTCTTTAATATATAAACTATCTTAGCCTTATATTGTATATTATCAGCCAATTTTATTCAAAATATGTTAGGTGTACGCCCAATTGTTCAAAAATTACCGTTAGCCGGAGAAACTTCTTTTATTGCCAGTACATTTCGTACGCCCTATTTTGAAACTCCCTGGCACCAGCATATCGAATACGAAATATCACTTTTCCTGGAGGGACATGGAATGTGTTTTGTCGGTAATTATGTTGGTGAGTTTAAGGCCGGCGACCTTTTTCTGCTTGGTAAAAACCTGCCTCATGCATTTTATAAAAACGAAGGTATTCAAACAGCCGCTTCCCTGGTGGTACAGTTTACGGAAGATTTTTGGGGACAAGGCTTTTTAAAAATTCCGGAAACCCAGACCATTTATAAACTCTTGTCCGCTTCTATGCAGGGAATTCGTTTAAGTGGCGACCGGCTGCCTGAATTAGCAAAATCACTTATTCAACTCGAATCAGACCAGGGTTTTTCACGATTGCTGAATCTGTTGCAATGCCTCAAGCTTATGGAGGAAAGTTGTGAAAAGAGTTTTTTATCCACCCAGCAGGAATTTGCCAACAACGATAAGTTCAAACAAAGGCTCGATGAAGTTTTTGACTTTACGATCCGGAATTTTCAGCAGCGTATTACCCTGGAAGAGGTGGCCGCAATAGCACATCTAAGCGTTACAGCATTTTGCCGGTACTTTAAAAAATCAACGCAGAAGTCGTATGTTCAGTTTTTAACCGAGATCAGAATCGGTTATGCCTGTCAGCAATTGCAGAGCACAGATAAATCCATCCTTGAAATCTGCTATGAAAGCGGTTTCAATTCCCCTGTTAATTTTAATAAACAGTTCTTTAAACTGAAAAAAACTACGCCGCGAAATTTCAGGATGAGTTTTTTAGAACCCCTCGGAAAATAAACGGCTGTTGTTTACTCCGTGCGAAGAGATTTTATAGGATTCGATAAGGCTGCTTTAATAGCCTGGAAGCTCACTGTTACTAAAGTTAGTAAAACTGCCAGTATAGCGGCCAAGGCAAATACCTGCCAACTGATGCCAACCCGGTAATCATAATTGGTAAGCCAGTTATCAAGGTAATAATAGGCCAGTGGTGCTGCAATCAGGCAGGAAAGCGCCACCAAAAGAATAAATTCTTTCGATAATAAGCCCCATAAATTAGTAACGCTGGCTCCCAAAACTTTCCGGATTCCAATTTCTTTGGTTCGCTGTTCTGCCACAAAACTGGCCATGCCAAATAAACCCAGGCAAGAGATAAAAATGGCTAATACAGCAAAATAGGTAGACAATTTTCCAATCCGTTCTTCGGCCTTAAATTTGTTGCCAAATGCCTCGTCCACAAAACTGTATTCAAATGGTACATCGGGCGTGTATTTTTTCCACATTTTTTCGATGGTGCTGATCGCCTGACTGGTGCTGGAAGCGGGGTTTAATTTCAGGATCAGGGCATTCATATCGTCGTAGGATTCGATATGATAAAGGGTTGGTCGAACCGGGAAAAACGGAGATTCCTGTAAAATATCGCTTACCACTCCGATAATAGTATAGGGCCTTCTGTTCCATACCAGGGTTTTTCCAACCGGATCTTTCATGCCTAAGAACTTAGCTGCCGTTTCGTTTACGACAAATGCAGCAGAGTCATAAGCAAAATCTTTCGAAAAATCTCTCCCCTCTTTAATTTTCCACTGAATGGCTTTGCCATAATCAAAGGTTACGGAATTATTAGGAAAGTCAATAGCCATATTAGGATCTTTCCCCTCCCAATCAAAACCGCCATTGGTATTCCAGACTTCGGTTAAAGGCCCCTGCGAACCTGCCATTACACTTACTGCACCGGAACTGACCAGTTCATTCTTAATGGCATCAAAATGCTTTTTTATTTCAGGTTCCATATCCAGGCTGATCAGCCTGCTTTTGTCATATCCGATGGGTCGGTTTTTAGCATACTGAATTTGCTGGTACACTATAATGGTTCCGATGATCAGCATTACAGATACGGTAAATTGTACTACTACCAGTACCTTCCTGGGCATGGAGGCAAAACGGCCCATCCTGAAACTGCCTTTCAATACTTTCAAAGGTTGAAAGGAAGAAAGGAATAAGGCAGGATAGCTACCGGCCAGCACTCCTGTAACCAAAATAAATAAGATATTGAATAACCAGAACAGACCGCTCTCCCAGGGAATGCTCATTTTCTTACCCGCCACTTCGTTAAAGATGGGCAAGCAGAGCTGAACGATTACAAAAGAAATGATAAAGGCAAGTAATACAATCAAATAGGATTCAGAAAAAAACTGTACGATCAGTTGCCAGCGAAGCGACCCTACCGTTTTACGTATGCCCACTTCTTTGGATCTTTTTTCACTTCTAGCCGTGCTCAGGTTCATAAAGTTGATACAGGCAAGTAACAACACAAAAATCCCGATAATACTGAACATCCATACGTATTGAATATTTCCGCCGGTATTGATGCCGTTTTTGAATTCATTGTAAAGATTCCATTTCCACATGGGGTGAAGAAAAACAGCCCATTCGTATTTTCTGGCATATTCCTGTACCTGGTCGAGTTTTATATTTTTGATTTTGCGAGATACTGCCTCCATATCGGCATTATCGGCTAGTTGCACAAAGGTTTGACTGAAATTACTATCCCAGGGATCGTCCATATTTTTTACCCAGGGATTATCAATAAGCCATAATTCCCAGGGCATAATAATTTTCACGGCCCGGAAACTGGTGTTTTCTGGCAGGTCCTCATATACCCCAATTACTTTTAAATCATGTTTACGATTCAGCTTAATGAGTTTGTTAACGGGGTCCTGTGTGCCGAAAATACTGCTGGCTACAGAAGAGGATAATAAAATGCTGTACGGATCCTTCATGCCCGCTGCTGAGCCTTTCAGGAGTTTCAGGGATAACATGGCCGGGCCATCCGGCTCCATAAATATTCCGCCAGATTTTATATGCTTTGTTCCTACACTTAACAAGTGTGTTCCTTCCCAGGAGGTTTGCACTACATATTTGAAATCACTGCCGAATTTTGCTTTTAGTTCCGGGCTCATTACGGCCGGGTTCGAAACCTGTGAGGCAATTTTACCATTGTAATTGGCATGCTGCATTACTTGCGCAATGCGTGCATAATTCCTATGATACTTGTTAAAACTCAGTTCATCATGTACCCATAGGCCAATCATTAGCGCAATGGCCATGCCCACTGCTAGTCCGCCAATATTAATGGCACTGTATCCTTTACTTTTCATCAGGTTGCGCCAGGCAATCTTGAAATAATTTTTGATCATGGCAGTTGTTTCAAATAGTTTCTGGGAAAGAAAACCTAAATATACCCAACGGAACTTATGCCAAAATCGTAATTATCTGATTTTCAGAATTTTGAATATTCTTATCAAGGTATTGCTGTTGCGAAAATGATACAGAAATTGTCCGGTTTTGATACAGTGCTTCCCTTTAAACCGCTATCATCTTTGAACAGGCGGTTGCGCATGCCCGGCAAACAGCGGCACATTCTGCGCAATGTTCCATGCCATGTTTACCGTGTTTTTCACATTCTTCTGCACATTTATTACAAATTTCCACGCAGATAGCACAAAGCTTATCTACCTGCGTTCCCTCGAGTTCCATTAATTCAGCGGCGGCGGAACAGATTACGGCACATTCGAGGTCGAGCCGAATGCAGGTAACCAGCATTGCCGGATCCTGTTCCTGTAAACAGGCCGCAGCACATTGATTACAAATGCTGGCACATTGTCTGCAGGCGTCTATACATGCCTGGTAAGAGGAATGGTTCATATGTTTGATTTTATGGTTAGGTAAAAAGTTTAGTAGCTTGTTGCAGGAAATATTCCTGGTGTCGGCTGATATTATGGAGGTGAATACAGGATGCCCGAAGCGTTTTCAACTCATTGATCCGGTCTTTCAGTTCTTCTATTTCTGTTATAATCGGAATATTTGCGGCAACCTGGTTTGCTGTGATATCTTCTGTCAACTGGTCATATTCTTCGGGCTGGCTTAGCTCTGCAAGTTTTTTGCTGCCAACCATCGTGGATCTCCATTGGTCATGTGCCTGCCGGATGGCTTCTGTTTTAGTTCTGTCATAACAGAAACAGAATTGCAGGTGTACGGGGGCATTGCTACCTTTTTGTTGACGGAATGCCGCTATTTTGGAAGCGGTCTGTTCGGCGGTTTTATCAACGGTGGTAAGCAACCCATCTGCCCATGTACCTGCCCATGCTGCGGTTGGCTTTGATAAGGCGGCGCAGAATAAAGGAGGTATAATTTCTGGCAGGGTAAATAACCGGGCATTTTTAACAGTGATTAATCCGGAAAAATTTACTTTTTCTCCCTGCAGCAAGCGACTGATGACATGTTTGCATTGAAGCAGGCGTTCATTCCTTAAGTTTTTTGACGGCCAGGGATCGCCGGTTATGCATTCATTCAATGCTTCACCACTTCCCAGTTCAACGGTTAGCCTTCCGGGAAACATAGTTCCCAGGGTGGCAATGGCTTGTGCAACTATGGCCGGGTGAAGGCGTTGGCCCGGTGCGCAGACCATGCTAAAGGGCAGTGAACACTGCATCATGGCAGCACTTATCCAGCTAAATGTAAAGGCACTTTGCCCCTGCCGAATACTCCAGGGATGAAAATGATCAGAGGAGTGAATTCCGCTAAAGCCGGCCTCTGCAGCCAGTTGTACATATTGCAACAATTCAGCCGGACTAAATTGTTCCTGGGAAGCATGGTACGATAGTAAACTCATAATCTACTGCTTTTTTAATGGCATAATTATTTTGTTTTCGATTAAAAATTAATGGTTCCACGATGCAAACAACGATCGAACATTTAGGAAGGATTTTGTTAGCAAAAAAAGAGAGCATCAGCGTTGCCGAAAGTGTAACAGGCGGTTATATCCAGTTTTTATTAAGCTCTTTTCCCAAGGCCCAGCAGTTTTTTCAGGGCGGGATTACAGCTTATAATGCAGGGCAGAAATCTCTTCACCTTAAGGTAGACCCCCTGGAAGCTGCAAGAACGAATTCAGTTTCCATTGCAATTGCCAGTAAAATGGCCGCCACCGTAGCTACTCTTTTTTTAAGTGAATGGTCGATTGGTGTAACAGGTTTTGCTACGCCACCCGATCATGCGCCGTCTGAAAATCCGTACTGTTATTATTCTATCTGGTATAAAAAACAGGAATTGATAACTGTTGAATTAATGGCCGAAGAACATACCGGTGTTGCTGCTCAGCAATATTTTGCTTCTTCCATCCTAACTAAATTGCTGGAAACCACTGAACTGGTATACCATGATTCCCGTTAAGTGTTTTATTCCTTTCATACGATTGATTTTAAGCAATCAATAAAAACATTATACCGCCCTCAGGTGTGGAAGAATTCCACTCTGCTAGTCGTTTACTGCAATCCATATTTGAAGCAGTTCCCCTTTGTGAGGAAACCATGCCCTGCCCGAACTATCCAGTTTAATATAATCTTCCTGTTCTGACAAAATGGATTTGATCTTTTTGTCTTTATTGGTGGTGCCAAAATCAAGCTCCAGCCCAGCCTCTTTTTCATAGGAAATAATAACAGCCAAACAACCGGCTATACCACCTTCTCTTGTCCAGGCAATGGTTTGCGGACTGTTAAAAAAATCTCTTTGGCATCCATATGCGTAATTTTTTCTCAGTGATAAGAGTTGAGGCAGCAGTTCCAATGGACGCAGCTGAATGCGTGCAGCATCTTTTCCATATTCAGCGCCATAAACATCGCAGTAAAATACTACTGGAATACCTCCTTCCCGGAGCAGAATAAGGGTATATGCAAGGGGCCTGAACCAGTCTGGGATATAGTTGTTCTTTTCCTGGAGCGGTTGGGTATCGTGGTTGTCTACATAGGTTATGGCATTCAGCGGATACTCCTGCACCAGGCTGCCATTGAAAATCGTACGCAGGTCGTAGTGTTCTCCCAGTTTGGCAGCATCCATAAAATTTTTATGCAGCGGAAAATCGAAAAGGTTGCAGGCAAAATTCACCTGTTCAAGAAAGGCGGCCAGCTCTTGTTTATTATGCGACAGGTATTCCCCTATAACAATGCTATTTTCAGTGGTTTGTTCCTGTAAGTTTTGTAACACGGATGCTGTAAAGCCGGGATTCATGTGTTTTAATCCATCCAGTCGAAAACCCTGGTGGCCAGTGCTTGCAATAAACCAGTTGAGCCATCGCAGCAGCTCTTCTCTTACAGCTGGATTCCTGAATTCTATATCAAGCCCTAGTAAATAATTAAAATTGCCTTTCTCAGTACTAAGCAACCAATCCCAACTATCCCTGGAATAGTCCGACTGAATTTTCCATACTTGTCCATCTTTTTCAAACCCCGAAAAACAATCCCAGTTCCATTCAAAGGCAGAATAGGTTTTATTGCGGCCGGGAAACCGGAATCCGCAAGCCATCTCAACCTGTTGTTCGTCTGATAGATAATGAGTTCGGTTGTTCCTGTCTACGGCGCGAACAGGTACCTGTTGCATCTCATCTCCGCCTAGTTTGTGATTGAGTACTAAATCTGCAATGGGTAAAATGCCTGCCCGTTGCAATAAGTGAAGAAGTTCAAGATACTCTTCTTTTGTACCGTATTTTGTTGGAATAGTACCTTTTTGATCAAATTCTCCCAGATCATAAAGATCATATACGGCATACCCTGGTTCTTCTCTACCCTTGGCCGATTTATAGGGTGGAGGCAGCAGTGCCATAGTAAAACCAAGCCTGCGTAACTTATCTACTTCTCCAGCCAGAAATTTCCAGTGCTGGCAATCTGCCGGTAAATACCAGTGAAATAACTGAATGATAACCTGATTTTGCATATGGCTGTTCCTGCTAATCTCATTCCAGCGCTATTTCAGCTTATTTTGTAGATACCTGCCTACAAACTGTACCAATTTGAATTTTGGAACATTGTTTGTTTAGTTATAAAGGGGTATGCATGTGGTTTTTGTTCTACAGATTTAAGTGGCCCCCGCTTCTTCAAATAAACCTGGAAATATGAAAAAAATTATTCTATTAACGGATGATTCCTACCAGCGCACTTTAATCGGTGATTATCTCAGAAGAAAATCATATGATGTTGTAACGCTAAGTTCATTGGAGGATTGGCAATCATTCGGGGAAAAAGAAACAGACAATTGTATAGTGATCAGCCAATCGAATTGGGGGAAATATGCCGGCGCTTCTTTAGTGAATGTACTCCGACAGAAATCAACTGCGCCGGTCATTATTTTTACGCACCGGAAAGATGATTTAAGGCTGGCTATTGAAACCATTAAAGCCGGGGCTGCAGACTATCTTCTTATACCTTTTCTGCCGGATGACCTGCTGCATTCGGTGCAAAAAGCCGGAGAAACAGCAACGCCTGAAAAATTATATAACCCGGTTGCTGTTAAGGTTTCCAATGGCCAGGAAATTATTGGTACCGATCCTGCATTTCTATTGGCAATTAAACAGGCAAAAATGGTGGCCAATACTAATTATTCAGTGATCATTTATGGAGAAAGTGGTACCGGAAAAGAGCGGATTGCTAAACTGATTCATGAAAAGAGTGACCGATCGGCCATGCCATTTATAGCAATTGACTGTGGCGCATTAACGGAGGAATTGGCGAATAGTGAATTATTCGGTCATCAGAAAGGTGCATTTACCGGCGCCGTGCAGGATAAAACGGGTTGCCTGGAAGCAGCCAACGGGGGTACCATTTTTTTAGATGAAATTGCCAACCTCTCTTATTCTATACAGGTGGCCTTGTTACGTGTACTCCAGGAACGAAAAATAAAAAGAATTGGTAGTTCAGAAGACCAGCCGATTGACGTACGGATTATTGTAGCCAGCAATGAAAAACTGGAGGAAAAATGCCAGGCCGGCATATTCAGGGAAGATTTGTACTACCGGTTAAATGAGTTTTATATTGAATTGCCGCCGTTAAGAGCGCGGAAGCAGGATATGGCATTGCTGGTTGATTATTTTATAAAGCAGGCGAATGCAGAACTTAATAAACAAATAAATGGCTATACAGAAACCGTTTTAGCACTTTTGCGTACGTATGACTGGCCAGGTAATTTGAGAGAACTTAATAATGTAATAAAACGTTCCTGCCTGGTAGCCAATTCCATTATTGAGGCCCAGGACTTACCTGCTACCATTGTTGATACAGACGCTTTGAGCAGCATGGATACTGTACTGGAAGGTTGGCCGCAAGAAAGAGCAGAAAAGGAACTGGTTGTTAACAGAAACAAACCTGCTACCTTGAAAGAGATTCTCCAGTTGCAGGAGTTTGAATTAATTACAAATACTCTTCAGGAGCATAACAATAATAAAGCTAAAGTAGCCCGGCTTCTTAAAATTGATCGTAAAACCCTGTACAATAAACTGGCTTTTTTCAAGCAGAAAAATTTCAAATTCAGTTCATAAAAATAGCGTGAAAAAAAACAGTTTAGTTTCTTTTCACGCTATTCGGGTAGTGCAGGCTGTTATTGCCGGGTGGCAGCTAACTGACCCCGAATTTCGCCGTTTGCATTGGTTCCGGTATTGTATATATAATACCAGTTCCCATTTAATAAGGCCTGTACCTGATCGGAAGATACAGTAATGGTATCGGTATAAGTGCCCGATGCAGCGGCGGAGGGATCAAATGTCCAGGCAGAGCCGATAGGTGTACCGCTTGCACCAGTTTGGCCATTGTAAAAGGAGGCCGAAGTGGGAGCGCCTGATAAATTCGTCCAGGCTGAAGTAAATATGAGCTGGCGGTTTAAAGAATCGTAGGTTCCGTTAAAACTGGCCGACCCGCTTCCTTCGACCGCTGGGGTAAGCTGTTGGCCACTAGCGGTTCCTGTTATGGTATACCGGGCATTTGCCGGGTCTGGTTTATCATCGTCATCCTTATCACAAGATACCATGAACACTGCTGCAAGCATCAAAGTCCCGGCAAAGAGGTATCGCTTTGCATCAAAAAAATGTGGTTTTTTCATAATAAATACTTTTCCGTATTGCAGAAAAAACTATGCCTTTTGATTTTTTGGATGAAAGCCCGTGTTAGTGTAGATAAACTACGCGTTAGTTGCCGCTTTCTTTCTCCTTATGCCGACTACTTGCCTCATCCGGTCCGTGGGTTTCCGTGATAGCTGCCTTGTTCTTTGATAATTCGGCTAGTTTATTATAGTGTGCTTTAATTTTTTCGAGGTCTTCTTCTGTCAGGTCTTCAATATTGATCAAGGTATTACTGGCATTTTTTTGGGTAGCCAGTAATTCGTTTAATTTCATCTGTATAGCAAGGGTGTCTTTATTTTGGCTGTGTTGAATAATAAAAACCATTAGAAAGGTGATAATGGTTGTACTGCTGTTTATGATCAGTTGCCAGTTTTCCGAGAAATTAAAAAAAGGACCTGTTGCCCCCCAAATTATTATAAGTAAAAACGCGGCGAGTACTACAGCAGGGCTTCCTGTCCATTTAGTTATTTTGGAGGAAATCTTTTCGAAGAATTCCAGGTATTTCTTTTTCATTCTTTTAAAATGATGTGGATTAATTCCATCATTTAGAAGAATTGCAATTTTTATGCCTCACCGGGCCTCATCGTCTGTTAGCAAAACATCAAGGTAAACCGAGTGTCGTCCATAGGTATTATAAAAAGGTTTGAACAGGATTCCATCCAGGTAAAATTCAAGGCTGGAAGGGGTTACTTTTATATTTTTACCGGGTTCCTTTACCGGTAATCGGATCTTTCTCCATTCTTTTCCCGGAGCTGTTTCCTGTGCGGCCAGCAGGATGGGGCCATAGAATAAACTGGCAATATTCTGCTGGTCAATGATCGGGTCTAACCAAAAGCTAAAAGGCATGCGCAGGTTGATGCAATCGCCATTTTTCCAGGACCTGTTTATTTCCAGGTAGGTTCCCGGACGGGCAGTATGATTTTGTGTTTTCCCATTGATTGAAACAAGGAATCCATTGGTAGCCCAACCGGGTACTCGTATGAATACACTAAATTTCCCATTTCCTTTTATAGTTAAGCTGGTTTGCTCTTCTTCGGGAAAATTTGTTGCTTGTTCTACCCGGATACCCCGCTCCTTCCAATCAAGTACGGACGGAATAAAGAGATTTACGTAGAGCGATCGGTTATCGGCTGATCTCAGGTAGATGGCCTGCTGCAGCTTGGTATTAGTTTCTATGGAGGTACCATTACAACAGGTAAACCCGGTCATAGCGGGGTTGCCGAAATGTTTTACTGCACCCGGATTTAGCGGTACATGGTAGGTGTTGGCGGGGCTGTTTTCCGCCACGGAAGCAAGAATATGATTGTAGAGCCCGCGTTCATAATAATCCATATACGTGGCCTGCTGGTTGTACAAAAACAGCTGGTTCGTTAGCTTCAGCATATTGTAGGTAGCGCAGGTTTCATTCTGCCCATCGAGCGACAAACCATTTTCATACAAGGTACCAGGCTGACTCACAAAACATTCGGCATTGGCCGGGTTGCGAGCCCCCGCTACCCCACCGATGCTATACATATAATCATTCACCACCTTGTACCAAAAATTGTCGGCTATTTGATAATAGTCAGGTTGGTTGGATACCCTGTACATTTCCATGCTTCCAACAACCTGGGGAATGTGCTGGTTGGCATGCAATCCGCGGAATAGATCTACATTTTTTGCCAGGCCGTGCGAATGCCCCGAATCGCCGTAGAATAATTTTATATTATCAAACAGTTGCGCGGTTCTAAGGTAATGGGGGCGCTGGGTGATTTTGTACAACCGGGCCATCACTTCATTCATACCTCCGTACTCACCGGCTATATAGGTATTCCAGATTTTGGTGAGTGTGTCTGCCGGTATCTTACTTAACCGGGCATACACCCAGTCTGCCATTCCGCTGGCAATTTCCAGGGCTTTTTTATTTCCGCTCACCTCGTAAATGTCCAGCAAGCCGGCCAGAAGTTTGTGCAGGGTATAATACGGTGCCCATACCTGGTTTACCTGGCCGCCATATTTGGCCCCTTTTTCAAGCATAATAAACTGATCGGGCGGATAAGCGCTTATAAAACCTCTTCCCCAGTTTTGGTAATCTTTTCTTATGCCACTATCGCTCAGGTCAGAATCAAAGCCGCTTTTGCCCGGCCCCGGAGGTACAGCGGCTGGATCATTGTCCGATAACCTGGATAAGCTATACAGGGTATTGATCATTGTATCCATTTTACCCGCAAAATTGGCCTGCAGCTTTTTGTCATACCCGGTGCTGGCATAGGCTTGGGCAATGGCCGTCATATAATGACCGGTGGCATGTCCTCTTAGTTTGGTATCCTTACTGTCCCAAACTCCCAATGGTTGAGCTGCTGGCGGTTGAGGCTGTGCAAATGCATGGCGAAACATATAGAGGAAAGAATTCGGATCCGTTTTAGCGAGGGTATTGATAAATTTATCCCGGTTCTCGATAAATTTTGTCGGTTGCCCTTTTCTGTTAGGTAATAAGTCTACCCTATCCAATGCAAATAATTCCAGGGTTGCTTGGGGCGTTTCGGCCGGTTTGCCTTCGATTATTGTAACGATAGCTTTGGGTTGAAACCTGGTGCCTGCAATACGCCCGGTAAGTACGTATTGCCCGGGTTTTAAAACGGCTGCATTATCGATAGCCGCCGGCCAGATAACTTTAACCTTTGGACCATTTATACCAGGGCGATAGGTTGCCTTAAGATAGGCTGGTAATCTTGGTAAATGACCTACCCTGGTGGTTATTTTACAGTCTTCCACGCCCAGCAGGTAAGCCGTATATAATTGGGGATAATCGGGCGCAAATACTGGTAGTTCCTGTTGTTGCTGGCGAACATTAACGGATCCATCGTTCAATCCACGCTGCGCGCTATTAAAAATGCCTGTAACCTGTGCATTACTGAGCGGCACTCGGTAAATCCGGAAATCATGCAGCAACGCATTGAGATTGCCTTCTTGAGATAGCATTGTTTTCCCGATATATACCGGGGTGTTTTCGGGTGCCAGCTGACCGGTAAGTTTTTCCAGTTCGGCAGGAATAGGGCTGCCCGCTCCTGCTTGCTTACTGTTCACATAAAGTACCATGGTTTTGGCAGCAGGATCAATGACCAGTGCAATATGTGTCCATTTGTTAAGTTCAATACCAGGCAGGTTGAGTTGGTTAAAAGAAAAATGAGGGCTGTTTTTCCTGCCGATGGAAAACAGTGCTGCTGTGGTATTTCCTGACCTGGGCAGGATCCAGGTCGAAATGCTGAAGGATTCCATCTCTTTAACTACATCCGATGGAAGCGTAATATAAGAATTGCCTATTCCTGTAAGGGAAGCTACTTTCCCAAACCGTGGATCGTTGAAGTATCGGACGGCAGTATCCTGCTGCAGCTTGCCGTGTAAATTATTTCTGGACCAATCATTGGTTGTACCATTCAACAGGTATCGGGCAATTAAACCGGTTTCCCCGATTCCGTCGAGGATCTGGTCGCCATTTTGTGCCTTTACCTGGTGGCTGATGCCGGCTAAGAGCAGCAATAAGCAAAACCCGCTATAGAGCAGTTTCATGCATTTCATAGGCCTAAACTAGGAAGATCCCCCAAGTTCAGTTAAACCTATTTTAGCCGATGATCAAATGATTTTAACAGGTTGCCGGACAGGGCAATTGAGGGCGTTGGAATTGTAAATGATCGGAATAGGCGAGCCCTGATCAGTCTTTTCTTATTAACTTTCAATTCTATCGCATTATTCAATCATATATGTGCTTCATTCAGCAACTTACTAGCTTTAAAATAATTGCCATACTCAGGGGGTTGCCGGCAGATAAGGTAATTCCCGTGGCCGAAGTACTGCAGGAAGCGGGTATCCGGTTTATTGAAATAACCATGAATTCACCGGAGCCACTCAAAAATATAGAAAGGCTGGTCACTAAAATGGGAGATCAACTAAGGATTGGTGCCGGAACAGTACTAGATGTGAAGAGTGCCGCCGATGCTATGAAAGCTGGTGCCAGCTTTATCCTTTCGCCTATTGTGGACCTGGCCCTGATTGAGGCAACTAAAAAAATGGGCGCTATTAGCATTCCGGGTGCCTTCACCCCAACGGAGGTTTTTCTTGCACACAAAGCCGGTGCAGATATAGTAAAAGTATTTCCGGCTATTTCTCCTGCCTATATACGCGATCTGAAAGGCCCGTTGCCTCAAATTCCCTTATTACCAACCGGAGGTATTGGATTAAACAATAGCCGTGCCTACTTAGACGCCGGGGCTATTGGTTTGGGGGTTGGCAATGCATTGGTGAATAGCAGACAACCCGTTACAGATGCGTATTTAGCGGCCCTTAAAACCAACGCGCAACAATTTATTGAAGCCATTCATTCTTAAAGAGCATACATGAAGATCAGATGTTATGAACTTTTCCAGGTTCCTCCCAGGTGGTTGTTTTTAAAAATTGAAACCGATGAAAGCATCATTGGATGGGGAGAGCCGGTAATTGAAGGCAAAGCAGCTACTGTAAAAGCCTGTGTAGATGAATTGATGGAATACCTGGTAGGTAAGGATCCCATGCAGATCGAGGACCATTGGAACCTGCTATACCGGTCTGGATTTTATCGGGGCGGCCCTATTCTGATGAGCGCAATAGCCGGAATAGATCAGGCACTTTGGGATATTAAAGGTAAATTCTACCAAGCTCCCATTTACCAGTTGCTGGGGGGCAAATGCAGAGATCGTATCAAAGTGTATTCCTGGATTGGTGGCGATCGTCCGGCTGAAACCGGAGCTGCTGCTAAAAAAATGGCCGACCAGGGTTTTCTTGCGGTAAAAATGAATGCAACGGAAGAACTGCAATATGTAGACAGTTACGACAAAATAGATCAGGCAGTGGCAAGAATTGCTGCGGTACGTGAAATGACCTCGCCTGATTTTGGGATTGGGGTGGATTTTCATGGCCGCGTTCATAAACCAATGGCCAAAATTCTGGCCAAAGAACTGGAGCCTTTTCGTCCAATGTTTATTGAAGAACCGGTGCTACCGGAGAATAATGAAGACCTGCGTGAAATTGCCCGGCATACGGCTATACCCATTGCAACCGGTGAACGCATGTTTTCGAAATGGCAATTTAAAACCCTGCTAACCGAGGGCTATGCAGATATCATTCAACCCGATCTTTCTCATGCGGGTGGCATAACGGAATGCAAAAAAATTCTTTCTATGGCAGAAGCATTTGATGTAGCTGCTGCGCCGCATTGTCCATTAGGACCCATTGCGCTGGCAGCTTGTCTGCAGGTAGATGCAACCTGTCATAATGCTTTTATCCAGGAACAAAGCCTGGGTATCCATTATAACCAGGGAAGTGATTTGCTGGATTATCTCGCCGATAAAACAGTGTTTGAATACGAGCAGGGATATGTTCGTATTCCTTCCAACCCAGGTTTAGGTATAGAAATAAATGAAGAACAGGTGCGTAAAATGGCGGCCATCGGTCATAACTGGAAAAATCCGGTTTGGCGGCATAAAGATGGCAGTATTGCCGAGTGGTAAGCAGGTATAAGTAACGAAATAATTCAGATGGAATTTTTTTTAAGTTGCGATTGGGGAACCAGTTCTTTCCGGTTGCGGTTGGTTCGGCTGCACAACCTTACCATAGTGGGGGAAATTGTAAATGAGCAGGGTATTGCAGCTACCCATTTGTCCTGGTCTGAAATGCCTGCCCTTGCTGACCGGGTATACTGGTACAGCGCTGTGCTATTGAAAGCTATTGAAGAATTGCGCAGCAACCTGGGTATGGCCAGTTTAGCAGGTACACCGGTGGTTATATCCGGAATGGCCTCCTCCTCTATCGGCATGCTGGAGCTGCCCTATGCTGCTTTGCCGGTTCAGCTCGATGCAACGGGACTTATAACGAAATGGTGGCGCGGAAACGAACACGATTTTTTACTGATTTCCGGCCTTCGATCGGAGGAAGATACGATGCGGGGCGAAGAAACAAAGCTGGTGGGTATTATCGATCGTTTGCCGGTAGTAAATACGGAACAGTTCCTTCTTTTGCCGGGCACCCATCCGAAACATGTGCGGATCCGGAACCGGGCGCTGGTAGGTTTTAGGACCTATATGACCGGTGAGGTTTTTTCTTTGTTAGCGGGTTTCAGTATTTTATCTGAATCCATTGAAAAAACAGGCAGTATAGCAGAGCCCCTCGTTCGCAATGGTTTTCTGAAGGCTGTTCGGCGAAGTCGTGAATTACCGCTACTGCATCATAGTTTTTTAGTACGAACCAACCAGATTCTCTTACACATGCCCAAAGAACAAAACTACTATTACCTCAGTGGTGTATTGATTGGCGAAGAATTGAAATCGGTGAATGCCGATGCGGTATTCCTGCTGGGAGGCGGTATGCATACATCCCTTTATAAGCTTGCCTGTGAAGAAATGGGTATTGAACTGGCAGGTGTATGGGATGCCGACGAGGCATTGATCCGCGGACAACGAACAATCTTAAGCAGGCAACCTGCCCCAGGTAACTGAGTACTTGTCCTGTTTTTTGAAATAAGCTATAAATTTATTGTTTATCATAAAATATTTATTATTTTTAAGCAATAATTGCAGCTTTTATGGCTAAGAATAAGAATTTTGTATTTATCGGTTTGCATATTGTTGCCTGGATCATTTTTGTTGGCTTGTGCATAGAAGCAAGCGGGTTGATAGTAAATTTTATTGTTAGCCTCTACAAACCTGAATTTGTAAAAAACCTGTATCAAAAACTGGACTTGACGGCGTTGTATAGCCGAAGTAAATGGACCTTTTTTTCGATGTATGGATTTATCCTGGTAGTTGCTTGTTTGAAAGCTTATTTATTTTATATTGTTGCTATGCTTATGCACAAAATAGATCTATCGAAACCGTTCAACCCTTTTGTTGCCGAACAGATTACGAAAATAGCATACTGCACATTTTCCATAGGTATACTAAGTTCAATAGCGAGGCAGGTAGCCAAAAAATTGCAAGGAGATGGGTATGTGCTCGATCAATTAAACCAGTTTTGGACAGACAGTGAGGCATTTGTTCTGATGGCAGGTATAATTTATATTATTGCTGTTATTTTTAAAAAAGGGGTTGATATTCAAAACGAAAACGATTTAACTGTTTAGCCATGCCAATCATAGTTAATTTAGATGTGATGATGGCAAAACGTAAAATTTCTCTGAATGAGCTTTCTGAAAGAGTTGATTTGACCTTATCGAATCTTTCCATCTTAAAAACGGGGAAGGCAAAGGCCATTCGATTTAGCACACTGGATGCTATTTGCAAGGCATTAGACTGTCAGCCAGGCGATATCCTGGAATACACCCCAGAGGAAAAAAAATCCGGCAACCGTTAAAAAAGAGCCCTCAACCACTGTTAAGCGTTTGTTTAGTAAGTTATTACTGTTTCTTTTTTTCTAGTTGGTTTTGGTTACCTGGGGTTATCTATTGTGCTGCAAAAAATATATTGTATCAGTTCGATCTGGCAAAAAACCAGTTGACCGCAACATTTCAGCAAGCTGCGAAATTTATAGGAACAAAAAAGGCGTTAAGTCAAGTTACTTAATGCCTTTTGTCTTAGTCGGGATGACTGGATTCGAACCAGCGGCCTCTTCGTCCCGAACGAAGCGCGCTACCGGGCTGCGCTACATCCCGAAATGGACAACAAATTTATTAGGACCTGAATTTTTTTCCAAATGATTTCTTACCGGTCTGTGGCTACCGGGCTGGTGAGCGTTATGCCGAGGCCCGGGTTCTGGGGCAGGCTGACACGACCGAAATCATACTGCAGGCCCGTAGCCAGGTCTTCCGATAACAAAAGGGGGCCATCCATATCAAGCCAGTCTGCAAGCGGAGCAAGATGTGCCAATGCCGCCGATCCGATGGTGCTTTCATTCATACAGCCCAGCATTACCTGCAAACCCAGGGTACGGGCTTCCTTTATCATTCTCAACGCCGGTGTAATACCGGTACATTTCGTGAGTTTGATATTAATACCATGAAAATGCCCGGCACAACGCGCCACGTCTTTTTCAACTACACAGGACTCATCCGCTACCAATGCCAACGGCGATCGTTCTTTGAGCCAGGCCATGCCTTCCCAGTCGTCCTTCGCCAATGGTTGCTCTATGAACTCCACGTTCATGGCAGCAAATGCGGTAATTTTTTCAAGGGCCTCCTCTTTTGTCCAGGCAGCATTGGCATCTATCCGGAAAGGGGTGTCTGTATGCTTCCGCAAAGCCTCCATAATTTCAATATCATGCGGGGTGCCCAGTTTGATCTTGTAAACCGGCCAGGGTTTTTCTTTCATTTTGGCCACCATCTTGTCTATGGAATCGATCCCGATTGTGTAATCCGTTACAGGCATGCTGGCCGGATCGGCCCCCAATAGCTGGTAAAGTGGCTGGCGTTTGATCTTACCATAAATATCCCAGGCAGCTATATCCAGCGCAGCAACCAGGAAGCCATTGCCTGGAAATAAATGGTGCAGGTAATGCCAATACCGATCCGGACTGGTAAACGCAAATTTCTCCACGAATAATTTCTTAGCCACCAAATCGGCCTCCATCTGATCAACAGGGATATTGTAATAGGCAATAGCCGGGGCTTCTCCATATCCTTTGATTCCATTAAAATCCAGTTCAACAACCAGTGCAGGCTGGTGGGTTTTGGTGCCTTTCGAAATCGTAAAAGGATGAATAAAGGGCAGATTGGTTTTTTTATAGCTTACACGCATGTTGCAAACCTAAAAAATTATGCCCGTCCACTTGCTTTTATATGCTCTTTTAAATCCTGGTTAAAGGTTTTTTCTTTTATCAGTTGCTCCAGGGGTAAGTGCATGCGATAGCGCCAGTAATGTTTGGGGTTGGCCGGAACATTAATGCGCTCATCAGCCGGATCTGGCCGCCTTAATTGCTCGTCGCCTCCCAATAAATCCTGGAGCTGGAAAATACTCCACATGGCGGGCGAATGCAGGTGTTGAATAATGATCTGTTTGTTGATCCAGGCTTCACAAAATACCGGTGCTTCGCCCCATTGACCCAGCTCCTTGTTGAAAAAACGCTGGGTTTTGGCGCGGTCTTCCTCCCACCAGCCCCTGATCGTGCTCATATCGTGGGTGGAAGGAGTAACTACTGATAGATAAGGCGCATCATCGGGATGAAAGAATTCTCTATCCGGATTTTTCGGCATCCGTTGTATTTCCAGGCTGAGGATACCCAACTGGTTCATGACTTCTGGTACGCAAGCGGGCACCATTCCCAGGTCTTCTCCACAGATGAGCATATTGGTAGAGGCTTTCAGGGCAGGTAATTTCTGCATGGCTTCTTCCATCCAATAATTGTCCTGGCGCCTGAAGAAATAATTTATATAGAGGTCCTTTAATTTTTGTTGGGTATCCCACTCGAGCGTTTGAAATGAACTGGTTTGTTCCATACCAAAACGGAAATGGTAACTGGTGCCATTGGAACCTTCTTCCTCGAAGAGGATCCGGTTACTGTGCAGGTCATAGAGGCCCTGGCGTAACCAGTTATTGGTATCGCGCACTTCGGCTTCTGTAAACCACTGTTCAATTTTACGTTGAGTATCAAATTTTGGCTGGAAAAAATACTGCCCGTAACCAGTGGGTTCCAGGAAGGTTTCCTTTACGAAATCAGCCAGTTCGCCAAAGCGCTGCTGTAGTTCCTGCTCCGTAATATAGGGATAGGTATACCGGATATGGTCAAACCAGATACCTCTTTCCTGGAACTCGTTTTTATGCACGGCAATAGCAGGTACAAAACGTCCCATAATACCTTCGGTAGACTGGTAAGGAATGGACCAGATCCGGAAAAATCCAAGGATATGGTCTATCCGGAAGGCATCAAAATAATCACTCATCTGGGCAAACCGGCGTTTCCACCAGGCAAATCCATCCTTTTGCATCTGCTGCCAGTTATAGGTAGGGAAGCCCCAGTTTTGCCCCTTTATGGCAAAATCATCTGGTGGCGCACCGGCCTGCTGGTCCATATTGTAGAGTTCTGGCGCTACCCAGGCATCGCAGCTGTAGCGGTAGATTCCAATGGGAATATCTCCTTTAACGATAATGCCGTTTTTATGTGCGTATTCCGTTGCTTTTTTTAGTTGGGTATGCAGTTGGTACTGTAAGAAATAATGAAAAGATATTTTCGGATAGGCATCATGGTCAGGTGCCGTTAATGCGTCAATGGCGGTTTTATTGTACCGCGAATGGGTTGCCCAGCCGGTAAAATCGGCACTGCCATTTTCATCGCGCAGGTAACAAAAAGCGGCATAGGGTACCAGCCAGTCTTGGTTGCGGGTAAAAAAATCAAGGTAATCTTTATCCTGTTGCCAGCTTTCCTTCTGCAGGTCAAATAATTGCTTTAGCAATTCCAGCTTGAGTTGTAAAACGGCTTCGTAATCGACACTGGGTAATTCATTCAGGTATTTTTGCTGTGCTTTGTAAGGCTTCAGCGTTGCAGCAAATTTTTTTCCGGCAACTGCATCCAGGTTTATAAAGATGGGATGCAGCGCAAAGGCCGAAATGGCTGCGTAAGGATAGGAATCTACCCAGGTATGCGTAGCGCTGGTATCATTCACCGGCAGGAGCTGGATCAGTTTCATATCTACGGACCTGGCCCAGTTGGTTAATTCCTCGAGGTCTGTAAATTCCCCGATACCCCAACTGTTTTTAGAGCGCAAACTGAAAACAGGAATGGCCACGCCGGCTCCTTTCCAACTGGTATTGGCAACCTGCAGAAAACCATCGTGTACGATCGTGAGGTGTAAGCCTGCATCGCCAAATAACTGCCTGTTTTCACCAGTTTCAAACTGTACAAAACTTTTCGTTTTGGTATTGTAAATACCGTATTTGTATTGAAGCGGGAAATCCTCCTTAGGTAATTCCAGGGCAAGGGTCCACCAATTACCTTCGGTTTGAAGGTGTAAGGCTTTTTCTGTTGCCCAGTCGCCCAATGTAGTGCCTGCACCCGTTAAACAAACCACTTCATTTTTTTTCAGCAAGGGTGCTTTTACCCGGAAAATATGACTGAACTCTTTGGGTAATTTAAGTTTCTTTTTTCCGGCAGGTGCTAACAGCGTTTCCTGGAAGGGGGCCGTATAAAAAGCGTTCTCAAAGGAACCTGCATGGTTCCAGGTATCCACCACCTGGATCTCGGAAAAATGCCGGAGGCCCGTTTGCAATTGTCGATCTCTCCCCCATTCATTGGTGATTTTACCATCGCTGTCCTTTAGCTGGTAATGGTAGCTAAAACCGTCGAGTTTTTCCTCCTCCAGTTCAAGCTGGGTGAACCAGTATTGGTTATTGAACCAGGTCATGGGAATGGGCGGCTGGTTATCTGGCAGGCCGGAAAGCAGGAGTTCCTGTCCGACGGTTGTATAAAAGCGGAGATAAAACTGAATAATCATGCAATCGTTGTTTGGGGTGGTCGTTACGCTGGTAAAAATAATTTATTTGTGTATATTATACACATTTGTTCGGCCATCTTTTTCTTTATTTTTTGCTGCGATGGGGCACAAAAAAAATCCCCGCCGCGGGGCAGGGACGTATTGAAAGAGTTGAACATGGCTTAGATAATATCCATTGCCTTTACGAAGCTGGTACAAACAAAGGGAATGATCATAGTAAGGTATTCCCAGTGCAGGTAGATCGCTGCCAGCAAGGCGGCTGTTGAAACAAAAAAACCTAGCCACCAGATTCCTGTATTTTTCTTTTGCGTTTCCATTTCGTAAAGTAAATAGTTAAAAGTAAAATTTTAAGACCCCGCAAAAATAGCCAATTCTCAGATATACCCAAAAGGAAATCGGTAAGATGCGGAACCCTCGCTGGCATCCATAAAAAAGCGGCCGGTTCAACCGGCCGCCCTTTCTTATTGTTAGCGGTATACGTTGCCAGGTATGGCCTCGCTCCTATTTTACCTCTTCGAATTCTGCGTCTGTCACATTTTCGCCATTGGCGCTTTGAGCCCCGGCATTTCCTTCTGGTTGAGCAGCGCCGCCTGTCGCCTGTTGCGCTTTATAGATCTCTTCAGAAGCAGCCGTCCAGGCAGTATTCATTTCTGTAACTGCTGTATCAATGGCGGCAATATCCTGGCTTTTATGCGCTTCTTTAAGTTTGGTGAGGGCTGTTTCGATAGGTGCTTTTTTATCACCCGGAATTTTATCACCAAACTCTTTCAACTGTTTTTCTGTTTGGAAAATCAGGCTGTCGGCCTGGTTGATCTTTTCCACGCGCTCTTTGGCTTCCTTATCGGATGACTCATTGGCTTTTGCCTCTGCCTTCATCTTTTCGATTTCTTCTTTTGTGAGGCCTGAACCTGCTTCGATCCGGATTTTCTGCTCCTTACCGGTTCCTTTGTCCTTGGCCGTTACATGCAGGATACCATTGGCATCAATATCAAACGTTACTTCGATCTGCGGAACACCACGCGGAGCCGGGGGTATACCATCCAGGTTGAACATACCTAAGCTCTTATTCTGATTGGCCATCGGACGTTCTCCCTGCAAAACATGAATCTGCACACCGGGTTGGTTATCGCTGGCGGTAGAGAAGGTCTCTGATTTTTTGGAGGGAATGGTCGTATTGGATTCAATCAGGCGGGTCATTACACCACCCATTGTTTCGATACCAAGGCTAAGCGGTGTAACATCCAACAAAAGCACGTCTTTTACTTCACCGGTTAATACCGCTCCCTGAATACCGGCTCCTACTGCCACTACTTCGTCTGGGTTAACCCCTTTATTGGGTTTTTTTCCAAAAAATTTCTCAACAATTTCCTGCACTTTAGGAATCCGGGTAGACCCTCCTACCAGGATGATTTCATCAATTTCGGAGGTGCTCATACCGGCATCTTTGAGTGCCTGCTCACAAGGCTTCAGACAGCGGGTGAACAGGTTATCGGCCAGTTGTTCAAATTTAGCGCGAGACAGTTTTTTTACAAGGTGCTTGGGCACACCGTCAACGGCGGTAACATAAGGCAGGTTGATTTCCGTTTCAGAGGAAGAAGACAATTCTACCTTGGCTTTTTCGGCAGCTTCTTTCAAGCGCTGTAATGCCATCGGATCCTTACGCAGATCTACATTTTCATCTTTCTTGAATTCTTCTGCCAGCCAGTCCATAATCACTTTATCGAAGTCATCACCCCCAAGGTGGGTATCACCATTGGTTGATTTTACTTCAAACACACCGTCGCCCAGTTCCAGGATAGATACGTCAAACGTACCACCACCCAGGTCAAATACCGCAATTTTCTGGTCTTTTCCTTTTTTATCCAATCCGTAAGCCAGGGCTGCGGCAGTGGGTTCGTTTACGATACGGCGTACATTCAGTCCGGCAATTTCACCGGCTTCTTTGGTTGCCTGGCGCTGTGCATCGTTGAAATATGCCGGAACGGTAATTACCGCTTCAGATACTTCCTGTCCCAGGTAATCTTCGGCTGTTTTCTTCATTTTCTGAAGAATCATTGCACTGATTTCCTGCGGGGTATACAAACGACCATCAATGTCGATCCGTACCGTATTGTTATCACCTTTGGCTACTTTATAGCTCCAATGGCTGATTTCTTCTGTTACTTCATCAAAGCGGCGGCCCATGAAGCGTTTTACCGACATAATGGTATTATGAGGGTTGGTGATGGCCTGGCGTTTGGCCGGGTCGCCTACTTTACGTTCTCCGTTTTTCAGGAAAGCTACCACCGAGGGAGTGGTTCTGCGTCCCTCATCGTTCGCGATTACAACGGGTTCATTACCCTCCATAACCGAAACGCAACTGTTGGTAGTTCCCAGGTCGATGCCTATTATTTTTCCCATATATGTAATTTTTCCTTTAATGAATGAATGTATTTTCTATTGACAATCAATATGCCAAGCCCATTTTCAAGTGTTAAAATGGCAGTTTTGTCAGGTTGACCGCAACCAGACTGCCAAAACGCAATTCACCGGTATGGCCCGGCCCCTAGTGTGACAGAATAGCTTATTTCTTAAAGGTAAAATGGCGCTGGGTGAGGTAACTGAAGGAAACCACTATTACGGTGGTGAAGATCTTGGCAACGGTAGGGTAAATGCCAAATTGCTCTACAAACAGCTTAATAAATATATAATTGAGAAAAATACAGGCAGTAACCAATAAAATATACCGAAAGAGTTGAACCCTTCCGCGTAATACGGAGTCGTTGAATACCACAGTTCTGTTTAGAAAAAAGCCGAGCGGAAAAGTGATGCAAAAGGAAATAATAAAGGCCATGATGGGTGAACTGATAACCGCCTCACGGCCAAAAGCATTGAATCCCAGGTAAATATCTTGTTTATCTAATATATAATTATAAGAAATAAAATAGATCAGGATATCCAAGAAGGTATTGCCTCCACCACAGGCAATATACCGGAAGGTCTGAATAGGTATATATCGCTTAAATGGAGGGTAAAAGAAATCGATCAATGCGCTAATGCTTTGACTCACCCATGCTAACATGGGCGCAAATATATATTTTTGCCGCCTATGGCGATTACACAACAGATCCAAAGCATTGTTAACAGCGCAATCAGCGAAGTATTCCCTTCGTTTAACGAGACCGCTAATTTTCAGATTAACCAGACCAAGCCCGAATTTGAAGGCGATTATACCGTTGTTTTATTTGGCCTTACCAAAGCTCTTCGGCAAAAACCGGAAGAACTGGGCGAAACACTTGGCAAATTCCTGGTGAGCCAGGACAGTGGCTTTTTTACTGCTTATAATGTAATAAAAGGGTTTCTAAACCTTACCGTGGCAGATTCTTATTGGAACACCCTGCTCGAAGAACATTATTACAATCCTAATTATGGCCGCGCCGCTGCCAATGGAAAAAAAGTGATGGTGGAATACGCCTCGCCCAATACCAATAAACCCCTTCACCTGGGGCACCTGCGGAATATTTTCCTGGGCTGGAGCATTGCAGAAATCCTGAAAGCAGGGGGCTATGAGGTTATTAAAGGCTGTATTGTAAATGACCGCGGCATTCATATCTGTAAAAGTATGATCGCCTGGCTGCGGTATTCAAACGGCGAAACACCGGCCCTGGTGGGGGCCAAAGGAGACCATTTTGTTGGGGACTATTACGTCAAATTCAACGATGCCTACAAGGCCGAAGTAGAGGCCTTAGTGGCCGCAGGTACATCGAAGGAAGATGCGGAAAAGCAGGCGCCGATTATGCGGGCTGCCCAACAGATGCTGGTAGATTGGGAGGCGGGTAAACCGGAAGTAATTGATCTTTGGAAACAGATGAACGGATGGGTGTACGACGGATTTGCCGCTACCTATGAAAATATCGGCGCTGATTTTGACATTACCTACTACGAAAGCAATACTTACCTGCTTGGTAAAAAAATTGTTCAGGAGGGACTTGAAAAAGGGGTTTTCTATAAAAAAGAAGATGGTAGTGTTTGGATAGACCTGCAGGCAGACGGCCTGGATGAAAAACTGGTTCAACGGAAAGACGGTACGTCGGTTTATATTACCCAGGATATCGGCCTGGCGCAGCAGAAATACGAAGAATACGGAATTGACCAGAGTATTTACGTGGTGGGCGATGAACAGAACTATCATTTTAAAGTGCTTAAACTGATAGCCGAAAAACTGCAGCTTCCCAAAGCCGATGGCATTTATCACCTTTCCTACGGGATGGTGGAATTGCCCAGTGGAAAAATGAAAAGCAGGGAAGGCACCGTCGTAGACGCCGACGACCTGGTAGCAGCAATGATTGCGATTGCTGAGCAAAATACCAGGGAACTAGGCAAAGTAGATGGCTTTTCTGATATTGAATTAAGTGAATTGTACAATACCATCGGATTGGGCGCCCTGAAATTTTACCTGTTACGGGTTGACCCGCAGAAAAAAATGATCTTTAATCCGGAGGAATCTATCGATATACATGGTTTTACCGGTCCGTTTATTCAATATGCATATGCCAGAACAAAATCCATTCTGCGCAGAGAATCCGTGTCCGATTCCAAAGAATGGATGCAGGATAGTTTGCTTCCAATGGAAAAGGGAATGCTGGTAACACTGGAACAGTTTCCCTCGGTGATAGAACAGGCGGCGGCGGAGCATAATCCGTCTGCTATGGCCAACTATATATTTCATCTTTCCAAACAGTTCAATGCATTCCTGACTGTACACCAGATCAGCCGGGCTGAATCGGCCAATAAAAAAGAACTTCGGTTAAGGATTGCCGTAATGACAGCGCATGTAATTTCGTCGGGAATGGCCTTGTTGGGGATTCGTGTTCCGGAAAAAATGTAAGGGGATAGCTGCTTCTGTCTTACAAGCCAAACATAGATTTTTTCTCTTTCAGTTTTGCAAGGGAAGGATCCATTTTGATGGCTTTTTCACAGAGTTCCTTGCCTTTATTGTCTTCGCCTTTTTTGATGTAGGCTATGCCAATCATATAAACGGCACGTGCCTGGCCCGGATCAATGGCTAGCATTTTGTCCCAGGTTTCTATGGCCTCTGCAGGTTTGCCGGAATAATAATAGGATTCACCCAGGCTGAACAAAACTTCCATATCCTGGGGTTTGCGTTGTAAAATTTCCTGGTACAGGGGAATAGACCGGTCGAACTGTTTATTGCCGTAATAGGAATTGGCATAGTTCTCCAGAAAATCATTGCTGCGGGGATGGCCTGCAGTAAGGGCTTTTTCAAACCAGGGAATGGCATGTGGTTCATCGGGGATAGCTGAATAGGTCATGGCAGCTTCGTACATCCATTTGTTGTTGGAAGGGTCCAGCTTTAATGCCTGTTCATAGCAACCGGCGGCCCGGCGGTAATTATTCATTTCAATATAACAACGCGCTGCAATAAAAGGCATCTGCGGGTTGGTACTGTCTTTTTTCCAGGCCCGCTCAATAGACTCCAAACAACTGCCATAATGTTCCAGTTCAAAATAGCAGCGGGCTGCCAGCCAGTCGAGCGGGGCTTTTGAGCCCAGGGTCTTTGCCTGCTGAACCATTGTGATGGCTTCCTGGAACTGCCTGGTTTGAAAATTCAGTTCTGCCAATTGCCTGATGAGCGCCGTATCTTTTGGTGTGGTACTAAGTAGTTTCTTGTAGGTTTCACGGGCAATTACATAGTACCGTAATTCCAACGCCATGGAGGCCATTCCTTTTAGCGCTTCCGCATTCGTTTCATCAAAACTGGTAGCCTGTTTATAATATTGGTAAGCAGGCAGGTATTGACGGCGGGAGGCGGCTTCTTCCCCTTTTTGAAGGTAAAAGGAGATACTGTCCTGTTGGGCCTGTACCAACTGGGCGGTGATTATGCAGAATAGCCCTATTATCAGCTGTTTCATAGTAAATGGACGGTGGGCAATGCCCTTTTATTTGAGTACTACAGCCCCTAACGGAGGGAGGTGTAGGTTTATTTCAAATAAATTGTTGTTTTTATCCACTTCTGTTGTGTTAATTTCCGGATTAAAAACATCCCCGGTTCCCCAAAACGCTACCTGGTTGCTGTTGAAAATTTCCTTCCAGCTTTTTTTACCGTAGGTGGTCAGCTTCCAGTTCATTCTTACTTCCGGTGTCATATTCAGTATTACCAGCAAATCCTCTGCCGGGTTTTCTCCCTTGCGGCGATAGACCACTACCGATTCTGCCCGGTGATTTAGATCCACCCATTCAAAGCCTCCTTTTTCAAATTGTTTTTCATAAAGGGCAGGTTCTTCCCGTAAGAGGTGGCAAAGTGTTTTGACGCAGTTTTTCATGCCTGCATGACTATCGTACTGTAACAGTTCCCAGGGAAGTTCTGATTTATAATTCCATTCAACGGAGGAAGCAAACTCATCTCCCATAAATAAAAGTTTGCCACCCGGATGGGTAAACATATAGGTATACAACAAACGCAGGTTGGCAAATTTCTGCCATTCATCACCCGGCATTTTGTAAATCATGGGGCTTTTTCCATGAACCACCTCATCATGGCTCAAGGGCAACATGAAATTTTCGTCGTAATAGTACATCATACTGAACGTAAACGCATCTTGCTCAAATTGCCGGTATAAAGGATCTTTTTTGAAATAGCGGAGTGTATCATGCATCCAACCCATCATCCATTTCATGCCAAATCCAAGTCCACCTTCGAACGTGGGCTTGGATACGCCTGGCCAGTCGGTAGCTTCTTCTGCAATAGTTTGTACATCGGGAAAATCGCGGTAAATGGTTTCATTGAAATCTTTGATAAATGCAATGGCTTCAAGATTTCCATCGCCTCCGAATTCATTGGGTTCCCATTGACCGTCTTTCCGGCTATAATTAAGTTTAAGCATGGAAGAAACGGCATCTACCCTGAATCCATCAATATGAAACTGATCAAACCAGTACCTGCCACTACTGATCAGAAAGGATTTAACCTCTCCCCTCTTATAATTGAATATATAGGAGTTCCAGTCGGGGTGGTATCCTTTCCGCATGTCGGCATATTCATAGGTATGTGTTCCGTCAAACATGAATAGCCCGTGCGAATCATACGGAAAATGCGAGGGCACCCAATCGAGAATAACCCCAATGCCTGCATTATGAAAAGCATCTACCATGGCTTTGAAATCCTGTGGCGAACCAAATCGGGAAGTGGGCGCAAAATACCCTGTGCCCTGGTAGCCCCAGCTGCCGTCGAAGGGATGCTCCATAATGGGCATAAATTCTACGTGGGTAAAGCCCATCTCTTGTACATAAGGTACCAGCCGGGCGGTTATCTGTGCATAGCTATTATAACTTTCTTCGTCGTTTTTGTCGGGGCGCATCCAACTGGCCAGGTGAATTTCATAAACGCTCCAGGGGGCATTGAGGGCATTGTGTTTTTTCCTGTTTTTCATCCAGGCTGCATCCTGCCAAACATAGTTGGTATCCCAGGTAATTGAAGCAGTTAAGGGACGTTTTTCCCAAAACCGGGCGAAAGGATCACCTTTATCAGCCTCTATTCCCTGGAATCCTTTGATCCGGTATTTATACACTTCGCCTAATCCGAGGTTCGGAATAAATCCTTCCCAGATGCCGCTATTGTCCCAACGTGGGTTCAATTCAAATTCATTGTTGCGCCAATGATTGAAATTGCCTTTCACCGAAACGCTGGTGGCATTGGGCGCCCATACCGCAAAATAGATGCCCCAGGTATCCAGCACCTGGATAGCATGTGATCCGAATTTTTCGTACAGTGAATAGTGGGTGCCCTGTTGAAAGTTTCGGATATCCTCCTCTGTGAGCAGGGAATAATTCCATACCTTTTTGCTGGTGTCTATAAAATTTTCCTGTTCGTAGAAAGATCCTGGTTGTGAAGACATAGGTAATACTTTATGCTGTAGGAAGCGTTACTAAGGTTATTGGGTGATTTGTATGATCTAGGGTTTAACGAAGAATTAGTGATAAGCGGTTAAGCAGTTTAAAAATAAAATCCAAATTTTGGGCACGCCAGTCAAAACCAACAATGAGAAAATTATTCTGTCTCACCGCTACTTTATTAGTTTCCTTATTACTACATGCCCAAACTACAGAAATTAGGGGACAAATTGCCGATACTTCTGAAAAAAAACCACTTGTTAATGCGGTAGTAGCCCTGTTATCAAAAGATTCTGTTTTACTGAAACATACCCGTACCGATGAGCAGGGTAAATTCCGTTTAACTGCGCCGGAAGGTAAGCCGTTATTGTTGCTGGTAAGTTATCCCAAATTTGCTGACTTCCTGGATGTGATCAACCCTTCCGGGGCTATGTTTGAAGCTGGTAAAATCAACCTGATTAAAAAATCGGTACTACTGGAAGAAGTGATTGTTGCGAGAAAGATTGGCGCTATTCGTATGAAAGGCGATACGCTGGAGTTTAAAGCCGATAGTTTTGCTGTAAGACAGGGCGCCAACGTGGAGGAATTATTAAAAAGGCTGCCAGGCTTACAGGTGAACCAACGGGGCGAAATTACAGCGCAGGGAGAAAAAGTGCAGAAAGTATTGGTAGACGGGGAAGAGTTTTTCAGTGATGATCCGGCCGTAGTTACCCAGAACCTGCAAGCAGATGCTATCGATAAAGTACAGGTCTTCGATAAGAAAAGTGAGCAGGCAAGTTTCACCGGAATTGATGATGGTGAAAAGCAGAAAACCATTAACCTGACGCTAAAAGAAGACCGGAAAAAGGGCTATTTCGGAAAAGCCAAACTCAGTGGCGGCATTCCGGGATATTATGAAAACGAAGCCATGATCAATGCGTTTAAGGGGAAACGCAAAATAGCTGCTTATGGAACCATGGCAAATACGGGGAAAGCGGGGCTGAGCTGGCAGGACAATGATCGTTTTGGAGGTGGCTCAAACATGGAATACAATGAAGACGAGGGGTATTTTTATTCTTTTTCAGAATCGGACGAATTTAATACCTGGGGAGGGCAATTTAACGGGGAAGGCCTGCCGAAAGCCTGGACGGCCGGTGCGCATTATTCCAATAAGCTGAATGCAGATAAAACCCATGTGAACGGGAATTACCAGTTTTATAAACAGAATATCGAAAACGAGGGCTCCAATACCAGCCAGTCGATCCTGTCTGACCGGCTGTTCTACAACAATAGTACCCGCAAAACTTCTACCATGAACCTGAAACACCAGTTGTCTGGGTTCTATGATGTAAAGCTGGATTCTTTGTCCAGTCTCAAAATTAATGTGAGTGGAATGCAGGGGCAGGCCAGTAATGCTTCCGTTTTTACAGCAGAATCACTGGGCGACCTGGAACAATTAATCAATAACCAAAGCAGGCGCTTGAGCTCTGCGGGAGATCGGCAGCAAATGAAAACCTCTGCTATCTGGCGGAAGAAATTTATGAAAGCAGGCAGAACCCTATCCGTAAATTTTGATCAGCAATACCAGAATAACTCCACCACGGGAAATTTATATTCTGTAAACCGTTTTTTTGACGAGAATGGGAATATGAGCAGTTCAGATACGGTGGATCAGGTTAAAACAAATTATACCCAGTCGAATATCTGGGGAGGCCGGATCAGTTATACCGAACCGCTCTCCAAAAAATGGTTTGTAGAAACGAATTACGGGTACCGGATCAATAACAGTAAAGCTTTGCGGAGCTCTTTCGTAAAGGATTTTAACGGGAAATACGAAGTATTAGACAGCCTGTTCAGCAGTGATTATGCCTTTGATTTTAATACACATAGTACCGGCCTCAATTTTCGGTTCAACGGGTCCAAGATAACTGCCTCCTTTGGTTCCAATATAAATTTTGCGAATTTCCGCCAGCAGGATCTGCGGAAAGACACAACCTATAATTACAGTTTCACCAACTTTTTTCCCAAGGCTAATATCCGTTTTAAAATGGGGGCTCAACGGGGATTGAACCTGCGGTATAACGGACAAACTGCTCAACCTACTTTACAGCAGATTCAACCTATTCGGGAAAATACCGATCCGCTGAATATCCAGGTGGGTAACCCGAATTTAAAGCAGGAGTTCCGGCATAATATCGGGTTGAATTACAATGATTACAAAGTGCTGACCGGAAGGAATATTTATTTCAGTGGTGGATTCAATTTTATTGACAATGCCATCAGCCGTGCTGATAACGTTGATGATCAGGGCCGCCGTCAATTCAGTTATGTAAATGTGGATGGGAATTATAATTACTATATTTATTCGGGTTATTGGAAAGAACTGAAGAAGATAAAAACCAATTTCAATTTCAGTTTAAATTACAACGGTGGCAAGAACAATAACTTTGTAAATAATGTAAAAAACACCAATACCTATTCAACCGTTGGTGCCCGTACCGGCATTTACAAGACCAAGGAAAAAAAATACAATATAGAGCTCTCTTTTGCGCCTAATTTTACCCGGAATATTTCTTCTTTACGACCTGATGTGGTGACCAAATACTGGACTACAGAAACCGGCGCGGAAGGTTCGGTATTTTTACCAGCAGATATAGAGTTTAATTCTTCGATCAATTATATGTGGCGGCAGAAGACAGATGTGTTTGGAGAGGACCGGAACGTGGTATTATGGAATGCGTACCTGGCAAAAAAATTCCTGAAAAAGAAAACGGCTGAAATACGGGTGTCTATCAATGATATATTGAACCAGAATATCGGGTTTCAACGAAGTGCCTCCAGCAATTTTATTTCTGAGAATACCTACAGTACCTTGCGTCGGTATTGGTTAGTGGGTGTTACCTGGAATTTTAGTCGTAATCCTGGTCAAAAATAATACAATGAAAAACTTAGTACTGGCAATATGCCTCGTGGTTGGTGGTGTGTTATCGGGTTTTAGTCAGGCCAGGTTCCTGGGGGCGGGTACAATTGAGTACGAGCGTCGTATCAATGTGCACCGTCAAATGGAGCAGGAAAACCCGGAAGAGCAGAGTGATTTCTGGAAGGAGTTTATGTCGAAACAGCCCAAGTTTCAGAACTCCTATTTCAATTTATCCTTCAATAAGGATAAAGGTTTATACCAGCCGGGTCGGGAACCGGATAAAAAGCTGGAGCCCTGGTTATTGGGACCGGCGAAAGAAAACATCGTATTAACGGATTTTACTACGAAGCAGTTGATCAGTCGGCGGAAAGTGTTTGAGGAAAATTTTATTGTAACGGATAGCCTGGACCGGTTGGAATGGAAAATTTCTGCGGAAACCCGCGAAATTGCAGGTTTTGAATGCCGCAAGGCGGTTGCGGTGATCAGTGATTCGGTATATGTGGTTGCTTTTTATACGGATGAAATTCCGGTAAGTGGTGGTCCGGAATCATTTGGGGGCTTGCCCGGAATGATTCTTGGTTTGGCTGTTCCGCGTTTATATACGACCTGGTTTGCTACGAAAGTAGAAATTACGGAAGCGCCTGCTGCGGCGTTCAAAATTAATGAGCGGGGTAAAAAAATTGCCGGCTCTCAGGTGGCCAAAATCCTTCAATCTACGTTTACGGATTGGGGTAAGCGGGGCGAAAAATTTGTTTGGTGGTCACTTCTTTAGACGTCAGACAGGTGTTAGAACTGTGTTCTAACACCTGTCTGACGTCTAAAGAAGATTCAACACCAGCATTGACATAGGCCGAAGAGTAATTGAACCGGTAATTGGATAACTGACCCCCGTAGGAATATCAACCCCCGTACGAAACCCTGCCGTACGCTCGGTAAACCGTTTAGCATCAATGGTACGCGACTCCGCCATCGTATTCATAATACACATAATGGTCTGCTTGCCATCATACCGGAAATACACATAAACCCCTTCCTCCGGAACAAACTGCATCATTTTTCCTGTTTTCAACGCCGATGACTCTTTTCTGAAGCGAGCTAACCTGCGGATATGCTCAAAAATCTCATTTTCCCTGGCAGTTCGACCCGCAGCTTCAAACTTATTTTCCTTATCACCCGGCCATCCCCCCTTGAAATCAAGCCGAACCCAACCATCCGGATTCGTAAAACCTGTCATCAATAACTCGTTTCCATAATACAATTGCGGAATACCCCGAAAAGTAAGCAGCCAGCTGAGCGCCACCTTGTATTTAGCCGTATCCTCTCCTACTACACTGTAAAAACGCGCCAGATCATGATTGTCTAAAAAAATAACCTGTTTCATCGGATCGCGATACAGGTAATCCTGTGCTGTAGTAGTATATAGCTTATTGACTCCATCCGTCCAGCCAAAGGGTTTGGTCAGGCTTTCCTGGATCCCATAAAACAGGGTTTGAAAATCGGTAGTGCCCGGTAAATTACTTTTGAAAGCAACATCTCCCAGGTTATTTTCCGTAAAATATGCCTGGTTTGGAACCCCGTGTACCCAGGTTTCCCCGAAAATACTGATCCGCGGATATTCATCCAGCAGGGCTTTATTGCATCGATTCATGAAATCCAGGTCGTTGTAAATATAGGTGTCAACCCGCCAGCCATCCACCCCAAATTCTTCCACACTCCAGATGGCATGCTGGATCAGGAAATTTGCTACATAGGGATTACGCTGGTTCAGATCCGGCATCATAGGCGTAAACCAGCCATCCAGCAATTTTGTTTTGTCGGTATTGCTTGCATACGGATCAAATAATACCTGGTCCTTATAACTGGTGCCCGTATATGCCGGCCATTCATGCAGCCAGTCTTTCATTGGTTTATCCTGGACAAAAAAATGATATAAGCCGGTATGATTGTAAACAACATCCTGGATCAGTTTCATACCCCGCTTATGTAATTCATCACTCAGCTTCAGGTAATCTTCGTTTGTGCCTAACCGTGGTTCTACTTTATAGTGGTTGGTGATGGCATAACCATGCTCGGTACGATCTGGCATATTGTTTTCCCAAACAGGAAGCGGCCAAAGAGCGGTGATGCCGAGGTCCTGTAAATAATCAAGATGGTTTATGATGCCCTGTAAATCTCCGCCATGCCGGTGAAAAATAGAATCCCGGTTAAGGCTCTGATCCAGTAAGCCCGGAATTCTGTCATTTGCCGTATTTCCATTGCTGAACCGGTCGGGGATTAACAAATACACGAGGTCTTCCGAACGAACTCCCTGTGCATAACTGGAGCCATTGCCGGTACGCCGGGTTTTTAACGGAAAAGAAACTACCTGCGAATTTTTACCCTGCTTACTGCTGATCATAATCTTGCCCGGTTTTGCTGCGGCAGCAACAATCAGATCAATAAACACATAATTGGGATTCTCTGCTACCTGTATCTTCTCCACCTGTACCCCCGGGTAATCGTCTACCCGAATTGTACCCTTTCCAAAATCTTTACCATGCACCATCACCTGTACTTTTGGGTTATTCATTCCAACCCACCAATTGGTAGGATAACAAGCTATTTCCTGTGCCCTGATGCCAATAGGCCCGGCTACCAGCATTAGGAGCAGGACCAAAACGCGCCTTTCGAACATATTCATTGATTTAGTAGGTAGTTCAGGATTTATTCGCCAGCATTTTTTTCTCCTGCTGAATTCTTAACCAGCCCTCATCATACACAAACAGTACACTGATTCCTGCACAGATCATAAAGAATCCAGCCAGCACAATGGCATAAATAGGTTGGCCATCGTAAATGTTTTTTACAATCCAGCCATTCACCAATCCATTAACGATTTGCGGAAGGGTAATAAAAAAATTAAATATGCCCATATAAATGCCCAGCTTGCCAGGCGGAATGGATCCTGAAAGGATTACATAGGGCATAGCTAGTATACTGGCCCAGGCTAGTCCCACCCCTACCATGGAAAATTTCAACATGGCCGGATCTTTCAAAAAATATACAGAGATCAATCCAATGCCACCGGCAAATAGAGAAAGTGCATGGGTCATTTTACGACCGAACTGCCTGGCAATAAGCGGAAGTAGTAAGGCATAGAGCATGGCCACAAAATTGTACATGCCAAATGCAGAACTCACTTTATTACCTGCATCGTTGTACGCTTCTGTTTTGGAATAATCCCCCGTTAATCCATAAACATGTGTTGCCACCGCGTCGGTGGTAAATACCCACATGCTGAATAAGGCAAACCAGCTGAAAAACTGTACCAACCCCAATTGTTTCATGGTACGTGGCATATTTCCAAAGTCTTTAAAGATCTCTGCTAAGCCTGCTTTCTGCTGCGCCTCATCCGGCTTACCATGGTATTTTTCATAGTCTGCCGGGGCATATTCCTTCGAAAAAAATACGGTTACCAGAATTGCCAGCATAAACACGGCTGCTCCTATGTAAAACGAATAGGTAATATTATTGGCTACACCTGTATCTCCGGGTGCCTTACTAGCACCCAGTTCAGCCAGTAATTCCGGCAGAATTGAACCTACCACGGCACCCAGGCCAATTAAAAAGGTCTGTATACTAAAACCCAGGGTGCTTTGTTTGTCAGATAAATTATCGGCTACCAGTGCGCGGAAGGGTTCCATCGCAATATTGAACGAGGCATCCATGACCATTACCATTCCAGCACCAATCCATAAAGCAGGAATCAATCCGGCCAGGCTGGCTGAATTCGGTAAAAAAATCAATGCGATCGAGGATAAAATTGCACCTGTCAGGAAATAGGGCTTTCTTCTTCCCAGCCGGTTCCAGGTACGGTCACTATAATGACCAATAATCGGTTGTACAATCATTCCCACCACCGGGGCTACCAGCCAGAATGCCGGTAGATGCTCTACATCGGCACCAAAGGAACGTAATATCCGGCTGGTATTTCCATTTTGCAGGGCAAACCCAAACTGGATCCCCATGAACCCAAAACTCATGGTAATAATCTGCGCAATGGACAAGCTTGGTTTGGGTTGCAGCCCGCTTTCCTGCTTTACACCGGAAGATACCGATACAGCCATAGCAATCGTTTTATAATGTGTAAAAACTACACAACAATCGAAAATAAGAAAAAAAATGAATGGTGAACAGGGACTTTAAAAAAACTATCCATATTCACCATTCACCAGTTAAAGTGCACTATATAGTATGCACGCTTATATCACAAATCCATTCGGGATAACGGCCCCTTTTTTAACCACTACAATGCCGTCTTTTACTGTATACAGGGCGTGATCACAATTTTCGAGGTGAGCCCCTCCATTGATCCGGACATCATCACCGATCCGCACATTTTTATCAACGATGGCATTTTTTATATAACAACGATCCCCGATTCCCAGAATCGGCTGCCCGCTCTGACGGGCCTGGTTCATGTCATTAATGGTTTCAAAATAATCGTTGCCCATCAGGTAGCTGCTAACCACCGTACTTCCGTGCCCGATACGGGAACGTATACCGACTACGGTATTTTCGACCCGGGAAGCATTGATGATAGAACCTTCCGCAATGACGGTTTTCTCCAGCGTGGAACCACTTATTTTGGCCGGCGGCAGCATGCGTGCACGGGTATAAATGGCGTTTTTATTATCAAAGAGATTGAATTCCGGAATGTCTTTGGTTAAACTGAGATTGGCTTCAAAGAAAGAATAGATATTCCCGATATCTGTCCAGTAGCCATCGTACTGGTAGCTGCATACTTTGTATTTATGGATAGATTCCGGGATGATTTCCTTTCCGAAATCGGTAGCATCTTTTTTCTCGTTCTCCAATAAATCAAACAACAGTTTCCGGTTGAATATATAAATACCCATGGAAGCCAGGTACTGCCGGCCCTGCTGCCGCATTTCGTCCCCTGTGTCGCTGATCCATTCAGGTAATACATCCTTTTTTGGCTTTTCCACGAACGAGGTAATAAATCCATCCGAAGCTTTTAAAATGCCGAATTCAGGAGCTTCCCGCTCTGCAACAGGAATGGTGGCAATGGAAATATCGGCTTCGCTTTTCTTATGGTTTTCGAGCATTTCGCTGAAATCCATCTGGTAGAGCTGGTCGCCCGATAATATCAGCACATATTCGCTTTCAAACGGCATAATATGGCGTAAGCTCTGCCGCACCGCATCGGCTGTTCCCTGGAACCAGGTAGGGTTATCCGGGGTTTGTTCTGCAGCAAGTATATCTACAAATGCAGCACTGAAGGCACTGAAATGATAGGTGTTTTTGATATGCCGGTTGAGGGATGCGGAATTAAACTGGGTTAGTACAAACATCCGGTTGATATTGGAGTTCATACAGTTAGAAATGGGAATATCCACCAGGCGATATTTGCCTGCAATGGGAACGGCGGGCTTACTTCTGCTGGCAGTGAGTGGGTAGAGGCGGGTACCTGCACCTCCTCCAAGGATTACGGCAAGTATTTCTTTGCTGATTGACATATCGTTACGTTTGGATTAGATTGATTGGTTGGTGTTCGGGAGGCGCTATTAAGGTAATAAAGATTTGTATAAATCAATGTATTGTTTCGCGCTGACATCCCAGCCGAAATCGAGTTCCATAAGTTTACGACGGATGGCATCAAACTGCAACTGATCTTCGTACAATTCTACGGCCCTGTAAACTCCCTGGGTAATATCGCCCACGCTGGCATTATTGAATGCTATACCATACCCCCCTGGCTCACCGATATCAAGTACGGTATCCCGCAACCCTCCCGTACGGCGTACTACCGGCACGGTTCCATAGCGCATGGCATAGAGCTGGTTTAATCCGCAGGGTTCTACCCGGCTGGGCATCAGCAGAAAGTCGGCCCCTGCGTACATCCGGTGACTCAATTGTTCATTGTACCCGATTTTGGAATTATAGTAGCCCATCCAGTACGAACGCATGTTTTCCAACTCCTGTTCTACCTGTGTTTCGCCACTTCCCAAAACCAGGAAATTCATACGCTGGTCGATGTAATACAATGCGTCTCCGATGGCTTTTGGCAGCAGGTCGGCGGCCTTCTCCCCTACCAGCCGTCCAATGAAAATGAAAAGCGGCTTTTCCGGGTTCAGGTTAAACTCTTTGCAAAGAGCTTCTTTATTGGCCCGCTTGCCTTTTGCCAGGGTTTCCATGGAATAATGGTCAGACAGGTAGCTATCTGTAGCAGGATCCCAAACCGCTGAGTCGATCCCATTAATAATGCCGGAGCATTTCCCTTTTTCGTATTCAAAAAGCGCTTCCAGGCCATTGCTTTCCTGCCGCATTTCGTATAAATAACTCCAGCTAACCGTGGTTACCTTCCAGGCGCTTCGAATGCCCGCTGCCAGCGGGTTGATCATATTGTTCCAGTCGAGTATGCCCCATCGCCAGCCATCCCAATGCGGAATATAGTCGGCCTTGCTCCAATCCATCCAGCCCTGGTATTGGGCATTGTGAATGGTAAGTACCGTCGGAATTGCTTCCAGGTGGCTATACTGGTAACAGTATTTAAGCATAAACGGGATCAGTGCAGTATGATGATCATGCACATGCAGGATATCGGGATGGTGTTTCCAGGAGCTGACCCAATCCACTACGGCAATCTGGAAAGACGTAAACCGTTCGGTATCGTCGGCATATCCATAGATCTTTTCCCGGTCGAGCAAGCCATTAATATCAACCAGGTATAGATCAAAACCCAGTTTATTTGTCGCTTCTTTAATAATGGTATAATCGAACCAGGTAGCGCCCAGGTAGGCGCTGGACTTATGAACCACCTCCCATTTATTTTCATACAGGAACTTTGTCCTGTACATTGGCATTACAACTTTACAGATATGACCGGCTTCTGCCAGGTATTTGGGTAATGCTCCGACCACATCGCCTAATCCACCTGCCTTTGCTACCGGATAGCACTCGGCTGATACATGAAGAATTTCCATAGAAATAATTACGATTGAATATAATAAGAAATTGAATTGGGGGCACGATCCATTGAAAAAATTTCAGACAAATAAAATTCTTCCTATTTTCACTGCTTCTCAGCAAGGTCATATTGACAAATTAAAAACCTGGATTTTATCATGTCGCAAACCAAACAACCAACGAATACAGGCGCATTAGCAACGCTTGTAATGGTTTTCTTTTTCTGGGGTTTCATTGCTGCCTCCAACAGTATCCTGATCCCTTTCTGCAAAACCCATTTTGAATTAAACCAATTCCAGAGCCAGTTAATCGGTTCTGCTTATTATGGCGCTTATTTTATCGGGAGCCTGATCTTATTTATTGTATCCAACGTACTGGGCTACGATATCCTGAACAAAATCGGTTATAAAAAAGGCATTATTTACGGTCTCTGGATTTCTGTGGCCGGAGCCCTGCTGATTATTCCATCGGCCAACGCAAATTCTTTCCCGGCCATCCTGGGGTCTTTATTTATTGTAGCACTGGGCTTTTCTTTGCAACAAACAGCCGCACAGCCCTTTGCTATTGCCCTGGGCGACCCGTCTACCGGTACCCAACGGCTGAACCTGGGCGGTGGTGTAAACTCGTTTGGAACAACACTCGGACCCATCATTGTGAGCTTTTTCCTTTTTGGCTCCGTTACAGATGCCGGTAAAGAGGTAACCATTACTAATATAAATACCCTGTATGTAATAGTTGCAGCCGTTTTTGCAGCGGTTGCCCTCTTTTTTACCTTTTCGAAAAACCTGCCCGACGGCAAAAACGATGAACGGTTTGAAAAAGCCAATAAAGCCGCCGGCGCGCTTTTGCTTATGACAGGTATAATTCTGGCCATTATCCTGATTGGTCAATTTACCGATACCAGCAAACTGGCCTTATTGCTGCTTACGCTGATAACGGTAGTAGCTATTCTTTTTTATTCCAATGGTTCAGCCCGGAAAAGTCCGGAAGGTTGGGGAGCTATGAGATACGAACAACTCATCTATGGTATGCTTGGAATTTTTGTGTACGTAGGTGTGGAAGTAACCATCGATAATAATTTTGGTGCCTTATTAAAAACACCCGGATACTTTAATGAAGTTGGGCTGGACGAAAGTGAGATATCCCATTTTATTTCCCTTTATTGGGGTAGCCTGATGATTGGTCGCTGGACGGGTGCCATTGGTGTATTTAACCTATCAGCCATGGGTAAACGAATAGCAACCATTGTTGTTCCGTTTATTGCATTTGGCGTAGTTCTTTTTGCCAATCATCTAAAAGGAAACGATATCAGTGACCTGTATGGTTATTCCGTAGTGGTAGTTATTATGATTCTTGCCTTTTTCTATGGCCAGGAAAAACCGGTTAAAACCCTGCTTACGGTTTCGGTGCTGGCTACCATTTTTATGCTGATCGGGGTATTTACCAAGGGACTGATTTCGGTTTATGCCCTGATGGCAGGAGGACTTTGTTGTTCGGTTATGTGGCCCTCCATTTTTTCACTGGCAGTAGCCGGCCTGGGAAAATATACCAGCCAGGGCTCCGCTTTCCTGATTATGATGATCCTCGGTGGAGCAGTACTTCCGCCCCTGCAAGGTGTATTGGGCGACCTGAAGGATATGCATTTTTCTTATTTATTAGCAGCGGCCTGTTTTGCATTCCTTGCTTATCTTGCGCTGAAACTTAAAAACGTATTAACCTCCCAGGGACTGGATTTCGACAGCCAGATTGGTGGTGGACATTAATAGTAAGCGATTATGAGCATGACAAAAATTCCTTTAGAGTATGCCATCGGAGTTGATATAGGTGGTACCAATACAAAATGCGGCATCGTAAATCGCCGGGGTGAAGTCCTTCAGTATGAACAATTGTCTACGCCGGAATATGAGACGCCGGAAGCGTTTGTAGATGCCCTTTGTGTGCGCTTGAACCTGATGATTGAAAAAGTGGGTGGTGCTGAACTTATAAAAGGTATCGGAATTGGTGCCCCAAATGGTAATTATTATACCGGCACTATTGAATATGCCCCGAATCTTCGCTGGGTTGGGGTGGTTCCGCTGGCTGATATGGTTAGCCAGCGTATGCATCTTGCCACGGCCTTAACCAATGATGCCAATGCTGCGGCCGTAGGTGAAATGCAGTACGGAGCAGCAAAAGGGATGCGTGATTTTATTACCATTACCCTGGGTACCGGCGTTGGGAGCGGAATTGTTGCCAATGGCCAGCTTATTTACGGGCACGACGGTTTTGCCGGAGAACTGGGGCATACGATTATTCGTCCGGGTGGCCGGCCGCACTGGTCGACCGAATTGGTTGGATCACTCGAAGCCTATGCATCTGCTACCGGGGTTGTATTAACCGCTAAGGAAATGCTGCAGAACCAGCCGGAAAAAACCAGTCTGCTCCGGAAATTCAACCTGGACGAATTAACCAGCAAGCAGATTTTTGATTGCGCTATGCAGGGAGACGAAATTTCACAGGCCGTATACCGTTTTACCGGGCAGATTTTGGGCGAATCACTCGCTAATTTTGTAATGTTCTCTTCCCCGGAAGCTATCATACTTTTCGGCGGACTGATAAAAGCCGGCAACCTGATTTTTGATCCCACCATCGAACACATGGAAAAAAACCTGCTGCCAATCTTTAAGAATAAAGTAAAAGTGATCAAGAGCGATCTGCACGAGGCGGATGCTGCTATTCTTGGCGCCAGCGCACTGGTTTGGGAAATGAAGCAGAGTAATGCTTCCTTGTAAAATTTATAAAAAATAGTGAATGGTGCGCAAGTCACCATTCACTATCTACTATTTTCCTTCCTGCCATTTGGCTCTTCCATACCCCGGAATTACATGCCGTTCGGAATGATAAGAAGAACGTACCAATGGTCCGCTTTCAACATAATCAAGACCCAGGTTATAACCAATTTCGCGGTACTCGGCAAATTCATCCGGATGTACAAAGCGATCTACTGGCAAATGTTTTTTTGTGGGCTGAAGATATTGTCCGATCGTTACTACGTCAACCCCATTGTCTCGTAAATCTGTAAGGGTTTGAATTACTTCTTCCCTGGTTTCACCCAGTCCAAGCATAATACCACTTTTCACCCGCATTCCGCCTTCTTTCAGGGTTCTGAGTACCTCCATACTTCTCCAGTACTTAGCCTGGATCCGCACACTTTTGGTCAGGCGTTCAACCGTTTCAATGTTATGGGATACTACCTCCGGTGCGGCATCGATAACCTGCTGTATCTGTTCCTTAATTCCTTTGAAATCCGGAATCAGGGTTTCCAGCGTAGTGTCGGGGTTTAATTGTTTTACCGCTTTAATGGTATTGTGCCAGATCGTGGAGCCGCCGTCTTTCAGTTCGTCACGGTCTACAGAGGTAAGGACCGCATGTTTTACTTTCATGAGGTAAATGGCTTCAGCCACCCGTTGTGGTTCATCCCAATCAACCGGGTCAGGCCTGCCGGTGGCTACCGCACAGAACCCGCAACTGCGGGTGCAGGTATTGCCTAAAATCATAAAGGTGGCGGTTCCTTCTCCCCAGCATTCCCCCATATTAGGGCAATTTCCACTTTCACATATTGTATGAAGCTTATGTGTATCTACAAGAGAACGAACATGCTTATAGTTTTCCCCGGTGGGAAGTTTAACTCTTAGCCAATTGGGCTTTTTAATAGCAGACTCATTTTTCGGGACAGCTGCAACGACGGGTAATTCCTGCATAATGGTACAAAATTACGTTACTTACGCTTACCGAAGAGCACGGTAACATACGCATTAAAAAACAGGTTTTTCTCCTTGTTGTTCACCATCTGTAATACTGATTTACTATAATACTCGAGGTTGACCCCTGCTTCAATAGCAGAAACCACTTCGTTAAAGCGGCCATAATCAAAGCGCAGGGCTGCTTTTGCGTGGGCCCCGGGGTTGAATTTGACCTCGCCCCAACCTACCGTAAAACCAGATGCCCCCAGGTAACTATATTGCCGAAAATCTTCTATTTCTGTAAAGCGCTTGCGGCTTCTTTCTTCTGTTGTACGATCAACAACATCTACATAATAGGGTTTTTCCAGTCCAATACTTACTCCGCCTGCCCATATTCCGGTTACTGAAACCCCGTTTTTATTGTTTTTTCCACCGATCAGGTGTTGCTGGCCATATCCTCCTTTCAACTGGTAAAAATTATTCGCTTTCCCAAAAACATACTGGTTCACATTACCGGTGAAGAGGTCAATACTACCGGCATCCTTGTCTTCTTTAGGATGTTTTTTTTCATTGAATTCGATCTGGATCAACCGGGTTTTCCGGGGTGTAATGAACTTGCCTTTTTCAAACCAGATGCCCCAGCCGTCACTGTTCAACCGCAGGCCAAATACATTGTGTTTGTCAAAGATGAGTTGCCCCTCCTCTTCCATCTTAATCAGGGCATTGATTCTTTCCTTTTTCTCAGCTTTCTTATCCTTTTTAGGGGATGCGGGATTGGATTGGGCCCATACCATGGTTGTCATCACAATTCCTATCGGCAATAACAAGATTTTTTTCACAGTCATTTTTTTAGGTACCTGCTAGCGTAAATTTATGCAAAAATAACAGCATGACAGCATCCGTTGTTTACGAAGGACAATTACGTTGCAAAGCAACCCATGTACAGAGTGGCACTACGATTGAAACCGATGCACCTACTGATAACCGTGGCAAAGGAGAGCGCTTTTCACCCACCGATATGGTTTGTGTGGCCCTTGGAACCTGCGCCATTACTACAATGGGCATCAAAGCACAGGATATGGACATTGAACTGGCTGGTACTACCATCGATATCCAAAAACACATGGTAAGTGACCCCCGGAGAATCGGTAAAATCGACGTAATTCTTCGCTTTCCCAAAACGTTAAACCTTAGTGAAAAAGATCAAACCATCCTGGAAAGGGTCGGCAATAACTGCCCGGTGTTTAAAAGTCTTTCACCGGATGTACAGATGAACCTGGTGTATGAATGGTAATAATTTTTTAATCAGGCGGTACAATACCGCCTGATTGATTTAATATAGACTGCCCGATGGCACAATCGAGGCAGTTTTTAGCCTCGCAATAAGAATGTTTTAGCTCCAGTAAGGCCTGGCTTTCCATGGCAGAATGACAACTTACACCCGCCCGTTGCCATTGTTTGATCAAGGTGTTTTTTTCGGCCGATAGTTCTTTCAGCCAGTTCAGGGCCTTTTGCTGCAGCGCGGCCTGTTGCTGGTAGATGCCTGCTGCATATACATAGGGTACAATTACATTGATCAATAATTGCTGTACCATTTCTTCTCCCAGGTGTTTAGGGTAATAGGGCGCTACTTCTTCTAATGTAAAATGGTAATGCCAGAAATCATTGGCTGTTACAGCCAGGTTTTTCGCCAGTTCTTTGGGGTGCGTTGCTTCCAGCCAGGAACTGCCCAAAAATCCGTTCTGATGCAACAGCATGGCTAACTGGGCCAGCCTTACTTCGGGAAAGGCAGCGGGGCGCATTCGCAGTTTTTGCAGCGTTCCATGCACGGGTGTTAATTGGTATTTGTGCCGGAGAAAAGCATATTCCCGCTGTAATAACTGTACATATGCATCGGCATTCGAATGATCCAGTAAGTTCGCCTGCCCCAGCAACATGGCTTCCAGCTGAATAACCTGCTTCTTATGGCGCGCTATTAATCTGGTGGGCAGGGATTTGGCAACCTGTTCAAAAAAAGCGCCATTTATAGTACCTCCCATGTAACGGGCCATCCACCACCAGCAGCTATCCTGCCAATTGCCGTTGCTTTCCTGGTACAACTGCAACAAACTGGCGGCTTTCCGGGCTAACCGTTCCCGGATTAATTTCTCCTTCCAGGAAAGCCAGTACCCGGCAGCTATGCCCGGTAACCATTCCTCACAAACAAACTGTCCGCCTGCTTCCATTAACTGTTGGTACCGGCTTAGCAATAGGGAGGAAACCCGGTGTTGAAGCACCAGGGTTGGTAATGTGTTGGCCAGCCGACGGTCGTCGTTTTGCCATACTACATGCAGTATAACATTGTTATAAGCGGCATCTGTTTCATGCCGGTGCTGAAACCACTGAGAACTTTTTATATGAATTTCAATATGGCCTGCCCACAAAGTTCCGTCCAGCAATATGCGTGCATTCAGGAAATCTGGTCCCTGGTCATTATTCCAGGTGCCCGGGTTGCGGATGATCAGTTGCTCACCGGTTTCAACCTCCAGGTTTTGCAGTTGGAAAAATTTCTCCTGCCAGATAAACTGTAGTAACCGCTCTTTCATTTTTACGGAAAACTAAGCGGTTTAAGAACCGGGGTCAAGCGTTAAAACACCTGATTTCGGAGGGTTTGAATAACCCTGCTCACCGGCAATCCCATCACGTTGTAAAAATCGCCGTGAATAGAATGAATTCCTATCACCCCGATCCATTCCTGTATTGCGTAGGCGCCTGCCTTATCATACGGTTTATACCGATCTACATAATATTCCATTTCCGCCTTACTGATTGGATGAAATTGCACCCGCGTGCTATCCGCAAAAGACCATTCAGCCTCTCCTCTTTTTATTACTACCCCTGTAATTACCTGGTGTGTTTGTGCGGATAGCTGGCTCAATATATGAAGCGCATTTTCCCGGTCGCGGGGTTTACCAATAATTTCATTGTTCAATACTACAATGGTATCTGCTGCCAGTACCACCTGGTCCTTTCTTACTTCCTCCTGAATAATCCTTGCTTTTTCGCGCGCAATATAAACAGGCACTTCTTCAATAGGAAGACCTGCAGGATAGGTTTCGGCCGTTTCTTTTACCCTGATTTCAAAGGGTATCTCTGCCCATTCCAGTAATTGTTTTCGACGTGGCGATTGAGACGCCAGGATGATTTTTTCCATTACAAGTACCACTTAAAAAATACCATCGTTAAAATACCTGCCAGCATAATTGCTTTAACCAGGCTGCTGAGTTGATGGAAAGACTCGGCCTGTTTGGCCTTCTTGAGATCAATCAAAAATTTTACAATGGGAATCAATACAGCCAGCGCCGTATAAATAACACCCAACCACCAGCCTTTGAACAGGCCAATGACCTGTATTATAAGTAAGCTTGCCAGTAAAACAATGGTCCAGATAGCTATGAATACTTTACTGGCCGTTAAACCCCAAACAATGGGCATGGTTTTACAGCCATAACGGGCATCTCCTTCCCGGTCTTCCACATCTTTAACCACTTCCCTGATCAGCGAAATAATGAAGGCAAAGCCACTGTATAAGATCGCATATTTGAATACGTTTTTAAAACTGGCTATATAAGCAGGATCATCAAACAAACTAACCCGCATTTCCGCAAAATAAATAACCAGCACTACCCAGGCGGTGAGCAACGAAATTAAAATATTACCTACCAGTAACTGTTTTTTAAAGGTGGTGGAATAAAGCCATAGGAGAATAACACAGCCAAAATTCGCAAATCCTATGATCGGGTTTCTCAATTCCCAGGAAATATAAAAAGCCAGTACAATGCCAATACTCGATAACAGAAAATGCCAGAAAATAGCCCAGCGACGGCTAATAAAGCGTTGCACTACAATGGCGTCTGGCTTGTTAACCTGGTCAATATTCAGGTCAAAATAGTCGTTGATAATATACCCTGCCGCAGCAATCAGAACGGAGGATATTACCAGTAGTTCAAATACCGGAAACGTTAGTTTAAGATTATGGCCAATCGTTGGTACCAGTATGCAGGTATAAAACAATACCTGGGTAACAACGATAAAGACCAGGTTCGGCCACCGCACCAATCGTAGAAATGCAGCTATCGTTTTCAAAAAATGAATTTAAATTGATTAAAACTATTTACTGGAAACAGTGGTATCTATTTGCCAGTCGCCCCGCAGTTTCATGATCTTTTCCAGGATATCTCTTACACAACCCTCGCCCCCTTTATAGGGGCTGATATAGGCAGATAGCTGTTTTATTTCTGCAGCTGCATCTGCCGGTGCACAAGGCAGGCCAACGAGTTGCATTGCTGCAAAATCTGGGATATCATCTCCCATAAACAAAATTTCTTCCCATTCCAGCGAATATTGCTGCCGGTAATTTTCCAGGATGGCTGTTTTGTTCTCTGCCCTTATAAATACATCCCGAATACCCAGTTTCTGCAGGCGTTCCCGAACTGCTTCGGATTGTCCGCCGGAAATAATAAGCAACCGATAGCCCTTTTTAACCGCCAGTTGCAGCGCATACCCGTCTTTTATATTCATGCGCCGGGCCATCTGGCCATCTTCCAGTAATAACAAGGTACCGTCGGTAAGTACCCCGTCTACATCAAGGGCAATGGTGGTAATTTTTTTAAATCGGTCTAAAAGACTCATGATAAGTTGATTATTAGGTAACCCCAGCAAATTCCGGAGGGCGAGCAAAACTACCGAAAGCGATGAATACAAGCAGGATTTTCACTACTTTAATAGTCCTAAAGCAAGTATATGAAAAAAGGGATCCGCATTTTGGTATGGATAGCCGGAATTGTGGCCGTTCTTCTGTTAATTGGAGCCTTTCTACCCGGTTCTGCAACAATTTCCCGCTCTACCTTAATCAAAACTTCTACCCCTGTTGTATATGGGGTGATCAGTGACTTAACCACGTATGATGCCTGGATGACCTGGAACCAGGTAGATACTGCCATGAAAAAAGAATTTGGGCCGGTTACCAAGGGCAAAGGTGCCTGGTATACCTGGTCGAGTGAGAACTGGAAAGTGGGAAAGGGTAAACTGGAAATTACCGAGGTAGTACCTGATAAGTCGGTTACAACTGACCTGGTTTTTGGAAGTTCTGATGAGCCTACCCGTGCAAAATGGGACCTCACCGATTCAGCAGCGGGCACAAAAATAACCTGGACCTTAAACGCCGATCTGGGGCATAATCCGCTCAGCCGCTGGTTTGGGCTGTTTTTTGATAAAATGATGGGGCCGGATTTCGAAAAAGGCCTTGCCCAGCTTAAGCAAAAAATTGAATCCGGCGAGTTGAAACTGCAGGAACCCAAAATGACCCTGGAAGAAATTAATACGCCGGCCTTCCAGGCGCTTAGTATTTTGGATACCGCCGCGGTAATGTCTGAAATTGGCCCGGTTTTACAGAAAGCTTATGGCGAAATGGGACAATTGATTCAACAGTCACAACTCCAGATTTCGGGTGCCCCCCTCGCCTGGTATTTTACCGAAGGAGCGCCTTTTGTACTGGAAGCTGCCATCCCTGTAAACAAAGCCCCGGCTACAACCACGGGCAGAATAAAATGGAAATCTATTCCGGCGGGTAAAGCCGTAGTGGTTCACTATTATGGTCCTTATGAGGAAACACAGCTGGCCTATAAAAAGATCCAGGAATGGCTGAAGGCTAATAATAAAAAAGCACGGGGTGCTTCCTACGATGTTTATATGGATGATCCTATGTCCAAAAAATCCATGTATGAGGTACGAACCGATATTATTCAGCCAGTTGAATAAGTCAGTCGCTTACCTGGCTTTTTAAGGAAATGATTTCTTCGGTCAGGTGCTCGTAGAGGTCTTTCCAATCGGGATGCGGATTCATACATTCCAGGTGCTTCCTTACAGTAAGCATATCCTCTCGCATAGCCGGACCGGTTTGCCACAAAAATGGATCGGCAGCACCGGGCTGCGGCATTGTTTGCAGCCTTAAGCCGGTTTCCCTGATCAGGGGTAATAAAAGATCAAAGGAAAGCCTGTTTTCCTGGCAAAGCCGGTAGGCAATGGAATACATTAGGTTGGGAAAATTATTTACCCAAACGGCACTCACGTGCATCTGTAAACGCTGTTTATCATTTACTACCTGGTACGATGCATTCATCGACTGCACCAGTTCCTGCAGTAATACCAGGTCGGCAGGCTGGCTGGCCTGCAGTAGGAAAGGAATTTCACCACTTACCGGGGCTTTTCCACGTAAGCTTTGCAGGGGGTATAATATACCGGTTCGGTGTGAAATGCCCGCTACGGCAGCCATAGGAATGGTTCCTGCAGTATGCACTACAAATTTGTTCTCAAGTTTACCGTGTAGCAGTAATTCAGGAATGGCTTTATCGGCAAGGGCAATAATATACAGGTCGGCATGCGGCGAAAGATCCGCATATCCTGCGATGTAGTCTGCCTGCAGGAGGTCTGCCAGCTTTCGGCCAGGTTCTTCCGTCCGGTTCATGACCTGCAGAATGGAATGGCCGGCTTTTACCAGCAGGCTGCCCAGTGATTGCGCAACATTTCCCGATCCTATCAAAACAATATTCATATCGTACTTTTGATGGTATGAAATTAGCACAAAAGCTGGCCCTGAATTACCTGCGGGCCAAATTGAATTTTACGGCGGTTTTCTCAAAACGAAAAGCAGCGGAAATGGCGTTTGAAATTTTTGCTACTCCTTTTCGGCGAAGCAGGAAAAAAGAAGCGCCTGTTTTTGAAAAGGCAGATCGCCTTTTTGTACAGGTGGAAGGAAAAAGAGTGGCAGTTTATCGTTGGAATAAAGGTGGGCTCCGCAAAGTGATGATCCTACACGGGTTTGAATCTTCCGCTATAAATTTTGATCGCTACATAAGCCCGTTTATTAAAAAAGGCTACGAGGTAATTGCTGCAGATGCCCCGGCGCATGGTGCTTCTGACGGTACCCAGATTACGCTTCCGCTTTATGTGAAAACAATTGCTGCTGTTTACAAAGAGCTGGGACCTGTTCACAGTTTTATGGCGCACTCTTTTGGTGGGCTGGCTGTTACGCATTTTTTAGAACAGGTACCGCATGATGAGCAGGTGCGGCTGGCATTGATTGCGCCGGCAACCGAAACAACCACCGCCATAAAAAGCCTCTATAAAATTCTGCAGCTCGATGAAAAAGTGCAGGAATGTTTCGAAGAAATTGTTCTTGAAAAAGGCGGGGTTGCTTCTTCCTATTATTCCATACCACGGGCCTTAGAACATATACAGGCGCAAATTGTATGGATCCACGACGAAGAGGATGATATCACGCCCCTGAAAGATGTAAAACCAATTATGAAAAAATCCCCTGCTAATATAGAGTTTATGATTACAAAAGGCTTGGGGCACCGGAAGATTTACCGCGAAAATAAAGTAGTAAAAAAAGTGGTGGAATTTCTTTAACTACCCTCCCGTCCGCCAAGCATGGGTACAAAGGAAAAATTATCAAACAGTTCTTCGGTGTACCCGCCATCTGATTTTTTGGTGAGTCGAAGCATTCGCTGAACCGCTCCTTCTCCCAGAGGGATGACCATTTTTCCGCCTGTTTTCAGTTGGGCTACCAGTTTTTCCGGAATAAAGGGGGCCGCTGCCGTTATGATTACTTTGTCAAAGGGGGCATAAGTAGGTAATCCTTCAAAACCATCGCCATAAAAAAACTTAATATTCGGATATTTTTTAAGATAGCTGAATTGCTTATTGTGATCGAACAACGCTTTCTGGCGCTCAATGGTATATACCTGCGCACCCATTTCTGCCAGTACACAGGCCTGGTAAGCGCTTCCGGTGCCAATTTCCAGCACTTTATCAAAGGGTTTGACCTCCAGTAACTGACTTTGATAGGCCACCGTATAAGGTTGAGAAATGGTTTGCCCTACGGCAATCGGGAAGGCTTTGTCTTCATAGGCTTTTTCATCAAAAGCTGAATCCAGGAAATAATGACGGGGCAAATGAAGAATGGCATCCAGTACACGCTCGTCTGTGATGCCTTTCTCCTTTAAAAGGTCAACTAATTTCTTGCGAAGTCCTTTATGCCGGTACGTATCTTCAAATCGTCTCATAAACGCCCGCAAGATATAGAAAATGCAGGTAAGCCGATACGGGCCCTATAATTTCATATCAGTAATAATACCTTTAATACGACCATCCAGTTCCGCTTCTTTCGCAGCAAAGGAGGCAATGTCTGGTAAGCTGGTGAATACACTGAAGTAGAATTTTATTTTGGGCTCCGTACCACTTGGCCGGGCTGATATTTTACTGCCATCGGCAAGGATAAACTGCAACACATTGCTTTTGGGTAGGGCAATGGTCCACTCCTCTCCTGTCTGTAAGTTTTTTCCCTTTTGTAATTCATAATCGAGCAACTGCACCACTGCTGATCCGTTGATGGATAATGGCGGATTGGTGCGATACCCTTCCATCATGGCGGCTATCTGTTGCTGGCCGTCCATGCCTTTTTTGGTAATGGAAATCAGGTGCTCTTTATAATAGCCGTATTGTACATAAAGGTCAATTAGTTTTTGGTAGAGGCTTCTGCCCTTATCTTTTTCATAGGCTGCCATTTCACATAACAGGGCAACAGCACTTACTGCATCTTTATCGCGCAATTGAGACCCGATCATCAATCCATAACTTTCCTCGCCTCCTATGACATAATTTTCGGTTTCTTCTTTTTCCTTAATTAACTCTGCAATCCATTTGAAACCGGTTAATACATTATAACAGGAAATGCTATTTTGAGCGGCAATTTCATCGATCAGTTCGGTGGTAACAATGGTTTTTACAACCATGTCATTGGCTTTGGCCAGGCCTTTTGCTTTTCTTGCTTCAATCATATAATTGAATGCCAGCACAGCCGTTTGGTTACCGTTCATCAGCACCCAGTTACCCGCGCTGTCTTTTACGCCGATGCCTACCCGATCAGCATCAGGGTCGGTACCCAATAAAATATCAGCGTCTATTTCCTTCGCTTTCTTAAGGCCAAGCGCCATGGCGTCCGCTTCTTCCGGATTCGGGTAGTTGACGGTAGGGAAATTTCCATTCGGTTCACTTTGTTCCTCAACGATGGTAATATTGGTAAATCCAAAATCTGTTAATACATCCGGAACCAGTTTAATGCCGGTTCCGTGTATGGGCGTATATACAATTTTCAGGTCTTTCTGCCGCGCTATTACGTCGGGGTATACACTCAGGCTTTTTACCATTTTCCGGTATTCGGTATCCATGGCCTCACCGATCAGGGTAATATTCGCTTCTCCCCCCGACCATTTAACTTCATCTACCGAAGCAATTTTTTCCACTTCTTTTATCACGTTTTTATCGTGTGGTGGCACCAGTTGTCCCCCGTCGTTCCAATAAGCCTTATAGCCATTGTATTCTTTTGGGTTATGAGAGGCGGTACAAACCACACCGCCCTGGCAGCCCAGGGCACGGATACTGAAACTTAATTCAGGCGTCGGACGAAGCGCTTCAAACAGGTATACCTGAATACCGTTAGCGGCAAAAACATTTGCAGTGGTTTCGGCAAAAAAGCGGCTATTGTTCCGGCTATCGTGGGCAATGGCCACTTTTATAGCGGTTCCTGGAAAGCTTGCTTTCAGGTAATTGGCAAATCCCTGGGTAGCCATACCAACGGTGTATTTATTCATCCGGTTGGATCCCACCCCCATGATTCCGCGCAGTCCGCCGGTTCCAAATTCCAGGTTACGATAAAATGAATCGGCAAGTTCTGTAGGATTATTCTTTACTAATTGCTCTATACTGGCTTTTGTTTCGGCATCGTAATTACCGTTCAGCCACTGGTCCACTTTTGCTTGTATTGCTGCATCCATATAGTTCGCTTTTTTATCGGGGTTGAAGATATAGAATCTGAATGGAATCTGTTTAAGTGGTTAAAACGTATTTTTATGACTGAAATAATCTGAATTATTGGATAAGCCTGTATTTTATTATCGTTTATTGAATTGTATCCTGTGGTTATTATATCCTCTTCAGGTACTGTTTGCCCAAGCAGCCATTCCAACCAGGCCAGATAGTCTGGGGGGTAATTCTTTGCAGCCAAGTATCGATAGTAATGCCAGCCGCCCGTTGCAGGGAATTGCGGGCACGTATGCGGTGGCTCCCGCTTCACGCAAATGGTGGGTGGCGGGGGGGCATGCAGCGGTTTGGGCAGGCACTTATATTGCGCTGAATAAAGCCTGGTACGATGGGTATGAACGGCAGGGGTTTCACCTGTTTGATGATTCCAAAGAATGGAATCAACTGGATAAGGCCGGTCATACCTGGACCACCTATCAACTTGGCCGGATTTCCGGTGAGCTGTGGAAATGGTCGGGCCTCCAGCACTCTACCGCCGTATGGCTGGGAGGCGCCAGCGCTATGGCTTATCAGGGTATTATTGAATTGCAGGATGCCTATTCCGCCAAATGGGGCTTTAGCTGGTGGGATATAGCGGCGAATACCATTGGAGCTGCGGCCTATGTATCACAGGAACTAGGCTGGAAAGAACAACGGATCCAGATAAAAATGGGTTATTTCCCCTATTCCTACCCGTCAGATCTGAAAGCCCGTCAACAAGAATTATTTGGCAAAAGCTGGTCGGAACAAATCCTGAAAGACTACAATGGACAAACCTACTGGCTGAGTGCCAATATAGATCGATTTTTTCCAAAAGCAGGTTTTCCCAAATGGCTGAATATATCGCTGGGATATTCCAGCGACCTGATGCTGGGTGGTATGGAAAACAGCTGGATCGCCGAAGATGGTACTGAGGTTAACAGGAAAGACATTCAGCGTATCCGGCGTTATTATTTATCAGCCGACCTTGATCTAACCAGGATACCTACCCGAAAAAAATGGGTTAAAACGGTGTTCACCGCACTGAATGCCATAAAAATACCTGCGCCTGCATTGGAATTGAACAATGCTGGGGGTGTTCGATGGCATTGGATCCACCAGTAATTATTCAAGGTAAGCGCCGGTAATCTGGTCGGCTTCCACGGTTACATAAATATGATCCTGCAAAGTGGTGGCCAAACTTATTCCAACATAATCTGCCTTAACCGGGTAGGCTTTATGCGTGCGTTCCACCAGGGTCAGAATCTGTATCTTTTCCGGATGGTGGGCTAAAAATGGTTGCAGGGCATACAAAATGGTTTTGCCACTGTTTGTTACATCATCTACCAAAACGATGGTACGGTTGGAAAAATTTAGTTCCCTGCTTAAGGAAATGGTAGTGGGGTGCCGTTTATCCAAACCAATTTCCAGGATTTCCGATTCGAGCCCGGCTATTTCCTGAATCAGCTTTGCCAGCAGCTTTGCCATTACTACTCCATTGTCTTTTATGCCTGCCAGGATAATGGGCTCCTTGGTTCCTATTAACTCTTCTGCCATTTCATAGGCCATGCGCTCCAGCTTTTTGGCGGCCGCCTGCGCATCTAGTATATATTTTCGATCAGTAGACATACTTGAAATTCAGGGCGAAAAATTACAACAAATCATTGAGCCGGGGAGAAATCACTTAATTTAGTTGAACAATACTGTTCTTATGCATTACCTGCAACAAATCGCCTTTGTATTGTTATTGCTTGCCGCTGTCTGGTTTTTTTCCCGCCAGGTGAAATTTATTCGTCGTAATATCCTGCTGGGAAAAGACGCCGATTATTCCGATCATCCGGAACTTAGGTGGAAGAACCTTTTGCTACTGGCATTCGGGCAAAAGAAAATGTTCAAAAACCCGTTGGTTGCCCTGCTGCATTTTGTAATTTATGCAGGCTTTGTGATTATTAACCTGGAAGTGCTTGAAATTGTGTTGGATGGACTGCTTGGCACCCATCGGTTGTTTACAGGTTTCCTGGGACTGGGCTTTTACCGGTTTCTTATTAATAGCTTCGAGTGGCTGGCACTTGGGGTACTGCTGGTTTGTATCGTTTTCCTGGCTCGCAGAAACCTGCTAAAACTGGGCCGGTTTATTTCAAAAGACCTGGATGGATGGCCTCGCTCGGATGCCAACTATATCCTCCTTACTGAAATACTGCTGATGTTGCTGTTTTTGACGATGAATGCTGCAGATACGCTGTTGCAGGAACGCGGAGTGGCGGCTTATGCTGCACACCCAACCGGGTCATTTGTAATTTCCTCTCTCCTGCACCCATTCCTTAATGGATACTCCGATCAAGTACTTGTTTTGTTGGAAAGAACCTGCTGGTGGTTGCATATTGCAGGTATTCTGGCTTTCCTGAATTACCTGCCCTTTTCCAAACACCTGCACATTTTGCTGGCATTTCCGAATGCCTATTATGCCCGGCTGGAAGTACAGGGCAAGATGAAAAATATGCCTTCTATTCAAAATGAAGTTATATATGCGATGCAACCCGAATTGGCTCCTACGGACGCTGCGGAAGCCCCTTCCTTCGGGGCCAAGGACGTAATGGAACTTAGTTGGCGGAATTTGCTGGATGCGTATAGCTGTACGGAATGCGGACGTTGTTCTGCAGCTTGCCCCGCAAATAGTACGGGCAAACTTTTATCGCCCCGTAAAATAATGATGGATACCCGAGACAGGCTGGAGGAAGTAGGAAAAAATATCGATAAAAACGGGCAATTTGTTGCCGACGGCAAAAGCCTGGTGCACGATTATATAAGTACAGAAGAACTACGTGCCTGTACAACCTGTAACGCCTGTGTGGAAGCATGCCCGGTAAGTATTAACCCGCTTGAAATAATTCTTGAACTGCGCCGCTCCCTGGTAATGGAAGCAAGTAATGCTCCGCAGGAATGGAATGCCATGTTCTCCAACGTGGAAAATAATTTTGCTCCCTGGAAATTTAGTCCCGATGAGCGGGATGCCTGGATCAACAATTAACCATTTAGCTGATTTGAATAAAAGGGTGACTGATTCTGGTCACCTTTTTTGTTGCTATAGGTGGTTAGATTTATAAAAAATTGAGGTATGGCAATATTAGCAAACAAAGTGGCCATTGTTACCGGGGCAGGCTCCGGTATTGGCAGGGCAATAGCACTTGCGTATGCGAAAGAAGGTGCAAAACTGGTTGTATCGGATATAAATGAAGCAGGCGGACAGGAGACCCTAAGCCTCATTGCAGCTGCCGGCGGAGTAGCTTGTTTTTTCAAAGCAGATACTTCTTCTGCAGAAGATAACCGGCAACTGGTGGATAAAGCAATTCAGGAATACGGCGGTTTACACATTGCCTGTAACAATGCGGGCATCGGAGGTCCGCTGGCTGCTACCGCCGACTACCCTATTGATGGCTGGAATAAAGTTATTGGTGTAAACCTGAATGGCGTTTTTTATGGCATGCATTTTCAGATTCAGGCGCTTTTAAAGAGCGGGGGTGGTGCCATTATTAATATGGCCTCTATCCTGGGTGCTGTGGGCACCCGTTTTTCCCCGGCATATGTTGCCGCAAAACACGGGGTACTTGGTTTAACAAAAGCGGCCGCCCTTGAATACGCCAACCAGGGAGTTCGGATCAATTGCATTGGACCGGGTTATATACGTACCCCACTATTGACCAATAACCTTGATGAGGCAACCCTTGAGCAGATTAAAGGCCTACATCCTATCGGAAGATTGGGAGATGCGGATGAAGTTGCCGAACTGGCACTCTGGCTAAGTTCCGATAAGGCTTCGTTTGTGACAGGCGCATATTATCCGGTGGATGGCGGCTATCTGGCACAATAAAGAATTACCGATATTTATGCCAAAACTGGCTATGATCCGTTATCTGGCACTGGGTGATTCTTATACGGTTGGTGAGCAGGTAACCCTCACGGAAAGCTTCCCTTATCAATTGGTACAAAGCCTTCGCTTAAAGGGCTGGGAAATAAATGCACCGGAGATCCTTGCAAAAACGGGCTGGACAACGGACGAATTGCTGGCCGGTATGGAATCTTTCCGGTTCCTACCTTCCTATGATTGGGTAAGTTTATTGATTGGTGTAAATAATCAATACCGGGGCTGGCCGATCGATACCTATGCAACCGAATTTGAGCAGTTGCTCCGCAAAGCCATTCAATTAGCAGGGGGCAAAAAGGAACGGGTGGTGGTATTGTCTATCCCGGACTGGGGGCATACTCCTTTTGCAGCAGATCGTAACCGGCAACAGATCAGTACTGAAATAAATGCGTTTAATCAAATTAATAAACAGCTTGCCGAAAAGCAAGCTGTTTATTATATCGACATTACCGAAGGCACCAGGGAGGCAGTTTCCGACCCGGCACTGGTTGCCCAGGACGGTTTACACCCTTCTGGCCTGGAATACCAACGGTGGGCGCGGTTCTTGTTTGATTACCTGTCCCAAAATGCCGGAGGTTCTATACCCAATGCCCGCAAGTAAACATAGCCCTGCCCGCGGTGGTGAATTTCATTATCTATCAGGTATTGAATAGTGCTGAAATTGGTGCCTTCATAGGCGCCAAAAGCTTTTTCCACTTTCAGGAAACGGGCTGGTTCTATAGCAGGCCAGTACGTATTCATTTCTTCGGTAATAGCGTCCCAATAATCGAGCAGTTCTTCTTTGGTGGTAGGGCGTTGAGCGCCGCCGGTATGATCTATAGGTACCCATTCCCCGGAAGCGATCCCTTTAACGCCAGGCCCAGCAAGGGTTGCCATTTCCATCACCAATTGAGAGAAAGGACGCATGCCTCCTATGGAAAACGTAAATAATTCTTTTTCCGGAAAAGCCAGGATGGTACGGCGGGTTAGGGCCCGATGCCCCTGCCAGTGTGTAAATAATTCCTGTGGACTAAGCAATTCGGCCATTACTGATTGATTTAATGTAGCATTCATGAAATAATGATTTAATGATGATACCACAAAGTAAACAGGCCGTACTGACAACAGTATGTCAGCAGGAAAATGCCCCCTGCATTTTTAGCAGACCGAGCTGGTTTTATTTGGGTTCAGGTAATGACAATGTGGTCATTTGCCGCTTATTTCCATAACACCTGCTACAGGATTTGTAGAGGGTTTGGTAATATCCGCCGGTTACTGTTTCTGTAATAACTTTCGACGTGTTTTGCCAGTACCCACCCACATAACTTGCATCGGTATAAGTAGTAACATTTTTGACATCCAGGGTGCTTTTCCTGGCCACATAATGCTGCTCGCTTTCCTTACCAGATCCGCTGCAAACCGGGCAGGCGCCATAAAACTGTGCCATAGTAAGGCGGCTTAAGGTTACCGTACCATCAGGAATGGAACGATTATCGGCCGTTACCCACCGATGTGTTTTCTCATCTAATTTAATCGGACTGGCCATTCCGTTTATAACCACAATATGGCCGGTTTCCAGTTTATTGTATTCGATGGTGGAGTTACCTTTCGCCAGGTTTCCATACGCCCATACACCTTTTGACTCCGTAGTTTTTGTTTGAAGAAATCCATCGCCGTGGTAAACACCATTCATCCAGTAGCCGCTGTAATAGGTTTCCGCACGAACACCCAATGCAAAGTTTTGGAGAGATTTATGCCAGATATAAGTGCCATATCCTTCCTTTATTGTTCCATTCGGCAATACAATGGTGCCGGTGTAGGAAGTATAAAATCTTACACCATCTACACCTATTATCACGGTTGTTCCCACCAGCATAGAGTCACCATCGAACGTACCTACCCGGTAATTGCCGTTTTTGAATTGCTGAAATCCCGCACCCATTGGTTTACCAGCATTAAAGTAGCCGGTATACTCATATTCCATTTGCCCGGAAGCATCCATTTTTCTTAGACGTCCGAAATTCGTAGGTCTGCCTTCATTGTCGAGAGGTACGATATAGGCGTGTTGGGCATCGGGTTTGAAAGCTACGGTACCTGCAACATCGCCCGGGTAAATTCCCGCTTTCTGGGGTTCAAAATAACGGCCGGAATGCCAGGCCTGGCGAGCCAGTTTTCCGTCCGGAAGTATTTTTTCCTGGTGCATATTCGTTATAGCAAAACCATGTGCCATGCCATTTCGGAATGAGCCCCGGAACAGTCCTTTACCTTCCATTCCTTTTTTCTGAAATTCAAAAACCACGTCGTCATTATTGGGAGAAGTAAGATCCTCCCCTGTTGTTAAAAGCGATGCTTCCATCAGTTCTACATTCAACTGCCCCTTTCCGGATGGTTTGGACTTTTTAAATTCTCCTTCATACCTTAAGGAATTCCAGAAAAACTGTTTCAGCATTGTTTTTCCAAACAGTACGATCCATTCAAACTCAGGCACCATATTTAATTCCACCGCAACCAATACCCCTTTACCGTTTAGCTCTCCGTTAGCATATTGCCCATACTTTATCAGCTGTGGTTTCAGTTCCAAAACATTCTCCAGTTTTGGTTGTCCCGAATTGGTAAGCAATAAAAAATCAACTTCGGTATATTGTTTATCGCTCCGGTAATAGGTGGGTTTATCATAAACCACTTCCATCGCTTCGCCTTCCAGTTTCCCGTTTTTAAAGTTTCCGACCAGGTATACAGCCCCCACCACGGCATTGGTATCGATCCTTAGCACCCCATAACCGTTAGCGCAATTGCCCTGAATGCATTCCTGCGCCTGCATGGTTATCGAATAAGCGAACAGGACGATTAATAGTATAGTTCTCATAACAGTTGGCCATATTTTGTAGTGGTACAATTTTGTTTCAGGTCAATTACTTCGAGGTAACAGGCTTCGTTATTGACCAGGCTGGAAATGATGTATAGGTAGCGGTCGTTTAAATAGTACCAGTAATCGGTGTCAGGTACTGTCTTTAGAAAGCTTCTTGGATAGGTAGCCACCTGTTTTCCGGCTTTAAGGTCGTAGTGGTGGTAAGCGTCAAATCCCCTGTAGATCAGGTACCGGTTGTCTGCAGAAAGGATCAGACCGGTTGTATATTCCGGCTTTACATCAAGGACCGCTTTTTTTGTCTGCAGATCAAAAAAACGGGTGGTCATAGCCTGCGTTCCCTGGCTAAAAAGCTGAACGGGCTGGCTGGATGGACTAAGCCCCAGTAAGGCATACCGTCCATCGGAAAGTATCTTTACTTCCAGTATAGAAAGTCCGCCTATTGCTGGCAGCTCTTCCCGGGGCTGTTGGCTGTCGCTTCCATCATCCGCAAAAGAATACAGGCTTTCCTTTGAAGCCATATAAAATCTATTATTGGTGGCACAACCGGTTATGATCAGTTTGCGATTGGCTTTCATTTCTTCGCTGACCAGCTTATAAATATTTTCCAGTTCCCGAATTTTTTTATACCTGCCTTGTGTGGAGGGGTCATATTCCAGCAACCAGATTTCATTGTTTCTTTTACCGCCCCGGCCCAGTACTTTGGTTCTTGTTCTTCCAAGTACATAAAAATATTCTCCTTTCGAAGTAGAAACCTGTTGAAAACCACCGTTGGTGAAGGTTTTTTCCGGCGCTACCTGTACCGCTGCCAGATTGGGTATATACCTTTTTTTGGAAGGCAGGTACCATGCATTAGCTCCCCTGAAAAAAACAACACTGTCGCCGGCTGGCATAAATGTGGGATAATGGTGCTGGGCCGATAGGGCAACAGGGTAAATCAATACAAATAAAATACCTACATACCTTAGTAATTGCTTCATTCGGAACTGAATTATTGATAAGAATGCTGGAAAATTTTAGTGTTAACGAAAGGCTTTTCTGTTCTGGTACAAATTGCGGCATTTTTAATTTGCGCAAAAGATGGAGACCTGTGTCCGAACGCCTGTGTAAGGCAATAAAAAAGGCAGCATTGCTGCTGCCTAAACGTTTCGTCGGGACGACTGGATTCGAACCAGCGACCTCTTGCACCCCATGCAAACGCGCTACCGGGCTGCGCTACGTCCCGAAACCTGCAATTCATTAAAGCTCAAGGCTTTTTAAATTGTGGGGTGGCAAAAGTACACTAAAATTTGATTTCACAAAAATGAAATAACAATGCTAATTTCGCAGCATTCTACGCTGATGAAACACTTATTACAACAGGTTGTTATCAACGATCCACGCTCCTCCTTCAATGGTTCCCGACAAGATATTTTAATCCAGGATGGAAAAATTGCCGCTATCGGACAGCAGCTTGCTGCCGATGACGCAGAATTGATCCGGATAGATGGCTTACAGGTAAGTCCGGGCTGGGTGGATCCTTTTGCGCATTTTAATGACCCCGGTGCTGAACATAAGGAAACCCTGGAATCCGGTGCCGCTGCCGCTGCAGCTGGCGGGTTTACGCAGGTATTTGTTATTCCTAATACTAAACCTGCTATCGACGCCAAAACGCAGGTAGAGTATGTGATGGCAAAAGCAGACAGGTTATCCGTGCGTATTCACCCCTTGGGTGCCCTCACTAAAAACACAGAAGGCAAAGAGCTGGCTGAAATGTATGATATGAAGGCCAGCGGAGCTATCGCCTTTACAGATGGGCTGAAACCGGTACAATCGGCCGGTTTGCTCGTAAAAGCGCTGCAGTATGTAAAAGCTTTTGGCGGACTGGTTATACAGGTTCCGGACGATACCAGCCTGGCTCCCCAAGGGCTCATGAATGAGGGCATCGTATCAACCCGTCTTGGCTTGCCCGGTAAACCGATGATGGCTGAAGAATTAATGGTGGCCCGTGATATAAAATTAGCCCGCTATACCGGAAGCCGCTTGCATTTTACAGCAGTAAGCTCTGCTAAATCATTGGAGTATATCCGGAGAGCCAAAGAAGCTGGAATAGATATCACCTGCTCGGTTACCCCGTATCACCTTTATTATTGTGAAGAGGACCTGCTTCAATACGACACCAACCTGAAAGTAAATCCTCCGCTCAGAACCGCGGCAGACAGGGCTGCCCTTCGCAAGGCCCTGGCCGATGGATTGATTGATGCCATTGCCACCCATCACCAACCACATGATTACGATGCCAAAATTCTTGAATTTGAATATGCCAAATTCGGCATGATTGGCCTGGAGTCGGCTTTTGGTGTGGTACAGCAAGCAGTACCGGAGTTAAACCAGGAGCAATTGGTACGCCTTTTTTCTATTAATGCCAGGAATATATTCGGTCTGCCCGCAGCTGTTATTGAAACCGGCGTTACAGCCGACCTTACCCTGTATTTACCCCAGGTTAGCTATACATTTACTGAAAAAGATATCCGTTCCAAATGCGCTAACAGTCCGTTTATCGGGCATACGCTCAGCGGAAAAGTAGTGGGTACTATTTTAGGAACAAAACTCAGTTTGAACCTTTGAAAACAATTTACGCTTCAGCCATAACTACCGGAGTAATTTTAGGCCTGCTCTTTACAGGTCTTTTATTTTTCAGCTGGCAGCTCGGTATCGATCAAATGGTGGCATTTCACAAGTATTATGCGCTGTTACCGCTTGTTTTTCTGGCTGTACTGGGTGCCGCTTATTGGGTACAGCATCGGAATAACTGGTCGATCGATTGGAAATTGGTTATCCGATTTGCTTTCCTGAGTTATATCCTTTTTGAAATTTTTTATGCAATTGCCAATTATTTGCTGTTTGACATAGTTGATCCTTCCGCCTATCTTCGTATGGTTGATACCCTTAATAAAGAAGATGTAGAAAGGCTGAGAGCCGGAAATGCACCAAAGGAAAAAATTGAGGAACTTATTAAAATGGGAGAGTACGCCAAGCAACCCATTACCTGGATCCAGCGGCTGGTTGGAATAGGACAAAATCTGATCCTTGATTTTATAAAATCTTTTCTTATCGGGTTCATCATAAAACAGGTAAAACGCTAATGCAACCACTAGATATTTCAATAGTAATTCCTTTATTGAACGAAGAGGAATCCCTTCCCGAATTAACGGACTGGATTGCCCGCGTTATGCTTCAAAATGGATACAGCTATGAAATAATCCTAATTGATGATGGCAGTACAGATGGTTCCTGGGAGGTGATTTCCCAGCTAAGTCAAAGCCATCCCGATCGTATTAAAGGCATAAAATTTCAGCGCAATTATGGCAAATCTGCCGCCCTGAACGAAGGCTTTAAAGCAGCACAGGGAGAAGTAGTGATTACCATGGATGCTGATTTGCAGGACTCTCCCGATGAAATTCCCGGGCTTCGGGCCATGATTCTGGAACAAGGTTTTGACCTGGTAAGCGGCTGGAAGAAAAAACGCTATGATAATGCGCTGACCAAAAACCTGCCCTCTAAATTCTTTAATGCCGCTACCCGGCGGGTTTCAGGCATCTACCTGCATGATTTTAATTGCGGATTAAAAGCCTATAGAAAAAAAGTAGTGAAAAGTATTGAGGTTTATGGCGAAATGCACCGCTATATTCCGGTAATTGCAAAATGGTCGGGCTTCCGCAGAATTGGTGAAAAAGTCGTAGAACATAGGGCCAGGAAATACGGCGTAACCAAATTTGGGTTAGACCGTTTTGTGAATGGTTTTCTCGACCTGGCCTCCATCACCTTTGTGGGCAAATACGGCAAACGGCCCATGCATTTTTTCGGTCTTTGGGGCAGCCTTTGTTTTTTTATCGGCCTGTTATCCATTTCTTACCTGATAATTGCAAAAATTGTAAACCCGGAAGTCAGTTTGAGTAACCGTCCTCCATTTTATATTGCACTTACCGCCATGGTTATCGGAACGCAATTATTTTTGGCGGGCTTCCTGGGTGAGCTGATTGCGAGAAATTCGCCCGGCCGAAACCATTACCTGATTGAGGAAAAGCTTGGGCTGGGTTAATCCTTTCTGATGCCGCTACACATAATCATACTGGGGCCTGCACATCCTTTTCGGGGAGGAGGTATAACTACCTTTAACGAACGCATGGCAAGAAGCCTGCAGGAAGCTGGTCATCGGGTTGAAATACTGAATTTTACTGTTCAATACCCCTCTTTTCTGTTCCCCGGTAAGTCGCAGACTACTTCGGAACCTTCGCCGGCAGATTTGCAGATTGTTCAGAAACTGCATTCTATGAACCCATTGAATTGGTTTAAAACCGGCCGCTACCTGCGTACCCAAAAACCCGACCTGATATTGGTCAGATACTGGCTGCCTTTCATGGGGCCTGCATTTGGTACCGTGTTAAGGCAGGTGCGCAAAAACCACCACACCAAAGTAATAGCCATTACTGATAATGTATTGCCTCATGAAAAACGCCCCGGCGACCGGCTTTTTACCCGATATTTTTTACCCGCCTGCGATGCCTTTATTACCATGAGTGCCAAAGTGGAAAAAGATTTACAGTTATTCCATACCAATAAGCCAATTCTTACTCTCCGCCATCCGCTGTATGATAATTTTGGCGCTATCCTGGATAAGGAAACGGCTTGTGCGGAACTGGGAATTGATCCCAATCAGAAGATCCTGCTTTTTTTCGGGTTTATTCGCAATTACAAGGGACTTGACCTGCTTTTCAGAGCAGTTTCCTTATTAAAGGAAGAGCGTATACTGTTGCTGGTAGCAGGTGAATTTTACGAAGATCCCGACCTGTACAAAAAGCTGTTGAAAGAACTTGAAATAGAAAAATACACCGTACTGGTCAATGAGTTTATTCCCTCCGATAAAGTAAAATATTATTTCAGCGCTGCCGACCTGGTAGTGCAGCCCTATCGGAATGCTACCCAAAGCGGGGTTACACCCCTGGCCTATCATTTTGAAAAACCCATGGTGGTTACCAATGTAGGCGGCCTTCCGGATTATGTGGAACCGGGTAAAACCGGTCTTATTGCAGAGCCTGACCCCGTATCCATTGCCGCAGCTATCAAAGCGTTTTTTGAATTTGGAGAAGACCATTTTACCCCGCAAATTCGTGAAAAGAAAAAAGAACTTAGCTGGTCTAATTTTGTTAGTCAGATCAGTGAATTATATGCTGGTTTATAAATGAATCGTATGAAAGACAGTATCCAATCCTGTATAGAAGCATCCATTCAGGTAAAAAAAAGCATCCTGGAAGATGGCAGTTTCCTGGCAAAAACAGAAGACGCCGTTGCATTGATCCTAACCGCTTTCCGGAATGGTAAGCGGGTTTATTTCTGTGGAAATGGCGGAAGTGCGGCCGATGCACAGCACCTTTCAGCAGAACTAAGCGGCAGGTTCTACTTAAATCGGAAAGCCCTTCCCGCAGAAGCGCTGCATTGCAACACTTCTTACTTAACAGCAGTAGCCAATGATTTTGGGTATGAAGAAATTTATGCCCGCCTGGTAGAAGGAATGCTGGAACCCGGCGATGTGTTAGTAGGGTTTTCCACATCAGGAAACTCGCCGAATATTGTAAAGGCCTTTGAAACAGCCCGATCCCGTGCTATATCCACCATTGGTTTTACCGGTGCCGGCGGCGGAAAATTAGCACCCCTGAGCGATATCCTGCTAAACGTACCGTCAAACGATACACCGCGTATTCAGGAAAGCCATATTATGATAGGGCATATTATTTGTCAGTTAGTAGAAGCCCAATATTTTGCCTGATGGATTGGTTAACACCGGATAAAAGCTGGACTCTTTTTTTGGATCGGGATGGGGTTATTAACCACGAGAAGTACCAGGATTATATTTATCGACCCGAAGAGTTTTCCTTTTACGAAGGAGTGCCGGAAGCAATGAAAATCTTTCGCCAATTATTTGGAAGATTGATTTTAGTAACCAATCAGCGCGGGGTAGAAAAGGGATTGATGACGGTACAGGACCTGGAAGATGTTCATAGTCATATGCAACAGCAACTCGGAAATTGGAATGCTGCGCTGGATGCCATTTATTTCTGCAGCTCTTTGGATGATAACCATCCCAACCGCAAACCCCAGCCTGGTATGGCATTGCTGGCGAAAGAGGATTTTCCCGAAATCGATTTTAACAAATCCATAATGGTAGGAAATAACCTGAGTGATATGTACTTTGGAAGGAATGCCGGCATGAAAACCGTATTTGTTCAAACCACGCATCCGGAACTACCCCTACCCCACCCTGCTATTGATTTGGCTTGCAAGGACCTGTTAAATTTTGCTATTTTGTTGAAGCCGGAATGAAAATGGTAACTTAGCCGGGTCTGACAAATATGAAAAAACTGATTTTACTAGCGATCCTGCTGATGGGTATTGGGCAGGTACATGCACAAGAACTTACCAATTTGCAGCGCAAAGAACTGCAAAGCCGGGAAGATAGTCTGAAGATCTATGCGGACAGCATGATTAATGCGCTTAGCCCCGGAAAGCGATTTTTAAGCGATAGTAATTTTGTAAGAATGCTGGTGCGATCTCTACGGATCCCCCATTCATTTTACTACCCCTTTGATTCGCTCCAAAGCATTTCACGGATATATGCACCCGATAGTAGCTTCCGGATCTTTACCTGGCAATTGAAAAAGGATGAATATTTTTATTACCAGAAAGGGGCCATTCAAATGCGCACACCGGATGGGTCCTTGCGCTTGTATCCACTTTTTGATGCCTCGATGTTTACCTCCAAACCCCTGGATTCCGTACGCAGTCGGAATAACTGGATCGGTGCTATTTATTATAAAATAATTCAAAAAACCTGGCAGGGTAAAAATTATTATACACTGTTGGGCTTTGATGGTTATACAGTAGGTAGTAATCGCAAATGGATGGAAGTACTGACTTTTAATGATAAGACAGGTGAGCCACAGTTCGGAGGACCATTTTTCAATCTAAAACACGATACCTCTTCCAAGCAACAGGTCTTAAACAGGTTTGTAATTGAATATAAAAAAGAAGCAAGTACTACGTTTAACTATAACAGTGAACTGGATATGGTTATTGTAGATCACCTGATTTCTGAAACAGAGGAGCCACATCGTCCGGAAACCTATATTCCCGATGGAGATTTTGAAGGGTTTCAATGGAAACAAGGCATTTGGGTGCATGTACCCAAAGTGTTTACAGAAGTGCCGGATGAATTTAAGAAAGTAGATCCATTTTTGGGAAATGCCCCTACAGACGATGCTATACGTGATAAAGACGGAAGTATTAACGAAAAAAAGCTGGAAGAACGTTCCCGGAAAAATATAGAAAAAGCTGCGGAAAAAGAGAAACCAAAACCTAAAAAACCGGGTGGCGGACAACAATAATAAAATACCGTTCAGGCAGTTGTTGCTGCAGTACAGTAATACTGCGCTGAATATTATTTTTCCACTGGTTCTTTTCCCCTACATGACCCGTACCCTTGGGCCAGAGGGTTATGGCATCATCGGCTACTACGAATCATTGCTTTCTATTGTAGCCATCCTTTCCTCTTTTGGCGTACAGTATTTTGGGTTGAAGCAGTTAAGTAAATCGGCCATTGGTGCCGTAGACCAGGCGAATACCGTATTACACCTGCTATTGATTAATATAGTAATGGCTGTAGCAGGTATGTTGGTATACCTGGTATACGTTTTTAGCAGACCGATGCAGGAAGGGCTTGCCCCCATTACCTTCTTATATGCCTGGGCAATGTTGATTTATATCATTCATCTCGACTGGTATTTTCAATCGCAGGAAAAATTTAAGCTGATATTTATCCGAACTTTTATTGCCCGGCTATTTGTACTGATTGCCGCTTTTATTTTCGTTCGAAAACCTGCCGACCTGATCTATTATATCCTCATCTCCGCTATCAATTATACGTTTATTGCCGGCTTTGCCATCTGGAAAATAAAGCCCTTATTTGCTCAATGGAAATGGGATCCTCAACTTTTCAAAACCCTTATCAAGTCATTATGGCCGTTTGCCATTCTTGGTTTTTTAGGCTTGTTTTATTTTTCCTTTGATACGATCCTGCTGGCCAGGATCGGTCCACTGAAAGAAGTGGGCTATTATGCGGTAGCAGCTAAAATTGTACGAATTGGTCTTAACGTGTTTACGGGTGCTTCCGTGGTGTTTTTTGTGAAACTATTCAGATCGGACATTAACCAGCAACTACAGGCAGATAGTTTATTAATGACGATTCATTTGAGTTTTCCAATAGCTGCCATTCTATTCTTTTTTGCGGAACCGGTAATCTTGTTTATTTCCGGCAATAAATACCTTCCTTCCGTTGAGCTCTTGCAGATTTTTTCTTTGTTGTGGTTGATCGTTCCTTTCCATTATTTTTTCAACCTGCAGGTGTTCATGGTCAATAATAAAGAATGGTTGATCCTTCGGATTTTCCTGGTGGCAAGCGTTCTTTCGCTGTTGTTAAATATTGTGCTGATTCAGTACTGGCAATCGGTTGGCGCCGCCTGGGCCATTGTTTTAACGGAAGCTGTGGTGCTGGCATGCTTTATTGCTTTTTCCAGGGGATTGTTTCGGCTTCATAAACCACAGCTGCTTGAAATAATAGCCGTACTGGCTGTATTTCCAATTGCTTACCTGGCCTATCAGGTCAGCCATCGTTTCATCATCAACCATCTTATGCAGCTTATGGCGGGCACCCTTATAACGCTGCTGTTACATGTGCCCATCCAATACTTCTTATTCAGAAGCAGCTTTTGGCGGAATGTAAAAAAGGCATTGCCCTGGCAAAAAGGCCCTAATCATCCAGTTTAAGCACGGCCAGGAAAGCTTCCTGGGGTACTTCTACCGAACCGATCTGGCGCATCCGTTTTTTTCCTTCTTTTTGTTTTTCCAGCAGTTTGCGTTTACGGCTGATATCGCCCCCGTAACACTTGGCGGTTACGTCTTTTCGCATTGCACTGATATTTTCACGTGCTACAATCTTAGCCCCGATCGCTGCCTGTATGGCAATCAGGAACTGCTGCCTTGGTAAGAGTTCTTTTAATTTTTCACAAAGCTTTCTTCCAAAATCATTGGCCCGGCTACGATGGATCAATGCACTTAATGCATCTACACGTTCCTGGTTCAATAAAATATCCATTTTTACAATATCTGCTTCCCTGTAACCAATTGGATGGTAGTCAAAAGATGCATATCCTCTTGTCTGGCTTTTCAGCTTGTCGTAAAAATCGAATACAATTTCGGTAAGGGGCAATTCAAATATCAATTCCACCCTGGTTTGGGTAAGATAACTCTGGTTTACCAGGATACCCCGCTTACCAAGGCAAAGGGTCATAATATTGCCGATATAATCAGGCTTTGTAATTATTTGCGCTTTGATATAGGGCTCTTCAATCCGGTCAATGCGGCTTGGATCCGGCATTTCAGTAGGATTGTTTACGATTACTTTATCGCCTTTGCTGGTATAAGCAATAAAACTTACGTTGGGAACGGTGGTTATAACCGTTTGGTTGAATTCCCGCTCCAGCCGCTCCTGAATAATTTCCATGTGCAGCATTCCAAGAAAACCGCATCGGAATCCAAATCCCAGGGCCTGTGATGTCTCTAACTCATAGGTTAGGGACGCGTCGTTTAATTGCAGTTTATCCATGCATTCTCTCAGCTCCTCGAACTGATCGGTTTCTACCGGGAAAATGCCGGCAAATACCATCGGTTTCACTTCTTCAAACCCTTTAATCTGATTGGGCGTTGGATGCTGCGCTAGAGTAATGGTATCCCCTACTTTTACTTCTTTGGCGTTTTTTATTCCCGTAATAATATACCCCACATCACCTGCTGAAACTTCCTTTTTTTCAGTCATTTTCAACTTCAGGATCCCGATTTCATCGGCAAAATATTCCTGGTCAGTTGATACGAATTTTACTTTATCGCCTTTGCGGATGGTTCCGTTCATGATCCGGTAATACACAATAATGCCCCGGAAGCTGTTAAAAACGCTGTCAAAGATCAAAGCCTGAAGCGGCGCTTGCGGATCCCCTACCGGAGCAGGAATGCGTTCTACGATTGCATCCAGGATTTTATCAACCCCCAGGCCGGTTCTGCCGCTTGCCAACAAAATATCTTCCGGTTTACAGCCGATCAGCTCCACAATCTGGTCCTTTACTTCCTCAATCATTGCCCCATCCATGTCTATTTTATTAATTACAGGGATGATTTCCAGATCATTATCAATAGCCAGGTAAAGGTTACTAATGGTTTGAGCCTGAATTCCCTGGGCAGCATCCACTAATAAAAGGGCACCTTCACAAGCCGCTAATGCCCGGCTTACCTCATAACTGAAATCTACGTGGCCGGGTGTATCAATTAGGTTTAATATATATTCCTGGTTATCAGAATGTTTATAGTTGATCTGGATAGCGTGGCTTTTAATTGTGATTCCTTTTTCACGCTCCAGGTCCATATCATCCAGTACCTGGTCCATCATATCCCGATCACTGATGGTGTTGGTATTCTGTAATAAACGATCTGCCAGGGTACTTTTTCCATGGTCAATATGGGCAATGATGCAAAAATTCCGGATATTCTTCATGTATCTGTCTGAATAAGTGGGCAAAATTAGCGAAAAGCAATCAGACAACAGCGTTCGGTGGAGTCTTTCGGCAAACTATTTGGAGTTGATCAAAAATCGGTTAGATTCGCCAAAAAACGATCTTTTTATGGAGCTAAACCAGGCATTTGAGCAGGCGGTGGCGGACAGTAAAAATCTTTCTGAACGGCCCAGCAACGAAACCCTTCTGCAGCTGTATTCGCTGTATAAACAGGCCACTGAAGGGGATGTGAACGGGGAAGCTCCTTCCATGTTTGATTTTGTTGCCAAAGCAAAATATGAAGCATGGTCCTCTCTGCAGGGAAAATCTAAAGAAGCTGCCCAACAGGAATACATTTCGCTGGTGCAAAAGCTTAAGAGCTGATCAACTGCTTTTACTAACCGTTGCAGTGTTAGGCATTGTCTTTCACTTCTTTTATAAGGCTGTCGTCGTCCCATCCTTTTTCACGGGCAATATCCGGCATACGGGCATCGTTCCGGATAATTTTTTCCAGCTCTTCAATGAATTCACGGCTGGTATTGATGTATTGTTTCTGGTCCCGGATCGAGGATAATTTTTTTACGGCCAATTCATCGTATTTCAAAAAGGTTTGGGCGGCCCGGGTGGCGGTATAGCTTCGGTGCCCCAGTAATTTCATGGTATCTACGCCCATTCTGAGTGAACTATCAAGCGTTTCCCGGTAAATATGTAACATGCCGGCATTCATCTGATCATAAGCATCATAACGGTTCGAAGACCGAACCATCATTTGCAGGTTAGGAAAATGTTTTTTGATGATTTCGATCATCTCCAGTCTTTTTTCGGCATCATCGATAGTAATCAAAATCACTTTGGCGTCTGCGGCGCCCGCTGAATGCAACAGGTCGTACCTCGATGCATCTCCATAATAAACCTTGAAGCCGAATTTTCGCAGGAAATCAACCCGGTCAGAATCGATATCCAAAATGGTACAGCCGATGCCATTGGCTTTTAAAAAGCGCCCCACAGTATTGCCGAAATGTCCAAAACCTGCAATAATCACCGGGCTTTTTTCTGTTATCGTATCCGGTGCTCTCTCCGTTTTTTCCAGGGTCCCGAAACGGGGTTGGATGACCCGTTCAAAGAACAGGAATAAAACAGGCGTAAGTGCCATGCTTAGCGCTACTGCAGCCATGATGATATCTGCAATTTCATTACTGATTATCTGCTCCTGCCTGGAGAATGTAAGTAGAACAAAAGCAAACTCCCCGATCTGGCACAACCCGAGGGAAAAAAGCAGGTTTTGGTCTGTACTTAAACGGAAAGACCTTCCCAAAACCAACAGAATAAGGCATTTTATTATCATTAATCCAAGCACAATTCCAAACAGTAATACCGGCAGGTTGGCAAGCAACTGAAAATTGATACTGGCTCCTATGGCAATAAAGAAAAGTCCCAGTAGTAACCCTTTAAAAGGTTCAATATCGCTTTCCAGCTCATGCCGGTATTCGGAGTCGGCCAATACAACGCCTGCCAGGAAAGTTCCCAGTGCGGGGCTTAAACCAACTTTGGTCATTAACACGGTTATACCAATTACCAGTAACAGGGAGGTTGCGGTGAATACCTCCCGTACCCGGGCTGCTGCTACTATTCTCAATAAGGGGCGAATCAGGAATCGACCGGCTAGTATAATAAAGACCACTGCTGCAAATACCAGCAGGGTTTGAAACCAGGCGGGTTGATGACTGACCCAGGTGCCGCCAGCGTGCGAGCTGCTATTATTACTGGCTGTTCCATTTCCTAATAAGGGCAAAAGGGCAAGCATTGGAATAACTGCAATATCCTGGAACAGCAATACCGAAAATCCACTTTGACCTGCCTCTGTTTTCATCAGTCCTTTTTCCTGGAAGGTCTGTAGCACGATGGCAGTGGAACTGGGAGCAACGATCATACCAATGGCGAGTGAAACTTTCCATTCATAGCCCATGGCCATCGCAATCAGGCATACCAGGCCCAGCGTGCAGAGAACCTGCAGACCGCCCAATCCAACAATAGGTTTTCGAAGTTTCCAGAGCAAACTAGGTTCCAGCTCCAAGCCGATTACAAACAACATCATCACTACCCCAAACTCGGCAGCATGCATAACATTGGTACTATCACCCACCAGGTTGAGAAAGGCAGGACCGATCAGCATACCCGCAACCAGGTAGCCCAGCACTGAACCCAGTCCGGCTTTTTTAGCAATAGGCACCATTAACACGGCGGCCGTTAGATATACAAGGGCCTGGAAAAGAAAAGAGCTTTGGTCCATTTATCAGGATTGAATAGAGGTTGGTAGGGGAATTAAATCGTTCATATAAATACATCCGGTACGTTCTTCCAGACTTATACGGTCAGCTTCCAGCCCCAATAAGAGTTGCTCATATTGAGAAGCATAGAGGCGGATATCGGTGGAATCAAGCCGGTGTGTGCCATGAACAACAAAAGGTGGCCAGTATTCCATGGAACATAATCTGGCAGTTTGTTCAAAGGGATACAGGTATTCATGAATAGTTCGGTGATTACGCCCGTTAAGCTGGTAGGCTTCTTTGGAGCCACCGCAACTGATTATATTCATCCAGCCTTTTCCTGAAAGAGCCTTGCCGTCTTTTCCATAGGCCCAGCCATGTTCCAATACCAATTCCATCCACTGTTTGATGATAGCCGGGGCACTGTACCAATAAAAAGGAAACTGGAAAAGAATAAGGTCGTGTTTCAGCAATAATTGTTTTTCCTGGTTTACGTCAATCAGGAAATCCGGATAGGTTTCGTATAAGTCGTGAAAGCTGATGCCCGGGAGGCCGGGTATTTTTTGGAGAAGTTCTTTTTGTACCCGGGATTTTTCGAGTGCGGGGTGAGCGAAAATCAATAAAATTCTGGCCATGGTTGAAATTTACTGATTTCAGTTTATATGCAAAAGACGAGTTAGTTATTCCCAGAACTTTGTGGGGAAACTATTACAAACGGAAACGCCGCCGTCCTCTGTGAGGTGAAGCTGGTTCAGGCTTGCAGCCGGAACACTTTGTTCGAGATAGGGAAAAACTATCCGTTCTTCATACCGTACATGTTGTTCCAACTGATCGGCCAGATCACCCAGCAGGCGGTGGGTAATATTGGCCTGTTCGAGATGGGTCATGGCAGTACGCCAGAGTTCATGATCACGAAGAATGGCAGCAGCATACGCGGTGCCTTCAGGGGTTGTTTTTAATAAAGGCAGCAGCTGTGTTTCTTCCTGCCCGAAATGGTCTTTTAACTCCTTATTCCAGCATTGCAGTAAAAACTCTGTCATAACAGCAACTGGGGCCTGTTTACTGACCCCTTTCCGGATCAGTAAACAGGTCATTAATGCTGATTTGTGCTGGCGTGAGAGTGGTTGCAAACTTTCCGCTCTTTGCATAGTTTATTTTTTTAGTGCCTTTATAATGGCGATGAATTCGGCCGACTGCAGTGATGCACCTCCTACCAAACCACCATCCACATCGGGCTGGGAAAAAAGCTCATCAGCATTAGCCGCTTTAACACTTCCTCCGTATAAAATAGAAACGCTATCGGCTACTTCAGCACCGTATTGTTTGCTAAGCACACTGCGAATAAATGCATGCATTTCCTGTGCCTGTGCCGAACTGGCGGTTTTTCCTGTTCCGATTGCCCAAATGGGTTCATAGGCAATAACCACTTTCGTAAGCTGGGTTGCACTCAGGTGAAAAAGGCTTTCTTTCAATTGAATTTCCACAAACTCATTTTGATTTCCGGCTTCACGAACAGAAAGTGGCTCACCACAGCAGAATATGGGTTGAATTTCCTGCTCCAGCAATAAATCCAGCTTGGCGGCCAGTTCCTGGTTCGATTCATTAAAATACTCCCTTCTTTCACTATGCCCAATTACACAGTAAGGAATACCAATAGATTTCAACATATCTACGGCAATCTCACCCGTATAAGCGCCTGATTTTTTATGGTGGCAGTTTTGGGCAGCTACAAAATAGTTCTGTTCATTGGCTACTTCGCTTTTAGCCATAATCAGGTAAGGATAAGGCACGGCGAAAATTACCTGTTGCTGCGCTCCAAGGGCATGTTTTTCATGAAGAATTTCATCGAGTAATTTTTCTCCCTGCTGGTACGTGAGATTCATTTTCCAGTTTGCTGCTGCGATTTGTTTTCTCATTCTTGATAGTCTGATTTAATAATTATCGTAAATATATCTCAGGATATGTTGTTCACGCGGTGTAAGGTGGGAGTTTTTCCATTTCTTCCAGTTCTCAAGGTCGCGCAGGGCGCGGGTAAAATCGTATTTACGAATGCCTTCCGCTCCCCAGGAAAAGTTAGGAATATATTTGGGTAATAAACCTGTTCCGAATACACTGGAACAAATACCCACCACTGTTCCGGTATTAAAAGAGGTATTTATGGCAGACCTGCTGTAATCGCCCATCAGCAAGCCGCATTTGTTTCCTACAATGGCTTTGCCACCCTGGCTGGCCGGGTGGTAAACGGTTATAGGCCCTGCACTGTTTTTTACATTGGAAGCAGAACTGCCTGCCCCCAGGTTACACCATTCCCCTACCACAGCATCGCCCAGGTAGCCCTCATGGGCTTTGTTCGAATACCCCATCAACACCGCATTTTTAATTTCTCCGCCTACTATACAATAGGGCCCGATGGTAGTTCCACCATACAGGCGGGTCCCCATTTTTACCTGTGCGTTGTTACAGATGGCAACAGGGCCGCGGATACAGGTGCCTTCCATTACCTGGGCTCCCCGGCCAATATAAACCGGGCCGGCGCTGGCATTAATGATACAGGCTTCCATTTCCACCCCTTCTTCCACCAGGATGGGGTGGTTGCCGATGATGGTATTGGAGGCAGATATCGGGTAGGAAGCGCTTGTTTGTAAAAGGAACTCCAGGTCGTACCGGATTGCCTGGTCGTTTAGGCGAAAAATATCCCAGGGATACCGTATACTCAGTAAATCGGCCGGGTAGGAAATGGTTTGCTGCACCCTTATTTTGTGCAGGCCCGTTACATCTGCAGCGTTAAAATGAAGAGCAATGGCCCCTGCTTCGGCGTGTATGAGAGCTTGGCCGGTTTTGAGTGCCTGTATTGCGGCAACCAATTCCTTATCGGGCAGGATATTGGCATGTAATAACAAATAATCCCCGGAGACCAGGGATGCATCAATCAGGAGAGATTGTTCAGTTTCTTTGTAATCACCTTCCCATTTATCAAAAGAAGGAAGCTGTAGTGCCGCTTCCCATTTTTCCCGGATGGTTCTGATCCCTACCCGTATATCCTGCACCCGGCGGGTGAGGTTGAAGGGATATAGATTTTCCGGCTGGCAATATTCCTCAGAGAAGATGATAGATTGCATGCTTAAAGATAATAAAGCTGGATGGTGAATGGCGAATTCCAGCTAAATATTCTTCTCTTTCACTATTCAATTCTCCTCCTACCCTGTTGCCCAATAAAAAAGCCGGCATTTGCCGGCTTCGTTATTATTTCTTTGCGTATTTCTTTTTGAACTTGTCGATACGTCCTGCTGTATCCAACATCACGTTCTTACCAGTGAAGAAAGGGTGAGAAGTGTTGGAAATCTCCAATTTAACCAGCGGATATTCATTACCGTCTTCCCATTGAATGGTTTCTTTTGAAGCGGTGGTGGATTTGCTCAAAAATGCAAAACCATTACTCATGTCCTTAAACACTACGAAGCGATAATTCTGCGGATGGATACCTTGTTTCATAACTGCTATTTTAAAGGCCGTACGGATTTTGCCGTACTGATTTAATTTTAGGAAAGTGCAAAATTAGTACTTTCCGTTGGATTTTGAACATTGCATTCAAAAAAAGATACTGAATCTATCTGGTTGAAAATCAACTCTTCATATTAATATATTGCAGCGGAATGGAAAGATTCCAGGTTTTACTGGCCTGGATTACCGACTGCAGGTCATCAATTTTTTTACCGGTAACCCGCACAATATCATCCATAATTGCGGGTTGTACCTTTAAACCACTGTCTTTTATCAGCTTTACAATTTTCTTGGCATCTTCCTGTTTCAGTCCGTTCCGTACGGGGATTTCCTTTTTCCAGGTTTTACCGCTCTGGTAGCCGGGTTTGGCGTCGAAATCGTAAATATTGGCATCCAATCCCTGTTTAATGCTTCGGCTGATAAGCACATCGGTAACCTGGTTGAGTTTCATTTCACTTTCCACTTCAATGGTTAGTTTGAACTCTTTTTTGTCCAGGTTTATTTCCACCGGCGATCCCTTAAAATCAAACCGGTTGGTTATTTCTTTCTTAACGGTATTTACTGCATTATCAAGCGTCTGGATATCCACTTTACTGACTAAATCAAAAGATGGCATAGGCTAAAATTTTACCCCTGGCTTACAGGGATTACTGCAAATGTAAAAAACGTCCTGTAGAAACAGGACGTTTGAACCTTAAACTAACACTCATAGAGAAAAAACTATTGCTGGTTATTATTACCTACCCGATTTTGCTCGTCTGTGGCACTGCCCGAACGGCGTCGCTGCGGGCCGCCATTCGTTTTCCCAAAACGGTAGCTGAAACTAAGTGCAACCCGGCGATTGTCCCAGCGGGCATTGATGCGGGTATCAATGTTTCCAAATTTGGTATAGCCCCTGAATTGCATCAGTGCAAACGGATCTACTACAGAAAGCTTCAGGGTTCCCTTGCTTTTTAACACCTGTTTGGACAGGCCCATTGAAAACATGCCCATTGGACGGGCAATGATAATGCCGCCTTCCTGCATTTTGCTCCGATAAAATCCACTCAACTCAGCGCCCCATGTCTTTGTGAACTTAAATTGGTTGTTGATATTGCCCATATAGGAACTAATGGATGCATCCAGCGGTTCATTATTTACAAAGCCCGTAAAATGGTTATTGAACAGGTTTCCGTACAGAGAGATCGTCCACCATTTGGTTAATGGTTGATTATAGCTGATAGCAATGCCTATATTCCTGCGGGTAGCGATATTTTCTTTGGTTTGGAAGGTTACTTTGGTAGTATCATTCTGTTTGAGAATATCATTGATAACATCCGTTGTACGGGTATAATTTAAAGTGGTGTTAAAGACGCCCTTATAGTTGTGCGAAAGCTCTACGTTATGCGTGAACTGGGGTAACAGGTTGGGATTTCCCATGCGGAACGTATACTGGTCCAGGAAAAACTGGAAGGGATTCATATCCTGGTAATTGGGGCGCTCAATGCGCCGGCCATAATTGGCGGTAAGGGTATTTTTTTCATCCAGTTTATAACTCGCAAATACCGTAGGGAAAAGCTGCACATAATTACGGATAAAGCGTTCGTCATTTACTACCTGTTTGCCTTTTGCATAGGTATGTTCCATCCTTAACCCGGTTTGTAAGGACCATTTTTTAAACTCCTTGTTGTAATTTATATAAGCGGCATTGATATTTTCTTCATAAATAAACTGATTCGAGCGGGTAAGGTCTACCTCCCATAATTTCTCCTGGTTGTTCCAGGTTTTATAGGCAGCATCATTGTCTGTGGTAACATAGCTCGATTTTAATCCGGCTTCCAACCGCGATGATTTATTGAGCGGATGTACATAATCTGTTTTGAAACTATAAATTTTTATATCGGAAGGCAGGTCGCCCCGAATCAGAAAGGAGTCGGAAATAATTCCTGCCGGATACTGGTAGGTATAGTTATCGGAAGTCTGTAAGGCATTGGACCCGTACCAGATATAATCAAGGTCAGCCGTCAGTTCCCGCCCCGTAGTATCCAACCTTTTTCTGAAGTTGATATTGGAGCCAAAATTTTTCCAGGTGTCTTTATTCAGGCTGGAAGCCAGGTTGCCTGATTCCGGTTCAGTTCCACCTGTATAGATCATAGCAGAACTGTTTGAATTGAATTCCCGGGGATTGTAGGTGCCGTTGACCTGAAAACCGATGGTGGTATTTTTATCGAGTGAATACTCCATGCCGGTTCGCAAACTAAGGTTGTGGTTATGGAACTTACCTTTTGACGTTTGATCAAACAGGGAGCCCTGCGTTTCATTTTCTTTTGGTGAAAACTTCCGAACCAGTTTAAGATCATTAAACCCCTGCCAGTATGAATAGCTTAAGGTACTGAACAAAGTAATCTTATCCTTTTTGTAGTTTATACTAACACTATTGGGGGTTTTAGGATAGGCACCCTGCACATAACTCAGGTTTACGGAGCCATTGAATCCATTCTGCCTGCCTTTTTTTGTGCGGATATTGATGATGCCACTATTGCCCGATGCATCGTATTTTGCGGAAGGCTGTGTCATTATTTCCACTGCTTCGAGCTGGCTAGACGGAGTATTCCTTAGCAAATTGGCCAAATCCTGCCCGCTTAGGTAGGTTTGTTTCCCATCGATTAATACAATTACTCCCTGTTTTCCTTTCAAACTTAAAATTCCATCTCTGTCAACACTTACACCGGGCGATTTTTCCAATACATCCAGCGCTGTGCCGCCGGCATTGGAAATAAAAGCATCCACGTTTACAACCGTTTTATCGGCTTTTACTTCTACCATCGGCTTTTTTGCCGTAACAGTTACGGCCTGCAGGTTTTTATCGGCCTGTTTTAACGGAATGGCAGGAAGCTCCTGTTCTGTATTTTCTTTCAGCGGTTGTACTACGGTAGCATAACTGTCAAATCCAATAGCAGAGATCTGAACCAGTATAAAGGTTGCCGGCAGTTGTTGGAATTCGAATCTTCCTTCTTTATCGGTGGTGCCAATTTTGATTAGTTTTTTGGAGGAGTCTTCCAGCAGTGTAATGGTGGCTGCCTGGATCGGCAGGTTCTGCTGGTCGGTTACCCTGCCTTTGAGAATTGTGCTGTTTTGTGCCATTGCACCAGTAACCGCAACTAAGAGGGCAAGTACGGTAATAAAAAATACTTTCATTGGAAAGGTGTGTTAGCTGTTCGAGGTTAAAATTGTGTCATCAGGTGTGGCGAAAAAAGCAAAATGAGGGGGAACGGTTAAAATCAGGTACGAAAAATAGGAACTGGTTTTGAGGTCTTAGAGATCGTCCCGCTTAGCGGAACGATCTCTAAGATTTAACCAGGAGAAGGTTTAATGGTAATGCTATTTAACTGGTTAATTATTACCGCCCATTTTTACGCGATTTTGTTCATCATTTGCACCACCGGTTTTCCTGCGCGGCTGGGGGCCCTTTATAGGTTTACCGAAACGATAAACGAAAGACAGATTTACAACACGTGTATCACGCAGGTTTGTGAAACTTGCTTTGGTGGTTTGGAAGTCGATTTGCCCGGTTACTTTTTGGGTATAAAACATATCGCGAACATTGAGCTTAAGGGTTCCTTTTGATTTCAGTACCTGCTTGGAGATACCGGCTGCAACAGCCCCCATTGGATCAATCAGTATTTGTCCCTCTACCCCTTTGCTCCTGTACCATCCACTCAGTTCTGCACTCCAGCCTTTATTAAATTTAAACTGGTTGTTTACATTCAGCATAAGTGTACCGGCAGCCACATCAATTTTTTCATTGTTTAAGACACCGTTGAATTTGTTATAATTATAGTTGGTGTAGAGAATTGCTGTCCACCATTTTTGTACAGGTACCTGTGCACTGATGGAAGCGCCGGCATTTTGTCTGGTACCTATATTGCCCTGGCGTACAATGGTAGCATATTCCGGTTCATTAAACTGCGGGTTACCCTGCGCAAAGGTTTCACTAAAAAAATCTTTTGTTTGGCTATAGTTTAAGGTGGTTGTCAAAAAACCTTTATAGGTATGGGTGAGTTCAATATTATGGGTAAACTGTGGTTGCAGGTAAGGGTTCCCCCGGCCATAGGTATATTTATCCAGAAAGAAAAGAAAGGGGTTCAGATCCTGGTAAGCCGGGCGATCAATTCTTCTGCCATAAGAAACGGCGAACAGGTTTTTGTCATTGGCTGCATAACTGATAAACAAGGTGGGAAATAAACTGCCATAACTGCGGCTGAACGAGGAATCGGTTCTTTCGGGGTTTCCGTACTGGTGCCCTTCATAGCGGGTATGTTCATACCGAAGCCCGGCCTGTATTCCAAATTTTTTGATTTGCCGGTTATAATTGAGGTAACCAGCAAGAATATTTTCCTGGTATTTGAAATTATTGGATTTATCATAATCAGCAGTCCATTTTTCATCCACCAGGTTGGAATAGTCGGCATTATTATCTGTGTTTACAAAGCTGGTTTTAAACCCGGCTTCCATTTTAGCACCCTTTTTCAATGGGTGTGTATAGTCCACTTTTGCTGAGTAAATGTCAATATCAATAGGTAACCGGCCCCGCAGGTTTTCTACGTAGCGTTGATTCCATTGCGGATCAAAAGTAGTGTTAACAAAAAGCTGCCGGCTATTGGATCCATAACTTATATAATCTACATCGGCCGTCAGTTCTTTCCCGGTTGAATCAAACTGGTGCCTGATATTGAGGTTGATGCTTTTATTCTTCCATAAATCTGTATTGGAGCTGGTTGCTGTAATGATAGAGTCTGTTTGAGCAGCCGCATTCATCATATAACTGATATTGTGGCCATTTTGATTTTCCGGACTGAAATTTCCGTTCAATACAAAACCCAGGGTGGTTTTTTTGCTCAGGAAATAATCTGCGCCCAGTTTAATGTTATAGTTTTTGTTCTCATTTTTCATGAAAGAGGTCTGTTCAAAAATGGCATTGATCTCTTTTGAACTGGCATCACTAAATTCCCGGTTAATATCTAGTTGTTGGAAACTGTTCCAAACACTGTATCCACCATTTGCGAAAAAATTAAATTTCCCTGTTCGGTAATTCAGGTTCAGGCTGTTATTGGTTTTCCAATAAGCACCCTGCCCGTAGTTTAAACTGAGGTTTCCGTTGAATCCTTTCTGTTTGTTCTTTTTTGTTTTGATATTGATGATCCCGGAATTACCCGCAGCATCGTATTTGGCAGAGGGGTTGGTTACGAGTTCAATCTGGTCAATTGAACTGGCGGGCATGGATTTAAGCAAACTGGCCAGTTGCTCTCCGGTCAGGTAGGTTGGCCGTCCATCCATCATTACCTGAACGCTCTGTTTTCCTTTGAGACTGATATTACCATCTTTATCTACCATCACCCCAGGAGATTTTTCAAGTACTTCCAGTGCGGTGGCACCTACATTGGTAACGGCAGCATCTACATTTACGACTGTTTTATCTATTTTTTGTTCAATAAAAGGTTTCCGTTGAACCACGGTTACGCCTTCCATTTCTTTAACAACTACACGTAGCTGAACAGCCGGCAATTGGGCCGACGGGTTTGTTGTGGTTAGTTCAAAAGGGGCAGAATAGCTTTTGTCGTAACCAATAGCCGTAACCAGGATAAGGTAACGGCCGAGCGACAAATCCAGAAATTCGAAATTCCCGGATTTGTCGCTTGATTGAATTTTGACCGCCGATGAATCTTTAGCCAGCAGCAGGCTGATGGTAGCAGCTTCTGCCGGTTTATTGGATGCATCTGTCACCTTTCCTTTAATGGAATTGGCGCTTTGTCCCATACTGACCAAGGATAAGGTGGATAAGGCAAGTGTCAGCAGGAAGAGTGTCTTTTTCATGTCTAAGGTTCTTTAATTAGTTTGGTACCGTTCAAGGTTAATTACAGGTTAAAGGTAGGTACTATGTAATGCAATGTACATTGTTTTGTGTTGGATGGTTGTTATGGCTGATTTTCGGCAAACGGGCAACGGATGTTTGACGATGCCGGAAAGAAATAGTTACTGGAAGAACCGGATTCCTGATAAGTGGCCGAAAAAAAGGAAGAGCGGCCAATTGGCCGCTCCGGAACTTTTTATCAGTTATGCGTTATGTACAGGTGCTTATACCAGGTTTTTTTTACGGGCGTATTTTTCGGTCCAGAACCAGATTCCGATGCCCGTGATAACCAGCAGGCTGGAAATTAACTCGGCCTGTGTAGGATGAAATCCAAAAATGTCGTATTTGGTATTAACCCGGATTTTTTCAATAAAGAACCGTTCAACCCCGTTCACCACCAGGTATAAACCAAATAAGCGACCGGGTATGGTTATTTTTTTACGTACTGCCCAAAGAAGAAAGAATAATACGATGCAGGCAATTGTTTCATAAAAGGGGGTGGGGTAAACGGGTAAAGGCAGTTCATTACAATAATTACCCTGGCAGCCGGGGATGGGCACCCCTGCGTTTATAACATTATGCGGGTAGGTATAGGACCAGATCCAGTCGGGTAACCAACCATAGGGGTTCGGGCTATTATTTACTATACCCCAGTCGCCATCCCCAGAAACCTGGCATCCAATGCGTCCAATTCCATAGGCCAGCATGAGGCTGGGAGCGGCTGCATCGCATAAATGGCGGATGCCGATCGAATGTTTTTTGGCATACCATATTATAGCGATGGCGGCACAAATTAGCCCGCCATAAAAGGTTAACCCACTGAAGGATAACAAAGCCCCGATTGGATCGGCAGTGAATTCGCTCCAGTTTTCAAGATTATGGAAAATTTTTGCCCCTGCAAACCCAAAAAGTGCTGCAAATACAACAATATCTCCTACCCGGTCGTGTGGCCAGATCCGAATGCTTCTTTTTTCTGGTTTGGCCAGCCGTTGCTTTTGTTTTTCCCTCCATTTCAATCCGGCAAAAAGCAGCCCCAGTAGCAAGCCGGCCCCTACAGAACCCTGCGAAGAAAATATAAATTCCTGTGGATCAGCCGGACCAATAACAAATGCGCCGATTATTTTATAGCCCAATAAAAATCCGAGTATAAAATTGGTAAGTAATTCGCCAATACTGGCGGGCTCCCCCACCGTTATGATGGTTTCTTCCGAATGCAAAAGCCCTTCCCTGCTTTTCCGCTTCAATTCCAGGGTAAGAATCCAGGCTGCCGCTAAAAAGGCAAGTGCAACGAAAAATCCAAATGAATTAATGAAACGGAGGCCTGGTAAATCAATACCAAATAGATCTTTAAAGGCGAAATATAAATTGGGATACATGAAATGCTAATTAATGGGCAAATTCATCGCAATGATAAGAAATATGCAGACGGCAAAAAAATAACCCCTCCCGACAGGAAGGGGTTATTTCAAAAAATCCTGTTTCTTAACAGTATTGTTCAAACGCAGCAATCAGATTGTGCGCAATCATTTGTGCAGACCGGCCTTCGATCATATGGCGTTCGATAAAATGAACTAACTGGCCATCCTTGAACAACGCAATGGCAGGGGAAGACGGTGGGTAAGGCAGTAAATGTTCTCTCAGTGTACGAACCGCTTCCATATCAAATCCTGCAAAACTGGTGGTGAGGTGATCGGGTTTCTTAGGACTGTTATGAACAGCCATCAGCACGCCCGGACGGGCTGTACCTGCGGAACAACCACAGACAGAATTAACTACCACCAGGGTAGTTCCCGCTTTTTTTAACTGGTCTTCAACTTCTACGGAGGTCAATAACTCAAAAAATCCCTGTTCAGTTAATTCCTCTTTCATGGGCATTACTATTTCTGCTGGATACATGTCTTGATTTTTAAGATTGCAAATTTATAGCAAAAACAATAAACTGGTCAGATGGTTCGAAACTGCCATTATGGCTTTTAGAAACGGCATAAAACTGCCTTAATGGCGTGTTTTTCAACTCTTATTGGAAGAAATCTGTAGCAAATGGCAGAAAAAACCGCCTGGTACAGCAATTGAACAAGGTTTCGTATAAACATTCAAAAAATATAAAACATACAAATTATGACACGCGTAAAATTCAACCAACCTGTTCGGCCCTTCTTTCATTTATTAGACGACTGGTTTCAGGATTTTCCGGCTAAAGCTGGTCGGGAAGCAGGTAATGCATTACAAACCATACCTGTAAATATTGTAGAAACAAAAGATGGATATCATTTAGAGGTGAATGCGCCGGGAAGATCCAAGGAAGAATTTAAGGTTAAGGTGGAGAACGGCTTATTGACCATTTCCTATGAACAAAAGGAAACGGCGGTTCAGGAGGATCTGAAACAAATTCGTCGCGAGTTTTATCAACATTCCTTTAAACGCAGTTTTACGATTGACGAAAAAATTGATGAGAATGGGATCCAGGCCAAATATGAGCAGGGTTTATTAAAGCTCTATTTGCCGAAAAAAGAGGTTGTGCTGGATCAGCCTAAAGAAATTGCAATTCAATAATTGTTTCTCATAAGCAGTTGGTTTTGGTTTAGTCCCGGTTTTTTTACACCGGGACTTTTTATTCTAACAAACTGTTAAACCAATCTCTCTAGAAAATGAAGTAATATTGCCTCACTTTTCAGCAAGCACCGAAAAATTACCAGAGAATGATTAGACGATTTTTCCTTTTTGTGGTACCGACTCTGTTATTCCTGTTTGGTCAGATGGATTTGAAGGCTCAGGTGGTTGATACAATCCCGAAACGGGACAGTAGTCATCGATTAGACACGCTTCCTCTTGGTCCCGACAGTTTACCAGTAGCGCCCATTGATACAACCCTCCGGATTCTTAACCTGAATCCATACATGACCCTTCACGTTGATTCTTCTATCAATTATAAGTTGGAAATTAACAGGGCTCCGGGCAATTTTTTCTGGTTTTTACGCAATGCACCAGTAGGATTAAAGATTGGGAAAGATGATGGCACCCTCAGTTTTAAAGCAGAGAAATCCCTGTTTTTATCGGGTCGTTTGAAATATGACCAGGAATACAAGGTGTTGATGGGAATCCAGAACCTGTCCGATCCCAAAGAACGCATTGATACTTTTTTTACTATGATGTTTTATAACACCGAGATAGTAATATCGAGGCTTAAGCCCGGGGTTAGCGAAACAATTTTTGTAGACGAAGGTGATACCCTGACCATACCTATTCAATGCGAGCGGGGAAGTTTTCCCATTGAATCTATTTCAACCCTCACAGATGCCTCTATCAAAGGGTATGAAACCGTTCGTAAATGTGATGATATCTTTTCCTGGGCAGTACCTTATGATTTTGTAAAAGATGATGATAAGGAGAAACAGAAAACCTTTCATATAACTTTTGTAGGAGCAGATAAATTTTACAATCGCGATACGGCAAAGATTACCGTGGTAGTACGGGATGCCCTCAATTACCCTTTCCGGCAGGGAGAATATAACCGCGTGGTTAAGGAGATTCAACGCTATATACTGCAACTAAAGTTCAGCTTTAAAGAGTTGGATAAAAATGTAAAACGTACCAAAAATACCCGTACCAGTTTCGACTTAATGTCGGGAAGTTCTGCCCTGGCAGGTACTGTTTTGTCCACCAGTTCAGCAGATGGCGACAAAAATGTAGGTAAAGTAATGCCTAGTGTGGGAGTTGCCCTGGTGCCTGTTAAAGAGGCGGTGAGCCCGGTAAAAGCGTATGAGTCCAACTCGGCAGCGCAGGTAAGAACCAGTATCAAGCGGCTGGAATACAGTTTGTCTGATAATATGCTGGTGGGTGAAACCGATCCTGAAATTCTGACCAAACTGGCCAAGCTGCGTAGTGATCTGAAGCAGGTACAAACGCAGTTAATTGATGTTCCAATGGTTGATACCGGTGGAATGAGTGAAGAAGAGCTCAATAATTATTTTAATAGTCCGAAGGTTAATAAGAAATACAAATTAACCCGTCATTAATAGACAGTACACATAATTTATAAAATAGCCCCTGCAACCTGCAGGGGCTATTTTAATTGGTGCTCTTACCTTATTGCTGGCAACCGTTTTTGCGGCGTGTATCAATGATGTATTGGATTTTCCAGTTACCATCCAGCTTTACTAACTGAAAGGAATTGACTCCACAATGACTGAAACGGGTTCCAAGATAAAATTCATAAGGGGTCCAAACAGCAGCCATTGGTCCATCTACCAGGATGGATCCGAATTGAATCCGTTCATCCAGCAAATCTTTACCGGGCGTTCCGATTGCCTTTATAAATCCGGCCAGTTCTTCTGTTCTTACCTGCAGGCTTCCATCTTTGGCAGGTGCAATGGTTTGCAAAACGGCTGTGGGGGCAAAGGCTGCTTTTAATAAAGCCGTATCTCGGTTACGCATTGCCGTGAATAACTGGTTAATAGTGTTTTTTATTCCTTCTTCTTCTGCGTTCTTTTGTGCAAAACCCGAAAAACTAACAATTGTTAATACTAGGCTAAATAGCAGTTTCATGCTGGTGGAGATTTAAACGGAGATCAATTAATATGGTCTACTAATCTATAACCAAAAATGATCCCTATGGTAAAAATTGTACCAGCGGTTTTCATGACCGCAATGATTGTATTCTCTGGCACTGTTTCTATGGCACAGGGGCACCGCCATTCCCAGGGAGGAAATACCACTGTTATTGTTGTGCAGGACGATGACGACTGGTCAGCAGGCCGGAAGCATCCCAAAAAATACAAGCATAATAAACATTCGCGTGAGTATGGGTATGAAGCGCACCGTGGAAGAAGGGTAAGCCAACCGCCCCTGGTAATCTATGATACCCGTCATTTGCCCATCCGGCGATACAGCAATAACCGATATTATTATCGTACTCAAGCCGGTTTGCACTACTGGTTAGGCCGTGATGGACGGCTTTACCTGGATGTTAAATACGTAAACCGCCACCAGTGCGATGACCGGGAGTACGCCTATTGGGAACGAGGCGGCTGGTAGTTCAAAACAAAAAAAGAGGAGGCCTCTCCCAAGCCTCCTCTCCTCTCTCCATTCCCCCTTCTCCTACCCCACAGCCTCCAACTTGGGACCTCCATCCTGCTCGCGGGCAATCGATTTTTCCAACTGGTGCATAGGCACCAATTCTTCTTTAGCCAGCGCAATATCATAGGGCCCTACGGGTAATAAGAGCTTAGCCAGAATAGGGGCTGTTTCTAATATAATGATCAATAAGCTGATGAGCAGATTCGCCATAAATACACTGTCTTCTCTTTCTGATAAACTGTGTAAAGCCTTATTACGGGCTAAAAAGCCCACATTGGCGTAGGCTGCCTGGGCAAATTTGTCTTTTTCTTCCTTTAGTTCCTGATTGGCTTTGTCCAGGAATCTTTGCTGCTTTGCCAATGCACTGTCCAGCAATGGAAATAAGAGTGCATAGTTGGCAGCTGTTTGTTCAAATGCCGACATTTTAAGCCGGGTAATGGTTTCTACTCCGCGTTTTCCGGATCCACCGGTTCCATCTGCTTCCATTAAATACGCCTGCTGTAATTTCAACAGGGTATCCTGCATTGCTTTCCGGCGAATCTGCAACTGGTCGCGTTCCAGCATAGCCGCGGCAACTTTAGCGGAATGAATAGTGTCTTGCTGCAGGTTGTACTGGCTGATCTGGTCCTGGATCTGGCGATTTACTTCCAGGTTGACCTCTTTTTCAAATAATTTCAACTCAAGCGGCCTGGCTATTGTTATACCAATAAAAACAGCCAGTATAATACGGGGGAACGCCACTTTCCATTGACTGGCTGTACTCATGCCGTATTTCCGGATGGTAGAAACCATAAACCGGTCGAGGTTGAAAATAATAGCACCCCATAACAGGGCGAAACCAATTGCCCAGGCAGTGCTGTTAAAAATGGTAAAAAAAGCATACCCGGAGGATAATGCAGCAAGTGCAAAAGTGGCCAGTAAAACCCCTCCAAGTGTATGGTATTTGGGGTGTTCAGTGGGGTATTGGGCAAGAGTTGCCTGGTGAACCCCGGCACACCACCATAAAAAATGGGTAGATTTTTCCTTGCTACCTGAAAATGATTCGTAACCTGAAATAGGGGTTTCAGGCCCTTCTGAAGGCTTCGACATAACGTTAAACGGTTGAGGAATCAATAAATAGGTAGAAGTAGAACAATACAAAGAACGTAGTTTTACGCCGATTATTTCTTAAAGGAATGATAAGGTCGATAAATTTCCTGAATTGGTATATTCGGTCTTATACTGTAAACTTGCAAGGGCTGGATGTACTTTTTAAAACGATTTTTGATACATGGCTAAGAATTTATTGATTGTGGAGTCGCCTGCGAAAGCTAAAACGATCGAAAAAATCCTGGGAAAGGATTTTGAAGTGAAGAGTTGTTATGGCCATATTCGCGACCTGGAAAAAGGGGAAATGGGTATAGATATAAAAAATCATTACAAACCCCGCTATATAGTTCCGGATGAAAAGGAAAGAGTGGTGAAGGAACTAAAACAACTCGCCAAAAAAAGTGACGAAGTATGGCTGGCAACGGATGAGGACCGGGAAGGAGAAGCTATCAGCTGGCATCTTTGTGAGGTATTAGGACTTGACCCCACCAGTACCAAAAGAATTGTTTTTCATGAAATTACCAAACCTGCCATTCAGAAAGCTGTTTCGCAACCCCGCACCGTAAATATGAACCTGGTAAATGCGCAACAGGCCCGCCGGGTGTTGGACAGGATCGTAGGATTTGAGCTCAGCCCTGTTCTGTGGCGCAAAATGAGCATGGGTACATCTCTTAGTGCCGGTAGGGTACAATCTGTTGCTGTACGTTTGATTGCGGAGCGCGAACGAGAGATCAATGCCTTTAAATCGATCAGCCATTTCCGGATCGATGCCTTTTTCAGTGCAAAGGACTTATCAGATAAACAGGTTCTTTTCAAAGCAGAGGGACAAAAATTCAATAACCAGGAAGGGGCAGAAAAATTTCTGGAATCCTGTAAAGGCGCCAGTTACACGGTTACAGATATCCAGGTAAGGCCTGGTAAAAAATCGCCGGCCGCACCTTTTACCACCTCAACCCTGCAACAGGAAGCCAGCCGGAAACTCGGCTATTCGGTGAGTAAAACAATGTTACTTGCGCAGAAACTATACGAAAGCGGTAACATTACCTATATGCGTACAGATAGCGTTAACCTGAGCGAAACTGCCATGGATGGAATTCGCCAACAGGTTACGGGGCAATATGGGCAACGTTATTTTCAGCCCCGCAAATTCAAAAACAAGAACGAATCTGCGCAAGAGGCGCACGAAGCCATCCGGCCCACCTATATGGAAAACAGTACGGTGGACGATATGGATACCAAACGTTTGTATGAACTTATCTGGAAGCGGACCATGGCTTCCCAGATGGCAGATGCCGAACTGGAAAAAACAACAGCAAAAATTACTATTTCCACCAATAAGGAAGAATTAACGGCCACCGGCGAAGTGCTCAAATTTGACGGCTTCTTAAAAGTGTACCGCGAAGACCGAGATGAAGAGGACCTGAACGAGGATGATTCCGCTGATAGCATGTTACCTCCCTTACAGGTGAAGCAGCAGTTACCACTGAAAGAAATGACTGCAACGGAACGCTTTAATCGGGCCGCTCCGCGTTATACGGAAGCGTCGCTTGTAAAAAAACTGGAAGAACTGGGCATTGGCCGGCCTTCTACGTATGCCCCTACGATAACCACTATCCTTAAACGCGGATATGTTGAAAAACGCGATAAAGAAGGGGTACGGCGCGATTTCCGAATTCTGAAACTGGTGAATGACCAGCTAAAAAAGGAAATGTCGCAGGAAACAACCGGTGCAGAAAAAGCCAAATTATTTCCAACCGACCTGGGCCTGGTGGTTACTGATTTTTTGAATCAGTATTTCAACGATGTAATGGACTACGGGTTCACCGCCAAAATAGAGGAAGAGTTTGATGAAGTGGCCAGCGGAAAAAGACAGTGGCATAAAATGATTGATGCTTTCTACAATCCATTTAAAAAGGATGTAGATAATACTATTGAAAACGCCGAACGGATAAAAGGGGAACGGGAATTGGGAACTGATCCGGAAAGCGGAAGAAAAGTGGTTGCCCGGATGGGACGTTATGGACCCATGGTACAAATCGGCGACGCAGCTGAAGAGGAAAAACCGAGGTTTGCCCGCTTAAAATCCGGTCAGAGTATTGAAACTATTTCCTATGACGAGGCTATGGACCTGTTCAAACTCCCGTTGACCATCGGAGAATTTGAAGGCCTGGAAGTTTCTGTGAATGTAGGACGGTTTGGCCCTTACGTGAAATGGGGTGATGAGTTTGTTTCTATACCTAAAGGAGAGGATGCATTAAGCGTGGATATGGACCGGGCCATTGAGCTTATTAACGGAAAAAAACAGGCAGATGCACCCATTGCTACCTACGAGGGAGAACCGGTAACTAAGGGAAAAGGCCGTTTTGGTCCCTTTATCAAATGGAATAACCTGTTCATCAATATTCCTAAAGCCTATAATTTCGATCAGCTGACCCAAGCTGATTGTGAAGAACTGATTCGCAAAAAATTGGAAAAAGAAGCCAACCGCTATATTCAACAATGGCCGGCCGAAAAAATTTCCCTGGAAAATGGCCGCTGGGGTCCCTTCATCCGTTTCGGTAAAAAGATGCTGAAAATGGGCAGAAAAGCGGACGGTACCAAATATGAGGAAGAGGCGTTAAGCACCATTTCGCTTGATGAAATCAAAAAAATGATCGAAGCGGAAATTCCCGGCGCCTTTGAAAAGGCATCTAAAAAAGCCCCCGCTAAAAAAGCAGCAGCAAAAAAGGCGGCTCCCAAGAAAGGGGCCCCTAAAAAAGCGGCTGCCAAAAAATCAGCACCCCGAAAAAAATAGCCTAAAATTTTTTCTTATGCATTGAAACTATGGCGCTTATCCACAACGGTGGATAAGTATCATGGCTTCAATGCTGCATTCCAGCGAAATTTATTGGCAGATCAGTAACAATATTTTAAGCCATTTATACGTCCTTAAATTGTTCTGATCCAAATAACCCATGTAAATGGAAGAAACCCGTGAAATATCAGCCCTTTTCCATCTTATCGATGACCCCGATATGGAGGTGTTCTCTACGGTAAGTGATCGTATCATTTCCCTGGGTACCAATATCATCCCTAACCTGGAGCATCTTTGGGAAACCACACCCGACGAAGCTGTTCAGCAAAGGATTGAAATGTTGATTCATCGCCTTCATTATTGCGACCTTACCAAGGATTTTCTACGGTGGAAAAATCAGTCTTCACCTGATTTGCTGGGCGGGGCACTACTGGTTGCTAAATTTCAATACCCGGATCTGAATGTAAACGCTGTTTTACAGGATATTGAAAAAATGCGCCGCAACATCTGGCTGGAATTGAATAATTACCTTACTCCGCTGGAACAAACCAATGTATTAACCACCATTTTATACAATTATTATCACCTTAAGGGAACTGAAATAAATTACAGCGAACCCAATGATTTTTTATTAAATAAGGTATTGGATAGCAAAAAGGGAAACGCTCTCTGCAATGGTATTCTCTACCTAGTACTCTGCGATTTACTGGATATTCCCATCCGGGCAGTTCCGATTCCCCGTCAGTTTATACTGGCCTATTTTGATACGGACTCCGCCTTACTGGAAGAGTTGACTGCTGGTGCTACCGAAGAGATCCAGTTTTATATTGATCCAATGAGTGGACAGGTTTTTACACAAAAAGATGTAGATACTTATTTCAAACGTATTTCTGTGCCTCCTACGGCCTCCTTTTTTCGACCTATGGGTACGGTTCGGATTATCCAGCACCTCCTGGAAGAATTCGCCAAGTGTTTTGAGAACGATAAAGACAATTATAAACAGGAAGAACTCCTGAACCTGGCCCAGTTGCTGGGGGAATAGGAAAGGGAGCAGGGAGAACGGAAAAAGGTGAATGGGGAAGTTTTACCCTCCTCCTTTCACCTTTCTCCATTTTCACCTTCACTTCTTCTCCCTTTCCTAAATTTCCCAACCTTTTCTACGCTCGCGTTTAACGAATTGGTTAGCTTCTTCGAAGTTGGTGATTTTCATATTTTTAGCATCCCAGAGAAGCTTTTTACGACCCAGGTACTTATCATTCCATCCTTTCAGATTCGGATTTTTCATCATCCAGCTGCGAATGGCCAGGTTTCCGATAAGAATGCTTTCTGTAAATGGACCAGCATATTCGAAAGGAGAACTTGTTTTTCCTTTACCATAACCTGCAATACAGGCATTCACCCATTGTGCATAGTGCCCTTCAGGAACGCGGGCAATAGTTGGTGCAGGAAGGGTTTCCTTCATTTTTGCCGTTGGAAGCAGGCGGGGATTTTCTCCATAACAATCGGCTAATAATTTGCCTTTTGTGCCCGTGAACAGGATACCACCATCCCAGTTTCCAAATGCTTCTTCCGGTAATAATTCATCCGGGCGATTGGGCAATAATCCGCCATCGTACCAGGAGATTTTGATATTGCCTTTGCCATCTGTTCTGGGATAATCAAGATGGATAATTGAGGAAGGCGGGCAGCCGTCTACGTTAGCACTTTCAACCCACATATCCTGCCAGATATTGGCAACACTGCATTCCACAGAACTTGGATAGTCTATAGGAAGGATACGGAATGCCGGATCAAGAATATGGCAGGCCATATCACCTAATGCACCGGTTCCGAATGCCCACCAACCTCTCCAGTTAAAAGGAAGATAGGCGGGATTGTAATCAATGTGCTGAGCAGGTCCAAGCCAGAGATCCCAGTTTAATTCTTTAGGTATATCGTGTTTACCTGAAGGGGTCGGAATTCCCTGGGGCCAAACCGGGCGGTTCGTCCAGGCATGAACGGTATGAACATCTCCGATAAGACCGGCATCGATCAATTCTTTGGCACGACGTACACCATCACCACTACCACCCTGGTTACCCATCTGGGTTACCACTTTGTATTTTTTGGCCGCTTCTGTTAATAAACGGGCTTCATAAATATCGTGCGTCAATGGCTTTTGCGTATACACATGTTTACCTAACTGCATGGCGGCCAGCGTGGCATTGGCATGGGTATGGTCGGGTGTGGATATGGAAACTGCATCAATTTGATTTTTGTGCTTATCCAGCATTTCCCGAAAATCCCTGTAATAAGGAGCTTTGGGATGAGCCTGGCGCGATTTCGCTGCGGCTCTGTCATCCACATCACAAAGCGCCACAATTTTGACTTTACCGGTCTTAAAAAATTCAGCCAGATCACTTTGTCCTTTTCCACCGGCGCCAATGCCGGCAACATTCAACGTATCACTTGGCGCCACATGGCCTTTTCCCAGCACATGACGTGGTACTATAAAAAATCCTGCGGCGGCTACGGATGAATTCCGAAGGAATTTTCTGCGCGAAGGCGATAAAAGAGGCATAGTTACAATCGGTTTGATAAAAATTAAAAGATGACTGAATTTACGGTACGATTGTTTACCGATTGCAGTTTCTATGAAAAAAAATCTATCTTTTTGCGCTAATTATAGAACATATGTTGATCGAATGGGCTGATTTTGAAAAAATTGACATCCGTATCGGTACAATTCTGGAAGCGCAAGCTTTTCCCGAAGCAAAAAAACCGGCCTATCAGCTGCTGATCGACTTCGGAGAACTGGGCCATAAAAAGTCTTCTGCCCAACTGACAGAGCTGTATCAACCAGCAGACCTGGTCGGGCGCCAGGTTATTGCCGTGGTTAATTTTCCTCCCAAACAAATTGCCCGGTTTATGAGTGAATGCCTGGTGCTGGGCATTTATGCTGAAACAGGTGCCGTGGTATTGTTACAACCCGACCGGGCCGTAAAAAACGGGCAGAAAATTGGCTGATCAGTGATCTCAGATGCCCAGCTCCTCTCCGGTAAAACTCAAGGGTAATAACCAACTGGCTTTGGGAATAATATACACTTTACCCGATTGTCCACCCAGGATCAAACGAATTGGCGCACGCACCCTCCCCTCATATTCCTGTAGTGATTGGCGGCAAATGCCACAGGGACTAATCGGATGATTACTTTCTACCGTACCACTCTGGTAGCTGATGGCCATGGTTTCAATCGGAATCTTGGGAAATAAAGAGGCTACCGAAGCAAGCACTACCCTTTCTGCACATAAGCCTACAGGAAAAGAAGCATTCTCCTGATTGGAGCCGGCAATGATTTCTCCATTTGCCAGTTTAGCTACCGCGCCTACATAAAAATTCGAATACGGCGCATAGGCCTGCTCTGTAACCTGCCTGGCTTCTTCGAGTAACCAGGCATCTTCTTCTGTTAATTCACTAATTGAATTATAGATTTCGTACGTAAACTGGTAATTTACTGCATGCATGGAGGGCAATTATTTGACCTGCCAGTAAGTTAGTGAATACTTTTGAACAGTCGGTTCCAGCGCACTCCTTTATTCAGGCTCATCCATATAATCCAGGCTTCTCCTACTACATGGTCTTCAGGAACAAAGCCCCAGAATCGGCTGTCCTGCGATAAATGCCGGTTATCCCCCATCATCCAGTAATAATTCATTTTAAACGTATACTGATTGGATACCTGGCCATTGATCAGGAACTGATTGCCCTGGCGCTCCAGCTGGTTACCTTCAAATACCCTGATTGCCCGCTCGTAGATGCTATAATTTTCTGGGGTCAGGGTTAAGGTTGCTCCTTTTTTAGGGATCCAGATCGGACCATAAAAATCTTCTGTCCACCGATGCTGACCATCATGCGGAAAAATATCCATCGTGAATTTGGAAGGAGACACGGCATCTGGTCGGTATAAAAGCGGAGTAATGCGTTTAACGAGCCCGCTTTTTTTCATTTTTTCAACCGCTTCAGGGGTCAGCAGCATATTCATAACATTTCCACTCATCCGCGCAAACTCCTGGTCATCATTGATGTCAATATCGTACTCATCCTTCATAAACTCCGGATTAAGGGGTTGTCCATTTGTTTCCAATTCATAAAACAATTGGGATTTTGGCGGTACAAAGCCGGGTTGGCCATTAATATATACCTGGCCTTCCCGAACTTCAAGGGTATCTCCGGCAATAGCAACACAGCGTTTGATATAGTTTTCCCTTTTATCAACCGGGCGTACAACCAATGGATAGCTTTCCGGATCGCTCAAAATTATCTGCCGCCCTACAGCCATATTTCCATTACCCAACTGCCGTGCAATGGAATAATAGGGATGTTGGGACTGAAATTCGGGTTTATTGATGACGGTATCTCCGTCCGGAAAATTAAAAACCACCACATCGTTCCGTTTAATCGGACTGGCAAACCACCTGCTGTAGGGTAGTTTTATCAATTCAGAATAAGACTTCATTGAACTTCCCGGCAGGGAATGGTGTACAAAGGGCACAGCTAAGGGCGTATTGGGGATCCGGGGGCCATAGCTTAGCTTGCTTACAAACAGAAAATCATTAATTAACAGGGTTTTTTCCATTGAACCGGTTGGAATGGTATACGCTTCGAATATGAACGTGCGTATTAAGGTAGCTGCAACAATGGCAAATATGCCTGCGTCTACCCATTCCCGTAAGGGTGTTTTTTTATAATGTTTTACACCTTCCGGTCCTATATAACGGGTAGCAGGATCCATTCCTACCATAGGAAAATAGATAAAAGGTAACAAACAGGTCATTGCATGTTCCCAGAAACTGAATTTATTAAAACATTTCACCCATTCTATCAGTATGCCCATGGTAACAAACCAGCCGGCTACCGGTATGAATTGCCAGAAGAACCAATGCTTGGGACGTTTGGCAATTTCCAGCATCGTCCAGGTATTATAAAACGGCACCCATGCTTTCCAGCCTGGTGCCCCGGCTTTCTGAAACATTTTTGACAGGCCAAAAGCCGGTAGCATAACCAGTAAAAGGGAAATCAGGGTTACGATCAAAATCTGATTCGTTGTCATTCAACCAATTTTAGATGTGCGCAAAAATACCATTCTACGTGAATAATATAGGTTTATTGCTGTATTTGTAGCTGAATTGTGTAAATTATGACAGGGATTTCCTAAAATTTTTGTTAATCGCTTTTTTTAGTGCTTCCTTGCAAGTCGGAATGAATCGGTTTACCATAACGGATATTGAAAACCTGACCGGTATCAAGGCTCATACGCTGCGGGTATGGGAACAGCGGTATCAATTGAATTTATGCCAGCGAAAAGATGGAGGCCACAGGTTTTATGACAGCGAAGATCTGAAAAAGATTCTCCGTATAGCGGTCTTATACAAAAAAGGGTTCCGGATATCAGAGATGGCCAGCCTCAGCAATGAGCAATTGATTGCCTATACCCTGCAGGAGCAGTATCGGGGTGAACAGGAGCAGGCTATTCACCAGTTACTGGAGGCAGTAATGGCATTTGATCAGGAAAAATTTAACGAGATCTTTCACCGGCTGGTGGTACATATGGGCCTGGAAAAAGTCATGCTTACGGTGGTGTATCCGTTATTAAACCTGATCGGAAAACGTTGGTTAACAGACCGGCTTGTTCCCGCACAGGAACATTTTTGCAGTGAGCTTATTATCAAAAAAATACTGCTTGCTACGGATGGACTGGATACCGTGCTGCTCCCCGGCCGGAAAAACCTTGTTGTTTTTACCCCCTTGGGCGAAACCCATGAAATACCGGTCCTCTTTATGCATTACCTGTTGAAGAAAAACGGTCATCACTCGGTTTATATCGGTAAAAATCTGCCACTGGAAATTGTTCTGGAATACTGTTTCCGTCACCCGCCTTCCCACCTTTATTTCCATTTGATTACCCAATTGGGGCCGAATAACCCGGTTTCCTATTTGAAGGAACTACAAAAAAGCCTGCCTGCTGCTAAAATTGTATGTTCGGGGCCGGGAATCTCACCCGACATAGCGGCATCAATCGATACTATCAAATGTTTGAAAGACGCTGCAGAAATGATGCAGTTTGCCCGGTCTAATTAGACCTCTATTTTCTTGGAACAACATTATTTAAGACATCGTCTTTAAGAATGGTTTTCCCGGAAAGAATTACAAGCCTTTCCACCACATTTCTAAGCTCCCGGATATTTCCTGTCCAGTTATACTCTCTCAGCGCTTCCAATGCATCCGGTTCAATTTCTTTTTTTGCGATTCCGTAATCAGCACAGATATTCTCTAAAAACTTATCAACGAGTAAAGGAATATCATGTTTGCGATCGTTGAGAGAGGGTACATGAACCAGAATTACACTCAAACGATGGTATAGATCGAGCCGGAAATTTTTATCCTCTACTTCTTTCAACAGATCCTTGTTCGTAGCCGCAACTACGCGTACATCTACTGAAATCTCTTTGTCTCCACCTACGCGGGTAATCTTGCCCTCCTGCAATGCCCGTAACACTTTGGCCTGTGCCGACAAACTCATATCGCCGATTTCATCCAAAAACAATGTGCCGCCGCTGGCTTGTTCAAATTTTCCAATGCGTTGTTTTATAGCGGAGGTGAAAGAACCTTTTTCATGGCCGAATAATTCGCTTTCGATTAATTCACCGGGAATTGCTGCACAATTTACTTCTACCAACGGACCCGTTGCGCGATTACTTTTTTCATGCAGCCAACGGGCTACCAGTTCTTTCCCTACCCCGTTTTCCCCGGTAATAAGTACCCGGGCATCGGTGGGTGCTACCTTTTCAATAGTATCTTTTATACGTTGAATAGCGGGTGAGTCCCCGATCATTTCCTGTACTTTGCTAACTTTTCTTTTCAACACCTTGGTTTCTGTAACCAACGATGTTTTATCCATAGCATTTCTTAAGGTAATGAGCAGCCGATTCAGATCGGGTGGTTTGGAAATATAATCAAATGCCCCTTTTTTTACGGCTTCTACCGCTGTTTCTATAGTGCCATGCCCGGATATCATTACAATCGGGATATCAGGATTTGCCTCTCTTGCTTTATCCAAAAATTCTATTCCATCTAACTTGGGCATTTTGATATCACACAATACTACATCGTAATTTTTTTCCCTGAATTTCTTTAGTCCCTCTTCTCCATCGGACGCTTCATCTACTTTATAACCTTCGTAAGACAGGATTTCTCCCAGGGTTTTTCTGATTGCTCTTTCGTCGTCAATTATTAAAATTTGGGACATGCTGGTTGGTATAAATTTTATTTTATGTAAATCCTGAAAGCTCGCATCCTATTCCTGTCAAAAATACCGATTAATGCGATTGTCCCTGTATATGGCAATTATTTTGCCATTTTTTACCATTTCATCCGTCCCGGAGTTTATTGGTGCATTGCCTGTTCCGGAAGGCTTTCAAAGGCGTAATGCGGTCAGTGGTAGCTATGCTGCATATATCCGCCAGTTGCGTTTGAAAAAGGATTCTACCGTTTACCTGTTTAACGGACAATTGAAATCCAACCAGCGGGCCCAGTTCGCTGTACTTACAATTCCCGTTAAGGACAACCCCTTGCTGCAATGCGCAGATGCCGTATACCTGATACGGGCCAACTGGTTATTTGAGCAGGCATTCTACCAGCAGTTGCGGTTTCTGGCATCTGATGGAACCTGGCTGAGCTATTCTGATTGGTGCAAAGGTGTCAGGTATCGCTTAAACGGCCAACGGCTAAGCGTTGCGCCCTCAATGGCGGCTCCTGCCCGGCTTAACAGTAGAGACAATTTTCATCGATTTATGCAGGTGGTGTATACTTACTGTGGTACTGCTTCCTTAGCCAGGCAACTGAAACCCAAGTCAGATCCGGCAACCATGGAAATTGGGGATGTTTTTTTAAAAGCAGGATTCCCCGGGCATGTAATGATGGTGGCTGACCTGGTGTACAATAAAAAGGGAGAAAAACTTTTTATTCTGCTGCAGGGGTATATGCCGGCGCAGGATATACACGTGGTTAAAGCGATTGGTTCCGGTTTCGCCCAACCCTGGCAGTCGTATACCGGTGGTAATTTACAAACACCTGAATGGAGGTTTGCTGAAGGCTGTCTTTATGGGTGGTAGCCTGCTAGCCTGAGTGGTTCTGCTTGGTAATTGTACGAAAAAAAACGGGTAGAATTGTGATTGACAGCCAACTTATCGGGTTGTATTTTTGATGTATCCAATATCCGATAAATATCCAACCTATGAACAAACTACGTCATCCTCTGAAAAGCACACGTGAAATAAGTGTGTGGCAATTAACAACCAAGCTGGTTCTTTTGGCCGGCGTTTTAATGGCTTATTCGTATTGTTTTTTGCTTACTATGGGAAGTATGTTAAAGTAAGTACTACAAAAAATAAAAACCCGCAGGCCTTAACTAACCTGCGGGTTTTTTTATTGATGCCGGTAAACTTACCTACTTTTTCATGTACATAACTTCTTTTACCAGTTTTACTGTTCTGCTTACATCTGGCAAAGCGGCAGCTACCAGGTTGGGCGCATAATGCAGCGGCGCATCAGCAGCTGTGATCCGACGAATGGGGGCATCCAGGTAATCGAATCCTTCTTTTTGGATCTGGTAGGTAATTTCGGATGAGATAGAGGCAAAAGGCCATTGCTCTTCCACAATCACCAGGCGATTTGTTTTCTTTACACTTTCTAAAATGGTCATCCAATCCAGCGGACGAATGGTACGAAGATCAATTACCTCCGCATTCACGCCCTCTTTTTCAAGTTCAGCAGCTGCACCCAAGGCCACTTTCATCATTTTATTAAATGACACGATGGTTACATCAGAGCCAGCTTTCTTTACATCTGCTTTGCCGAGTGGGATATAATATTCTTCCTCCGGAACCTCTGACTTATCGCCATACATCTGCTCGCTTTCCATAAAGATCACGGGGTCCTCTTCATAGCGGATTGCTTGCTTTAGTAAACCTTTGGCATCGTATCCATTGGATGGCGATACCACTTTCAATCCGGGAATATTAGCATAATAACTTTCAAATGCAGTAGAGTGTTGCGCCCCTAATTGACCGGCAGAGCCGTTGGGCCCCCGGAAAACAATCGGGCAGGACAATTGTCCACCACTCATGGCAAGCATTTTCGAAGCCGTGTTCAGGATCTGGTCCAGTGCCAGTACAGCAAAGTTCCAGGTCATGAATTCCACAATCGGGCGCAGGCCATTCTGCGCAGCACCTACGGCAACAGCAGCAAATCCCAACTCGGAGATGGGGGTATCAATTACCCTTTTTTCACCGAATTCATCGAGCATACCCTGGCTTACTTTATAGGCGCCATTGTATTCTGCAACTTCCTCTCCCATCAGAAATACACGTTCATCACGACGGAATTCTTCATTCATTGCTTCGCGAAGCGCTTCTCTAAATGCAATAGATCTTGCCATTCTTTAGTTTTTAAACGAGTGGCAAATTTATTGGTTAAGCACCAATTCCGCAAAAATTACCGATATAAACAAAAAAGCCCCGAAAAACGAGGCTTTTTTGTTTATATCAAAACTTTTCTTACTGTTTCATTCTTTCGGCATAGTTCACCCGGTCTTCCACCAATACTTTCATTTTTTTGAGGGGAAGGCGTTTATAACTTTCCATAAACTCCGTATTAGTACGCAGGGCCTCATTGCCCGATACCCGGAAGGCCCCTGTTGTGAGGTATTTCATGGCGCTTGCTAAACAGTCTTCTGTGAGATCTCCCCAGGGTTTGTCTAACCCGTCCGGAACCTGGCTTTCAGGTATAAAGCCATCAAAATAGCCACCCTGGTTAGCACTGTTAACAGTTCTGAAACTTACAGGAAACACATACCAGGTGCCCACCGGAATGGCAAAATACCCTACCGGTTTTCCATTGGAGGCGCTCGGACCTACTATTTTAACCGTAGTGTGCGGACGCATACAATTGATTAGTCCTTCACTGGCTGATGCCGTATTCTGAGAAATGATGAACACAATTTTCTGAAGGTTCAAATTGCCTTTTTTCACAAAGAACACCGAGGTATCCCAATCAGAATATTTTGTATTAAAACTTTCTGTGTACATCACTTTCCCATTGGAAGCTGCCGGTACCAGGTAGTTGGCAAGCTCTTCCCACAGAGATACATAGCCACCGCCATTATACCGGAGGTCTACTATCAGGTCGGTTATGCCTTTTCCATTAAATTCCTGGAAGGTATTGGCAAAGGCTGATTTGATCTGGGTTTGGTTTCCAAGAAAGGAATTCAAGACCATATAGCCCACTTTTTTACCGCTGTTTTCATAAACCGTATCCAGCGCCAAGGGTTGCTCCTGGTAACTTACAGGTGTAAGGGTAAGTTCTTTTTGTGTTCCATCTGGTTTTGTAAACTCAATAGTGGCCGTTTTTCCACCATAAATCGCATCCACAATAAAGTTGATACTGGCATCGGAAGTATTAATAGTACTGTTGCCGTTTATTTTGATAATTCTCCAACTCCGTTCTACGCCGGCTTTGCCTGCCACACCATCGGGTTCTACATTGGTTACGCGCAGGTCTGTATTGGTACGGAAAAATATTCCCATGCCCAGGTCTGCGGCAACACCTCCGCTTACATTATCCCATTCCGATTTCAACACACCAAAACTCCAGCGATCTACCGGGTTCGTGAATCCGGGCTCCTTACTGTAAGGCCTGATGGCTTCCATAATTTTACCAGGATCGGCATAGGAGCGCGCATTTAAACTGGTAGGAATCTGGTTATACCAGAGGTAAATATCCCTGGCATATAATAAAGCCGTGTCTTTCACTTTATCGGCCATTGTAGGAGGTGTGGTTCCTCCACCAGGCGGGTTTGGTGTTGGATTTTCCGTTTTTTTCTGGCAGGCACCCAGTACCAATCCTGCCAGCAGAGAAAGCATCAGTATGCGTTTCATATGGGAGATTTTTTGTAACAATTTACGTTTAAGTTTGACTTTTGGTTGCTGTGTTTAGCCAGAAATTCCATTTTTACAGCAAAATTTAACCAAATGCCCCAAAATCGAAGGCAAGTCGCTTTCAGAATATTTAAGCAGTAATGTTTTCTATTACCATAGCAGAGGCACCCCCTCCCCCATTACAGATTCCTGCAGCTCCGTAGCGGGCATTATTGGCTTTAAGTAAATGGATCAGGGTCACTAAAATCCGCGCACCACTACAGCCCAAGGGATGGCCAAGTGAAACGGCCCCTCCGTTTACATTCACTTTTGCAGGATTCAGTTGCATACGCCTGCTGTTCTCAATGCCTACTACGGCAAATGCTTCATTGAGTTCCCAATACTCAATATCTTCCATTTTCAGGCCCGCTTTTGCTACCGCTTTCGGCACTGCTATAGCAGGCGTTGTGGTAAACCATTCCGGTGCTTGTTCTGCATCTGCATACGATACGATCCGGGCAATGGGCTGAAGTCCGAGTTCTTTCAGTTTTTCTTTACTAACCAGTATTAATGCCGCCGCACCGTCATTCATGGTAGACGCATTGGCTGCTGTTACGGAACCATCCTTTTGAAACGCTGGCTTTAACTCGGGGATTTTTTCAAACTTTACATTCCAGGGTTCTTCGTCCCTGGTGAAAAGCAGGGGATCACCTTTTTTCTGGGGAATGGGAACGGGAACAATTTCTGCATCAAATTTACCTGCATTCCAGGCGGCCTGGCTTCTATGATAGCTTTGGATAGCAAACTCGTCCTGCTCCTGCCGGCTAATGGAGCATTCCCGGGCACATTTCTCTGCCGCATTTCCCATGGCTAATCCATCGTATACATCGGTTAATCCATCTTTTGCCAAGCCGTCTGTGAGGCTGGAGGAGCCATACTTATTACCCCACCGAAGTTGTTCTATATAAAAGGGTACATTACTCATACTTTCCATACCTCCCGCTACAACAATGCCGGCATCGCCCAATAAAATACTCTGAGCTGCCTGTGCCACTGCTTTCATACCACTGGCGCATACTTTATTAATAGTGGTACAATTCACCTGGTCCGGTAAGCCGGCATAACGGGCGGCCTGCCGGGCAGGTGCCTGTCCGAGATTTGCCTGAAGTACGCAGCCCATCAGCACATCTTCCACTTTTCCTGCATCCAGGCCTGCTTTTTCCAGGGCTCCTTTTATAGCAATTGCTCCCAGCCGGGTAGCCGAAATTTCTTTCAATGCCCCGCCAAAACTGCCCATCGGAGTTCTAACTGCGGATACAACATACACTTCCTTCATAAAGCTTATTTGTTAAGTGGCGAAAATACGGATAAATGCTATAAAACTAACGAGTGGTAGTTTTTGGTGTTTCTTCCTTGTCCTCCCCCAACATAACAACCAGTGCCTCGGCTCCTTCTATTCTTTCGGCTACCAGCTTCAGTATGGCTGCAAAGGGAACAAAAAGTATCATTCCCGCTGCCCCCCATAGAATTCCTCCTGAAATAATGGCAACAATAGTAACCAGGGTGTTTAAATTGAGTTTTCTGGATACCGCCCAGGGAAAAATGATATTGGCTTCCAGGTATTGAACGATGGTGAAAATACCAATTACGCCAACGGGGTACCAGATAGAATTGGTAGTAACCCAGGACAGGGTTATCGGAAACAAGGAGGCTACTATAATACCTACGTAGGGAATAAAGGTCAGTATGGCAGCAATTATCCCAAATAAAATTGCATGGGGCACTCCCAGTATCAGTAAGCCAATGCTGTTTAACAGGCCTACAATCAGGTAAACCAGTAACATGCCTTTTATAAAATTGTAATAGGATTGAATAGCTAGTTGAACAATTTCGGTTAGGCCTGACCGGTACTTCTCAGGAGAAGCCAGCAGAAGGGCGGTCATAAGCCGTCTGCGGTAATACAGGATCAAAAAACTATATATAGGAATCAGTAACAAAAGTACCAGTGATACGGCCGAATTGGTAATTGCTTTTTGTAAAACGCCCAGCAGGTAACCCGGGGCATTCAGCAGCAACTGATCGGCATAACTCTGCTGGGTGGCCGTATCAATCGCCCATTCATCCCTGATATAATTTGATAAACGGGTAATGGACTGATTAATTTTTTCTTTCAGTAATGGCCATTCTGATCCAAATTCCTGTAACTGATTGATCAGTAGAAAAAGGATACCACTCAGCAATACAGACATGAGCAGCAGGTTAATCAGAATTGCAAGGGACTTTGAAATTCCTTTTGATTCCATCCATTTGCAGATAGGGTACAGGATGAAACTGATCAGTAAGGCGAAACTGAGGGGAACAAAGAGGGATCTGCCAGCATATAAAACGAGGCCACTTAGAACGATAAAAAGCAATACCTGGTTAAGCTTTGGCATGGTATAAAGATAAAAATAAAAAAGGGCCGGAATTCCGGCCCTTTTTTATCAGTTATTCAGGGGAGAGAAGTAATAGCCTATCTCGCACAGAATAAACTCATTTGGAACAATGTTGAATAATGTCTGGTGCATATGCTTTTGATAGCGTTGGCTGGTCTCTGGCAAGTGCTCCACTAATTTCCAGTTGCGAATTTTCAGAACGGCCATTTTACTGGTATCCTGCAAATGCTCCTGGATCAACTGGAACTTTTCGGCAATATGTGCCTGGTCGTTGAAGTACAACTGTTCGTTCATAGGTGTGGAAATTTTCAATTGGGTACGTCGATTAAAAACGGAACAGATTAAAAACGACCAGTAAAAAGAATTCATTGTTCCATTCATCGAAAAGCAGGCTTCGACGACTACTCCACCAGCTCCGCTTTCCGGGCATATTCTTCCATTAACTTTTTCTGTAATTCGAATGGTACGGGGGAATAATGGTCGAATTGAAGGCGGAAACGTGCCCTTCCCTGGGTAATTGATCGCAAAGAATTGGAATATTCATAAAGCTCAGCCAGGGGAACCTTGGCATTGATAAGGGTAAAATGAGCTTCTGATTCCATGCCTTCCAGCACAGCTCTTCTGGTTTGCAGGTCTCCAATTACGGAGCCGGTAAGTTCGTCGGGACAATAAACGCTTAGCTTTCCGATTGGTTCTAGCAACTGTGGATCTGCCTGCTGAAAAGCCTGCCGGAAAGCTTGTAAACCAGCCAGCCGGAAGGAAATATCATTGGAATCAACCGGATGCATTTTTCCATCAAATACGGATACCCGGATGTCTCGAACAAAACTTCCTGTGAGGGGGCCTTCCTGCATTTTCTCCATAACACCTTTCATAATAGAAGGTAGAAAGCGGGTATCGATAGCGCCTCCAACTATACAATTGTAAAAAGCCAGCATTCCGCCCCAGGGCAGTGTATGAAAATCCCGGTTCCTGACCGAAAGGCCCTGTGGGTCCGGCATATCTGGTGTGAATGGCTCAATCCGTAAATGGACTTCTCCAAACTGCCCTGCGCCGCCCGATTGTTTTTTATGCCGGTAATGTGCTTCCGCCGCTTTCCTGATCGTTTCCCGATACGCAATCCGCGGGCGCGAAAAACGGACGTCTACTTTGAACTGGTGTTGCAGTTTCCACTTAATTACGGCCAGGTGCATATCTCCCTGGCAATGCAAGAGGGTTTGTTTTAGTTCGGACGCCACTTCCACGCCAATGGTTGGATCTTCCTCCACCAGTGTATGCAGCGCCTGGGCAAGTTTTTCCTCTTCTCCTTTAAGCAGGGGTTCTATAGCTATACTGAGGTTGGGAGCAGGGAATTCAATAGGAATTAATTCAATAGGCGTCTGCCGGTCGCACAGGGTATTATTAATATGCGTGTTTTTTAATTTCAGGGTAGCGCCCAGGTCACCAGCGGCCAATTCATTTACAGCCGTACGTTTATTCCCTTCTACAATAAATAACTGGCTCAGCTTTTCCACTGCTTTAGTGGTTGGATTAAGCAATTCCATTCCTGATTTTACCACACCGGAATAAACTTTGAAAAAAGATAATTCCCCTACATGGGGTTCGGTTACTGTTTTGAAAACAAAGAGGCAGGCGGGCGCATCCGAGCGACAGGCTAATTCTTTTTCCTGTTTGGTTTTTTGCGGGGGCATTTCATTTGCCCCAGGGCATACATTGTCTATAAAACCCATCAACCTTCCGCTTCCCATATTCCGTTCGGCCGAAAGGCAAAAAAGCGGAAAAAGGTCATGGTTGAGCATAGCTTTTTTCATGCCTTCTTTCATTTCATCTTCTTCCAATTCACCCTTTTCAAAATAATGTTCCATGAGGGTTTCATCGTTACTGGCAATTGCTTCTACCAGTTCTTTGTGCAGGAATTCAGCCCGTTGTTTTTCAGCATCGGGGATAGGTAATTTTTCCGGTTTCCCGCCACTGTCATGAAACTTATAAAGGGTCATCCGCAATACATCCACTATTTCATGAAACCCGGCTCCCTGTTGTAAGGGATATTGAACAATCACGACCTTAGCGCCGAAATGCTCTTTTGCCTGTTGAACGGTTTTGTCGAAATCGGCTTTTTCCTGGTCCAGCTGATTAACCGCCAGTAACATAGGCGTTCGGAAGGTTTCTGTATACTGCCAGATAATATCTGTTCCTACTTCCACACCCATAGCAGCATTCAGCACCATTACACCGGTATCGGCTACCCGTAAAGCGGCAATTACTTCCCCGGCAAAATCGTCGTATCCAGGAGTATCAATAATGTTGATCTTATAGCCTCGCCATCGGGCATGCAGTAGTTTGGAGAAAATGGAATTGCCCCGCTCCTGTTCCAGTTCATGGAAATCACCAATGGTGGTATGCGTGGCAATACTGCCCCTTCGAGGAATTAGCCCGGCTTCAAAAACCATACTTTCCGCTAAGGAGGTCTTTCCCGAACCTGCATGGCCGAGTAAGACAATATTCTTGACATGATTGGTATCAAATTCGGCTGACATACTAAATGAACGCTAAGGTGAGGAATAGGTAGGTTAGTTGATTTTGTGAACGAAGCGATGGAATTCTTCTTCCACATGATCAAGTGTGCCCATTAATTGCTCGTACTGGTAAAGATGATCTTCATGCGCTGAGAGCGTAGCGTCGGTTAACTGCCCTTTTTTTTCCTTTTCCCAATGGGCAATCCGTTCATGGTCCTTAATTGCGTGTTTAAGGTCATGAATGTTAATTAACTGAATGTAGAACTGATTTTGGAGATGTTCCAGATCCTTTAAGGTATCCTTGTCCTGGAGATTGGTCGAAAGCAACTGAAGTTTTTCCTTTAATTCAGTAAATGCTGACCTTTTTGAACGGAGAGTGTTTACCCAGGTTGTGCACTCTCCTACCAGCTGGGAAATGTCTGTAGTAACCATTGGAAGTATATTTAAGTGATGAAATAAATTCCTATGATTCAACTGCGGTAGGGGTCGTTTAGAAGGCCGGATTGATTCCTCCTAATTTAAGCCTCTTTTTTCATTTTAATTGGATTAGGAAGCAGTATTTTTGAAGCATGCGCAAAACTCTCGAAATACTGGGCACCGGACTCAAAATGGCCCTGGGTGAATTCCGGTCCAATAAACTACGGACTTTCCTGTCCTTATTTGGGATAACGATCGGAATCTTCTGCATAATTGGGGTACTGGCTACGGTAAACAGTTTGGAAGAAAATGTGCAAAAGGATATTAAAGCATTGGGCAGCAATACCATATTTATTGATAAATGGGATTATAGCGGACAGATCCCTTATTGGAAACTCCTGAACCGGCCCACGCCTAAATACGATGAAATGAGGCTGCTAAAACAGGCAGTACCCGAAGCTTCCAATATAGCCTTTGCCCTTCAGCGGATGGATAAAGTGGAATTCCAGAACGAACAGCTGAATAATGTTCGGATGTACGGTATTTCTGAAGATTTTTCAAATATTCAAACAATTGATATTATTGATGGGCGCTACCTGCAACAGACTGATTTCGATTATGCGTCCAATTCTGCCGTAATCGGTTATAAAGTAGCGGAAGAGCTTTTTGGAAAACCCGAGCGCGCCGTTGGAAAATTAGTGTCTATCTACGATAGAAATGTAAATGTGGTAGGACTTATAAAAAAACAAGGTTCCTCCATCATCGGTGGATGGGAATTTGACAACGCCATTTTACTGCCCTATAGTTTTATGAAAACACTTGTTCGGGAAGACCGGTCAGACCCCGTATTAATGTTACAGGGCAAGGAAACGATACCCATGAAATTACTGAGGGATGAGGTAACCGGTGCCATGCGTTCTATCCGGAAACTTAAACCTACGCAGGTTGATAATTTTTCACTCAATGATATGGATGCCTTCGGTGAATTTGCCGCTGGTATATTCTCCGGTATTAATATGGGCGGCTTCTTTATTGCTATCCTGTCTCTGATCGTAGGTATGTTTGGAGTAGCGAATATCATGTTCGTAACGGTTCGCGAACGAACGCCACAAATCGGCCTCAAAAAAGCCATCGGCGCAAAACGCAGAACAATTATGATGGAATTTTTGATGGAATCGGCCTTCCTCTGTATTATGGGCGGTCTTATCGGGCTGCTGCTCGTATTTATTCTTACACAGATAATTTCCGGGGCTATGGGTTTTCCCATTACCATATCTTTTAAAATTATGACCATCGCTATTTCTATTTGTATTTTTGTGGGTGTATTGGCTGGTATTATACCGGCTTCCATTGCTGCAAAAATGGATGCGGTAGTTGCTATCCGCAGTAAATAATATTATGCCTGTTATTCTCGCTATTGAAAGTTCCTGTGATGAAACAGCCGCAGCAGTTGCTGTAGATGGAAAGCTGGCATCCAATATAATTGCTTCCCAAAAAATTCATGAACAATTTGGAGGGGTGGTACCTGAACTGGCCAGCAGGGCCCATATGCAAAACATAGTGCCTGTAGTGGACCAGGCATTGGAAAAAGCAGGTATAGAATTAAACCAGCTGGATGCTATTGCCTTTACCCAGGCCCCTGGTCTGATCGGGGCCTTACTGGTAGGAGCCCAATTTGCCCGTTCACTGGCACTGGCTCTTAATAAACCCCTGCTCGCCATTCACCACATGCAGGCTCATGTAATAGCCAACCTGATAGAAGCCCCCCGCCCTTCTTTTCCTTTTTTATGCTTAACTGTTAGTGGAGGACATACCCAGTTGGTAGTGGTAGAATCACCGGTACGTATGCGGGTAATTGGTGAAACAATAGACGATGCTGCCGGTGAAGCCTTTGATAAATCTGCAAAAATACTGGGATTGCCGTATCCAGGCGGACCATTGATCGATGCGTATGCTAAAACCGGTAACCCTGCGGCATTTCGTTTTCCGGAACCCAAAATACCCGGGTTAGATTTCAGTTTCTCCGGGTTAAAAACGGCAATTCTCTATTTTGTACAGGAGCATCAGCGAGAGAACCCGGCTTTTATCCAGGATCGGTTACCCGATATCTGTGCTTCCATTCAGCACCGGATTGTGACCATCCTTTTAAACAAACTGAAGAAAGCAGCCGAGCAAACAGGTATAAAAGAAATTTGTTTGGCAGGTGGTGTATCAGCTAATTCCGGATTACGTGCCACATTAGTGCAGATGGGAAAAAAATATGGTTGGTCGACCTATTTTCCGGCTTTCGAGTATTGTACCGATAACGCGGCTATGATTGCCATGGCAGCACATTATAAATTCCTGGCGGGGGAAACGGCGTCATTGGCGGAAACGCCAACGGCAAGAGCCGCCTGGTAAGTCATCAAATTATCCTTATCCATTTGGCCAATAGTTTTTTTAAGTTCAAAGAATTTACCATACAACAGGAATCTTGTTCCATGAAAGTATGTACCGAGTCCTGCCTGTTTGGTGCCTGGCTGGCTGATTTTTTCCGGGACCAGGAATTGGACGCTGCCCTGGATATTGGTACGGGTACTGGCTTGTTAAGCCTGCAACTGGCGCAACAGGTAAAGGTTAAAAGTATTGACGCTATTGAGCTAGACCCCGCTGCAAGTAAGCAGGCGACAGCAAATTTCCAGGCCAGTGCCTGGAATCAATCGCTCCATTGTATACAGGGCGATGTACTTAACTATTCCTTTGAAAAAAAATACAGGCTTGTTTTCAGTAACCCACCTTTTTTTGAACAATCCCTGCTTTCCGCTGATCGGGGCATTAATCTTGCGAGGCATGAAGCAGCTTTGGGATTGACCGCATTGGCAGATCTGGCAGCAAATTTATTAGAAGCGGACGGATGGTTGGCCCTTCTCCTGCCCTATTTACGGGCCGATGCTATGGTGGAGCAGGCTTTAAAAGCTGGTCTAACGCTTCGAAAAAGGACCAATGTATGCCAAACAGAAAAGCATGGTCCATTCAGGAGTATGCTGTTATTTAAAAAAGATGGGGCAACAGAAACCACAACGGATCAGGTGCTGATCAGGCAAAACGGCAGTTATAGTGCGGCATTTACCCAACTTTTGCAGCCCTATTATTTGTATCTCTGATCATTTTCTGAACATAAAATAAACAGCGCCTAATAACAGGCCGAAGCTAATCAGGTAATTCCAGCGAAAAGGTTCCTTCAGATAAACGACCGCAAATACCGCAAATACAACCAGCGTAATAACTTCCTGCGTCATTTTTAACTGAAAGCCGCTAAAACCATTTGCATATCCCATCCGGTTGGCGGGCACCATCAGGCAGTATTCAAAAAAAGCAATACCCCAAGCCATCAAAATTGCTTTCCATAAAGGCAAGCCTTCCTGCTTCAGGTGTCCATACCAGGCTATTGTCATAAATATATTGGAAAGTAACAGTAAAAAAATAGTGCGCATATGGCTGGTTTCTTTAGGTATGATCACAAAAATAAAAAAAAGCACCTCCATTTGGAGATGCTTAACATGTTGGACGGTTACTAATACTTAAATATAAGGGTTTAATTCAGATTTCTAAAATCTACCGGTACTAATTTACTTACGCCCGGTTCCTGCATGGTTACCCCGTAGATAGCATCAACGGCACCCATGGTCATTTTGTTGTGGGTAACGATAATAAATTGACTTTCTTCACTAAAGCGACGGATCATATTGGTGAATTTACCCACATTGGCATCGTCAAGCGGTGCGTCTACCTCATCCAGGATACAAAATGGAGCAGGTTTTATCAGATAAATGGCGAATAAGAGTGCGGTAGCCGTAAGGGTCTTTTCTCCCCCGCTTAACTGGGTAATGGAAGAAGGGCGTTTACCTTTAGGCTTGGCAATGATATCAATGCCCGTTTCCGCCAGGTTATCCGGATTTTCCAGGATAAGATCACATTGATCTTCTTCTGTAAACAATGCCTTGAACACTTTTATAAAGTTTTCTTTTACCTGATTAAAGGTATCCAGGAATTTCTGGTTGGCGGTGCTTTCCACTTCCGCTATGGTTTGCAGCAAGCTGTCTTTAGCAGTTACCAGGTCATTTTTCTGTTCCAAAATGAACTCATACCGCTTCTTCATTTCGGTGAAGGCTTCAATGGCTGTTGGATTCACTTCTCCCAGGTTTTCAAGACGCTTTTTCATGCGTTCTGATTTTTCCTGCAATTCTTCCACCGCAGTTTCTGTTGCCCGTGGCTGGTCAATGATATCATCCAGGTTGATACGGAACTCCACCTGAAGCCGTTCTTTCATGCCGGCCAGTTGCAGTTTTAATTCATTCAAGCGGTCCTTAATGGTTCCTAAAGACTGTTCAAGTTGTTCTTTTTCCTTCACCTTAGAACGAAGCGCCGTCTCTTTTTCATTCAATTGGGTGCGGATAGAATAATATGCCTGGTCGGCCTGGTTCAGAATTTTTTCATCCTCGTCTTTTTTACGCATCATTTCCAATAAACCATTATCGGCCTGGTTCAGTAAATCCTCGCTTTCCGCAATGCTTTCCAACGCCTGTTTTAACTGGCTCTGGTTGCTTTCGATTTGAGCAGTCAATGCACTTAACTGATTTCGCTTGAAATCAAGTTCCTGTTTAATTGAGTTTATGCGGCTTTGCTGTCTTGTAAGTGAAAGATTAAATTCATTGTAAACAGCATTGGCACTATTGTACGCCTGTTCAGCCGATTTATAAGACTGTTCGATTTCCAGCAGTTTAGTACCGGTTTCTTCGATGAGTTGCAGTAATTCAGCTAATTCTGTGCGGGTACCGGAAATCGAATGCTGGCTGTTTTCCAGGTTTTGCTGCAATTCTTCCATACGGGTTCTTCCGGCCGATTGTTGCGCATGCAGGTTCTCAACTTTATTCTGCAGGGCAAAGACATGGTTGGTGAGCTGGTTGATTTCCTGCTGTGTTTGTTTGATGGCCTGTTCCTTCAGCTGTTCATTGAAACCAATTACTTCATTATGTTTTTCCTGTATGGTCTGCTTTATTCCGGTTACAACTTTTTCCTGTGCATCAATCTCCTCCTGCAGCTTTTCAAGGTTTTTCGCACGCCCGATTTTTTTTCCTTCAAATAAACCTACACTTCCACCCGTCAGTGAATACTGGCCTTTTACGTATTTCCCGGTCTTTTCCAGAATAATGAAACCATTGCTGTTTTCCAGCGCCGATTCATCTTCCGCAATAAATACATTTCCCAGTAAATAAACCGCCAGCGCTTTATAACCAGGGTCTACTTCAATTACCGATAATGCAGGCACTGTTCCGGCCGGAGCTGCTGGTGTTGCTACCTGGCTGGTAAACTGATCGAGCAGGAAAAAATTAGCTTTCCCCTTTTTGTTTTCATCCAGTAAATGAACTGCCTGCAAACCTTCCTGCAGGTTGTTCACCACGTAGTAATTGAGATAAGGTTCCAGTACATTTTCTACGGCCGTTCTGAATTCTTCTTTTACATATATTATATCGGAAAGAATGGGCGCCGTATGATTCCAGTTGGGGTTTTTGTGAAGAAATTTTACACTTTCAGGATACCCTTCCATAGAGTCTATCAGGCTCTTTAATAAAGCATGTTCATTTTTCCGGGCATCCAGAATCCTGCTTTCCTCTGCTAACTGCTGCCTTAATATTTCCAGTTCCTGTTGGGTCTGAAAGATCTGATCACGGGTGCGTTCATGGTGCTCCTGGAGTTGCTGAAGATCTTTTTGCTTTCCTTCCAGCTCCTGTTCTTTTTCTGTTCGCTCCTCCTCCAGTTGTTTGAGCTGGCTTCCTCTGAGTTCTCTTTCCTCTTCGATCTGGTGGATGGTCCGCTGCAGGTTTTGAATGGAAGTATCCGCTACAGCAACTTTTTTCTCTGCTTCAAACTGGCTGCGCTGAATCTGAAGATTTTCACTGCGAATGGCATCTACCGCCTGCCGCTGGGCATCAAATAGACGGCGTTTTTCTTCTACATCGGTTTTATACTCATCCAGCTGCGATTCAAAGCTTTCCAGTTTCGCCTCTTCTTCTTCTACCTGCTTTGAACTAAAAGCAATACTTTCCTCAATGCCTTTTAACTGCCCGTCGCTTTTTTGCAGGAAATCCTGCAGGCTGGCTTCTTTTTCCCGGAGAAAATTTAACCGTTGCGATGCCAGGTTTTTATCGTTTTCCTTGGTTCTTAATTGTTGAAGTAATTCATTAAAAGTGTATTGGAGCGATTGTAACTGGCGCTCCTTTTCGATGAATTCCAGTTTTTCCTGTTCCAATCCAGCCTCTTCCTGCGCTATAATGGCGTCTAACTGAATTTTTTTGTCGGTTTCTGCGTTGGTTTGTTCATTCAGATCGCGATAGGTAAGATTAAATCCTTCTAATGCGGCCTTGGCAAGTTCAATTGAGATCTCCCGATAATCTTTTTTGATTTCGTAGTATTTCTCAGCTTTTTTTGCCTGGTTCTCCAGCGTTTTTAACTGGTTATTGATCTCAAAAAGTAAATCTTCAATACGCGCCAGATCCTGCTCTGTAGCATCCAGTTTTTGTTTGGCCTCTTTTTTACGGGTTTTGTATATAGAAATACCGGCTGCCTGCTCCAACATTCGTCTACGGCTGTTCTCTTTGTCTTTGATCAGGTCATCCACCATACCCAGTTCAATAATGCTGTAACTGTCGGTGCTTACCCCGGTATCCATGAACAGGTTCTGGATATCTTTCAGTCGGCAGCTCACATCGTTTAACCGGTATTCGCTTTCCCCGCTTTTGTAAAACTTGCGGGTAATTGTTACCGTATTAAATTCTGTAGGAAGCAGGTTTTTGGTGTTTTCAAAAGTCAGGCTTACCTCGGCTAAACCGGAAGCCGACCGGGTTCGGGAGCCGTTGAAAACCAGGCTGTCCAGATTTTCTGAACGAAGCTGACTGATCTTTTGCTCGCCAATTACCCAGCGGATACTGTCAATGATATTACTTTTTCCACAGCCATTCGGCCCCACAATACCTGTTATATTCTGGTCGAAATGCACGGTGGTTTTATCCGCAAAACTTTTAAAACCCTTTATTTCTAAGCTCTTTAGACGCACAATTACCCAATTTTAGAGGGAAGCAAATATATAGGATTGATTTCAACTTGGACAGAAGATTCAGCCGGGACTTCTGATTATTAGCTATTACTTATTCACAAATGAATATAAATAGCGATATATGTTGTCTAATAAAACATGAATAAATTATTGATACGCATTGATATAAAATATATTAATAGCAATTATTTAGTTTATCAAAAATCTATAAATAGAAAGTTTTGGAATGGAACTACTTGATTTTCACGGGACTAATTTCTTCAAAACTGAGCGCAGCCGTATATTTGGAATATGAAAATTGACCTTCGTTCGGATACCTTTACCCTACCCACCTCTGGGATGCTGGAAGCAATTGCTCGGGCAGAAGTAGGCGACGATGTTTTTGGAGAAGACCCTTCGGTGAATGAACTGGAACAGCGCATGGCTGCAAAGTTTGGGATGGAAGCAGCTTTATTTTGTCCAACCGGTACCATGAGCAACCAGGTTGCCATCAACGTACATACCCGTCCGGGCGACGAAGTGATCTGTGAACAGCAGGCGCATGTTTATATTTACGAAGGAGGTGGCATTGCATTTCATTCCGGTTCACAGGTAAAAGCGCTACCCGGCAACAGGGGCAGAATTGTTGCAGAACAGGTGGTAGCGGCTATTAATCCGGACGATGTTCACAAAGCACGCACCTCGCTGGTTTGCCTGGAAAATACCAGTAACCGCGGTGGTGGATCCTGTTATAATTGGGAAGATATACTTGCCATAAAGCAGGTTTGTCAGATTCATGGACTGGCCCTGCACCTGGATGGCGCCCGATTGTTTAATGCACTGGTAGCAACAGGGCAAACGCCGCAGCAATATGGAGCTGTTTTTGATAGTATTTCGGTTTGTTTTAATAAGGGCATGGGCTGCCCGATCGGATCAGTACTGATGGGAGGCGCTGCCTTTATCCGGCAGGCAAGGCGGGTGCGGAAACTGTTCGGAGGTGGCATGCGCCAGGCTGGTTTTATGGCCGCCGCTGCTTTATATGCCCTCGATCATCATATTGATCGCTTACAGGAGGATCATATGCATGCCCGGCAATTAGCTGCCGCCCTCGAGAAAAAAGATTTTATCGGTTCCATATTACCGGTTGAAACCAATCTGCTGATCTTTGAAGTGAAAGGCCGTTTTACAGCAGCCACCCTGGCTGCTACACTAGAACATTATGGCGTCCGATGCCTGGCAATTTCGCCAACACAAATCAGGATGGTTACCCATTTAGGTATTCATTCTGCCATGATCGGTCAACTGGTTCAGTTGATTGATGAGCTGTAATTTTATTTCCAACGCAAGCAATAACCAATGTTACCAACCATTAACCCCACTACAACAAAAGCCTGGACTGCCCTTACCACGCATTACCAGGATATCTCAAGCATACATCTCCGGCAATTATTCGGGCAGGATCCTGCACGTTTTGAGAAGTTTTCAAAAAAGCACGAGGATATCCTGGTCGATTTCTCCAAAAACCGGATCACTGAAACCACCTGGAAGCTTCTGCTTGAGCTTGCCCGGGAATGCGGGTTGGGAACCGCCATCCAGGCTATGTTTGGAGGTGAACTGATCAATCAGACGGAAGGCAGGGCGGTATTGCATACAGCGCTTCGTAATTTTTCGGGTAAACCGGTACATACCGAAGGAAAAGATATTATGCCCGATGTGCTGGCGGTACAGGCACAAATGCGCCGTTTTTGCGAAAAAATTCATTCAGGCGAGTGGAAAGGATATACCGGGAAGCCAATTCGTACCATTGTAAATATCGGAATCGGAGGAAGTGACCTGGGGCCTTTAATGGTAACCGAGGCGCTTAAGCCCTATTGGAAAGAGGGAATTCAGCCTTATTTTGTTTCCAATGTGGACGGCACCCATATTGCCGAAACCCTAAAAAAAATCAATCCGGAAGAAACTCTTTTCCTGATTGCCTCCAAAACCTTTACTACACAGGAAACCATGACCAATGCCCATACCGCCAGGTCCTGGTTTTTGAAAGCGGCCGGAGATGAGGCGCATATTGCCCGCCATTTTGCTGCGCTTTCCACCAACGAAAAAGAAGTGGTGAAGTTTGGCATTGATGCGGCTAATATGTTTGGCTTTTGGGATTGGGTAGGTGGTCGGTATTCTTTATGGAGCGCCATCGGATTATCCATAGCACTTACGATCGGTTATCCGGCATTTGAAGATCTATTAAAAGGTGCTTTTTCTGCCGATGAACACTTTCAAAATTCTGATTTTGAGCATAATATACCTGTTTTAATGGCTTTAACAGGATTGTGGTATACCAATTTTTTTGGGGCACAAACGGAAGCAATTCTGCCGTATGACCAATACATGCACCGTTTTCCGGCCTATTTTCAGCAGGGGAATATGGAAAGCAACGGGAAGTCTGTAGATAGAACGGGGCAACCGGTGAATTATTCAACCGGGCCAATAATATGGGGAGAGCCGGGCACCAATGGTCAGCACGCATTTTACCAGCTAATTCACCAGGGAACACCGTTGATTCCCTGTGATTTTATAGCTGCAGCTATAAGTCATAATCCAATCGGCGACCATCATGAAAAATTGCTCTCTAACTTTTTTGCCCAAACCGAAGCCCTGATGAACGGAAAAACAACAGAAGAAGCGGCAAAAGAACTGGAAAAAACAGGAATGGCAGCGGAGAAAGTGGCAAAACTGGTTCCTTTTAAGGTTTTCGCAGGCAATAAACCTACTAATTCTATACTGATTAAACAATTGACTCCGTATACATTAGGGCAATTAATTGCTTTTTATGAGCATAAGATTTTTGTTCAGGGGGTGATCTGGAACATTTTCAGTTTCGACCAATGGGGAGTTGAGTTAGGTAAACAACTAGCCAACCAGATTTTACCTGAACTGGTGCACAATGAGCCGATCAGCTCGCATGATTCCAGTACAAACGGACTGATTAATTTGTATAAAAAAATGAGGTAAATAAAAGGGTATTCTTTGGTAAAGCCGCTTCTGAACAATATGGATAAAAACATACCGCATCCTTCTATGCCCGATAGCTTTGCAACGTTTAAGGCAGATAGAAAATAATAAGTTCAGGTTTCTTATCTTAGCCGCCAAATCAAACGGAGCATGGCACAACACGAAGAAGATTTTGATGCAAATCTGGCCGGTGAAGAGGGTCAATCAGAAGAAACAAAATCGAGTTGGTTCAAGCGTATCAAAAAAGGCATTCTGACCAGTACAGCGGAGAAAAAAGAAACTCCGGAGGGATTATGGACAAAATGTCCGGAGTGTAACTTTATTTGTACCATGAACGAGCTCAGGGAACAACTGTTCGTTTGTCCCAAGTGTAATTATCACCATCGTATCGGAAGCGACGAATATTTCGAGATCATATTTGACCAGGGTACGGCTGAGGTGTTGTTTGAGAATATCCGTTCCAAAGACTTTTTAGGCTTTACGGATCTCAAACCTTATGAAAAAAGATTACAGGAAATCTGGAGCAAAACGGATATTACCGATTCCATTCGGGTAGCAACAGGAAAGGTACATAACCAGCAAATGGTAATTGCCTGTATGGATTTTGAATTTATTGGCGGCTCGCTGGGAAGTGTAATGGGCGAACGTATTGCCAGGGCGGTTGATCATTGCCTGGAGCATAAGATTCCGCTTATGATCATCTGTAAATCGGGCGGCGCGCGAATGATGGAGAGTGCATTTTCCCTGATGCAGCTGGCAAAAGTTTCCGGAAAACTGTCTCAAATGACCGATGCCGGTATTCCCTATATATCCTTCCTGACAGACCCCTCCTTTGGGGGAATTTCGGCATCCTTTGGAATGTTGGGAGACCTTAATATTGCGGAACCAGGGGCTCTGATCGGATTTGCCGGACCAAGAGTGATTAAGGAAACCATTAAAAAAGACCTGCCGGAAGGATTTCAGCGCAGTGAATTCCTTTTAGAACATGGTTTCCTGGATTTTATTATAGATCGTAAACACCTGAAAGAACGCCTGAGCACCCTGCTCATCCTGTTCAATCATTAATAAAGAAGGGAGTAGATGTGGAACTGAGGAACAGGTCGGCTTTTCATGAGTATTTTTTTGAAACCACCTATGTGGCTGGAATGGTACTGGTAGGAACAGAAGTTAAAGCTATCCGGAATGGAAAAGTTAGCTTTAATGATGCGTATTGCCAGTTTCATAAAGGAGAATTGTATGTCAAGAACATGCATATCTCAGAATATGCCTTTGGCACTACCCAACGCCATGAACCCACCCAGGAACGAAAATTATTATTGAAAAAGAAGGAGTTACGCAAACTGGAAGGAAAAATTAAAGAGAAAGGATATAGTATAGTGCCGCTTAAAATTTTCTTTAACGAGAAAAACCTGGCTAAAATTGAAATAGGGCTGGGAAAGGGGAAAAAATTGCACGATAAACGTCAGACGATCATGAAAAGGGAGGTTGAGCGCGACATAAAACGGTATTTGAAGTAATTTATTGTATGTAAAATATCCTATAGTAAAAGTCCATTATTAAGTTGTTTTTTCTTTAATTTGTCCCTATGCACCGAATTATTCTGATATCCTTCCTGTTTTTTACCTTGCAAACCAAGGCCCAGACACTGGCCGGGAGTTGGTATGGTAAAGCGGATGTTGTGCTTGATGGCACGTTTAATAATTATCTCACGCAGCTAATCATCAAACAAAAAGGCAATAAAGTTGAAGGCATTTTCGGGTATTATTTCCGGAATGGTTATCAAAGCTTTTATATCAAAGGAACCTACGATCCTAAAACCCGGCAGGTTAGCATACCGGACATACCGGTTGTTTTCTATAAGGAAAATTCTATTGACGGGGTAACCTGTAATATGAGTTTTGAAGGTACACTTCGGGTATCCAAAGTAGGAAGTTTTGTACGCGGCAATTTTTTATCGGATGGTAAGTATAAATATACCTGTCCAGAATTAAGGGTATTGTTTTCGCTGGATTCCCTGGTACAGGAGGATTCGGTAATTAATGAAGGACTGGCAAAAAAGGTATGGCAGCCTTCTGTGGAAGATGTAATTGTTATGGATGATGAAGATGGCCCGGAGATAAGAAGGGCTACCAACCTGCCCGGGTTGGAAAGGGAAACGGTAAAAGGCCCCAGCCTGGATGCCAACTCGCTAACTTCTCGTTTTAAACAAAGACAAACTATTGTAACCTCTGAATTGCAGGTACAATCAGACTCAATACGCGTCAGTTTCTATGACAATGGTGATATTGATGGGGATAGTATTTCCGTTTTCCTGAACGGTACGCCTGTACTGGAAAAACAAATGATATCCGCCAAAGCCACTACTATTTATATTAAGCTGGATCCTTCTAAGGAATTCCATGACCTGGCCATGTTTGCGGAGAACCTGGGTCGTATCCCACCCAATACAGCCCTGATGGTTGTTTATGATGGCGATACCCCGCAGGAAGTGTTCCTGTCGAGTAACCTGCAACAGAATGGATCGGTCAGGATAAGGAAGAGGACGAAAAAATAAATTAAAAAACCCGCGTACTACGCGGGTTTTTTAATTTATTCAGGCATTTGGCCGGTTAAGAAAAAAGATTTCCCTGCGGGCCTTCTTCCTCTTTAACCACGGGCTCCCACTCTATTTCAGTGCTTTTGGTGAAATCAGCCAGTTTATTTCCGACGGCTTTCCATCCCATTACATCAATAAAGTCGGCCACCTTAATTTTTTGTGTTCTGGCTTGTGTTCCTCGGCCGGTATGTAGCAGCAGTATAGGCTTGGGCTGGGTGGTTACTGCTTCCAGCCGGTTACCCTTGCCTTCTTTAATAAATAAAAACTTACTCTGCAAAGTGGAGGTTTCAATTTTAAACCGCTTGATATTAAATTGAAGCTTCTCATTATCGAGATAAACCGCTGTAATGATTTTTTCAGGGTTAAATTTTTCTACTAAAAGTATTTTTTCAGGATCAAAGCGTTGGGTCATTTCCAGGTCGGTCAATTCATAATTTCCATCCTGGTAAATTACGACCAGCTTTTCAGACCCATCAAAATTGCCCAGGTATTGCCCCTTAGCTTCTGTATTCAACCTGCCAAACTTATCATCGAACCAAAGCTTGATGGCGCTTAGGGTAGATTTTCCGGCTTCTTTCAATTTAACCGATTTAATCGGGTATTTGGATACCTGGTTTCCAATGGCTCCCCTCCCCTTGATCTCAAGCTCTTCGAAATAGAACTCAAAGGACTTATTTCTGGCCGGGCAATTCGGGCTTAATACAATAGTTACAACTTCCGCTTCGCCATTGGCATTAGCGGTAAAATAATGGACTTTGCTTTTGTCTGTTCCCTTGGTAAGATCGTACTCTTTATCACGCGTAATACCGGTTACATTGAAACGTTTGGCAAAACTGGTTCCGGTATTTCCATCTGCATAGATCATGTTATAGGTGGTACGTTCATCATTTTTCTGAAAAACAGCCACATGAATAATGTCTTTTCCGATATAGACTTTTTCGCCTACCCGTACTACTTTCATGATCCCCCGCCGCGTAAAAACAATGATATCATCCAGGTCTGAGCATTCAAAAACAAGCTCATCTTTTTTGAGTGAGGTACCTATAAATCCGTCTGCCCAGTTTACATATAGTTTAGTATTGGCAATAGCTACCTGTTTGGCCTGAATGGCTTCAAAAGGTTTGATTTCTGTTTTTCGTTCCCTGCCTTTTCCAAACTTCTTTAACAGGTTCTCAAAGTAAGCAATGGCAAATTCAGTGAGGTGTTCGAGGTCATATTGCACCTGTTTAATATCTGCTTCCAACCCTTTGATCTGGTTGTTCAGTTCATCAATATCAAGGCGGTAAATTCTGCGTACCGGTTTTTCGGTGAGTTTGATAATGTCTTCCCTGGAAATGGCCCTTTTAAGTTGTTTTTTGAAGGGTTGAAATCCTTTGTCTATTGCTTCCAGTACCTTATCCCAGGTTTCGTGCTTTTTTTCCAACTCCTTATAGATTTTCTCTTCAAAGAAGATTTTTTCCAAAGAAGTATAATGCCATTTTTCCTGTAATTCGCTCAGTTTTATGGTAAGTTCCTTTCGAAGCAACTCCCGCGTATTATCTGTAGCCGTAGCCAATAATTCATGCACACTCAGGAATCTTGGTTTCTGGTCTACAATAACACAGGCATTTGGCGAAATACTGATTTCACAATCAGTAAATGCATACAGTGCATCAATGGTAATATCCGGCGATATGCCTGGCGCCAGGTCAACCTGCACTTCCACTTCCGCAGCGGTATTATCCGTTACCTTTTTGATCTTGATCTTTCCCTGGTCATTGGCCTTAATAATGGAATCAATTAACCCGGAGGTAGTTATTCCGTAAGGAACACTTTTAATGAGCAGCGTTTTTTTATCAAGCTCTTCTATAAGAGCCCGTACACGAATTTTTCCCCCTCTTTTGCCTTCGTTATAATTGGTAACATCAGCCATGCCACCAGTCTGGAAATCGGGAAAGATCTCGAATTTTTTACCTTTCAGGTATTTAATCGAGGCATCAATCAGTTCGCAGAAATTATGGGGTAAAATTTTAGTAGACAACCCTACTGCAATGCCTTCCGCACCCTGCGCCAGCAGCAGCGGAAACTTCATAGGAAGTACCACCGGCTCATTTTTCCTGCCATCATAACTTAACTGCCATTCCGTGGTTTTGGCATTGAAGGCAACTTCCAGGGCAAACTTACTTAAGCGGGCTTCTATATAACGGGCGGCAGCAGCATCGTCGCCGGTTCGTACATCGCCCCAGTTACCCTGGGTTTCAATCAACAGATCTTTCTGCCCCATGTTAACCAGCGCATCACCTATACTTGCATCACCATGGGGGTGGTATTGCATGCTTTGACCGATAATATTAGCCACTTTGTTGAAACGCCCATCGTCCATTTCTTTCATGGCGTGGAGGATTCTTCGCTGCACGGGTTTTAATCCGTCTTCAATAGCTGGCACGGCCCTTTCCAGGATCACATAAGAGGCATAATCCAGGAACCAGTTTTTATACTGTCCCTGTACGCCGGTATCCTGCAGGTAAGTTTCGTTTTGTTTCCCTTTCGACATCTTCCGTTCTTATTTTTTGTTCGTACAGTTCTGATGGAATTCCTTCCGGATCCTGAAAAAACCAGGGGGGCCGCATTGTTCGGGGGCGGCCGGTTTCAACTTAGGTTTACTGGTCCGGCAGCTTTATTTCAAAATCTTTCATATTCTTTAATTCGCCCTGCGCCAGTAATTGACCAGTTGTTACCAGGTATTTTAGCCGCCAAAGCAGGTAGGCATCTCCGGTGGTTTGTTTATTTTTACTCAGGAACTGATGGATAACTTTACTGGCTTTCTGCCAGTCGGCGCTCGCAAATTTTACCAGGTCTTTGTCATAGTAGTCATATGTAAACTGCGATAACTTTTTACCGCCTTCCAGTATCCGAACCCCTTTGTTTTCGCTTGCCAGTTTAAGCCATTCATCCGGATCCACCTCAAATTCACTGAGGGTAATGGGGCGGGCCAGCTTTTTAGCTTTCAGGAATTCTTTGGGAGGAATGGTACTTAACCAGGTGGGATAAAACAACTGTCCTTTTTCGTTCAGGAAAGGCAGGTTATTCAGGTAAAGAATAAAAATTCTGCCCTGAAATTCTTTCACAAAATGTAAGAGCCAATAATAGCCCGAAACGTCGTGTTTATTTTGTGCGGCCCAGATCCATACCAGTTCTTCCGTATTTCTTCGAAGGCTACCCACCAATTCGGCAACCGTTTTGTAATCATCCACTTCTCCAGCAGCAACCTTGCCTTCATAATCTCCGCCGGCCAGTACTTCTTTCCACCAGTTTTGCCTGATTTCACGTCCTTCTCCTTTGTAAATATCCTGTATGGGGCCTACTGCATAATCATCTCTGATAAGTACTACTTCGCCTTGCAGGCTTTCATCCAACGCAATCGCCTGCTTCAAAACTTCTATATCCGGTTCATTAAAAACAAGGTGAATCATAATCCATTTATTAGTTCAGGGTTTCTTCTGCCAGGTCAACTTCTATTTTCAGGTTATCAATAATAAAATCCTGGCGCTGTGGGGTATTTTTTCCCATATAATATTCCAGTACCTGCTGAATATGCGTTTCTGGCATTACCAGTACGGGTTGTTTGCGCATATCATCCCCGATAAACCGGGCAAATTCGTCGGGAGAAATCTCTCCTAACCCTTTGAATCGGGTAATTTCGGGCTTTGCGCCCAGTTTTTTCATAGCGGCCTGTTTTTCTGTTTCATCGTAACAATAAATGGTTTCCTGTTTATTACGCACCCGGAACAAAGGCGTTTCCAGAATATAAACATGCCCGTTTTTTACCAGGTCAGGAAAAAACTGCAGGAAAAAAGTCATCAGCAAAAGGCGGATATGCATGCCATCTACATCGGCATCAGTGGCGATTACAATATTATTATAGCGCAGGTGTTCTACCCCTTCTTCCACATTCAGGGCATGTTGCAGCAGGTTGAATTCCTCGTTTTCATACACCACTTTTTTGGTTAAGCCAAAACAGTTCAATGGTTTTCCTCGCAAACTGAAGACTGCCTGTGTTTCCACATTTCTGGCTTTGGTAATGGAGCCACTGGCCGAGTCTCCTTCGGTAATAAAGATGGTACTCTCCCGTTGTTTTTGTGCTACGGCTTCCTTGTCTTTACCGGTTGGTTCTTCATTGTAATGATACCGGCAATCGCGTAATTTTTTGTTGTGCAGATTGGCTTTTTTAGCCCGCTCATTGGCTAATTTTTTAATACCGGCCAGTTCCTTCCGCTCACGTTCACTTTGTTCAATCCTTTTCTTAAGGGCATCTGCAGTGGCACTGTGTTTATGGAGGTAATTGTCCAGCTCCTTGGAAAGGAACTCCAATACAAAGTTTTTCATGGATTGGCCTCCCTCCTCTACGTATTGCGACCCCAGTTTGGTTTTTGTTTGGGATTCAAATACAGGCTCAACCACTCTTACGGAGATGGCCGCGGCAATGCTGGCCCGGATATCGGCGGCTTCGTAATCTTTCTTAAAAAAATCACGGATAACTTTTACATAGGCTTCCCGAAATGCTTGCTGGTGGGTACCACCCTGGGTGGTAAATTGCCCGTTCACAAAACTGAAAAGTTCCTCGCCATAATCATTGTTATGGGAAATTGCCACTTCAATATCCTCTCCTTTTAGGTGAATGATCGGATAACGAAGTTCATCTTCGTTCGTTCGGCGCTGCAATAAATCGAGCAACCCGTTTTTACTGACAAATTTTTTACCGTTAAAATGAATGACCAGGCCGGCATTCAGGTAGCAATAATTCCATAACAGGTTTTCTATGTATTCTTCCTGAAAGTGGTAATTACGAAATACCGTATCATCGGGTAAAAAATATACCAGGGTACCATTGTTTTGCTGGGTAGCGGTTTCTTTGTGTTCTTTGGTGAGAATACCTCTGGCAAATTCTGCCGTTTTTTCTTTTCCTTCCCGAAAAGCCGTTACTTTAAAATAGGTGCTGAGGGCATTCACTGCTTTGGTACCCACCCCGTTTAAGCCCACGCTTTTCTGAAAGGCTTTGGAATCGTACTTGGCGCCGGTATTGATTTTGCTTACAACATCTACCACTTTTCCCAGTGGAATTCCACGGCCATAATCGCGTATGGTTACGGCTTTGTCTTTGATGGTTATTTCAATCTGTTTTCCGTAACCCATGGTATGTTCATCGATACAGTTATCGATGACCTCTTTAATAAGGACGTAAACGCCATCGTCTGCACTACTTCCATCTCCCAGTTTGCCGATATACATGCCGGGTCTTAGCCGGATATGTTCTCGCCAGTCGAGACTTCTGATTGAATCTTCGGTATACTCAAATCCAGTTTTATTAGCTTCTGCCATAGTCTTTCCTTTTTTACCTGCAGCCGGTAAATTGCTGCTCAAGCGGGCAAATATAAAAAAGTAGCGCCATCTTGCCGCAGCGGCTTTCTGCACCCCTGTGGATAACCCCAAAAAATAGTCAAGTAATTGATTTTCAAGTTGAATCGATTAAGGCTTAATTAAATTTACGGCTGTTCATCTGCAGGGTTGTACAGCTCCGGGATTAATCTTATTTTTGATTTCCCGCACCGGTTAACAAGCTTTTGCACCGAATTACTAACCCTCTTGCAAAGCCTTAACCATCCGGCCCATACTAATCCATTAAGTGCTGATTTACACCCCGTTATTTTAGTTTAACTGTTGAAAAATTGAAGTGTATGTATAACTATTCCTTATTGGAGACGAGTTGTTATTACCTGATCCAGGAGCAAGAAGAGGGGCCCATTTCGCTGATCAAGGTGAATTTGGACACGGACTATTGTTTATTTATTACCAGGTTTGGGGAAACAGAAACAACCGAATGGAGAAAAAAACAGGATGTTATTTATGAAATCCTGGAGTTATTAAGTGATGAAAAAGTAAAAGAATGGCAGACGGCCTATTATAGTAGTGAGGATGCATATTATGAGGATGGGGAGGAATAAGCCTGCTTTGTACGGTAAACAGACCCTTTAAAATTAGAATATGGCAACCTATGCTGATTTGCAACCAGGTAATTTTTACCTGTTAAAAGATGCACAAGACACGGATATTGAAATGGTCTCCGTTTTAGCCTTAACAGATAAATGCATACTGTTAAGAAGCTTTGGACAGGTAGAGGAAGATTTTTGGAAAAAGCGAACCGATTCCATCGAGGAGATCGTGGAGGAACTTGACTATGAAAGTGCCTCCGCTATTTTATCGTTGTATGATGAGGAGGAAGAAGAAGAAGATTGGGAGGAAGAGGATGAATAAGCTGACCTACCCAATTGACCTGGGTTTTATTGCGGAAGAATCGGAGCGCTTGGTTGCGGAAAACGAACAGTTCCGTAGCTATCTTCGTTCCCTGGACCAAGACCTGGATACTACTGTTCAGGCCCTTAACCAGCGGATTTCGAGTGCTGTAGATTGTACTGCCTGTGGCAATTGTTGCAGGAGTTTGTTGATTAATGTAAGCCAGGAGGAAGCTGTTGCGTTGGCTGATCGGACCGGGCTAAGCCTGGCAGAGCTAAAGCAGTCGCATCTGGAAGAAAGTTTGGGCGGGCAATTAATCATCAACACCATTCCCTGTCATTTCCTGGAACAGAATAAGTGTACGATTTATGAAAACCGCTTTGCTGAATGCCGGGAATTTCCGCATTTACACAAGGATGGTTTTAGAGATCGGTTATTTGGTATTTTGATGCATTATGGGCGGTGCCCGATTGTGTATTATGTAGTGGAGGAGTTGAAAGGAATTACTGATTTTAGAACGAATACTAATCTTGCTATATGAAAAAGTGGTTGTTTTTTTTGGCCGTAGCGTTATTCGGTGGAAGTTGTACCCTGAGTGGTCAGTCCGAAAAATCTGTACGTCCTGCTGAATTTTTAAAATTGATTGAACCGGGCGGAAATATTCAAGTATTAGACGTTCGTACTGCGGAAGAATTTAGAGCTGGTTATTTAAAAGGAGCATTGCAGGCAGATTGGCTAAATAAAAAGGAGTTTACAGATCGAACCAAACACCTGGATATTGCCAAGCCTATTTATATCTATTGCGCCAGTGGTGTACGGAGTGCGGATGCTGCCAGGGAGCTGCGAAAAAAAGGCTTTACGGTAACTGAATTGGCCGGCGGTTTGAATGCCTGGAAAAAAGAAAACCTGCCTTTAGAGCAGCCATCGGATATTCAGCAGATGAATGCCGGCGATTATGAACAATTGATACAATCTCAAGCCGTTGTATTAGTTGATGCGGGCGCATCCTGGTGCCCGCCCTGCAGAAAAATGGAGCCGGTTTTAGCGGAGCTTGAAAAGCAGTTGTCCGGGAAATTTAAACTGGCAAAAATAGATGCGGGTGTACACACAGAACTGATGAAACAGTTGAAAGTAGACGCATTACCTCATTTTTTTATTTATAAAAACGGTCAATTGGTTTGGCAAAAACAGGGTTTGGTGAGCTTGGAGGAACTCAAATCGAATCTTTAGGCCGTGATGTTAGAGAGGTGTCAGATACCTGTCTAACAGGTATCTGACACCTCCGTAAGATGCCGGATAACCACACTAGCGCAAAAACAACCAAAGATGGCCGGCATATAGGAAATAGTGCCGATAAGGGATTTTTTGGGAAACGCTTTTTCCGTAACAATCACCTTGGATTGATCAATTTTCTCCGGAGAAAAGACCACCGTAATGCCTTTGTAAACACCTAGTTTATGCAGCCGCTTACGTACATATCTTGCCAGGTTGCAATCTGAGGAATCCTCAATCTGTGCTATCCGAACCTGCGAAGGATCCATTTTTCCTCCAGCCCCCAGAGAACTTACCACCGGAATCCCCCGCTCCACACAGTTCTTTAAAAAAGACACTTTAGGCGATAAAGTATCAATACAATCAACTACAAAATCAAAGGAGCCGGTTTCCAGCAGTTCGCCTGCTTTATCCTTTTCCATGTACAATGGTAGAACCGTCAGCTCAAGCTGGGGGTTAATATCCTTAAGCCGTTCTGCCATAACTTCCGCCTTTAACCTGCCGGCCGTTGAATGCAAGGCAGGAATCTGGCGGTTCCCGTTACTCAGATCCACGGTATCAGCATCCACAATCGTCATCTTCCCTACCCCCGATCGTGCAATCATTTCGGCACAAATACCGCCCACACCTCCTAAGCCTACCACTAATACATGACTTTTCTGAAGCCGCTCCACGGGCGGATCACCTAATAATAACTGGGTGCGCGACTGCCAATAGGGAATCATAATCGAAGTTTTGAGCCGCCAAAACTAGCAATAAATAAGCCGTGTACAGCCTGATATTTCTTTGTAAATTGCCCTCCCCCCATGATCACACAAACTACCATACAGCAAATTTTAAACAGAATCGATATCATCGACGTGGTAGGCGCTTACGTTAAATTAAAGAAAAGGGGAACCAATTATCTCGGTCTTTGTCCTTTCCATAACGAAAAATCGCCCAGTTTTACCGTATCGCCCAACAAGGAGATCTATAAATGTTTCGGTTGCGGAAAAAGTGGAAACACCATCAGCTTCATCATGGAGCATGAAAAATTCTCCTATGTAGAAGCACTCCGCTGGCTGGCCAACCGCTATAACATTGAAGTGGAGGAAACCGCTGTAAGTGCAGAAGTAAAACAACAGCAACAGGCAGCAGATAGCCTATATATACTCAATAATTTTGCCCAGCAATATTTTTCCAGAATGCTGCTGGAGGATGAAGAAGGGCAGGCAGTGGGACTTTCATACTTGACGGAAAGAGGGTTTAACCGGGAGATTATTGAAAAATTCAAAATCGGGTTTTGCAAGGAAGACCGGGCAGCATTTGTTCAGGAAGCCCTGGCCAAACAATACAACCGAGACCTGCTTATTAAATCCGGGCTGGCCGCCCTCCGCAACGAAGAACTGGTTGATAATTACCGGGGACGAATTATTTTCCCGGTACATAGTACAACCGGAAAGATCATTGGCTTTGGTGCCCGGATTATAAAAAAAAATGACCGCGCTCCCAAATATATCAATACACCGGAGAATGAGATTTATGTAAAAAGCAGGATCCTTTATGGGATGTATTTCGCCCGCCAGTCTGTCGACAAACTTGACGAATGCCTGTTGGTGGAAGGATATACCGATGTAACCTCTCTGCACCAGGCCGGTATTGAAAATGTAGTGGCAAGTGGCGGAACATCCCTCACAACTGAACAGATCCGGCTGGTAAAAAAATATACCAATAACCTAACCATTATTTATGATGGAGATGCAGCCGGCGTTAAAGCTGCATTAAGAGGACTGGATATGGCATTGGAAGAAGGGCTCAACGTTAAACTGGTCCTTATTCCGGACAAGGAAGACCCCGACAGCTATGTAAAAAAAGTCGGTGCCGACCCTTTTCGCCAATTTATAGCGGATAATAAAAAGGACTTTATTCTTTTTCAGATTGAAGTATCTCTGAAAGATGCCGGTAACGACAGCCAAAAGAAAGCGGCGGTTGTTAATCAGATTGCCGAAACCCTATCGCGGATCAATAAAGCAGAAGACTTTACCAAGCAGCAGGACTATATCCGGCAATGTGCCGGACTGCTTAAAATTGAAGAGGCCGGCTTAAATAACCTCGTGAATAAGTTTATACGGGAAAAGGTTCAGAAAATGGAAGCCAGGGCGAGCTTTGATACGGAAATGCCGCCCCCATTGACCGATCAGTTGCCCGATGAAATGGCTGAAGCCTATTCTGATAGCTTCCTGTTATTGCAGAAAGATGAGTTGCAGGAGAAAGCAGTTATCCGGGCATTGGTAGAATTTGGCTTAAAAGAATGGGATGCAACCACCAAAGTAGCCGACCATATTTTTGAATCGCTCGACGACGAAGATTTTTTTGATAACAAACAGCTATGGGCTGTTGCACAGACCTATAAATCCTGGTACCAGGCCGGACTGGAACCAACCGCCCGTAACTTTTTTTATATGGAAGATCAATCCATGAGTGCAGTCGTAGTGTCGCTTTTGGAATCGCCGTATGAACTGAGTGATAAATGGAAGAATAAATTCAAAATGTCTGTGTACGACAGGGAAGATACCTATAAGGAGGAAGTGATTTCTACATTGGGTTATCTCCGGCTTCGCAAAATCAAGCGTATGATCGAAGAAAACCAGGTAGATCTTGAAAAACCTCATTCCCCGGAGGAACAACTGAATTTATTGCAGACCCATCAGGCGCTTAAAAAAATGGAAAAAGAATTATTAGAGCACCTGGGAACGGTAATTGTACGCTGATCTTTTATTTGTCTGTTGGCTTTTTCTTACCTGCCAGTAATTTTTCCACCGTGGCAGTTAACCTGTTCTGACGTGTTTCTTCCTTTCTTGCACTGGTAATCCACTGTACATATTCATGCTTTTCTGTAGCAGATAAGTTTTCAAAATGCTCCAGTGCTTTCTTGTGTTTTTTAAGCTTCAATTGCTTTTGGAGTAATTCGGGAATTTCAACAGTCCGGGTCTGAAAATCGATCGCTTCAACGGGCGCGGCTTCTCCTCCGTTTGCGGATGCTTTGGAAATAGCGCGCTCTTCGCATTTCTGAAAACGCAGTGCACTCCATACCGAATCCAGCACAACCTGCCGCACTTCTTCATAACCTGCATCTACAACTTTGCCCCAGCTACAGTCGCGATTGAGGTTAGAAGCAATTTTTGAAGCCGCTTTAGGATAAGCAATCCAGAGTTTACTTTCGTTGTGCAGGGCGGGCAACACATCCTCCAAAATTCCATTTAACTGATTTTCATTAATAGCGAATACCAGCGCAAAATCAATTCTCCTGCTTTTTAATAAAGGCGTTACATTTTTAGCAAATGGAACTTTATTGAACTGTTTTTCGATGGAGGAGGGTAATCCTTGAATGAGTAAATTTTTTTCCTCTTTATATTGGAGTTTCTCAAACAAAGTCTGCGACATATCAGAAATAATTTAACTATAAAGAGATCAATAACCGGCTACAAATTTAGAAAATATTACCCGAACCACCTTGCTAAAATCAAAAAACCCGCTTTCGCAGGGCTTGCGAAGACGGGTTATACACCGGTAAAAAGCAGCTGGAGGGCTTATTTTCCAACCGGTTTGTAATATTTTAATGCTTCCGGCATTAGTTGTTTTAGTTTTTCAATACGGGTAGCTTCTGCGGGGTGGGTACTGGCAAATTCGGGTGGACGATTGCCTCCGCTGGCAGCAGCCATTCTTTCCCAGAGAGGAATTGCTTCCTGGGGGTTATACCCTGCCATTGAGCTGAAAATCAATCCGTATTTGTCTGCTTCCAATTCATTGCTACGAGAAAAGGGCAACATGGCTCCATAAGTGCTGCCGAGGCCATAAGCGGTCATAAAAATCTGCTGGGTCTGTGCTGGCTTATTGGCGGTTGCAACCTGCAGGGCAACCCCACCCAATTGCTGCACCATGCCCTGGCTCATCCGTTCATTACCATGTTTAGCCAGTGCATGGGCAATTTCATGCCCCATTACCACGGCCAGGGCCGCTTCGTTCTGGGTGATCGGTAATAAACCGGTATAAACAACAATCTTCCCTCCCGGCATACACCAGGCATTCACTTCTTTGGAGTCAACCAGGTTGTATTCCCATTTATACCCGGCCAATTCATTCTGCAAGCCATTTTTAGTATAATATTCGGTAACTGCATTGGATATGCGGGTGCCGATACGGCGTACCATTTCAGCATCTTTGCTACCGGATGTACCAACCACTTTATTCTGGCTCAAAAAAGACTGGTATTCAGCTGCAGCCATCGTCTGGATTTCCGACTCAGAAAAGAGGGAAAGCTGGTTTCTTCCGGTAATTGGATTTCTGGAACAAGACACAAGACTGCCTATCAGCAGGAAAGACAACAAAATCTTTTTCATTGTTGTAATGGGTTTATTGTACTGGTATATTCAATTCTCATACCAGTTAAAAACAAAGGTAAAGAAGAAGACGTTAAACCTGTAGCCCGGGCACTAAATTCAGTGTTTGATCTTACGCTTACGGTCGCGGTATTTGAGAATAGGCACTTTACTTTCACTACCTCTCAACAGCCGGCTGATATTTTTCTGGTGAGTAAGTATAACCAACATGGCTACCACGATGGCGAATACCCGATAAGCATGGTTATCTACATTAAAAATAACCAGGATGAACACAGGAAAAGCAATACTTGCCAAAATAGAGCTAAGCGAAACGAAGCGGGTCAGGTACAACACCAATAAGAAAATGCCCGAACAACAGAGTGCGGTCCAGGGGGAAATTCCTATCACGAGTCCGAACAGGGTAGCAACTCCTTTTCCTCCTTTAAATTGCGCCCAGATGGGGAAAATATGTCCCAATACGGCAGCCATCCCTAATCCGATCTGGAAATTAGTGAGTGCCAGGTCATTTTCAATATAATAAGGTAACAACAGGGCGAGTTTAACGGCAGCAAGCCCCTTTAAGACGTCAATTATCATAACCAGCGTGCCCCATTTGGAGCCCAGTACACGAAAGGTGTTGGTTGCACCGGAGTTCCCTGATCCGTATTCGCGTATATCTATACCGAAATAATACCTGCTTACCCAAACAGCAGTTGGAATAGAGCCAATACAATAGGCCATTATTATCAGCAGAGCCTCTTTCATGCGAGTGTTGAGTTGGATTTCAAAAATAAGAAAAACAAGATACGAAAATCAATCGTTCAAATTTCATTTATCCTGATTCAGGTCCGTTGAAGCTGCCAGCAAAGCCAGCTATCCTTATTTGTTTTATTTATTAACGTAAGGGGCAGGTTTTCTATTGCCGTTTTTAGATCGGCTTCATCGGACTGTAATAAGCCGCTGATTACGAGCATTCCGCCGGTTTTGCAATGGGCCACCATTGCCGGCAATTCCCGTAGAATTACGTGTTTGTTAATATTGGCCAGGATAATATCCACTTCCGGATAGGCATCCAGGTCGGCCGCCAGTTGTACCGCTACCCGTTGGGTTTGGTTCCGCTGCATGTTTTCCTGGGTGTTTTCAATGCTCCAGGTATCATTATCCAATGCATATACTGTTGATGCACCCAGTTTTTCAGCAAGGATGGCCAGTATACCCGTTCCGGTTCCAAAATCAAGCACGGTTTTGCCGGTAAAATCCAATCTTTCCATAGCTGCTACCATTTGCCAGGTGGTGGCATGGTGCCCCGTTCCAAAACTCATTTTGGGCGTAATTACCAGGTCAAAACGCACCCCTTCCGCAGCCGGATGAAAATCGGCTCGGATGGAACAAAAACTGCCCACTTGAACCGGTTGAAATCCGGCTTCCCATTCCGCATTCCAGTTGCGCTCCTGGATGGTTTCCAATTCAAAGGTTAATCCGAAGGGGGAAAGCAGGGTTTCCAGGTCTGTTTTTGAAAAATCTCCCGCCGTAATATAGGCCAGTACATGCTGCCGGTTTTCTACAAAGCCTTCATACCCTGCATCGGCCAGTAATGCAATCAGGATTTCGCGGGTTTCCTGGTCATTTACGGTAATGCTTACCTGCTGATAGTGATTTGCCATAGTAATAAAAATAAAACCCCGATCCAGGACCGGGGTTTGTACGATTTATATGAACCGGAAATTAATTATTGTCGTCCTGTGAGCGGGGAGCACCCGTTCCTTCAGGTTTGGGCAACAATACTTTTCTGCTCAGTTTAAATTTGCCTGATTTGGGATCTGTACCAGTTAATTTAACTTTCACTACATCTCCTTCTTTCAGTACGCCTTCCAAGGTATCGAGGCGTTTCCAGCTTACTTCAGAAATATGCAACAATCCTTGTTTGCCGGGGAGGAATTCAACAAAGGCCCCGTACGGCTGAATACTTTTCACAGTTGCCTCGTAGGTATCGCCAACGGTTGGTTGAGCGGCAATTCCTTTAATCCAGGCCATGGCACGGTCCACGCTTTCTTTCTTGGTTCCGAAGATAGATACTTCACCCTGGTTATTCTTTTCTTCGATGTTGATAGTAGTGCCAGTTTCCCGCTGCATTTCCTGAATCACTTTACCACCTGGTCCGATTACTGCTCCGATAAATTCTTTGTCGATGATAATTTTCACCATGCGGGGAGCATGTGGTTTTACATCTTCTCTGGCTTTATCAATCGTAGCATACATCGCATCCAGGATATGTAACCTGCCCCGGTTTGCCTGCATCAGCGCCTGCCGCATGATATCCATGCTCAGTCCGTCTACCTTAATGTCCATCTGAACACCGCAGATTCCATCTCTGGTGCCGGTAACTTTAAAATCCATATCACCCAGGTGATCCTCATCGCCCAGGATATCTGTTAACACGGCAAATTTTCCCTCTTTGGTAATAAGGCCCATAGCTACGCCGGAAACGTGTTTGGGCATAGGTATGCCCGAATCCATTAAGGCCAGTGAACCGGCACAAACCGTTGCCATAGAAGAAGAACCGTTGGATTCCAGGATATCGCTTACCACACGAACGGTATAAGGAAAATCATCTCCCGGCATCATTTGCTTCAGGGAGCGCATTGCCAGGTTACCATGTCCAACTTCCCGACGGCCAGGCCCCCGCATCATTTTTACTTCACCTGTAGAGAATGGGGGGAAGTTGTAATGCAGGATGAACTTGGTATAATCGGATACAGCCGCACTTTCCACCAGCAATTCATCCAATGGTGTTCCAAGCGTAACAGTGGTTAAAGACTGGGTTTCACCCCGGGTAAACAAGGCTGCTCCATGTGGAGAAGGCAGTACATCCACTTCCATAGAAAGCGGACGAACGTCTTCCAGGCCACGGCCATCCAGCCGAACCCTGTCGTTCAAAATCATATCCCGTACTACATAATACTGTAGATCGGCATAATATTTTTTTGCCAGCTTTTTGATAGAATCAGCCAGTTCTTCGCCTTCTGCTACATTGTAGGCGGTTTTCAGGTGTTCCATTAATTCTGTGCCGATGGCTTCGAAACGATCGCTTCGATCGTGTTTGGCCAGCGCAGATTTGGCAACCTGGTAAATTTTATCTTTGGCGAAAGCCTGCACTTTAGCATTCAGTTCTTCATTTTCTTCCGGCTTCTTATAGTCTCTTTTTGCGGTTACCCCTTTTTTGGCGCGTAATTCAACCTGTGCCTTTACCTGGCTTTTGATAGCTTCATGGGCTGCTTCGATGGCTGCAATAAGGTCTTCCTCCGAGCATTCTTTGGATTCACCTTCCACCATCATAATATTCTTTTCAGTAGCAGCAATGATAAAGTCCATATCGGCTTTAGCCAGTTCTGAACGGTAAGGATTGATAACAAGTTTACCATCAATTCTTGCTACCCGTACCTCTGAAATGGGCTCCTGGATAGGAATATCAGAAACAGCCAATGCCGCTGATGCAGCCAGGCAGGCCAGCGCATCGGGCATCACTTCAGGATCACTTGAAATAAGGGTTACCAATATCTGAACATCACAATAGTAATCTTCCGGAAAAAGCGGACGCAAAGCACGATCTATCAACCGGCTGGTAAGCACTTCATAATCATTCAATTTGCTTTCACGCTTGAAAAATGAACCTGGAATCCGGCCGGCAGAAGCAAATTTTTCCTGGTAGTCGACCGTCAGCGGGAAAAAACTCTGTCCCTCCTTGGGTTCTTTGTTGGCCACGGCGGTAGCCAGAATAATACAGTTACCCTGCCGTACCGTTACGGCACCATCGGCCTGGCGAGCAAGTTTGCCTGTTTCAATGGAAACCACACGGCCCCCACCCAGGTCAACGCTCACTGAAATTGGTTGTGTTAACATAATTTGTGCAGTTGGTTAAATGCTGTTAGACAATAGTCAAAAAAGGGATGGCATGCAAAAAACTATTCCCAACATGAATACATCAGTTGGGAATAGTTTGGCAATATCATCAGCTCACTTATTTACGGAGACCCAGTTTCTCAATCAACTGACGGTAACCAGTCAGATTGTGCTTGCTCATATAGGTCAGCAAACGCTTACGTTTACCTACCATTTGCATTAGGCCGCGGTGAGTAGAAAAATCTTTTTTGTTAGCTTGCAGGTGCTTGGAGATGGAACTGATCCGCTCTGTCAGCAATGCAATCTGTCCTTCAATAGAACCTGTGTTAGCAGCATTACCCCCAAATTCAGCGAAAATATTCGCTTTTTTTTCTTTAGTTAAATAAGACATCTTTGTTTTTTTTACGAAACATCCAATAGTATAATCTTCTTAAATTGGCGGCAAAGTTAATGAAATTCCTTACAAATCTCTTGAGTTCTCCTAAATTTTTTGGATTTTGCCCCTTTATTTGAATTCCCCATGCACTACCGGTTTGCCCTCCTTGGCTGTGGACATATTGGAAAAAAACATGCTGCGCTGGCTGCCCGCTATGGCAGTTTGGTTGCCGTGGGCGATCTTCTGCCGGAAAAAGCCCGTGTTTTAGCCGATAGCTGGAACGTACCTGCCTATACCAATCTGACCAACATGCTCCTGGAAACCACCCCGGATATTGTGCTTATCTGCAGCCCCAATGGCCTGCATGCCAGGCATGCTATCGAAGCCCTGCAGGCCGGTTGCCATGTTTTATGTGAAAAACCTATGGCACTTCGGGTACAGGATGCGGAGGCCATGATCCAAACAGCTAAATCGTTTAATAAACGATTGTTTATCGTTAAACAAAATAGGTTCAATCCCCCGGTTGAATGGGTTAAGCAGCAGTTGGAGGCAAAACGTTTCGGTAAGCTCCTTGGTTTCCAGCTGAATGCATTTTGGAACCGGACCACCGCATATTTTACGGAATCTGGCTGGAAAGGCAGTTTGGAACTCGACGGAGGCCCCCTTTTTACCCAGTTCAGCCATTTTGTGGATCTCCTGTATTGGTACCTGGGTGAACTGAAAACGGTCCATTTTGCACAATCGGAGAACCTACTGCATGAGAATTCGATTGAATTTGAAGACCAGGGTATCGCCATTTTAGAATTTATGTCCGGTATCCGCGGCAGTATTCATTACAGCATCAATGCCTTTGATCATAATATGGAGGGGTCGTTGAGTTTGTTTGGCGAAAAAGGCACCGTTAAAATTGGCGGCACCTACCTGAATAAGCTGGAATACCTGGCGCTACCGGGTGCTGAAAGGCCGGATCTTCCCGAATCTCCGGTAAATGAATACCAGGGATATACAGGCAGCAGCAGTCATCATCACCTGGTTTACGAGGCGATGCTTCGTTCCTTATCAGACCCGGCTTACCCCTTTATTAAACCAGAAGAAGCCCGGCATTCAGTACAGATTATTGAGGCCATCTATGCTCAAATGGGCAACCGGAACAGATACTATGAGTAAGCGGATCATTTTTACCGTTACTAATGAGCTGAACTATGATCAGCGTATGCAGCGGATTGCGGGTTCGTTGGCTGCTGCCGGTTTTTCGGTTTGCCTGGTTGGCGTAGCTAAAAAAAACAGCCCTGAATTATTGAAGTTTTCCTTCCAGCAAAAAAGAATAAGGGTATGGTTTACGAAAGGAAAATTATTTTACCTGGAATATATGTTCCGGCTTTTTTGGTGGCTTCTTTTTCAGCGGGTTCAGATTCTCTGTGCAATAGACCTGGATACCATTTTACCAGTTTACCTGGTTGCAACCCTACGGTCCAAAAAAAAGGTATACGATGCACATGAACTTTTTTGCGAAATGAAAGAGGTGGTGAGCCGTCCGCCCATTTATGCGGCCTGGAAAAAACTGGAATCCTGGATGCTGCCAAAATTTCGCAGGGGCTATACCGTTAATGAGCCAATTGCCCGGATTTTTGAAGAGAATTACGGGGTACACTACCAGGTGATCAGGAATGTTCCCAAACTGGCGGAAAGCTCCTATTCGTTGGAGAAAAATAGTTTTTTACTTTACCAGGGGGCCGTTAATGAAGGAAGATTATTTGAAGTTCTGATTCCCGCCATGCAATGGGTCGACTACCCTTTACACATTTATGGAGATGGTAATTTTCTGGAACAAACCAGGGCATTGATTAAACAGTATAAACTGGAAGAGAAGGTTTTTCTTAAAGGAAAACTGGCACCGCCGGCGTTGAAAAAAATAACCGCCCAGGCCTTGCTTGGCTTTACGCTCTTCGAAAACCGTGGACTCAGCAATTATTATTCGCTGGCGAACCGGTTTTTCGATTATGTGCATGCCGCTACCCCGCAGATTGCCGTCGATTTTCCTGTTTACCGCAGTTTGAACAAAGAAGCGCCTGTTGCTGTTTTAACAGGTACAACCGATGCCCGGGAACTGGCCATGGAAATAAACAATTTACTGGCAGACCCGTTAAGGTATAAAATGCTCCAGCAAAATTGTTTAAAAAGACGGCAGGAATGGAACTGGGAACAAGAAGAAAAACTATTAATCAACCTTTATAAAGCATTGTAGGTGCTGGTGTCAAGTAGCAAAACGATTCATATAGTGAGTCATGATGTGCCCTACCCCATCGATTATGGCGGGGTGGTAGATATTTTTTGCACCTTGCAGGCGCTTAAAGCAAAAGGAATTTCCATCATATTACACTGTTTTGAATATGGACGGGGAGAACAGCCCATTCTGAATGAATATTGCCAGAAAGTACATTATTACAAACGGATGGAAGGGCATAAAGGATTTTGTTTCCACCTGCCCTATATAGTAGCCTCGCGCTCCTGCTCCGATTTGTTGGAGCGGTTAAAGCAGGATGACTACCCGATTTTACTGCAGGGTATACACAGTTCATTTTTATTGAATCATCCGGCGTTCGAAAATAGAAAGATCTTGTTGCGTTTGTTCAACGTGGAAACCACTTATTACCGCGAATTGGCCAAGTATGAAAGATCGGTTCTGAAGCGTGCCTATCTTCTGAATGAAAGCAGGCTTTTAGCCGGACAGGAAAAAAAAGTGGCTAAGGCATGGCCGGTACTGACCCTTTCTGAAAGAGACAGCCAGTATTACCGGGAAAAATTACAGGCTAGGCAGGTGCATTACCTACCAGTGTTTCATCCATATAAAGAAGTTCGTTCACTCGAAGGGGTTGGTTCTTTTTGTTTATACCACGGCAACCTGGGAGTGGCTGAAAATGAAAAAGCAGCTATCTGGTTATTGCAGGAAGTATTCAGTAAGCTTAAAATACCGTTTGTTGTAGCCGGAAAAAATCCCTCCCAGCGTTTACAACGGATTGCGCATCAGCATACACATACCTGCCTGGTGGCCAACCCCGAAGAAAGAGAAATGAAGGACCTGATTACCCTGGCCCAGATAAATATACTTCCCTCTTTCAATAAAACGGGTATTAAGCTGAAAGTGCTGAATGCATTGTACAATGGACGGCATTGCATTACCAATTCCACCGCATTGGAAGGTAGTCCGCTTGCGCCTCTTTGCCATATCGGAGAATCGGAGCAGGACCTACGGCAGCTGCTGCAGGAATTATACCATCGTCCTTTTACGGAAGAGGAAATTTCGTTACGAAAGAAGATTTTGGAAACACATTTCAACGCCGCGGTTAATGCAGACCAATTGCTTACTTATTTATCGTAGCATTATCTTCCACCCTGCCTTTGTCGGTACGTAGTGTTCTTGCCGGGTATTTGTGAATGACCGGGTAATCATGCGTGGCCATTACAACAGCTGCTCCATAATCTCTGCTGATATGAAAAAGCAGTTGCATAATTTCATCGGAGGTTTCCGGATCCAGGTTACCGGTAGGTTCATCGGCCAGGATTAGTTTGGGGGAATTGAGCAAGGCCCTTGCTATATCCACCCGTTGCTGCTCTCCTCCACTCATTTCGTAGGGAAACTTAAATCCTTTGGATTTTAATCCTACTTTATCCAGTACATCGGCAATTTTTTCATCCATCAATTGCTCGTCTTTCCAGCCAGTGGCGCGCAAAACAAACTTGAGGTTATTATTGACATTCCGGTCGGTTAACAGCTGAAAATCCTGAAATACAACCCCCAGGTTACGGCGGAGGAACGGAACTTTTTTCCAGTCCATCTCCTTGAGATTGAACCCAACTACGGTACCCTCTCCTTCTTTAAGTGGAAGATCGCCATACAGTGTTTTGAGTAAACTTGATTTACCGGTTCCTGTTTTACCAACCAGGTATACAAATTCCCCCCTGTTAATGGTTATGTTCACATCCTGGAGCACCAGATTAGTTCCCTGGTAAATAGTCGCATTCCTGAGTTCTATAATCTTTTCAGCCATGACGATAGCGCAATTGATTCGGGCAAATGTAAAGGGAAAATGGTTGTTAACCAATAAAGCCCACTCCTACTGTACTATTGGTACCCTCATCAATCAGTATAAAACTGCCGTTTCGCTTATTGGCTGCATAACTGTCGGCATTTACGGGTTTGGCCGTTTTAAGAGAAATATAACCAATTTCGTTTAAGCCGATTTCCTCCACGCCTTCGATGGTTTGGTAATCAAGTACATTAATGCTGCTGAAAAGATTGGTTACTTTGGCTTTTACACGGTTACTGCCATGCTGCAACAAATAGGTTTTGCCGGCTTTCAGCGGCGTATGATCCAGCCAGCATACCATGGAACTGATTTCCTTAAGCGGTGCAGGCGTTTCCGCTTTTTTTACCAGCATATCGCCCCTGCTGATATCAATTTCATCTTTCAGGGTAATTACGACCGAATCGCCGGATTCTGCCACCGGCAGGCTTTGTTCAAACTGATAAATATCTTCGATCACCGATTCCTGTTGGGAGGGCAATGCTACCACCACATCTCCTTTTGCAAGGGTACCGCTACTTAGTTTACCGGCAAACCCCCTGAAATCGTGCCACTGTTCAGATTTTGGACGAACCACATACTGTACCGGGAAGCGCGCAGGCAGGTTGTTTTCAATGGTATGCCATTCGATTCCTTCCAGGAACTCCAGCAAAGCCGGGCCGTTGAACCAGCTCATTTGTGCAGAGCGGGTGGATATATTATCGCCATACAAAGAGGAGGCTGGAATAAACTCCAATTTTTGCTCCTTGAAATTTGCTTTTTCAAAAAGCTCTTTAAACTGTGCACGTATTTGGTTGAATTGTTCCTCGGAGTAATTAACCAGGTCCATTTTATTGATACATACCACTACATAGGGGATCCGAAGTAACTGTGTGATATAGAAGTGGCGGTGGGTCTGTTCCACAATACCGTTCCGGGCATCGATCAGAATGATGGCTACCTGTGCATTGCTTGCACCCGTAATCATGTTCCTGGTATATTCGAAATGGCCCGGGGTATCGGCAATGATGTATTTCCTGGTTGGAGTGGAAAAATAAATATGGGCTACATCAATAGTAATGCCCTGCTCTCTTTCGGCAATCAACCCATCCGTTAAAAGCGACAGGTCGGTATAATCCACCCCTCTTCTTTTACTTGCTTTTTCGATAGCTTCCAGTTTATCGGCTGTAATGCTGTTTGTTTCGTATAATAAACGGCCTATCAGGGTACTTTTTCCATCATCTACACTTCCTGCCGTTGCAATTCTAACAATATCCATATCAGAAACATTAAATATTAAACAAATGATTTTATAATTAAACGAATACTCCAGATCATTACGATAATGCCTACCCCAATCATCATGGTTTTGGCGGGAAGTTTTCCGGCCAGGCGCGCTGAAATAGGCGCTGCAATGACGCCCCCAAAGATCAACCCCACTACCACGGGCCAGTGGCCTAAACCAGCTGTAAAGAAAAAGGTAGCAGCACTTGCCATGGTAATAAAAAACTCGGTTAAACTCACCGTACCGATTGTATACCGCGGACTTCTTCCTTTTGAGATTAGGGTACTGGTAACAATCGGCCCCCATCCGCCACCGCCAAAGGAATCCAGGAAGCCCCCGCACCAGGCCAGCCAGCCCACTCGTTTTATTTTTTTGTTAGGGGTGGAATTTTGAAAAGCCCGGCTAAATATTTTAAAACCCAGGAACATGGCATACAGTGCAATGATCGGCATCAGCCAATCGCCGGCTGTTTCACCCAGGAATACCAACATAGCTGCTCCTAAAATAGCCCCCAGTACACCCGGAATTACCAGGTGCTTGAAGAGTTTCTTGTTCACATTTCCAAACCGGTAATGGCTATAACCGCTGACACCGGCCGAAAATATTTCCGAAGTATGAATAGCGGCGCTAACCGATACCGGGTTAACCCCCGCCGTAATAAGGCAGGTAGCCGAGGTAACTCCGTATCCCATCCCCAACAGACCGTCTACCAACTGCGCCAGGAAACCGGCCAGCATGAAAAACAGGAATTGTTGATTAATATACTCCCGGGTGCTGGCCCATAACTCGGGTAAAGGCGGCAAGGGAATAGAAGACAATACCAGGTGCCCCACAATCATTGCTGCAAACAGGATGATCAGTTTGGTAGCAATCGATTTCCATTTTTTTTCTTCGTTTATTTTTCTGGGTTGGGTATCATCTACCAATACCTTCGTTATATCGTTGAGCTGTTTTACTTTTTCCGAAAAATTACCATTCATACGAGATCGCAGCACCTGCATATTGTCCAGTACCTGGTCCATTTCGGCAGGGATGGCATCGGTGAGTAACTCTTTTAAGCGTTTGGCCACCGTAGGTGATTTTCCATTGGTACTTATGGCAATTTTCAGGTCTCCTTTGTGCACGATACTTCCCAGATAAAAATCGCACAAATCCGGTGTATCGGCAATATTGGCCAAAATACCTTTGGCGGCCGCAGCTTCTTTAACGGCCGCATTTAATAGTTTATCGTTGGTTGCTGCAATAACCAGGTCCTGTTCATTGAGGTCCTCCGGATCAAAAACCTTCTCCACCAATGTCAAACCCGGGTAGGAAGGCTGGAGTTCGCGGATAGCCTGACTTATTTCTCTTCCTACCAGTTTGATGCTGGCATTGGGAGATGATTTTAGTAAGGAATTGAGTTTTTCTTCTCCTACATAACCACCTCCAACTACCAGAACCTGTAGCTGGTCTAACTTCAGAAAGACCGGGTATAAATTATTGGTTGTTACAGGTGTCATTTTGCGGTTGCTTTTTTGGTGGGATTCAGTTGCGCGTACAGGTTTATTTGAAGGCCCGTATTATGCAATAAAACAGACTGGTCATTTATTTTTCGCTGTAATAATTGCCGAATATGAATAATGCCGGCTTCCAGTTGCAGTTGTTTGGAAAAATGATAACCTGCCAACAGGCTCACCCTGTTTTGATCAAAATGGTTATCCGGAACATTTTTTCCATAAGCTACCATCAGCTCATTCTGCAGTTGCACAAAAGGATAACGTTGCTGATCCGCTTTCCGTTTAATAGGAATCTGTGTTTTTAGTTGGTAGCGTACCCGGTTGGCATACAGGTAACTGCTGTTTTTTGATCCGGCAGTTGGGGTTCTTTCCAACCATCTTTGTTCGGTCATTACCCGGTGCCGAAATTCGATATTACCTGCAAGGTGTTTATAAGCGATCATCTGATACAACCGGTGTTCATTGCTTTTCAACCCTTCCGAATTGGAGGGGAAATTTCCATAGGGAATATTTTCAACCCACGCATAGCCAGTTCGAAAATGCCAGGCGGAGGAGGGTTTAAAATTTACCCCGGCTCTGATAAGACGCTGAAACAGTTCTTTCTGAAGGGGTTCATACCGCTGGTTATAATCTACATGCAACCCCCATTTTGGTCCCAGGTTGGTGGTAAGATTCAACTGATACCAGCCAATAGAATTGTAATCATGCAATTTGCCTGATTGAGCGGTGCCAGTCAATGGGGTTAGTATAGAGCAATAAGTTGCCAGCGTAGCCATTTTTTTAGTGATCTGTAACATTTGTATCAACTTCCGGCAATTAGAAGTACCCTTCTTTCTTTCGTTGTTCCATAGCTGCTTCACTTCTTTTATCATCCATTCTGGCGCCGCGTTCGGATATCTTCGCAGCCAGAATTTCACGGATAATATCATCAATTTCATTGGCGGTGGAAGCAACAGCGGCGGTACAGGTCATATCTCCTACGGTCCGAAACCGTACAATCTCTTCAAAAGGAATTTCGTCTTCGCTGGTATTCAGAAAATCGGAATACGGCCAGATCATACCATCGCGTTCAATCACCTGTCTTTTATGGGTATAATAAATGGATGGAATAGCCATTTGTTCTTCCTTGATATAGGTCCATACATCCAGTTCTGTCCAGTTAGAAATCGGAAATACCCGAACATTTTCTCCGATATTAATCCTTCCGTTCAGCATTTCGAAAAGTTCGGGGCGTTGTTTTTTGGGATCCCACTGGCCAAAATCATCGCGTACGGAAAAGATCCGTTCTTTGGCACGGGCCTTTTCTTCATCGCGCCGGGCACCACCAATACAGGCGTCAAATTTAAATTCCTCGATGGCATCCAGCAGGGTTACTGTTTGCAGCACATTACGGCTGGCATATTTTCCGGTTTCTTCTTTTACTTTCCCTGCATCGATGCTGTCCTGAACGTAGCGTACAATTAATTCGGCACCGGTTTCTTTCACCAGCCAGTCGCGGAATTCAATGGTTTCAGGAAAATTATGCCCGGTGTCTACGTGTAACAGGGGAAACGGGATTTTACCTGGCCAGAATGCTTTCTGCGCAAGACGCACCAGGGTAATGGAATCCTTTCCACCGCTGAATAACAATGCCGGGCGTTCAAACTGGGCAGCTACTTCCCGCATGATATAAATACTCTCGTCCTCTAACATTCTGGGAAATGCGGGAATGATACTGTTTGCTGACATAGTTGATCTTCTTTTCTATCTTATTAATTCAATTTGATACTTGTTTCCTGGTGCAGGCCACATTCTTTTTTAGAGGCTTCCCACCACCACCTTCCAGCCCGGATATCTTCGCCGGGTTCAATGGCTCTGGTACAGGGTGCACAACCAATGCTTGGAAAGCCTTTATCGTGCAGGCTGTTGTAGGGCACATTTTCCTGTTGAATAAATGCCAGCAGTTGCTCGTAACTCCAATCGAGCAGGGGATGAATTTTGATGAGTTGGTGCGCTTCATCCCATTCTGCAATGGGTAGGTTTGCCCTGTTCTCACTTTGATCTGCCCGTAAGCCGGTAACCCAAACCTTTGCACCTGCCAGTGCCCTGTTAAGCGGTTCTACTTTTCTTATATAACAGCATTCTTTCCTGTTTTCCACAGATTCATAGAAACTGTTAGGACCTTTTTCCGTAATCAGCTGCTGTACTTTTTCAGTAGCCGGAAAATAGGAATGAATGGTTACTTTATACCTTGCAATGGTTTTATCGAGCAAGTCATAGGTTTCCTGGAAAAGGCGCCCGGTATCGAGCGTGAAAATTTTTACCGGTAGTGCCTGGCGTGCCAGCAGATGGGTAATGACCTGGTCTTCCTGCCCCAGGGAGGTGGAAAAGACCATACCTTCCGGGTATTGCTGACTCATCCACTTTAACCGTTCTGGTGCGGTCAGCGCATTCAATTGTTTATTTAATTCCAGTAGATCCATGTTATAAATTGCTTAATATAAACCTTCAATCGATAAATAACGCTCACCGGTATCATAGTTGAAGGTGAGTACGGTACTGCCGGCAGGAATTTCTGCCAGTTTTTTAGCTACCGCTGCAAGTGATGCACCGCTTGAAATACCCATAAAAATTCCCTCTTCTTTAGCTGCACGCTGTGCATAAGAGAAGGCATCATCTTTTGAAACGGCAATTACGCCGTCAATTACGTCTTTGTTATAGATACCTGGTACAAATCCGGCACCAATTCCCTGGATGGGGTGCGGTGCGGGAGATCCGCCGGAAAGTACGGGAGAAAGTTCGGGTTCCACAGCAAATACTTTCAGGTTAGGGAATTTTGCTTTTAGGATTTCGGCACAACCGGTAATATGCCCCCCTGTACCAACACCGGTAATCAGGTAATCCAGTCCATTTGGAAAATCGCGGATAATTTCCTGGGCAGTTGTTTGCCGGTGAACCTCTGTATTAGCGGGGTTATCAAATTGCTGGGGCATCCAACCATGGGGGGTAGCGGCTACCAGCTCTTTTGCTTTTTCAATGGCGCCTTTCATCCCTTTTTCACGGGGGGTAAGTTCAAAACTGGCACCATACAAACTCATTAACCGGCGTCTTTCAATGCTCATGCTTTCCGGCATAACCAGGATGAGTTTATAGCCTTTTACCGCAGCAACCATTGCCAAACCGATGCCTGTATTACCAGAAGTAGGTTCAATGATTACACTATCTTTTGAAAGCAACCCTTTTTTCTCTGCATCCTCCACCATGGCCAGTGCAATCCGGTCTTTGATGCTGGCGCCAGGGTTGGCTCTTTCCAGTTTAATATAAACGGAATGATCAGAACCGAACAGACGATTCAGTTTAACATGTGGAGTATTTCCAATTGTTTCTAAAATGTTTTGCGCAATCATACTTGTAGGTTAATGGTGAAGGATTATTAAATGACCCAGTTTAGGGGTTCGGTGAAATCTTTCTTGTTTTTAACGGTAATGATCGGTTGGTGGTAGGCAATGCTCATAGCGGGTACGGAATCAACAATAAAACAGTTTCCGCCGATAATACTATCCCTTCCTATGATGGTTTTTCCACCTAAAATTGTACTATTCGCATATACAATAACGTTATCTTCAATAGTGGGGTGGCGCTTGGTTTCCGCTTCCTCTTTTTTAACAGCCAGGGCTCCGAAAGTTACTCCCTGGTATACTTTAACGTTTTTACCAATTACGGTAGTTTCTCCAATTACCACACCTGTACCATGGTCAATCATAAAAGGCACCCCAATACTTGCACCCGGGTGAATATCAATTCCTGTAGACGTGTGGGCAAATTCACTGATTATTCTTGGAATCAGCGGTACATCCAGGCGGTATAATATATTGGCAACCCGATATGCAGCAATTGCCTGAAAGCCCGGGTAGGTAAGAACTACTTCCTCTATAGATTTGGCCGCCGGGTCGAATTGCAGCATAGCCTGGGCATCTTCCAGCAGCGAAGCTTTACAATTTTCCAGTTCTTCAAAAAAAGAAGTGGCAATTTTTTCTTCATTCAACTGGTAGGTTTTGCCGAAGGCAAATAAAATTTCAAGCAAACTGTTACGCAGGCTTTCCTGTTTGCGTTTATGTTTTATACCATAATTTTTTTCGTTTTCCACTACGGGAAACAGGAATTCAAATAATTCCTGGGAAAAATCTATGACCCTCTTTTTCTGAGGAACGGAAGTACTTAATATATAGCCTTGTTGTAAACTCATGTCTTAACGATTTAGGCAATTTGTTGCTGAAGTTGTTCCTGGATACCGGAAAACCAGTTGATTTCCTGGTGGTATTTTACTACTTCCCCAACAATGATCAATGCAGGTGTTCCGATAGCTGCCGCTTCTACCTGGGAAGAGATGGAACTGAGCGTACCCGTTACCACCCGTTGGTTAGACAAACTTCCATTTTCAATTACTGCTGCCAGCACATCGGCCGATTTACCTGCTTCAACCAGGTGGCGGGCAATTTCGCCAATATTTTTAACCCCCATGTAAAAAACAATGGTTCCCTCAAAACCAGCCAGCATCTCCCAATCGAAATTGAGTCCGGTTTTTGCCCCTTTTTTTGTATGGCCGGTAACAAAAAGTACCATTTGTGAAGCGTCGCGATGGGTCATAGGAATTCCGCTGTAAGCCCCTGCAGCAAGTGCGCTGGTTACCCCCGGCACAATTTCAAATTCGATTCCATGTTTCTTCAGGAAACAAGCTTCTTCTGCTCCCCTGCCGAAAATCATGGGATCTCCCCCTTTTAAGCGAACTACCTGTTTGCCTTCTGCTGCCCGGTCAACCAGCCATTGATTAATGGTTTCCTGCGTGATGACAGAGCAATAGGGCAATTTGCCAACAAAAATTTTTTCAGCCCCCGGTTTAGCCCAATCCAGTAAGGCAGCATTGATCAGGTTATCATACAAAATAACATCTGCCTGCTCAATAACGGCTTTGGCACGCAGGGTAAGCAGGTTGATATCACCGGGTCCTGCCCCCGTGATATATACTTTACCGGATGGTTGATTTACAGGTTTCATGTTATGCTAAATGATAGTCCGCTTTAGTATGCTGGTGGCGGATAATTTCTTTTCTAACCAGGAAATCGCCAAAATGCTCATCGGGATTTCTTTCTGCCGCATATTTTGCCAAAAGAGGATCCAGGTAGTCCAGAATTTCTTCTTCGCTCAGTGCTTCCTTATCCAATACATTTAACCGGTCGCCATTGAATGAGGCGCCGAGGTAAAGATTGTATTTTCCAGGTGCCCGGCCTACAAACCCGATTTCTCCCAGGTAAGGCCTTCCGCAGCCATTGGGGCAGCCTGTCATACGAATTGTAATGGGCTGTTCTCCGATTCCGTATTTTACCAGGATGGCATGAATTTTAGTGATCAGAGAGGGCAGGTAGCGTTCACCTTCTGCGTTGGCAAGCGGACATAAATTAAGGGCCACACAGGCAATTGAGTGCTGATGAAGTGGCGTAACCTGCTGGTGAGCCGCCAGTCCGTATTGTTCTAACAAAGCCTGCACCTTGGGTTTCAGCGCCTCGGTAACATTCCCGATAACCACATTCTGGTTACCGGTTAGCCGAAAATCACCTCCTTCCAATAGTTCAGCAATTGCCCGTAACCCTTTCCTGAGTTGAAACTGCTCGGTATCCTTTACCCGGCCACCCTCTATATAAAGAGTATTGAACCAGTTGCCATTGGCGCCTTTTACCCAGCCAAAGCTGTCTCCGTTAGTGGTGAATTCAAATGGGCGGGCAGGCTCCAGGTCATACCCCAGCCGTTTATTAAGTTCAGTTTTTACAAAATCAAGTCCTTCCCGGGCCACGGTATATTTAAAGCGGGATAGTTTTCTGTTTTCGCGGTTGCCATAATCCCGCTGAATGGTGAGTAGTTTTTCACAAACATTTACCGCTTCCTTTACAGGTGCATAGCCGATAAGGTTACCCAATCGTGGATAGGTGCTTTCATCGCCAAAGGTCATTCCCATACCACCGCCCACCGTAAAATTAAAGCCGGCCAGTTGGCCATTTTCTTCTATTGCAATAAGACCGATATCGTGGGCATATACGTCGGTATCATTATAAGGCGGAATGGCAAAGGTTATTTTAAATTTCCTGGGCAGGTAGGTTTTTCCGTAAATCGGTTCTTCTTCAATTGGTTCAACGGGGCCTGCTACCTGCTCGTCATTTACCCATATTTTATAATAGGCCGTTGTTTTGGGAGTCAGGTGAGCACTTACCTCAGCGGCCACCTGCTGCACTGCGTCGTGGATACCCGACGTATACGGGTTCACGGTACACATAACATTCCGGTTTACATCGCCACAAGCAGCAATGGAATCCATCAGGGAATCATTGATTTCCTTGATGGTAGGTTTTAAATTGTGCTTAAGGATACCGTGCAGTTCAAATGCCTGCCGCGTGGTTAGCTTGAGGGTGGGCATTCCGTATTTGGTAGCCAGGTCATCCATCGTTATCCATTGCGATGCAGTGGCAACCCCACCTGGTACGCGAATCCGGATCATAAAGGAGTAGAGAGGTTCCAGCTTCTGGGCTTTCCGCTCTTTATCCAGTTCGCGGTCGCTTTGTACATAACTTCCGTGGAACTTGATCAGTTGCTGGTCCTGTGCATAGAGATTACCGGTAATTTCGTCCTTCAGGCTATCCTGAATGGTTCCTTCCAGAAACTTACTTCTCTCTTTAATATGTTCTACTTCACTCAGCTTTGATTTATCCTGGTTCATTTGCGGATCTATAGTTTAATAGGTGAGCTTTGAATGTTCGCTTTTATAATACCGTCGGCAGGGTTGGGCTTAATAAGTGTCTTCCTGGTACCTGCCTGATTTTACCAGTTGTTTTACATAGTCTGTTGCAGCTTCCAGCTCCATTTTTCCCTGCTCCTGTACAATCTGTATCAGGCTTTGTTTTACGTCTTTTGCCATTCTTTTCGCATCTCCGCACACATAAAAATGAGCGCCTTCCTGCAGCCATTGATACAGGTCTGCCGCATTTTGTTGCATCCTGTGCTGTACATATATTTTCTGCGCTGTATCGCGGGAAAAAGCAGTATTCATGCGGGTCAATACGCCCTGTTTGAGATAACGCTGCCATTCTATCTGGTAAAGAAAATCTGTCGTAAAATGCTGATCTCCGAAGAACAGCCAGTTTTTACCGGATGCTCCGGTTTCAGCCCGCTGCTCAACAAATGCGCGGAATGGCGCTATGCCGGTACCCGGGCCCACCATAATAACCGGGGTTTCCTGGTTTTCCGGAAGCCGGAACGACTCATTGGTATCAATGAATACCGATACCAGTTGCCCTGGCTGCAGTACATCGGCAATAAAATTCGATGCTACGCCCCGGTGTTCTCTTTTATTGGCTTCGTAAACTACCCGTCCTACGGTAAGGTGTACTTCTTCCGGATGGGCTTCGAGTGAACTGGCAATCGAATAAAGCCTTGGTTGAAGCGGTAAAAGAATTGCCGCAAACTGTTCTTCATTTATGGTAGCGGGAAACTGTTGCAACAGGTCCCATACATCACGCCCATAAACAAAGGAAGACAATGCCTGTTTGTCGGCCAGAATATTATTGAGCGCATGTGCATCAGCAGGGTCGTTTACAAAAGCAGTATAGGCAGCCAGGAAAGAACCGCTGATGGTGGTCAGTTCGGCCTGCTTCTGCAGAAAATCAAACAGGGTGATTTCTGTATCCTTAAGCTGCAGTTTTGTAGCAGGATTAAATTGTTTATAGGCCAGCAGGCCTTCCACCAGGCTGGAATGGTTCTCTACCCAAATACCCAGGGTGTCGCCGGGTTGATAACTGATTCCACTACCCTCCAGTGACAGTTCAAGATGGTAGGTTTCTTTTGCTGAACCTCGGCCATTCAATTGTATATTTTCCAAAACCGTTGCCTGAAAAGGATTTTTCCGACTGTATTTAACCGCTGTCTCCTGGAGTTTTCCGTTGCCATTGACTACCGTTGCGCCATTGGTTGTTATAATTGCCTGGCTGGTTGCGCCAAAACTTTCCTGAACTTTATTGATAACTGCTTCGATCCAAGCTTCTGCCGTTTCTTCGTAATCCACATCTGCCTCATACCGATCGAGTATGCGGGTAGCTTTCAGTGCTCCCAGCCGGGTGTCAAAATCGCGTCCTGTTTGGCAATAGCTGGCATAACTTTTATCTCCCAGGGCAAGTACGGCAAACCGGGTATCCGGTAAGGCCGGTGCTTTGCGGGTATTGATGAAGGCGTGTAGATCTTCGGCTGCAGGCGGAGGGTCTCCTTCACCATGGGTACTAACCACTACCAATAACCATTTTTCTTCTTTCAACCGGTTGCCCTGGTAGGAGTTCATATCCTGCAATACAGCGGTAAATCCCCGGGCAATTAGTTTATCGTGCAGGTTTTTAGCAACTTTCTTGGAGTTACCGCTTTTGGAGCCGAACAAAACCGTTATGCTTTCCTTTACGGCCAGTGGTTCGGTGGTGATAGACTCCTGTGTAACCGGAATCCGGTTGATTAGCTGCAGTAATTGCTGATTGCTGTGTTGTAGTCCGGTTAAGTAACCTGCCAGCCATTGCAATTGTTGTGGGTTGAATTGCTGAATTATTTCCTGTACCTGCTTTTGTTCCTGGGAGGAAAATAAGTTACCGGGAAGGGTTACGCTCGCTATGCTCATATTCAGTGGTATTTTTTCGACTAAGCAGTTCCCATTAAACGAACAGGCTTTGCTAAGATTGTTTACCGATACAAAAATATAAACTAAATACGATAATTCCTATAGTTTTAATAGATGTTTTAGACGAGCGAAAAATAACTGTTAAATAGTTATAAATCAATTATTTACGGATAATCAAATAACAAAATCAGTAGATCCCCGAAAATCATTTTCCATGAGGTGTTGGAGTGATTTGCCTTCGATCACCGCCAGTGTAGCATCCCTTACTTCCAGGAAAATGAGGCGGATATTACAGGTAGCTTCCGGGTAAGGGCATAACCTGCAGGGCTCATAAAATTTTTTACTGACACAGGGTAATAGGGCAATCGGGCCGTCCATGAGCCGGAGAATGGTAACCATTGGTATTTCCTTGGGGGCTTTAAGCAAATAATAGCCCCCGTTTTTACCCGCCTTGCTTCCAAGAATACCGGCTTTCCTGAGTTCCAGCAGAATGGCTTCCAGGAATTTTGCCGGAATCTTTCTTTTCTCCGCAATCTGATTAATTGGAATAAACCCTTGCTGGTAATGTTCTCCCAGGTAGGTTAACGCATGGATGGCATATTGTGCTTTTGCAGATAACATAGATCTGGAAGCAAAATACTATTTCTTTTTTATTAGGAGGAAATAGTAGTGGTTCCGTTCGATAGCTGACATACAATAGGTGTTGGGCTATTTCCAAATTTCTGGAAATAGCTTTCCTGGATTCGATCCACCACTTCGTTAATAAATGCTTTACGAATAAGATTAATGGTACAGCCACCGAAGCCGCCTCCCATCATCCGGGCGCCGATAATAGCATGTTCAAGCCTGGCAAGATCTACCAGGTAGTCTAATTCAGGGCAGGAAACCTCGTATAATTTGCTAAGGCCTACATGCGATGCAAACATTTTTTTACCGAAGGAAACCAGGTCGTTCCTGCGCAGGGCTTCGCAACCAACCTGGAGACGGAGGTTTTCTTCCACCACGTATTTGCAGCGATTATAAACCAGGTCAGGAATCCGGTCTTTGAGGGTGTATTCGATCATGGCACGGTTGGCATCACGCAGGCTGTTAACATGCGGATACACTTTGCGCAGGGCTTTTACTCCCATGTCACATTGTTCTCTCCTAACATTGTACGCACTGCCGGCAAGTTGGTGTTTTACCTGCGAATCGAGTAACAAAATCGCGTATTGGTTTAATTCGAGGGGAATATATTCGTACTTGAGGCTCCGGCAGTCCAGTAGAATGGCTTTGTCTTTCATACCAAACATGCTGGCAAACTGGTCCATGATTCCGCACTGCACGCCCACAAAACGATTTTCGGCAGCCTGGGCCAGTTGCACCAATTGAATTTTGGTCAGTTTTAACCCAAGCAGATCGTTTACCGCACGGGCCAGTCCGCATTCTATGGCAGCCGAGGAGGATAAGCCCGCACCTGCCGGTATATCACCTCCAAAACAGATATCCAACCCGGGAATTGTTCCGGTTTCCCCTTCCAGTTCCTTTAGTACACCCAATAAATAATCCGGCCATTGAAGCGGCGATTTTTCCCAGTTACCAATGGCTCCCTGGTAAGTACTGTTCAGGTCGGCTGCAAAAATAGTTAGTTGCTGATCGGCCCGTTTCCGGATGGCCACATGTATATATTTATCTATTGCGGCCGGTAACACATAACCCAGGTTATAGTCTGTATGTTCGCCAATCAGGTTGATACGACCGGGCGAACTTACTACCAGTTCGGGCGTGGAGCCATACCGGGTGGAAAAGCACTGTACAACATTGGCAAGAGAAGACAGGGAGGCATTCGCCTTCGGTATACTCGTGGAAGGGGTCATGAATCGTTGATTGCTAGAACTTCCTAAATTAGGATAAACTGATTATATAGCCGGAAAAAAGAGTAGTTGCCCAAAATGGCCGATTTCACGGTCCTTCATTTATTTCTCATATTCTTCTTCAAATTTAACCAATATGTTAATTGATAGGTGAAAATTCAGTAAGTTGTGGGTGAATTTTAGAGAAGCATCTGTTTTTATTAACGCCTGATTGTTTGCAGCATGAAAATTTTACAAACTGAAATTGCACCGAAAATAAATAGCCTGTTTTCGGTAATGGAAAGAAAAGAATCTTTCTTCAGCGCTCCCCTGCATGTTCATCCGGAATATGAACTGGTGTATATTAAGGAAAGTTTCGGAAAAAGAATTGTTGGGAACCAGATCGAACGGTTTGAAGCGGGCGACATGGTATTAATAGGCCCGTCCCTGCCCCATATCTGGATCAATGATGACAGTTTTATAAATGGCCAGGCAGGTGGCGCCAGGGCAACTTCGATTGTTTTATATTTTCATCCCCAGCTTTTTGATTCCGGTTTGTTCGACTTACCGGAAGCTGAACATTTAAAGAATTTGTTGCGCCTGTCCAAACTGGGCATTTCCATAAAAAATGAAACCCGCGATAAAGTAGGTGAAAAAGTGGAAAAACTTTTACATGCCCAGGGGTTTCAGCGGATTTTATTATTGCTGGAAATTTTACACCTGCTGGCTGAATCGGCTGAATTGGCCCAGATCAATGCCACGGAGTTATTGCACTATGAAAGTAAAAGTGAAAAAGACCGTCTTTGTGAGGTGTATCGATTCGTGCATGAAAATTTCCGATCCGATATTCAGCTGAAAGATGTTGCTAAACTCACCAATCTTACCCCGCAGAGCTTTTGTCGCCTCTTTAAAAAACGAAACAACCTGCATTTTGTAGAATACCTGAACCAGGTTCGGATCAGCAACTCCTGCCGCTTATTGTTAGACAGTGACTGGACGATTTCAGAAATTGCCTACAACTGTGGCTATAAAACCATTTCAAATTTCAATAAACTCTTTAAGGAAACCACCGGTTTGTCGCCCAAACGGTATCGTGAGCAGGCCATTGTACATGTTCCGCTCGAAGAAGCCAGTTGATTTTAAGGCACAATTACCAGTCGCTGGCTAAGGGATTCCTGCCCGTTGCCCGCTTTTGTATGGATGAGATAGGTTCCTGCCGACAATTCTGCAGAACTGATGCTGAAGCTATTCATTCCCGTTACCACGGCTTTATTAACCTGCTTCACCTGTTTTCCATTCATATCGAAGATGGCTACCGTAAGCAGATCTACGCCTACTGCCCTGTATTGAACCTGTATGGGGGCATTCTTTCGGATAGGATTTGGATAAACAACCAGCAACTGCTCCTTTTCTGCACCAGCAGCCCTTACCTGAATGGTATTGCTGTAGAAAGCAGCGCCCGATACGGTGTGGGCCTTGATCCGGTAATAATGCGTTGGATGTGTTACCTGGTTATCCACGAAATTATATTGACTTGAATTCGGTGTATGCAGCACAGAAACTGGTTTAAAATTTATCCGGTCGGTACTACGTTCTACCTCATAGCGTAAAACTTCCGAATTTGTGGTATGCAGCCAGGTTAATTCAGGCGCTTTACCCGATTTTCCTTTTAACCGGATATCGTTTGTTGTAAGCAATTGGCTTACCAAAGAGCTAGCCGAGCTGAAGGTTTGCCGATTGCACAAGTCGGAAACCGTTACGGAAACTACAATGGTTTCTTCAGTAGTGGTGGAAGAGGGAGTAAACGTTACTGTTGAAGCGTTGGTGTTTGGCGAGAAACTTGCCCCTGAAGCAGTTGTACTCCATTGAATAGTGTACTCATTCAAGTTCATTTCCGGCGGTGTTTCCAGCGTTAATGTTACCGGGTTACCGGGCGCAATAGTGGAAGGAAGTCCTGATAGGTTGATTGTGTACCAGGCGTGTTTTTCGTTATTTGCGAAATAAGCAAAATTGAAAAAGGCGCGTTGCGCGGCAACTTTGTATTCAATGGTTCCGGATTTATTATGATCATGTCCACCTTCATACATTACAAATCCCCTGTTCACATCATCATACGCTCTTCCGAAAGCTACCACCGCAGCCTGGCCGGGAGATTTAGAAGGCACATCAGCCTGGGTAGGATCATATACGCCTACTTTTACGCCCGGCCTCCAGGCACTTCCGGGTCGGGGAAGATAAATCTGTTCTGAGCCATTTACTACGGCATCATCCATTCTGCCCATAAACTGCATAACCGGTTCCGTATTATGCACATAGGTATAGGGGGGTGAACCATCGCCGTGCTGGTTATCCAGCAAGAGGCCATTGGTAGTAAGGAAATTCATTCTAACTCCGGCACCGGCATTGGATATGTTTTCCAGCACACTTACGGCATGACAGGCACTCCAGATATTGCCTTTATAATTCAGGTTCCAATAATACAGGTTATTGTGATTGGCCCAGGTTGGATCAGCGTGGGGTAAAACAAAGATATCGTCACAGGCAGCGAGCTGAGCAGGCGTTTTCCAACTGGAAGAACTGGGTCCTCCGTACGCTCCCGGAGGAATGGAAGCGTTGGTAAAATAAAAAAGCGCAATACTGCCTTTGTCTTTGTCCAGCGTCCATCTTGGTGCAAACCGAAGCGTTTTATAAACTGGTAATGTTACACTGCTAACCGTAGTTGCACCGATTACACCCCTACCCTGCCAGGTAGCAATGGCATTGTTTACCGCGGGTGTTCTGAATTCTGCAGGAATAATAAAAGCTCCTCCTTTATAATCAACACCATTATGTGTAAAATCAATACCATCTTTTGTCTTTGTTTCATTTATTACCCAAGCAACCGGAATTTTGTAGGTATTCAATAATTCATACACAAAACCATAAGGACGTAGTCCATTACTAAAGGTTTGCGGTGTTACCCCCATATTAATTATGTAAGAACCCGATGCAAATGTCTGATTGCTGGTTTGCGTATATGCCTGGTTGGTTGTTAGAAAAACGAACCCAAGCATAATCAGGTATATTTTACATTTAGTAGGGTACATAGTGTAGAATTAAAAACAGATAAGAACAATCTTTAGGTTTTCATAAGTGTATTCCTCTACAAAACTAATTTCCTGCTGTTTTAGTACAAGTAATTCGAGGTTTTTTAATGAAACACCTGCTGATCGAAGAATACCGACGATTGATCGAAACTAATTTTTGTGCACGCGGTAAATAATAGTCAACAGCAGCGGGTTTGGCTACTATTACAGAGTCATCAAAATGCGCATTCTATTCTTCAATAAAAAACTCCCATTTTATCACTACTAACAGCCCTGTTTTTTAATATAAAAGCAAGTATGCCTAGCCGTTAGTAAAAATTCTGTTTGATAAACATCAATATTTTTTAGGACAAGTACTATTTACACTTAGTGCTTTTATGCGTAAAATAAGAGTTTACAATTACTAAACTTTAGGGAACTACTTAGAGGCGTACATACAATTATTTCAGCGCATTTCTGTTAGTACAAATCTAAATACTCAAGCTACCATGAAAATTCACGCAAACCTTTTTCTAACAGCCTGTTTGTTGCTGTCTTCAGCACTTGCTTCGGCACAAACGAAAGGCTCCTGTTCCGGTACAGTATACCGATCAAAAAATCCATTATTACAGGAACAAGCCAGTACGCAATCATTGCAGGTGGCAGATGAGTCGGCCATGCCCGATCCTGTAAACTGGTCCTGTAAAAAGAGCATTGAACAGGTTTTAAAACAACAGGCAGGAACAGCCGCTTTCCAGGGACAATTGATGGTTAAAATTGATTGCAACGGGAAGGCGTCGAATGCTAAATTTCTTCAATCCAATAACCCCACACTCGCTACACAGTTGATAGCCCTGATCAATGGAAGCACGGGTAATAAAATTGCGCAACAAAAAGGGAACGCTGTTTCAGCATTTACCATAGTACAACTGATTAGCATTGATGGCCAATTGCAATACAATCCATTATTCCATAACCAATAGACGATTCTTATGAAAAACCTCCTAAACCTATTAGTTTGCCTGGCTATTCTTACAATTTCCAGTACTACGCATGCGCAAAAACAGGGCAATTACTGGTATTTCGGAAATTTTGCCGGTTTAAACTTCAATACCAACCCTCCTACTCCACTCGACAACGGTATGCTTAATACACAGGAAGGTTGTGCTACGATCAGTGATGAAAATGGAAATTTATTGTTCTATACCGATGGTATAAAAGTGTTTAATAAAAACCATGCGATCATGAGCAACGGTAATAACCTCACGGGTGATCCCTCCAGTTCACAGTCGGGTATTATTGTTCCGGACCCTGGAAATGCAAACCGGTTTTATGTATTCACCGTATCAGCTTACAGTAATTCCAACCTGAGTTATTCTATAGTGGATATGACCCTTGATAACGGGTTGGGAAATGTTACTTCCACCAAAAATGTATCCATTCTTACCGGTACCGAAGAAACCGTAGCATCTGTTTTTGGCAATAACTTTTATTGGATTATCACCCATAAAAGAGGAACCAATAATTATTACGCGTACAAGCTTAGTTCTACTGGTTTGGATATTGCTAACCCGGTAATTACCTCCATTGGATTCACCACCACATCAAGCGGTGATATTGGACATATCAAAACCGATGTTACCGGAAATAAACTGGTACAAACTTTTTATATGGGAGGAGTTACTGAAGTATATGATTTTAACCGGGTAACCGGGGTTTTGTCAAATGTCAGAAAGCTTACCGTAGCATCTTCCTATGGAGTTGAATTTTCGCCAAATGGCAAATTGTTGTATGTGCACGGTTTTGGAGCAGGAACTTACCAGTTTAACCTGGAAGCAGGTTCCGGTTCAGCTGCTGATATTCAGAATTCGCGTGTAACCCTTAGTTCCGGGACTTCTGAAGGCGCTATACAAGTAGCCGTAAATGGTAAAATTTACCTGGCCAACTACAACCAGACTTCGTTGAGCGTAATCAATAATCCGAACGTGGTTGGTACCGGTTGTAACTATGTAAGAGGAGGGCTATCACTTGGAACCAAAAGATCAACGATTGGTTTACCGAACATCATTAGTTCCTTTGTATCAACGGGGCCTCCCATCCTTTCCTCGCCCATATCCTCTGCTATCGGAACAGCTAGTGCAACCATTGCCGCTACTGTAAATGGCGACGGTGGTGCTGCCATCTCTGAACGTGGCTTTTACTACGGCACCAGTCCTGCTCCTACCACTAACAAAACTACCGTTACAGGAACAACAGGTACGTTCACTACCAATATAACTGGTTTAAATCCAGGTACCACCTATTATTTCCGGGCCTATGCTATTAATGAAAACGGAACAACTTATACAGTAGATGGAAATTTTACGACTGAATCGGGCCCCACTATTCCGGTAGTTACAGCAGGTTTTACGATCAACGATAATACACAATGTGTAAGTGATAACAGCTTTAGTTTTACCAATATATCAACTACCAGTAGCGGCACCCTTTCGTATGCCTGGAACTTTGGAGATGGCAATACTTCCACCTTAAAAGATCCCCAGCATAGTTATACAACACCTGGTTCGTATGATGTTCAGTTAACTGTAACAGAAACAGGAAGTGAAGAACAAAAAACAAGTATGGCAACCGTACAGGTATTTGCTGTACCTGCAACGGCCTTTTCTGTTAATACCGCGGCTCAGTGTTTAGCGGGCAACAGTTTTAGCTTTACGAATAGTTCTGCAATTAGTTCCGGTACACTTAGTTATAGTTGGAATTTTGGAGACGGTAACACAAGCACGTCAAAAGACCCGGTACACACGTATACGGTTGCAGGAAATTATACCGTAAAACTGGTGGCAAGCTCTAATTCAGGTTGTTCTGCTGAGATTACGCAATCTGTGACGGTTTATCCGAAACCAGCTCTTGCCTTTACAATTAATGACAATACACAATGTGCCAGTGGAAACAGTTTTGTATTCACGAATACATCTACTGTTTCGACCGGAACCCTTTCTTATAGCTGGGATTTTGGCGATGGCAATACGGCTACTTCCATTAGTCCGACCCATGTTTACACCGTTCCCGGCACTTATACGGTTAAATTGAAAGCCGTATCGAATTCAGATTGTTCAGAGGAGATAGCTAAAGAAGTGGTTGTCTATGCAGAACCTACTGCTGCTTTTACCGTAAACAATAGCTTAGCTTGCCTTACCGGTAACAGCTTCCGTTTTACCAATAGCTCAACTGTCAGCACAGGAACTATCAGTTATAGCTGGAATTTCGGCGATGGCAACAGCAGTACGGCTACTAACCCGGTACATGAATATGCAGCAGCCGGAAACTATTCAGTTAAATTAGTAGTGACCACGGATAATGGTTGTTCGGCCGAGTTGATTAAAACAGTTACCGTTGCGCCAAAGCCACAGGCTGCATTCACCATTAATGAAAACAAACAATGTGTAAGTGGTAATGAATTCCGGTTCAACAATACCGCTACTATTACAGCCGGATCACTGACACAAATTTGGCAATTTGGAGATGGCAGTAGTTCAACTGAACGTAATCCGCAACACCAGTATGCTGCCGCCGGTACTTACCAGGTTAAACTAATCGTTACATCCAACGATAACTGTATTGATTCCATGGAGCAGGAAATCATGGTTGTGCCAATGCCTGAAGGAACGCTTGCGGCACCAGATGGACAGGTAATATGCGCGGGTAGCGTGCTTCCACTAGCCGCAAGCGGTGGTAGCAGTTACCAATGGTATGTAAACGGAGAGCTTATTGATGGAGCAACCGGTGCTTTGCTGGAAACTGATAAAGCCGGAGTTTATACAGTGCAGGTAGTTAATGAAAGTGGCTGTGCCAGCTTATTGGAAAATTCCATAGCAATGAGTCGCATTGAAAAACCTGTGGTAAATTTCGCCTTCGACAGCTATTGTAAGGACAAACCGGTCGTATTTACCAACTCATCCGATGTTTCAAGATCAGGTGAAGTAAAGTACAAATGGTGGATCGCAGGAAATGAAACCGGCGCTGAGAAAAACTTTACGCATACCTTCTCTCAAACCGGTAGTCAGCAAATTAAACTGCTGGTTATTCCAGCCTTATGTGAAGATCTGCAGCAGGAAATCACCAAAGAGCTGACCATTGAAGCAGCCCCTAAAGCAGAACGGTACAAAGTGGTGGATGCTGTAAAAGGCAAGGACCTGGTATTGAAAGCAAGAAACCTGGATGCAGTTATAACCTGGTTACCGGCTGATAACCTCTCTAACCCGGCCAGTGTAAGTCCTACATTGAAACCAGCTAAAGAACAGGAGTATAAGATTCAGTATCGGTTTGCATCTGGTTGTACCACCGTTGATTCTCAACTGGTTCGCATTTTTGATGCAGAAAACATTTTTGTACCCAAGGCCTTTACTCCCAATGGCGACGGTCGGAATGATATGCTGAAACCCATGTTGGTGGGAATGCGTCAAATCAATTATTTCCGGGTATACAATCGGTGGGGCAACCTGGTTTTTGAAAGCCGTACAGCCAATGCCGGCTGGGATGGCCGGTATAAAGGAGTGCTTCAACCAATGGAAACCTATGTATGGGTAGTGGAAGGAATAACGGATGGCGGTAAAACCATCCGCAGTACTGGAAACACTACACTGATTCGTTAGTACCATCAATTTTAAAACCAATTACAATGAAAAAACTTCTCATATTCTCACTATGTCTTTCACTGGGCAAAGCCTATGCTCAAGACCCTCACTATTCTCAATTTTTTGCGAATCCACTGACCCTGAACCCGGCATTGACCGGGTCGGGCGAAGCTGATGGCAGGTTATCGGCTAATTTCCGGAATACCTGGATCGGCAGTGCTTCTCCCTTCAGTACAGGTCTTCTAGGATTTGATAAGGCTGTACTGCAGAATAAATTACAATCTGTTGACAAACTGGGGGTAGGCGGCTTTGCCATGTACGACCAGTCTAACGGCGGAGCCCTAAAATCTACCGCATTAGCACTCTCCTTTGCCTATCTTAAAGGCTTAAATGAAGCCGGCACCAGTAGCCTGAGTGTGGGATTCCAAGCTTCCTATGCCAATAAGCGCCTTGATTATAGCAAGCTGAGCTTTGAGGACCAGTTCGGAAGCGGCGGTTTCAATGAAGGAATTCCATCAGGCGATGCTGGATTGAGTAATAGCAGGTCCTACGCTGATTTCAATGTTGGAATGGCCTATCATTTCAAAAAAGAAAAATTGAAAGCAACAGTTGGTGCTACCCTAAATCATTTGTTTGCGCCAACAGACTATATGTGGGATAACTTGAGCCGGAAGCGCCGGGTGACTATTCATACAGGCGGACAATATGAGCTAAGTCCCGAGGGCAGTATTGAATGGAATGCCATTTATCAAACCAAGGGGAAAGCGTCTGAACTGGCATTTGGCGGTGCCTATGGCATTAAAATGAATGCACAGGATCCGGATGCCATACAGCTGTGGTTAGGGGGGTATTACCGGGTAGATGATGCCCTTTATCCTTACCTGGCGGTGGATTATAAAAATGTTAGAGCGGGTTTGAGCTATGATGTAACGGTGTCTAGCATGAAGGCAGCAGCATCCAGCAGAAGGAGTATTGAGTTTTCTGTGCTTATTGGATTTGCCAAGAAAAAAGTAGAGGAAAAACCCGCTGCAGAATAGGCGCACTACCAGGAATTTGTTTAGAGCCTGCACGTATGTTGCAGGCTCTTTTGCATTCTGGTGGCATCATCTTTGAAAATGACCGCTATAAACACTACTATCATGAGCACAGAAAATTTAATAAACCAGGAGGCCATCGACAAATTAAGGGAAATGGTAGACGGAATAGATATTGGAATGCTGGGAACCTATTCGCACAATAACCCGTTTATTCATGCGGTTCCTATGAGCCGGCAGGAAATTGACGAACAGGGTACAATCTGGTTTTTATTTTCCTCATCCAGTGAAACGTTTACCCATTTACAAGCTGATTCGAGAGTAAGTCTTTTATATGCCGATATAAAAGGCTATAATTTTTTAAGTGTTAATGGGGTTGCAACAATTTCTAAAGATCCGGCCAGGATTGAAAAATACTGGAATAAATGGGTAGAAGCCTGGTTCGAGAAAGGGAAAGAAGATCCCCATATCCGTGTATTACAGGTAAAGCCGGTAGAAGCCCATTATTGGGATAATAAAACGAATAAGTTGGTCAGCTTGGTGAAATTAGCTGCCAGCGCGCTCACCGGTGCTAAACTGGATATCGGCCGGCAGGGAAATTTGAGCTTATAAGTAGGACCAGCCTGGTACTCTTCCCTTTTTGTCGCATTCTACCCCATTTCGCTTATTAATTATGCTGAAATTAGTTGTGTAAATTAGACAACAATAAACTAGCTGAACAATGAGTAAGGTAAAAGTAGCCGCATTTTCCGTGTCACTGGATGGATTTGGAGCTGGTGCCGACCAAAATCTGGAGCATCCATTGGGCATCAGGGGGGGCGAATTGCACGAATGGTTTTATCCTACCCAACGATTTCAGGCTATGATCGGGAAAACCGGGGGCAGTTCGGGAATCGACAATGAATTTGCTGAACGGTCTTTCGATAATATAGGGGCCTGGATTTTAGGAAGGAATATGTTTGGCCCGATTCGCGGCCCCTGGCTCAATGACGAGTGGAAGGGATGGTGGGGCGATACGCCTCCCTACCAGGTACCGGTATTTGTGTTAACCAATCACCCCAGAGAGCCGATTGTTATGAAAGGAGGAACCGTGTTCTATTTTATCACGGATGGTATTGAGGCTGCTCTGGAACAAGCCCGAAAAGCAGCCAATGGAAAAGATATCCGCATTGGTGGAGGTGTATCGACCATACGGCAATTCCTGGAAAAAGATTTGATCGATGAATTACACCTTGCGTATTCGCCTGTATTTCTTGGCACCGGAGAAAATTTATTAGCCGGCATCGACCTGCCAAAAATGGGTTTTACAACTAGCAAAACGGTCTTTGGAAATGGCGCCGTACATGTACTTCTTACCAAAAAATAAAAACCATTGTATGATAGTAGCCGCCTTGCAACAGGAATTTGAAATGGAGGTGAACAGTACCCGGAAATTACTCCAGGCTGTTCCGGAAAATGAGTTGAATTATAAACCTTCTGACATTTCATGGACAATGGGTGAACTGGCCCAACATATTGCCACTATTTATTATTGGTATGCTGGTACCATTACGCAGGATGTGTACGATATGGCAGCTGATCACCTGGAGCGGGGATCACCTGCTGACCTGGAAGCCACCCTGGATTTATTTGAGCGAAATGTAGTGCAAGCAAGGGCAGCCCTGGCTGGTTTAACGGAAGAAAAATTAAACACGAACTGGACCATGAAACTGGGCGATAAAACCATACTGGGTCCTATCCCGAGAGGAATAGTAGCCCGTGGATTTTTGTTTAATCATATTTATCACCACCGGGGCGAATTAATTGTTTATCTCCGCGCTACCGGGCACAAAGTACCCGGTTTGTATGGTCCAACATACGAAGAATCAAATAGGAAATAAAGTGCTGCTCACGGAAATGTATAGGACATGGCCGAGTTGGGAGATGTATAGGACTGCGATTTTACTACCTGGTTATTAACCAAGATTTCCAATTTTACCGTTTGAGCCGGATTTACAAAATATCCGAGGGTTATAATATTGTACTTATTGACTGTTTTGGAGATGGATTTGGAGAAGGGCAAAGATGGGTTGTCAACTGTGGTCTGGCCTCCTGATTCGTTATCATAGGTTATTAATACCAGGCTATTGGCAGTGGTACTACTAACTTTGTAGGTAATGGTAACGGCTTTAGGATAAGTAGAATTTTCGCCAGTGGAAGATTTTTTGCAGGAGATAGCAACCGGGAAAATTAGCGCAAAAGCAATGATGTAATTGATTCGTTTCATTTGTTTTGTTTTAAGTTATTTTATTTTTTAGGCCAGTTCCAGGCCTTCCAGACTACGATGCAGGTAAAACCACTTTCCAAAAATGACAGCATTACATAAAATAATTTCCATTCGGTGAACGATGAAATCCCTACCATTAAAGTAACCAGGGTAAGCAAGGTTCCGATTGCACAGTTTAACACCCGATTCCACACCGGTTTCAGGGCTAGCGACAGAAAAATCATCAAAGAAGGAATGGCTAATAAAATAGTTGCAGCCAATAATCTATAAGGGGTATTTAATAGGTTCTGTCCATTCAATAAGCCTTCAACTTTTCCTGGTACATATAGTTCAAAATAATCGCCGTAGATATAAAGAAACATAACGGACGACCAAAGAGCAGCCAGTTTCAGTTTTATATGGACGGTGAAATCTTCGTACTGTAGTTTAGTCGTTTCCATAATTATTTTTTTTTAAACCCAAATAAAGCAGCCAGCCGCAGGTGCTTAGTTCTGCAATGGCAGGTAGCATACTTATATATTTACGGACGGCTATCTGGGAGTAATTGTCGAACAAGGTATTGCCGGTAAAATTTATCAGGTAGCCAATGCAACCAGCAATCAATAAAGCCCCTAGCGTTTTTGGCATAAATCCAGACCTGTACACCAGCAAGCCAAATGGAAAAAGCCAGAGGCCCCAAAATACAGTTATTAGCAATATGCCCTCATTATACTGATGGAGACAAAACATGAGTTTAGTTGCCAGCGCATCTACTTCTGTACCTTTTATCATTTGATCATTCCCGGTCAGCAGTAAGGCAGTATAGCTGTGTTGCAGGTTGGTAAATGATAAGGGCACACTTAATAAGGCTAAGAGCACCATTGTCCTTGCCTGTGTTTCATTAACCGTTTTCAACAGATTATACAGGGCCAGTGGCAAAAAACTAAAGAACAGGTAACAAAGTACACTGCTGTAAATACCTATCCTGAAAAAGCTTTGCGCATTTTTAATATTATTGAAAGTTATGCTGCTATTGTTCCAGTCAATAAGCTTATTTGGTACATAAGCCAGGCTGAACATTCCGGTAATTATCACGGCCAGGTAAATTAATCCGGCCACCCCAGCCTTTTTCTTAGTTGTATTCATAATGGAATTTAGGTACATACTTCCTCCAGTAAAGTTTTCCAGATACTGTCTCTGAATGCATCAGTAAACAAGGCAAAATGCCCGATTTTGGCAACTTCAAAATTTGCGGAACAAAACAGCAGGCTCTTGGTATCCGCCTGCTTAAATTTTGCGGTTAGCCATGCAACTGATTTTTGAGGCGCATACCGATCGTCTTCGATACTTATTGATACGAGCGGGCAGTTTATCCTGTCAAAGAATAGGTTTTCGGGGGTTATGTGGCCAAATAAATAATGGGGAGTTCGGCACCATTCGGCCCAATCCGCCGCCACATTTTTGGGTAAATTTTCCATCCTGCTGAATTTTTTGGCGGGCAGGTATCCAACGGCTTTGGTAAGCAGGGGAACTACTAAATACCAATTTGCCCACATCCTGATTTGATTCCTTCCTTTCCAGAATTTCCAATACCCCGATTGTGCTGCCACAAGAATTACTTTGCCGGCCTTAAAAGCAGAGGGGGCCAGGCCGATTAACTGTCCTCCAATACTATGCCCCAATAGAACAATTTTATGGGTTGGATAGGTTTTGATGGCATAGCTAAGCAGGGCTTCCAGATCTCTGGCGCCCCAATCTGCCAGCCTGCAATTTTCCGCTCTGATCGGTCCTTGTAAGGATCTTCCAATACCACTATAGTCAAATGTGATGGTTGAAATATGGTTTGCCTGTAAGAATTCAGCAAATTTCCGGTAGAACGATTGAACTACCCCGGCGGCGGGTATTATAAGCAGCAGTATATCAGACTTGGCGGCATAAAATAAGCTGGCGGTAATAACCTGTTCATTACTTATATTGACATGAAATTGCTGCATGGAAATAAACTGATTCTGCTGCAATTTTGAATAAAATCATACATGCTATCTAGGGCTGTCTACGAACAACCGTTTTTCGTCTACAGAATACAGCAATCAGCTATTTTCCAGGACGGGGGTGGTAAGGTACTCTCCTATTGCCCAGGGAAAGATACTAGAAAACAGGCCAGTGATTATTTCAGGTATTTTTCAAAAAAAGGAAACAGTTCCGTAAAAATCCTTCCTTCATAGCCCTCCAGCAAATTGGTATGATCGCCTATATATTCTTCGGCAAAATGTTTTATTCCCAATGCTTCCAGTTTTTTACTTAGTTGCATATTGGTAGTAGGAATATGTTTAAATTCATCGTTGCGTCCCCAGTCTAATTTTAAGGCAGTTAAACTTTTTAGAGCAGGGATATGATCTTCTATCATATTGATGGGAAAATTTGCTTCCCATCGTTTTATGACGGGCGTTTGCAAAATCATTTTATTTGATACATATTTTATCGGTTGATCAGCCTGTAGTAAGGGTTCATTTATATTGGGAGAATACATCCTGGCCAGGCTGGCATATACCATTTCAAAAAAAGGAAATTTTTCAAAGTCATAAGGAGGCGCTGCATTGCGCAGGGAGTCCATGGTTTTTTGCTGGCTTACTCTTTTAAACGCCGGATGTGCTAAGCTAAATTCATCGGAAAAATGTAAAGCACCGGCACTCATGGCATATACCGTACTGAATGTGTCAGCAAAAAGCATTGCCATTTTTAACGCACCATTTCCTCCCATGGAATGCCCTGCCAACCCGCGACTGTTGCGATGCGCTATGGTGCGAAAATTTTTATCTATATATGCAACCACATCTTTTCCTATAAAATCGGCCCAGTTGCCTGCCACAGATGAATTGGTATAAAAGCTTCCAAAGTATTTTGTCATACTGTTGGGCAGTACCAGGATAACGGGACGAAGATGACCGGCTTTAATAGCGGAGTCCACCAGGCTTTTAAACCCCAGCCATTCCAACATATCTTTATCATCGCTGGCAAATCCATGCAGGAAATAGATGACAGGATAACGTTGATCGGATGATTCATATCCTTGTGGCAGGTAAATGCTGAGCCTTCTGTTTGGGTCTTCACCACCTTTGTTGTGTTGCAGGGATGGTGCTAGGAAAGTTTTCGTTTCTATAATTCCCTGGGCCAGCATAGGAGTATGATATCCTAATACAAACAGTATAAGGACGACGCCTTTTTTTAATGGTAGCATAAGTTATAATGTTTGTTTTTTGTTTTAGCCGGCATTGTTCAAACCAGGGGCAGATAGAACGGTAATAAATATAAATAATTAACATATATCAGCGCTCTTTTTTCCCTAAAAGCGGGTGACAGAACAAAAGAAAACAGCAACGCGATAATATGCCTGCGGAATTGAAACAAATTTGTTGTTGGTAGAACCTGTTTAAGTGGAAATTATAAAAGCAATTCTTTTACGGAAAGAAACCGCTGTTCAATTACAAAGTGTATGTAAGCGCTGGCTGAAAAAATCACCAGAGCATAAAGTAGTGTATAAAAAAAAGCGCCGAGTGGAAGTATTATCTTCACTCGGCGCTTTCTGTGATCCCGCTGGGACTCGAACCCAGGACCCATACATTAAAAGTGTATTGCTCTACCAACTGAGCTACGGAATCTTTCCCGTTTTTAACAACCGTGTTGTTGTTTTGGGAGTGCAAAAATAGGGATTAATCGTTTCGCCCCAAATTTTTTTTCATTTTTTTCAATTCTTTTTTTTCCGGCTAACAAATTGGCTGCAAATCGATTAGTGCATTTTTTTAGATAGGTTTGCAGTTGATAGTTATACAAAATGAATCAATTTTTTACCAATAAAGTGGTTGCCATAACAGGTGGCAGCGAAGGAATCGGGAAAGCTCTCGTAGATCAGTTCATTCAGCTGGGTGCCAAAGTGGCTACCTGCGGCCGTAATTATGATAAGCTGTATAACCTTCAAATGGAATACACCTATGTAATGCTCCACACTGTTGTAGCTGACGTAAGCAAAGAAGAAGATTGTAAAAAATTTATTCAGTCTACTATTGATACATTTGGTAAAATTGATATCCTGATCAATAATGCCGGTATTTCTATGCGGGCCCTGTTCGAAGAGGCCGACCTGGAAGTTTTCCGGCAGGTAATGGACATAAATTTCTTCGGCTCCGTGTATTGTACGAAATACGCCCTGCCCTCCCTGGTAGCCAATAAAGGTGCTATAATCGGTATTTCTTCCATTGCCGGTTATCGGGGGCTGCCCGGCCGTAGCGCCTATTCTGCCTCCAAATTTGCCCTACAGGGTTGGCTCGAATCACTCCGTACAGAACTGCTTGATAAGGGAGTGCACGTAATGTGGGTATCGCCCGGGTTTACCGCCAGCAATATCCGAAATGCCGCTTTAAATTCTTCCGCAAAAGCCCAGGGCTCCTCTCCCATGGATGAATCCAGGCTGATGACCGCCGACGAATGTGCCCAGCATATTGTAAAAGCCATTGAACATAAAAAGCGCACACTGGTACTAACGTTTACGGGCAAACGTGCAGTTTTTATTAACCGGTTTTTTCCAAAACTGGCCGACAAACTGACGCACCAGTTTTTTTTCAAAGACGGCAAACTCGTGAAATAGTACCTTCGCCCCATCTTCATGGCAGTTCTGACCCTAACATCTGATATTGGTACACAGGATTATCTGGCAGGTGCTGTTAAAGGACAGTTATTGCAGATAGACCCCGGTTTTCAACTGGTGGACATAACCCATAATGTTCGCCCGTTCAACTATGCCCAGGCTGCCTATATCTGCAGAAATGCTATCCGGCATTTCCCACAACTATGCTTCCACCTGATTTTAGTAAACCTTTTCGAACGCAGAAATAAACACCTGCTGCTTGCCTATCACCAAAACCAGTATTATCTATGTGCCGATAATGGCCTGCTTACTATGATCTTGGAAGAAAAACCGGAAATGGTAATCGGCTTGCCCATTAACCCCGAGCTCCAGGGGCATACCCTGCACTGCGTACAGGTATTCGGACAGGCCATAGCTGCCATAAATCGCGGTGAACGAATTACCGACATCGGTGAACCTGATTTTCCCTACCTGGAAAAAAATCCCCTGAAACCATGGCTCCAGGAAAATTCCATCGAAGGCCAGATCATTTATATCGACCATTTTGAAAACGTAGTAGTGAATATTACCCGAGAACAGTTTGAGGCTCAGCGAAAAGGACGTAAATTCTACATTGTTTTTAAGCGCGATGAAACCATTGAGCAACTCTCTAACCACTATGCCGAAGTGCCGGAAGGCGAAAAACTGGCCCATTTTAATGCGGCAGGTTATCTTGAAATATCTATCAATAAAGGAAATGCAGCCGGATTATTCGGTTTACAGGGTTTTTCGGAGCAATCGCAGAATGCGTATCTTCAAAACCGTCTTTTTTACCAAACCGTCAAAATTTTCTTTGAATAACAGCTATTTTCACAAATTTTTACCGGGTGGCTATTTATTCTTGCCTTTACTTTAATTTGCCACGCCTTGTATAAACCAATGCTTTATGAATTTTAAGAAAGTGAACAACATTGCCGGCTGGGTCATCTGCGCAATTGCCTGTACGGTTTACCTGCTGACAATGGAAGCCACCGCCAGTTTATGGGATACCGGTGAGTTTATTTCCAGTGTGTATAAACTTCAGATTCCCCACCCGCCCGGGGCACCGCTTTTTGTACTGTTAGGTCGCCTCTTTATTGTGGTATTCGGTGGCAGTAACCCCGCCATCGGCGTAAATATTATGAGTGCGCTGGCCAGCGGATTTACCATTCTTTTCCTGTTCTGGACCATTACCCACTTTGCCCGTAAGCTGGTAGTAAAGGGTACTGAAGCGCCCAGCAGCAACCAGGTATTTGCGATTATAAGCGCTGGTGCAGTAGGCGCCCTGGCGTATACGTTTTCTGATTCCTTCTGGTACAGTGCCGTGGAAGGCGAGGTATATGCCCTCTCCTCACTGTTTACTGCCCTGGTATTCTGGGCCATCCTCAAATGGGAACACAATGCCGATCAGCCCGGTTCGGATAAATGGATCGTATTCATATTTTTTATGATGGGATTGTCGATCGGGGTTCACCTGCTCAACCTGCTTACGATCCCCGCCATTGTAATGGTTTATTATTTTAAACGGTATCGGCCCAGTCCCTGGGGCACTTTCTGGGCCTTTATGATGGGTTGCCTTATTACCGGATTTGTTCAGGTGGTGGTTATCCAATGGTCTGTTAAAGCGGCCGGCTGGTTCGATATCCGTTTTGTTAATAATCTTGGATTGCCGTTTTTCTCAGGGTTTATATTCTTTTTTGTATTCCTCGCCATCCTCTTTTTCTTCGGATTACGAGTGGCAAAAAAGAATCACTGGAACTTCCTGCGCCTCGGAATCTGGTGTGCCATCTTTATGTTGCTGGGCTATTCCAGCTATGTAACCACTATGATCCGTTCCAATGCCAACCCGGCTGTGGACATGTATAATGTAGACAACCCGAATTCCCTGGTAGGTTATCTTGGCAGGGATCAATACGGCGATTTTCCCATACTATACGGCCAGGTATTTACGGCCTCTCCAAAAGAATACAAGGAAACAAAGGTAAAATACACCAAGGGCAACAATAAATACGAAGCAATTGGTTATGATATCAAACCGGTTTATGCCAATGAAGACATGATGCTGTTTCCCCGTGTGTGGGATGGCAGCAATGACCAGGGCCATGCAGATTTCTATCGCGACTGGTTGGGACTTGCCGAAGGTGAAAAACCCAATATGGCTGATAATGTCAGTTTTTTCGTAGGCTACCAGCTCAACTGGATGTACTGGCGTTACTTTATGTGGAATTTTGCCGGTAAACAGAACGATATACAAGGTTTTATGCCAGGTAATGTGCGCGACGGTAACTGGATTTCAGGTATTTCCTTTATTGATAATGCCCGTCTTGGCAAGCAGGACGCCCTGCCTGATAGCATCAAACACAATAAGGCCAATAATAAACTGTTTTTCCTGCCACTGATCCTGGGAATTGTTGGTCTGATTTATCAATATTTTGCCAACCGCCGTGATTTCATTGTGGTAGGCCTATTGTTCTTCTTTACGGGCATTGCTATTGTTCTTTACCTGAACCAGGCGGGAAACCAGCCGCGGGAACGGGATTATGCCTATGTGGGCTCTTTTTATGCTTTTGCTATCTGGATTGGATTAGGTGTACTCCAGATCCGGGAATGGCTACTGAAAAAAGCTGGCGAAAAAATAGCCGGCCTGAGTGCCGCCCTGGTTTGTTTGCTGGCGGTGCCGGTACTGATGGGATTCCAGGAATGGGACGACCATGATCGGAGCAAAAAAGTATTAGCAAGAGACCTTGCCAAAGACTACCTGGAAAGCTGTCCGCCAAACGCCATTCTTTTCACCTATGGCGATAACGATACCTACCCGCTCTGGTACGCACAGGAAGTAGAAGGCATCCGCCCCGATATCCGCGTTGTGAACAACAGCTTACTGGGTATTGACTGGTATATTAACCAGCTGCGCTACAAAATCAACGAAAGCGATCCGATAGATGTGATCTGGTCAGAAGAGCAGATCAGGGGCCGTAACCGGGATTATGTAATCTATAACCCAAGGCCCGACATAAACCAGGAACGTTTTTACGACCTCTACGATGTAATGAAAAATGTTGTAGGAAGTGAAGACCCGACTTTCAAAGTAGCCTTAACCGGGGGAGAAAATATCAATTACCTGCCTGCCAAGAAATTTGTACTGCCGGTAGATGAACAACTGGTTCGCTCCAACGGAACGGTCAACAAAGAAGACAGTGTAATTAAAGCGGTACCGGTTGTGATTCCAGAAAAGAAAAACACCCTCCTAAAAAATGACCTGGCAATGCTGAATATTATTGCAGCTAACAAATGGAAACGCCCCATTTGTTTTACTGCCCCTTATTCAGCGTCCGAACTCGGTTTTGGAAATTTTGTCCGCAAAGACGGGTTGACCTATCGCCTGGTTCCCATCTCCAATAATACCGGTTTTAATACCGATTGGATGGTGGACAAACTGCGCAATAAGTTTTCCTTTGGCAGCGCAAATATTGCCGGGGTTTATTTTGATGAAGAAAATCGCCGCCACCTGAACTCTATCCGCGCAGCCTATGCAGATGCCGCCGGCTCACTGGCTGATGCCAATCGCAAAGATGAGGCAAAACAAATGCTTGATATTGCAGATAAAAACATACTGGAGTCTAATTTCCCGTATGCCATGGTTAGCCGTAGCAACCAGCATAACTATTTCAGTTTCCGTTTCCTGGAAGCCGCCTACAAAGCGGGGCATACCGCACTCGCCGATAAGGTATCAAAATCATTACACAAGGATTTTGAACAACAGCTGAAATATTATGCCCAATTGCCGGATCGTAAACAGGAGAGCATGCGCAATGAAATTGCCGGGGCTCAGCAATTACTTCAAATGCTGCAAATGCTGGAGAATAATTATAAGTCCGGTTCAACCATAAAACCATCGGTGGAATCAGGTGGAGCTACCATCGGACCCTTGCAGGATAGTTCAAATGAGTAAATAAGCGCCTCCTGCAAATTATTTAACAAAAAGTAGGTTATCCGGTCACCCGGTAACCTACTTTTTAGTTTTTACTGCTAACTTTTTAGTATTTAAATTGTAATTTATGGTAGAGGAGGATTGATACTTATGAAAGGATACCTATTTAAAGGATACCGACCGGATGACCAAGGAAAAACACCCTTTGAAACACTTTATGAATTATTTCTTCAGCTCTTAACTTATACCAGTGGTGACGTCGGAGAAGCTCTCCAATGGCTGAACCAGCTCGATCGTCAGTATGAATTGACCAACCCGGAATACGGAATGGGCGATTTTATTGATGACCTGAAAACGAAAGGATATATTGATGAAAACCCTTCCAATGGCAGCATTAAAATAACCCCGAAAACCGAACAGGGGATCCGTAAAAAATCGCTGGAAGAAATTTTCGGAAAGCTTAAAAAAACAAAACAGGGCAACCATCCCAGCTTTAAACCAGGTATGGGGGATGAAATCAATCCCGAAACCAGGCCTTTCCAGTTTGGAGATATGCTGGAACAGATCGATTTTACGGAAAGTATCCGAAATGCACAGATCAATCATGGCATTGAATCATTTCACATGCGGGAAGACGATTTGCAGATACGCGAAACGGATTTCAAAACCCAGACCTCTACCGTTTTGATGATTGATATTTCCCATTCCATGATACTGTATGGAGAAGACCGGATTACACCAGCCAAAAAAGTGGCCATGGCATTGAGTGAGCTGATCACTACCCGGTACCCCAAAGACACCCTGGATATTGTGGTATTTGGAAACGATGCCTGGCCGGTTGAGATCAAGGACCTCCCCTACTTGCAGGTTGGCCCTTATCATACCAATACAGTAGCCGGTTTGGAATTGGCAATGGACCTGCTCAGGAGAAGACGAAACCCAAACAAGCAGATCTTTATGATCACAGACGGCAAGCCAACCTGCCTGAAAATTGGCGGTAAATATTACAAAAACAGCTTTGGGCTCGACAGGAAGATCACCAATCGCTGCCTAAACCTGGCGGCACAATGTAAAAAACTCAAAATCCCCATTACTACCTTCATGATTGCATCAGATCCATATCTGCAGCGTTTTGTAACGGAATTCACAGAAACGAATCAGGGTAAGGCATTTTTCGCTTCCTTAGACCACCTGGGTGCCTTTCTATTCAAGGATTTTGAAAGCGGTAAACGGAAAACAGTGTATTAAGAACGGGAATTACGAACGTATAAAATGAAACGATGAAACAAACCACTAATAGTATAACAACGCTGGGCGAATTAAAGAAATCGGGCTACCAATCCAGGTCCGTTAAAGAAGAAATAAGAGCAAACCTGATCCGGCACATTGAGGCCGGCACTCAACCTTTTGAAGGAATTATTGGCTATGAGGATACCGTCATTCCGGATACGGAACGGGCACTTTTGAGTCGCCATAATATTCTTTTTCTCGGACTGCGCGGGCAGGCAAAAACCAGGATGGCCAGGCAAATGACCAATCTCCTGGATGAATACATTCCTGTGATAGCCGGGTCAGAGATCAATGATGACCCTTTTCAACCTATTTCGCGGTATGCCCGAGACCTTATTGCCCAACACGGCGATGAAACCCCCATTCACTGGGTACACCGGGCAGAACGTTATGGTGAAAAACTTGCCACACCCGATGTAAGTGTGGCGGATCTGATTGGTGATATCGATCCCATCAAAGCGGCCAATTTACGGCTGAATTTTGCCGACGAGCAGGTGATTCACTACGGCATTATACCCAGGAGCAACCGGGGCATTTTTGTAATTAATGAAATTCCTGATTTGCAGGCCAGGATACAGGTAGCTTTATTTAATATATTAGAGGAAGGGGATATCCAGATCCGGGGTTTTAAGCTTCGTATGCCACTAGATATCTTATTTGTTTTCACTGCTAACCCGGAAGATTACACCAACCGGGGTTCTATCGTTACCCCCCTGAAAGACCGTATAGAAAGCCAGATTCTGACACATTATCCCAAATCTATTGAAACCTCCCTGGCTATTACCGAGCAGGAAGCTTCTGTTAAACAGGAACAACTGGACAGGGTATCAATCAGCGACCTGGTGAAACGGATCATTGAACAGGTGGCTTTTGAAGCCAGAAACAATGAATACGTCGATAAAAAAAGCGGTGTTTCTGCACGCCTTACCATCAGTGCCTTTGAAAATGCGATAAGTGCGGCTGAATTGAGGGCATTGGTAAATAAAGAAAAACAAACCCAGGTTTGGGTAAGTGATCTGTTGGGTATTATACCCTCTCTTACCGGGAAAATTGAATTGGTCTATGAGGGAGAACAGGAAGGTCCTTTCCAGGTAGCCATGAATTTACTCGACAAATCGATCCGCAGTGTTTTTATTCAATATTTTCCCAACCCGGAAACACTTAAAAAAAGACGTTCTACCGGCAAGGAGTCGATGAAAGAGGTGGAAAATCCATACAAATCAATTATTCGCTGGTTTGATGCCGGTAATCAACTGGACCTGTTTTTTCAGTCCAGAGACAACGACAAAATACAGAAGCTTTATGCCGTGGATGGGTTACATGCCATGGTCAAAAAACATTTCCCTAAAATAAATGAAAAAGAAGCCGGGCTGTTGATGGAATTTGTATTACACGGATTATCAGCCTATTCACTGATCAGCAAAAAAATCATTGAAAACAAGATAGAATTCAAGGACCTGATCGGTTCCATGGTAAACCTCGGATCAGGGGCTTACCGGGAAGAAGATTTTGACGGAGAGGATTTTACCTGACCCGTTAATAAGCCAAGGCGAAAGCCGGTATTTAACGCTAATGCCGGCACATCGCCTATCTTCAGGTTGGTGTAATGAAAAGCACTGTATTCGTCGGAATAGGAATTGTAATAATTTACGTCCCTGATATTATCGACACTGTAACCGACGCCAAAAAACATATCCAACAGCATCCTGTCTGCCACTACCCATTGTTTTCCGAATTCCATCATCAATGAACCGTATACGACGGTACGCCGGTCTTTAGCTACGAGGTTGTTTTTGTAGACAATGATATTTTCGCCGTAAGCGCCCAAATAAAATACCGGTTTGAAATAGGACCCTTGAAGTATATGTGCATAGCGGATATCGCGGTTAAGAAAATCCGGCGTTTTAATGAACTTATATCCTACTCCTATAGCTGCACCAACGGCCCCTCTGCGGTACCTCTGGGAATTGCCGGAAACAGGATCGTAATAGTAGTCGTCGAACGATATACTTTTTCCTAATCCAATTAGCGAAAGGCTAAGATCAATGGATCGGCCCGGAGCCAGGCTTCGTTCATAACTCAGCCAGGTATGGCCGAACAACGGTGAAAGAAAATTAAGCTTCAGGGCATTTTTTCGTTGATCCTGGTAAAGAGCAGGATCTTTGAGTTTCTGGTGATAGGTTTCTACCCTTCCGTTCGCAAACACAATTTTAATTAACCGGATCTTTTCAATTACATAAACGGGGCCGTTCATTTCACCTTCTAAGAGGTATTTAATTTCGTCCACGCCAACTTCGGTAACTTTTGCAGCAATGATCTGACCGTCTTTTTTATGGATTTTATCCTGGGCAAGGGCAACTATAGAGCAGAGGAAGCAGGCAAAAAACAGGAAGATGCGCATGTTTTTTTCTGGTTGACCTCCAAAATCGGTCAACTGCTGCATAGTGCTTAAATAATATTCACCTCTCTTTCCAGCTGAACACCAAATTTAAACTGAACACTTTCCAGAATTTCCTGGCTCAGGTCATAGATTTCTTTACCGTTGGCATTTCCATAATTCACTAATACCAGGGCCTGTTTTTCATGGCAACCGGCATCGCCTTTCCGGTAGCCTTTCCAGCCGCAACTTTCAATCAACCAGCCAGCCGCTAGTTTAACCGAATTTTCATCCACAGCATGCCCCACGATTTCCGGAAAATGCTGCTTTAACACCTGGAATTTTTCGCGCGGCACCACCGGGTTTTTGAAAAAAGAACCAGCATTGCCGATTTGTGCGGGGTCGGGCAATTTAGAACGCCTGATATTCATGACGGCCTGAGCAACCTGCCGGATGGAAAGATCCTGCACCCCCATCTTTTCCAGTTCTTCCCGGATAGCTCCGTATTGAATGTGAAAAATTGGTTTTTTCCTGAGACGGAATGTAACCGAAAGAATGATGAACTGATCGCGGTAACGATTCTTAAAAACACTTTCTCTATAACCAAAGGCGCAATCTGTGCTGGTAAAGGTTTGTACCTGTTTATCCTGTTTATGGTAGGCTTCCAGGTCCCAGAAAACATCCCGGAGCTCTACGCCATAGGCACCGATGTTTTGCATGGGAGAAGCACCCACATTGCCCGGAATCAGGGAAAGGTTTTCCAATCCTGCCCATCCCTGTTCAATACAATACTGGGTGAATTGATGCCAGTTTTCTCCTGCGCCCGCCTTTACATAGATGTACTCAGGGTCTTCGTGTTGCAGGGTTATACCGGCAATTTCGTTTTTTAGAACCCAGCCATTCCAGTTTTGGGTAAACAAAACATTGCTTCCTCCTCCCAGCACCAGGGTCGATTGCTCCTTTAGAGAACTTTGTTGAACGGCATACAGTATTTCTTCCAGGCTTTCGGTATCTTCAAAGGAAGCGAGGTACCTGGCTGTAGCAGAAATCCCAAAACTGGTGAAAGTTTTGAGTGAACAGTTTTCCAGAATTTCCATACACAATAATACACCAAAGCTATGAGCAGAAAAGCTTGTTTATTAGGCGCCACCGGTTTAATAGGCCAGCATCTTTTACAAGTACTGCTGAAAGATGCTTATTATGAGGAAGTACATGTGCTGGTAAGAAAAGCGCTGGACTATTCAGATCCGAAATTGGTTGTTCATAGTATTGATTTCAGCCAGCCAGCGGCCTATAAACCTGCCATTCAGGGAGCTGAAACCGTATTTTGTGCCATTGGCACCACCCTTAAAAAGGTAAAGGGCGACCGGGAAGCTTACCGGAAAATTGATTATGATATACCGGTTACAGCTGCGGTTACAGCAGCAGAAGCGGGTGTATTTGGCTTTGTATTGGTTTCCTCTATTGGTGCCGATGCCGCCAATAATAATAATTTTTACCTCAAGCTCAAAGGTGTAGTAGAAGAAGCGGTTTCCAAACAACAGCTGCCGCAGGTGCATATATTCAGGCCGTCCTTACTTTTGGGCAATCGATCAGAAAAAAGAACAGGAGAAAGAATTGCACAGGCATTGGCGCCGGTTTATTCCCTGTTTTTAAAAGGTAGCTGGAAAAAATACCACCCCATTCAGGCAGATCTGGTAGCCAGGGCTATGTTGAAGGCCGCAAAATCCTCTGCGAAAGGAATTTTTATCCACGACTATACCGGAATTATGCAATTCATAAAGGATCCACATCAGGAATCACCAATACCGATTTAAAGAGTGGTTGCTGGTGCAGATGTGCGGTTAATAAGTCTATCTGATCTTTACAATGCTGTAATAAACCCGCTTCTTTCGGAAGTTTTATAACCAGTTCCATCCGGTACTGATTCCTTACCCGGTTCACAACCGGTGCAGCTGGCCCAATCAGGTATTGACCAAAGCCAGGTTTTAACCAATTGGCCATTTGCTGGGCAGCCTGGCGTACGGTTTCCTGGTTTTTATGACGAAAACTCAATTGAATCATACGGCTGAATGGGGGGTAACCAAATTGTTGCCGGTTATTCAATTCAAATGCAACAAAATCGTTGAAATTATGCTCCCGCACAAATTCCAATACGGGGTGTTGCAGGTTCCGCACCTGTATTAATACCAAGCCCTGTGCTCCCTTCCTGCCTGCTCTTCCACTCACCTGTTCCATTAACTGAAACCCCCGTTCATTGACCCGAAAATCCGCAAAGCCAAGTATGGCGTCTGCATCCAGAATGCCTACCAGGGCCACCTGGTCAAAATCGAGTCCTTTTACTACCATCTGCGTACCCACCATAATATCTATGCGGTGTTGTTCGAATAACTGGATCAGTGCATCGTGGGCGTGTTTTCCCTTTACTGCGTCTACGTCCATTCGGGCAATTCTGGCTTTGGGAAAAGTTTCCTGCAGGGTTTCTTCTATTCGTTCGGTTCCAAAATTCTGCTGGGTAAAATGATGATTACCGCAGGCTTCGCATACCGATACCGGGGGATAAGAAGTACCACAGTAATGACAAACCAGTTTGTTTTGAATTTTATGGAAAGTAAGGGATACATCACAGTTTTTACAGTGGGGTATCCATCCACAGGTCTGGCAAACCTGGTAAGGAGAATATCCCCTTCTGTTTTGAAACAGGATGACCTGTTTGTTTTGCAATAAAACCTCTTCAATTGCGTCCTGCAACGGCTTTGAAATAATAGGTTTGGAACGGTCGGGGGTGAATATTTTCTTGGTATCAACCAATCTCATTTCGGGGAGCAGCAGTTCTCCATAACGTTGTGTCAACTCCACCAATCCGTATTTTCCCTGTTGTGCATTGTAATAGGATTCCAGGGAAGGCGTAGCCGATCCTAAAAGCACATTAGCGCCAAAAAGGGAAGCCAGGTAAATTGCCGCGTCACGTGCATTATAACGAGGCGCCGGATCCTGTTGTTTATAGGAAGGATCATGTTCTTCATCACATACCACCAATCCCAGTTCTTTAAAAGGAAGAAATAAGGCGGATCGGGCTCCCAAAACTATCCGGGCTTCTCCTGATTTTACTTTGTTCCAGAGCTCGAGCCGTTCGTTGGAATTAAACTTTGAATGGTAAATAACAATATAACCTCCGAAATAGGTTTGTAAACGGCGTATAACCTGTGCCGTTAGCGCTATTTCAGGAAGCATATAGAGGACCTGTTTGCCCTGTAGCAAAACCTCTTCCATGAGTTTGGTATACACCAGGGTTTTTCCGCTTGAAGTAACTCCTCTCAGCAGGCAAACCTGCTTCTGCAGAAAAATCTCCCGGATTGCGGATAAGGCGGCAGCTTGCTGGCTGGTTAGGGTAAATGGAATAGTGATTTCCCTGGGCAGAAAATGAAGCCTGTCAACCGATCTGGATTCTGTGTGAAGTATGCCTTTTTCGATCAATCCCTTTAACTGGGCACTGCTGGCACCCGATTTTTTCAATAAATCGGCCTGCTTCACTTCTCCTTGGGTTTTAAGCAGGTGCAGGTAGGCCAGCAACAATTCCAGTTGTTTGGGTGCCCTTCCCCAGGTATTCATCAGTTCTTCCAGCTTTTCTTCCTGTTGGTACTGAGGGTCAAGGTGTACAAAACTTTCTTTTTTTTCCTTATAGGTTTGTTTTAATTCCTCCCAAACAAAACAAACCTGCTTTTCCAGCAAGCGTTTAATTACCGGGTAAACATGCGTGGCGTCCAGGATTTGCTGCACTTCTACCAGTTTTAGCTCTTTTCTGATCAGCAAGGCTTCTGCTACCAGAAACTCATCTTCGTCCAGATGCGCAAGATCCTCGCCTACTGCATCATTAAACAACAAAACAGTTTCACTACTTAGCTTGAAATGGGTAGGCAGCGCGGCTTGCATTACCTCCCCTTCCGAGCACATATAATAGTTGGCCATCCATTCCCAGCAGGATAATTGCTGCGGGTAAACTATCGGCTGTTCATCCAGTACATTCAGGATGGGTTTGGGATCAAAAGCCGTAGGGGCTTCTGTATGTATTCGTTTTACTATTCCTGCATATTTTTTATTTCTCCCCAATACCACTTCTACCCGAATGCCCGGTTGCACGGCAGTTACCCATTCTGGCGGTAGTTTCCAGGTAAAGTTCTTGGGCAAGGCAAGCGGAATCAATACCTCCACAAAATGAGCAGGTACTGTTTCAGAAACTGTAGGATCGTATGGAAACAGAGATTCCAACTGTACTATTTGTAGGTGTTTATGCCTTTTTCCATTTCCTGGTATACTTTTTCTTTAAGTTCGCTGAGGCCGTCCTTAGCATATTCATTCACAGAAACCAGCGGTAAATATACAGCGCGGCATTTACCCGGGCTCAGTGAAAACACGGATTTATAATGCAGCCTTTTAACTGTATCCGGGAAAATAAGAGGTTGAATCGGTGTTTGTGTTTCCAGCGCAATCCTAAAAGCTCCATCGTAAAATGATTTTAGAGGAGCACCCGTTTCATTAAAAGTGCCTTCGGGGAAAATAAAGATAGAAATGCCTTTTCCCAGTATTTTTTTGAGGGTAAAAACGGATCGCTGCCGTTGTTCGGGATCCTTCCTGTTCACCAGTACTACCGCGTTTCGGTAAACAAAGCCAAAAATGGGAATACTGGCCATTTCCTGCTTTCCCAATACCCGCACCGGTTCGCGGATAATTTTAACGATCATAGGAATATCCATATAAGAAATATGGTTGGCTACAAAAATGCAGGGCCGGCTCTCCCGGTTTTTTTCTTCGTGAATGATTTCTGTACGAATACCTATCAGCAATAACCAGGCATCGGCCCACCAGCTACAGATCCTGTAAATCATTGTACCACCACGGATTTTTCCAAATAAAGAAGCGATGAAAAAAAAAGGAAGAAGAAGCAATAGCAGCAGGATAAACAGGACAAATCCATAAATGCTGTAAATGGTTTGAACAATTTTCTTGATCATGTAAAGGAATTAGTTACAGGTACAGGAATAGTCTTTTTCCAGGTCGATGCAGGTTACCAGCTTCAGGGCTGTTTCGCAATCCGCTAAAATTAACCGGATATGTTGCCGGTCTGTGTTGGAATAGCCTTCAATAGCTACTGTTGGACAGGGCCGGTCATCCGGCGCAGATTTTTGGAGGTTCACCTGACCATTGCGGATAATTTCTTTCACTTCCTGTTCCGAAATATGACGGCATTCCATGCGACATTTAGCATGTTTAGTATATACTATTTCATCAATTCTATCTATAAATGGTTTATTACCAGCGGGTTCAGTAGAATTATTATTTTTTAAATACCAGGCTGCAACCAGTACCAACATCAACAATAAATAGAAAACCGGGCTTTTCCGCATGGCATCAAATCTACGTATCTTTGCGGCCCTATGGCGGAAAAAAGATCAGTTGCTTTTCACACCCTCGGCTGTAAACTTAATTTTTCAGAAACCTCGGCTATTGGCCGGATGATGGAAAAAGAAGGCTTTGTCAAAAAATCTTTTGACGAAACAGCAGATGTATACGTGATTAATACCTGCTCTGTAACAGACAATGCTGATAAGGAATGCCGTCAGTTGGTAAGGCGTATTCAGCGTCGGGCGCCGGAAAGCATGGTTGTAATAACCGGTTGTTATGCGCAGTTAAAGCCTGCTGAAATTGCCCAGATACCCGGGGTAGATCTTGTATTAGGCGCTGCAGAGAAATTTAATATCGCCCGTCACCTGGATGCATTAACCAGGGGAGATGCCAAAAAAATCAACAGTTGCGATATTGCGGATCTAACAGGCTTTACCGCTTCCTGGTCGGTGAATGACCGTACCCGAACTTTTCTAAAAGTTCAGGATGGTTGCGACTATAGTTGCTCGTTCTGCACCATTCCTATGGCCAGGGGCAAAAGCCGGAGCGATAGTATTGCCAATGTGGTGCAAAACGCCACCCAGCTTGCCGCTGAGGGCGTAAAGGAAATAGTGCTGACGGGGGTAAACCTGGGTGATTTCGGTAAGGGACCCGATGGAAATAAAAAGCACGAAGAAGACTTTTATTCTTTAATCCAGGCGCTTGACGATGTGGAAGGCATTGAACGGTACAGGATTTCATCGATCGAGCCCAATTTATTAACGAATGATATTATCCGCTTTGTAGCCCGCAGCAAACGCTTTATGCCACATTTTCATATACCCCTGCAAAGCGGCAGCAACAGCATTTTGTCGTTGATGCGTCGGCGGTATAAGCGGGAACTATATGCCGACCGGGTGCAGCTTATTAAGTCCTTACTACCCCATGCTTCTATTGGTGTGGATGTAATCGTTGGTTTCCCTGGCGAAGAGCAGGCTGAATTCCGGGAGACCTTTGATTTTCTTCACGCGCTCGAAATCAGCTACCTGCATGTATTTACCTATTCTGAACGCGATAATACGGTGGCGCTTGGTATAAAGCCGGTAATTCCTGTTGCAGTACGAAATGAACGAAACAAACAGTTGCGTAACCTCAGTTATATGAAGCAACAGTATTTTCAACAACAGCACGAGGGGCAAAAAAGAGCTGTTTTGTTTGAAGGCCATGAAAAAAATGGAATGATGGAAGGATATACGGACAATTATATCCGGATTACCGCTCCTTTTCAGAAGGAACTCGTTAATCAGGTAGTCGATTGGACCATTTGAGGTTGAAATAGTTAGAAAAAAATTTTGCAGAAAACATTCAGCCCTTATCTTTGCAATCCCGTTTAACAAAACGGTTGTTCTTTAGATAAAAATTGGAAGCATAGCTCAGCTGGTTCAGAGCATCTGCCTTACAAGCAGAGGGTCCGCGGTTCGAATCCGTGTGCTTCCACTTCCTTTCGGGAGCATAGCTCAGCTGGTTCAGAGCATCTGCCTTACAAGCAGAGGGTCCGCGGTTCGAATCCGTGTGCTCCCACAAAATTTCAAGCCTCGCATTCGCGGGGCTTTTTTTTTACTTTTGTAGCAAAGTTTTTTTGTTATGTTCAATTACAAGGAAGGTGCGGAACATGAATTCAAAGTGGAAGTGGATGTGCTTACCGACACAGGCACCCCATACCAGCTTATTGTTTGGAATGATGAAGTCAACACATTCGACTGGGTTATTGAAACACTGATTTCCGTATGCGGGCATACTCCCGAACAAGCCGAACAATGTGCTTTATTTATCCATACAAAAGGAAAATATGCGGTAAAAAACGGTGAGTATGACGACCTTAAAACCATGTGTGATGCCATTACCGATCGGGGAATAGGCGCTACGGTTGAAATTACTGCCTGATATGCCCCTTTATCTCCTGGACGAAACCCTGGCATTTCCCCCGGTAGAAATGGCCCTGGAAGATGGCTTACTGGCTGTTGGAGGAGATTTATCTCCAGAACGATTATTACTTGCCTACCGGTCGGGTATTTTTCCCTGGTACGATGAAGAACCTAAACTCTGGTGGAGCCCCAATCCGCGTTTTGTTTTATTTCCCTCTGAATTACGCATCAGTAAAAGCATGCGCCCTTACCTGAACCAGGGAAAATTTGAATTCAGGATCAATTCGTCTTTCCGAAAAGTAATGGAATCCTGCAGTCAGGTAGCCAGGAAAGGCCAAGCAGGTGGTACCTGGATTCAGCCGGAAATCATTGACGCTTATTGCCAACTCCATGAAGCCGGTTATGCAATCAGTGCCGAAGCCTGGGAACAGGATCAATTAGTAGGCGGTTTGTATGGAATACGGATGGGCCCCTTCTTTTTTGGTGAAAGCATGTTTTCCCAGAAGCCCAATGCCAGCAAATTTTCATTTATTAAACTGGTCAGGCACCTCCAGGAAGAAGGCGTTGAACTGGTCGATTGCCAGGTATATACCCCCCACCTCGAATCGCTTGGCGCCCGGATGATTCCGCGTGCCAGGTTCATAGAACTGTTACAAAAAGAATTTGCCGTTTAATCAGAACCTGGTGCCCAGGTAATGAGGCAACATTTTTCGCCAGGTAGGCCAGTCATGTGTGATGTCGGCACCCCAGATATCAAGTTCATACCAAATTCCTTTATTGTAAAGCACATCTGCCATTCGACGGGCTGCATCCGGGTCTTCATGTGCCCCGCTTCCGCTAAGCAGGTGGATATGATGACTGGAACGGATCTGTTCCAACACCCCATGATCGGTTAGGTTGGGCAGGTAATGAGCCGGACTATTATAATATACATCCTCATCAAAATAACCCTTGGTATATTCTGTTAGATCATATACCCCGCTCATGGCAATGCAACCATTAAGAAGATCAGGGCGCTTAAAAAACAGGTTGGCCGAATGTAAGGCGCCAAAAGAAGCACCGCTTGCAATGATCGCCGTATCAACAGACGTATTCATCCGGATAAAAGGAATCACTTCATTAAATACATAGTCATTCCATTGCTGATGCCGTATAGATTTATGCCGGGGATCCATATAATCGTTCATCCAGCTTTCGCGGTTAATGCTATCTATTGAAAAAACTTTCACCTTACCGCTTTCAATAAATGGTGCAATGGCATCCAATAGTTGAAAACGCTCATATTCCAGGTAGTCTGCCGCAGCAGTTGGTATTAGTAAAAGTGCAAATCCATAATGACCATAAACGGCTATCGGCATTTCTTTCTGAAGTGCGGGACTGTACCAGGAACTGAGTTCTCTCCTCATAAAAAGGGTTATTTAACTGAAAATAATTCAAAATCACTAGCTTAAGTAGCCAAAAGCAACAAAAATTGGCAAAATCTGTTTAATTCCTTAAATTTAAAATGTGTGTTACCTTAACAGGTAAATCGCTTACCCCTTTGAAACCATCGTTGGCATCTAATCATTTTGAAGAACTAAATGGTTTTTTATGAAACGATTGTTCGATTTGTCTCAGGCAAGTACGACCAAATTAGTAGTTATTGTACTTGCGCTTTACGCTGCCATTGCCATCGTTACCTTCGTGGTATGGAGCTAAAAATTAAGCATCTTCCAGCGGAATATTGATTTTTGCGCCGGAAGTTACCGACTGATAAAGTAGCCCCCTGATAAAATCATTATCAGGAGACGGGGAAAGCTTTTCCTTCCATTTATCTACCTGGCTGTCAATTTCATAGGGATTTTCCATATATCCCATTCCATAAAACTGTCCTTTTTCCATCAGGTAAACAGCGTACCGGTTCGGCTGGTAATAGTCTTTTTCAACAATAGCTGTACTCGGATATTTCCTGCGCAAGCTTTCTATGGTCTGGTTCAACTGGTAATTGTACAATTTTACCAGGTCGTCAGATCCCTGTTCCACCTGCAGGTCCTGTACCTCCATACTTTCCTTTACCCGACGTATAAACTGATGACCTTCCTGCAGCAGATTAAATGTATATATTGCCGGTAGGTTGTTTTTCTTTTTTTCGATGATGAGTTGCAGTTTGCCATTTCTGTTCTCAAAACAATATAAACCATATCGGTGATGGTATTTTTTCTGACTCCGGTTAAACGGTGGCCATAATTTCCTTATTTCCTGGCTTTCTAAAATAAGCGCCATTAATTCACTGGCACAGGGCGTGTACCTTATATGGTATACCTGCCGCAATAATTCCTGCTTTCTTTTGCCTTTATCATTGTTGGAGAAATGTGTCCGAACCCTTTTCTGCAAATTCACTGCCTTACCCACATAAAGGACTTCTTTTTTAGCCGACTCAAAATAATAAACACCCGGACCATTGGGTAACTGCTCCAATTCTTCCAAGGATAAATGCGGAGGTAAAAACTGCTCAGCATGTTTAGCCTTGGCAATTGAAATAAATTTGTTATCCGGATCGGCCGTTATCATTTTTTCCAATAACAAACTGGTAGCACTGGCATCCCCTTCCGCGCGGTGGCGGTTCGTAAGTGGAATGGATAGGCTGCGACACAAATTGCCTAAACTGTAACTGGGTAAACCTGGAAATATTTGCCGGGCCATTCGTACCGTACAGATTTTTTTTACCCGTAGTGGAAAACCACAGGCACTCAACTGGTGCTGCACAAAAGAAAAATCAAAATTTACATTATGCGCAACAAAAATGCGGTTCTGCAACAGTTGATAAACCATTGGAGCCAGTTCCTGAAAGCCAGGTGCGTTCACCACCATTTCATTGGAAATTCCGGTAAGGGCAGTAATATGCCGGGGTATTGTTATACCCGGATTAACAAGGCTGCTATAACGACCTTCCTCTTCCCGCCCATTGTGCAGGATGATAGCGATTTCCGTAATCGCATTGGACGAAGCAAAGCCTCCGGTAGTTTCAATATCAACAATAGCAAATTGCAAACTAAACAATTGAACGTAAAAAGTTATTCCACATTTACGGTAATTCAAATGTAGGCTGCTCTGCTCAAAAAGAAAAATAAAATACTAAAAATATTAGCAGTCGCCGGATGTGAAGTAGGATGCTAGCCCAGCTTTTCTTATTTTTGCCGGCCTGACCGAAAGCACAGGTATTTATATGGAACTGACGAAGAATTTTCAGCCCGCCGAAGCGGAAGTAAAATGGACAAGCGAATGGAAGAAAAAAAACTATTTCACCAGTCGGCCCGACCATCGTCCGGCTTATACCGTGGTTATTCCTCCCCCCAATGTTACCGGGGTTTTGCATATGGGCCATACGCTGAATGAAACGGTTCAGGATATCCTGGTTCGAAAAGCAAGAATGAGTGGATTTAATGCCTGTTGGGTTCCCGGCAGCGACCATGCTTCCATTGCTACGGAAGCCAAAGTAGTACAGATGCTTGAAAAGGAAAAAGGAATTAAAAAGGCCGACCTCAGCCGGGATGAATTTTTAGGCTATGCTTTCGAATGGAAAGAAAAATATGGTGGTATTATCTATAATCAGATTGAACGCCTTGGCTGTAGTGTAGACTGGAACCGGGTTAGTTTTACCATGGACGACCACTATTATAAAGCGGTGATCCAGGTTTTTGTTGACCTCTATAAAAAAGGGTTGATTTACAGGGGAGCCCGGATGATCAACTGGGACCCTGCCGCTAAAACCGCCCTGAGCGATGAGGAAGTGGAATACAAGGATATCCAGGGCAAGCTCTATCATGTTTGTTACAGGCTGGAATCTGCAGATGGGCAACCATTGGAAACAGCCGCGGGAAAAGGAATCGTCATTGCTACACAACGGCCGGAAACTATTATGGGCGATACGGCTATTTGTGTTAACCCCAATGACCCCCGCTACACGCATTTAAAAGGAGCTTTCGCCTATGTACCCCTTATTAACCGGAGAATTCCTATCATCGAAGATGAATATGTAGATCCTTCTTTTGGAACAGGTGCATTAAAAGTTACCCCTGCACATGATATCAACGATTATAACCTGGGTCTGAAGCACCAGCTAGAAGTTGTGGATACGCTGAATGAAGACGGCACACTCAGTGCGGCTGCACAGATTCATGTTGGCGTAGACCGGTTCAAAGCAAGAAAGCTGGTAGTGGACGCCTTGAAAGAAAACGGGCAGTTGATCAAAGAAGAAGAATACAGCACCCGCCTGGGGTATAGCCAACGTTCGGGTGCAGTAGTTGAACCAAGAATTTCCACACAATGGTTTGTGCGCATGAAGGAATTGGCTGAACCTGCATTAGCGGCTGTGGTTAGCGGAGAAATCCGGATCCATCCTGGTGATAAATTTCTGGCCACCTATAAATACTGGCTAGAAAATGTAAAGGATTGGTGTATCAGTCGCCAGTTATGGTGGGGGCAACAAATTCCGGCCTGGTACGCACCGGATGGCAGTTTCCAGGTTGCTGCTACCAGGAAAGATGCGATGGCTGCCTTCGAGGCATCTGCCAATAATTCGGCGTTGAGTTTTACGGCTGATATGCTTAAGCAGGATGAGGATGTACTGGACACCTGGTTTTCTTCCTGGTTATGGCCGATGGAAGTTTTCAACGGTATCACAAAACCGGGTAATGAAGAAATCCGGTATTATTATCCTACTTCCGTGCTGGTAACCGGGCAGGATATTATCTTTTTCTGGGTAGCCAGGATGGTAATGGCCGGCATGGAGTATGAAAAGCAAATCCCTTTCCGCGACGTATATTTTACCGGGATGGTTCGGGATAAACAGGGCAGAAAAATGAGCAAAAGCCTGGGTAATTCTCCCGACCTGCTCGAGTTAATTGATAAATATGGTGCAGATGCTGTTCGCTTTGGAATAATGATTTCTTCACCTGCGGGCAACGACCTGCTTTTTGATGAAGCCGCCCTTGAGCAGGGTCGGAATTTCACAAATAAGATGTGGAATGCGCTCAAGCTTATTACCATGTGGAAAGGCAGGGAGCAATTTAATCCGGATAAACAAGCGGCCGGTTTTACCAGCTTAAACTGGCCGAATGCCTGGTTCAGAAGCCGTTTAAACCAGGTTCGGGTGGAAGTGGATCAGTTGATGCAACAGTTCCGGTTAAGTGAAGCGCTCAAAACTATTTATTCACTGATCTGGGACGATTATTGTAGTTGGTACCTGGAATGGATCAAACCCGGGCAGGATGAACCGGTAAATGCCTGGAACCTGCAAAACGCGGTTTCATTTTACGAGGAGTTGGTACAATTACTGCATCCTTACATGCCTTTTCTTACTGAAGAAATTTACCACCTGCTGGCAGATCGGGCGGAAAGCGACGATTTGTGCATCCGCCAGTTTATTCCGGTTGATCGCCTGCAACCGGCCGGATCAGGGCAACCCGATGCTGCTTATCTGGTCCAGGGGGAACTGCTAAAACAGGTTATTACCGGCATTCGCGATCAGCGTAATAAAGCCCAGCTTAAACCAAAGGATATTATTCAACTTGCGCTTACAACAGCTGACAGCGAATTGTATACGACCATCCAATCAATCTTACTGAAACAAGTCAATGCCGCATCGCTTAGTTATGTGGCAGATGCGGTGCCTGGCACCATTGCAGCCGTAATCGGGAAAGACCGGTTTTATATCGGCTCCGACAAAGCGGTGGATAAAGGAATGCAGAAAGACGAACTGCAAAAGGAGCTGTTATACCTCACCGGATTTGTTGCCAGTTGTGATAAAAAACTAAGCAACGAACGCTTTGTTCAGCATGCAAAACCCGAGGTAGTAGAAATGGAAAAGAAAAAAAGAGAGGACGCTATTGCCAAAATAACGATCATAAAGGCCAGTTTATCGAATTTAGACTAATATTTAGTTTTTAGTTGGTAGTTTGTACATATGAAACTACCCTTGCGCACCCTAAGCCTGTTTTCACTCAGTCTGATCTGGCAACTGGGAGGATATGCACAGGCACCTGCTTTTGATAAAAGCACCCTGGTCGAAATGGCCGAACACCGGAAACATGAACCGCTAGAGTTTAACCAGTTTATCTCTAATTCTACGAATTGGGTAAGCCTGGGCATACCAGCCGGATTGTTTATTGGCGGACAAATTGGCAACGATAAAAACATGAAACGGGCTGCCTGGAATATTAGCAAATCCATCATTATTTCTACAGGCATTACGGCCGCCGTTAAATTTTCCGTTAACCGAAGCCGGCCTTTCCAGGATTATCCTTCCGACATTCCCAAGGCGGGTGCGGGCGGAAGTCCTTCCTTTCCATCGGGCCATACTTCACAGGCATTTGCTACAGCAACCGCTTTGTACCTGGAGTACCCGAAATGGTATGTTGCCGTTCCTGCATTTGGATGGGCGTCCACAGTAGCTTATTCAAGGATGTACCTGGGGGTTCACTATCCCAGTGATGTACTGGCAGGTGCCCTGGTGGGCAGCGGGTCGGCGTTATTAAACCGGCAGTTAAACCATTGGGTGCATAAACCTCATCAGCATGTTGTACATACGGCGAGCTTTTAACGGAACCGCTGGTCTATTTTTTATCAAACCGGAATTGGCTTTCCATTGCTGCCAACAGGTAAATTAGAGAAGCAGTTCCGTCCATGGTTGGTTCATTGGTAGAATAATCGCCATAATCATCATGGTACACTACCAGTCCGCTCTGAAAACCTGCATATTCGTCGGGGTTGAAGAGTTGAATACCGATCAGGTTGCCATAGATAGATCCATATACCGGGCCATCTACCAGTCCACCATCTATCGGGTATTGATTCAAATGGGTAAATGAGGAATGTGGATCAACCGGTGTATCGCCCCAGGATGGAAGGCCGTATACCATGGATGTTCCCCAGGGATTAAGTCCAAAGAGCCAGTCGATATTGGCCTGGGCTAGCTGCTCATAATGTTTATCACCCGTAAGTTCCTGGTACCAGATACACTGGATGGCAAAAGAGGTTGTAAGGTTATTACTACACCAGATAAACGGAACTCCTCTGTAAAAAGCATTGGTACGGGCCTTTTGCCAAACTGCTTCAATACCCTGCTTATAAAAGGCCAGAATGCTGTCTTTGGGTGACCCGGTTACTCGTTTAGCCAATTCAAAATGTCCCAGATTAATAAAAGGATACCACTGGTAATGATTAGCGGTATCTTTTCCGAGCCAGGGTGTGATTTTTTCACGGAGGGCAAAGGAATAAGCAATGTCGGTGTTGCCCAGTTCTGCGGCAGCCAGCTCCATATCATCAACCCAATTGTCTTCTGCGTAGATATAGGGTGCTTTTACCGAGGCCGTCTGTGTTACGCCTGGTTTGATTTCTGCAAACGCATAGGCGCTTATTGCTTTCTTTTGAAGCTGTTTACTATAGCTGGCATCCGCTTGGGTAAACAACCGCGCACCAAGGGAAAAAGCACTGGAAAATTTCGCTGCGGTAGAAGAGGTACCTGTTGTATTATTTAAAAACTTTCCTCTTTGCTGGGGTTGTCCGGTAATAAAATAAACAGGCCGTTCATGCCCTCTCCCATATTGGCTATCCAGCCGTGGAAGTCGCATAGAGATATGATCTCTATCATCTGCGATCTGGTTAAACATCCAGTCGGCTTTCGGGTGCATTTTCAATAGCCAATCGAGGCCCCATCTTGCTTCATCTAGTACATCTGGCAGGTTATTATTGCCATCCTCTCCATTTGCAAGCTTTTCATCTTTAAACACCTTTGGAAAATCGCGGTAAGCCATCAATAAATGATAGGTAGCGTTGGCTGAGGTGGTGGAATATTGCAGGTAATCACTGGCATCGTGCCAGCCCCCTACCACATCTACATAAGTACTGTCGGGCATTGGGCCATAGAGGGTATAACCGTCTCTTGTATGGCAACTATCCCGGAGGAAGGGGTTGAAGCCAGATCGTTGCTGTCGCATATACCGTAAACAGAAATCAGCGGCTCCCCGGTAAACAGTATCAGCTATTGAAAATTCAGGAGACCGTATTCCATCCGCTTCCAGGTAATATCTGCCTGGTTCCTGCAGCGCACTAAAATCAAGCCGGTAACTCTGTTTAAACGGTCCGTATTCCCCAAATGCCTTGCCCGCTTTTAATTGTAATTTCTTTTTTCCGCTTACAGCGCTTACCACCTGGAAGCTGTACAATTTTTTATCGGTTGTAGCTGCCCAAACGGCCACCTTGCTTCCCTTGGGAAGATAGCCCATCTGGTTGATACGAATCCAGGCAGTTTGGGTGCTGTTGTCGGCTGCTTTCCAGGTTATGAATACGAGAGCGAGAAAGACAATCGGCAGTATTTTTTTCATATTCGCATCTATTCTGTTCAGGAGAAAGAATAACCTGGCTAATATACTTAAAAATGAAGCTGTCTGGGAGCCTGCAGGCGGGCAGCACCGGAAGGGATGAGGTTGACCGGCAAAATAAACTGCCAGCGATGGGAGCCGATTCCCCCCATCCTGTCCGGATCAAGTAAATAGGCATAGCGAATACCAAAACTTACCGGCAACTGGTTCCACCAACGGGTGTCGAAGTTTAATTCCAGCCCGGTCGACCTGAAATCCACCCAACGGGTGGTTTTAAAGATCCGCTGTTCTTTTGCTTGTCCCCAGTCAAAAAAACCTGCTGCCCTGATTCGTAGCAGGTAGATGATATTTCCAAGTCCTATATCCGGATAAGCAAGGGGTAAATGATAGGTTAGCCCTATTCGTTGCATTCGATACGTGTTAACGGTTTCAAATCCTCTGGCAAACGGAAAGTTGTTACTGAATCGAAAACCGGGTAAACTGTCCCGGCCTCCAAATGCTGCCCCGAGTACCAGGCTGTGATTGATGGAAACACCCGGCAGATACTGATTTACGGCCCCTAACCATTGCCGGGAGGAATACCGATTGATGGCCGACCTCCACTGAAACCGCATGGCAGTGGCCCACCTTGGATTAATATGTTGCTTTGCCTGTTGAGATTGAATGCTGTATTGCAACTGGTAGTTGAGGTAACTAAATGCGAGGTTGCCCAGCGTATCCTTTTCCGGCTGCCGAAAATAGGGTTGATTAAATACCCAGTCTGCCGAAGTGTTTAAAAAACTAATTTGCCTTCCTTTACTTAAGTTAAGCGGAAGCTGGAGCCCCCCCTGTAGTTCCAGTTCATTCCAGCGAATAAGCTTATTTCGAAAAAGACCGGATCGGTCGAAGCTGTATTCTGCCCCGGCTCGTAGATAGGGGAAAAGGCCTCCGTAAACAGTACTAAAACCAATTTTTTTAAAGCGTTCGTTTCGGTTATAGGTAAAGGTTAGCTGGCTCTGAAAACTGTTTAAGAGGTTTTGGGAATACGCTGTTATGCTTAGTTCAGGCTCTTCGAACCAGGGCGTCCAGCTGTGAAATTTGAACAACTGCCTGGTTTGTGCCCATGGTTTAACCGAATCTGCAACGGGCGGTATGGTTGCCAGCAGATTATCCAGCGGAGCGGGATTGAGTTCATTTTTTTGCGGAAATAACGGGGTTTGCAAAACCTGTTCTGCGGGTGCCCAATGTACAAATTGAAGGGGGGCTGTATGGAGTTTATAACCCATGGCAGTAAATACCATAGTAGTAATATCGTTCTTAAAAACAACGGGTTGATACTGGCCGGTTTTTCGGGCTAGTGTATCGGCCTGCGAAGCTAACAGCCCATTGTACAAAACCATGGTCTTGTCCAATCCGTTCCAGGATAGGGTAAAAATTATGCTATCACCCAGCGCTTTAGGATAGCCAATCAGGTGATTGGTCCAGGGTATTAGCGCAACATGTTCACCGGTTACCGGGTCTATGCGATGAATACACATGTCACCCCGCTTATTTCTACTGGCAGTTAATACCTGTTTACCGTAGAAAGCGGGGAAAGAATAGATATAATTCGAATCATTCTTTATTTCCTGCAGCAGTTTGCCATCAGGCTTCAAAAGATGCAGCCTCGATTGCCCCGAAGCATCCAATTCCACTGTCAATATAGTGTCTCCCGAGGGTGAGAGCGTTGGATGGAAATATTTTGTTTTTCGGGTAATGGTTTGCTGTTTTCCTGTTTTTAGATCCAACAGCTGCAGGGTGGAATAATCTTTCCAGCTCCAGCGTGGCGCCGGCTGAAAAGCGGCATACACCAATTTGCCCTTTGCATAGGAAAAATAATTATCGAGTGAACGGTCTTTTACTCTTATTAACCGCTCATGCCCAGCTGTATTTTTTTCGTAGAATGCGGGTATTTGGCGGTATCCTGAACGTACGAAGAGCAAGCTGCCGTTTTCTGTATACACAGGGTTTTCCTCATCGGTAACAGTAGGTTCTTTGCCTGCAAAAACAATGGAATCAATCAGCAGCTCCCTGCTGCTGGCAATGGCCGCGTTCCGAAACGTCGAAAAAGACGCCCCACTATGCTTTTTGACAGCTTTTTGAAAGGGGTAAAACAGTCCTTTCATGGCTGCTGCATCGGCGCTGACTTTTTTCCAAAAAAGAGGGCCATAGCGTTCTTCGCCCTGTTTAACCAGCAAATAGCCGAGTTGGTAATGATTGGGAACATAATCTCGATAGGAACCATTTCTTAGTTTCTGGTAGGAATAATTTTTCCCTGCTTCCCACACAGACCGGTAACCGTTATAAAAAGACGGCATCCGCCCCCTGCCCTGCCTGCTCAACAGGGTTTCCTGGTAAACTGCATCCCCTTCAAAAAACCAGTCCGGAATTGTCAGCGCGTTTGCCAATGCTTGTCCCTGTTCTCCTAATATCCATCTGAAAAACCGCGCTCCTCCCCTGTTAAACCGTTGGTATTGCTGCATATGGCGTTGTTCATGAAGCCCCAATTGATCGGGCCAGGGTAAGCTGCCCAAATCAAAACTGTTAAGCGGTGCCGTCATATACCATTCACTCCGCAAGGGTGCCAGGGCTACGTATCCATTGGAAATGGTTGTTTGGTGTTGTAAAAGAATGGGAACTGGTTTGGTTAATTTTGTAGCCGAAGAATCCGTTGCCCATCGAATTTCTCGCATCAGCCCTGCAACTCTTCTGGCTGTGGAATCCCATCCTTTGGGAAATAGTACAAAGGCCTCCGGCGTTTTTAGCAGCTTCCATCGTTGTGCAGGAGGATGCCCCCCAAATTGTTGAGACAGGAGGTCAGTAAAGCAGAAAAGCGATAAAAAAATCAAAATGATGCGCATGGAGCGAAAATCTTTCTCAATATTAATTCACTAATTTCAGCGCAGCAAACCCTATATATGGAATTGTTGGCATTAGCCCTGGCACCGGGTATCGCAATCATGTGGTTTATTTATTCGGCCGATAAGTTTGAGAAAGAACCACTCAGAGCCCTCTTGTTTTCCTTTTTACTAGGCATACTGGCCATAGTGCCCGTAATTGTTCTGGAACTTGGAGGCACGGCGGTTTTAGGAGAATTGCTGCCAAAAGAAGGCTGGGTATATTATGGACTACTCTCTTTTATAGTGGTTGCTTTCACAGAAGAACTGGCAAAATGGAGTATGGTGCGCTGGTATGCCTACCGCCGGCCTTTTTTCAATGAACCATTTGATGGAATCGTATATGGCGTTATGGTAGCCATGGGTTTCGCCACTATTGAAAACATATTTTATGTTTTCCAGTACGGATGGCAAACGGGCCTGCTTCGCATGGTATTGTCTGTACCAGCCCATGCTACTTTTGGCGTATTGATGGGGTATTATTTCGGACTGGCAAGATTTGTGGGTAAAACCAAAGAATGGGGACTTAAAATCCGTGGACTATTGCTGGCCACGTTTTTTCATGGATTATACGACCTGTTTCTGCTGGTACAACAAGATAGCAGCATCACCAGCCATATTTCAACGGGCTTATTATTCGGGTCTGCTGTATTATCTTACCTGGTAGCTGTAAAACTTTCCTGGCAAGCCATTAAATTGCATCAACAAATTTCCCGCGAGGGCGTCCATACTAAACAAACCACCCCATTTCCCGATCGTGTATGAGTGAAGCATTAGTAATCAGAAGTGCAGACGAGCATGATATTCCAACCATCGGATACCTGGCACACCAGATCTGGCCCAGGGTATACAGCAGTATTATAACCGACGAGCAGATAGCATATATGCTGACGCTGATGTATAGTCCGGATGTACTGGAGCGTCAAATGAAAAAAGAAGGTATCCGTTTTATAATGGCAGAAATTGACCAGCAGGAGGTTGGCTTTGCTTCTTATGGTAAACAGGAAGCAGCCACCTGGAAACTACATAAGTTATATGTTCTCCCTGAAATGCATGGTAAAGGAATTGGCAGAGCCTTGCTGGATATGGTGGAAGAAGAAGTGCGCACCCATGAGGGCGCGCACCTGGTTCTGAATGTGAACAAACAAAACAATGCTGTACGGTTTTATACTTCCATGGGATTTGAGATCGAAACGGAAGTAAAACTTGATATTGGCAATGGGTTTGTCATGGATGATTATATTATGGGTAAGGACGTTTAGTTGCCTCTTCTTTCAGGACGCGAAAGACCTCCTCCCTCTCTTTGCCCGCCGTTTCGTTGCCCTCCAGCATTGCCCGATGGCCTGGATGGAGGTGCTTCCCGTCTGATTTCTGGGCGGCGGTTAGGCTGCTGTTCCCTCGAAATCTGCGGGCGTTCCCGGCGTTCGTAGCGTTGCTCAGTACTGGGCCTGGAAGTACCCGGGCGGTAACTGCGGTCTGTTCTGTTTTCGCGGTTGTAAGCAGGTCCTCTTTGTGAATTATTGTATTGCCGGTCACGGTTAGAGCCATAATAATCTCTGTTGGGTCTGGTGCCGGGGTTAGAGGGACGGTTATTATTATTCCTGTTATTATAATTATTGGTATATCCATTATTGTAGTAGCGGCGGGTATCTCTGCTGGTAATTGCCGGTCTTGAATGGTAAACATTGTTATAGCGGTAATTGCGATAATTGTTTCCGTAATAATTGTTGTTTACAATAAATGTATTGTTCCTATATCCATAATACCCGTAGTGCCGGTACCTGGGAGCGCAATAGGCAGGGCGGTACACAGATGGGCCCCACCAGCCGCCGTACCAGTAATTCCAGGGACGATAACCAACGCCTATATTGAACCAACCCGGGCTATACCGGAACCCAACCGACCAACCGTACCAGGGAGTATAATGCATGTTAAAACCCCAGGTATATGGGCGGGGGTAGTAATAATGCCGGTGCCAGGGGCGATAATAATAACCTGTTCCGTATACTACGGTTGGACCATATACATATGTATTAAGATATCCGGGGGTATAACCCATATAAATATAGTCGGGACTCACGTCATAGATATAGACATATTTTACCGGGTATACGGGATTTGTTGCAGGAATCAGATCAACCTCATCCGGCCGGTCAGTACTTGCTTTCCAGGGGCCTAATGGAGAACCAGACTGAAACCAAACCCCGTTATCCACCAGGTAATACTTCCTTTTATATCGGATAACTGTAGAAGAGGTGTTAACGGCATAATCCATTTTAGTACCGTCGATCGACTGGAATTCCGGATCGCCGTCGTATTCTACCGATGCAGTAGCTGTATTACGGTCTACACGGGCAGTTTGGGGTAATTGGGCATCCATCAGGGCATTGTTGGCAGCAGGCGTTCCGGCCACGCTGGCTAGTACATTGTCCTTGGTAGACCCTGCCGGAATACTGGCAAAATCAGCCGGCAATTGCTCCGAAGGAATATACATCCAGCTTCCTTTCAGGGAAGAGGACCGATACCACCTACCGGAAAGCAGCACGAAATATTGCTGAGAACGTACATCCATAAACAGGTCGTTGGGGGAGTTCTCCACATACAGCAGGTTGGTGGAAGCAATTGGAGTGAAGCTAGCCTCTCCCCTGCTTTGGATTAATTCGGCCGGCTCACGACTTACTATTACTTCCGATACCGGGCCGGTGAAATCATCATCAAAACTATTGTCAAACTCTTTATTGGAATCTTCCTGTTCGTTCTTTGCTGTGGCTGATTTTATGTCGGTAGCAATGCGGTTAAGCCCTGCAGGAGGATTAGCGGTATAACTAAACGGCTGATCCAGGCTATTACTTACGTACCAATGATCGCCCCCATACACATAAATTTTTCCATCGGTGTAACGGACAATAGTATTGGGTGTATTCACAACGGCTTCAACGCCCCAGTTTTCATTTTTTTGCCAGATCGGATTTCCGTCTACCACCACCATCAGGCTTGGCTTGCTGCGATAAATGATTTTAGGTGGTTGATTATTTAAACCGCCCGCCAATTTTTCTTTTTGTTGTTGCAGGTCGAGGTTTTTCTTTAACTGGTCCCTGGCAATAAGCACCTGTTGTTCTTCTACAGCCAGTTCCAATGAACGGGAGATGACGCCGGAACTGGATGCATCAATTTCAGCCGGAAATTTAATACCGGTAATATTCATCCGCATGATGCGCTCATAAGAGCTCTGCTCCTGCGTGTAGGCCTTGGCCCAAATTGTTCCAAAAACCGGCTCCTCTGCCCCGTTCTTATAATACGCGATGGCAGACTGAAAAACCAGTTCTCCAGGGGTATAGGACGAAGGCTGGGGCTCATACATTTTCAGGCGATCGCCGCCTGATAAAGAAAAGCTGGCGGGCCAGGATTGTGCTGTTGCCTGAGTGGTAAAAAGAACCAGGGCAAACAGAAGGCTGGCAATAGAGTAAAGCTGGCGCATAATTGAAGCTTTAGGTTAACCAATGTACTTCAATAGACCATCAATTTTATTGACCGTTTAAAGGAAAGGATTGCTTTAACGTAGATTTTGCATTCCAAACGCCGATTGCTTCATGGCAGCTGCTTTTTCGGTGCCCAGGTAACGCTCTATCAGGTAATGAATCAGGTAAATAAGCGGTGTACATAATAGGGCAATTACAAATTTATAGGTATAGCCGACCATGGCAATAGCCGTAACCCGCGGAAAACTAAAGCCCAGCGAAAAATAGAGATAAATATATGAAACTACAACTGTATCAACGAGTTGTGAAAAAAGTGTCGAAACCGTAGCACGCATCCATATTTGTTTTTCGCCCGTAATTTTTTTGATTTGCCGAAATACAGTGGCATCGGTCAGCTGTCCAATCAGAAAGGCGGTAAGGGAAGCAATGATAATATTCATTCCCTGTCCAAGTATTTGACGGTAAGCCGCCTGCATATCGGGTACGCCATTTGCGGTTTGTGAGGACTGCCACCAGCCGGCAGGGGCCATTGCAATAGCGAAATAAAAAACAAAAAAAGCAAAGGCAATCAGTCCGGCTGTTAGCACCGAAAGAAAACGTACCCCACGGACGCCGTAATATTCATTAATAATATCTGTCATAATGAAAACAACCGGCCAGGGCAGTACGCCGACGGAGAGGTCAAAAGCCAGGCCCGATTCTCCCAGCAGCGTAAAATTAGCCGGTTCCAGTCCCAGGGTACCTTCGAGCGAAAAGATTTTGACGCCAATTATTTCTGCTATTACGGCATTGGCAATAAAAAATCCGGCTAAAATTATAAATAAGCGGGTTGATTTATCCTTAATAATCTGATGGATCATAGTCGAATTCGGTTAGGTGGGTTATGCCGGAGAGCAAAAGGTATACTTGGACTAAAATAATCAATCCGTTCAGGATCGTGATGATCTGTTTACCGGGTGGTATTTTTTTGACCAATAGCCGGTACAGCAGGCTGCACAACCATACCAGGTTCAATAGTACGGAAAGCAATAAGCCGGTTATCAGGATGGTAGATTCGGTTATAGTGCCCTGTAAGACGGGGTAATACCGCATGATCAGTGAAAGCAGAAAAGCCAGGTTAGTGAGCAAGGTTAATTTATTCAGTTGGGTAAAAGCCATACGACAAAAATCAGTTTAATTTGCCAACAGATGGCAGAATTCAGTATTATAATTATTAGCTATAACCGTCCGGGCGATACCCTGGATTTGTTGGATAGTATTGCACGATTAAATCATCGGGCTCTTTACTTAAAGGAAATAATATTGGTTAATAATGCTTCTACGGAACCTTATACGGTGGTGGAGTCCTACCTGGCATCGAGGTCGGATTTGCCGGTTGAATATTTGCTGGCGCCCGGCAATCTGGGGGTAGCGGGCGGGCGGAACTATGCGGTACCGCATAGTTCGGGTAAGTGGATGTTGTTTCTGGACGATGATGTGGTCATCGAAGACCCGGAGTTTTTATCCAAGTTGAGCATTGCTACTAAGCATACCTTTATGGAGCATCGGCCATTGGGAGCATTAGGCGTGAAAGTCCGCTATTTTGATAACCGGGAATTGCAGGTTACTGCATTTCCTCATAAGGATTTTGAGCACTACCAGCATATGCCCCGGTTTTTAACCTCGTATTATGTAGGATGTGCCCATGTATTGCTCCGGGAAGCCTGGAATGCAGCTGGCGAATACCCCACTGATTTCTTTTATGGAATGGAAGAATATGATCTGAGCTATCGCCTACTTGCCAGGGGGTATTGTATTGGCTACGATGGAAGTGCAGAGCTTTTTCACAAAGAATCGCCCCTGGGCAGAACACCCCGCCCGGTTCAGTTATCTATGATGTGGGTTAATAAGTCAAAAGTGGCCTGGAAATATCTTTCCCCCTTTTATTTTGTAACAACAGCCTGTTTATGGGCTGGGTTTTACCTGAAAAAATCTGGCTTTAACCTTCGGTTTTTCTTTTCCAGTCTGCGAAAAATTATGCGCATTCCGCTAAGTATTAAACGAACACCGGTTGGCGCCGACGTTATGAACTACCTGAAAGCTGTGGGAGCACGTAAATGGTTCTGAAAATATGTCTTATTTTGCCGGCTCAAAATTGATTTCTTCATATGAATTCAGCCTGGTTCAAAAAAGCCGCTCCGCATATTTACGCAATACTGGCGTTCCTGTTAGTATCTATTATTTATTGTCAGCCTGCTCTTACAGGAAAGGTATTAGATCAACATGATACCCTGGGCTGGCTCGGGATGGCGCAGCAATCTTTTGAATTCAAGGAAAAATTCGGTTATTTCCCACTCTGGACAAACAGCATGTTTGGCGGTATGCCGGCTTTTGCAATTGCCTTTGAGGGTACAGTTATCCAAACAATTTACCTCCAGAATATCCTTACACTTTGGATGCCGGTACCCATTGGCTTCTTTTTTCTGGCCTGCATCAGTTTTTATTTTCTCGGTATTGTTTTCCGCTTAAAGCCGTTGATTGTTGCTATGGCCGCTATTGCATTCGCCTGGTCAACCTATGACCCGGTAATTATTGCAGTTGGACATAATACTAAAATGTGGGCCATTGCATATATGCCAGCAGTTATTGCCTCAATTTTACTCATTTTTCAAAGGAAATATTTGCTTGGAGCGGGTTTGCTTGCCCTGTTTTTTGGTTTGCAGACCAGTACGCAGCATATTCAAATGGTTTATTATACAGCCATCATAATGGCTTGTATCAGTATTGCTTACCTGGTAAGTTCAATTCGAAAAAAGCAATTAAAGCCTGTATTTACCGGGTTTGGAGTGGCTATTGTATCCGCTGCGCTGGGTATTGCCAGTTATGCAATCAGTTGGTACCCGCTGCAAGACTATTCCAAAGAAACCATGCGGGGTGGCAGATCAGAAATTACAATGGGTAAAGATGCTTCTAACCGAACCAAGGGCGGCTTGGATAAGGATTATGCATTCGGCTGGAGTTATGGCATTGGGGAAACGCTAACCTTTATGGTGCCATCCATCTATGGAGGAAGTTCTAGAACGGTTATTGCCGGTGAAGCAGCTTCTGAAATTGGTGAAAACTCAAAAGTTGCCAAAGTTTTGCAAGAGAAAACCGGCATGTCGGAAGAGCAGGCCAATGAGCTGTCTCAGCAAATTGGAAATACCTATTGGGGAGAACAGCCAAGTACCTCTGGACCGGTTTATTTCGGTGCCATTATCTGTGCTTTGTTTATACTGGGATTGTTTTATGTGCAGTCATGGCATAAGGGATGGTTGGTTGCAGCAATCATCATTGGAACGGTATTGGCATGGGGAAAAAACTTTTCCAGCATTAACTATTTTCTATTTGATTACCTGCCTTTATATAACAAATTCAGGGCACCCACTATTGCAATGGTTATTCCACAGCTATGTTTTCCGTTGCTGGCGGCATTAGGATTACAGCAGTTCCTGGAAGAAAAAGAGGCGGGTCTGATAAACTGGAAGAAATTCAAATCTGCCGGTATGGCACTGGCGTTGGTGCTGGTATTATTTATTGGTTTTTATTTTATGGCCGACTATTCTTCCGGATCAGATGCGTATTTGAAAGAGCAGCTGGTCGGCATGATGGCTGGTGGACAACAGCAAGGGCCAGAAATGCAGCAACAGGCCCAAAGTTTTGCACAAACGGTTATCCGTGCTTTGGAGGACGACCGCCAATCTTTATACGGCAAAGATCTGATTCGTGCCCTGGTATTAATAGGCTTAAGTATTGGGTTATTGTATTACTACGCAAAAGATAAGTTAAGCAGGCAATTGGTATTAATAGGTATTTTATGTTTGTCATCCTTTGATATCTTATCAGTAGGCCGGCGTTATTTAAGTAGCCGGAATTTTGTAGAACCGGAGGAATTTGAAAACGGGTTACAGGCTACCCCGGCAGACTTGCAGATTAAGCAGGATACCCGTTATCCTTACCGTGTTTTTGACCGTTCCACAGGGGGCAATCCATTTGAATCAGCGCGGGCTTCCTATTTCCACAATTCAATAGGCGGTTACAGTCCGGCTAAACTTGGATTGTACCAGGATCTGATAGAGCACCAGTTAAGTAAGGGTAATATGCAGGTGTATAATATGCTGAACACGCGTTATTTTATCATGCAGAATCCGGCAGATGGCAAACCGGTGGCACAACAGAATCCCGCTGCTTTTGGCCCGGTTTGGCTGGTTAAGGAAATCATGTATGTGCCGGATGGGGATGCGGAAATGAAGGCTTTAGACAGTACCGACCTGTTAAAGGTTGCAGTGGTGCAGGAGAAGTTTCGTGCAGCGGCGGGTGGTGCGCCGGTAGCTGATTCAGCAGCAAGTATTACCTGGCTGGAGAATAAAAATGACCTGGTTAGCTATAAATCCAGTGCATCAACGCCACAATTTGCGGTCTTCAGTGAAATTTTTTACGATAAAGGCTGGAATGCATACATAGATGGCAAACTGGTACCGCATGTAAAAACAAATTATTTGCTGCGGGGATTAGCCATTCCGGCGGGTCAGCACTCCATTGAATTTCGTTTTGAACCCAAGGCTGTTGCGTTGAGTAAGACAATTACTATTATAAGTACATTTTTAATTATCCTGTTATTGGGTGTTGGATTTTGGCAAGAGTTATCGAAGAAGGATCAATAGTCCTTTTTTATTGATACTGCCACAGGTACCTTCGGACCTTATTTGATAAATATAAGTGCCTTCCGGTTGTTGTTTACCTCTAAGAGTACCATCCCAGCAGGCATCTGTGTTAGCTGTCGAAAAAATCAGTTGCCCATATCGATCAAAAATCTCAAAAGAGAAGGTAGTTGAACGTGGCCAGTTTTTTATGGCAAAACAATCATTCTTTCCGTCCTTATTGGGAGAAAATGCAGATGGAATAGCCGGATTTCCATATTTATCTGAAAAATCTACCACCACTCTAATAGAATCAATAGAGGAACATCCATTATCATCGAAGGCAATTACGCGATAGGTGCTAGTTTCAATGGGTTTAATTTTAATTGAGTTGGTTTGCGATGAAAGGTTTTCATTATTAAGGAACCAGACAAAACTTTCGCCTCCTGTTACGCGTAGAACAGCTTCCGGTGTTTTACAGGTAATATTATTTGATTGTACAATTGAAAGATTGGGTGGCATTTTAAGTTCAATCGGTAATTCAATGACTTGAGAAGAATTACAGATTGAATCTACAATCTCAACTTTATAAATAGTTGATTGAATCGGTGCAACTTCAACTGCCGAACTGAATGCAAAAGGAGGGTTATTATTTATGGACCAACTATAGTTAAGTCCACCATCCGCTTCTAATAAAACGGTACCGTCTTTACAAACTATGGGAGCAGAGGATTTAGCCGACATCTTTGAAGGCGTTCGTATTGCTATATTTATTGTGTCTCTAAAGGAACAGCTATTTGCATCCAATACACTGAGATAATAAGTGCTTGCAGTTGAAGGAGAAACTTCAAGTGTATTAGAATTGCCTATAAGATCTAGATTTTGATTGTACCAGGAATAGGATACTGCGCCATTTGAGATCAATGAAACCGGCGTTCCGGAACAGGTTACTGTATCTGCAGGCGCTGTAATTTTAATGGGAGCATAAAAACTGATCATTGCAGAATCAATACTGGTACAACCATTGAATGAAGTGCCTTCCAGATAAATTTTCTGCGGACTTGACGGAATATAACTTAAAGAGGGACTTCCTGTTGACAACTGACCGGCTGAATTGAACCATCTGTAAGCCGTTGCTGCTTCCCCAATATTGGAAATAGTCAAGCTGGTTCCGCTACAAATTATGGTATCCGAAATTAGGTCAATTGCAGGCAGTGGTTTTGTTTCAATAGTAACCTCAGCAGAATTTCTACATCCGTTATTTGCACTAACACTTACTTTATAAACTGTATTGCCGGCCGGTTTTACGGTTGGGCTTTGCGAAGAATAGTCTGTTATATCAGGATGGCTTTCCCAGGTGAACTGTAAGCCATTTTCAGTGGTAACATTTAGTTGTGTTTGCTCTCCTAAGCATATTTCTTGTTTATAGGAAGTTAGGTTGGGCAATGGCTTTAGGTCTACCAATATGGTATCCCTGTCAACGCATGCCTGAGGGTCCTTACCAACAACAACGAATCGGGATGCAGTAGAAGGAGTTACTATAGGATTGGGTATGGTAAGATCTGATAATGCTGCATCTGTTTCCCAACTATATTCAGTAGCACCCGATGCAGCTAGTTGAACAACATCGCCGGGGCAAAGTTCCAAATCTGGACCGGCGTTTACACGTAAAGTGCATAATTTTTCAGAACTGATAAAATAATCTTCTACTTCGCCAGATGGTGAATAACCGGTTGGAGTAGCAATTGAAGACTGGTTATTTGATAATCGAATACGAAAGGCATATCCATTCATCGTTCCAGTTGGCAAATGTGTCGGCAAACCGGACCATTCAATAATAGTATTTGTAGCATTTGGAGGAATGGATTTACTAATTTTTTCAGTTACTTCAAAAATGCCATTTCGATTAAAATCAAACCAGGCATTCAAATAAGCGATTGCTCCGGTTTGATTAATAAGCGGGAAATTAAGTTGGTAAGTTCCATTATTCTGGTAGGTTGGAAAACTGGAAATAGCATCTTCATCAAAGCCCAGGAGATTATCATCTGAAAACCCCTGCTCATCAGAATCTCCGGGCTCTTCCCCTAAAACCAAGCTGCGCGAAATTTTAATTCCCGGTAAAGGAGTTGTCGTGTTACAGGCATTGATTATTTCATGGTTTAATTGGTGATAGGCGAAGCCATAACTAAGCGGCAGGTCACCATAATCCAGTGGGGCAAGTATTCCAAAAGCAACAGCCATCCCTCCGTACACGCCAACCCGCTGCATACTTGTTTTTATTATTAGTGGCTGTGTTCCATCGACGCTGGTAGCCAGTACAGGGTTTTGCCCTGTTTGAGCAGCCCCTCCATAGGTTTCGCTAAGGGTTACGGTAGTTGTACCGCAACCTTTTACAGGATTATTAGTTTGATTGGAATTTCTGAAAAACTGGATGGTTTCCCATGTACTTCCTGAGGTGTTAAATGTTGTAAATTCATGATTGTCACTCGCTTCTGCATCTGCAGCCACAATTGTATAGGGGATTTTCTGTCCGTCTCTTGTAACGTTAAAGCGTAGCGTAAATGATGGATTTCTTGTTGACATCTCGCTAAATAATGCGGGCTTAATAGCCGGATCGGAGAAATCATATAACAGATGCAATATTGATCCGCTCCAGGTATTCATTTTACTGGCATAATAATCTGCATCCAGCAAGTCATCTATTTCTATATTCACTTCCAGCCCCCCGGGAAGCTGGAATATTTTGGAAGATCCGTTTACAAGAGGAAAATTGTTCCAGTCAAACCACCAGATATCATTCCTGGCCATGCCTGTCCCCTTATCTGCATATTGGCAATACACCGAATTCCCTACAAAAAACAAGGTGCACCAAAAACATAAAAAGATTTTATTTCTCATAAATGTGTCGAAAAATAAACATAAAAGCCATGATTTCAAATGCTTCCCTTATAGCATTTTATAGAAATTTGGCTTGTTAAGAAGCATTTTGGGGGAAAGCTTGTATAAGATTATTAAATTTTTGCTGTAGCCACTTACCATCTTTTCAGGAAAGGAATTATCGCCTAGGAGTTTTGAGAACAATTGCCTGATCATTAATAATATCAGTTCAGCAGTATAAAAGAATAAATGAAATAGGTACCAAACTATACCAAACTGTTTACGAACCCGTAGAAAGTTGGAAACAAGTATTTGTAATCCCTTTTTGTCGTATAAATTATAATACCCCTTTCCCGTCGACTGAAATGTTTGATTGGCTGACTCTCCCTGTAAATGAAAAACTTTATATTGTCCAAATATTGCAAGTTTACCCTGTTTACGTAATCTTGAGCACCATTCTATTTCTTCTGCATACAGAAAAAAATCTTCATCAAGGAAGCCTGCTTTATCAATGGCTGTCTTTTTGACCATGATAAAAGCCCCATTTATCCAATCTACTTCCACTAATTCATTGGAGTCAGCAAGGTTAGTTTTTTTTACATTGAACCTATTTCCAATCCATTTTAGCATCGCTCCGATGGTAGGAAGAGGCAATAAATTGTTAATTCCTCCGGTGATAAAGAAATTTCCTGAAATCTGAGGAGTTTTATCTTCGTTTAACAACTGTGCACCTGCTGCAACATACTGGCTACTCCTAAATTCGTTATAAATACCTTGTATGGTGTCATTAACAATTACTGTATCAGGGTTTAAGAGAAGTACCATATCAGCCGAGGAATGCTGAATTCCCCAGTTATTCGCCCTGGCAAATCCTGCATTATAGCTCATTTGATGAAATCTGACTACAGGGTATTTTTTCAGTAATCTGGACAAAGCCCGATCGTTGGAGTTGTTATCAATTACCCATACTTCTATCTGTAAGTCAGTTAAATGCAAAAAGGAATCAAGGCATTGATCAATCAGCAGCGCTGACTGATAATTTACTATTATAATAGATAGGTCTGGTTTCTTCAATGTTTCCCTTTATAAGGATTGAATAGATAGGATAGCAACATTAAAAGTTTTGAACAAACTCCGATTTTAAGGATTTTATCGGAATAGTTAGACAAATGCTTAACCATTGTAACAATAACAGCCGGCCAGGAGGCAGACGTATAAAATTCAAGGGTTTCCGCATTACGGATTGAAAGATTTCTAAGTAGTCTCCACCATGCATCGTAAACAAAAATATGTCGCAAACTGTCAGTTCCATGGTGTTTTAATAAATAGAGTCCTTCTGGAAGTTCAACTGCTGGATTGTAAATGCAGGATTGTGTAACCTGACTTTCTGATACACCTACATTTACCAACGGGGTGTCAATATATTCGTATTTTTTATAAACTGTTAGTATACGGATATAATATTCCATATCAACTCTCCATTTTAATGATTCAGTGTACACGTCCTTAACGTTTGCATTTATCATTGTAACGCTTGGCGGCCCTATAACGTTATAAGCCAGTAGCGTCATTGGTTGATTAACAATCCGGTTTTTCCACCCAAATGGTAAATGTTTGATTTCAGATAATTTACCGGGTTCTTCAAAATTATTTATATAAGCAGAAAACAGAAAAACGGATTTTGTTGATTGCGCTCGATGGGCAAAGGTTCCCAGGCTGGATTTATCCACAAACCAATCGTCGTCATGCATTAATTTGATCCATTGGCCTCTGGCTAGTGATATTCCCTTATTCCAATTGGCAGGTGTTCCTAAGGCTGGCGTATTGGATATGTAGGAAATTGGGAGCTCGCTGAAAGAACGCAGCACCTGGAGAACGGAATCATCCGGACTATCATCCGTTACGATAATCTCAAAGTCACGGAATTCCTGAATACGTATACTGTCAAGCAAACGCTTCAGGTAAAAAGGCCGTTTGTAGGCTGGTATACATATAGTTATGAATGGTGACAATTGAAAAATTATAACTTATAAACCAATTATATTTGCTAAAAACTTATTATTTCCAGCAAATATATAGTACGTAAACGAGCAATGGGCGATGTCCTTTGGGTAGAGCCTGTAATCCGGGTCTTTAGTTCCCGGTATAAAAAAGTAATTGTTTACACCAAATTTGCAGGAATATTCAAAGGATATCCATTGCCCAATGTCTATTTTACAGAAAATATTCCATGGCACGTTAAACTGTGGTTACGAATAGAAGCTATTTTAGGTATTTCTTGGCTGGGATTGAACCTCGACAACAGCTATGAAAAACAACCTAAAATGCACCTGCTGGAAGCCTATTTCAATAAAGCCGGTATTCCCTTTAAGAAACAATATCCGGTTCTTGATTGGGCTGCTTCTGTTACAAAAATGCCTGAAGTAAAGAAATATGTAGTACTCCATCTGTCCGCCAAATCGGCCCGTCAAAATTTTCGAACCGTTCATGGCGTCGACTGGAATGAAATTTCCAGGTTCCTTCTGAAAAGAGGCTATGAGATCGTTGAAATTGGAGACCCTCCTGGTATTCTTCCTTCATTTTACAGGGGAAGCAGTTTCCAGGAGCTTGTTGATTTGATCAAAAATGCCAGTTTTTTTATGGGAATCGATTCCGGTCCCAGCCACATAGCCGCAAGTATAGGAACCCCTGCCTTATTGTTCTTTGGCGCTATAAATCCTGCATTCCGACATTTTCCTTCTTTGTTTAAAGGTGTTATTATGCAAAATAATTGCGAATTTGCGGGTTGCTTTCATGAAAATCCTAATGCCTACTTGCACCATTCCTGTAGGCTGGTAGGCGATAACGGGTTCCCCAAATGTTGCACTTTTTCTACAGAGGCCGTTATTCAACAATTATTATATATAGAGCTAACGTATTCATCTCCGTTAAATGATCACTAAATACATAAACAAACTAAAAAGGAAATTGGGGCTAAAATTACAGTACCCATCAGAAACCTCTAAAGTTCGCCACTTGGTCCTCCCCTATTGCAACGGACTAGGTTGCGATATAGGATTCGGGGGCGACAAAATAAAAAAAGAGAACTGTTTGGGAGTTGATTTTGCGCAACCTTACGCGAATACAGGTAAAGACCAGGTGGATATTGCCTGTAATGTGATGGAAGAACCAATACCCGTTGAAGACAATTTTTTTGACTATGTTTATTCCAGTCACCTGATCGAAGATTTTGTAGATACCAATGCGGCTTTGAAAGAGTTTACTCGGATTTTAAAACCGGGAGGTTTGTTAATCCTGGTTTTTCCAGATCAACCCATGTATGAGAAGCATTGTAAAAAAACGGGGCAACCACTAAACACCTATCACGTTCATAAAAATATGGGATATGACTACATGCTAAATCGATTAGATGAACTTTCGGAACTTCGCTACTCCATAGAGTTTTCGAGTAATACTGAAATAGATTACAATGTAATAATGGTTGTTAAAATACATAAAAATGGGATCAATTAAGCGTTTTCATATTGCAAGAATTAAAAAAGAGTTTAATTGCAATTATTTTTTTGAAACAGGCACCTGGAAAGGTGATGGCGTTGCTTATGCACAGCAATTTGGATTCGATCATATTTACTCTTCAGAAATTATTCCTGAAATTGCCAATAGGGCAAAAAAAAGATTTCAGAACGACAAGAATATAGAAATACTCACAGGAAATAGTACGGATATATTAAAAAACACCCTTGCTTCCATTCCGGGAAATTGTATCTTTTGGTTGGATGCACATTTCCCTGGAGCAGAAGAGGGATTGGAAAAATACAATGCTTTTGAGGACGAAACCATTAAACTTCCTTTAGAAGAAGAAATATTAGCTATAAAAAGGTTACGTGAAGGTTTTAAGGACGTTATACTAATTGATGATCTTCGGATTTATGAAACAGGACCATTTGATTCAGGTAATTTACCCGAGGGAATTCTTCCCCCGAAAGTCAGAACTACAAGTTTTATAGATCAAACATTTGGGCAATCTCATAGCATATTGAAATCTTTTAAAGATGAAGGTTATATAATGATTGTTGATAAGCAAGCTTATCAGGAAAGCTTGTCAAAACGCTCGATAATTGACAAGTTGCTCGACAAGTTCTACGGACGGATTTTTTAACCGTAGCATAGATAATTAAGTTTTATGGGTACAATTCAGCGGCAAAGCATTCGCTCTTCAGCAATAATATTGATAGGATTTGCAATAGGCGCGATAAATATGTTGGTATTGGCTCCTAAACTGCTTGGACCAGAACTTTTGGGATTAACAAGGGTTATTACAGATGCAGGAATCACCCTTGCCACCTTAGCTACCTTTGGTTGTATTCCGGTGATTTACAAATTTTTTCCATTCTATAAAAGCTACCTACCGAAAGAAAAAAATGACCTACCCTATATTACGATCCTGATATGTATGGCTGGCTTTCTACTTATTTGCCTCGTTGGTTGGCTGGCCGATGACTTAATTGTTCGAAAATATTCAGAAAGAGCCCCCCTTTTTGTTCAATACAAGTGGATGGTTTACCCATTTTGCTTTTTTATGATGTGCTTTATGTGGCTCGAAAGTTTTGCATGGTCGTATCAGCAAAGCGCATTTAGCAATGGGTTAAGAGAAGTCCTTGTAAGAGGCATATTTACTATTTTATTACTGGTGTTTTTCCTGAAATTAGTTTCAGTAGATCTTCTGATACTTCTGTTCTCACTAAGTTACTTATTACCATCTATACTCTTATATTACGTACTCAGAAAAACAGATAGTTTCTTATTTAACAAGCCTTTTAGTACCGTTACTAACAGGTTAGGGAAGCGCATGGTAAATTTTGGGTTGTTTATCTTTGGTGCCCATTTTCTCAATTTACTTTCCCGAACCATTGACACATTCATTCTGGCGGCAAAAGGTGATCGTGGACTTATTGATACTGCTGTATTTACGATTGCTACTTATATCGTTACTTTAATGGAAGTGCCCCAAAGAAGTTTTAATTCAGTTACCATTCCAATCCTGGCGGAAGCCTGGAAAGATCGAGACATGACCAGGATTAACTCGATTTATAAAAAGAGCGTAGAAACGATGACGGTAATAGGCTTGGCCATGTTTTCATTAACATGGTTGAATATCCATAATATAGCTTTGTTTCTTGGCAAAGATTTTTCAGGGATTGAACTAGTGGTACTTTGTATGGGGCTGGGAAAATTATTTGATTTAAGTACCGGAGCAAATGGACTTATTATCGGAACCTCCAGCTACTGGAAAGTGGATTTTTTTACGAATGTTATTTATACACTGATAGCCCTGCCCTTAAATTATTTTCTAATCAGCTATTTTGGATTAATGGGCGCTGCGTACTCAAGCCTTATTTCAATTACACTTTTTAATGTGATTCGATTACTGTTTTTATACGTTAAGTTTGGCATGCAGCCTTACACATGGAAAACACCCCTATTGTTTTTGGTTGTTGCACTGCTGGTGTTTTTGATTTACTTACTACCTAGCCAGCAGAATTTTATTATCGATTCAGTTATTCGAAGTGTATTGTTTGGTGCAGCCTTTCTACCGATAATTTATTTTCTTAAAGCCTCCGAGGAAGTGAATAAATTAATTGACGGATTTGTTTCTAGATTAAAGTTATAAGTGCCTTATTTACGCATTTCTAAATTCAGTAGCCGTTATCTGGCTACTCGTAATCCAGTAGACATTGATTTTATTTGACCATTGGTGTAGTGTTCCGCGTACGACAAGTAAGCACCGGAGTAAGAAATATTTTCCCAGTTAATAACAATTGGCGTCGTTCTATTTAAGGTATAGGTTATTTTAGTTTTAGCACCCCCTACAAAATCCCACGTTAAACTATTGGTGGTTCCGTTGTAAAAATAACTACCCGTTTTGTCTGCATTAAACTTAATGTACTCCTGATCAAACGAGGCAGTATTACCAGCATTCCCTCTTTTGTAATAATAAAATACATCATCTTGTAGAATCCTGATTTCCTCCATATGATATTGTTTAGCAGTAAGCACTGCCAATGTATCAATCGGAGGAGCCTGTACCTCCACTTCTTTCTTGCAGGAACTGATACTTAATTGCAAAAGGAATAAAAGTAGAATCGTTGAAAGCAGAGTTAATGAGGCTGCACTTTTTTTCATGAATAAGTAAGTTTGCGCCTAAAATAGAAATTTTACCTTATAATCCAAACCTTTCCAGGTAATTCAAATACAATTTTAATCCCTTCATTTTTTCTTCGTCCAGCCGATAGTCGATATCTTTCTTATAATACTTAAATAAATCATATGTTTTATACGGATGCTGAGCAATAACCTCCTCCAGGCGATCAAGTCCGTATTGATTGGCCGCATTAAAGGCTTGAATAAAAGAGGCCTGTATTGGTTTATTGCTGATCCATGCGGCAAAAACAAAGGGTAACCCTGTCAATTCTTTCCAGGCCTGGCCAAGATCAAATACAAAAGCGGAATCTTTTCGTTGTTCCAATGCCCGGTCACCAATAACTATACCCGCGGTTGACCCCTTGATCTGTCCCCTGAAATCTGCCCTTGTATCAATCAATTGAGGAGATATCTTCCAAAAATCCTTCATTAGTATCCGGGCCAGGCGTACCGAAGTGCGGCTTTGGTAATCCAATAATACCGTGGTTATTTCATCCATTGGAACATCTGAAAAGAGGCATACCGATGCCACTTCTCCATCGCAGGCGATGCCATAATCCGCTACAATAGAATGCTCTTTCAATCGGGGAATGGTTGCTACGGGAACCAGGCCAATATCGATCTGGTCGTCTATTAAAAGGGTGGCTATATTAGCCGGATAATCCATTATCAGCTCTACCTGGTCGTTCATCAACCCCTTCTCTAATCCATAAATCAGCGGTTTCGTATTCAGGTATTGAACAGCCCCCACTCTGATTTTTCTTTCCACTCGCTTTGATTTAATTTTGCGAATGTACGGCTTATTCCAGTTTGGATAAGCGCATTAATACAAGCATGGAACTTCAATCACTTACCGCAATTTCACCCATTGATGGCCGCTACCGGAACCAGGTACAACAGTTAGACGAATATTTTTCAGAATATGCCCTTATAAAGTACCGGGTTTTGGTAGAAATCGACTACTTCCTATTTCTGGCTGATAGCCGGTTATTTAAGTTATCCGCAAAAGCCAGGTCGGCAGTTCGCGCTATAGCCGAAAATTTCAGCCTGCAGGATGCAACTCAAATTAAAGAAACCGAAAAAATCACCAATCACGACGTTAAAGCGGTGGAGTATTTCATCAAATCAAAATTAGAGGAACTGCAATTACAAGACCTGAAAGAATGGGTGCATTTTGGCCTTACTTCGCAGGATGTTAATAATACCTCCATTCCTCTGAGCTGGAAACATGCCATGGAATTTAGTTACCTGCCTGCTTTGTTGAACCTGAACAACCATCTTCAACAACGGGCCATCGAATGGAAAGAAATATCCCTCCTGGCCCGTACACATGGCCAACCCGCCAGTCCGACCAGGTTGGGAAAAGAATTGATGGTTTTTGTTGAAAGAATTCGCAACCAGGTAGATTTGCTGGTTCAAATTCCTTATTCTGCAAAATTTGGCGGTGCCACCGGAAACTTCAACGCACACTTTATTGCTTATCCTAAAAAGAACTGGATCCAGTTGGGAAACCAGTTTGTTGAATCGCTAGGTCTGCAGCGGCAGCAATTCACCACGCAAATTGAACATTACGATAACCTGGCTGCCCATTTTGATGCTCTTAAACGGATTAATACTATCCTGATTGATCTTTGCCGCGATATCTGGACCTATATTTCGATGGATTATTTTAAACAAAAAACTAAAAAAGGCGAGATTGGTTCCTCGGCCATGCCGCATAAAGTAAATCCCATCGACTTCGAAAATGCAGAAGGAAACCTGGGGATTGCTTCGGCCATCCTGGAGCATTTATCTGCCAAACTTCCCATCAGCAGACTTCAGCGCGATTTAACAGATTCCACTGTGTTAAGAAATATAGGGGTTCCTTTTTCGCATATTATCCTGGCTATCCGTTCCATTGAAAAGGGCCTTGATAAACTCCTTCTGAATGATAAAAAAATTCAGGAAGACCTGGATGCTAACTGGGCAGTTGTTGCCGAAGCAATTCAAACGGTACTTCGGCGAGAAAACTATCCCAACCCCTACGAAGCGCTTAAAGAACTAACCAGGGGTAAGGCTGCCATCGATAAAAAAGCTATTCAAACTTTCATAAGAGGGTTGAAAATAGCCCCTGCTATCAAAAAAGAATTACTGGCAATTTCTCCCTCCACCTATACAGGAAAAACGCCCGACTACTAAGTAGACGGGCGTTTGCTTTATTCTGCTTTATGAATTTCTGATGTAAAATGAAATTCTATATCAGGATTATTGGTTCTTTCGGTATTCAGGAACCATTCACTTTGTGCCAGGTAAACGAGGTGGCCATCTTTGTCCTCTGCAATATTGGACGACTTAAAACGAATAAAATCCTGTAATTTCTTAGGATCTTTGCTGGTAATCCAACAGGCTTTATAATAAGGTTGTGCCCTGAATTCTACGGACGCACCATATTCCTGTAATAAACGGTATTGTATTACTTCAAATTGTAACTCTCCCACACAGCCGATTATCTTTTTGTTGCCGCCAAACTGTGTAAATAACTGGGCAACTCCCTCATCTGTAAGCTGCAATAATCCTTTTTCAAGTTGTTTGGTTTTCATCGGATCCTTATTAACTACTTCTTTAAAGATCTCGGGCGAAAAAGATGGTATCCCTGTAAAAAAGAACTCTTCTCCCTCCGTTAATGTATCACCGATCTTGAAGTTGCCGGTATCAAATAAACCAACTACATCGCCCGGAAACGCTTCTTCAATAACGTCTTTACTACGGGCTAAAAAGCTATAAGGATTGCTAAAACGTACGTCTTTATCTAACCGCACATGATGAAAATATTTGTTTCGCTCAAATTTTCCAGAGCAAACCCGTAAAAATGCAATTCGATCGCGGTGCTTTGGATCGAGGTTGGCGTGTATTTTGAAGATAAATCCACTGAATTTATCCTCGTCTACTTTAACGATGCGTTTGGTAGTTTCTCTGCTTTTGGGCGTGGGAGCAATAGAAATAAACCGATCCAGCATTTCCTTCACCCCAAAATTATTGACTGCACTGCCAAAGAATACCGGGGCTACTTTACCCAGCTGATACTCTTCTACATTTAATTCGCCGTGCACACCGTCTACCAGCTCCACATCCTCTCTTAACAGGGCTGCATCTCTTTCTCCTAATTTCTCGTCGAGGATCTTATCCGAAATATCAGCAATCCGAAGCACCTCATCATCGTCTGCCTTTGTGTTGGCCGTAAATAGCCGGATATTCTTATCGGCCAGATTATAGACCCCTTTAAAATCCTTACCACTGTTAATTGGCCAGGTCATCGGGTGTAAATGAATCGATAACTCTTTTTCAATTTCTTCGAGCAGGTCGAACCGGTTTTTGCCATCACGGTCCATCTTGTTAATAAATACAATTACCGGCGTATCGCGCATACGGCAAACTTCCATCAGCCTTCTGGTTTGATCCTCCACCCCGTTCACGCTGTCTACCACCAGTATTACGCTATCAACCGCCGTTAGGGTGCGGTAGGTATCCTCCGCAAAATCACGGTGGCCCGGCGTATCTAATAAGTTGATTAAGATGTTGTTGTATTCAAATGTCATTACGGAAGTAGCTACCGAAATTCCCCGCTGGCGTTCAATTTCCATAAAATCAGAAGTAGCGTGTTTCTTGATTTTATTGCTTTTTACCGCACCCGCTGTTTGGATGGCACCTCCAAATAAGAGTAATTTTTCCGTTAAGGTAGTTTTACCGGCATCCGGGTGCGAAATAATGGCGAATGTCCTTCTGCGTTGAATCTCGGTCTGATATTTCATAACGGGCGCAAAGGTACAATTATGAAGGCTACAACTATTTAATTATGTTTATGCATTTTCTTTCCCCTTTTGCCAAGATGCTGAAATAAGCAAAGAAGTAGTAAACTGATATATAAATATTTATTAATAATATGTAAGTATATCCGCCAAAGTGTTTAGAAAACAATATTTAAACTATTATTTTAGCCATTTTAATCTCTTTCATGGCAACCTTATTCCTTAATTGTTCAAGCATCAATAAATACCTCTCATTTATTTTATTGGCCTTTTTTTGTTGTAGTAAGGCTTTCGCGCAACCTACTGTGAATTTTTTAGCACCCGATACGGTTTGCGTTAACACCCCTATTTCAATAACCAATCAAAGTCTTGGCGGAACAACTCATTTTTGGAGCTTTTGTGCTGGAAACCTGAATTCAACGCCAATTGCCTCTAATATTGGTAACCCTGAAGGTAATCTGGAATTACCTGTGTTTATGGATTACGCATATGCCAATGGAAATTATTACGGATTTGTCGTGAATCACCGCTCCGGTTATTTAACGAGATTAAACTTCGGAAACAGTTTGTTAAACACCCCGACTACGACCTTAGTTTCACTACCCAATACAGTATTGCCAGCCTTAGATGGCGCCGAAGATATCCAGGTAATTCAAAATGAAGGAAAATGGTATGCAATAATGGTGGCTGGTTATCCGCCTACTGGTTATTCTCCAAGGATTATTAAAATTGAGTTCGGAACAAATATTGAAAATGTAAATCCCGTTGCAACCAATTGGGGTAATATTGGAAACCTGCTTCAGCCAATTGGATTTCACATGTTTCAGGATGGTGCCAATTGGTTTGGTTTTACGGTGAATGCTGAAAACAATACGATAACCCGCTTCAATTTTACCAGTTCCTTTGACAACACACCAACCGCTGTTAATCTCGGTAATATCGGAAACCTGGCTTATCCGACCAGTATCTATGCTATTAATAACAATGGCAACTGGCTGGCATTTGTGCTGAATGCAGGAAATAATACGACTACATCCGGAAATTTCTCAATTAGCCGTCTGGATTTTGGCAGCTCCTTATTGAACAATCCTACGGGGGTAAATATTGGAAATCCAAACGGAGTGTTACAACATCCTCGCGATTTTACAATCCTGAAAAGCTGTGGAGAAACAGTTGGCTTTGCTGTAAATGGAATGCCCGGAACATATGACCTGGTTAAACTGGATTTCAACAATGACCTGAATTCAGTACCGGTAGGATCTTCCTTCGGTAATATCGGGGGATTCAGTTTTCCGCATTCTATTTCAAAAATTTTCAGAACTGGCGAAAGTTTATATTCCTTCGTTACCAATGTGCTTACGAATACCATAACGAGGCTAGAATTTTCTGGCTGTACGAATTCCAGCATTCCAAGCTCTACCGCCTACAATCCTCCGCCCTTTGCATATAATGCACCCGGTAATTATACGGTTAGTCTTTTGGTCGATGAGGGTTTATCAACTCAAACAGCATTTTGCAAAACGATTACGGTGGTGGGTCCACCGTCGCCGATACTTGGGAACGATACGAGTTTATGTGAGTTATCGACGCTGGAGTTGCGTTCAACGGAGTTAAATGGAACGCAGTACCAATGGTCGACGGGCGCTACTACCCTTGTAACCAGCGTAAATGCAGCGGGAAAATATTGGCTGGACATGGTAACCCGCGCGGGCTGCGTGGCCACCGATACGATCCTGGTGAATATGGCGCCGAGCCCGGTGTTTTCCTTTGGGGCAGATACCAGTATATGCAGAAATACGAGTTTCACACTTCGTTCACCTATCACCGCGGACAGCTATACCTGGCAAAATGGAACCAGCTTACCCCAATTGGAAGTCAATCAAACCGGCCGGTATTATTTAACCGTGCAGAACGGCAATTGCAGCTTTACCGATACGCTGCAGGTATTTTCCTTACCCGATCCTGTTCTCAGTTTAGGGATCGATCCTATTATCTGCCAGGATCAGGCCATTACACTGGCGCCCGACAACCTTGGTTATCCAGTTTACAACTGGTCCACTGGCGCTAGTTCCGCTTCTATTTCCATTACATCACCTGGCCTGTACTGGGTAGAGGCTAGTAACTCTTTTGGCTGCCGCTACCGCGATTCTGTAACGGTTAGCCGGGCCATTCCACTCCTGGTTGACCTGGGCGCTGACCAGTCGCTTTGTGAACCGGCTACTTTTGTGGTAAATGCACCCGCTGGGGGCGATCAGTACCTGTGGAGCACGGGCGCAACAACGACCTCGCTAAGCATCGCTCAATCGGGCAGGTATTATGTAGATATTCGCAAGGACGGCTGCACCTATTCTGACACCCTAACAGTTCTTTTGAAGCCATCGCCCCAGTTAACCGTTTCCCCGGATGCAACCCTCTGCCCCGGTGAACAAATAACACTCACTGCCGCTACCAATGCGCCGCTGGTAAACTGGTCGACCGGAGCCGTTGGAAGCAGTCTACTTGTAGCTGCCCCGGGCCTCTATTCGGCGGAAGCTGAACTAGACGGTTGCAGCACGGAACAAACCATTTCTATTTCCCGGGAACTGCCCCCGGAATTATCGCTGGGGCCGGATCGGACGATCTGTGAGGGGCAGGCTATACAAGTGATAGCGGTTGTAAACAATGGTAATTTTTCCAACTGGATGGATGGAGGGGTATTGCCCCAACGGACCATAAGCACAACCGGCCAGTATATTGCCTGGGCAGAAAACCGGTGTGGGCTGGTCTCAGATACGCTCCTGGTTCGGCCCGGCAGCGATAAAGAAACCAGTTACCAGTTGCCCAATGCCTTCACCCCCAACGGCGATGGAAAAAACGACTGTTTTGGTATCCAAAACTGGTTGATCCGCGACCTGCAGGAGTTCTCTATCTACAATCGCTTCGGCCAGCTCATATTCAGTGGAACCAATTCCAATAAATGCTGGAATGGCTACTTTAACGGTACCCTTCAGGAAAACGGTGGGTATGTTTATGTACTTCGTGCTGAAACCTATTGCGGGGTTATCCATAAAAAAGGCATCTTCCTCCTCATTAAATAATTGGCCTGATGCCTGTTCTTCTAATTATATTGATTAATTTATAGCCTATATTATCCAATTCGCCATCAAACAATTACACATGAAAACCTGGTTGTTACCTATTGATTTTTCAGAAACCTCTAAAAACGCTGCCCGGTATGCGGTTGCACTTGCCAATGAAACACCCGATGTTAAACTGGTTTTATACCATGTTTTCGGAAAAATTGCCGCAGGAACCGACGGTACTCCCCTCGACCTGTCTAATTCCACCCGGAAAGAAATAGCTGAACTTGCTTTAGGCAACCTGATTAATGAGCTGGCTCACAGCTCACCAATCGATATCATTGCGGAAGAAGGCGACTCTCTTACCGAAAACCTGGCGCGCTATGTTCGCCATAACGGTGCAGATATGGTAGTTATGGGCCTAACCGGCGCCTCCCGGATCGAACAATTGCTAATGGGCACCAATGCCCTCAATATGGCTCATTCGGCTGTATGCCCGGTGCTGATTGTGCCTCCCCAGGCTACTTACCAGTCGGTTAAAAATATTCTTTTTGCTACCGATATGAAAAACGTTCGGCAAACCACGCCCATCAAAGCCCTGCGCTCGGTTCTTTCCAATTTCAACGCCCGCTTACACGTGGTAAACGTAGATGCCGATCATTATGTAGAACTTTCCGCCGCATATAAAACGGAACGGGCAAATATGGTAGAGTTATTGGAAGGATTTAATCCTGAATTTTATTTTGTCCGGATCAACGACTTCCTGGACGCCATCCAAACCTTTGTAGAAGATAAAAAAATTGATATTATTATCACCGTGCCCAGGAAACACAGCTTTTTATCCTCCTTGTTCAACCCCAGCCATACCCGGAAATTACTCTATCATACCCATGTTCCACTGGTAGCCATACATGAATAAAAGACCTTCCACAGTATCTTTTTTTAAACGAAAACGCTTCATTTGGAGCGTTTTCTTACATTTGAGGCATCTTGTACAGCAGCAGAACCATACCATCATTTGCCTCTATGGTACTTCCGGTGAACTTTTATATCCCGGACTAAGTACCCCTGCTACTGCTGTAAATCAATCTATTAATTAATAGTTTCTGTATGCCTAAAGACATTGCTTTTGCCAATGTAACCAGTGAAATTGGTACATTACGACGTTTACTTGTTCATAGCCCGGACAGCGGCCTGGGAAAGGTTGTTCCCTCCAAAGCCCAGGACTGGCTGTTTGAAGATATCGTTCACCTCGATACCATCCGCCGAAAAGAATACGACTATTACACTAAAATCCTGTTGTATTTCCTGGATCCCGAAAAAATCAAAGGACGCCTTCATGAAATTGACGCCCCCGCTGCCAACCGGAATTTTTATAAACCCGGACACCCCGATTTTTACCGGTCCGATAAAGTAATTGAACTTCAATGGCTGCTGGAAGAAATTCTGTTTGACCGCGATATCCGGCTTAAACTGGTGGCTTCCGTTTGCGCCATTGAAGGCTGTTCACATGCCCGACAAATGGAATTGCAGGAATACAGCCCGGTTGATTTGGCAAAAATCTTTATCAGCGGAACAGCCAATGATTCAAGCATGCTCTTCCCCCCCATTCCAAACTTTATTTTTACAAGAGATATCGGCATTACCATTAACCAGCATATCCTGCTGAATAAACCTGCTAAAAAGGCAAGGACCAGAGAAGCTTTGCTGATGCGTTATATTTTCTTTCACCACCCACTTTTCACCGACCTGCGTGAAAATATTATTGAGCTGCCCGATACGCACCAGCATTTCCTGCTGCCGAAAGAAGGCGACGACAGGAAAGTTACCCTTGAAGGAGGGGATGTGATGGTGGTAAGTAAAGACCATGTACTGATCGGTGTATCGGAACGCACCAGTATGGAAGCCGCTCACCAGGCCGTACATGCACTCTTCGAAAAAAATGTTGTAAAAAAAGTATCAATAGTAAAAATCCCTAAAAAAAGAGATTACATGCATATTGATACTGTATTTACGCAGGTCAGAAAAAATACCTGGGTAATGCTGGGGAATTTCTCCAAAAAAGCAGTTAAAAAAGAAGACGCTGATATCGTTCAACGTATTCTGGAAGGCAAAAAAACTGATAACAAAATCCAGATTATTCAATTCCGTAAAAAAGATATCGACAACCCGGTTTATTTTGATAACCTGGAAGACCTGCTGACGGACATCAGCCGCAACGACCTGGATTGTGATGAAAAAGTACGGTTCATCTATTCCGGAAACAATGAATTTCCTTTTGATGCCCGCGAGCAATGGACCGACTCCTGTAATGTGCTGGCCTTAAAAGAGGGTGTAGTGCTGGGGTACGACCGCAACGATAAAACCTCCCAGGCTTTTCAGAAAGCCGGCTTTTCCGTATTACATGTAAAGGACTTGTTGGAACAATTTGAGAACGGAACCAAATCACCGGATGAATTGGAAAACTGCCTCATTTTAATGCCTTCTGCTGAATTATCCAGAGCACGCGGTGGGTTTCATTGTATGAGCATGCCCCTGCTGAGAGACGCTTATTAAACAGTTTTTAGTCTATGCAAACAACCTCACATATTATGATGATCCGGCCGGTTAATTTCAGCTTTAATGCCGAAACCGCCGTAAATAATGCCTTCCAGGTAGCCGGAAATGCAGCCAATGCACAGGAAAAAGCCCGTAAGGAGTTTGACCAATTGGTTGAACTACTGCAACAACACCAGGTTGATGTAACGGTTATAAATGATAGTCCCGACCCCTATACTCCTGATTCCATTTTTCCGAATAACTGGGTTAGTTTTCATGAAGACGGGCGAGTTGTTTTGTATCCGATGTTTGCCCCCAATAGAAGAGCTGAACGCAAGCAACCGGTTTTAGACCAGGTTTTTTCCCGGTTTAAACACACCAGTTTGCTCGATTTAACCGGGGCAGAAAAGGAAAATCGCTTTCTCGAAGGAACCGGCAGTATGGTGCTGGATCGTGAAAACAACATTACCTATGCCTGTCTGTCGCCAAGAACTGATAAAAAACTAACGGAAGAATTTGCTGAAAAAATGGGCTACCGGGCGGTATGTTTTCACGCTTACGACAGCAAGGGGCAGGAAGTCTATCATACCAATGTGATGATGTGTATTGCCGATCGATATGCTGTCATTTGCCTGGATTCTATTACCGACATCAATGAACGGCAACAGGTCATCGACAGCATTTCATCCACCGGAAAAAAAATAATCAGCATTAGCCCCGAGCAAATGAACCAGTTTGCCGGAAATATGCTGCAGGTGCAGAGCGCCCGGCATATTCCTTACCTGGTGATGAGCTCCAGCGCCTACCATTCGCTAACGCAGGAGCAGGTAAAAGAACTGGAATCCTTTAATGCAATCATACATGCCGATTTGCATACCATTGAAACCAATGGTGGTGGCAGCGCTCGTTGCATGATGGCTGAAATCTTTCTGCCATTATCATTTTCGTAATAATTCGTTAGCAATAGCCCCAAAGGAACCTGGTAAATAACCCAGTTCCCTTTGGGCTTTGCTGATATCAAACCCGGTTCTGGCCGGGCGCTTTCCGGCTTGTTTAAAGGTGTCGGCTGTTACCCGTTCAAGTAACTCCTCCTTCCAGCCGCCTATTTGGGCAATTTCCCGGGCCATTTTATAGGGTGTGAAAAACTCTTCCCCTGAAATATGCCAAATGCCTGTTTTTTTCTGTTCAATCAATAAGAGAATACCTGCAACCAGGTCATTTACATAGGTCGGGGTTCGATACTGGTCATCCACCACCTTAATTGTTTTGCCTTCTTCCAGGCTGTTTTTTATCCAGCTGAAAATACTGGAACGACCACCTTCCGGAGCCAACCCGTATACCAGGCAAGTTCTAACAATTGCCCAGGGAATTTCAGCGGTTTGTACAATGGCTTCTGCCTCCAATTTGGTATGCCCATACCAACTAATCGGGTTAACAGGATCTTCTTCCGTATAACTTCCTTTCTCTCCATCGAAAACAAAATCGGTCGACAGAAAAATAAAAAAACCTGCATATTCCTCAGCATCCAGCAAAAGCCGGGCGGTTGCTTCCACATTAATGGAATGCGCTTCCTTTTGCCGTTGCTCACATTCGTCGACCTGCGACATGGCAGCACAATGAACAATAACAGCAGGTTTTTCCTGCTCCACGATGTGTTGCAACTCAAACGGATGACTGATATCGGCCGCATAATAGCGAACCAGTTGATCCTCTGCCGGAAAACGGGAAACACCTCTCCCCGTGGCAATTACGGGATAGCCATGTTGGGCTAAAATTTTCACCAATGCCTGTCCTACAAACCCGTTTGCACCCGTAACTAAAATCTTTTCCATACTATAATTTTTGTGCCTGTATCCTAAAAACTAACAAATGGTAGCAATTCAGAACGTAGTTATTTATTCAACATATGTGAATTGTTTATTGATTTTCAACGCAAAGTATCCATCTCAGGGGTATGTATTGGCTACATAATCGCATCAAATCCTTATTTTTGGCGCGCCTTATCAAACGACTACCTAAAAATAGGGAAGCTTGTCATATATTTTAGCATGTGTAAAAACCAAACTACTTTAATTTAATTCGATGAGTGACAGCAAGGTTTCTAAAATTGGAGTTCTGACATCGGGGGGCGATTCTCCCGGAATGAATGCTGCCGTTCGGGCAGTTGTCAGAACAGGTCTGTATCATGGCTTGGATATGTATGGTGTTATGAGAGGATATAGTGGCATGGTGGAAGACGATATTTTTAAAATGGAATCACGTTCCGTAGCCAATATCATTCAGCGGGGAGGCACCATTTTAAAAACAGCCCGTTGTAAAGAATTTTTTGAATATGAAGGCCGCAAGAAAGCCTATGATAACTTAAAGAAAAGAGGCATAGACGGCTTAGTGGTGATTGGTGGTGACGGTAGTTTTAATGGCGCGTTGAAATTCAGTAAAGAGTTTGATATTCCCTGTATCGGCCTACCGGGCACAATTGATAAAGATATTGCCGGCACTGATTTTACCATCGGATTTGATACAGCAGTTAACACGGCTGTAGAAGCAATTGATAAGATACGGGATACAGCAGATGCCCACGATCGTTTATTTATTATTGAAGTAATGGGCCGCGACGCAGGTTATATTGCCCTGCACAGTGGTATTGCCACCGGTGCAGAACATATCCTTATCCCGGAAAAGAAAACAGATATTGACCAGGTTGTAAAGAGTTTGCAGGAAAAGGAAAAAAGAAGAAAACTGGTAAACCTTATTGTTGTAGCCGAAGGCGATGAATTTGGTGGTGCTGAAGAAGTTGCCAAACACGTAAAAGGGAAACTACCGCATATCGATACCCGCGTTTGCATCCTCGGACATATTCAGCGGGGAGGATCCCCAACCTGTTTAGATCGCCTGATTGCAAGCAGAATGGGCTACCATGCAGTTGAAAGCCTGATGGTTGGACGGCATAATGTTATGGTAGGTATACAGAATAATAAAATGCATTATACGCCGTTGGAAAATGCAGTGAAAGCAAAACAGAAAATCAATGAAGAGTGGATGAAGATCGTAAAGATCCTGGCATCCTGATTTACACAAACTAGCAAGCAACGAAATTATACTATATGTCAAAACACGCCTCCAAGTACCTGCACCAGGAAATGGATAAAGAAGCAGGAAGGCAGCACGCTTTTAAAAGAACCAAAATTGTTGCAACGGTTGGACCAGCCTGCGACACCTACGATAAACTACTGGCACTGGTTCGCGCGGGTGTAAATGTGTTCCGCCTTAATTTTTCTCATGGATCGCATGAAGATAAGGCCCAGATCATCCAGCATATACGCAATATCAATACCACCGAGCCTTATAATATTGCCATCCTGGGCGATTTACAGGGGCCAAAACTACGGGTAGGTGAAATTGAAAACAATGGTATACAGGTAAGTGAAGGTGATATCCTCACATTTACCAACGTCAAATGCGTAGGCACCCTTGAAAAGATTTATGTTAGCTACCCGAACCTACACGCCGATGTAGTGGTAGGTAACCGGATCTTTATCGATGATGGAAAAATTGAAGTGGAAGTAGCGGAAATCACGCCTGAAAACGATGTGAAGGTGCGCGTTACAGTAGGCGGAAAATTATCCTCCAAAAAAGGCATTAACCTGCCCGATACCAAAATATCTCTTCCCGCCTTAACTGAGAAAGACCTGATTGATCTCGATTTTATAATTGAGCAAAAACTTGATTGGGTAGCTCTTTCCTTCGTTAAACGCGTGGAAGACCTGATTCAGTTAAGAACCATCCTGAATCGTCACCAGAGTAAAACTAAGGTGATTTCAAAAATTGAAATGCCGGAAGCCATTACGAATCTTCGTGACCTGATCCTGGAAAGCGATGGGGTAATGATTGCCCGTGGCGACCTGGGTATTGAAATTCCAATGGAGCAGGTTCCCCTGATTCAGAAAGAAATTATCCGTAAATGCATGCACAGGGCTAAACCCGTTATCGTTGCTACCCAAATGATGGAGAGCATGATTGATCGGGTAAAACCCAACCGTTCCGAAGTAACCGATGTAGCCAATGCAGTAATGGAAGGGGCAGACGCCGTAATGCTGAGTGGCGAAACCGCTACCGGCCAACACCCGGTTCTGGTGATCGAAACCATGAGCAAAATCATTCGTGAAATTGAAACAAAAGCCTACTACTACAACCGGGAAGAAGACCTTACCCCACAACCCCACTCTCCTTCTTTCCTGAGTGATGCTATTTGTTACAATGCCTGTAAAATTGCCAAAGACGTAAATGCACATGCCTTAATCGGGATGACGCAAAGCGGCTATACCGGCTTCATGTTATCCAGTTATCGACCCAAATCACCCCTGTACATTTTCACAAAGGAAAGATCACTTGTAAACCAGTTAAGTCTCAGCTGGGGTGTAAGAGCATTTTTCTACGAAGAAGAAGAAAGCCTGGATGATATTCATTCCGACCAGCATGAGATTTTAAAAGAACGTGGCTTTCTTAAAATTGGTGACATCGTTGTTAACACCGGTAGTACACCGGTGAAGGAACACCTTCCTACCAATATTCTTAAGCTATCAATCGTAAAATAAATATTCCTTAACAAAGGCCTTGAAACGTGAGAAGACTAATTCTTCTCACGTTTTTATTTTTCCAGCACTATCAATACAGAGCCTAGTACCATTATAGCAGCACCTACCAGTTTTCGTTGCAGATGAGCTTCCTTAAAAAATCGGTACCCGAAAAACACGCTCACCAATATGGATAGCTGAAACAAGGCAAGCGCATACCCCACGGGCAGGTATTGTAAGGTGTAAAGCGTAGTTAATTGCATGGCGGCAATACAGGCTATCAGCACTACCAGTTGCACTACCGCCGGTTGATCCCATTGTTTACCAGGCAAACGCTGGTATTTTTTTACCAGCAACCAGGAAAACAACGCCCCAAAAACAGCCCAGCTCCCAAAGGCTAACATGGCATTGGATTCCTGGATCACCCGTTTTATGAATACTGCCTCAATACCGGTCAGCAAAAGTGCTAATAACCGATACTGGATTTCCTTTTTGCGAAAAATCTTTATGGAAACGGGTTCCTCCGGACTATCCAGCACAATATAACTTCCGGTAATTATTAAGCCAATACCCAACAGTCCCCAGCTTCCCGGCAACTCCTGTAACAACACTATGCCAAGCAGTAATCCAACAACCGACTTGTAGGCATTGATTGGTCCCAGTACAGAAAGATTTCCTGTTTCCAGTGCTTTTACCAGGAAACTATTTCCCACTGCGCCAGCCATTCCGCCCGCAATGGAAAAAATCCAGAAATAGGCCGATTTGATGCTCGAAAAATAAACTATAAACAAAGGAATGGCTGCTATCGCCAGCAAGGCATAGGAATAAAAATTTACCAGTATCGCTCCATAACCTCTACCGGTAAGTTGTTTTTGCAGCACATTGGCATAGGAACTGGAAAAAACCCGGATCAGTACTGCCATCGATAGCAAAACAAGGGTGCTGCCAGTCATAGCCTGAATTTAGTCATTCTGAACCGCAGCCAGGCAGGCTTTTATTTCATCGGGATCAACCGTCCAGGTTTGAGCGCCTTCCGTTAAAAGTGGGTTCCGGTATTCCATAGTACCCGTTGTAAGTTTACGGGCCGAACTATGAAATTCCTCCAGGCCCGTTAATGCTTTTAAACGGCCTATGTTTCCCGAACGTATTCCCGAACCAGGAAGCAGTATAATTCTATCTTTTGCCGCTTTGATACAGGCCAGGAGTGTGCTTATTCCTTCCAATACAGTGGAAGCACCTCCAGAACTGAGGATCCGCTGACACCCTGCTTTTATGATGTATTCCAATGCTTCCAACTTATCCGGCACATGATCAAAAGCCCGGTGGAAGGTTACGTCCATCGGGTAAGCCAGCTCTACCAATCGGGCAGTACGTTCATAATCCACCGTGCCATCGGGCTTCAAAAATCCAAACACAACCCCGTTCATACCAATTTCTTTTGCTACCAACACATCCGATTTCATTACAGCAAATTCTTCTTCGGTGTAAAGAAAATCGCCTCCGCGGGGTCTTATAATGGGGAATATGGGAATTTCAACGGCTTCTCTCGCCGCTTTTAACATGCCGTAAGAAACCGTGGTGCCACCTTCCAATGGATTCGCACATAACTCTATCCTTCCTCCGCCAGCCTCCTCAATAAGCCGGCAACTATTAATATCAAAAGCAATTACTTCTAATAACGTATTCATCAGATCAGAAACTTTGCGTCCACGGTAGCCGGACCATTATTAGTATGAACGGCATAGTTGAACCCTTTAATAACAGAATAGGCACCCACTTCGCCTTGTTTATTAATTGCAATAAATCCGGCTTGCAGGTTGCGGGCCTTTTCAATGCCGTTCCTTTTTACAATACGTTCTACTGCTTTTTTGCAGGCAGCTTCCGGAGACAAGCCATTGCGCATCATTTCTACAATGGTATGCGATCCGCATACACGAACAATTTCTTCTCCGACGCCGGTAGCTGTTGCAGCTCCCACTTCATTGTCTACGTATAACCCTGCACCAATAATAGGTGAATCGCCTACCCTGCCGGCCATTTTAAAGGCCATACCACTGGTGGAGCAGGCACCGCTTAAATTGCCATGCATATCCAGTGCCAACATGCCAATAGTATCGTGGTTATGTTGTTGCCCGGGTACTTGTTTGGGTTGATTTTTATTTCTTTCCTCCAGGTGTTCCACTGTAATCATCGGGTCGTATTTCGATGTTTTTAACCAGTTTTTCCAGGCTTTCTCAGCTTCCGGCGTAAGGAGGTTAACTTTTTCAAAACCTTCTGAAAGCGCAAACTTAAGTGCACCCTCTCCTACCAATTGTACATGCGGTGTTTTTTCCATTACCAACCGGGCAACAGAAACAGGATGTAAAATATGTTCAAGACACATTACAGCACCGCAATTGCCGCGTTCATCCATTACACAACTATCTACTGTTACTCTTCCGTCTCTATCCGGCAACCCTCCATACCCTACACTCTGATCCGTTGGGTCAGCTTCGGTTACATGTATCCCTTTTTCCAATGCATCCAGTGCTTTTCCATTGGCAGCCAGTATTTTCCAGGCAACGGCATTGGCTTTTTGGTTAGGCGCCCAGGTAGATATCACTACCGGCTTGGACTGCGCCCCGGCTTTAGTTCCATTAGATAGGGAGAATCCCTGTTTACCCAAAAAAATTCCCAGGGAACCCAATACTGAATGTTGCAAAAAACGTCTCCTTTCAAGCATACGAATCAATTTATAGGTCAAAGTAAATCAATTCGGGAATTAAATGATGGTCCAATTCTGTACATTTATTATTTATTTCTCACTATCTCTTCCATATGAACAAACTGTACGCTGTATTGGTGCTTGTTATAATTTCCTCTTCCGTAATGGCACAAACGCCCAATAGCCAGGATTCTGCCTGGATACGGGATAATTACCAGAAAATTGAACAATATATAACCATGCGGGATAGTGTACGGTTGTTCACCTCCATTTACCTGCCGAAAGATAAAACCGAGAAGCATCCTATCCTGATGACAAGAACACCGTATTCCTGTGCCCCCTACGGAGCCGATAAATGGCGCGCCTTCTGGGATACACACTGGAAATATTACATGCGCGAAGGATATATTATTGTACTGCAGGATGTACGCGGCAGATGGATGAGCGAAGGCGTTTTTGAAGACGTACGTCCTTTCCGAAAAAACAAACAGGCCACTCATGAAATTGATGAAGCCAGTGATACCTACGATGCCATAGACTGGCTGGTTAAAAACCTGCCCGATAACAATGGGCGGGTAGGTGTATTCGGAATTTCCTATCCTGGTTTTTACAGTACTATGGCAGCTGCCAGCGGCCACCCTGCCCTTAAAGCGGTTAGCCCGCAGGCTCCGGTAACCGATTGGTTTATGGGTGATGATTTTCATCATAACGGTGCATTGGCCCTGATGGATGGCTTTATGTTTTATGCAGGAGGTTTCGGTCATCCAAGACCGTTACCTACTACCCAGGCTCCGGTGAACAAATTGACGATTCCCAGAAATGATAATTATGCCAGCTTCCTGGAAATTGGTCCACTTCGGAATTTCATGAAAATGACGGGCGATTCCATTAAATTCTGGAAAGACCTCTACGCACACCCCGACTACGATGCGTTCTGGAAAGAGCGCGATGCCCGAACTGCTATGTTCTCTATCCAGCCTGCCATGTTAACCGTAGGCGGATTATACGATGCTGAAGATTGTTTTGGTGCCTGGAACCTGTATAAATCAATAGAAACCCAAAGTCCGGCTACCAATAGTAAACTTGTTATGGGCCCCTGGTACCATGGCCAATGGGCCCGGGGCGATGGCAGCTCGCTCGGCAACCTTCAATTTGGTGCAAAGACCTCCGAATGGTACCAGAATACCATTGAAATACCATTTTTTCAGTATCATCTGAAAGGCAAGGGCAATTTGGATAACCTGCCGGAAGCAACCGTGTTTTTTACCGGTGAAAACAGCTGGAAACAACTGGACCACTGGCCACCGCAACAAACCAACCTTACCCCGCTCTACCTGCATCCAAAAGGGGAGCTCGACTGGCTTCCTGTATTTGGCAAAATAGCCCCTACCGAATATACCAGTGATCCGAACAAACCGGTTCCGTATGCAGCCGATATTCATTTTGCCCGAACCCGGGAATACATGACAGACGACCAGCGCTTTGCCAGCCGCAGACCCGACGTAATAAGTTTTGTTACTCCCGAACTTGATTCCACCCTCACTTTGGCTGGTCCGGTTATCGCAGACCTGATGGTTTCAGTGTCTGGCACAGATGCTGATTTCGTGGTAAAACTGATCGATGTCTATCCTGATGATGCGGCTAACGGCATGGGTGGTTACCAACAGCTGGTACGGGGTGAAATAATGCGGGGAAAATACCGCAAGAGTTTTGAGGTACCCGTACCGTTTAAACCGAATAAACCGGATCGGGTAAAATTTGAACTGCCAGACATTGCACACAGCTTTTTGCCCGGGCACCGGCTAATGATCCAGATTCAGAGCAGTTGGTTCCCACTGATGGATCGGAACCCGCAACAATTCATGAATATTTACGAAGCTAAAGAAGAGGATTTTAAAGCAGCCACCATACGTATACATCATGACGGGCAGCAGGATTCCAAACTGCTACTTCCGGTTGTTCGTGGTACGCTGCCCAATCGATGAACCAGATTTCAGGCTGCTTACGATAACAGTTCCTATAGCCCGGCCCTGTTCAACGCCGTACTCAACGGCGTCCCTGAAATGAATACCTCCATAGAGCCTGGAAATAGCGGCCTCTTCTGCTGCCTGCCGGAAGGAGCTAAATTGCCGGGCAGGCAACTCAAACATAAGTTCCGTATCATCCTCGTACGCAAAATGATCACCGAAAAAATAAGTAAGTAATTCGGCCACCGCTCCCGATACCACACTATGTCCACTGGTATATTCCGGGAAGGGCGGCGTTTGTAATAAAGGCATCCATTTGGCATCAACATGCCGGTTAATGTAGGTTTCCGGGCGGATACGGTTACTCCGGTATTTTTCCTCCCAGCAACTGATAAATGCATCCATCAGGGTGGCTGCTGTCAAAGACTGCACCTGTACCGCTTTATCAAGCGGTAACCCGGCTTTTAAAGAGGCAATGGAAGCTATATTCATCCAATGGCCACCGGGACTAATTTTTTTGAATCCAACATTCATATGCCCCGAGCTGGTAATGGCAAAGGGATTGCAATCCCAGAAAGCGGCAATCTCTTTTTGCTCGCGGGTAGCGGAATTTCCTACCCGGTATACTTCCAGGGCCATTTGATGAAATGGGCTCGAACTGTCTTTACTGAATGCGATGGGGGGCTTCGGCTTGCACTGTTCACCAGAATCCAGCAACATCGGGCGTATTATCTTCCAATTGGGCTCAACGGCTTCCATATATGCCGGAGGGGTTGGATACCAGTTGCCTTCCCCCTTTGATGGCGAATAACGGAGCTTGGTGCTTAGCTTATTGTAATTATCTTTTTTGCTGAACTCCATTACATGCGCTACTATTTTTTTAGCCACTTCTTTTGAGTACTGCAGGGTGGCATCCGGCATCCCTTTTAAACGGTATTTTGCCTCAAAATCAGCCAGTTGCTGTTCCAGCATAAAACCGGAGGGTAAAAAGGAGATACCGCTTAGATAAATCGAATAAATTGCCGTAAACCCGGGATCGAGTTTTTTCTTATCCAGTTCCCCCGCAAAATTTGTGTACCGTCGAAAGCTGGCAGAGGGCGGGGCCAGGTTTTTATTGAATTTTGAGAGCAGGTCATAAGCGCCCAACGTACAATAGGTATAAAAACGGGCAGCGGCAGGTGGGTTAATAACGTCGTGCATCATAACCATTGTAAGAGAAAATACAGCCGGTTGCAACTCCTGCTCGTATTTTTTTGACTGGGCAGCAAGGTTCAACGAAACCAGTAAAAGAACAAAGGGAATAAGCCTGCGCATGCGTATCAGTATTTATAAAATTGAATGGATTGGCCGTTCAATCCAATTACCACGTAACGGTCTTCTCCTTTTTTGAAAAGCCGGGCGTTTTTACAATCACCTTTTAATTGAAGTCCGCTTAGCGGCTGCGGCAGGTAACGGTACTCACCCGTTTCAGTTCCGAGCAGCAAACATCCATAGTTGGCTTCCATACTTCCGATTTTTAAACGGTTATCTGACCTATTCCCCAGCAGTAAGAGGTCCATTTTCCCATCTCGGTTAAAATCATCGGTAAGTATTTGGGTTACTACAGAAAACTGTGCCTGAACGGGTAAAGCCTGGCGTTCAAAACGGCCTTTTTTATTGCGAAGTACCAGGGTTTGGCTAACAGTGGCGGTCTTTTTACCTGCTTTATTCAGTTCCTCCTGGGTAAATAACTCCTTCATGCCGGCAGTAGAATAATCCTTATAAGAAGAAAACTTACGACGCATGCTATACATCTGTTCATTCAGCTCATCCCGGCTTACAAATGGGTAAGAAACCCCCTGAATATAAAAGTTCAAAAAAGGATCAATGGAGCCATTGCCGTCAAAATCGGCATAATACAGTTCCAGTGGTTGCTGCTCTGAAAATTTCAATTGGGTATTTTGACCAATATTACCCAGCACAAGATCATCCCAGCCATCACCATCCAGGTCTGTTACCCGGAGGGAAAACCAATAGCCGTTCCAATTACCTGGGAATAATTCAGCAGTCTTATCCTTCCAGCTTTCACCGCTGTAAGAATAAACCTGGATACCCATTAGTTCTCCTACCAGTATAAGTTCTTTGAAACCATCTTTATCAAGATCTGCCCAGGCTGCATCGGTGATCATACCCACCGCCTGGAAAGGAATTTCTGCCTGGGTAAATTCTCCCCTGCCATTATTCACCAACAGATAGGAAACAGGACTCGTAGGATATGCACCTGGTACTACCCTACCCCCTATGAAAATATCCTGGTCGCCATCTCCATCAAAATCACAGGTTCTTACAACGCTTTTTGAGGATTGGTTTACAAGCGGCAATGCCTTTGATGAAAGGGTAAAATGGCCGTTTCCGTCGTTCATATAGAGCAGGTCTTGCAAGCTGCTATCTCCCGGCTCCAGGTAGGCATAACCACCTGCTGCCAGGTAAAGATCCGGAAATCCGTCTCCGTTAAAATCGGTGAGAGACAGGTCCGCAAAATACCGGTTAAAACCAGACTCGGGCAGGGAGAGCTTTCTTTCCAGGAATGTACCGTTGGGTTGTTGCAAATACAACACAGGCGCCTGGTTTTCATTGCCAGCTACTACCAGGTCCTGCCGCCCATTTTTATCCATATCCGCTTCCCCCAGGATCGGCCCGGTTGAAGAATACATAAAGGTCATGAGTAACTGCCTTTTAAAATCATTGATACCCGGATCCTTGTGTTGGTAGCTGATCCATTTTTCGGTTTTTTGGAATAAGGGCGTTGATATTTTGGCTGGTAGTGCAACCGGTTTCACCGCCCCATAGGAAATACGGTGGTATCCAGGTTTTAACGAGTAGAGCACCTGCTCCATCTGGTTTGGCCAAACTATTCTTACAGAATCAGCACTGCCTGCTTTACCCAGGCCAATATGTTGGTTATAGGGGAGGCTGGATAAATAGCCCCTGGCTGGATTTACTTCGAGGTATTGAACTGCATTGCCTGTATAAACATATAATTTGGTGCCGGTACCAAAGAGGTTTTTGTCTTTGTATCGGACCTGGATATTCAAAAAATTAGGGTCGCCTGTATTGGCAGACGTATTTTCATAAACCAACACTTCTTTGTTGACCCGGTTAATCACCAGGTCAAGATCTCCGTCAAGATCCAGGTCGGCATAAACGGCAGAGCTGGAAATTCCGGGATCCGTTATGCCCCAGCTTTCTTTTTGATTACTGAAACTCAGGTCACCGTTATTACGATAAACATAATTGTACAAATTGGTAGTAGGCATTGCCTGAACCAGGTCCATTAATCTGGCGGGCTCTCTGTCAATGGCTTTCCGCACTTTATAATCGCCCCAATAACGCAAAAAATCTTTGTTGGTATAATCTCTCAGGTAACCATTACTGATAAAAAGGTCTTTGAACCCATCATTATCCAAATCGGCAAACAAAGGGCACCAGCTCCAATCGGTATTGGAAATTCCGGCTAATTGCCCGATTTCGCTAAAGGTTCCGTCCCCATTATTCAATTGCAGCATATTTCGCATGTACTGTTTCTGCAATTGCTGGCTGGTCATTAATTGAAAGGTTTCATAATTCTCCTGGAGTTGTAAGAGTTTTTGCCGTTTGTTGTCTTCCGGCAACATATCAAGGTTAACCAGGTCTGGCAATCCATCGTTATTAAAATCAGCTATATCGGCTCCCATGGAAAACTGGGCCAGGTAACGAAAACAATCACTGGCCACGTCGGTAAAACTGCCGTTTTTGTTATTCAGGTAACAATAGTCGGGTTCATTATAATCATTGGTTACATACACATCCTGCCAGCCGTCCTGGTTAATATCTGCCACAACAATTCCAAGGCCGTAGGTTAGAGGGTTTTGGCGGATGCCGGCAGTAGCCGATACATCCACAAATTTATTCTGGTTGTTTTGATAGAGTTTGCTGCCGGCAAGTTCATCTACATCTTTCCGGTATTTGGCCAGTTCCAGGTTATCAATTTTCTTATTACTATGGTTAAGCAGGAAAAGGTCAAGGTCGCCATCATTGTCAAAATCAAAGAAGGCGGCCTGGGTGCTGAGGCTTTTATCGTCAAGGCCATAGGCGGCGGCCTGCTCGGTAAAAGTTCCATTTTGCTGGTTAATAAAAAGCTGGTTACGGCGTTCATCATCAGCTAGCTTACCGGAATAGCAGACATAAATATCGAGCCATCCATCGCCATTTACATCGGCCATGGTTACACCTGTTTTCCAGGCATTAGGCCGGCCTTTCATTAAAGGGGAAGCACTGTTGGTGATGTCTTTGAAACGGCGGTTTCCCTGGTTCAGAAACAGTTTGTTTTCGCCCATATTGGCGGTAAAGAAGAGATCGGGCAGGCCATCGTTGTTGATATCGCCTACTGCCGTTCCGCCTCCGTTAAAAAAATATTCGTAGGATAATACATTCAGCGCTTCTGTTTCCTGTATAGTATTGGAGAAAATAAGGCCTGTTTGGGAAGAAGGCAACTGTTTAAACCGTTTTTCCTGGGCGTGTAATGAATGCGGGCAAAGCTGCCAATAAACAATTGCAAGCAGTAGTATTGAACTGGTTTTCATGATACTTTCAATTTAAGAAACTAATTGCAATCAGGATCTTAAAAAAAGAACAGGACTGTCACGGGGACAGCCCTGTCTTACGCTACATACTAAGAGAACTGCATCTTTCTGCTACAAGAAAACGCAACTCATTAATTGGCGGCATCCCACCATACTCTACCAATCCAGTTATCACCTCCCTGAATATCTGCAACACCTGCCTGGTAGCTCGGACCATTCAGGGTTGCTTCATTCAATGGAATAATCTGACGACGAGGAATTTGTCCATTAGAGAAGCCACCTGGGAAAACAACCGGTGTCAGCTGCGGATAACCAGATCTTCTCCAGTTATTCCACGCTTCCACAAAGCTGAAATAGGAGCCGGTAGTTGCCCAATATTGTTCATTAATCATTTTAAGCGAAGCATTCAGGCTGGAAACATCCAGCGGGTTAGCTGCTGCAAATGCATCGGCAGTGCCGGCGGAAATAGTAGCCGACGCATCCATTGTAGCAAGGGTTTGCAAGGCTGCTGAAACGCCGTTTCTATAGTGTTGTGCGGCTGTACCCGTAATGGTCCATCCTCTGGCAGCTGCCTCGGCTAAAAGGAAAGAGGTTTCAGCAAAGGTCATTACAATAACCGGTGCGTTCAGGTTGGTGGTTAACGCAGCACGCGGACGGCTGTATCTTCCGATCGGGGATAAATCACCACCGGTACCACTGCTACCCGGATAGTTGGGCTCGTTAGTAATGTCTTTATCACCTTCGTTCATGTCATACCCGTTGGGTAAACCAACCTGGATACCTGCTGCATTATTACCGCTTTGTGAAACATCCGATGCGGCAGCAATACCTGCCGGTGGAATTTCAGCAAGGGCAGTTAAACGGGGGTCGTTGCTGGCTTTCAGGAAGTCGATGAAACGCTTGCTCCAACGAACCTGGTAAAAGTCGTCCGATACGCGGATAGCGGAAGAGTTCGGGTTGCCATATCCATTGGCAAAATCAACTCTTAACACATAGTTATCGGCTACGCTGGCCATTGGACCACCGGCGGCTGCTTTCTCTGCCCATTGTTTAGCCAGGCCTGCGTCAATTTTGGTCATGCGCATAGCCATACGAAGCATCAGGCTGTATCCGAGTTTTTTCCATTTGGCAATATCACCGGCATACGTAGATATGTCATTGGTAAATGCTGGTTGAGAAGCAGAAAAGCCATTGATGGCAGTTTCCAACTCAGCCAGTAAACCCAGGTATACATCTCTCTGGTTGTCGTACTTGGGGTTATTCAGGCCCTCATCGCCTCTTAAAGCCTCGCTATATGGAATCGGACCATACAGATCAGAAATAAAGGCCAGGTTCATTACCTGTACAATTTTGGCAGCACTTTTCACATTTACCTTGGTTGCGTCGTCTCCCAGCAGCTTTATCAATTGCTGGGCCTGCGTAGCACCAGTGAAACTATTGTTCCAACTATTGGCAGTGTAGGAATTAATATTACTGGAAGGCACATATTTATCCATATTAGAATAATAGGTAGCACCACCTGTAGACGTAGAGGCCAATAACTGTACCCAGCCAGCCTGGAATAATAAGCTGCCGCTGTACCCTGTCATGGTGCCCAGGTAACTCCGTTGCGCAGCCGGTAACAGGTAGGCGCCTTCGAAATTTCCCGGTGAAATCTGGAGTGGATTCGTATTTAGTTCTTCAAACCCCTTCGTACAGCCAACCTGCAAGCCAGCCAGCAGAATTCCGGAATATATGAGTAGTTTTTTCATGTTCTAAAATTTTAGTTTTTACTTCCATTTTTAAAACGGAGGTTCAGGTTAAATCCAATCGTACGAGCTGTTGGTAAACTGGTTCCTTCTATACCTAAGTAATTGATGTTTGCACCAAAAGAAGCTTCTGGATCGATGTTATCAGATTTTTTCATGAAATAGAAGAGATTACGTCCTACCACTGAAATCGTAGCTCCTCTGAACAAAGGAACTTTGGTGAACAGATTTTCAGGGAAGGTATAACCCAGGTTGATCTGGCGCAGTTTTACGAAATCACCATCCAATACGTTGGTTTTGGTAATTCTTCTTGCCAGCTCTGTGTAATAGGATTGTGCAGGGGCTGCTTCGGTATTTTGCTGACCATTTTCAAGGTAACCAATAGTGATACCTGATTCACGACCTTCTAAGGTCATTTTGTGCAAACCACGGGTCATAGCATAGTGCTGGGTTGCAGACAGGATATTATTACCATAGTTGAAATCGATCAGGAAAGAGAAGCTGAAACGCTTGTAGTTAAATTCGTTGTTCCATCCACCATAGGTTGTTGGCAGGGTGCTTCCCATCGGGATCAGGTTACCACGCAGCGGTAAACCATTGTCATCTACCAGTACATCGCCTTTTGCATCATACTTGTAATCAAATGCAAATATTTGCGGACCGGCATAACCAACTGCATAAGCAGTTACGGCATTTCCGATCACAGCACGGTTGGTACCCAGGTTAAGATTGGTTTTGTTTGGATTGGTAGCCAGGATCTTGTTTTTAACATAAGTGAAATTCACAGAGGAAGTCCAGGTGAAGTTTTTAGTCCGAATAGGAATTGCGGTTAATTGTACTTCCACCCCTTTATTCTGTGTTGAACCGGTTGCAACGAATCCGCTTGTAAAGCCAGAAGAAATACTGTAGGAAGCCGGCATAATTTCATCCTTGGTTTCGCGGGTATATGCGGCGAAATCAATGTTCAGTCGGCTATCGAAGAATCTCAGGTCAAACCCAACTTCAAATTCTGATACGGCAAACGGACGCAGCAGACCGTTGGGCAGCGACTGGTTATAGTTTCCAACCGGAAGACCATTATAAGTGTTACCCAAAGAGTAATAAAGTGACGTGGTATAAGGACGTTGGGGCTCACCACTGGTTTGTGCATAAGATGCTCTGAATTTACCATAGTTCAGTGCTTTTGAATTCAACAGATCGTGGAATACAAAACTGGCCGAAACAGATGGGGTAAAAATACCAGCTACATCAGATGGGAAAGTTGAATACGCATCGTAACGACCGGTGGTACTCAAGGTGATCATGTTTTTGTATGCGAAATCCAATGAGTAGAAAGCAGAGTTAACCTGTTGCTTAGAGAAATCATACCCACGGTTGAAATTCACTACGTTATTGAACGTGTACTGATAAGGAACGATGAACGGACCACCACCCACAGAAATGCTTTCAAAACGATTCACCCTTTTGTTAGCACCTACTGTAAAATCAAGGCCAAGGTCATCTGTAAGGTTACGATTACCTCCGATCAATGCCTCATAGTTAATTTCGGTTAATTGAGATTTACCGATTCCATTTAAACCACCGCGGCGGTCTTGAGAATAGGCAGTTCCCCAGGGAGTTACACTGAAGCTGTTATCATCTGAATTATCATACCCTACACGACCCTGAACATACAACCATTTCAACAGGTCGTAACGAACAGAAGGCGTTACAATAATACGACGACGGCCGAGGTCATTCCGGAACTGGTTAACCACGAAATAAGGGTTAGTTACATAAATATCGTCGCTGAAAACCGTCTCGTTTCCGGTAGCAGGGTCAAAACCAGGTGCTAACCAACGGATGTCTACGTTATTAGCCAGAAAAAATCCATTATTAGCATTCAACGGACCATCACTCAGGTAAGGGCGGTTCTGAGAACGCTCATCTATATAATTACCAATCATGCTGATACTCAGCTTATCGGTAATTTTTTGCGTAAAGTTCATGTTAACGGTATTCCGCTTAAGACCACTATTTGGCAGTATTGATTTACTGTCCAGATTAGAAAGACTTATACGGAAATTACCCATTTCACCACCTCTGGAAAAAGCAACCGTGTTGGTCATGCTGGGTCCATTGCGGTAAAAATTATTGATATTTCCTTTTACAGCAGAATATGGATAACTGTTTCCATCAAACTGTGTAACTGGCGATCCGTCTAAGCGGGCACCCCAGCTTAAACGGGCATTTGTTTGGGCAGCAGCGGCTGAGTTTGGCTTTTGACCGCCAACACCCTGACCATATTCATATTGCCAGTCGGTGAAGTCAAGCGCCCGGTCTACCATGTAGTTCAGGTTATAGTCGATATTATAATCTCCTTTTCTGGCACTTTTGGTAGTAATTACAATAACACCGTTCGTAGCACGGTTTCCGTAAAGCGCAGAGGCAGACTGCCCTTTCAGTACAGTCATGCTTTCAATATCATCCGGGTTCAGGTTTCCTAAACCATCTCCATTATCTGCACCACCCCACTCACCTGCAGCACCGCGCTGTGAGTTTTGCATGGGTACCCCATTGATTACAATCAAAGGAGAGCCGGAACCGGTCATACTGGGCATACCGCGCAGCAATAACTTGGAAGTACCACCCGGACCAGAAGACGTGCTGGAAACTTTAAGACCAGCTACCCGTCCGGAAAGCGCATTACCTACGTTGGTTTCCCGTCCAACAGACAGGGCGTCATTTTTAACCGTAGTTACCGCGTAACCCACTTTCCTGGCTTCTTTTACGATACCAAGTGCGGTTACCACCACCTCGTCCAGGTTTCCTTCTCCCGGATCCAATGATAACATGAGGCTGGTTTCGTTGGCATCTACCGAAATGGTTTTAGTGGTGTAGCCAACTGAACTGATGTCTAACTGAAAAGCTCCTTCTGGCACTGTCATACTAAAGGAGCCATTGGCGTCGGTTACCGCCGAGAAATTCTTCCCTTTCACTTTTAGTGTGGCAGAAGGAATTCCAGATCCGGTTTTTGAATCTTTCAATAAACCGGACAGTTGCCTGGTTTGTGCTGACAGAACCGAACTGATTAACAGCATCAGCACGAGCAGTCGTAATTCTCTCATTATGCAATTTGTTTAATGATGAAAAATGGACTTGTTTCCAAGTATATTTTCTGGTTACATCATTAAGTGCCTCATAATGAGATCTTGTAACAACTTGTTAAAGATTTTTTTTTAGATTTTCCGACTTTTTAAAAAACGAAGGCAATGGCGGGGGTTTTACCCAGCTCTTTTTTGAGTTTTGCCGGTATTTCAACGGTTACCTGATCACCTACCACCTTGTATTTCAACTTTTTACCGGTTTGCAATTCGGTAATCCCGGCCTTGCCCGGAAGATTTTTTGTCCAGCTGATGGTAGCCGGTAGTTCCTCCGTCTTAACCAGGTGAATGGCATATTTAGCTGACTTGTCTTTAGCCTGGGTAAAGAAAACAGCGCCATCGGCATAATGCTCGGTGGTACGGGTAGCATAGATAGCCCGTCCATTTTTTTTGAGCCATCCCCCAATTTCGGTTAAGCGGGCCACCGCTTCCTCCTGCAATACTCCTTCGGCAGTAGGCCCAACGCCTAATAACAAACTGCCTCCTTTGGCTACAATTTCCACCAATTGATGAATTACCTGCGAAGCCGATTTATAGTGTTCATTGGGTACATAACCCCAGGCCCCACCCAGGGTTATGCAGGATTCCCAGGGATGCTCCAGCTTGGTATCCGGTACACGTTGCTCCGGTGTCTGGTAGTTTTCATAAGGTCCATGAACCGTTCTATCCACTACCAGTAACCCGGGTTGTTTTGCCCGGCTGTTGCGGGCAATTGTGGCCATATCAATATCCTGGTCCCACTCCGGTATGGGAGCGCCCCAACTCCGAACCTCGTCATTAACGGTAACCAATGGGCGAACCCAGCCACCATCGAGCCAAAGGATATCGACTTTCCCGTAATTACTCATGAGTTCATCGATCTGGTTATGGGTATATTGTTTAAAGGCCTGCCATCTCCAGGGAAATTTCCGGATATCATAGTTGTTGTTCCGGTTAGGGGTAGCGTACATTGGCCACCAGTAATTTTCAGAATGCCAGTCGGGCTTGCTAAAATAAGCGCCGATCAGCATACCCTTTTTCCGAAAGGATTCAAATACATATTTTGCTACATCCGCCTTAGGATGGGAGGCGAATGGCCCCCGGGCAATCGAATAATCAGATTGTTTGGTATCAAACATGGCAAAGCCATCGTGGTGCTTGGTGGTAAAAACCAGGTATTTCATACCGGCCGCTTCAGCAGCAGCGGCCCACTGGTCAGGGTCAAAACGGGTGGGATTAAATTTTTTACTCAGGCCCCAATACCATTGTTTGAAGTTCTCATAATTGGAGGTACTATCTCTGGTTATCCAGTCCTCTGAACAAAGCGCCCAGGATTCGATCATACCCGGAACAGCATAAACACCCCAGTGAATAATCATCCCGAATTTCTGGTCGCGCCAGTTCTCCAGCTTCTCTTTTACCAGGGGATCGGTTGGCCATTCGTATTGGGTGGATTGATGATGCAGGGAGTTTTGTGCCTGTACGCCTAAAGCAAAAAAAGCCGTTACGCAAACCAGTAATCTTTTCATACAACTGTATTAGGAAAATTTTTCAAGTAATTAGTTAGCCCAGAAAATGGGAAAATACAACTTATCCTTATCACGTACTGCCCCATAATTCACATTATACGTTATTTCATTACCCGGATATAATAATCGTTTCGGCGGTGTGGGGGCTTCGGGCTGGCTGTTGACAGGAAAATTCAACACCGGGAAGCCGGTTCTTCTTTGTTCTGCCCAGGCCTGGTTAGCTTGCAAAAAACCAAAGTGCACCCAACGTTGCAAAGCAATTTTTTCTAATTTTTCCGTGGAACTGCCCATCAGCTGAATGCCCGGCTCCTGTAAAAACCCGGCCAGTTCTTCGGCACCGGGAAAAGGCTCCGGTTGTTTATAGGCGCTGTTCAGTTGTTGTAAATGATAATAAAACTGGATGGATTGCTGAATACCTGTATAATACCATTTTTCAGCATCGCCCCCTCCCCATCGCAGGAAGGCTTCGGCTTTCAAAAAACTAAGTTCCGCTGCGGTAATTACGATACCAGGGATACGAGCATTGTATAAAAAGGTGGCCGAATCCAGCACTGCAAATTTCCCCAGGTTTACCTGTTGCTGCTCCAGGGTCCAATTAATAGGAAGTGCTTTATACGTTGGGTTTGCACCATTTTTATCGAAAAAAACGGGTATCCTTGGGTCTTTCACCGGCAACATAGCCGATTCCAGCAAATAATAAGGGGCTGGGTGATTGGTAAGTTCGGTTAGGGCATCCCGTAAGTTAAGCGTATAATTGGCCAGGGGCTGCAATAATATATCTTCCTGCTGGGGCTGGTAACGGTCCTGTGTACTGAGTAGGGGAAAAAGTTCCGGTTGCGCCAGCATTTCACGCACTTCCTGCCTGGCAAAATTTTCCTGTACCCCCGATATACGCATAAGCAGCCTTAGTCTTAATCCATTGGCATAACGCCGCCATTTTTGCAGGTCGCCAGTCAATAAAATATCCTGTGTAGCAAAAAGATTGCGTACCGGCACATCGGGCTGAACCTCCGAAAAATATTGATTCAGCGCTTTTAATGCTGCAATCGCTTCGGTATAAATAGCGGCGGCATCGTCAAACTTTGCCATCACCGGTTCTCCACGGGCATTTAAACTGCCGGCTTCGCTGAACGGAATATCTCCCCACAGATCTACCATCTGGCAAGCCTGGTCGTACCAAACTACCTGGGCCGCCTGCAGGAATACCCGCATTTTTTCTTTTTCCGTATCGTTTAAGGCCTGGTATAATTTTTCAATTTCCCGGTACAGGGCCATGGTGCCTGTTCCGTTTCCAATGGGCCGGTAAAAATCATTCCACCGGCTCTCCGTATAACTACCGTTTTGCTGGTAAACACCCGGTGTATTCAGGTAGCCGATCGTTTGGCTGTAGATGCCGGTATGCATGGCCACAAATGTGCGGATTTCCCAGTATGAAGGCCGAACCCGGTAATTATTGAGCAGTTCGGAAAACAATTTCTCTATTCTTGCCGAACTCAACTGATCGGGATCATAGTATAGTTTTTCCAGTTTTTTGGAACAGGAAATGCCCGTTAGCAGCAGGCAATAGAAGAGGATGGTATACGATTTTCTTTTCTTCATATTAAAATCCCAACTGAATAGATGCTCCATAACTCCGGGTAGCAGCAGTGGTACCGTCATCAATACTCTGCCTTGTCCAGGCTGTACCGATGGGCGTTTCGGGATCCAGGTTTTCAAGGGTTCTCCATATATAAAACAGGTTTCTTCCGATCAGGGAAACGCGCATAGATTGTAGCTTCCATTTACTGAGTATTTTGGCGGGCAGGTTATAGGTAATAGAAGCCTCCCGCATTTTGAGGTAACTATTATCATACACCGCGCCTTCTTCGTTCAGGGCATTGGGCCCCCAATAAAACATGTTCATATAATAATATGCAGCGTCCACAAGTTTGGTATTGGGTTTTCCGTCGAGGCCAACTCCCGGAAGAATCAGGCCATCGTGGTAAACACGGGCTCCGCCGGGCGCCGGCTGCTGATGGTTGTCGAGCTGTATTTTCAAGCCGGCTTCATTGATATAATAGGGCAAGCCGCCGTATTTTTCATTCCGGTAAGCCAGGGTAGACGTATACATGCCCGCCCCTGTATTGTATTTGAGTGAGGGTGAAACTAGTTGGCCGCCAATGCGATAATCCATCATACAATCTAGGCTGAACTGTTTAAAGCGGAAAGAATTCAGCCAGCCTCCTATGAAATCGGGCATTACGTTACCCACTTTTTTATACCGGGTATTATCAATCAGGTATAACCCATTTTCGCCGATAACCGGCTGCCCCTGTTCATTGGTTTTTTTAGGGTATACATAAATGTTACCCACTTTCTTTCCTTCTTCCGCCATAATGCGGATAGCGCCCTGTTCCATTTGCAGGTAAACCATTTCCTTTACACCTGGCGCCAGGCTCCTGGTTTTGGTAGATACATAAGACAGGTTGAACGAGGTCTTCCAATGGTAGTTTCTTTTCAATACCGGGATCGCATCCAGCCCCAGCTCTATTCCTTTTGAAAACAAGGTACCGCTGTTAACCAGTCGGGAGGACGCCCCCATGCTCGACGGAATGGTTAACTGAAGAATCTGGTTGCGGGTTAAATTGGAATACCAGGTAAAGTTAATTCCCAACCGGTTATTCAACGTTACGGTTTCCAAACCCAGTTCAAGTTCCTCCTTTTGCTCGGGCCGTATCTGGTTATTGCCATACCTGGTTTGACTTTGCTGGGTAGAAACATTGCCATTCTGGGTGGGAATAACCTGCTGCGAATAGGTAATGGCGGCCGTGTACGGAGGCGGCGAATTACCTACCCTACCATAACTGGCTCTTAACTTGGCGGTATTAATAAAGGAGGGTAAGTCAAATGTTTCGTTCAGTAAAATACTACCATTTACAGATGGGTAGAAATAGCTGTTATTACCCGGGGGCAGCGTAGAGGAATATTCTTTTCTTGCGGTCAGCTCCAGGAAATACAAATTTTTATAGGAAGCCTGTGCAAAGCCCAGCCAGGCATAATGTAAACTATTAATTCGTTGCGTTGAATTGGAAACCGGTCCATAGGAATTGGCCAGGTTAAACCAATTTTCTTTTACCAGTCCGCCGGTGGTCATCGAAAGCTGATCGGTATATTTCTCTTCTCTTGCCTGGTAACCACCGTTGAAGCTAAGTTTTACAGACTCCCCTATTTTGGCATCATAGGTGGCCAGGAAATCGCCGTACAACAAACTGTACCTGCCATTTGAATTGCCATAAGCACCTGTGCTACCCAGGGTATTAAAGGCTTCGGGATATTCGTTAAAATTGGTTGTTTCAGTTTGCAGGCTGGTAAAATCCTGTCCTACTCTTGCCCTGAAATACAATTGCTCATTAAAGTTATACCGCAGGGTGGCTACACTAAACAAGCGGTTTTGGTTTTCTTCTTCTTTATTCCGTAACTGCGTCCATAATAAATTCAGCGCTTCTTCTTTGAATGGGAAGGCCAGGGCTTCGGCCGGGTTGCGCTGCCATTGGTCGCTGGGCACCCATTTATAACCTTCTGTAGTTTTATATCTGTTAAATAAAAGGGCCGTTTTCTCCGCCCGGCTTATAAACCCGTTGTAAGCAGAAACAATCCTGGCTAATTGCAGGGGGCGGTTATCGACCTTGCTGTTTACCCAACTGAACACCACCTCGGCCGCCAGTTTGGGAGAAATCTTGTACTGGGTATTCAGGAAAAAAGTAGTGCGCTGCAATTGTCCGCCGACCTGTATGCCTTTATAATCGTTCCGGGTTAATGCCATGCGATAGGCGGCTTTTTCCGTCTGGTCGGCAAATGCGATATTAACCAGCGAGTTCATGCCGGTTCGAAACAAAGCCCGGTAGTTATCGGGTTGGGGGCTGTAAGACTGGTAACTGCCATCCCACCAGGATACCACCTGTCCTTCCATTCTTGGACCAAATTGCGCCCAGGAAAGAAAATTAGGGCGCAGCTCATTGGCATTTCCATCGCCGTCAGCGTCTACGGGTATCCAACCCTCTTCGGTGGCGCCAGCTGCCAGGTTACTGATCCTGTCGAGCCCCGGTCCGAATTCATTTTGGAACCTGGGCAGAAAAGCCGCTTTTTCCGCATTGACAGCATAATTAAATTCGATGCCCATTCCTTTTTTCCGGGTGCCTTTTTTAGAGGTTATTACCACTACCCCATTGGCTGCTTCGGAACCATACAAAGCAGTTGCACTGGCTCCTTTCAAAATGGTTATACTTTCAATATCAAGCGGATTTATATCCAGGATGCCATTGCCCCGGATCCGTTGATCCTCCCAATAGCCATTGTTATTAATGCCTGCGGTGCCTTTTTCATTGATGTTACGAATAACTGCGCCGTCGAGTATATACAGTGGCTGCGCATTAAAATTGAGTGAGTTTAGCCCCCTGATCTGTACCTGTACCGCGCTGGTGGCTCCTCCCGGCGCGGTAGCTATCCGAACACCAGCAGCTTTTCCATAGAGGGCAGTTGCAAAATTGGTATTAGCAACCCGGTTAATTTCATCCGACTGAATAGTGCTGAGGGCATATCCAAGGCTCTTTTTTTCCCGCTGGACGCCGAGGGAAGTAACAACCACTTCCGCCATTTCGCGTTGTTCGGGCTCCAGTAGAATCCGAAGCTGATCGCCCTCTTGGATATGGGTAATTTTCTGACTAAGAAAGCCGATGGAACTAACCTGAATAAATTCCGGCTTGGGTGCAGTAAGTACAAACCGTCCTTCCCCATCGGTCGTAACGCCGGTCCATTTACCCTGGTGCTTTAGCTCTACACTGGCATTGGGCACGGGCGCCCCCTGCGTACTTAATACGATGCCTTTAATAGGCATAACCGGTTCGGAGAAACTGGTAACCGGGCCAATACTGCTGGGTTTAGCGGTTGATTCAATAATAACAAAAGTGGTGGCTGTTACCTGTTTGAAATGTAAGCCGGATTCCGCAAGCAGACATTCCAATATTTTTTCTACCGGCAGCTCACCAAAGGGGCAGGGCTTTACCTGCTTTTCGCCAAACGATTGATGGGCAAATAAAAAATAGGCCCCCCTTTTTTGGTGGAGCTCCTTTAAAATATCAAATAAGGGGCGTGTTTCAGTTTGGCCATAAACAACCGAACCTGTCAACCAAACCAGCAAAAGCAGGGTTGTACAGCCATAATAAGGTAGTCTGGCAGCAGTTCTTTTAATCATTCAGTAGCAGTAGCGGTACCCGAACCACTAAGTCTAGCGAGCTGCCGGCCCAATCAAAACATCCATACCATCTCTTTGTACGGTAAATTCCTGTGTAGCTTCCAATGATTGAACAAAAATATCCAGGTTATCAGCCGGTAAAATGGCGCTGATTGTTTTGCGCGAGGTAGTATCGCCTTCAATCCGAACCTTAATACCATACAGGGCTTCAACAGAACGGGCAATTTCTTCCAGACTCGTGTTTTCGAATATGAATTTACGTTCTTTCCAGCCAGTTACCTGCGGAATATTACCCGATTTCCTCACAATATTGCCCTTTTCTAAAGTAGCAGATTCGCCGGGTACCAACTTCATCAGCTCGCCCGTAGCGGAAGATTTTAATTCGATGCTGCCTTCTGTTAAGAGGATTTCTGTTTTATAGGGTCGCTTGTGAATATTAAACTGGGTGCCTGTTACAATTACATCCAGGTTATCCAGGTGAACCGTAAACCGGTCTTTCTGTGGGGTCGACTGCACTTCAAAAAAGCCTTCGCCTTCCATCCAAACCTCTCTGCCGGGGTTCAATAAATTGGCGTGCTGGTATTTAAGGCGTGAATTACCATTTAAGGTGATCACGGATCCATCGGGTAATTTCTCTTTGGCTATTTGCCCAAAATCGGTTTTTAATTCGGTGGTTTTCGGGTTGAGGTAAAGATTAGCCATCCAGCCTGTACCTGCAACCAGTAATAAAACAGCAGCCACCTGCAGGGGCTTTTTGTACCAGCTATTTATGCGAATGGGGGCCGATTCCTCTTTTTCTTCTGTTAAACCGTTAATACGTTCCCATAAAGCCGCTTCGGCTTTTTTTGCCTGTGCTTCAGGGGTTGCAGCTTCAGCAATACGAACCTGCTCCATCAACTCAATGGCTTCCGCCAGTGTTCCGGCATCAATTTCACCTTTGCTATTACGAATTTCCCACATTCTTGCCAGTTCCTGGTCTGTTTCCAGGTACCAGGCAAGAAACTGTTCGTCACCAATAATTTTTTCCACCGAATCGGGCGCTTGCTTCATGTTTAAAAATTCCTCGCTATTATAGTAACAATTTTGATCTAATTGTAACTTTAATTGTTTCTTTTTTTATATTATGATGCAAAATTGTAGATAAATTACAGTGCAAACGATTGCTCTATTGAAATAAACCAAAATTTAATCTTGAAAGCTGCAAATTCTGATACGGTTTTATGGGATGCCTATAAAAATGGTGATCGTGACGCATTCAGCGAACTCTTCAGAAAATACTACAGCCCCCTTTTTTTATACGGTAATAAAATTGTGCAGGATACCACTATCCTGGAGGATTGCATACAAGAACTTTTTTTTGAACTTTGGAAATCGCGTAACCAGGTGGTGGTTGTTTCGGTGAAAGCTTACCTGTTTAAATCATTGAAATACAAAATATACCGCGCGTTGAACCAGCGGAAAATCCATCCCGAAACTTTATTAAAGGAGGAGATGAACTTTGAATTAAGCCACGATACGCTCCTTATTCATAAAGAAGAAGAACAGGAACGGGCCAAGCAGGTTATCAAGGCCTTTGACCAATTGTCGAACCGGCAAAAAGAAGTTATTTACCTCAAATATTACCTGGGACTGAGTTACGAAGAGGTGAGCGAAATTATGGAGATCAATTACCAGGTGGCCAGGAACCTGTTATACCTGGCTATCCGGTCCATGAAAAAAATGATTTCTATGGTGAAGCTTTTAATTTTTATACTTTCGCTCATTCATTAAGCAAAAGACCAAATTAAAACAACCATGGTAGATTCATTTGAGAAGATTCCTGTCCGGATTTTCGCCAACCTGAAGGAAGGTTCCCACTTTATTGCCAACGAAATTGCGTCGGTTATCCGCCAGAAACAAGCTGAAGGGAAAAAATGCGTACTTGGATTAGCCACCGGCTCATCGCCCAAAACAGTGTATGCTGAGCTGGTTCGCCTGCACAAAACCGAAGGTTTAAGTTTCAGCAATGTTGTAACATTTAACCTGGATGAATATTATCCGATCGACCAGGATGCCTTACAGAGTTATAACCGGTACATGCGCGAGCATTTGTTTAACCATGTTGATATTAAGCAGGAGAATATTCATATTCCAAATGGTGAACTACCAAAAGATGAAATAAAAAAACATTGCGCTGATTATGAGGCAATGATTGAAGAAGCCGGCGGCATAGACGTACAGATACTAGGCATTGGAAATAACGGACATATCGGGTTTAATGAACCGGGATCAAGCCGCTATTCCAAAACCCGGATGATTACCCTGGATAATTCTACCCGTATTGCCAACTCTTTTGAGTTTGCCAATATTTCTGAAGTACCCCGGCTGGCTGTTACCATGGGCATTGATACCATTCTGAAAGCCAAGCGAATTTACCTGATGGCCTGGGGGCCCATGAAAGCACCCGTAATCCAGAAAGCTGTTGAAGAGCAGGTAACGGAACAAATCCCCGCTTCTTTGCTTCAGCAACATAATGATACTATTTATGTGGTGGATGAGCTGGCGGCGGCTGAATTAACCCGCTTTAAATCACCCTGGTTAACGGGTGATATTGAATGGACCCCTACCATGATGAAAAAAGCCGTGGTAAGCATGGCTTTGAAAACAGGAAAACCTATCCTGGGTTTAACAAACAGTGATTACAACGACCATGGGTTGGGCGATCTGCTGGTAGAAAAAGGCGATGCCTACGAAATAAACCTGCAGGTATTTTATATGCTGCGCGATGGTATTACGGGCTGGCCCGGCGGAAAACCCAATGCAGTAATTCCGGCGCATCCCGAGCGGTCACTGCCTTACCCTAAAACCTGCCTCATCTTCTCCCCTCACCCCGATGATGATATTATTAGCATGGGTGGCACGTTTATGCGCCTGCACGATCAGGGGCACGATGTTCATGTGGCCTACCAAACCAGCGGTAATATTGCAGTTACCGACGAGTTTGTTACAAGGTTTATTGATTTTGCTGTAGGCTTTGAAGATATTTCCGGAATAGACAGCAGCAAATCAAGAGAAATACTTACCGCAGCCCACCAGTTCCTGGCCAATAAAAAACCAAGCGAAAGCGATACAGCGGAAATCCGTGCCATTAAAGGACTGATTCGCCGGGGGGAAGCAAAAGCAACCTGCCGTTATGTGGGAATTAAAGACGAAAATGTACATTTTCAAAATCTTCCTTTTTATGAAACCGGACGGGTGGAGAAAAAGCCGATGGGCGAAGAAGATGTTCAGCTTACCATGGAACTGCTGCGCAAGGTAAAACCCCAACAGGTGTATTGTGCCGGCGACCTGGCCGATCCGCATGGAACGCATAAAGTTTGTTTGGACATCGTATTTGAATCACTTCGCAGAATAAAGGCAGCGGGCGATGAATGGATAAAAGATTGTTGGGTTTGGTTGTATAAAGGCGCCTGGCAGGAATGGAACCTGGAAGAAATTGAAATGGCTATTCCGATGAGCCCCGACCAGGTTATGAAAAAACGTTTCGGCATTTTCATTCACCAGTCGCAAAAAGATATGGTTCCTTTCCAGGGCTCAGATTCACGTGAATTCTGGCAGCGTGCAGAAGACCGGAATGCCGAAACGGCCCGGCAGTATGCGCAGCTCGGATTAACACAATACGCTGCTATGGAAGCATTTGTGCGCTGGCATTATTAAAAAATTTAAGGGAAATCGATTTTGATTTTTTGGAAATTAAGATTCGATTCCCTTATCTTTGCACTCCCTTAAAGGGAATGGCTCCGTAGCTCAACTGAATAGAGCATCTGACTACGGATCAGAAGGTTTCAGGTTTGAATCCTGACGGAGTCACCAACCAGTTATAAAAGAGATTAATTTGATACACAAATTAATCTCTTTTGTTTTTTACGGAATGGCAATAAATAGCTTCAATGCTGCCGGATATACCTGATACGTTTAATCCGGTCTCCACTAAGCAGCAACTCTCCGTTCAAAAACTCTAAACGGTATGCACCTGCCAGCATTTTGGTGCTCGTAACTAAAATTGCTGTTGATTTTTTGTTGTTGCGAACCAGCTCATAGTTCAGGGCTTCCAATTGCCGGATATGTAAGGTGGTATTGGTTTCCCGATTATAATAGACGCCCTCATAATCTTTGGCGTCGATGGTAGCAGTTAACGGGGTGGTTTTTACCAAAGTGTAAGGCGCATGGGTGGTATAATAAGCCGTAACCTGCAACTGGCCTTGTTCATTCCTGGTAAACGCCTGTTTAAAAGCGGAGTCGTATTTCTGGTGAAAAATATTTGCTGCTTCTCTTTCCAGTTCCACGTCGTTTCTGCCCATCCTTTTTAAAAAGAGTTGCTGGTTTCTTACTTCAAACTGGAAGGCAAAATCAGTTGTTGTGAGATAGGTGCCAACAATATCTTCTTCTCCGATATAAGCACCAACCGTCGAAGGCCTGGTTACCGGTTGCTCAGCCATAGCAGCACTGCCCAGGAGCAGGTCGGCCATCTGCCTTGTTTGCAGTGCTGGAATGGATTTACCGGTGTTGGTGAACGTGAGCAGGCTGGTTCTACGGGAGGGGAAACGGATTAGGGTGGCTTTCCAGGCACCTGTTGCTCCTTCATGAAACACATAGTCAATTCCCTTATACCTGCCAAACTCAAGCCCGTAGCCATATAGCTTGATGGAATCTCCTGCTACAGGCAGTTGACTTAGTTCAATAATGCGCCTGTTTAGTTGTCTACTACGGTGGGTTTGTACTATTTTTTCCCACTGAACCTGGTCCGGAAGCGTGGTAAAAAGGTTACCGTCTCCCACCACATTCCAGCGCCAGTCATAGGTGGTCCAGGTATCAAAATTAAAATAGGCTTTTGCGATCGGACCCCGGATAGCCCGGTAATCGGGTTCAAAAGAGGTATGGTACATGGCCATTTTGCGAAACAAGGCGTTGGTATAATCCAGGAAACTTTTACCCGAAACTTTCTCTACCAGCAGGGCAAGCAGAATATAATTTGAATTACTATAAAGGTAGGTTGAATGGGGAGTAAAGTTCAGCTCCTCCTGCTGTTCCAGTAAAGCCAGTATGTCTGCATTGGAAAGCGAACGTTCCCACCAGGTATACCCCTGCAAACTCAGTAGATCATAACAATCTCGAATACCGCTGGTATGGGTAAGCAAACTCTGCACCGTTATTTTTTCCCTGATGGCGGGATAGAGCCGGGGAAACCATTTTCGGATGTCATCCGATAAGTTTATCTGCTTAGTTTCCACCAGGTTTAATACCGCCAGGGCGGTAAACTGTTTTCCGTTGGAGGCAATATTGAAGCGGGTGTTGCTGTTTATCAGGCTGCTGTCCATAAAATCGGCATACCCTGCATATTTTTCGTATACCAACTGACCGTTTTGAACAATAGCGGTCGCAATTCCCGGAGCCCTGGGCGGCACATCCTGCAAGGCAATGCTATCCAGTTTTTGTTGCCATTTATCGAGCCCCTGCGCCAGCAATAGCTTTGGTATAACAACAACTAATAATAAAAGGTAACGCATGTTTTTTTCTCAAATTTGGGGGCGTTTTTTCCGCTGATCGCCCCAGATCCTGATTTGACACTCATTTTTGATGGTATTTTTCGATATACTCTTTCGGACTTATCGATTTTGCCCGCTTAAATGCCCGGTTAAAAGTGGATTTTGAATTAAAGCCAGCTTCATAGGCAAGTGCCAGCAGGGTTTGCACCGTATGTTCACCTTCCTCAATTTTTCGGATCACGGCTTCAATCCTGTAGGCATTTACAAAATCATTGAAGTTCATCTGAAACCCATCATTAATTACCTGCGATACTTTTTTGGTATGCGTGCCGAGTCTGCTGCTTAGATCCGAAAGAATAAGCACGGGATTTTCGTACAGTTTTTCCTCTTCCATCAACCGCTCTATTTTCTGTTTCCATTCCACAAGATCCGGCAAACTGGACCTGCTTTGCAAGGTTTCCTCATCCATCTCAGCTACCTGCAAAGCGTCGGGTGGCGGATTGGGCAATGGCAATGCCCGGCCGGCCAGGGAAGTACCCGTTAAAATGGAATTGGCATACCCACTAATTGTTACATAATAAAACAGCACCGAGAAGCTGAGGTAATACCAGAATTTTCTGCCAAACGCATCCCATTCCGGGTTAACCAGGAAAAAAAGAACGCGGATGGCGATCAATACTAAAAACGCAAGCAGGAAACGCCTTGCCCACTTGAACATAACGGAATCGGCATAGCTGACCTCATTGTACGTGATGCGCTTGTATTGCTTATAGGTTTGCAGGCAGTTGAGCAGGTAGTAAACCAGCATCAGCAAGCCGGCCACCTGGTACCAGGTGGCAAAATCTTTGTCTTTACCATCTTCGTAAAAATAATAGGTACCCTTCAGTACCCGATCGTTCAGAAAAACCAGTAAAGCATACAGCAGGTATAATACAGCAGGTACAAAATGAAGGCGGTGCTTTTTGGAAAACCTAAATGAGTTGTCTAATAAATACCTGCAATAAAAATATAACACTACTGGCAACAGAAACAGTTGCTGAAAAGGAATATAAAAAAGCAGGGTCCTGTACAGTTCCTGGGAATACCAGCCGGCGTATCCGAACATGAACGGCGCAATGTACATGGAACACAAGAAGGAAAAAAAACTAAGCCAATAGCTTGATTTATCCTCGTGTTGAAAACCTTTTATTGCCAACAGAACCGAAAAAACAATACCATGCACAAAAAACAGCAGTAAGATCGAACTTTTGAAACCAAAAGAAAAATACATAACAGCAGGAGGAGTTTAGCCTGCAGCAATATAAGGCTTTGATCGAGGATAGAAGCAGCCCGTTGAACCGCTGTACCTTATTTAATTTTATCCCGTAGAGCCCTGGAAGATTTGCTATAGGATTGCACCACCTCTTTTACCTCTTTTGGCAGTTCATTAAATTTCTCCGCAACCAGGGAAGCATCTTCTGCAATATTTTTATCATATCCGAGGATACCCGGCGCATTTTCCTGGATCAATAAGCGCAGAAAACGGAATTCCACATTTTCATTGTCTTCTTGAATGGCTTTTTCAAGTTTCTCTTTTCCTGCCCGGAAGGTTTCCAGTTTATTGGCGGGGCCTTTAACAACATCGGCCTTTTTCATCAGCAGGGCGCCGGTATAGGCATAGTCTGCCGGGGAATTGCTGTTTTCCAGTTTTTTCAATTGTGTATCAATAAGGCTGCTTTCCCTGGAAGCCAGCCCTTCGTACAATTCTTTTACCTGGCTAAAACTTTGCGTACCGGTGAACAGCCCGGTCAATAAGAGAACCACTTTTAAAAATACATTCATTACCAACCCGGTTTTGATCAGCTACAAAAAAACAATGCCCCAAAAACGCCGACATAACCTGTGTAAAAAAGCTACAGGCTGCGGCATTCTGTATACAAATCTACACCACCATACGGTACGGCGGCTGTTAAACTACTGCGTTGCCGGCATCGTCGATACCCAATATAGCGTTGGCGAGTTTCTTCCATTGAATGGCTGCGGCCCCCAGGGCTGCCAGTTCACTCACTACGGTATTTCGCAAGGTGTCTATTTTTTTTGCTGCAACTGCCGGCTGTTCATTTCTTCCATGAATGCCTGCTCTAAGCACTTGTCCCGTTCGTTCCAGTAAAAAGGTACTGCTTGCTCGGGGATCAAAAAAATGCGCCGGGCCTTCCGGTAAAGAAGGATCCTGTGAGGGTCTTACCCGCAGCAAAACAGCTTGGCGCCAGGTATCCGCTTCGCTTTCCTCCACTGCTTCAATTTGTACCCAGTCATAGCCATGACCGGCAAGAGATCCGGGGCCGGGTAGATCTATGCGGATAAAATCTTTGGGTAAAGGCGCCCGTTCCAGTTTATTTCCGGTTTCATCAAGCAGGCTGAAGTCTGCCGACAAACCTGCACTGATCCGACCCCAGTAGTTAATATCAAGCAGCCTGTTCCTGGCCAGCAGGAACGCTTCTCTGGCCAATTGTGCTGTGGCAAAAGAACGCTGTTCAACAATATCCGATTGCCGGCCTTCTTCCTGCGTGGGAATAGGCACTTGTTCCTGATCAGTTACTGCCATCTTTTTGTTATTTAGTTATTACCTTCCCCTGCAAAAACCCGGCCCTCCGCAGAACCGTTTTATTCAATCATGAAGATTACATTAGTCAGCATCGGAAAACAACAGGATGCTTCCACCAAAGAAGCGGTGCAGGATTTTACGCAACGAATCAGCCGTTATTTTCCTTGTGAATGGAAGCTATTACCGCCTGCCAAATCAACCGATCCCGTCCAGATAAAAAAAACAGAAGCGCAACAAGTACTGCAGGTGCTGCAGGCCGAGGATTACCTGGTTTTGCTCGATGAGCGGGGAAAAAACATCAGCTCCCCGGAGCTGGCGCAATTGATCCAGGACCGGGCAAATGAAAGCAGGAAGCAGCTTGTTTTTTTGATCGGAGGCGCTTACGGGGTTGATACGGCGCTTCAGCAAAGAGCTAATTTTACCTGGAGTTTATCCAGGTTGGTTTTTCCTCATCAACTGGTACGGCTGATCCTGGCAGAACAGGTGTACCGGGCCTGCAGCATTCTGCGCAATGAAAAATATCATCATAGCTAGGCTGGTTTTGGAATTTGGAAATCTATAGTATCTTTCCCCCATGATTAGCATTACCCTGTCCATTGTTATTTTAACAGTAGCCATTTCCCTTTCGGCCTTCAGTAAGGAAAAGATCAAGGAAGACCTGCTATTCTGGCCTGCACAAATTGAAAGTCAAAAACAATACTATCGTTTTATCACCAATGGATTTGTACATGGCGACCTGGTACACCTGGCATTTAATATGGTGGCCCTTTTTTCTTTCGGTGAGTACGTAGAAGGCTACTTGTATGCTAATCCGATGTTATTCGGCTCCAAGGCTAAACTGGTATACCTGGGGCTTTACCTGCTGGGGTTGATCGTGTCGGTTATCCCGGATTATTTCCGGTACAGGAATAATTATGCCTACCGTGCCCTGGGGGCCTCCGGTGCCGTATCTGCCGTTATTTTTTCCTTTATAATGCTCGACCCTACCCAAAAAATATCCATTTTCTTTATCCCCGGCATACCCGGTTATATATTCGGTATTATTTTCCTGGCACTTTCGGCTTTCCTGGCCAAACGGGGCGGCGATAATATTGGTCACCGGGCGCATTTTTCCGGGGCAATTTTTGGTGTTTTGTACACCATTATTATGGCGAAGCTAATTGCCAATATAGACATCATTCCCGCTTTTATTGAAACCATCAAAGGCCGGTATTAAGCTGAAATAGAATTACCCGGGTGGTGGAAGTGGTTACTTTAAAACGGTCGTCCGGTCTTTGACCGGCAAGCCAGCATATTCTTTTGTCCGTTTCCAACAGCCAGATTTTTTCCTTATCAAGGCGGCTGATTTTCTGATCGATTAAAAACCGGGCAATTTTTTTCTTTTTACGCATACCCAGCGGATAGAAATAATCTCCTGCTTTCCATCTGCGCAGCAATAGGGGAAATTCAACACGGGCTGCATCCAGCACCGCCGTCGCAGCATCGGCCGGCAATGCCTGGCCTGCATAGGGCTGGCTTGTCCAACTCAATTCTCCGCCTGCAAAACGGACCGTGCCCTGCTCCTCTTCCAACACCACCCATTCCTGTTCTTCTTCTTTTTTTGGCGACAATACCAACCATTCGCGGTTTTTTAACAAGAGGTAAGAACCCTGGCGAATGTATTGACCTGTTTGACTTTCCATTAACCCGATGGCCTGTTCTACCTGCTCCGGACTAAACCCAAGCGGATAAAGCCATTCGAACAGGATATACCGGGCCCCTTTCAACAATTTCCATTTGCGGATAGGCAACCATTGCTCCTCTCCGTTTATGTGAACCAGTTTCTTAAGCGTACGGGTCATTTTTTCATCCGCATAGGCAGCCAGGCTTTGCAGGTTCCGGCTGTTCTGGTACATACGTAGAATACTGTCTTTGTTTATTTCCTTAACAAGAGGAATCAACTGGTGCCTGATCTTATTGCGGGTATACTTATCCGTTGCATTAGAGCTGTCTTCGACCCAACTTAGCTGTTCCTGCTTTGCATAGGCTTCCAAAGCTTCCTTTTCCACCATTAACAAGGGCCGGCAAAGCCCGTTCCGGGAGGGCAGCATGCCGCTTAAGCCTGCAATACCCGAACCCCTGAATAAATTCAGGAGAATAGTTTCGGCCTGATCATCTGCATGGTGCGCCGTAAGTATATAGGCTTTCTGACGGCTTGTTGAACCGGTGTTCTTTGGTTGTATAATTTCCTGTAACCAGGTATAACGTTCCTGTCGGGCCCACTCCTGTATATTTCCTTTTTTACCGTCCCGGCCTGGGTTTATTCTTTTGGTATGAACAACCAGCTTCCAGTCAGCGGCCAGTTGCTGCACAAATTTTTCGTCGCGATCACTCTCCTCTCCCCGTAGTCCGAAATTCATGTGAGCCAGTTCTATGCGATAACCCAATGCCAGCAGAATATGACAAAGGACCACCGAATCCAGGCCACCGCTTACAGCCACCACTAACCGATCCTGCCGCGTAAATAACGCTTCTTTCTGAATGAATGCTTCTATATTTTTCAGTAATGCCTGCATACTTAAAATCGAGTAGTTTTCCTCGTACTAATACCTATTATTGCTAAATACAAACACTTAGTTTAGTGGTTGATTTTAAACCATTAATCTTTATCCGTACCCATGCCTAACCAGGGATTTGTCATATTACTTATAGACCAACTTACCTTTGTTTGTTTAGTTATTTCCATCTTTCTCCTGTTCTTAAAAAAAGCCTGGAATAAACCGCTCTTTTTATTCCTTGGATTAAACTGCTTATACAGCGTGTTACTATTTATAGTAGGCTGGGTATATGGTTTGTTTTCTATCCAGTATGAACTGATCGCAAACCTAAGTATTCATATCGATACACTCACAGGCCTGGGGGTTCTTTATCATCTGTGGCCCGATAAAACCTACCAACGTTTCCTGGTATACAGTGTTTTGCCGGTATTACTTACCTGGATGCTTACCATGTTATTTATGGGTCCGCAAAAAACCACTACCTGGAACCTGGTATTACCGGCCTCCTGGTTCCTGATGGCTGCAGCATATTCTATGTTGTTGCTTTATAAAAGGTCTTTTTATAACGAAAATGCACATTACCTGAGTAAATTCCTTTTTATTGCTGGTTTTATGTTCTACAATTTTGTGTACCTGATCATTGAGGGTTGTTTTATTCTTTTTGCACAGGAGGCTGGCGCTGAAGATGCCTGGAACATCAATTACTGGAGTTATTTTATTTTCCGCTTATTGATATTATCGGGTATTCTCGCCTGGTATCATACCCCCCGGATGGCTACCAATAACCTCGTTAGTATTAATAAATAAGGTCTTCCAAGGCGGCTCTTAACTCTCCAAATGCGTGGCGGTCGCCTGCCTGGGTAGCTGCTTCCATTCCTTGTTGGTATACCCGGATGGCTTCCTCCGTTTGTGCCTGGCGTTCTAATAACCTGCCTAATTGATAATAGGTACCCACATAACCCGGGTTGTCCATTAATAAGTTTTCAAACACCTGGCGGGCTTTTTCATCATCGCCCAGCTTGGCATATTCCAGTCCCAGTGCATGGTGCAGAAAGGAATCTGTGGGATTGGCTGCGAGAAAAGCCTGCAATTGTTGAATTCTATCCATAACTTATTTGAAAAATTTAACGCGAAAAACGTTGATAAAAAACTAACAAACGTATATTTGTATTAGGTAGTTGCATAAACAACTTTTAATCTAAAGAAACGAATGCTGTATGAAAATTCTAGTTTGTATTAGTAAAACGCCGGATACTACGGCAAAAATAGCTTTCACGGACAATAACACGAAATTCGTAACAGAGGGAGTTCAATGGATTCTGAATCCGTATGATGAATGGTATGCCCTGGTGCGTGCCATCGAGTTAAAAGAGAAGGATCCGTCTGTTACCATCCATTTAATAAATATTGGCGGTGCCGACAATGATGCAATTATCCGGAAAGCATTGGCCCTCGGCGGCGATGAAGCCATTCGCGTAAACCTGGAAAGTACCGATAGTTTTACTATTGCCAGCCAAATTGCCGCAATTGCTAAAGAAGGCGCTTATGACCTGATTTTTACAGGTAAGGAAACCATCGATTACAACGGATCTTCCATTGGCGGAATGGTTGCGGAATTGCTGGATATGCCCTTTGTGTCACTGGCTACCAAATTTGAGTTAAACGGTTCGGTTGCCACGCTTAACCGAGAAATTGAAGGTGGTGAGGAAACGGTGGAAGCGCCGCTGCCGCTGGTAGTAAGCTGCCAGAAAGGGATGGCCGAGCAGCGCATTCCAAATATGAAAGGCATTATGGGCGCCAGGACCAAACCACTGAAACTAGTGGAACCGGTTGCGGTAGACGCTTTAACCAGTATTGCGTCTTTTGAACTGCCCCCGGCAAAAGCGGGTGTAAAACTGGTACCGGCCGATCAGCCCGAAGAACTGGTGCGCCTCTTACACGAAGAAGCAAAAGTCATTTAATCTCCTCACCTATCTAAAAAACGATTCCATGTCAGTATTAATATACATTGATCAGGCCGATGGCCAAGTCAAAAAAGCTTCGCTTGAGGCGGCCAGTTACGGGGCCGAAGTAGCCAGTCAATTAGGGGTAGAAGCCAATGCGCTGGTGCTGGGAACACCGGAGGTCGACCTTAGCAGCCTAGGCAGCCAGGGCATTAAAAAGGTTTTCCAGGTAAAGCAGGCCGAACTCAACCAGTTTGATGCGCAGCAACAAGCTGCCGTAATTGCCGAAGCGGTTAGTAAAACCGGTGCTACCATAGTGGTTTTGTCCAATAACCTAACAGGTAAGGCCCTTGGACCGCGCTTATCTGCCCGCTTAAAAGCCGGGCTGGTGGCAGGTGCAGTGGGTTTACCCGATACATCCGCCGGTTTCGTGGTTAAAAAAGGCGTGTTCAGTGGAAAAGCTTTTGCCAGCATCCAGGTACCTACCGCACTAAAAATACTGGCCTTAACTCCCAATGCCTTTGCAGTAAAAGAAGGGGGCGGTGCCGCAGTGGTAGAAGAATTAGCGGTTGCTGTACCGGCGGCCAAAACCAAACTGATCAGCACCAATAAAATAAAGGGACAAATTCCCCTGAGTGAAGCCGAGTTGGTAATCAGCGGGGGCCGTGGTTTAAAGGGGCCGGAAAACTGGGGCATGATCGAGGAACTGGCGCAGTTACTGGGCGCAGCCACTGCCTGTAGCAGGGCGGTTGCGGATGCACATTGGCGGCCACACCACGAACACGTGGGACAAACAGGCGGATCCATTGCTCCCAATTTATATTTTGCCGTAGGTATCTCCGGGGCCATTCAACACCTGGCCGGTGTAAACCGGAGTAAGGTAATTGTGGTGGTTAATAAGGACCCGGAAGCGCCTTTTTTTAAGGCAGCCGATTATGGGATTGTCGGGGATGCATTTGAAGTAATGCCGAAAATAATAGAGGCCGTAAAAAAATTAAAAGCTTCGTAAACAGAGGGGGTAATCCCCTCTTTGTTTTTTATTAAAATCCCGTAGTTTCGTGCCTTCATTATGAGGAAGATAGAACTGGAAATAGTTGCCCTGTCGCACAGTATAACCCAAACGCACTCTTATGCAGTGGTTTTAGGCGAAGTAAATGGTTTGCGCAGGCTGCCCATCGTTATTGGAGGCTTTGAGGCTCAGGCAATTGCTGTGGCATTGGAAAAAATGCAACCCAGTCGCCCGCTTACCCATGACCTTATGAAAAATTTCATGAATGCCTTTAATGTAGAACTCACCGAAATCATAATCAGTGATTTACAGGAGGGTATTTTCTATTCCAAACTGGTATGCGTAGGCGAGCATGATACGGTAGAAATTGATTCCCGTACATCCGACGCATTGGCTCTTGCCGTACGATTCGGATGCCCCATTTATACCTATGAGAATATCCTGGAAAATGCGGGCATACTCATGGAAGATACGTCCGGCAAAAAGAAAAAGCAGGTAAGTGCACCTGAGCGGGAGGATACCGGCAATGACGACCTGCGTGCCCTTAGCCTGGAAGAGTTACATACACTGTTGAACGATGTGTTAGAGCAGGAAGATTATATCCGGGCAATTGCCATCCGGGATGAGATCAACAGCCGCAAAAAATAAGCGCCAAATCGCCGGAATTGATAGTATTTCCCAATGCAAAAATTAACCTGGGCCTTCAGGTGAATGGCAAAAGGCCGGATGGCTACCATTCCATAACCACCGTATTTTATCCCCTGCAGGTAGCAGATATGCTGGAAGCCGTTCGGGCAGAACGTTTTCATTTTGCTTCAAGCGGATTAGCCATTGATGGCAGTTCGGAAAACAATCTCTGTATCAGGGCCTGGAAAAAAATGGAAGAAAGTTTCCAGCTCCCTCCTGTTTCCATCCATTTACATAAAATAATTCCGATGGGGGCTGGCTTGGGAGGCGGCTCCTCCGACGGAGCTTTTATGTTATCCTTACTGAACCGCCTGTTTAATTTGAACTGTCCGCCTGAACAGCTAAGTCGTTTTGCCCTGGAACTGGGCAGTGATTGTCCGTTTTTCCTCCTGAATCAGCCTGCCCGGGCCACCGGCCGCGGGGAGGAACTGTTTCCTCTGGAGCTACCCCAGCTAAACGGCAAAATACTTCTGTTAGCAAATCCCGGCATTCATATTTCCACAGCCTGGGCATTTGGGCAGTTGGAACTCAGCAAAGCAAAACCGCCTTTTCCGGCCATAGAAGCCCTTCCGCTGGAGCAGTGGAAAGACCAACTGAAGAATGATTTTGAAGAAGTTGTGTTCAGAGCCTATCCTGAAATTGAAGCCATCCGTACGCAGTTTTATGCAATGGGTGCCCGTTTTGCGGCGATGACAGGTACCGGCTCTACGGTGTACGGAATTTTCGATGCCCTGCCCGTTAACTGGAAACAGCAGTTCCCCGCGCACTATACCCTGCTGGAATCAAAATAATTAGCTATCTTGCTCCTGTACATGAAAAGCTGCAAGAATATACCTGCTTTTTTATCCTTCAATCTTGATTTTCTCAATCATTGAAGCAGGTAAGCTGTTTTTAAAGGGCGTATACTGCCCGTACTTTTTCATTACTTCTTTTTTCAACCTAGAATAATTTTTCAACTATGTCAGTTGCTTTAACTGCTTTGTCTGAAAAGACGCAGCATTATCTCGATCTGGAAGACCGGCACGGTGCCCATAATTACCATCCCCTGCCGGTTGTATTATCAAGGGGCTCGGGGGTTTTTCTCTGGGACGTGGAGGGTAAACGGTATTATGATTTTTTGAGTGGGTATAGCGCGGTCAACCAGGGCCATTGCCATCCTGCCATTATCCAGGCCCTGGTACAACAGGCACAGGAACTTACGCTTACATCCCGGGCCTTTCATAATAACCAATTGGGTGTATATGAACAATATATTACCCGGCTATTTGGCTACGATAAGGTGCTACCGATGAATACCGGTGTGGAAGGGGGAGAAACTGCCATTAAACTGGCGCGCAGGTGGGCATATGTAAAGAAAGGGGTTACTGAAAATAGTGCCCGGATCGTATTTGCGGAAAATAATTTCTGGGGAAGAACCCTGGCGGCTATCTCTTCTTCTACCGACCCCAGCAGTTATTCACAATTTGGCCCTTTTATGCCAGGTTTTGACCTGGTACCATATAATGACCTGGCGGCGCTGGAAAAGGCATTGTCGCACCCCGATACGGCGGCATTTATGGTAGAACCCATCCAGGGTGAAGCGGGTGTAGTGGTACCTGATGAGGGTTATCTGCAGGGGGTACGCGAGCTCTGTACCCGGTACAATGTATTATTCATTGCCGATGAAATACAAACCGGCCTAGCCCGTACCGGCAAAATGCTGGCCTGTGATCATGAAAACGTGCGGCCCGATATCCTGATCCTAGGAAAGGCATTAAGCGGCGGTGTATTACCGGTAAGTGCCGTGCTGGCCGATGATTTTATTATGAACAATATACACCCCGGGGAGCATGGCTCTACCTATGGAGGCAATCCCCTGGCCTGCAAGGTAGCCATGGCTGCGCTGCAGGTGATAGAAGATGAACGGTTGGCCGACCGGGCAGCGGAGATGGGTGAATTGTTGCGCATGGAGTTGGCGAAACTGGATTCTCCCTACATCGGAACTATACGGGGAAGGGGATTATTAAATGCAATTGTGATCAAACACAGCAACCCCGATGCAGCCTGGCAATTATGTCTGCTGCTCAAGGAAGCGGGCCTGCTGGCCAAACCAACACATGGCGACAAGATCCGCTTTGCACCTCCCCTGATCATTACGCGGGAACAAATACAGGAAGCAGTTGCAATAATCGGGCAATGCCTGCAGCAATTATAAAAGTCCTTCGGGACTTTTTTTATTCTTCAGCTCCAGGCTGGGAATGAATGCCATGATCAGTTGTAGGATGGCGGCAATAAAATATAGGAAAAAAGCGGGTTGGCGGTCTGGACAATCACCGGCATAGCAGGTGCTGAGCATAATAAAGTTGCGAAAGGCCCAGGCCAGGTTAAAGCCCGAGAAAAAGAAATTGGCCCGTTTTGCCCAGATCCTTGGAACCAGGAAAAGTAGAATGGCAATGGAACACATGAACAGGTTTACCAGTCCGGGTTTCCCATAACGGGTACCTGCCGTGGCAAAGCCGGAAATAGTAATACTTGTATCCGGAATTTTTACCCAGGTAAGAAAGCAGCTGCCAATTACTACCAGTGCCAAAAAGGCGCCCAACTGATTTGCGTATTTCATGGCTGCTAAATTAGGAAGCTTTTAGAAGACAAAAGACGCTTATTGCAAACGGCGGCTGTACTTGTAACTACCGGGCTTGTTTTATTTTGCGGGCAGATGTGCTATTAGTTCAACCTCCAGTTTAGCGTTTGGCATATATAAACGAACAACCTGCACCCAGGTTGCGGCAGGGAAATCGTTTTTATAAAAAGCCTTTCTCGACTCATTAAACTGTTTCATGGCTTCTATATCGGTTGTATATAAATTCTCTTTCACGACGTGCTGAAAACTGGCGCCAAAGCTTTTGAGAGAGCGTTCGAGTGACCGGTATAAATTAGTAATTGCCTGCGGACTAAGCTCTGTTGCCACCGCCCCGGATATATACAGCACATTGTCTACTTTTACCACTTGCACATAGCCAGCTGAAGTGTCTTGTTTGAGCGGGTTATCCCAGTGCCATTTCTCCTTTTTAATTTCACTGGTTTGGCCCAGGCACAAAACAGCCTGGAACAGCATTCCTATTAGTGGCAGTAGAAATTTATGTTTTGTCATTGCACTGAAAGTTTAATTGTTGTACATTTTTTATTCCCAAATAAATGCAGGATAATTTACAAAAACCGGTGCTATACATATAGACTAGACAGGCTACCGGTGCCGAAATGTTTCTATCCGTTTCTTTTGACCTAAAAGCATCCAAACAGCAGCACAATAAGTCCGATTGAAAGAAAGGAGTTCATACGGGAAAAATTTCTACCCTTCCTTTTATCGGGCAAATTCTTGCTGACAAACAGGTTACAGGCCAGTAAACCATTAACCAGATAATTCTTTGTGGATATACAGCCACCAACGGCTAAATTATTTCAGCTTCGCCAATCAATCTTGCGCCTTCATGAATCCACCATTTCCTTCCCTTATCCAAATACTTCTCAATGCGCTGGTGTGCCAGGAAACGAACAGTTACTATTTTCGTTTGTCCGGGTCTGAAATCATCCTCCTCATCAAAAACAATATCACCAATATATGTAATCAACAACTGTCCACAATCCTTATATTCAAATACATGATTAGGTCTGTAGCCGCTTAAAATTCCACTACTCCTTCCTCCATCCTCCGTTCTTTTCAAGGTAAGTTTGGCTTTAATAGCAATGAAAACAGCGGAATTCTCAAAATAGATATCGCCAAAACTAATGGTGGAATACTTTTCATAGGCCATACTATCAACTACTTCTGATTGTCCGGTATCTAACCATCGCTTGTATATCAGCTTGCCATTCATATAAACGCATAATTCATTGTATTCAGATATTATTTTGGAAATATGCATTATGAAAATATTATAAAATAATCCACCGGTTAATAATTATATCATTTATTATAACTGTCTTTTTTCTTTACCTTCTTTTTATCTCTCTTTTGAACAGGTGAAAGAGGTGGAGGTGGTGGAGGTGGCTCTTTCTCCCCGTCCAATAGCTCTAATTTTACTTCCACCAAAGAATAGTCAAAATTCAGTGTGCCATATTCACTGATTTTTTTAAATCCATTTTCAGGCAGATAATTTTCATGATGTTGCAACCTGCCTAATTTGGAAATTTTCCAGGCATTATTAATCAAAATGGCTTCCATAACAGGCAGTTTAAAACATTTTGACCCTGACAAAAAAATAATATCTCCGGTTAAGGCTACAAATAAATTTGATGTCCGCTTTGAGATAGTGTACTCAACATCAATGAATTTACTATCATTTAAGTTAATTCCCATTGATTCGGCTTGCATTGAAATAAGGTCAAGAACGCTGTCTTTAAGAAAAGCTTTATACTTTTCGTCGTAGTGAAACTGAACCAACTTCAGGCTATCTCCATCAAGAAGACCGATTATTCCAGCTTTATAAATTTCGCGGTATTCACCAGTCGATATAAAATATTTATAGAAATCATTTCGACTACCCTGTTTTAATGACTCAAAAAATGGTCTGAAATTTTCAGAAATTTTATCCTGACCTTTAGATAAAAGGATAAAATAAAATTGCCAAAAAATGAGCCAACATACGATTTTCAACATATTAATGAATTGTACTCGTTGATAACAGAAACTATTGAAACCTCATTTTTGATATACAGTATAAACGTATCCTTGGAACCAATTTAAATTAATATAGCACATTGCTTAATAAATAAAAAGCCGTCTCTATAAATAATTTCCAATCATCAGTTTCTACTCTTCATGTCTCAACTTTCCTTTGCGGGATGAAAAATTCATTAAGCATTTATTCGGGGTTCTTAAGGATCATTTATGGTTCAGAAAAAGGTTTTTGCTGAAATCACAGGATCACTAAACGCGGTTGAAATTCAGGGCTGAATTGTACACAATTGTACCAGGACCGGCATTTCATTTACCGTAGAGTCACTGAATTATACTCTTTAATATAATAATTAAACAGTTTACTAGACGACAAACTGTAATTTTTAACTTGCCTCAATAAATAATTGAATGGTTAAGAGAGGATATACCCTGTATGGCAGAAAATTCAGACCAAAGGGTAGAAAACAAAAAATCCGTATGGTCTATTTAACCTATACGGACTTTTATTTTTCTGAGGTCCCGAGCAGATTCGAACTGCTGTAGAAGCTTTTGCAGAGCTCTGCCTAACCACTCGGCCACAGGACCCTTTTTTTGAATCGGGCACGAATGTAGGATTTTTATACATTCGTTGCAAATTCCGGTAGAAAAAATTCTTATCTATAACGCCATCTCATGAAACCTATTGCATCGTCTGAACTAATTATTAATAAACGCGGCGCTGTTTACCACCTCGACCTACGTCCTGAAGAACTGGCTCCTACTATTTTAACCGTGGGCGACCCCGACCGCGTACAGGAAGTCAGCAAACACTTCGACAGTATTGAAGTCCGGCGTCAACACCGCGAATTTATCGCCCATACCGGTCAACTTGGAAACAAACGTATCACCGTCCTATCCACCGGTATCGGTCCGGATAATATAGATATCGTGCTCAACGAGCTCGACGCCCTGGCAAATATCGATTTTACCACCCGTACTATAAAACCCGAACTCAGTTCTCTGTCCATCATCCGGCTCGGCACCAGCGGCTCACTCCAGGCCGATATTCCAGTAGACGCCTTTGTAGCCGGTACCCACGGCCTGGGGATGGACAACCTGCTCCATTTTTACCGCCTCGAGCAAAATGAAGAGGAACAATTGCTGATCCAGTCCTTTATTACCCAAACCCAGGTACATAATAAAATATCGCTGCCCTATATCAGCAGCGCCTCCCCTTCCCTACTCAAACATTTTACCCGGGGCTATCACGCCGGTATTACAGTTACCTGTCCAGGCTTCTATGGGCCGCAGGGAAGGATCCTTCGCCTGGGCCTTTCCTCCCCCCAATTCGTAGACCGCCTAACAGAATTTAGTTTTGGTCAGCACAGGATCAGTAACTTTGAAATGGAAACCTCGGCTATCTACGGATTGAGCAGGTTATTAGGTCATCAGTGTTTGAGCCTCAATGCTATTGTGGCCAACCGGGTTAACCAAACTTTCTCCTCCGATGGGCAGGCAGCCGTAGAAAAATTAATCGTTCATTCACTGGAAATTATTGCAGGTATTTAACCCCATGGAAATACAATTTTACAAATACCAGGGTACAGGAAATGATTTTGTGATCCTGGATAACAGAAACGGTCGGTACAATTCCCTGAATGCAGAACAGGTCCAGTTCCTTTGCAACCGACGTTTCGGCATCGGGGCCGACGGGCTGATGTTGCTGAACGCGAAAGAAGGCTACGATTTTGAAATGAAATACTATAATTCCGATGGCCGGGAAAGCACCATGTGCGGCAATGGCGGCCGCTGCCTGGTGATGTTTGCCTACCACAGCGGAATAGTGCGCACCGTATTCCGGTTTATAGCCATAGACGGTGAACACGAGGCGGAAATTGACCCCAAAGGCCTGGTTCGCCTTAAAATGCAGGACGTTGCCCGTATTGAAGAAAACCACGGCGATTATACCCTTAACACCGGTTCTCCCCATTATGTAAAAATGGTAAACCAGGTGGGGGACTTTAATGTATTTGCCAAAGGTCGTGAAATCAGGAACCTGCCCTCCTTTCTGCCCGCCGGCATCAACGTCAATTTCGTTGAAGTGGAAGACGAACACGAAATCACCGTACGCACCTACGAACGGGGGGTGGAAGACGAAACCCTGAGCTGCGGCACCGGCGTTACTGCCAGCGCCCTGGTCAATTACCACAACGAACAGGGCTTTAACGAAGTATCGGTTACTACCCGGGGCGGTAAACTGTCGGTTGAATACGACCGCCACCGCGATGGTAGCTATACCAATATATGGCTCTGCGGCCCTGCTGAAAAAGTATTTACAGGTACCCTAACCCTTTCCTAATAAACGCCTGCCCGTGATTCAATACTTTAAAAATATCAACCACCAAACCGTTTCTATTCACAAACCGGAAGACGGCGTTTGGGTAAATATCCTCCCGCCTTTAAAACAGGAAGAATTTACAGAACTGGCAGAAGAACTGGATATTCCGCTCGACTTCCTGACCGACTCACTCGATATTGACGAAAGAACCCGTTTTGAAGAAGAAGACAATGTAAAACTGATCGTTATCAAAACCCCTACGGAAAACAATTCCTTCAATGATAGCGATGCCTTTTATATTACCATTCCAATATGTATTATCCTTACCCATAACCAGATTGTAACCGTAAATTCCTTTGAGAACGATGCCATCAAAAAATTTCTGAACACGTTTCAAAACCGGCACCCGGACAACCGCAAAAGGATGGTGCTGAAAATCATTGAAAAAGTGGTGCAGAACTATATGGAATTCCTCAAAGAAATTAACCATAAACGAAACCTGCTCGAACAAAAACTATACGATGCCAACCGAAACGAGGAATTGCTGCAACTGATGCGCATCCAGAAAAGCCTGGTGTATTTTGTAACGGCCCTGCGCAGCAATGAATTATTGCTGATTAAACTGGAACGTACCAATTTCATGGGACTGAACGAAGAAGAAAAAGAAATTCTGAACGACCTGATCGTAGACAATTCCCAGGCATTGGAAATGGCCAATATTTATACCAATATTCTTTCCAGCACCCTCGACGCCTTTGCCAGCATCATTGCCAATAACCAGAACGAGGTATTGAAACGGCTGTCTGTTATCACTATCACCCTCAGTTTTCCCGTACTGGTAGCCAGTATTTACGGCATGAACGTACCCATCCCCTATGCCAATTCTCCCTACGCTTTTTATATACCGGTTTTTTTATCCATGGCAATATCCCTGGTAATCGGCTGGTTTTTCCTTAAGAAAAAATTATTCTGACTATGTTCACTATCCGCGTGTACGGTATTCTTATCAATGAAAACAACCAGGTATTGGTGAGCGATGAAAAGATCAGGGGTGATTTCTTTACCAAATTTCCAGGGGGTGGACTGGAATTCGGAGAAGGTACCCGTGATTGCCTGAAGCGCGAATTCCTGGAAGAAATGAACCTTCAGGTTAGCATCGGGGAACATATCTATACCACCGATTTTTACCAGATGAGTGCTTTCAATCCCAGCCAGCAGATTCTTTCGATCTATTATTTTGCCCATGCCCTGGAACCGATCCGGGTTCCCATACGCAGCAACCCTTTTGAGTTTGATGAAGCACAACACCAGCTCTATGAAACCACCCAGGAAATTGAATCCTTCCGCTTTATTGATTGGGCTGATTTTGGCGAAGAAGCCGTCACCCTGCCAATAGACAAAGTTGTTGCAGCGATGTTAAAAAATAATGGCAACCCTGTGTAATTATTTGATAAACAGTTCAGTAGCAAGTTATACAAAGCTTTCCGGGTTAACAGCAATATTGTACCTTTGCACCGTAAAAAAAATTAACGCATGTCAACTGTCGTAAAATCCACTATTGATTTTTCCCTTCCTTATAAAGTTGCGGATATCAGCCTGGCTGATTGGGGTCGCAAAGAAATTCGCCTTGCTGAAGCAGAAATGCCCGGTTTAATGGCACTTCGTGAAGAATATGGTGCCAGTCAGCCATTAAAAGGTGCCCGGATTGCCGGCTGCTTGCACATGACCATTCAAACCGCTGTACTTATTGAAACCCTGGTGGCTTTAGGCGCTGAAGTAAAATGGAGCTCCTGTAATATTTTCTCCACACAGGATCATGCAGCTGCTGCCATTGCTGCAACTGGTATTGGCGTATATGCCTGGAAAGGACAAACCATTGAAGAAGCCGACTGGTGCATTGAACAAACCCTGTTCTTTGGTTCGCCTGAACGCCCGCTGAACATGATCCTGGACGATGGCGGCGATTTGACCAATATCGTTTTTGATAAATACCCCGAGTTAATACAACATATCAAAGGACTGAGTGAAGAAACCACTACCGGAGTTCACCGCCTTTATGAGCGTATGGCAAAAGGCAGTTTGCCAATTCCTGCCTTCAACGTAAACGACTCTGTTACTAAAAGCAAATTCGATAACAAATACGGTTGTAAAGAATCACTGGTAGATGCCATTCGCCGCGCAACCGACGTAATGCTGGCAGGTAAAATAGCTGTTGTAGGTGGTTATGGAGATGTGGGCAAGGGTTCTGCAGCTTCCCTGGCCGGAGCTGGTTGCCGGGTTATTGTTACCGAAATTGACCCCATCTGTGCCCTGCAGGCCGCTATGGATGGTTTTGAAGTGAAAAAAATGATCGATGCTGTAAAAGAGGCGGATATCATTGTAACGGCTTCCGGTTGTCGAGATCTGATCACCGGCACCCATTTCAAAGCAATGAAAGACAAAGCTATTGTCTGCAATATCGGCCACTTCGATATTGAAATTGACGTAGCCTGGCTGAATACGAATTACGGACACACCAAGGACACCATTAAACCGCAGGTAGATATGTATACCATTGATGGGAAAGACATCATCCTGCTGGCTGAAGGTCGCCTGGTAAACCTGGGTTGTGCTACTGGCCACCCAAGTTTTGTAATGAGTAACTCCTTCACCAACCAGGTATTGGCCCAACTCGAACTCTGGACCAATACGAGCAAGTACGAAAACAAAGTATACGTATTGCCTAAACACCTCGATGAAAAAGTAGCCCGCTTACACCTGGCCAAAATTGGCGTACAGCTTGATGAGCTGACCAATGACCAGTCTGAATACCTGGGTATTCCTAAAGCCGGACCATTTAAACCTGAAACCTATCGCTACTAAGCAGGTTTCGGTAGTCATATAAAAAAAAGTCCCGGTTAAACCGGGACTTTTTTTTTCCTAAACAGGCTCAATTTATTTAGCAACCAGTGTTTTTGCTTCCTTAGCAATACAATCCGACAGCTGCATCAGCATATCCTGTTCGGAAGGCTGAAGGGTGATGATGGTTTTCTTATCATTCCGGTCACTAAAACTAATGGTTACTACTTTTTTTGTAGCCAGTTTATTGAGATTGGCCGGTGTAAAGGCGCCGCCTTTCATGATAATATGAAAAAAACCGTTGCAGTTATCGCCCCCGGTATTACGAAGCTGCATTTTTTGTTTTCCGCCTTCAAATACAAACAAGGCTTCCGACTCCTCTCCTATACAATTGGCGGCCGGGTTCTGAATAACAAAAAATAAATCAAATTCTTTTCCATTGGCATCGATATTCAGTTGCACATTTTGTAACTGGATAAACCCTGTTGACAATTTCGGCGCATTACTGAACTCATCATTGCCTTTGATCAGCTTACAATTCTGCTGACTATAACCTATAACTGAAAACAAAAAAGCCAGCACAGATAGGGTAAAAATTTTCATAACTGAATGATATTGCTCTGTTAAAAGGTCAATTTAGGAAAAACCAGGGCCATATAACTGTTAAATTCGAGTAATTTCCGGCAGCAAACTAATTCGTATGGTAAAATGGTTTTTTTCCTTACTAAGCGTGCTCAGTACTTTATGCCTGGCAGGGCAGCTTCCTTCACCCGCCCTTATTCCTATTCCTGTAGAAGCCAGTTACCCACCCGGTTCCTATTTGATCGGTAAGGAACTGACCGTATCTATTCCGGAGGGCATTAAGAACAGGTCGTTTTTATTGGAGCAGCTTAGTACCAAATTTACCCGTTCGGCAGGCATTACCATACAGGAAACAAGAGAGGAAGTAGCAGTTCTGCGCCTGCGCCTGGTACCGGCAGCAACCCTTGCTTCCAGGGAAGCCTATTCCCTCGAAATCTCGAATAACGGAATTGTTATCTCCGCTGCCGAAGAAGCTGGCTTTTTCTATGCGCTCCAAACCCTCTGGCAATTATTACCCGCTGAAATTGAAGCACCCACTGCCCAGCCCGGTAAGGAATGGGCCGTTCCATTTGCCTCTATCCGGGATTATCCGCGCTTTGGCTGGAGGGGGCTGATGTTGGATGTGGCCCGGCATTTCTTCACAAAAGAGCAGGTAAAGGATTTTATAGACCATATGGCCGCTTATAAATACAACCGCCTGCACCTGCACCTTACCGACGACCAGGGTTGGCGCATTGAAATTAAACAACTACCCCGGTTAACCGCTATTGGCGCTTACCGGGGCGAGCGTACCGGAAAATGGGGCGAGTTTGGCAAACAAGACCCTAAGGAGCCTAAAAATTATGGCGGCTTTTATACGCAGGACGATATCCGCGAATTATTGGCCTATGCAGCAGACCGCCAGGTTGCCATTGTGCCGGAAATTGATGTTCCGGGCCATAGCATGGCTTTACTGGCCGCCTATCCCGATCTAAGTTGTACCCCGGGCACAACCTACCAGGTAAATGGAGGAGATAGGTTTATGCACTGGCCCGGAGGCGGCAAATTTTACAGCACCATTGATAACAATTTATGCCCTGCAAATGAAAAAGTGTATGCCCTGCTGGATACTATTTTTACTGAAATTGCAGCCCTTTTCCCCATCGAATACATCCACATGGGAGGCGATGAAACTTATAAAGGATTCTGGGAAAAAAGTGACGCCCTGAAAGGACTGATGAAAAGAGAAAAACTGAAAGACATGCACGAAGTGCAAAGCTATTTCGTAAAGCGGGTAGCCCGCATTATTGCATCGAAAGGAAAAAAAATGATGGGTTGGGACGAAATTATGGAGGGCGGCTTGGCACCGGGCGCTGCCGTTATGAGCTGGCAGGGCGATAAAGGAGGTATAGCAGCATCAAAACTTAAACACCCGGTGGTAATGTCGCCCAATAGCCATACCTATGTTGATCTCTACCAGGGCGACCCCTTGTCCGAACCACCTACCTATGGTATGGTGCGCCTGAAGAAAACGTATGCCTTTGATCCCGTACCTGCCGGAGCCGCCCCTACTTATATCCTGGGGGGACAAGCGAACCTATGGTCTGAGCGGCTGTATACGACCCGCCACCTGGAGTATATGTTATGGCCCAGGGGATGGGCCGTGGCAGAAGCCGTTTGGAGCCCGGTTAAACGAAAAGACTGGAACGATTTCGTGCGCAGAACCGAAGCCCATTTCAAAAGAAACGACCTGGCAGGCATTAATTATTCCACCAGCCTTTACGACCCAATGGTAAACGTACAATATGTGCAAGACACCGTAGTACAGGTGAGCCTTCAAACTGAAACCGATCAGCTTTCCCTGCACTATAGTTTTGATGAGTTCCCACCCGACCGGTTTTATCCTGTCTATACAGCACCCATCCGTTTTCCGCCAGGCGCCAGCACCTTACAGGTTCAAAGCTTCCGAAATGGCCAGCCCATCGGGAAAAAAATGATTTTACCATTGGCTGAGTTGAAAAAAAGAATCCGGAAATGATCAGGCCTCCAATTGATCTTTTGCAAGCTGCCAGAATTCGTCCAGCGCTACGAGGGCCGGTTTGAAAAAGCTGATCAGGGCAGGCCAGTCGGCTTTGTTTAGAACCGATACGCCGGTTAACGTGGTGTAAATACGACTTATTGGTTGGCCGGTGGCATTAGTAGTATCTGCTTCCCAGGCCCAGTCAGCCCCTACCAGTTCTGAAAAAACAGTGCGCAGGGCTTCAAATTTTTGAAACATGGCCAGGCGTTCTGCCCGATCGGCATGGGTAAGCACCAACCCAATGGAAGCGCCGCGATTGGGCGTATCCATCCGGATAAATACAGCCCGGATGCCGGTTTTATAATTCAACCAGTTTTGAGGGCTGCCATCGGCCGATATTACGGGTGCCATGTACAAACCAAAACTGGTATAGAAGTCTTGCCGAACCTGCGATGCCTGCTGTTTTGAATACATCCGGCAAAATAAATAAGGAAATGGGGAAAAAAACAAGGAAATTAGCAGCTTATTAGAAATACTTAGCACGGGAATTGCTTACCAAATATGGACTTGGATTTGTTTACCGTTTACTGAAATCATATGCAGATACAATTTGTGAAAAACATTCAATTCACCCGTCTTATCAAAGCAGAAGGACGTTTACGTGAGTTCAATTTCAGAAAAATGAGGATTCTCCAGGAAACCTTGTTTTCTGTTGATGTAGTGGATGACCGGGGCAACCGCATTATGTTTCGTATGCGCAAGGAAGACAATCATTGGAAAATAATTCCACAACCACTCCCTGCCTGGGTGAGTGAACAGGAAAAGCTGATGAGTGACATGATCGAGGAAGAACTTAACAATTAATCCCTTCCATAATTAGCAGAACTGTAATAACTTTCCGGTCAGCTTTCATCCTTAAACTATGCTATGGCCGGAATCCTGGATCTTGTAGGCAATACCCCGCTTGTTGAATTAAAAAATGTAATAGTGAACCCCGCTGTTACCATTTACGCCAAACTAGAGGGCAATAACCCTGGTGGCAGCGTAAAGGACAGGGCAGCTTATGGTATGATCAAAGGTGCCTTGGACAGGGGCGAAATCAAACCTGGCATTAAACTCATTGAAGCTACCAGTGGAAATACCGGTATTGCATTGGCTATGATAGCCAGCTTGTTTAAGGTGGAAATTGAATTGGTAATGCCCGAAGATGCCACTCGTGAACGGGTATTGAGCATGGAAGCCTTTGGTGCCAAAGTAATATTAACGCCTAAGGAAAAATCGATGGAAGGCGCCATCGATTACGCGGTTTCAAAAGTGCAGGAAGGTGGTTACCTGATGCTGAACCAGTTTGCTAATCCAGATAATTATGCCATGCATTATGCTACAACCGGTCCGGAGATCTGGAGAGATACTTCCGGTAAGGTTACTCATTTTGTATCGGCTATGGGAACCACCGGAACCATCATGGGCGTATCCCGCTACCTGAAAGAAAAAAATCCAGCCGTGCAAATTGTGGGTTGTCAACCTACAGATGGCTCTAAAATTCCAGGTATCCGGAAATGGCCTGAAGCATATTTGCCGAAAATTTTTGAACGCAACCGGGTAGACAGGATCGCTGACGTAGCAGAGAAAGATGCACGTATTATGGCCAACCGACTAGCCCGGGAAGAAGCAATTTTCAGCGGTATGAGCAGCGGAGGTGCCGTTCATTCCGCCATTGAAATTTCGAAAGAATTAAAAGAAGGCGTAATTGTATGCATTATTTGTGATCGTGGAGACCGTTACCTCTCTTCTGATTTATTCGGCCATTAGTAGTTGTTCCAATGATTCGATTTAAGCTGATCAACAAAAAAAGTAAGATAGACGGTAAAGGATGTTTTGCAGCAGAAGCCATTCCTGCCAAACATAAAATCGGCAACCTGGGTGGTGAAATAATAACCGTTCGCGAAGCCAGGAAACGAATACGGCAACAGAAAAAACTGGCCATGGTTGAATTTGGAGATGGCCACGCGTTGGATGCTTCTGTACACGCAAATGCACTGCGGTTTGTTAATCACTCCTGCCTGCCCAATACCTACATGCGTTGTTGCTACCAGCAGGTTGAATTTTACAGTCTCCGCAAAATAAAAGCTGGAGAAGAACTAACCTGCAATTATGGCGAAACACATCATGATGGGAAAAGACCCTGTACCTGCGGTGCGCCGAATTGCAAAGGCGCAATTTGAAAATTAACAATATCCACAATTTGTGCATAAGTAACTTTGTACCTAATAGCTTGTGAAGTTTATATTTGGTTAGATGGCGTTCGATCGCTATCGAGAATCCGAAAGATGGTGAATTCGTTTTTTTGTGAACATTAAATCTGAAGTGCATTGACTGAAAAAATCATCAACCTTGAAACCGTTAATCCGATTGAATTCTTCGGAGTGAATAATGGCAAACTAGACATCCTTAAAAAGAAATTTCCTCTCTTAAAAATATTATCGCGCGGAACACAAATTAAATTAAGCGGCGCACCCGAGCAGGTAGATAATGCAAAAGAAAAAATCGACCTCATTGTGCAGTACCTGGAACGGAATGGGCATATGAGCGAAAATTATTTTGAGCAAATTTTAGGAGGAGACGATGCAGAAACGGTCGACAATTTTATAGACCGAAATCCAAACGACATCCTGGTTTTCGGACCCAATGGAAAAACAGTAAGAGCCCGTACCGCCAACCAGAAAAGAATGGTAGTAGGGGCTGATAAAAACGATATCCTGTTTGCTATTGGTCCGGCTGGTACCGGTAAAACCTACACAGCGGTAGCACTGGCAGTACGGGCACTTAAGAATAAAATTGTCAAAAAAATAATTCTTACCCGCCCGGCCGTAGAAGCGGGGGAAAGCCTGGGTTTTTTACCGGGCGACCTGAAAGAAAAAATCGACCCTTACTTACGCCCCTTATACGATGCGTTGGATGATATGATTCCTGCCGATAAACTAGGGTATTATATGAGCAACCGCACCATTGAAATTGCGCCGCTGGCATACATGCGGGGCCGAACCCTGGATAATGCATTTATTATCCTGGATGAGGCCCAGAATGCCACGGATCTTCAATTAAAAATGTTCCTGACCAGGATCGGTGCCAATGCCAAAGCCATAATTACTGGCGATATGACCCAGGTTGATTTGCCAAAGAACCAGAAAAGCGGCCTAGAAAAGGCGGTTCGGATTCTTAAGAATGTAGACGGCATTTCCCATATCATGCTGGATGAGGAGGATGTAGTTCGTCACCGCCTGGTTAAAGCCATTATCCGGGCTTATGACCGGGAAAAAGAACGCGAACAGCAGCTTCCCTCCTAAATGCATCAAATTCTCCGGAAAAGGCGTCGGGTTTAAAACCTGACGCCTTTTCTTTATGTTTGCACCTATGAAAACAGCATCCATTTCATTCATAGCCCTGGTGGCCGTCCTTTTTTTAAGTGCCTGCGCCGATAACAGTAGTTTTAGTCCGGCAGAAGATGCCCAGGATGCCGGCCGTGAATTTATACGGGCATCACTGGATGGAAATATGACCAAAGCGGAATTTTACCTCTTAAAAGATTCGGCCAATACCATGTTGTTTGAAAAATGGAAAAAAGATTATTACAACAAGTTATCGACCGAAGAAAGAGTGTCTTTCAAGAACGCCAATATTTTGCCGATCAAAATTGAAAATGAAAACGACTCTACCGTTCATTACTCTTTTTCCAATTCCTATAAAAGCGCCGATACAACAACTGTTAAAATTGTGCGTTCCAATGGCATCTGGCAGGTAGATTTAAAAGAACTGCATTAATACTGCAACCTTACTAAAAAGCAAAAAGACAAACATGTTAACTGTATCTCATCCCTGGCATGGAGTTCCAACAGGAGAAAACGCCCCCCGAATTGTGACCGCCGTTATTGAAATTCCGCAGGGGTCCAGGGCTAAATATGAAATTGACAAAGACAGCGGTTTACTGAAGCTGGACCGTATTATATATTCTTCTTTTTATTATCCCTGCAACTATGGGTTTATTCCCAAAACCTATGGCGATGATAAAGACCCACTTGATATCCTGGTTATTACCAGCCAGCCTGTACAAGCGCTTTGCTTAATGGAAGCCAAAGTTATTGGGGTAATGCGCATGATCGACAGTGGCGATGCCGATGACAAGATCATTGCTGTTGCTGCCAATGATCCGTCTGTAAACTATTACAATAATATTGAGGAATTACCGAAGCATTTCTTTGATGAGCTGCGTCATTTCTTCGAAGAATACAAGCGCCTGGAAAATAAATCGGTAGTAGTAAATGAGTTCCAGGATAAGGCCACGGCTTTAAAAATCATACAGGACGGTATCGCTTTCTACAAAGAAACCTTTCAGAAATAAGGATGGCAGTTCCTGAATTACTGCTTATTATTGGCATTGGCCTGCTGGCTGGGATACTAAGTGGCCTGGTGGGCATCGGCGGAGGTATTGTACTGGTGCCGGCCCTGGTATATTTTCTTAAATACAGCCAGCATCAGGCCCAGGGCACTTCCCTAGGTGTTTTGATGCTGCCTGTTGTATTCCTGGGTTTTTACCAGTATTACAAATATTGCCAGGCCAATGGCACTCCTATTGATATAAAAGTAGTGGGGCTACTAGCAATCGGGTTTATCCTGGGTGGATTATTGGGTGGTAAACTGGCCACCAAAATTGATGGCGAGTTAATGAAAAAGCTCTTTGCCCTTTTATTGCTCTATACTGCCGTAAAACTATTGCAGTGGGACCAGGCCCTGCTCCGTTGGATCAAATCGCTTTTCAGTTAGAAATACCGCTTAATAAGCCGCAGGCGATGGGTTCTTCTTTTTTGATCCCGGCTGAGAATACCCGCATGGTCAATATCGTCGATCCGTACTTTCCCGGAGGAATGAATGATTTCCCGCTCATTCAGTAAAATACCTACATGCGAAATTCGTCCATCCGGCTCATCGAAAAAAGCCAGGTCACCCGGTTGTACTTCCTGTAAAAATCCAACCGGTTCACCCTCTCCTGCCTGCAGGTAGGCATCTCTCAACAAATGAATGCCCAATTGCCGGTAAACCATTTGCGCAAAACCACTGCAATCAATTCCGGCAAACGTGCGTCCTCCCCAGAGATAGGGACTGTTCAGGTACTGCAGGGCCAGTTCCTGCACCTGCAGGTGTTTATCATTGGTATCGGGCTGAACACTTAGACCGGTAAAGGAAAGAGAAAAAATACCAGCTACTACCGGTTGTTCATACACCGGTGTTCCCATAAAAACCGGCATCGGTTGCCCGTTAACGTTGGCAAAGCCCAGCTCACGGTCGAAATAGCCCAAAGGCTCCACTGGTGTATGCTGCAGGGCCGCCAGTTGGATGGCCTGACACCAGCCTTCGTAGCCATCGTGCAAAGAACGGATCTGCAACCAGCCTGCTACCGAATGGTCCAGCACCTCTACCTGTTCTCCCAGCAATAACTGGCTGCTCATTTCTGCCCGGTGATCGGGCTGGTTGCGCACGGGGCATACCGATACCACGGGAATATATACGGAATCTGTTAACATAACTGCCACAAATTATGGAAAAGAAGCAGATCCGCATCTCTGAATAAATGATAAATTGTACCAGTGAACTTGGACAAGTACAACCATATCAGTGAGCAGGAATTGCTTAAGAACTATTACCAGGACAGGAATAAAGACTGGCTGGGGATTCTTTTACAGCGGTACACCCTGTTATTACTGGGTGTTTGTATGAAATACCTGAAAAATGAGGAAGCAGCCCGTGATGCCGTGCAACAGGTTTTTTTGAAAGCCATTACAGAACTGGAAAAATACCAGGTAGAATACATCAAGTCCTGGTTGTATATGATTGCCAAGAATCACTGCCTGATGCAGTTCCGCGATAAAAGCAGGTTAATGACCGAGCTTTCTGAGAACCAGGCAGGCGCGGAAGACACCGAAGCCATCAGTGCTTTGCAGGAAAAAGACCAATTGCTTGACTGGATGCACGAAAGCCTAAAAAACCTGAACCAGGAGCAGCAGCAATGTGTAACTTTATTTTACCTGGAGAAAAAAAGCTACCAGGAAATTGCCGAGCACACGGGTTTTAACCTGTTACAGGTAAAAAGTAATATTCAGAACGGAAAAAGAAACCTGCGGATAATGATGCTGCGAAAGCAACGGGAAAATGAAATCAGCAAATGAACAATTTACTCAACATATTAACCAATAGCAATAAGGATATCGACAACCAGTTGCTGATGGACTATATCAGTGGGAAGTTGTCGCATGCAGACCGGCACACTGTGGAAGAATGGTTGCAGGAAAATGAATTTGAAGCAGACGCACTGGAAGGGCTGGAAGCGTTCGGAAACAAAGACGAACTTCAGCGATACGTGGTGCAACTCAACAAGGAATTAAAGAATTACCTGCAATCTAAAAAACAGCGACGGGAAAAAAAACGCATCCGGGAAAACCCCTGGACCTTCCTGGCGGTATTACTGATCCTTTTATTCCTGGTGCTGGCCTATATTGTACTACAAATGATAACCCGTTAATAAAGGGTTTTCTTTTCCTTTTTTATCCAATCTGCAAATACTGCCCCGGCAGCCGGGTGATGGATATGCTGGAAAGGAATAGACCGCTCCGGGTGCGCAATGGAGATTTCTTCGTAAATAAACGAATCGTCAAAACCAGCTTCTGCTGCATCTTTTTTTGAGGAAGCAAATACCACCCGCTCGGGCCTGGCCCAATAAATGGCTCCCATACACATAGGGCAGGGTTCACAGGAAGCATACACCACGCAGCCGGTTAACTGAAAGTCGTTCAGCAGGGCGCAGGCTTCGCGGATCGCTACCACTTCGGCATGTGCGGTTGGATCATTGGTACATAGCACCCGGTTATGCCCGGCAACCAGTACCTCATTGTCCTTTACAATAACACAGCCAAAGGGTCCTCCATCACCAGCTTCCATTCCTTTGTAGGCTTCTGCAATGGCCAGCTCCAGAAAATAGCGGTCTTTATTACTATCCGGCTGCTGCATTATTGGTATTGAATATAAAGCGGACGGGGTTTAAGTTTCATCAGCTCTTCCGGTGTCAGTAAACGGGAAGGTGTTTCTTTTAAATCATTTTTATAGAAGATTTTGAACCCGGTAAACTCAATTGGTTCTGTATAAATAAAATGTTTGTACGTGCCAATTTTACGGGCTGGCGCTCCCCATCCGTCCATATGCATTACTATCTGCACTTCGGGGCGGGTACTGATCTGCTGGTAATTTTTTACCATCGGACGGGTAAAGCGGTGCACCACCAGTACTTTGGGAGGCAGGTTATGTTTTTTTACGAGTTTAGCCAGGTAATCCGACGCATAATTGATATCGGCAGCATCAAAAGAACCGATCACTTTGCCAGGTGCCTGTCCGCCTTTCATAGAAAACTCCGGATCTATACCAAGGTGTACATTGGGCATGGCCAGGTATTTTTCGAGCTCAGGAATTTCTTCCTGCAAACTCCCCAATCCTACCTGGATATCGAGAAATACAATTGCATCAATCATTTTCGCGATACTCAATACCGAATCAATCTGTTTGAACGGCATCCGCAGGCGATATTTACCGGCTGCTCCCGGGCTACCCTGCGCGGTAACGCAGATATAATGAAGGGCTGGCTGAACGGGAGTAGCAGGGTCTGCAGCCTCCCAGCTTTTAAGTTCTGTCTTAAGCTTTTCAATCATTTGTTTTGGAGGCAGTTCGCCTAAAATACCCATCCTGGTGCTGTAAAGATTACCATAATAGGCAATAATCCGCTTGTAGGGAAGAATAGCACCGGGCAAGGGATAGGCTGTTTTAACCGGCCATTTACCCGAGCTGTCGCCATTGGTCATATGTACCAATTGCTGGTTAAAAAGGGCTGTATCAAGGGTAGCTGCTGCGGTTTCCTGAACCGGTGGCTGTGCTGCTACAGCCTCTGGATTTTTAGTTGTATCAACGGCAGCTGCAACAGCAGCAGTGGAAGTTGGCACAGAGTCACAGGAAAACAGGCTAACTGCAATAGTTAAACCAAAACTGGTTTTCAGGAGGCGATTAGATTTCATAAACTTCAAATTCTGATAAGTAAACACAAGCCTTCAACGTTGTTGAAGGCTTGTTTAGTATTTTTTTAGTGGCGAATAAAGAACTGCTCAGGCCGTTTTGGGGGCATCATCTCCGTCAAATTTATCCTTTAGTTTTGCCCACCATCCGCCTGCTTTGGTTTTAAGCTCTTCCCATTTTTCTTTGGCTTCATCGTCCCAGGTGTCGACCTCAGCACTTAACTCATCAATTTTTGTGCTGGCTTTTGTTTTCAGCTCATCAATTTTTTCATCGCTAAAGCCGGTTTTTGCCTGGAATTGCTTCCAGAGTGCTTCTGCTTTATCTTCAATTTTATCCCAGCCGTCTTCTACTTTATCTTCAAATTTATCCCACCCGCTCTGGGCTTTGTTTTTCAGGTCATCTGCATTTGTACTCATCGTTAAAAGTTTAATGATTAAGGATTTAGACCTTAGTAATTTACTGAAATTAAGCAGAAGTACAAGTTAAGAAATTGCTTACTGACCGGTATAAATAACCCCTGAACTGGGGGTTTCGTGCAACTCAATTTTTGCCAGCAGGGGTAATAAGGGTTTTACCTGGTCCCAGATATAAACAGCAATCCGTTCGCAGGTAGGATTCTCAAGCCCTTCTATTTTATTCAGGCATTTATGATCGAGCCGGTTTACCACTGGTTTTACCACTTTTTTCAGGTCAGCAAAATCCATCACCCATCCTAACACCGGATCCAGGGGGCCTTCTACCCAAACCCGCAGGCGATAGGTATGCCCATGCATTTCTTTACACTTATGCCCTTCGGGCACATTGGGTAAAAAATGAGCAGAATCAAATGTAAATTCCTTAAACAGCAACATATTTTCCAAATATGGCGCGAAGGTAGGATTAATGCAGGAAATCTTATTGGTTCAAATCATGCACCATCTTTTTCAGCTCTGTCTCATTTTTGGGATTCACCGACTGGGCGGTTTTCAGGTAATTGCTGAGCGAGGGAGATAAACCTGCGGCCAAACTAACCAGTTCTTTTTTTGATTTAGGCATTTTCACCAGCTTAGCGGCTTTTGCGTCGTAGAGATACCACTCCTGCTGGTCTATAAAGCGTTTATCATAGACACCGATGGAAACCATTTCTTCTCCCACCAGTTTTTCGAGCAGTTGCAGCAGGTGGAAATTAGGCCCCTCCTCTTCTACCCGGTAATAAAAAGTTCGATCCTGTTTACCCACGGCAGGGTACTCATTCCGGAACAGGTAGGTTTTAGGTTCTCCATTTATATCCACCGTATACCTGATTTCTTTCACCGGGTCTTTAAAGTGGAAATAGTTTTCCCCTTGCAGGAAAGCCGGCTTGTTGCTGTACAGGTCAAAATTCAGAAAATCATCTGCCCCCTTTAAGCCATTGCTGAAAATGATAGTGCCGGCTTTCCACTCGGTGGTGGCAAAGGGGGTGCCCTGTACCTGGCGGGCATTGGCAATAATGCCGCGGCCTTCCCGGTCGGTTGCAAAAACGGCCTGCACGCCCACTAGTTTTACCTGAGTAAACCCAATGGAACTCAGGAGCAGGCATAAAAAAAGGAATCCTGAATATTTCATGATTCCAATTTAGTTTTTTTTATAATGCAATGGATCAGGCTCTCTTTTTCTTAGCCGGTAATTGATCCTGCAAATGTTTGAGCAGGGCGGTAGTGGTAATTTTTCCCTCGTACAACTGGTCATTAATGAAAACCGCAGGCACTTCGCGTACGCCCTTATCTACCCCTTCCAGCAAATCAGCTCTTACCGTCCACCCGTAAACAGAGTCTACGAGTTTGGGAATCAGGTTTTTATCCTTTACGCCGGCCTCCCTTGCATATTCCTTTAAACTAATGGCTCCCAGGCGTTTGCGGTGGGTAAAGAGCAAATGATGCATTTCCCAGAACTTGCCTTCCTGTACCGCCGCCACAGCAGCTTCCGCTGCTTTATGGGCAAACTGGTGCACTTTGGTAAGTGGAAAATGCCGGTATTGAAAGCGAATCTGATCGGGGTATTTCTCCAGTAACAGATCAATAGTTTCCTGGGCTTTGGCACAGGCTTCGCTTTCATAATCGCCGTACATAACCAGGCGTACAGGGGCTTTTTCGCTGCCTATCCAAATGGTTTTAGGCTCAATAATTTCAACTTTGTTTGCAATTGACATAGATGCTCCTTTTTGTTTAGAGCAGTTAGTTGGTGGTAATAAGACAATTTTACCGGTCAAAAGGTTGTTTTTTGCCGGCACGGATCATTTGGCCATAATCCCATTTTTTTAACAGCGCATCCACAGTTTGAGCTACCCGCTTAACCCGGGTGGGTTCCGTTTTGGCGTCTTCAATCCATTTGGTAAAATACCGCTGGTGCCCCGGGGTAAGAGATTCAAAATAAGCCCTGGCCAAGGGTTCATCCTCCAAACAGGTCAGCAGATCCTGGTTAATACCGGGTTCTTCCGTATCCAGTTCCAGGCTTAATTTTATTGTATCCCCTTTCTTTTTACCCAATCGTTTCCGGAGACCTGCTTTCAGGGGCAGAATAAAATCTCCCCCGCCCATGGGTAATAATGCCTGTCCTTTAATTTCCAACGCATCCAGCACCCCCTTTACCCGGAAGGATTTTTTGCAGCCCGGATTTAGCTGCTCTGCCTGCTGTTGCGGAATGGGAATATAGGTCCAGCCGGTTTTTTCTCCCTGCTGCTCAAACTTGGCGATCTTTGCCGTCCAGTTTATAGGCATATTTGTTTATACGGTGGTGAGAGAAGAAAGATACTTATTCATTTCTAAACACCACTACACCGTCAAAAACATCTACCAGCACTGCTTTACCTTTATCAATATCGCCCATCAGAATTCGTTTACTCAACTGGTTCACAATTTCCTTTTGAATAAGACGCTTTAAAGGACGGGCTCCAAACACAGGATCAAATCCATGCTCTGCCAGGTAATCGATGGCATATTCACTGAATTTCAGCTCTATGCCATTTTTGGCGATCAGTTGTTTCAATCCCTGTAACTGTATCCGGATAATATTTCGGATATCATTTCTCATCAGGGGTTGGAACATGATGATTTCGTCCACCCGGTTCAGGAATTCGGGCCGAATAGTTTGTTTTAATAAATCCATTACCTCGTATTTGGTACGATCGACCACTTCTTCCTTATTATCTTCGGTAACTCCTTCAAAATTCTGTTGAATGATATGGCTGCCGATATTGCTGGTCATGATGATGATTGTGTTCTTGAAATCCACCACGCGGCCCTTGTTATCGGTAAGCCGTCCATCGTCCAATACCTGCAGCATAATATTCCAAACATCGGGGTGGGCTTTTTCAATTTCATCGAGTAATACCACACTGTACGGTTTGCGCCGAACAGCTTCGGTTAGCTGGCCACCTTCCTCATACCCCACGTAACCGGGGGGCGCACCTACCAGCCTTGATACCGTATGTTTTTCCTGGTATTCACTCATATCAATGCGGGTAATCATGTGCTCATCATCAAAAAGATAAGCTGCCAGGGCTTTGGCCAGTTCTGTTTTACCCACCCCGGTGGTTCCTAAAAATATAAAGGAGCCAATTGGTTTCTTGGGGTCGCTTAACCCTGCCCTGCTTCTGCGGATAGCATCTGCCACCGCGGTAATGGCCTCTTCTTGTCCCACTACCCGCTCATGCAGCTGATCCTCTAATTGAAGCAGTTTTTCTTTTTCGCTCTGCATCATTTTTGCCACCGGAATACCGGTTGCTTTGGCAACTGATTCGGCAATATCTTCCGCATCCACTTCTTCTTTCATAAGCCGGCTGCTGTGTTTGCCATAGGCTACCAGCTCATCCGACAAATCAGCTATCAGCTTTTCCTGTTCCTGGATTTTTCCATAGCGGATTTCTGCTACTTTTCCATAATCGCCATTGCGTTCTGCTTTCTCAGCTTCCAGTTTAAGGGTTTCGATGGTTGCTTTGGCTGTTTGTACTTTTTCCACCAGCTCCTTTTCCTGCTGCCATTTTGCTTTCAGGGTATCCCGTTCCACGCTTAGGTTCCCAATTTCAATACTGAGTTCTTTCAGCTTTTCTTCGTCATTTTCCCGTTTAATAGCTTCCCGTTCGATTTCAAGCTGCCGTATCTGCCGATCGAGTTTATCAAGCTCTTCGGGCATTGAATTCATCTCCAGCCGCAGCTTGGCAGCGCTTTCATCAATCAGGTCAATGGCTTTATCGGGCAGAAAACGATCGCTTATATACCGGTGCGATAATTCTACCGCGGCAATAATGGCTTCGTCCTTGATACGCACATGGTGGTGTGTTTCATACCGGTCTTTAATACCCCGCAGGATAGAAATTGCATCTTCCACATTGGGCTCATCTATCAGCACTTTCTGGAAACGACGCTCCAGCGCTTTATCTTTTTCAAAATATTTCTGGTATTCATTAAGGGTGGTAGCACCAATGGCCCGTAGTTCTCCCCTAGCCAATGCAGGTTTTAGAATATTTGCAGCATCCATAGCGCCCTCTCCCCCGCCTGCGCCGATCAGCGTATGTATTTCATCAATAAAGAGGATGATTTCACCGTCGCTTTTAGCCACTTCGTTCACTACCCCCTTCAAACGTTCTTCAAACTCGCCTTTATATTTGGCACCTGCAATCAGCTGCCCCATATCCAGGGCAAATATGATTTTTGATTTCAGGTTTTCCGGCACGTCACCGTTTACAATGCGCATGGCCAGGCCTTCCGCAATAGCCGTTTTACCCACTCCAGGTTCTCCTACCAGTATAGGGTTATTCTTACTTCTGCGGCTCAGGATATGTAAGGTTCTCCGAATTTCCTCATCGCGGCCGATAACCGGGTCAAGCTTTCCATTACGCCCCATCTCATTGAGATTTTTAGCGTATTTGTTGAGTGTATTAAACTGCGTTTCCTGGGTTTGGGAAGTGATATTGCCGGTTTTTCTCAAATCTTTAATAGCAGCAATAAGGCCTTTTTCTGTCAGTCCTGCATCTTTCAGCAATTTTGCCGTACTATCATTGCCCTGTTGAATGGCCAGGAGCAGGTGCTCCGGCGTTACAAATTCATCGCCAAACGACTTAAGGGCAGCGCCAGCCCGAAGTACTACGTTATTAGCATCGCGGCTGATCGACTGGGCAGGATCTGTACCCTGCGCTTTTGGAAGCTTTTCGATTAGCTGATCGAGTTGCTGCTCAAGTTGAGGAACTGTTACTGAATTTTTCTTCAACAGGTATTCAATGGGAGAATCCTGCTGATCGAGCAAAGCTTTTAAAAAGTGCTCGGTTTCAATATTGGTATGCTGTCCATTAAAGGCCAATTGTTGGGCCTGTTGAATGATTTCAGCTGCTTTAACGGTAAAATTATTTAAGTTCATAGTATATTTTCCTGGTTTATTTCTATTCATCAAATGATAATCCAAGCTGACAATCAGGCAATAATGACAGGAAAAACTTGCGTAAGGTGACGTATCCGCCGGTTTTGTAGAAAAAAACTGAATTTTTTACAGGATTCATAACCTTGTACCTGTTTTAACGTTATGGGTTAGTTCCTGTTTTTTAACTTAGAAGATATATCCTCATATGAAAATACTAGCTACCAGCCTGCTAAGTCTCAGCCTTTTAACCGGCTCTTTTTCCCATGCACAGCAACTCAAAAACAACCAGGTAGATATTCCTGCCATCACCAGTGGATTAGAGAAATATAAAAAGGACCTGGGTAATGATTTTGTGGTGATGGTCTATAAAGACGGGAAAGATGTTTATCGTCGTGAATTCGGTGAATTAAGAGCAAGTTCCCAGGAACCCATAGGAGCTGCCAGCCAATGGCTTACCGCGGCGCTGGTGATGAGCTATATTGACGAAGGAAAACTAAAGTTAGATGATAAACTGGGCGATTTTCTTCCCATATACCAGAGCTATAGCAAGGGATATATAACGTTGCGGATGTGTTTGTCGCATACGACCACGATCGAGTCTGACCCGCCCATTTTTCGTACGGCCCTGAAAAAGAAAAAATTCGATACCCTGGAAGAAGAAGTGGCCAGCTATGCAAAGGACAGGAATATGAAAGGCCGGCAGGGAACACAGTTTTACTATGGAACAATCGGGCCCAATATTGCAGGCCGGGTGCTGGAACTAGTGGCAAAACGCCCCTTTGACCGCGTTATGAGAGACCGCTTGGGCAAACAACTTGCCTGGCGCAGGACTAATTTTATGAGCGATGGTGTCTATGCAGAAAACCCTGCTGGCGGGGCCAAAGCCTCTGCAGAAGACTACATGAAATTCCTGGCTATGTTATTAAATAAAGGCATGGCAGGAGATAAACGGGTATTGAGTGAAGCTGCGGTGAATGAGCTTATGAAAAAACAAACCGGTACAGCCAGTATTGCTTATACTTCTCCCCTTTCACAGGGTAATGACTATGGATTTGGCTGTTGGATCCAGGAAAAAGACGCAACAGGAAACGGAACCCTTGTAAACTGCCCCGGCATTTCGGGTACCTGGCCCTGGATAAACCGGTCGAAAGGTTATGCCGCCCTCATTTTTACAAAAGGTGAAATGCCCGATCAGAAGCGAATGGTTTTTGAAGAAATTCGCGAGCTGATCGAGCAGCATATTAATTAAGCCAGCAGCATAACAATTAATTATCGGCCTTTACCAATACCAGTTTAGCCCGATCCGCTACATACATTTTTTCGTAGAACTGCAACAAATCGTTGTAGGATTTGGCCGGAAACCGGCCCCTGCTTAATTCCAGTTTGCGGGTATATACCAGGGTTGATCCCTTGAGTTGCACGGTAACCTCGTACCTGCCAAACGGCGTTTTCAGTTCGGTGTCTTTAATAGAACGTTCAATTTTATACCCTTCCGGAATACTAAGCTGTACGGTATCATATTCGATTTTTTCCTCGTTCAGAATAATATCGTACAACCGGTTGGTATCTACCGATAATTTATGCTGCCATTTATTCAGCACATTGGGTGTAATAAATAAACGTTTGCCGGTAAACTGGGCATAATGGTCCGCTTTTACCTCGAGCTCTTCCTTAATCTCTGGCAGGGCTCCGGGTACTTCTTTGTACGTAAAACCGGTAATACTGTATTGCGGAATATCAAGGCTGGATTGCAGTTTTTTAAGTTGCTCTTCCTGTGAATAACTATGAATAAACTGATGCAGCCGGTCTCCCAAAACGGCCTTATAACTGTTTTCTGCCCGGAGGGTTAACTGCCCTTCTTTATTCAGTTCCCCGATGATTTTAGAATGGTATTGATTTTCTGATTTGCTATACGCCGGGGTTCGGGCCAGTACACCGCCCGCTTCTGTAATAAGCAGTGAATAACGGTTGCCGGTGAAGCTACCCATATAACCAGGCGCAGTAGTTTGGCTGGTGCACTCGAGCCAGACGGTATCTTTTGCCAGTGGTACCACGCAAATTACATGGTTAAAATAGGAGGCCGGAAAATCAACCGGTATATCCCGCTCGCCTTCTCCTGCCCGGATTAATGCATAGTGTGCTTTGACACCTGCTTCTTTTAGCAGGCTCACCATAAAATTACTCAATGCTTTGCAATCGCCATAGCCGTTGGCTGCTACATATTTGGCAGAAAAGGGCACCCAACCGCCAACCCCTAACTGTATACCCACATAATGTGTTTTAGACTGCATATACCGGTATAACTTTTCTACTTTTTCCAGCTCAGATTTGCAGCTGGCAGTAATGGCCGCTACTTTTCGCTTCTCTTCCTCGGGTAATTGATCCTGTCCATCGGTAAGGGTTTTAATAAAATTCCCAAACTCTTTCCAGGTAGACATATCCCCTTTGTAATTACCCAGTTTAAACGTGGTAGCTGCCAGTGAAATATAGGGCGATACTTCATGCACGGCCGGGGCTCCATATTCATCGGGCACGGCGTTGATATTACTGACCGACCAGACTTCCGTTTTCTTTTTACCGGTACTTGTTTTGATACTCATGGCAGGCAGGTTGAATAACCTGGTACGATAGGTATAGTCAGGATCGGAAACAATAACAAAACTGCTGTTTTCCACAGCAATACTTTTTCCTCTCATGGGGCTCCAGCCGGGTAGAAACATGGTTTGATTATTCGTAACCACCGAAATATATTCAATGGTATAAGGATACTCCTTGTGTTCGAACGAATGATACTTTATGCGGTCATCTACCACCATTTGCCCGGCTACATAAGCCGGCCGATCAATAATTTCCCCTTTTTTAAGGTTACGTATTTTGGCACCCATAGCATTGTACAGGGTTCCTTCAATTTTTTCAATGCTGGACAGCTTGGAATAGTTTTCGGCCCAATAAGCATACCTGCTGCCTGCTTCATTGAGTACGGTAAGTACAAAATGTTCACGCACGGTTACCTTGGTTTCGGAATGAATTTCAAGCACCGTTTCCTGCTTACGGATAACAGCATTAGCATATTTAAGCAATCCTTTAGGAATGGTAAAGGAAGGGTATTCATCTGCAAAAGCTGAGGCTGCCAACAGCAGCTGAACAACTAGGAGAATGCTCAGTTTTTGTTTCATGGAGTTGCCTTTTTCAGAACAATCTGTTCGGTCTGTTTTTTAATTATATAGCCAAAAAATTCGCGCAGGTGTTCGTATTCATCCGGGGCAAAATAGGCTTTGGACAACACCACCCGGGTTCTTAATTGTATTCTTCCCGGTTCAGAAGAGATCAGGTATTCAAAATATCCGTCGCCATCATTTAAACCAACTTTCGCTGATTTGGGCATTTCGTCTACTTTATATCCCTGGGGAATTTCAAAGTTCAGCAAATAGGTTTCATCAATCCGATAGGGCATTTCAACCGGGTACGCGCGTTGTGCTGATTGGAAAGGATTGTCCTTAAAAAAAGGATCTAGAACCGGATCGATGTACAAAACATCGTCTTCCTCATTTTTAGCCACAAAATCATAGCTGATCTTGATGGGCAGGTCCTGCTTTTTGAGTGAATCGATTGCTGTATTGGTGATTTGATAATTAGACCCAAACTTGGTTTTAATGGAATTAAATAAAGCATCCTGTCCCTTTTGCCGCACAATATTCCTGTAATAAGAGGAACCGAAATAGCCTAAATTGGATTGCACATTTCCCTTTATTTCAACCGGGCTGGCAACAATGGTTGCGAGGGTAACTTTTTTCTCCAGCAGGGAGTCGGCAGCGAGGTCGATCGGAAGCGGGTCGGCCGTTAATACCCGGGCATGCCCATTGTAACATTTGTTGGGTAGGCGTCCAAATCCCAAATCCGGATCAGAAGCATCGAGGAGATAGTCCTCTTCTCCGATCAGTACCGCACATATTACATAGTTGAACCGGTCCATTAATGGATATAGTTCGTGCGTATAACCAAGATCACGTGTGCTAAGGATAACAGGGTATGCAGTGAAACCCATGGATTTCAGCGTGGCCGTCAGCAGCAGGTTTATATCTGCTACACTACCGGTTTTTGTTTTGATCAGGTTCTTAATGCTACCACTGGTATAAATTCCGCGGTAACCATTCCAGGTAAAATTATCCCGGATATATTCGAAAATAAGGCGGGCTTTTTGAACAGGATCTTTTGCGGTTAACATCAGCGGCTTCAATGGCTCATCCAGGCTGCCTTCCGCTTTTTGCATAGCATCACCAAAAGCCTCACTTTTCATCAGGTTTTCGGTAACCTTAGGCCAGCTTTCCATTACCATTTGTACAGGCTGATTAGGATACCGCACAGCAGAGAGCTGAAACTCAATTTTACTACGATAATTTTCCATTGTAGTAACAAAACTTTCTGCTTTCAGGGCAGGTACATCTTTCATTACCCATCTTTTCATTTTCGCCATACCGGTCAGCACAATATCATCGTTGGTAGAACCGAGTCCCTCAGAACGTCTTCTATGAATGCGATAGGTACGGGAACCATCTTTAGAGGTATTGATGTGATAAGATTTATACCCCTGTGCCAGGAATACATAATCATAATACTCCGGAATCTCTACTTCATATTCACTCCATAGGGTAGGGTATTCGTGTTGAAATTCCCATGCCCGGAAATCGAAAATATAATCAGAGCGAAGCATATAACTCAATTCGAAAATAGAGCCCTCTCTCAAGGCCGGCATGGAAAATTTTTTATCGGTACGGTTTTTACTTACTTTCTCAGTAAATACCTCGCTATTATCCAGTTTGGTTTCTACAATTTTACCATTTTCGAGGTTATAGGTGACCCCGGAAAATTTACGGATTTCCTCCCGCAGATCATTATTGGAAGAATTGGACAATGGGATATGAAATTTACCGGCATCTACCCCATTTTTATCAACTATGAATACCCGTATTTTACGTTCAAATTCATAACCGAAGCCCCCGTCGTTATTAGGTACAATACGGGAATACCCGATATCTGCAAGTATAATGGCATGTGCTCCGGTATCAAAAGCTGGGGCCTTTTGCTTAAAATCGGCCGCGTCGATTTTTCCGAATTTAAAAGGAGGCTTATCTTGTGCCGACGCAAAGAATGAACTAAAAATCAAGGAACCAATAACCAGGAATTGGATACTTTTTAACATGGGCTTAAGGTTTCAAAGGCGAAAAATATAAAAATTGATTAAGAATCAAAACAGTTCGCGGCAAATAAAGCAAATTTCCCTGGATTTGGGCTTTAGCTACTGCGGCATTGCTAAGTGTAAGCAGTTAGATGAGGACGCAAGAAAACTGGAAAACTGGTTAAACCAGGGTTACCATGGAACCATGCATTATATGGCCAATCATTTTGACCTCCGGATAAATCCGGGAAAACTGGTTCCGGGTGCAAAAACCGTACTTACGCTGCTGATGAATTATTATCCGGCTGCCATTCAGCCAGCACAGGCTCCAAAAATCTCAAAATATGCCTACGGCACAGACTACCACCAGGTAATCCGGGAAAAACTACAGGTATTCCTGGATCGGCTTCGGGCCTTGTTTGGGAATGTTCAGGGCAGGGGGTTTGTAGATTCTGCCCCGGTATTGGAACGAGCCTGGGCCAGGGAAACGGGCCTGGGTTGGATCGGGAAAAACGGAAACCTAATTACTCGCCAGAATGGTTCATTTTTCTTTATTGCCACCCTCATAACCGATCTGGAGGCAGACCAATACGACGATCCCTACGCCAAAGATTATTGTGGTACCTGTACCAAATGTATTGATGCCTGTCCAACTGAAGCCATTGAACCGGACCGGGTCATTAATGGCAGTAAATGTATATCCTATTTTACCATTGAGTTAAAAGAAGAATTGATTCCGGCCGCCGAAAAAGGCCGGTTTGAGAATTGGTTGTTTGGTTGTGATATTTGCCAGGATGTTTGTCCCTGGAATCGCTTTTCCACGCCCTCTAAAGAAGAGCAGTTTACCCCTATTCCCGAGTTGTTTCACCTAAAGCCGGCCGATTGGGAGGCAATGGGTGAAGAGAAATTCAGGAAACTATTCCGCAACTCTCCGCTCAAACGGACGAAGTACAAAGGCATAATCAGAAACCTGCGGTTCCTGGAACTGCCGGGTTAAGCCGCATACTTATACAAACTCAACAGTTCCAGTTTTCCATCTGCTTTGATGCGGAATTGATACAGCCCGTCTCTGCCGACCACCAGTGCCAGGTTTCCATTTATGAGGATATCAAATGCGTCTGCAATATCCAGGTGTTGTTTGAGTTGTATGGAAGATTTGTTGGTTCCATCATACACTTTCAGACCTGCACTACCATCACATACATAAATATCATCCCCATTTATTCCCAGCCCGTGCGGATTGCTCATGGGAAAGGATTTTACCAGGGTGGGCTGCATTACATTACTAACATTTAATATATCGAGCTGATTGAGTACACCGGCACAGAAATTACCGGTACGGAGGGTAACATAGGCGTATTGATCATCCCCAACTACGGGGTCGCAGGCAGTGGCATGTTGAAATGAGCCAAGGAGTTGGGGTTGAGCCGGGTTTTGAATATCAGCAATATACATACCGTTAGAAGACCCTATGAATAATTTATCGTTGAAGGGATACACAGTTTCAATACCCCATCCCAATTGAAGATCGCCCTGTAATGCGGGCGCAAATTCAGAAAGGATCGAATAACTTTTAAGCATGGCGGTATTTACCAGGAATAGGTTTTCATTTACAATGGTTAAACGAGCCATCGAACCGCCTTTGCCAACGGGGGTTTTGGAACTACCGGAATATAATTGGGCAAAGGAACAGGTCGGGCAGTTGGCGCCTGGAACATCAACCCATACATCTTCAACACTAACGGTCGTATCTTTCTTAATCCAGTCAATAATTACCTGGTCGGGCTGCAGGTAATATCCATTCACATAGGTGCGGTCGGGGAAAGCCTGGGGGATTACTTCTTTCAATACGGGACTCAATGGATTACTGATATCCAGCACCAGCAGATCCGTAAACAAATCTGCATACAGTGCATTGCCTTTAACCGCGATGTCTAAATTACCCGGTAATTCAATAAAGGCTTTGGGCTGTGGATTGGAAGGATTGGTATTATCGATGATATGAATACCTCTTGCCGGATCGCTCATAAAGATCCAGTTTCCGTAGATATAAATCTTTCCGCTTTCTTTAACGGGGTGGGCTGCCACGGCTTTGATATTTGCCAGCACAGCTGCTTTGGAAGCAAACACAGGTTTTTGCAGGGTATAGGTTCTGGTTACTTTGTCTTTAAAGCAGGCAGATAACAACAGGCAGCAAAAAGCAGTAAGGAAAATTTTCCCTTTTGTCATAAGCAGATTCATATCATATTATTTTGAAGTACCTAATAATAAACGCGCATTAAAACCAACGGTTAGCAGACGTTTGCTATCAGCTGTTCTGTCTATGTTTCGCAGCTGATAATTTAAATAGGGACCAACGGATAAACTCCAGGTTTTACCAGGGAAAAGCCGGTATTGAAAACTTGTTTGTGCGCTGGTTTGAAATTTATTCACCAGGTCATTGTTCTTATAATACGCACCGGCTGTTTCATCATAATGCAGGGCATCAGTACTTAACAGATAACCCAGTACAATTCCATTATTCCAGGATAATCTTTTCTGCGCATCCAGTGCCCATCCAATTTCCAGCGGCAACTGCAGGTAATGATAGGTGTTATAATAGGTTTTGCCATTATTACCTACGCCAGTATAAGCAGCTATTCCCTGAATCGCCTGCATTCTGAAATTGGAATTCATGGCGCTGCTGTCAATTTTTCTTCCTACCTCAATTCGGTTGGAGAAAAATGCATATTGCAAGCCGGTAATAAAGCTGGTTTTTCGTCCGACCGGGCGGCTAACGGCTATACTTGCCTGGAAAGAGGGCCCGGGTTTAACATCAGACGGAGTTGGATCGGCGGCCACGGCCGTGCCTGGAGCCTGCAAGGCATTTCCTGCAGCCATGTATTCGAACCGGGGCGCATAGGACGTAGCCAATCCTTCCCGCATAGATCCACTGCCTCCCCCTACCTGTAGTGCGAGGTTCCAGGGCGCTTGTTTTTTTGTTGGCTGTTCGGGAGTTGATGCCAGTAAAGCGGCGTCCAATTTGGTATCTCCTTCTTTTGCATCCGTTGGCTCCACCGTTCCTGAACCAGGTTTTTCCAGTGCCATCGCCATCAGTTTTCCCTGCAATACGGCTTCTTCAGTAGCTTTCCAGTCTTTAGCGCCAGCAGTTTGCTGCTCCCTTAAAACAAGCAGCTGTTCTTTGGTAGTGGTGGCAGGCCTGGCCTTTTTACCTGCCCGGGTGTTGCTGCCGGAAAGGGCCGATTGCTGCCCGCGCAATTGAATAGTTTCCTGTTTGGTAATCAAAGATCCGGAAGTAGAAGTAGAAGTAGCTTCATGCGATATAGTTGGTTTATTTAATGGTGTGGATTCCTGGGTACTAGTTGCAGCTTGTGCAGGTAAGGAAGGGCTGGTATGAGCTGGCGCCTGCTGTGATTGCTGTGCCTGCTGTGCCTGCTGCGAAGAGGACGTTCCCTGCTGCAATACAGATGGACCGAAAAACCACAGAGAAAGGCCACCGGCTACCATGGCAGCTGCCAGCCAGATCCAGGCTGCGCCCCTTTTTCTATCCTTTTCCTTTAATTGCGCGGCAACCCGTTCCCATACTTCCGGGGAAGGCTCCATGCGAAGTTCATTTGCCTTTCGCTGAACGGATTTATCAAATTCACGATCGGGCATAGTGGGTTGATTTAATTGATTCGGATTCTTTTTGCAGCCAATTCATCAACAGGCTGCGGGCTCTTGCATATTGTGACCTCGAAGTTCCTTCATGGATTCCGAGCATAGAACTAATTTCAACATGGGTGTACCCCTCAATAGCGTGCAGGTTAAAAATTGTTTGATAACCCGGCGGCAATTGCCTGACCAGGTCAGCCAGTTGTTTGGCATCAAGGCTCACTTCAGGATTGTCGGGTGATACCGGGTGCAAATAACCGGGCTGTTCGGTACTAAAGGATAAATCGTATTGGTAACGGCTGTTTTTCTTAAGATAATTAATAGCAGTGGTAACCATTATCCTTCGGATCCAGGCGCCCAGGTCACCTTCACCCCGGAACTGAGCCAGGTAATGAAACACTTTCACAAACCCTTCCTGCAATACATCTTCTGCATCACTCATCGATTTGGTATACCGGTAACAGACCCCCAACATCTGGGCAGCAAACAGCTCGTACAGTGCTTTTTGCGCTGCAGCTTTCCCTTTTAGGCAATCCCTCACCAGTTGGTGTTCATTGGTCATATCCGTGTAATAGTCTGACAAGGTACTGTTCGCAATCGTTGCACCCTTGTTAAAACTATTTTACCCGTTTAATGGGCTGGCAGAAAGGTTGCAATAAAGGATAACCGGCACTTGCACCCAACCTGCAATAAACTGAAAATCAATATAAAAATTAAAGCCTCCCGGGTAGGGAGGCTTTAAAAAGGTAGTTGGAAATCATTTTCCAGGAATAGTTCAGGAAACAGGCACTGCCACCTGCGTGGTGTCCCATTCCATAATCAATTTCCCTCCATCAAACTTGATGGTGAAATTTTCCACCGCTCCGGATGTTTTACCGACAGGAACGTTTATTTTCAAAACATCTTTATCCTTGTGTTTGTCGTATTCGTACGCGCCCCATTGTTTTAACTGGCTGTTCAGAATAATTGTCCACTCGGTAGCATTAGGAATTACAAATAAAGTATAGGTTCCGGCTTTAACTGCCTGTCCACCTAGGCTCCCGTCTTTTTTAAAAGTAATTTCTGTTGCTTCATCCGCCCCTGCCCTCCAAACTTTTCCATAAGGAACCAGTGAACCGAAAATATCCCGTCCCTTTTTAGCCGGACGGCCATAGGTAACACTTACATTTCCCGAATTAACGGTTTCATGCGGGCTTTTACGATTTTGTGCACAGGCAGGAAGTAAGAAACTAACGGCTACCAATGCAAGAAGTAAGGATTTCATATGATTCTTTTATTAAAATTAAGGATTCGATTCCACAAGCCGTTTTAAATTTGCGAGGCTTTCCTCCATAACAGGGCCCATTTGTTTATCGTAGATGATACTGCCCAGCTTCTCCCAGGGATACCAGGCCAGTTTCACGTCAAAATACCACTGAACCGTAAGAATTCCGGGCTTAACCTGGTAAACGGCATAATTACTTGACAGTTTTTTATCACCCGTTACCCATTGTGCACTTATCACTGAATCACCGGGCAAAACAGCCTGAACGGTTATTTGCCGCGTGCTGTCCTGCATCCAAAGATTCCAGCTTTTCCATTGGTTCATATCCTGTAAATAAGGCAGTAGTTTGCTCTTCTCGGCCTGAACATCCACCGCCCTGGAAATTCTGACGGTGGAGGGAATAAGGCTGGTAAATGCAGTCAATAACAGGAAGAATGCAACAAAACTGATAGCAATTAACTTTATAAAACGCATTGTAATGAGGGCCGCCTTTAGTTAAACTTTAATCGATACGGAAGTTTTGCCTGTGCTTTTCCCAAAGTGGCTTCCAATGATTTCCACTCTTCATAGAGTTGATACAAATCTGCACCCAGCTCCTTTTTAAGCGTTTTAGTGGAAATATTCTGTGAATAGGTACCGGTCAGTTTTTCCAGCCAATTGGTGCGTTCGGGGAACTGCCGGATCCTGTAGCTCTCCAGTTTCGCCAGGTTGGCAGCTGCTTCCATGGCTGTTTCCATACCTCCTATACGGTCGGCCAGCCCGAGTTTGATAGCCTGGCTGCCTGTCCAGATTCTTCCCTGCCCAATACTGTCTACGGCCGCTATGCTCATTTTTCGTCCGGCTGCTACCCTGCTTAAAAAGGTTTGATAAATACTATCAACTCCTTCCTGCAGGTATTTTTTCTGCAATGGAGTAAGCGGGCTGGTAACCGACGGAGAATTGGCGTAGGGCCCCGTTGCAACGCCATCAAACGTAACCCCCAATTTATCGGAGAAAAACTCCTGGAAATTAGGCACAATGGAAAAGACGCCGATTGACCCGGTGATGGTATTGGGCAATACAAAAATACTATCTGCATTGCAGGCCATATAGTATCCTCCGGAGGCGGCTACATTTCCAAAGCTTACCACCACCGGTTTATCTTTTTTTGCCAATTCAATTTCACGCCACATATTTTCACTGGCCATGGCGCTTCCCCCTCCAGAGTTAATGCGTATAACAATGGCTTTGGTTTTATCATCGAGGCGGGCTTTGCGTATATAGGACCGGAATTTATTTCCACCCACCTGTTCTTCACTGCCCTCCCCATCAACAATATCGCCTTCGGCATAAATAACGCTGATACGATCTGTTCCCTGGCCGTTGAGCGCCGACACCGCTTCGGCGTACTTGGGTAATGAAACAAACTTTATTTTCTCGATGGATGCTGCGCCTATTTTACGTTTGATTTCTTCTTTCACTTCGTCTTCATAGCGGAACCCGTCCAGTAAGCCAGCACGTACTGCATCTTCAGCCGTGCGAAGGCGATTGCTATCTGCTAATTGTCTGAGCTCCTCCACGCTAATTTTACGGCTTTGAGAAGTGGTTTGAAGAAGATGACCATAGATACCTTCCAGTAATTCCCTACTTTGGAGTTTATTGGGTTCGGTCATTTTTTCTTCCCGGAAAGGCTCGGTAGCGCTTTTAAATTTACCTGCATAAAAAATCTGCGGTTGTATTTCCAGCCGATCCAATGCTTTTTTGAAGAAAATGTATTCGAGGCCAAGGCCGGTCCATTCCAGTCCGCCTTTCGGGTGGCAATAAATTTTTTCTGCCTGGGTAGCTACATAGTAAGCCTGTTGCGGTATAACATCGCCATAGGCAAGAACAAACTTGCCGGCTTCTTTAAAACGCCCGAGGGCATTCCTGATTTCTTCATTAGTAGCAAAACCATTTGCATTACCACCAATTTTAAGGTATAGACCATCAACTTGGTCATTGCCCTCGGCATGGTTCAACAACTGCACCAGGTCGTATACACCCGGCTGTGTATAGGGCTCCTCCCCGCTTAATGCCGCAAAAGGGTTTTCTTTTGATTGTTCAATCAAAGGTTTGCTGAGATCGAGGTATAAAACAGAATGCGCCTCAAGTTGCACCGCATCTTTGCTGGCCAGGGCACCTGCAAGGCCGATAAGAATAAAGAATGCCAGGACACTAAAAACAATGAGCGCCAATAACGCCGCAAAAAAGTATTTAAAGAATTGTGCCATACGAACGCTTGGTTAAAAATCGGATTGACTGATATTTGAGCCTGTAAAGTACAGAATCTATGCATACAGCCTATCTGTTGATGGGAGGGAATATTGGAAACAGGGAGGAATATCTTAAACAGGCAGTGGAGCTGCTCCGCAGGCAGGCAGGCAATCCGGTTCGTTTATCCGCCCTTTATGAAACGGCCGCCTGGGGTAATAAGAACCAGGAGCCCTTTCTGAACCAGGCTGTGCAGCTGGAAACGCAGCTGAAAGCAGCTGAACTAATGACAACAATCCTGGGTATAGAGGAAGAAATCGGCCGAAAAAGACTTTATAAATACAGTCCCCGGATCATTGATATAGACATTTTGTTATATGACCAGGAAATTCATACCAGTGGCCATATTACCTTACCCCATCCAGAGCTTCCGAACAGGCGTTTTGCCCTGGAGCCTCTAAACGAACTGGCGCCAAACCTGCTGCACCCTGTGCTTAAGAAAAGCATAGGGGACTTATTGCTGGTCTGCCAGGATCCGCTCCCTGTTAAGAAACTAACAACATGAATTATCATTATATAACCATAGAAGGAAATATTGGCGCCGGAAAAACCACCCTGGCGCATCTTTTAGCCAAGCATTACAATGCCCGCCTGGTGCTGGAAGAATTTGCAGACAATCCCTTTCTTCCCAAATTCTACGAAAACCCCGGCCAGTTTGCATTTCCCCTGGAGTTGTTTTTTATGGCAGAACGATATAAACAGTTAAAAGAATTGATTCATACCAAGGATTTGTTTCATTCGGTTACCATTTCTGATTACCTCTTTACCAAATGTCTCTTGTTTGCCAAAGTGAATTTGCCGGAAGAGGAATTTCATCTTTACCAGCGACTCTTTGAAATAATTCACCAGCAATTGATTCAGCCAGAGATACTGATTTATTTACATGCACCCGTGCAGAAACTGCAAAAAAATATCCGGAAACGGAATCGTTCCTATGAACAGAACATACCGGATGAATACCTGTTTTCCATACAGGAAACCTATACCCATTATATAAAACAGCACAATATCAAAACCTTGTTTGTAGACGCCTCCAACGCCGATTTCCTGGGCAATGAAACACATGTAAACACCATCCTGGATGCGTTGGAAAAAGACTATGATAACGGCCAGCACTTTATTGCACTTCCATAAGCTTATTGCATGACGGATACACAAACGATACAACAGGCCCAGCAAGACCCCCTGGCCAGTATGCGGCTTCCCGAATTCAGGCACCTGATGCTGGGGCGTTTTAGCTTTATCATGGCGTTACGAATGATGTCAACCCTGGTAGGATGGTGGTTGTATGAACTTACCGGCGATCCCTTGGCAATTGGACTGGTGGGCTTGGCAGAAGCGGTTCCGGCTATTTCACTGGCGCTGTATGCAGGGCATATCATTGACCTCTCTGACAAGCGAAAATTACTTTTAAAGGGTGTTAGCTTATACCTGACAGCGGCCTGCCTGCTCTTGTTGTTATCCTATTCCTTTCAAAACGGAAGCACTAAATCGCTGCTGGTAACGGGTATCTATTGCGTAATATTCTGTACCGGAATAATCCGATCCTTTACCGGGCCTTCATTCTCTGCAATTCTTGCGCAAATGGTTCCCCGGCCGCTGCTGGCCAATGCCATTACCTGGAACCAGGGAGTATGGCTAACAGCTTCCGTAGCAGGTCATGCAACCGGTGGATTTATAATTGCTGCATTTCATTCAACCGGTACGCTTTGGGTGATCAGTGGTTTGATTGCTCTTGGGCTCCTGTCTATTTACCGGTTATTACCCAAGCCCCCCTCTCCTAAAGCCGGGCAACAGAAAACCTGGGAAAGTGTGAAAGAAGGCATTCGCTTTGTGGTAAGCACCAAAGAAGTATTAGGCGCGTTAACCCTTGATCTTTTTGCGGTATTATTTGGTGGATTAGTTGCTATGGTACCGGTATTTGCAAAAGATATTTTAAAGATAGGTCCGATTGGTTTTGGCTGGTTAAATGCTGCCTCGGATATCGGCGCTATTATTATTATCCTTACCCTTACTTTTTTTCCCATGAAAAAAGCACAGGGTAAAAAACTGTTTTATGCGGTTGGTGGGTTTGGCTGTTGTATTATCCTTTTTGCCCTGTCGAAAACATTCTGGCTATCCTTTATTGCCCTCCTGCTTTCCGGTTTGCTCGATGGAATCAGTGTGGTTATCCGGGGCACTATTCTCCAACTAAAAACACCCGATGAAATGCGGGGCAGGGTGATGAGCGTAAACAGCATGTTTATTAACAGCAGTAATGAAATTGGCCAGTTTGAAAGTGGCGTGGCAGCCCGGCTATTGGGCGTTGTTCCTTCGGTTGTATTCGGCGGAAGCATGACCTTGCTGGTGGTTATCCTAACCTGGTTTAAAGCGCCGTCTCTGAGAAAAATGGAATATTAATACCTAATCAGCTTTGATCAGGTCTACGATTTTTTCACGTTCGCCAACAATCCAAACTATATCATCCCATTCAAATTCTGTAGTAGAGGCTGGGTTCAGGATCCGTTGCCCGGAACGTTCAATACCAACTACCAGGCCATTGGTTTTTTCCCGGATGCCCGAATTGCGAATGGTTTTTCCTTTGAGCTGATTATGTTCATCAACCCGTACTTTCATGAGGCGAATTTCTTCTTCCTCCTCCGTTAAGCCAGATAAGGCTTCCGGTTCCACCACTGGCCGGAACACCTGCAACTGAAGATCGGTACCAATTATAGCCAGCTTATCGTACGGAAATATTTTTTCTGTTCGCTGGGGAGCAGTGATCATCTTTTTTCCTCTTTCAATAGACGCGATATTGATCCCATACTTCTCTCTCCAGGCCAATGTTTCAAGATCCATTCCAAGGCAGTCGGCATCGGGGCTGATGACAAAATAAGCAAGGTGGGCATCCCAAGGACTGAGGGTACTGTTGGCACCCGAATTAGCCGTAAGCTCCCGATGATTCAGGTTAGACATAAACCGACGCTCAATTCGCGCATAAAAAGCCTGTAAACGTTGTGAAAAAATAAATAATACAACGGCTAATACCACCACGGCCCCAACAATGGCTATTACCACCGTAAACAGTTGGTTTAATAGGAGAAACAGGTAAAATACAGCCAACAGGTTGCGCAGAATTTCCACCATTACAAGTGGGCCATGGTTTACCTGCTGGTTTAACCACAAGCTGGTGTATGCACCGCGTTGAAGTTTTTTGATGGTAAGGGCCCAGATAAAGGGAGAAGCTACCAGCAGGGTTACTAAAACGGTAACTATATGTGCAGTTATCGGCTGATTAAGTAACGCTACCAGCCATGGATCCAAAAATTTTACCGCCAGAAAAATAGTGGCCAGGATAATAACAGAATTAAGTACAATAGCATAGAAATAGGTTTGAAATACCATTTTCCAGTCTGCATCGGCAGGTATCTGTTGCGCCCCCGTACTATATCGGTTTAAGCGATTCCGCCATTTTAATGGCAGTGTTTTATCCAGCCATTTATACAAAGGCAGGGCTGACTTGATCATGAAAGGGGTCGAAAAAGTGGTAATTACAGAAACCCCTACGGCAATCGGGTATAAAAAATCGGAAGTTACTCCTAAACTTACACCCAGTGTAGCAATGATGAAGGAGAATTCACCGATCTGCGACATACTCATTCCTGCCTGCAGACTTTGTTTAAGTGGCTGGCCGGAAATAAAGGACCCGATGGTGATATTGATGGTTTTACCCAGTATAACGGCTATTGTAATGATAATTACCGGAACGCGGTATTCCCATAACAGGCCCGGATCAATTAACATACCCACCGACACAAAAAAAACAGCCCCAAACAGGTTTTTTACCGGCTGCATCTGGTGTTCAATAGCCTCTGCCTGGGTGGTTTCGGCCAGTACGGATCCCATAATAAATGCACCCAGGGCGGCAGAGAAACCGGCATAGGTGGCCAGGATTACCATGCCCAAACACATGCCCAGGGAAATAATCAGGAGGGTTTCTTCATTCATCCAACGGGCTACCCACCGGAAAAAACTGGGTATAACCAGGATACCGAACAAAAACCAAAGGCTCAGGAAAAATACCAGCTTCACCACTTCTATCAATAAATCCAACCCGGAAAACTGTTGGCTAACAGCAACCGTTGATAATAGAACCATTAGTAAAACCGCTACAATGTCTTCAATAACCAGCATGCCCATTACCATACTGGCAAAACTGGTTGATTTTAACCCCTGCTCTTCAAACGCGCGAATAATAATAGTGGTGGAAGAAATCGAAATAATACCCCCCAGGAAAATACAGTTCATGGTAGACCAGCCTAGTATGGAACCGGTGGTATAACCCAGCAAAAACATACCGGTAATTTCAAAAATTCCGGCAATTGAAGCAGACCCGCCTACCCGCATTAGTTTTTTAAAACTGAATTCAAGGCCCAGGTTAAACAGCAATACCACCACACCGATCTCCGCCCATATCTTAATATTTTCTGTATCACCGATAGTGGGGAAAAAATTAAAATTAGGCCCCACCAGTAAGCCCGCAATAATATACCCCAGTACAAGAGGCTGTTTAAGACGTTTGAATAATAAGGTAGTAATGGCAGCGGCTCCCAGAATTAAAGCCAGGTCTTTTATTAATACAGGTAAATGCGCCATAGGCGCAAATATCGGGCAGTGAACCCGTTTTTGAGACAGGTCTTTATTTTAATTTCAGTGAAAGATTGTCTAGCACCAGAAATACGGCCGGACAAAAACTGCTGTTTTTTAGGGTAAGCGGAATGCGCTTCAGTAATACATCTTCATCGGTATAAGGGAAACGTTCACAATCAGACGGTCGGCTATCGTATACACTACAGGCATTATCTGCACCAAGAAAAGGACAGGGAGCTGTTTTGGTAACATAATCCCCTTCCTTATCGAGCCGGAGGTACTGTTCAATAAACCTGCTTTCTTTCAGGCCCAATCGTTTACTAAGTCGTTTAATATCGGTGGTTTTGAACCGGGGTGAATAGTTTTTACAACAGGCCGCACAATCCAGGCAGTTAACCTGTTCAAAAGCTTCTTCATGTAATTCTGGGAGCGCCTTTAATACCTTGTTTTTGGGAGCTGTTTCCAGCATCCGTTTAAACTGTTTCTGCTTTTCCGCTGATTTTTTTGGCCAGTTTTGAGGTAAGGCTTCCATGCCCCAAATATACTCCATCCACCCGATCGCTTAGGGCCCGGATGGAGAAAAGGTTACACAAACAAGCGTTCGTCTGGTTGCCAAATTGTAACTTTGCACTTCCAAAAAGCTTAACCGCACACATTATGAATTTATTTCAAGCACAGTCGAATGAATTTCTGGGTCGCCATATAGGAACCCTGAATGCTACTGAAAGTATGCTGGCTGCTATCGGCGCTGGTTCGCTGAACGAACTGATCAATAAAACAGTTCCGGCAAGTATCCGGATGAAGGAAGCCCTGGCCGTACCTGATGCAGTAAGCGAAGCTCAATACCTGCGCGATCTGAAAGCTGTTTCCATGAAAAACCAGGTATTCCGGAACTTTATCGGCCAGGGGTATTATGATACCATTACCCCCAGCGTTATACTTCGTAATGTGTTTGAAAACCCGGGATGGTACACCCAATATACCCCCTACCAGGCCGAAATTTCCCAGGGCCGCCTGGAAAGTTTACTGAACTACCAAACCATGGTAGCCGACCTAACGGGGCTTCCCCTGGCCAATGCTTCCTTACTGGATGAGGCAACTGCAGCTGCGGAAGCAATGAATATGTTTTTCCACCATGTTAACCGGACAGAACAAATCAATCAGCCCCGTTTTTTTGTGGATGCAGCTGTATTTCCACAAACACTGGACCTTATCTACACCCGGGCTACTCCAATTGGAATAGAAGTAGTAACCGGTAATTATAAAGATGCCGTAATTGACGCCAGCTATTTCGGCGCATTGGTTCAATACCCAAACAGCAAGGGAAGCATTGAAGATTACCGGCAGTTTATTGAATCCATACATGCAGTGGGCGGATTTGTAGCAATGGCAACCGATTTACTGGCATTAACCTTATTGACACCCCCCGGAGAACTGGGAGCAGATGTGGCACTGGGTTCGGCCCAGCGTTTTGGTGTTCCTCTGGGATATGGTGGACCACATGCCGCTTTCTTCAGTGCAAAAGATGAATTCAAACGGGCCTTACCCGGCCGTATTATTGGCGTTAGTGTAGACGCTTCCGGCAACCGCGCCCTGCGTATGGCACTGCAAACCAGAGAACAGCATATCAAACGCGAAAAAGCCACTTCCAATATTTGTACTGCACAGGCCTTATTGGCAAATATGGCAGCAATGTATGCCGTGTACCACGGGCCGGATGGTCTGGTACAGATCGCTAAAAGAGTGGCCCTACTTACCAAAACACTGGCCGAAGGCCTGAATGACCTGGGCTATCTTTTGGAAAGCGCCCGCTATTTTGACACGCTGCAGGTACAGGCCTCCGATACCGGCAAAATCCGCGAACTGGCAGAACAACAGAAAATAAACTTCCGCTACGAAAATAACAGCATTGGCATTTCCCTGGACGAAACCACCACCCAGGCAGATTTGCTCGACATTCTGCATGTTTTTGCTACAGCAGCCGGAAAAGATGTAGCCGGACTTACCTTCAACTACGAAGCCGTACTGGATACCATACCAGGTACCCTTACCCGAACATCCACTTTTCTGACACATCCGGTGTTCAATACGCACCGGAGCGAAAGCCAGATGATGCGTTACATGAAATCACTGGAAAATAAAGACCTCTCTTTAAATACCTCCATGATTTCACTAGGAAGCTGCACCATGAAGTTGAATGCAGCCACCGAAATGATTCCTTTAAGCTGGGCGCACTGGAGCAAAATGCATCCCTTTGCACCAGTTCAACAAGCCGGCGGATATCAGCAGATAATAACCGAACTTTCCCAGTTCCTTTGTTCCATCACTGGTTTTGATGCCTGCAGTATGCAACCCAATAGCGGTGCACAGGGTGAGTATGCCGGGCTTTTAACGATCCGTAATTTTCACCTGGCCAATGGAGACAGCCATAGAAATGTATGCCTGATTCCCATTTCAGCACATGGTACCAACCCTGCTTCTGCGGTAATGGCCGGAATGAAAGTAGTAGTGGTAAAGGCGCTGGAAAACGGTTATATTGATGTAGCTGATTTCAAAATAAAAGCAGCACAATACAAAGATGTTTTAGCCGGCACCATGATTACCTACCCCAGTACCTATGGTGTATATGAAGAAAGTGTAAAAGAAATTTGCGAAATCGTACATCAATACGGCGGACAGGTATACATGGATGGCGCCAATATGAATGCACAGGTAGGACTTACATCACCTGGATTGATCGGCGCTGATGTATGCCACCTTAACCTCCATAAAACATTTGCTATTCCGCACGGCGGCGGTGGCCCTGGAATGGGACCGATTTGCGTAAAAGCACACCTGGCTGGTCATTTACCCGGCCACTGGTCTACCGGCGCTACCAATCCGCAAAATTCAGGAGCCGTTTCTGCTGCCCCTTTTGGTTCAGCCTCTATATTACTGATTAGTTATGCGTATTGTAAGCTCCTGGGCGCTGCCGGACTCAGAACCGCAACGGAATATGCCATTCTCAATGCCAATTATATGAAAGCCAGGCTGGAAAAAGCCTACCCGATTTTGTATACTGGTGAAAACGGTACCTGTGCCCATGAATTTATCGTAGACCTGCGGCCGTTTAAAACCTCGGCTGGCATTGAAGCGGAAGATATTGCAAAACGATTGATGGATTATGGATTCCATGCCCCAACGCTAAGCTTCCCGGTGCCGGGTACCATCATGATTGAACCCACGGAAAGTGAAGACAAGGCCGAACTCGACCGGTTCTGTGATGCGTTATTATCTATCCGTCAAGAAATTTCTGCCATTGAGGAAGGAAAGGCCGATAAAGCGACGAATGTACTAAAACATGCCCCCCATACACAGGCTGTAATAACGGCCGATGAATGGAACAGGCCGTATAGCCGCCAGGCTGCTGCCTACCCCCTTCCCTATGTTCTTGAAAACAAGTTTTGGCCAAGTGTAAGCAGGGTAAATAACACGCATGGCGACAGGAACCTGATATGTACCTGTGAGCCTGTAAGTTCTTATGCTGAAGAAACAGCCTGATTAAAAACCGGATCTCATACGTGTCAAAAGCTGGGTACCTGACCAGGTACCCGGCACTATGATACGGCGGATGGTATAAAGCGGATCAGCCTGATCACGCGTGGTGGATAAAATAAAAGCAGCCTGTAAGCCCTTTTCTTTTAAATGCGGAATGGCTTCAGGGTTCCAAAGTCCGAATGGATAAGCAAAATAGGTAACCGGCTTGCCGGTGATTTTTTCCAGCACGGCTTTGGGCTTCTCCACCTGTTTAACCCAGTCATCTGCCACATATTTTTTTACGTTGTGATGATCCCAGGTATGTAAGCCGATAGAATGCCCCGAATCAGCCAGCGCTTTTATCTGCTCTGCTTTCATATAATTGGGGCGATTAATTGCCACCGTCATAATAAAATAAGCGGCTTTCATTTTATACGGATCAAGAATAGTGCGGGTAATTTCATATTGCTCGTCGCAGCCATCATCAAAACTGATCAGCACGGCTTTTTCGGGCAGGTTCTGCCCGGATAATAGATAGTGCATGAGTCGATCGGGCAATATTGTCTGGTACCCACTGTCGTGCAGCGCTTTCATCTGGTCGCTGAATATGGCAGGAGGAACTATATATGCCTTAGCAGTGGGACTATCATCCGGTTTATAGGGCCTTATCTGGTGGTAACACAATACCGGTACCTGTTTCCTGGCCAGAATTGACCCTGCGCTGCTGTCATACACCGGTTTAGCCAATTCCGCTTCCTGCTGCTCCGCAGCCGGTGCCGGCGATACGGACTGCTCCTCTGTTTCCGGGGCTGAGTTCACCGAAGCAGTACCACAGGATAATAAACCTGCTATCAACACAGTAAAGCTGCCCGCTACAAACCTTGACGTCATTTTCACTACCATTTGCAATTTTCTATTGGATTTTCCATACAAAGAACGGCAGGATTTGGCATTTCTTGTAAGCCTTCTTAAAAAAAGGAATGCTTTATCTTCGTAGTATGCCGGTGAAAGATTATTACCAGATACTTGAACTGCCGTACAACGCCAATGAACAGGAGATCAAAAAGGCCTACAGAAAGATGGCCATGCGCTACCATCCTGATAAAAATACCGGTAATATCCTGGCTGTTCAGCATTTCAGGGAAGTTCAGGAAGCCTACACCATTCTTTCCAACCCGGTTAAACGAAGCGAATACCATCAAATTAGATGGCAGAACCCGGGCTACCAGAACCGGTATGCAGCCCCGGTAACCATAACACCCCGCCTGCTGATCCGGGAGGCCCAGAAAATGGCAGACCAGGTACGCGGCATGGATGTTTTCCGGATGAACCAGGAAGCCCTTTTCCGAGAACTGGGCCAATTAATGAGCCCCCGCCATATACTGGTTTTACAGGAAAGCGCAGAACCGCTGCTTGTACAGGATTTTATTGAAATCCAGTTAAGATCTATGGATCCGTTGGCCTATAACTACTGGATCAGGCTACTGCCGCAGCTTGTTCAAATTGCTGGTACGGATAATCACCTGCTGGAATTCATTCATCGGAAACAAAAGGAAAAACTTCGCCAACGCCGATGGATAAAAATACAACCGGTGCTACTGGCGCTAACAGTTGCAATGATTTGCCTGCTGATCTATATAATTGCCTAATTTACCGATATGAAAAAACGATCCATTCTGTTATTGCTTACCTTATATGTTTCAATTATGGCCTATTCGCAGGATTATTACATGTACACTGGCACCTACACCAATGGCCAAAGCGAGGGAATTTATATCTACAAACTTTCTGTTCCTTCCGGTACGTCTACCCTGGTAGATATTATTAAAGGAATTGAAAACCCTTCTTACCTGGCGGTTTCTAAAGACGGCCTGTTTCTGTATGCAGTTTCGGAAGGTGGCTCCGATCATAAGGGAATGATCAGTGCCTACCAACTGGATCCTGCTACCGGGAAGGCGAGTTTTCTAAATAAGAAAGAAAGCCGGGGAGACGGCCCCTGTTATATTGCAGTTTCAGAAAATCGGAAATGGGTAGCAGTTGGAAATTACGGTGGAGGAAACCTGGTCACTTATGCCCTCGATAAAGAAGGAAAACTCACCGATCAGTATCAACTGGTACACCACGAAGGAAAGGGAATGAACCCCAAAAGACAGGACAAACCCCATGTGCACGCAACCATTTTTACCCCGGATAACAAATTTTTACTGGTGCCAGACCTGGGCACCGACAAAGTGATGATCTATTCGTTCAATGAAAAGAAAAACATGCCGATCGGTGGCACTCAACAGGGTTTCGCTAAAATCACCGATGGCAGTGGGCCAAGACACCTCGATTTTCATCCCAACGGCAAATGGGTCTATGTCATAGAGGAAATGGGCGGAACGATCAGTAGTTGGAAATACAGCAGCGGAAAACTGGAAAAATTCCAGCACGTTGATGCACACCCGGCAAACTACCAGGGTACCAGGGGGAGTGCGGATATTCATATTTCGCCCGATGGTAAATTTCTATATGCCTCTCACCGGTTTGAAGCCAATAATATTTCCATCTTTGCCATAGATGAAAAAACCGGCATGCTGGAACTGGTAGGGTTTCAGGAATTGCCGGGTAAAAAACCCCGAAACTTTGCTATTGATCCAAGTGGGCAGTTGTTATTGGTAGCGAACCAGGATTCTAATGATATTACACTTTTTAAAAGGGATAAAGAAAAAGGAACGCTGACGGTATTGCCCGGAACGATACAGGCAGGTAGCCCGGTTTGTTTGAAACTAGTCCCGATTAATAAATAGTCTTATTCAATTGCCTCTATTATTCCCTTCACAAAAGACTGGGAATTAAACCAGGCAGATTTGGCGGTTTGTCCAAGACGCACAATTACCAGTTCTTGGGAAGGAATGATAAAGACATACTGTCCTTCAAAACCACTGAAATAATATAAATCGGTCGGCAGTTCAGGAAATTTTCGTTGGGCGCTATTTCCGGCAGAACCGGCATTTAGCCAAACCTGGTATCCATACTCACCCATAGGTGCAACCGAAACAGGCCTGGTAGCAAGCGCTACCCAGTTTTCCGGTAAGAGCTGCTCTCCCATCCAATTGCCTTTTTGGAGGTAAAGCATTCCGAGGCGGGCCCAATCCCTGGCAGTTGCAAATACATAGGAAGAGCCTACGAAATTTCCCGAGGCATCCACTTCCATTACAGCACTGTACATGCCCAGTTTGTAAAACAGCTGCTCGTAGGGAAACCGGTGATAAAAACTGTCTGTTAAAGTAGTTCGTATAATTCCAGAAAGAATATTACTGTTTCCGCTGCTGTAATAAAACTGTGTTCCAGGTTTGTCTTTCAATGGATGTGCGGCCGTGTAGGCGGCCATATCTGCTTTCCGGAAAAGCATATTGGTAGCATCGGTAGACTTACTGTAGTTTTCTTCAAAATCCAGTCCGCTGGTTTGTTGCAGCAGGTTCTCAAGACTAATTTCCGCCCTCGCATCTGCGGCATGTTGCCATTCTTTTACCGGTGCCGGCTGGTTGATTGTAAGCCGGCCTTGTTTTACCAGCATGCCAACCAGGGTGCCGGTTATTGATTTTGCCATTGACCAGCTTAGCTGACGGTGATGCCGGTCATAACCGGGCGCATACTGTTCGGCCACCAGTTTGCCTTTATGAACTACTACCACCGCACGGGTACGTAGGGGTTGGTCTGGCTGCTGATCGGTGAATGCAGCCTGAACAGCCGTCCGAAGCATAGCTTCCTTGTCCGCCGCCAGGTGGAACAAACCAGCAGTATCCACCGGAATTCGGTCCCCGGCCGGCCAGTTTATTGTATCAGGATTTACCAGAGGAATGGCAGGCAATAACCAGGATTGCGCTTTGATTTGTGCTTTCGATAATTCATTCACAAGGGTACATCCAAGTCCAGGCCTGTACAATGCTGTCTGTTTGGCCATACCGGCAATAGAAGCAGTGACCGAACTATCTTTATTAAGTTCGAGTTTAGCAAGCTTTAACGGAAAATTCCCCAATTCCTGCTCTTCTACTGAGCCCAGGTTACGTTGTCCAAGAAACATACAGGAACAGGCCATTTTAGCACTATAACCGGTAATTATCGGAAAAGAGTTCCATATATACCAGCACAAATAACCAAGTACAATCAGCACTACTAGCAGCAGTAATCGTTTCAAACCTTTCATACTAACGTTGTTTGGGGTCGAGCCATTTTAATTTTCGTTTCAACCTGGGGCCTGGATTAAATCGTTTAGCAAGCGTTAAGCGATAATTACCGGTATTAAACCGATAATCGTTTTTTGAACTGGCCCCTTTTACATAAATAGTGTTACCAACGATGGAAAAATTCAGGTTCCAGTTATTACTGTTGTAGCCGGCAACACCCCGGTAAATAAAATTAGGGCTGATGGTAATTTTATCACTGCTGCTATTTGAATAGTATTCACGGGATAACCCGATATCCATATTCAACGTAGCGGCCCCGGTTAAAAACCAATGTTTTTTTACTACAAACGTGTAGGCATAACCAGCCCCGGGACCGAGTTCGAGAAAACGAATTTTCCTTACTTCGCGCTGATCATACTGATCGGCAATGGAGGAAGGTACCAAAACAGAATCGCCGGAAACCGAACCCGCGTAAACTTCTCCCCCAAATAAGAGGGTTCCGGCCGACTTCTTTTGCCACTCACTTTGTAGAAAAGCAGCCCGGTAGGAAAATCGTTCACCATTTCTCAGATTATATACTGCCAGTCCAAAGAGAGATATACCCAGGTCTGGACGAAGATAATAGCGTTGAAGATCGTTGCTTCCAAGCCCTCGGGGACTTAAAAAATAACCCTTGTAAAACTGTCCGAAAAAATCGATCGTCCAGTTTCGCGGATAAATATGCGATTGCAGATCGAGGTACCGGGTATTGCCTTTGCCCTTTTCGGGATTGAGAAAAGGAAACCCGTAGGCCAGATTGAGGGTAAAGCTGCGGTAAGTAGCACCAATGCCCATATTCAGCGTAGTATTTGGGCGGTACCTCAGGTTGGCAATGGATTTGGCAGCGCCCAGGTGAATAGAGGTATATTTTCTTGAAAAATAAAACCGGCCGGTAAGCATACTATCATAGGTTTGGATATAGGTACTGTCAGCTTTTTTAGCAAGGGCAACCAGGGCAGGGTATTGTGCTGCTGTACACAATGGCAGGCAGGCCGTCATAAGGCAGATAATACTTGTATAAAGGCGGCGATTGTGTCCCATATCAGGATCACAAATTTGCAGCAATTAGTTGGTACTCCCCTACTTATCTTTGCAGCATGCATTACGTATCGGTAGAAGGTTTAGGAAAAAGCTATGGCATTAAACCCTTGTTTGAAAATATATCTTTTCACATCGAAGAAGGAGATAAAATAGCATTAATTGCAAGAAACGGATCGGGGAAATCAACCTTATTGAAAATTCTGGCCGGAAAGGAAAGTCCGGATGCCGGCACCTGTTGGATCAACAAAGATGTTACGGTGGCACTTTTTGACCAGGAACCAGTTTTCCAGGAAGAAAAAACCATCCTCGATAATATTTTTCAGCATAATCACCCCACTTTAAACGCCATTAAAGCGTATGAAGCAGCCAGCGAAGCCGGAGATGCCGCCGCATTAGGCGCTGCTATTGAAAAAATGGACGAAACAGGCGGCTGGGATTTTGAGGCAAAAGTTAAACAGATCCTGGGCAAACTTAATATTCATCACCTGGCTCAACTTGTTGGAACCCTTTCCGGAGGACAGCGAAAGAGGGTGGCACTTGCCCGTACTCTGATCGATATCGGTTTTGACCATAAACATACGCTGTTGATCATGGATGAGCCAACCAATCACCTTGATATACAAACGGTGGAATGGCTGGAACATTTTCTGAACCAGGAAAAAGTAACCCTGCTTTTGGTAACACACGACCGGTATTTCCTCGACGCTGTATGTGACGAAATATGGGAACTGGACGGCAGTGAGCTTTACACCTATAAAGGCGACTATGAGCAATATATAGAACGAAAGTCGGCCCGGATGGAACAACAGGCTTCCAGCATTGATAAAGCACGGAATGTTTACCGGAAAGAACTGGAATGGATGCGTAAGCAGCCCAAAGCAAGAACCACCAAATCCAAAAGCCGGATTGATGCGTTTGCAGACGTGGAAGCCAAAGCAAAACAACGGTTGGAAGAACAAGCACTTCAGTTGCAAATGAAAATGAACAGACTGGGTGGCAAAGTCATTGAACTGAAGAAGATCTATAAAAAATTTGATGACAAAGAAATTCTGAAAGGCTTTGATTACACGTTTAAAAAAGGCGATCGGATTGGTATTGTAGGTCCGAATGGCGTGGGAAAATCAACTTTCCTGAATATCCTGCAAGGGCTGGAGCAGGCAGACAGTGGTAAGGTTAATATCGGCGAAACCATTGTTTTTGGTTATTATTCGCAGGAAGGCTTAACCTATAAGGAAGATATGCGTGTTATTGAATACGTAAAAACCTTTGCAGAAAGCTTTCCATTAGCAGATGGCGGCAGCCTCAGCGCTGCACAATTCCTGCAATTATTCCTGTTTAGCCCGGATCAGCAATATAGTTATATCAGTAAACTGAGTGGCGGTGAAAAAAAGCGCCTGTTGCTGCTTACCATCCTGTTCAGGAATCCAAATTTCCTGATCCTTGATGAACCTACCAATGACCTCGACCTGCCAACATTAGCAGTTCTGGAAAACTTTCTGTCGGAGTTCCAGGGTTGCATCTTAATTGTATCACACGACCGGTACTTTATGGACCGGCTGGTAGATCATCTCTTTGTGTTTGAAGGAGCTGGTACCATACGCGATTTTCCTGGCAACTATACCCTTTACCGTATCTGGCAAAAAGAGGAAGAACAAAAAACACTGGCAGCTGTACAGGAACCCTTGAAACAGCCTGCAAAAGATCCGGTGCTTACAACGGTTACAAAAAAGAAATTTTCTTTCAATGAAAAACGCGAATTCGAGCAATTGGAAAAAGAAATCCCGCTGCTCGAAAAAGAAAAAGCCCGGTTGACTGAACAAATGGCAACCGGTTCTCTTGATTATAGCCAGCTACAGGAAATAGGTAACAGGATGACCCAACTTACGCAGGAACTTGAAACCAAAGAGATGCGATGGCTGGAACTAAGTGAGCGGGAATGATGAAATCCTATAAAATATGCCGCCGTTTAAACTGCCAAAAAGCAATAGCCACCAGCATACAGAGGCTGCCATTTACAAACCAGGTAAACCGAAAACCGTTGGCCTCGGCCAATTGAGACGATAAAAGAGGCCCCAAGGTTTGCGCGGCAGACCAGGCCATGGTGTACAATGCGGCATACTGGCCGCGGTTATGCGAGGCAGTTCTGCTGATCCAAAAGCTATTCATAAAGGGCATGGCCAGCATTTCTCCAGCGGTAATAATGGTAATCAATAAAAAAGCAACAGGTAATCCAAATTTTCCAAGTCCGAGTAATACATAAAATGTACCTACCAAAGCAACGCCTATTGCTATATAGGTAAGTTGGTTTCTACGACCTTCCAACTGGTAAATTAAGATCATTTCCACCAGCACAATTAATACTCCGTTAAAAGCCATAAGCAGCCCTATTTTGGGCTCGCTAAAATGCAATTCCTGCCTGAAGTAAACGGAGAGGGTCGTAAACAGCTGAAAAAAGCAAGCGGCAAACAAGGTAACCAGGATAATAAATAAAATATACGGTTTATCCTGGTAAACAGAGGGTAGTGATGGATTGGCTTGCGAGGTGTTCTTTTGTTGTCTGGACTGCTGTCCACCTGCCTCCCTTAAAAAAAACACCATTAAAACTGCCGCCAAAAAATTAGAAATGCCATCAATCCAAAAAAGCCATTGGTAACTGAATTTTGCAATAATACCTCCTAAAGCGCTGCCAACCGCCCATCCAAGGTTTACGGCAAGCCTATTGAGTGAATAAGACCGGGTTCTGTTTTCGGGATTGCTGTAAAAAGCGATGGCCGTAGAGTTTGCCGGGCGAAACGCTTCGTTTACAAAGCTTAGTAAAAAGGTAAACAAACATATAAAGGGAAAGGATTTTATAAAGCTCAATATCCAGAATAAGGCAGCACCTCCTGCAAGTGCTACCAGCTGAACTTTATAAAACCCTATTTTATCGGTAAGTTTTCCACCAACAAATGCGCCCGCAAAAGCACCCGCACCAAAACATCCGAATACCAGTCCGGCATCTCCGATTGAGTAGCCCATGCCTGGGCTGGTTAGGTAAAGAGAAAGAAAAGGAACTACCATGGTGCCGCTCCGGTTGATCAACATGATCAGGGAGAGCAACCAGGTTTCCCGCGATAAACCCGAATACGCACCTTTGTAGGCAGAAAATGTTCGTGAAAGCATAAGGCGGCACAAAAATATTCTGTACCGCCTTCCGTTGTTTACCGTTTAGCAATATTTTTCAGCTATCAGCTGCCAAATACTTTTTTCAGCAGATCATTCACCCGGGCAGCCGGGTTGGTTCTTATTTTTTTCTCCTCATCGGCCACATAATAGAAAATACCATCAATGGCTTTACCCGTTACATAGGAGGAAAGATCGGGATTTACTTTTTTCAAACTTACTTTGTTGTAGGCATCAAAAACGGCTGTCCAGTATTTCGTAGCGCCGGTTTTTTCGAGCGAGGATTCAATTACCGGTTTAAATGCTGCCGTTAATTCAGGGGAGGTTGATTTTCTAAGATAGCCGGTGGCAGCGGTGTCGGCTCCGCGCAGAATATTCAACCCGTCATTAACGGTCATATTTTTAACGGCACTTACAAATATGGGAGCGGCCGACTTAGACGCATCTTCCGCAGCCCGGTTAATGCTTAAAATAGCATCATCCACCAGTTTTCCCATTCCGAGTGCCCTTAATTTCTGTTCTACCTGCTGCGCCTCTGGAGGCAGCAATACCTTCACTGCCGCATCCTTGAAAAAACCATCGGCAGCGGATAATTTGCTGGCGCTGTTTTGGGTACCTATGGCAAGTGCTTCTTTTAATCCGGCAACAATATCATCTGAGGATAAGCCAGCGCCGGATTTATTTTTATTTAACAATCCGCCGGCCTTTTTAAGAATACCGCCCCCATTGTCATTTGTCTGGGAATACGCCGTTGCAAACAGGGAAGCTGCTACTAAAGAAAGTACTAGTTTTCGCATAGGAACTTATTTTAAACATTCAATTACACTAAATTAAACGTATCTCCACAAAGAATAGATGTATTCCGCCAACAATTAATGTTAAAAAGGATAGTAAATTCGCTCCTCAATTTAATGTATGCGTAAAATTCTTGTATCCTCTTCCCTATTGCTTTGTGCTGCTATTGCTGTAGCGCAAACGGGTGGAAAGCCAACTGGCACGCCCGCTAAAAAGCCAGCTGCTAAAACAAGCTCCAAACCCCCGGCAAAAACAGCCGCCCAGGCTGGTCCCCAGTTAAAAACAGCCAAAGACAGTATGAGTTATGCCATTGGCATGAGCCTGGCCAATTTTTACAAGGACCAGGGTATTGCAGATATTAATACCGCCCTGGTTTCCAAAGCGTTAAATGATGCATTGAAAAATCAACCTACGTTGCTCACCGAAGAACAAATGAATATGAGTATTACCAATTATCTACAAAATTTAAAGAAAGAAAAAGCAGCGGCTGCAAGAAAGCAAGGCGCTGAATTTCTGGCAGCCAATAAAACAAAACCCGGAGTGGTTGAGTTACCCAGTGGACTGCAATACCAGATTATACAGGAAGGCACCGGGCCGAAACCAGGTCCTGCAGACAAAGTAAAATGCCATTACCATGGCACATTGATTGACGGAACTGTGTTTGACAGTTCTGTAGACCGTGGACAGCCGATCGACTTCCCGGTAAATGGCGTAATACGCGGTTGGGTGGAAGCGCTTCAGCTAATGCCCGTTGGAAGTAAATGGAAATTGTTTATTCCGGCAGATCTGGCTTATGGCGATCAACAGGCCGGTGCAAAAATTGCTCCCGGATCTACCCTGGTGTTTGATGTTGAGCTGCTTGACATTGTTAAGTAAAACAACCACATAAAAAAGTAAAGACCGGACAATTGTTCCGGTCTTTTTTATTTTTGGCTTGAATAAATTCCTAGTGCAGAGGAGGCACTTTATTTATTCTACGGTAAGTTTTACATCATCTGAAGAAACTCCCCCTTTATCGTCCATAACAGTTAAGCGGAAGGTATAGGTTCCTTTCTGCACCTTATTAAGGCCGGTTATGGCAGCGCCCTGGTTTACAATTTCTACCGGATTACCGGAGATTTGTACCCAATGGTATCGTGATATAATGCCATCTGGCTCACGGGAACCCGTGCCATCGAGCTGAATAAAATCATTGGTAGAAACCCGGCTGTCTCCACCCGCATTTGCAGTAGGCGGAATATTGCCATTGTTCGAATAGGCCGAAGCCAAAAACAGCGAAGCTGTCAGAAGGATCAGATTCATAGTACGGATTTTTTACTGAAACTAAAACGTCTGACAGCTTGCTATTATTATGCCAATCTGGAAGAGCTTTGCTAAAACCTTCTTAATTATCGGGCATTGTATAACAATTCATAATATTCGTGGGCCATCCGGTTACTTTCAAACTGAAAGCGCACATCCCTCATCCCGTTTTTCACCACCTGTCTCCAGGTATCGCGGTTTTCATAATACAGTGGCAGAATCTGCTCTTCCAGTATCCGGTATAACATGTGCAGGTCGTATTCATCCTGCTCATGCGTGTTCATATTGGCGTAATCGGCCTTGGGAATTACAAATCCATTATTACCATGGTTTACAAATTCCGGGATCCAGCCATCATCCGTACTGAAGTTAGCAGCGCCATTCATAGCGGCAGTCATTCCACTGGTACCAGAGGCTTCCCTGGGCACCCTTGGATTGTTTAACCAGCAATCGGCTGCCTGTTTCATTCTTTTTGATAAAGCCAGTTCATACCCGATTACCACCGCCATATTCCGATGATTCCGGCTCATATGAACCAGGTGATTAAAGTCGTTGATAGCCGGGTAATCCATGGGATAAGGCTTTCCGGCCCAAATTATCTGAACGGGGTATCTGGTATTTTCCAGCAGCCGGGTAAATCGCTGAATATCACGGGTAATCAGTTCAGCTCTTTTATATCCGGCAAACCGACGTGCCCACACGATGGTGAAAACATCGGGGTTAAACTGTTTTCCGGTTTGGTCTGCCACAATTTCGAAGGCACGGCGTTTGAGATGTCGCTTGCGGTCATCAAACTGGTAATCATTGCCTTCTTCCATAAAACGATACAACTGTTTATCGGCCCAGTACTTCCAGTTTTGAGCATTGGTAATGGAGAGAATCGGGCAAATTCCACTGTATTTCTCCCACATGGCTCTGGAAACATGCCCATGCAACTGCGATACTCCATTGGCAATGCGGGCAAATCTTAATGCCACCAGGGAATGGTTAAACTGATCATCCTGTATGCCGGTAAGCTGCCTTACTTCGTCCAGTGAAAGGCCACAGAAATAGCTCATTTTGTGGCAGAGGTAAATATCATGTTTTTCATTTCCCGCTTCCTCCGGTGTATGGGTGGTAAATACCAGCCTTTTCCGAACCTCCTGGATATTATTTCCAAATCTCCGGTACAGGTAAAATGCTGCACTTATTCCATGGGCTTCATTTAAATGATAAACATCGGGGGTAAAGCCAAGTTCATCGAGCAATTTTGCACCACCTACACCCAGCAGTATAAACTGTGCTACCTTGGTGGCCACATTGGCATCGTACAAGCGATGAGTAATGGTTTGCGAAACATAATCATTTTCCGGCAGGTCTGTGCTGAGCAGGAATAAGGGCGCTGATTGATAGGTATCGGGCGGCAGGTACCAAACTTTTACCCAAACCGGGTGATCGTGAATGGAAATCTGAAACTTTATACCGGTATCCTGTAAAAAACTGTATTGTTTTTCCATCCAGGTTACCTGCAATGTCTGGTCCTGGTTACGCGCCTGATCATAATACCCAAATTTCCATAGTATCCCGATCCCGATCAGGTTTTGCCTCAATTCATATGCACTTCTTAGATGTGAACCTGATAAAAAACCCAGTCCACCGCTGTATATTTTTAACGGCTGGTGAATGGCAAACTCCATCGAAAAATAGGCAACCTTCTTCGAATAACGTTCTTCTCCCTGGTAGGGAACCGTGAAATTTCTAAAACTCATATGGCATCATTGGTTTGTCTAATGTGTATTAAATACGCAATATAATGGAATCATCGGATACCGCTTCTTTTACTTCTTTTTACGGGCCCCGGTGGTGCTTGATTTCTTTTTCCGCGTGAAGCGTCCTTCAAAAAAACATTTTATATCGCGGTAAGAGCCGCAGCCCTCCACTTCTTTCATAGTAACTGTATTTCCTGAGAAATTAAAATCAATAACGCAGGGGCCATTGTTTTCCGTATACCTGGCTGAATTTGCACCGGTAATTTTAGCTTCTCCTTTGAGTTCGCCGATACAGGTTCCATTGTCTTTTTCAAAATGCACAAAAAACAGCAATCCGCCTTTACGGTGACTGTCGCGGAAAGAGACAATATTCCTTGTTGCCCCCAGGTAATCGCCGGTTAATTTGTGGATCAGTGTTAACGTGTCGATGGGATTGAGTAGTTTCTGTGTTTTATTAGCCTGGTCGTTGGATTCGGTCAGTATCAGGGTAAATACGCCTGCTGTATTGTATACATAAACATCTTTATGGTAGAGTATCTGACCGTCTGCTGCGGTGCGCTGACGAAGTGTAGTGAAGGTATAACGGCTATCTAGGTTAGCTACTGTCTGTTCATTTTTTGGGGGATTTGAGCTGGTTACCACCAAAGGCAGGGCTGCTTTAAATGCTTCCTTTTCAAAAACAAGGGCATATCCCGCCCGTTTGGTGCCCAGGGCTGCCTTGATCAAAAGGTAGGTTTCGCCATCTTTTATCATTGATTTACCGATCGGGTAAATCTGGGGGGCTGTTTTTTTCCCGAATACCGGCTGAAGGATGGAATCCGGAACGAATTGTGCAAACACTTTGTTTCCGATCCGCAGGGAATCGGGTGATTTTTTAATTAAAGAGGTATCTGCCAGGTGAAACGGCAACTTAATATCGGGGAAAAAATCGATAAAGTCTGCCGCAACCACTTCTTCAGTATCCAGCAATTGCTTTTTTTTCGACTTACATCCGGTTATCAGTACAATAAGTAAAATGACAGCGATTTGGTTTTTCCAATGCATTGGTTAGGTTTTCCTTAAGTCGCTAAAATACTCCATTTCACAAACCCTCAATTTTTTGATTTATGTATTTTTTTTAGATTCGCCTAAATATTACCGCTTGAAATATTCCAGCAGCAAAGAAAATTACATAAAAGCCATCTATCACCTGGAACAGGAAGAACCGGTGGTAAGCACCAATGCACTGGCACGCCAGTTAAGCACCAAACCTGCCTCCGTAACTGATATGCTTAAAAAACTGCATGAACAGGATTTGCTGGAATACGAACCTTACAAAGGAGTACGCTTAACGGAGTCAGGTAAAACAGTGGCACTTCAAATTATCCGCAAACACCGGTTATGGGAATTTTTCCTGGTGGAGAAACTTGGGTTCGGCTGGGAAGAAGTACATGAAATTGCGGAGGAACTGGAACATATCAGCAGCCGGAAGCTGATTGACCGGCTTGATGAATTTCTGGGAAAACCCAAAACCGATCCTCATGGCGATCCCATCCCCGACGCCAACGGCAAAATGCCGCTAATAGAAAAAATTTGCCTGATGGATCTTCCGACGGGCATAGCTGCCGACATAATCAGCGTATCTAACCAATCGGCAGATATGCTGGATTTATTAAAGCATTATTCTATTGAAATCGGTACCCGCCTTGAAATTACGAACAGGTTTCAGTTCGACCGTTCGCTGCAGCTTATTGTTCAGGGAAAATCAAAAATTACAATAAGTGAGCACCTCGCCATGCATCTATTTGTGGTGTATGCCAAAGAAACTGGCAGCAAATAGGGCTTATTTCCGCTGCCGGATCAGGTGTTTGAGGCGGCTAAAAGTCTCTGGTTTGATATGCAGGTAAGAGGCGATGTATTTCTGTGAAACCCGTTGCATCATATCCGGGTGTTTATGCATATAATTAAGAAACCGTTCCCGCGCCGTTAACCGTAAATGAGACAGGTCTCTCAGTTCTTTTCGGATATACATTTCCGATACCATAAGGCGGGCCAGTTTGTTGAGGACCGGTATTTCCAGGAATAATTTTTCGAGGTCTTCTTTGTGTATAGAAAGAAACGTAGTGGCTTCAATGGCTTCGACATAACAATCCGCAGGTTTCCCGGTATGAAAAGAAAGTTCGGCATGAATAAAATGCCCTTCTGTAGAAAGCTGGAGGGTAATTTCCTTTTTGCCGGATCGGATATACTTACGGGCAATACCAGAGAGGATATAATTAAAGTAGTAATCTACTTCACCAGGCTGAATTAGAAGACTTTTTTTATCAAGCTTTCGTATAATAAAATAAGCTGATAACTGGCTAAACTGTTCTTTAGAGATCCCACAATAGGCATTCATATAACTGAACAATTGCTGCAAGGCAGCCTGATGAAGTGAAGAAGAAGTGGATTTCATGGTTTCTCCTGCCCTCCTTCTGCCAGTTGTTTTTTAAAACGGCTGAACGTTTCGGGTTTAATATCCAATAGTGATGCCAGGTATTTCTGCGGTACCCGGGTTAGAAGAGCGGGGTTTTCCTGCACAAAGCGAAGGTAACGTTCCCTGGGGCTGCTGATCATCCGGAAGGTATCATTTCTTTCTTTTACCAGCATCCATTCAAGTATAATGAGACGACCCATTTTCTCAAAATTGATGCTGTAATCATAAAGTGTATCCATGCTGGATTTGGTGATAAACGCCAGGGTACAGGCTTCCATCGTTTCGATCACAAAATCAGAAGGCACACCAGACAAAAAAGATACAGCCGAACTGATAATATCCCCTTCTTTGGACAGTTGAACGGTAATTTCATCCTGCCCCCTGAAAAAATACTTCCGAACCAAGCCTTTTTCGATAAAATAAGTATGTTGCTCAAGTTCGCCTATACCGGTCAAAACCTGCCTGGGAGCACAGGTCATAATCTGAATATGCTGTTCCAGCAGTTTTTGTTCCGCATCGGTCAGGTCTACAAACCGACCTATATAGTTAAAAACATTCGATCCCGTCCTACTCATAACAGCATAAAATTACTGCAATCCGGCATTTGATATTTTTATCATTTGTATTTTTAGCCAATTGCAGTAGGTTTGCAACCTTGCATCAATAAATCAGGCAACTATGAGTAAAAAAATTAAAGTAGCCAACCCGGTAGTAGAACTGGACGGCGACGAAATGACCAGGATAATCTGGCAATTCATTAAAGACAAGCTGATCCTTCCCTACCTGGAGCTGGACATTAAATATTATGACCTGGGAGTGGAACATCGGGATGCCACCAATGACCAGGTAACAGTAGATGCAGCGAATGCCATCAAGCAGTACGGGGTTGGCATCAAATGCGCCACCATTACACCGGATGAAGCAAGGGTAAAGGAATTTAACCTGAAACAAATGTGGAAAAGCCCCAATGGAACCATCCGTAATATCCTGGATGGCACGGTATTCCGGGAGCCGATCGTAATTAACAATATTCCAAGGCTGGTTACCAACTGGACCGCCCCCATTATTGTGGGACGGCATGCATTTGGTGATCAGTACCGGGCTACCGATACCGTAATCAAAGGAAAAGGTAAGCTTACCATGACCTTTACGCCGGAAGACGGTGGTGAACCACAGGTTTTTGAAGTTTTCAACTTCAAGGGCGACGGAGTTGCCATGACCATGTACAATACAGAAGAAAGTATCATAGGCTTTGCCCGTAGCTGTTTTAACATGGCCCTGAGTAAAAAATGGCCACTTTACCTGTCCACCAAAAACACCATCCTGAAAAAATACGATGGCCGTTTTAAAGACATTTTCGAAGAAATCTATCAAAATGAGTTTAAAACAGCATTTGAAGCAGCCGGTATCGTATACGAGCATCGTTTGATCGATGACATGGTGGCCAGCGCCCTTAAATGGAATGGCAATTTTGTATGGGCATGTAAAAACTACGATGGCGATGTACAGAGTGATACTGTAGCACAGGGCTTCGGTTCCCTGGGCCTGATGACTTCCGTATTGGTTACACCCGATGGTAAAACCCTGGAATCAGAAGCTGCACATGGTACCGTTACCCGGCATTACCGCGATCACCAGGCAGGAAAACCAACTTCAACCAACCCTATTGCCTCCATTTTTGCCTGGACCAGAGGGTTAGCTTTCCGGGGTAAACTGGACAATAACCAGGAACTGATCGATTTTGCCAACGCCCTGGAAGCGGTTTGTATTGAAACCGTTGAAAGCGGTAAAATGACCAAAGATCTGGCCGTTTGTGTGCACGGGAATAAAGTAAAACACGGTGAGCATTTCCTTTATACCCAGGAATTCCTGGATGCCATTGATGAAAATCTCCGTAAAAAACTGGGCGCTTAAGCAGCGCTTACCCGCATAAAAAAAGCGTCTGATCTGTCAGACGCTTTTTTTATACGAACTATTATTCCCGGTTGGGTCCGGTTACTCTTTCTCGCCGGGCTTTTTCCGCCTCCAGGCGCTGATACCTGGCCTGGTTTTCACGAGCTATTGCTCTGCGTTTGTTCAACATCACTTCGTATTCTGCCCTGCTTTTACCCGGTTTTTTATAGGGTAAATTGGCTTGTTGAACTTTGAGTTGGGCAGGCGTAAGGCGTTGCTTTTGCTGAGCACTTACCTCCTGCGCCAGGCAGGAGCTTACCAGTAGTCCGGCCAGTATAAGTATATTTTTCATGGTTGATTATTTTACGCTGACTAATACATTTATTTTTCCAATTCCGTTCCCCGAAAAATCGGCCAGGGCCTTTCCCAGAACCTGTCCTACTTTTACCTTATCAGGATCGGCTTTCATGGCTACCCCGGGAATGCTGGAGGTAACAATCAGGTCTCCCCGTTTGATAGCTCCCCCTTCCATACAAACCTTGGTTGGCAGTACACCGATTACACCCATGGGCACTCCTGCACTAAGATCACCTTCGGTAGCATTTTCTTCGGTCAGTAGTAAACCTGGTTTGGTAGCATACACCCCTGCAACAAGGGTGGAATAGGGTCCGCTTGATTTTACCATTTTACGATCATCGGTGGTAGAAATTTCTAAAACATCGCCGGGTTCGTAGGCAGCTCTGTTGCCATCTACACTGAATAACTCGGCCACATCCGCTCCGGAATTGGTAGTACCGCCATTAAAGAAGCCGCGCCCGGTTTGATCAATTCTTGCAACCGGCGAACCGCCTGTTTCGAAAATGGCATGATTTGAATTCGCACCAGCTGTACCAATAACTGATTTTATACCTGTACCACCGGTAAATCCTTCTACGTTTACTTCGGCCAGTAAACCGATACCAAAGGGAGCATATCCATGTACACCAGCATAAGAATCATCGTTTCTTCCTACGATAGCCGCAGCTGAACTGGAACCTGTATTACCAAAGATGGCATTTCCTCCAAAACCGCTGAACGCTTCGATGGCGGCTCTGTTAGTATTGTAATTCAGAGCAAAAATACCTGCACCTTCAAAGGAAGTGGCAGTGATACCATCGCCTAATTCACCATACACCAATAATGCTTCTGAAGTATTGGTAGAGTTTTCAATATAAGCCCCTGCCTTTGTATTACTTCTTGCATACAAACCAATTTCATTACTACTGGTGGCATACACACCATTACCAGCAGTTGACTGACCGTAGATACCATGCCCATTTTCAGAAAGACCATATACCCCATTTCCACCACCCCTGTGTCTGCCAAAAACTGCAGATCCTTGTAATGCACCGGTATTTGAAATTTCACCAAATACACCCGCTGCACTTGCTCCTGGGGATGCGCTGGTGATTTTACCAGACACACCGGTAGCAGCCGGACCATTGGATGAACTAATACCAGCCAGCGCAGTGCCATTGCCGGAATTAGTTAAAGCAAACATATCACCGGCCACATTAGCGGAACCGGAATAAGGAAAAGTTAATCCTCCACCGCCGGCATTATCGGTACCAGGCTCCCACTGGGTGCCATTGTACTTCAGTACTTGTCCGGCTGTTGGGGCAGTAGCTGCCACGGTTACTCCATTTAATTTACCTACAGTAGGGTTCGGATAAGTACCAGACAGATCACCTCCTGCTGTACCGCTAACAGGCAAAGAAGTAGGAATTACACCCGGCGCAATTTTAGCCGCTGTAATAGCGCCATCCTGTACATTGGCCGTAGCAACGGCGTTGGTAGACAGTTTGGCATTGGTTACTGCATTGGCGGCAATTTTATTGGAACTAACCGCATTGTCGGCCAGTTTATTTGAGTTGATAGCTGCATCCGCTACTTTAAGCGTAGTAACAGCTCCGTCGGCCAGTTTGGCGTTGCCAACCGCACCATCCGCAATTTTAGTAGCACCCACTGCATTGTTGGCAATGGTTGGGTTGGGATAGGTACCAGACAGATCACCACCCGCTGTACCGCTAACAGGCAAAGAAGTGGGAATTACACCCGGCGCAATTTTAGCCGCCGTAATAGCACCGTCCTGTACATTGGCCGTAGCAACAGCATTGGTAGACAGTTTGGCATTGGTTACCGCATTGGCGGCAATGGTTGGGTTGGGATAAGTACCAGACAGATCACCCCCTGCTGTACCGCTCATCGGTAAAGAAGTAGGGATTACACCCGGCGCAATTTTAGCAGCGGTAATAGCGCCGTCCTGTACATTGGCCGTAGCAACAGCATTGGTCGACAGTTTGGCATTGGTTACCGCGTTGGCTGCAATTTTATTGGAACTAACCGCATTGTCGGAAAGTTTAGTAGTACCTACGGCACCATCCGCAATTTTAGTGGCACCCACCGCATTGTTGGCAATGGTTGGGTTGGGATAGGTACCAGACAGATCACCACCCGCTGTACCGCTCATCGGTAAAGAAGTAGGAATTACACCCGGCGCAATTTTAGCCGCGGTAATAGCACCATCCTGTACGTTGGCCGTAGCAACGGCATTGGCAGATAATTTGGCGTTGCCAACTGCACCATCCGCAATTTTAGTAGCACCCACTGCATTGTTGGCGATGGTTGGGTTGGGATAGGTGCCAGATAAATCACCACCCGCTGTACCGCTCATCGGTAAAGAAGTGGGAATTACACCCGGCGCAATTTTAGCCGCCGTAATAGCACCGTCCTGTACATTGGCCGTAGCAACAGCATTGGTAGACAGTTTGGCATTGGTTACCGCATTGGCGGCAATGGTTGGGTTGGGATAAGTACCAGACAGATCACCCCCTGCTGTACCGCTCATCGGTAAAGAAGTAGGGATTACACCCGGCGCAATTTTAGCAGCGGTAATAGCGCCGTCCTGTACATTGGCCGTAGCAACAGCATTGGTCGACAGTTTGGCATTGGTTACCGCGTTGGCTGCAATTTTATTGGAACTAACCGCATTGTCGGAAAGTTTAGTAGTACCTACGGCACCATCCGCAATTTTAGTGGCACCCACTGCATTGTTGGCAATGGTTGGGTTGGGATAGCTACCAGACAGATCACCACCCGCTGTACCGCTAACAGGCAAAGAAGTGGGGATTACACCCGGCGCAATTTTAGCCGCTGTAATAGCACCGTCCTGTACGTTGGTCGTAGCTACTGCATTGGCTGATAATTTGGCGTTGCCAACTGCACCATCCGCAATTTTAGTAGCACCTACGGCATTGTTGGCAATGGTTGGGTTGGGATAGCTACCAGACAGATCACCACCCGCTGCACCGCTCATCGGTAAAGAAGTGGGAATTACACCAGGGGCCAGTTTGGCCGCCGTAATGGCGCCGTCCTGTACATTGGTTGTGGCAACCGCATTGGCAGATAGTTTGGCATTGGTTACTGCATTGGCGGCAATTTTATTGGAACTAACCGCATTATCGGCCAGTTTATTTGAGTTGATAGCTGCGTCCGCTACTTTAAGCGTAGTAACAGCTCCGTCGGCCAGTTTGGCGTTGCCAACCGCACCATCCGCAATTTTAGTAGCACCCACTGCATTGTTGGCAATGGTTGGGTTGGGATAGCTACCAGACAGATCACCACCCGCTGTACCGCTCATCGGCAAAGAAGTGGGAATTACACCAGGGGCCAGTTTAGCCGCGGTAATAGCACCGTCCTGTACGTTGGCCGTAGCAACGGCGTTGGTAGACAGTTTAGCATTGCCAACTGCACCATCCGCAATTTTAGCGGCGCCTACGGCATTGTTGGCAATCGTTGGGTTGGGATAGGTACCAGACAGATCACCACCCGCAGTACCGCTCATCGGTAAAGAAGTGGGGATTACACCAGGCGCCAGTTTAGCTGCCGTAATAGCGCCGTCCTGTACATTGGTTGTGGCTACTGCATTGGCCGATAGTTTGGCATTGGTTACTGCATTGGCGGCAATTTTATTGGAACTAACCGCATTATCGGCCAGTTTAGTAGAATTCACTGCATTATTAGCGATTGTTGGGTTGGGATAGGTACCAGACAGATCGCCCCCTGCTGTACCGCTCATCGGTAAAGACGTAGGAATTACCCCAGGAGCCAGTTTAGCAGCCGTAATAGCGCCGTCCTGTACGTTGGCTGTAGCAACGGCATTGGTCGACAATTTAGCATTGGTTACTGCATTGGCGGCAATAGTTGGGTTGGGAAAGGTACCAGACAGATCGCCCCCTGCTGTACCACTAACCGGCAAAGAACTGGGGATTACACCCGGTGCAATTTTAGCGGCTGTAATAGCGCCGTCCTGTACGTTGGTGGTGGCTACTGCATTGGCCGATAATTTGGCATTGCCCACTGCACCATCCGCAATTTTAGCGGCGCCTACGGCATTGTTGGCAATCGTGGGGTTGGGATAAGTACCAGACAAATCACCACCCGCTGTGCCACTTACAGGCAACGAACTGGGAATTACCCCCGGGGCCAATTTGGCCGCCGTAATAGCGCCGTCTGCTACTTTATCCGTAGTAATTGCGTTGGTGGAAATAGTGGGATTGGGGTAGGTACCTGTCAGATCACCACCCGCTGTACCATTTATTGGAAGAGCGCTGGGAATTACTCCAGCAGCCAGTTTATCGGCAGTAATAGTACCGGCAGCAATTTTTGCGCCTGTCACCGCTCCGTCTTTAATACTAGGATTGGGGAAATTTCCTGCTAAATCACCACCCGCTGCTCCAACCGGATTGGCAGAATCAGCGCGGAACGCGAAGGGAACACTTGTTAAGGGGCTGGTACCGAGTGAAGTAAATTGAGTACCACCTTTAGGGTCCATTTCCACCTGCAGGAACTTATTGGTTGATGCCGACCAACTAACCCCCGTTAAAGATCCAGAAACGGAACTGGCCCCTTCTCCACCAATAGCAGTAGAAAAAAGCCCAAATTGGTTGGTGGTTACCGACCTTGTTTCCTGGTACAAAATAGCTCCGGAAGCACTTGCATCCCGAATGGTCAGACGCAGGGTAATGGTTTGATTGGATAAGGCTGTGCCGTAATTGTTTCTGGCAATACCCTGGTAATTAATCTGTTTTGGCACCTGTGCCATCAGGGAACTGCACAAAAACAGGCCTACCATAAATGGCATAACTTGTTTTATCATGGAATTGGATTTTTCGGTTATTGGGTTAATTGAGCTTGATTATTTTATAAGATCCTTTTTTGACCTGGTTTCCTGTTACAGGTTCGAGTTCAACATATAAGAAATAATTTCCTCCGGCTAGTTTTGTCATATTAATGGTTTGCGTATGCCCATATCCATAATAATGAAAGCCAGATTGGGTAAGGCGCACACCACGCTCGTCATATAACATACAACGCATATAGCCGGCCTGTCTTCCGGAAATCTGCACCTGCAATAAGGAACGCACGGGGTTCGGTAGAATTTTGATTTCACCCGGGGCAAAAGAAGGGTCTGTTGCAAGGATCAGCTGCCTGCCAAGATCGGGCTGCAATAAACCCTGCGTCACCAACAGGGCTTTGTTTTCAGAAAGGCGGGTGTCGATTCGAACCAATTCACCAACACTCCATTCAATAACCATTTTATCATTGCTAAAACTGCCCCCGGCAGTATTAACGGCCGAACTGTGAGCATCCTGGCAAATGGATAGTTGCGAAATAAGCAGGCACCCGCAAGCAGCCACCATTGGTTTTAAAAACTTGGCGTAAAACATAGTTTGGATTTCGATGGGTCTATTTTTTGCGACTCAAAACCATCTTCTGAGTCATAAGCTTTCCGTCCGCCTGGACCTGAACATGATACATTCCGTTACTCCACTGTTCAAAATCATCTAACTCAATCGTATTGGTTCCAGCCACCAGGTAAACCGGGTTCGATTTCATTAACGCACCAACTGTGTTAAAAATTTTAATTGTACCCAATTGATTTTTTGAAACTACGATCGTAAGCTTCGTAGATGTACGAACCGGGTTAGGGAGAATAACAAAACCATCCTTGTTTTTTTCCGATAACGAAAGACGAATGGTATTTGAATAGCCGGTGGAACCATCCGTACGGATGATTTTAATCCGGTAATACACAGAAGAACTATTCAAACTATATAAATCATCAGTTATTTTATATTCAACATATCCTGACAATTCATTACTATTCAATCTTTTAATTTCATCAAAATTTTTACCATCAGAAGCTCGCTCCAGTACCATTTCTCGGATGGTTTCATTGGGCGACAATCCTATATCCAATTTCGCGGATGAACCAACTAAGGCGCCTTTGAGATTATTCCGAACCATCGGAAGTACGCCGCAACCAGGCGTTTCCAGCACCTGCACCGTGTCCTGAGAATAAACATTACACCCATTTAATAATTGTTGACGAACGATATAAGAACCTGGTTGATCAACAGTTATGCTAACACCCACAGTATCCCCAACAATGTTTCCATCCGGACTGTACCAGGTGTACACGGAAGAAGGCAGGGGATTGATTACACTAAGGGTACTGACGGTTTCGTCCCCACAAATCATGGGCACATCGGCATAGGCATCAGTAGATTCAAAATTGAAAAAATCAAAGGGCCCAATAAAGTCTTTTAATTCAGCGGTAAATGATGCAGAAGATCTGGTTTTCACTAATATACGTCTAAATGGAATATCACATTGGCTTCCTCCCCCCAATAGGTTAATGGGGTCTAAGCCCAGGGTACCCATATTTACAGAGAACTCCAGGAACTGATTTGCATCATAGGTATCCTGTATGGAATCATCTCTTCTGATCACTTTGAAAGGGCCGCCCCAGGTGGCTATATTATTCTGCAGGCCGGTATAAAAATAGTTTCCCGTTTTAGGCCGGATACCTGCATACCCGTATGTGGCGCCAGAATTTACTCCGTCAAAAGTTCCGTCCCAATTAAAATTTGGACTGTTAATGAGCAGGGCATCCCGATGTACCCAAATACGGGCCACCAGGTCCTGCAAACCACTTCCGCCAAATTCAGCAGAAAAGATTACATCCCCGGGAATTGTTACAGCCCCGGTACCAGGGTCAAACTGCCAGCTTGTATGGCCAGCATCCGGTCCAAAACCCGTAAACCGCTGGGTAGACCGGTTGTAAAATATATTGGTCTGGTACAATTCGAAATCGAAATAACGACTACCGGAAGTGGCATCAATGGCAATACCTCCTATAAAGAATAAGGAGTCGGCCACAGTATGAAAACTGGAACTACCCGCTCTCCGTACGTGAACCATAATATCCAGGATATCGTTCTTTTGGGGAATATTACCGTCAATTGCTCCGGTCCAGTTACCCGGACTGCCCCCGTTTTTATTCGACATAGCAAATACCGTGGAATCGGATCCATGGTAATCCCGGATATACACTGCATCGATCAACCGACGGTTATCCAGGATACTAAATGCCGGGTAACGCATTGTGCGAAAAAACGGGAGGCGGCGGAAAGCGATATCCGTTGCATACCGACTTACCATATAGGACGCACCCGAAGTATCGATCACAAATCGTTGTGTGCCGGTGTTTGAATTGCTAAACCAATCATGTGCCAGGGTTGAGGGAGCCGGAGCTGTTCCAAGAAATGAAGATCTTAATTCTCCGTCCACTCCAAAACTGGCTTTAAAAGCGGCAGTGGTAATTTGTGCATTCACCTGTGCTATCCAAATTAATTGAACAGCTAACAGAAATAGTAGCTTTTTCATAGTTAGAGGATTAAAGGATAGAAAGAATCGGATACCAGCTATCAGCTAAGTATACCGATCAGAAAAAGCGCCTATTTTTCGGTTAAATGACGGGGAGAAAAGGTCTTTGAAACAGCAAGCAGTGCTGCCGGTAAGTACAGTTGTTTTCATAAGTGGACATTTTTAGACAAAGGATCTGGATTACTAAACAACGACAAACTAAATAATATATTCTATATAAACTACCCAAAAACCATTAAATTATAACATTTAGTACATTTTCAGACAAGTGCACGTAGATCTCCAATTTTTTACCGAAAAGTTTCCGAATGGTATAATTACTTATATAAAAAAAGGTCGATACCAATTGGTAACGACCTCTTTTGCAATCTGTTAAAGAATGCCATCCTGAGAACAGGACGGCCTCTAACGATTGCTTGCCATATAAAAATTCTTATTTTTTCAGAGAATCAACGGCGGCTTTAGCGCTATCAGTTACTGCAGAAGCAGTAGAATCGATAGAAGCTTTTGCGCTGTCAGCAGCAGCTTCAACATTTGCTACAGTAGAATCAATTGTAGCTTCAGCAGCTTCAGTAGAAGTTTCAGCAGCATTGTTACAAGCAGCGAAAGCAGCGATAGCCAGTACGAACAGGAGCTTTTTCATTAGTTCTTCGTTTTGTTTTTGAATGAATGATTTGACATTTATACGTGAATTGGAAAAAGGTAACCTGCTGTTTTAAAAAAAAATCAAGATTTTTTTCAGGGTTACTATTTGTTATTTTGAGTATTAAATGAGGAACTGTGACTTTTGACCCGATAGAAAAAGCTTTATTGGAAGGTTTGGCCAGGAACGATCGGCAGGCAACAACTACCATCTATAAGGAACATTATGGAATGATCCAGACGATGATCATTAATAATAATGGTTCTGCAGATGATGCCCGCGATATTTTCCAGGAAGCGATGGTAGTATTGTACGAAAAGGCAAAATCGGGGCAATTTGAGCTGAGCTGTCAACTTAAAACATATATATATTCAGTATGTAGAAGGTTATGGCTCAAGAGATTAAGTCAGATTCAAAAATTTGTACCCGAACTCGATGGTGAAAATGCCTGGATTTCTGTAGAGGAAGATATGGAGCAACATGAGCAGCAAAATCATGCATTTCATCAGATGGAAAAAGCAATGAACAGCCTGGGTGAGCCATGTAGAAGTCTCCTGGATGCATTTTACCTGCAAAAAAAGACCATGGTTGAAATTGCCAGTGCATTTGGTTATACCAATGCCGATAATGCAAAAACACAGAAGTATAAATGCCTTACCCGGTTGAAAAAAATATTCTTTGCCCACTATAAAACCCTGGATGTATGAGAGAGGATTTGCAATTATTGGAAGCAATAGAACGTTACCTAAACCACGAAATGAGCCAGGAAGAGCGGACGCAATTCGAACAATTGCGTGGTTCTAACCCTGATATCGACCAATTAGTGGTTGAACAGCAGCATTTCCTTCACCAGATGAAGGAGTTTGGAGATACCAGGCAGTTCAAGGCATCGCTGCAGGAAGTACACAATAACCTATTGAATTCCGGTGCTATTAAGCCCGCCACGCCAGCGGTTAAAGTAGTTTCATTGGTGCATAAATATAAAAAAGTGCTGACGCTTGCAGCGTCCATTGCAGGCATTACCGCCCTGGCCATCTCCGGCCTGGTCACCTATCTTACGCCCAAAAGCAATCCTTCCGAAATTGCCCAGTTGAAAAAAGAAATCAACACGGTTAAGATCAGTCAAAAACAGGCGCAGAACGAGATCAACACGCTAAAACACACGCCATCTAACCGCCCGGCTATTCCTGGAAAATTCGGTGGTACCGGTTTTTTAATTGATGGAAAAGGGTTCCTGGTAACCTCCGCTCACGTGGTGGCAAAAGCTGATTCCATTTATATTGTAAATACCCGGGGAGAATATTTTAAAGCAAAAACCCTCCATGTCAACGATCATACTGATATCGCCATTCTAAAAATTGTTGATCCAAGGTTTGAACCGGTTCGTCACCTGCCGTATGGAATAAAAAAATCAAAGGCCGAGCTGGGTGAGCAAATTTTTACACTCGGGTTTCCCCGCACTGAAATCGTGTATAACGAAGGTTACCTAAGCGCCAAAACCGGTTATAATGGCGATACGGCAGCCTACCAGATTGCTATATCTGCGAATCCGGGTAATTCCGGTGGCCCGATTTTCAACCAGTATGGCGAAGTTATCGGCGTATTAAGTGGTAAGCAAATTACCGCTGAAGGTGTGGTGTTCAGCAGCCAGAGTAAAAATATCTTCATGGCACTGGACAGTTTGAAACAGGACAGCAGTACCACTATCCGGATACAAAGCAACTCAGCGGTGAAAGGTGCAGAACGGGTTCAGCAGATCAAACGCATTGAAGAATGTATCTATAACGTAATGAGTTATTAAGCTCAGAGCGGCTTCAGCTGAATATTTCTGAACATTACCCACATTTGGGGGGCAACGTGTAACTGGAGCCCGATTAACCCGTTGTTGCGGGCAAGTAAGCTGTCTTTATCAAACACTTCGCTCATTTTGTTACCATTAATAAAATGAACCAGGTGGTTTTTTTCAGCCCGAATGACCAGTTGATTCCATGCCGCCTGTTTAATATAGGTCTGAAGTTCGGAAGAACTACCCAGTGAATCAAGCTGGCGGGGAGGCTGGCCGGTTAACATTTCTACTGACTGTCCACGCATAGCCAGGAACCCCCTCCCCCTTTCTTCATAGTTTTGACCGGTATACACATTGGCACCATCTATATCTGCCTGGTATCCTTTTAACGCGTTTGGTATACCGGCAACAGGTTCACTGCGATACTGCACCCCGCTATTCCCTTCATTGCTGATCTTATACTCTAGCTGCAGTTCGAAGTTTTCGGGCACCTTGCCTGAATACACTAAAAAACTGTTTTCTTTTAATGGATGCGCCGGCGTTACATCTCCCCTGATTGAACTATCCTCAATTCTCCAGTAACTGGTATCCCCTTCCCAATTCTTAAAGCTGACACCATCAAATAGGGCAATGGCAGAGTTGGGGCTTTCAGGTGCTTTGTTGAGCTCCTTTTTTGCTTCATTACAAGCGTTTGAAAACAGTGACAAGACAGCATAACCTACTACTAAAGAATATTTTCTTGATTTCATTGCTTATTTTTTTGCAGGCGTAAAAATCGTATCCTTGGTATTGCCACCGGCTTTCAGAAAAGCCAGCAAGTCCTTTAATTCTTCCGGGTTAAGCCGATTTATCATGCCAGGCAGCATGGGAGAAATTTCCGATACACGGGTCCTGATCACCTCCTCTTTTGGTATAAACCGGTGTTCCTGCGGAGCAAATGGATTTTGTGCAATCGTATATCCTTTTTCATCGGCAGAGATCTGCCTGCCAACTACCGATTTTCCTGATCTTAGGTAAAAAACCGTTGCTCCATACTGATCGGAAATTACCTTGCCTGGTTCTATGATGGATTCCAGCATATCGCGATAACTGAATCTGGTCCCCACCTGAGTAAGATCCGGCCCAGAAACCCCTCCTTCGCCCTGCATGCTGTGACAAGAAGCGCATAAACTGGAAACAAACAGACCTTTACCCCTTTCATAATTTCGGTTAGTTATACCGCTATCCACGTATTTCATGGCCTCCTCAACGGTCCAGTTGCGACCGGGCCCCTCTGGCTGCACTGCAGATTGAGTTTGCATTACAGGAGGTCTTTCGGCAATGGAATCGCCAGATAGTTGATTGTAATAGGAAAATTTAGCGGCCGGTAAAGCAGCCAAGGCATTTTTCCTGGCTTTGTTAATGAAGCCCGCATAACTGTGTCCGCCATTGTATTGAAAGGCCGAATTAAACCATTTGAAATAATTTTCCAGCTGTTCTTCTGTCCAGCTGTTTTTTACCTGGCTTAGTACCGTTGCATAAAAAGTTTGGCTTTGCGGAGGCAGTTTCGCCAACATTTTGGCAATACCCATTCCATAATCCGGGTTTCGCATGATCAGGTCTTCAGAGCTGGTAAGGTTCCGTTCTTCCGGCAGGCCTTCTTCTTTTTCTGCCAATAATAAGGTTATTGTTTTACGAACCGCTGCGCTATCCTGAAAATATACCAGTAGCTTACTCAGTTGCCGATTCAACAAAGCTTCTTTTGCCGTGGGAAAAAATGGATCAAAATAAGCAACCAGTTTAGAGCGGAGTGACTGATCCGGCAAATTGGTTCTGGACGCTAATACTTCGGTAGCCCGCACAAGCTCCGCTTTTTCAGCGCCGGATAAGGCCGAAAAATTAAGTTGTTCCAGCTCTTTTACCCACCCTGCCCAGTCGGCCGATCCTTTTGACTGTTTGGCCAGGGCAAGCAGTGCCTGAATTTTAGCAAATGGATCTTTTTCTGCCACTAAAAGATTTTGCCAGGTAAACGACGGCGCATTTTCCAGCACTTTTCTTGCTGCATAGCGGATCGCTTCATCCTGGTTGTTTAAATAGGGCCATGCTGTAGCCACCGCATTTTTATCGGGGTTAACATGCAGGGCTTCCAGTTTTCTGCGGACCTGGTGTGCTTCATTTAAAACCGTTGCAGGTAAGGGATCATTGGCCAGTTTGCCGTCGCCATAATAAACCCTGTAAAGATCAGATTCAAGCCTTCTTCCACCGGTTAAGAAATACAAGGCTCCATCCGGTCCAATTACCCCATCGGTTAAGGGAAGAGGTGATCCTGATATAAATTCTTCTCCTTTAGCGGTATAACTGCTTCCAGACGGCTCCAGTTGAATGGCATAGATAATACCGAAACTCCAGTCAAAGGCAAACAGTGCTTTTCGGTATTTCTCCGGAAATCTTGCATTGGTTCCAACTACCAGGTTGGTGGGTGAGCCTTGTCCGATATTAAGCATTGCAGGTCGGCCATCGGCAAAAGACGGATCCCATTTCCCGGTTCCGGGGCGCCAGCCAAAATCACTGCCACTGGTAACATGGCAGATCCGCGTAGGCCGGTACCAGGGCGTACCCATATCCCATTCCATATCCGAATCATAGGTAAATAGATCACCTGCCTCGTTAAAAGCCAGGTCAAAGGGATTCCTAAAACCAGAGGCATACAGTTCCCATTTTTTTCCGGTTGAATCTACCTGTGCAATCCAGCCCCCCTGCATACCAACATCGTTATCATGCCCGTTGGGGTCCCTGATCAGTGGCAACAGGTTATCCAGGCGGGCATCCGGAGAAACCCGGTATTTATCCATGGCAGGAAGCCGGGTGAAATTGCCAGCTATTACAAACAGAGATTGTTTGTCTGGCGATAAAACGATGCTATGCGGGCCGTGTTCCCCTTCACCATCCAGCGCTTTCAGCAGGGTTACAGAATCGTATTGATCATCGTTATCGGTATCCTGTAACCTGTACAAACCGCTTCCTTTGGAAAAGCTGCTGTCACCGGTATGATTCACCATTACATATAAACTATTGAATGCATACAGTAAGCCGTGTGCGTAACCGATTTCCAGCTTATTGGAGGTACCCGATGAATTACCGGTAAGAGAAGGAATACGGAGCGGCTCTGAAATAAGCCGGGTAACCGTATCGCCAATGGCAGGGATGGTCATCCGGTAAAGTGCGCCATACTGATCGGAAGCAATTAACCGGCCTTTATGATCAAAGGTCATGGAAACCCAGGACCCTTCTCCATTTTCAGAGGGGCCAAATAAATGATCGGCATGGAAGCCTTCCGGTAATTGCAGTGCTGCGAGTTTGGGATTGGCAGGAATTTCAGGAAGCGCTGTTTTTTTATCCTTGCAGGAAACTACAAAAAACAGCAGTAGCCATATACAAGTTGGCAGGGGTGAACGGGCGATTCTGGGTATATGCATTAGTTAATAGCTTAATATCAGGCGTTTGAGCTTAATAAATCAAGAATAGGTTTTCCTTTTCCATCCGGAGTGGTATAAAAAGGGCGTTGTTCAATTTCCACCTGGGTTTCTTCCGGAATACCCAGGCAATGATAAATGGTTTGATGTAGTTGTTCAATTCTAACAGGATTTTCAATGGTTTTACAGGGTCGTTCATCGGCCGTTTTTCCATAAAGAAATCCTTTCTTGACGCCTCCCCCAAAGAGTAGCACGGAGCCGGCATCGGTAAAATGGCGGTGCATACCATAAAATTTAAGATCGTGCAAAACATCGGGCTGATCTACCTGTTCCTGCACCTTCAGCCCGGGTTTTCCTTCTACCATCATATCTCGGCTGAACTCACTGGCAACAATTATCAGCGTCCGATCCAGGTGGCCGGATTGTTCCAGGTCAAGGACCAATTGTGCAATGGGTGCGTCAATCATTTTTTTCATATCAACCATGCGGGTATGCCCGTTCTCGTGGGTATCAAAACCCATAAACGGTTCATACTCCGTCGTTACACTAATAAAACGGGCTCCTTGCTGGGTAAGTCGTTTAGCCATCAAACAACCCAACCCAAACCGGCCGGTATTATAGATATCATAGGAAGCCTTGGGTTCCAGGCTCAGGTTAAAGGCTTTTGCCTCCGGAGAATTGAGCAATCGGTAGGATTGTTCCATAGAGCGCCGGAGCGATTCTTTCTGGTAATCACTTCCGAATTCTCCAACCGGGCTATTTTTGATCAACTCATTATAAAGTTGATTTCGTTTTTCAAATCGGCTGGCGTCCATACCTACGGGAGGCCGCACTGCATCCAGGCCGGCGGAAGGATCCGGTATCATAAACGGACCAAATTCATTTCCCAGGAAACCTGCCGTATGAAACGCCTTCAGTTCTTCTGCTTCACCTACGCTGAAACGCTGGCCAATATCAATAAATGCAGGAATAACCGGGTTTTTGGGTCCCAGTAAATGCGCAATCCAGGCCCCGATATGCGGTGCTGCTACGGTTTGAGGTGGTTCGTAACAGGTATGCCAGTGGTACTGGTGCCGGGCATGCAGGATATGCCCCATATCTGCCGCGGTATAAGACCGGATTAAGGTGCCCCGGTTCATTACTTTTCCGATAGATTCGAGGCCTTCAGAAAAGGAAACCCCGTCCAATACCGTAGGTACGGCAGGAAACGTACTGAGTACGCGGTTGGCACTCATGCCCTTTTCAAAGGCGGTATAGGTTTTGGGATCAAAGGTTTCGGTATGCGCCATGCCACCTGCCATCCATAACAGGATAACCGTATCTGCAGAAGCCTGGTTAGCTGCACTAGTTTTGCAGCCGGCCAGGAAATTGGTAAGCGGCGCACCGGCGGCCAGTGCTGCCAGGGTTGCCCCTGAACTATTTTTCAAAAACTCCCTGCGATTCCATTTTTTATTCATAACAGGTATGCATAACTGTTTAATAAATTAATTGAAATTCCGGATGCATGGCCATTACCCAAAGAAAGTCCTGGATGGCGGAAGCTGCCGGTTTGCTACCAAGGGTATTTTTCGCCAGCCCAAGTTCGGCGGATGTCGGATTTCTGCCGAGTGCCCGTCGATAAATTTCAGGTACAAACTCATCAGTGCTTTTCCCCTTCCATTTTTCCGCTGCTTTCTTAACCGCCTCATGAAAAAGACTGCCGTTTGTTAATTCCAATGCCTGAATAAGATTCGCCTGTGAACTTCGGCTAGTTGTAACCGTTTCTCTTGCCGGACGTCCCAGGGCTATCAGAAAAGGATCGTTTTTGACCAGTGATGCCCGGGCAAATGGCATATTCCAGCGTACAGAGTCGGGTAATAAGTGAGCCACTATTACAGAATCAGGGTAAATAGGCTCAAATACCTGTGCAATAGCATCCGCAAATTGTTCCGCTGTCATGCGTTTACGGATCATTCCTGTAAACCGGAAATCCTTTGCCATTAATAATTCCGGTTCTTTTACCGTAACTGTAGGAAGCTGATAAGCCTGCGAACTCAGCAGGGTAAACAGCAGTTTTTTAATATCGTATCCGGATTGTACAAAATCATAAGCAAGCCAATCCAGCAGATCCTGGTTCCAGGGTTCATTGTCCATAGCATCAACAGGTTCTACCAGCCCCCTGCCAAATAACTGGGCCCATATCCGGTTAACCAATGTCCTGTACAGCCTTCCATCGGCCGGTTGAACTAATTTATCTGCCAATTGCTCCAACCGTTTTTCTTTTGGCAGGTTTTTGTCAATAGCGCCCAATTGTGGATACAGGATCCGGCTATCGGCCCATTTGCCGGTAGGCTGATCACAGCGGGCAATCTGGAGTATACTGTCTGAAAACAGGTTGGCAAAGGCATAGGAATCTTCCAGTTTCCAATCACTGATAAAACTATCGTGGCAGCTTGCACATTTAAGATTTAAACCAAGGAATACCTGCGAAACATTTTGCGCGGCCTGCATTTCTGTACTCTGGCTGGAATTTATGGTTCCTCTCCATTGAATTCCTTTTATAAATCCTTTGGACGTATTGTCCGGACTAATTAATTCCTTTACAAATTCGTTATACGGTTTATTGGTGTATAAAGCACTATACAACCATTTGGTGATATCGTACCTGCCACCGGTTATATACCCCGTGCCGGTATAGTCGTTACGCAAAAGATCGTTCCAAAAACTTAACCAATGTTGGCTATAGGCATGTTTGTTTTCCAGCAGGGAATGAACCAGTTGCTGCCTTTTGTCCGGCTGCTTATTTTGAACAAATGCTTCAATAGAGTCTGGCTGGGGCAGCAAGCCCACCAGGTCCATGTATACTCTTTTTATATACAATCGGTCCTCTACCGGGCTCGGCCAGGAGAATTTGTTTTTCTTAAAGTAAGCAGTCAGAATTCGGTCCACAGGATTTGTATAAATCCCTTCTGCGGGAGGTAAGACAGGTAACCTGGGCGCCAGATCAGCCACCCGGTACAGACTTTTAACAGGTCCGTCGGGCCAGGGAGCGCCTTTATCAATCCAGAACTCGAGCAGTTTAATTTCATCGTCCGAAAGTCCTTTTCCTTTGCCGGGCATTGCTTCCTTGTGCGATCTGGGTAATTTTATACGGCGTATAAGTTCAGAGCCGGCTGCGTTTCCGGCAATCAGTACAGGACCATTTTCACCACCTTCGAAAACATATTCTTTTTTGTCAAGCCGTAAAGCGCCTTTTACTTTGGCGGCTCCATGACAGCTGTAACAATGATGCGCAAGAATACTCCTAACCTGGAAGTTTAAGTCCTGTATGGCCGATTCATTCAGGGGCTCTTTCAGTGCAGCAAAATTTACCATACTGCCCGAACCTGCTGTTTCTTCTATTGTATTTCCGGGTAATACACTGGTCAGATAGTCTTCTCCGTGAGTAAGCGCTGCACCGAAATGACCCGCCACTAGTACACTGATCAGGGAACTGATCAGAAAAACCCTACCCATGCCTGTCCGGGAGGAATAATAAAACCAGGTAGCTGCAAAAGCCAATAACAGGGTAGCTATTCCTACCCATTGATGAACTGGCAATATAGAGCTACCATATGATTCTGAATTGATCAGCAAAAAACCAGCGATTACAGAAAAGATTGAACTGATAGAAGCTGCCAACAATACCAGCCGAACGGCTTTTAGCAAAGAGCGGTCTCTTTTTTTCCAACTGATGAGGTCCAGCAAAAAGGCCATTGCTATTAACCCGATCGGGAAATGAACAAACATCGGATGTAACCTGCCTAAAAAGGACCATAACCAAAAGACTGTTTCCTCTTTCATTTCAAAGCAATCAATTAATTAGGAAACTTAATAAGGGAAAACCAATCAACTGTCCTGCTCTGTCCTAGTGATTGATTTTCCCTTAAAGATAAAATTTCCTCCTGATTGCCCCGAAAGAAATGTACCGCTGAAGGCCGGTTTATTTCCAGAGATTATCAGGGTATTCCCCTGCTGCAACAAGTGCATCTAAACTGGCTTGTACACTTGGGGCGTCTTCTTTATAAGTTACTCCAAACCAGTTGGAGCTTGTTTGAATGACAGGTATAACCCCTTTACCAGTTTTAATAAAATCATCGGCCACAATGGGGATAAAAAATTCAGCCTTGGGTTCAGTATAATGTTGCTTTACAAAATCATCAAACATTTGCTGGCTGATGTCAAAAACAGATGGATGAAAACACCAAAAATTCATTGAAACGCTGGAATCCAAGGGAAGTTCAACCGGTTCCTGCATATCGTCGCAGACAATTTTGCCATCTTTCCTGGAAATATTCAGTCGTTCGGCGATGGATTCCAGGTTACCGGCCTTATCGACCCGACATACCCCCCGGTTTACGGTTCCATGTTCACTAAGGGTTTTTAAGAGTTCATAACCGATGATGGCATGTTTGGAAGGACTGCAATCCGTGGTCAGAAAATCGTATGCTTTAACAAATGCATCCTGTCCGTAAAAATCATCCGCATTGATAACTGCAAAGGGTTCTTTCACCGCTGTTTTTGCGCAAAGCACCGCATGCGCTGTACCCCAGGGCTTGGTTCTGCCTTCCGGAACTGCCACGCCGGGAAGAAATGCATCCAGGCTCTGGAACACATAATCTACCTCTACCTTTCCATCCAGTTTAGATCCAAACACTTCTTTAAAATCAGCTTCAAATTCTTTACGGATAATGAAAACAACTTTTCCAAAGCCGGCGCGGATTGCATCAAAAATGGAATATTCCATAATTGTTTCTCCGCTAGGTCCAAATGACTGAATCTGCTTTAAACTTCCGTAGCGGGAGGCCATTCCTGCTGCCAGGATTACTAAGGTTGGTTTCATTCTTCTATTTTTGTTTCGGGCACGAATATAAAACATCAGAATGACTTTATCCATTGATACCGACCTCATTACAATTGACAAAATCCGCTTGTTTCCAGAGCAATCGATTGATACCGATATGCTTCGGCTTGATAAAATCCATTCCCAAATCAGTGGAAATAAGTGGTTTAAGCTTCGCTATTACCTCGAAATGGCAGTGCAGACAAAAAAAACCGGGCTGGTAACACTGGGTGGCCCCTGGTCCAATCATTTATTAGCTGTTGCCGCTGCTGCGAAGATAAGCGGACTGCAAAGCATTGGTATTATACGGGGAGAAGAGCCGGCTCATCACAGTGATACCCTGCGGGAACTCGGAAAGCTCGGAATGAACCTGCAGTTTATCAGCAGAACGGCCTATAAAGACCGTCAATTGCTCCTGGAAAGGCTGGAACAGGAATACCCCGGTTTCCTGGTGGTAGATGAGGGCGGACGGGGAGAGCCAGGTATAAAGGGCGCAGCAGATATATTGCAATTTGTTCCTGCACTGGAGCAATACACGCATATACTTTGCGCAGTTGGTACCGGAACCATGTTAAGCGGCCTCGGATTGGCTTCGCTCCCCCACCAGCAGCTTATCGGCATCAGCAGTCTGAAAGGGGAAGAGCACACCGCGCCGGGTATTCTACATAAATTTCCTTCATTAAAGGGGCGCATACAGGTCCTTAACAACTTTCATTTTGGTGGGTATGGACGACATACACCAGCTTTGCTATATTTTATGAATCGGTTTTTTGAGGCCACCCATGTGCCGACCGATTTCGTGTATACCGGCAAGTTGTGTTATGCCTGGATGGACTTATGTGCAAACCGTTATTTTGCGGCCGATTCAAGGATATTACTCATACATAGTGGTGGCCTCCAGGGAAACCGTTCTATTTCTCCGGATAAATTGGTGTTTTAATTATTATGGAAAGCTTTTTTACTGCCTTATATTTGTTGCGATGATGAATCAAAACCGCTTTATTTTCCGGCTTTGCCCGATCCTGGTTTATTTATTCCTTTCTTTTGCCGGAAAAGCGCAGGACACCCTGCCTTCTTTTTCGGCAGAGATAAAAGGAAAAAATAAAATCCTGATCAGTTGGACAAATCCTTATGGAACCAAAATCAGGCAGTTAAGTATTCAACGTTCGAAAGACAGTGCGCGCTTATTCAAAACCATCATCAGCATCCCCGACCCTACTGTTCTTAAAAATGGTTTTGTAGATCAGAACCTGCCCGATACTAATTTTTATTACAGGATCTATATCATGCTGGACGGTGGAGAATACAGTTTCAGTGAAGCAAAAAAACCTAAAACTGTGCCGCCAGCACCCAAAGTTCAGCCAGTCGTTGACCCACCTAAAGCACCCGTTGAAAAAGCACCGGTTAAAAAGCCCGTACCCCGACCGGTAGAAAAACCAATCATCCCTCAACCAGAACCGGAAAAATACCTGGTTATAAAAAAAGATGAAATGGTGGTGGGAGAAATCAATGAGCGTTTTATTCAACGATTCAGAGACTCTATCAGCATGCAGACAAAAGATACCATTACTATGTCTCACCGTGATACCATTGTAATCAAACCCTTTCGTCCCAAAGAAGTATATGGTACGTCAAAATATGTTTTCATTGACAAAGCAGGACTGATACATGTGGAACTGCCCTGGTATGCAAGAAGAAAATACCTGGTTAAATTTTTTGAGCAGGACCTGACCCCTCTTTTTGAAATAAAGGAAGTGAAAGATGCCAGTCTATTACTAGATAAAGCCAATTTTATGCAGGCCGGCTGGTATTATTTTGAGATCTACGAGGATGGAAAATTACTGGAAAAGAACCGCGTTTTCATTAACCGCGATTTTTAAATTCTTCCAGCTCAAATACATCCAGGAACTCTTTCAACAGGAGTTGTTTTACCTCCTGCATATCAACTTTTCGCTGCAGCTCCGATTCTAGTGAAGTAACAGATTTCTGGCGGATTCCGCAGGGAATTATATGGTCAAAATAATGCAGGTCTGTATTTACATTAAAGGCAAATCCATGCATGGTTATCCACCTGCTGCACCGAACCCCCATTGCACATATTTTCCGCTCTTTTCCGGGCAGGGTCGGATCCAGCCACACTCCGGTTTCGCCGGGCGATCGTTCACCTTTCAAGCCGTAAAAGGCCATGGTACGGATAATTACTTCTTCAAGATTCCGCAGGTATTTACCGATATCGGTATAAATTTTCTCCAGGTCCAGCACCGGGTAACCTACCACCTGGCCGGGTCCATGAAAGGTAATATCGCCCCCACGGTTGGTTTTAAAAAATTCAATACCCATTTTTTCCCTGGTTTCATCATCCACCAGCACATGTTCCAGTAACCCGCTTTTACCCAGGGTATAAACAGGTGCATGTTCTACCAGTAACAAATGATGCCTGGTTTCCTCGGCCCTGCCGCCAGCTTTTTTCGCCAGGTTCCACTGCAACAGGTTTTCCTGTAATTCCCAGGCCGGTTGATAATTCATTTGTCCCAAATCTTGCACGTGCACGGTTTGCATGGGGCAAATTTACGAACGACTGCCCGGGGAATTGTATTTTTGCAAAAATTTGATAGAAATGGCATTGGATCAGCTGGATGGCGAACTGGAAGACCAGGAAGAGAGTTCGGAAGAACTCTATGAACAGCACAGTTTCAAGATTGATGGAGGGCAGGAACCTTTGCGGATCGATAAGTTCCTGGTTGCCCGGATAGAATATGCCACCCGCAATAAAGTTCAGAAGGCAATTGATGCAGGCAGGGTATTGGTTAATGGAAAAACAACACAGTCGAATTATAAAATCAAACCTGCGGATGAGATTATCGTGTATTCGCATTATGAAAAAAGAGGAGAACGAATTGAGCCACAGCCGCTGCCACTTCAGATTGAGTATGAAGATGCTGATCTGTTAATTATAAATAAACCAGCCGGCCTGGTGGTTCATCCGGGTTCCGGCAACCCCGATGGCACCCTGGTAAATGGCGTAGCCTGGTATCTTCAACAACAAAACCCGGAAATATCGGAAGAAACCCTTCCCAGATTCGGCCTGGTACACCGGATCGATAAAAACACCAGTGGGCTGATGGTTATGGCTAAAACCGACCAGGCCGTAACATCATTGGCTAAGCAGTTTTTTAACCATACGGTTTACCGCAGATATATTGCCCTGGTATGGGGAGACCCCGCCGAAGATGAAGGAACCATTATTGCCCATATTGGCCGTCATAAACGGTTCAGGAAATTATACGATGCCTATCCCGAAGGAGAGTACGGCAAGGATGCTATTACCCATTATACGGTATTGGAAAGATTCGGTTATGTAGCACTGATAGAATGCCGGCTCGAAACCGGGCGTACCCACCAGATCAGGGTACATATGCAACATATCGGGCACCCTCTTTTTAACGATGACTTTTATGGTGGCGACCGGATTGTAAAAGGAACGGTTTACACCAAATACAAACAATTTATAGAGAATTGTTTCGCTATTTGTCCAAGGCATGCATTGCATGCAAAAAGCCTTGGTTTTTTGCATCCTACCAGTGGACAACAAATGCGTTTTGATTCGGAACTGCCGGCGGATATGGACCAGTTAATTGAAAAGTGGAGAAGGTATGTGAAAGCGAAGGGAGATCTAATTGTGGAATCCAAATAAAGAGGCGGTAAATATACCCCGTTCTCTTTTTTTAAAAGCTACTTTCCAATTACCAGTGTAGCGAATTAAAGAGGGCACCAGTAATGCTCCAAAATTGCTCATTTCTACCTGCATCTGTACATCAAAATCGTATACCCCTGCCCTGTAGCTAAGGTCGTATCGCCGGGCCATAATGCGCATATCCGCAGGATTAAACCAGGTTTCCACTTTGTTAATTACAATATCATTTTGTTGGGAGGAAGAAAGATCGGGCAACGCAGCTATCCGGAAAACATAACAGTTCTCGCCTTTATAAGTTTCCATATCCAGTACAAATTCGTACAAGGCCGACATGGGTGCTTCATAAATATTGATTTTGTCACCAATAAAAGGGATGCCGGGAATCTTTCTGCCGGGATTAAAAAACAACATTTTCAGTTGTTCTTTGTGCTTTTCGAGTCCCCTTTTATTTTTCAGATTTAACTCCGCCTGCGAAACGGAATTATTTTCTCCGCAGACCCTACCGGTCGTAAAGAAAAGTCCCGCATACATTTCCATGGTAGTATAATTCCAATCGCCTTTTTTGTCTTTCAGATCACCGCTTATTTTTTCCTCCCGGGTAATCATTTCACGGCAGCCGTTTATATACTGCTGTTCAGTTTTGCTTTCCAGGGAGGCACTGACATTCCCTTTTTTATCTAACATTCGCACATCGTTCAGCGAGGAATAACCAAGCTCATGCAGGTTTTTAAAAGCCCGGTAAAAGCTGGTGTCCAGTTGAATTCGTTTAATGAAAGAAGGCACATCCATATTGGAAAGCACCACCACTTCTTTCAGGGTAATAATTTTGTCTTCTACCCGGATGGTGGAATCCTGGGCATGTGCCGCCGAAACCGGAACTATTGCCATCCAAAAAAGGTATATAAAAACCGATCGCATGAATACAGGAACCACTTTATTTAGGAAATAGCATGCGGTAGTCCACCCTGATCTTACCTTTAGATATATCGTCCAATTTTCGCTTCAACAGGGTTCGTTTCAGGGGTTTGATATGGTCAATAAACAATTTACCTTCTATATGATCATATTCGTGCAAGATAACCCGGGCTGTAATGCCGGTAAAGGTTTTCTCCTGCGGCTCAAAGGCATCGTTTAGGTAGGTTAACGTAACCGTTTGTTTTCTGGAAACATCTTCTCTTACTTTCGGAATACTCAGGCAACCTTCATTATACAACCATTCCTTCCCATCCAGCTGCTTAATTTTTGCATTGATAAAAACTTCCCGGATTCCTTCATCACCCGGATAGTCTTCCTTCTCCTCGTCTTCCAGGTTGTTAATGATCTGCAGGCTATCCACAACAAATAACCGGATAGAACGATTGATTTGAGGTGCGGCAAGGCCTACTCCATTACTATTGTACATGGTTTCCCACATATCAGCAAGCAGTTGTTCCAACCCGGGGTAGGAACTATCTATTTCTTTAGCAGGTTCTCTCAAAACCGGATGACCGTAGGCCACAATTGGTAAAATCATGATTCTTAGAAGCTTAGCAGGCAAAGTTACATAATCCGGCCCAACCATTCCTGTAATATGATGGTGGCAGCAATTTCATCCACAAGGGCTTTGTTTTGCCGGGCTTTTTTCTTCAGACCCGATTGCAGCAGGGTTTGTTTGGCCATGACGGAGGTATAGCGCTCATCTACTTTTTCGATCGGAAGCTGTGGGAAGTTTTTTTGTATTTCTTTAACAGCTGCTGCTACTAAGGGAGTGGCATGAGTATCTGAATCGTCCCAGTTTTTAGGTTCCCCGATAATAATACGCTCTACTTCTTCCTGCGCCAGGTATTTTTTCAGAAAAGGGATCAGTTCGGCCGATGGAATGGTTGTGAGCCCGGTTGCAATTATCTGAAAGGGGTCGGTAACGGCAATTCCGGTTCTTTTCCCACCATAATCGATGGCCATGATTCTAGGCATGTAATGGATTTAATTCTATTATCGAACCAATAGATCTGTTATAACAAAAAGAGCAAACACCACGCTGGCAATTCCATTGGTTGTCATGAACGCCAGGTTTACCCGGGTTAAATCATTGGGTTTTACGATCGAATGCTGGTATACAAGCATACTGGCAAATACCAAAACACCCGCCCAATACCACCAACCAAAATGCCCCTGGATGCCAGCCAACACTACGCTGGTAGCACTCAAAAGATGCAATAATTCAGAAATCCGCAGGGCTTTTTGCTTACCCACTGCTGCAGGAATAGAATGCAATTGTTGGGAGCGATCAAATTCTTCATCCTGCAGGGCATAAATAATATCAAAACCACTTACCCAAAAAATTACAGCCAATGAAAACAGCACAGGCAGCCAGTCGAACCTACCGGTTACTGCCAGGTATGCACCGATGGGTGCAAGTGATAAACCAAGTCCCAATACCAGGTGACAAAGCGCTGTAAAGCGTTTGGTAAAACTATATCCTAGTACCACTAAGAGGGCAACAGGCGAAAGATAAAAACAAAGCGGATTTATAAAATATGCAGCAAGAATAAAAAGAAGGGCATTGGCAATGGTAAACCAGAGCGCTTTATCGGCGCTGATGATTCCGGCAGGTATTTCACGGATAGCTGTCCTCGGGTTCCTGGCATCAAACTGACGATCGAGGTAACGGTTAAATGCCATAGCAGCTGACCGGGCAAATACCATACAAAGTATAACCAGTAAAAATTTCAATAAAACAGCACGATAATCCTGGGTAAGCAGTCCAAAATAACCGGTAGACCCGGTAGCTGCCAGGAAAAAGCCAATCATGGCAAAGGGCATGGCGAAAATAGTGTGACTGAATTTAATGAGGCTCAGGTAGTTTTTTATCGTAGACATGCTTGATCAGATTTTTTGACGGACAAGTTCCCATAATACAATGCCCGCTGCTATAGATATGTTTAAGGAATGTTTCATACCAAACTGTGGAATTTCAATGCAGCCTGCACAAAGCGGCAAAACGGCAGCATCCACCCCACTTACCTCATTCCCAAAAACCAGCGCCATCTTTTCGTCGGGGTCTGTACTTAATTGGTTTAGCGGGTAACTACCGGTAACCTGTTCCACGGCATACACTCCATACCCTGCTTCCCGGAGCGTTTCCACGGCTTCCAGTGTGGTTGAAAAATAGGTCCATTTTACCGACTCCGTGGCACCCAGCGCCGTTTTATGAATATCGCGATGAGGGGGCTGAGGGGTGTACCCGCAGAGGTAAATGGCTTCAATCAGGAAGGCATCAGCGGTGCGAAATACGCTTCCCACATTATGCATACTTCTAATATTATCCAATACTACAACAATGGGTATTTTATCAGATTGCCTGAATTCGTCCACTGATTTCCTGCCTAGCTCCTCCATGCTCAGTTTTCGCATGGTGCAAATATACAACTATTGATACCCAACTTTTCCCCACCCTACCGGCAGCCGGGTGGGTTTGCTGATGAAGACATTATATTTGCTGGCTATGTCGAAATCCAGTGCAGATACTCCGCTGATGCAACAGCATAAAGCGATTAAACAACGTTATCCGGACGCCGTATTGTTATTCCGCGTGGGTGATTTTTATGAAACCTTTGGCCAGGATGCCATCATAGCCTCCCAGGTATTAGGAATAACCCTGACCAAACGAAATAATGGGGCAGCGTCCTCTTCTGAATTGGCAGGATTTCCGCACCATGCATTGGACACCTACCTGCACAAGCTGGTAAAAGCCGGTTACCGGGTAGCTATTTGCGATCAGCTGGAAGACCCCAAGCAGGCCAAGGGCATCGTTAAAAGAGGGGTAACAGAAATGGTAACCCCGGGAACAACTACCAACGAAAAATTGCTGGAACATCATTCCAATAACTTTTTAGGGGCAGTTTTTTTTGCTGAGGAGGAGCGGTACGGCATAGCTTTTTTGGATATTTCTACCGGGGAGTTCTTTCTTGCCCAGGGAGACCGGGAATATGCCGATAAATTACTACAGAGTTTCCAACCTGCCGAAGTACTGTTTCAGCGTAACCGGCAAAAAAACTTCAAAGAATATTTCGGGTCAAAGTTTTATACCTATACACTGGATGAATGGATATTCCAGGATGTATACGCCCAGGAAACCCTATTAAAACATTTCCAAACCCATTCTCTCAAAGGATTTGGCGTGGAAGAATTATCGCTGGGCCTGGTAGCAGCCGGCGCCATTCTGCATTATCTCCGAGACACAGAACACCCCAACCTCCAGCACATTGCTTCCATGCAGCGCATAGACCGGGAAGATTTTCTGTGGATGGATCGCTTTACCATACGCAACCTGGAACTACTGGGCGGACCAAACAGCGATGCACATTCGTTATTGAAAGTACTGGATCAGACGGTATCTCCTATGGGAGCCCGGTTATTGAAACGATGGATGGTTTTTCCACTGAAGGATTTAACCAAAATCAATGAGCGACTCGACCTGGTAGAATATTTTATAACACAGGTAGAAGAAAGGAATAAAATCAGCCATCATATTCGGTTATGCGGAGACGTTGAACGACTGGTGAGTAAAATACCCTTAAAAAAGATCGGTCCCCGTGAATTAATCCACCTTGCAAAAGGCTTGCAGCAGGTAAAGGAAATTCAGGCTAGTACAGCTACCTCTCCCAATGAATATCTTCGTCGTTTATCCAATGCCCTGAATCCCTGTACCTATATAGCGGAAAAAATATTGAACGAGATCATGGAAAACCCTGCTCCTACCACTGCCAAAGGCAACTATATTGCGGCAGGAGTAAGTGCCGAACTGGACGATCTTCGGGCGATAGCCAGTAAGGGTAAGGAATACCTGGTTCAGCTGCAACAGGAAGAAGCCGGTAAAACGGGCATCCCATCCCTTAAAATCGGGTTCAACAATGTGTTTGGCTATTATTTAGAGGTTACCAATACGCATAAAAACAAAGTACCAGAAACCTGGACCCGCAAACAAACCCTCACCAATGCAGAACGATACATTACACCGGAATTAAAGGAATATGAAGAAAAGATTACCGGGGCAGAAGACCGGATCCTATCCCTGGAACTGAGTTTGTTTGAATCGATCTTAAATGAATTGCAGGACTTTCTTTCTCCCATTCAAACCAATGGAAATATTCTTGCCATTATTGATTGCCTGCTTTGTTTTTCAGCCAATGCTGTACAGTTCGGCTACAAGAAACCGGTAGTTACAGAACAGGAAGACCTGCTCATTGAAGCAGGCCGGCACCCGGTAATTGAACGCTACCTGAATCCTGGTGATCAATATGTAGCCAATGATCTTATTCTTAATAAAACAGACCAGCAGATTATTATACTAACCGGACCGAACATGTCGGGTAAAAGTGCCCTGTTAAGGCAGGTGGCTATTATAACTCTGATGGCGCATATGGGAAGTTTTGTACCGGCCAACCTGGCGAAACTTCCGCTAACGGATAAAATATTTACGCGGGTAGGCGCTTCCGATAACCTGAGCGGGGGCGAATCTACTTTTATGGTGGAAATGAATGAAACGGCCAGTATTCTGAATAACGTTACGCACCGCAGCCTTATCCTGCTGGATGAAATTGGCCGGGGTACGTCTACTTATGACGGCATATCTATTGCCTGGAGTATGGTAGAGCACCTGCACCAGATTGCGCAACAGCCGCTAACCCTTTTTGCTACGCATTACCATGAATTGAACGAGTTGGAGAACAACCTGGGCCGGGTCCGGAATTTCCATATCACTAACAAAGAAGTGGGCAATAAAATTATTTTTCTTCGAAAACTGGCACCCGGAGGCAGTACCCATAGTTTTGGTATTCATGTAGCAAGAATGGCCGGCATGCCCGCCTCCTTAATAAACCGGGCCAATGAAATTCTTGAACAACTGGAAACACAATCCATTCAAACCATCGACAGCGGTGAACCTGCTGTACCTGCGCTCACAGAAAAAGTGAAAGAGATCGGTGGCCCCAAAATGCAACTATCTATTTTTGACGTACACACACAAACCTTTGACAGCATCCGCAAAACGCTGGATGGATTGGATATAAACCGGTTAACGCCCGTGGAAGCGCTGTTAAAACTCCAGGAAATCAAAAATATGATTCGCTGATTGATTAACTTGGCAGCATGAAAATCAGATTGGTATTATTGGCTGCTATATTATGCTCTATGTTTGCCACTGCTCAAACCGGGTTATCCGGGTTATCGAATTATATTTATAACGGTAAGGCCGTAATCGGTGAGTTAGTGAATGGCTCGTACGAAAAAGTACAGGTACGCACTGCCCGCGATTTATTCAGCTGGAAAAACAACCAGTTGCAGCTAACCACCAAAGGCCAGCAGGAAATCCAACGCAGGAAGGAATTAAGCGTAACGCTGAAATTTGTACGAAACGGGAAAAATGAACAAAAGCAATTCCGTATTCTTAACGACGCTTTTCACAGGAACCCGGTAATTGCGCATAGGGGTGCCTGGAAACGGCTTGCTACCGCTGAAAATTCACTGGCTTCTTTGGCTGAAGCCATACGGCTGAATTGTGCAGGAACTGAATTCGATGTTCATTTCACAAAAGACGATAGCCTTGTGATTAATCATGATGCCGATTTCAAGGGCAAAGCAATTGAGGAACACACCTTTGCGGCCTTGGCGAACGAACGGTTGGCCAATGGGGAAAGCTTACCCACATTACGCGCTTATCTGGAAGCCGGTATGCAGCAATATGGAACAAGGCTAATTGTAGAAATCAAGCCAACCGACAAAGGCCCGGAAAGAGCTGCGTTGCGTGCCCGTAAAACAGTAGAACTGATCCATAACCTGGGCGCCCAGGCCTGGGTAAACTATATCAGCTTTGATTATGAAATCCTGTTAGAGGTAAAAAAAATGGACCCTGCAGCCAAGGTCCAATATTTATCCGGAACCAAATCGCCGGATGAACTTATCCGGGATGGTATTACCGGGCTGGATTATCATTATTCGGTATTCGAAAACCATGAAGACTGGATAGCCATGGCAAAAAAAAACCAACAGGTATTAAACGTATGGACGGTGAATGATGAAAAAAAAATCAGGTATTTTTTATTGCATGAATTTCCAATGATAACGACGAATGAACCTGAACTACTGTTTGAACTGCTTAAAGCATCCCCTTCAGTTTCCCAATAACCAAATCGATCTCCTCTCGGGTATTATGTTTACAAAATGAAAAACGCACCGCTACCTTATTAGGATCCTGTTTAAACGCCCTGATTACATGAGACCCGAGATCAGCTCCGCTGGTACAGGCACTTCCACCTGAAGCGCAGATGCCGTTGATATCGAGGTTAAAGAGCAACATTTCTGATTTTTCCGTCTTAGGAAATGCAATATTCAGAACAGTATACAGGCTTTTACCAAAACAGTCGCCATTTATGGAAGTACCTGGAATGGATGAGATCAGTTTTTCCGCCATGTATTTTTTTAACTCATGAATATAGGCGCTGTCTTTTTCATAGTTGTCCATGGCCAGTTGCAGCGCTTTAGCAAATCCTACAATACCATATAGGTTTTCGGTACCTGCGCGCATATTTCGCTCCTGGGAGCCACCATGGAGGAATGGCTGGATCTGTACATTTTCATTCACATATAAAATCCCCACTCCTTTAGGACCATGAAATTTATGGCCGGCCCCCGTTATAAAATGTACCGGTGTATTCCGGAGATCAAAAGGATAATGACCAACCGTTTGAACAGTATCGGAATGAAAAATAGCGTTGTATTCTTTGCAGAGTTCTCCTACCCGGTGAATGTCTGTAAGATTGCCGATTTCATTATTAGCATGCATCAGGCTTACCAGCGATTTACCGCTATGCCCGGCTAAAAGTCTTTTAAGGTCTTCGTAATTAATATGACCAGAGGAGTCAACAGTTACCCAGCTAACCGGAATACCGCGTGATTTCTGCAAAAACTCCACCGTATGCAAGGTAGCATGATGTTCCAACGGTGAACTGATAATATGGGTACAGCCAAGATCCTGGACGGCAGCCAGGATAGCTGTATTGCTGCTTTCAGTTCCTCCGGAAGTAAAGAATATCTCGGCCGGGTGGGCCCCCAGCAGGCGGGCTACCTGTTTACGGGCAGTTTCAATTGCTAACCTGCTTTCCCTGCCGTACGAATAAATCGACGAAGGATTTCCAAATTTATCGGTGAGATAAGGCATCATCGCTTCCAGCACCAGCGGATCCAGCGCAGTGGTGGCAGCATTGTCTAAATAAATTCGTTGCACGTGTATGTTTTAGCTAAAAAAAGCTCGCCTGTTAGGGCGAGCCGCAAATTTCGAAAATTATTCTGATATAGCCTTCCTAAAGCTTACTGGATAAATTCCTTAATATCCTGCATAAGCCGTAGTGCAATATTATTAGCGGTTGTTTCAAAATTGCTTTCTGCATAAATGCGGATAATGGGCTCGGTGTTCGATGTGCGTAAATGAACCCAATCTGATTCAAATTCAATTTTCAATCCATCTTCCGTATTAATGGGCTGTTTCTTGTATTTCTTTTCGATCTTTTCGAAAATATTTTTAACATTTACCCCTTTTTCCAATTCAATTTTATTCTTAGAAATAAAATAATCGGGGTATTTCGTACGGAAGGATTTAATGCCGTTTTTATGTTGTGCAAGCGCACTTAAAAACAATCCCACACCAATAAGGGCGTCTCTGCCGTAATGAAAATCAGGCACAATAATTCCACCGTTGCCTTCACCCCCGATAACCGCACCCACTTCCTTCATTTTTTTAACCACATTTACTTCTCCTACTGCAGAGGGATAATAGATACCCCCGTGCTGCAGGGTGATTTCTTTCAATGCCTTTGTAGAAGACATATTTGAAACCGTATTTCCTTTACGATGCGATAATACATAGTCGGCAACGGCAACTAGCGTAAATTCCTCGCCGAACATACTGCCGTCTTCACAAACAAAACAAAGCCTGTCCACATCCGGATCTACCGCAATACCCAGGGAAGCGCCTTGTTTTTTTACTTCGGCGCTTAACCCTACCAGGTTTTCCGGTAAAGGTTCGGGATTGTGTGCGAAACGTCCATTCACTTCTTCATTCAGTACGATTACCTCTTCAACGCCTAACGCTTTTAACAGCTGAGGAATAGCAAAAGCACCGCTGGAATTAACGGCATCCACCACTACTTTAAATTGTTTTTTGGCAATAGCTTCCTTATTAACCAGCGGGTAATCTACCACTGCCTGTATATGTTGCTGAAGATAACTGGTGTTGGCCGTTATACTGCCTAATTTATCTACGGAAGCAAACTGAAAACTTTCCTTAGCGGCAAGTTCCAGTACCAATGCCCCTGTTTCTGCAGAAATAAATTCGCCTGCAGCGTTTAACAACTTCAAAGCATTCCATTCTTTGGGATTGTGACTGGCTGTTAAAATAATACCACCATCCGCTTTTTCCCAAACAACGGCCATTTCAACGGTTGGAGTTGTACTCAAACCCAGGTCCACTACCTGAATTCCTAATCCCACCAGTGTTTGTGAAACCAGCTGACTTACCATTTCACCGGAAATCCGGCCATCGCGTCCGATAACTACTTTGGGTGATTTTTGTTTTTCCAGTAGAACACTGCCATAAGCTGCAGCAAATCGAACAATATCAATGGGTGTCAGATTTTCAACAGGGTGCCCGCCGATTGTTCCCCTAATGCCGGATATACTTTTTATCAATGCCACAGTTCAAAGGTTTAAGGCCTCAAAAATAAGCGATTCTGCCTAGTCGTGAGCAGCCTGATTATTGAAGATTTTTCAAAATTTATGCTCTTGCTCTAAGATTTTATAAAAAAAATCAAATGTTTGATGGAGCTGGTTTAATAAACCAGTTTTCTATTTTTTGTTATTCAACAGCAGGTAGCGGGCAGTTTCAAAATAGGCTTTGGACCACCATTCATACCATTCCGCGGAAGGTTTTTCCGTGGTGGTCGGCTGGCTTGCAAAATCGGCCCATTCCAGTGAACTGATGGTGCCCTGCAAGGACCGGGAATAATAATATTGCTGGTAAAGAATGCCCCTGTTTTTATTATTTACGTCCAGGATAAATGCCCGGCTGGCAGCCGTATCGCCCGTAAAATGCATTTTTACCAGGTCTCTCCCCAAACTGGTATTCCGATAGGGAATATTGGCAATGCCGGCAATGGTCGGCAACACATCCAACTGGGAAGCAATGTCATGAATTCTTTTTACGGGTATTTTACCGGGTGCATAAAAGAGCAGGGGTACATGATTGGAGGATAGGGAGTTTTTCGTCCAGGATGCCGGGAACAGCGGACCTGCATTACCAGCAATTCCATGATCCCCTACAAAAACAAAAAGGGTATTCGGGAAATAATCCGAGGTTTTTGCTTTTTCGATAAATGTTTTAAAACAGTAGTCGGTATAGCGGAAAGCGTTTAGCTCCTCGTTCGACTCAAACCCGTACTTTCTCAATGTATCTAAGGGAAACTCCATTATTCCCAGGGCTTCGCGGTCTTCCAGCGGAATGGTATAGGGGCGATGATTATCGGCGGTTTGTATAATTGCAAAAAAAGGATGCTTTTCCTTTTGCAATACCTTATCTGCTTCCAGAAAAAGGTGTTTATCGCTGATTCCCCAAACATCTATTCGCGGAACAGTGTAATCATCTTCTTCATAAATCGACAGGCCGGTTATGTTGTTGTTGAGGATACCCCGAATATTTGCCCAACTTGTACTTCCCCCAATAAAATAATATTTTTTATGGGCGTTAAAATCATTTATGATCGTATGCTGATCCACCATTAAGGGGTTTCTGCTGGCAGTTTTTACCAGTTCTACATCCGGGATGCCAGTAATGGTTGCCCATACTCCCCGTGCGGTGGCAATGGTAGGGGTAAAACAATTGTCAAAGAACAGGCCTTCCCTGGTAAGCTGGTTAAAATAAGGCGTTGTATTTAACGGACTGCCCCACATGGAACTTTTATACCCGCTAAAACTTTCACAGATCACCAGTACAATATTGGGCGTAGCAGCCCCGGACCAATTAGCGATTGAATCGGGCTGAACTTGCCGCCGAAAATTCAATTTTACACTATCCTTGTCGGAAACGCCCAGCCAGTCGGCCATTTTGCTGTAGCTGGCTCGTACGGTTTTCAGATCATACGAAGAGGTCCTGAAGCTGAACGAACTAAAAAAGGACTGAACGGGATTTAATGCAATATTGGCTTTAAAATCGGAGCCCAGGTTAAATGCATCGCTCCAGCGGAGCGGATATTGACCGACCCTGCCAAAAATTCCAATACCGGCAAGCAGTACAAATACAATTGGAAACAACCAGGAGCCTGGTTTAACCGGTCGGTAATTTTCAACCCGGCTCCATTTAAAGATCCTTTTGAGGCTTAGCACCATCAGCCAGGTAAGCAGCACAACAGCCAGTAGTAACCGGATCACCGGATAAGTTTGCCAAACCATGCTGGCCGAAATTCCGGCATCCTGCAGAAAAGCCAGGGCACTTGCATTTAAACGCTGATTCAGGTACCTGAAATGCAGAAAATCAATTATATAAAAAACTATCAATGCCAGGAATACCAGGCCTAAAAACCAGGTCCATATTTTTTGAGCCCGGATGCTTTTAAATGGGTTTAGCACCGGTATACTACCCAATGCAAACAACAATAGACCCAGTAGTGCAACAATTCTGAAATCGTATCGGAAGCCCAGCCAAAAAGTTGGTAAGGCAGGGCTGTTTTCTGCGCCGGGTACGGCAAATACCATCCAGGCTAAGCCCCTGGCCAACCCCATGGTAAGCAGCAGAAATACACTTAACAAAATGATCCAACGAAGTATCGGGGAAATCCGCAACATGCGCGCGAATTTCGTAATAATTTAAACATCCCGGCTTTATTATTGCTAACTACTTATTTTTGTGTAAGTTGTAAACAAATATGGAACTTTTAAACCGGCTTATTGAATTGGACAAAAAGTTGTTTGTTCAGATTAATGGCCATTGGCATCATCCTTTCCTGGATTTTATATTCCAGCATATCCGTGAAACCTATTTCTGGATACCTCTCTATCTTTTTTTCATGGTACTGACGATTCAGAACCTCGGAAAAAAAGGCTGGTGGTGGATACTTTTTGCCATCTGTACCATAGCAATTACGGACCAGGTAAGCAGTAATCTGATTAAAAACAATATACTCCGGTTACGTCCCTGCCGTGATCCGGAAATGATCGACCAGGTTCGTTTTTTTGTGCGTTATTGCCCGGGCAGCAGCAGCTTTACCTCCTCTCATGCCACCAATCACTTTGGCTTTGCCAGTTTTGTAGCAGGCTCCCTGCGCCCCCTGCTTGGCTCCTGGGTAAACCTGCTTTTTGTATTTGCCGCCTTCGTTGCTTTTGCACAGGTATATGTAGGTGTTCATTATCCCCTGGATGTACTTGCGGGTGCCCTCATAGGTTCCCTGCTTGGATTTGGAATGAGTAGTATCTTCAATAAAAATATTGGTTTGCCGAAACCGGCAGCATACTGAACTTCAACACATGATTGAGATCTTTATAATACTTGGATTAATCTTATTAAACGGTATTTTTTCGATGGCGGAAATTGCCCTGGTTTCGGCCAGGAAAGCAAGGCTTGAGTCTCAGGCCCAGAAAGGCGATTTAAGAGCCAAGGAAGCATTGGCACTTGCCAACCACCCCGATACTTTTTTATCTACTGTTCAAATAGGCATTACACTTATCGGCATTTTAACGGGTATATTTTCCGGCGAAACCTTAACCTCGGATACGGCAACGTTTTTACGGCAGTTTCCACCAATCAGCCAGTATGCCAACGGAATTGCTACCGCTATCGTAGTTATTATCCTTACCTATTTCAGCATGGTACTGGGCGAATTATTACCCAAACGGATTGGCCTATCGAACCCGGAAAAAATTGCAAAACTGGTAGCGGGGCCGATGCGGTTAATCAGTATGATCACCCATCCCTTTATCTGGTTGCTCAGCAAATCCACCAATTTATTAAGCAGGCTGCTTGGCGTAAAACCCAATGATTCACAGGTAACAGAAGAAGAAATCAAGGCCATAATCAGTGAGGGAACAGAACAAGGCACCATCGATGAAGCAGAACAGGAAATAATTGAGCGGGTTTTTCACCTCGGTGACCGTACCATCACTTCTCTTATGACCCACCGAAGTGACATTATCTGGTTTGATATCAACGATAACGAACAATCTATCAAAGAAAAAATCATCAAAGAACCACATTCTATTTACCCGATATGTGACGAAGATATTGACAATATAAAGGGAGTAGTATCAATAAAGGATCTCTATATCACCAATGACCTGACCTTGTTCAAACATATTATGAAACCGGCCATGTTTGTTCCGGAAAACAATACGGCCTACCGGGTTTTGGAAAAATTCAAAGAAACCCAGGTCCACTCCTGTTTTATCGTGGATGAATACGGTTCTGTTTTGGGAATGATTACCTTAAATGATATCCTGGAAGCAATTGTTGGCGACCTGCCTCAGCCGGATATTGAGGATTATGAAATCATTAAAAGAGAGGATGGCAGTTACCTGGTAGATGCACAAATTCCTTTTTATGATTTCCTGTCAAGATTTGAAATGACCGACTGGATGAATGAAGGCGAACAGGAATTTAATACACTGGCGGGTTTCATACTGCATAAACTGGAACGTATACCACATACCGGGGATACGCTCGAATGGAAAGGTTTCCGTTTTGAAATCATCGATATGGATTCTCTCCGGATCGATAAAATTCTGGTAACAATTTCTGAAGATATCCGCGAAGGAATGGACGAAGACTAAAAACTGGCTGAAAATTGTTTATCCGGAAACATAATTTTACCGCTTTTACGCTGGTTGCCCACATTCATATGAATCAGGTGAATTTGCTGGTTTAATACATTATACAACAAGGTATTGCTGAGCTCCATTTGTTGTACGGCAGCAATGCCCGTTACCTGAATATAACACCAGGCTGCTTCCCGTTCTTTCTCGTAACCGACAAATTCCATCTGAACAGGCTTACCATTAACTTTCAATTGAAAATTATTCTGTATATATTGAAAAACCAAGGCCTCCGTTTGCTTCGGGTTTTTCGGATTACTCAGGTCAACCGCAGTTTTATATTGATCCGTGAGGGCTCTTTCAAAATCGTCGATAAAAAGTTTTACGCTTATTTCCAGCGTTTTTTCTGCAGGATTATGTTGAATTTCAGTAACTCCCACATAAAACGGATGAAGCCAGCTTAGCCAGGAAATGAGCGCCCATTTAAACAAAATTGCCGCCATTAAACATTTTTATTTTTTCAGCACAAAACTCTGGTTTATTTTGGTAGCTGACTAATTTATGCAAGATTTTAACCTTTACTTCGGGTTGGGAGTAGAACATATCCTTACCTGGGATGCACTGGACCATATTCTTTTTGTAACAGCGCTCTGTCTACGCTATCAGTTTACCGACTGGAAAAAACTGGCCATTATGGTTACTGCTTTTACGGTTGGGCACAGCGCCACCCTGGTTTTAAGCGTTCTTGGATATGTTACGGTATCTGTACCCTGGATTGAATTCCTGATTGCGCTTACCATTGCCGGAACGGCACTTAACAACTTGTTGTACCGGTCCGGTCCAAACAACCGGAAATTACCGGTGATTTATTTTTTTGCCTTGTTCTTTGGCATGATTCACGGGTTGGCCTATGCTAATTTGTTGCTTGATCTGGAAGGAGGTGAAAACTTAACCAGCCATCTCCTGGCGTTTAATCTGGGTATTGAGGTGGCGCAGTTGCTGGTAGTAGCGGTAGTATTAGCGCTATCCTTTATTTTTGTAGAGCAGCTTAAATTGCCCCAGCTTTGGTGGATCAGGACCTGGTCGGTACTGATATTGGTATTTGCACTAAAAATTGCCTGGGAACGAATTCCTGAATTAAAAAAACAAACACAAACAGCAATAATAACAAAGCAATGAGAAAACTCCTATTTGCATGTCTTGGCCTGATTTCAGGATCAGCAATGGCCCAAAACATACAAAACAATCCGGGTTCTAACCACGGCAACAAGTTTGAGCAGTTGGGAACCATTCTACCGACGCCTAATGAGTACCGGACGGCAAGCGGAGCCCCTGGTCCGAAATACTGGCAACAACGGGCCGATTATGATATTAAATGCGAGCTGGACGAAGAAAAACTCCGACTCACCGGCTCAGAAACCATTACTTATTTCAATAATTCTCCGGATGAATTAACGTATCTCTGGTTTCAACTAGACGAAAACGAGCACAGTTCAGACCGGAATGCCGATTACCAGGATGGTTCTTCCATGGGTAAACAGGCCGTTGATGTACAGATTGACCGGCTTACGCCGGAAAAAAACGACAACGGGGTAAATATTACCAAACTGACGGATGCACTTGGGAAAGCACTCAAATACACCGTTAACAAAACAATGATGCGGGTTGAACTGCCCACTGTTTTAAAACCGGGTCAAAAGATCATTCTTAAAATCGACTGGAATTATAAAATAACCGACCGTATGAAAGAAGGCGGTAGAGGTGGGTATGAATTTTTTCCGGAAGATGGAAACCACCTGTTCACGATCACTCAATGGTATCCCCGCCTTTGTGTGTACAGTGATTTCCAGGGATGGCAGAATCACCAGTTCACGGGTAGAGGAGAATTTGCCCTCACATTTGGTAATTTTAAGGTACAAATGACCGTTCCGGCCGACCATATGGTTGGTTCTACCGGAGAATGTTTAAACTACGCACAGGTATTAACACCTACCCAATTGGCACGTTACCAGAAAGCACAATCTGCCAAAGACGTGGTTGAAATTGTAACGCTGGAAGAAGCGAAAAAAGCAGAAAAATCAAAAAGCAAAACCAAGAAGACCTGGATCTACAAGGCAGACAATGTTCGTGATTTTGCCTGGACCTCGAGCCGGAAATTCGTTTGGGATGCGATGCCAGCTGTAGTTGAAGGTAAAAAGATTATGTGTATGAGCTTTTATGGGAAAGAGGCCTATGGTCTGTATCGCCCCTACTCCACTAAAGCGGTAGCCCATACCATTAAGTCTTATTCCAAATTCTCTATCCCTTACCCATACCCGGTAGCCCAGAGTGTGGAGGCTTCCAATGGAATGGAATACCCGATGATCTGCTTTAACTATGGTCGTACTGCTCCGGACGGAACATACAGTGAAAGCACGAAATACGGCATGCTGGGTGTAATTATCCATGAAGTTGGGCATAATTTCTTCCCGATGATTGTAAACAGTGATGAACGCCAGTGGAGCTGGATGGATGAGGGCTTAAATACCTTCGTTGAGTACCTTACAGAGGAATTATGGGATAACAAATTCCCCAGCCGCCGTGGTCCGGCAGTGGGTATAGTAGACTATATGAAATTACCCAAGGACCAATTGGAGCCAATTATGACCAACAGCGAAAATATCATCCAGTTTGGTCCAAATGCCTATTCTAAACCAGCCACTGGCCTGAATATTCTTCGGGAAACCATTATGGGCAGAGAGCTGTTTGATTATGCATTTAAAGAATATTCACGTAGATGGGCATTTAAGCATCCAACGCCGGCCGATTTGTTCCGCACTATGGAAGATGCCAGCGGCGAAGACCTGGATTGGTTCTGGAGAGGCTGGTTCTACAGCACTGACGCAACAGATATTGCGATAGATACCGTAAAATACCTGACCCCTGAATTTGCAGATCTTCCTGCGCAGGCAACCGGTACGAGAAAAATTAAGCTGGCAAAACCACAGGTTAATGAGTTTGAAGACATCAGTAAAATCCGAAACAGGGAAGATAAAAGCATAGTTTTTGAAGTTGACCGGGATACTACCCTGCGCGATTTTTACTGGAGATACGCACGTGGACTGGAGCCTTATGATACGGCTTCTTATGAAGTGCCCAGCAATGTAAATGTTGAGAAAGCAGATACAGAAATTCAATCAAAATACGGCAACAAGCATATTTACGAAATTGCTTTTTCAAATAAAGGTGGACTGGTAATGCCGGTGATCGTAGAATTTACGTACGAAGACGGAACCAAGGAAGTGGATCGCATTCCAGCACAGATCTGGCGGAAAAATGAGCATAAAATCACCAAAGTGTATGTAAAAAACAAAAAGGTGAAATCTATTCAGCTCGATCCCATGAAAGAAACCGCCGATATTGATGAGAGTAATAATAGTTGGGGTACTATTGCAGCGCCCAGTAAATTCCAGTTGTATAAACTGAAACAGGCAGCCCGCGGTCAAAGCACCGGCATTACGCCTATGCAAAAAGCAAAAGAAAACAAAGAGAAAAAAGGCTTCTAATAACGCTTTCTCTTATTATAAAAAAGGTGAGCACCCATGGGTGCTCACCTTTTTTATAATCCCGCTTCTCCTCTTTCCTTTCCCCCTTCTCCCTTCCCCCTTCCTCTTTCCCCTTCTACTTTTCCCCCTTTCTTCTCCATTCTCCCAGCAGCACGTAGTTGCTGATGTATTATCCACTCCAATTGACCATTTACACTTCGGAATTCATCCGCAGCCCATTTTTCGAGGAGTTTATACACATCGCTGTCCAGCCTGAGTATGAAATTTTTCTTATCTGCCACTATGGATTATTTCAGGATTATTGGTACAAAGTGCCGGTATTTAATATGGGGGTTGCCGCCTTTTCTGCACAAAGCACCACCATGAGGTTACTCACCATTGCCGCTTTTTTCTCTTCATCCAGATGAACAATTTCCTTTTTTGACAGTTGCTCCAGGGCTAGTTCTACCATTCCTACGGCACCTTCCACTATTTTGGTTCGGGCAGCAACAATAGCAGTAGCCTGCTGGCGCTGTAACATAGCCCCGGCAATTTCCTGCGCATAGGCAAGGTGACTTATTCTGGCTTCAATAATTAATATGCCTGCAGGAGCCAGCCGTTCAGTTAATTCTTTTTCTAATAATTCATTTACTTTTTCACCTCCACCTCTTAACGTAATGCTGGCATTTTCGTCTTCAAACTGGTCGTAGGGAAAACTGGTGGCCAGGTGCCTGATAGCTGCTTCACTTTGTATTTTAACATATTGCTCATAATCTTCCACTTCAAATGCGGCCTTATACGTATCCGCCACCCGCCATACAATCACCGCAGCAATTTCAATAGGATTACCCATGCTGTCGTTTACTTTCAAACGTGAACTTTCCAGGTTCTCTGAACGAAGTGAAATTTTCTGCTTGGTATAAAGCGGGTTTACAAAAAGAAGTCCGTTTTCCTTGGCCGTACCAATGTATTTTCCAAAAAAAGTTAATACCCTGGAATGATTCGGGGAAACAACGATTAAACCGGCCGATAAATAAAATGCCGTTAACGTTAGAATAATCCCCAGGGTAATTATCCAGCCATTTCGATGGCTGTTTATAAACAGTACAATGGCTATTACCAAAAGAACCAACGTAAGTACCAAGGTCAGATAACCAGAAACAGGTTTAACATTCTTTTCCATATTGTTATGATATTAAAATGATATCAAATTTACGATTTATTTTAACATTTCCCAATTTCTTTTACCGGGTACCAGTGAACCAGAATCCTTTAATTTTAGTTATTTCTGCACCTTAATTCTTTCCCTTATGAAGGATTGTCGTTTTCCTGGAATGTATACAACCCGTCTTTTGATAGTGTTGCTGGCAGGTATCCTTTCTGCTGGCGCAGCGCAGGCTGGTAAAGTAGATACCCTGAGCCTCTATAGCGCGGCCATGAAAAAAGACATGAAATTTATTGTAGTAGAGCCGGCTGCTAAAGCGCCCCAGGGGGGCTTTCCGGTAGTGTACCTGCTGCATGGTATGGGCGGCACCTATAATCTTTGGATCACCAAAGTACCAGCCTTGCAGGAAGCAGCAGATCGGTTTAATTGTTTGATCGTTTGTCCGGACGGGGGACGAACCACCCTTTATTTCAACAATCCACTGGATAGCAGTTACCGGTTTGAATCTCATTTTATTAAGGAACTGATTCCTTATATAGATAGCCATTACCCCAGTTCAAAGGACCGAAAATTCAGGGCAATTGCAGGTTTGAGTATGGGTGGATTTGGTTCCCTGTTTATGGCAAGCCACTACCCTGAATTATTTGCTGCTGCAGGTAGTATGAGTGGTGCACTGATGGTAGATCCTATAGCTAAGTCGATCCTTGCAAAAAATGCGGATAAATCCATTGACAGCAGTTGCTGCCAGATAAACTGGAACAAGTTGAAAGAATATAATACAGCCGACAGCAGTGCCAAATACACGATTGCCCTTGCCTTGGAATGTGGTACCGAAGATTACCTGCTCGCTGCTAACAGATCTGCACATAAGCGGCTGACTGATCTTAAAATTGCGCACGATTACACAGAAAGGCCTGGCCGGCATAATTGGTTTTATTGGGAAAATGCCATCGACTACCAGTTGTTATTCTTTAGAAAGAGATGGAACCAATATTTGGCAACTCAATAGCCGACTGAACCATCTCGAACCTTTACTTTTTTCTTGCCGGCATTCTTTTTTTCAAATTCCAATACTTCTTTGGGTTTAGCTATTTTTTTAGCTCCCATAGAAAGTGTATCTGTTCCTAAACTGGCCGGATTGTTATTTTTGTCAATTTTTCCCAGTGTATAGGTTTCCGTTTTTACGATAAGGCCGGATCCCGGATCAAAATAATTCCAGGTACCGTGTTTAACGGAAGCTCCTTCATTTTTTACGATCACCTGTTTAAAATTTCCGGGTAAAACAACATCTTCTACGTCAATGGTATCGTATAATTTATCCGGGTTAAAGGCCCTCCAGGATTCTTCCCGGAATACCATTCCCGCATTATTGAAGTATTGCGATTTACCATCCAGGAATCCCCATCGATAATTTTCGATGGCCATCAGATCGCCCATAAGGCTGTATTTCCGCCAAACACCTTCTTTACGATCGTCGATATATTCGCCCTCTTCTTCATAACCGCGTTCTCCCCGGATGGTTTCATACCGATGAACCCAGGGGCCCTGTTTTTTTCCCTGCATATCAATACGGTTGAGGGTATCCCCTTTTACGCCAATCATATAATCTTTTAACTGTGCAGCTGCAGGCACAGAAATAAAGAGGGCAATGATCAAAATCCAACGCATAGTTGTTATGTTTGATTTTTAACAAGAACGAAATTCCCATTCAGATGGTATCTCTCCGATCGTTAATATGTCCCAATAAATATGCCGGATTAGGACTTCTCCTGCTGGTTGCCCAAAGCTATGCACAAATTCGTCCAAGTTCGGGTGATGAACGTCTTAAAGCTTTGCAAAAGCACCAGGAAAATCGCCGCAATTCGCCACTAAAAGAGGTTTCTTTCCGGAATATCGGACCGTCCATTATGGGAGGAAGGGTTATTGATATAGAAGTAAATCCAGCCGATCCTACCGAATTCTACCTGGCATATGCTACCGGCGGATTGTGGCATACTAAAAATAATGGGCAATCCTTTGAGCCGATTTTTGACTCGGAAATGGTAATTGGGATCGGGGATATTGCTATTAACTGGAGCAGTCAACCGCGTACAATATGGCTGGGTACGGGAGAAGTGAACAGCAGCCGGTCTACCTATGCAGGCATTGGCATGTATAAGTCAACCGATAATGGCAAAAGCTGGAACTACCTTGGTTTGTCGGATGCACACCATATCGGAGAAGTAACCCTTCACCCAAAGGATTCTCTTACCGCCTGGGTGGCTGTGATGGGGCATTTATACAGCGCCAATAAAGAACGGGGTATCTACAAAACGGTGGATGGCGGCATTACCTGGAAACAAACTCTTTTTGTCGACGAACATACCGGGGCAATTGATCTTCAGCTAAATCCACAGCAGCCCAACGAATTGTACGCAGCCATGTGGTACAGAAACCGCAAAGCCTGGAATTTTGAAGAAGCCGGACCAACCAGTGGCATATATAAGTCTGTAGATGGTGGTTCAACCTGGCAACTGATCAGCGGAGCAGGTGCTGGTTTTCCAACAGGTCCGGGTACCGGGAGGATCGGGTTGGCCGTTTATCCCCCCTCGCCTGCAACCATATATGCCGTGGTAGATAACCAGGACGAACGAATAGGCACAGAAAAAGCCAATGACTCCACTTACCAGTTATCGGATTTTAAAGCCCTTACCAAAGCCGCTTTTCTACAACTGGATACGGCCAAACTCACTAAATTTTTACGAGCTAACCGCGTACCTTTCCCTTACACGGCTGCCCGGTTAACACAGTTGGTAGAGCTCGATTCAATTGCCCCAACAGCCCTCTATAACTATTTGTTTGTAGATGATGGGTTTCAAAATAAATCGGTAAAAGGTTGTGAAGTGTACCGGTCCTCGGATGCCGGAAAAACCTGGACAAAAACCCACCAACAGCCTATTGACAATTACAGTAGCTATGGGTACTATTTTGGGAAAATCTATGTATCGCCGATGAACCCTGAAAAAGTATTTATTCTTGGCATTGACCTGATGGTTTCGGAAAATGGCGGTAAAACCTTTACGAGTATTGACAAACCCAATGTTCACTCCGATCATCATGCACTTTGGATCAATCCGCTTGGCGACAACCATATTATCAATGGCAATGACGGAGGTTGTAATATCAGTTACGACAAGGGAGAAGCCTGGTTTAAAGTGCAAACACCAGCTGTGGGACAATATTATGCCATTACAGTAGACAATGCCAAGCCTTATAATGTCTACGGTGGATTACAGGATAACGGAAGCTGGTATGGCCCCTCCAATCACAAAGAATCGGCCTACTGGATGGAACGCGGCGAATATGCCTATAAGCGATTAGGAGGTGGAGATGGCATGCAGGCACAAGTAGATAGCCGAACCAATCAGCTGGTGTACTCCGGTTCTCAATTCGGTTACTATACGCGGATTGACCTTCAGAGCAAAGAAAGAAAAATGATTCGTCCCACTCATCGCATGGGAGAATTTCCCCTTCGCTTTAATTGGCAAACCCCCATCCTGCTCAGCAGTCATAACCAGGATATACTTTATTATGGATCCAACAAATTCCACCGTTCTCTAAACCGGGGCGATCAGTTGCAGACGATGAGTGGAGACCTCAGCAAGGGCGGAAAAACCGGCGACGTTCCTTTTGGAACCATTACAACCATCACAGAATCGCCGCTTCGTTTCGGATTAATTTACATTGGTACCGATGACGGAACCATTCAATTGACAAAAGATGGGGGAACTACCTGGACGATGCTTGGGAAACCCGCTAAAAAAAATCCTGGATTACCGCAGGACCTATACGTATCAAGGGTTGTAGCCAGCAAATGGAAAGAAGGACGGGTGTATGTTTGCTTAAACGGATACCGGGATGATCATTTCACCGCCTATGTTTTTATGAGTGAGGACTTTGGTCAAAGTTGGAAACAACTGGGAAAAGAGCTTCCCCCCGAACCGGTAAATGTAATTCGGGAAGATCCTAAAGAACCCGCTATTTTATACCTTGGTACAGATGGAGGCGTGTATGCAAGTCTTGACGGTGGCAATCGATTTCATGCATTTACAAAAGACCTGCCCGTATCTATTCCGGTACATGACCTGGCGATCCAGGAAGAAGCCAATGAACTGGTGGTTGCTACACATGGACGCAGTATATATATTGGCTCTCTCAAGCCTGTACAGGACCTGCTGAAAAAAGATCAGGGTAAGAAAAACTGAACAGCCAGTTCATAGCCTTTGAGGCCTAAACCGGCGATCGTTCCTTTTGCCTTGGCGCTTACGTGAGAAATTTTACGAAAATCTTCGCGCGCATGTACATTGCTGATATGAACCTCAATAACGGGCGATTCTATGGCAGCAATGGTATCGCCCAGGGCAACAGAGGTATGGGTGTAACCACCTGGATTCAGGATAATACCGTCTACACCATATCCGAAAGATTGTAATGCATTGATTAATTCACCTTCCACGTTGGATTGAAAATAGGAAAAATTTATAGCCGGATATTTTTCTACCAGCCCGGCATAAAAACTCTCAAAGTCCTGGGCACCATAGATGCCGGGTTCCCGTTTACCCAATAAATTCAAATTGGGACCATTTATAATTGCAATTTTCATAGTATTCAATTATCTAACAGTAAAGAGTAAACGAAAAGGCTGATTCGTTTCCCGTCTTTTAGTTCATAATCGCGCAGCAATCCTTCCTGTTGAAAGCCTGCTTTTTCCAATACGTTGCAACAGGGCTTATTTGCAGTTTCTACCTGTGCTTCAATTCTGTGGAGGTTAAACAACACAGACAACTGCTGGATAAAAGCCGGCAGAACCTGGGTTAGGATACCTTTTCCCTGGAATGCAGGAAGCAGCCAAAATCCAATTTCAATACGCTGGTGCCGGGGCTCATAGTAATACCCTGTAATAACCCCAATTGGTTCCAGCGTCTTTTGCAGGACAATTTTCCAGCTTACGCCCTTTTTTTCTGCCCAAATCCGCTCATAAAACTCCATCTGCTCTTTGGTGGCGTCAAAGGAATTATAGGAAACGCCGTAATACTTAATTACCGCGGGGTCACTTAACCCCCGAAAAATAAATGCCTGATCGATGGGTTGAATAGCATTCAGCAGATAATCACCAATATGAAGTGCTGGTAATTCCATCTGCTGAATGTACGATTTAATTTTTCGAGCTACGGATCATTCCAATGAAGTCGTCGAACAGGTAGCGGCTATCATGCGGGCCAGGTGTACTTTCCGGGTGATATTGAACAGAGAATGCCGGTTTGCCTTTTACCCGGATACCTTCGATCGATTGATCATTGAGGTTAACATGGGTAATTTCAATATGATCTGCTTTCCGAACGGCTTCGGGGTCAACCCCAAAGCCGTGGTTTTGGGTAGTGATTTCGCACTTACCGGTAACCAGGTTTTTAACCGGGTGGTTCAATCCACGGTGCCCGTGGTGCATTTTAAAGGTTGGGATTCCATTAGCAAGCGCTAATAACTGGTGCCCGAGGCATATTCCGAACAGGGGTTTTTCGGTCTTAAGAATTTGTTGAACAGTAGCTACTGCATAATCCATTGGCTCAGGATCACCAGGACCATTGCTTATAAAATAGCCATCCGGACGGAACTGCTGCAATTCTTCAAAGCTGGTTTTTGCAGGATATACGCGCACGTAAGCACCCCGGTCTACCATGCATTGTAAAATATGTCGCTTAACACCATAATCCAGCACAGCAATACGGATTGCACTAGCAGGATCTCCCATTTCGTAGGTTTGAGTGGTACTAACTACGCTAGCCAGTTCAAGGCCCGCCATGGAAGGCACTTCACCCAGTTGCCTTTTTAATTCATTGATATCAAAAATCTCGGAGGAGATGATACAGTTCATAGCACCTTCGGTACGAACTTTAGCGGTAAGCGCACGGGTATCTACTCCTTCAATAGCAACTATCTTATTTTCTTTCAGGTATTCATCAAGAGAGCCTTTTGCAAGGCGTCTGCTGAACTGTTCTTCCAGGTTTCGGCTGATAATTCCACGAACTTTTACAGAGTCGGATTCAATATCCTGGTCTTTTACCCCATAGTTTCCAATATGAACCGTGTTCATAATAATTACCTGTCCATAATAACTGGGATCGGTGAATACTTCCTGGTAGCCGGTCATCCCGGTATTAAAACACAATTCTCCGGTGGTGGTACCGATTTTACCAAAAGCTTTACCGTAGTGAACCGAACCATCCGCCAGAACGAGGACAGCTTTTTGTTGTGGAACTTGTTGCATGTTTATTGGAAAAAGTTTTGCAAATATCTGTAAAAAAAAGGCAGAATGGAAAACCATTCTGCCTTGTATTGAAAATCAATCATTCATCCTTATTCAGCCGCTTTTTCAGGGGTTGATTCAGTGGCTGCTTCGGCAGCAGGTGCATCAGCTTTTGCTTCAGCCGCTTTTTTGCTACCACGACGTGTTCTTTTAGCAGGTTCAGCTTTGGCTTCGGTTGCTTTTCCGTACACTTCGTTAAAGTCTACCAATTCAATCAATGCCTGTTCAGCATTGTCACCCGGGCGAGCGCCGAGTTTCAGGATACGGGTATAACCACCGGGGCGACCGCCAACTTTTTCAGCTATGGTACCGAATAGTTCGGTAACAGCTTCTTTGTTCTGCAGGTAGCTGAATACTACCCGACGATTATGAGTATCGTTTGATTTTGCTTTAGTGATCAATGGTTCGATGTACACACGCAGGGCTTTTGCTTTTGCAAGCGTAGTAACAATACGTTTGTGTTCAATCAGGTTGATACTAAGGTTAGCCAGTAGGGCTTCTCTGTGGGCTTTTTTACGACCCAGGTTGTTGATTTTGTCTCCGTGACGCATGACTTGTTGTTTTAGAGCTGCACCGTGTCAGGAATTGCAGCCTTTTTAATAGTAAGAGTATAATAGCTCTGTTCCTGCTTAATCTTCTTTATCAATTCCGAGTTTAGCGAGGTCCATTCCGAAGCTAAGTCCACGCTCATGTAAAACCTGCTCAATTTCAGCCAGTGATTTCTGTCCGAAGTTGCGGAATTTCATAAGGTCTTCCTGTTCGTATTGAACCAATTCGCTCAGAGAATTGATTTTAGCAGCTTTAAGGCAGTTGAAAGCGCGAACACTCAGGTCGAGATCTTCCAATGGCGTTTTCAGCACCTTGCGCAATTGCAGGGTTTGTTCGTCCACCAGGTCTTCTTTTTTCTCTTCCTTATTATCGAAGGTGATGTTTTCGTCTGTAATGATCATCAGGTGTTGAATCAGGATACGACTTGCCTGTTTAACCGCTTCTTCCGGATGGATGGTTCCATCGGTAGCTACATCCATGATCAATTTTTCGAAATCGGTTCTTTGTTCCACCCTTGTATTTTCCACGCTGTATTTTACGTTTTTGATAGGCGTATAAATAGAGTCGATAGGAATAAATCCAAGAGGAGCATCTTTCTGCTTGTTTTCTTCTGCAGGAACATATCCGCGGCCTTTACCGATAGTAAGTTCGATTTCCAGTTTAGCGGATGGATCCATGGTACAGATCAGCTGCTCCGGGTTCATAATCTGGAAACTTTGTGTACCTTCCTGGATCATACCTGCAGTAAATTCGCTTTTTCCTTTAACGTGCAGTACAATCTTTTCGTTGGTAACTTCTGTATCCACTACCTTCTTAAAGCGAACTTGCTTAAGGTTCAGGATGATATCAGTCAGATCTTCTGTAACCCCTTTGATGGTAGCAAATTCATGTTCAGCCCCTTCAATTCTGATACCCACGATCGCAAAACCTTCCAATGAGCTGAGTAATACCCGGCGAAGGGCATTTCCAATGGTTACACCATAACCTGGCTCAAGGGGACGGAATTCGAATTGTGCTTCAAAATCATTTGCTTTCTGCAAAACGATTTTGTCGGGTTTCTGAAAGTTTAAAATGGCCATTTGTATGTTCGATTTACGTTTTGTATGGGTTATTAACTAGCCTCTATTACTTAGAGTACAATTCAACAATCAGTTGTTCCTTGATGTTTTCAGGAACACTTTCCCTTTCAGGATAGGTGATGAATGTACCGGTCATAGTAGTTTCATTCCAGTCGATCCAGCTGAATTTCTGATTTTTTCCGCGAACCTGGCTGGTAAGACCTGTTTTTCCGTCAGATCCAGGCTTGAAGGTAATGATATCTCCTGCTTTTAACTGAAAAGAAGGAACATTCACTACCTCACCATTTACCATGATATGTTTATGGCTAACCAGCTGACGGGCAGCAGGACGGGAAGGAGCAATACCCATACGGAAAACAGTGTTGTCCAAACGGGCTTCCAGTAATTTGATCAGGTTTTCACCAGTAACGCCTTTACGACGGGAAGCTTCTTCAAAAGTTCTGCGGAACTGTTTTTCCAATACACCGTAGGTATATTTTGCTTTTTGCTTTTCGCGGAGCTGCAGGGCATATTCTCCCAGGCTCTTACGTTTACGGGCAGCACCATGCTGACCGGGAGGATTGCTGTTTTTGTTCAGCCATTTTCCATTTCCCAGGATGGGCTCACCGAAGATTCTTGAAATTTTGGTCTTTGGACCAGTGTAACGTGCCATATCAACTTGATTTTTTAGTTGCGGTGTACAATCGGTAAAAATCTAAAATTAATTGTACACCCATGTTAGAAAATACAAAATCCGAAACCCAAAGCCGGTTAAGCCTTGGGTTTCGGTATATAAAAAACGATTAAACGCGGCGTTTTTTCGGAGGACGACAGCCATTATGTGGTAATGGGGTAACGTCTTTGATCTGTACCACTTCAATGCCAGACTGGCTAAGTGAACGGATAGCTCCTTCACGGCCAGATCCCGGACCTTTAACGAATACATCTACACGCTTTAAACCGGCATCCAGAGCGGTTTTAGCGGCATCTGCAGCAGCCATCTGAGCAGCATAAGGAGTGTTCTTTTTAGAACCCTTGAAGCCCATTTTACCGGCAGAAGACCAGGAAATAACCTGACCATTCTTGTTGGTCAATGAAATGATAATGTTGTTGAATGTGGCAGAGATATGGGCATCACCATACGCATCTACCTTCACAATTCTTTTCTTGGCAGCGGCTTTAGCGCTGTTCTGTTGTTTTGCCATTACTTGATAATGAGGTAATCTTTTACAAATATTCCAGATTCACCTGAATCCGGACGGCTTCGCTCCTCCCCCCTCCTAAGACCTGGATCCGGTAGCGAAAGCACTATGTCTTATTTCTTAGGAGCTTTTTTCTTACCAGCAACTGTTCTACGTTTTCCTTTACGGGTACGGCTGTTGGTCTTAGTACGCTGACCACGAAGCGGTAACCCTTTACGGTGACGTAAACCACGGTAGCAGGCGATATCAAGCAAACGCTTGATGCTCATCTGAACCTCAGAGCGCAACTGGCCTTCTACTTTAAGTTCATCGGTAATGAAGTTACGGATAGCCGCAAGTTCTTCATCATTCCACTCATGCACTTTCTTATCATGACTGATTCCAGCCTGATCAAGAATTTGCTTGGCGGTAGAACGACCGATTCCGAAGATGTAGGTCAGGCCTATTTCGCCTCTTTTGTTTTTTGGTAAGTCAACACCGGCAATACGAGCCATAATCTGATTCTATTTTCAATTTTACGAATGACGACTGTTTGGTTAAGCAACCAGGAATTACCCTTGTCTTTGCTTATAGCGCGGATTTTTCTTGTTAATCACATACAGCCTTCCTTTCCGACGCACTATTTTGCAATCGGCGCTGCGCTTTTTAATGGATGCACGAACTTTCATGATGCTATTATTATTTATACCTAAAAATAATCCTACCCCTGGTTAAATCATATGGACTCATTTCCACTCCTACCTTATCACCCGGTAGAATTCGGATATAATGCATCCTCATTTTACCTGAGATTGTAGCCAGAATTTCATGTTCATTCTGGAGTTTCACCTTGAACATTGCGTTCGAAAGTGCTTCAACAATAATTCCATCCTGTTTAATGAGTGCTTGTTTTGCCATACAGATTTTGGGAGCGCAAAGATAGTATTAATATTAGTTAAAATGAAAAAAATGGCGATTTTTTCCCCATTTTATTGAAAATCTTGCATTTAGGGGGCAAAAATAGGGAAAAAGGGGGAAAGAGGGAAGGGTAAAGGAAGAAGCCAGCGCCCGGCAACCTGTTTTGCTGGCTTATTGACAACCCGGCTTATTATTTGTAGTAGTTAAGCGCTGATCGGACAAGCAAAAAATGTCCTGCCAACTGCTGACTTCTAAGATCAACTATTGATTTCTATAGGTTATTCTTACCCAGTCGGGTAATACAACAATGCATCACTAATTATAAAACTGCACTTTATTTAACTGCGCTGGTTTCAAATCTGTCCACGAAGCCTGCCAACAAATGAACCAAGTGCATCAGCCATAACCTGGTACCACGCTCGAAAATCAACCCCGGATAACATTATTTAAAAAATTCACCACCTCACCATTGTTGGGTGTTCCGCAAATACGCGATTTTATCCGTACATCCGGGGTTTTTAGTCCACCTTTTCTCCCTCTTTGCTTCTTCCTTCTCCATTTCCGCAGTTTCCTTCCCCCAACTCCCCTATCTTCCCAATTCCACCTTGGTCATATCGTAATAATGATTCTGTAGCTCATGAACATGAATAGGTTGTTTGATATGGCGGCGGTCTTCGCGATACCAGATTTCAAAATCGCTAAAGCCGCCGGCTTCATTCTGCAGAATCCGAAAAGGGCCTTTTTTATATTTTACCCAGCCATCACCAGGAATTTCCTTCTCAAAACCAAATTTCATCAGTTGGGATTCATCCAAAGGGATCGGCTTTAAATCCTCCGGTTTAAACCAAAACTCCTGTACTTCTGTCTGTACGCAGACTTCCTTATCCTCCCGGTTAATATCACTTACAATTCCTTCCCATAATTCTCCTTCATACTCAGCCAAAACATAGTCTCCTGGTTTGATTTGATTGAACTTAATCATATGGCAGATATTTTAGTAGTAATATAAGAAAAAAGGGTATAACCCGCATAGGAAACCAGAAAACGCTGCTTCCCTCTACTCCGCCCAACTCATCACATACCCTTCATTTTCCAGTTCCAGGGCGGTGGTGGTAAGTTGGAGAGGATGAAAGGTATCCACCATCACGGCCAACTCGCCAGTTTCTCTTTTGCCGATGCTTTTCTCCACTGTTCCCGGGTGCGGACCATGCGGAATGCCGGCGGGATGCAGGGTTAACATGCCCCTGGTCACATTTTTACGGCTCATAAAATCACCGTCCACGTAATAGAGCAGCTCATCGCTATCAATATTGCTGTGATTGTATGGAGCAGGAATAGCTTGCGGGTGATAATCGTATAAGCGGGGTACAAAAGAACAGACTACAAAATTGGCCGCCTCAAAGGTCTGGTGTACCGGAGGAGGCTGGTGCACCCGTCCGGTGATCGGTTCAAAATCATGAATGCTGAGAATATAGGGATAACAGTATCCATCCCATCCCACTACGTCAAAGGGATGATGTCCATAGTGCAGCCCGTATAAAATTCCTTTTTTCTTGGTCTTGATCACAAAATCCCCGGGCTCGTCGATGGTAAGCAGGTCCTGGGGAGTACGAATATCGCGTTCACAAAAAGGTGCATGCTCCAGTAACTGGCCATATTTTGAAAGATACCGTTTAGGATAACGGATGGGGCTAAACGACTCTACAATAAACAGCCGGTTCTCCGGGGTATCAAAACTTATCTGGTAAATGGTGCCTCGGGGAATATGTATATAATCGCCATAACCAAATGGAAGTTTTCCGTATTGGGTAACCAGTTCGCCCTTTCCCTCATGAATAAAAATCAGCTCGTCGGCGTCCGCATTTTTAAAAAAGTACGCCATAGCCCCCTTCCCGGGTGCTGCCAGCACCACCTGGCAGTCGTGGTTTACGAGAATAGGTTTTCTGCTCTGCAGGTAATCCTGTTCGGGTTTTAACCGAAACCCTTCAAAACTCCTGTGCCGCAACATTTTTTCTTCCGCAATTACCGGCTGAACAGAAACCGGCGCATCTGTACGGATGATCTGTGTTGGTGGATGGCAATGATATAAGATTGAATAGTCATTAGAAAAACCTTCCGTGGAAAAAAGCTGTTCAGCATATAAAGAGCCATCCGGCTTACGAAATTGTGTATGACGTTTGTGGGGAATTGTTCCCAGTTTATGATAATGTGGCATTGTATAATTTTTTGGATTGAATAAGTATGATTTCAGCTATCACTAGCATTATCCATAGCCAGGCTCGCCAATAGAAAAACATATTTCCATCGGCGTTTATCGATGCACCAGGTAAAATTTCTAAAAAAAGGCATAGCAATCTGGCACCTAAAGTACAAAATCCTACTTTTACTGATGACGAGAATCGGGCTATTATCAGATACTCATGGCTTTCTGGACCCGCAGGTATTCCGGCATTTTAAAGAATGCCATGAAATCTGGCATGCGGGAGATTTTGGCAACGCAGTGTTATTGGAAGACCTAAAAACACAAGCGGGGGTGCCAGTTAGGGGCGTTTATGGAAATATTGATGGGCAGGACATACGGTCGATCTATCCGGAGGACAATGTTTTTGAATGTGAAGGTATCACTGTTCTCATGAAACATATCGGCGGGTATCCTGGCAGGTATGCGCCAGGGGTAAAAAACAGGATACAGGCGCTTGGTGCCCGGTTATTTATCGCCGGCCATTCCCATATTTTAAAAATCCAGTACGATCAGCAGCTTCAATGCCTGCATATTAACCCTGGTGCAGCGGGCAAACAGGGCTGGCATAAAATGCGGACCCTCGTGCGTTTTTCTATCAACCGGCAAACTATCCAGGATTGCGAGGTAATTGAATTGGGCAAAAAAACATGATCTGCTAAAATCTTCGTAACTTATCCTGCATTCAACATTCACCATTCACTATTCTGCACCTATGTCCCAAAACCGTCGAACCTGGCTAAAGCAATCTGCTTTTGCAGCCCTGGGAATCACTGTATCTCTCAACAGCCTGGGTGGCGAAGACTACCTGCCAAAGGATTTGCGCACCTTGCTTCCCGATCCTACAGCCGGCTTAGTAAATCTTGGCTCCAATGAAAATCCTTATGGCCTATCGCCGCTGGCCAAAAAAGCCATCAGCGACCTGATTAATTCTTCGCATCGCTACCAGTACAATATTCCGCATGTGCAGTTATTCAAAAAACAGCTGGCAGATTACCTGGGTGTTACAACAGATCATTTGCTGCTGACACCGGGATCCGGCGAGGGATTGAATTTGCTGGCCAGGCATTATTCCAAAGGCAATCTTGTAACCGCCAATCCTACTTTTGGTATTCTTCCCAATACGGCCAAGAAAATAGGGGTACAGGTAAAAGAAATACCGCTCGACAACCAGAAAGTGCATGATTTACCTGCCCTGTTGCAGGCCATTGACAGCAATACGGCACAAGTGTATATATGCAACCCGGCAAACCCAACTGGTACCGTGCTGCATCCGGATGCTCTTCGATCATTTTGTGAGGAAGCCAGTAAACGCACCGTGGTTACCCTTGATGAAGCCTACCTCGAATTTCTTGATCCGCCTTTTAACCAGTCTATGTTACCCCTGGTATTGAAAGGGAATAAAAACATTGTCATTCTCCGAACTTTTTCCAAAATACATGCCATGGCAGGCTTACGGGTTGGCTATATACTGGCGGACCCTGCAACAATCAATGAGCTGAAGGAAAATTATTTTGGAAATAGTAATTTCTGCATGAGTGCTTTATCGCTTACGGCAGCTATGGCCAGTTTAAAAGACCCGGCACACAGTACTACCTCAAAAAAACTAAATGCCGCAGCCCGCCAATATACGCAGGATGCCCTAAAAAAAGCGGGATTTGATTTTATTCCCTCCTCTACTAATTTTATTTATTTCAACCTCAAAAATTACCAGGGCGACTTTGCGGCTGACATGCTGGCCAAAAACATTGTGCTTCGGTCGAGCGAACAACCCGATGGCAAATGGGGCCGGGTAAGTATAGGCACTTTGGAAGAAATGAAAATTTTTATAAAAACCATGGAAACCATGCGTTTTAGCTAAAACGCCTGGCACCCGCATAAAATAAGCCCCTGCTCAATCAAAAGCAGGGGCCATTAATACATTACCTGTATACCTATTTAGTTGGCTAACCAACCTCTTCCCAACTCTTCGCGGAAAGGCCAGGGAACCAATAATAACAGCAACAATAAGGCAGCCACCAATAAACCAAATGCTTTTTTATGTTCTGCTGGTCCGGCAGATGAGGGTTTACCCTTGCCTCTGGCCACCGTAATCAGGGCAATTACTACCAGCATTCCGACAAAATGCTCTACTGCAAAAAAACGTTCTGCCGAGGTTTTCATCACTTCGCCAAACCCTTTTGCCTGGATCAGCTTTAAGCCCCAGGGCCCAGCCACCCATTGGTACAACCCGATTAGGAGTGTAATATGTGCTGAGATCATTAGAAACAGATCTACTTTCCGGTCGGTGCCGGAGTAAGAAAGTTTTTTGTTCATGCCTGTAAAATGCCGGTAAATGGCCACCAATAACAGGATAAGGATAATCCATCGTAAAAAGCTGTGCAAATGTAATAGTCCGGTGTACATATTTATTGGTTTTGATGTTTGAGTTAGTCGACCCAGTCAGCTACAAATATATTCGTATCGCGCGTACCACCATTATTCCGGTTACTGCAAAAAACAATTTTTTTACCGTCATAACTAAACATGGCAAATGCATCGAAGCCTTTATCTCTGCTAATTTTTACCTGGTTTTTGCCATTTTCATCGAGTTTGTACAAATTAAAGGGAAAGCCTCTTTTATATTCATGGTTGGACGCAAAGAGAATTTGTTTGCTGTCTGGCATAAATACAGGCGCCCAGTTTGCTTGCCCCAAAGCTGTAATCTGCTGAATATTGGTACCGTCAGCATTGGCGGTAAATACTTCCATATTTGTTGGTGCCACCAGGTGCTCCTTCAACAATTCTTTATAAGACGTTATTTCTTCCGGCGTTTTTGGCCGGCTTGCCCGCCAGATTATTTTTTTCCCATCCGGGCTAAACCAAGCTCCGCCATCGTAGCCCACTGCAGTTGTAATTCGCTTTTCCTTGCCTGATTTAAGGTCCATGATATACAATTCCAGGTCGCCATCTTTATCGCTGGTATAAATCATTTTTTTTCCATCAGGGGATATCGTTGCCTCCGCATCATACCCCTTTGCATGTGTCAACTGCCGAACTATTACGCCGTTGGTGTCTGCCAGGAAGATATCATACGACTCGTATAAAGGCCATATATAGCGATTGCCGTATTTGGAACGGTCTGGAACAGGGGGACAATCTTTCGCATTCAGGTGCGTAGATGCGTACACAAAATGTTTACCATCCGGCAACCAGTAGGCACAGGTTGTGCGGCCGCTTCCGGTACTAACCAATTTGGGCGTAAATTTTTCATCCGCGCGGGTTGGGATCTTTCCAATATAAATCTGATCACAGGGAATCCCTTCCTTAGGGTTGGTTTTCTGAAAAATCAGGTATTTCCCATCATAACTGAAATAAGCCTCCGCATTATCGCCTCCAAAAGTCAACTGGCGAAGATTTTTGAAATGGGTTTCCTCGGGATAGTGTAAGGTATCTGACAGTGTAGTAATGGGCCTATAAGCAGCTTCCGCGCCTCCTTTATTACCGGAAAATAAGGCCAGGGCACCCGCTAGCATCCAGGAAATTGATAACATATACGTACAAATTTACCCGGCAAATGTATTGGTATAAACGCAGTTTTATTGAAAACCATAGATTTGACAAATGAAATCATGGTTAACCGGTCCCCTTTTGGGTATATTATTCCTTTTTTCAGCCTGTAACAACCAATCGGCAGACAAACAGGAACCTGTAGCTATCCTGGATATGGAGCCGTATACCGGTATTACCGATAGTATTAGTAAAGATGCCCAAAGTCCGGCACTGTACCAGCGCAGAGCGGAACTGCTTGTTCAGCACGGAGAACTGGAGCTGGCCTATAAAGATTATTTAAAAATCTGGGAACTGGCACCCACGGAGCAAAATGCGGAGCAATTGGTAAATATCCTGTTTATGACAGGGAAATCCGAGGCTGCGTTATCCCTACTGAAAGAACTTCTGAAAAAATACCCTGCTAATGAACAGTTCCAGCGCCGCTTAAGCGAAGCGCTGATGAATACTGGCGAAATTAACCAGGCGATTCAATCCTTCGATCGGATGATCGCTGAGGATTCGGCAAATTTTGAAGCATGGTTTGAAAAAGGACTCTTATTGCTGGAGCAAAAAGATACCACAGCGGCCATTCAGCATCTCGAAAACTCCTATCGTTTACAGCCACTATTATTAACCGCATTAACACTGGCAAATATCTATTCAGAAACCAAAAATCCAAGAACCCTGGTATTGGCCGACAGAATTATTGCAAAAGATAGTGCCGGCGAAATGGCCGACCCCTATTTCATCAAAGGCATCTATTATGTAAACACCGGAAATAATGCTAAAGCGCTGGAGTTTTTTAATACCTGTATCCGCATGAACTGGAAATTTCAGGAAGCATATATCGAAAAAGGGATCATTTATTTTGACAGCAAGAACCTGGATGAAGCACTTCAACAATTTAAACTGGCCGCAACCGTTACCAATACCTACCCGGAAGCCTATTATTGGCAGGGAAGATGTTATGAAGAGCTGGGTATGAAGGAGGAAGCGCTGGCTAATTACGGACGAGCTTATTCACTGGACCGAACGTTTAAAGAAGCGGTGGAAGCAGCTACCCGGGTAGAAAGAAAAAACAAGTAATAACAACAAGGAATTTACACCATGATAATAGCGCCCTCCTTATTAGCCTCCAATTTTCTGCACCTGGAAGCGGAAGCCCAGATGTTGAATGAAAGCGAAGCCGATTGGTTTCATCTTGATGTCATGGATGGCCGGTTTGTAAATAATATAAGCTTCGGACTGCCCGTAATTCAGCAGATCAGGAAAACCACCAAAAAGATACTGGATGTGCACCTGATGATTGAAGAGCCCGAAAAATATGCCGAAGCTTTTGCTAAAGCCGGTGCAGATATTCTCACCGTACACTACGAAGCCTGCCGACACCTTCATAGAAATATTCAGCAGATCCGCGAATTAGGTATGGTGCCCGGCGTAGCCATTAATCCGCATACCCCGGTGCAGCTTCTCCAGGATATACTGCAGGATGTGGACCTTGTTTTAATAATGAGTGTAAATCCGGGTTTTGGAGGACAACGGTTTATTCCACATACCTACCAAAAAATCAAAACACTCCGGAACAGGATTGACCAACTGGGCCTGCAGGTAAAAATTGAGGTTGATGGCGGTGTGGATCTATCCAATGCAAAAGCATTAGGAGAAGCAGGAGCAGATGTGCTGGTGGCCGGCACCGCTGTATTTCATGCGCCAGCCCCCAAAGAGGTGATTTCATCGCTTAAGCATTGTACAGATTGATGAAAACAGTCAAGCGCTTCCTGCTAGTTTTTTTGCTGCTCCATGTAAAGCAGTTGGCCTTCGCACAGGCAAAATCTGCCCTCTTAACCGGTAAAATAATTGACCAGGATGATAAACCGCTGGCAGCAGTATCCATTACGATAGTAGGTAGGCAACAGGTGTACCACTCCAACGATAGCGGTTATTTTGAACTGACGCTTCCTGCCAACCGGGCATTGGGCATTCTTTTCAGTTATACCGGGTTTCAAACTGTTCAACGAAATTTTCTGCTGAATAATAATGAAAAGGAATATGTTGTAATCCGGATGGCAGCAGGATCGGGTGAGTTAGCTGAAGTTACTGTAACCGACAACCGAATACGCCGAGAATCGGGCTTGATTACCATCAATCCTAAACAGGCCATTAATATACCGGCTCCGGGTGGAGGAATTGAAAGCCTGATTAAAGTATTTGTGGGTTCCAATAATGAACTTACTTCCAATTATTCTGTGCGGGGCGGCAGCTATGACGAAAATCTCATATACGTCAATGATTTTGAAATTTTCAGGCCCTACCTGGTAAGGTCGGGGCAACAGGAAGGTCTCAGTTTTATCAACCCGGAACTAACCCGAACAGTACAATTCTACAATGGTGGATTTCAGGCCAGGTATGGCGATAAGCTTTCTTCGGTTTTGGACATTCAATATAAAAAACCAAAAAAAGCCGGAGGTTCTGCCTATATTGGCTTATTAGAACAGGGGCTACACCTCGAAGGTACCAGCAAAAACCAGCGATTCAGTTACCTGGTTGGTGCCCGAAACAGAAGCAACCGGAACCTCTTAAGCAGCCAGGAAACAAAAGGCAATTATGTACCTTCTTCAGCAGATATTCAGGGGTTGTTTAACTGGCAATTTTCAGAGAAATGGTCTGCAGAGTTTTTTGGTAATCTTTCCCGTACAAAATTTACCTTAAGGCCAGAATTTAGCCAGCCAAGCAGCACTGTTTTTTCCCCCTTTTTTACCAGCAATATAGGTCTTGATATCTATTTCGACGGTGCTGAAAAAGATCAATACGGAACGAGTATGGCCGGGCTCTCTGTTACTAAACAGGTTCGAAAAAACCTACGCATCAAATGGCTGGCTTCTTATTTTCAAAATAAGGAAGAAGAATCCATTGATATTTCCGGTGCTTATTTGTTTGGCGAGCGTTCCTTTGACAGGAGCAAACCCGAATTTGGATTAATCGTAAACCCATTGGGCGCCGGCGTATTTCAGCAATATGCAAGAAACAACCTGAAAATTGGTTTGTTTAACCTAAGCCACAAAGGATATTTTGATAAAGGACGCCATTATCACCAATGGGGTGTATCCGTCGACCGGCAGCAAATCAACGACCGGTTAAGAGAATTTGAATACCAGGACTCTGCCGGGTACAGCTTACCCAATAACCCGGGCACCTTGCAATTGTTTAAAGCACTTCGCTCGAATGCAGCCATAACAATTCATCGTTTTTCAGGTTATTGGCAGGACAATATTTCGCTCGGTGATTCATCGGGTACCGTTTTACAAGTAGGCATTCGGGTGAATTACAATGACCTTAACCAGGAATTATTGTTTTCGCCAAGAGCCGGCATCAGCTGGAAACCTAACAAATGGAAAAAAGATATCATTTTTCGGGGTAGCGCCGGTTTGTATGCCCAGCCGCCTTTTTACCGGGAATTACGCAGGTACGACGGCAGTCTTAACCCTGCCTTAAAAGCTCAAAAAAGTTGGCAGGCCAGCGCAGGATTCGATTATAATTTTCCCGCATTCAACCGAATCCTCCGCTTAAGTACAGAAGCCTATTTCAAACAGCTATGGGATGTGGTTCCCTATGATATCGATAATGTTCGGATGCGTTATTTTGGAGAAAATAATGCAAAGGCCTATGCCACTGGTTTAGAAGCAAGGTTATATGGAGAATTGGTAAAAGATGCAGAAAGTTACCTGAGTATCGGATTCATGCGTACGAGGGAAGATATCAAAGATGATTTCTATTATCAATATACACTGAATGAGCAAAACCAGCCGGTAGACAGCGCGCTTACCCAGAATGGTTTTTTACGCCGTCCAACCGACCGGTTCCTTACGATCGGCATGTTTTTTCAGGATTACCTGTCTACCAATAAAAATATCAAAGTCTATATAAACGGTATTTATGGGTCTAATCTCCCCTACAATATCCCCAATTCGGTTCGGTATAGAAATGCCCTGTTTATTGATCCTTATGTTCGGGTAGACCTGGGCTTCAGTGCATTGTTACTGAATAGTGATCGAACCCGCCGTCGCCGCCATGCGCCTTTCCGTAGCTTTGAAAACATCTGGGCGTCGCTGGAGGTTTTTAATATAATAGATCGCGCTAACACCATATCCTATTTGCTTATCAAAGATTTTTCCAATACTACTTATGCCATTCCTAACCGGCTTACACCGAGGTTGTTAAATGTAAAGTTGGTCGGCAGGTGGTGAGGGGCAAAGGGATAGATGCAGCTAGTTTACACCTGTTGAATTAGAGGTACGCAGCTAACTGCTCAATGAACCCGTGCAGCAAGGTCGGTATCATTCCATATTGCAGCAGGTTGGGGCCGCCGGGTTTATTCAAACGAAATAAAGCAATTCCTCCTCTATTCTTCCGGCTCCATTGAGGAAACCAAAGCGGCCCCGGAACCTGCTTATAAATGCAATTTTCTATGAGAAGATCACTATATAGACTTGTTAGCGGGCTATAACAAACCGGCAGCCCAACACACCATGCCCCTATCGAATAATAACTTCCGCGCATCACCCACAATACCCCCTCGCCTGCTTATCGTACATATTTACCGCTTCTTCCCCTTCCCCTATCTTTGCACAATGACAAAACTTTCCGTTAACATCAACAAAATTGCTACCCTGAGGAATAGCCGAGGGGGCAATAACCCCGACGTAGTGAAGACAGCGAAAGATGTACAGCTTTTTGGAGCGGATGGGGTTACGGTTCATCCCAGGCCGGATGAGCGCCATATCCGCTATGCAGATGTAGGTGCTATTAAACCCTTAATCACGACCGAATTTAATATTGAGGGAAATTGCCGCGAAGACAAGTTCATTCAATTGGTACTGGAAACCAAACCCCACCAGGTTACCCTGGTACCCGACACAGATGGCCAACTTACCTCAGACCATGGATGGAATACCCTCTTGCATAAAGATTACCTGGTGGAAATGATCCGCCTCTTTAAACAGGCAGGAATACGCACGTCCATTTTTGTTGACCCGGTGGAAGAAATGGTGGAAGGAGCCGCGGCAACAGGCACAGATCGAATTGAGCTGTATACAGAAGCCTATGCTCGCCTTTTTTTGGAAAACAAAGAAAAGGCTATTAGTCCCTATATAAAAGCCGCAGAAAAAGCCAAAGAACTAGGCCTTGGCATAAATGCCGGACACGATCTGGACCTCCAGAATTTGGGGTATTTCTCTAAAAACATTCCCTATGTAGATGAGGTATCCATCGGTCATGCATTGATCTGCGACGCCATTTACCTGGGACTGGAAAACACGATTCAACTATACAAAAGACAATTACAACCCGCCTGACAGCCAACCAGGCAAATAGAGTATCCTTGTTAACCCCGGGCATTTAAACAGTTGTTGTATTTACTGGAAACACCGACTCAAGATGCAGGAGGTAATGCTGTTTATATTGCTCTACACGCTGGCGCGTGGCATTTTTTTCAAGATCATGAAAATGAAATCCGAACAAAATGCCCTCGTCCCTCCACAAACTGGAACAGGGACAGCAAGATTTCCATAAACGATCCAAAGAAGCAAGAGCAACTATCAGCGTAGGCATGTGTTTTGAAACCTTTCAATACACCCTCGAAGAACACATTAAAGAACTGCCCTTCAACCTGATTATTAAATTCGGGGAATACCCGCAAATGCAACAAGATCTCGACAATGGTTTGCTCGATCTTATTGTAACACCTCATAAAGGAAGCCAGCAAAACCTGCTTTATTTTGGCACAAGGAAGAAAACAATTTACCAGGAAGAGATTGAAAAACGCAAGAAAATGTTCTCCCAAAAACTGCCATAAAACAATCTTATCGGCCTGCCATCGACTCTTATCAAATTCTAATTTAATTTTTTTCAAAAAAAATCAAAGACCGCCAATCCAAGCTTTTCCCCGCTTCGTATGTACCAGTCAACCAATAAAAACTGGATACCATGAAAAGGACAACACAACAATTTATGACAGGACTAGCCTTATTTGGCTTGATCAGCCTGTCCTCTTGTAAAAAAGACGATACACCAGGTATGGAACAAAAAGGGCCTGATATAGAATTCCTGGTACTTGACAACGGCAACAAATTAGTACGTTTTAATGCATCCTCCCCCAAGATGCCAATCAGCACCGTGTCCTTAACGGGATTGCAGGAAGGAGAAACAGTACTGGCCATTGATTTTCGACCTGCAACAGGTCAGCTCTATGCACTTAGCAGTACCAGCCGCCTTTTGGTAATTGATGAAAAATCAGGAAATACCAGAGCTATCGGAGCAGGAAGTTTTACACCTGCATTAAGCAGTGGTGTAACAGGTTTCGACTTTAATCCAACAGTTGATCGGATCCGGATCGTAACCAGTAATGGTCAAAATCTTCGCGCACACCCTGAAACAGGTGCCATTGTTGCAACCGATGGTGTTATCAATGGTGTTACGAATGCAATGGTAACAGGAGTGGCATATACCGACAGCAAAGCGGGTACCAGCACTACTACCCTCTTTGATATTGATACTCAAACAGACATGTTATACAAACAGGATCCACCCAATAATGGAACCCTGGTTGCTGTGGGCAGCCTCATGACAGATATTACCGGTGAAATTGGTTTTGATATCAGTGCTGATAATAAAGCTTCCCTGTTTGTAGCAACTACAGGTGGAAAATCTACCTTATACCAGGTTGATCTGGCCACCGGAAAAGCTACCAATATTGGCGATCTCATGGGTGTAACCAATGCCAAAGGCCTTGCCATTCCAACAGAACCCGTTGCCTACGCAATTAACAGTGGCACCAATCTGCTGATCTTTAACCCGATGAGTCCAATGCCGGTAACTAAGGCCATTACCGGTATGCAACCCGGTGAAACAATACTTGGAATTGATTTCCGGCCAGCGAATGGTGCATTGTATGCATTGGGTAGTACCAGCCGCTTGTATACACTCAATACCGCCAGTGGCGCAGCTACCGGCGTAGGCACCCTACCCTTTACGACCCTCTTATCGGGCACTTATTTTGGATTCGACTTTAATCCAACGGTAGACCGGATCCGCGTAGTCAGCAATACAGGACAAAATCTACGGCTGAACCCCAATGACGGCAGTTTAGCAGCTACTGATGGGGCATTAAATCCTGGCAATCCCTCTATTAGTGCAGCAGCTTATACCAACAATTTTGCAGGAGCTACTACCACTATTCTTTATGACATTGATTGCGGAACAGATAAACTTTACCGGCAGGATCCACCAAATAATGGAACATTGGTGGAAGTAGGCGCCATTGGAATAAATATTGAAAGCAGTAATGGTTTTGATATTGGCAGCCAGTCAGGAAAAGCATGGGCTATACTTACTGCAGGAGGAACGACGAAACTCTATGAAATCAATTTAAATACAGGCGCAGCCACCGCTGTTGGAAATTACAGCTTCAGCGGACCGGTAGACGGTTTTTCAGTAGGCCTGGGCTTTTAGGACGGTTACCTTTGATACCCCATGTTTGCCGGTTCCTGGTGGAACCGGCAATTTTCATTTCTTTACCTTTATGCAGGAAAAATAACCGCCTTCTATATTCATGAAAGAAATCAACGCCATCCTGCAGGCCTATGAAAAAGCGGAAGCAGAGCACCTGCAAGCCGCCCTTGTAACAGTGGTAAAGGTCGAAGGTTCGTCCTATCGCAGGCCTGGCGCAAGAATGCTGGTGACGGAAGACGGAAGAATGACTGGCGCTATTAGTGGAGGTTGCCTCGAAGGAGATGCTTTGCGCAAAGCCTTACTGGTAGTACATCAGCAAAAATCAAAGCTGGTTACCTATGACACCAGCAATGAGGAGGATGCCGCCATTGGTGTTCAGCTTGGTTGCGCCGGCATTATTCATGTATTAATGGAACCTATACAAACCCGGAAAGCAGGAAATCCTATTGAACTGTTCCGGAAAATCACCCAGAAAAGGCAATCCGCCGTACTGATAACCCTTTTTTCAACAGAGGATCCCTTTGCGGTACAAGCCGGCACCTGCTGGCTCCTGGAAGAAAACGGTTCCTGGTCGGGAAATCTTCCAGGTAACGAATTAAATGAGATGATCGGTTCCTGTGCCCGCGAGGCTTTACAGCAAAAAAAATCTTCTCTGATCCGGATACCGGGCAATACCTTCTTAATTGGGTTTATTGAATACCTGCCTGCTCCCATTTCCCTGCTCATTGCAGGGGCCGGAAACGATGTGTTTCCACTTGTGGAAATGGCAAGCCTGCTGGGATGGAATACGACGGTAATTGACGGCCGGCCTACCCACGCAAATCCCAGCCGGTTTCAGGCAGGCTGCCAGCTTATAGTTAGCAGTCCCGAAAACCTGCCCGGTACTATTACATACGATGCCCGAACTGCAGCTGCACTGATGACGCATAATTATGTGTATGACAAAGCCATGCTCAAAGAACTATTGAAAACAGAAATACCCTATATCGGTTTATTAGGTCCGCGTAAAAAACTGGACCGTATGCTGGAGGAACTGATAGAAGAAGGATTCCCGGTTTCCGAAGAACAACGGAACAGAATTTATGGCCCGGTTGGCTTCGATATTGGCGCTGAAACAAGCGAAGAAATAGCTCTTGCCATTACCACAGAAATACAAGCCTGCATGGCTGGTAAAACAGGCCCTTCCCTAAAAAATAAAACAACGGGCATACACGCCACATTCTGAATATGACGGGCAGGAAAGCAACAATCGTTTTACTGGCTGCAGGCGGATCTGTTCGGATGGGTAGGCCTAAGCAATTGCTCCCTTTCAAAGGAAAAACCCTGCTATGGCATGCTGCCAGCGAGGCAATTGCTGCAAACCTGGGTACGGTAGTGGTGGTAACAGGGGAAATGGACCCGCTGATCAGGGAAAGCCTGGCTGGTTTACAAGTCAGCTATGCCTATAACCCTGATTGGCAAAAAGGAATAGCTTCCAGTATAGTTACAGGAATCCGGGCTGCACTTACCCCCCCTCCTGGGCCAGAAGCGGTTTTATTAATGGTAGCCGATCAACCTGCCGTTACTGAAGGGCTGTTGAAAAAAATATGGTTAAATTGGAAAGAATCCGGGAAGCCGATAGCAGCATCTGTCTACGATAACCAGGCCGGAACACCCGCCCTGTTTGCGGAATCGCTTTTTCAGGAGCTGCTGCAATTGGAAGGTGACACCGGCGCAAAAAGAATATTAAAAAAATACCAGGAGGAACTGTGCCTGCTGGATTTTCCTGAAGGAGGCCTGGATATTGATACACCCAACGACTATGAATTACTAAAGCAAGCAATGGAATGAATACGATCCTTACCGATACCTTTAACAGGATGCATGATTATCTGCGAATTTCTCTCACCGATAATTGTAACCTGCGCTGCTTTTATTGCATGCCGGAAGAATCCTATACATTTACTCCAGCCAGCCGATTAATGCAGGCAGCGGAAATTTTTACCATTGCTGAACAATTTGTACAACTAGGGGTAAAAAAAATACGGTTAACCGGCGGTGAGCCACTGGTTCGTAAAGATGCAGCCATCATTATTCAACAACTGGCTACACTGCCGGTAGAACTAACTATTACTACCAATGGCACCAGGATTCAGTCCTTCATTCCTACACTAAAAAAAAGCGGAATAAAATCTATCAATGTTAGCCTGGACACGCTGAACAGAGAGCGGTTTTTAGTAATGACCAGGCGCGACCAGTTTCCGCAGGTATACGATTCCATATCGCAGCTGATTGCAGAAGGCTTCCACGTAAAAGTGAATGTAGTGGTAATGAAAGGCCTGAATGAAGAAGAACTGCCTGCTTTTCTAAACTGGACAAAAAACACGCCTGTGCATGTTCGTTTTATTGAGTTTATGCCGTTCAGTGGAAACCGGTGGAGCAGCAACCAAGTACTGACCTGGCAGGAAATTCTTGAAATAGCAGCCAGGCAATACGAGTTTACACCACTGGAGAGCGCAGCACAGGATACTGCAAAAAAATACCAGATACCTGGCCATGCAGGTAGTTTTGCGGTTATCAGTACCATGAGCAATAATTTCTGTTCAACCTGTAACAGGCTTCGTCTTACTGCAGACGGAAAACTTAAGAACTGCCTTTTTTCCAGTTCGGAAACTGATTTATTGACGCCGCTTCGCAATGGACAACAGCTATTGCCCCTGATTCAGCAAACGATTGCCCACAAGAAAAAAGAGCTGGGAGGTCAGTTTACCCAGGATTTTGAAAAAATCGAAACGGCTGCATTACAAAACAGAACAATGATTACAATTGGAGGATAAGATGGTAACCGTTCACCAAGCCAAGCATTTAATTCGAGATAACGCCTGTACGCTTACTCCTGTTGAAAGGCCCCTTGCCAAAAGCCTGGGTTATGTACTTGCAACGGATATACTGGCCCCTATGGATATTCCTTCCTACCCGCAATCCGGCATGGATGGTTATGCCTTTAAATATGCCGATTGGCAGCCTGGCCAGGGCATCGAAATTATAGGTGAAATTGCAGCAGGCATGCCGGTCAATAATACCGTCGGGCAAGGCAAAGCCGTTCGCATTTTTACCGGAGCCCCTGTACCTGCAGGTACCGACACCGTTGTAATGCAGGAAAAAACCAGCCGAAAAAACGAATGGCTTTACATCGATTTTTCGGCTATAAAAAAAGGAGACAATGTACGGCTGCCAGGAACAGAAATTAAAAAAAATGAACTCGCCCTTGCCAAAAACACCCCACTAACCCCAGCAGCACTAGGCTTTCTGGCTGGCATGGGTATAAGCAGCGTTACTGTATACCCCACCCCATCCATCGCTTTACTGATAACAGGCAATGAATTGCAGCAACCCGGACAACCACTTGCCTATGGACAGGTGTATGAATCCAATGGCATCAGCCTGCAAGCCGCCTTACAAAAATCCGGTTTACAGGTCAATGAAATCATCAGGGTACAGGACAAGCTGGATGCATTAACCAGTGCATTAATGCAGGCGTTAGAGCAGCACGACCTGGTATTGATTACCGGTGGAATAAGTGTGGGCGATTATGATTTCACGCTGGCCGCAACCAAGGCTTGCGACGTGGAGCAGTTGTTTCACAAAGTCAGCCAGAAACCGGGCAAGCCGCTGTTTGCAGGAAAAAAAGAAAAGAAACTGGTACTTGCATTACCCGGCAATCCGGCATCCGTCCTGACCTGTTATTACGAATATGTTACAGAAGCCATTTCCAAAATGATGCTAAAAAACATAGTTCCCGAAAATAAACAGGTACCCTTGCAGCAACCATATTGGAAAAAACCAGGACTAGCCTTTTTCCTGAAAGCCTACTTCGACGGCACATCGGTACACCTACTGGCATCCCAGGAATCCTATAAACTGAACTCATTTGCAAGGGCTAACTGTCTGGTATTTTTACCGGAAGAAACCGAAGCGGTGGATACAGGAACCCCTGTAGAAATCCATCTTATTTCTTAAGCCAATCGTATGGATACACTAACTGTTTTCTACGGGTTACTATTTGTGGTTGCTTTTTTATATGCAGCTGTAGGGCATGGAGGCGCAAGTGGCTACCTGGCATTAATGGCCATTTATGGCGTTGCCCCCGAAGTCATGAAACCTACCGCCCTTCTTTTAAATCTTTTTGTTTCCCTAATGGCTTTCCTTCAGTTTTACCGGGGCAGACATTTTAACTGGAAAATTTTTCTTCCCCTGGCCCTGGCGTCCATACCCATGGCCTACCTGGGAGGTAGTTTAAGCCTTGAGAGCGGCATTTACAAGAAATTACTTGGCCTTTTACTACTGTTTCCGGTACTGCGTTTTTTCTTTTTTTCGCAAAAAGAAGAAACTGAGCTACGCTCCTCGCATAGGTACGGATCTGTTCTTATCGGCGCCTGTATTGGCTTTGTTTCGGGTTTAATTGGAATTGGAGGTGGCATATTGCTGTCGCCCCTGTTACTATTGTTGAAATGGACCAATCAAAAACAAACAGCGGCGATCAGCGCTCTTTTCATTTTCGTAAATTCGCTATCGGGCTTAGTTGGCCAGCTTAATAAGGGAATACAATTCAGTGAGGAAATGATAAGTATGGTACTGGTTGCGTTTGCAGCAGGATGTTTGGGTGCATGGATGGGGTCATTGAAATTCCGGCAGGCTGTCCTAAAAAATATTCTGGCAGTGGTATTGAGCCTGGCTTCCTTTAAACTATTATTTACGAACGCATGAACGAGCAGGAACTCCAGATACAGGTATTTGGTCAATTAACAGAGGTCATCGGAAAAACCAATATAAACCTGCCGTATACCGGCACAACGGGCCAATTCAAAACAGCCCTGCTGCAGGCTTATCCGGCCTTAGCCAATAACCGCTTTGTAATAGCCGTCGATAAACAGGTTTTGCAGGAAGATGGTGTAATTTTACCAGGCGCAAAAATTGCTTTATTACCCCCATTTTCTGGCGGATGAAAATAATTGACCCATATACTGCAGCACGTTATCAACGCCAAATTTCTTTGAAAGGATTTGGAGCAGAAGCACAGCAGAAACTTGCCAGGTCAAGGGTATTGGTTGTAGGCGCTGGCGGGTTAGGAACGCCGGCATTGCTTTACCTTGCAGCAGCAGGAATAGGCACCATCGGCATCGTGGATTTTGACCGGGTGCAGGTAAACAATTTACACCGACAGGTATTGTTCACAGAAGAAAGTATCGGACAGCTAAAAACCGTTGTTGCTGCCAGGGAACTAAAAAAACGGAATACCGCCCTTCAAATTGAAGAATTTCCGGTTAAACTTGAACCGGGGAACTGTTGGCAGGTGCTGGAAAACTTTGATATAATCCTCGACGGTACAGATAATTTTTCCACAAGATACATGCTCAATGATGCCTGTGTATTATTGGGCAAACCATTGGTAATGGGCGCTGTTTCTCAATTTGAAGGACAGGTAGCTATATTTAATGCAAATGGCAAAGAGTCCGTAAACTACCGCGATATTTTTCCTGAGCCGCCTGGCCCGGGAGAGATCCTTAGTTGTGCAGAAGGCGGCGTATTGGGTGTTTTACCAGGCATTATTGGCATACAGATGGCCAATGAAGTAATCAAACTCATTGCAGAAATTGGAAGTACCCTGGCAGATCAGTTGTTCACCTATAATGCGTTAACCAACGATGTTCAGGTATTTCAGGTAGCAAAAAATCGGGCATCTGCCACTTTAATGCCCATTACAAAAGAGGCATTCGAAAAAACAGATTATGCCTGGTTATGCGGAGAAAAAAACCAGCTGAAGGAATTATCGCCGCCGGCATTTTATCAACGCATCCGGCAAGCTTTCATCCAGGTGATTGATGTAAGGGAGGTGGGTGAATTACCTATTCCTTCCGATTTTGATTATGTACAGATCCCACTAAGTAAACTTTCGGAACGTATTACTGAGATCCGTCCAACAAGTATGATTTTATTCTGTCAATCCGGAGCAAGAAGTTTAAAAGCGGCCAAAATAATACAGTCGGCATACCCCGGATTAACCGAAATCTATCAGTTAGAAGGTGGCTTAAACCAGTTACTCTCTTTTAAAAATTCGACCTATGCCTCCTAAAGAACCAAAAAATATTTTTGTACAGGGTGCCATTTCACCAGGCTTTATAGCTGACAAAATTCAGCAACACCAGGTTAAAACAACTATTGGCGCACATAGTATTTTCCTGGGACAGGTAAGAGCCGACCAGGTAAACGGACAACTGGTTACTGCCATTGAATATACCAGTTACGAGGCAATGGCATTGGAAAAAATGCAGGAAATAAGGGAACTTATGTTCGAAAAATACCAGCTGACCTGCGCACATGTATACCACAGCCTGGGTACGGTACCAACTGGTGAAATATGCCTGTTTGTATTTACGTCCGCTCCACATCGAAAAGCTGCCATTGATGCCTGCACTGAACTGGTAGAAAAGATCAAGGCCGAATTACCGGTATGGGGAAAGGAATTATTGGGAGAACACGGACATCAGTGGAAAATAAATAACTAAAACATGGTATCCATTACACATAAATCGAGCACGCTTCGAAAGGCAATTGCCACCGCAATTGTTACCGTTTCCTCCGAACATACGATGGAAGCCATCCGGAATCGCAAGGTACCTAAAGGAGATGTTTTTGAGTTTGCACGGGCAGCAGGATTACTGGCCATCAAAAAAACTAGCGATTTGATACCGGATTGCCATCCATTGCCCATTGAATTTGCACAAATTACCTACCACACAGAAGCGCTAAGTATTGTTATACGGGTAGAAGTTCATACTATTTATAAAACAGGCGTAGAAGTGGAAGCAATGCACGGCGCCTCCTTAGTTGCCCTTACGCTGTATGACATGCTTAAACCAATTGATAAAGGAGTTGAAATCAGCCATATTCGCCTGGAAGAAAAAAAAGGGGGTAAAACCGACCTGGAAACCGAACCAGGCGTAGACCTTAAAACTGCGGTAATAATTTGCTCTGACAGTATTGCAGCTGGAAAGAACCTGGATTTAACCGGACAATTGATCCGCGAAAAACTGCTGCAATACGGCATCAGCGTTCAAACGCAGCAAGTTATTGCAGATGAGTTCAGCACCATTCAGCAAATGGTTAAAGAGTTAGCGGAACAAGCCTATCAGTTGGTTTTATTTGCTGGTGGCACAGGCTTATCACCCAGAGATGTAACACCGGATGCCATTCAACCCTTACTTGATAAGGAAATACCCGGCATAATGGAAACAGCACGTAACTACGGACAGCAAAGAATGCCCTATGCCATGTTATCAAGAGGAGTTGCAGGCTTTGTGGGGAATATGCTGGTACTGACACTGCCAGGTTCACCTTCCGGTGCTACTGAATCTATAGAAGCCCTTTTTCCTTCTGTCCTCCATGTGTTTAACGTAAAGAAGGGATTTAGGCACGGGGCCTGATTACAAACTAAACCAGTAGGTAAATTTTGCCACTAATGCCCTGTTTTTAACTGCCATGTATTCCGGCAGATAATTGTCTGTGTATACAATAAAAAAATCTGAAGCAGGTTTGTATCGCCATTGTAACCTGGTATTCAGGTTAATATTTTTTGTTTGCTCATTGTATTGACCGAATGCTGTAAAGTAGAACGTATTGGTAAGGGTTATATCTACCCGGGGACCTACCAGCCAAAAGCTCCGCCTTCCCCAGCTTCCCGGAATCCTTATATCATTGTACGTACTGCTCATTGTAATTCCGACATGAGGTTGAAAGCGATAGCCGAACTCACTTGTCAGTTGTAAGCGGGTGCCTTCATTATAATAACCGCCATAACGTACATTGGCCGCATAGGTAAAAAGGCTTTTGGGCTTTGAAATATATTCAATATATGCCGTGGAAAACCTATGCCGGGTACCCGTAGCTAAAGAATCAGACCCCGTATTTGTAGGATCAAAGGGCGTTAATAATTCTATGTAGGTTTTAGACAGGTAAGCATTTAACACCGACTGATTTCTAAACGTAGTACGATAGGTAAGACTGTGTTCATAGTCTGTTTTTCGAAACTGTTCATTTGCGTAAAAGACGGTTTGCAACAAGGGGCCATGGCTTAATACAGCCGATTTCCTGGGAAAGAAAAGATAACCAGCCTGTGGATTCATTTTTACATATCCAGATCGGGGCACATAACCCACTTCTGCTATAAAGTCCTTGCCCACATATTCATGTTGCCAGGAAAGCAGTAGTCGCCTGCTTGTATAATTCAGATTCGCTGCCTGGGTTATAGTCCTGGGTCCGCCTCCCGGACTAAAGGATTTCAGCAACATCGCTTTCCCCGTCCAGTAATTACCAGGAGAAGCAAGATTATATTCAATACCAATAGTCCTGTTGTATTGCCTGGCTTCCGGTGTAACCGGATCCTTGTCGGGCTCATAGCGCAGGGATTGTTTATTGACAAAGAGGAAGCCGATATTAGATCTTGAAAACACTTTTCGCTGCAGGGAAACAACCGCAAAATTCTGTGTAGGAAGATCCCGTTCCGCCACTGATTTGGTTTGCATATCCATCAGACCGATACGCCAGTCTTTATTCAATTTTCCACTTAGTCTTGCGCCGAACTGGATAGGGACATTCAGGCCTATGCGTCGTGAAAAAAACGGCCGTATATTGGCATATCCGAAATTTCCGAAGATGTCTGCATTTTCCAGGAAAAACTGTCTTCTTTCCGGAAAAAACAACTCAAACCGGTCTAGGTTGGTTACCTGCCGGTCTACTTCCACCTGGGAGAAATCCGGATTCACCGTTAGGTCGAGGTTTAAAGAAGAAGTAATACTGATTTTAGCGTCTCCCCCTATATCTTTCCTGAATTCAGTGGGTGTAGCTTTGGAATAATCTTTTGACAGGCCGCCCAATACATACGGTATCAGGGAAATATTAGCTCCTGCAGCCGGAGGTGGCGCATCCCAGTTGAGGTTTCCGGTATAGGCAAGGGATACCGTTGGAAACTGCCGGGGAACGGGAGCCCAGGACGATTTTTCAAAAGTTTTCAGATCATTTCGGCTGAAATTAATTCCCCAACTGGTCATACCTTTTTTATACCGAATCGACTTAAAAGGCACGGCTGCTTCAAATACCCACCTGTCTTCATAATTAAGCACTTTGGATATCCATTTATGATCCCAACTCAGGTCCATTTTACCCCCTTCGTAAATAAACCCATCCCACTGAGCCCCGGCAGCATTGGCCCCAAAGGAAAAGCCGCTTGTTTTATCTTCAAACGGATCAAAGAAGAACAGGAAATTATCATTTTTCTGAAAGGCAAAATCGCGTCGGAGAGACTCAACTACATAATCACCAGCCGACCCATGATAACAAATTGCCACGAGGTAAAGAAACTGATCATCATAAGACATGCGGACCTCTGTTTTTACATTTGCGTAGCTGGTGTCCATGGGCAATACCATAAAAAAATCACGCGCTACATCCGCATTTTTCCAGGCCGAATCATCCAATAAACCATCTATCTGAACCGGTATACTGGTTTTTTGAATAGCAAGATTATACTGATTATTAACTTTTTGACCCGTAACCCGGAAACAACCAAACAGAACACTGCAGGAAACCAGGAGCCACCTTAAAAATTTCATACCAATGCTATTAATCAATTTACATGGTTTCTATGTGTTGTGCAGCGTATGGTTGAAATTAATACAATTTGATTTAATACCGCTTCATCAATTCCGATAATTGAAGAATATCGTGCCGGTGGCTATGAAATTGATCCAGTTTGGCAAGTATGGTTACCAGTAAAGCACGCTCTTCTTTACTCAGGATAAAAAGAGCATCTTCCATTTCCTGCATGCTTTGCATGGTCTGAAGCACCAGTTTCTTCCCCTTTGCACTTATGGAAATAACCGTGCTCCTGGCATCATCCGGATGTTTTTTTTCCAGAATATGCCCTGCTTTTTTCATTCGTTTCAGCAATTCACTACCAGTAGGAATTTCTATCAGACATTGTTTTAGAAGAATGGTTTTAGGAACTTCCTGCATAAATAACAGGCTGGCTAATACGATAAGTTCATCCTCAGTGAGCCCAGCCGCCTTTAAATAAGGTTTGGTAAGAAAATGCAGAAACCGCTGCAATCGTCCAACCAGTATACCAGACTGAACCGTTAATTCCCTCTCCTGTCCCTGGAAGCCTGAACTACCTGCATCTACCGACACCCCATCGCCTTTGCGTATCAGCCATACACCAAATTCCTTTGCCGTAGGGGAATTGCCCTGCTGAAGGTATTCTACCCATAACGCATCAATGCTAGCCATGTTTAAATGTACAATTATTATTGCATTGAATTATTTTAATTCAAAGTTGAACTTTATTAATTCAGGTTTGTTCTAGGTTCCATAATTTTCCGAAACTATGAGTCAATCGTATACTGCTGGGAAACACCTTATCCTATTACTGGTGAGCATATTGCTCCATCAGTACCTGGCTGCGCAGGTAAATGGCGCTATCAGTGGAATCATTCTCGACAAAAACACCCAAAAACCGATCATGGCTGCTTCGGTACTGCTAAAACCCTCCGGAACCGGCAGCAGTTCAGATTCCATCGGAAGATTCCGGATTTCGGGTATCCCTGTTGGAACCTATTCTCTCGAATTCAGCGCATTGGGGTATTCTCTAAAAATCATCAACAATGTGGTGATAACATCCGGTAATGAAAACAATTTCACGATTGAAATGGAACCGGCCGGAACAATATTAAACGAGGTATTGGTTTCGGGCAGGAAGGCAAGTGCCCGGGCCACCAGCCTGGAAAGCCCGCTCAGCATACAGCGGCTTACTACAGAAGATATCAAGGCAAATCCGGGCGGTAATTTTGATATCAGCCGGGTTATCCAGTCGCTTCCCGGTGTGGGAGGCGGTGTTGGAGGCGGTGGCTTTCGTAATGATATCATCATCCGCGGCGGCGCTCCCAGCGAAAATGTCTTTTACCTCGATGGCATTGAAGTTCCGTTGATAAACCATTTCAGCACCCAGGGAAGCGGGGGCGGCCCCCAGGGAATTCTGAACGTGAGTTTTATCGAAGACGTAAAACTCAGCAGTTCCGCCTTCGACGCGCGGTACGATAATGCGTTAAGCAGTGTTTTCCAGTTTAAACAGAAAAACGGTAACCCAAACAGGTTGCAGGGAAACCTGCGGTTAAGCGCTACGGAACTGGCTGTAACACTGGATGGACCTGCCAGTCCAAAAACGAGCTTTTTGGTAAGTGCAAGAAGAAGTTATCTACAGTTATTGTTTCAACTAATCGATTTACCCATCCGGCCCAATTATTGGGATTTTCAGTTCAAAACCACTACCCGGATCAATGAAAAAACAACCCTGCAGGTTTTGGGAATTGGTGCCATTGATGAATTCAGGTTTGCAGCCCCCAAGGAAGCTACACCAGAAAAATTATATGCAGTCAACAGCAGCCCCTTGATCAATCAATGGAATTATACGGTTGGTGCCAGTATAAAACGATTAACCGCCCGTGGATTTCTTAACCTGGCCATCAGCCGTAATACATTAAATAATAAAGCGGACAAATACCTCGATAATGAGGAACCGACGGAGGATACCCGCACTTTTCGCATCAATAGCCGGGAAACGGAAAACAAACTCAGGATCGACCAAACCCTGAACCTGCATAAATGGAAACTAACCTATGGTGCCTCTGCTCAGTACATCCAGTTTAACAATGAATTTTTCCAGCAGTTCAGGCCAGAACTAAGAGATGAACAGGGAAATATTCTACAGCCTGCCATTGAATTGGAATCAACCAATTCACTGAATTTTCTTCGGTATGGGGCTTTTGTACAAAGCGGGCGCAAGATCTGGAGCGACAGGCTGGCTATAAGTGCCGGTATACGGATAGATGGAAATTCGGCTGGTAACAGTACTGCTAATCCCTTAAAACAATGGAGTCCCCGGATCAGCGCCAGTTATGCCTTGTCTGACGAATGGAATTTCAGCACCAGTTATGGACTTTATTATCGGCTACCGAGTTATACCCAGCTGGCTTACCAGCAATTGAGCACCGGGCAAACTAATCCAGGTGATTATATCCGAAGCAGTCATATTGTTGCCGGGTTTGAGTGGCTTCCCTCTTCCAATACCCGGTTTACGCTGGAGGGTTTTTATAAGCGATACAGTAATTACCCGGTAAGTATCCTGGATGGAATCAGTTTGGCTAATAAAGGAACAGAGTTTGGGGCTATTGGTAATGAACTGGTGAACCAGGAAGGGAAAGGCCGCGTTACCGGAGTTGAATTTTTTGCGCAACAAAAATTAAGCAGACGTTTTTTTGGCATACTTAGTTATACCTATTACAAAACGTCTTTTACCGGTTTAAATGAAGAATGGATCAGGGCCAGTTGGGACAATCGTCATTTGCTGAGCCTTACAGCAGGTTATAAACTTAAAAGAAACTGGGAAATCGGGTTAAAGTTCCGGTACCAGGGAGCAGCTCCTTATACGCCTTTTGACCTTACTGCCAGTCAGCTGAATTACCTTACACTTGGCACGGGTGTTTTTGATTTTAACCGTACCAACAGCCTTGAGCTGCCTGCCTTTCATGCCAGCGATCTCCGCGTCGACAAAAAATGGAATTACCGACGATTTACACTAGACTTATACCTGGATATCCAAAACTGGTATAACTCAAAAAACCCGGGCATACCTCAATATACGTTTCGAAGAACGGCCGATAACGCAGCTTTTCAAACAACAGACGGACAACCGATTCAGCAAAACGGGTCCAATGCCATTCCTGTTATCCTTGCTAATAATGACGGAAGCCTGCTTCCAACGATCGGATTCATTGTTGAGTTTTAAGGCCTTTCTGCAACACCATCCAGGTAAGCGATTTCCCAGGTCAGGTTTGTTCTGGCCTGGGATTCATACAATTGGTAAAACTGCGCTGTTTTATAAATACGCGGAACTTCAAGAAAATGCTGAAGCAGTTTTTTTCGACCTTTCCGGTATAAGAAATCCGGAAAAATTCTATACTCTTTTCGGATATTACCTGCATACTGCTGATACAAGGCAGCTGGTTTTCCAAGGATCGCAAGGTCTGCATCTGTAAAATAATTGATGAGGTCGAAACCAGCAGCATGGTGTCCTTTTGTTGACAGAATAAGTTGACGAACCAATTCAATTTTTTCCGGTGGCCATGAAATTGCCTGAAGGCGGGCAACTGCAAGCAAGGCGCTTTTCTCTTCATTATCCTGCCTGCGGATAGAATATATGATATCATGGTAGGCAATAGCGGCCACTATTTCCTGCCAGTAAGGCACCAGGTCCAAACATATTTTCAGTTCGGTCAGCAATTGATCAAGGTGGGAAATCGTATGATAGAACCGGTTTTTAGCAGCGTATGCTTTTTCAATTTCTTTCCACATCCGTTCTATTTCCGATTCGTTGGCCCATCCGTTCATCTGCTCCAGAAACGCATTTTTGATAGAGCGCTCCATTTCGGCATATTTTCAGGTTCCGGGTATTTTATCCGGGTATCAGTTTCCGCCTCCCTCACATCCCAATAATTCGCATAATTTAGCTTGAAGATCGGGTCCACGAAGGTTTTTGGCAATGATGATTCCCTTAGGATCGATCAGCAGATTCTGCGGAATTGACTGCACTTTATACTTAAGAGCTACTTCATTCTGCCAGTGTTTCAAATCACTTACCTGTGCCCAGTCGAGCTTATCATCGGTAATTGCTTTTAACCATTTTTCTTTGTTGTTATCGAGCGAAACGCCTAAAACCGTAAAGTTTTTGTTCTTGAATTTTTCATGCGCTTCCACCAGGTTGGGATTTTCCTGCCGACAGGGTCCGCACCAGCTTGCCCAAAAATCTACCAATACATATTTACCCCGGAAAGAGGAAAGGCTGATGGGCTTACCGTTTGGATCGGCCTGGGAAAAATCAAGGGCCTCAGAGCCCACCCGTCCTATTTTTGCATCAGCCAGCCGACCAGCGAGGAACTGGCCGTAAAAGCTGGCTTGAACAGCCGGTGAAAACGTATTGAAACTCTGTTCTACCAGGTCAGGATTTTCAACAACCTGCAAAATAGTTGCCCACATAAAGGGCGCAACTACCTGATCTTTTCGTTGCTCTGCAAATTTTACAGCCGATGCAGACAGGTCATTGATCAATTGCTTGTATTGCTGCATCAGACTATCTGTAACGCCCGACCGGTTAGCAGTTTCTGAAAGCTGTGCATATTGGCGAAAAAATGGCTCGAACTGTTTTTGAAATGCAACAAATCCTTCATGTGGCTGAGAGCCGGTTAGACTAAGTTGTTGGATCGCATTGATATCGCCCGAAACCTGCATTTTTTTAGCATCCAGGAACAGCAGCCCTTTTTTATCAGAAGGAAGAAAAGAAATATGGTACAGTTTTACCTCCGCTAATTTCCCCTTCAATTCAAACTGTTCTTTTTTAGAAACGGCTTTGGCCAACGTATCTCCCGGACGGTCAGGATCTGTAATAGCAACCAGTGATTTATCCGGCAGCCCTTTTACATTGCCGCTGATTTGAAAACTTCCTTCCTGCGCAAAGGAAGGTAGAACAAAGGCTGTCAGAAAGCACAACCATAGGGAGGATGCAATATATTTCATATGGATATTTTATTTAGCATGCCGGTCTTTAAGCACGTCCAGTACATCCTGCAAGCGAAATCCCTTAGCATTCAGCAGGAGCAGGTAATGGAAAAGCAGATCAGCGGATTCATTCAAAAAAAGTTCGTCATTATTATCTTTTGCTTCAATCACCACTTCCACCGCTTCTTCCCCTACTTTCTGGGCAATTTTATTCAGCCCCTTAGAAAAGAGCCGGGCTACATAGGAGGCGTCGGGAGAAGCCTGTTTACGCAAATCAATAATATCTTCCAGGTAAAACAGGAAATCTTCCTGGTGGTTCCTTTCACTCCAACAGGTATCTGCCCCTGTATGACAGGTTGGTCCAACCGGATGTACTTTTATGAGTAAGGTATCCTGGTCACAATCAACCGCCAGCGATTTAAGTTCCAGAAAATTTCCACTTTCTTCTCCTTTTGTCCATAACCGTTGTTTGGACCTGCTGAAGAAAGTTACTTTTCCGGTGCTTTCGGTTTTATGCAGTGCTTCTTCATTCATAAAACCCATCATCAGCACTTTTTGGGTGGTATGATCCTGGATGATTGCCGGCACCAGGCCATCTGCATACTTTTGAAAATCAACTTTCATGGAACAAATGTACTTATTTTTAGCCCTACCCGATTCTGACCGGAATTCCAGCCTGCTGAAGATACTCTTTCAACGTAGGAATCGCTATTTCCTTAAAGTGAAAAATACTGGCCGCAAGGGCAGCATCTGCTTTTGCCTCTTTAAAAACATCCACAAAGTGCGACAGTTGCCCCCCTCCCCCGCTCGCAATTACCGGCACCGGTAAGCGAGTAGATAATCGGCGGGTTATATCAAGTGCAAAACCCTGTTTGGTTCCATCGTGATTCATGGAGGTGAGGAGGATTTCTCCTGCCCCCAGGGCCACGGCTTCTTCTGCCCAATCTGTACAGGTTCGGTCGGTTTTGGTACGGCCTCCATTCAGGTAAACATACCATTCCCCGTCCTCTTCCAACCGGGTATCAATAGCCAGCACTACGCATTGGCTACCAAATTCTTTCTCTAATTCAGCAAGTAGGGCCGGACGCTTGAAGGCTGCGGTATTTACTGAAATCTTATCTGCACCATTTTGTAATAAAATTTTAACATCTTCTACGCTGCTGATACCACCGCCCACGGTAAAAGGAATATTAATCTGGTGACTGATACGGTTCACCAATTCGCTGAGTGTTTTCCTTTTTTCTACGGTGGCGGTAATATCGAGGAACACCAATTCGTCGGCTCCCTGGCTGGCATACAAACGACCCAGTTCTACCGGGTCTCCGGCATCTCTCAGGTCTACAAAATTGGTACCTTTAACGGTACGCCCATCTTTAATATCAAGGCAGGGAATTATTCGTTTTGTAAGCATAGCGGTTATTTTGGATTCGATTCATTAAAACGCGAAAGTTCCTGGAGTGTGATGCGCTGTTCATAGATCGCTTTTCCAACAATTGCGCCACTGCATCCTATGGATGCCAACTGGTGTAAATCAGTCATATTACTTACTCCTCCGCTTGCAATCAGCTCTATTCCAGGAAAACTTCGGATGATTTTTTCGTACAGCGTAACAGATGGACCTTCCAGCTTCCCATCTTTACTTACATCTGTACAAAAAAGCTGGCGTATACCCTTTGACTGGTAATTGGTAATGAAATCAAGAATATTAATATCGGTAGTTTCCAACCAGCCGGCTACAGCAATTTGCTCCTCCTTTACATCAGCACCCAATAAAAATTTATCTGCACCATAGTGTTGAATCCACTGCGTAAAAACTGCTTCCTGTTTTACCGCTAAACTACCTATAGTTGCCATAGCTGCACCCGAATTAAATACGATCGCCAGGTCATCTTCTTTTTTGATGCCGCCGCCAAAATCAATGATCAGCGAGGTTTTACCGGCAACCTGCTCCAATACTTTCCAGTTGGTTACCTTGCCGGCTTTAGCACCATCCAAATCTACCAGGTGTAGTCTTCTAAGCCCTGCATCTTCAAACATCCTGGCTACCTGCAGAGGATTTTCATTATAAATAGTTTTTTGCGCATAATCGCCCTGCGTAAGTCGAACACATTTTCCATCAATCAAATCAATAGCCGGTATAATTTCCATTATCAGATTTTTTTGAACATGATGATATACTCAATTCCGTTTTTATGCCAGCTGCTGCCCTCCTGCTGAAAGCCAAACTTCCGGTACCAATTGAAGGCAGATAACCTGGCATTACACCAAACAACCGGAAAACCCTGCAGTTCTGCATAGGCTAACACGTGGTTTAGAAGACTGGTACCATACCCTTTTCCCTGTTCTGCCAACAACGTGGCAAGTTTTCTAAATTGAAGAGAATGGTCATATTTTTCGGATACGAACAAGGATACTACCGAAACAATTTGCTGATCTACTGTTAATCCCAGGTGAACGGCTGTTTCATCGCCGTCTACCCGTGCCATTTCCACCGGTTTTCCAGGATACATTACTTCCTGCCGCAAGGGCATTACCTGGTGCAGGTATAACTGGGTTAGTTGTGCCTGCGAACTCATTGGGTAATTTTTTTCAGGGCTTTTTCGATAGCATCCATAGCCTGGTCTACAGCAGCTTTATTGGTCCGAAAATTCACCAATGCAGCCCGTATGCAGGCTTGGCCCTTGTAAACAGAAGCTGTCATAAACACCACCCCCTCTTTGTTTAGCTCCTCCAGAAAATCACTTATAGTAATGCTTGCAGGTGTATCTGGAACCGGTTCAAAACAAACGGTGTTTAACCGTACCGGCGCCAATAGTTGAAAATAACCTGTTTCAACCAACCGTTCTGCCAGGTAAACAGCCATTTGAACAGATTGCTCAACAATATCTTTATACCCTGTTTTACCATAAGCCATCAATCCAAACCATACCGGTAATGCCCGGAATCGGCGGCTGTTCTCCGGCACATAATTCAGGTAAGAAAATTGTTCCCACGGATTACCGAGGTAAGGCGCCGCCGAATTCTGAAAGCTCTCCATTTGTAAAACAGCATGTTCTTTCCTGGTTAAGATCAGGGCACTATCGTACGGCACATTCAGCCATTTATGAAAATCGATGGTTATACTATCTGCATATTGCCATCCATCAACAAGGTGCCGGTACTTTTGCGAAACTGCCGCGAAGCCACCAAATGCGGCATCCACATGGATCCAACAGGTATATGATTTTTTTAACTCAGCCAGTTGCTGCAGGTTATCGAAATCTACGCTGTTAACCGTACCAGCACTTGCAAGTAGTATAAACGGATGTCGGACATCTGCCGGCAGCATTTTTTTGAGCGCTTCAATATCCATGGCTTCCCTGTCGGGCAGGGTAGGCACAACTTGAACATTGGCGCTGCCCATTCCCAGCATTGAAAGCGCTTTCAGGCTGCTGGAGTGAGGCTGCGCAGAAAAAACAGGAATTGAAGCACGCAAGCCATCTCGGGCAATATCCATACCCAATTGCTTACCCGCCCACTGCCGGGCTACTGCAAGACCCGAAAAATTTGCCATGGTAGCGCCGGTAACAAAAGCCCCCATGAAAGCATCGGGCAATCCGAACAAGTCGAGTAATAACTGAACCGTTTGTAGTTCCAATAAGGCAGAGGCATCGCCCTTGCCTGTAGTCAACTGCGAGTTCTGGTCAAAAACGGTTGTAAGCCAGTCGCCCATAATACTGGCCGGGGTAGTGCCGCCGGTTACAAATCCCCAATAACGCGGCCCCGAGCTGGCTACAATATGCGGATAAAACAGTTTCCTGAACAGATCGAGGGTATGCTTACCTCCCAACCCATTATCCGGCAAACCCGGCCATTCAATTTGGCCGACCCGGGTAGTGGTAGGGTGGTCAGAAAGCTGTTGGAGATGCTGTTCACTCATTGCCTTGGCAGCATCTAGCAAAAGACTTAGTTCTTCCACATCCTGTTGAATCCGGGCATTCATATCTTCTCAATAAAATTACGCAGGATCTGTTCTCCGGTGCGGGCAGATTTTTCCGGATGAAACTGCACACCGTAATAATTTTTTTTATGCAGGGCAGAACTGTAGGGTGCCAGGTAATCGGTAGTTGCAATGGTATCTTCACCAAGGGCCGCATAATAACCATGTACAAAATAACAATAGCTATTATCCGATACTGTATCAAAAAGTGGAGTCTTTAGCGAGGAGATGGTATTCCAGCCGATCTGAGGAATTTTATACAAGGTATCAGCTGCCTCTGCAGCCTGCAATTTATTTTTTTGCTGGTGAAAGGATTTTACCTGCTCCGCAAAAATACCCAGGCATTCCGTAGCATTCTCTTCCGAATAGGCGCACATTAATTGCATCCCCAGGCAAATACCCAAAACAGGTTGCTGAAGGTCACGTAAAACCTGATCCAGCTTTCGTTCCCGAAGGTAACGCATAGCACTGCTGGCTTCTCCCACACCGGGAAAAATAACCTTATCGGCTTTCCTGAGCAATTCGAAATCATCGGTAACAACAGCTGTTGCACCAATACGCTCCAAGGCATATAATACGCTTTGGATATTTCCGGCATTGTATTTTACGATTGCTATTTCCATGATAAATATTCTATAGTACGCCGTTTAAAAAATCGCGGGTGGTGGCAGCAATATCTGTTGATCCCTCCAATGCCCGGATATACGCGGTGCCAATTATTGCGCCGTTTGCATGAGCTGCTGCCGCGTCAAAACTTTCTTTATCCTTGATTCCAAAGCCCACCAATACCGGGTTGGTAAGCTTGTAGGATTGTAATCGTTCCAAATATGCTTCTACAGCAGGCAGCTGTTTAGCAGAGCCAGTGGTGGAAGAAGAAGAAACAGCATAAAGAAATCCAGAGCTCAGGGAATCAAGCCTTAAGACCCGCTCTTTTGCGGTTTCCGGCGTCACCAGAAAAATAAAATCAAGCCCGTATTTTTTTATGATAGCCCCGTATTCGGTTTCAAATTCATATTCAGGCAAATCAGGTAGTATGAGGCCATCTACGCCTACACGGGCAGCTTCCGCGCAAAACCGTTCAAATCCGAACTGTAAAACCGGATTCATATATCCCATTAGCAGTACCGGCACTGATATGCGTTCTCTAAAATTTTCCAGTTGATGAAACAAGGTTTCAATGGTCATACCATTTGCCAGTGCAATGCTGCTGCTTTGCTGAATTACAGGTCCGTCTGCCAGCGGATCACTATAAGGCATGCCGAGCTCAATCAGGTCTGCACCATTTTCCTGGAGTGCTTCCATAACCGGAAGCGTACTGGTTAATGCCGGGTAACCCGCCGTACAATATACATTTAGCACACGGGTTGATTTACGTTGAAATAAAGCGTTAATTCTGCTCATAGGGGCATTCTTAAGTCGTTAATTTTTTTTCCATTCTGATATCTGATCGCTTGTAAATGGAGTTTCCAACAGGGATTTCTTCAAAACCATATTTTTTATAGAGATGAATAGCTGCACCCAGTCTTTTATGTGAATACAACTGGAGCGTTACAGCTCCTAAACCAGCAGCAGTAGCAAGGGCATGCTGAACCATTGCATGACCGATCTGGTGTCCCTGGTAGGCTTTATCAACCGCCATTTTGGACAATTCAAAGCAATCTTTACCGCTTTTGATTAATGCATAACAGCCTACAACAGTATCCTGCACCAGGGCAAAATAAATAAAGCCTCCTTTATTGATATAATATTCCTCCGGGTTGCTCAACATTTGGTGGTCAACCGGCTCTACCTCAAAAAACTCTTCTAACCAGGCGGTATTAAGCCGTTTAAAATCAGGCGCCCATTTTTGCTGGTAGGGTTCGATGGTTAATGCTGTATTCATCAGATTCCTGTCATTTCCATTTGTTTCATATAAGTGGCCAGGTCTTTATCACCCCGTCCGCTTAAACAAATCACTACCTGTTCTTTGTTGCTGAGCGAAAGCTGGTGCAAGGCTGAAAAAGCGTGGGCAGTTTCCAGTGCCGGAATAATTCCTTCAAGCCGGGCCACGTCAAATGCGGCGCGCAGTGCGTCTTCATCTGTAACCGCCAGGAATTTACCCCGACCGCTATCAAATAAATTGGCATGCAGGGGGCCAATACCCGGATAATCGAGGCCGGCAGATATACTATGCGGCTCCACCACCTGTCCATCGGCTGTTTGCATCACAAGGCTTTTACTGCCATGTAATACCCCTGGTTTTCCCAGCGCAGTAGTAGCAGCACTCATGCCGCTGTTTACTCCATGTCCAGCGGCTTCAACAGCCACCAATTGAACCGATAGCTCATCAAGAAAATGAAAAAAAGCACCAGCTGCATTACTTCCCCCACCCACGCAGGCGATAACATGCGAAGGCAGTTCCGAACCTGTTTTTTCTTTCAGCTGCCATTTAATTTCTTCACTGATAATGCTTTGGAACCGAGCCACCATATCCGGATACGGATGCGGGCCAACGACACTGCCAATGATATAATGAGTATCAACCGGGTTATTAATCCAATCGCGAATGGCTTCATTGGTGGCATCTTTCAGGGTTTTACTGCCACTGACAGCAGGCACCACTTTTGCACCCAGCATACGCATACGGGCAACATTGGGGGCTTGCCGTTCAATATCTTTCTCCCCCATATAAACAATACATTCCATGCCCTTCAGCGCACATACCGTGGCAGTGGCCACCCCATGTTGCCCGGCACCTGTTTCGGCAATAATTCTTTTTTTACCCAGGCGTTCCGCCAGCAATATCTGGCCAATCGTATTATTGATTTTATGAGCACCGGTATGGCATAGATCTTCCCGTTTCAAATAGATATTGGTTGAAAATGCCTGGCTTAGTCGTTTGGCAAAATACAGGGGCGTTGGCCGGCCAACATAATCTCTCAGCAATTGCTGAAATTCTTGTTGAAAATCCGGCTCCTGCATGATCTCCCGGTAACGAAGCTGTAGTTCTTCCACATTGGGATGCAGCATTTCCGGGATATAAGCCCCCCCAAACCGGCCATAATACCCTTGTTTGGTGGGTTGTTGATAGGTTTGCATAATGAAACTATTAATACGCATTGAGTTTTTTAATAAAATCACCGACCAGGTTTAAATCTTTAATACCCGGGCTGGTTTCGAACCGGCTGTTGATATCCACCGCAAACAGTCCTTTTGCCTCCGGTTCCGTTGAAAATTCTTTTAATGCCTCCACATCTCCGGGTTCAATACCTCCACTCAGGAAATAAGGCTTGCCGATATGTTGGGACTTAAGCATGCGCCAGTCGAATTTTTTTCCTGTTCCACCGTAACCTACGCCCATGGTATCAAATAAAAACATATCACACACATCCAGGTAAGGGCGTACCATCCATTCTATACTATCGTTTTCACTTAACCGAAATGCTTTCACAACGGAAACATAGTCGGCGATCCGCTCACAATATTTAGGTGTTTCATCGCCGTGTAACTGCACCATATGCAGCCGGCATTCATCCACCATTTGAATTACTTCCTCTACGCCGGAATTCACAAATACGCCAACCTTGTTTATCTTTTTTTCTTTTTTAAGATCCGTGGTCGTAAGATGGCGCAATACATACCTCGGACTTTTAGGATAAAATATAAAGCCGGCGAAGGTTGCCCCCAGTTCTTCCAATTGGTCTACCTGTTCGAGCTGGGTCATTCCGCATACTTTTACTCTCATAAATTACTGTCCATTTTAAGTGTTAGTAGTCAACCGGCGTATCAGACCGGGTAGTTAATTATAAATTTTCTTTTAATGCATGACTGAATAATTCAAAAGCTTTTGCAGGATCGGCCGCTTTCATAAATTGTTCTCCAATTAAAAAACCGTCAAATCCATTTTGTTTAAAAAGCCGTATCATATCTACTTTATCAATGCCACTTTCTGCCACTTTTAGGCATGCTGCAGGCAACTTGGCTGCCATCTCCAGGCTCTTTTCAATATTTACTTCAAAGGTTTTCAGGTTACGGTTATTGATACCTACGATCGGTGTATATTCATTCACATGATTCAATTCCGATTCATCGTGCAACTCCAGTAACACACTTAAACCCATGTCCTGTGCAAGCCTGGATAAATCCAACACCTGTCTGGGTTCCAGGCAGGCTGCAATCAGGAGAATGATATCTGCGCCCATCGCTTTTGCCTCATAGACCTGGTATGCATCAATCATAAAATCTTTACGCAATAAGGGTACCATTTGCTGCCGGGCAACCCGCAGATCATCCGCTGTTCCTCCAAAAAAAGATTCATCCGTTAATACAGAAATAGCCGAAGCACCGCAGTTGGCATAGGCAGCAGTAACCGCCCCCACATCGGCCTGGGTATTGATGGCTCCTTTGGAGGGCGATTTCCGTTTGAATTCTGCAATGATGCCTGTTCTTGCCGGGTCTTTTAAAAATTGCGCAAGAGACAAGGGGGTTCTGTTGAAAAAAACTTCTTTTTCCAGGATTGGCAGGGGCCGTTGCGCCTTTCTTTCTTCTACTTCTATCTTTTTGGCGGCGATAATGGTATCCAGTATATTCATTGCTTATTGCAGTTCAACTAGTTTTTTTAATGCATTTCTTGCTTTTCCGCTTTCCAGGCTTTCCACCGCTGCGCCATAGGCCGCCTCGTAGCTGGGGTATTGCCCGGTACTTTTTAATGCCATCGCTGCATTTGCCAGTACCACCGCATTTTGTGCCCAGCTGCCTTTACCATCCAGAATTTTCAGAAAAATTTTAGCCGCTTCTTCCACGGAATTGCCACCGTAAATATCGGAAGGCTGTACCATTCTTTTACCAATCTGTTCAGGAGTTAGTAATTCCTCGCCTGAATTGGTTATTACTTTTGTATCAGCTGTAAGAGAAATTTCATCATACCCGTCCAGGCTATGGATGATGGTAAACTGTCCACCGGTTTGTTGCAACAGGTAGTTATACACTCTGGCCATTTCGAGATTATACACACCCACTACCTGGTAGGCCGGGTCAGCCGGGTTAACCATCGGCCCCAGCATATTAAAAAAAGTACGCATTCCAAGGTTTTTCCGGATGGGTGCCACGACTTTTAGCGCCGGATGAAAGAGGGGAGCATGCAGGAAACAGATATTCGCTGCATCGATTTCTTTCTGCAGAGAATCGTTGCCGCTTTTAAACCGGTAGCCCAGCTGTTCCATTACATTGGATGCCCCGCTTATGGAAGAAGCCCCATAGTTGCCATGTTTGGCAACTTTCTGCCCGGCACCGGCTACCACAAAACAAGCCAGTGTGGAGATGTTGAACGTATTTTTTCCATCCCCCCCGGTTCCAACTATATCAACCACCTGTTCTCCGTTTAGCTGCACTTTTACACAAAGTTCCAATAAGGCATCCCGAAATCCCTGCAGTTCTTCAATGGTTACGCTGCGCATCAGGTAAACCGTCATGAAAGCGGTAATTTCATGTTCGTTATACTGGCCTTTGCCAACATTCAGCAATAGCTCTTTGGCCATTGCCCTTGTCAGTGCCTTATGTTCAAATAAAAACTGTAATATTTTTTTCATGGTGCTATTTTTTTGGTCTGCGGGTTCAGTTGCCAAGCCAGTTGCGCAACATTTTTTCGCCGTCTGGCGTCAATACGCTTTCCGGATGAAACTGTACCCCCTGTACATCATAGGTTTTATGCCGCAGCCCCATTATCTGGCCATTATTGTCCAGGGCGGTAATCTCCAAACAATCGGGTAAGTTTTTATCGTTTACTACCCAGGAATGATAGCGGCCAACATTAATGGTTGCGGGTAACTGCAGGAAAACATCCTGTTTGCCTGGTATCCGGTCGGCCACCTGGAAAATAGGGGTGGAAACACCGTGGTAAACCTGCGCAAGGTTGATCAGTTCTCCGCCAAAAGCCTGGCCAATTGCCTGGTGTCCCAGGCAAACGCCGAGTATGGATTTAGTGGCCGCATATTCTTTGATCAGGGGCAGCAGAAGCCCGGCTTCTTCCGGTATACCCGGACCAGGTGAAAGAATAATTTTATCGTATTCTTTTCCTTTTTCAAGTGGCAACTGGTCGTTTCGAACAACATCTACTTTTTCTCCGGTTATTTTTTCAACTAGGTGAACCAGGTTATAGGTAAAGGAATCGTAATTATCGAAGACTAAAATTTTCATGATTGGATGGTATTGGGCAATGGATGATCGGTTAACTAATGGTTTGTGCCAGTAGAATTGCTTTTTTGAGGGCTCCCAGTTTATTGTTTACTTCCTGTAACTCACTGGCAGGCAAACTGGCAGCTACCACGCCGGCGCCCGCCTGGTAGGTAAGTGTATTATTTCTGCTCAGCAGGGTACGAATCATAATGGCATGATTGCAACTACCATTAAAGCCCATAAACCCGAGTGCACCACCATAGTAGGACCTGGCCGTAGGTTCATATTCGTCGATCAGTTGCATAGCCCGTATTTTAGGGGCTCCGCTAAGCGTTCCTGCGGGAAATGATTTGGCCATTAAGGTAAAGGGATTGGTATCTTTTGGAACCCTTCCAACTACTTCGCTTACCAGGTGTATAACATGAGAAAAATACTGCACCTGTTTATAATGTGCCACTTCAACCTGGTCACAGATCCTGCTTAGATCGTTCCGGGCCAGGTCTACCAGCATAACGTGTTCGGCATTTTCTTTTTCATCGGAAAGCAGGCGCTGTGTTTCCTGTTGGTCCAATTCATCGTCGCCACTACGTTTATATGTACCGGCAATCGGATGAACCACGGCTTTTCCATTATTTATGATGAGTTGTGATTCGGGCGATGAGCCTATCAGTTTGTAATCACCATAATCAAAAAAGAAAAGATAGGGGGAGGGATTAATGCTACGTAAGGCTCGGTACACATTAAATTCATCTCCTTTAAATTCCTGTTGAAAACGACGGCTCAGTACAATCTGAAAAACATCTCCCCTATGACAGGAAGCAATTCCTTTTTGAACCATTTCAAGATAGGCATCGTCCTGCATGTTAGAAGACTCAGTACCTTCTGCGAAGAAGGGATATACCGGCACATCTTTACTACGAATCAGGGATTCAACCATGCCGAGATCAGACTCAATACCCGGTAATAAATTTTCGCATAGGTATAGTTCATCTTTAAAATGATTGATGGCGATAACATATTGGTATAACCGATACCGCATCAAAGGAATAGCTGATGAGGAATTTGGACGTTCCCGGAAGCGGACCGTATCAAAAAACTGAACAGCATCATAGGTTGTATAGCCATATAAACCCTGTGCAAAAGCCTGGATCTTATCCGGTTTTTCGGGCACTTCAAATCGTTGCATAAAGCTCCAAAGTTGTGCCGGCACTTCTTCCGGTTGTTCAATGGATACCCGCTCTGGTGCCTGACCCGGATACTTATATTCTATGCTTTTTAAGGAACTAATTTCCATGCCACCAATAGCATTGATACAGATAAAGGAATAGCTATTGTCCGCGGCGTGGTGATCCGTACTTTCGAGCAGAATGGTGTCTCGGAAACGGTCGCGGAGTCGGAGGTATATCCCTACAGGGGTGTACACATCCGCAAGCATGGTTTTTACCGTTGTTTTAAGTTGAATCTTCTTTTTTTCGTTCGCCATAATAATTGGTTTCCAACAAAAATTAAAAAACCCCGATGTTGTACATCGGGGCCTTGATTATGTTTTACTATCGTATAGATACAGCACTACAATACCCCGTAAGAGTTTGTGTGCCACCACCACTGAATAGTTTGAATAGTTTTTTTCATGCGACCACAAATATGCAACAGCAAATTGGAATGAACAAAAGTTTTTTCAGTAGCTTACTGAAAAATTCCTGCTATGCTGGTACATCATACGCAAAAAGGAAATAAAGGTGTTTTTTATGTAGGTGAGGACAATGCCCCATTGGCTGAGCTGGTTTATACAAAACCAGCTTTTGACAAGATGATTCTGGAGCATACCGAAGTAGCAGAAGAATTAAAGGGGCAGAATATTGGCTATCTGCTGGTGGAAACAGCGGTTGAATATGCCCGCACACACCAGATGAAAATTCTACCGCTTTGTCCTTTTGCCAATGCTGTTTTTAAGAAAAAGCCAGACTACCAGGATGTATTAATGGCCTGATAAGCACTATATTATTATTTTATGAAACTTGTAATTTTTGGAGCAACCGGTCAGGTTGGAAAATATCTGGTACAGCAGGCACTGCTGATGGGGCACCAGGTTCGGGCATTTGGTCGGAACGTACATGAATTGCCGGAAGAAAATCCTTTATTGGAGAAACTCAAAGGAGCTGTTTTTGATCCGGAGGAGGTAGCAGCCGCAATTCGGGGTACCGATGCAGTCGTAAGTGCGCTCGGGGGAAGTTTTGATGGTATGGACAAGACCCGTTCTTTAGGAATCCGGAATATTATTGCGCAGATGAAAGCCACGGGGGTGCATCGGATCGTAGCCCTTGGAGGCGCCGGCATTCTGGATCATCCGGAAGGCGGCCTTGTGATTGATCAGGAAACTTACCCGCCGGAGTATTTACCTGTTGGGCGCGAGCACCAGAAAGCCTGGGAGGCCTTACGGGATTCGGGGCTTAGCTGGACCTTTGTATGCTCTCCTGATATAGTAAATGCGGAGGTTACCGGAAAATTTTTGACGGCTCAAAATACCTTACCGGTGGGCGCGCTTGGAAAAATTAATGCCGGAGACCTGGCATTGTGCATGTTGCAGCAGTTGGATAACCCGGCTGCACTTCAAGCGCGGATCGGCGTTTCCGCCGTTTAGACGTCAGACAGGTGTTAGAACTGTGTTCTAACACCTGTCTGACGTCTAAAGCATTCCCTTCGTCGAAGGAAGGTAATTGCTGAAGGGATCCCGCTTTACCGCCATACGGATGGCTTTCGCAAAAGCCTTGAAAATAGCTTCGATTTTATGGTGCTCATTCTCCCCACGACAATAAATAGTCAGATTGCATTTCGCCGCATCACTGAAAGACTTGAAAAAATGATAAAACATCTCCGTTGGCATCTCCCCTATTTTCTCCCGTTGGAATGTCGCATCCCAAACCAACCAGCTTCGCCCACCAAAATCTATTAATACCTTCGCTTCTGCTTCATCCATCGGCAAGGCAAAGCCATAACGTTCAAGTCCCCGCTTATCAGAAAGCACCCGCGCAAAAGCTTCTCCCAACGCAATACCGGTATCCTCAATCGTATGGTGCTCATCTATATGCAAATCTCCCTTGGTTTCTACCACCAGATCCAGTTTACCATGGCGCGCAATCTGATCCAGCATATGATCAAAAAAACCTAAGCCCGTTGAAATTTCCGCCTTCCCCGAACCATCCAGGTTCAACAGCACCCGAACTTTAGTTTCATTCGTATTTCTTTCATGTTCTACCTGCCGCAGCCCCAATTTCAGGAACGCATAAATTTCAGCCCAGTCGCAGGATTCCAGTGCTACCGTACTGGTCCGTAATTCCGCCGCCTTATCCTTGATCTCCGCCCCTCCTAACTCTGGGTCCATATTTAACCAGATTGCCTTACAACCCATATTCTTTGCCAGCTGTACATCGGTAATCCGATCGCCGATTACAAAAGAATTTTCAAGGTCATAGTCCGGATTATTCATATACGCCGTCATCATACCCGTTCCCGGCTTCCGGGTGGGTAAGTTTTCATGCGGATAACTACGGTCAATCAGCACTTCTTTAAAAAAAATACCCTCTCCTTCCAGGCTTTGCATCACGAGGTTATGAAGTGGCCAGAACGTATCTTCCGGAAAAGCAGGAGTACCCAACCCATCCTGGTTGGTAACCATAACCAGCTCAAAATCCAACTCGCGGGCAATCCTACCCATGAATTCAAACATTTTCGGATAAAAACAGAGCTTATCAAAAGAATCCAGCTGATAGGTCGGAGGCGCCTCGTTAATCAGGGTGCCATCGCGATCAATAAATAAAACGCGTTTAGCCATACCGGTTAGTTGAAAAATGAAATTAATTAAACTGTTTCAATGCGTCCAGTAATTCTGTGTTTTCTGCTTCGGTTCCGATGGTGATACGTAAACTATCCTCACACAAAACTACCGAAGACCGATCTCGAACCACAATTCCTTTATTTAGCAGGTATTCGTACACCCTACGGGCATCAGCAACCTTTACCAACAGGAAATTAGCATCAGAAGGAAATACTTTTTGTACCACTGGTAAACCTGGCAATTCTTTTTCCAGCCGCTGCCGTTCCTGCACAAGCACCCGAATCATTTCGTTTACCTGTTCCACTTCGTCCAGCGCTTTCAATACCAAGTCCTGCGATGCCTGGTTTATGTTATAGGGAGGTTTTACTTTGTTCATCAGCCCAATAATTTCGGCAGAGGAAAAGGCCATTCCTACCCGCAATGCCGCCAGCCCCCAGGCCTTTGACAGAGTTTGCAAAACCACCAGGTTGGGATACTCCGCCAGATCCGCCACAAAAGACCGCTGGCGCGAAAAGTTTATATAGGCTTCATCAATCACCACCAGCCCAAAATAGTTGTTCAGCAGTGCTTCCACCGCCCCCCTATCAAGTGAATTGCCTGTTGGATTATTGGGCGAGCATAGAAAGATCATTTTAGTAAAGTCATCCACTGCTTCTTCCAGAGCCGGAAGATCCAACTGAAAATCTGCCGTAAGGGGCACTTTTTTCACTTTTACATTGTTGATGGATGCGCTTACTTCATACATACCGTAGGTAGGTGGTACCAGTACGATATTGTCGATTCCGGGCTCGCAAAATGTACGGATCAGCACATCTATACATTCATCACTTCCGTTACCCAGAAAAATATGCCTGGGATCCACCCCTTTTATCAGCGATAATTTTTCTTTTATGGCCCACTGAAGCGGATCCGGGTAGCGATTATACCATTTCATCAGCGGTGATCCGAGCGAATTTTCATTGGCATCCAGATATACCCGCGCCGCGCCTTTAAACTCATCCCGGGCCGAAGAATACGGCACCAGATCACGGATATTCGGACGTACTAGTTCATTAAGGTTAAACATTGTTCTGGGTTCTAATGGTTACTGCATTTGCATGGGCATCCAGGCCTTCTGCCCTAGCCATGCTGACAACGGTTTCAGCAATGGACCGGAGCCCTGCGGAAGATAATTCCTGAAAAGTTATTTTTTTTACGAAGGAGTCTACACTTACCCCACTATAAGCCGTTGCATAGCCATTTGTTGGGAGGGTATGATTTGTGCCACTGGCATAGTCGCCTACGCTTTCTGGTGAAAAATGTCCCAGAAAAACAGATCCAGCATTAATTACCCCTTCAGCAATTGCAGCCGCTTTATCTGAAGCAATGATTAGATGTTCGGCTGCGTATTCATTTAATAAATCCATAGCCTCTGCCAGCTCTTTTACCACAATAGCGGCGCTGTTTTCCAGCGCCTTTTCTGCCAGTTCCGCCCTGGGTAAAACCAGTAATTGGGCCTTCAGTTCCGAAGCCACTTTTTCGGGAAGATCCGGATCGGTTGTTACCAATAGCACCTGGCTATCTGCCCCGTGTTCTGCCTGGCTCAATAGATCGGCAGCTATAAAAGCCGGATTGGCCGAGGCATCTGCAAAAACAGCCACTTCCGATGGCCCCGCCGGCATATCTATTGCAGTTCCATTTCGTTGCACCAATTGTTTGGCACAAGTCACATATTGGTTACCGGGACCAAAAATTTTATACACCCGCGGAATGGTTTGCGTACCATAAGCCATGGCAGCAATTGCCTGGGCACCTCCAGCTTTAATGATACGGGTAACCCCTACCAGCGAAGCAGCCACCAGCATAGCCGGGTGCAATTGTCCTTTTTTATCAGGGGGAGAACAAAGAATAATTTCCTTACACCCCGCAATTGATGCCGGTATCCCTAGCATAAGAATGGTAGAAAACAAAGGCGCGCTTCCACCCGGTATATAAAGACCCACTTTTTCTATGCCGATGGATTTTCTCCAGCAACGTACCCCCGGCATGGTTTCAATCACCAAAGCCTCCTGTAACTGGGTTTCGTGGAATTTCCGAATATTGGCTGCTGCCTGTTCCATGGCCGCCAGTAGACCCGGTGCAACCTGGTCCCTTGCCTGCTTCATTTCTTCAGCAGTAACTTCCAGGTTTTTCAGTTCTACACCATCGAACTTCTGTGTATATTCTACCAACGCTTCATCTCCCCGCCGTTTTACCTCTTCCAGTACGGCCTGCACTTTTTCTTCCAGCACAGCGCTATCCATTTGCGGGCGGCATAACAGCGATGCATACTCGGCTTTAGAAGGGTATCGCACAATATTCATACGAATCAGATTATCATTTTCTCAATTGGAATTACCAGTATTCCCTGGGCGCCGGCAGCCTTCAGCTGTTCAATAATATCCCAGAATTGATTTTCACTCAATACACTGTGTACACTGCTCCATCCGGCTTCTGCCAACGGTAATACCGTGGGACTTTTCATGCCTGGCAACAAGGCAATAATCTCATCCAGCTTATCATTCGGCGCGTTCAGCAGCACGTACTTGGTGTTTTTTGCTTTTTTTACCGCCCGGATCCTGAAAAGCAAACGCTCCAGCAGCTGCATTTGTTCGGGTGATAATGCTTCGTTCCGGATCAGTACGGCTTCACTTTTTAATACTACTTCTACCTCTTTGAGCCCGTTCATAAACAGGGTAGAACCTGAACTCACCAGGTCTACAATGGCATCTGCCAATCCAATTCCCGGTGCTATTTCAACTGATCCGCTGATTTCATGAATTTCTGCCTGAACACCTTTTGACCGCAAAAAATTCTCTACTAAAACAGGATAACTGGTAGCTATGCGTTTCCCCTGCAAGGATTCAACGCCGGTATATTCTTCTTTCCGGGTAACAGCAATGCTCAACCGGCATTTACCAAAGCCAAGGCCCTCTACCCGTTGAACTTTTTTGTTCTTTTCAAACACCACATTTTCACCAACTATTCCAATATCTGCAACGGCATCTTCTACATATTGCGGAATATCATCATCGCGCAGGAAATAAATTTCGAGGGGAAAATTTTCGGCTTCCGTTTTAAGTTTATTGATACCATTTTTGACATCAATACCACAATCTTTCAAAAGCTTGACCGAATCTTCGTAAAGACGTCCACTTTTCTGGATGGCAATTTTCAGTTTTTGTTGCATACAATTGAATAAAATAAAAAGGGCCTACCTGTTCGGTAAGCCCTCAAATGTTTATATACAGACATCAAACATCCTCGCTTACCGCGTTTGCAGTACAGCATGATGATGGTGGATGTAATTAGTTCTTTTCATTTCGGTTGCAAAAATAGGGTGATCTGCACATACCAACCAAATTTTTTAAGAATATGTATATTCGAACACCTAAGTTCTACGCACATGAAAAAACTGCTCTTTTTAGTAATTGCCCTTGGCTGGCAACTGTTTGCCTTTAGCCAGGACGATGCCCGGTTTCAACAACCTCCTAAAGACATCGTTGACCTGGTTACGGCAGCTCCCACTCCTTCTGTCAGCTTTAGCGGCTCCGGGGAATACATGGTTATGCTGCATCGTGCCAGCATGCCATCAATTGAAGAACTTGCCCAACCCGAGTACCGGATTGCCGGGGTACGGTTAAATCCGGCCAATTTTGGGGGAAGCCGGCAAACGTATTTCAATGCAGTACAAATTAAAGCACTTAAAACCGGCCAACTCATAGAAGTCACCGGCTTACCAGAAGGCTTGAGAGGCAGCTCTCTTCAATGGAGTCCGTCCCATCGTCATTTTGCCCTGTTACATTATGGGGCTGAATGTATTGATCTGTATAGTATTGATATAGCCACTGCGCGGGCAAAAAAAATCAATTCTCAGCCTGTAAATGATGTTCTCGGCAATTGCTATGCCTGGATAACGGATTCCACCATCCTATACAAAGCCGCTGCCAATGCCGGAAAAAAGCTTCCTTCAAAACCTGTTGCACCCTCCGGACCCGTAATCCAGGAATCGCTGGGAAAAGCTGCAGCATCACGTACCTACCAGGATTTGATCAAAACGCCCTACGATGAAACTCTTTTCACTTTTTATGCAACCGGCCAGTTAATAAAAGTGCAGTTAAACAACCATCTGTCGGAAAAAATAGGCGGGGAAGCCATTTACCGGAGTTTTTCAGTAGCACCCAACCAGGCTTACCTTTTAGTAGCCACCCTGGAAGCTCCCTTCTCCTATCTTGTTCCCTGGAGTGGATTTCCAACCAGGTATACGGTGATCGATTCTACGGGTAAAACAATCCGGACAATTGCCAGTAACCCTTCTTCAGAAGGGGCTCCTATTGGGTTTGATGATGTGCCCGCAGCCCCCCGGTTCATCGGTTGGAGAGAGGATCAACCAGCCACTATTTTTTATGTTCAGGCACTCGACAAAGGCCTTGGTAAGTCAGCTGCCAATTTTCGGGATGGTGTTTATACAATAGCCATTCCAACAGGCGGAGAACCCGTTCTGCTAACAAAAACAGCGCTGCGTTTCAGAGATATCGAATGGGGAAACGAAACAACAGCCCTGCTCTATGAAGGCATGAATGCCACACGTACCATTCGGATCAATCTTTTAAACCCTACCACCGGAAAACTACAGAGTTTACAGGAACGCAGCAGTAATGACCTGTACAAGGATCTGGGTCAGCCGGTAACAACCCGAAACCAATATGGACGAGCGGTGATTCAGGTACTGAAAAACGGCAGCATTTTATTAACTTCTACTGGTGCATCTGCCAAGGGAGATCTTCCTTTACTACGCTCCCTTCACCTGAAAAGCGGTGCTATAAAAGAGCTATGGCGCTGTGAAGAAGGCTTCTATGAATATGTGGTGCGGGTTTTGGATCCGGAAAAAGGGGTATTTATCACCCGGCGTGAAAGTCCGACAGAAACCCCGAATTATTTTGTTCGTCAGCTTACCCGGAAAACGGCGCCCGTTGCCCTTACCAATTTCACCAATCCATATCCTCAATTAACGGGCATTTCAAAAGAAAAAATCAGTTACAAACGGGCAGATGGCATTGATCTTACGGCTACCCTGTATCTTCCCAGAGGCTATGACAAAACAAAAGATGGTCCGCTTCCGCTTTTAATCTGGGCTTACCCGAGAGAGTACAAGTCCGCTGCAGATGCGGCCCAGGTAAGGGGATCCAACTACAATTTCACCACCATTTCCTATGGAAGTCCGGTTTTTTGGGCTACGCAGGGCTATGCTGTTATGGACAATGCTGAAATGCCGATAGTAGGTGAAGGCAGTAAAGAACCGAACGATGCTTTCATCCCCCAACTTTACCTGAATGCTCATGCTGCCATTCAGGCGGCGGCCCAACGCGGTGTTGGTGACAGCACAAGAGTAGCCGTAGGCGGGCATAGTTATGGCGCTTTTATGACCGCTAATCTGCTGGCACATACTAAGCTGTTCAAAGCCGGCATTGCCAGAAGTGGCGCCTATAACAGAACCCTTACGCCCTTTGGATTCCAGGCCGAAGAACGAACCTATTGGCAGGCCCCGGAAGTTTATTATAATATGAGTCCATTTAGTTTCGCCGACCGAATTAAAACACCCTTGTTGTTGATTCATGGAGAAATGGATAATAATCCGGGCACTTTCCCTATTCAGAGTGAGCGCATGTACAATGCAATCAAAGGGCATGGCGGCATAACCCGGTTTGTATCACTCCCCTACGAAAGTCATGGATATGCTGCAAAAGAAAACATTCTTCATATGTTGTGGGAACAACACCAGTGGCTGGAGAAATATGTAAAAAATGCCGGCAAAGCAGGCAGTTCAGAAAAGAAAGCATTTTAGCCAGGTTTCTGTCCGCTGCCAGACTTATTTTTGCACTATGAGCAGTTTAATTGGGGTGGATCTGAAAAAAGCAGCCGCGCTCTTAAGAGCCGGCGAATTGGTAGCCATTCCTACTGAAACCGTATATGGTTTAGCAGCTAATGCTTTGTTGGAAGACGCCGTGTTAAAGATTTACCAGGTTAAGAACAGGCCTCAATTTAATCCCCTGATTTTGCATTTCGCCAATTACCAGCAACTACAGGCCTGCGGGTTGGAATTACCCCCCATGGCCCTGTTACTGGCAGCTAAGTTTAGTCCCGGCCCCTTAACCTATGTAATACCCACATCTGCGGAAATACCGGGCATTGTAAGTGCAGGTACCCCTGCCGTAGCCGTCCGTTTCCCGAATCACCCATTCACCCTCGAATTGCTGCAACAGCTCGATTTCCCGGTGGCAGCTCCCAGTGCCAACCCCTCAGGATATGTAAGTCCAACCAGTGCGGCCCATGTTGCCAGCCAGCTAGGCAATTCCATTTCCTATATACTGGACGGAGGTGATTGCGCTATCGGCGTGGAATCCACTATTATTTCCTTTCTGGAAGAGCAACCCCGTCTTCTCCGACATGGAGGAATTCCGGTGGAAGCCATAGAAGCTGTTATCGGGCCCGTAAATTTACCGGAAGATGGTTTTGTCGACAACCCTATTGCACCCGGTATGTTAGCCAGGCATTATGCTACGCGTCATCCTTTACAAATCGGAAACCTGGAAGAACTGGTGAAGCAGGCATTAACCCCGCATTCCCCCTCCGAAATTGCTACCATTAGTTTTACAGAACCCGTTTCAGGCATCCCGGCAACGAACCAGTTTATACTATCCCCCTCCGGAGATTTATCCGAAGCTGCCAGGCGGCTGTTTGCTGCATTAAGACTGGCGGACGAAATGACTGTGTCGTTGATCCTTGCCGCCGTTTTTCCAGAAGAAGGGCTGGGCAGGGCAATTAATGATCGCCTTAAACGAGCATCTGCTCCTGCTCCGGCAGGTATTCCACCCTCCCATTAAACGTCGGCTAAAAAGAATGGTCTAAGCTATATGAAGCATTTTGCGATTTTACTGGTTTCCCTGCTGCTCCTGAAACAAGGGTATGCTCAACGAAAAAAAAATGGCGCAACTACACAACCGGCGCCCCTGGTAGATAGTATTGCATTTCATTTGTATACAGACAGCCTCAAAAAAGGCCTGCATAATTACATAAATATAGATGGAAAATTACCCGCAGGAGGATGGTATCCCCTAACGGCAGAAGACATCCTGTTTGAAAGCGATGGCGGGAGGTTTGAAGGCAATAAACTGATCGTTCCTGCAGATTTCGACAAAGAAAAACTAACGATCACCGCTACCTATAAACGCAAGCCAACGCTTAAAAAAACAGTTACTATTTATATTAAAATCCTGGAAGATGGGCCACTGAAAACGAAGGAAGAGATTATGGAGGAACTACGTCGCCCTCCTAAAAAGAATAAAAGAGGCGGTTAAGCCTCTTTTTATATTACATTTTTTTAGCGTCCTCAAGAAATTTCGCTAATCCGATATCGGTCAGTGGATGTTTTAGTAAGCCAAGGATCGAATCCAGCGGACAGGTACAAACATCAGCGCCCAGTTCAGCGCATTTAATAATATGATTGGCGTTCCGGATAGATGCAGCCAGAATTTCAGTTTTAAAACCCTGAATGCTGAAGATATTGGAGATCTGTCCGATCAGCTCCGTTCCATCCCAGCCACTATCATCGATACGACCGATAAATGGCGATACATAGGAAGCCCCGGCTTTAGCAGCAAGAATAGCCTGACCAGCAGAAAAAATCAGGGTACAATTAGTTTTGATGCCGTTATCTGTAAACCATTTGATGGCTTTGATGCCGTCTTTAATCATCGGAACTTTTACCACAATATTGGGATGAATAGCCGCTAGCTTCTTCCCTTCTTCTACCATAGAAGCAAAATCGGTGGACAGCACTTCTGCACTGATATCTCCATCAACCAGCTCACAAATATCTTTATAGTGCTGGATAATATTATCTTCTCCCTTAATACCTTCTTTCGCCATCAGGGAAGGGTTGGTAGTTACTCCGTCAAGAATACCCAGTTCATTAGCTTCTTTGATTTGAGCCAGATTGGCCGTATCAATAAAAAATTTCATGTAGTTGTATTTGGTTTTACAAAAACGAAGATAAGGAAAGGGAGGGGAAGGAGGAAAGGAGAAGACGGTGAAGGGAGAAAGCGGGGCTGGGTAAAATAAAAAATGGCAGGCTTATCATATCGCGCCGCTACAACCACCTACCCTTGCTGTCTTCCGACCCTGGGGGAGTTCAGTAGGAGCTGGCCGTATGAGACCTGCCAGTGCAAAAGTAAAAAATTAAACGGGAAAAGGAAAAATAAATCTTCCCCCTATCCCCCCTCACTGATTTCGCCCACCCAAAGAATTAACCCGCCCTACTGCCACCAATTCATCCGAGCGGCCACCTAAGGAGCGGTAATACACCAGTACCAGGTAACTATTTTCTGTTTCCCAATAATTTCCTTCTGTTTTTTCCAGTTGGAATACGGGCTTTCCCGCTTTATCATCAAGCAGGGCATACCCATAATCATAATATCCCTGTTTTAACCAGAGAGAAGTTTCGTACCAGCCTTTCTCTTTGTTGAAGGCCATTTTTGCCTGTGGGTCTTTTCCGTAATTGGTTAATTCTCCAAAAAGGTAAAGGTCTTGTCGGAAGGGCATTCCGCCAGGAGGTCGAAAACTAAAATATACAGTTGCATAATCTCCCTGCCAATAAGGATTTAACCCATCCAATGTTTCGTTAAAGAACATTCCATTTCCATCCCGGTAATACACCACGCGTAAAGCAGAGCGATCAAAATCAGGCTTTACAAAAACGCTTGTGCCATCTTTTGCATAAACGGCACTGTCTACCCGTTCTGATTGCAACCGAAAACTACGCAGGTCCAACCATCGCCATTCTTTTCCTGCCGCAAAAACCGCATCCTGTTCAGTGTTATATTCCAGTTGGTTCTGCCTTATAAAAGTGGGCTTCAAACCCGTTTTTGCATTATCCCAACGGTTATTCTGTAATAGAACCACCTGTATCTGTTGCATGGGATTGACCAGGTTCAACTGGCGCATATTCACCGTAAATGCCAATTTCTGGTGGGTAGTAAATACCTGGTTATTGAAGGGCTGCTGTACCTGTATTCCTACTGCGGCCTTTTCATCAACTACCAGCACCCGGCGGGTAAACGCCAACTGGTTTGGATCGCCGTTTAAAAAAACTTTTAACAAATAATTGCCCGAGCGGGAAGGTACCGATCCCCTGTCGGGTAACTGTGCCTGATAATGTGTATAACGCGTAAGTGCAACCGAAGAATTGCGATAGGTCGTAATTCTTTGTTGAGAAAATCCTTTTACATAATCCATGCTATTCAGGTTAACCGGCGACCAGTCCGCATTGCATAACTGCCAGCTGTAGGAATACGCTTTGGTGCCTCCTTCCCGGTCGTCAAAATGAAGTTCTAACTGATCAGCTGAACCCAGTCGAATAATGGGGTATCCAAGCGGGTTGCCTACCGGAAATAATTTTACTTGCTGGATAGACAAATTGTATACCTGATCGGGTTCTATGTTTTGTGCCTGGCTCAGAAACCCGCCAAGTAGCAGGATTTTGGCCAGAATAATAGGTTTATACATGTAAAAACAACTAATTTGAATGGTCAATCAGGACACCAAACTACAAAACGCATCCGGTTAAAAATAGTTTTCTCCCCTATATTTGGCGACTAAAACCATGCCGATTGAATATCGCCGGATTTATAGCGCGTAAGGTCGCCTTCAATAACCAGCAGTCTTTTTCCAGATTTATTATCCGGCTGGCGATTGCTGCAACAACAATCAGCGTTGCTGCAATGATTCTGGCGCTGGCCTTTACCAATGGCTTTCAATCGGCCATCAGTCAGAAAATATTTAATTTTTGGGGTCATATCCGCGTACAGCATTATGAGCCCAGTAAGTCGGTTATTTCAGAGGAGTATCCGATTGATCGAAACGATACGGTAGAGCAGTTGCAGCAAGAAATTCCCGGCATCAGGGGAATACAGGCCTATGCTACAAAAAATGCAATTCTCAAAACAGAAGAAAGCCTGGAAGGCGTATTATTTAAAGGGATAGACCGATTTTATGATTCAGCCCGCCTGCAAAGCTTTTTAAAAGAGGGCCGATGGATGGTTTACCCCGATTCCGGCTACAGTAACGAAATCGTATTGAGTGCCTATACTGCCAGCCAGTTGAAACTAAAAATAAATGATCCCATCTTAATTTATTTTATTCAGAATGACGGCAGCGCACCCCGGGCGCGAAAACTTACCGTTGCAGGCATTTACAAAACGGGTATAGAAGAATACGATAAACTAATTGCCATCGGAGATATCCGGCTGATTCAACGGCTGAATAACTGGACGCCTAATCAGGTGGGCGGCTATGAAATATTCCTGAATAAGCAGGAGGATATGGAGCAAATCAACGAAGCTATCTTCAACCGGCTGCCGATGTTATGGAACAGTAAAACGATTTTCGAAATTTACCCCAATATTTTCGACTGGCTGGCACTGCAGGACCAAACCATCGGTATTACCCTGGTTATTATGATAATTGTAGCAGTTCTAAATTTAATTACCTGTCTGATTATTCTGGTTTTGGAGCGAACCCGGATGGTAGGCATATTAAAGGCCCTGGGCACCAATAACGCCACTATTCAACGTATTTTTCTTTATCATGGCGCGCTTATTACCCTGGTTGGAATTGGTTTAGGAAATATCCTGGGGTTCATTCTGCTGGCCTTGCAGAACAGGTTTAAATTCATTCGCCTTCCCGAAGACATGTACTACATTGATAAAGCAGAAATTCTTGTAATTCCCTGGCAGGTGTTGGCAGTGAATCTCGGTACTTTCCTGATCTGCCTTGCCGTGCTTACCATCCCCAGCCTGATCGTTAGAAATATACAGCCGGTTAAAGCGATACAGTTTAAGTGAGGAAAGGCAGCAAGGAGGGGAATGCGCCGCTCCTCCCCTCCTTGCTGCCTACACCAGCTGCCCCAAAATTATTCCCGTAGCCACCGCTGCATTGAGCGATTCGGCTGCACCAATTCGTGGAATTGTTACAAAATGATGGAGCAGGGCACGTAACTCTGGTCGAATACCTTTTGATTCATTACCGATAACCAGTGCTGCCGGCAAATGCACTTTCGCTTCCTTTATGGGGGTTCCTTCCAGGGTAGCTGCAATAAAGTCACGATGAGGATGTGCCTCCACAAACGCTATGAGGTCCGTGTACAGGATTTCAACCCGGCCAATACTTGCCATCGTACTTTGAACTACTTTAGGATTAAATGCGTCCGCACAATCTTCACTGCAAATAAGCTGCTGAATACCAAACCAATCAGCTATCCGGATAATGGTACCCAGGTTACCGGGATCCTGGATACCATCCAGCACAATCTGCCAGCCTCCCGGCCTAATAGCCAAATCCGGTTTTTCAAATACCCCCAGTACCTGGTTGGGTGTTTTTAGAAAAGAGATACGCGCAAGGGCCAGTTCATCCAGTACCTGCGCCCATGGTTGCTGCTGCCATTCGGCGTGCAATTGCCACCATTCGGGTAATGCATAAACCAGTCTGGGCCGCATATGTGGTAGCCTCAGTAGTTCTTCCACTGTTTTTGGTCCCTCTGCCACAAACAAGCCCTCTTCATCTCTGAATTTTTTATGGCTCAAACTTTGAATATATTTGGCCTGATTTTTCGTCATCATTAGATATATTTTTCAGCAGCCTATGGTTTTTTACAACAACAAGTGTTACACCCGTCTTTTTTGGCCAAGGGTGTATGGGTACCTGTTGTTTTTTTTGATAACCGGCTGCAAGGTCATAAAAAATTATCCGAGTCCGCACCCCTTTGTGTATAAAACTACGATCAAAGTAGATGCAAAACTCCCCTCCGCTGAAAAGGCAAACCTGATCAATAAAATAGAAAACCAGCTTTCCGATAGCTTGAAAGTACGGTACCGGAAAAAAGGCTTTCTGCGAAAAGAAATGGAAAGTCCGCCTGTATTTGATACCAGCTACGCCACCGAATCAATTGGATATATAGATGATTTGCTCAGGGCTTACGGGTATATGTATGGGCAGGTTAGCTGGGACAGCTCACTGGTGCAGGTGGAAGACCAGAAAAGAGTTACCACAAATTTTAAAGTGGTTCCGGGTAAAGTATTGCGGATAGATTCACTCGCTTTTGACTTTCATGACAGTACGTTGCAAGCCCTGGCCAATGCCAATCAAAAAGACAGCAAGCTAAAAAGAGGAGATGCTTACAGCAATGAGAAAGTTTCCTTGGAAATCGACCGGCTGCTCAATATTTTTCGCGATAACGGCTACCTCAAAATTACACGGGAAGACATGTATGCCCAGGTTGATACCATTGTTGCCGCCCTGATTGACCCCGGTCTGGATCCCTTTGAACAGATCCGGTTACTGGAAGAGGTTCAGAAAAGAAGAGAAAACCCGCAGATTGATGTCATATTTAAACAGCGGGGCACTAAAAATCCGGAACGACTGCAACAATACAGGTTTCGGTTTATCCGGTTTTACCCCGACCTTTCCCTGATTCAGGACAGCCTGGTAACCAGCAAAAAAGACACCATTACCCGGAACAATATCAGTGTAATCCGTTCTAAAAACATGACCAAGCCCGGATTTCTGGCCAGGAATAACCAAATGATACCCGGTAATCTTTATCGGCAAAAAGATGTGTATCGCACCAACAATGTATTTCAGCAAATGAGCGCCTGGCAGCAGGTTGGCATTGATTTATACCCGGTAGACAGCCTTGGGGTGGTGGACGCTGAAGTGAATATGTACCTGGCAAAAAAACAGAATATCTCCGTCGACCTGGAAGCCAGTCGGAACGCCACCGACCTGATTACCACTACCAACCTGTTCGGTATAGCATTGAATTTTGGCCTGCAGGATCGTAACCTGAGTAAACAATCCGTACTTGCCAGTACCAATTTCAGGTTTGGTATAGAACTAGGTAATCAGGGCAGAATTATTCAAACCTTCCAAACCAGTATAACCCAAAGTTTTACAATCCCGAAATTTGTTACCCCCTTTAAAATAAAACAGGAACGTCGCTTTCAAAGCTCCCGTACCCTGTTGTCGGCCAGCGGGTCCATCACCAACCTGCGGGATTTTTTGCGAGTACAATCGGTTAATACCTCCATCGGCTATGAGTGGATAAACCAGAAAAACCGAAACTGGTATTACAGCCCCCTGAATGTTGAATTTGTACGGTTGTTTAAAACCGATAGTTTCTATAAACAGGCGGCCATCATCCCTAACCTGGAAAACTTTTATAACGACGGACTCATCATTTCGCAATACCTGATCGTGCGGAATACCTGGGCAAGGTCGAATAAAGTATATAACCTGAAAATTCAACTGGAAGAAAGCGGTGGTATTTTTGGGAATTTCAAACAATTTGACCTGAATTCGCGACTCTTTCGTTTTGCCAAAGCGGATATTGATTTCAGGCATTATATCAACAAAGGGAATAAATCCTGGGCATTTCGCTTTTTTGTGGGACTTGGAATTCCCTATGGCAAACAATACGATACCAGTGGCAAAATTGTTAAAGAACCCAGTCTGCCCTTTTTTAAATCCTATTTTGCCGGTGGTCCAAGCAGCATGCGAGCCTGGCAGGTTAGGCAGCTTGGTCCCGGTTCTTCTGACTATTTCCAGGGCGCTAACACTTTTCGATTTGCCGACTTTCAACTGGAGTCTAATATTGAATATCGTTTCCCTTTGGGCACTTTATTTGGCATAAACTTAAAAAGTGCCTTTTTTGCAGATATCGGCAATATCTGGTACCGGAATAACCAGGGCAATCCTGCGCTCGATGCCGGTGTTTTTCGATTAAAGCACCTCTACCGAGATATTGCTGTTGCCGGCGGAACCAGCCTCAGACTGGATTTCAATTATTTTATGATCCGGTTCGACTGGGCCTATAAACTTAAAGACCCCTTATTTGCGAATCAAAAAAACGGATGGTTCCAAAATGTAAACCTGTTAAAAGGCCAATTTCAATTAGGTATCAATGCGCCCTTCTAATTCCTGTTGTATGAAGGAGGCCGCAGCGTCCATGCTCATGGCCTGTTCAACGGAATACTCTCCAATCCTGGTTCTGCGCAGGCTGGTAAGATAGCCACCGCAACCCAATACCTGCCCCAGATCATTTGCTAAACTTCGTATATAGGTGCCAGTTGTACAGATTACTTTGAAATAAAGCAAGCCTGCATCAAGGCGGATGATCGAAAATTCTCGGATAGTAACAGGTCTTGGTTCCAACTGAACCTCCTTGCCTTTTCTGGCCAATTCGTAAACGCGCTGGCCCTTGATCTTAATAGCAGAATGAATAGGCGGCACCTGCATAATTGGTCCCCTGAATGCATCCATCGCCACATTTATTACCGATTCCTCCAATTCCCGGCCAGCATCTGTACGAAGGCCGGTTGCATCCAGAATATACCCTGGAGTAGGCACCGGCGCCGATTCAAGATCATAGGTAGGCGTGGATGCTCCCAGCTGAATGGTGCCGGTATACTCCTTCTCCTGCGCCATAAACTCATTTATCTTTTTCGTAAATTTTCCGGTACACACAATCAGGAGGCCGGTTGCCAGGGGATCAAGTGTACCGGCATGACCCACTTTTTTTGTTTTTACCTGGTTGCGAAGCTTACGAACCACATCAAAAGAAGTCCAGTCGAGTGGTTTATCAATTAATAGTACGCGGCCAGCAGCAAATGGATTTTCAACAATTGGATCAGTCATCTCCCTACAACATTTTGTGCAAAGGTAACTATCCGGCAGCTATTGTTTTGTTTACCATTGATTTTGTGCTGCTTCCCCAGACTCGGAGGCATTTTCCTGTTCTCTTGAAATATCTTTTTTAAGGCGATCCCAGTCTGTAGAAAGCAGTGCAGGTGTTTCAAACTGTACCGGATGTTTTTCGATAAATTTCAAAGCCGATTTTTTCCGCTCGCTGGTTAAAGGATGGGTGCTTAAAAACCCAGGTAGTGTGTTTCCGCTTTCGGCTTTCTGTAAACGATCCATTAATGCCACCATACCTTTCGGATCTACCTTATTACTGATCATTTGCTCCATGCCCTTTTCATCCGCATCTTCTTCCAGGGAGCGTGAATAAGACAGTGTCCGGAGCTGATCGGCCTGCCCGGCAATGGATGCGCCGATAGAGCCCAGGTCTCCAAATACCATAGACAATAATACAGAACCTGATAACTGCCGGAGAATAGACCGTAAACTATGCCGTTCATTGATATGACTTGCTTCATGTCCTAAAAGAGCTACGAGTTCCTCCGGCTCCTTCATTTCTTTTAATATGCCTTTATACACTACGATATGCCCACCGGGTATTGCAAAGGCATTAATTTCCTTATCGTCTACCACGGTAAACTCCAATTCGTAGGCTGGGCTTAAGTGAAGGTGGCTGGCAAAAAGGCTGAGAGAGCGGCTGGATTGGCTGTCTATCCGTAGGCTTTCTGACATGGACTGGTAAATCATTGCTCCCAGTTCTTTTTCCTTTTCATGAGATACCAGCTTCAGGCCAACCCCTGTAAGCAATGAAATAAGTCCGAAATAAGCTGCCACAAGAAAACCGGCAATTGCCAGGAACAGAACCGGCCATTTCCAGTTTCGGCCGATCTTTTTAGAAATATTCCGATCGCTACGAATGCGTTCCAGGATTTCGGGCAGCAACAGGTGTGCATCGGCAATCGTTAACCGATCCTCTGCCCCGGGCAAAAGCTGCAACAGGGTTAAAGGCGGCTGGTGCTGGAGCAGGCGGATTCCTTTTAAAGCATATGCGCCTATAAAGGATTCGTCACTGGCATCGTATAATTGAATAGCCTCATCAAATAAGAGAATTCTTACCTGCTTAGCCGGGTTTATTAAATTGGATTGAAACCAAACCTCCTGTTGCTTGTCTAACATGCAGCAAAATTAAATAATCTGCCTTGCCTTCAGTTCAAGGTATTTGTTAATGGTTTGAGTAGTTAATTGCTGAGGAGAGGTAAGGATGGCTTGTATACCATATTTCTGCAATTCCTTTACCATCAGCCTTTTTTCTGCAATGAATTTTTCAGTAATTGTTTTTATGTACAGTTGTTCCAAATCCTCCACCGGTTGTTTAACCTGCTCCTGCAAGGCTGTATTTTCAAAAAATACCACCAGCAGCAAGTGTTGTTTTGCCAGAGAACGGATATAAGGCAATTGCCTTTGCAAACTACTCATGGATTCGAAATTGGTAAACAGGATAAGCAGGCTGCGGTGGGTTATGCGGCTTTTCACCAGTGTTACCAGCTTTTCATAGTCCGCTTCCAGGAAATTGGTCTGCTGGCGATAAAGGGTTTCGGCCAGTAAACTCATTTGTATACCTTTCCGATCGGCCGGCACCATTTTACCCCTGTTTTCGTCAAAACAGATCAAACCAGCTTTGTCGTATTTTACAAGGGCTACCCTTGATAAAACAAGGCTTGCATTGATGGCGTAATCCAGCAATGTCATTCCCTCAAAGGGCATTTTCATCACACGGCTCTTATCAATAAGACAATATACCTGCTGGCTTCTTTCGTCCATAAAATTATTAACCATCAGCGCTCCGCCTTTCCTGGCTGTTGCTTTCCAGTTAACGTTGCGGAGATCATCTCCCGGAACATATTCCTTTATTTCTTCAAATTCAAGGCTATGCCCCAATTTCCGCACTTTTCTGCTACCGATTTCCGAGGTAGTAGCATTATGGGCCAGCAATTCATAAGAACGGAGAGAATGAAAGGAGGGCCATACCATCACCATTTTTTCAGCTGCAACAGGAAATCTTCTTTCTGCTAATGCCAGTGGGCTGCTGACCAGGCAGTTAATGGCACCAAACCAATATTCACCCCTGGTTAAGGGTTTCAGGTAATACACCAGTTGCGCTGTTTCGCCGTACTTCAAGCCTGCAGCAAGCTGAAAATTACGGTACTGAAATTGTACCGGCACTTCATCCATTACCAACACTTTTATTGCGAAAGGGTAGGCAGACTTCAGTTCGAGTAAAATCTTGTTATCATCTCCGTTACTGAAGATATCCGCCATTTTTCTCTTAGCCTGCAACCCTTCCGGATGTCGGAATAAGAGCAGTATATCTACCACAAACAGTAATAGAACCAGTCCAAGCAGTATAAGTCCGAATTCAAAAAGAACCGGAAGAAAATAGGTAAGGATGAAAAAACAGGCAATGCCGATCAGTACCCAAACCAACCGGTTGGTGATATAAAGCTGTTTAATAAATTTCGGAACAGGCATCAGCGGGGTACTTCAATAGATTGAATGATTTCCTGGATAACTTCATCCGGGGTGCCCCCCTCCATTTCTTTTTCGGGGGTAATAATGATCCTGTGCCGGAGCACCGGGGCGGTCACAAAAACAATATCTTCCGGTGTAACAAAATCACGGCCACTGATAGCGGCATAGGCTTTGGAAGCATTCATAATACCTATGGAAGCACGGGGAGAAGCACCCAGGTAAATATGTTTATGGTTCCTGGTTTCTGCCACCAGGGCCGCAATAAATCCCAATAATTTCTCCTCTACATGAATCAGTTTAACCTGCTTGCGCAATGCCAGCAACAGGTCTTTTCCCATAACGGCATTAATGCCGGTTAAGAGGTTATCATTTCCCTGGCCATGGTGCAAACGAAGAATGGCTACTTCCTGCTCTGTGTTCGGGTAACCAACATTTATCTTAAATAAGAAACGATCCAATTGTGCCTCCGGTAAATGATAGGTACCCTCCTGCTCCACCGGGTTTTGGGTAGCTACCACCATAAATGGGGCTTCCATGGAATAGGTATGCCCATCTACTGTAACTTGCTTTTCCTCCATTACTTCGAACAAGGCAGCCTGGGTTTTAGCCGGAGCCCGGTTAATTTCGTCGATCAATACCAGGTTGCTGAAAACCGGGCCGTTCCTAAACTGGAAACTGGCCTGTTGCGGATGAAATATGCTGGTACCAAGCACATCACTTGGCATAAGGTCTGGTGTAAACTGGATTCTTGAAAAACCCACATCTACCGCTTTGCTAAGGAGCCTGGCAGTTAACGTTTTTGCCACCCCGGGCACCCCCTCAATTAGCACATGGCCATCTGCCAGAATAGCTACCAGCAGCAGTTCCACCATATTTTCCTGCCCAATAATTACCTTGGCAACTTCCTCTTTAAGCGCATCAACTGCCTGGTTCAGGTTTTCCAGATTGGTTCTTTCATTAAAAATTTGTTCTTCCATCAGGATCGTTTTATATGAAACAGTTCTATTAATTCATTCATCCTAAGCAGGTCTTCATCGGGCACTGTGCCATGCTCTTCAATTACTTTAAATTCATAAAGGATACTGCTTATCAGGCTTTCTTCCACGCCCGATTTCAAGGCCAGCTGCGCACCAAATACGGCATCGGGTTGATTACTTGAGATATTGTACTGATTTCTTGCAAACTCGCGAAAATGGGCTTCTATTTTACGGGCCAGGTTTTCATTATCCTTGTGTTGATAATACAATCGCCCGATCGTTTTCACAAAATCCAGCGAACTGTTTTCAACCGCCGGCTGCAGGGGAATAATTTTCCTTCTCCGCTTTAATTCACTGAGCAGTAAAAGCGTCAGCATTAAAAGTGTTGTGTACAGCGCCCAACGCAGGGAGGGATATTTCATGAATACCCCAAGACTTGAAAAACTGCTTCTGTCAGGATCTGCGTGCCGGTAGTATTCGTCCCACCAAATCCTGGAATAATGGGCGGGCAATCCGGCCATCATGGCTTCAAAAGCCTCGTGATTATTTTTATGGAGCAGGAAAAAATTAGACAGCAATAAGGGATTGCTGATAAGTGTTATACTTCCTGAATCTTTACGGATCCGGATAAAATTGGGCTTTTCCTGGCGCGTTTGTCCTAATATTTCCCAATCCAATGCTTCCTGGAAAACAAAAAACTGATCCATACCAAAACCCGGATATCCATAAGGTTTAACCAGTTCGTTGGTGGATGAACGAATTAAATACAGGAGGGTGTCTTTTTGGTTAAAAATCAGACCCTGGTAATCCAACTGCAGTTTTAGGGTATCCAAAAAGCTTTTTCCAAAATCAAAAGCCGCTATAAACAAATGGTTTCCATTACTTACATATCGCAATAAGAGTTCCTGTTCTTTTTCTGTCGGATAAAATTGGGGCGAAACGATCATATACAGTTCCCGCTCCAATGCAGGTTCACTTTCCTCTTCCTCCTCCTCATCATACATACTGGTATCGTAGCTCGGTTCAACAGCAAGGGAGTCTGTTACCGCTAAAATGGAGTCTCGTACCACGTTAACTGCTGAATCAATATCCGGCACCGCTATATCAGAAGCTGCCTCTGACATGGCTTGTCCCACTGCATCATCGGTGGGGGGTGCTGAGCCCGGTTCTACCACTTCTTCCTCTTCCACAACCGGCTCAGTTGTAACCAGGGTATCATCTTCATTATAAGTATTGATATTCCAATAATAACGCTGAAAATCAGCCAGTCGTTCAGGAGATATTTTCTGTTCATTAATTTCTCCAGAACTGGGAAAATAGTCAGCCAGGCTGGCATGGGCATACCAGGTTCCGTAAGGAATTTTGTCTTTCTGCCAGAGACTGATACGGGGATTTATTTTTTTATCACGGTCAGGAAAACAGCCTGTCAGCAGGCTGAATAAAAACAGAAAAACAGCTATATCTATCTTTTTTACGCTCATAGCTTTTTTCTGAAGAGTGAAAATTCCTGTTGTATCTGCCGGTATTTACCTTCATCTGTTTCAAATCCTCCATAGTAGACAAAATCATAAATTCTGGTCAGGTTTCGAAAAGCAGGAAAACATGGATGTGTACGAAGCAAACGTAAATACGTGGCATTTGTCCATTCAGGATGGTATTCAACCAGAGATTTATCGCGGAGTAAAAATAAAACAGATAAGTACTGCAGCCGAACAGCTTCCCGGAAATCCTGTTCATATTCTGCTTTTTTCAACAACTCTTCTATACCGGGTTCATGTTGCTGTTCTTCGGCATTCGTCAGTTTTCGTCTTTTTACCGTCTTTCTCGAAAACAGCAGCATATTCTGTTCATTCAATAAACGGAAGGCAGCAAAAATCAGCAGGGCAGCCACAACTATATAAACAACCAGCTTAAAGCCCCAGCTTTCAATCAGCGCATCGAACCAATTTTCCTGCTCGGGCTGTTGGTTATTTTCCACATTTTTTTTCCAGTACGCTGGGTCATTGGCATAAGCAAACACTTCCATGTTTTTGATGGAATCGAGCTTGGTACTATCCATGCCGGGCAGTTGTTCTGTTTTCGCAATCAACGAAGTACAGAACAAACAGCTAAGGAGTAGGAACCGGTATATAAAACAATTGTTCAGCGGATAATTATTTAGCCTGGTTTTTCAATTGAATTTTCTTAGTTAATTGAATGGGATAATAAATGAAATACCAGCCTATAAATGCAAAGGAAGCCAGCAATATACTACTGCTCAGCCACACAGGCATACTGGTATAACGGGTAATAAAACCTTCAAAAAACGCGGCTGTGATAAATACTGGTACCAGGCCGATCATTATTTTCACACCGTCCTTTGCGCCTGCACGCAGAGATTGTAACCTGGTATAGGTTCCCGGAAAAAGCATACTTCGGCCAATTGCCAACCCGGCTGCACCTGCAATTACGATGGCTGAAATTTCCAATGCTCCGTGAATCCAGATTACCAGTACCGATTCCCATCCAAGGCCCTTGGCAAAAAAGAAGTATTGGAAAGATCCGAGCATCACACCGTTTTTAAATAACATATAAATAGTACCAAAACCGGCAAAGAAGCCGGAAACAAACATATTAAATGCTACCTGTATATTATTGAGTGCAATCTGCAGGAACATCATTAGCTGGTTGTCCTGTTTATAAACACCAAAAGGATCTCCTTTGGCAATATTTTCTTCTGTCATCTCCACATACCCATCGCCCAACACACCTCGTACAAATTCCTGGTCCTGGGCGGTTGAAAAAGCCGCTATCAGTGCAAATAAAAAAAATACGATAAAGGAATACAGAAGAGACCTGTGGTGCCGGTATATGACAAGGGGTAATTCTTCCACCCAAAATTGCCGTACCCTCGACCGATCTTCTTTTTTATTCTGGTAAATAGCCAGGTATTTTGAACTGGCCAATCCATTCAGATAGTTGGTAACCTGGCTTTGCGGATAAAAGGTTTTGGAATAGCCAAGATCATTGACCAATTCGGTAAATTGGTTAGCCAGTTCATCCGGGCTGGCCGCACGATCTTCCTGTATTGCCTTCCATTTGCCGATATTGTTCTGTAGAAACTTACCTTCCCGCATAGGGCAACAATATAAGGTCAAAATTTTATTTCCGGAAATTAGAAAGGGGTATTATCTTTTCAGCCCGATACCATGCCAGTAACTAAACTTCATACCGGCTTCAATATTGAAGTAGATTTTACCCTGAGTGCTTTTCACAAAAGGCTGCTTGCCTGGATAATTGACCTGATCGTTCTTTTTGTATACCTGTGGATTTGCTCCAAAATTCTGCGGGCCATTAACCAGGACAGTGTTTATTATACCTATGGGTTGCTGGATTTCATTTTATGGCTTCCCGTACTGGGGTATTTCCTGCTTTGTGAAATCCTTACCAATGGCCAGTCGCCGGGTAAGCGAATTATGCGGATCAGGGTTATTACGGCTTCAGGCGGACAACCTACCATCAGTCAGTACCTGATTCGGTGGATGTTCCGTTCTATTGATTTTCCTACCTGGTTATTTTTTGCATTGGTCTATTCTTACTGGCCCTGGTATTTTTTCCCGTTTTTATTCATCGGGCTTATTTGTTTTATTGCAACCCCTGATTCGCAGCGTGTGGGTGATTTACTGGCCGGCACCATTGTTATTGATACCAATACGGAATCTACCTGGCAGCAAACCGTTTTTATGGAAGTAGAAGAAGCTTACCAGCCGGCATTTCCAGCTGTGATGGGATTAAGCGACCGGGATATGAATACCATTAAACAGGTATTGCTATATGCCCGCAAAAAACCCAATACCCCCGTTCTGAACCAGGTTGCCGTAAAAATTCAAACGGCACTCAAAATCGAAACCGATCTGGATGCCGCTGAATTTTTAGAAATATTGTTAAAGGATTATAATTTCCTCTCCAGGCGCTAAGTATTAAAAGGAAAATGCCGCAAAAATTCCTGCGCCAACAAAAATTAACACATACAAGGACAACAGAATAATTGTTAATATACCCACAAACCGGAAAGATGATTTAAGGTTTTTAAAGGATGTTTGTAATTGCAGGGCATCATTTGCCTGAAGGGCAGTTTTCATAGCCACTGCAAATCGATACAGATACAGGCAGGGAAAAAAATAAAGAGCCGACATGGCAACGTAAAGTATAGATATAAAAATGCTGCCGCCACCTGCAAATACACCGGGGTTTCCGCCCATACTACTTAAATCAGAAAGTATAGATCCCATAAAAATCCCTGCAAGCACCAGTATTCCGCACACAATAAATCCGATAATCGATAAAAACTTTGCCCATTTAGCAGTTTCTGCCAGGTAGCTACTCGATATTCCATCAACTTGTAAGTCAAAAAGATTGGTTTGGGGTGTTTCCATTTTTATTGTTTTAGGTTAATTAAGTGATGGGTTAATGTGCTCCCCAGTTTAAAAGAGAAGCAAATCCGGCAACGGCTACAAAAATTACGTATAAAAGGATCAGGAGGAATAGCCAAATTGCCAGGTATCTGAAAAAAGCCCTTAAGGACATCAGTGAAATGGTCAGGCTGGTTACTGCCGTTTCTCGCCCCGCTTTTTTCATAGTTGTACCAAATCGGTATAACCAACGGAACGGGAAATACAAAAACAGGATGGAGAGCAATGAAACCACACTGGTAGTTGCTGCCAGCTCCCGTAGCACCGGGTCTTTCGTTGGTGCAATAGCCAAGGTGTACAGAGAACGGGCACCCAGATATACGAGCCCTCCCAAAAACAGAAAACCGGCAATAGCCAACCATTTTGCCCATTTTGCCGCGTCTTGTAAGAGGAGCCAGTTACCTGCTTCTACCTGAATTGAATCTTTTGTTTGTACAGATTCCATAGTAATAAAATAGAAATATAAAAAAAACATGCAGAAGCTGGTGGCTTCTGCATGTAAAAATTTTATTGTAAAAGACAGTGATTTTTTTTAGTACGCCCTGGCAAATAATACCCGCTGGGTGCTTGGTTTACCGGTAAGGATACAGGCTCCTGCTTCCAGCTTATTATCCAGGGGAATACAACGGATCGTAGCTTTGGTTTTTTCCTTGATAGCCTCTTCTGTTTCAGCTGTACCGTCCCAATGGGCGGAAAGAAATCCACCTTTTTCATCCAGGAGTTGTACAAAACGTTCCCAATCATCAACCTCGGTAATATGGCTATCGCGGTAGGCCTTTGCTTTGTTGAACATCTGCTGCTGAATATCATCCAGCAGTTTTTTCACCTGTTCTGCCAGGTTATCAAGGGGCAAACTTTGCTTTTCTTTAGTATCTCTGCGGGCAACTTCCGCAACATTGTTCTCCAGATCACGGGCGCCCAGTGCAATTCTTACCGGCACTCCTTTCATTTCATATTCGGCAAATTTCCACCCTGGTCTTGTATTGTCACTGTCGTCGTATTTGACAGAAATACCCAGGGCTTTCAATTGACGCATGATTTCGTCCACTTTTTCGCCAATACGGTTTTTTTGCTCATCGCCCTTATAAATGGGTACAATAACCACCTGTAGAGGAGCTATTTTGGGAGGCAGGATAAGTCCCTGGTCATCACTATGCGCCATTACCAGGGCCCCTATAAGACGGGTGCTAACGCCCCAACTGGTTGCCCAAACATATTCGAGTTTATTCTCTTTGGTCAGGAATTTAACATCAAAAGCTTTGGCAAAGTTCTGGCCCAGAAAATGCGAAGTTCCTGCCTGAAGCGCTTTTCCATCCTGCATCAGTGCCTCAATACAGTAAGTATCTTCAGCCCCGGCAAAACGCTCTGAGGCTGATTTTACGCCCTTAATCACCGGCAGCGCCATATACTCTTCCACAAAACTGGCATATACCCCCAGCATTTTTTCAGTTTCTTCAATGGCTTCTTCCCGGGTTGCATGGGCGGTATGTCCTTCCTGCCATAAAAACTCCGCCGTGCGCAGGAATAAGCGGGTTCTCATTTCCCACCGAACTACGTTGGCCCACTGGTTAATAAGCAAGGGTAAATCACGGTAACTCTGTATCCAGTCCTTATACGTATTCCAGATAATGGTTTCTGAAGTAGGGCGAACGATCAGCTCCTCTTCCAGCCTGGCATCCGGGTCTACCACTACCCCGGCACCACCGGGGTCATTTTTGAGGCGATAATGCGTTACAACAGCACATTCCTTGGCAAAGCCCTCTACGTGTGCGGCCTCCTTAGAAAGGAAACTCTTCGGTATAAAAAGCGGGAAATAGGCATTAACATGGCCCGTTTCCTTAAACATCCTATCCAGCTGATCGCGCATATTCTCCCACAGACCGAACCCATATGGTTTTATCACCATACATCCTCTGACTGCTGAATAATCGGCCAATCCGCCTTTTAAAACCAGGTCATTGTACCATTGGCTGTAGTCTGCTTCCCGGCTGGTAATTTCTTTACTCATTCTAAGTGATTGGGTTTTAACATTTAACTTGCAACGAATGGTCAATATTGACTGTCTTATTCGTATTTTAGTAGAGCGAACGCAAAAGTAATTTTTTAACTCATTAATCGCTGAGCCATGAACCTCAATTTTTCCTCACTACTGGTTGGCGCTGCTGTAGTTACCCTAAGCAGTTGCTCCGTATATAAATCTGGTCAAACACCGGATGATGTATATTTTTCCCCGGGAAGAACAGGGGCAGCTTATGCGTCTGGTGATGATGACAACCGTTCGGAATACCTGGAAACCAATAGTCGTAGGCGATACAATGATCGGTACAGTGATCCGGGATATGCGGATGACCAGTATATGCGGATGGCAATCGCTACAGGGCGTCGCCCCTTGTTTTTTGATGATTTTGCGATGATGAATCCGTATTACAGGAACAACTGGGCCTTTAACAGCATGATGGTCTGGAACAGCCCCTTCAATAGTCCCTGGAACTCGATGTATATGTGGAACAGCTTTTACAATCCTTATTGGGGCATTGGGAATGGATTTTATGGAGGGGGATTCGGCTTTGGCTGGTCGCCTGGTTGGGGTTCGGGCTGGGGTTATGGCGGATGGGGTGGTGGCCATTGGGCAGGTGGCGGATATATACCTAAACCTGGATACTATACCATGCCAAGGCCAAGCCGCCCAAGATCCGGATTTACGATGGGCAGCTACCTGAATACCAATAATAACCGCAATAATTACCGGATCAATAGTTATAACAGCAACTATAATAACCGGAATAATTACAGCGGTAACAGGTCCTATAATAACGACAATCAGCGGAGTATGTATAACAATAACCGCTCGTCCAATTCAGGATCTATTGAACGCTCTACGCCTACCCGTTCTTACAGTCCTTCTTCTAACTCAGGTGGAAGCCGAGGAAGTTCAGGTGGCGGTGGGGGCGTAAGTCGTCCTACCAGAACAGGTAATTGATTTTTTTAAACTATTTATCGGAGGAAACAAACCAAAACCAGGAACGTTTCCTCCTTTTTTATATCCATACTGTATCAAAAGATGTGGCACATGCGAAAAAAAGTTCTTCTATTTACCTTTAGTTTATCTTCCCTGGTTGGATTTTCACAGATACCCGAAGACGCCCTCCGAATGTCCTGGACAACACCCAGCGGAACAGCGCGTAATCAGGCCATTGGTGGTGTAATGGGTTCACTGGGTGGTGATATCAGTGCTAACTTTATAAACCCCGCCGGTATCGGCATGTATAAAACCAGCGAACTGGTGTTTACCCCCGGTTTCAATTTTATAACCAACAATGGCAGTTTCAGGGGAACCAAATCCAGCCAGAACAATTCCAATGTATTTTTTGGAACAAGCGGTATTGTGCTGGGCATACCTTCCAACCCAAGAAGCCGAAATAACAGCAGTTCGGCGTTCAGTATTGCTGTAAACCGATCGGCAGATTTTACCCAAAAAATCGGTTATCGCGGACAAAACGATTTTAGTTCTTTTTCAGAGGCCTATGCATCCGAAATTGCGAATTCCGGTCTAAGTCTTCAGAATGCCCTGAATTCCTCGGAGATTTCTTTTCCTGCCCGTATGGCATTATTCACCTACCTCGTTGATACGCTTACCACGCCCGGTTTTGGCACCGAGGTGGTAGCTTCTCCCCTTCGATATGCGTTTGAACGTGATACAGCATTCCTGCTCAACCAGGAAAACTATATCGAAACCAAAGGTGGTATAACCGAAGTGGCAATAAGTTTTGCAGGGTCCAGCAAAGACAAGCTCTTCTGGGGAGTGAGCCTTGGCGTACCGATCGTGAATTATGAAAAAAACAGCATTCTTACAGAGTCAGACGCTACCGATAATGCCAACAACTATTTCAAGGAAGCCCAACTACGGGAGCGGTTTTCCAGCCGGGGCATGGGGCTTAACCTGAAAATGGGTTTGATCGTTCGCCCGGTGGAATCTATTCGCCTCGGCGCAGCCATTCATACACCCACCATTTACGGCCTTCGGGAATCCTATGATGCAGAACTTTATGCCGACCTCGAAAATTACAATGCGGCAACTACTGTAAACATCAGAGACCTGAATGAAGGGTTTACGCCAGAATACCGGTACGACTTAACCTCTCCCTGGAAATTTATGGTTAGTGGTTCCTATATTTTTGGTGAAGTAGCCGATACAAAAAAGCAGAGAGGGTTTCTTTCAGCAGACCTTGAATATGTAACACATAGCTCCAGCCGATTCCGTGATGCGGAATTGGATGCCCCCAGCAATAATAATTATTTCAGTTCCGTAAATAACGTGATCCGTGATATTTATAAAGGAACATTTAATCTAAAACTAGGCGGAGAACTGAAATTTAATACCCTCATGGCCAGAGCCGGGTTTGCTTATTATGGAAATCCGTACCGCGACAAAGAGTTGGATGGAAAACGCATGTTCATAAGCGGTGGCCTGGGGTACCGGAACAAGGGTTATTTTATAGACCTGGCCTATGTACACCGCATTACCACAGATAATAATTTCCCCTATCGCTTATCCGATAAAGCCAACACTTTTGCAGATATACGCGGTGGCGGAGGAAATGTAGTGGCTACTGTTGGATTTAAGTTTTAAGAAAATCCCGCCACCAGAAACCAGACTCTTTCACGGTTCGGAGTTGTGTCTTCAGATCAACATGCACTAATCCGAACCGTGCTTCATATCCTTCCGCCCATTCAAAATTATCCATTAGGGTCCAGGCGAAATAACCTCCCAGTTTAACCCCCTCTCGTTTAGCGCTGAACAGGGCATCCAGGTACTGATGGTAATAATTGATTCGGTCCTGGTCATTTACTCGTCCCTGTTGCAAGGAGTCTTTAAAAGCCGCTCCATTTTCCGTTATCATAATTTCTTTGATGGCTCCATATTTCCAGAATCTCCTTATAATATGCTGAAAGCTGTCGGCATTAATTTCCCACCCCATAGCAGTTACCGGAACTTTACGCTGTGCCGGCTTTACTTCTGCAGCCTGTATTACCGGGATAAGGGAAGCATGTTTTACTACCAGGGGAAAATAATTCTGTAAGCCGATGAAGTCCATATCAAATTGCATCTGACTGGCATATTTCCAGCTTTTATTAAGGCGGTTCATTTTTTGCACAATGCCTTTATCGTCTTCCGGAAATCCTTTTCCCAGCAGGGGTTCAACAAAAAGCCGGTTTACAAAAAGATCTATCCTCCGGGCTGCAGCAATATCCAATGGAGCATCGGAATAGGGAATTATTTCCGAGCAGGAAAAACTGGTCCCGATTTTTGCATCCGGTATATATTGCCGTAGTACCCTTGCACCATCAGCCTGCGCAATAGCCGCATGATGCACTGCTTTCAAAAACCCATCCATTGACCGGCGCCCGGGCGCATGAATACCCAATAAATGTCCCAGGGTTGTAAAGCCTGCCGGTTCGTTTAACACGATCCAGTGTTTTACCGTACCGAAGTTTTTAGCACAAACCTTTGCGAAATGCCGAAACCAACGATTGATTAATGGGCTCTCCCATCCTCCTTCCGCCTGTAAAACCTGTGGTAAATCCCAGTGATAAAGTGTCACAAAGGGGGTAAGCCCCAAAGCATGGCATTCTTCAATGAGTTGCTGGTAAAAAACAATTCCAGCAGGGTTGGCTTTTCCCGAACCATCTGGCAAAATGCGCGACCATGAAATGCTAAAGCGGAATGCGTTAAATCCCAGGGCTTTTACCAACAGCAGGTCATCTCGGTAACGATGATAAAAATCACAGGCCGGCATGGGCTTCGCAGCTTTTTTAATAACGCCCTTTCGCCTTGAATAAACATCCCAGATAGATGCAGACCGTCCGCCTTCCGATACAGCGCCTTCATTTTGCGCCGCTGAAATTGCTACCCCCCAGTGAAAGTCCTTACCGAATGCTGCTGCTTGCAGGGTTGGTTTTACCATGGACGGAAATTAGCCAAGTGCCATCTATCGCAACATTATTTTATTGTAAAATCTGTGCTTGAATACAGGCCTGCATACCTTCCAGATCCTGCGGATGAAACCAGTTGATGGCAGGCAGTTTTTTGAACCAGGTCATCTGGCGTTTCGCATATTGACGGGTATGTATTTTGATCCGTTCCACAGCATCGTTTAAGCTGCTCTGCCCATCGAGAAAAGCAAAAATTTCACTGTATCCTACTGTCTGTAAAGCAGAAATGGAGGACAAGGGCCTGCCGGTTGAGCGTAGCAGTTCCGCAACGGCTTCTACTTCCTTTAGCAAGCCATCCTGCATCATCTGGTCCACCCGTTGGTTTATTCTGTTTATCAGTTCTTGCCGGGGTAATTCCAGGCCAATAAAGAGGGTATGAAATGGCCGCTGCTGAACAGTGCCTGTTTGAAAATTGCGTATACTTTTTCCTGTAGACCGCACCACTTCCAGTGCACGCATTAAGCGCTGCGGGTTCTGAATTTCTCCTGATGCATAATACGCGGGGTCCTGTTCCTGAACGGCCTGCTGTAACCAGCCCAGCCCCTTTGCTTCATACTCACGGATGATAGAGGCTCTGATTTCCGGATCTGTAGGTGGAATAGCATCTAATCCTTCTGTAAGCGCTTTGATATATAAACCGGTTCCTCCCACCACTACTACTTCATCATGCAACTGAAAGAGCTGTTCCATTTCAGCTAATGCATAGGCAGCAAATCCCGCTGCATTCAATTCTTCGAGTATAGAATGAGAAGCAATAAAATGATGTTGAACTGCCTGCAGTTCGGCTTCGGAGGGCCTGGCAACACCAATGGAAAGTTCCTTATAACATTGGCGAGAATCTGCCGAAATAATGGAGGTTTGTAACCATTTGGCCAGATGAATGGCAGCAGCCGTTTTTCCCACAGCTGTTGGCCCGGCAACAACTATACTAAATTTCTTCTTCACTGCTTTCGTCTTCCGCTCCAAACTCTTCCTCCGAGGTTTCATCATCGTCCCCTTCGGTTCCATACCCTTCTGCTCCCGACTGGAGATCGTATTTCTCTTCCATTTCCGCAAGTTTATCTCCTACCAGTCCTTTGGTGCCATACTGTGAAGGGGCAATACCTTCCACCCGCACCGTGGCAGGGTATATGATTTTGGGATTTTCTTCTTTTGATACGTTGATCAGCTCTATCAGGAAGGTCCAGTTGCGGACAAAATCATACAGAAAAATGAATTTCTGGTTCGGATCAAAAATCTCCGACCCGATGGTTGTTTCAGCCATTAAAAGCGGTTCAACCACGTAGGTTTTATCGTATTTTTCCAGGCTGATTTCTCTGCCACGCTGCCAGCTGTCATTGCTTCTGAAAAAAGTAGAAGCATGTTTGGAATCGAACTCGAAAGCTTTCAGAATAGCCTGTTGCAGGTCAGCAAAATGTTGTTTGTGACGGATTGCGATATCCCGGTAAACACTGTCGTCTTCTTCGAAATAGACCCTGAACTTCAATATTGCCATAACGGTTTCTGCTGTTGATTTCGGGCGTAAAATAGCACCTTTTTATTGAAATGCCGCGCCGCTTAGTCTACCGGCTGCAGATTCAGCTCTTTTGCTTTCTCCAGCATCAGGGAATAAGCCGCTTCATAGGTATTGGGAATCAGTCCGTCCAGGATAGCTTCCCGGATGGCGTTTTTAATATCCCCCACTACTCGTCCGGGCGGAAGTTTAAAAACCGACATAATTAATTCCCCGGTAATAGGAGGTTGCCAATTCCTGATACGGTCATTCTCCTCCACCTGCTGCAACCGTTCTTTCACCAAATTGAAGTTGCTTAAATAGCGCTTTACTTTAAATTTATTCTTGGAGGTAATATCAGCGGCACAAAGCAGCATCAGGTCGTCTATTTCCTCCCCGGCATCAAATAGCAGGCGACGGATAGCGCTGTCGGTGATGTTTTCTTTAGTAAGACTGATGGGGCGCAAATGCAATTCTACCAACTTCCTTACATAGCGCATTTTTTCATGCTGCGGCAGTTTTAATTTGGCAAAGATCCGGGGAATCATTCTGCCACCAACTACTTCATGTCCGTGAAAGGTCCAGCCATGACCGGCTTCAAATTTTTTCGTCGCAGGTTTTCCTATATCGTGCAGCAATGCAGCCCATCGCAACCATAAATCTGCGGTATGCTGGGCTATGTTGTCAACTACCTGCAGGGTATGGTAAAAATTATCTTTATGTCCTTTCCCATCAATATACTCGGCCCCTGCCAGGTCAACCAATTGCGGGAAAATTATATGTAACAGACCAGCTTTGTACAATAAATCGAGCCCGATCGATGGTTTTGGGCTTACTAGAATTTTATTAAACTCTTCTGTTATGCGCTCCTGCGAAATGATCCGGATCCGTTCAACATGCAAACAGATACCTTTCCAGGTGGTTTCTTCAATGCTGAAGCCTAATTGCGAAGCAAACCGGATAGCCCGAAGCATCCGGAGCGGATCATCGCTGAAGGTTTGTCCTGGTTCAAGCGGAGTGCGGATGATTTTGTTGGCAAGGTCTGTTTTACCATCGAATGGATCTATCAATTGCCCGTAACTTGATTCATTCAGGCTGACAGCAAGGGCATTGATGGTAAAATCACGCCGCCACTGATCTTCCTGGAGTGTTCCCGGGGCAACTTCCGGGTTTCGGCTATGGTAACGGTAACTTTCTTTCCGGGCTCCTACAAATTCTATATCAAAATCATCCACTTTCAGAGCGGCAGTACCAAAGTTTTTGTAAAATGCAACGGTTGGTGTTGGGTAAAACTGCTTCGATACCGCATGGGCCAGTTCAATACCGTCACCCACACAAACTATATCGGCATCTTTTGTCGGGCGATCTAATAGTTTATCGCGCACAAAACCGCCGATAATATAGGTCTCCCTGTTGAGCGATGCCGCAGCATGGGCAATTTTCTTAAAAACAAATAATTCCTTGGCCGTACAGTTGATTTCCATCGGCCTGCAAATTAGGTTAAATTACCCATTCAGTACTTCCTGGCAGATGGCTACCAGTTTACCGGCAATGACCTCCTCATTGTAATTCCTGGTTATCAGCTCAAAAGCATTCCGGGCTAATTTATTCCTGAGTGCTTCGTCATTTTTCAGCTGTTTCACAGCAGCAGCAATGGAAGCTGGTGAACCATCTACCAGCAGTATATCCTGCCCATCCGTAAAAACCTCCTGTATACCCCTGGTTCTCCTGGAAATTATCGGTTTTTTTAACGCTGCATAATGATATACTTTATTGGGAATAACGATGTCTGCCTTTTTGGATTCGCCAAATATTCCCAGGCAGCAATCAAACCGATTCATGGCGGCATTTAAGGCCGAAGCCTGTACCCAACCGGGAAAATGAATATTGGTTAATTTATACTGCTGTAAGGCTTTGGCTTTTACTTTTTCAAATTCAAATCCATCACCGATTAAATGAAACCGGATGGCCGTTTCTGCCTGCAAAAGCCGGGCGGCTTCGAGTATAGCAAAACACCCCTGCAGCGGAATAAATGATCCGTAAAAGCCTACTTCAAAAAAGGGTTCAGTTTTCGGCAATGCAAGGGGAAAGTACTCCGCTGTATTTACGCCTACCGGTAATACGCTTAATTTTTCTTCACGGATCCCAATGACTGTTTTATAATACTCGAGATGTGCCTGGGTATCACAAACCACCCTGTCTGCCATAGACATAGAGAGTTTGTCTTTTAAATAATTTTTAAGGGCCCTGACAGAATACGGGCTTATCGTTTTATAATCGAATACTTTTGACAGGTAACGCGAGATAAGCGGATCAAAAACAATTGGTTTTTTGGTCAGATACCGAAGCTTCACCACATCTCTGTGACCAAATGAAGGAATAAAAATCACATCGGCGGCGGCGGCCAGTTCCTTGAATTTTTTTCTACTAAAGTTTCGTGAACTGGTATAATTGTAATAAACGACTTCTACCTCGGGGAACCGTTTCAGGCCATCAAAAATAATTTTTGACCGGTTGTAATCGGGCTCGTATTGTCCGGCAATCAATAATTTCATGCGGTATTTTTATTCATGCGCAACTACTGCTGTACGGTTGATCTTATTGAAAACATTCAGGTACCGATGAATAATATATTCCATGCTGTGTTGTTGCTGCACATAAGCTAGTGCAAGGGTAGTCATTTTTTCTTTACGAACCGGGTCTGCCAATAAGGTATGTATCGCTTTTCCAATGGCAGCAGCATCCTGTATATCGCAGAGCATAGCGCGCTCCCCCGCCCCCAGCTCTGCCAGCCCGCCTGCCCTGGTGGTTACGACCGGCACTTTGTAGAGAAAAGCATCCAACACACTGCTTCCCAGACCTTCCTGCTCTGAGCTCATAACATAGACCTCTAAAATCGAAAAAAAATCTTCCACATTTTTATAAAAGCCCATCAACAGGTAACAGTCTTGCAGCCCCAACTGTATAATACGTTCCTGCACAACAGGTTCCAGGTCGCCTTTTCCAAAATGAAGAAAAACAAAATCATTCCGGATTTTTCTTAATTCCGAAATTGCTTCTACCATCGTAAGCGGATCTTTATGCTGTACCAGGGCCGCCATTGTACCCAGAATATGCGTACCTGGTTGTATATTTTTTTTCTCTAAAAGCTCTATAGCCCGGCTTTTATCCAGGGCTTGCGCTGTTACAATGGAAGAAACCAGTTCAACATCTTTTCGACCGGAAAACTCGGTAACGATCTGTTGAATGGCCTTGCTAATGGCAAGAATTTTATCTGCCAGCAGGTATTTCAGGCGGGTAAAAAAACCTTTGGGAACGAAATCAACCCGGCGAGAATATACAACCGGGCTTCGATGAAATAATTTCGTCAGTACTGCATAGGTAAGAATTTGGGATGTCTGGGCATGTAAAATCGCGTAATTATGCCCCTTCCCAATAAGAAACCAGCATATTTCCCATACGGAGTCAAAACCAAATGTTACAAATCCGGCTTCAATTGATTTAGTATATAAGGGGTTGTTTTTACGACAGAGAAGATGCACTTCATTACCTGCATCCCGCAGACCTGTCATATTATAAAATGTTTGTCGTTCTCCTCCTCTCCATCCTTTTTCAAAATTCAGCTCTAAAATTGTCATTAGTTCTACTTGTTGGGCAAAAACTCAATGCCAAAACAAATATCGTGCAAAATAAACAGGGCTGCTGTTGATATTTCTCTACAGTTTTCTAAACAATAGCCACTCAAGTACCGATCCTGAAGCCAACCAGGGGAGCCCGCAGCCGTCGAATAAGTCCAAAGAGCAGGGGGTCCAGGGCCAGCGCTACCTGTGCCGATTGCCGGTGGTCGAGCCATTGGTCAGCGATCCCCAACACACCCTCCATCCGAAGCCATTTCCCTTTTTCCAGGTCGTCCGTTGCTTCCAGGTCATAGGCGCTTATGGCCTGTACCAGCTGTCGTTCATTGGCTAAGAACAAAACCGGGTGCGTAGTGGCAAGCAAGTTTTCCAATTCAGTTTGGGCGGATGGCTCTAAAACAGCGTCCCAGGCTGCATTAGCCACTATACCCTTCCAGTTCTCAACACATACCGCGATCGCTTTTCCGGCTCTTAATGCGGCCAGGTTATTTTCTATAAGCTGCTCAAAATCAGACATACGGCAAAATTATAGCCTAGTTTCTATTATCTTCGCCCCAAATTTTGCACTATGAACTTGCACGAATACCAAGCAAAGGAATTATTGAAAAAGTACCAGGTGCCGGTACAGGAAGGCATTGCCTGTAGTACGCCAACTGAAGCCGAGGAAGCCTACCGTACCATTCATACCCAATACGGCAGCAAGTTTGCTGTAGTAAAAGCCCAGATTCATGCGGGCGGACGCGGAAAAGGTAAAATCCGCGGCACCGAACAACGCGGTGTAGCAGTCGGCAAAAATGCGGAAGCAATCAAAGAAATTGCACAAAATATTCTTGGCGGCACCCTGGTTACCATTCAAACGGGCGAAGCCGGTAAAGTCGTAAATAAAGTACTGGTAGCCCAGGATGTATATTATGAAGGACCTAACCCGGTAAAAGAGTTTTACCTGTCAATTTTGCTGGATCGTGCAAAAGGTCAGAATGTAATCATGTACAGTACCGAAGGTGGAATGGATATTGAAGAAGTAGCGCACAATACCCCGGACAAAATTTTCAAAGAATGGGTACACCCCGGTGGGCCGTTGCAAGGCTTCCAGGCAAGAAAAATTGCCTTTAACCTTGGCCTGAGCGGTGAAGCCTTTAAAAACTGCGTAAAATTCGTAACCAATCTGTACAATGCCTATGTAGGACTGGATTGCGCCATGCTTGAAATCAACCCGCTTTTCAAAACATCTGACGAAAAAATCATTGCAGTTGACTGCAAAATGAATATTGATGACAATGCGTTGACCCGCCATGCCGAACTGGCTAACCTGCGCGATATCTCTGAAGAAGATCCTACGGAAGTAGAAGCCGGGAAGTTCAACCTGAACTTTGTGAAACTCGATGGAAATGTGGGCTGTATGGTAAATGGTGCCGGCCTTGCAATGGCTACGATGGACATGATCAAACTGAGTGGTGGAGAACCCGCTAACTTCCTGGACGTAGGCGGTACAGCCAACGCGCAAACAGTTGAGGCAGGTTTCCGGATTATCCTGAAAGACCCCAAAGTAAAAGCTATCCTTATCAATATTTTTGGCGGAATTGTACGTTGCGACCGTGTTGCCCAGGGGGTAATTGATGCGTACCAAAGCATGGGCAATATCGATGTTCCGATTATTGTTCGCCTGCAGGGTACCAATGCAGAAGAAGCGAAAAAACTGATCGACGAAAGCGGATTAAAGGTGCAAAGTGCCATCCTGCTTAGCGAAGCTGCCGACCTGGTTAATAAAGCTGTAACAGCTGCCTGAGCTGCTAAATAATCGAATACATCCTCCCGCTTCCTCGGAAGCGGGATTTTTTTTGCCTGCCGAATAGGCCCGGTGCATACAAAACAGGGCCCGGCAAGCGTTTTACCTAAACATGAACTACCTAGTAAGCTTATTAATCGGACTATTCTTATCTGCCGGGGTTACCGCACAACAATGGAAACTGGTTTGGTCAGATGAGTTCACCCAGCCCGGCATGCCCGATCCAAAAAAATGGGCCTATGAAATCGGGGCAAACGGATGGGGTAATAAAGAAAAACAGGAATATACACGCGCAGATAGTAAAACCGCCAGTGTCCGGAACGGTTCACTTTTTATTACAGCCTATAAAAGTGCCGAGGGAAACTATTATTCGTCCAGGCTTGTCACCAGGGGATTGGCCAGCTGGCGGTTCGGGAGAATAGAAATAAGGGCAAGACTTCCCAAGGGTAGAGGAATTGGGGCAGCCATATGGATGTTACCGGCAGATGATGCCTATGGCGACTGGCCGGCAAGCGGGGAAATTGACCTGATGGAATTTATCGGCACCCAACCGGATTCCATTTTCACCGGGCTGCATATGGATGCCTATAACCAGGAATTGGGCAACCAAAAAAGAAAAGGGCATTTCCTACCCATGAACTGGCAGGATTTTCACGTTTATGCCCTGGAATGGCTAGACGACCATATCTATTTCAAAATTGACGGAAACATCGTCTACCGTTTCAAAAAGGAAAAAGATGAAATGGAGGTATGGCCCTTCGATCAACCTTTTTACCTGATCCTGAATGTTGCAGTGGGTGGCCTGACAAATGGGGATAAAGGGATCGACGACTCGATTTTTCCACAGTCTATGGAAATAGATTATATAAGGGTTTCGCAACCCGCTGCCCATTAAGGTGTTTTTTTGGGCGGTAAAGCAAAGGCTACTGCCTCGTGTTCAAAATGACCTTTATGGGAACCATCACAAAAAGGTTTATTTTGAGACAAGCCGCAACGGCAAATGCTGACCAGGGTTCTACCGCCTAAATCATACAGGTTCCCGTCCTTATCGCGAATCTCAAAATCACCTTCAATACGTAAAGATCCATTATTATTCACCGTTATAGTGGTAGTAGCCATTCGTTCAAATTTTATGCTGCGAAAATAAGGGTTTAATTTGCAGGATGCAGGAAGCTCATCAAATCATTCAGCAAACCAGGCAATGGATCCAAAACGTTGTAATTGACTGTAATTTTTGCCCCTTTGCTGCCAGGGAAATGGAACGCAACAGCGTATATTTTGAGCTGGCGGCCTCCTCCGCTGCCGCAGATATACTGCTGCAGTTTTTTACACTGATGGAAAAAATGGAGGAAGATACCCGTATTGAAACAGCGTTTCTGTTGCTGCCGGAGGGCTGGGACGACTTTCTGCTCTACCTTGACCTGGTAGAAAAAGCGGAGAAATTGATCGAAGAACAGGATTTTGAAGGTATTTTCCAGGTAGCTAGTTTTCATCCCAATTATCAGTTTGACGGGTGCCCCATCGATGACCCAGCTAATTTCACCAATCGATCCCCCTACCCCATGTTACACATTCTGCGCGAAGAAAGCGTGGAGAAAGCCCTGGAGTTTTATCCCGGAGACCCGGAAGAAATCCCCGAGAGAAATGTCCGTTTTGCCCGCGAAAAAGGCCTTGCATACATGAAATCACTCTATTTAAAAGCCCGGTAGAACCGCTTATCCCTTTTTAGGACTGCTTAACCCGCAGCCGTTTAAAACCTGCTTAGTTTTGCGTTCAAAAAAAAGTTGAACCAGCCATAGGGGTATTTGCAACTATAGTTGTCGGATAATAAATGACCCTGTGTGTTGAGTTATTCCATACCATACCAGCATGAACCTAAAAAAATGACCGCGATAGACGCCCGTCAGCCAATAGTACGCACCGATTACGGAATGCTGCACTTTGAGGAAGTATTTAAAACCCATTTCAAAGAGCTGCATTCCTATGCCTGCACGTTGGTAAAAGACGATATGGTAGCGGAAGAAATGGTGCAACAGGTTTTTTTCCGGATATGGGAAAAAAAGGAACAGCTTTCTATTCATTCCTCCGCAACAGCGTACCTGTACCGGTCTGTTTACCACGAATGCCTCAATTACCTGAAGCACCAGAAAGTAAAAACAGCTTACCAGGTTTATGCGAAAACAACCGCAGATACAGGAACCGGATCTGCGGCTCAAAAAATCCAACTCAGTGAATTGCAGCAACATCTGAATAAAGCCCTGAATGAGCTACCGGAACAGTGCAGAACCATATTCCAGATGAGCCGGTACGAAGAGTTGAAATACCAGGAGATTGCAGACCGCCTGGGGCTTTCTATCAAAACAATAGAAAACCAGATGGGGAAAGCACTCCGTATTCTGAGAGAAAAACTGAAAGACTTCTTACCCCTATTATTACTAATCCTGCTTAACCTCTGATATGCGACCCGAATCACCTCAACCTGTTATTGATGAGCTGCTGGTCAAATACCTGCTGGGAGAAGCCACCCCTGCTGAAATAAGCAAGGCCACTGACTGGATATCGGCATCCGCCGAGAATGAACGCTATTTTACCGGTTTCAAAGCAATCTGGGACAGCAGCCGCGAGCTGGCAGCCAAATCAACAGTTGATGTGGATGCAGCCTGGCAAAGGATGAGAGAAAAAATAGGCGGAAAGCAAGAGGAAAATCTACGATCGGTGAAAAGGGAAGAGGAAAGAGAAGGGAAAGTGGAAATAAGGAGGATTGGGACAGAATGGAGAAGAGTGGCGGCAGTATTGGTGGTGGTATTTACCGGAATCCTTGCCTGGATAATTTACCGCCAAACAACTGCTACAGAACTATTGGAGATAGCCAGTCTGCAGGAAACCAGGCAGCAACCCCTCTCCGATGGATCCGTTATAACCTTAAACAAAGGAGCTGCTTTACTGTATCCATCCAGTTTTTCCGGTAATAAAAGAACGGTTGAATTGAAGGGAGAAGCTTTTTTTGCCATACAACCCGATGCCTCCAGGCCTTTTGAGGTACGGGTAAACAAGTTAACGGTTAGGGTATTAGGTACTTCCTTTAATATACGGGAAACAGATTCTACCACCATTGTAATCGTCGAAACCGGCCGGGTTCAGGTAAGTGATGAAAAGCAGTCGATTCAATTAACTGCCGGCGAAAAAGCAACGATCCGGAAAAACGGGGGCACCTGGACAAAAGATCAACAACCCGACAAACTGTACCAGTATTATCGTACACGAACCTTTAGCTGTGATAATACACCTCTGTGGAAATTGGTTGATGTGCTGAACGAAGCTTACGATGCGCAAATAATAATTAGCAATCCGGCTATCCGCACGCTGCCTATTACCACGGTATTTGAGGAACAACCGCTGGAAGAAATCCTGTCCATTATTGCTCAAACCCTGGATATTACCATCACCCGGAAAGACGCTATTATTTATGTTCAGTAAATCATCGGGAAATACTTGCATAAGCCTGGTAAGTACACTACTCTGTTTGTTAGTTTTCTGCGGTGAAGTAAAAGCACAGGATCTGCTGAACAAGGTCATACAGATTTCAGTGAATAACCAGTCCGTTCCGGATGTGCTGGAGATTGTGAGTAATAAAGGCAATTTTTATTTCAGTTACAATTCCAACATAATAAGGAAAGACAGCCTCGTAACAATTACGCCAGGCAGCCGAACCGTTCGAAGCATACTGGAATTGCTTTTTCCGCAGGGATTTGAATTCAAGGAAAGCGGTCAGTATATAATTATACGAAGGATACCGTTGCAATTAAGTCTTGTATTAAAAGAATCCGCCACCAACGATAATCATTACTACGTAAGCGGTTATGTACGGGATAATCAAACCGGAGAACTTGTACCGGATGCCAGTGTATATGAAAAAGACCGGCTGGTTGCTGCATTAACCAATAGACAGGGATATTTCAGGATCCGGTTAAAATCAAGATATCCCAAAGCATCCCTTACCATCAGCAAAGAATTTTACAGAGACACCACCGTTCTGGTACGAACGGGCTATAACCAGGAAATCCGCATTACCTTGGCGCCGGTAGAATTACAGGGCGCCACTGTTGTTGTTGGCCCTTCACGGCTTCCGGCTCCCGACTCCCTTTACATGGCCATACCACAACCCGACAGTACCACCTTACTTTACCTGTATAGAAGGATGGATTCTCTTACGGTACAAAGAACTGCATTGGGTAAGTTCTTTTTGTCCTCGCGACTGAAAATGCAGAGTATTAACCTAAGCAAATTTTTTACCGTAAGGCCGGTGCAGGTATCATTTACGCCCGGCTTGTCAAGCAATGGAAAAATGAATGCCCAGGTGGTAAATAATTTTTCTTTTAACATATTGGGCGGATACTCAAGAGGTATTAACGGCGCAGAAATCGGAGGCGTTTTTAACCTCAACAAAGAGGAAGTAAAATATGTTCAGGTAGCTGGTGTACTGAACATTGTAGGGGGTAATATGAAGGGCCTCCAGATAGGGGGTGTACATAATATGGTTCTCGATTCAGTTAAGGGGGTACAGGTTGGAGGTGTGGTAAATTTTGTACGCGGATCCTTTACCGGTGCACAGATCGGCGGTGTCGTCAACTATACCAACCAGGCAGTAGAAGGCGTTCAGATCGGCGGCGTGGGAAATATCAGCGGTCGTACAATGAGTGGCGTTCAGATCAGCGGGGTATTTAACTATGCGAAACGGTTAAAAGGAGTTCAAATTGGTCTGATTAATATTGCAGACAGCTCAGATGGGTATAGTATAGGTTTGATAAACGTGGTACTAAAGGGCTATCATAAACTGGCTTTTTACTCAACCGAGCTCACTCCTTTTAATGCCGCTTTTAAAACAGGCAATCATAAGTTGTACAGTATATTGCTCGGAGGGGCTCATCCCGATACCGGCCGAAGAGTTATAAGTTTCGGCTATGGAATTGGTACGGAAAGAAAGATCAGCCGCTCATTTTCATTGAATATTGAAGCTTCTGCCCAATATGTTTATCTGGGTAGCTGGGAATATACCAATCTGCTAAGCAGGGCAACGGTAAATCTGCATTGGAAAATTGGTCGATATTTTTCCCTGTTTGCAGGGCCTGCATTCAATGTATACCAATCCGATCAGGACACCCGTTTTAACGGATATGCATACCCGATTCCAGGAAAAGATTATAGTAGTTTTTCACTGGGAGGAGATCGTACGGGTTGGTTTGGCTGGAATGCCGGCATTCATCTATTCTGATTTTTTTTTGCTACGCATAGGGGTAAAAGAATTGCCGGTTGTCGGATAAGAAAAGATTCTATGTTTTCCAAGATCATCTGCCTTATCCTTTTTATTTCTTCCTGGTGCCTGGCGGTGCAGGCACAGGTAAAACAAACGATCAAAGGTCAATTAACCGATCAGCTGTTACAAAAACCAATTGCGGGTGCAACTGTTGAAATAATCGGGCAACAGCGGAGCACTACCACTGCTACTGACGGCAGTTTTAAGTTTACACAGGTTCCAATTGGCATGCACCAGTTAAAGATTACCCACGCTGGTTTCAAACCAATATTATTGGAAAATATCGTATTAAATGCCGGTAAAGAACTGGTATTGAATCTTGGTATGGAACTGGATGTACAGGTACAGCAGGAAGTAGTGGTAAAAGCCAAATCTATCCGTTCTAAACCATTGAATGAATTAAGCCTGGTTAGTGCAAGGGCTTTTTCTGTAGAGGAAACCCAGCGATATGCGGCGGCGGTAAATGATCCGCTTCGTATGGCCACCAGTTTTGCAGGCGTAATAAGCCCCAATGACGGCGGAAACCATATTATCGTAAGGGGTAATGCACCCAATGCCCTGTTATGGAGAATGGAAGGAATCGAAATTCCAAATCCCAACCATTTTGCATTAATGGGAAGCAGCGGTGGCGGTATTTCTATCCTCAGTGCGCAGGTATTGGCCAATTCTGATTTTGTAACAGGCGCTTTTGCTGCCGAGTATGGGAATGCGGTAGGGGGTGTATTTGACCTGCGCCTTAGAAAAGGCAATAATGAAAAGCGGGAGCATACCATCGAAGCCGGTGTATTAGGAATTAATCTTGCCAGCGAAGGGCCATTCAGCAAGAACTATAAAGGAGCTTACCTGGTAAATTACCGGTATTCTACCCTGGGGTTATTAAGCAAAATGGGCTTAAAAACAGTTGGTGAAGGAAGCACGAATTTCAGCGACTTATCGTATAACCTATCGCTTCCGGCGGGCAAAGCCGGTGAATTTACCCTGTTTGGTATGAATGGTTGGAACGACCAGGAATTTCCCCTGGAAAAAGACCCAGCCAAATGGGAGGAAGAATGGAACCGCTATGGAGGTATTTATAAAGGAAGAACCAACGCAAATGGAATTACCCATACAATTTCACTATCGAAAAGAGCCAGCCTCAAAACAGTATTAGTGAACAGTTCGCAGCAAACGGCAAATGATATGCAGTTTGTAGCCCGGCCAGATAGTATTATAAATGCATACAGGGAAAAATTCCAGACTAAAAAATGGATCCTGAGTTCAACCCTGAATACGCAATTAAACCGCAAACAGGCAATCCGAACCGGTGTAATAGCTCAACAAATTGATTTCAGTTATTTACAAAGATCCCGGGAAAACAACACGGCACCAGTGGAAGAAAGAATTAACAGCAAGGATCAGACGCAGTTAATACAGGCATTTGCGCAGTGGCAGTACAAGCCATCCAACCAGTTGGTGATTACAGGCGGAGCGCATTTCCTTTATTTAAACCTCAATCAATCACTGGCATTGGAGCCCCGGGCTGCCATTCAGTGGAATCCCGATAACAAAAACAGCTTCGGTTTCGGTTATGGATTGCACAGCCAGGCACAGATCATGGGCGTTTATTTTGCCAAATCCAGGATCAATGATCAATGGGTTCAGCCAAACAAAGAGCTGGGTTTCACCAAATCGCATCATTTTGTTGGCTCTTATACAAGACTGCTGATGAAAGGGTTAAAACTGCGGACAGAGATTTATTACCAGCACTTATTTAATTTACCGGTAAGTATTTATGATACAGCTACCGTAAGCACCGTCAATATTGCGGAAAACTTTGTATTGGATCCGCTAACCAATAAAGGCAAAGGTAGAAATTACGGGTTGGAGCTGTCGCTTGAGAAGCAACTGAGAAACTATTTTTATTTCCTGTTTTCCAATTCGTTGTATCAATCAAAATATACAGCCGCCGATGGCAAAGAGCGTAATACCCGGTATAATGGTGGTATGGCCAGTACCCTTACCATGGGGAAGGAATTTGTGCATCCCGGCAATCGGCGGAGTTTTGGTGCAAATATAAAAATCATTTATGCGGGCGGTTTTCGTGATACACCGCTGGATGAGGAAGCCACCCTTGAACTGGGTTATGCCAAATACCGCGATGAAGCAGCGTTTACTATCCAGAATCCTGCATATTTCCGTACAGATATACGGCTTAGTATGAAATGGAATGCAGCACGTATGACCAGTATCTTATCACTGGATATTCAGAACCTCACGAATCGCCAGAATATTTATGGCAAATATTACGACAGTGTAAAAGGAAAAATCACCACCTCTTACCAGGCGGGCCTGATACCTGTGCTGGCCTATCGAATTGAATTTTAATAATTAACCATTAGCATTTATACCATGAAAAAGAATCAGTTGTTTTTTGTACTTGTACTTATTTTATTCAGCGCTGTATTTACCGCCTGCACAAAGGTAAATGGCAAAGGGCCGGTTGTTTCGGAGATTCGTACCGTAGGCAGTTTTAACCGTATTGACTTTGCCACCAGCGGGCGTTTATATTATAAAGCGGGTGCAGCACACCGCGTAGAGATCCGGGCCCAGCGGAATATCCAGGATGTGCTGGAGGCGTATGTCAGCAATGGCGAGTTGAATCTGAAAATCAAAAACAATACGGTAATTCACAGCTACGAAACGATTGAAGTTTATATTGAGTCTCCCGATATCAATGCGTTTAAGGTAAATGGGTCGGGAGATATCTATTCCAATGATCCAATAGAAACGGACCGTTTATATACCGAGGTAAAAGGCTCGGGCAAGATCGACATTCAAAGCCTGGAAGCAGATGAACTGGAAGCCAGGATTAGTGGAAGCGGGGATGTTCTTGTACGTAGTGGGGCAGCGGCGATGGGTCATTTGGAAATCAGTGGAAGCGGCGATATGAACCTGATTGGCCTCCAGGTGGCAGATATGACAACCAGGACCAGTGGATCGGGGGATATCCGGTTATGGGCTACTGAAAAACTGGATGCAAAGATCACCGGAAGTGGATCGGTTCGCTACAAGGGCAACCCGCAGTTAACGGTACAGGTTTCTGGTTCCGGCACCGTCTCCCCGTATTAGACGTCAGACAGGTGTTAGAACACATATCTGACGTAAATTTGCCCCCTTATGCAGTATGATCTCGTAATCATTGGGGGCGGCCCCATCGGACTGGCCTGCGGGCTGGAAGCCAAAAAAGCAAAACTGAATTATGTCATATTGGAAAAGGGTTGCCTGGTAAACTCACTTTACCACTACCCTACCAATATGACTTTTTTCTCCACATCGGAACGCCTCGAAATCGGTGGCCTCCCCTTTGTCTCCAATAACCCAAAACCAACCCGTGCAGAATCTCTTGAATACTATCGTCGGGTTGCCACCAGCCATCAACTTAAGCTCCGGTTATTTGAAGAAGTACACTCCGTTAAAAAAGTAAAAAACGGCTTCCTCCTGCAAAGCACCAAAACCAATTACCGTTGCACCTACGTAATTATTGCCACCGGGTTTTACGACATCCCCTTTAAACTGCAGGTACCCGGCGAAAACCTACCCAAAGTAACCCACTATTATAAAGACCCTCATTTTTACGCTTTTCAACAGGTTGCAGTCATCGGCGCACAAAATTCAGCCGTTGATGCCGCCCTTGAAACCTGGCGAAAAGGCGCCCAGGTTACCATGATTATACGCCAGCATGAAATTGGTCAACGGGTTAAATACTGGGTTCGTCCGGATATTATCAACCGCATCGAAGAAGGTTCCATCAAGGCTTATTTCAACAGCGAGGTCAAAGCCATACGAGATCATGAAATTGATATTCAAACAGCCTCCGGCCTCCTAACCCTACCCAATGATTGGGTCATTGCCCTTACCGGGTACGAACCCAACCTCCACTTCCTGAAAAAAAGTGGCATTCACCTTAGTAAAGATGCTGTCCGCCAGCCTGTATACGATCCGCAAACAATGGAAACCAATGTACCCGGACTTTACCTTGCGGGCGTAATCTGCGGAGGTATGAACACTCATAAACTTTTCATTGAAAATTCCCGCATACATGCCACACAAATCATCAGGGATATCCGTAAAAAAAACAGAACTGCTTAAAACTTGCAGCCAGCTTCTATAAAAACAACGCAAGCAACAGGATTAGCAACAAACCCGCCACCGATATAATGGATTCCATAATAGTCCAGGACAAGAGTGTTTCTTTTACCGTTAGTCCATAATATTCTTTAAACATCCAAAAGCCGGTATCGTTTACATGCGAGCAGAAAACGCTTCCTGCTCCCACAGATAACACCATCCATTCAGGCGATACGCCGGAAGCTACCACCAGTGGAGCTAAAATGCCGGCCGCAGTAATACCTGCAACGGTTGCGGACCCAATAATTATACGAATGGTAGCAGCTACCAGCCAACCAGCCAACAAAGGAGGAAAGGAGTAACGGGTAAAAAAATCTGCGGCCTGGTTGGCCACGCCGGTTTGCAGCAGCACTTCTTTTAAAGCTCCGCCACCGGCAATAACCATCATAATCACCGCAATGCCTTCAATTGCAGAACCATAATACCGGGTAAGCTCAGCAATAGAAATACCCCGCCTTATACATAAAAAATATCCAGCTGCAAGAGCGGCCACTAACATGGCTAATACCGGATCACCAATTGACTGGGCAACCTGGGTAATTACTGCATCCTTACCCAGTAGTGGCAAAAGCAGGGCTGGTAACGCAATTAGCACCACCGGTAAAACAGCTACTCCTATACTAACAGGCACAGAGGGCAGGGCAGTTTCCTCCTTCGTTTTTTCGTCCAATACAGGAATAGTGCCGTAATTCCGAAATCGCTTTCCAAACTGGATCCCTGCCATCCAAACCAGGGGTACTGTAACCAGCAGGCCGTACAACATCGTTTTTCCAATGGATGCATTAAAAATAGATGCCAGGCTTACAGGTCCGGGGTGTGGGGGCAAAAAACCATGTGTAACTGACAAAGAAGCAGATAATGGAATGGCTACATATAACAAGGGTAGTTTAGCGCTGGCAGCAATTGTAAATACAAAAGGTACCAGTATAACAAAACCTGCATTGTAAAAAAGCGGTATACCTACTACCAATCCCATTAATAAAACGGCCCATTGAATCCGGGATTTTCCAAATTTTTCCATCAGGTAAATACTGATCACTTTTGCAGCACCGGTTTTTTCCAGCACTTTTCCCTGCATTGCACCGAGACATAAAATCAAGGCCATGCTGCCCAGGATAGACCCCACTCCTGTTTCCATAGCACGCATCAGTTTTGACACCGGCATTCCATTCAGCAGACCAATCAGCAAACAGGCTGCCAGCAAGGCCACAAAAGGACTCCATTTATTAAGTGTCATCCAGAATAACAAGCCAAGTGCCAGCAGGATTATGAATAATGACATAGGCGAAGAAATTGTTGGTATTGCTTGCGGTACACCAAAAACCTGGTATTATCCGGATCAATTATGGTGTAGTTAAAAGGAAGAACTGCTTCAAAATCGGTCCATTTGCTGATAAAACCGGCTGCTTTCATAGCTACTGCAATTGCCCCCAATGCCGACGCATCAGCTTCCTGCTCCGCTTGTTCCAACCGTCTTTCCAGCACATCACTCATTACCTGCAACCACCACTTGCTTTGGGTAAACCCTCCACTGGTAATTATTCTTTTTACCGGGCCATGAACAGCTTCCATCCGCTCCAGCAATTGCCGGAAAATAAAACAAACACCCTCTACCATTGCTCTTTTAAAATGTGCCTGGCGATGGTGCATACGAATGCCGGCAAATATGCCGCTGGAGGCAGCGTCCCAAACAGGTGCCCGCTCTCCGCCAAAATAAGGCAAACAAACCATGCCCTCGCACCCGGGCATAACCGAAGCAGCTTCTTTTTCAAACCGATTTAATAAAACGTCAATTGGCGCTTCATTGTCCATCACTTTTTCCTCCCACCACTGTAACACAACTCCTCCATTATTGGTGGGACCACCGCCTATATAAGTATGCGTATCTAATTGATAACAGAACAAACCACTATCCGGGTCTGTTCTAAACTCGGGTAATACAACCCGCATGGCCCCGCTTGTGCCTATAGTAAGACTGGCCACACCGGGCGCCATTGCCCGGCTTCCGATTTGCGCCAGGCAGCCATCTGATCCGCCCAAAACATACCTGAACTGATAGCCTTTTTGCGTTAATCGCCCCTCCTTCACCAATGCATCCACCGCGCGTAATGCCGGTAACTGTTTTTTTTGAAGATCAACTAATTCCAGCGCAAGCGGATGCCAATCCTCTAAGGCCGGCGCATATAACCCGGTAGCAGCAGCCATGCTATGATCGATTTCCCAGCGCCCGGTTAGATGATACCAGATAAACTCTTTAATACCGATGCATTTATACGCTGTTGATAATAAACCCGGACTTTGCGCCTGCATATACAAAAGCTTGGCGAAGGGGCTCATGGGATGAAAGGGTGTGCCGGTCTCCGCCACTAATTTATGTATCCTTTTATCGGTGCGGTATCGGGCAACCAGTTCCTGACTGCTGGTATCTGCCCAGGTTGTCATGGCAGTTAGCGGATTGCCATTTTCATTTACTAATAGCAAACTATGCATTGCTGCACTCAGCGAAAGGAAAACTTCCTGCTCCACCCCATCCGTATGCGAAAATGTTTCTGTGAGAAGCCGAAGTGATAGTTCGAGTAATTCCTGCGGATCTAATTGCGAACCGACGCCTTTTGTATACGCAGTTTTGGCCTGATGAAGAAGTTTTCCTTTTTCATCCAGCACCAGTAATTTAGTATGTGTGGTACCTAAATCCAGGCCGGCAAACAATGGCATATTCGGTTTTACTGTCCCGAATATAAGGATACATTCCGAGGTCCTTCGAAGCTTTGGGTATAAAGTGGGAAATAACGGGTACGTCGATTGTTTACAGCCAGTTCATTTTTCAGATAATTCGCCATCGACTCCAGGTGATATCCATCCCTGGCATCATAATTATTCAGAATCAGGTCTGATGCCTCGCGCTGCGCCAGTTCTGGTTTATCGAGATAAAAATACAGCTTGCTCAAAATAAAATGGCTTGCATAGCGGAGTTTACGATCGTGTTTATCGTTATCGGAATACTGGTTCCGGATTTTCTCAAAATACGCAATAGCGGGTTGAACTTCTTCCCATATCGGCTCTACCGATTCATTGGTATTAATCTTGAATAATGCATTTTTCACGATGCCCCAATTTGATCTGAAGCGGTTGTATTCGGGGTGTTTTTTATTGGCCACTATCCAAACCATATCGGTAATTCTTTTCTCCATATAGCCATACTGCCGGGTAAGGTTAGCGGATAGATCATAAATAGTATTGTACAGCACATCCCTGCTAACCTGGGTAGTAAGGAACACCATATTCAATAAAACATTGGCTGCACCAATTCTTGAACCCGATTCCGTTCCTTTGTACGTAAAACTCTGTGAACGGTCTACCAACTGGTATTCATCGATCTGGCGGCCTGTATAGTCCTTGAGGATAACGCGCGCGGCATAGGTATAGGTAAGCAACGGGGAATAATAGGTTTTTTTACTTACGACATTCCCGTTTTTGTCTTTTTTGATTTCTTCCCGCTGGCTGATATCGGATTTGGTAATAATAAGGTCTTCCATTTTTAACTGCACGGTAAGGTGGCCATTTGCAGCCAGCCATTTCCACCCCTGTATCACCAATCGTTCGTCCGGGGATTCATTCCCCAAGGCCATTTTCATTAGTGGACCAAGCTTGCAATTAAAATCGTAGGTACGGAAATTACTATCCAGGGGCAATTGCGGAAGCTCCCGGTAGTTCACGTTAAAAGAGAAGCGATCGAGGTCTACCCGCTGAGCATTGGCCAGCTGTATGGATACGAAACACACTAAGAGAAGGCAGATCTTTCTCATAAAGGATCAATTGGATATGCTTCATAACGCCCCCGATCGCTGTTTTAGTCTATTTTTTCCTACTTTTCAGCACATTCAGGAAAGTAGTCTCCATACTAACAAAATAGTTATTTCGGGCAATGCGGTTCATATTGCCGGTTGTTTCCCATCTTGCCCCCAGGTTAAATTTAGTTGAACTATTGAAAATCAATTGAATAGCTGGCGCCACGTCCAGGTAATACATTCCGGGGCCCAATCCCTTCATACCCAATACTTCAAGGTATAAATTCAGGTTAACCTGTTCATAATCAGCATAGGATTTAGGAAAAAGCAGGTACCCGGCAGATAAACTATAGGCAATAGCATCCTGGTCGTGCATACCGGGCATTGATTTGAACCTGTCATCGTACACCCGCATATAACTTGCCGTTCCGGAAACGGCCAGTTTATTCAATAACTGGGTAGCAATTAACCCAACCTGTAAACCACTGTTATCGCCATCCAGGTTCATTTCATCAAATACCAGTTTGTTTTTGCTCAGGGCGCCGTCGGCAAAAGCGGCCATTCTAAAATGGCGATGGATGCCGTCTACGGAATAAAACCTCCATTTAGTGTAGATTTTAGCAGATTCCCATTTTTGTCCGGCCTGATAAAAATTGGAAAAACTGGTACTTACCCGTGCCATCCAGTTTTTATGCAATCCTACCATCAGTTCCGGCATATATCGTTGACGCACCATCTTTGAGTTTGGAAGATCTGCAAACCGCGCGGTTAATTTTGCGCTGATGGAACGGGCCGGCAGATTTGAGGCCGGATCAGTAAACACATATAATTCCTGTGCCTGAGCGCTAAAGGAAACCAGAAGCGCTGCAAGCCAAATCCAACAATATTTCATGGTAATTATTTTAAGCCCTGGCGAAGCACCAATTCAATTTCGCCAGCGCTTGGATCAATGGATATAATCTTTCCATTTTTGTCTAGCAGGTAGGAAGTCGGTAATTGTTCAATTCCCCAGGCCAGTGCAACCGGTGCATTCCAGCCACCGTCTTGCCGGGTTTGAATCCAGTTTATTTTATCCGTTGCAACTGCTTTTTTCCAGGCCGTAACATCCTCATCCAGGCTGATACCAAAAATTTCAAAGCCTTTTTTATGGTAACGCTCATATATCGGCCCCAGTTGCTTATTAGATTTCCGGCAGGGCGCACACCAACTTGCCCAGAAGTCGACCAATACATAACTGCCCTTAAGCGTGGAAAGACCTTGTTCTTTACCAGCCAGGCTCTTTAAAACAATTTCCGGTGCCGTATCCCCAATCTTAGGTTGTGCATTTACCGTAACAAGTCCTATTGCTAGCAAAACAGAAAGAAATAGCTTTTTCATACAAAATAAACTGGTCCGGGTACGCAACCCGGACCAGTACCTGGGTTTAAATAGTTACATGATAAATTCTGGTATCTGCCGATACCCCTTCTTTTTTACAGCAATCTCCTGCTTTCCCGGTTTGCACACAGGACATAGAGCTGGATTTACTGTATTTTTTGAATTCCTTCGCCGGTAAAAAATTCTTGTCTACCAGGGTAAAAACCTGTTCTCCGGAAATTACCTGTTTTTTGACGGAAAGAAAATGAAAGGTTGTGCCATTAATTGTGGCATGTTCGTCCGGCTCAACGGGCAGGGCATTAAACTGCCCGGTCAGTTGCAATTTTGCCACTGAAAAACCGGCATCTTCCACTCCCTTGCGCAGGGCATCTATATCAACAGCCGCCCCTTCTTTAAATTCTATCAGGAAGGAAGAACTTTTGATATCCGGTTGAACCGATTTTATAAAAGACAATTGTTCCAGGGAATTATTGATTGCTTTGGTACAGAGTGCACAGGTAAGGCCGCTGGCCTGTAAACTGGCTTTAGAAAACTGCGCAAAACCTCCTGTTCCCAGCAATAGCAGGCAACAGGCAATTATTAATTGCTTCATACGATTGAATTAAAGATGAACGATTAGTTTTTACAGCAGGATCCGCCTTTACAGCAGTCGCCCTGTTTTTTGCAAACGCCGTCTTTACAGCAAGCTTCCTTGCAGGTTTCACTCGTACATTTTCCGTCTTTACAACAGGCGGCTTTTTCTTCGCTTACGGAAGCTTCTTTGCGATCGTATTTACAACAGCCGTGTAATTTATCATAGGCTGAATTGTCTGCCGTATAATTTTCTGTATCATAACCGGCATTGGCAATAGCTTCCTGTATTTTATTGGTGGAGGTTTTTTTTGCTTTGTAAGAAACCTGCAATAATTTGGTTTCTTCATTCCAGTCAGCTGTTGTGGCTCCCGCTGTTTTTGCTGCGGTTTCTATGGTTTTTTTGCACATGCCGCAATTGCCCCATACTTTGATGGATTCACTTTTTTTCTGACCGAAGGCAAAACTGGTTACAAATAGTATAGATACTAAGGTGATAAGTTTCATGATTCAAGATTTTAGATAGATAATAAATAACACTGGCAGGCATAATATTGCCTGTTAGGAAAGGCCAGGTATTGCTCAAATCCTGAATATGCAGTAAAAACTTTGAAAGGAGGCCGGCTGATCGGGCGGCGGACCATGTACTGGCGGTAACTGTTCTTTTTCTGACAAAGGTTCGGGGCTGGTCCAGCTTGCCCATGGCTGGGGATTCACCAGTGCTACCGGCGCATCGATCTGGTAATACACACCCCCTGCTTTCTGCTCATCGTCCACCTTCACCAGCTTAATTTCATCTTTGCAGCAATGCGAAAACTCTTCAGACTTAGGCATGCCACATTTACCGCATTCACCCTCTTTGGGACTATGGCTGAAAACATGCACACTGGCATCGGAAAAGCGCCCCATACAATGATGAATTTCTACCAGTATTCCGCTGGAAACCAACAGGTAGAGCACCGCTAATGATATGGCGAAGATTTTTTTCAACAGCACAAAGCTAGCGTGTTTTTTCACAATTCAAAACCCGGAGCTGTTAAAATAGAGCTGATTTTCGTCAGTTTACGAAGCTCCAGAAAATGCCTACGCGGATCATCAGGCCCTGCATGGGATAATCGGGCGCTGCCAGGTTATTATTATAGAAGCCAAAACCGCCGTCTTTGGAAGCCGCCGTATTTAGGTTTTCGGCCCGTACATAAGCGGCAAAACTTCTTATCCGAAAATGTACATAGGCCGCTATGTCAGGAAACTTGAGTTGTAAAGTAGCCGAGTCCTGAAAATAAAAACGACTCAGCATGGGCGAATAAAAATCTGCTTTGTAGGCAGTATGATAACGTCCTTCCAGCCCGGCGGCAAACCGCAGATTTTTAAACCCGAGGGTACCTTCATACCCGAAACGGTGGTGGGTGAAAAGCAGCGGCATATTTACCGGGCCATCTCCCGCGCGCTGCTGTAGCTGCACCCTGGCCATCCAGTTCCACCTGCGGCCCACCCGAAAATTCTTTTCCGCACTAAGTTCCACTACATTAAACAAGGCAGACGCCTGGTTCGGCACATAAAAATCAGTAAAGTAGGTATAGTTGCTAACCAGCGAATAACTGCCGGATATACTCCAGCCTTTCAGTGGATTGTCTAGGGCGCCATAAATCCGGGTAATGTTTTCCTTGTTCAGGGAAGGCAGGGCCTTTAAACTGAAACTGCTACCTGGCTCAAATATATAGGAGGGTGTACGATTCACATTTTGAAAGCCCACACGTATAAAGCCCACCTGCTTGCTGATATAACGGCGGATACTGGCATTCACATCAAAATCAGCATTATTGTACCCGGCCAGGTAAAACTTACCCTGTGCTTCCAGGTCCCATTTCTGATTGCGGGTCTTATTCCGGTACTCACCATGTAAAAACAGGTTGTAAAAGCTTCGTTTACCATCCGTAAAGATGCCGGTCAGGTTTTGCAAAGACACACCTGCTTTTAAAAACTGTTGGGCATTTTTTTCGTCTGGAAAACTATAGAGAGAAAAATCATTCGTTACGTCGTTCCAGGCTTCCTCGATGGTAAAAGAGGCAGGCGGATTAACCAGGAAATCATAATTCCTGATATAAAAACTATCCTGCGGCTGCCGGTCAAAATAACGGTACCGATGCCTGCTGTACTGCAGGTTATATTCTATCCGGAGTTTTGGGTAAAACAAGGGAATCACGGATGAATCCGTTACAATACTGTCTTTCCTGCCCAGATCGTACTGCTGCCGAAGGAAATAAGTAGTGGTACGCTGGCGGTTACCAGTATTCAACACGCTGTTTAATACGTTTCTGCGGTAGGGAACATAATCTCCCAACTGCACAGGAATAGCAGACCTTTCCTTGTAACTGACGAGGTCATTCAGATAATCGTAGTCATTTTTCAATCCTCCGTTTTCATTTGCCTGCATAGCATTTGAAAGAGCTATAAAATACAGGTGATACCGTTTGTTGCGGGATGTGTAATCCGTGTTAAATAAATACCTGCTATGATTGGTCGACTGATTTTTGAATGCTCCTAAGCTATTGATCAGGTTGTATTGGAAGGCGAAGTTCCAGTTAGGCTTGATATTCTGCGTGTGCATTACATTTATGATCTGCTCGGCCGAGCTACCCAGTAAATATCCCAACTCAGAATAAGGACGGGTTGTCTGAAAAAAACGAACCTGATCCAATCGCATTTTATATGGATCAAATGCATGAAATCCGGGATCCCATCCGCTTGACAAAATCGGGTTAAATCCCAAAGGCCGGGCGGCCAACCCAAGGTTGCCGAGGTAGGTATGATTGGCCGGAACCGGGAATCTTTTGTAAAAATCAACAATGGAAGAATCCAGTCGTTGGGCCCTGGACGTATCGAGGTATCGAAACCAGATAGTAATAGAATCTTCATTGTTATCCCGGCGTTTCAGGCTATCCTGGGTACCTGAACCGCTTCGCATGCCTCCTCCGCCCATGCCCGGTAAACGTCGCATAGGATTTTGCGCATAGCCGTCCAATACGCTTAAGCAGCAGCAAACCAGGATACTATAAAAGATTTTCTTACCCATCAGATAGCTTGAACCAGTTCTCTGAAAATGGCGGTTAATTTTGGTTCGGCTGCGGCAGCCGCTTCCAATACCTCCTGGTGTGTAATAATGTTTTCTTCTTCCCGTATTCCAAGATCGGTTATTACGCTAATGGCAAAAACCTGCATGTCCATATGACGGGCAACAATTACTTCCTGCACGGTACTCATGCCCACCGCATCGGCCCCTGCCAGGTGCAATAATTTGTATTCTGCCCGGGTTTCAAAGGTTGGGCCGGTTACCCCTGCATATACGCCCTGGTGTACCGGGATGCCTAGTTTATCCGCAATAGCTACAGCCTTGAGGATGGTGGCTTTATTATAAGGCTCACTCATATCCGGAAAACGGGGCCCCAACCCGGCTTCATTTTTGCCGATCAGCGGATTTACCGTAAACAAACTGATTTGATCCCGGATTATCATCAGGTCGCCGACTGCAAAAGCGGCATTCATTCCACCTGCTGCATTACTGAGCAGCAAAGTGTGCACACCCAGTAATTTCATCACTCTTATAGGATAGGCCACTTCACTGGCCGAATACCCTTCGTAGTAATGAAACCGGCCCGACATAGCAACCACCTGCTTATTACCCAGCTTTCCGAAAATCAGTTTTCCACTATGCCCTTCGACTGTTGAAACCGGAAAATGCGGCAGATCCTGGTAAGAAATTTCTTTTTCAATGGCCAATTCCGCCACCAGATTCCCTAAACCACTTCCCAGAACAATGCCTATTTCCGGCCTTAACGCGCCCTGTTCCTGTATAAAGCGGACCGTTTCTTCTAGCTGATCCATCAATGCTGCCATATGTATGTTTTTTGCGCAGGCCCTTGAGACTCCCACGGGGCGCAAATATAAGGATTGCCTACGGCTGGCTGCGTGGCTACAACGAACTATATGTCATTTTTAAGAACTCTGTCCGCCAATTCTGGTTAAAACCCTGGCATGGCACCATAGTTGACATTTATAACTATTGCCTTCTGCCCTATGTAAAACAGGCAGGATGTGTTATTTTGTCACATCAACAGATGAGTATGAATCAAACGAACTTTTTTTTGAGACCTGAAGATGAAATGGATTTTATCCCCATAATACCCCTGAATGAACACGAAAGCGACGACGGAGCCGACCTGGTACTTCCCGACGACCTGTCCATTCTCCCCCTTCGCAATACAGTCTTGTTTCCCGGCGTAGTATTGCCCATTACAGTTGGACGAGATAAAAGTATTAAGGCGGTCAACGATGCCTATAAGCATGAGAAACTGGTAGGCGTGGTTGCGCAGAAAGACAGTAATGTGGAAGACCCCGTACCCACCGACCTGGAATCTGTAGGTACGGTGGCAAAAATTGTGAAGCTGATTAAGATGCCAGATGGCGGTACCACGGTAATAATCCAGGGTAAACGTCGGTTCCGGCTAGATTCTTTTACTTCTGAAGATCCGTATTTCAGGGCTAAAGTTAGTTTGCTGGAAGATGTGGCCGCCCCGGTAGATGATAATTTTGCTGCCTATATCGCCAATATCAAGGACCTGGCCACCCAAATCATACAGTTATCTCCTAATATTCCGTCGGAAGCCGCTATTATCCTGAAAAACATTGAAAACCCGGCATTCCTGATCCATTTCGTATCAAGTAATCTGAATACGGAGTTGAACGAAAAACAAAAGATCCTGCAGTCTGGTGAAATCGGCGAACGGGCCGATATACTTATGCAGTTATTGCAGCGGGAACTGCAGTTTGCGGAATTGAAAAACAAACTCACCAATAAAACCAAAACTGAGCTCGATAAGCAACAACGGGAATATTTTCTGCAGCAGCAGATGAAAAGTATCAAGGAAGAGCTAGGTGGCGATAGCAATGAGCTTGAAATAAAGGAAATGAAGAAAAAGGCGGAGCAGAAAAAATGGCCCAAAACCGCCGCCGAAATGTTCCAGAAAGGCATTGAAAAACTGGAACGAATGCATCCTTCCACCCCGGATTATTCCATCGTGTACAATCATCTGGATCTGATGCTGGATCTTCCCTGGGAAGATTGCACCAAAGATTCCTATGATCTTAAACACGCCAAAGAAGTACTGGATCATGATCATTACGGAATGGATAAGATCAAAGAACGGATCATAGAATACATTGCGGTACTTAAACTTAAGGGTGACATGAAAAGTCCCATACTTTGTTTTGTGGGACCTCCGGGTATCGGTAAAACCTCCCTGGGCAGAAGCATTGCCAGCGCCATCGGGCGTAAATATGTACGGCTGGCCTTAGGCGGCCTGCACGACGAAAGCGAAATACGCGGACATCGGAAAACCTATATAGGCGCCATGCCCGGAAGAATTCTTCAGTCGATCCGAAAAGTTAAATCCTCTAACCCGGTAATGATCCTAGATGAAATTGATAAAGTAGGCGCTGATCACCGGGGCGACCCCTCTTCTGCCCTGCTGGAAGTATTGGACCCTGAACAGAACAATACCTTCTATGATAACTACCTGGAATTGGAATACGACCTCAGCAAAGTGCTTTTTATTGCCACCGCCAATAATATTAATAATATTCAGCCGGCATTAAGAGACCGCCTGGAGATCATTGACCTGAGCGGGTATGCTGTAGAAGAAAAAGTAGAGATTGCAAAACGTCACCTGGTTCCCAAACAAAAAGAAGCGCATGGATTGGGTAAGCAATCAATTCGCATCAATGATAAAGTACTGGAAAAAGTTGTGGAAGATTATACCCGGGAAAGCGGTGTACGGGAATTAGATCGACAGCTGGCAGCCATCATGCGCTATATGGCAAAAGAAGTGGCAATGAACAAAAAAATAAAATCACCACTTACCATTGCTGATGTCACTGAAATATTGGGTAAACCCAGGTATAGTAATGAAATTTATAAAACTGCCAATATACCCGGCGTTGCAGTTGGCCTGGCCTGGACCTATGTTGGCGGCGATATACTATTTATCGAAACCACGCTCAGTGACGGCAAAGGAGAACTTCGCTTAACCGGTAACCTGGGAAATGTGATGAAAGAAAGTGCCAGCACAGCACTTACTTACCTGCAGGCAAATGCTAAAAAGCTGGGGATTGATACCCGCCTTTTTCAAACCAAGAACATTCATATACATGTTCCGGAAGGAGCCGTTCCAAAAGACGGACCCAGTGCAGGTATTACCATGATGACAGCACTTATGTCAGCTTTTACCGGTAAAAAAGTAAAACCTTACCTGGCCATGACCGGAGAAATTACCTTACGCGGCCAGGTATTGCCAGTTGGTGGTATCAAAGAAAAAATACTGGCAGCAAAAAGAGCCGGTTTAAAAGAGATTATTTTATGCTGGCAAAATGAAAAAGACGTAGAGGAAATTGATCCGAATTTTATCAAAGGTTTAAACTTTCACTACGTTAAGCAAATGCAACAGGTACTGGAGCTGGCTTTAGTATAATTTTTTAAACAATCCAACAATTTCATTGTAATTAAATACGATTGAAATTTTTCATGTTGGTTGTTTTAGGGTTAATAATCCCCCATATCAATGGGGGATTTTCTTTATTTTACCCAATCAACTGCGCCGGTTACATGAAACTGTTGAAAACTCTTATTCTTTTCTTATTTGCCTGCCTTGTATCCGGCTTGCGGCTTTATGCACAAAATGCAGGTGGACAAAGCGTATATTCATTTCTTCGTCTGCCGATTGCAGCCCAACAAACTGCTGTTGGAGGAGAAAATACCAGTCTTATTAATGCAGAGCTGAGCCTGGCGCATGCAAACCCCTCCCTGTTAAGACCCTATCACCATAGTCAGCTTTCCGTAAGTTTTACGCCTATGCCTGCCGGCGTAAAACATTTGTATGGGGCAGCTGCTTTTTACCATGAAAAAAGCGCTACCAGTTTTGCGGCACAGGTGCAGTATACTGGTTATGGCAGTATTCCACAAACCGATCCTGCCGGTAATGAGTTGGGAACATTTCAACCCCGCGATTACCAGGTACAGTTAACAGCCTCCAGGAAATACCTGGAGAAATGGCATTATGGAACTTCGCTGCAATTTATTCAATCCAATTACGGCGCTTACCGTTCCAGTGCAATGGCAATTACAGTAGGCATTAATTATTATGACAGCGCCCGGCAATTTCAGGTTGGACTGGTTATGAAAAACATGGGTACACAGCTCCGCGGGTATACCAATGCGGGTATAGAAAACCTTCCTTTCGACCTTCAGTTGGGTATCACCAAACGATTGAACAAAGCGCCGCTTCAATTTTCGCTTACGCTACGAGACCTGCATCAACTGGTACTGTTTAAGCCAGATAGCAGCACCAGCACTGCCGACCAGGTACTGCAACATATGGTACTGGGTGCGCAGGCTTTTATAGCCGGGAAAATTGAACTTGCCATGGGGTATAATCACCTCCGCAGAAAAGAGCTGATTATACCCAATACAGCAAACGGGCTTACCGGGTACTCCATGGGACTCGGCATACTGCTTACCCGTTTTCAACTCCGTTACGCAAGAACTTTTTATTCAACAACAAAAGGCTATCACCAGGTCGGTATAAATATAAAAATTTAACCTCCCCCTTCCTCCTTTCTCCTTTGCCCCTACAAATACCGCAAATCAGTTTTCGGACTCAGCACCAACAAGGTTTCATACATAAGCCGAATGGTTTGTTCAATATCTTTTTTGTGCAGCATTTCAACCGTCGTATGCATATACCGTAAAGGAATTGAGATCAGTACAGAGGGGCAGCCTTCATGTGCATACGCAAAAGAATCTGTATCCGTACCTGTGCTTCTGCTTACTGTTCTCATTTGTAATGGAATGCCTGATTTTTCGGCAACTTCCTGCACAATTGCCAACAGTTTATTGTGAACAGCCGGGCCATAGGCCGGAGAGGGGCCTTTTCCGCAAACCACATCACCTTCAATAATTTTATTGATCATGGGCGTGGAGGTATCATGCGTAACATCTGTTACCAGGGCAATATCGGGCTTAATTCTCCGGGCAATCATTTCTGCACCGCGTAACCCAACTTCCTCCTGCACTGCATTAACCACATACAAACCAAAAGGAAGTTTTTTCTTGTTTTCTTTTAGCAGGCGGGCCACTTCTGCAATCATTACGCCGCCGATCCTGTTATCAAACGCACGGGCTACATAGTAGTCGTTGGCCAACTCGTCAAATCCATCCTGGTAGGTAACAACCGAACCAATATGAATACCTAACTCCTCCACTTCCTTTTTCGAGCGCGCACCGCAATCGAGAAAAAGATTGTCCACTTTTGCTACCGGCTCTTTCTGATCCGGATTAGAGAGCCGTGTATGAATGGCCGGCCATCCGAAAACCGCTTTCACCGGTCCTTTTTTTCCATGGATAAATACCCGCTGTGATGGTGCAATCTGGTGATCAACTCCGCCGTTTCTTTTCAGGTAAATCAATCCTTCGGCATTTATATAGTTTACGAACCAGCTGATCTCATCCGCGTGTGCTTCAATTACTACTTTGAATGAAGCATCCGGGTTTATTACCCCCACAACAGTTCCATACGGATCCACAAAATGGGTATCTACAAAAGGTTTAATGTAATCCAGCCAAACCCGTTGTCCACCGGCTTCGAAGCCTACCGGGCTGGGTGTATTCAGGTAATTCCGCATGAATGCATGCGATTTTTCTGTCAGTATCGATTCGCTCTTTTGTTCTTTTTTTGCTTTTGCCATAGAAGCCACAATTTAAGGTTATAAAGATAAAGCCTGGATGGTTCCCAGCGCCACTAAAGCGGATTGAACCAGCATCATTCCGTCTATGCCGGCCAGGTATATATAATCGTTGTTTATTTTTTTAGTTAGCTGAATGGTAAAGCGGGTAAGGATCGCCGATAAAAGCATGGCATGAAAGAAGGGGAAATTTGCGGTGCGTATAAGCTGAATTGCCGATAGTAGTACAAAAACTACCAGCAGTAAATCGGCCAGCCGATACGATTTTGACAGACCAAGTCGTACCGGAATTGTTTTGATGCCGGTAGCGGCATCCAGTTCCCGATCACGCATATCAAACAGGAGGCAAAGTACGAACATGAATAAAAAACGGCGAAGAAACACCAACCAGTAGCTCGTCATATCAATGCCCTGCTGATCTGCGGGAAACCAAACCGTTACCAGGGTCCATTCCAGGGAAAGCAGGCTGATCTTTAATAGGCCGAATTCCTTTAAAGGCTTATTTACAAAGGGCAATAGGGGAAATGAATAGAGGCTGGCAAGTATTGCCAACACTATTAATACCATAAAATGCCTGGGTTCCAGCCAAAAAAGACTCAATAACAGCAGTCCGAATCCAAGGCCGATCAAAGATTTCTGGGTCAGGCGGTTTCGAACCGACCAGTTTTGCCGCTCACTTTTGAAAGCATGTGTTTTCTTGAAAAAATAATGAAGATTGTATTGCAAAAGAGTAGCGCCGAAAACAAAGCAATAAAGCGACCAATGACCTGCTTCCAACCCTAATAGAATGGTAGTTTCCCAACAAAGGGCAATGGCACAGAGCCCGATAAAAAAAGCACTGAACAGGAAAAAATCAGTGAATTTTCGCATACTGCAAATCTACTGACCTAGTAGTACAATCGGGTCAGAGGTAAGGGTATCACTTACATTACCAGCTTTATCTTTAATAGCGATCTTTACAACAAGGGTATCATTGGCATCATTGCCCCCCTGGTTAGATTGAATTTGTTTGTAATACGCAAAACGGTCGAGCCTTAATTCGATTTCCCCTTTTCTTTTGTCAGGAAATTCGGGCAACGATGCGTAAGCAGGAGGATAATTAGGGCCACCAATCACCGACCGAACATTTAATAAAACGGCCTGAAAATAGATGGAAGAATCCCGAATTCCGGAAAGATCTCCTTCTTTATCGGTAAACTCTACATTTACAAAAAAGATAGCTTCATTATCGGCAGGTACTACCCTGCTTTGATTTTTCAACTTGAGACTTGGTTTAGTATTGAAATTATCTTTGCCGCAAGCCGCAACTACGACCACTATCAATAAAAGGGGTACAAGTTTCCTAATCATAAAGCGTCTATATTGTGAACGAATTTATCAACTACCGGCTGATTAACCTAACATGCGCAGTGAATTGATTCATAAAATTTTTTCTACTCCGGCCAGCCAGCAGGAACCGCTGATACTGGAAATCTTTCAATTTCAATACCAGAACAACCCTGTTTATAAAAGGTTCTGTGATGCAATTGGTCGGTCACCGGCTTCTGTTAGCAGGCTGAACGAGCTGCCGTTTTTACCCATTCGCTTTTTTAAATCAACCGAAGTTAAAACCGGGCAATTTGAACCGGAGCTATGGTTTGAAAGCAGCGGAACCACCGGCCAGGTCAATAGCCGGCATTATATCCGTAACCTGGCCCTCTACCGCGAAAGCTTTACCCGTTGTTTTCACCAGTTTTATGGCGCCCCGGAAGACTGGTGTATACTCGGGTTGCTGCCGGCCTATCTTGAAAGGCAACATTCCAGCCTGGTAAGAATGGTGAAGGAACTGATAGAGCTGAGCGGGCACCCGGCAGGCGGCTTTTACCTGTATAACCATGAACAACTGCAGCAAACCCTGGTTGCTTTGCAGGAAAAAGGACAGAAGACCCTCCTGTTCGGCGTAAGTTTTGCCCTGCTTGATTTTGCAGAAACCTATTCTATTCCCCTGCCTACCACCACAATTATAGAAACCGGGGGTATGAAAGGAAGACGCCAGGAAATTACCCGGCAGGCATTGCATGAAAAGCTGGCGGCGAGTTTTCCGGGCTGCCAGATTCATTCAGAATACGGAATGACTGAGTTGTTATCGCAGGCCTATTGTGGAGACGATGGACTATTTTACTGCCCGCCCTGGATGAAAATTCTGCTCCGCGAAGAGGATGACCCCTTTCATATATTACCCCTTCCAGGACCAGGAAAAAACAATAAAGCACTGACTATCAATGGAATAATAAATGTTATCGACCTCGCCAACCTCGACTCCTGTTGTTTTATTGCCACCGACGATATGGGCAAAATCTACCCGGATGGCGGCTTTGAAGTAGTAGGAAGAGTCGACAACAGTGATATACGGGGTTGCAGTTTATTAACTATTTAAAAAAAAATTAAAAATTCACGCAGCACATTAAAATCACCTGCGGTCTTATATTACAGGTGGATATTATAACGTTATCTACTAATTGACCAAATCTTACTGCTATTCGCTTACCAGCCACTGAACCGGGGATCATTTATTCCCGGTTCTTTTTTTCCTGTTATTCAAAAAACAGCTCGTCTACAAACACCCATCCTTTCTGTCCTTTTCCCGGATGCCATTTGGGCAGAGATGCCACCGGCTTAACAACCAGTTTTAACTGGCTGTAGTTTTTCTCTTGCAGGGGAAGCGAATAAATTTTTTCGTACTGGGCAGTGTCTTTGGCTGGCTGACGGGGCAGCTCCCGCGCTATAAGCTTTAACGCACCGCCTGCCTCCGCACCCCAAACCTGGATTTCAGCTGGCGGCATAATATAACTTCCAACACTAACCAGGCCGCTTACAGAAATGGTTCGAAGAGACCTGGGGGCCTTGAATTCAACCAATAACTCCATGTTATTATTCATATAACCCAGCCATTTTCCACTGCGGAAATTGCCGTCTCCTTTTATTTCATCAATCAGGGTACTACCACCGTTTCCTTTGTACGAAGGATCGGGTGGTGTAAGCAGGCGAATGGAATCCGGTTTTCCTCCGGAACCAAAAAACTGCCGGCTAACCGTGGTACTACTGATCCAGCCCTTTTTAAATGCTCTTGCCTTTACCTGGGTAGAGGAACTGATTTTTACTGGTCCGGAATAAACCGGCGAAGTCAGGCTATCAGGTTCTGATCCGTCCAGGGTGTAGCGCAAATCAACCCCCTGTACAAAATGTTTGAGCTTTAAATCAAATGGTTTACTAAAAATCTGTTCTTCGTTTTGTACAATCGGTGCATTCAGTTGTATTAAAATGGTATCTCCAGAAAAGCCCGCCTCCAGCCTGGTTTTTCCCCAAATTTTCTGCAGCCCGGGCACATCAGCAGCCGCAACACCGGAGTTCCAGCAATACAGGCTTTTCAAGGGCATAGGATGGTTGGCCAGGCCCTCTTTACTAACCCCCGTTCCGGAAAGACTTAGCTCTTTTAACGCCTTAAGCTGCTGCAGAACCGGCAATGCCTTATCGGTAATTTTTGTAAACGAAAGGTTGAGGTTATGCAAAACAGGAAATTGTTTCAGGATTTCAATATCTGCATCCGAAACCGGCATCCTGTTTAAGTTTAATGCAACGAGTTGGTCTTTTATTTTCAACAAATCTTTTAACTGCTCGGCTTTAAACTGGCTGGCGCCGAAATAATTAACTTCCAATGCCGGCGATTCAGCAGCAATAGGCTGTACAACCCTGTAATGGGAATTCAGTTCTTCAATCGTTGATTCCCCTGCTGCGGCAAAGTTATACGAGTTTCCCTCCTCGGTTGAAAACAGGGCCGCCGTGAGTAACCGAAGACTATCGGATGCCGGAAGATCTGCCAGTTTCTGCTTCATATCTCCGCCGGTTCTGATCCAATGATAAAGGATGGCAATTTCCTCTTCTGTTAATTGAGGTTTGCCTTTGGGCGGCATATGTTCCTTGTGGTTCATCGGCAAGTGTACTCTTTGCAGGAGAAGTCCGTATTCCCTGGCGGTGGTATCCCACAACAATCCATTTTTACCCCCTCTTAATAAACTTGCGGCAGTTTCCATAACCAGCTCGCCCTTGGCTTTGCCGGTATTATGACAGCTGACACATTTCGCATCCAGAATCGGTTTGATCACATGGTCAAATACGATCGCATCCTCCAATGCAACAGGTGGCGCCCCATCCGTACCTTTTACTGGTGCCAGTAAAAAATCATCGCCATGCGTTAAAACTGCGCCCTGGTGCCCCGTTACTACCAAACCGGCCAGCAAGGCCATACTGGAAAAAGCCAGGGCGCTTTTTCTGGAATGGATCCTGCTTCTTAAATGATACCATACGAGGGCAAACAACGATATAAATACGCCTCCCCATTTATGCCAGCTGACCGTTTCAGAACTATAGCCATCTTCCCGCGATAGTATCCAGCCGAACAGGGCAGAAAACACGGTAAGGTTGAGCGTAGCCAGCCAGAGTATATCTGTAAGGGAGGTATTATTTTTACTACCGGGCAGCCATTCCAGCACCATACAAAGCAAGAGTAATACGATCGGAAAATGCAATAGTAAAGGATGCATTCTTCCGGCCACCTGTAACCAGGCAGGTACTACTACCCATTGTTCGGCCAGTACAAAAAAAAGCAGCAGGGTATTGGCCGCAAAAGCCAGGTTGTAGAGGAGGGTTTTCCAGGTCCGCATTAAGCTATGATATCTTTTACGACGGTTCCGGCAACATCCGTAAGGCGGTACCGGCGACCAAGGTGTTTAAATGTTAATCGTTCGTGATCCAATCCCATCAGGTGCAGCACGGTTGCATGAAAATCATTTACATGAACCGGGTTCTGCACAATATTATAGCCAAACTCATCCGTTTCGCCATAAACGCCGGGCTTAACGCCTCCACCTGCCATCCAAATCGTAAAGCAGCGCGGGTGATGATCCCGTCCGTAATTTTCTTTGGTAAGCGGTCCCTGGCAATAATTGGTTCTGCCAAACTCGCCGCCCCATATTACCAGTGTTTCATCGAGCAAACCCCGCTGTTTTAAATCCGTTATCAAAGCGGCAGATGCCTGGTCAGTATCCATGGCCTGACCTTTTATTTCACCCGGCAGGTTACCATGCCCATCCCATCCCTGGTGGTACAGCTGAACAAACCGAACCCCGTTTTCGGAGAGCTTTCGGGCAAGCAGGCAATTGGCGGCATAGGTACCGGGTACCAGGCAATCCGGGCCATAAAGTTTTACGATTGACTCGGGTTCCTTGGATAAATCTGTTACTTCAGGCACAGCCGTCTGCATGCGATAAGCCATTTCATATTGCTGTACTTTGGCATTGATTTCAGGATCGCCAAATGCTTTAAAATTCTCTTCATTCAGGGCAGTCAGCTGATCCAGCATAGTACGCCGATCCATTTTGGAAATGGCTTCCTGGTTATTCAGGTAAAGTACCGGGTTTTCACCACTGCTGAACTGTACGCCCTGGTGCACAGAATCCAGAAATCCATTGGTCCAGAGCTTGGAATAAACGCCCTGGCCATTTCCTTTACCTTTTGACAGCAATACACAATAGGCAGGCAGGTTCATGTTTTCACTTCCCAGCCCATAACTTAACCAGGCACCCATACTGGGGCGGTTACCTACCTGCGCACCTGTTTGGAAAAAAGTCAATGCCGGATCATGGTTAATAGCTTCGGTAAACATGCTTTTTACAAAGCAGATATTATCGGCAACACTGGCCGTATGCGGAAGTATTTCACTGATCCAGGCGCGGGCCTGGCCATATTGAGAAAATTTGAAAGCGGTACCGGCTAAAGGAAATTTGGACTGATCAGCAGTCATTCCCGTAAGACGCTGCCCCATGCGGATAGAAGCCGGCAGGTCTTCTCCAAACCGTTCATTCAGCATAGGTTTATAATCAAACAGATCTAGCTGGGAAGGCGCACCGTTCTGAAAAAGATAAATTACCCGTTTTGCCTTCGGCGCAAAATGAGGCAACCGCTGTAAAACCGCTTCTTCTGTATCTTTTCCGGAAAACAGGTCGGGAATCAATAAAGAGCCAAGTGCCACCGACCCCACGCCCAGGCTCATCCGGCTTAAGAAGCGGCGCCGGTTCATATTCAGGTGATGCTGTAATTGTTCTTTCTCCATAATTATGATTTTACAATGGCCTCTTCCAGGTTATAAATCAGGTTAATGGTCTTCATTAAAGCGGCCATAGAAGGCTGATCCAGGCTCGAATTAGGCGGGTATTCGCCCACTTTTACCGTAGCTGCCGCATCCAGTTGTTTGGTGCGGAATAATTCCAGTTGTTCCTTGTAGTATTTGGTAAGGATCGTACGTTCACCGCTTGTTGGCAGGCGGCAGATGATTCGTCGGAAAGCCTTTTCAATAGCCGGTTCGGCAGCCGTTTTTGCTTCCATCAGTTTTTGTGCAAAAACCCTCGATCCCTCCAATACGGTTGGATCGTTCATCATTGCAAGCGCCTGTAATGGCGTATTGGTCTGCAGGCGGGTAACCTCGCATTGATCCCTGTTACTGGCATCAAACAATACCATGGAAGGAGGAGGTACGGTAAGTTTTATAAAGGTATACATACCGCGCCGGTACAACTTATCGCCTTTGTCTTGTTTATAGGTTGCTAATTCTCCCCTGCCAGAAGTGGCATTTTCCCAAAGCCCCTGCGGTTGATATGGTTTAACACTCGGACCACCGATCGTAGGTACCAGCAGGCCGCTGGTAGAAAGCACCAGGTCTCGGATAAATTCAGCTTTCAGCCGATTCCTTGGGGCATGTGACAGATAAATGTTTTCCGGATCCTTTTGAAGGGCTTCCTTACTGATTTCTGCTGATTGCCGGTAAGTAGCCGAGCTGACTATTTTTTTGACAAGGTATTTGATATCCCAGTTATGCTCCATAAAATCAACCGCCAGCCAGTCGAGCAGGGCCGGGTTGGAAGGCAGTTCTCCCTGCATCCCAAAATCACCGCTGGTTTTCACCAGGCCCCTCCCAAAGAGTTCCTGCCATACCTGGTTTACAAAAACTCTGGCTGTGAGCGGATTCTTTTTATCCGTAGTCCACTTTGCCAATCCCAGCCGGTTTCTCGGCAATTGAACTGTATCGTATTTCATTACCACCGGCAATGCCATAGGCGCTACCCGCTCTGTGGGCTGATCATATACCCCCCGGTTTAATACATAGGTGGGGCGGATCGTATCCAATTCTCCCATTACAGAAACCATCAGTGCACCGGTATCTTCCCGGTTGATAAAGGAAAGTGTTGATTTAAGTTCTTCATTCGTCAGTTTCAGTATGGGATTTTTAGCCGGCTTGGAAATGGATATATCCCCTTCATACCCTATTTCATAGGTACTGTTAAAAAACGCAAAAAGGCTGAAATAATCTTTCTGCGAAATCGGATCGTACTTATGATCGTGGCATTGGGCACATTCAGCCGTCAATCCCAACAGTCCTTTTGTGTAGGTTTTGGTTTTGTCCAGCACGTATTCTATCCGGTATTCTTCCGGTATCACACCCCCTTCTTCCGTGTATTTATGATTGCGGAAAAAAGCGGTAGCCAGTATCTGTTCTTTAGTGGCATTGGGCAACATATCTCCGGCCATTTGCCAGGTTACAAACTGATCGTAGGGCATATTTTCATTAAATGCCTTGATCACCCAGTCGCGCCAGGGCCACTGTGTACGGATATTATCATCCTGGTAACCATAGCTATCGGCATACCGGGCAACATCCAGCCAATGAACCGCCATTTTTTCACCGTATTGAGGAGATGCCAACAAGGTTTCAACCAGCTTTTCATAGGCATTTTCGGACTTATCCTGCAGAAACTGGTCCATCAATGCTTCAGTGGGCGGCAAACCGGTAAGATCCAGGGACACTCTTTTCAGCAATCTTTCCTTATCCGCTTCCTCATTCATGGAAAGACCCTTTTCCTTCAGGCGCTGCTGGATAAAATAATCTATTTCATTTTTTGTTTTGGAAGGATCCAGTTTCGGAACCTCCTGCTTTACCGGTGCAACAAAAGCCCAATGCGGCTCGTATTCAGCCCCCTGCTCAATCCATTTTTTAATGATATCAGCTTCCACTTCGGTAAGGGCACCCAGGTGAGAATCAGGCGTTGGCATAACATAGGCCGGGTCAGTGGAAATGACCCGCTTGTACAATTCCGATTCCTGGGGTTTTCCAGGCACCAGGGCAAAAGCACCTTTGGTTTCTTTCAGGGGCGCAAAAGCAAATTCAGGAAGGTCGAGTCGAAGACCAGCTTCCATTTTGTTTAGATCCGGGCCATGACATTTGAAACATTTATCAGACAGGATGGGCCTGACATGGTAGTTATAACTAATCTTTCCCGAAGGCATTCCTCCTTCAGCGGCACTGTTCATACAGGCTGTAAAAGCAATCGCTGCTACAATCAGAATACAGACAGCGACCAGTATTTTTCTCCTCATTTACTATGGCTTATGGTCGTTTTCAAATTTACTACAATGACGGCAGGAATTCTACTTCAAATCCGCCAAAAACCTAATCAAAATTTCCTTTCTCCGATACGATTTTACCCTCCACAGGAGCTATTGGCAGATAGCTAGTCTAACCAGCAAAAACTATTTGGGGTATCTACATCGCTACTATGCGAGAACTGTAATTGACCGCTCAACGGGTTTCTTTTAAAGACGGTAATGGAATTACTATCCTGGTTGGCAGACAAGAGCCAGTTACCAACGGGGGCAATACTGATGGCCCTGGGAGTTTGTCCCTGGCAATCCACTGCTCCTACCTGGCAAATCCGGTCATTGATAATTTCCAGGCAATAGATGGTATTCGTACTACGCTCACTAACGTATATGAATTTATCAAATGCATCAACTATAATAGCCGCAGCACTTGCTTTATTGCCGCTATGAAGCCGGATACGATCAATGACAACATAACCGGTACCCGAGCCTTTCAGCAAAAAAACAACGCCATTCAGTTCGGCCAAAACAACCAGGTAGCTATGTGCCCGAATAGAGATCATATGGCGGGCACCAGATCCGGGCATAAGGTTTACACCCATAGAATCTACCTGCTCCCAATTACCGCTGCTGTTCTGTTGATAGAAACACAGCGCATCAAGCCCCAAGTCCACCACATAAAAAGACTGTTCAGACAAAGGCAGGATCATATGCGGATGCGGGGCTTCCTGCCGTTCCGGGTCCTTGCCCGAACCACTGTGGCGTATCAAGTGAATACGTTCCTTTCCGGTTGCTATTCCGCTTATAATACCGATATCACTGCTCAGGTAATTGGCCAGAACAAGCGCCTCTCCTACTACGGCTATATGGCAGGCAAATGACACCGGTACAGGAATGCTTTTCTGCCTTGTTAAAGAAAATGCTGCCTGCCTTACATAACCGGCTAAACAAGGATTATCCGAAGCCATAATTTCTTCTGCCACCCATACCGTTTGACGGGATTTATCCCAGATCGGATAACTTGGATTTCTTAAGGCGACCTGGTCAAGCAATGTCAATTGACCCGACTCCTCCGAAAAATCAAACAAACTCATGCCCTTACCCCGGGCATCAATAGCCGGTGAAAGCGCTTCGGTGTAAGAACCTGTCAACAAAAGCATGGTACTGGTTTAATGAATAAAGTTCATAGCTGCTTTCATATACCCCAGGGCATACGCCATACCGGCATACCACCCCCCTTCTACCGACATTTGGGGGGTATGATCAGGAATCAATACACCCTGGAAATTTTTTTCGCGCAGTATCCGGATTATTTCACCCATATCAATATCACCTTCATCTACAAAAACTTCGCGGTAAGCCGGTACTTTGCCTTTTACATTTCTAAAATGAATATAACTGATATGATCAGCATACTGCCGGGTTGCCTCATACACATTACCTTCTGTCATTTCCGCAATAGAACCCAGGCAGAATTCCAGCTTATTTGCCTTGCTGGGATATAGATTCAGCAATTTTTGATACAGGTGGGGTTGATACACCAGCCTGGGCGTATTTCTTACCTCCGGCATTGGCGGATCATCCGGATGTGCAGCCAGTTGAACACCTGCCTCTTCTGCTACCGGAAGAAGTTCTTCCAGGAAATAAGCCAAGCGCTGCCACAGTACATCCTGACTGATAGGAGGTACTATACCTGGTGCTGCCTCCTGGTCATAGACCATATTCCATATCATACCATTGGGGATAGGACGGTTATCTACCCCGTCCATTCCAACTGAAACAGCTCCCCCCCTGGCAAACGGCCCGGTGATTCTACTGGATACACCAGCCAGGCTGAAATTGTACCCGATTACCGGTATGCCCACTTTACCCACGGTACGGATATGTTGTTTCAGCACTTCCAACTGCTCCTGTTTGCGGGGCCCGTCCAGCAATACATCGTACCAATGCGCGGGATCAAAGTTTTCAATAGCCGCCCAGGTAAGCCCGGCGTCTTCAATTTGTTTTTTAATATCCAGCAACTTTTCATACTGCCATAAATCACTGGTATGGCCGGCTATGCCCCAACCCGAATTATCTCCAATGGGCTGGTTATTTTTATTATCCTGGTTGCCTTTGTAAAAATAATCCACGAGGTGCACCACTACATCGGTGCAACCACATTGTTTGGCAAAATCAAAATGCTGTTTATCCAGCATATGGCTGTAAAGCCCTAGTCCAAGTTTCATTTATCGTAATTTATAAAATACCATATTTCGCAAAGGCATCGGTACTGGACATACCGTTTTCAATTTCTTTCCGAACCAGTTTTTCTCCTCTTGCTTTCTGAACCGCTTTCTGAATTACCTCCGTTTCTAATTGTTTGGGAATAATGACCACCCCGTCCATATCACCAAATACCAGGTCTCCCGGCGCAATCCATACCCCTCCTATTTCAATATTACAACGGTAGTCTACCACCTGAGTACGAACAGAAGAGTCCTGGGCATATCTTCCCCTGCTAAATACCGGCCAGTTTTGTTCCAGCACCTTGGGAGTATCGCGGTAAAATCCATCCACAACAGCCCCCCTGGCTCCGCGCATTCTTGCTGTAGCCGTTAGAATTTCTCCCCAGTAGGCACAACGCATCGTTCCGCCAGTGGCCAGGTAAATTTCGCCGGGCTTCAGTTGATCCAGTGCTTCGGTGAGTTTACCAAATGGTTTTTTTTGCGGACCAAACACATCGATCATTAATACAGGCATGGACCTGCCGATAACTTTATCGGTGATATTTACCGGCTGAATGGGCTGGGGAAGAAACTGGTGATAGCAGCCCAATTCATCCAGGATATCTCCCACAACAGGGGTATACAATTCCGTTTCCATTAAATGAAAAAGCTCCTCATCGCTGGTCCAGCTGATAGTATCGGGTTTATTTATAGCTTCAGACATACACTATTGTTTAAATATTTTCTTGTAAGCAATCCTTAATTTTTTCCTGCAGTTCAATGATCTGGGAGGCAGAAAGTGGGTGGTAAATGAAATCGCCTAAATGCGTATTACTCTTTTCAGCAATTATTACCTGTGCTGCTGTATCCATGGCTATATTATGCCAAGTATTTGCAGGAATATTATAGGTAACACCCACTTGCATTTTTATACAATGGAAACTGATTTTTTCCCCAGCCGGCACACCTGCAATTAAAACCGCCACTCCTTTGGTTAATACAAACACTTCATCAGTTTGGGCATGCAGGTCTAATTTCACAATGTTGGAAAAGGATTGTTCAGGCATAAAGTTCAATTGCGCCACCTGCCAGTCTTTGGTAATTAAAAAAGGATGATACCCCTGTTCTGCGGTATAATATGTTTCAATCAGTTTATCCATCTGTTTAATTTCTTGGGTCATATTGAATGGTATTTTCTTTATATCCGCCATCCAGGTAAATTTCTGTACCGGTCAAATAGGAAGCAGCATCGCTGGCAACAAAGGCACAACATCGGGCCACATCAACCACATTGCCTAACCTGCCCAGCGGAATCCACTTTTGAAACAATGCCTCTCCAATTTTTTTGATCTCCTCCCGGTTCATGGCTGTTTCTATGGCCCCGGGTGAAATGGTCATAACCCTTACACCAAATTCCGCCAGCTCAAGCGCCATACATTTAGACAGCATATTCAAACCCGCTTTGGAAGCACAATAATGCACCAGTCCTTTACGGGCTACTTTATCATGTATAGAGCTGATATTGATGATACAACCCTGCTGCTGCTTTTTCATTAATCTGCCAGCATATTGCGCTACCATAAAAGCGCCCCTGAGATTAACCGAAAAAATCCGATCCCATTCTTCGAGGCTGAGTTCCAGGCAATCTGCCACTGATTCCACGCCTGCATTATTTACCAGCACATCCAGTCCAGACCAGTTTTTTTCAAGGCTATCAAACATAGCTTTCACCTCTTCCGGTTTACTGATATCAGCCTGCAGAAGCAATACTTTTACTGAATACTGGCGGCTGATATAGGTTTGAAACGCCACTGCTTCCGGATCTATCTCCGGTACATTTATACAAATATCACCACCACAGGCAGCCATGGCTTCTACTATACCGGCCCCGATTCCTTTGCCTCCACCCGTAATCAGAATTCGTTTATTTTTTAAATCAATGGTGTTATTCATGCTTATCAATTACTGTTAGGTTATCTAATATCAGCTCGGTATGTTCTCCCAGTGCAGGTGGCGGAGCATACAGATTACAGGGCGTTTCGCTAAAGCTTACCGGAAATCCGGTGGTAGCAATTTCCCCGGCTGTGGGATGAGTAAATTTTACGATCATTTGGTTATACCTTACCTGTGGGTCGTTGATCATGGTATCCAATTCATTTACATGAGAACACCAGATATCTGCCGGCAACAGAACTTCCAGCCAATCGCCGGTTGTTTTTTCTTTTAATCGTTGCTGTAGTATTCCAAATACGGTATCCCGCTCATCAATTTTATTATTGGTTTCATACTGCTCTGTATCCAATTCCGGAATAGCTAATAACCTGGCCAGCTTACGCACAGAATTCATTCCTATAGCAATATAGCCATCGCTGGTTCTATAAATTCCATACGGGGCTCCCAACCAGGGGTTCGGTATGCCGGCACTGCTTCGTTCCGGTAATTTTCCCGTAGCCAGAAAGCTGGTTATTTCCTGTGTATGAAAAGATAAAATGGAATTCAGCAAACAGGCTTCGATCAATTGTCCTTTTCCTGTTTGTGACCGGTAGTGTAATGCAGCTAAAACTGCCTGCACAATAAATAATGCGGTCAAAAGATCAGCCTGCCCAACTGCTGTAACAGTGGGCAGATCGCCCTGGCGTCCATTCAGGAATGGAACACCGGAAATCGCCTGCGCTAAAAGATCCTGGCCCGGGCGGTCTTTATACGGGCCACTGGATCCGTAGCCCGAGCTGGAACAATAAATCAGCCCGGGGTTGACGGCTTTCATGGCCTCGTATCCCAGGCCTAACCGGTCCATTACACCTGGTCTGAAATTTTCAATAAGAATAGCAGATCCCGCTATTATTTTTTTAGCGGTTTCTACACCTTTCTCCTCCTTCAGATCCAGCACAATGCTTTTTTTATTTCGATTAAAACTCAGGAAAGAAACACTTTCACCACCCGGATATTGATTGCCATAGGCATAATGCCGCATCCAATCGCCTTTAGGTGGCTCAATTTTAATTATCTCAGCTCCCAGATCACCTAACATTTGCGTTGCCCAGGGCCCCTGCGCCAATTGCGTAAAATCTGCCACCCGAACACCCACAAGAGGACCTGTTTTTTTTGTTTCCATGTTACTTCTTTTGAACAAATGATTGAATTTTTTCCGTAGCCACCGGGGTGTTAAAAAGTTCATTTACGGCCTGTGCTTCCCTGTTTAATCGTTCCGTAAAAGATTCATGCAGCAGTGCGGAAGAAGTTAGTGCTTTGATTTTTTTGATCGACTGTCTGGGAATTACCCTAAGTTCATCCATTATTTCCCCGAGCCTATTCTCCCACACTTCTTCTTCAATTATTTCTGATACCAGGTGACGGTTATACATATCCCGGGCGGAGTATAACCGGCCGGTTAGTAATAGTTCCCTGGCTACGCTCAAACCTGCTAATTCAATTAGGCGTTGCGTGCCGCCACCTCCCGGAATCAGGCCCAGCTTTACTTCTGGCAAGCCCATTTTTGCCGCGGGTTTTGCCACCCGAAGGTCGCAGGCCAGGGCTATTTCAAAACCACCCCCCACGGCAAATCCATTGATTGCCGCCAGTACGGGAAAAGGGGCTTGTTCAATAAGTTCGTAAATACGGGCGCTGGTGGACTGAAACTGTGTAAAATCCGATTCACTGAACCGGGCATATTCCACAATATCTGCCCCCGCCATAAAAGCCTTTCCACGCCCTTCCAACACCAGCAGTTTCAGGTCCTCCTCATTTACCAACTCCTGCAATAGCAGAATCAGTTCCTGCATCAAAGCAGTATTCATAGCATTGTACTGGGAGGGCCGGTTAAAATAAACCCTTGCTACTCCGGAAGCATCCCGTACATAATCAAGGCATATCAACTTCAGCGACGCAATACTCATGGTAGATCTGGTTTAATTTATTTAGTATTTCAACACTATTACCACCCTGTACCAGGAAAGCATGAACTATCTCAGCAGCCTCTTCCTGGAACCGGTTAAAGCCTGGTATACGGGGCCGCAGATAAGCCCGTTGCATGGTGTCCATCGTATTAAAAAAGAAAGCATTGCACAGCAGATTTGCCTGCTCAGTTTGCCAATCTGATACATGTGCAGACTGTCCGCCATGTTTCACATACATACTACCGTATTGTATAGGATCCAGGAGATAGGTCAGAAAATCTATCGCTTCCGGAATCCTGGTAGATAAGGTTGGTACGGCAATTCCGGCTCCTCCCAGAATAGTCGAATACCGGGCGCCTGCTAAAACAGGTGCATTCCCAAACCGCACTAATCGATCCCGAAACCCCTTCCTGGCATAATTGGTATAACCAAATACCATCGGTGTATAAACGATTTCCTCTCCTGCACTTATACGGTCTAATAATTGAATAGCATTCAGGTCATAGGAAGCAGGATGAAGAAAGGATTTCCAACTACTCATCAGCTCCAGCGCCAGGGCGCCGGCTTTTGGATCCAGCCCCCTTTCAGAGAATGCTTCTTTTTCTGCCAGCTGTGCGCATATACTCAAAAAAACACACCAGCAATCTGTGGGGCATAAAGCAACGGCGATTTTTTTCCCGGCCGGAAGCCGCTCTGAAAATGCCGCCAATTCTTCTAACCGCGCCGGAGGCCGTACCGGTTCAGCAGCAAAAAAACCAGCATCCATTGCTTCAACCATTGCAGCAGCGTCTACCGGCAAAGCCAGCAAACTGCCGGCATAGCAGTAACTTTTGAAAGAAGGCCCCACGCTCAGCTGCTCCTGTAACTTAATAAAATGCGGATCCAGGTATTGTTCCAGCTTAACCAGCAAATTGTTCGTAAATGCCTGGCCCATATAGGGATGATCCAGTACGATCAAATCAAATAAAGGAACCAGCTCTTCCATCGGCATATCGCCGAATTCTTTAAGACTGCGTTTGGTCCATTCAATGTTAACACCGGTTGCCGCCAAATAAGCTGCTGAGATTTCTTCCAGGGGCTGGTAACCCCGTGGATGATCCCAGGTCATGCCTTTTAGATAAACAGTAGGTTGCATAGGAGGTTGTTTTACTGTTTTACTGTTTTACGGCCTCATCCCCTGCCGCTAATTTCCATCCCTGTTCAATTTCCTCGAGCGATTTACCCTTGGTTTCAGGTATATATTTCACAACGAAAAAAACAGAAGGAACCATTATAATACCATAGAGCAGGAAAGTGGCTCCAATGCCAATCGAATCCCGTAACAACGGGTAGGTTTGTGTAACAAACGTGGAACCAAAGAACAGGGATAAGGTTGCTAAAGACATGGCTCGGCCACGTATAGCTGTGGGATATATTTCAGCAATTACCACCCAAACACCCGGACCCAGTGTAGCTGCAAAAACGGCTATATAAAATACAAAACTTCCTACTAAGGCATAGGAGCCCTGGTTGGCTATAAATAACCAGCCAATCATAAATAAAGCCAGGCTTAATCCTGAAAAACCTGCCACCAATAGTGGCTTTCTTCCCCATTTATCAATTTTCCAAATAGCTACCAGGGTAAAAATCATATTAAAAAAACCGATGATCGAGGCCGTTCCCATGGCAGAATCTGTTTTAAATCCGGCTTTTTCAAAAATTGCCGGTGCATAGTACATAACTGTTGTAATACCAGCCAACTGGCTCAAAAACGGCAATACCAGTCCAATTATCAATGCCATTCCATACCGCGATGAAAATAACTCCTTAAAGCTACCTGATTCCTCTTTTATGGAAGTACTGATAGCCGCAGCTTCACTGGCAGCCTGTGCACTGCCGTTAATTCTTGATAATATGGCCAGGCCTTCCGCACCCTTATTTTGGGTATACAACCAACGTGGACTTTCCGGCACCAATAATAGCAGCAGGAAAAAAAGAAAAGCGGGCACCATATTGGAGCCCAGCATTGCCCTCCATACCTCTTTTACAAAATATAAATCCATCCAATTGCCAAACTGGCTGGTAGTTGAAATATTCAGTAACCAGGTATTGGACAGATACGAACATAAAATTCCTAAGGTGATGGAAAGCTGGTAGAGCGACACCAACCGACCTCTCAGATGTGCGGGCGCCATTTCAGATATAAACATAGGAGCCACCATGGCGGCAAATCCTACACCAACTCCACCAATTATTCTTGCCAGTATCAGGTGAAAAGCGGAATCGGCCATGGCACAGTAGATAGCGGATATAATAAATAACCAGGCCGATAAATATAAAACGGCCTTTCTTCCATACCGATCCGCCAGCCATCCGGCAACGGCCGCTCCTGCCATACAACCCAGTAAGGCCGAACTCATAAGCCAGCCTTCCATAGCCGCACTTAATTGAAATTGCACCCGGAGAAAATTAATGCCCCCCGAAATAACAGCGGTATCAAATCCAAATAAAAACCCGCCTAAGGCTGCTGTTAAACAAATCAGAAACAGGTATACTGAACCAGTTAGTTGCATAGACATTTATTTTAAAGGAATACTTAACCGGAAAGTGTGGATAGCTTGCTTAGAAAGCTGCAAGGGAAATCGTACACCCGTGCCGCTTATTGGCTGAATTGGTTCTTCGATCAGGTTCGCCGTTTGCAGCTTAACCGTATTCCAGGCCGACTGGAAGGAGACCGCATTCGCCTGGTCGGTATAATTTACAAGTCTTACTACTACCTCCTCTGAATCATCGGCTTTTTTGATTGCTGTTATTTTTGAATACGGGTCCGAAACAGAAAAAAAGCTGTTTACCGCAGGAATAGTTCCCTTCTTCTGCTCATTGATACCAACTGTATACAACGGATGGTTACTGGTATATCCAAACTGGTAACCATTTTTCCAGCCCGGCTGGTGCGAACTGATAGAGAACTTAAACAAGTGCCTGCCCTTTTGGTAGTACCAGGGGCCTTCTCCATGACAGCTTTTTTGCGAGGTAAGCATTACGTATTGCAATACCGGGTAAGCTACTGCCTCCCTGGTAGGATCAATCCAATCAAAAACTGCCAGTTGAGAAGACATGGTAATGGCGAAATCAGCCGTGGAAGCGGTAATGAAATTCTGCGATTCGCGCGGGTGAATTTCTTCCGGCTTTTGCCAGTATGTTCCACCCCATGCCCAACCCTGCGGCCGCATTTGCAATTCAGTCTGTTGTACCCCCGCCATGCCCATCGGTACATCGTAATCGATTTTGGCTTCGGGCGATAAAAGCGGTAAAGCAAAACTCAGCTGCCTGTTTTTTACACCTTTCCAATTCAACACATCAATTTCGAAATCAATCTTCTTAATAGTGTGGTAGACAATTATCCGCTGTAAATAATTCACCTCATGCATGGTATAGGACGCTTCGAAAACAGACAGCAGCGGTCCTTGTTGTACCAGCTTCCACACTGCCGCATGATTGCTTAGCTTGTCGAAATTTGTCATATTGGGCGGGGTTAGGATGGTGAATTCACCGGCATCCAGCCCATCGTATCCCAGGTCCAGCACATCGCCGCCTGAAAATTTTGTTGTATTGATTAATTCTCGTTGTAAGGCTTTATCGTACAGTCGTTTGATTCCTCCTTCGCCCAGTTCAAGCAAATAATACTGATTTTCCAGTTTATTGGAGAGCACCGGTACAAATGTATCTACCGGCTTTTTGGTGGGTTCCAGGCTGAAACTGGTATACCCAACGGAAGGTACCGCGGATGCGTCAATAGCCAGGTAAGACTTCCCCTCTTTTGTTACCAACTGCGTATTTACAGCATTACCAGCAGCATCTTTTACCAGTGCCGGGGTAAATTGCTGGTCTACCGGAAAAAATGCAATATCCTTTCTTTCCCAGGATAAGTCGTTGAATACAACCACCGATTTTTTAGCCTTTGTTTTAATAGCCGATGAAATGGACTGAAGCGAGGCATTTAAAGATTTTTCTGCCAGGAAATTACCTCTTTCGAGGTAGGCCCTGAAAATACTATCGGTTATATCGCCATTTTTTCCACCCCAGCCATGATCGGGATAAATGGAATAATACCAGGCAGAATCAAACAGTGCTTTGGGATAAGCTTGCAAATTTTTCTGCAGTAAGCCGGCTACGGTTGCAAAGGTTTCGGCTGCTGGCAGATGAACGGCCGATTTTCTTTTTGCCTGGATCGCCTCATAGTGTGCAGGTCCATGAATATAAAGCCATAAATCGGGCCGCTCTCCGGAAATGGAATCAAACCGGGCACCAGGCACATTTACAGTAGCTAAAAATTCGTCGGCTGTACTGTATTTGAGAGAAGGAATTGATTTACCGGATAAGGCTACGATCTTGTTCCAATCACGCAAAATCTCTTCATAAAATATAGGCCCGGCTGCATCATTACTCAATACCACAGCATAATGCGGAGGTATAGAACGGCTCCTGTAGTAGTCGTTCCAGTTTTGTAAAACTTTATGCAGTTTGTCCATTGCAGTTGGCGCATCCTGATCAAAATACTTAAAGAATAAAACAGCCCATCCATAGTTACCCGGACTATACGTAAATACTTTTGAGCCGTCTGGGCTGTACCAATTAAAAAAACCTTCTTTAAAGCGGCTGATAAATAAATTTTTTACCCCCGCCTTAGCCAAAATCTGCGGAAACTGCGGAGTTCTTGCCGGAACATCGATATTAAATGCTGTTTCTGCCTTAATTTTTCCATCGAATTTTTCCTTCATCCATTTTTTGCCCAGGTACAACTGGCGCACCAGTTGCTCACTCGACTCAATACCTTCATAGGGCTGGTTAAAAGTAGCACCCCATCCAAACTGACCCGACTGATAGGTATTTACAGCCAGGCTGGTATAGTCCTTGTTTTCATTGATCAGCTCCAGGAGATTCAGGGTCTGCTCCATTCCAAACTTAAAATCGGTATGCTTGCCCATAATATCCATTGCAGGAAGAATGATCTTATGAATTCTTTCTTCCCTGCAGGAGTCCGGTGTATTCATCCAGGCGATATCCTGGTGAGAAGAAGATATGATATGGATCGTGCCCTTTCCAAAATAATCCCAGTCAGCTGGAATAACCGGGTTAAATAATTCTTCCATTATTTTTTTTCCGTTTTGCTCCAGCAGCAGGGTGCCTGAACTGCCTACCAGGGGCAACTGAACCAGTAAACCGGAATCAGTAGCTACAAATGGCAGGGACTTATTATTGTAAGTAAGCCGGAGTTTATTCCCGAGACCTGGCATCCGGATAATTCCGGATGCCATTACTTCCTCGTTTGGTTTCGAGTACGTAAAAGGTCTGAGATAATCAACCAGCTTTGTCTGCGCATTTACCAGATTTCCAAGCACCATGGATCCAGCCAGCAACAAGTAGTTTTTTACAATTCGTTTAACGGAACGCATAATTTTTAATTAAGGTCAACAATTATTTCAACAAAGGATTAATCTGGGTTTCAGACAAAGGAATCGGAAACTGTAAATTTTCTGCCTTAAAACTGGCCCCGCTCGGAAGTACAAATCCAACAAGATCCACAAAAGAACTCGTACTACCATTCCAAACCTTGCGGGTGCGTACCATATCAAACCAATGTTTGGTTTCAGCACTCAATTCCCAATACCGCTGTTTCCACACTTCTTCCGTAAAGGCCTGCGGAGAAAGACCGCTGGCTGCGGGAAGGCCTGCCCTGGTTCGGATGGCATTCAAAGCTGCATAGGCATCTGCATTCGGGCTTCCATCTGCCTGGTTTTGGGCTTCAGCAAATACCAGTAAAATATCAGCATACCGGATCAACGGAAAATCTTTGCCCGATTGAGGGGCTACGTCCAGCAACGCCGGATCCATAAATTTATAGATTGCCCATGGAAAGTTATAGGTAGTTCCATCCACTTCAATGCTGTTATAATAAAATCCCTGGTTATTTCTGCCCCTTAAATCTGCAGACAGGTAGGAACCCAAAAAAGCATCGCTGGGTGAAAATCCACCAAATTGAATATAGTCGTTTCTCAAAAACTTCACTTCATTCGGCAAAAAATAAACCGGATGAGACGCGTCATTAATACTCTGCGTATAATTTATACTGAATATATGTTCTACCTGGTTATCGAACTGTGGATTATTCAGCTTATTGAACCAACTGCCGTTGGCATCGGACTGGAAAAGTGCAAAGTTGTTGCTGTTAATTACTTCCTGCGCTTTCTGTTTTGCCAGGGCATATTTATCTGCCTGGTTAACCGGCTGCCCTGCCATACTCAAATAAACCTTCGCCAACAAGGACTTTACGGCACCTGTTGACACCCTGCCAGAACCTTCCGGACTGGCCGGCAAACCCGCTGTTTCAGCAGCTTCCAGTGAGGGTACTATCGCCTGTTCATAAATATCCTTAACCGGCGTTTTTGGCAATAACCCATCTGCCGGGGTGCTGGTGGGTGTAAGTTTCATCGGAACATCACCAAATATATTTACAAGCTGATAATAAAAATAGGCGCGTAGAAAATTGGCTTCTCCCAGCAACCTGTTTTTGACTACTTCGTCCATAGCAATACCAGGAAGGTTAGCAATGGCCAGGTTAGCAGCTTCAATACCAGAATAACAACTATTCCACCAGGTGTTTAAATAGGGACTGGCAGAATTATACCGAAGATTATAAAAATCGATGGTAATAGAAGACTGGGATTTATTAATGTACTGCCCGGATACAATGTCTAACATAGAAGCGGGCAGGTCATCATAACCGGATTTATTATAAGGGCTGTAAACAAATGCATAGATAGCATTTACTGCAGCTGCTGCATCTTCTGCCGTTTCATAATACTGGTTAGTAGTAACAATCGAACGGGGTTTTTCTTCCAGCCATTTTGTGCAGGAGCTATGGCTGATTGCTATGAGTGCAATGCTGAATATATATAACTTTTTCATGGTTCGTTTTTAAAGAGTTGCGTTAATGCCAATCGTAAACGTGCGGGGTCTTGGCGTAGAATAGAATTCAATTCCCTGGGCAAAAGATCCACCAAAAGTGCTCACTTCCGGATCATAGCCCCTGAATTTGGTGGACAGGAAGAAATTCTGCACATTTCCATATACTCTAAGCCCGGCTAATCCAACTGCTTTGATTTTCTGCTCAGGAAATGCATAGGCAAGGTTTATACTCTTTCCCCGGATAAAGGAGCCATCTTCTACCCAACGGCTATCCATAAAAAACGTAAGGTCGGTACCAAATGGATCTGTATTGGCCAGTCGCAGGCTGGGCACCGCCGTATTCTGATTTTGCGGCGTCCATGCATCACGCAGTATACTGCCATAACTATTGGCATAATGCTGCCTGTCTTCCACCGTAAGCGAAGTAATATTCATGATTTTATTTCCCTGTCTTACCTGAATATCGGCACTAAGCGACCAGTTTTTGTATTGAAAAGAAGTGGAAAATGTTAATTCATATTTAGGAAACATATTACCCAGCACCATGGCGTCACTATTGTCAAAACGTGCATCGTCGTTTACATCCAGTCGTTTGATATCGCCCGGTTTTTTGCCGTAGCGCGCAGCTTCTGCCACTTCATTATCGCTCCAGGTTCCGGTACGCTGAAAGCCCCAGAAATTACCCACTGGTTGGCCCACCTGCAAAATATTGGTTTGGCCCAGAAAATTCGGCCCCGGATAGATATCGGCATTGGTAAGTCCGAGTGCCAGTATTTTATTTCGGTTGGCAGCCAGTATTACCGAACTGTTCCAGGAGAAGTTGCTATTATCCACAATGGTTCCGCTTAAGGCAAGTTCCACGCCCCTGTTTTGAACACTACCGATATTGGTGGTAACAGCGCCGTAGCCCGTTACATTACTAATTGGTACATTCAATAATAAATCGGTGGTTTTTTTATTGTAATAATCAGCAGTAAGGCTGATGCGGTTATTCAACAACGATAAATCAAACCCGATATCCAGTTGCGCTGTTTGCTCCCAGCGAAGATCATTGTTAGGAACCGTACCCGGACCAATACCATTTACGATCTGGCCATTGAGTGTTATGCCGTAGTTCCGAACGGTGCCCAAAGATGCATAGGGAGAAATTTCAGAGTTACCGGTTACTCCATAACTTCCTCTGAGTTTCAGGAAGGAAACCACCGGACTGTTTTCCAGGAATTTTTCTTTCGATACAATCCAGCCAATAGCACCCGATGGGAAAAATGCATACTTGTTATTACCACCGAATTTCGAAGATCCGTCGTAGCGGCCGGTAAAGGTTAACAGGTACTTATTGTTAAATGCATAATTCAGGCGACCATAATAGGAATTCAATTTAAAATCGTAGTAATTCGATTGTGGTACCCCACGGACAGAGCCCGCCGATAAATTATTATACTGGAAATAATCGGTTGAGAAATTAGTGGCACTGGCTTCTGAACTTTCTTCCGAAGTCTGCATCCAGGAAGCACCAGCCACAGCATTTAAACTATGATGTAAGCCAAAATTGGTAGTATAGGTTAGATAATTTTCATTTTGCCAATAGATGTTCCTGCTGGTACCTACAGATGCAACTCCCCGGGAAGGAGCACCTAAATCAAGCAAATCTTTACCCACGTACAAATTGTTCTTACGGCTTAAAACCTGTGCAGCATAGGTCGACTTGAACTCCAGGCCTTTCATAAGCTTCAGGTTAACGAATGTATTGGCTAATACCTGGTCGGTATTAAAAATCCACTGCATTTCATTTAAGAGCCGTACCGGGTTTTCTGCTGCATAAATGCCGGATTTAAACGAAGTACCATCCGGATTAAAGCCATACCCAAAATCATTCAGCGTACTATATCGTCCATCCGGATACTGTATGGGAAAAATGGGCAGCATTTCCAACATCATCCGGGTTACATTTTCAGCTCCAACCCGGTAATCGTCCACCACATTGGCCTTGGTTTGGTTATATCCCAGTTCTCCGCCAACTGTAAGCCAGGAACGGATATTGATTTCACTGTTATACCTGGCGGTGAGCTTTTTAAAATAGGTGTTTTTTATAATTCCCTGGTCATCCTGGTAACCGAGGAACAAACCATTTTTGGCTTTACTGGTACCCTGGGTCATGGATATAAAATGGCGGTGCGAAAGAGAATTCCTGGTAGCAGCATCCTGCCAGTTTGTATTATACTTGGGGGTGCCATTGGCATTGAACAAATCCGGATAGTCAGCTCCCAGGTCAGGAACTGCCCCACGGGCAGGATTATACGCCCAGGCTCTTTTAAACCATTCCACGTATTCATTCGCATCCAGCATATCTACTTTTCTGGCAACCTTATTCAGGCTGAGGTTACCATCGTACTGCACTTTAAAATCGCCCGTTTTTGCCTTTTTGGTGGTTACGATAATTACGCCGTTGGCACCTCTTGATCCGTATATAGCGGTTGAAGACGCATCTTTAAGTACGTCTACCGTTTCAATATCAGAAGGATTCAGCATCTGGAATTCGGCACCAACAATACCATCAATTACGAAGAGCGGCGAATTAGAAGCAGAAATTGAATTAAAGCCCCTGAGGTTAACCGATAGGTTTCCGCCCGGACGTCCGGAGTTATTATAAATATTTAATCCCGGCACCTGCGCAGCCAGGGCATCCAAGGGGTTGGAAGTAACCCGATCGGCAAGTTTGGCTGACTTAACCGTAGAAACAGCGCCCGTTAAATCAGATTTTTTCTGGGTTCCATAACCTATTACCACCACTTCACCCAATGACCCGGCAAGTGGTTCCAATACGATATTGAGCGAAGTTTCTGAAGTAACAGTAATTTCTATAGGAGAATAACCGGTCATACTGAATACAACCACCCGCAACCCCGGTTGCAGGGTTAAAGAAAATACGCCCTGTTCATTGGAAACAGCGGCATTATTGGTGTTTTTCTGCAGTACTGTAACACCTGCTAAAGCCGCACCTGTTTTATCCTTTATGGTTCCGGTTATTTTATCGGAACCCTGTCCGTTCTGCGAAAAACTTTCTTGTTGCAATAATAATCCAAGTAAAAACAGACAAGACCTGACCAGATGCAGGGCTTTTTTAGCCATCCATTTTTTTTGTAGCATGTTAATGAAGTTTGGGAAGTTTAGGTATAGAGCAATACAAGCTTGGTGGATCTACTAGAAATCCAGATGAGGAAAGGAAAAAATGTCTTTAGTGGGAAAGCAAAAAGATGCTAATCAGAATACAGACGTATAATTTTTACTGACATGGGCAATCGTTTTGGTAATGAATAAAATTTATAGCTTATCAAAAGTAGACGGGTTAAATTGTTTAAACTACAAACGGATTAATGAATAGTTAAACTATTTTAATCAAATTCACAACAATCCATGCAAAACATAACAATAACATGTAGATTTAGCTTTCTAATAAAAGCAGATGAAAGCAAAATTGATTGAACTCGGTGCGCAGCAGGCACCCCTGCTTATTGTAAAGGAGATCAGGGCCAACCATTTCACCAGCCCCTTTCATTTTCATGATTATTGTGAACTGAACTATGTAAAAAAAAGTTTCGGCAAACGGATTGTCGGTGATTCTATACAACAGTTTAAGCAGGGCGACCTGGTACTCATGAGCCCTAATCTTCCGCATATCTGGTACAACGATCCCCTGGTATTTGAAAATCCCCGCTCAAAAAATGCACAGGCCATTGTTACTTATTTTTCCATGGAGCGTATAGAGGACCTGATAGGCGATCAGATACTGATTGCCAAATTTCAGCGCCTGTTTAAGGAAGCTGGCCGGGGACTTCGTATAACCGGGAAAACAGGCGAGCTGATAAAAAAACGATTGGAAATTTTAAAAGACAAAAAGGGGTTTCAGGAAATCATTGAATTTTTAGGCATCATTGATATACTCATACAAAGCAAAGAATTTACCCCCCTTGCTAACCCGGGTTATACACATTCCTATAATTTCAAGGATGCTGAGCGAATGAATGTGGTATATCAATACATCATGAAAAACTTCAGAGAAGAAATTACACTAAACACGATTTCAAGTATTGCCAGCTTAACCCCGCCCGCCTTTTGTACCTTCTTTAAAAAAAGAACACAGAAATCTTTTTCCCGCTTTTTAAATGAAATACGGATTGGCCATGCCTGTCAGTTACTGGAAAACGAGGCCAACAGCATTTCCAGTATCTGTTACGAAAGCGGCTACCAGAATTTTGCCAACTTCAACAAATTCTTCAAAGAAATTACCGGGAAAACACCCAGCCAGTACAGAAAAGAGCTAAATGCTTCCATAATGAACCAGGAAAAATAGTAAATTATAGCAGCAAAGAAACCGCCTGCAGGGCCCCGAATCTGATGGCATTATTTTTTAACACCGCTTCTTATAAAAATATTCCAACATGAAAGATTGGCTCAGAACCTTACTAGCCGGGTACGGCGCTTATAAATGGGGAGGCGGTTGCCTCGGCACCATTGTTGTTTTCCTTCTACTTTACTGGTTGCTGGGGGTGGTAGGATGTTAAGCCGCCGAATTATACGGATCGGCTCCGTTATAGCAGTAGTACTACTGGCAGGTTTTTTCCTGCTCCGGTATTGGCTGAGCTCCAGCGATGTATCGGATCAGCTCAAAAAACGATTAACCAACTGGGTCAACGAAGAAACCGGTGGCCGCTACCAATTATCGATGGAGTCGCTTCAGCTAGACCCCGTCAAAGAAACCCTGCTGCTTACCAACCTTCTGTTTGAACCCACGCAGGCTGATACCGGCTCCAACTCCAGTTACCGCTTTCGTTTTAAAAATTTACTGGTTAAAAATGTTTCGGTAACGGCTCTGCTGGAAGCCAGTATCCTTGATCTTTCCACGATCGTTATATCAGGTGGTTCCCTGGAAATTAAAGAAGGCAAGGCAACCAGTGCTGCATTAACAGAAATAGTGCCCCCCAAAAAAACTTCGCGCAGAAAAAAAGTCATTTCAGCCATACATGTAGATTCTATCCAGTTGTCGCAGTTGGATATTGCCTATATCAATCGCAAAAAAGCGACCACCAGCCTTCAATCCGTTCATCTTGATGTATACAATTTTCACTCCGACAGCCTAGAAGCTGGCACGGGCAATCCTTTACCCGTTAAAGGATTCCGCCTGTCAATTGAAAATATTGCATGGGATCTTGCCAATAAGCAATACCGTCTCAGCGCCGATCAGTTTATTTTGATCGGATCTGGTCATCTGAAAGCAATTGTCCGGAATGTACAGGTACTGCCATCCGCAGGAAAAAACCTGGAAGCCCTGGCGGCTCAAACACCCGTCCAACAGGATGTTTATTTTGGTCGCATCCCAGAAGTGCTGATCGACTCGGTAGATCATCGTTCTTTCCTCGATGATAGCATTCTAAGAACACCGCTGGTAGTATTAAAAGAACCTCATTTAAGCGTATTTAATGACCGGAGCCGCCCGCCTGCCACTGCCTCAAAAATTGGGAAAAATCCGCACCAGCTGATTCAGCAGATAAGTATCGGCCTCGATATTCCCCGCCTGCAGGTAGAAAACGGACGAATCGAATACAGCGAGAAAAATAAAGATGGTACCGATGTGGGCAAGCTGGTCTTCGGGGCTATCAATGGCAATGCAGGGCCTATCCGGAAAGGGTTTGACACCCTGGGCAGCCTCAACATGGACCTTGATGCCCGGTTAATGGATAAAATTCCCCTTCATGCAGGATTTTATTTTCCGCCGGGTAAAGAGGGTAGGTTTACCGTCAATGCCAGCCTGCAACCCTTTGACCTATCCCTGCTCAACCCTATTGTAGAACCATTAACCAACGTAGCAATCCGTTCGGGCAGGTGTCAGCAACTGGAATGCACGCTCCGGGGAAATGATCACCAGGCCGGAGGAGCCGTAGTTTTCGTATATGAAGACCTGAAAATTGACCTGTTGAAGGATAAGAAATCCGGTGAAACCGTAAAAAGGCCCCTGCTGAGCCTACTTGCCAATCAATTACTGCTACGTACCAATAACCGCCTGACCGATCGTCACCCTCACCAATTCCAGGTAACCAACCAGCGCGACCCTACCAAATCCTTTTTTAACCTGGTCTGGAAAACCCTGTTTGAAGGCCTGAAAATGAGTACAGGAGTGAATAATAAGGGTAAAAAGCCTGCCTGATTCGGCTACAATGTTTAGACATTGTTCCAGTATGCCTATCTTTGTAGTGTATCTATTACACATTAAAAGATGAGTATGGCAGCGTTTAAATACATCGGACTGATTGCAACACAGCAGAATGAAATGCCCATTACCTTAAGTACAGGCAGTATTGAAAATGGCTATAAGCTTAAAAAAGTATTGGCACAACAAGACCTGAGCACAGGACTTGCGGAATCCTGGTATCCGGGGGTAGAAGTAGTGGGCAACCTGCGGGAAATTCTTGAAGACGACAAAATAGAATTGGTAGTGGTGGCAGGCAAATCGGAGAACCAGCTCGATATCATTCGGCAGGCAACCGAAGCCGGTAAATTTGTGCGCGTTATCTAAGCTGCATTTTGTAGTTTGCTGTATGCAAATAATCGTTCGAATAGCTCTGGTACTGGCTGTTATAGGTCTGCAACAGGCAACTGCGCAGCAAGTAAAAAAATCGTCCAATTTTAGTGGCAACCCGGTTTTTCCAGGCTGGTATGCCGATCCGGAAGCCATCATTTTTGATAAAACCTATTGGATTTATCCCACCTATTCGGCGCCTTATGAAAAGCAGGTTTTTATGGATGCTTTTTCTTCCGTCGACCTGCAGACCTGGAAAAAACATGCCCGTATCCTGGATACCAGCCGGGTAAAATGGGCCAAACGAGCCATGTGGGCACCTTCCATCATTCAAAAAGACAAACGCTATTATTTATTTTTTGCCGCTAACGATATTCAAAACAACCAGGAATACGGCGGCATTGGGGTGGCGGTAGCGGATCATCCGGCAGGCCCTTTTACCGATCACCTCGGCAAGCCGCTGATTGATAAATTTCATAACGGCGCCCAACCCATTGACCAGTTTGTATTCAGAGACGATGATGGGCAGCATTATATGTACTACGGAGGTTGGAGACATTGTAATATTACCCGGTTAAACGATGATTTTTCCGGGTTCCTGCCTTTTGAAGACGGCAGCGTTTTCAAAGAAATTACCCCGGAAAATTATGTAGAAGGGCCCTTTGTTTTCAAACGAAACGGCAAATATTATTTTATGTGGTCAGAGGGCGGCTGGACGGGCCCTGACTACAGCGTTGCCTACGCCATTGCCGACTCCCCAACAGGTCCTTTTAAACGGATTGGTAAAATTCTGCAGCAGGACCCTGCTATTGCAACCGGTGCCGGCCACCATTCCGTTATCCATCATCCCGGAACGGATACTTATTACATCGTATATCACCGCCGGCCGCTTACAGAAACCGACGGTAATTCAAGAGAGACCTGTATAGACCTTATGCGTTTTGACAAGGAAGGACGGATCCTTCCCGTCAAAATAACAACCGGGGGAGTAAAAAAATCCCGCTTATAAATTTTTCCAGGTAAACCGATGGGTACCTGATCCCAACTCAATAAAACTATTGCCCGCATTTCCGGATGCTGGCACCCGCAACCGGGCGATAGCGCCTGGCGGAACCTTGACACTATATTGCAGGCTACTACCCTTTCTTTCCCAAGCCGATTCAATGCTACCCATAACCGATTCATGGCTGCAGGAAAACCTGTTTAGCTTTTTAGGAAAGCAAGGTTCAAGCGTAATAACCTGGAACCCCGGCGCAGCTTCGGTTGTTTTGATGCCACCCAATGCTTTAAACATCCAGGCACCTATTTCCCCAAACATAATATGGTTCATGGAAATATCGGATTTTGCATTAATGGGCCAGTTTTCGAACAGCGTGGTAGCACCATTTTTAATCCACCATCCCCAGGAAGGAAAGGTGTCGCGGGTAGCCAGCTCATATGCCAGGTCTATGTAACCATTATCGCTCAGCGCATTCAGGATTGTTTTGGTACCAAGCAATCCCACATCAATCTGCCTGCCATCTGCAATTACCCGGTTAGCCAGCGCTTTTGCCACCACCGGAACTAAACTATCAGGCACTAATTTCCAATGCAGCGCTACGCTTAACTCCGTTTGTAAACCGGTTCCATAAGTGCCGGCAGCAGCATTCCAAAACCTGGCATTGAAAGCGGAATAAATTTTTTGGGCCAGCGCTGCATAACGTTCATGGTCTTCCGATTTTCCCAGTAATAAGGCTGCTTTTGAAAGAATTAAGGCATCTGTGTAATAATAGGCAGTGGAGGTAAATGGTACCGGTGTCTGTGATTTAACGGGCACCCAGTCGCCCAGTCCCCAGGAACAAATTCCATCCGGACTGATCCTTTCAATATAATTCACGTATCGTTTTAACGCATCGTAGGTCTTAGCCAACAAACTGGTATCGCCATAATGCAGGTAAATATTCCAGGGAATAATAGCAATGGTGCTGGTCCAGTCGGGGCCGTTTCCCCATTCATACCCCCATCCATTACTGGGAATAATGGAAGGAAATACGCCATTGGGTTGTTGTTCATCGAGGTGATCCTGCAGCCATTTTTCATACACCGTGATACCGTCAAAATTAAAGAGGCCGGTTTCACTGGCAATATGGGCATCGCCTGTCCAGCCGTTTTTTTCCCGCTGCGGGCAATCTGTCGGGTACCCAAACATGTTCGACAAATAAGAATTATTGGTTGCCCACCAGATCTTATCCAGCAATGGGTTAGCGCTGTTCAGCTTACTTACCGCTGGTAAATCAGAATGCATAAAGTAGCCGGTTACCGATTCTTTGGTGATGCTGATCGGCTGGCTGGCGCTTACCTCAATATATTGAAAGCCTTTGTAATTAAAACGCGGAGAAAATTCCTCCAGTCCTTTTCCGGAAAGAATAAAAATATCCGTTTGAAAAGGATCCGCGTCTCCTACCGGCCGATAGTGGACATCAATATTGGATAGATCCGTACGACCGGATTCATAGAGTCGTTCAGAATGCCTTAATTTAACCACCGTTCCTGCAGCACCGCTCAGTTTTATTTTTGCTACTCCGGCAATATTTCTACCCAAATCAACCACGTATACGGTATCGTTAAATTTTCGTACCGATACAGGTTTTATTTCTTCGACCCTTCGTATCGGATGCAGGTTTTGGGCTGTTATAAGAGCAGCGGGAGCAGAACGCAAAAGCGCTTGTTGCCAGGCGGTATCGGGGTAGCCCGTTTTATCCCAGCCGGTTAACGCCAGGCGGGCATCATAGTGTTCGGCAGTATAAATACTGGAAAAAATAACCGGGCCGGTACTGGTTTTCCAATCCCGGTTTGATGAAATGGTTTCAATGCTGCCATCGGTATACTCCACCCGGATGTCCAGGATAAAACAAGGCCGGTTGCGCCAGGGCGCTTTATCAAAATCCCATACTGCAGTCGATTGGTGATTGTACCAGCCATTTCCTACTAATACACCGGCGGCATTGCCCCCGTTCGAAACTGCTTTTGTGATATCATAAGTACAATACAATAACCGACGGTCGTACCTGGTATAATTCGGCTCCAGCCAGGCATCGCTGATCCGTTGCCCGTTTATGCTCAGTTCAAATAAACCGCCGGCGGCTATATATGCACGCGCCGATTTTATTTTTTTATCCAGTCTGAACTCTTTCCTGAAATAAGGAAGAGCTTTTTCATGCATGGATTTTCCATCGCTGATCCAGGCGCCTTTCCAATTGGAACTATTCATCAGCCCCATTTCAAAAGAAGCCCAGGAAGAAAACGCGGTGGCCTGGCCCTGCTGATCATAATTGCGCACCCGCCAATAATATTTTGTAAAAGCTTTTAATACCGGACCAGCATACCGGTAAAACAAAATCGGAGAAACCTGTTTGCCGGATCGCACTACCTCGTCTTTCTGCCGGGCAGTTGCAGCGGTATCAGTACAAACTTCAATATCAAAGCCCGTTGAACGAATCCCTTGTCCGGCTGCCTGAAGCTTCCACCTGAATCGTGGAAATGGATTGTCAATACCTATCGGATCCCGAAGGTATTCGACTTCCATTGAACTAACGTCAACGCTTAAACGATTTAAACCATCCTGTACTGTGCTGGTTTGGGCAAAAATTTGCTCATCCTGGAGCAAAAAGCAAAGGCTTACTACTAAAAAAATACGGTTTATATGGCTCATCTGATAAATTTAAGGAAACCTTCAGGTTTTAATGATTTCCTTTGCAGCATGACACGTAGAAAAACTGGAAAGCCAACCCCTTTTTACCAGTATAGCTTCCTATTGCTATGCACATTATTGATCGTTTTGACGGGCGCTTCACAAAGCCCGGATGGTGACAGAATTAAAATTTCAGGAATCATTAAAGATGCAAAAGGAAGCCCTGTTAGCGCAGCTTCCGTAACAGCCCTTACAGCAATCCGGAAAGAGGGCGCAGCCCCCGATACTATTTCCAATATTTCCATGACAGACCAGGATGGCCGTTTTGTAATTACGGTTCCAAGAGGCATCCGCACTATTGTGCAGATCAGCGCAGTAGGATTTGGAATTGAAGAAAGACCGGTAAATATTTTAAATAACCTGAATGAATATGCGCTGGGTGATATCAGCTTATCAACCGAAGCGTCTAACCTGGCAACGGTAGTTGTTACAGCGCGGAAACCGCTTATGACCATGGGGGTAGATCGGCGTATCTTCAATGCAGATGCAGCCATCACCAGTAAAGGAGGTAATGCGGTGGACCTTATGCGCCAGATCCCTTCTCTTTCGGTAGATGTGAACGGAAGCATTTCACTTCGAAACAGTTCTCCCCAGATATTTGTAAACGGGCGGCCAACGATCCTGACGCTTGAACAGATACCTTCCGATGATATTGACCGGGTAGAAGTAATTACCAATCCTTCTGCCAAATATGATGCGGGCAGTACCGGCGGTATCATAAATATTATCCTCAAGAAAAATCGTAAAGGAGGTTTAAACGGGGTGGCTACTATTGGTGCAGGTACGCCGGAGCTATTGAACGGCGGACTCAGCTTAAACTACCGCAAAAACAAAGTGAACCTGTTTGCCAGCGGAAACTACAATCAATCGGGAGGCGTTGCGGAAGGAGAAGCCTATCGCGAAAATAAAAGCCAGGGAATCATCACCGATTATTTTAACCAGCGCACAGACAGGGATAGAAAACGTCGCTTCTCCTCGGTTCGCTTTGGAATGGATTATGACTGGAATGATTTTAACAGCATTTCATTTTCACAGGGTTTTGTAAAAGGTGAATTCGACAACGATGAAATTCAGAAGCAGCGTTACTTTAATGCTTCGGGGCAGCCGACGCAAACCGGCGATCGTTTCTCTACCGATAATTTTGGATTTAACCGGGCCAATACACAGTTGAACTATCGCCGTACCTATGCTAAACCCGAAAAAGAATGGACCGCTGATATAACATTTAATACGGGCACCAACAGCGGCGATGGTACTATTGAGAACTATTTCTACAATACCAACGGCCAATTGATCGGCACCCCCAATACGGTGCTGAATACATCCAGCGGCAATGGTACCCAGCTAACCATTCAAACAGATTATGTAAACCCGCTTTCAGAAAACAGTAAGCTGGAATTTGGCGCCAGGTCCTATCATAATTATTCAAAGGATAAGCTGGATGTGTTTTCACTGCAAAACGGCACTACCAGCAAACTACCGCTTAGCAATAATTACAGTTTCCAGGAAATGGTGAACGCCGTCTACGGGAACTATTCCAATAAAATCGGTAAGCTCTTGTACCAGGCCGGCCTGCGTGTAGAGCAATCGAGCTTTAAAGGCGAATTAATTGACAGCGCACGGAAATTCGGGTACGATTATCCTTCCAAAGGGGCTGACCTGATGAATGCGTTTTTTCCCAGCTTATACCTGACCTATTCGGTAAAAGACGGCAGTGATATACAGCTGAATTTTTCCCGGAGAATTCGTCGTCCTAATTTTTGGCAGATCAACCCTTATGTTGATATTACCGACCCCCTGAATATCCGGAAAGGTAACCCCGAACTGCGGCCAGAGTTTACCAATTCCTTTGAACTGAATTTCAATAGAACCTATAGTTCAGGAAATGTGTTGGTATCTAGTTATTTCAGGAATAATACGGAAGATATCACCATGTACAGTGATACGCTCACTACCGCTGAATACCAAGCGCTTGGAAATGCGGCTATCGATCCGAATGCAATATTAAATACCTTCATTAATGCCGACCGAACCAACCGGATGGGCCTGGAAATTACCTGGCAGCAAAGGGTCGGAAAAAACTTTGATTTTACGCCCAATTTCAATGCACAGTACCGCGATGTAAAAGCCGCCGTAAACGGCCTGAACCTTAATAATACCGGGTTTAACTGGAGTTCTAAACTAATGATGAACTATAAAATCATTAACCCGGATAAAAAATTCCTGAATAATTTTTCTTTCCAGTTATCGGGCGAATACGAATCTCCCCGGGTAATGCCACAGGGTAAAACCAATGAGCAGTATTATATGGATTTTGCGATCCGGAAGGATTTTTTGAAAAACAATGCAGGCACCCTTACGTTCAATGTAAACGATGTGTTTAACAGCCGCCGCTTTGGCAGTATCACAGATACGGAAAATTTTTACCAGGATTCTTACCGGCGCTGGAATGTTCGGACCCTGCGTTTAACCTTCAGTTATCGATTTGGAAGAACAGAGCTGGATTTGTTCAAACGCAAGTCGGGCGACCGTTCCGGGGGAAATGAGGTGGGAGAAGGATAAAATGTTGAAAACTTTGTTTTCTGGTTCCGACTTATCAACTTATTTTGGGATATATATGGATCATCCCTATTCCACTCTCCAAACCATTTATTCGATCGTAAAGGACGACCCCGATCCTACGAGTTATCCCTGTAAACCTGCACAAATTATTGTGCGTCAGTTTCTTCCGTGGGATACGATCCTGGAGCATATTCACCAACTAGCCAAACAGGGGCTGGTAGATCTGCACCAGCAGGAACGCTTTACCCTGGTTAAAATTACCGCAGCTGGTTTTGCGCTCTGTAAATCCGGAGGTACTGCAGCATCGGTTAATTTCAGTCTTTAATTTAGAATACATTTTCCAGGGTTAGCCCATAATTAAACAGCAGGTTTTCCGACTGAATAAAATTGAGTTTATTATAGGTTAAGCCCACGGTAAGGCTCAGCCATTTTTTCAGGTGAAAAGATACTGTATTGGTAGTACGTATGATATAGTCTTCTTTATCCGATAAGGAATGCTGCAGAAAATGCACACCATCAATCGTTATCAATTCATGTAGTTTAAACCGGTTTTTCAGGCGGAATGAATTTCGGACGGTTTCATAGCTGGTCCGGCCGTATTTATCCATCTCCCGCAATGCCGATTTCTCGTACAGCAATCCATCGGAAACAACCAGGTTCAGCCGCTTATTGTTTACAATGGTATAGCCCAATCCCCCACCTAACTGGTACCGGTCAAAAATTTTCAGCGACAGGCTTTTTTCATAACCGGCCAGTCCCCAGTAATAAAGTTTACGGGTATTTTTAAACAGGTCTGCATCTACTATAAACAGGTAGTCATTATTGGTTTTCCGTTGTGGACTTTCTCCATAAATCCAGTTGGCAAAAGCATTTACCGTCAGCACTTTTTTTTCAATAGAAAACCGCACCGCATTATTAAAAATATAGGACGTACCATTGGCAGCGGTTTTATTAATATTACCCGTGCCCGTAAAGCCTACCCGGTAAATAGTAGTATCTGGCTCCTTACTGTAAACTGAATCGATTGGCTGAGCAAAAACCTGTTGAAGAGAACTAAGAACAATAAAAACTACGCCTATCCACTTTATCATGCCGGATTGATTGTTTGCGGCAAAAATAAGCCTTATTGCCTAGCTTCAACCCACCTACAAGCAGCTAACCGGTTTATTGAACAGAGGCCCGTTCTATTAATTGCGTATGCAGTACCACGTGTGAAAGAGGGCTATCGGCCTGCTCAATTTGTTTCACCAATACCTCCACGGCTTTTTTGGCCATCTGTTTAATCGGCTGGCTCATTACCGTAATGCCGGGTTTGCCCAGGCGAAACAAATCATTGTCATCAAAACAAAGTACGGAAACCTGGTCGGGTACTGTTAAGCCAAGTAGATTAAAAGCTTCCAGACCTGCCACCCCCAGGTTATTGGAAGTAAAAAAAACAGCGTCAAATTTTCCTTTCATCCTGGAAAAAAACTGCACCAGGTCTTTAACCTGTTTTGCTTCCGGCCGGCCGAAAGGGATTTTTTTTACCAGGGATGGATCCAGCGAAAGTTTATTCTTTTTCAATCCCGATACATACCCGTCGATCCGCTGTTGCATTTGTAACTGATCGGTATCGTTAGTGACGAGGGCAATTTTTTTTACGGCCTTCGAAGCCAGGTGATTGATGGCTTCCAGGCTGCCGGTAAAATTATCGACGGTTACAAAATTTGAGTTGAGTGATGGGAAATAGCGGTCAATCAAAACCGTTGGCCGCTTTTCCGCAATCAGCTTTTCCAGTTCAGGCAACATAAAGGTGGTGGGGGCAATGATATATCCATCCATGTGTTTATCTACCAGCATGTTCAGGATATTCCTCGATTTTCCCTCATTGTTTTCGCTGCTGCAAAACATGACGGTATATCCTTTTTTATCGGCCTCTTCTTCCACCACTTTTGCCAGGTGCCCGAAAAAATAATTCGAAATATCATCCACAATCAGGCCAATCGTATGGGTTTTACCCGTCCTTAATCCTTTGGCAAAAAGATTGGGGCGATAGTTTAGTTTTTCCGCCAGCTTTTCCACTTTTTTTGCCATGGCCTCACTGATTTTCATTTCCCTTGCCCGCCCATTTAATACAATGGAAACGGTAGTGGCAGAAACCCCGGCTGCCGAGGCAATATCTTTGATCGACACTTTTTTGGCCATAGTGGAAAAGCTAATGCGGCATAGTTACAAAATTGCTTTTACTTCTGCGATGCTAACCGGTCTTTTTTTCTCTACCGACCATTTTGCAGCCGTTGCAATTACTACGGCTTCCAGTCCATCCTGTCCGCTTACCGGTATAGGCTGCCCATTCAGCAGGGCATTTATAAAAAACTTCATCTCATTCAGGTAAGAAGCCGCATAGCGATCCATAAAGAAATCAAGGGGTTGTGAATGGTGTATACCTGCCTGATCGTACACGATATTTTTATTATGAAGATTATTCTCGACCTGTAGCATTCCTTTATTCCCAAAAATTTCCAGGCGTTGATCATACCCGTAAATTGCTTCCCGGCTGTTATCAATAACCGCATAGGAATCGTCTTCAAAAATAAGGGTGGTTAATGCGGTATCAATATCCCCTGCCTCCCCTACTTTCGGATCTACCAATACCCTGCCCTGCGCATACACTTCCCGCACTTCTTTTCCCATCAGGTAGCGGGCCATATCAAAATCATGAATAACCATATCCATAAAAAGTCCACCGGAGTTTTTGATATAATCAATCGGTGGTAATCCCGGATCACGGCTGGTAATTTTTACGATTTGTACTTCTCCGATACGACCATTCGTAAGTTGGCGGTGGGCATGCAGGAAATCAGGATCGAAACGCCTGTTGAAGCCAAGCATCAATTTTATACCGGCGGCTGTTACCTGGTCAACCAGTTCCTTGGTTGTTTCCAGCGAAAGATCCACGGGCTTTTCGCAGAAAATATGCTTCTCATATTTTAAGGCCAGTCTTATCATGGCAGCATGCGTACTGGTAGGTGTGCAGATCAGCACGGCATCCACGCCGGGTTGCGCAATCAGTTCTTCCGCATCCTGTGAAAAGGGAATAGCGCCGTACTCCTGTGCAAATTTATCTGCCGGGTAATCTTTATCGGCCACGCCCGAAATAGTAACTTCCGGAAACTGGCGTAAAATATTATTGAGATGAATACGGCCAATCCGGCCCATTCCTATTAAAACAAGGGATAACTTTTTCATACCGATCTATTGGTTGGTTTGCGTTTAATTAAAGTTGAATAGAAGCCAAAAATTGCCGGTTCTTTTGTGCACATTGAAAAGGATTGCCCATACCGGGTAATACGTCCTGTTCTACCACAATCCAGTCTTTATACCCTTCTTCCTGCAACAGGGTTTTAACGGCATCGAAAGGAACGGCTCCTTTTCCGAGCTCACAGAAAACACCATTTTGAACCGACTGGAAATAATCCCAGTTTTCCCGGGTTGCCTGGTCGCGTACTGCCGGATCAAAATCTTTGAAATGAACATGCCAGATCCGTTCAAAATGTTTTTTCATAAAACCAACCGGGTCGGTACCCCCACCCAGCATATAATGCCCGGTATCAAAACAGAGGCCCAGTAATCCGGGATCGCTTCCTTCCAGCAACCAGTCAATTTCCTGGGGAGTTTCCACATAACCCGCTCCGTGGTGATGGAATACGGTGCGCATGCCAAATTTTTCCTTTACTGCCAGGGCAAGACGGGTGGCATTGGTGGCAATCCGCTTATATGCAACCTGGTCGAGCAGGTCTGCCGCCCCTACCCGCCCGGCTTTCCGGGTTCTTTCCGGAACCGATCCATTTTCATCTGCCAATACAATAAAAGCACCGGGGTAACCGGCCGCATGCAGGAGGCCGGCTGTACGTAGCGCCCGCTCTATTCCTTCTTCTAGCGCTTCATCTTTTACCAATGCAACCGGAACAAAAGCGCCCAGTAATTCCAGGTTTCTTGTTTGCAAAGCGCTGCGCAATGCTGCCGGATCGGTAGGCATGAATCCCCAATCGCCCAATTCAGTACCGGCATAACCGGCTGCTTTCATTTCGTTGAGCACTTCTTCATAGCCCTTTTTATCGCCTTCCAGTTCAAATTCAAGTACTCCCCAACTGCAGGGAGCATTGGCTATTTTTATGGTGGTATCGTTTGTTGTTTGGTTCATAACACTACTGCTTATGCGTTAAAATTTACGGCTCCATTCTTTGGGCCATCTTTCCACGACCACTTTTGTTTGTGTAAAAAATTCGATGGCATGTTTGCCTTGTCCATGCAGGTCACCAAAAAAGCTGTCTTTCCAGCCACTGAAAGGAAACTGTGCCATTGGTGCGGCAATACCGATATTGATGCCGATATTGCCCGCCATTGCTTCGCTTCTGAATTTACGGGCACTGTTTCCATTACTGGTAAACAGGCAGGCCATATTGCCGTAGGTACCCCGGTTAATAAACTCAATGGCATCGTCTACATTTTTCATATGTACCAGGGTCATAACGGGTCCGAAAATCTCTGTCTTGATCAATTCGCCATCCAGGGGCAATCCTTCCAGGATGGTAGGCCGGATAAAATTCCCTTTTTCAAAACCTGAAACGGCTTTATTTCTCCCATCCAGTAGTACTTTACCGCCTTCATCCAGCCCTTTCCCAATCAGGGTTTCGATACGTGATTTACTTTCGGGGCTGATAACCGGTCCCATTTCCACAGAGCTATCCAGTCCGTAACCCACCGATCTTTTCTGGGCAGACTCGTACAGGGCTTCCTTGATTTGCGCATCGTTGTCGACTGTAATTACTACGGAAGCAGCCAGGCAACGCTGCCCGGCACAGCCGTATACGCTATCGGTAATGATCTGGGATGTAATTTCAATATCGGCATCCGGCAATACAACCACCGGGTTTTTTGCACCCCCCTGAGCCTGTACTCTTTTACCATTGGCGGTACCGCGTGAATATATATACCGGGCCACGGGTGTACTGCCCACGAAGCTGATCGATTTCACCAATGGATGATCGAGCAGTGCATCAACCGTTTCCTTGCCCCCGTGTACCATGTTCAGCAAACCGGGCGGCAGATCCAACTGGTCTATCAACTCAAATATCTTCATCATCGTCAGCGGCACTTTTTCCGACGGTTTAATGATCATACTGTTTCCTGTTGCAATAGCATACGGAAGAAACCAGAAGCTGATCATTGCCGGGAAATTAAACGGTGCAATACAAGCTGTTACCCCCAATGGCTGACGGATCATAAACTCATCAATGCCGGTAGCCACATTCTCCAGGAATTCACTTTGCAGCAGCATCGGAGCGCCGCAGGCAACTTCTACATTTTCGATGGCCCGCTGTATTTCACCGGCTGATTCAGCCAGTGTTTTACCGCATTCAAGGGTTATCAGCCGGGTTATCTCTTCCTTGTTTGCTTCCAGTAATTGCTTTAGTTTGAAGAGAGGTTGAATCCGTTTCAGTACAGAAACCCCTTTCCAACCCAGGTAAGCAGTTTGTGCTGCGTCAACTGCCAGGTCCAGGTCTTTTGCCGTGGCTGCGCCATACGGAACTTTGGCCAGTACTTCCTGCGTAGCCGGGTTTAACACATCTCTTGTTTCACTGCAATTACTCGGCACCCATTTGCCATTGATATAGTTTTGAAGAACATTCATATAAACTCGTTTATCAGCTTAATAAATAATATACTAGAATAGTGGTCAATACCAGGAAAACGGCTACCGGTTTGGTGTATTTCCAGGGCTCAATATCTACTTCACCTGTATGCACCGGCTTATACGGATTGGTATTGGGGTAAAACTTTGAAATGAGCAGCATTACCAGGATGTTCAATACAAATTCAATTCCCCATACATGAATGAAATGAATATCCACTTTCAGGATAAATGTGGTAAGCAGGTAAAAAGCAAGTCCGGTAAATATGGCCACTTTTGCACCTGCGGCAGAAATAGATGGAATAAAAAAACCACCCAATAATACCGAGGCTATAGGAATAAAAAAGATGCCATTCAGTTCCTGTAATAACTGGTAAAGTCCCTGGGGTGCTTTCGCCACCATTGGTGCCACGCAAATGGCAAAAACGGCCAGGAAAATCGAGGCCCACTTACCTGTTTTAACCAATTTTTTCTCATCGGCATCGGGTTTGAGCTGGCGTTTGTAAACGCCCAGCGTAAAGAGGGTTACCGCACTGTTCAGCACTGCATTTACGGTACTCAAAACGGTTCCCATTACAATGGCCGCAAAAATCCCGATCAATCCAACCGGCAATACTTTTTTCACCAGCTCCGGGTAAATAGTATCCTGGTTGGCATAGAGCGAATCACTGAAATAATAAAAACCAATAACACCGGGCAGTACTATAATCAGCGGCATCAGTATCTTGAACAAACCCATGATCAGAAATCCTTTCTGTGCTTCTTTAAGGTTGGCCGCCCCCAATGCCCGTTGTACAATTACCTGGTTCATACACCAGAAATAAATCTGGTTAATCACCAAGCCTGTAAACAGGGTACCGAAGGGCAATACCGAATCAGATGCACCGATTGAATTGAATTTTTCCGGCGCGTTCTCATACACTTTCTGTAAGCCTGCTGCAATATCCGTATTACCGATATCGTACAATGCAAAAAACGGCACGGCTAATCCGCCAATAAAAAGACCAATTCCATAAATCAGGTCTGAATAGGCAATGGCTTTCAGTCCACCGAAAATAGCATAGACAGATCCGAGGATGCCGGTTAATACAATGATCCACCAGATAGATTGTTCCCTAGTAATACCAAACTTGGCGGATATATCAAACAGGGTTTCAAAATTGATAGCCCCGGTGTACAACACAATTGGCAACAGGGTTATGATAAATGAAAATATCAGTAAGAGGTTAACGATGGTATGGGTTGATTTATCAAAGCGCAGTTCAAGGTATTGCGGAATGGTAGTTAAACCCATTTTCAAATACCGGGGAATAAAATACACGGCCCCAATTACCAGGGCAATTGCGCTGGTAACTTCCCAGGCCATTACTATAAATCCGTTTTTATACGCTGATCCATTCATCCCGATCAGGTGTTCGGTAGAAATATTGGTGAGCAGCATGGAGATGGCAATCAACCAGGCACCGAGGGATCTTCCTCCCAAAAAATAACTGGAGGCTGTCTCAAATGTTGAGTTACGCATTTTGTACCAGCAATAGAGGCCGACAAACAGCGTAAATAAAGCAAACGTTACAATGGCAAGATTCATTCGTTGGGTTTATAGGGAGTTAATAAGTACGTTGCCTGGCTTTGTTTTTCTTCAGTTTCTCGTATGCTGTTTTAACCTGTGCATGGGTCGACACTTCTGCTACCGGCACTTCCCACCAGGCATAACCACCTACCCGTTGTTCCCGATCGGTTTCAATGTACACCACGGTGGTATTTTTATTCTTTTTTGCCTGTACCAGGGCCGCTTTCAGCTCCGCTGCTGTTTCTGCTTTCAATACTGTTGCCCCCATACTGGCTGCATTGGCGGCCAGGTCTACCGGCAGAATGCCCCCGTTTAACTGGCCGGTTTTTTTATTCCGGTATTCATAGCGTGTACCAAAGCCCTTGGTGCCGAGCGACTCAGACAGGCCGCCGATACTGGCATAGCCATTGTTATTGAGTAATACAATTATGAGCTTTACATCTTCCTGTACAGCGGTAATAATTTCCTGGCTCATCATGAGGTAACTGCCGTCTCCTACCATCACATATACCTCTCGTGAGGGATCGGCCATTTTGATACCAAGGCCGCCCGCAATTTCATACCCCATACAGGAATAACCGTATTCGAGATGAAAGCCCTTGGGGTTCCTGGTTCTCCAGAGCTTATGCAAATCACCTGGCAAACTGCCTGCGGCACATACTACAATATCTTTGTCCGCAGAAAGGGTATTTACTGCGCCAATTACTTCGCCCTGGCTGATGGGTACCGGGTGTTCTAGGTTATACACTGCACTCACTACTTTATCCCATTGCCGGGCAGCTCTTTCCTGTTTGGTCCTGTATGCATCCGATACTTTATACCGTTTCAGCAAAGGCAATAATTCCTGCAGAATAATTTTTGCATCACCTACCAGCGGAATAGCGGCGTGTTTAAATGCATCAAATTCTGCTACGTTAATATTAATGAACTGAACTTCCGGATGCTGGAAAGCTGATTCCGAAATCGTGGTAAAATCGCTGTAGCGGGTACCGATGCCGATCACCAGGTCTGCTTCCGCAGCTGCGGTAATGGCACCCGGGGTTCCGGTAACACCGCAGGCACCCAGATTCAGCGGTTCTTTATAATGAACTGAACCTTTACCGGCAAAAGTTTCCATTACAGGAATGCCGGTTCGGTTAATCAGTTCCGTTAGTTCTTTGCTGGCTTCACTGTACAAAACGCCGCCGCCGGCTATAATAACAGGTTTTCGGGCGGCTCTGATAGCGTCTACCGCTTTTGCCAGGGCACGCTGGTCGGGGCGGTTACGCTGCACCGGCCAAACTCTTTTTGCAAAAAACTCCACCGGAAAATCAAATGCTTCCGCCTGTACATCCTGCGGCATACAGAGGGTAACAGCGCCGGTTTCAGCAGGTGATGTAAGTACCCGCATTGCTTCGGGCAAACTGGTGAGCAATTGCTCCGGACGATTGATCCGATCCCAATATTTAGAAACTGGTTTGAAGCAATCGTTCACAGAAATATCCTGGCTATAACTTGCTTCCAGTTGCTGCAGTACGGGCGCCACGTCTCGTTTAGCAAAAATATCGCCGGGTAACAGCAATACCGGAATTCGGTTAATGGTAGCCGTTGCTGCACCGGTAACCATATTGGTAGCACCCGGACCAATAGAAGTGGTACACACCAAGGCACCCAGCCTGTTCTTCATCTTTGCATAAGCAACGGCGGTATGCACCATCGCCTGCTCATTCCTGCTCTGGAAATAGGGGAAAGACGGGTATTGTAACAAAGCCTGCCCGATGCCGGCCACATTGCCATGCCCAAATATTCCGAAACAGCCGCCAAAGAAAGCCGTTTCTTTTCCATCTCTTTCCACGAATTGATTTTGCAGGAATAAGATCGTGGCCTGCGCCGTGGTTAATCGTTTAGTTTTTCTTGCCATATCAGGAGCAATTAATAGGTTTAATCAGTTAATCCGCCTCTTTCTTCCATCAGTTGCAGTACTTCTGCCAGGCGGGGCATATCATTGGCACAGCCGGGCCGTTGCACTACCAGTGCACCACAGGCATTTCCCAGGCGGCAGGCTTTGGGTATACTCCATCCCTGCACAAATCCATAAATAAATCCACCTGCAAACGCATCGCCGGCACCCAGCACATTCAGCACTTCTACCGGGTAACCCGGAACATCCTGCGGTTCCTGTTCAGCCCTATAGATGGTAACGCCTTTAGCGCCTTTTTTTACAATCAATACTTTTACACCGGCTGCCAGGATCTGTTTAACGGAGTTTTCAAGGTTGCCTTTTACTTTAGGCGCCGATATCTGCTGGTGTTCGATCACTACATCACTGATATCCTGTAATGTGGCGGCCAGTACTTCTTCTTCGGTACCGATAGCAATCCTGACTTTCGGCAGAATAGCCCGGATCATCAGCCCGAACGACCGGATATCCGACCACTGATCGGCCCGGAAGTCGATGTCGAGGATTACCGGAACACCCTTATCGTATCCTTGTTCAACCGCATAAAATATTGCGCTGCGCGATGGCTCTTTACTCATGGCATTCCCCGAAACCTGAACTACGCTAAACTGGCCAATATCGGCAGCCGCTACATGATCCATCGACACCTGTATATCCGCGCAGTTATCGCGGTAAAAAACCAGGGGAAAACGATCGGGTGGTTCTATGCCCAGGATTACTGCACTGGTGCGGGCTCCGGGAATACGCGGAATATACTCGGTTACGATATTTTCTTTCTTCAAAAAATTCAGGATAAAATCACCGGTTTTATCTTCTCCTACACCGGTTAATAAGGCTACTTTCAGGCCCAGCCTTCCTGCACATACGGCAATATTGAGCGGAGAACCGCCCACAAACGCGTTGAAGCCCCTGATGTCTATAAAATCGGCCCCTATATCCTGCGAATACAGGTCAATAGAGGATCGTCCGATGGTGAGCAAATCCAGTTTTTTCATATTCGGCAATTACTAAAGTTGATGATTCATGGTGGCAGTAACCATCGGTATCCGGGGATCCCGGAATTTCCAGGTATCGAATAACCAGCTATGGTCGGGGTCGGGGGTATTGGCGAGCGACTGATCACTGCCTGCCAGGAAATTGAGGTAATAACAATGGTAACCGTGCAGGGCAACTACCGGGTGATAGCCCCTGGGAACCAGCACCGCATCATTGTTGCCCGCCCGAAGAATTTCGTCGAGTGAGCGGTCGGAGGTGTACACCTGCTGCAACGCAAGACCTCCGGGTTTATCAATTTTATAAAAATAAATTTCTTCCAGGTTGGCTTCCTTCAAAACCCCGTTTTCGTCTACAATGCGTTCATCGTGTTTATGGGCCGGGAAGGAACTCCAGTTGCCGGAAGGCGTATATACTTCCACTGCTACCAGGCTGGAACAACCGAAACCCGGTTCAATTAAACTGTTTATCTGGCGGGTAGCATTTTCTCCTCCCCTGATCTCTATTGCCGCTTCTTCCGGTGTTTTAAAGCGGGCGGGGAAATCTTCCTTGGCCAGCACCCAGCCTGCCGCCAGGTCTAGTTGCTCACTGGTGGCAGTAATGGTAAATTCGGTATGGCGGGGTAGGTACAAACTATGTGCAATACCGCTGAAAACATTTTTCCGGCCATGCACCGTGCTCCAGTTTCCTTTGCTGGTTGTAGCGGTATAATTACCGCTTAACAGGATTAACCCGTATTCAAATTCCCCGGTATAGCCCGTCCATTGCTCTCCTGCTTTCAGCAGGCGCGCTTCCATATTGAGGTGGGTCCAGCCGGCATCAGCAGCGGTTATGCGCTGGTAAACGGTCGCATCCTGCCTTGGATGTACTAATAAATTATTCATTCGGCTCCTATTATTACCTGTTGTAAATCAGTTACGAGGGGCTGCAACTCCTTCGATTGCCCGGCGGTACCCATTACCGCAAACCTGTTCAGCATAAATTCGCGGTACGATTGCATGTATATTTTGCCCGGAACTACCGGATCAATTAAATCGGGCTGGTTGCTGAAAAATTGCCGGTGATCGCGGGTCCAGAGCAGCCGGAGGTCGGTTGCAATATTCACTTTGCAGATACCCAGGCGGATCGCTTTCTGCAATTCTTCATCCCGTACCCCCGATGCATCGGGCTTTAATTTTCCGCCGTGGGCATTGATTGCCGCCACTACTGCCGGGTCAACGCAGGAACTGCCGTGCAATACCAGGGGGAAACCTGGTAAAGCTGCCTGAATTTTTTCGAGTATGGAAAACTGGATGCCTTTACCACCACTGAATTTGTAGGCACCGTGGCTGGTACCCACGGCAATGGCCAGGGAATCACATCCGGTTCGGGCAACAAAAAGCGCTGCCTGCTCCGGATTGGTATAAAGCGCATCTTTTTCTTCCACCGACAGATCGTCTTCCACTCCACTTAATACGCCCAGTTCCGCCTCTACCACAATTCCATGCGGATGCGCTTTTTCCACCACCGATCTGGTGCGTTCACAATTTATGTCAAAGGGATCGTGCGAGGCGTCTATCATTACAGAAGTATATCCCTGCTCTATTGCCGCCAATGCATGTGCTTCATTGCCATGATCCAGGTGAATGGCATAGAGTACATCGGGATACAGTTTGGCCGCTCCCTGGAGCATCGCCTGCAACATTAATGGACTTGCGTAGTTTCTTGCGGCGGGGGTAAGCTGTACCAGGATGGGGGCTGCAGCTTCCTGCGCTGCGGCAAATAAGGCCAGCACCTGTTCCATGGTAAACACATTCACAGCCGGGATAGCATAACGGCCATAACAATGCTTGTACAAAAGGCGGGGCGAAACCAGCATAAACAATCGTTGTATAAAACAGGTTACTAAATCGTTTTAGTAAAACGTTAAATTAGTGTTTATAGAAGGAACTACAAAATTAATTTTGGACTACGCAGCGCGTTACTGTCGAGCAATGCCGGGTTAATTTTGGTATCCCAGAGATAGATCTTTTTAAGGGCCGGCATTTTTTCCAGTATAGGAAGTGCTGCGGGTGTAATAGCCGTTCCATACAAGTTCAGGTATTCCAGTTTTTTCAGCGCATCCAGTGCAGCAATACCCTGGTCGGTTACCGGGTTCCGGTTTATATTCAGTTTATACAAATTGGGCAGCGCTGCCAAAACAGGCAGCGAGGCATCTTTCAACTGGCAGTTTTCGAGTTGCAGCCATACCAACTGGTCTTGTATACCGGCTAAAGCTCCGAGGTCGGGATGTTCATTTCCATTGCCATTGAATTTCACTTCCAGCAAATGCGCAGTTTTAGTGAGCAGGTTTACCTGGAACCCTTTTTCCAGCAATTTCCTTATTGCTGCAGGGTCTGCCGGAGCAGCTGCATAGCCGGCAACCGATTCCCGATCGAGTTGAAAAAAGCTCGTTAACTGCTCTTTTATCCGAGGGCCGGGTGCCAGTGCACTGATCCGCTGTTGCTGGTGAGCACCCGTTTCTATCCACCATTCGAGAATAGCTTTCTGTTCTTCGGACAGCGGCGTTTTACCATCGGTAGGCATAAATTCCTTATGCTCTTTCGGCAAGCTGATGCGCCGGTACAACTCACTGGTGGCCAGGTTGCCCGGCACTACCCCTGTGCCGGTTTTTCCACCTGCTAAAATTGCAGCATGGCTGGTAAGCAGGTAATCGCCTTTTTTCTTTTCTGCATTATGGCAGCTTACACATTTGGCCTGCAGAATCGGCACCACGGCATCTTCAAAAAGATAGGCCGAATCCAGGCTGCGAACCACCTGGTTTACCGTAGCTGCCTGGCTACCGGTATCTTTTTTTCCCAAGGGAGCGTATTCAGTTAAATAGCTTGCCCCATGCGTCAGGGATCCACCCCAATGCCCGGTCAGTACCATTGCTGCCACGGCACTAACTATCAGCAGTAACCGAAATGGGATTCCGGCATACACACCGGTTTTTTTTCGCCCTTGAAAACTGAGAAAAACCAGGAATGAAAGCAAGGCTACGGCAATACCACCGAGCTTATGGTTTCGCAGGGTTGTTGTTTCGTAATCGCCGCCATCCGAAAGCAACCAGCCGGTCAGCACAGAGAGGCCTCCACTAAGGGCAGCCAGCAGCCAGAGCAGGGAAGCTATTCCCTGAATTCGGTCAGCAGGCCGCTTCCATTGTACCAGTTGCAGCACCAGCGCAAAGGTCAGTAATCCAATCGGAAGGTGTACGAATAAGGGATGAAATCGCCCTATAAATAAAGAGAGCTCGGGGTTTAGTTGCATTCCATAAAATTATCAGGCCAGAATTTCTTTCACTACATTTCCATGTACGTCGGTCAGGCGAAAATCCCGTCCGCCAAACCGGAAGGTCAGTTGTTTATGATCCATTCCCATCAGGTGCAGCATGGTAGCATGCAGGTCATGTATAGTAACCGGCTTATCTACTACCCGGTATCCATAATCATCGGTAGCGCCGTAAATGGTGCCGCCTTTTATGCCGGCGCCAGCCATCCACATACTGAAGGCCGAGGGATTATGATCACGCCCATCAGTACCCTGGGCAAAGGGAGTACGTCCGAATTCACCCGACCAAACCACCAGTGTTTCATCCAGCAGACCACGCATTTTCAGGTCTTTCAATAAACCGGCAATGGGCTGGTCCACGGCATGGGCATTTCTTTCATGCCCCGCTTTCAGGTTGGAATGCTGGTCCCACCGATCGGCACCGCCGCCAATATCGGGGCAGGTCAGTTCAATAAAACGAACCCCTCTTTCTACTAACCTGCGGGCCAGTAAACACTGGGCTGCATAATTGCGGGTGTTGGGATCGGAGGAATCCAATCCGTATAATTTTTTCGTGGCTTCTGATTCCGTTTTAAATTCCGTTAATTCAGGAATAGAGGACTGCATTTTATAGGCCAGTTCGTAATTGGAGATGGCCGCTTCGATTGCATCGGCCCCATCCAGGGTTTTCAGCAAATGACCATCGCGCTCTCGCAAAAAAGCCAGCTTCTCTTCCTGGATGCCGGCGAGGGAATCAGCGGGACGAATATTGGCCAGTGGTTCGGCGCCAGCTCTTAAAAGGGAAGCCTGGTAAGCTGCCGGCAAAAACCCATTTTTGAAATTATCCAGTCCACCGGGCGGAATCAGTCCACCGTCCAGCACTACGTAACCGGGCAGGTTACTGTTTTCGCTGCCCAACCCATAATTTACCCAGGCGCCCATACTCGGCCGCCCTTGTAAACCACTGCCTGTGTGAAGAAAATAATTGGCATTGGTATGTTCCGGAAAATTAGATACCATTGAACGGATTAAAGCCAGGTCATCTGCACAACTGGCAATATGCGGAAAAAGTGTACTGATCTCCATGCCCGATTCGCCATAGCGATGAAATTCCCAGGGGCTTTTCAGAATCTTTCCGACATCCCCAAACTGGGTAGCATCCATTTTAAATTTCCTGGCCGGGTCTTCGCCATTTTCCCGGGCCAGCCTTGGCTTGGGATCAAAGGAATCTACCTGAGATACCCCACCGTCCATATACAGGAAAATAATGTTTTTGGCTTTGGGTACAAATCCGGGCGGAATAGCGCCGCCGCCCAATTCTCGCAGAAGTTGGTCTTTTCCATCCGCTACGCCAGCGCAGGAAGGAAGCAAACTACCAAACAAACTAACCATTGCCAGGGAGCCAAAACCGCATTTGCAGATTCCCAGCATTTCCCGGCGGGAAAGCGGACGATGTACCGGATGTACGGGTTGTTTACTCATATCAATTGAGGTAGATAAATTCTTTCAGGTTAAAAAGAGAATGTATATAATCTTTCCAGGCCAGTGCAACCGCATTACCCGAAACACTTGTTCGTTTGTACGTAGTAGTTAGCTGGTTCACAAAGGCTGTTCCTTTTTCCACTTCATCGGTGGTTGCAGCCCGGGCAAAACAGGTCGTATAAAGCCATTGTATTTTTTCGGCAGCAGAACCAGGCATAGCTTTCTGCATTCTTGCCTGCAAACGGGCTGCCTCCTGCACCACGAAGGGATCGTTTAGTAAGATCAGCGATTGGGAGGGCACATTGGTTACATCTCTTTTACCAAAACTGGTAAACGGCAATGGACGATCAAAACTAGACAACATCGGGTCGAGAAAATTCCGACGTACTTCCAGGTAAATAGAACGCCTTCCTGCGCCGTCCAACGGACCAGATTGCGCCGGCTTACCGCGGCCATTCATAAAGGAGGTAATGTGTTGCAATACCGGTGGCCCGTACATGGTAGTATCGAGCCGGCCCGAAACCGCCAGCAGGGCATCGCGTATTGCTTCTCCTTCCAGGCGAAGCAGGGGAAAATGCGATAACCAGGTATTAGAAGGATCTTTCTCACGGGCAGCTGCTTCGGGTTTTACCGCCCGCTGAAAAGTTTCCGACAGCATTATTTTCCGAACCATGTATTTGATTGAATAGCCGTTTTTCTGAAACTCAAGAGCCAGGTGATCGAGCAGGGCCGGGTGAGTGGGAAGTTTGCCCTGGAGACCGAAATTATCGACCGTTTCCACGATGCCTTTTCCAAATAAATAGTGCCAGATCCGGTTCACCATTACCCGTGCAGCAAGGGGATTGTTTTTTTCCAGTATGGCATTGGCCAGTTCAAGACGGCCGCTTCCCGGCACATCCAGCCGGACATTTGTTTTTGAAACAGCGGGAAGAAATTGCCGGGTTGCCGGCTCTTTGGATAAATCGAGGTGATTTCCCCGAACAAATACCGGGCTGTTTTTGCCGAAACCATCTGTCACCCCATATATAAACTGGATGGAATCCTTTACTTGTGCGCGCAGGGCCAGTTCTTCATCCAGCAACTGGCTTAGCCGGGCATTGGGTGTACTACCCAATTGGCTTTTGATCCGTTTATTCAGTTCCTGCACAATACGATGGTTCTTTTCAGGAACCGTTTTGGTTGTATTAAATGCAATAGCATAACGCAGATCAACATACGAATCAGGGCGCTGAATAAATACATGGTTTTCATAAGTACCCGGCAGCACTTCGATATAGGCTTTATGCCCCTTCCAAGCCGACACATCAAATAAGTAAGGCGTAAAATCGGTTGAGCTTACCTGTTGTTCCAGGTTGCCGTAAATCGGCTGTTGGATCAGTTGGAAATTATCAATCACAATCCGGATGGAGCTCTGCCGCCCTGCCGCTTCCACCTGAATAAAATTGGTAGACACTATAAAATCCGGCGAGCGCAATGCCCCATATAAACCCACTGCAATTTTCCTGCTGCTGGCCATACCTTCCCGGATACCGATCCATTTTTTAGCCGCTGAAAAAACCGGATCTCCGAGGGTAGTGCTTTGTCCGAAGGCCTGTCCATCTGATTTCCAGCCATCCAGGTCAGCGCGGGAAAAATCACCTAATACCAGGGTTCCCTCCTCTCCCGCAACCGGATCAGTGTTCGTTTTTGCAGGTATAATTTCCGAATAGGCCGGCTGCTGTTTTAATTGAACAAGGGCCCATTGCCGAATACTGTCCTGCACCTGTACCAACCGGTCGAGGGCTGCTTTTTTGGCTTCCTGGTTCACTGCATGGTGCGCAAAACGGGTACCTTCCATTACGCCATAAAAGGAATAATAATCTTTGGCACTGATAGGATCAAATTTATGATCATGGCAGCGGGCACAACTGATGGTGAGTCCTAAAAATGCCTTCCCGGTAACATCAATCATATTATCGATCCGGTCGGCTTCATCCTTTCGGATATCCACCGGGCTATGGGTGCCTTCCGTCATCGTAAGAAAAACCGTACCTACTATTGATTCGTTCTGGTTACCCGGTCCTTTTCTTGGCTCAGGCAGCAAATCGCCTGCCAGCTGTTCTTTCAACAACTGATCATAGGGTATATCCTGGTTAAAAGCACGTACCAGGTAATCGCGGTAGCGCCAGGCTCCCTGGATGGTATAATCGAATTCATGCCCGCGGGTTTCTGCATAGCGCGCAATATCCATCCAATGCCGGGCCCAGCGTTCTCCAAAACGCGGAGAAGCCAGGTAAGCATCTACCATTTTCGGGTAGGCATCATCGTTGGTAGCTGCCAAAAAAGCCGCCTGTTCTTCCTGCGTGGGAGGCAATCCCGTTAATAAAAATGCGGCTCTGCGAAGCAATGATTCCCTGGATGCTTTGGGCGCTGCAGGCAGCTTTTCCCGTACTAATTCTTTATTGATAAAATAATCGATGGTATTACCGCTAAACCCGGCCAGTTCGGGGGTGGCAACCGGCGGAAGAAATGCCCAGTGCGGATCGTATTTAGCGCCCTGGTCGATCCATTTTTCCAACAAGGCCATTTCCCGTTCCGTAAGCCGGAGATTGGATTCGGGAGTAGGCATTACCATGTCCGGGTCCTTATGATAGATGCGCTCCACCAGTAAAGACGAAGCGGCATGACCGGGATCAATGGCTTTTCCGCCATCTTTTAATAGAGCGGTAGCGCCTTCATACGTATCGAGTCGAAGATTTGCTTTCCGGCTGCTTTCATCCGGCCCATGGCAGAGATAACATTTCTGTACCAGTATCGGACGTACATGGTAATTAAAATCAACCGTATCGGGCAGGTCGGCTAGGCTGTCGGTTCCGCATCGGCTGAATACAAACAAGCCCAACACCAGAGACCCAAAAACAACCCCCATTTTAGCTGGCAAAATGCGTAGGCTCATGACTGCAATTCATTAGGTCTCTAATTTAATGCTATATTCCCAGAGAGGAAATGCCCAGCGTCAGGAATGCGGTCCTTTTGCGCATTCTGTTGTAAAATTTCCGCGATTATACCCTCAGCGTCCTGGCCCTGGCCGTTGTTTCCCAGCTTCCTGCCACTTGCTGATCAATAATAGTAATGGCTTTTTCATACAAGGCTACTGTTGGACAAATATGATAAGGAAGTCCTACCAAGAGGTCGGCGATCTGCAGTGATGCACAGGCTTCGCCGGTAAAGAAGAAATGCTCCTCACTATGCCCGGCGGGTAATAAGCCGGCTGCATTTAACCATTCTACCCGTTTATCCAACCCGTTTTCGGAGGCAATAGATTTATGCCCCAGATCCAGGGTAACCCGGTTGGGGGCGGGTTTAGATACTACACGGCTTAGTACCAGTGCTGCCGGTATAAAAGGAGTATCCGCCAATTTTGTAGAATAAGATGCATCCCAGTACACAAAAGTACCCGGACTGCAAACCAGCGCTGGATGTTTAGCCAGGAAGGGAAAACTGGGCATTCCGCCGGCAATTATCTCTAGCGCCGCGCAACCCCTTGCCAGCAGGGTTTCACGCATTGCCAATACCGGGGCAAAAGCAGCTTCCACCCGTTGTTGCCGCAGGATGGGGTCGGCATCCGCAATATGCCCGTCATAGGCATGCAAGCCCTTTGGGGCCAGCCCTGGTTGCTGGTACAGTTCCAGGTAAAATTCCAGTGCTTCCTGGTCGGGTCGAATCCCGGTTCTGTGCATGCCTACATCCAGATCGAGGTACACACCGAGCGAAATGCCGCGTTCCCTGGCCTGCTGAAGCAGTGCCCCGGCAGCCTCCCGGTTATCAACCAGGCAGGAAAATTCCGTGGCCGGATAATTTTCAAGGAGTTGCAGCAGGCGATCTGTTTTAGGCCCCACGGGCTGATAGGCCAGTAATACATCCGGTGCGCCTTCTTGGGCCAGCATTTCTGCTTCGGCAATGGTGGAGCATTTAAACTGCCGGATCCCCGACGCCAGCAGCAACCGGGTTAAGTCGGCCGATTTATGGGTTTTGACATGGGGACGGAGCCGTTCGGGCCGGCCTACCAGGGCCAGGGCTGTGTCAATATTTTGCTGAACCCGTTGGGGGTAAACCAGCAGCGCCGGGGTATCCAGCAAGTCCATTCCTTCAAATACAAACCAGTCGGGGGAATTTTTCATACCAGCCTAAGTTACATCATGGGTCTATTGCTGCGGAACCTCATTCGTCGAAATCCTGAAAAAATTAAGTCTACAAATTTGGTAGAATAGAATTTATGATTAGTTTTGTATTGTCTATAGGTTTTGTAGACATTATAATTCCAAACCAGATATATTAGTCTATCTAATTGATAGTGTATTTATTATACATTATCAAAAGGGGAAAAGTATGTCACCCATAAACCATCGCAAACCACTGATATGAAGCGTATTATTCCAATTGTAGTTTTTGTATTGCTGGCTGGTATCAGCCAGGCGCAAACCAGCCTAACTGGTTTTATTAAGGACGATAAAGGACAGGCAGTGGAAGCTGCCACCATTAAGGTAAAAGGCAGTGTGGGAAGCACTGTGGCGGATTCCAAAGGAAAATTTCAGTTAACCACCCCCAGGAATCTTCCCTTCACCTTGCAGATCAGTTCTGCCGGTTACACACCGAGTGAAATTGAACTAACCCAGTTAAGAGATTCGGTCTTAACGATCATACTGGTTGAAAACACGCAGTTATCCGAGGTGGTTATTACCTCACGTCGCCGGGTAGAAACGGCACAGGATGTACCCATTCCTATTTCGGTATTGGGAGGAGCACAGGTAGAGGATGCCGGTGCCTTCAACGTAAATCGCCTTAAGGAGTTGGTTCCGACGGTACAGTTATATTCATCTAACCCGCGGAACACCACCTTAAATATCCGGGGTATTGGCTCCACCTTTGGATTAACCAACGATGGTATTGATCCGGGCGTAGGTTTTTATGTAGACGGTGTGTATTATGCCCGTCCGGCAGCCACCACCCTTGATTTCATTGATATTGAACAGGTGGAAGTACTGAGAGGTCCACAGGGAACCCTTTTTGGCAAAAACACCACTGCCGGTGCCTTTAACATTACCACCCGGGCACCCAAGTTTAAGCCAGGCGCCAACTTTGAGGTGAGTTATGGCAATTACGGTTTTGTACAGGCAAAAGCGTCCATTACCGGGGGTATTACAAAAAAGCTAGCTGGTCGTATTTCCTTTTCCGGAACACAGCGGAATGGTTTACTGGAGAATGTGGCAACCGGAAAATCAGTGAATGATCTGAATAATATAGGCGTACGCGGACAATTGCTTTACACCCCTACCGATAAAGTTAAAATAACATTTATAGGGGACATAACCGATCAAAAGCCAGACGGCTACGCCCAGGTGATTGCCGGGGTAGTACAAACCCAACGGCCAGGATACCGCCAGTTTGACTCCATTATTGCAGACCTGGGTTACCAATTACCATCGCGGAATCCCTTTGATCGCAAAATTGATCACAATACCACCTGGAAATCAGGCAACCAACTGGGCGGCGCTTCCGTAAATATTGATGCCAAAATTGGCGGGGGTACCCTTACCTCTACTACGGCCTGGAGGTACTGGAACTGGGATCCTTCCAACGACCGCGACTTTACAGGCCTGCCTGTATTAACCTTATCGCAGGCCACTTCCAAACACCAGCAATGGACGCAGGAGATCAGGTATGCAGGTGATTTTTCAAGCCGGCTTAGCGGGGTTGCAGGGGTCTTCCTGATTGGGCAGGATCTTAAAACAGATCCTTATCATATTGAAGAATCCGGCGCTGCTCAGTGGCGTTTTTCGAAAAGCAGCACCAGTTCCTTATGGGAAACACCGGGCCTGTTTGAAGGGTATGGTATCCGTACCAAATCAAGGCTGAAAACCTTTGGCGCAGCCGTCTTTGGCCAGTTAGACTGGGCAATCACTGATAAACTGCATGTATTACCAGGTATCCGTTATAACTATGACAAGAAGCAGGTAGATTTTGACCGGAAGACCTACGGAGGACTGCAAACTGAAGACCCTGCGCTGCTGGCTCTTAAAAGAGCAGTTTACACCGACCAGGCATTTACTGCCGATGTAGACGAAAGTAATTTTTCGGGGCAACTAACGGTTTCGTATAAGGTACGGAAGGATATTAATGCCTTTGCCACCTATTCACTCAGTTATAAACCCGTTGGCGTAAACCTGGGAGGATTACCCACGGCTAACGGCGAAGTACTGACAGACCTGGCACGTATCAAACCAGAAGGGGTTACCCATTATGAAATCGGCGTTAAAACCACTCCCAGCAGAAACTTCATTTTTAACCTGGTACTTCACCAAACCGACATAAAAGACTACCAAACCCAGGTTCAAACAGCCGAAGTGGGCGTAAACCGGGGTTACCTGGCCAATGCGGAAAAAGTTCGGGTAAAAGGCATTGAGTCAGATGCCAATTATAAAATAAACGATCATATTACGTTATACGGTAACCTGGCATATACTGAAGGAAAATACCTTTCTTTCACCAATGCCCCGGTACCCCTGGAAGAAACAGGCGCAAGCACTTCGTTTAAAGACGTATCAAAAGGAGACCTGCCGGGCATTTCCAAATGGGCGGGTTCTATCGGGGGAGAAATTCAGTCAAAACTGAAAAAGGCCTTTACCAAGGAAGGTCGCTATTTCCTGGCCCTGGATAATTATTTCAGATCCGGATTTTCTTCCAGTCCCTCTCCTTCCAAATACCTGAATGTACCGGGTTATGCACTGTTCAATGGCCGGGTGGGCTTTCGTTCAAAAGAAGGCATCAGTGTATTCCTCTGGGGACGTAACCTGCTGAATAAAAATTACTTTGAGCAACTACTACCTGCCGCCGGAAATGCCGGACAGTATGCCGCAGTATTGGGCGACCAGCGCACCTATGGAATAACGCTACGTTATAACCTGTAAAAAATTTATTCTTATTTAAAAAACCTAGCAAGACCAACAACAGGTAAAAAGGTTAAAGTAATTACTATACAAGACAGTATAAAAAATGTAGTCTAAGTTCGGAAATAAGTGTAGGATAGGTTTAGGGGCTTACTATGAAGGGTTGGTTGTAGGCGGTAAATCTGCAGACATGGTTCCCTAACTATGCGACAAAATTTGCAGACCTACGCCAAATTAGATTACCATATTCTCAGCGTTCATGATCTGACATTTTGGGTTTTTAACCAGGCATCATTACCTACATTAAATCCCAATTGTCAGATCAACGCTTCACTTCAGTATCTAAACATCTACCTATCTGAGCGGTAGGTAGCAATTTTTCTATCACAATTCATCTTTATACCATTTAGCTTCATTTTGGAAACCATATTTTTTCGTAGCAAGTTTCCAGCTTTCATTCACTTTTGTAAACACAAATTGATCTTTCTTCTTTATTCCGTATTCATAATTAACTTCTACCACCGCTCGATCAGCGGATTTCATGGTAAAACTAATTTTTGTATCAGAATACGTCAGGTATTCATACTTTGTTGGTTTCCCGAACATAGAACTTCCCCTTGCATCTGGGTTTAAACAGATTGTAGCTGTGATTAACCTGCGATGGTTTCTATACTCTTCCCATAGTTCATCTTCCCCCGGTTGTACTTGATTAGGCTCGTTTGGGTTTTTCAACTTCTGACTTCGATCAAATACATCCAGCTCTAATTTGTGAAGTTCCAGCAATTTCTCAATTAATAAATCAAGAATTTCAGTTGTATGATGCTTGAATTTATCTGGTGTTCCGCTTGCATCTATGCTTATCCTTTTTATTATTCCTTCTTTAGTCATATTTATAAGACCTTTTTCGTATATACTATTATCGCCCTTCATTCCACTTTCTTTGCCTTTTTTTTATTTTCAAAGAAATTACCAAATATTGCCATTTTCTTTTCTGTTTAAATTGTTATATGATGAAGCAGTATTCCTAGTTATCACAATTATTGTTTATCAATTTTTACTAAACTACTGTATTGTTATATAAAATCATCATCAGGCTCTATGTCTCCGGTTACAAGCACATCGTTGTAAGTAAGTCTTATAAATCAACTATTTTAACCCCCTTTCCATGAAAACAGAAGCAATAGGATTTTCGGCTGTTTCGGAAAATAAGCATACCTACAATTTTATATTGACAACTAGCAGGCGAAAAGTCTGTGGTGTAAATCAACATTCTTTTCAACCAATTTTCATATCCCGAGGTGTATTTTCCTGATTATATATCTTCATCATCAAAAATTGAACTATTATTTGGTAACTCCCCTTATCTTTCTGACATGTGCCTATCTTTACTATTTGCTGTTTTTGCGTACCAATAGTTGCTACCCCTTTTAACGGCGATTTAGTATCCTATTCGTGATTGGCACAGGAGTTGAATGCCCGTTTTATCAACAGCTCAGCCATTTTTAAATACCTATTTCAAACATATATAATAACGGTGTTGCCCACTTCCGTCAAGTTTTAAAAAAATATACTCCATCGAACATTATCAATGTAGGAACTGATTTTATGATACATTCTGTCTTCAGCAATAGTTGGCTGACGTATGTGATATCGGATAAAAGCAATAATAGAAAATTTCTCTTTACTTCCTGTAGTTTCGTGTGTTAACCTTGAACTGGCCATCCTTTAATTATCATATCCCGTTAACTAATGTCTTTCTACAACATTTTAAAAAATACTATCAGGCACATTACTTCCTGTTTCTTAGAAGGGTATGGCATAGCATATACGGAGTGAAACTGGCAGTGTGGAAAAAACTTCAAAGTCTCAATGCCGGTAGAAATGATCATAACACCCCGTCTCTTACCTTTCACCAGCTTTCGTGAGATTAGAGCATGAATGTTTGGGCATCGAAATTTTTTTTCCTATATATATAACACTACCTTTATCTTCCTATTTTTAATAGCTTAGTTATCTATTGATAGTGTACCAGGTACTGTTTTACCTCTCCAAGTATTCGATGTATTTTAAAAACAATTGTCTGCTGTTTTGTAGTGGTTCCTGTAACCTATTCAAAATAGTTTCGCTGCAATTGTATAGTTCAGACAAGTCTGATATCAGTTCCTTTGCTTGTTCTATAGCCAAGCTTTCTTTTCGGATAAATCCTAAAAGCGAAGCTCCAATTCCAAAAAGTTCATATTCATATTTTTCAAATAAATATTTTGCTAAAGCATAATTTTCAAAAGGATCCAAATCACTTGCGAAATAGCCATTTGGAAACCCAAAAATCCCTTGGTACGATTTTTCTACCGGAACAATTTTGAGGATAATACGCTTGTCCAAGTACTCAAAAGGCAAAAGATTGATTCTTTCTAAAACAGAAACCTCCTCGTCTTCAATTGTCACCCCTTTTTCGCAAGCAGAAGAAAAATCAACATTCTCTGTCTTTTTCAGAAAATTTTCCCTTCGTATAAAAAACTCAGATGGTGTAGACAGGTGACCGATATGTTCGTTGTTTTCAAAACAAGCGCTGTCAAGCATTGATAAATCATATCCTTCTGTTTCATCAAGGTCATTCGACATCACCGAATGGGTGCATGTATATTCAGCCTGATCTAAATCATCCAAAGTTAGAATAATGGTCTTACCAGTATTTTCTTTCTTGTATTTATGATACACTTCAAGTAACTCATTAAAGGATGTAAGACCCTCAATAAGGTAACTTTCAAATAATATTTCTGTAAATGACAACCCCGGAACAAGCAGTTTTATATCCATTTTTTTAGCGTTGACTACCGTAATTTTGTTTCAACTTTCGCATTAAAAGTCTTACGCCTTGCTGCGTCTGTTGATTAAAAGAATTTGTGAAAATAATGTACGCAAGGTTTTTTATTCTGTCTATATGCACAAGCGAATAGTAAGTTCCCGCTGTTCCAGAATGAGTAGAAAGTTCATTTCCATTTTCGTAAATATTGTACCAGCCAAGTGAATAATTCTGAACTCCTTTATGAATAAGAGTATAAGTTTTTGCCATTAAATAATTATCCTGACCTCGTAGTCCTAATATATTGAGTTGAATAAATTTGACATAATCTTTCAGTTTAATATTCAGGTCTCCTGCGGGTTCAGTATAATTCAACTGATAGTCTACGGTAGAAGGAACAGGTATTAATTTGCCATCTTCAAAAGAATGCCCCCAGGTATCTTTTTGCGTTTGATTTTCAGGCCAGGATAATTTCACGTTTAATTTCAAATCTTTATTAAAAACTTTTTCGACGAGTTCTTCCCAGCTTTTACCGGTTACTTTTTCTACCATTAAAGTTGCCAATGTATATCCGGCATTTGAATAAATGAACGGATTATAGTTGTCCATTTTTACGGGCTCTAACAATAATACAAACTGACCGAATTGTTTTCTTTTTTCAGGATTAGTTCCTTTAAAATCGGGTATCTGAGGGTCATTTTCTCCCTGAAATGGTTGAATCCCTGCCCTGTGTGAAAGCAAATCCTGTAAGGTAATATTTGCATATTCAGATTTGCTTTTATCTTTCCAGTCTGGAAATAAATCGAAGAATTTAGTCATCCATTTCAGTTTTCCTTGTTCTACATACCGGGCGATAATGAAAGCAGTCATCGCTTTAGTATTTGAGCCGATATGGAAACGGTCATCTAAAGTTGCAGTATCTGGGAGACTGATGGAGTGCTTGCCCAATGCTGCAATTTCCAGTGTAGAGTTGGAATTAACTACGGCGTAACTAATTTCCGGAATGTTATAGTTATTGCGGATACTGTCCGCAAATTGAATCGTTCGTTGCCCAACAGCAATTGTAGCCTTCAGAAAAAAAATGGCTGTGACAATTTTATACATTAGTTTGGTTTATATTACCGCTATCTAATATATATATTATATTGAAAAGAGAACTATTTTTACTATACATTTATCTATTAATTTCCAGACTACCATTTTAAAATTATGACGAACACAGATGCTGATACTAATATCATCGGATAGGCCTATTTACTTTTATTTCTTAGTACTGTCTGTTTTATTCATTTTTTGTTCCCAAATCAGGTTATCTTTTTTATCGAAATACTTTACGCCTACAAAACTCAAGCTATCTTTATTACCGAATATATTATTTTGAGAAGACCCAAATCCAAGCACCAGTTTCCCTTTCGCATCTTGGAGAATTAAAGCCCGAGTTCCATCTGATAAGACTAAAGCGTGAAAAGCTTCTCTGCCATTTTTGGGATCATCTAAACCTAATGCAACTCCACTTCTTCCATCGTCAAATGTATGAGTACCGAAACCACCAACTTCCAATCCTTTTTGGTTATTAAGAAGAATACCTGTTGGCAAAAAAATTCTTCTACCGACATTCGGGTCCGATAGTTTATCACCTAATTGCATTACATCTATTCCTTTTTCATTCAACACCACTATCCCAAAGGCAGAATGTCTGTATTTTTTGTACCATTCCATATATTTATCCTCGTTTTCGGGATTTAGCTCACTCGCAAAATACTTTCTCACCAAATTAGTATCTGTCCTAACCCTGTCCTTTGAATGGGGTATAGGGGCACCAATCAAAATTCTATCTTTTCCATTTTCGTCTTCAATAATAATTCCTTTCGTTCTAATTAAATCTAATTTATTGGTTGTCGTAAAAGCCAAACAGAAGCCTCCAACTAATGTGATGCCAACAAACCCTACAAAAAGCCGCTTTACACTTTTGTAGCGATTTTCGATTTCCTGCATTCGTTTGAAAATATCTTTTTCCATTGTTTTATTATTTTCACTATTAAAAACCATTACCGGTGCTGCTTTTGTAAAACTACCGGACGCATCTGCCGCAGCAACAGCAGGTGTCATATGGCTACATTACCTTTATTTATAAAAAGTATTAACTATTACCCGACAAAACCTCCATTTCCTGAAACCGCAATAGTAGCGGCTGTTACATTTGAATTGTATATGATTTCTCTATCCTAAGGCAAAATATTAATCTGTTCATTACTTGTTCCTCCATTGGCTATAGTGTAGGAAACAATGCAATTAGCACTCAATAAATCACCAATTAAGTTATACTATAGTGCGCGTGATGTATTTGTAGTTTCGTTGTCGTCATCCGTGCTATTTTCTCATTATACAGATTTCAGGTTATTAGTTATAATGTCTTTTTAAGTTTTACCTCCACCTTTTCTCCTTCTTTTTTAATGCTTACCACTTTTTGAATAGTTGCGGTTGCATTTGATGAGTAAGAAAAAACGCTGGTGTACACCTCATCGCCCTGATAGGTACCATTTACGATTACGGAGGCTCTTCCGGTTTCTTCTGTTTGCCTGGAGGTATGCTTATAACCGAAAGCAGTAACCAGCAAATAATCACCGGTCTTTAAATTGGTAAATTCAAAACTACCATTGTCATCATATACGACAGTTCTTTTAAAGCAGTCAAAAGCATCTTTTGAAAGCGGTATCGGTTTAGCATTTTTGATTTTCCGTTGTTGTTCGTTCAACGCAATCCATTCTTTGAAATAAGCGGTATAGGGTATTAAAACGATCTCAGTTCCTTTGGCTGCATATTGTTTTTTATTGATGTTCAGCACAGCCACTCCTTTTAAACCGCCTTCGTTTTCATTATCTCGAGCAAAAGCTATCCCTTTAATTACAGCGTTTCCATTTTGCACCATTTCAAGTGTTGCTTTTTTATCAAATGGAGCCTTGAAAGGGTTAAAATCCGTTTCTATATTTGTCATTGTAATTTTATCTCCTTTGGCAGAAACAATGCTGATTTTCCATATACTCCTGGTAGCTTTATCAATAAAATAATTGAAATGATGACCCGTATTTCCTTCAAAAACGACTACTTTCCAAACTTTATGCTCGCCTGTAAGGTCAGAATTGTGTACATCACTTTTTACTTCAATAATTTCAATACGGTATGTTTTAGTATTATCAGTTGCTTCATAATCAAATATGGGTATTATTGCCCTGAACCCTACATCTAATGGAAGCATTTGAATGATGTATGGATAAACCGAAACATCAAAACAATTTTTTGGCAAATCTTGACTGATTTGCTTTTTCTTTTGTGATTTCTTTTCCAGAAAGAAACCGGTAACTTTATTTGAAAAAGATAGAGACAAGGTCCTTTCATCCCTGTCCGAATAACTGCTAACAGGTAATAAATTATTCGCGTCTGCTACAAATTTTTCAGTCCACCGGGTAGTTGTATTTGTAAAAGACAGCGAAGTATTTATCTTCAACTGGTTATTTTGTAAAGTTATCTCGGTTACATATTCGCCAAGCGGCACCCATTTACCATTGTAGTTAATGGTATAAGACATCGTGTAAGTACCAGGATTAACCAGAGACGTATTTATAGATTTATCACCCGGCACAACAGTCACCTGCGCAAGGCAAATTGTTTGCAAAAACACCAATATAACAGTCCATATTTTCGCCATTGAACGATGCCGTTTATACAGGCAATTATATAAAGACTGGACGCTTTAACCCGTTAACTTAAGTTAATAAATTAGAATGCCGGACAATTATCCGCTTAGTACTGTTCAGCCTCTCCCCAGAAAAGCTTTTATTGAAATGATTTTACCTTCAGAATTTACTGTTATAACATCCATAACGTAAAGTTCTTCCTTTTTGTCTATGGTAATTTTAAGTTCGAATGCGATGGTATGTTTATTTTCATAAAAGTCAAGAATATCAATTTGCAGCGTATCAACAGAAATAAAATTCTTTTTAGTTTCGCTTATAGCTTCATTTTTCCCTTTAACTTTTATTTTCCAGTCGCGAAGCAGGATATCATCAGCAAATAATTTTTCTATACTTTCTATATCTTTTTCCGCATATTTCTCAAGATATAGAAATACATTTTTTTTGAATAAATGCTTCATTTATTTAATTTATTATTTTAGCCGATGACATCAACTTAAACGTGTAAACACTGTTTGCTTTCTTCCGTAATAAAAAAACCGATCCTTTCAATAGCTAACACCCGTCATTGGTTTTAATACCCCCCACGAGGCTATTTCCAAATATAACTGATAACCAGGCAAAGAAGAATTACTTCTACAGCAGCGGTAAAACCATATATAAATGCAACTATTCAACGCTGGTCTGTAGAAACCTAAAACTTCGCTTACCAGGTGTGTTCTACTGTTTTAGTTGAGCAAAAAATGAAGAATACCGATTAATCCTAACAACACCATCAGCCAGGAAGGAAATAACCTGAGGCGGTCAGACTGAAGCCAGGCTTTCCGCTGAATTCGTTCCGCGGTGTTCGCTACCACCAATAGAAGGCTGATAACTCCCAATGACACACCGATCAGAAAAAATTGTACCTCTATCCAGGTATCCAGGTGAATCCAACCCATCGATTTCAGGTAGGCAATTATCCCTATCCAGAAAGGCATTGCCAGGGGATTCAGAAATCCTAATACCAGGCCTTTCCGAAAGCCCCCGGTTTTAACTACTGCAGTTTTTTCAGCTTTTTTTGCGGGCAACAAAGCCGCCAATCCCAATACCAGCAATACAATAGCCGCCAATAGTTTAAACCAGCTGAATAAACCGATTTGCCGGTTGATCAAGGCTTCAAAATAAATGGCCAGCCCGGCATAAAAATACTCCACCAGGCCTGCTGCCAGGGCCATTCGCCGGCCTTTACTAGCGGCACCTTCTAATCCGGCCTGCAGTACCGACAAATTGATGGTACCCGGTGTCAGCGAACCCGCAACACTGCAGAAAAATGATAGTATAAAATTCATTTTGTCAGAATAGGTAATCCGGATGAACGCCAGCTTTCAATACCTCCTTTCAGTTCAACCACCTCTTTAAATCCCTGTTTCAGGAACCAGTCGGCTGCTTTGGCACTGCGGCCGCCCGATTTACAATACAGGTATACTGGTTTATTTTGTTGCAGTTGCTGCGCACCCGCTTTAAAAGCCACCGAATCTTTCCAATTTAGTAGCAAGGCCCCTTCGATATACCCCGTCTTAAATTCTTCCGGCGTTCGCAGATCCACCAGCTGTACCTGCGGCTCCTTAGCCTGCTTTTCAAATGCTGCTGGCGCCAACTGCAGGGGCTTTTTTTCAACCTGCCTGCAACCAATAAATACCAGCATTGAACAGAGTGTTAGTATTTTTTTCATAGTACGTATTATTGAGTGAATGATTGAAGCGCAAACGCATCCTTGGTTCTGTCTAATACTACATAAATCGAATCCCTGGTTCCATATGAACCACGAAGCAGGAGCCGGTCAGCCGTAGGCCGCTCATAATGCCAGGTGTATAACGGTTTGTCCTTTTTTTCCGTTTCCTGTTTTTTGGCAGCAGCAGCGCCCCGCGAGCGGTTTCTACCATCGCGCTGCTTGTTCTTATCAAAAAGGGTGAGGGTTTGGTGCACCGAGTCAATTGTATAATACAGGAATCGTTTACCTCCGCCAATGCCCGCTAATTCATAGGTACGATCAATATCCTTTTCATTAGGCGTACCATTGGCCAGCGAAATTGGAAAAGGTTTATTGACTTTATAAACAAGCGTACTCCAGTTCTCCAGCATTACCTGTTGCCAGCGAACAGAATCCTGCGGATGATACGGTAAGAGCTGGTTATTTAACCGGAATTCGGTTACCGTGTACAGGCCTTTGGCATTGGCCAGTCCGGGACTTATCGGCTCCTTCAGATACCCCTCTTTATAATGCACCTGGTAACGCAAGGCCCCATATACCACGGTAAACAATAACACGATCCCAACTTTTACCGTCAGCAGTATCTTTTTTACAGGAGGAGAATAAACCGGCAGATAATCGGCAGGCGTTATCTCCTGCTTCAAGACATATAATTTCCACAGTTCAACCAGGTAGGGAATTAGCAGGATCAATGCAAATAATACAAAAAAAGAACTGTAAACATGTACTCCTCCGTCATACGCAAAATTTGCATGGGCTATATTAAACAGTACACCTGCATTGAGCAATGCGCCCAAAAAAACAGTAGGTCGGAAAAACAGCAATACACCTGCTATTACTTCCACCCAGCCCAATAAAACCTGGTACCAGGTTGAAATACCAATATGCTGCCAGTAAATTTTATAGGTATTGTATTCGCCGAAATCGGTCGCCAGGTTAGATATTCCGGGAAACGGCATTTGCATCGGGTATACTTTCAAAAAACCAAATGCTATAATACCCAACGCTATTCGGTAGCGGATCAATACTTTGGTCCAGTAATAAATAGCGGCATAATTTATTTTGGGCAACCAGCGTGCAACCAGGGTCCAGATAAGTGCTCCGCCCAGGGCAATCAATGCCACTATGCCCAAACTGGCATAGCCCGCTAATCCCCAGCGTCCGCTTTCGGATTGAATCTCTACCAGGTTGGGCCTGTATCCGGCAATTGCCGACAGGTACCAGAAAAAGGAGCGTGATTCTGTAAGCCGCTGGTACCACTCCCATTCAAAGGGCACCACAAATAGTAACACAAACAGGAAAAGCCAGCGGATCCCAAATTTCTTAAATACAGTAGCTGGCTGATCTACCAGCTTGGATGGATCATATTTGCCATAACCGGGTAAACTAAGCGAATTCAACAACATAGAATGGTCGTTTATCAGTTGATTACAATAGGTTTTCTTCTCCCTTTGTACAAGAGGTATTGCTTGTTAATTTTTTCAAGTGTAATTGCCAGGGGGTTTCCATCGGGTCCCGATCCGTTCAAAACCACTTTACCAGCATCCGGCCGTGATAATTTAAACGTATAGGCCGGTTCCTGCGTAACCAGGTCCAGCAAGCGGATAGAATCCTCGGCAACGGTGTAAGAATAAAAACGACGGTCGGCATTGCCGGCTGCGAGGTAGAGATCGGGCTGCCTTTTTTCCCAAACTGCTGCTGGCGTATTTTCATAAAAAGTTTCGGGATGGTTTTTTCGAATACTCAGTAATGGACCCTGCTCAAACACCAGGTCTTTCCAACGGGTACTATCGGTGAGGGAAGGCGGATAATCCTTTCCAGCCAATTGAAATGTGCTGACCTGGTAATATCCTGCGATGCCGTTAAAATATTCAAACCGGGTATATGGCCAATAGGCTGCGTCGGTTCCAAATGCAGCCAGGGAAACAAATACCAGGGCCGTTAGAACATACAATACGACACCTGTTTTCCGGATAGAATCCAGCACCTGACTGCTTTGCTTTTCCGGTACAGCTGCAATGGTTTTTCTGCGAAGCACTAATAAGGAATAAAGCCTGGGTAGTTCAGGTAGTAGTAGTGTCAGTGCCAGCAAAAAAAGAAAACTGGCCTGCAAATGATCTCCAATCGAATAGGCAAAATTTGCCAACACCACATTGCTTAAAATAAACAGGAGAAGAATTAAGCCCGCTACCATAGTGCGTTTCCATAGCAACAACAGGGCACCCAAAACCAGCAAAAAACCAATGGTTTGGCTATACCCGGCAGCGGCAACAGCCGACGAGAGAAAGTAAATTTTCCAGGGCGCCAACTGACCGTATTGGGAATGCAGATCACTTAGTGCAGGTTGCGGAAAATATAAGGACAACAATAAAAGCACACCATAAAACAAGCCGCCAATGGATAAACGGATCCGCAAAAAATCGTACAACAGTTGATAAAAGGAGACAGCAGTTGCTGCCCCTTTTTCCCGTTTTTGCCACAAATAGGCAATTAAAAATGCAACCAGCAGGGTAAGGATCCAACCTATATAAGTTTCCTTTCCGGCAGTACCGAATGATACAATGCCCGGACGATGATGCAGGAGTTGAAACAGATCCATAAAATTCAGTTGACTGAATTTTATGGAAAACAAATACCTGTAATACGATTCGTTGAAAGGAAGCGATAACAGGGTACCGAAAATAAGCAAGGTCCTGAAATACAAAGAGGTGAAAGTAGCTGACATAGCTGTTTATTGATACGTTAGGAATTATTCGCCGTACCCGGGATTTTGTACTAACTGCGGATCAACCAGTAATTCCCGGAAAGGAAGGGGTAGCACTAATTTATTGGGATCCGTTATACCCAGTACTGCAGCCGCGCGGTTCGTACGTACCAGGTCATACCAACGGTGGTTTTCAAGTGCAAACTCCAGCCTGCGTTCCTGTTCAATAGCCAGTAACAACTCGTTCTTATCAGCGGTTTCTTCCAGGAGCGGAATACCTGCCCGGGCCCTTATTTTATTGAGATCGGTAAGTGCTGTTTCGAGTTTATCCTGGTTAGCCCTGGCTTCTGCCCGATTCAACAGTACTTCGGCAACCCGAATCAGGAAAGCCGGATCTGTACGATCTGCCCGGTAGTATAGGTTCCCGAACCAGTTATCAACGCCGCTTATTACCTGTTTTTGCAAAAGGCTGCTCCGGTTGCCTCCGCGACCAGGGTCATTGAGTAATTGCACCAGTTGGTCGGTAGGGCGGATCCAACCTACTCCTCCCTTGGTGGTGGGTAACCACTGAGAAGCCTGGTTATTCGTAACTGCGGTGCTGTAATACAATTCCAAAACAGACTCACTGGTATTGGAACTATTATTGGCGAAAAAATTCTGGTAGGGTTGCACCAGTGCATAATTGGCAACATCGTCCAATAATTGGGAGGCATAGGTTTCTGCCAATGCCCATTCCTGCCGGTACAGATGAACCCGGGAACGAAGGGCCCACACCGTTTTACGGGTAGCACGTATCCGGTTGGTTGTGGCCGGCAAAAGACCTTCCGCCGTTTCCAGGTCACTTATTACCTGTTGATAGGTTTCTTCCAATGTACTCCGAGACAGGCTGGGGCGTTCACTGGCCGATTTGGTAGGCTCCAGTACTAATTGCACACCGCCCCAGGTTCTTGCCAGGTCAAAATAACTGATTGCCCGTATAAAATAGGCCTCTCCCACCAACTGGTCTTTTACCGCTTGCGTAAGGGTTGAAGTACTAGTAAGAGCTGGCACTTTTTCAATTACATGATTGGCCCGGTTAATTGTATTATAAATCGCCGACCAGGCCGTGGATAAAGCAGACAAATCCGCTTTTACATCATGGTTCGTAAGTTGGTTGTTGACGGTTTGCGAACCGGTATACTGTATATTATCGCCCGAGAAAAAACCCAGGGTTTGAAAAGTGTAACCATAATAACCGTTGGAGGCAAGCTGGTTATACACCCCTCTTACTGCCGTTCGGGCCGAATTTTCATCAACAATGGTAATATCATCCGACGTAAATTCAACCGGATCAACTTCCAGGATTTTTTTGCAGGAGCTGAATTGAACTACTGCCAGTATACTTATAGGTACAATAAATTTTTTCATAATGTTCAAAACTTAAAATGATTATAGGGTAAGGTTGAGGCCGAATTGAAAGCCACGTGGTTGCGGGGGTGTTCCAAATGATCCGATACCCTGGGCGGTAGGATCAGAGGTCACATTCGATTCCGGGTCGCCGGTATACTTGGTCAGGAGGAATAAATTGGTAGCTACGGCATAAACACGGGCCGATTTCAGCAAAGCCCTATGTGCCCATTTTGCCGGAAGATTATAACCCAGTGACAGCTGCCTTAACCGAAGAAAGGAAGCATCTTCGAGGTAACGACTGTTCTGATCGAGTGAATAATTATTGCCCACGGAAGTTAATCTCGGCATATCTGTCTGGTCCCCTTCTTTCTGCCAGCGGTTGGAAAGATTGGTTAATACTCCTCCGCTCAACGGATTCCTTTCCCGGAAATAACGTTGCAGGTTGAGCGAATAATTTCCATACTGAAAACTGAAAAGAAAACTCAGGTCAAATTGGCGATAGGTGAATGAATTTGTTATGCCTCCATAAAATTTCGGATAAAAACTGTTCATTATTTTCCTGTCTTCTACGGTTAACCCATCTTCCTGTCCTTCAAATACAGCATCGCCTGTTTTAGGATCAACATACAGCTGCTGGTACAGCCAGAAAGAGTTCATCGAATAACCTTCCTGCAGTATCACCCAATCGCGGGTATAGCGGGTAATGGGTGTGGGCAGGCGCTCGATCTTATTACGGTTACCGGAAATATTCAGGCTGGTGCGCCAGCTGAAATTCCGTTCGTTCAGGTTAACATGCTGAATGGTCAGTTCCCAACCGGTATTGCTTAACTCCCCCACATTTTCCCAGTAAGAACTAAAGCCACTGGAAGAGGGAAGTGGTTGTTGCAAAAGAATTCCCGATGTATATTTCCTGTACCAGTCGGCTGTTATGGACAGCCGGTTATTATTGAGGGAGAGGTCTATACCGATATCGGTTTGAGCGGTTTTTTCCCAACTCAGGTTCTGGTTGCCCAATTGCCGGGGACCAATACCTGGCAGTGGCGTACCCGCCACATCAGCATACCCCGAACCGCCTGACCACAACCCCCGCGAAGCAAAATTATCGATGCCCGACTGGTTACCCGTTATACCATAAGAGGCACGTAGTTTCAATTCATTTAACCAGCTAAGATTTTTTAGAAAAGATTCTTCTTTAATTCTCCAGCCTACGGAAAAAGCGGGGAAATAGCCCCAGCGTTTGTTGGCGCCGAATTTGGAAGAACCATCTGCCCGAACAGTAGCTTCCGCAAAATACCGGGAGGCATAGTTATACCCGATTCTTCCAAATAATGAAGAGAGGGTAAACTTTGTATAGGACTCAGACGATGTTTGAATGGAAGCAGCAGAAATCAACCTGTAATTATCATTCGCAAAGCCGCGCCCTTCTGCATAGGTATAGGCAAGGTCACTGCTTTGAATGGTATTGCCTGCCAGAGCAGTAAGTCCATGTAACCCCCATTTGGTCTGGTAAGTAAGGGTTTGCTCATTGATCCAGGTATTGTTTTGCGAAATGGCTGAAATAGCCTGCCCGTTGGCTGCCCGACCTATACTTGTTTTGGAATTCCAGTATTGTGCTTCGTCATAGGTATTATAGTCAAGGCTGAAACTGCTTCTGAACTTTAGTCCCTTGGCAAGCTGAGCATCGAGGTATGCACTACCTACGTAGCGGATACTTTTAGTATTAACCGCATAGTTCTCCATTAATACATAGGTATTATCGGATCCAACCGACGTACCATCTTCGGCAAACTTGGGCGAATAGGTTGCGGCAGAAACCGCAGAATTCCATAAGCTAACCTGTGGGCCATCGCCTGTGCGAGCCTGGTTGCGATAGCTGCGCGAAAAATTATTGGTTAATCCGAAACTGATCCGGTCGGTTAGTTTCTGGTCAAAATTGAATTTTACACCCACCCGGTTAAAACCTATTACTTTAAAAAACGCGTCCTGATCTGTATAACCTGCACCCAGGTAATAGCGCGAGCCATTGGTACCTCCTTCCAGAGAAAGATTATAATCCTGCACCCTACCTTTTCTTAAAAGATCGCCCAGGCGGTCATAGGTTTCCTGTTCTTCCGGTAAGCCGGCGCCGCCTTCTGCCTTCGGACGAAATGGACGATTGGCAAAGGTTCTGTTCAAAGCAGGGTTATCAATGCCTGAGTTAATCCAGTATTCATTGGCAAGGCGCGCCGTTTCCGGACCCGAAGCCAGTTTAGGCAAAGTAGTTTTATCCGCTTCTACCCAACCATTGGATATAGCCAGTGAAAGTTTGGGCTTGGCATTGTATTGTCCTTTTTTAGTGGTTACAATTATTACTCCGTTGGCTCCGCGTGAACCGTAAATGGCCGTAGCCGACGCGTCTTTCAGCACTTCAATGCTTTCAATATCAGCAGGATTAATATCGGCCAGCGGAGAGGTGGTTCTACCCCCCAGGTTGGTGGTTTGAAGGCTGTTATTATTCAGGAAAACCCCGTCAATAATATAAAGGGGATCGCTGCTGGAGTTGATAGATGTAGTACCACGTACCCGTACAAACGCAGCTTCGCCCGGCACCCCTGAATTTGAGATTACCTGCAACCCCGGAGAAGCGCCCTGCAATTGCGCATCAAAACTTGCCACCGGTATGCGTTTCAACTCAGCGGGATTGATCTTTGCTACAGAACCAGTAATATCTGAACGCTTTTGGGTGCCGTATCCAACCACCACCACTTCATTCAGATCGCCGGGTTTAGGTTGTAACTGAAATTGATTGACCCGGCTCGATACCGTTTGTTCCAATCGCTCATAACCAACATAGGTTATCAGTAGCACCACGGGCAGTTGCCTGATGCCTTTTAACAGGAACCGGCCATTTTTATCGGTTATCACTTCCAATGGCAGATCCTTTGCCTGCACCACTGCACCAGCAAGTGGTTGTTGTGACTTACTATCTATAACAATGCCGGTGAGGGCATTTTCCGGAATAGAATCTTTGTTGGTTTGTGCAATTACCTGGTTGGCCAATAATACCAACACAAAAAAATAGAAATGCTTTACAGCATACTTGCTATACATGGGGAATATTTGTGAAAAGTAAGGGAATAGAAGTCCTGTGCCAGTTATAAACCGACAGCTCAAAGCAGTGTGCAACAGTATTAACCACCAGCCATGAAACAGCCGGCTGGTAATTACCGCACTAAATTTGTTTTAATAAATTGGGGAGAAAGCGCTATTAGCAACAACAATACTGCGAAGAAAAATAATGCGCCTGAACAACCACCCTACTCCTGGAAGGAGCAGCTTTTGATACCTGTATCATAACAATAATTTTTAAGCAGACCGATTTCCCTGCTGGTGGTTAACAGCGAAAATCTTTCCATTTATTAGTCTACCGATTAGATAGACAAAATAACTACATAATTCCCATCTCTCCAAATTCTATTGATTTTTTTTAGGGGAAATTTTCCGGGCGGATTTTTTTAATAGGTTTCGTCTATACTGAAGTGGATTAACACCTGTTACCTTTTTAAAAATACGCGTAAAATGACTTTGGTCTGAAAAGCCGGTAAGGTAGGTTATATCGGCAGATACGGCTATTATAGCCATTACTGTTGCACCAACTCCATAGAAGACCGCCTGGATCCAGCCAATTCCATCGTATACTACCTATAAATAACCAAGGGCCAGCACCATTAAAAAGGACGGCATTATAAATGCAAAACCCACCAGCGTTGCGCCAGTGAAAGTCCTTCTTTATATTCTTCTTCAGAAATCCATTTTTTTGTTCTACAAGATCTCTGTGCATATGGGCCACCAACGCTACCGGGCCTCCAAAACCAATTGCTCCCAGTTTAAGAAAATATTTTACCAAATCAAAAAGCAGGTAGCGTATTGACAGTTCCATTTTTGCTGCTTGTTATAATTTACAAGTTTAGCTATGCAAAAAGGGAAAAAATAGCACACTATTTACTTTTGGAAGAACGATGACAGTTCCAACACAATCTCTTTAATAACGTTATTAAATCCCTCTTCATATGCAGGAAGACAACCGTTGCTGATCACAACAATTCCATATTTTTCTTTGGGATCAAAAAACATTGCGCTGTGTAAGCCATAAGCCGAACCGGTATGTCCCACCAGGGTTTTACCGGGAAGCAGGGTTTTGGTAACATGCAATGCCAGGCCATAGCCCGATTGTTCAGACAAAGGGGTTTGCATGCGGCGGCTGTGCTTTCTGGAAATAATCCGGTGACCATTGGTTTTCCCGTAATTCATGTGCAGGAGCATATAACGGGTCAGGTCAGTGGCAGATATTTTCATACCACCGGTAGGAGAAAAAACAGGGGTACTATAACCCATAGTGTACTGGCTGATTTCTTCTCTCCTGGGTGCATAAGCGGCGGGAGAAGCCAGGAAACCCAGGGTATCGTTCCGGTATTCATAGAGGGTAGCAAACCGACCTGCATCAAGCGAGTCTACACAATACCCGCCATACAGGTTAAGTGGGTCCAGGATATGGTGTTTGATGTATTGATCAAACCGCTCTCCGCTGAACTTTTCAATAATGGTTCCGACCATATTAAAATTAAGGTTGCAATACTGGTAACCGTCACCAGGTGCATACTGGTTGTAACAACTGTCGGCATGGGGGTTTTTAGCCGGGTTAATAGCATCCAGGGTAAAATAGCCCTGGCTGTCATTGATGCCGGAGCGATGTGATAAGAGGTGTTCCAGTGTAATGGCTTTATCCGGGAAACGCGGATTTCTTACGGTAAATCCAACCAGCTCACTGACATCGTCCTGCAGGTTCAGCTTTCCCGCTTCCACCAACTGTAAAACTGCGGTTGCAGAAAAGGATTTGGAAATAGAAGCAATACGGAAAATATCCGTATTGCTTAAAGGAATCCGGGCAGCAAGCTCTTTGTATCCGAAGGATTGCGTATAAACCAGTTTATTTTTTTTCACAACGGCCACCGAAAACCCCACGGCTTTTCCTGCATCAACGATTGCCTGTAAAGATTGCTCCACCGTTGACACCTGCGCCTGCGCTGCGTAAGTAACCAGTACTAACAGCCAAGAAAAACTTCGCATAATTCTCCTGTACATAGGTTCAATTTTAACTGTTCAGTATACGCTTTCCGTTTTTTAACATGCTTCACTAATTCCCAGTCCTGTTCGCCTTTCTTTGCGCCGGCCATTCGGCTTGTTTGCCGCTACGGGAGTTGATCGGCAATACTGCTTTTTCGCGCGATGTTTTTTCCGGATCCTCGCAAGCCATATATACCAGGATAGCGGTAAGGATGGCATTGTTCCGGACGTCATCAAACACTATTTTATCATAAGTATCGCGGTTGGTATGCCAGGTGTAATTGCCATAAGACCAGCTTTTCGAACTCAGGGAAAAGGCTGGTGCACCTACCGCTACAAAGGAGGCATAATCGGATCCACCACCACTGGGCGATCCAGGGAAACTGGTTTCAATTTCTCCCCGGATCTCCTGGGGTACTTTCGACAACCAACGACCGATATAGGAGTATGCATGCAAAAAACCCTGTCCGGAGATATTGGCCACCCGGCCCGTACCATTATCCTGGTTGAACAGGGCCTGCAGGTTGTCTACAATTTCGGCATGGTCTTCTACAAAAGCACGGGAACCATTCAAGCCCTGCTCTTCACTACCCCAATGGCCAACCAGGATGGTTCGTTTGGGATTGGGATAAATTTTCCTGAGTATGCGCATGGCTTCCATCATTACAATGGTGCCGGTAGCGTTGTCTGTAGCACCGGTACCGCCGTCCCAGGAATCGAAATGGGCGGACAGCATTACATATTCGTTGGGTTTCTCGGTTCCTTTGATCTCCGCGAGGGTGTTAAAAGTTGGAACTTTACCCAGTTCTTTGGAATCCGCCCGAACACTGATAACGGGTTTTACTCCCGATTCCGTGAGGCGGTATAACATTCCATAATCTTCCAGGGCCACATCTATGGTTGGAATTTTGGTGGTATTGGCGCCAAAGATCTTATTAACACCGAATCCGGAAGACCAATTGCAGATAACTACGCCCGCAGCGCCTGCATTTTCGAGTGCCAGCGCCAGTGCTTTTGCATTGAGACCGGTATTGCTGATACGTTTTCTCCAGGCAGTGGTTTGGGCATCGCGTTCTTTTTTCATTTTTTCAAAAGAAGCGGTGGTGGCCCATTCCTCCCAGTTATAATCTGGCCGGCCAGTGGTTTGGTTCATGGAAATAAGTACAAATTTTCCCTTAACAGCTGGCAGCCATTTCTGAAAAGATAGAGAATCGGGCTGGTCGGCCAGGATAATGGTTTCACCGGTAACAGTTTTTCCTTTGGTACTGGGGCTCCAGGCAAGCTGCATGCCTTCCAGTGATTTTACGCGGGGCGATACCAGGTCAATATGGGTGATGCCTCTCTCCCAGCCTCTCCATTCGCCCCAGTTTTCGATCCTGGCCTGGATGCCCCATTCCTTGTATTTGGCTATAGCCCAATCGGCGGCTTTTTTCATTTGCGGGGTGCCAACCAGGCGGGGACCAATACCATCGGTTAGCTGATGGGCAATGGTTTCCAATTCTGAGTGCTCATTGGCTTCTTTAACAATTGCGGCTATAATCAGCGAATCGTTGTTTTGGGCGAATCCTGCAGTACTAATCAGGAAACAGCCTGCAAGCAGGGTTTGCTGGAAAAATCTCATGTTCGGTTAAGTATTGTTGTTAGGGTTACAATTTACGGAATTCAGATCAACGGACATTTACAGCTTTAAAGCAGCAAGCTACCGGGAAGGCGCTCCGTGACAGCTCCCTTCCGGGCTGTTTTAAGAGGTTTGCCGGGTCATTAAAAAGAGCAGGTTGATAGGGTGTTACTAGGGTTTTGATAGGGTTTTAATAGGATATTTATTGAAGCTACACCCAATCTAAAGTATGTAAAGATTCTATAATATTTGTACAACCCTCGCGCTTTTACACCTATATTATTTATATTTAATACATCACCAACCCCCTCATCCATGGCAAGTAGTACAACTTCTATTCTGAAGGAATACAGCGGCAAATTGGGAGACCTGTTTGTATTGAAGCGCTATGGCAACAAATCAGTGATCTGTATGCTGCCACAAAAGAATAAGCAAAAAAAGCGAACAGAGAAGCAGTTACAGAACAACCAATTGATGGCAATGGCAAATACTTTTGCTAAGGAAATAATGGAAGATCCGGCAAGAAGAGATGCGGCCCAGGTTTATTTAAATGTAACCCGTAACAAATTATATACAAGCCTGGTGCAGTTCTATTTTCAGCAGGCAAAAAAAGCAAAGGAAAATGGCTTGCCTATTCCGGGCACCATAATCATACCTGCTGCAACCAGGTAAGCGGGTGGCAGGTATGAAAAAACACCATCACTTTAACACCACAACCGGCTTCACACATCTGCTGCACCCGACCTTGGCAATTGCCCGCTCTTATTTTAAACTACTCATTCAGCAGGAGCACTACATTCCCTTTCTTCTTTCCGCTATCAACATACCGGTTAGCCGCAACGATTTCGTTAAACGGATAGACTTTATCAATAACAGCCTGGCATTTCCCTTTTTCAAATAATTCCCTGATAAGTTGCAGATGGGAAAGTTTTTGACCAGCCATATCCAAACCGCCTACGGTTACAAACCGACCACCCTGGTTAAGCAGGTGTTTACAGGATTGCCTGGAAATTTTACCCACGGCATCAAAAACGAGATCAAATTTTTTTTGGCATTGGGTAAAATCCTCCTGATCATAACAAATAATGGAAGTAGCGCCCAGGCCTTGCAGCAGATCTTTACCTGCGCTGCTGCAAACGGCCGTGAGCTCCGCATTAAAATAGTGAGCCAACTGAACAGCAGCAGTACCTACCGACCCACTGGCGCCGTAAACCAGTATCGAAGCTCTTTTGCTTGCGTTGATACCAGCTTTTTCAAAAAAATAAATTGCAGTATGCCAGCCAAATGGCAAGGCTGCGGCTTGCTCAAAACCAGCATTAGCGGGCATTGTAAGCACGATGCTATTTTCTTTTACGTTGATGTATTCTGCATAGGCCCCGAAGCTAAACCCTGTCATACCAAAAACCCTATCGCCTACTTTAAACCTGCTTACCTTTTTTCCGGTATCAACCACCATACCAGCGTAAACCATACCCAATACCGATCTTCTTGGCCGGGAAAAACCAAGCACCATTTGCATTACTATTTTCTGAAGGCCGCTAACGGCAAGACTACGAAGTTTTACATCGCCTGAATTAACGGAACTGGCCATTATTCTAACCAAAATCTCGTCATTTCTGCAAACAGGCTTCTTTACTTCCTGAATTTGCAAAACCTCGGGGGCACCGTATTGCCTGCATACGGCAGCTTTCATTTTCTGCATGTAATACTGGTTAGAAGTTAATACCAAAATGAAATCCAGGTTCGCCGTAAACAAATTTGGACCATTTATCATCCAACTGCTTAAATCCATCCGGCAATTTGGTATGATAAGCACGGTGCGTAATTGCAAGAGATGGCTGAATAAAAAATCGGTCCTTAAAAAGTTTAATATGGTACCCTATGCGGTAGGTATTAAAAAGCTGGAAACCCCTGTCCATCTTTTTGCCATTATTGTTCACAAAATCCTGTAACGTAGGCATTAGATTGAGTTCGGCATACAGGCCATTCCATACAAACCGTTGGTAAGCCACCGATAAGCCATATTCACGAACATAGCCAGGAAATTTTTCCTCCGGCTTGCCGTAAGCCTTGTTCAAAAAAGGGTGAATGCCATTTGGCCAGGCGTATTTCCAGGTTTTTGGTTCCAGTGTAATGACATCTTTTCCTGAAATCCGGTAGCCAATATTTAGCTGTACAAAGTCGGGGGGATTGGTAGAAGACAGGTTACCGAGTAAAAACAAGGTGCTGCCAATGAACCATTTTTTATAGGCACTGTCTGTTTGGGCATATTGTGCATTGAGTTGTGACCCGGAAGACAGCATAAAGGCAAGGCTAAGGAGTAAAAATTTATTTTGCATATCATTTTTTAAGGTAAATGATCCTACAAAATTAGACGGGGTGCCTACTGTAACCCGTACACTTAAGTTAAGAAAATCTCTTGCCAACCTACGCTTAGTGCGGCCTATTTTTTGACGAGTCTGCCCCGTAGTCTGCTGAGCGATTGTGGTGTAATTCCCAAATAACTTGCCAATTGATGTTGAGGTATTCTTTGAAAAAGATCCGGGCGTTCCTGCAAGAGTCGCAAATATCGTTGTTCCGGACTGGATGTTTTAAAGTTATCCAGTTCCTTTTTAGTTTTAGCAGCTACATTTTCCGAAATTACCCTGCACAGCATTTCAAATCGTGGAAACCGGGCAAATGATTCTTGTTCTATTTGCGGGTTAGACACCAAAAGCACCGTGTCTTCTACACAGGAAATATAGTAGTCAGAATACGTACCGTCTTTAACGCAAGGAGGAGATAATACATCCAATTCGGTATAAAACTCGGTCGTTTTCTCTTCACCATCTATTAAATAGTAACAGCGTAAACAACCTTTCAGCACAAAATAATTATCCTGTGATTTCTTTCCCGCCTCTAGCAGGCAGGTTCCTTTTTTGCAATATTTAGTCAGGCTCAGTTCTCTGATAATCTGCTTTTCCTCATCGGAAAGGTTGATATAACGCGCCACATAATCAAAAAGTATATTCTCCATTTTTCAACAATAAAACCGGCATTCTAAAAAATAAAGGTATTAAAAAAACGCTTACCCGCTGCTGCTGTGCATTGCTCGCGGCGGGCTTAGGCTCTTAGTTACAAGCCGGACTAAGCTCGTACTTCACCTGGTAGCCATGCCCTTCAGGTTAGGTCTTCAACGATCACATAACTCAGCTTAAAAAGTAAAAATATACCTACCTCTTCTTTAAAAATTGAGATCATTCCGTTTTCGTCTTTATAAACAAAAAATACTAAGTACCATTTACCCGTACAGAAATTAAATGGCATTATTTCATGTTTTAAACTATCCTTGTAATTCCAGTAGTACCCTTCATTCTTTTTAAAAAAGAATATTTTATTTAATACTGGATAAACTCCTCTTGAAACCAAATCTGCTCGCTCCTTTGTTTCCTTGTATTTTACAGGTAGTATCTATCACTAAATTCGATAACATCAATCAGGTAAATCGTAAAACCATTAACAATTCCTCCTTCTGTGTATAAATATTCTTCAGTTACTTCAATCTTCGGTACACTACAACTCACTATCGAAGAATACATTAAAAACCAACCGATATACCTCATTTATCTGTTGTATTTGTTTTCAGTAATGGCAGCTCTTCCCTTTTCTTCTTTTCGACTAAATCCTGTAAAGGTTGAATACTTCACTTTTGTCTGGATTTAATTTTCCGTTGGTTTTCCCAGGCAGCAAACCTTTCATTTTAGGTATTCCAAGCACACTTTACAGCAGGCCATCAAGATGGCATGCCTTATTTTGGCGGCGGATTAACTACCTACCAATACTACATACCCACCCCAATCAACCCATCATATAACCTTTGTACACCAGCTTGCGGACCGGCGAAATTCGGGCCACAGCTTCTGCAGAACAGGAAGCATCGAGTAATACAAAACTGGCTTCCTGGCCCGGCTGCGGCCATTGCTGCTGACCTTTTCGGCTAAGCGCTGTTACCCCACCCGTTGCCAATGCCAGCGCCTGTGATAACTCCAGCTCGGTTACCATTCCATATAACTGCGCCATCAAATTCGCTTTCTGCAATACACTACCTGTACCAAAACTATTCCAGTGATCAATAATACTATCATTACCGGTAACCAGCTGCACACCATGTTTTAATAAAGTTGGTATGGGCATCAGCGACCGACCCATAGGTATGGTAGAAGCGATGCCAATACCAGCTGCTGCCATTTTTTCGGCTATTGCTTCCTGTTGGTTTGCTTCCAGCGATGCCAGTACAAAACAATGACTTAACCAGGTGCGTCCCTTTAACGCCGGGTTTTCCATCACCCGGTCTACCAGGTAATTAACCACACTCATCCCTTCTGCACCACCTTCATGCAAATGAATATCTATTCCCTTTTTATTATCCAACGCCAGCTGTACCGTAAAATCAAGGCTACGTTGGATATTACCATCTATTGAAGCCGGATCCAGTCCGCCTATAAAATCAATTCCTGACTGAGCCGCTTCTTTCATCAAAGCAGTTGAATCACGGTAATACAAGCCATGTTGAGGAAATGCAACCAGCTCCGCCCCGAACCCCTTTTTCTTGGTTTCCAATGCCTGCTGCAAATGATGCAGCGATTTCAACCCAGACGTTGGCTCAATATTTACATGACTCCTGGCAAACGCCGTTCCTTTTGATTGCAATAATTCAATCAGCTTTTCTGCCCGATATACCGATGTCTTTAACAAATCCGGAAGCATTGCCTCCTCCAGCGCAATCATATCTTTTACCGTCCTGTTCTTCCGGGTCCTGGCCTGCCAGGGGCCGCCATAAAAAGTTTTATCAAGGTGAATATGCATGTCCTTAAAAGAAGGCGCCAGCAACCACCCCCTTGCGTCAATTGCCTGTGAACTTGTGGAATTGGGACCGATCGCAAAAAATTTCCCCTCGCGCAATTCTATGGAAAACAGCGCTGTTTTAGTAGCGATCACCTCCTCCCCCTTCCATTCAAACCCCGTTTCCAATCGTACATTCTTCAATACTATTACCTCTCCCTTGTCTACTGCCTGCTCAACCGGATCTGCCAGTTTTCTGCCCGCCCACCCTGTGCCGGCACCCGCTAATAAAACAGAGGAATTCCGGATAAACTCTTTTCTTGTCAATGCTGTTTTCATGGACCTTGTTTAAGATGTAAAACTAAGGGGGAAAGGGGGAAGAAGGGGGCTTCTCTCTTCCCTCCTCCATCCCCTTTCCCATTTTCTTAAATAATTATTGTTTTACAATAATTATTTGCATATTTGCAATATTAAATCAAGAATCTGCCATGCAAGCTACCCGACTTTTAGCCCGATTGCTTTTTTACTTTTCCCGAGCAATGGCCCTGCTCTATGGTATATTTTTCCTGCTTTCTGCTATTTCCCTCAGCACCGGCTGGGGACTGCGACTGCGGGAAGGAGGCCGGTATTTTTCCGTCAATTACCCCTTCTCCGAAAAACACCTGCTGAACGGAGACTATAATGCCACCTATATCAGCCTTTACTTCCTATCCGTGATTTTCTGGTATTTCCTGTTCTGCTGGTTACTCGGTAATGTATTCCGGGTCTTCTTTCAACCACGGTTATTTACCGACAATGGGGTAAAACACCTTCGGAACTTTTACCTGGCCAATTTTCTCTTACCGATCCTTCACCTGGTAGCCACCCTGCTTTTCGATACCCTCGAAGCAGACGCTGTTGCACTGGTGCTCTTACATATTGTGGTAGGTGTGTTTGCCTATTTCCTGGCAGCTATCTTCCGCCAGGGACTCCAATTACAAAAAGAACAGGATCTATATATTTGAATTATGCCCATTATTGTAAATATAGATGTGATGTTGGCCAAACGAAAAATGCAGAGCAAACACCTGGCTGAATTACTCGGCATTACACCCGCCAATCTATCGATCCTAAAAACGGGAAAAGCCAAAGGCATCCGGTTCGAAACCCTGGAAGCTATTTGCCAGGCACTCGACTGCCAACCTGGTGATATCCTGGAATACCAGCCAGACCAAACCTGATTAATCAATTATACCGGGTAAAAAATGCATCTCCTAACGGGGACGGCTACCCTATTGTCCATACATAACCAATCACTATGCCTACCTTAACTATTCAACAGCTTTCCAAAATCTATCCGAATGGCATCCAGGCACTGCATGCTATCAACCTATCCATTGGTCCGGGTTTATTTGGTTTACTGGGTCCGAATGGCGCCGGCAAATCCAGCCTCATGAAAATCATTGCTGGATTAGAACCTGCCAGTTCCGGAACTATTTTTTTTAACGAAAAAAACATCCTTGCCGACCCGCTCTATATTAAGCAACGATTGGGTTTTCTTCCACAGGATTTCGGCGTCTATCCAACCTATTCAGCCATGGACTTACTCAATTACCTGGCGGTTCTTAAAGGCTTGCCCAAAGCAGGCAGAAAAGAACAGGTATTGGCCCTCTTGCACAAAGTGAACCTGTACGACAAAAGAAAACAGGAAGTGGCCAGCTTTTCAGGGGGTATGCGGCAGCGATTCGGCATTGCACAGGCACTGCTCGGTAACCCCGAACTGATCCTGGTTGATGAGCCAACAGCAGGGCTGGACCCCGAAGAAAGAAACCGGTTTAATAACCTGCTGAGTGAGCTGGGAGAACAGATTATTGTAGTATTATCGACGCATATAGTGGAAGATGTAAAAAGCTTATGCCCACATATGGCCATCCTTATCAAAGGTCAATTAGTAGCCCAGGGCTCCACCCATCAATTTATTGAAACCATCCAGGGAAAAATCTGGAAAAAAACCATTCACAAAAAAGACTTACCGGCATACCAGGCAAGATTCGCTGTTTTATATACCCAGTTGAACGCCGGGCAATTAAACATCCGTGTAGTATCCGACCAGTTACCCGGCCCCGGTTTTGACCCCGCTGAGCCATTACTGGAGGATATTTATTTCGCTAACCTGCTTAATACCTCTACCCATGCTTAGTACCTACTTACCAGCTGAAGCACGTTTCTATTACCGCTTTTCTTGGGCATTGCTACTGCTGCCATTGCCACTGCTTACCGGCCTGCTGGCCAGCTTTGTTATGAACTTCGATTTCGCCGGCCTGCAGGTTAACTCTCCCTGGGTCATCACTTATCAAACATCCATTGTGTCGCTGGCAAATATTTTCCTGGTTACATTTTTTACCGTGCAGGTTTTTTTCAGGGAAAAAGAAAATGGTTTCGAAGCTGTAGTATATGCACACCCCCTCCATAAACCGAGTTTTCTATTCAGCCGCTGGCTGCTGGTCGTTGGCTTAACCGCCCTGCTTTATCTGTTATTTACAGTGGGTTGCATGGCAGGTCATTGGATGAGAAGCCATGACACTATACGTTTCGGCAGCTTCCGGCCCCTGAACTATATCGTCCCCTACCTTACCCTGGTACTACCCAATATTCTTTTTTGTTCGGCCTGGGTAGCACTAACTGCCTGGATCACCCAACGCCCTTTATTGGTTTATATGGCGGGCTTAAGTTGTTATATCCTCTACATCGTTATGGGATTGCTGACTGATTCGCCGCTGTTTGCCCATGCATCGCCCGTTTCTGCAGCATCCATGGCCATAGCCGCCAAACTGGACCCATTCGGCATAGCCGGCTTTTTTGAACAAACCCAGAGCTGGAGCGTACCACAACGAAATACACAACTGATACTACCCCGGGGCAATTTCCTCCTGAACAGGATAGCTTTTACAGCAGCTGCTGTTTTGCTGGTTATAATCGGAAGCAGGTTCTATCAATTCCGTTTAAGCCAGGCCCCTAAGCCACGCAGACGGCTAAGCGACGCAGCAACAGCCAGTCTGGCTCCTGCCTTTCAACCCGTTCTGGAGAGGTATACCCCCCTCCTCTATTGGTGGAAAACAGCTATGGCTCAATGGAAACTCGGCAACCAACTGGTTTTTAAAAGCAGGGCCCTGCTTGTATTATTGCTGCTATTTGTTTTTTTCCTGGGGATAGAAATTTATAGCCATATAGATGCCGGCATTCGAATACCGCAGCGCTACGCCAGTACCACGCAGATGGTTAACCGCATTTATCAAAGTCTGCCCGCATTTGCTATGATTGCCCTGCTGTTTTACAGTCAGTTACTGCTTTGGAAAAGAAAAGAGGTGAATATGGAAACCCTGGAAAAAGCAAGTCCCCTGCCTTTTGGAAGCCGGCTATTTGCCCAATGGATGGTATTGAACTCTTTATTAGTTTGTTTAATAAGCTGTGCGCTGTTAACCGGGTTGGTTTTCCAGTTTCTTTTTCAATACAACCAGGTCAACTGGAAACTTTATAGCAGTTTATTTTTCACCATCGGGTGGCCGTGTATGTTATGCGCAGGCATCCTGCTGCTGCTACAGGTTATGGTGGGAAAAAAATATCCGGGTATTCTGCTGGCCGCTGTTTTTTTGCTGGTTACCCAAACAAAACTGGGTCGGCAGATAGGGCTGGAACATCCCTTCGCCAGGTTCGCCAACGCCTACCTGCCGGCATATTCTGACATGAACGGATACGGGGCTTATTTATACGGGTTCGGGATCACGCAGCTCTTTTGGACCTGTTTTACCTTGCTGCTCTGCTGGTGGATAATTCGCTGGAAAACACCGCTAAAAAACAGGCGACCAATTGCATTCCTGATGCCTGCGATAGCAGTGGCCGGTATGGTATTCAGCGGCTGGCCCATTTATCAGCAAACCAGCTACCTAACGAAAAAACAACAAATAGCCTGGCAGGCCGGATACGAAAAAAAATACCGCGCTTATCAACAAGTAGCACAAGCTTCCATTACGCGCGTTAATACCAAAATTGACCTTTATCCGGCTAGTAATAGCTATACGATCCAGGGTAGTTATCAGTTATTGAACCAGGAATCCGCAGCACTGGATAGCCTGCTCCTGTATATAGATCCCACGATGGAAATAAAAAGCCTGCAATTGGAAAATGCCGCACTGCTGGAAAAAGACGACACCTATGGACATTGGCGGTTTCGGTTCCGGCAACCCCTAGCACCGGGCGATTCCATATGCTTAACATTTCGCCTGCATTATACCTGGTCGCCTTTCAACCAGCACCAATCATTTAACTCGATCCTGGACAACGGAAGTTTTATGCGCATCAGCCGGTATTTTCCTCAATTGGGCTACCAGTCGGAAAATGAATTGGAGTCAGTGGCAAAACGAAACGATGCAGGCCTGGGCACCGCAACCGAAACTGCCCGGCTGCAAGACAGCGCCAGGTATAACTTCCCCGCTGGAATTATCCTGGATGCTGTAGTTAGTACCGAGGCCGATCAACAAGTGGCCGGCACCGGGCAACTGATGAATAGCTGGAGCAAGCAGCGCCGTAACTGGTTCCACTTTAATTCAATCGGTCGCATTCCTTTCCGATTTGGTTTTTCCTCCGGCCGGTATGCCTTCACCAAAGAACATTATAAGGGCATTGAACTATCGGTCATGTATCATCCCGAACACGCAGAAAACGCAGCCACCCTACTGGAAGAATCCAAACGAACCCTGGATTACTGTACCCGGCATTTCAGTGCCTATCCGTATACCTCCATCTGTTTTGCTGAAATATCCAGCTTCACCTCGGGCTTTAATGCTACGGCTTATCCCGGTACCATATTCATGAACGAAACCGGTAGCTTCCATGCCGATTTGCGTACCGATGCCAAACGCGATGTCATCAATGAATTAGCTGCGCACGAATTAGCACACGAATGGTGGGGAACCTTTCAACTACACCCTGCTGATAAAGAAGGCGCGCAAATGCTAACAGAAACCCTGGCCATGTACACCGAAATCATGCTCTTAAAAGAGAAACTGGGAGAAGAAACGATGAAAGAAGCAGTAGATATGTTACAGGTATTTTATGATCGGGAAAGATGGACGATTAACCAGGAAGCGCTCTATAAGGTTGAGTCACAAAATGCGCCGCTGGCATATTACAAAGGTGCCGTTGTCATGTATAAGCTGTACAAACTGATCGGGGAAGAAAAAATAAATACCGCTTTACATAAATTCCTGGCCGCCAATCGCTATCCTTATGCGGCGCCTACCAGCGAAGATCTTATAAAGGCTATACTGGCAGAAGCCCCTGCCAGCCAGGCTGCGGCAATAAACCGGTTATTCAGGGAATAATTGGTACCACCCGGTGCAGCTGGAAATACAACTGCAAAATTTACCCGCCAAAATGACAAGAAGCTGCTTAATTTCAAGGCTGCACCCAGTTACCAGCTGCATCCGCAAAGCGGTTCAAAAAACGACACTATGTTAGATATTGTAATAGATGCCCGACAGGCAGCCATTAGTGAATTTATACGGGTAAAACGGATTCTTCCTTTCCGGCAACGGCGCATGGTGGGACCATTTATTTTCATGGACCATGCCGGCCCGATAACATCAGCCCCCAACCCGGTATCCAATATGGATGTTTTACCGCATCCGCATATCGGATTGTCGACCGTAAGTTACCTGCTGGGTGGTAAAGTAACACATCGGGATAGCTTGGGGGTGGAACAGGTGATCGTACCCGGTGAAGTAAACTGGATGACAGCAGGAAAAGGCATCGCGCATTCCGAACGCTTTGAAGACCCTGCCGTACTTCAAAACGGACAACTGGAAATGATCCAGACCTGGGTTGCTTTACCGGAAAAAGACGAGGAAGCAGCGCCTTCCTTTGAAAATTTTAAACCGGATCAATTGCCTGTTTTCACGGATAAGGGAATCTGGATGCGCCTGATTGCCGGCACAGCCTATGGACTGCAGAATGCTGTTAAAACCTTATCACCCTTGTGTTACCTGCACCTTGTACTGGAGGCCGGCACCCGTTTTGCGCTGCCAACAGAACATTCCGAAAGAGGCCTGTATATTGTAAAAGGCAGGCTGGAATGCAATGGCCACCTCTACCAGGAAGCACAATTACTGGTATTTACCCCGGGAGCCGACCCGGTGCTTATTGCCCGGGAAACCTGCACCCTGCTACTACTGGGGGGCGAGCCCCTGGGCGACCGCTATATATGGTGGAATTTTGTTTCCTCGCGCAAAGACCGGATCGAACAGGCAAAAGAGGATTGGAAACAGGGAAGAATACTGCTGCCGCCCAATGATAACCATGAATTTATTCCCTTGCCTGCCGACAATTCCAAACCAGCCGGTGGCCCCCGGCCCGAACCGCTTTCCTGAACGGCGGAAAATCGTTAAAAGTTTCCGATTTCGTAAACCGGCAGGCCCGCCGCGTTATACCTTTGCGCCATGAAACGGATACTTATTGCAGCCCTTCTCTTTGCCCCGGGCCTGTTGCCTGCCCAAACCAATACCCTGCTGAGTGCGGATTTCTGGAAATCAAAACCTACCCTGGCTGCGGTTCAGGCCGAAATTAGCAAAGGCAATAACCCGGCCGAAGCCAATCGGGGCAATTTCGATGTGGTTACCATGGCAATTAATAATGATGCGCCTACCGAACTGGTCAAATACCTGATCAACCAGGATGGTAACAGTGTTGGCAAAAAAACCCACGACGGTCGTATTTACCTGCATTGGGCAGCCAGCCGCGGTAATGCCGAACTGGTTCAGTACCTGCTGGAAAAAGGCGCGGACATAAATTTTGGAGACGACCGGGGAACCATACCAATGGTATATGCCATCAATAACGGCCAAACGAATAAAGCGGTGTACGAAGCTTTTTTCAAAGCGGGCAACAATCCCCGGCAGAAATTTCAGCAGGGAGCCAATTTGTTATTGCTCGGTATAGCCCATGATAAGGACCTGGTTTTATCAGATTACCTGGTTAGCAAAGGACTTTCCTATTCAGCTACCGATGAACTGGGCAGAACAGCGGTTGATTATGCGGCCCGTTCAGGCAACCTCGAACTCGTTCAGAAATTAAAAGCTAAGGGAATAAAACATACGAAATATGCCTTGCTGATGGCGGCACAGGGTACCCGTTCAAGCGCTGCCAATACAGCCTTTTACAGCTACCTGGTAGATGAACTGAAAATAGCGCCCGGATCAACCGGGGAAAACGATGAAAACGCGCTGCACTACCTGGTGCGTAAACCCAACCAGGCAGAACAGATCCGGTATTTTATTGAAAAAGGCGTAGCCATTAACCAGGCAGACAAATCGGGTAATACGCCCTTTATGGTGGCCGCAACTACACGCAACCTTGATCTGGTAGTTTCGTTCCTGCCAAAACTTAAGGATATTAACCAGGCCAATACCAAGGGAGAAACGGCCCTGTTGCTGGCCCTGCAAAACAGTTCGCCGGAAATGGTTAGTCTCTTATTGGAAAACGGGGCCTCTCCTGCTGCTGCCAGCAAAGAAGGAAACCTGGGTTATTACTTGATACAATCCTACCGCAGTCCCCGGCCGGGGGAAGCAACCGATGAGTTTGGTAAAAAAATGGCCCTGCTCCAGGCGAGGTCAATTGATCTTTCCCAACCCCAGCCCGACGGAAACACCCTATATCACCTGGCAGTGGCAAAAAATGACCTGAGCCTGTTAAAAGCCCTGGCTCCTTTAAAACTGGATATAAACAAACAAAACAAAGAAGGCATTACAGCCCTGCATCGGGCAGCCATGTTGGCCAAAGACGATGTTATCCTGAAATACCTGCTTACACTGGGTGCTAAAAAAGAACTCTTAACCGAACTGGACGAAACAGCATTTGACCTGGCTAAAGAGAATGAATACCTGAGCGCACAAAAAACCAATATCGATTTCCTAAAATAATTTCTACACTACATGAGAGCAATCTTACTGTCCCTTTTTGCTTTGCTGATACTCGAAGGTGCCATGGCACAGGAAGCCAGGTACAAATGCCTGCTACAAACAACCAATTATAAAGGACTGGAAGCCTATATTGTGGTATCCCTGATAAACCCTGCCGGGCAATACGAAAAAACATTGTATATAATGGGGCCGGATAAACAATGGTACAATGGCTTTAAAGAATGGAACAAACAACTCGCTAAAAAGAAAGAAAACCTGAGTGCCATTACCGGGGCATCTGTTGCAGCCGGAGACAGGAGCAGCACCAGCTTTGTGCTGGACGAAGCCAAACTGAATAAAGGGTATAAACTCCGCTTCGAAACCGCTGTCGAAGACCAGGACTACCATGTAACCGATGTAGAAATTCCTATGACAACAGAAGCCCTTACTCTAAAAACAGAAGGTAAAGGTTATATCCGTTTTGTCAAATTAAGTAAGGTTCAATAAGTACCGGTAGTTGCTCTATGACAATTTCCATCTGGCGCTATGCCCACCTGGCTTTAGCAATTGTATCCTCTTTGTTTTTGCTGGCAGCTGCTGCCACGGGTGTGGTATTGGCAATAGATGTGGTTCAGGAAAAAAATCAACCGTATAAAGCGGCGGAATTTGACCAGATAACATTGGCAGAATCCATCCCCGCCCTGCGCAAAAAATACCCTGAGCTACTGCAGCTCAGCATCGACCACAACCAGTTTGTAACGGCCGAAGGATTTGATGAAGAGGGCAACGACTTCAATGCAATTATCCACCCGCTTACAGGCGAAATACTGGGAAAGCCCCTGGTGAAATCCGATTTTATTCAATGGAACCTGGCCTTACATCGCTCCCTCTTTATGCATGAAACAGGCCGGTTTATCGTAGGCCTGGTTTCTTTTTTATTGGTGTTGATCGTAGTATCCGGCACCCTGCTCATCCTGCAGCGACAACAGGGTATCCGGCATTTTTTTGACAAACTATCCCGCGATTTTTTAGCCCAGTATTACCATGTGGCAGCAGGCAGGTTATTACTGCTGCCGATTTTAATAATAGCCGCCACCGGCACTTATTTGTTCCTGGTGCGCTTTGAAATTATTCCCGTAGAGGAAATTCCGCCATTTGCACAGCGCCTGCATCCCGAAGCGGCAAAAATTCCATTGGAAGATTTTACCATTTTTCAGCAAACCCTTTTGAAGGATGTGGTTAAAATCGAATTTCCAATCGATGAGGATCCTTCCGAATATTTCAAACTGCAATTAAAAGACCGGGAACTTGCTATTCATCAGCACATGGGTGAGGTAAAAGAAGAACACCTGTACCCACTTACCAAAACCCTCGAACGCCTAAGCCTTGATTGGCATACCGGGCGAGCCAGCACCCTTTGGGCCTTGCTTGCAGGAATAGCTTCCCTGAATATCCTGTTTTTTATGTACTCCGGGTTCCGGATCAGTTATGAGCGGCTTCGCGTTAAAACCCGCAATACAGTTAAACCCGAAGACGCGGATATCGTATTTTTAACGGGCTCCGAAAATGGCAGTACCCGGCATTTTGCCCAACAGGTACACCGGCAATTGCTGGCGAACGGAGCACGGTCTTACCTGACCGATTTAAACAACTACCAGCTTTTTCCGAAAGCGCAACAACTGGTTGTATTCAGTTCCACTTTTGGCCAGGGCGATGCGCCTTCCAATGCCCGCTTATTTGAAAAAAAACTGGCCGCCCTGCCGCAGGCACAGGCTGTCCGCTTTTCGGTAGTAGGATTCGGTTCTCACACCTATAAAGAATTTTGCGGGTATGCTGTAAAGCTGGATGCCTGGCTGGCAAATCAAACCTGGGCCCAACGCGCTCTTCCGCTGTTTACCGTTAACGATAAATCAACCGAAGATTTTGTGCATTGGATAAAATCCTGGAATGACCAGAATCCGATAAAACTAGGTACCAGTCCGGTTATGTACGGAAGCCAGCCACCCGCCCTGCAAACCCTGCGGGTTAAAGCCATTACTTCCATTACGGAAACAGATCCAAATTTCAGGGTAACGCTGGCACCCGCCTTCAGCGCAGGCTTTCGCTCCGGCGATTTATTAGCTATTTACCCCGCAGGCGATGAACGGGAGCGCCTCTATTCTATTGCAAAAATTGGCCGGCAGGTTCAACTGGTAGTAAAACTGCATGAACAGGGATTGGGTTCCGGCTTCCTGCATCAATTAAAAGCCGGGGAACGCATAAAGGCCCGGATCATCCATAACCCCTCTTTTCATTTTCCGGGCAAGGCACCGCGTATAGCCCTGATTGCCAATGGCACCGGTATTGCCCCCTTCCTGGGAATGATCGATGAAAATAAAAAAGGACTGCCTGTTCATTTATATGCCGGCTTTCGGCACCATACCGCCACTACCCGCGCATACCAGCATTTTATTGAACAACAGCAAACAAAAGGACGCCTCGAAACTGCCCGTTTTGCTTTCTCCAAAGAAGCGGAACCAGCTTATGTAATGGACCTGATCAAAGCAGACCAGGCTTTTTTCGCCTCCCTTTTCCGGGCAAACGGCGTGGTATTGATCTGTGGTTCGCTGGCAATGCAGCAGGACGTAGAAGAAGTGCTCAACCAGATCTGCCAGGCTGAAAACGGACAGCCCCTGAGCTATTATAAAACCAATGGGCAACTACTTACGGATTGCTATTAAATTTATAAGATGATAAAGGGCAAATCGGCTGGATTCCTACTTATTCTCTTGCACTGCTTTGCCCTGCAACTACCCGCGCAAGTGCTTCGCAAGCGTTATGCGGAACTGATGGGCAGCAGGTTTGATATCAGCATTATTGCCAGGGATAGCCCGCAGGCAGAGCAATATATTAACCAGGTGATTGCAGAAATAAGCCGGATAGAATTACTCATATCCGATTGGATCCCAACATCACAGGTATCGGAAATAAACCGGCAGGCAGGTATACGGCCGGTTAAAGTAGATAGGGAGCTATTGGAACTGGTGCAGCGGGCGTTGATCTTCTCCGAACAAACTGCCGGCGCTTTTGATATAAGTTTTGCAGCAATGGACCGTATCTGGAAATTCGATGGCAGTATGGATAAACTACCCGACCCGGAACAACTTCAAAAAGCTATTGCAGGTATTGGTTACCGTTATATAGCCGTGAACGAGGATTCCTGTACAGTTTTTTTGACCAGGCCCGGTATGAAAATAGGGTTTGGTGCCACGGGCAAAGGGTATGCAGCCGATCGGGGAAGGGCATTGATGCAATCCTTACAGGTAGAGGCTGGCATTGTAAATGCCTCCGGCGACCTGGCTAGCTGGGGAAGCCAGCCCAGCGGAAAAGCCTGGCGCATCGGGATTGCCCATCCTTATAAACCCGGAAGATCAGCTGAAATTCTCCTGCTCAGGGAAGGGGCGGTAACAACATCGGGCGATTACCAGAAGTACGCGGAAATTAATGGCCGGCGCTATTCTCATATAATTAATCCCATAACCGGCATGCCTTCCTATGGATTAACCAGCGTTACGGTTATTGGACCAGACGCAGAAACCTGTAATGCCTACAGTACCGCTATTATGGTACTGGGAAAAGAAAAAGGAATGGCCATGCTGCGGGCTTATCCCTTATACGCCTGCCTCCTGATCACCAATGATGGAAAAATCATCCGCTCCCGGAACTTTAAAAAACGACCTTCATTCCCAGGTAGCAAAAGGAATAAGCGTATAAAAAAATAACAGTACCCAAAACTGCAGGGCAAGTAGCAATAACCAAAAACTGACGGTTTTTTTGTAAGCATTGACCGAACGTATATAGGTGCTGATGGAAAAAAGGGTAGAAAGCGGCAACGCAATAGTGGCTGCGTACAATAAAGCCCTTTACTGCAATTAGTACGATTGAAAACAGCAATAAGCAGATCGCTCCAAACACCGGCAACAGGGGTTGCTGAATAAAACTGCGGCCCTGTTTAAAAAGCGAATACCCTCCTAGTAAAAACAGTAGAAGAAGCGAAAGCAGTCCAACGATTACGCTGCTTATCTCCAACAGAAGCACCCATCCGTTAATTTGTTGAAGGGTTTGCAGGCCATTGGTAAGGAATTTTTCACCGTTGTTGTTTTCATAAAAACAATATGCATAATCAATTTTACCGGCTTCTTTGAATAAGCCGTTCGCTTGTCCAAACAACACTATCCTGTTTTTTTGCGCAGGCATCAGTAGTAATCCATCTTTTGTAGCTTTTACCCGGGTAAAAGAACCGATCCTGTCTAAGAGTTGCAGGGGTTCAATTTTGGTTATGGAGGGCACATAATACCCCTGCCATTTTTCCGGGGAAAAGGGCGCCTGCTCCTTTACCAACGCCGCAGGTGATGCCGTGGGAATTGCCAGCAGATCAATCAACCTTTCAGAAAATACTTCATAATTGGCCGTTTCACTGTCCATATTGTACGACACAAAAAAACCTTTACCTGCTTCCGGAAAAATATATAACATAGCCTTATAGCCGATAATATTACCGGAATGGGCAATTCCCTTTACACCGTGGCGGTCTCGGCTGGCGATGCCGAGTGCATATCCATTGGGCAATCCGTTTTTTGCCGCAATGGTGGTTCGTTGTTTTCCCATCGCTTCTACCAGGTCTTTCCGTACCAGTTCTTTGCCATGCAGGCTGCCCTTATTTAGAATAAACCGGATCAGTAAAGCCATATCACCTGCCGTGGTGGTAAACTGTCCGGCCGGCCGAAGGTAGATGGCTGCTCCCCCCCCCGGCACCTTCCTGCTGCACAAAACCGAATGTACTGTTGGTTAAAGAAAGTGGCGCCAGCAGGTGTTTATCGAGATAGGTTTCATAAGGTTGCTGCGTAATGGCTTCAATTACCATACCTAAGAGCGTATAACCCATATTTGAATACGAAAAAACAGTGCCTGGCTGGGCAAACACCTTTACTACAGCCCTGTTTTTTTCATAAAAGAGACGCAGCGGCGTAGTGGGGTTGGATGAGCTACTAAAAAAATGCCAAAACCTCAGGTCACTCAGACCCGCTGTATGATCAAGCAAATGCCGAATGGTAACCGGTTGTTTTGATTCCCAGGGATCGAGGGGCAGATCCGGCAGGTATTTTTTCACCGGTTCGTCTAATTCCAGCTTTTTCTCCGTAACCATTTTCAAAATGCCCAGGGCAAGCACCGTTTTTGTGATGGAGCCAACCTGCATCCGCTGCCCTTCATGCAGCTTTTCTCCCGTACGCAGGTTTTTAACACCCGCGCTGAACAATTGAATAGAATCCTGGTCTACAAGGCAGCCTACCAGCCCCGAAAGCTGCTGCTCCTGCAATAACTGGTGCATGGTTGAAGAAACCCGGGTATTTACCGACTGGCTAAACGAAGCGCAGGCCGTTAACAAAAACAAAAAAAACAGGTAGGTACCGGTATAATGCCGCATTTGGAGGTATATGTATAGAATAAATGTACCGATCTATTGCGCTGAAAAACTTATCACTGGTTAAGAATTCCGGACTTTCCGAACCCATGGATGGTATTCTTTACTTTAAAATGAACAAATCAATATCGAATTATAAGCCTACTGTTAATTTAGTATTACTAAACTTTTATTTAGTATTTATTACTAGTTTTAGGCAGCATTTTTCACTTTTTGATACTTAATACATGGACAACAGAAGAGAATTCCTGCGAAAAGCAGCGCTATTAACCGGAACAGCCGGTATTGCCAACAGCCTGCCTGCGTCTATTCAGAAAGCATTTGCCATTAACCCGGCAGCGGGCAGTACCTACCTGGATGCCGAGCATGTAGTATTCCTGATGCAGGAAAACCGGTCTTTTGACCACTGTTACGGAACCTTGCAGGGAGTACGGGGGTTTAATGACCCCAGAGCCATATCGCTCCCCAATAAAAATAAAGTTTGGGCACAAACGGATGCCAAAGGAAATACCTATGCTCCCTTCCGCCACGATCTGAAGGATAGTAAAATTACCTGGCTGGGGTCCTTACCACATGGCTGGAATGATATGACGGCGGCCAGGAATGAAGGGCATTATGACAATTGGCTGGAAGCAAAAAAACCGGGCAGGAAAGACTGTGAAGGAATGCCGTTGACCATGGGCTATTTCGACCGCCGCGATATTCCATTTTATTATGCATTGGCAGATGCGTTCACTGTTTGCGATCAGCATTTCTGTTCCTCGCTCACCGGAACCACTCCCAACCGCCTGCATTTCTGGACCGGTACAATTCGGGAGAAGCACGATCCGAACGTTATTGCCAATGTCTATAATTCGGATGTTGATTATGGAAAAGAGGCTGGTTGGAAAACGTTTCCGGAATACCTCGAAGACAACCAGGTCTCCTGGAAAATTTATCAGAATGAAGTGAGTATGGAATCTGGACTGGAGGGCGAGGAAGAAGATTGGCTGGCCAATTTTACCGACAACCCCATTGAGTGGTTTAAACAATATAAAATTCGTTTTGCCTATGGACATCGGAAATTTTTGCCCAAGGCCTTGCAATTGCTGCCGGGAAAAATAAGGGAACAGCAGGATAAAGTTGCGGCATTGCCAGCCACTGACCCTACCCTGCCTCGGTTGAAACGCCAGTTAGAAAGCCTGGAAAAAGCCTATGCTTATACCCAACAGGCTGTAAAAGAGTATACGCAGGAAAATTTTGACCGGCTAACCCAGCGCGAAAAAAATCTCCATGAAAAAGCGTTTACAGATAACCGTAATGACCCTGATTACCACAACCTGGAAACCGTTACCTATACCGACGGTGGAACTACACGTACCATGAAGATCCCGAAAGGAGATGTATTGCACCAATTCCGGCAGGATGTACAGAAGGGGCAACTTCCAACGGTTTCCTGGGTGGTAGCGCCTTCGAATTTTTCAGACCACCCTGGTTCGCCCTGGTACGGTGCCTGGTACCTGAGCGAGGTTATGGATATACTTACCCAAAACCCGGAGGTTTGGAAAAAAACCATCTTTATCCTGAACTATGATGAGAACGATGGCTATTTTGACCATGTACCACCATTTGTACCACCAAATCCTTATAAAGAAAACAGCGGTAAGGTATCAGCAGGCATAGATTGTAAAGAAGAGTATGTGCATAAAAGCCAGGAATGGATGAAAACAGATCCTTCAAAAGCCAACCACCTGGAAGGACCGATTGGTCTCGGCTATAGGGTACCGTTAGTAATTGCATCGCCCTGGAGCCGGGGTGAATGGGTGAATTCGGAGGTATGCGACCTTACTTCGCCCATCCAATTCCTGGAACATTTTCTTTCGCATAAAACCGGGAAAAAAATTCATTCGGAAGAAATCACTTCTTTCCGCCGGACCGTTTGCGGCAACCTGAGTTCTGTTTTTCGTCCTTATAATGGGGAGCAGTTGACAGCGCCTGCTCCGGTAGACCGTATGCCCTTTTTGGAAAGTATCCATAAAGCGCAGTTTAAGGAAATGCCTACCGGGTTTAAAAAACTGGGAACGGCCGACCTGGCTGAATTAAATAAGGATCCCATGGGTTCATCCCTGGTACCGAACCAGGAAAAAGGCACCCGCAGGGCTACGGCCATCCCCTACCAGTTGTATGTAAACGGGAAGATAAACAAGGGTGGCATTGAGTTGGAATTTGAGAACAGAAAAGAGCAGTTTGGCGAAAAAACAGCGGGTGCTGCATTTATTGTTTACCAGCCTTTATCGGGCGAAGCTCCCCGAAACTATGTGGTAAAAGCGGGTGATAAACTACAGGATGCGTGGAAACCGGATGCAGCGGGTGCTTACCATCTCAGGGTTCATGGCGTTAACGGGTTCTACCGCGAGTTTAAAGGACTGGTAACGGATCCTTCCCTGGAAATTTTGCTGGCCTATGAAGAAAGCAAGGGCAGTAAAAAACTGAGTGGAAATATTGTAGTAATGGTTCGGAACAATTCCGGTAAAGCGCAGACCATTGAAATAACGGATGCTTCCTATAAAGCGGCGCCCATTAGCAAAATGTTGGCTGCCGGGAAAGCGCTTAGTATTCCGGTGGATCTAAGCAAACAACAAAACTGGTATGACCTGGTGATCCGCGTCAACGGCAATAGCAGTTTTGAGCAGCGGTTTGCCGGCCATGTGGAAAACGGGCAGCACAGCAGTACCGACCCGCTGATGGGTGGGGTGGTGTAAGCATCAACGGATTTTTCGTATTTTAGACGTCAGACAGGTGTTAGAACGCTGTTCTAACACCTGTCTGACGTCTACCATGATTACCATCGACAACTACCTGGACAGCCATTTTATTCACCGCAGCAACTGGCTGCGGGCAGCCGTGCTGGGCGCTAATGACGGAATAATTTCGATCTCCAGTCTGGCTATCGGCGTAGCCACCGCCAGCACCGAAAGAAACCCTATTCTCCTGGCCACCATCGCCGGACTCGTAGCAGGCGCCCTCTCCATGGCAGCCGGCGAATACGTATCCGTCAGCTCACAAACCGATATCGAACAAGCAGATATCGAACGTGAAAAAAAAGAATTGGAAGAAATGCCGGAAACCGAACTGAAAATCCTGGCAGAAATCTATGAAAAAAGAGGCCTCCAAAAAGAAACAGCCCTCCAGGTTGCCAAAGAATTAACCGCCATCGATGCACTGGGTACCCATATCCGCGATGAACTGGGTATCAACGAAGTTAGCCAGGCTAAACCCATTCAGGCAGCCCTGGTTTCCGGCGCAGCATTTAGTGCCGGCGGAATCCTTCCCTTACTGGTAACTCTTTTTGCCCCCGTTCACCATTTGGAATACTACCTCTATGGATTCACCATCCTTTCACTTATTATTCTCGGTATTATTTCTGCCAAAACAGGCGGTTCGGGCATTGGTAAAGCAGTTATACGCATAGTTATCTGGGGAACCATTGCCATGGTTTTATCAGCCCTGGTTGGTTATATCTTCGGTGTAAATGTATAATACCCGCAACCGGAAACTACCACAGCCTCCACTTGTTTACAACCGAATGCCCAGTTGCAGGAATATCCCTGGCCAACTGAGCGTAAACCTGTCGCGGTTGATAGCAAAACTATTGGAAAACGTGCTCAAGGGCCTTACCAGCGATAAACCCTTATAGGTTTTAGAAAAGCTATCGGCAAGATCTGACACCTTTACCGGTATACCATCCTGGTAAAAACGGGTAGACAACTGGTTATAGGAAAGCCCTACTCCCAACTGCCATTTTTTTTCTGCATCCAGGTACCTATTCCAGGAGAGCGAAACGGAAAAAAGAGTTGCTTTTGTAAGCAGGCTCAATTCCCCCGCAATAGTATCTACTACCGACTTATTATTTCGCAGGAAACTTATCGTGGATGCAAGCATCCAGCTCGATTGCTGTCCCTTCTTTACCACTGATCCCAATCCACCGCCCCATTCGGTATACCGGAAGTTGGTGCCGGTTAATAAAATTAGATGGATTTTATCAAATCCGCCCTGTAACCAAAACTGTGTTGCCGGCAAATGATTTACCAACAGCGAAGCCCGGAAAAAAGGATCTAGCCGAAATGCTGCCGCCCTGGAATTATCTGCTTCCGTGGAATCAACTCCCCTGTCTGCAAGTTGAATTCCAGCTGTTCTGTTTTGCAGGAGTTTTGCATAAATACTGTCTTCCAATGAAAAAGACTTAACAGCTTGCTCTGCTGAATAAGGGCCCCTGTAATAGTTGATGGTCCGTTCATTTGAAACAACTGTTGTTTTTTTAAGCGCGATCGTTTTTTTCGGACCTCCGGCAGATTGTTTTTTATCCTGTACCTGGAAAATTACATAGGACTTATACAATTGCCAGTTCAACGAAGTTTGCATTTTCATCCGCTCCAAAACGGCGTACACCGAATAACTGCCTGTACGAAAATAGATGGTTTGGCTGCCTTTAACTTTCCGCGAGTTAAAGGAAACCCTTATGTTCGTGCGCTGGTGAATAAGATGTGTAAGTGAGTCGAGTGAAATTCTTTCCGATAGATTAAGTTTTGATTTTTTTAGATCCGTCAGCGATTGGGCAAGCACTGAATTTGTTCCAACCAGTAAGAAGAGCAGCGAACAGAAGAACAACAATAGTTTATTCACACCCATCGCCAAAAATAAGATAGTTTTTTCCATCTTTATCGGCCTGGTAGCTAAATTTTAGTGTAAAGGATAATACACTCATAACCTCCTCCAGTTCTTTATGGTCGAAATAGGCGGTTACAAAACAGTTGTTAAACTTTTTATCCGGCACCTTAATGGAAACTCCATACGCCTGCTCTATTTCTTGCAAGGCATCTGTTAAACGGGTATTGTTGAACGAAAAAACAGCCAGTCTTTTTTTATCGAAGGAAACCGTTTCAGCCGCCTTTTGCGTTTGCCCGCTACTATCCCTGTTTTCCCCGGCAACCTGTTCGGTAGCAGGCAATACGGGTACAGCGTCCTTTTCACCGCCCTTATCGCCGGCAGTTCTGGTGAAAAAATAAACACCCCCTAATAAGAGTACCGATATACCCGCAGCAGAGATCAGGTAAAAGCCTGCGGACCCTCTTCCAAAACCGGTTCGAGTTCCTTTTTCAACTGCAGACCAGGCGGTTGAAGTATCGGGCAAGGTATAACCCGGCCGGCCTGCTGCTTCATACAGTTTAAAGTACTCTTCAAAGGTGGTTTTGTTTTCCGGTGATGCATTCACCCATTCATCCAAAGCCATAGCTTCCTCAGGACTTGCTTCGCCTGAAAGGTATTTTGACAATAGGTGTAAATAGTCATTCATCATTTTAAAATTATTGCATTTGTCGAAATCAGATTAATTCATTCAGGTCCTGTTTTAATGATTTAAGTGCTTTTGAAATATGTGCTTCCACGGTTTTAACAGATATATTCAATTCCTGTGAAATCTGCTGGTAGGTTTTTCCCGAATCCCTGCTTAATAGGAATACCTGTTTGCATTGTGGGGGTAGTTTTTCCAGTGCACGTTGAATAGATAACCTCAATTCCTTTACTTCAATACTATGCTGCCCCAACCCCGCAAAAGCAGGCTTACTGATTGTTTCCAGCGGGTCGAAGGTTTTGTCTCTATTCAGCGAGTTAATGCAGTAATTATGCACCGACCTGAATAGATAGGCTTTGATGGAATGTTCAATAGTGATTTGTTCCTTATTCTTACAAACCCTGACAAAGACCTGCTGAACAAGATCCTTTGCTTTTTCACTATCTCTTACCAGGGTATAGGCATAGCGATGCAATGAAACAAAATGTTCCATAAATGCCTCTTTGATCTCTACATCTGAAATTCCCAAACTATGCAAGCGAACTGATTGAATAAATAAATAGGGTATAGAGTTATGACACAAGAACACTGACCAACCCTATGTACCCGGCAATATTTTTCTCAAATTTATTAAATATACATTATAACTATTTCTTATCAACTGTAAATCAACTATTTATTTCTGAAAAAATGGATTAACACGATTTTTTGATTTTATTAAAAAGTGCCACATAGGGTAGACGAAGCCAGTGGTGTCTCACTTAAAATCAATTTTCTGTATGAACGCCATTTTAGCAACCGCAGAGAGAACGGAAAATGTTTCATCCGTTGGAAATTACATTACAGCCAGGCACCAGTTCGCTTATGAACATATACGGCATAAAATCGGCCCGCTGGTTATTGAATTAGGATCGGGCAACGGATATGGTATCACCAATTTATCAGGTAACTGTACCGCTTATATAGGGGTAGATAAATTCCTGCCGCCATCCATCCAGTTAAAAAAAGGCTGCTCCATGTTCAGGTCTCGTTTACCCGACCTCAAAAACGTAGGCAGCAATTCCTATGACACAGTGATCTGCTTCCAGGTAATTGAACATATCAAAAACGATGTACGGCTTTGCCAGGAAATTTACCGGATTTTAAAACCAGGAGGCAGGTTATACCTGACCACACCCAACAAATTGATGTCACTCACCAGGAATCCTTACCATGTGCGGGAATACACGCCGTTAACCATGCAGCAACTTATAGAGTCGATCTTTGAGCATTTTTCCATTCAGGGTATCTATGGCGACCAGGCTGTAATGAATTACTACTACCAAAACAAAGCACAGGTTGACCGGATAACCCGCTGGGATCTGCTCAACCTGCAATACAGGCTTCCTGCCAGGTTATTGCAACTTCCCTACAATATTGCTAACAATATTAACCGCCAATTACTCTACAGGAAAAACACCGGGCTGGCGGCTTCCCTCCATCATTCCAATTTTTTCCTCAGTCATGTTACGGATCGCTGTATGGACTTTTTTATTACTGCCACCAAATAGTCAATTCCTGCACCATTGCTATGAAAACGCACAATATTGGGTACCCCAGAATAGGAAAACAACTTGACTACCTTACTGCATATAGAAAATACTGGCTTGGACAGATCAAACAGGAAGAACTTTTACTAAAGGCAAAATCAGTTCGGCTGGAAAACTGGAAAGAGCAACAGCTGGCAGGCATTCAGCTCATTCCCTGTAATGATTTCTCGTACTACGACCTGGTGCTGGATACCTGTATTTTATTTGGGGCTATTCCGGAAAGATTTCGCGAACTCAGCTTCGATACTGCCTACCCCGACCTGGACCTGGGTTTTGCCATGGCAAACGGATATTTTGACCAGCATAAATTTATTGAACCCATGGAAGCGAGCCATTGGTTTGATACCATGTATCATTATATCGTTCCGGAATTCATGGAAAACCAACATTTTCAGCTGAGACCCTGGAAAATTATCCAGGAATTCAAAGAAGCAAAGCGAATGGGATTTACTCCCAAGCCGGTTTTGCTGGGGCCCATTTCTTTTTTACTATTGGGCAAAGAAGTAGAAACCGGGTTTCACCGGATGGAATTAATCGGTAACCTGCTTCCGAAATATATAGACTTGATTCAGCAGCTGGATCACCTTGAACTGGAGTACCTGCAATTGGATGAACCTTGTTTCAGAACAGAGCTATCGGCAGCTGACAGCCTCTTGGTAAACCATGTTTATAAGGAACTGAGTAAACGGTTTCCTGCTCTCACCATTATTCTGGCAACCTATTTTAAACTGCCTAAAAAAAACATACCGATTTTAATTAAGGTTCCGGTAAAAGTAATTCATATCGACCTGGTTAATAACCCCGATCTACTGGCTGAGTTTTTTAACCAGCAGTTTGTAAAAACCACCAAGATCTTATCACTGGGTATTGTAGATGGTAAAAATATCTGGAGAAACGACTACCAGCAATCGCTTGCCATCATACATTCTGCGCTTCGGTATCTGGGAAAAGAACGGGTATGGCTGGGACCTAATTTATCTTTGCAACATGTGCCGTATGATATTGAGCTGGAAACAGATAACTCCGGCATAAAAAATAACATGCGACAATGGTTTTCCTTTGCCAAACAAAAACTACAGGAAATCAGCAGCCTGGCCAGGATCAGCCTGAATGAAGACATCCTCTACTCCACCATACAATTGATTGATAACAATGAGATAATGGAAAACAGGAGAGATTCGCAGGAAATACATAAGCCGGTTGTAAAGGAAATCATCCGTCCCATTTACCATGCATTTACAAAGGAGGAAACAGTGGAGTTAGGCCAGCCTGAAATTGAAAATCCCATCGCTTTCACCAGTGGCAAAAAACTACCGTATATCATCGATGCAGAACGGTGCCGACAAAAAGAACATGTTTCCATGGTCTCTTATATGGACGGAATTGTGGCAAGTAAGTTCGGCTGGGTACAAACCAAGGGCGATACCTGCATAATTCCATTGATCATATACGGGGATATACGTTGCAAAAAAAATGTATCGAAGGACTGGACGCCGGATCCGGCTTTAGGTACCCCAAATGAGAGTATCCGGGTACTGGGGCCTTTATCCTTGCTGAAGCGAAGTTATATCAGAACAGATCAGCCCTTTGTATTAACAGCCCTGCAATTATCAGTATGCCTGCAACAAATGCTTTCCGACCTGTTGCGTGTAGGACCAAATACCATTCAGTTAACAGAGCCCGAATTGCATACCTATTTTACCAACCCTCAGAAAACACCCACGGAAACGGCCCTGGTAAACAACCTGTTAATGCTTACCCTTCCGGAGCAGCCTGGCAAAATAGAAATCCTGGTTTGCAGGCTCAACAGTTCAATGTAAGCAGCCAAATGAGCATTAGCAGTGCCTGCCAAGATTATTTAAAAGAAATTGATTTTATATTATACTGTGGACACTATTGCACCTTTTTTCATATTAAATCCGACATAATATTGACTATTTTTTTCACTGATCCACCCAAGAGTTTAAGTCTAAATTTTTAGATTTATAAATTTTTAATATTTAAATTCGATTTCAAGGATTAAAAGGTCAAAGATTTTTTATGCAAGTAGAAAGAGAAAACGCATTTCTGGCTAATGATATATTACAGGAATTTGCACCTATTTCAGGTCGTACAAATCAAACATTTCAGAAATTCCTAAAGGTATCGGATGCATTTAGTGAAATTATTGCGATGGGTGAAACGCTGCCATATGATGATAAAATAAAACTTATGAAAATGACAGAGCTATTTACTGAATATATTAACGATAGAGTAATTGATCAACAGAACATAAATAATTTCTTCAATTATTTATCAAATAAAACAGAATTGCTAATAGAGCGATATCGCATTGCAGCGGAGGGAGAATAGAAAGTAAAAATTTAAGATGAAAAAATTAAATCTCAAATCCAATATTCAAAAAGTAGGTTTTCATTTTTTAAGTGTTACGACTATTGCCGATCTAAGTGTATTCAATAAATCATTTTCATCTTTACTTAACATATTTGTACCGTCAGCATTAGATTTATTTTCTTGTTCAATAAGGTAGTAATATTTTTCTACTATTTTTTCAGCGAATTTTTTTTGCAACTCTTTAAAATTATTATCATCAACATTTACCTTGAATTTAAAGTCATCAATGACAAATTGCCCTTTATCAAATATTATTTTTAATTCATAAGGGTAAATAAAAAATAATTCCCCTTCGGAATAGGTTAAATTTTCAAGTATAACTTTAAATTCAGCGTATTCTAGATTTTCGGTAAGAATTTTTTCACCCTTTTTCTTAGGAGAGTGATAAATTTCAAGCGTTCTTTTTAGTATTGGATCTATTATTTCTTCTTGTTCCAATTCTAATTGCATTGGTTTTAATATTGCAGCAGATTTTTTGTTAATTGTTGGGCATGATTTTATTACTTTACTAAAATCATTATTCATAATTGATATTTTATATTTGCTATTTTCTTTTAGCATATCAACTATTGGAGAAAAAATCAAAGCACGTTCGCTTTCTGAATATTTATTTGTAACATGATCATGGTAGGCTATATTATTATAATCGGCGAGTAGTATCTCATTTGTGAAATCTGATAATAGATTTTTCTTGAAAGAATAAAACTTTTCTCCACTTATTGATTGGTAATTCTGAACTGATGTATCAATAGCAACACTAACACCAAAACTTTTAAATCTCAAATCAACACACAAAGCTTTAGTATCTTTCTTAAATGCAGAAAAGGTTTTATCATAATTTACAAAGTCGTCTAAAGAGAAAGTTTGTCTAAAATTTATTTCTGAGAATTTGGAAAAACATGTTTGAATATTTCTTAAAAACTCTGTTATATAATCAATTACAATAGCTCTGCTATATCTTGGTGTACTTGGCTCTAGCTTTATATTAACAGCATTTTCTCGCAAGATTTGAATATAGGCATTTTCAATACCCAATTGGGTTTGAGCATTTGACTGAATTGCATTTCTAGCTTTTTCTAGAATATCACTTAATTCTTCAATAGTTTCATAATATGGATTTCCCGCTAAACCTTGATGTGCTAGTTTACATGACTCATCAAATAACCCAATATTATATGCAATGTTAGCAGCACTTCTAAACAGAACTGATCTTGTTGGCTCTGCATCAAATTCGGAAATCAATTCCAGTGCTGCTTCTCTTTCATAATTAAATGCTTCAGTGGCGCCTATCATATAAGATTCATTATCACCTTTTTCAAGCGCAATTTTAGCACTCTTGATTAAAGTCATAGCCTTCCTGTGAATCTCATGAATGTCTTTCATTTCTTACAAAAATGGGTTTTAGGCGTTGCAAATTCTGTTACGGAAATATATGCTGGTAAAGTACTTGAACTGCTTTGATTTGTCTGAATTTTTTTCTGTTTAACTCTATTTTCAACTGTATTTGTAGCAGACTCTACATTTATGCCAGAAATTTCTAGTCTTGCATTTAAAAAGTTTTTTGGATCATAATTTTTATGCGTTTTATCATACCCAACCCAATAATCCACCCCAGTACCAATGATTGCTTCTTCTATGATTTTATAGTCTGTTATTTCTGTTGTTACAAAAAATGCGATTGTTTCTGCAGCATGCTCAATTATTTTTTTTTCTTCTTGATATCCACTTTTTTTCACTTGTGTTGACCAAATTATATCAGTCAAGTTTGCGCTATCACCAGAAATTGAAATTTTGCAGCCTGGTTTGTGATTATGATTTTCTAATGCAACAATGCAGTTCTCTGCGAAAAATAAACACTGTGAATTACTAAAGTTAGGGGCAGTTTGATTTAGCTTTTCTAGTTCGAATTGGTTCATAAGATTAGTCAAACATATTAGGTTGAAATATAAATCAAATATTGATCAATTCAAATTGTTAAACTTGATTTATCTATCCCCTCAATCGTCCCCCGAAAATCAAAAAACCCTTGAAAGCTAATGCTATCAAGGGTTTTCCTTTTTTTTCCGTGCCCAGGACTGGATTCGAACCAGCACACCTCGCGGCGCCGCCACCTGAAGACGGTGCGTCTACCAATTTCGCCACCTGGGCATCCGTTGGTTGTTTAACGGGGTGCAAATATAGGAAATGATGCATTGCAGCCAAAAAAACAAACGCCTATTCAGAAGTTTTTTTTACCCCTGTTTTCCAGCCGATCATCGTTACCCCAAACACCACCAATACAGTTCCCAGTATCTGCAAACCATGCACAGGTTCATCCAGGAATATATAAGCCTGCGCTATGGTAGAAACCGGGCCAATAGAAGAAATAATGGCTGCATTATTACTGCCAATACGTTTCATCCCCGCCGTTAAAAAGAAAGACGGCAATACCGTAGCAATGATAGCCAGCAAAATCCCAAACTGTACCCGCTCGGGCGTCCAGTCAAAACCACCCACCCCCTTTTCCAGCAGATAATGGATAAAAATACCCCCCGATGCCGCCAGCATAGCATAGGCATTAAACCGGGTAGCCCCCAGTTTTGGGATCATCCGGCCACTGCCCGCCAGGTAGGCGGCATAGGTAATAGCACAGATAAAAATCATGAAGGAGCCAAAAATGAACCCATCCTTGCCATAATCAATCTGCAATTCGCCGTAATAAGCAATACCAATGCCCAGGTAGGTAATCAGCAGCGCCCAACCCTGCCGCCGGGTCAGCTTTTGCCGAAACAGGAAATAATTGATAAAGGCCGTGAAACTGGGGTACAAAAAAAGGATCAGCCGCTCTAACCCGGCGGAAATATACTGGAGACCCACAAAATCGAACCAACTGCTGGCATAATACCCAAAGAGCCCGCAGGCAATTACCCAGCCCCAGTTGCGCAGCGATACCGGCGCTTCCCCTTCCTGCCGGCTGTTCCACCAGGCCACCGCCACAAAAAAAGGCACCGAAAACAACATGCGTAACATCAGTAAACTGATGGCATCGATATGCACTTCGCGATAGGCCAGTTTTACCATTACGGCCTTGGTTGAAAACAATACTGCACCGGCAAAGGTTAATACAAACCCCCACCAGTGCAGTTCTTTATTCGTTCCCTTACCCACTTACACACTTACGTTAAAATCACGCAAGGCATCGTTCAGGCTGGTCTTAAGATCAGTGCTCGGCTTCCGCTGCCCGATGATCAGCGCACAGCTTACCTGGTACTCTCCGGCGGCAAATTTTTTGGTATAAGAACCCGGAATTACAACCGAACGTGCCGGAACCCTTCCCTTATATTCTACCGGTGTAGCCCCGCTTACATCAATGATCTTGGTGCTTTGTGTAAGCACTACATTGGCGCCGAGCACGGCTTCCTTTTCCACAATTACCCCTTCCACTACTATACAACGGGATCCGATAAAACAACCATCTTCAATAATCACCGGCGCGGCCTGCAGCGGCTCCAGTACACCACCAATTCCAACCCCGCCGCTCAGGTGAACCCCTTTGCCGATCTGCGCGCAACTGCCCACTGTAGCCCAGGTATCAACCATAGTACCCTCGTCTACATAGGCGCCGATATTCACATAACTCGGCATCATTACCACATTACGTCCCAGGAAGGCGCCATACCTTGCAATTGCATGCGGAACCGCCCGTACACCCAGTGACGCATAATTCTTCTTCAGCAACATCTTATCATAAAACTCAAAAGGCCCTAACTCATAGGTCTGCATTTGCTGAATACCGAAATACATAAGTATGGCCTGTTTTACCCATTCATTTACGACCCAGCCGTTTTCACCCGGACTGGCAACCCGTAAACGTCCCTTATCTACTTCTTCAATTACGGCACGCACCGCATCGGCATAATGTGATTCCTTTAAAAGTTCCCGGTTACCCCAGGCTTCCTGTATCGTTGCTTGTAAAGACATTGGTAAAGAAAATTTTTGCAAACATAGCGCAAATGATCCTTACCCCATTGCGCTTATAAAATACGGATACCGACACCCACCTGAAAACCCTTGTTCTTCCAGGCATTATCAATATCGCCCGAATTGATGTCATTAATATTGGTAAAATAACGACCGGTGATATGAAACCCGCCGAAATTCAACTGGGCACCGGTTACAAATGATACTACACCCGAGTTAAACGCATCGCGCCCGTTTTGCAGCAGGGTTTTATCCTGGTTCAGCAATACCCCAAACTGCGGACCTGCATGTACCGAAAACCAATCGAGCAAGCGGTAATTCAGCGTAATCGGAATAGCCAGGTAATTTAATTTTACCTCTTTCCGGCTCGACCCCTCTATGGCATTATTGATAATATCTTCAAAATCATCGGCCGTTCGGGTACGGAACTCCGTCCACATCACTTCCGGCTGAATAAACCATTTTTTACCCAGGCCAATTTCCGCAAAGCCACCAAGCTGGTAACCATAATTGAATTCTTCACTCATGGCTTTACCATCTACCTTGGTAAGATTGGCTCCACCTTTTACACCAAAATGCAATCCCTGTGCAGAACTTGACAGGGAAACGACCAGTAAGGCTACTAGAAAACTTAAGTTGGATTTCATAACGTTGGTTTGAGGAAAATTAGCGCCAATTATATGCCAACGGTTATGCTTACCTGTTAAATAAAAGGCAAAGAAACCGCCTTTAAACTTTTCACATTTTGCAAAGTCAAACGAGCTCCAAAACCGTGATCTCCGGTAAAATGCCCACTCTTCCGGGATACCCGATAAACCCAAACCCCCGGTTCACATATAGTTTTTGCCGGCCATCTTCATACAATCCCGCCCATTGTTTGTAGAGGTATTGTACCGGGCTCCATTTAAACCCCGGCAGTTCCACCCCAAATTGCATACCATGTGTATGTCCGCTTAACATCAGGTCAATATCGGAATAAGATTTCCGCACCTCAGCATCCCAATGACTGGGATCATGACTCATCAGAATTTTAAAAGCATGTTGTTCTGCCCCCTTATAGGCATTCGGCAGATTGCCGTATTTAGGAAAATTTGCTTTGGCGCCCCAGTTCTCAATACCGATCAACGCAATCTTATCGCCATTACGTTCCAGCACTACGTGTTCGTTCATCAGCAAACGCCAGCCCATATTGGCATGTACCTGCATCAGGTCGTTCAGGTTTTTATCCTTGGCTTCTCTCGATTCCCATTGTACGTAATCGCCATAATCGTGGTTGCCTAATACGGAATACACCCCCAGGGGAGCTTTTAACTGCGAAAAGATTGCCTGGTAGGGCTCCATCTCAACCGCGCGGTCGTTCACCAGGTCGCCTGTGAACAAAATAAGATCCGGCTTCAGCTCCAGGATACGATCAATGCCTTTTTGAACGGCCATCTTATCTGTAAAACTTCCACTATGAATATCACTGATATGCACCAGTTTTAATCCTTTAAAAGCGGCAGGCAAATGATCATAGGCCAGTTTAACCCGCTTAACCGAATAATTGTATTTGTTGGTAAAACCTACCAACAGCGTGCCGAATAAGGTAGACCCCGCTGCCAGGCCAAACCAGCTCAGAAAAGCCGACCGGCTGATTCCCTCCTCCTGCTGAACAGCTGCCGCCTTTGCGGAAGGAATCAGTTTGCCGGCTGTGTATTGCACTCCCCGGCGAACATCGTCTACCAAAAAGAAAACACTTGCCAGGAATTTGGAAAAAAAGAGTCCTACAATGGTGGCAAATACGTAGGATCGAACGGCTTTCGGCCAGTTATCGGCCCCCAGTGCCGGCATAAATACCAGCAACAAGGCCATCAGCACCGAAACCACCCAATAGCTGATGAAGAGCAGCAGCCGGGCTTTGGTTGTCCAGCTTTGCGTAACATACCGAAGCGCCTGGAACACATAAATATCCAGTAGGATTAATAAAACCAGGATTACCCAGATCATTCCAGAACTTCTCATTGATAAACTATTTTAGAAAGCGATGAATTCATCCAATTGCTGATTGATGGCGCGAAGGGTACCCTCGTCTTTGACGGATCCATCGGGATGCAGCAATACATTTACGACAGAAATCGGCAGTTTATGATGGTACACGAACATCTTTAAATAATGCAGGATACCGGTTAAATGTTCCATTCCGCGCAAATTTCCCGCTCTTCCGGTAGACACGCCTACCAATAAGGCTTTTTTACCCCACCAGCAATGCTGTATATCACTGCTGTCGAACAGGGATTTAAGTACGCCCGGAATACTGCCGTTGTATTCAGGGGATATGAAAATAAATTTGCCGGTTGGTATCAACAGGCGGTTTTCCAGCTCACGGATCTGGTCGTTGCGGCTGCTGACATCGAGGTTTTCCAGGGTCAATAAATTGGCCGGAACACCTTTTTCTTCCAGCATGCGCTGGTATTGGCGGGCTATTTTGATGGTATTACTGCCGGTTCTGTTGGTTCCTGATACAATTGTGTAGGTTGAATTCATGTTAGTCTGCTAAAATCTGCCATTCATAACAAGCTCCCGAATGGTTTGTTCCGGTTTTTTTGGGTTGAAACGTTATTTTTGCTGTCCTTACCAAAAAAGCAGCCCATGCAATATACATATTATGGTCATTCCTGTTTTTCTGTTGTTATTAATGGCAAACACCTGTTGTTTGACCCGTTTATCACCTATAATGAGCTGGCAGCAGGCATCGACATCCATAGTATTAAGGCGGATTATATATTGGTTTCACATGGCCATGCCGATCATATTGCCGATTGTATTGCCATTGCCACCCGAACTGGCGCCAAAGTGGTAGCCAATTGGGAGATCCATGAATGGCTGAACAAAAACGGGGTGGCCAATACCCACCCGATGAACACCGGCGGATCCTGGGATTTTGGCGATTTCCGGGTACGTTGTACCGTAGCCCAGCACTCCAGTGGGCTTCCAGACGGATCTTATGGCGGCAATCCAATGGGTTTCATCATTTACTCCGATGCCGGCAACTTTTATTATGCCGGTGATACCGCCTTAACCCTTGATATGCAATTGATTCCGCGTTGGGCAAAACTTAATTTTGCGGTCTTACCAATTGGCGACAATTTTACCATGAACGCTGCCGATGCCCTTGCTTGTGCTGAAATGATCCAGTGCCAGCAGGTGATTGGCGTACATTACGATACCTTTGGGTTTATTAAAATAGATCACCAGGGGGCGCAGGAGATTTTTACCCGGGGTGGAAAAAAATTGCACCTGGTAGGTATTGGAGATAGCATTTCGATTTAATACCTTACCCGAAAACCGCAAGAACTAGGAACTGAATTATGGCTAGAATTATTGGCGTAGCGAATCAAAAAGGTGGTGTAGGCAAAACCACCACTGCAATTAACCTTGCAGCAAGCTTTGCCGTACTTGAATTCCGGACCCTGTTGGTGGATGCAGATCCACAGGCCAACAGTACTACCGGAACAGGTTTCGACCTGCATAATATTACCCAAAGCCTGTACGATTGCATGGTTAATGGTACGCCGATCCGGGATGTGATCCTGAAATCGGATATCCCTCACCTGGATGTAGTGCCCTCGCATATTGACCTGGTGGGTGCAGAAATTGAAATGATCAATTATCCCAACCGGGAAAATGTACTGAAAGGTATCCTGCAACCGGTACTGGATGAATATGATTTTGTGGTGATTGACTGCTCCCCTTCCCTGGGTCTGATCACCGTAAATGCCCTGACAGCAGCAGATTCCGTAATTGTTCCGGTTCAAACAGAGTTTTTTGCCCTGGAAGGCTTAGGAAAACTGTTGAATACGATCAAAATAGTGCAGAACAGGCTGAACCCGGAACTGGAAATAGAAGGCATATTAATGACGATGTACGATGGTCGGCTGCGTTTATGCAACCAGGTGGTGAGTGAAGTACGCCGTCATTTTGATGAACTGGTCTTCAATACAATTGTACACCGGAACACCCGTATCAGCGAAGCCCCTTCCGTGGGTAAGCCGGTAATCTTATACGATGCCTACAGCAAAGGTTCTGTCAACTATCTGAACCTTGCCAAGGAGATCCTACAGAAAAACAATATGACAAAGATCAGCCAGGAAGACCGGGTAATGGAAGTGGAGGAAGAGGAAGAGGGGGAAGGATGAGAAGGGAAATAATGGTTCGTGGTTTTAAATTGTTTGATTTTTACGTTGCAAAATGACCAACCCAAATAAAAAAGACGCTACTAAAAAAGATGCGCTCGGAAAAGGAATACGTTCCTTGTTACAGAATATTGATGCTGATCTCAAAAGCACCAGCGGCCAGTTAAAACCGCAGGTAGTGGAACAGGCCACCAGCATGAGCCGCATTCCTATTGCTCAAATCGAAACCAATCCCAAACAACCCCGTCATGATTTTGATGAGCAGGCCCTGAATGAACTGGCGGCCTCTATAAAAATTCATGACATTATCCAGCCGATAACGGTTTCAAAACTGCCCTCTGGGAAATATCGCCTTATATCCGGAGAACGACGCTACCGCGCCTCCAAGATCGCCGGATTAAAAGATTTACCCGCCTATATCCGCCAGGCCGATGACCAGCAACTGCTGGAACTTGCCCTGCTGGAAAACCTGCAACGGGAAGACCTGAATGCCATAGAAGTTAGCCTGAGTTATAAACGGATGATGGATGAATTGAATTATACCCAGGAACAGGTGGCAGAACGGATGGGCAAGGAAAGAAGTACCGTAGCCAACTATATTCGCCTCCTGCGTTTACCGCCCGATATCCAGGTAGCCGTCCGCAATGGAGTAATGAGTATGGGACATGCCCGTGCGCTCATTAATGTAGATATGGTCGATAAGCAACTCTATATCTTCAATGAAATAAAGAACAAGGGCCTATCAGTTCGCCAAACCGAAGAACTGGTTCGTAAAATGTACAAAGAAGATGGCGCTGCTGTTAAATCTGCTCCAAAAACAGCGCTGCCGCCGGTTTACAAGAAAATTGAAGATAATTTAGCCTCCCATTTCAGCACCAAGGTAAAGTTGAACCATAGCAAAAAAGGACATGGCAGCATTACTCTGGAATACTATTCTATTCAGGAATTGAACAAATTGCTGGAATCGATGGGAGTAACGGTGAATTAACACATGATCAAGATACGAGTGGCAGTAGGGCTGGTTGTGCTAGCAGGGCTTATGAGCTTCCTGCCGGCTTATGCTGAACCGCTTCCGGTAGATTTCAGGTTTGCCGGTGCTATCTCCCGTTTGGTTTTGGAAAATACCGACACTATTCCCCTTAGCAAAGACAGTGGCCAACTACAACCCGTAAAACCAGGAGAAAAACCTGCCGGCACCCTCAAAACAGCGGATCAAAAAACCGCCAACCTGCAAACGGCCGATTCCACCAGTGCCGGGAAAAAAACAAAAGAACCGCATAACCCGCGGAAAGCTACCATACGTTCCGCAATTATACCGGGCTGGGGACAGGTCTACAATAAAAAATACTGGAAAGTGCCAATTGTATACGCAGCCCTGGGCATAACGGGTTATGTATTTTTTGATAATATTAAAACCTATCGGGAAGTACGGTTTGCTTACAAGGTTACTGCCGGTAAAGACACGGCCAGTTGGGATAAAGTAGCGCCCTACCTGCGTGTGTTCGTGGAAAACAACGCTGTTTCTTCCCTGGATAACTACCGAAGAGAATTTAGACGGAACATTGATTATTCGGTGCTGGTATTCCTGCTTTTCTGGGGACTGAATGTGGTTGATGCTACCGTTGATGCTCACCTGAAAGAATTTGATGTGAGTCCCGAGCTCAGCATGAAACTCAAACCCCTGCTGCCCAATAACACCTATCAGTTAGGCCTGGGCAACACCGCCGGCCTTTCCCTGGTATTTGACATCCACAAAGCCAAACCCGCTAAGCTATTTGCCAAATAACCCTCCGCGCTCCTACCCGCTCCTTTTCCCACCTCCTTTCCCCCTTCCCCCATTCCCCTTATATTTGCCCTCAATTAGGAACTAACCACTCCCCATCATTCAAACTTCAAATTGCTGATTGTGAAAATAGCCCTTGTTGGATACGGAAAAATGGGACAGGCCATCGAAAAAATTGCAGTAGAAAGAGGCCATACCATTGCACTGAAAATTGACCTGGATAACCGGAATGACCTCAATGAAACCAAGCTTGCAGCCATTGACGTAGCTATCGAATTTACAAGCCCACACAGCGCTTTCGATAATATTATGGAGCTGTTGAAAGCAAAAGTACCGGTGGTTTGCGGCTCAACAGGCTGGCTCGATAAAAAAGAAGCCATTGACGAATACTGCCTGCAACAACAGGGAGCATTTCTTTATGCCAGCAACTTTTCCGTAGGCGTAAATATCTTCTTTGAACTAAATAAAAAACTGGCGCAGTTGATGGCCCATCAAACGGAGTACCGGGTAAAAATGGAAGAAATCCATCATACGCAAAAAAAAGATGCACCATCGGGTACAGCAGTAACACTGGCTGAGCAAATCCTGCAAAACATTCCACTTTACAAAAACTGGGTCAACCATTCCACCAACAAAGCCGAAGAACTGGAAATAATAAGTGAGCGAATTGACCCGGCACCCGGCACCCATAAAATACGTTACTCCTCGGAAATTGATGATATAGAAATAATTCATACCGCCCATAACCGTACCGGATTTGCTACAGGTGCAGTAATGGCGGCTGAATTTTTAAAAGGGAAAAAAGGTATTTTTGGAATGAACGATGTTCTGGGATTTTAAAGGCGATTGCATGATTTCAAAAAAAACCCAATATGGCTTAAAGGCATTAAGTTTCATGGCCCAGCGCGAACACCAGGGCCCGATACTTATTGCAGATATTTCTACCGAACGAAATATTCCGATTAAATTCCTGGAAGCCATTCTGCTGGATCTGAAAAAAGCCGGTTTACTGGATAGTAAAAAAGGGAAAGGGGGCGGCTATTATTTTGCCGTTCCGCCTTCTGCTATAAAGGTTGCTACAGTTATAAGGCTCCTGGACGGCCCCATAGCACTACTCCCCTGCGCCAGCCTGAACTTTTATAAAAAATGCGAAGACTGTGATGAAATAACCTGCGGTCTTAACCATATTATGAAAGAAGTGCGCGATGCCAGTTTAGGAATACTGGAAAACCGCACTATCAGCGATATATCCTTTTCCTGAACAAGGTTCCTGTGCGGCTATTCTGCCAGCAGCTGGTTGATGGTTGCTTCAAACTCAGCTACGTAGTTCGTGTAGGCTTCGCCGGTAGCCGGGCCAAAAAAACCACTGTGAACTTTTTTGATCTGGCCATCCTTACCCACAAAAACAGTACTTGGAAATACTTTGATCGGGGTTAATTGCGGCAGCGTTTTTTCTGTACGCAAGCTGTCAGAACTGGTTACCCCCGTAATGAGCATAGGATAAGTTACCTGGAACCGTTGCTGAAATTTCCGTAAACTTTTCATATACCGCGATGAATCGGTACTGTATTCATAGGCCAGCGACACCACTTCCAGCCCTCTTGCCTTGTGTTTTTTATAATATGCGCTTAGAAAATTGGTTTCATCCATGCAATTGGGGCACCAGGAACCCATTAACTGAATTACGACCACTTTGTTTCTAAAGCGCTCATCAGTAATACCAACCATACGACCCTCCAAATCAGGAAAACGAAAATTCAGGCGCGGTGCATCCGGCTTAAGGTAAACGCCGATTCCATCCAGGGGAAGCACAGCCTGTTCATTGCGGGAGGCAGAAAATTTTTCAAGGTGGGTTGGACCAGCATAAAAGCGGCCACCATCAATTGAATCGGTTGAGTGGATACGAGCCGTAAATACATAGGCATGGCTGCCGTCAAAAGTACTTAAGAATAAGCTATCTCCCCGAACAATGCCGTCGAGGTACCGGTAATCGCCGGAGGGTGCCAGGATGGTACCCGTTAGCTTGGCTCCTTTTTGTTCAAACTGTGCAATGGCAGGCCGGGCACTACCATCGGGCCGCAGGATAGTCATCGCCCATTTACCAGACAACTGGGCTACAGGAGCAGCACCGGCACTAAACCGCTCTTGTTGATGGGGCACAGCTACAAAGGGCATAACAGAAATATCCTTGGTAGTACCTTTGCGCCAATCGCCCTTAAGTGTGCCATCTTTTTGCAGCTGCAGAAAAAAAGCCGATTCAAAAAAAGGCAAATCAATCCATACAGAATCGCCTTTTCTCCGGATGTTGCGCACTTCAAGCCGTTCACTGGCATTTAAAATATAGATGACCGGCTGTTCTTTTTCATAAGCCAGCTCAAAATTAAATACAATGGGATGGCCTTCTGCGCGAAGCAGGGAAGCCCGCCATGTACCAGTGGCCAGGGATTTGCCGGCTGCTTTTTTGGGGCCTGCAGACGCCTGGCTATAAGCCCCCCTACCAGCTATCAGTAAAAATGCGAAGAAGTAAAATTTTAGCATAACTATCCTATTCCGTCTGCCCGGCAATTTACGCCAGGCAGTTGGATTGCACCAGCAGTTTAACAGGACTACTGGTTTTTGAGGTTGGCCAGCATATCCGCCGTCATACGGTTCAGGTCATAATCCTGTTGCCATCCCCAATCGCGCCGGGCAATATGGTCATCAATACTTTGCGGCCAGGAATCGGCTATTGCCTGGCGATAGTCGGGCTCGTATCGAATGGTAAATGCAGGAATATGCTGCTGAATAGAAGCAGCTATTTCTTTGGGAGAGAAACTCATACCCGAAATATTATAAGAAGTGCGAACCGTTATTTTTTCAGCCGGTGCTTCCATCAGCTCAATGGTGGCTTTGATGGCGTCCGGCATATACATCATAGGCAGGTAGGTGTCTTCCTTTAAAAAGCAGCGGTATGTACCTTCTTCCAGGGCTTCATGAAAAATTTCTACGGCATAATCGGTGGTACCACCCCCCGGCGCAGACTTATAACTGATTAACCCGGGATAGCGCAAACTACGTACATCCACCCCATATCGCTGGTGGTAATAATTACACCAGAACTCGCCGGCATATTTGGAAATTCCATATACGGTAGTAGGCTCAATTATAGTATACTGAGGGCAGTTTTGTTTAGGCGAAGTAGGGCCGAATACTGCAATGGATGAAGGCCAGTAAACTTTGGTAAGTTTTTCTTCCCGGGCAATATCCAGGACATTCAGCAGGCTTTGCATATTGAGGTGCCAGGCCAGGTTAGGATTTTTTTCGCCCGTAGCCGACAGGATGGCAGCCAGTAAATAAACCTGTGTAATATTTTGCCGGATCACCAGCACATGCAGCATTTCTTTATTAAGTGCATCAATGGAAACATAGGGGCCGGTACCTTTCAGCAACTCGTTTTCTTCACGAAGATCAGAAGCCAATACATTGTTATTCCCGTATATTTTCCTCAGTGCCAGGGTTAACTCTACACCAATTTGTCCGCAGGCACCAATTACTAAAATTTTTTCTTTTGTCATAGCAATCGAAATTAGGCCTGCAAACCTACGGACAAAATGAATAGCTTTTTCACCAGCCAGATGGCACCGAAAGAAGGCGTCCGAAAGGAGGCGCCCCAACCGAGAAAATAGAAATCCTATCTTTGCCGCATGGAAAAATTTCTGCAAGAGCTATTTAAGGGACAGTCCTATGACGAGAAAAACTTTTTTTTGATTGCCGGACCCTGTGTTATTGAAAGCGAAGAGCTACTTACTGAAGTAGCTGAAAAAGTTAAACAGATCTGTACCAAACTGGGTATCCCTTACATATTTAAATCTTCTTACAGAAAAGCTAACAGAACCAGTGCCAGTTCCTTTACCGGGCTGGGAGATGAACTAGGGCTGGGATTACTCAAAAAAACCGGGGAAAAATTCGGTTTGCCTACCACAACGGATATTCATGCCCACGATGAGGCAGCCCCTGCAGCTAACTATGCCGACATTCTGCAGATACCCGCATTTTTATGCCGCCAAACAGACCTGCTGATAGCCGCCGCCGAAACCGGCAAAATTGTAAACGTAAAAAAAGGCCAGTTTTTAAGCGGGCCATCGATGAAATTTGCCGTGGAAAAAATAAGGCAGGCCGGTAACGATAAAATAATACTGACAGAACGGGGAACCACCTTTGGCTACCAGGACCTGGTGGTAGACTATCGGAATATCCCCTGGATGAAAGAACACGGTGTACCCGTGGTAATGGATTGCACCCATAGCCTGCAGCAGCCTAATCAAACCACTGGGGTAACAGGCGGCAATCCCCAACTTATCGGAACCATAGCGAAAGCAGCACTGGCAGCAGGGGCAGACGGGCTCTTTATCGAAACCCACCCCAACCCGGCAGTAGCCAAAAGCGATGGAGCTAATATGCTGCAGCTCGATCAACTGGAAGAACTCTTAACCAGCCTGGTTAGATTACGTAAAGCAGTGTAAATCAACCCGCCTGATTTTCATAAATCCATCCAAAAGTTAAACCTCGGCCCGGGTATACCAGTCTCATCCAGTAAATTCGTTCAATGGTCATAATCTTCTAAGAAGGTTGACCATGAATAATTAATTTTGCAGCTAATACCCAATTCCTGAAACGAGTAGTTAAAATAACCGGTTACCTAATCCTGTCGCTTCTGCTATTGGTGGTGCTGGTGTATTTTCTTCTGCAGGTCAGTTTTGTCCAGAATTATATTGCCCGGCAGGCAGCCAAACGGCTGTCCAAAGCCTTGAACACCGAGGTAAAAGTGGACCATATTGACCTGGAGTTTTTTAATACACTGTCGCTCAATGGAACCCTTGTGCGCGATCAACAGAAGGACACCCTGCTGTATGCCGGCGCTCTTAAAGTAAATATTACCGACTGGTTTTTCGTAAAGGACAAGGTAGAGCTTACCTATATCGGGCTGGAAAACACCTTAATAGATTTTCACCGGGTAGACTCTACCTGGAATTACCAGTTCCTGGCAGATTATTTTGCCGCGCCTCCCAGCACTAAAAAACAGAACCCCATCCGCTTATCTGTTAAAGAAATCGCCCTAAAAAACATCCGTTTACTTCAACGCGATGAGTGGCGGGGAGAAAACCTGGGCCTGTCTCTCCAATCGCTCGACCTTCAAGCCGAGGTCTTTGACCTGGTTAACAAAAATATCCAGATCCGCAACCTTTCCATTGTTCAGCCCAATTTTTCGATTTACAATTACGACGGACGAAGACCACCTCGTCCAAAAACTGCCCGGGCAGCCCTGCCGCCCAATGACCCGGAGCACCTGCGCTGGAACCCGGGCCGTTGGGCATTGGGTATCCGGAACCTTACGATCAAAAACGGCAGCCTGAAAAACGATATCGAAACGGAACGCGCACCTTACTATTATTTCGATGGTGCGCATTTCCAATTCAGCCAGATCAATAGTCAGTTCAGAGAAGTTAAACTGCAAAATGATACCATTAGCGCAGCCATCGAAATTGCCACTAAAGAACGATCCGGTTTTGAGGTAAAACAACTGAAAGCCAATCTCCGGTTTCATCCCGAAGCCATGGAGTTCCGCCAGCTGGATATCCGCACCCCGAAAAGTTATCTCCGCAATTATTATGCGATGCGGTATGATACGTTTGATGATATGAGTGATTTCATCGAATCGATCCGGTTGGAAGGAAATTTCACCGATGCTATTGTACACAGCGACGATATAGCGTTTTTTGCCCCGGAACTCGCCAACTGGAACACCAAAATAAGTCTCAGTGGAAAAGCCAGTGGCACCATCAGTAAACTGGAAGGGAAAAAAGTTATTGCCAAAGCAGGTAAGAACACCTACCTGAACGGCGACTTTATACTGAAAGGGCTACCCGATATTAAAAAATCCTACCTCGACGTAACCGTTCGGGATTTCAATGCCAGCTATGGAGATATTACCCAGTTTTTCCCGGTAATCAAAACCATCACCGAACCGCGGCTCGACCGGCTTGGTTTTCTGAAATTCAAAGGAAGCTTTACCGGCTTCCTCAATGATTTTGTAACCTACGGAACCATTGAAACCGCACTTGGCACGATTGCTACAGATGTAAACATGAAATTGCCGGAAAAAGGCGTACCACTCTATGTAGGAACCATCCAGACAGAAGAATTTGAAATCGGGCAGTTTATCGGCAATTCAATGCTCGGCGCTATCGGGGTTGCCGGCGATATCAAAGGAAAAGGCTTCACCCTCCAAAGCCTGGATGCCGGGCTTAAAGGGTATATCCCGTTTATTGTATACAATGGGTATGAATACCGCGATATTGAGATCGACGGAAAATTTGCCAAACGATTGTTCAACGGTAATGTGGCGGTTAATGATGAACACCTGGAAGCCAAGTTAAAAGGCCTGGTAGACTTATCGGGCGAAATTCCCCGTTTCGATTTCAGCGCCCTTGTAGTGAATGCCAACCTGCGCAGCATGAAATTTACGCGGGAAGAACTTGATTTCAACGGCACTTTTAACGTGAATTTCACCGGAAGCAATATTGATAATTTCCTGGGCTCAGCCCGGATCTCCGACGCCGCAGTATTTAACAATGGCCAACGGATTTCCTTCGACAGTTTATATGTTGAATCCGGCATGCAGGAGAGCGGTAACAAAACCATTTCTGTCCGAAGCAATGAATTTGAAGGTATTCTGGCCGGGAAATTTAATATCTCCTCCCTGCCCGATGCGTTTCAAACCTTTCTGAACCGGTATTACCCCAGTTATATTGCTGCTTCCAAAACCACCGTAGACAATAATTTCAGCTTTTTCATCACCACCCGTAAAGTGGATGACTACCTGAGTTTGCTGGATAAACGATTGAAAGGCTTCAATTATGCCACCATTAACGGGCAGTTGAATACCAAAGAAAATATTTTCGATGTTGATGCGGAGATCCCGCAATTCGGGTATAATAAACTGGGCTTTAATGATGTAAAATTCCAGGCGCGCGGCAACTTCGATTCCCTGGCCGTCAGCACTACAGTTGGAGATATACAGGTTAATGACAGTTTGCATTTTCCCGGTTCGGTGGTAACCGTTTCAGCCGCCAGGGATATTTCCAAAGTATCGATTCAGACAAGCGCTAATCAGACACTTAACCGGGCATCTATTTCTGGCGAAGTGCAAACCCTTAAAAATGGTATCCGGGTACAGTTTTACCCCTCAAGTTTTGAGATCAACCAGAAACCCTGGGTCATAGAAGACGGAGGCGAGATTATTTTAAGTAAAGAACTGGTAACGACAGAAGGCGTACGGATTTATAGTGAGGAGCAGGAGATCATCCTTACGTCAGCCCCTTCCTCCATTGGAAAAGGAAATGACCTGAAAGTGGAGCTGAGGAAAATCAATATTGGTGATTTTGCTCCTTTTTTCGTGAAATCAAATCGCCTGGAAGGATTGTTAAGCGGGGAAATTGAACTGATTGATCCGTTTAGTAACCTGCAGGTAGATGCCAGCGCAAAAGCAGAACATTTTCGCCTGGATAATGACTCGATTGGCGTGCTGGATCTCTCCAGTTCCTATTCCAAAAAATCGGGCAAAGTAAGCTTTAAGACCATTTCGCTGAATGAGAATTACCATTTTGATGTGGCGGGTTTGATCAATACCACCGATAGCCTGGCAGACCAGGTTGATATCCGGGCAGATTTAAAGAACACCAAAATCAGTTTGCTGCAACAATACCTGACCGGCATCTTCGATAAACTGGACGGGTATGCCAACGGTCAGTTACAGATTGTGGGCAAGGGAAATAACCTGAAATACCTGGGTGATGTACGGTTAAACGATGCCGGCTTACTGGTTGATTATACAAAGGTCTATTATAAGATCCCTGAAGCGCAGATCAAGTTCACCGACGGGCAAATTGATTTTGGGAAATTCGTACTAAAAGATACCCTGGGCAATAAAGGAGAACTGACGGAAGGAATTTTATACCATAATAATTTCAATGACCTCGCCTTTGATTTTTCTGTTAAGACCAATAAGTTATTGCTTCTGAATACCACACCGGCAGACAATAGCCTGTTTTACGGCAATCTAATCGGGAAAGCAACCATGAAATTCAGCGGCCCGATGTATGATATGCAAATGGAGATCAGCGGAGAACCGACTGACAGCAGTAATATATATATAGCAACTGAAAGCAGCCGGCAGAATGCAGATGCAGATTTTATCGTATGGAAAGAGTACGGTAAAGAAATGACGCCATATAAACCCTATGACAAGGAATCAAACTTCACCGTAAGCCTGGATATCCGGGCCAATAATAAAGCGGTGGTTAATATGATAATTGATGAAAGCACGGGCGATATCATTACGGCCCGGGGAAATGGCAACCTGAAAATGCGGGTGGGCTCCAAAGAAAGCCTGACCATGGCAGGCCGTTATGATATTGAAAGTGGATTTTACAATTTCAATTTCCAGGCCTGGAAAAAGAATTTTGTGTTGTTACCCGAACGTAATAATTACATTGTATGGAATGGAGACCCCTATGATGCCACCTTAAAAATTGATGCCCTGTATACCGCCAATAATGTAAAGTTCAGCGACCTGCTGAGCAGTGGCGGCTTTGGGATCAACGATCCCAATGTAACCCAGTACCGCGGTACGGTAAACATTATTGCGAATATTACCGATCGCTTATCGCAGCCCAAGATCCGCTTCCGGATTGAACTACCGGAAAACAGCCCGTTGCGGAATAATTACCAGGCAAGTGCCCTGTTTAAGATCATCCAGGAAGATGAAAGTGAATTGAACAAGCAGGTTTCTTACCTGATCCTGTTTAATAATTTCGGTCCCCTCACCGCGGCGGGTAGTTTACAAAACAACAGTGCCTCCTTCGCCAATACAGCTTTCGAAAGCCTGGTAGTGAGTAGCATATCCGGGTTTTTATCCAGCGTATTGTCCAATGAATTTTCCAAAATTCTTCAGAATGTGTTTAATGATAAAAGCCTGAAGTTGAATATGAACGCGGCCTTGTACAGCGGCACCAATTTAACCGGGCAATCAAATGCGCAGATATTGTTACCAGATCGCACCAATATTAACCTGAGCCTGGCGAAGAGTTACCTGAATGAGCGGCTTACATTTATGGTCGGAAGCGCCATTGACTTTGGGATCAATTCCCGGCAGGCGGCCACGTTTCAGTTTCTTCCCGATGTATCTGCCGAATACAAACTGACCCCGGACGGGAAATTCCGGATTACCTTCTTTTACCGGAACAACTGGAGTTATGCGTACCAGAGTGCCTTGCAGCGATCCGGTGTCGGCATTTCTTACAGGAAAGAATTTGATCGTATCTGGGACCTGTTCCGGCGTAAGAAGAAGAAAGGGGAAAAATAATCAGGCAGGGTCAGGCAGGGCGGCAACCCGGCTACCCGGCTACCCGAGGTCTATTTTTCACTGTCTTCTGCCCCCAGGATGGTATGCCCCAGTTTATCTCTTTTGGTTTGCAGGTATTTTTCGTTGTGCGGATTGGGGTTAATTCGGATCGGCACGGTATCCACAATTTCAATTCCATATCCTACCAGTCCGGCTCTTTTCTTCGGATTATTACTGATAAGTTTCAATTTAGATATGTTGAGGTGCCGTAGAATTTGTGCGCCTACTCCATAATCCCGTTTATCCATGGGAAAGCCGAGGTGCAGGTTGGCTTCGACGGTATCCATGCCTTCTTCCTGCAGTTTATAGGCCCGGAGTTTATTCATAAGTCCGATTCCCCTACCCTCCTGGTTCATGTAAAGCACAACTCCTTTACCTTCAGCTTCAACGAGTTGTAATGCTTTGTGGAGCTGTTCACCGCAATCACAACGGAGAGAACCGAGGATATCGCCGGTGAAACAGCTGGAGTGAACGCGTACGAGCACGGGTTCGTCTTTTTCCCAGCTTCCCTTGATAAGGGCCATATGTTCATTGAGGGTATGTTTTTCGCGGAAGGCGATCATGGTAAAATGCCCGTATTGGGTAGGCATATCCACCCGAACCACTTCTTCGATTAGGGTATCGCGGCGGAGCCGGTATTCGATCAGGTCTTTGATGGAAATGATTTTGATACCGAATTTCTTGGAGATTTCGACGAGTTGCGGCAGGCGGGCCATGGTGCCGTCTTCGTTGAGGATTTCGACGAGTACGCCAGCGGGTTCGCAACCGGCAAGGCGGGCCAGGTCGATAGTAGCTTCTGTATGTCCGGCGCGGCGCAGCACGCCGCCTTTTTTAGCTTTTAAGGGGAAGATATGGCCGGGGCGCCCTAATTCTTCGGGGCGGGTATCCGGGTTGATAAGTGCCAGGATGGTTTTAGCGCGATCTTGTGCAGAAATTCCCGTAGTGCAACCATGGCCGAGCAGGTCGACAGAAACGGTGAATGCGGTTTCGTGCAGGGCGGTATTACTGGACACCATCATATCGAGCTTTAGTTCATCGCAGCGGTCTTCTACGAGCGGGGCGCAGATAAGTCCTCTTCCTTCCTTGCTCATAAAATTGATGATTTCGGGGGTCACGTGGCGGGCGGCGATTACAAAATCGCCTTCATTTTCGCGATCTTCATCATCTACCACAATCAGCATCTTTCCTTCCCTAAAATCTTCGATGGCAGTTTCGATACTATCCAGCATACTCCAAATTTTTGCAAAGCTACGGTAAAGACGTCAGACAGGTCTTAGAATAGGTGTCAGATACCTGTTAGACAGGTATCTGACACCTTCCAAGGCGCTCCCCACCCGCCTCCCCGGGGTAAACCGGGAGGTTACAATTTGTTAACACTATCCTAATAACATAAAGAAATTATTCAGTTTCTTTGCAGCAAATTGTAAAACACACACATTATGCTTTTGAAGAGAATTGTAGGACTGGTCTGCCTATTCCTGGCAGTTACAGTCAGCACAACTGCTCAGGTAACTACCAGTGGCATGAGCGGTTTTGTTAAAACCTCTACCGGAGAACCCTTGGTCGGCGCAACCATAAAAGCCACCCACGTACCCACGGGATCGGTTTATACCAGCACCACTCGGATTGGGGGTCGTTTTGATATCCAGAACATGAATCCTGGTGGCCCTTACACTATTGAAGCTAGTTTCATTAACTTCCAAACAACCAAAAAGGAAGACATCTACCTGACACTTGGTGAAACATTCCGAGCCGACATTAATCTTACCGATAAAGCAGACGAATTAGCTGCTGTGGTTGTAAGTTCAGTAAGAAAGCAAACAGCTGCTGGCGGAAAAGGCGGTGCTGAAACAGTTATTGGCCGTGATCAAATGGCTAACCTGCCTACTGTTGGCCGGAATATCAGCGACTATTTAAGAGCTATTCCACAGGCAAAACTGACTGCTGCAGATGGAGGAATTACTATCGCAGGTCAAAACAACCGTTTTAATTCCTTTTATATTGACGGTGCCGTTAATAATGATGTATTTGGTCTGGCGGCTTCAGGCACAAATGGCGGACAGGCAGGAATTGCGCCCATTTCTATTGACGCTATTGACCAGTTCCAGGTAGTAGTTTCGCCATACGATGCATCCCTCGGCAACTTTACAGGTGGCGGAATAAATGCCATTACACGTTCAGGTACAAATCAATTTCAAGGGTCTGTTTATTATTTCTTCCGCAATCAGGACCTTACAGGTAAAACTCCCACCGGTGATAAAGCTAATGCAACAAAATTAGCTGATTTTAAAAATCAAACCATTGGTTTCAGAGTTGGGGGACCAATTATAAAAAACAAACTGTTTTTCTTTATTAATGGTGAAGTTCAGCGGGATGAACGTCCGCAACCCTTTGACTTCGAAAATTATACAGGAAACACCCAGGATATTACCGTTATCAATAATCTCAGATCTACCATCTTAAGTGAATATGGATATGAAACCGGTGGCTTCAATGACAACCCGGAAAAAGTAAATGTTGACAGAATAACAGCCAAATTAGACTGGAACATTAACCCACGGCATAAATTCTCCTTCAGCTATCGTTTAAATAAAGGCGAACGGTATAATACCTCTTCAAGTAGTAATACCGCGATCAACTTCTATAATAACGGGTACCTGTTTCCAACAAAGACCAATTCCTTTTCCGCTGAGTTAAACAGCAATTTGAGAAGAGGCATGAGTAATAAGTTACTCATTACCTATACAGACGTTCTGGACGACAGAAAACCTTTAGGAGATCCATTTCCAAGGGTCACAATTCTTGATGGAGCTGGCCGCTTTGTATTTGGATCTGAAAACAGTTCCACGCAAAACAAGCTAGAACAGTCTACCATCAGTTTGTTTGATGCCTTCAAAGTGAATCGTGGAAAACATACTTTAACCATTGGTACAGACAATGAATTAAACAAAGCGTTCAACGTGTTTCTGCAAAACACTTATGGAAACTATGAGTACGCTGATCTCGCCACTTTCCTCGCAAACGGCAATCCCCGTCAATACATCATCGGCTACCCAACCATAGACAACGATCTGACCGATAATACGGCAGCTGCAGCCAATTTTAAAACAGCCCGTCTTGGTCTCTTCATCAATGATGAAATCAAGGTAAACGAAGCATTTACGCTTAATCTGGGTGTTCGCGCTGATTATAATCTGTTTTTGACCAACCCGCCGGAAGACACTTATTTTAACGAAACAGCCCTTCCGATTTTTTCTCAATTCCATGACTTCAAAGGTGCCAGATCCGGACAAAAACCAAAAATGCCGGTTTCTATCTCTCCCCGTATTGGATTCACTTACAAAATAGACGATGAAAACATCGTAATTCGTGGAGGTGTAGGTATGTTCACCGGCCGTATTCCATTGGTTTGGCCTGGAGGTATTTATAATAATACTGGTATTAGCCAGGCAAGATTTACAGCAAGCTCCTCTCAGAATACTGCTGCCTTATCGCAAATCACATTCCGTCCTGATCCATTTGACCAATACCGTCCGGAAGACCTTGGCTTCGGTGTGTCAAAAGGTAATATTGATTTGATTTCAGCAAAATTCCGCGCACCAAAAGTTTTAAGAACATCTTTAGCCGTTGACAAAACCTTTGGTAATGGGTGGAAATTCACAATTGAGGGTATTTATACGAAAGGCATTAATGAAACCTTCTATACAAACGCTAATATTGTTCAACCAAACCTTGTTTCAGCTGGTCCGGATAAACGCCAGGTATATCAAAATCCCGCTAAAATTGCATTTCCCACGGGGAGCAACCCCTATGACAATGTGCTGATTCTTTCCAACAACAATGGAGATAAAGGGTTTAGTTACAATTTTACATTTGCGCTGGAAAAACGTTTCCAGAGAGGATTTAGTTTCAATGCAAACTATACCTACGGAGAATCGGTTACCCTGCATGAAGCAACCAGTTCAGTAAACCTGAGCCAATGGGCAAACATGGAAGCTGTAAACAGCCGCAATGCTCTTACGCGTTCAGTATCCGATTTTAGCCAGGGTCACAGAATCTTCGCATTTGTTGCGAAAAAATTCAGCTACGCCAGAAATAAAATGGCTACTACTTTATCATTGGTTTATAATGGTCAATCTGGAAACCCACTTAGTTATACCTATAATGGTGCGGTTATCAGAGATGGTGCCAGCAACTTCAATGACCTGATATATGTACCCACTTCTGCACAGGTTCAAACGATGACATTCCTGAACAATACAATCTCAAATGTTACCTATACACCTGATCAGCAACGGGCCGCTTTTGAACAATTCATCGAGAACAATTCCTACCTGAAAAGCAGAAGAGGCTCTTTCGCTGAAAGAAATGGAGATCGTCTTCCCTTTACGCATATACTTGACTTAAAAATTGCACAGGACTTTAATGTAAAAATCGGAGGTAAAGTATACTCTTTACAAGTGAGTTACGATATCTTCAATTTTACCAACATGTTGAACAGAGAATGGGGCAGAACCTATTTTGCAAGCTTTGACCAGTACAATGCGCTCAATTTTGCTGGCTATACCAATGCTATGGTTCCGCAATACCGTTTCAATCCTAATAACGCAAATGTTAAACCATATTCAGTTAGTACCAGTACTGTACCTAATTACAGTGCAAGATGGGTAAGCCAATTAGGCTTCCGCCTGAACTTCTGATAACATCAACAACCATAAAAAGAGGCTGTCTCCCTGCAGAGACAGCCTCTTTTTTTATACCACAGCGAAAGCGATCCATTCAATCATTTCCGGCCAAAAGCCCATTCCAGGAATACCGGCATCGCGCGCGCCCAGGTAGCCACATCATGCCTGCCGTCTGCCAGCTCCAGGTAATACATATCCTTTTCCCGATGATAGCCTTTTCGTTCCAGCTCTGCCATCAACCCCAGGGTATCATCAATAGAATCTATGATCCCATTCCCATTCCTGTCATTGGTCTCATCTAATGTACCTGTACAGAAAAAGAATTTTAACCAGGGAGCATAGGCCCCTTTGCGGACCAGGTCGTGCATGATCCGGTGTTTATCATCATCGTATTCGGGATCTGTCTGATCTATTATCCGCCACCAGAGCGAAGCAGAAAAAACTCCCACCCGGGTAAATTCATGCGGATGTGCCCAAACGATATCCAGGGCGGATAGTCCACCCAGGCTAAATCCTCCCAAGACTTTTTCCCGGAATTCGGGATACCCCGATTCCTGCCGCACAACAGGCAATAGCTCCTCGAAGAAAAATTTGGTATAGTCTCCGGCTTTAGCCCCCCGACCCATATAGTCAGGGATAGCTGCTGTGCCATATTCCATTTTACGTTCTGGTCCGGCATGTATAGCCACCGCTATCAGTGGCGGCTGTCCCGAACCCTGCAAAAAATCAGCAAATATTCCGGTCCACCCCATGGTGGCCATATCCTGTCCGTCGTTTAACAACAGCAAGGCAGGCTGTTCATTTTTGTTCAGAAAATCAGGCAAATAAATATCCACTTGTACTGCTCGCTGTAAAAAAGCAGAATCAAGCTGAATAGATTTTACAATAATCGTATCGGTTGTTTTCTCCAGGGGCATCAATGCACGCATAGCTGTTCACAATAAAATAATACAGGGCGTTGAAAATACAGGAATTTGGCGAAAAAAAAGCTATCCAAAAAAGCCAGGCAGGCCATTCATACTTGATTAAATAATAGTATATTCAAGGCAGATCAATCCCATTCACCAATACCATTCCACATGAAGAAAATAGGCATTTTGTTTGGCCAGGAGCGGAGTTTTCCCATGGCATTTATAGATCGTGTAAACAGCAAAAATATTGAAGGCATTGTAGCGGAGCCCGTCCGGATTGATAAAGTTATGCAGGGCGAGCCAACCGAGTATGCCGTACTTATTGATCGGATTTCGCAGGATGTTCCCTTTTACCGGGCTTTTCTAAAAAACGCAGCACTTTGCGGCACCGCCGTTATCAACAATCCTTTCTGGTGGAGCGCCGATGAGAAATTCTTCAACAACTGCCTGGCTACTAAAATCGGTGTACCCGTGCCAAAGACCGTAATACTACCCTCGCGCGATCTTCCGGCAGATACCTCCGACCAGTCTTTCAGCAACCTTGCCTACCCGCTCGACTGGGAAGGAATTTTTAATTATGTAGGTTTCCCGGCCTATATGAAACCTTTTGCAGGTGGTGGCTGGAAAAATGTATACCGCCTGGTAAGCATGGAGGATTTCTTCGATAAACACGCCGAAACCGGAGAATTGGTGATGCTGCTACAGGAAGAAATCATATTTGAAGAATACTACCGCTGTTATTGCATCGGCGGAAAACATGTACGGATTATGCCGTATGAACCCCGCAACCCGCATCACCTGCGGTACCAGGCAGGGTTTACAGCTAGTCCAGAGCGATTAAAACAAATGGAAGAAATTGTCTTACGCATCAATCATTTCCTGGGATATGATTTCAACACCGTTGAACTGGCTGTACGGGATGGCATCCCCTATGCTATTGATTTTTGTAACCCCGCCCCGGATGCAGAAATTAAAAGTGTGGGAGAAGATAATTTTGCCTGGGTGGTTGAAACTGCCGCCAACTATGCCATTGAAAAAGCGATGGCTTACCAGCCGGGAAAAGACAACCTGACCTGGGGCGAATACATCAAAAGAAGTGCCGGCAAAACAGCCCTTACTGCCGGCCTCTAGATATATTTTTCGCACACAAAAAGTTGTATAAAGCAAGCAGGTAGCATTCGACAACTGTTACAACAGGCAGTTCATGCTCCTCAAAAAATTGTTTACCTATAATTTCTACCTTCCGTCATGATCAACTACCAGCAATTTACCCTGGGTATTGAAGAAGAATACATGGTCATCGATCCGCAATCGCGGGAACTTAAAAGCCATGAACAAAAAATTGTACTAGAAGGGCAAAAAATCATTAAGGATAAAGTAAAAGCCGAAATGCACCAGGCCGTGGTGGAAGTTGGCACCGATATCTGTAAGGATATTGATGAAGCACTTAAAGATGTTGCCACATTACGAAATACTATTTCGCATGTAGCCGGCGATCTGGGCTTTGCCATGGGAGCTGCGGGCACCCATCCCTTTAGCCATTGGGAAAGCCAACTGATCACCGACCATGTCCGCTACAGTGAAATCGTGAACGAACTGCAGGAAGCCGCTCGAAGCAACCTTATTTTTGGCCTGCACGTGCACGTAGGAATGGAAAGCCGCGAGATGGCTAACCATATAGCCAATAGCACCCGCTATTTCCTGCCCCATATTTATGCACTCAGTACCAATTCTCCTTTCTGGGAAGGAAGGCTTACCGGCTACAAATCATTCCGTACAAAAGTTTTTGACAAATTTCCCCGAACAGGTATTCCGGAATATTTTGACACCATCGAAGATTATGACCATTATGTCAAAATGCTGGTTAAAACCAATTGCATCGACAATGCCAAAAAAATCTGGTGGGATCTGCGGGTACACCCCTTCTTTAATACCGTAGAATTCCGTATCTGCGATGTGCCGATGACCACGCATGAAACCATCATTATTGCAGCCTTATTCCAGGCCATTTGTGCCAAAATCTATAAACTCAGGAGTAATAACCTCAACTTTATTCAGTATTCAAGAGCCCTGATCAACGAAAATAAATGGAGAGCCAGCCGCTATGGAATCGACGGACGCCTGATTGATTTCGGAAAGGAAGAGGAAGTAAATACCCGTGTATTAATTTATGAACTGCTCGATTTTGTGGACGATGTGGTAGATCAACTGGGAAGCCGGCATATATTAAACCTGGTACCAAACCTGCTCGAAACAGGAACCGGAGCCGACCGTCAAATGAAAGTATACCAGGAAACCAATAGCATGGTGGCTGTTGTTGATTATATAAAAAGTCAATTCCTATATGGCATCTGATATCCAATACCTACCAATGCAGCGTTTTTTCCGCCGTTGGTGGACAGTGATCGCTATTGCCTGCTACACCCTGCTGCTAAGCAGCTGCGTAGCCACGGCACCCTATGACCAATATGTTTATAAGGAATCTACCAGTTTAAAAGTAGATGCGATGAACCTGATGGATAAAGCAGAACAAACCTATACCTCGCAGCAAAAAGAAATTGAGGCTTTTACGGATCAACTCAATAAACTTTATGAATATGAATTACACCGGAAAAAAAATCAATTGAGGATCCAGATGTGGAACCTCTTAAGAAATCCGGAAAAAAATTTACTGGGCGGTTTTTTAGCCCGCTGGAAAAAAGAAACCCAATTAAAACCAGCATTTATTACAGAGGCAAAGATTATTGTGGGCAATGCATTTGATCAGCTTGCTGAACTGGAGAGTGGGAAATTAACGCCTAAAGACCTGCAGCAATAAAAAACAGCCTATGGCAGCAACGGTAAAATTTGAAGACATCTTCAAAACACTTAAAAAACAGGTGGAAGAACTGGCTCGCTTATTTGTAAAAAACTATACGAAAGCCGCCATTCAGGATGGTCGAAAATTTCTGGAAGAAACCAAAGAAAGCCTGAAACGATGGACCATTCTTTTGGCAGAAGGCAAACTAACTACCCAGGACTTTGAATGGCTGGTGCTGGGCCAAAAAGACCTTGCTCAAATGATTGCGTTAAAACAGGCCGGTTTATCAGTGATCCGGATTGAGCAATTCAGGAACAGTTTATTATCACTGGTAGTGGATACCATTTTCGGCATCATTTTATAAATTTTTTTTCATTGAAATCAACATTCATTGGTACGCTGATTGCCCTGGCGTGCGTCTATTGCATTTCGTGCAGCAATAAAAAAACTGCCGACCTGCTGATCCGAAACGCGCATATTTATACCGTAGACAGCCTCTTCAGCAAAGCTTCCGCCCTGGTTGTACGCGATGGTAAAATCCTTGCCGTTGGAGATGAAACTACCCTCCTAAAAACTTATAAAGCCAATGATACGCTCGATGCGGGCGGCAACTACATTTATCCCGGTTTTATTGATGCACATTGTCATTTTTATGCCTATGGACTGAACCTGCAAACTGCCAACCTGGTGGGCACGGGAAGCTGGCAGGCTATCCTTGACACCCTGGTAAAATTTGCCAATACTACACCAGAAGGCTGGCTAATTGGCAGAGGCTGGGACCAGAACGATTGGCCCAACCAGGAATTCCCGACCAACGAAGCACTTAACCAATTGTTTCCCGATCGACCTGTATTGCTTAGCCGGATCGATGGGCATGCTGCAATGGCCAATGCCAAAGCCCTTGAGCTTGCCGGTATTAAAGCAGGTGATCAACTGACAGGGGGAAAAATTGACGTAAAAAATGGCCGCTTAACCGGTCTCCTGATCGATAACGCAATTGACCTGGTAGCTACCAAAATACCCGCGCCTTCCACGGCACAAAAAAAAGAAGCGCTGCTGGATGCACAACGGAATTGTTTTGCTATGGGGTTGACTACTGTAGATGATTGTGGGCTGGATTTTTCCGAGATAAATCTGATCGACGAACTGCATAAATCAGGTGAGCTCCAGATGCGTATATATGCCATGTTAAGTGATAGCAAAAAAAACTACGATTACCTGCTGCCAAAAGGTATTATCAAGACTGATCGGCTCAACGTCCGTTCGTTTAAAGTATATGCGGATGGCGCACTGGGATCCAGGGGTGCCTGCCTGTTGGAAGACTACGCCGATAATCCTGGCAACAAGGGATTTTTGCTGAGCAATCCCGAACATTTTGATTCTGTAGCAGCCCTGCTTGCGTCTACCCCATTCCAAATGAACACCCACGCTATTGGAGATAGTGGCAATAGAACCATCCTTAAGATTTATGCAAAGCACCTGAAAGGAAAAAATGACCGGCGCTGGCGAATTGAACACGCACAGGTGGTAAATGCTGCTGATTTTGCCAATTTTGGAAACTACGGCATTATTCCTTCTGTTCAGCCCACCCATGCTACTTCAGATATGTATTGGGCCGGCCAACGGTTGGGGAAAGAACGCGAAAAAGGAGCTTATGCCTTCCAGGAATTATTACAACAAAACGGTTGGATTCCTTTAGGTACCGATTTTCCCGTGGAAGATATATCACCCTTTAAAACGTTTTTTGCGGCAGTAGTGCGGCAGGATGCGAAAGGATATCCTGCCGGAGGTTATCAGCCTGAAAATGCCCTTACCAGGGAGCAGGCACTGCGGGGCATGACCATATGGGCGGCCAGGAGCAATTTCGAGGAAAATGAAAAAGGCAGTCTTGAAACGGGTAAGCTGGCCGACTTTATCCTGCTTGACCAGGATTTACTAACCGTTCCGCCCGAACAACTCTTATCCATCCGCGTGCTTGGCACCTGGATCACCGGCCAAAAAGTTCACTAAGCTTTTACCCGTTGAGGGCTCTCGACCGGTAAAAATGAAAATCCTTAAATTTGCCGCATGGTTATGGATTTGGGAACGATAAAAGTAGCCATTCTGGATTTATACGAAGGAGTGGAGAATCAGGGTATGCGTTGTATCAGGGAAATTTTAAACCTGTATGCCGATCAGCATCAGATCGACCTGGAATGGGACGAATTTGATGTACGACTGAAAGAACAGGTTCCTGATACCAGTTATGATATCTATATTTCAAGCGGCGGACCAGGCTCTCCCCTCGACAGCCTGGGTTCATCCTGGGAAAATCAATATTTTACCTGGCTGGAATCCCTGGTCAGCTACAATGAAAATCCGCAGCATACCCGTAAAAAGCAGGTCTTTTTTATCTGCCATTCCTATCAACTGGCCTGCCGACATTTTAAAGTAGGAGAAGTAACCAACCGAAAGTCTACTGCATTTGGTGTATTCCCCGTGCATATGCTTCCAGGTGCAGAAAGGGAGCCCGTTTTCTCTAACCTGCGCGATCCCTTCTATGCGGTAGACAGTCGTGATTACCAGGTCATTAAGCCCGACCATAAAAGAATACGGCAATTAGGTGGAAAGATACTTGCCATAGAAAAAGAACGCCCCCATGTACCTTTTGAACGCGCCATGATGGCTTTCCGTTTCAACGATCATATGGTGGGTACCCAGTTTCACCCCGAAGCCGATGCCATTGGCATGAGCATGTATCTACAACGGGAGGATAAAAAAGAAACCGTAATCAGCAACCATGGATTCGAGAAATGGAAAAGCATGATCGAACACCTTAATGATCCGGACAAAATCTTATATACTTACGCGCAGGTTTTACCGAATTTCTTAAACCATGCCATCGAACAAATGAGTCCCGTAGAAGCATCTTGAGAAGCTGCAATTATGTATCTTCAGACAAAGGCAAAACTTTATGGTTCCAGCATGGCGAAATAGCTTCAACAAAGCATTTACAAACGCACAATACGAAGAATTTCTAACCGATTTGCATAGTGCATACCCCGGTGCTATAGAATTCCGCGTAGCAGAAACACCCATTCTCGCTGATCTTGATTTTAAGAAAAAAATCCTGGATGCCTGTGAACGAATCGTTGACCGGATACTGGAGCCCGATTTTCTGCGTATTACAGAAAGGAGTATACCACCCGCAGAACGGGTTCCACATGAATCCCCTACCGCGCAGATGATTGCCTTCGATTTTGGCATTTGCGAAAACGAGCAAAAAGAACTGGAACCCCAGCTTATTGAAATGCAGGGCTTTCCTACTCTTTTCGGTTTTCAGGTATATTATCCCGAGGTTTTGCGCCGGCATTTCTACATTCCGGAAAATTATTCGCAATACCTGGGAGATTATACCAAAGAAACCTATCTGCAAGATCTGAAATCCCTGATCCTAGGGCCTTATCCCCCGGAAGAAGTGATTCTCCTGGAGATCAAACCCCATGAACAGAAAACCAGGATCGACTTTTACTGTACACAAACCTATATCGGCATTCAACCGGTTTGTATAACTGAACTGGTACAGGAAGGAAAACTGCTTTACTATTATAAAGACGGAAAAAAAACCCAGATAAAACGAATTTATAACCGGGTTATCTTCGATGACCTGAATGCGCAAAAAGCTCAGCTCGGAACTTTTGTGGATATTACCCAGGAGCTTGAAGTAGAATGGATACCGCATCCCAATTGGTTTTACCGGATCAGCAAGTTTACCCTACCCTTCATACAACACCCGTACGTACCGCCCACTTTTTTCCTGAATGAACTAAAAGAAATTCCAACCGATCTTGATCAGTATGTATTGAAACCACTGTTTTCATTTGCCGGACAAGGAGTGGTAATTGATGTTCAACCCACCGATATACAGGCAATTAAAGACCCCGAAAACTGGATTCTTCAAAAGAAAGTACAGTATGCCGACGTAATTCCTACCCCAGACATACCCGCAAAGGCTGAGATCCGGATAATGTATATCTGGAAAAATGGATGGGACCGCCCCCGACCAGCCATTAACCTGGCCCGTTTAAGCAAGGGTAAAATGATTGGTGTACGCTACAATAAAGACAAGGAATGGGTGGGCGGCAGTGTCTGTTTTTTTGAACGATAAACAACTAATTTTGTCGAATGCAACACTTGAATGATCTACCGGCAAAAGAAATTCAACCCGGACAAACTGGAAAATTCATCCATGGAGAAAAATCCTCCCTGGGCATCTGGGATATTAAAAAAGGAGTTATACTGCCCCTCCACCAACATGAAAATGAGCAGATCACCTATATCCTGGAAGGCGAACTGGAAATGACTATCAACGGAAAAACCACCGTATTTAAAGCCGGCAACCTGGAACTTATACCGGCCAACACACCTCACAGTGCTGTTGCATTAACAGACTGCAAGGTGTTGGACAGCTGGACTCCGGTACGGGAGGCCTTTCTATAATCATTCTTCGTCGGCTGTGTTCTTGAGCTTACCCAAAACAGCATAGGCATTCTTCACAACCAGCGGTTGCGTTGCAAGGTCTGTTTCATTGGAAGCAATTGCAAGTCTGCCTTTACCGGCAGATTCCACAGCTACTTCAACCATTTCGAAACGGTTGGCGGAAAGCATTTGGAAAACATATTGCTTACCACTAAACCGTACCACCGCCTCTTCCGGCACCGTCAAAGCGGTTCGGTCATCCAGGAAAATGGTAGCATTCAAAAACATGCCGGGCATCAGGTGATCGGGCATTTTATCAAAATGGCAGTGTACTGCGCCGGCCCTGTTTTCATCTACATTCCTGGAAAAAATAATAATATCACCGGGATAGGTTACGCCTGGTTCATCTACAAACTCCATACTAACTTTCTGGCCTAACCGAAGTTTAGAGATATCCTTTTCAAAAACTGTTAGTGCACCGTGCATATCATCCGGGTTAATCAACTCAAACAGTACATCGGTTGGATTTACATATTTCCCGATATTCACATTTACCTTGGAAACATAGCCATTGATGGGGGAACGCAAGGCAACAGACCTGGACAAACTGCTCTCTGTTAACTGATCGGGCTCTATACCTACCAGCCGTAGCTTTTCGCTGTATCCCTTTAGCAAAACCTGCTGACTTTGATAATCTGTGCTTACCTGTTGTAATACCTTATCTGCATTCACTTTGTTTTCATTCAATAATTGCTGCCGTTCAAAATCCTGCTTCAGGTAATTCAATTTTGCTTTTGTAACCAGGTAATCCTGTTGTAGCTGCACCAGCCCCTGATCTTCGATCATACCGATCACTTCTCCCTTTCTTACCCGCATACCAGGAAGCAGGCGGGTTGATTTCAGGTAGCCCCCCAGCGGAAAACTAACAGATACAATGTTTTGAGGAGGTACATCCACCACTCCATTAACGGTTAATTTGCTGCTGACCTTTTCTTTTACAGCCCACCCGGTATCAATACCAGCCAGTTGAAGCTGAGCAGTATCCAGCTCAACAACAGACTGTTCTTTCGTGGCCTGCTTTTCGTTTGTTTTTGGTTCCTGTGAACCACAGGCAGCCAGCACCAGCCAGCTTGCCATCCCTATAATCCATTTCATACTGTTCATTTTCCGTTTAAATAATTAAGCTCCACTTCCTGCATATTATACGCTTTCAGCGCATCCAGGTAGTTCAGGCGAATGGTGATCGACTGATTCATTAACAGGGTCCATTGCAGATAATCAATTTCACCCTGGCGATAGGCTTCCCGCGCCTGCAGCTCCAGCGCCTCTGCATGAAGTCGACCTGTTTGTTGAAAATACTGCATCTGTTCTCCATACTTTTTCAGCTCCTGCGCTATTGCCAATTGTTTAAAATGAATGGTTTGCCGAAGCGCATCGGCCTGCATTCCGGCCTGCACCGCCTGAACTTCTGCTGCTTTTATCCTGGTGCGGGTTGCTTTCATAAAAAGCGGAATTCCCATGGTAAAATTCACCGAGTGAAAGCGGTAACCCGGGCCAAAATAGATATCGTCCACCCCATTCCTGGTCTGGTATCCAACAATCGACATATTGGTGTATCCCAGGCTAAACTCAGGAAGCAACTGGGCTTTTTCCACTTTGCCGGTTGCCCTTGCAACTGCTGCCTGCTGTTCAAGGATCCTGATACCCGGACTGCTATCCAGCTGCATAAGCGGGTCGGCCGACCTGAATACAGGATGTTCATAGAGGGGCTCAAACAGCTGGCGGCTATTGGTAAGCGCCATTAATCGTTGCTGAACTATTGACCGGTCGTACAATACCTGTTTTAATTGCAGTTGCAATTGTTCTACCTGCGCATCGGCTGTGGTCTTTTCCAGTTGATTGGATTCTCCGGCCTGCAGCCGTAAACCAGCCGCTTTACTGAATCTGCCATATATGCTATCGAGCGAGTGCAGCAGCAATTCCCGCTCTTTTAGATCCACCAGCTGCACAAATAACATACGTAGTTCCTTTCTCAATTCATTCCGCTGGAAATTAGTGATCCTGGTTTGCAATTGACCCTGTACCTGGTAAAGTTCTTTCTGCGTGGTATAAACGGCCGGCAATCTGAGGCCCTGGTTTACAAAAAAACGGTTATCAGAAAATACGGAATTAAATCGCCCGTACTCCAGTCCCAGTTGGGTTTTTGGTAGTTCAACCGTTCCTGATTGCAATAGTTTCCAATAGGACTCCTGTTTTTCAGCTGCCCGAAGATCCAGGTTCTGCCGGTCTGCAAGGGCAAGTAAACTATCGATGGTTACCTCTTTTTGCTGGTTGGTTTGTGCAGTACTGGCAGAACCTGTCAGTAACCCACCGATAAGCAGAATAAGCAGGGCAACAGGAATTTTACCTTTGCTGCTTTTACGTTCCAGCCATACATACAAAACGGGCAATAACAACAGGGTTAACAAGGTGGCTGTAAACAATCCACCTATCACCACGGTTGCAAGCGGGCGTTGCACTTCCGCACCAGGCCCGTGGCTGAGTGCCATTGGTAAAAAGCCGAGTGATGCCACAGCCGCGGTCATCAACACCGGACGAAGTCGCAAACTGGTTCCTTCCATAACAATTGTTTGAAGATTGGTTTCACCTTCCTTTTTTAATCGATTGAATTCAGCGATCAATACAATCCCGTTTAATACTGCTACTCCAAACAAGGCAATAAACCCGATACCAGCTGATATACTAAATGGCATAGACCGGATATACAGGGCTACCACCCCGCCGATAGCAGAGAGTGGAATGGCAGAAAAAATGAGCAATCCATATTTGACAGAGCCAAACGAAAAATACAACAGCAGAAAAATCAGTAACAGGGCCACAGGTACGGCAATGGACAAACGCGCTTTGGCATGTTGCAGATTTTCAAATTGTCCGCCATAATGTACATAATAGCCTGCCGGCAGTGAAAGGCTGTTTTTAACTTTATCACCAAGTTCACTTACTACAGATTCCACGTCTCTTCCCCGCACATTGAAACCCACAACAATTCTGCGTTTGGCATCCTCTCGCTGAATTTGATTCGGGCCATCTTTTACCTGTACAGACGCTACCTGCGACAAAGGAATCTGCGTGCCGAGTGCCGTAGGAATCAGTAATTCCTCTATGTTGCGGATGTCGGCGCGGCCTTCCTCACTAAGACGAACAACCAGATCGTACCGTCGTTCATTTTCGAAAATCATCCCGGCAGATTCTCCTGCAAATGCCGCTCGTATCAAGGTATTGATATCTTCTATCTGTAAACGATAGCGGGCAATAGCGGAACGATCATAATTGATCACTATCTGCGGTAGTCCGGTAACGGTTTCCACATAGATATCCGTTGCACCTTCTACGGTACGAACAATACCGGAAAGCCGGTGAGCGAAAGCAGCCAGTGAATCCAGGTCTTCGCCAAATATTTTACAAACCACATCCTGGCGGGCACCAGAAATTAGTTCATTGAAACGCATCTGAACTGGAAACTGGAAGCCAGCGGTAAGTCCGGGAATTTTTCCCAGTTCAGCACTCATTTTACCAGCCAGCTCGTCATAGGTTGCGGCACTGGTCCATTCTTTCTTTGGCTTAAGTTGAATGATCATATCGCCCATTTCAATGGGCATAGGATCGGTGGGTATTTCGCCTGCACCAATCCTGGTTACGATTTTTTCAATTTCCGGGAATTTTTTTAAGAGTAATCCTGCTCCTTTTTCTGACACCTCAATGGAGGTAGTTAAAGAACTACCCACCAATACCCGGGTATCTACTGCAAAATCTCCTTCCTCCAGTTCGGGAATAAATTCTCCTCCCAGCCGGGTTAGCAAAAAAATTGCAAAAGCAAATAAGGCCAATGCGCTTATTACCAGAACAGCGGGTAGTTTCAGCACTTTTTTCAGAACCGGCTGGTACCAACTAACCAGTTTATTCATTAAACGGTCAGACAAGGTGGGGGCATGGTTCAGTTTTTTTCCCAGTACCAGGGAGGTAATCATGGGAACATAGGTTACGGATAAAAGAAAGGCTCCGATCAGTGCAAAACTCACGGTCTGGGCCATGGGTCTGAACATTTTACCTTCGATACCAACCAGGGTGAGGATAGGAAGATAAACGATAAGAATGATGATTTGTCCGAATACCGCTGCATTCATCATTTTAGAAGAAGCGTTTTCGACCTCTGCGTTCATTTCTTCCTGTGAAATAGTTCTAACCGATGCAAAAGACCTGGTATGGTAAAGGCGGTGTAATACTGCCTCCACTATAATAACGGCTCCATCCACAATTAACCCAAAATCGAGCGCACCCAAACTCATCAGGTTGCCGGATACACCAAACAGGTTCATCAGGATAACAGCAAAAAGCATGGCCAGCGGAATTACAGAAGCTACTATAAGACCTGCCCGGAAATTTCCTAAGAACAATACCAGGATGAACACCACGATCAGTGCACCTTCCAGAAGGTTTTTTTCTACCGTACCTAAAGCATTGTTCACCATTTTGGTGCGGTCGTAAAAGGTTTCGATGGCAACGCCTTCCGGCAGTGTTTTTTCAATGGTAGCCATTCGTTTTTTTACATCCTTCACTACCTGCGATGCATTGGCACCCTTTAACATTAAAACTACCGCGCCTGCCACTTCCCCTTTATCAGCATCTACCATTGCACCGTATCGGACGGCATGCCCAATCCTTACTTCTGCAATATCTTTCAGGTAAATTGGCAGGCCTGCGCTGGTTGATTTTATATAGATAGATCGGATATCATCCAGGCTGAGGGCCAGTCCTTCTGTGCGGATAAACAGCGCCGTGCTGTTTCTTTCAATATAACCACCGCCGGAATTCTGGTTATTTTTTTCCAATGCCGCAAATACATCCGCCACCGTCAGGTTCATACTTTTTAACTGGTCGGGGCGGACCGCTACCTCGTACTGTTTCAGTTTTCCTCCAAAACTGCTTACGTCTGCCACCCCGGGTATACCGAGTAACTGGCGGCGTACAATCCAATCCTGGATAGACCTTAATTCAGTGAGATCAATTTTTTCTTCATATCCTTTTTTGGGCTTGATGATATATTGAAATATCTCGCCCAACCCGGTGGTAGGAGGCGCCATTTCCGGTATGCCTGCCTTAGCGGGAATCTGCTCTTTAATTGCGGTCAGTCGCTCGGCCACCTGCTGGCGTGCCCAGTACATATCTACCTCATCTTTAAATACGATGGTAACTACTGAAAGGCCGAAACGAGATATAGAGCGCATTTCACTGATGCCGGGTATATTGGCCGTGGATTGTTCAACGGTGAAGGAGATAAGGCGTTCTACTTCCGGAGCAGCTAGGGTGGGCGTAACCGTAATTACCTGAACCTGGTTACTGGTAATATCGGGAAGGGCGTCTATAGGAAGTTTGGAAACTGCGTATACACCATATCCTATTAGCCCGGCTATAAATAAACCGATGATCAGCTTATTCCGTATGGAAAAGCGGATAATTGCATTCAACATTTTTTAAAAATTTACATGATCAATAAAAACCAACTGATCATGCCTGCCGCGGAGGCTGGAAAATTGCAGAGAGGGCTCCCTGCGAAGCGATATAATGTTTGTGCAGATTAAATTCCTGTTGGATAAAAATCTCATCTCGCCGGATCTCAAAATTCACCGGCTCTTCCAGGGGCATCACTACGGTACCCACGCAATCGGTGGTTTTGAAGGGCAATTGCATATCGCGCTGGTAATCATTATCAATTACCGTATGGCCCAGGTAGTGTTCCTTCAGAAAATCGAGCAATGTAATATCCTTGTTCAATGCCTTATGCTCCTTAAAATGTTCAATCAGTATCGGCAGCTTCAACAACTGGTGAAGCTCCGTCTGCGTTAACAGAAGTAAGGCCATTAAAAACAAGGTAACTCGTGTTTTCACAAACCGAAGTTAGGGAAAAGGGGGGAAAGGGGGAAGGGGAAAGAATACGGTAGAGGAGTTTGCTAGCTGATTTTTTCAAGCACCAGCTCACTTCATCGTCCTGCCCCCTACCTACTAACCCTAATCCCCACATATACCCTTCTACCCTGGTTGGGGGCGTATACATAGGTAGGATCAAAGCTGAGGGCATAGGGGTTATCGGGCGTAACCAGGATAGCACCGCTTGCATCACGCTGGATATTTTTGTCAAAAGGGTCATTGGCGCGGGCTATCAGGAAAGGATTTCCTTTATCAGGGGTAAAATTCAACAGGTTTTTTATGCCGCCAAACAACTCAAAACCTGCTTTTATTTTTTTGGTTAACTGCAGGTGCTGCAAGCTCCATACCGGCGATTGGGGCGACCGCGGATCAAGGTCAGAAAGCAAGGGCAATAACATGGGCCCGTACACCGATCCTGTATAATCAGCCGACCAGCCAGAATTTCCCAACCGGTATGAGAGGGTCCAGGTACCCGACCAGCGTTCGGTTAATAACTGGCGGTTAGTTTGCAGCCGTCCGCCCTGATCGCGCTGAATCGTACGCACATCCTGCAGGGTAAGCCCGCTTGTAAAGCGAATACGATGGTTTAACTGTCCGTCCAGGTTCAGGCTAAATCCGGCCGACTCCGCATATCCATCCAGGTTGGCATAAATAATTTTATCCGGGTCAGTCTGGTAATCCGGTACAATCCGATTCGAAAAATAGGTGTACCATGCCGCCGCTTCGAGGTTTAAAAATCCTTGTCCAGCTACTATTTTCCGGGTGTAATTCAGACTTGCATTATAACTGCGTTCCGGTTTTAGTTTATCCAGAATAACAACTTCCCGGGCCCCCGTTAACGCAGCATGCTCTTCGGTAAAAAGATTCACTACCCTAAACCCTGTGCCCAGATTCAGGCGCAGGTGGTCCATTGAAGAAAATTTCCATTTGTAAGCCAGCCTGGGGGTATAAATAGATCCGTGGCGCTTATCATAATCATAGCGAAACCCTGCCAGCATTTGATGATTTTTATGCAGCTTAATATCATCCTGCACAAACAGGCCCGGAATCACTACCTGGTCGGGCTGGTTGGTTTTACCATCTGCTTTTCGGGTAGCCGGGGTATTATCGTCATAATAGGTATAGCGGGTAACTATACCCGATAAAATCTCATGCTGGCTACCGAGTTTTTTTTCCCAGGTTAATTGTCCAAATCCGATGTATTGATCGGCATCATAAAGGGTGGTTCCATAAGCCGATCGCTGCCGGTGTGAGGTAGCAGAAAAAGAAGCTACCAGTTTTTCGGTAGTTGGTAACTGATAATTACCGATCCACTCCAGTCGATTGGTGGAAATTTGTTCGCCATAACGCTCATCTCCTCCCCTATGCGCGCGGGTCCATTGCATTTCTCCCCCCCAGCGGTCTTCTGTTATAAAGCGAACAGCCATTCCTGCCTGCCGGCCCTTCGCACGATTCCAGTTTATTTTGCTAAAAAAGGAAAGCCGGTTCTGCAATGTCAGATCCGTAAAATTGTCGCCGTTCTTATCCATCCGGTGCGTATAATTAAAATAATTGAGGCCGAGCAAGGCGGTACTTCTGGCACTTGTTTTAATTTTCAACCCTGCATCCACATTGTGTTCGCGCCAGCTGGTTCCGGTATATTCCAATGAAAAACGCGGTGCTTTATCGGGTGTTTTAGTAATTACATTAATCAGTCCTCCCATGGCTTCAGAACCATAAAGAGAAGATGCCGGCCCTTTCACTACTTCTATCCGTTCTACCAGGGAACTTGGTATTCCCTGCAGACCATAAACCGTAGCCAGGCTGCTGACAATGGGCATACCATCGATCAATACCATGGTATAAGGGCCTTCCAGTCCATTGATATGAATATCTCCCGTATTGCAAACATTACAATTAAGTTGAGGACGAACCCCATTCACCAGCTGAAGAGCATCGAATAAACTGGGGCTGGGGTTTTTTCGCAAAAACTGGGCAGTATATACTTCCACCGGCACCGGGCTGGAAGAACGGGTTACAGCGCGCATGGTACCGCTCACTACCACTGCATCCATTTCATTGGCAGTTGCCTGCAGGTAAATAACCGAATCGCCCATTTTCCAGAGCCATTCCTGCCGCCCATAACCTACCGCGGTAATCAATAAAGGAAGTTTTTGGCCAAGGTCGGCCTGTAATAGCCTGGGGGAGAAATTCCCCAAACTATCTGCCACTATACTAAGCCTGGTACGTTTATGCTGAATGGTAGCACCCGCAACCGGCCGTTTTGATTCCTGGTCCACTACCCTGCAGGACATTCCTATTTCCTGCGCAGAAATTGCTTCCGCCCCAACTACAGCAAGCAGAGAGAGTACTATTTTCTTCATTATTTAGTCTTGTCTAAATTTATATTTAGACAAATATATGATATTCATTTAATCCAGTCATAAAATAAATAGTAGAAAATTATATACGATTTCCGGGGCTGGCACGTTATTGGCATAGAAGGCTCTGTAAATCTTATTTTTATGCACTCCAAGAACGCCGACAAACTTTTTATTGCAGCCATCTTTACCTCCCTGGTATTGTTTTATGGCCTCTTTGCTTTAGTACTTGCCTAAGTACTAGCTTTGTAGAATGGAATGGATTATTCGACCGGTTCAGCCGGGAGACAATAAAGACCTGGCAACCATTGTACGAACAGCATTAACTGAATTTGGTGCCAATAAACCCGGAACCGTCTTCTACGACGAAACCACCGATCATTTATTTGAATTATTTCAAACTGCGGGCAGTTTTTACCTGGTAGCTGAAGAAAACGGAAAGGTACTGGGGGGAGCAGGTATTTACCCAACCGAGGGTTTACCCGAAGGCTGGTGTGAGCTTGTAAAAATGTACCTGAAGAAAGAAGCAAGGGGAAAGGGCCTGGGACAGGAACTTATTCGCCGGAGTTTGGAAAGGGCCAAAATGGCCGGGTACCATACCGTATATCTTGAAACCATGCCGGAGCTTCGCAAGGCTGTTACTGTTTACGAACAGTTTGGCTTTACGTATTTATCGGAACCCATGGGCATGTCCGGGCATTTCGGTTGCGACGTATGGATGAAAAAAACACTTTGATCAGCACCCAATTTATTTGGTTCTATAAGTATCCACGATACCCCTTGGGCTCAGGTATATCTGAAACCCGATCCGAACTGCAACACCCCCATCACTGGGTACATCGGAGACTTTACTGTTCACATAGCCAACCAGCGTTTCAATAGCTACATGTTCATTTACAAAAGCTGCCAACCCGGGTCCGATAAAGAAATCAGCCCCGTTTACCGTTGAGGTAAAACTTGGGTTATCGAATTTGTTGGAGGTAAAAATATACTCGGTAGCAATAAACGGCTTCAGCTCTTTTTTCCCAAAATAATAGCGGGCGAAGGGGCCAAACCCAAAAACCGTCGTTTTGTTGTCACCAGATTTGTTGTAAGATAATTGCAGGGTGCCTCCGGCTGCAAAATTGTTCAGGAAAAAATATCCGGCGGAGGGGCTTAAACTGATCGTGGTATTCCTACTTGTATTGAGTGCAAAATTTCCTCCTACTAACCAGTCGCGTTGTTCGGTTTGTGCCAATAAGGGGGTGCCTGCAAGCAGTACTGAACAGAAAAGAATAATTTTTTTCATATCTGATGGTTTAAGACTTCGTATAATCCACTGAAAAGGTACAACTTTCCAGTTGCCAACTCTTTACACTGATATCTTTTTCTTAATTTTTTGCCCTTCCGGAAAACCCGTCCCCCCTCAATTTCAAACAAGGCACCTTCCGGAAGTTCTTCCACCAACACCTGTTTAGAATCGGGCGGATCGTGCTGCCGGAGGACCCGCATAAGAGGCTCATCCGCGCAACTACTGGCAGGCAGGTTGTGAAGGCTTCTGTGTAAAGCGGCTTCCACATCAGGCGGAAAAATCTCTTTTCCCAGGAACTGTTCCAATAACTGGCGGTACAACTGTTTCCATTCTTTTCCATGCGCCTGTACCCGGTGACTGAATTGTTCAAACGTTACCAGGTGAGCCAGTTCATGAATAAGCGTAATTAAAAAAGCATAGGGATTCAGGTTTCCGTTTACACTGATCCGGTGATTCCGGTTCTGGTGCGCATGCCGATAATCGCCCAGGAGACTGCGACGTTCGCGGCTAACCGTTAAATGAACCTTGTAATGAAGCAGGTAACGCACAATGAGCTCAAAAGAGCCTTCCGGAAGAAAATGGGCTAATTGCTGAAGCGGGTATTCCTTTTTCGGCATGTATCAGCTAGACTTGGATTGGGTAAGTACCGACCGCAATTCAATAATGGTATATAAAACATAAATGGCCATGCTGCCGAAAAGAGCCGGCTTATTAACCTTATCGCGGAACAAATAAATATAAATAAATGCCGCAATTGCCCCTCCAAACAGCTTTAGCAACATGCCCGAATACATATTTCGCATAAAAACATGGGTTGAGCTATTGGCCATGGAACGTAGGTGAAGCCATAGCGACACAAAAAAAATGAGGAATAGCAAACAGTTGGCTGTCATCAGAACCGTTACATCCAAACCCGTTTCGGCAAGCCGGGTACTGAATAAAAGTAAGGCTGTGTTGATAACAATAAAAACCAAAACCAGCGGAAGCATCGCTTTACGAGAATCAGGGCGTTTTTTTTCCATTCGATTTACCTGCGGTTTCTTTTACCAGTTTGTAAATGGTAACAGCAATTACCAGCAAAGGTAAGATCCAAACCAATAGAGGCATAGGATTAGACAGCCGTTTATCGATTTGAATACCAGTCCATACGGCAGCTCCCAGGGCAACCATTAGTTGGGTACCCAGGGAGATATATCTTAAGAGGGAAGCGTTTTTATCAGGCAGCTTTCGTGTCTTTCTGTTTTTCATTTACCATAGCAGTGGCCGTTTCAACGGCACCCATATGGCAGGCTCCGTTAAAGGTGGCAGCCGGCTCAATTTGCAGCTTTCCGGCATGAATATTTCCATTTACCGTTCCACTCGCCTTTAATTGCAGGAGTTCCTTCACCTTAATGGTGCCGGTAACCTTACCCATGATATCAGCGGTAACACCATTGATATCACCTTCGACTACACCATTTGCACCAATTACAACTTTAGCTGTGCTGTGGATATTACCGATCAGTTTGCCATCGATCCTGAGATCGCCATTGCTGGTAATATCGCCTTTGAGAGTGGTTCCATTACCAATGAGGCTGGTGCTGGAGGAGGTACTGCTGGTAACGTCTGCAGCAGCTTCAGATTTGGATTTTCCGTTGAACATGATCTTGGATTTAATCAGTAGTTGTTTCAGTTGCCGGTATATTCAGAAGAGTTGTATCCAATGCTACAGGCTCCTCTCCCTGCAATACCCGCTTGATATTTAATAAATATTGATCTTTATATACCATCGCCTGTTCCAGCGAATCGGTCCGGATCTTTAATTGTCTCAATTCCTTCGTGGCACTGGCCGACCCGTAGCCGGGAATATACAACTTTAATGGTGTAAACACAATTAAAGCTACTGTCAAACTGGTTAACAGCACGAAAATGGTACTTAATCCAATGTAAACACTTAACCTGGATAGTTTGAAAGTAACCACCTCTTCGTAGCTATCATCATTCATCACAACCAGCCGGTACCTGTTACGTAAACGCTTAAGGGTGGTATTAGTATTGTTTTCAGGCATTAAAATTGTTCTGTTTTTCAGGCAAAGCCGTCACAACTTACATAAAATTCGAGCCAAAATATTTGGCTAACTTTAAAATAATTTTCTTGGGCAAGTGTTATTATCAATTTAGTTTGCGCAGATGATCAAGATCCAGGTCCTTAAATACCTTGTTCCCTTTATATTTTACCTTTCCTGTGGAATGCCTGGAATGGGCCAACCTACGCTTGATCCTGATCTTCAGAAGCAAAAACCCAAAAAATACGAAAACCGGATACTCCGGGCCGAAAAAACCGGGGAGAAAAAATTTACCGCCCCCCGGCGCTTTTTCCAGAATACCTATACCCATTATAATTATGTATTTAATGCGGAAACCAAGCTGGCAAAGGTACTGGAGTCGGCTAAAATGCAGCATGTAGAGCGCTATTCAGAGCTCCTCCCCTTTTATAATTACACCCTGGAAGCCACTTCTGCGCAAAAGACAGAGCTGGATTCTGTAATCTACAAGGTAAATGCCGGGGTATTCCTGCACGATCTGAGGAGTAATTGGATGGATAATCTTTACCTGGCGATGGGCCGCGCCTATTTTTACCGGAACACCCTCGATTCAGCATTTATGACCTTCCAGTACATGAACTATGCATTTCATCCCAAAGACCCCGATGGCTATGACCGGGTCATTGCCTCCAATTCAACGGAGGGAGGAAATGCGATGAAAGTATCTACCCTGGAGAACAGGAATGTATTGGACAAAGCCTTTTCCCGCCCCCCCAGCCGCAACGATGCCCTGGTATGGCTGATCCGTACCTACCTGGAACAGGAAAAAACAGGGGCGGCCGCCACCTTGATTCAGACACTGCGAAACGACCCCCAGTTTCCCAACCGCCTGCATCCTCAACTCGAGGAAATGCAAGCCTATTATTTTTATAAACTCCGGCAATACGACAGCGCTGCCACCTATCTGGGAAAAGCACTGCCGGCAGCTGCCAATAAACAGGAAGAAGCCCGCTGGGAATTCCTGATGGGGCAACTCTATAAAAAAGCAGGCGCAAAGGAACAGTCGATGGCCGCATTTGAACAGGCTGCCCGGCATACCCTTAACCCTATTATGGAAGTAGCCGCACAATTGGAAGTGGCTCAACTATTAGACGGAAAAGATGGCAGAAACTGGAAAACTGTGGTTCAAACCCTGGAAAAAATGGCCAAACGGGAAAAATATGCCAGCTACCGCGATCTTATATATTACACCATTGGACAAATAGAACACCGTAATGATGCCCAGGCAGAGGCCGAACAACACCTTTTAAAAAGCATCAAAAACAGCCTCCAGAATCCCGACCAGAAAGCACGCACCTGGCTGTTACTTGGAGATGTGGCGTTTACCCGTAAACAATACCAACCGGCCAAAGCATATTATGACAGCGTGGAAACCAACCTGATCGACGAACGAGAACTGGTACAACTGGGCCATCGGAAAGACCTGCTCAGCATTGTGGTAGCACAACTGGAAATAATACATCGCCAGGACAGCCTGCAGGCATTGGCAGCCCTTCCGGAAGCAGCCCGGAATGAACAGCTTCGCAAAAAACTCCGGCAACTGAAAAAACTGCAGAATGCACAGGCCAATGCCAATACCGCCACCCCAGGCAGTAATTTTCCCGGCTTTAATAGCCAGGGTAACCTACCCCCTACCGACTTATTTGCATCCGGCAATAATAACAGTGAATTTTACTTTTACAACAACACGCTTAAAAGCCGGGGGTATAACGAATTCAGGAACAAATGGGGCAACCGCCCAAATACCGATAATTGGAGAAGAAGCAGTAACCAGTCCAACCCCGTATTTAGCAAGGAACAAAACAAAACCGGTTTAACTGCAGAAGCTGCCGAAGAAGAAGACCTGAATCTAGAACTGTTACTAAAAAACATTCCCCTTACGGACGAACAACTAAAAGCCTCCCGTGATTCAGTGGCCCAGGCACGCTTTATCATTGGCAGTACTCTGCAGAACAAACTGGAAGATTATGCCGGTGCAGCCGCTGAATACGAATGGTTGCTCGAAAATGCACCAGGAAGTGAAATGGAAGCGGATATTCTTTATAACCTGGCTATTTGTTACAGGATGCTGGGTAAAACAACGGAACTGACCCTTGCCAACAAACGGCTGGGAGAAAAATTCCCCAACTCCAGGCAGGCGAAACTTTCGCAGAACCCATTGGCGGTACAGGAAGCAGACAGCCTTCAGGACAAACTGGCTACAACCGCCTACGACAAAATTTATGACCAGTTTTTATCCGGGAAGTTCCAGGAAGCAACTCGCTCCAAAAGAGAAGCGGATAGTTTGTATGGTCAACACCACTGGACTCCGCAGCTCCTGTACATTGAGGCAGTGTATTACATTAAGGAAAAAAATGATAGCCTGGCCATAAACGGGCTGGAGCAATTAAAACGCCAGTTCCCGGAACATCCGATGGCATCCAAAGTAAGCACCCTGATAGATGTACTGCGGCGCCGCAAAGAAATTGAAGATTACCTGGCTAACCTGGATGTGCAGCGTCAACCCGAGGACTCTACCCGCTTTCAACCAATTCCCACGGTAGAAACAGTCAAAGCTCCGGCCCCGCGCGAAACCCGGGCGGCTACCAAACAACCCGTAACCAGGATCGAACAACCGAAAACAGATAGTACCCGGCTTAAAAAAGAGGCCCCTAAATTACCGGTTACCAGTTTATTCAACCGTCATGCCGAGCAGCCCCATTTTGTGGTATTGGTACTTACGAATGTAGACCCCGTGTATGTAAATGAAACGAAAAATGCTTTTGATCGATACCATCGCGAAAAGTATTATAACCAGCCTATGAATGTTAGTATCACGTCTCTTTCAGATACGGTAAAACTGGTAAGTATACGTGGAATGGTCAATGAAGCAGCGGCAATGGAATATATACAGAAAGCCAAACCCCTGGCAGAAAAGGAGATCATTCCCTGGATGAAAAAAGAAAATTACTATTTTATGCCGGTTGCAGAAGATAACCTGAATCTATTGTTAGACAGCAGTAACCTGCCGGCCTACAGAAGTTTTCTGCAACAAATTTTCCCCAATCAATTTTAAACAATCGCCTCTCTGTAAATAAAAAGTATGAAACAGGTAATACGCGTATTTTGGAAAATTTTCTTTATTGGCTTTGCCATTTTTGCCCTGCTAATCCTGGCGATTAACCTGGGCTTATTTGGAAAACTGCCCTCCCTGAGCGAACTGGAAAACCCTTCTATATTACAGGCAACCGAAGTATATGCGGCAGATGGTACGCTGATGGGAAAATATTTTCTTAACCGTGGTAACCGCAGCAACGTAGATTATCGGGATATCAGCAAATATGCCGTACAGGCATTGATTGCTACGGAAGATGAGCGATTCTACGATCACTCAGGAATTGACGGCAGATCCGTACTGAGGGCAATTGTATTCCTCGGGAAAGAAGGCGGTGGTTCTACTATTACACAACAGCTGGCATTGAATATGTTTGCCGAACGCTCCAAGAATCCAATAGCAAGGGTTGTTCAGAAACTAAAAGAGTGGGTGATTGCGATCAAATTGGAAAGAAATTTTACCAAAGAAGAAATTCTAACCTTATACCTGAACACGGTGCCTTTTGGAGAAAATGTTTATGGCATCAGGAATGCCGCTCTTACTTTTTTTCAGAAAGAACCCGATCGGCTGGCGCCGGAAGAAGCGGCTGTGCTGATTGGATTATTAAAAGGGAATACCCTGTATAATCCAAGAAGAAATCCGAAAGCGGCTGTAAACAGACGAAATGTAGTATTGGATCAAATGGTGAAAAACGGCTACCTGACCGACGAACAGGGAACTAAATTAAAGCTTAAACCCATTGCCCTGAATTATCGGAAACAGGACGAAACAGCCGGGCTGGCTCCTTATTTCAGAGAAGTATTACGCGATGATATTAAAAAATGGTGTAAAGAAACCACCAACCCGGCTACCGGCGATCCGTACGATATTTATAAAGACGGGTTAAGGATCTATACCACTATCAATCCGCGTATGCAGATCTATGCAGAAGAAGCCGTGGCTAAACATATGCCCACTTTGCAAAAAGCGATGAATGCGCAGCCCTCCATAAAAAAAGGCTCGGTATGGGAGGGGCATAACAATATACTGGAAGCGGCTATGAAAGCAAGTGACCGCTGGAAAAACGGCAAAGACGAAGGCTTATCAGACGAAGCGTTGCGGACAAGTTTTAAAACCAAAACACCCATGAAAGTGTTTGCCTGGAATTCAAGAAGGGAAACAGATACGATCATGACACCTATGGACTCCATTAAGTACCACCGCCAAATGCTGCAAACCTCGTTTATGGTAATGGATCCCATTACGGGCGAAGTAAAAGCATGGGTAGGTGGTATCGATTTTAAAACCTATAAATACGATCACGTAAACATCAATACCAAGCGCCAGGTTGGTTCCAGCATTAAACCATTTCTATATTGCCAGGCATTGGAAGAAGCGGGTTTTACCCCGGAAACACCGGTTGAAAACGTAGCCCAGGATTTTCCAGGTTTTGGACTGGTACCGGCAAAAGGACTGTGTAAAGGCAATACCGTAACCATGGCAACAGCCCTTACCTACTCGTATAACTGCGCAACCGCCTATATCATGAAACAGATCGGCCCCAAACGGTTTGTAGAATTCCTGCATAATATCAATATTAAAAGCAAGATGGATGCTTACCCCTCTATTTGTTTGGGAGCGGTTGATCTCTCTATGTACGAGATGTTATATGGGTATACCATGTTTGCCAACAACGGCTATAGTACCCAGCCTACCTATATAACCAGGATTGAAGATCGCAATGGAAACGTGCTGGAAAGCTTCCAGACCAAAATGAACCAGGTAATCAGCGAAGCGGCAGCTTATACCACCACCAAAATGTTAGGTGGACCGGTAGAAATGGGAACAGCTGCGGGGCTGAGAGCCAGGCTGGGTGCAGCGGAAATGGCAGGCAAAACCGGTACTACCAACGATAATGCAGATGCCTGGTTTATCGGTTTTACACCCCAGTTACTGGGTGGAACCTGGGTAGGGTGTGACGACCGCTTTATTCGTATTGAAAATAACCTGGGGTATGGCGGACAAGCATCGCGCCCTATCTGGGAATATTTCTTTCAGAAAGTATATGCGGATAAAACCCTGGGCATAGATAAAGACGCAAGATTTGCCCAACCCGAGCAAATGAAAAATGAAGTCATGTATGACTACATGAATATTATTGACCAGAGCGCCCCACCCGGTGCGGAAGGCGAAGACCAGGGCAATGGCGCGGCAGATCAATACCTGATGGAGCCGGATAACAATAACAACGTTCCCATTGAATCAGAAATCCCCAAAGACGAAAAAGATGTATTGAAAGAAGCCAGGGATGCAGAAAAGAAGAGTGAAAAAAAATCTACCGACCAGGCAGAACCTCCCAAAAAAAAAGGAATACTACGTAAGATATTCGGAGGCAAAAAAAATAAAGAAGAATAAAAAATCATAGGTGGCATACTCATCCGGGAAAATTTTTCCGGATGAATATGCCACAGGTTTAATGGTGCATTAGTTGATGAGGAAAAACTCTTTCCAGTCGCCTTTATCCGGGTAAATTGAATCCAGCAATACCAGTGACACAGCAGGATATCCTTCCAATAAAGAAGTTTCTTTATCAGCAAAATCAAGGTTCAGTTTTCCTTCCTTTAAAAATTGTACTGTTTTTTGGATCCATGCATTCGCAGCTTTTTCATAAAAAGCCCGCCCACTGACTGCATAAAGAGATTGGTACATTGCAGCTATTCCTGCCGCCCCGTGGCAGAACTGTGCATCCACACACATGGTTGATTCTGCATCCATACGATCCAGGGAACAGGCCCCTACCAGGTCAGCAATTTCGATATATTGCTGAATGCCAAATGCAGCCCCTACTTTATATAACATGAATGCCTGGTTCAAATCTCCGTAACACCAGGCAAGCCGGTTATTATAGGTTTTCTCCTGCGTAGCTTCATGAACAGTATGCGGAAACATTGAATGCCGGTTGTTTTCAGGATCGGTAGTCATGGTTTGTTTAACAACCAGCCCGATCATAGAACGAATGACATCATGTATTTTATCAAAGAGCAACCCCTGTTCAAATGCTTTTAATAAAATAAGAATAAAGCCTGTTTGTCCATGCGATAAGCTTACATTTATTTCACAGGTTTCTTCTTTGGAGATAATATAGTTCCGGATCCAGCAACCATCTTTTGAGTGAATAATTTTTTTAAGAATGGCTTCCAGCAAACATTCTGCATGTAGTTGAATGGTTGGGTCAGGAAGGCGATCAATAAAATAATTCAATACCCCAAAAGCACCGTGCAGGTAATCATTAAAATCATGTTCGGTCTGGTGCAATGCCTGTTTTAAAAGAAATTTATCGATCTCCTCAAACTCCTGCAGATCCTGGTAGATATATTGTTTTTTCGAGAGATAGTTTAACAAGCTCATAAAGCCTGCAAGCCCTGTACTGAGCGATGGGTTTAACAGCGAACTTCCACTTTCATTAAACCGAAGGAATACTTCATCAAGAAGTGCCCGTCCCTTTTCGATATGTTCCTCAGAGCCGGTGTATTCAAAACAACTGTAATGGTAAAGCGAAAGGCCCAGCTTACCCATGAAAAGGGAATCATTCTGTTTTGTTCCGGTTTGAATAAGATGCTCCATCGAGCCGACATGATGAAGAATTTCCTTTCTGAAACTGGATGAATCGTCTTTCACAAATTCGGTTGGATATTGTTTTACTCGCATAACTGTTATTTACTGAAATAAAAGTAATAGCAGCTATACAAAATTCTAAGTTTAATACACGAATACCCGTTTTAGAAGGATATATAACCTACTTCATGGTACTATCACGTGTACGAGACACTAATTGGTCTTTAAAACTGGTACCAATTGGTACCTGCTCTACCCGATTCCTTAAGCGAAGAATATTATTCTCTATAGAAATAATATTATGGAATGGCACAATAAAAGAGCGATGTACACGTACAAAGATATTTTTGGGGAGTCGATCTTCTACGTCCTTCAGATTAAGAAGGGTCATTATTTTTTCTTTGCCTTTATGAAAGGCAACATAATTTTTTTGTCCTTCTATAAAATCAATCTCATTGTAATTGATTTTAACCAGCTTACCTCTTTGTTCCGTTTTTATGAATATGTAATCGTTGGGGATAGAATCCACTACTGCTACTTTACCCGCCATAATTATACTAACGGCACGTTGAACAGCTTTCATAAAACGTGGAAAAGCGATGGGCTTCATTAGATAGTCCACCGCTTCGTAATCAAAAGCATCTAAAGCAAAATCTGAATAGGCTGTACAAAAAATAACTTTGGTATGATTACCTACGATCTTTAGGATATCAATCCCATTCATTTCCTCCATTTGAATATCCAGGAAAACGAGATCCGGTTTATGCCGGTTAATAAGGTCAATACCGGTAATGGGATTCATAGCAGTAGCCACCAATTCCAGGAGATCAATCTTGGAAACGTAATTGACAATAACATCAATTGCAGCTTTCTCATCATCAATAATCATGCATTTCACCATACGAATCAAACATAAAGGGTTAATTCCAGTGTATAGAATTCCTCTTCATTGCTTGTAACTACATCGTATTTCCCTTTATAGGAAACGTCGAGCCGACGCAGTACATTCTGAATCCCTATCCCACTGCTTTTCTCGATCACTTTTTTCTTTTTCCTGTTCTGGCAGTAAAAATAGACTTTTTCCGGGGTAGCATCCAATCGGATGATCAGCGGATGATTTCTGTTTTTTAACTCGCCGTATTTCAGCGCATTCTCCACAAAGGTAATGAATACCAGCGGGGGAATCTTAAAATCTCCGACCGGACCGGTTACAGTGAAATCGATCTGCAGCTCGTTTGAGAAGCGAAGTTGGTGAATATCAATTAGATTATGAAGGTAATGGATCTCATTTTTCAGGTTAACCATGCCATTATCCTTATCTAGTCCTTCGATGCTGTACCGCATAATTTCGGACAATTTGAGGATATTATTGGCCAATTCCTCCGAATAATACTGTGCGTGGGAAAACAGGGTATTCAGGGTATTGTATAAAAAATGGGGGTTGATTTGTGCTTTCAAGAAATTAAATTCAGTGTGAAGCTGTTGGATTTCCAGTTGTCGGTTATTCAATTCAAGTTCCTGAATTCGTTTCTGCCGTTCCAGTGAATAAACGAAGTAGGAATATCCAACAGCAAATATGGTGTATTGCATGAAATAGGACATTGAAATCGCAACATATTCCCTATTTATTATTAGATCAGTTTTGATTTCCAATCCATAGAAATAAACTATAAGCAGGACTCGTATAACATGAAATACAGGAAATAAAGTCAGTATATAAACCAACCTAGTTATTCTCTTTTTTTTATTGGCAAAAATGCCACTAAGTAAGAAAAGACAACATAAATAAAACCACGCTATACTTGGCAAATAATTAGTGACTATTGATATTAAATCAATAACCCCTGCCATGACATAAACAACCATCTGAGTTGTACCGATCCAGATAAGCCAGAATATTGCATGCCTAAAAAACCTGCTGTATCTCTTTTCCTGCATTCAGAATTATTCGGCCATATAGTTACAAATTCTGAAGACAGCCACCAAAAAAATACTTTTCAATGATCAAAATCCGCCTTTAGAGGTAGGTCTGGGGGCAGAAGATGTACAAATCTCAACCAGGGAAGGAATGAAACGGATATCGTTTGCTTTCACAAAAGGTTGCTGACTGGTAGAAAGCTCCGCCTGCTTAACCATAATAGCGATCGTTTTCTTTTGAATGTTCAGCTTGGATTTGATTTGCTCGGGTCTCATTTTTTTAAAATTTATTTGTTGTATAATCAGAGTACAACAAATCTATCCCGAACATTTATCGTGACCTTAAACACTACACCAACAAGCCGAATGTAGGTACGAATAGTATTTGAGGACTGACAGCCTCTTATTTTTGGTGCATTTTTTTCATTTTTTTCGCAAAATAATAGCGATGCAAAAAGTCGTAACAAACCATTTCATGCTGCCGCGGCTTTGATGTAAAAAGCCGGTTCAACTGCATGTGAATCAAACTTGCCAATAAACTGTCTAACCCAGGCTCCAACTGGTTTTCCTGCGAAAGACCCAGAATAAAAAGAATGGCTTTTTCTGCTGCTGAATCGTGTACTTGTAACGCAAAACCTTGCTCCATTTTTTCTTCCAATTGCCGTCGATGCTTTCGATACCGCACATCAAGTTGTTCTTTTAAGAGTTTACCTGTAGAAAATTCGTCAGCAAAATTCGTCTTTAAACGTTCCAGCAAATTTGTTTTGCGTTCCAGGTCATAACCAAACTTTTCCAGCAACCAATCAATGCTTTGTAATCCCCAAATCCAACGTTCTTCTTCCCGCTCATCTCCCAACTCCTGAGAAAGCCATTGCAGGGTTAATTCACTATTTATACAAAACAATTCTTCCACCGCCTCAATTGATCTGCTGCCATAACGCTGTAGCTCCCGCTTATAGGTATCAAGCTGCAGCTTCCATATAAATCCACCTGTCAGAAAGGGCAAACAACGCGTCGAAAAATCTTGCAGCACCTCGCCCAAATAGTCTACCGCTGTTAATTGCACCCGAAAGCGGATATGAAAAGCAGGATCGGTATAACGAATAAAAAACCAATTCCGGATCTTCCCTGCATTTTTCAATTCCTGCACAAACGGATAAATCACCTGCACCAGGATATTTTCAGCTGACTGCGATCCGCAATAGATCTTATAATACAACCATTCTGATCCAATGGAAAACTGCTCCTGTTGCGGAACAGAATCAATTGCCGGTAAAACAGTTGTATAGGTAGCTTCCTTCTTTTGAAGAATAGCAATCAATTGATTTGCATACTTGTTTCCACTTAGATCCTGCACACCCGTTGGTGCCCGAAACAGGTATTCTCTGATGGTAAGTTGTTGCCTGCTTTTTAAAAGTTCATAAAAAACCGCCCGCAGCATCGTATTACTGAAATCAATCAGCAGCTCATTGTCCCCATCTGCAATTACAACCTGGTCGGGCAATTGCCATCGCTGCCGGAAAACATCCAGTTGTAAGATCCAGGCTTCCTCCGTTGCATCTGCCTCAAGAAGTTCCTCCCAGTCTGCTTTTGTAAACTGCCAGGTAGCTGCATGCAAAATGGTTTGACGATAAAGAACCCTCGGTAAAAATTTATATTGCCAGCCAATATCCCCCCAACCGAAAGCAAAACCATTTACGATTCCCTGGGTTTGCAGATCACATAAAAACTGGTATACCGGCAACGGTTGCAAATTGTAATTATGTGCACTCGAAAGACGCGGAACGATTTCCCGGTTCAATCGCCTGGATCGAAGTAATACCCGGTTGTTTCTGACAGAGACCAGGAGGTCCTGCAAAGGCAGTTGAAATTGATTTTCTACAGATGCTCCCGATAAATAAGGAATTTCATATGCCCGGAACGAGGGGTGCAATAAAATATTCCCGATCCTACTTTCGGGCAGGTGAAGGATCTCTGCATACAGCACTTCTTTTTCAAGTGCTTGTTCTTCATCCGTTATAGAATGTACCAGTTCATTTATTGCAGGGTTAGCATGTGCAAACCGGCCCAATAAATTGGCAGCACTGGATCCGGCTGCCGATTCCAGGAACAATTGTCCTTTTTCTGCATCAACGATCCGGAAAAGCACCGACAGGGAGGGGGGAAAAACAGCCCTGTTTGTTGGAAAATCGGACAGGTCGTCGGCCTGCAACTCTATTTGGAACGCTTTGACGGCGCTGGCTTCTTCCAATTTCTTATGCCAGAAGTTTTCCAGCTTTCCCCAATGAACCAACCTTGGCTGATCCGGTTTAAGAAAAACAAAATCATTCAGCAAGGGACTTAATTCAACCCCGGAATTCTCCTTATAAACAATGCCCGTTTCCGTATCCAGTACTTCGAGCAAAGGCAACTCCCTGTCTTCATACCGATCTTTAAACTCCCGGATAAAATCTGCCATATCCTGCGCCTGGACAGGATTGAGGCGATGCAGCAGCTCCAGGGCCTCCAATAACTGCAACTGGTATTGATCAGCTACCTTTTTTTCTATTAACTGCAACGACAGATCACACTGAAAAAGTTTTGCCGCATCAAAATCAACCGGTAGCGTCCGAAGCAATGCCTGAATGGAATCGTAGCTGGCAGGATCATTTATACGGTTATGATCCAATTGATGCAAGGCCTCCGATGCCTTGGTCAGAAAAGAAAGAGCCGACGAGATGATGCCTCCTTCATCTGCCTGCAGGTTTTGTAAAGTCTGCTTTATCTGATGAATAAATTCCGGGCCGGTTATGGAAGGTTCCAACTCACTTACCAATACCTGGGCATGGATCAGCTCCCTTATAAACCCAAGCGCTTCCTCTTTTGTAATTGAATCGTCTACCAGCAAATCAGCATACGTTTCCATCCGGTGATAACCGGTAGCGACCTGCAGTACCCGGTCGAAGTATTCATTTCGCTGAATGGAACTGATCTTATGGGTTCTTTTTCCCTGGTTGTAATAATATTCTATATACCGGGCTTCATTTCCCAGGAAATAAAGGCTGTTGTTGCATTTAAAGCCCAATTGCCGGGCGATTTCTTCCACACCGGTCAGAAACTGCGCCAATGCACATACGTAGTGCATATCGAACCGGGTATGCCGGTAAAAAAGGTTTGGATCAAGTACCAGGGTGGTGGGTCCACTTGCCCATTCTGCAACCCCACAGCCGGAAAAAAGGCCAAAAGGGGTACAGCGACTGTACATTCGGGTATAATACTTAGCCAGGGAGCGAAGCACTTTTTTCAGTCCGCGGGCATCCGGCTGCTCTCCTTGTCGTATTCTACGGCATTCCTCGTACAAAACAGGCGAAGCCAGGTAAACAGCTTCCATAAACAGGCGATCCTGTAGTAAGGCATATAAGGTAGCCTCGTCCAGCCTGCTTTCCAGGGGAAGCTGAGGACTGCGCATTACCAGGTTGCGGTGGAATTGATACTGCTCTTTCATAGCAAAAACAGGGTTTCGGAGCACCGAAACTACTATAGTAGTATCAAAAAAAAACTGGTCTGCATAGGCAGACCAGTTTTATATTCAACAAGAGATAAGTTCGCTTATTGGCTTACTTTAAATTCAACGCGGCGGTTTTGAGTACGACCGGCAGCAGTGCTGTTATCAGCAACTGGCTGATCCTGACCAAAACCAACGGCAGTTAAGCGGGAAGCATCCACCCCTTTCTTAACGAGGTAGGCAATTACAGAAGCTGCACGCTTTTCAGATAATTTCTGGTTAGTTTCAGCCTTACCGGTATTGTCTGTATGACCTGCAATTTCCACTTTCAATTGAGGATATTGCTCGTTCAGGATCCGGGCAGCTTTGTCCAGCTCTTTGCGGGCAGCAGCTGTTAAGGTAGAACTTCCGGTCACAAACTGAACGGCGCTGGCATTAAACTTAGAAGTTTCCAGCTTTGGACATCCGCCATTATCAGCAGGACCTGCAAGATCCGGGCAACGATCTTCTTCGTCGTTTACGCCATCGTTATCGCGGTCTGGGATCGGACATCCCTGGTAGCGGGCAACACCAGCTACATCCACGCATTTATCTTCTTCGTCGTTGATACCATCGCCATCTGTATCAGGAATCGGACATCCGTTGTAACGGGCTATACCAGGTACATCCGGGCATTTGTCGTCTTTATCTGCAATGCCATCTGCATCTTTATCCGGACAACCCTGCAGGGCAGCCAGGCCAGCTTCAGTAGGGCAGGCATCCAACGAATCAACTACACCGTCTTTGTCGGTATCAACCGGCTCAACCATTGGAGGAGGAGGCGGAGGAATCACTTTTACTTCTCTTGGTTTACCGATATTACCGGCAAATCCAATACTGTGGTAAAAATGATTTTCAGTAGTGTTTGTAATCCGCATCCGGTACTGGGAATTGATCATCAGGAATGCTTCATCAAAGAAGTTAACCTGTAAACCAACACCTACCGGAGCAATAGCTCCATAATATCCTTTGAATTTGGACGCTCCCAAACCGGCAGACAAATACGGAGAAACCCAGTATTTATCAGACAGCATTTTAGCGTTTACCATTGCATCCCACTCAAAAAGGGCACCGTCGCCAACCGGACCTTTATCACGGATCGGATAATCCAGGAAAGAAACACCTAATGTAGTGGAGAAGTCAAGGTGATTGGTAAGTCCTTTCAAATAATTTACCCCAAAGCCGAAATTGTGGTCTCCCAGCTTTGCCCATTGTTTATCTTTCAAAACAGTGCTCAAAGAGGTGTTGCGGATCTTTTCAGGGGTTTCAAAATCATTACCGAAGAAATGGATTCCTAATGCGGGACGCTTCTTGTAATCATTGTTTTGTGCGAATACAGCAGATGTAACAGTGCATCCAACCAACAATGAAAGTATTAATTTCTTCATATGCATAGTTTATTTAAACTGGTGCAAAAATAATCTGTCCTAGTTAAACTTGGAAATTATTTATTATTAATACCCTCCTATTGCTCAGTTGGTTTCTTCTTCCCAAGCACTTCCACCTTCACTTTGGTAAGCCCTTTTTTATAAAAACCTAGCTTTCGGGCGGCCGTACCGGAAAGGTCTACCACCCGCTTATTGGCATGGTGAAGCCGGTCATTGATTTTCACAATTACGGAACGACCGTTCCGGCGATTCGTAACCCTGATCCAGGTTCCGAAAGGAAGTCCGTTGTGTGCTGCCGTTAGTTTGGTAGAGTCGTATCGTTCTCCACTGGCCGTTTTCCGTCCCTGGAACTTTGGGGCATAATAACTGGCAACGCCAAATTGTACCGGATCGAGGTTTACTACCCTTTTTTTAGAGGAAGGAGGCGCAGAAGCCAGTCGACTGGTATCAATAACCGCCGTTATCGTTGCACTGGTATCCTGTGCGGAAACCCTGCTGGCAAGCAGGAAACATCCCGTTCCAAGAAGGAAAATAATGGTTTTTATAGTCATGGATTAACCGATTTGGAAGCATAATAACGCTCTTTGAGGCGTTTGTCTTCCTCATAAATATCGGCAAAAAACTGAATTTTTCCGTCCCGCCCTTCTGCAGTTATATAGCGGATATAGATGGGTACCCGGGGAAAATCCCCGATTGCTTTCTTTTCCTGGCGCTGAATCAGGGCCCGAATAGTATCGGGGTGATAACGGATTTCGTTGTTGCGTACCAAAAAATGCGACAGTTTTTCCCATTCCTGCACCCGCACACACCCATGACTAAGCGCCCTGCTTTCCTTGGAAAAAAGGCTTCTGGCATTGGTATCATGCAGGTATACGCTGTATTTATTCCAGAAATTAAACTTCATAACGCCGAGGCTGTTATCATCGCCCTGGCGTTGCCGCAACAGGTAGGGGAAATTATTCCTGGTAACTTTTTCCCAATCAATGGTTTCCGGGGCAATTACGCTATCGTATTTATCCACCAGCATCAGGTTTTCCTTGGCCAGGTAATTGATATCCTTTCGGATTTTAGGCAACATCTCCTTAAAAATAATACTGTAAGGAACCGTCCATTGAGGGTAGGTAATGAAATTGGTGATGGCGCTGTTCAACACCGGTGTGGGGGTTTTGGGCGTACCTACAATTATTTTTGATTCCAGAGCAATGGTATCAAAATCCACCACTTTTAACCGGTAGGCCGGAAGATTTACCCATACATAGGTATCGGGCAGGGTATCGGGCAGCTGCCGGTAACGGTCCAGGTTAAGGGCAATGGTCTTGAAATAATCCCAATCGGTGGTGTTCAGACTTTTAACGGTTAACTGGGCAACTACACCGGTGGTTATAATTCCTTTAGACGCCTGGTACTTTTTTACCGCTTTGGAATAGGTCGCCGAATCATCTCCGGCATTCCAGCTGCTGTCGAGTAAGCCCAATGCTTTTAACTTTCCGGCCACCTGCTGAACAAATTGCAGGGAATCGGCAGCAGGAAAACGCAGGGTATCCGTCGGCTGAAAGCTGGCTTTGGCCAGAAACCCAGGGATGGCTTTTTTCAGGTCCTGGTAACCGGAATGTTTGGGCTCCAGTTCGGCTAAAACAGTGGCAGGCTGACCGGTGCGGAGTATAGATTCAATGATTTGCAGTTGCTGTTGATTCGTAAGTGCAGTGTCTTTCCGGATCGTAATACTATCTCGTTGAAGATGGCCGTATTTCAGGTCCTGCGCCATTTTCCAGCAGGCGTCCGAAAGTAGCAGATCGGCCCGAGCCCATAATACGGCGTTTTTCCGGCTTATGGAATCAAGCACCATTTTATTGCGGATCTCGAGCAGGTAAGGATGGTAATAATCTGCCGGAAACAGACCATTCAGTTTTGCCTGGCTGATTGTCAGGAACAGGCTATCGCCTGCTGCGGTCCAGTGATCGGCTTCGCTCCAAACCGGCTGAAATTTTTTTGCCTCGTAAAACTCCTGCAGCAGTGCCACCCGTTTCAATTGGGTACTGTCATTCAGAAAACCATCCCGGCTGGAAAGAAAATGCAGTAATTCAGTTATCTGCTCACTCACCACCATGGGCACTTCTTCCGGTTTATCTACCAGTACCACTTCTTTTGGACTGTCAGCATTGCCGCAGGCCGATAACAAAAAGATCAGTACGATATATAAACTGCCGCCAATCCGTTGCATATAGCCCTTACCGGTGATTTTATTCATATTAACAATACTGCCCAATTCATAAATATAGGAATTATGAAAGGACCCGGGAAATTTGCCCGGTTTGCAGGAACAGGTCCGCCAATACCATGGCTGTAACCGCTTCCAGCACAACCGGCACTCTGAGCGCAATGCAGAGATCATGCCTTCCTTTCACAGAAAAAGACTCTTTTTCGCCGGTTTCCCAGTTCAGCGTATGTTGTTCTTTCGGAGTAGAAGAGGTTGGTTTGATGGCGATCCGGAATACCAGCTCATTGCCATTACTGATTCCACCAACAATACCACCGGCATTGTTGGTGGTGGTTTTACCGGTGCTATCCTCGATAGCATCGTTGTGTTCCACACCAAACATACGGGCAGCAGCAAAACCAGTTCCAAATTCTATACCCCGTACGGCAGGAATAGCAAACACAGCATGCGCCAGTAAAGATTCAATTGAATCAAAGAAGGGTTCTCCCAAACCAATCGGTAATCCCTGTACCCTGCATTCAACAATTCCGCCAATGGAATCTTTGGCATCAATTGCTTTTTGTAATCCTTTTTCAAGGTCGGCTTCTCCCCCGATTTCCAGGATCGTTGCCCTCACCTCAAGGGGCGCCTGGGTGGAGACGGTTTGCAGCATTTTTTTGGCTACAACGCCCGCTGCCACCAACCCCACCGTAAGTCTTCCGCTGAAATGCCCGCCGCCGCGAAAATCTTCAAAGCCGCCGAATTTCTGATGCGCTACAAAATCGGCATGGCCAGGGCGGGGTACTGCACGTTGCTTTTCATAATCACCCGAACGGGTATTCTTATTTTCAAACAGGATGGTTAACGGTGCCCCGGTGGCTTTGCCATTAAAGAGGCCGGTTTGAAAAATCGGCAGATCATCTTCTTTACGAGGAGTGGTTCCTTTCTGTGTGCCGCCTTTTCTGCGTTCAATATCTATCAGAAAATCTTCCAGTGCCAGGGGCAATCCGGATGGCACACCATCCAGTACTACGCCAACAGCCGGCCCGTGCGATTCACCTACTATGGATACCCGAAAATTTCGTCCAAATGAATTCATACCAGTTCTTTTACAGTTGCTCCCAGTGAACGAATATGATCGTAAAAACTGGGATAAGATTTATTGATAGCTTCCGCTTTTTCAATGCGGGTGGATCCGCTGGCTTTTAATGCGGCCACTGCGCAGGCCATGGCTATCCGATGATCGTGGTGAGAATGTACAGAAGCACCTTTCAAACCATCACCTCCATGAATGATCATCAGGTCGTCCTGCAGTTCAATAGTAAGGCCCATTTTCCCGAATTCCTCCTGCAGGGTGAGGGCCCGGTTACTTTCCTTATGAGTCAGGCGCTCTACTCCTTCCAGCACGGTTTTACCGTTACAATAAGCGGCCAATGCCACCAATGGCGGGAATAGATCCGGGCAATCCGTAGCATCAAAATGAAATGCTTTCATGGGCATTGGACGTACAGTTATTTGCCCGGGTTCAATACTGATGCCAGCTGAACAACTCATCAATGCCTGGAGAATTGCTTTATCGGCCTGCGTTGAAAACACATCGAGGCCTTTTACATTGATTTCGCCGGCAATAGCCCCTGCCACCAGCAGAAAGGCCGCGCCGCTCCAGTCGCCTTCCACGGTATAGGTTCTGCTTCCCGCAGCAGCCGGTTTTTTACCCTTGAAATAAAAGCTTTCATAGTGGCGGTTTTCCGGAACTTCCAATCCAAAATCCTCCATTACTTTCAGCGTCAGATCTACATAAGGTTTGCTTTTGAGGTTGGTTACCGTAACGGCTACATCGCTGGCACCGGCAGCCGCATAAGCCAGTAAAATACCCGTCAGAAATTGTGAACTCAGCGAGCCGTCAATGGTGATATTTTTGGGCACCAGTGGGCCCTTTACCACCAGGGGCAGTTTACCTTCTTTCGACTGAACACTTACCTCCAGTTGCGGCAGTACCTCGTCAAAAAAATCCATGGGGCGGTTTACCAAACTGCCTTCCCCGGTTATGGTGATGGCCTCCTTGTTTAATGCAACCAGCGGTGTAAACATGCGGATCCCCAAGCCACTTTCTCCACAATGCACGCGGGTAGAGCGGGCATGGATACCCGAAGACTGGATAATCAGCTCATTGCCTTCCTGCTTTACCTGGGCACCAAGTGCTTCTACAACACCCAGTGCAGCTTTATCATCGTTCGAATTTCCCGGATTCCGGATTATTGAGGTTCCTCCTGCCGCAATAGCCGCGGCGCAGGCTCTTTGCATAGAGCTTTTGGAGGCTGCGGCCCATATATCACCCTTTATGGAAGAAGGATCTACCGTTACTACCATCGTATTACTTTAAATCTTTTCAATTAATTGTTTTACCTGTTGAAGCGGAAGTGTGTGAATAATTCCTTTGCCTATTTTTTCGAGCAGGATATAATGCAGGCTGGATCGTTCTCTTTTTTTATCATGCTTTAATACATCAAACACTTTACTCCGGTCAAAATCTGCATAAGTGGGCAAACCATACCGGGCAATCAGTTCAACCAGCCGCTCTGCCTGCCGAAAGCCGACCAGTTCTTCAGAAAGGTGCGCCGCATAGGTCATACCAATAGCTACTGCCTGTCCGTGAGACAACTCGTACTGGTTCTCCAGCGCATGCCCCAATGTATGTCCAAAGTTCAGGAGTTTACGATCGCCCTGTTCGGTTTCATCCCCCTGTACCACCTTGGTTTTAAGCAAGGCATTGCGCCGGACAAGTGCAGCGATGGCGGGTTTCTTTTTCCTGTACCAGTCAAAGTCGTGCGCACTCAGCTCGCGGAACATACCTACATCTTTGATGGCGGCATGTTTGATAATTTCAGCAAATCCATTCTGCCATTCTGATTCCGGAAGGGTTTGTAGAAGACTGGTATCAAAATAAAGAAAAGCAGGTTGGCGGATACAGCCCACCAGGTTCTTATAAACACCCACGTCTACCCCATTTTTTCCACCGATAGAAGCATCTACCATGGCCAGTAAGCTGGTGGGTATGAACCCGGTGCGGATACCCCGCATATAGATCGATCCCACATACCCCGTAAGGTCCGTTACCACCCCGCCTCCCAGGCCAATAAGGGTGGTTTTACGATCTGCTTCCATTTCGATCATGGAATCAATAAGCGCATCTGCTGTTTCCTGGATCTTGAACTCTTCTCCTGCTTTGATCACGATCGTATTCCAGCCTTTTAACTTTTGCTTGTAGGCATCGTACACATGTTCATCAGTAACAAGGATGGTATGCTGCTTATCAGCAACATTTTTCAGCCCGGATAAACTGGCGCCAAAATAATATTCTGTAACCGTTTGCCCGATCCGGATTTTTTTATTTTCCATGCTGCGTTGGCTGCTTAGCTATTCATGATTTTATTCTGGTGATTGATAGATTCCATGTGAACCGCATCAAAATAGCGGGTAATGAATTCCTTGCTCAAACCCAGTTTATCGCCTTTCAGGAAAGCCCGGTCCAGGATCTCATTCCAGCGATTTGTTTGCAGGATGGTAATACTGTTATTCTTCTTATAGGAACCGATCTGCTCTGCCACTTTCATACGCTGGCCAAGGATCTGCATCAGTTCGTCATCGAGGTGATTGATTTGCTGGCGTAGTTTTTCAAGGGCAGCATGGTAGGCTTCAGAATCCACGTCTTCTTTTCTCCAGGCAATACTGTTCAGCATTTCAGCTAAACGTGCCGGGGTAACCTGCTGCTTGGCATCACTCCAGGCATTATCCGGATCGATATGGCTTTCGATGATCATACCATCATAGTCCAGATCTACCGCTTTCTGCATAACATCCAACAGTATATCACGCCGGCCACAGATATGAGAAGGATCATTGATCATCATCATTTCAGGGAAACGGCGCTTCATTTCAATGGCAAGATGCCACATCGGAGCATTCCTGAATTCCGTATTACCATAGGAAGAAAAACCGCGATGTATCAATCCAATTTGACTGATACCTGCTTTAGCTACCCGTTCAACGGCACCCAGCCATAATTCCAGATCGGGGTTAATCGGGTTTTTGATCAAAACCGGTACATCCACTCCTTTGAGCGCATCGGCCACTTCCTGCACGCTGAAAGGGTTTACCGTAGTACGGGCACCTATCCACAGTACATCCACGTCAAAATGCAGGGCGTCTTCTACCTGCTTGGCGGTGGCAACTTCTACTGCTACCGGAATGCCGGTTAGTTTTTTAGCCTGCTGTAACCAGGGCAACCCTTTGGTTCCAATTCCTTCAAAGGAACCGGGACGGGTACGTGGTTTCCAAATACCGGCACGCATAATATCGATCTTTCCCGTCTGGGCCAGCTGCTGCGCTGTTTGTAATACCTGCTCTTCGGTTTCAGCACTGCAGGGTCCTGCAATAATAAGTGGACGTTTCGCCCAGGCTTCCTGTGTAATTTGTTTCATTGTTTTGTTGTCGGTTGCTTGCATAAAACTACGTTTAAATCAAAAGTTTAAAGTTAACTATTAAAAATAACCTGCTTCTTGGTGCGCCTACTGGCGCTGTGCTCACTTTATAATCCTGCTGATCCTGTTTGCATTTTGAATCAATTCCTGCAGGTAATCATAATTTTCTTTTTCAAGACAGGCTTTGAATTTGCGCAATTGTGAAATATGTTCGTTTAACACATCGAGCACATTCTCCCGGTTTTGCATAAAAATCGGCACCCACATAGAGGGATTTGATTTCGCAAGGCGAACAGTGCTTTCAAAACCACCACTCGCCAATTCAAAAATGGCCTGGTCTTCCCGCTCCTTTTCCAATACCGTATTTGCCAGGGCAAACGAGGTAATATGCGAAATATGGCTCACATAAGCAGCGTGCAAATCATGCGCCCGGGCATCCATTTCCAGGAGGTGCATCCCGATTTTATGATAGGCCGCTTTTACCCAGGAAACGGCATCCTCATCACTTTCTGCCGTATTGCACAATACAACGGCTTTATTTTCAAATGCTTGTTTAATTGCGGCGCTGGGGCCGCTGTACTCCGTACCCCACATCGGGTGAGTGGCAACATATCGCCCCCGTTTCGGATGATCTTTAACAACCTCAATCAATTGTTCCTTGGTTGAGCCGGCATCCAGCACAATCTGGTGGTTGACCAGATCCAATACCTGCGGCAAAAGGCTGGTCATTTTATCAACCGGAATACTTAATATGATTACATCCGACTGACCAATGGCTTGTTTTAATGGCAACACTTCGTCTACCAGTCCAAGTTCCACTGCTTTTAACGCATGTTCCGGGTTGGCCTCCACCCCTACAATTCCGGCAGCCATACCTTTTTCATTCAGCTGTAAGGCCAATGACCCACCGATTAAACCAACCCCTACAATTGCGATTCTTTTTCTTTCCATTTTAGTTTCAACTTTAGAAATTCGTCTGGCCGGTGGAGTTTATTATGGCTTCCACTCTTGTTTTTGCTTCCCGTAATTTTTCCTCGGGACTGCAAAGGCTAATACGTATAAAATTGTCGCCGGCAGAGCCAAAGATGCCCCCCGGGGTAAGGAAAACATTGGCTCCATACAGGATGGCATCACTCATTGCAAAGCCATCTTTGAAGCTTGCCGGAATTTTTGCCCATACAAACATACCCACCTGTTCTTTATTATACGTTGCTTTCAACTGATCCAATAAATCAAATACCAGTTCGCGCCGCTGGCGGTAAATAGTATTGATCGATTCATACCAGTCTGCGCCCAGCTGTAAGGCTTTGGCTGCTGCCAGCTGAACCGGTAAAAACATACCGCTGTCCATATTACTCTTGAAACGGATCACTTCATCAATCCGGTCTTTGGCACCGGCTAACATACCCACCCGCCAGCCCGCCATGTTCTGGCTTTTGCTGAGAGAATTCAACTCAACCACAACTTCCATAGCTCCCGGAATGGCCAATAAGCTGGAAGGCGTTTTATTAAGGATAAAACTATACGGGTTATCATGGCAGATCAGGATTGCATGTTTTTTAGCAAATGCAATCAGTTTGGTATAAAATGCTGCTGAAGGCACCTGTCCGGTAGGCATGTGCGGATAATTCACCCACATTAGTTTAACCCTGCTTAAATCCGTTTTTTCCAGGGCATCCAGGTCCGGTTCCCAATTCAGGGCTTCTACCAGTTCGTAAGATACGGCCTCGCCACCGGCTAGTTTAACAGCGCTGCTGTAGGTAGGGTATCCCGGATTGGGAATCAACGCCTGGTCTCCCGCATCGAGGTAAGTCATACATATATGCATAATCCCCTCTTTACTACCAATCAGCGGCAGGATTTCCGTTTCGGGATTCAATGTTACGCCGTACCAGGTCTGGTACCAGTCAGCCATCGCTTTTCGAAGTACCGGCGATCCTTTATAATTCTGGTAAGCATGTACATTGGGTTTGGCGGCTTCTTCCTGTAAAACTTTTACCACTTCCGGATGCGGGGGTAAATCAGGACTCCCGATGCCCAGGTTAATAATCGCTTTACCGGCTTTATTCAGCGAATCGATTTCGCGTAATTTCTGCGAAAAATAGTACTCTCCTATTCCATTAAGTCGGCCTGCTGTTCTAATCATTGTGCTTGCTTTCCGTTTTTATAAATACCATACACCTGAAGACTAACTGTTAAGGGTTCAATCTCCTCCATAACGGCACGAAACTGTTCCAGACTGTCAAACTCCATATCGGCATGAAAACTATACTGCCAATCGCTTCCCGGAATCGGGAAACTCTGCAGTTTACTCAGGTTGATACCACCCTCTGCAATCCTGGTTAATACTTTGGCCAAACTACCTCTGGAATGATCTGTATGAAAATTTACCGATGCTTTATTGGCATCCGGAATTTCCGATGCCATATCCCGCCTTTGCAGAATCAGGAAACGGGTATAATTATTCCGCATGGTATGAATATTGGGTGCCAGTACATCCAGCTCAAACAGGTCGGCCGCCAGTTTACTGGCAATGGCGGCGGCGTGTTTGTGGTGTTTTTGGTGAATATGTTTGGCACTTAGGGCAGTATCTTCTGTTTCAATCAGCTTCCAATTATATTTTTCCAGAAAATCGAGACATTGTAAAATAGCCATCGGATGCGAATGAACTTCGCGTATATCTTCCAGTTGAACCCCCGGGTTCACCAGCAGGTTCTGTTTGATCTGCAGATACACTTCACCTACTACCTGTAAATTACTTTTCTGCAGCAGGTTATAATTGGGAAGGATGCTTCCTGCAATGGAGTTTTCAATGGCCATAACGCCACCTTCACTTTCTTTTTTACTGGAGGCAATTTTGATTACTTCCCGAAAGGTTGCGCAGGGAATTACTTCAACCTGCCTGCCGAAAAACTGCTGTGCTGCCACCTGGTGGAAGCTGCCCTCATAACCCTGTATGGATACTCTTGTTGCCATAAAAAAACAAAAGTCCCGGCTTTCTGCCGGGACTCTCTATGTTTAGTTTTAGTGATCTTAATTCGCTGATCTAACACAAAGCATCGCCGGCCTTCTGCCTGTAAAAAAGTAGAAGTAAAAATAAAATCGGCCAAATGCATTTCCTGTGATCATGGAGTAAAAATATACAATGATTGAATACAAGAAAAAAGTTTTTTCCTTACGAATGTTAGTTAAACCGGATTTAGCCCAGTCTTTTAACCTGGTCATCATCCATTTTCCGAAAGAGGTGAAAGGGTTTAAACGTACGCCAATTAGGCAATTCCACCAGCTCAATATACCGTTGTAATTTGGCTTTCCGAAAATCGTACTGCGTTTGTTCGGGCATATTCAGCAGTACAGCCCAACCTTCCTCATCGATCATTTCTTCGTACCATTCTTCGTAATAATCACGATCGCCCGAATGATAATTGAGTACATTTTCTGCAATAAAGATGAATTTATGGATACCAGCCTGTTGAAACTTATCAATAACCTCCCGTTTCAACTGCATGATATCATTTTCAATGGCGTCGTTCCATTCTCCTAACAACTCAATTACTGCATATTTTTCATCGTAATCGGCCAGAATAACTTTAAGGTAAAGTGTGCGCGAACCGAATTCATCCCATTGCGGGTGGATATAAAAATTATAAATGGTTTGGGAGTACTCAAATTCCGAATAAACACGCCCGTAGAAAGGAGACTGTTCATCTTCTTCACTCACATATATATGGCGCCAGTTGTAAAATGGTTCAATTTCATGCACGCCGGCAATTTACAAAGTTCCTGATAAACCAACTAGGAAGGGTTTGCTAGGATCCAGGCGTCAACGGCCTTTTTAACACTGCCGTGTTTTAGCAGCAGCGTTCTGGCGGCATCATAATCCTCCAGTTTTAATTGTTGCATTACCATATGTGTTCCCCGGTCCACCAGCTTTTCATTACTGAGTTGCATGTTAACCATCTTATTGTCTTCCACCCGTCCGATCTGAATCATGACTGCCGTTGATAACATGTTCAATACCAGTTTCTGGGCAGTGCCGCTTTTCATTCGGGTAGACCCGGTAACAAATTCAGGTCCAACCACCACTTCTATCGGAAAATCGGCTTCTTCGCTAACCGGTGAATGGGGGTTGCAGGAAATTGATCCGGTGATAATGCCGTTTTCCCGGCATTTTTTCAGCGCTCCAATCACATAGGGCGTGGTACCGCTGGCAGCAATGCCCACCACCACGTCTTTTTCATTAATAAAGTGTTTATTCAGGTCTTCCCAGCCTTGCTGCAGGCTGTCTTCTGCATTTTCCACTGCTTTCTGAATAGCTTCCTCCCCGCCTGCAATAAGCCCGATAACCAGGCCATAAGGCATTCCATAGGTAGGCGGAATTTCGCTGGCATCCAGAATACCAAGCCGGCCGCTGGTGCCAGCCCCCAGGTAAAACAACCGGCCGCCAGCAAGCATATTGTCAGTAATAGCGGTAACCAGTTTTTCGATTTGAGGAATTGCTTTTGCTACAGCAGCGGGCACTTCCTGGTCTTCCTTATTAATATTCAGTAAAATTTCGGCAACACCCATTTGTTCGAGGTGATGGTACTTGCTTTCCTGTTCTGTTACTTTAACAAATTCGGACATATGGTAACGTTGATCTTGGGTTTAAGTATGGTACTGAATCAGGCCTTCCATGGGATGTTGCATAATTTTTCCGAGCTCCAGCTCATAGGATGCGCAAAGGTCGGCCACCACATCCCGAAATCCAAAGGAAACACCGCCAACAAAATGAACAGGATATTTCCAGCTTTCATTATACTTGATAACGTGCTGGAAAAAGAAATCATTCAGGCCGTCCTCCACAATATTTTCCACCATATAATGGCCCCTGTTTTCAGCTAGAAAATGGGTAAAACCCGCAAGAAACCTATTGGGAAGCGGTTGTTTGTAGACATGGTCCAGTATATCCACATCCCGAAGTTTAAATTTTTCTTCAAAGCGGTAAGTAAGCTCCTCGTCAAACGTTTTATAGAGGTAGTACTGTATAACCTTTTTGCCTAGATAAGCCCCACTGCCTTCATCTCCCAGCACATATCCTAAACCCGGGCTGTTCTTAAGGATGGATTTTCCATTATAATAACAGGAATTGCTACCGGTGCCAAGGATACAGGCAATGCCCTTTTTCTCCTGGCAAACGGCCCGGGCAGCCCCCATAAGATCATGATTTACATCAACGGGAATGCCGGCAAATACCCGTTGAATGGCTTTCTGCACGTTTTTCCGGTTAGCAGGGTTTTTACAACCGGTGCCATAATAATAAATAGCCTCGATTTTAAAGCGGCTGATTTCAGCGTATAAATCGCGTCGAACCAGTTCTTCCATCTGATCTACCGATAAAAAATACGGGCTGATACCGATTGTGAATACCGTCTTTTTAACTTTTCCTTTATCAACGACGCACCACTCACACTTGGTTGCTCCGCTATCTGCTAGTAGTATGGCCATGAATTCACTTTAATGCTGGAGCGAAAATAAAACTATGTTGGCATACTGTCCGGGATTTATGTAAGCGGTGCTCCCCGCAATTCAGTAATTTGCAACTTTGACACAATTATGAAGCAAAGAAAGAAAGTTCAGGTTTGGTTACCCTTGTTGTTTTCCCTCGTTATGATTGTTGGAATGGTAATTGGCTATAAACTGCGCAGCAATACACAGGTTGCCGGCAATGTATTCAAATTTTCTACCAAGCGATCTCCCTTACAGGAAGTACTGGACCTGGTTACGATGAAATACGTAGACAAAGTAGATGTAGACACATTGGGCAATGCAGCGATCCAGGATATGCTGGTAAAGCTAGACCCCCATTCCAATTATATTCCTGCCCGTCACCTGGGCGCCCTTACCGAGGACCTGCAAGGCAATTTCCAGGGTATTGGCATAGAATTTCAGGTCTTCCGGGATACGGTTAACGTGGTAAATGTAGTGCCGGGTGGCCCCAGTGAAAAAGCAGGCCTGCAGGTAGGTGACAAATTTCTTAAAGTGGGCGATACAACGGTTACCGGCAAGATCAGTACCGACCGGATCAAGGAATTATTAAGAGGCCCGGGGGGCTCTGAAGTTAGCACCACCCTCCTGCGAAACGGACAGGCCATTACAGTAAAAATTGTTCGGGGAACCATTCCCCTGCCCTCGCTGGATGCCGCTTACCTGCTGGAACCAGGAACCGGCTTTATGCGGATCAGTAAGTTTTCCGAAACTACCTATGAAGAATTTATGGCCGGATTGGAAAAACTGCAGGCCGCCGGCATGAAATCCCTGATACTGGATCTTCGCGGAAACGGAGGGGGTATCCTGGGAGAAGCCATTGATATGGCAGATGAATTCCTGGATGGCGACAAACTGATCGTATACACGGAAGGCAATAGCTTGCCCCGGCAGGAATACCGCGCCCGCAGAGCAGGTCTATTTGAAAAAGGAAAACTGGTTCTTCTGATGGATGAACAATCTGCCTCCGCCAGTGAAGTATTGGCGGGCGCCCTCCAGGATTGGGACCGGGCTACAATTATCGGTCGCCGCAGTTTTGGCAAAGGGTTGGTTCAGGAACAATACCAGTTGAGCGATGGCGCTGCCCTCCGCCTAACGGTAGCCCGCTATTATACCCCCTCCGGAAGAAGTATACAGAAGCCCTACGATAAAGGCGTTGAAGAATACCAGGATGATTTGCACCAACGTTATGTTAACGGAGAAATGGTTTCTGCAGACAGTATCCATGCCCGTAATGGCAAAGCCTACAAAACAAGCGGAGGCCGGGTGGTTTATGGTGGAGGTGGAATTGTACCCGATGTTTTTGTGGGGGCAGATACCAGCCTTTTATCCAATTCTGTAACAGATTTATACCGGAACAATACCATCAGTAATTTCACGTATCTCTATTATATCCGGAACCGTTCTGCTTTAGATGCCTATGCATCTCCCAAAGCCTATTATCAATCTACTACATTTACTGAGAATGACTGGTCCTCGTTGAAAAAACTGGCGGAACAGGATAGTATCAAAATTGGCGGGTTCTCTGCTGCTGACCGCCAGTTCCTCTCCGAACGAATGAAAGCGCTTATTGCCCGTTACCGCTGGAGGAGTGATGGTTATTTCCAGGTCCTCAATTCAGAAGACCAGGTCGTTAAAAAAGCCTTGGAATATGTGAGAAAAGAGATGTGAGACCCGTTTCAGGGTTCCACATCTCCCGACTCCACTACCCGATGTCTACTCCCTTATCCAGGAGCTCCTTTTTCTCAATTGCGTAAGACCGGATCAGACCCAGGCCTCCGCCAATTGCAATAAAGGCAAACCAGAGGGCAGGGTTTTCTTCATCATGAAGCAGATATTTCGTAATGAAGTAAGCCAATGCCAGGCCAATGCCAGCCCCCAAAAAGAGAAGACCATTTTTCAGGTTCCGGTAAGGAGCCGGACGATTCGCAAATTCTTTTGGATTCATTCCGCGTTCAATCATGGCCATATTTTCGCGGCTTTTCAGGTAAATAATGCCAAAAACCAAGGCAAATGCACCAAGTGGCACTAAAATCGGGATCAATACTTCTCCTGTTTGCATACAATTTGTTTATATGTGGGGTTAATTTGTTTACTGTTTTCTTTGACTACTGCTTCCGGATCCAGGTTACAGCAATAAAGCGTTCTATCAGTAAGACTACCGCTTATTCGGGCAGGTTACAGGAAAATTGATTTTTTTTGATCTGGCCCCTACCCCCCCAACTTGAGTATATTTGAGAAAAGGACAGAAATCCTGTAACCTGATTCAAACACCCAGCGTCCTATCGCTTATAATGCACCCGGGACAAACTGATAACGAACTCATAGAATTGGTTAAAACTGGCCATCAGCAAGCTTATGGCCAGTTAGTAACCAGGTACCAGAATTATGTATTTACTATTGTATTAAGATACCTGAGCAGCCGGGAAGACGCAGAAGAAATAGCCCAGGATGTATTTATCAAAGCATTTAAATGCCTGGCCGACTTCCGAGGCGACAGTAAGTTCAGTACCTGGCTTTACACCATTACTACCACCAGTTGTTTGACTTTTCTCCGCAAAAAAAAGCTGGCAGTTCAATCGCTCGACAATGAAAAAGTGATGGCAGATGCTGAACAGGTAGACAGTGGAATGAAGGCCAACCAGGTAGAACAAAAGTCAAAACTGGCTATGGTGAATCAATCAATTGCCCTACTATCACCGGAAGATGCACAGGTTATTACGCTATTTTATAAGGGAGAGCAAAGCCTGGATGAAATTGCCCAGATCCTCGGACAGGAAACCAACGCGGTAAAAGTGAGACTTTTCCGTGCCCGGCAAAGATTGCGCGATAAGATGGAAAAATTCTTTCCCCACGAAGTCCGGGATCTTGTCCATTAATAACCATAGAATGAATCACTAACATTTAACTTTGAAATATGCTACCAAGTGAACAAGAAATGGAAACCCGCCTTTGGGAGTACATAGACGGGATGGCCTTACCGGAAGAAGCTGCGGTAATCGAAAAACTGATCGCAAGCCAGCGGGAATGGAGCGTAAAATACAACGCGCTTTTATCCATTCATACAGACCTGTCGAAACACCTGGAGCTTGAAGCCCCTTCGCTCCGATTTACCAAAAACGTAATGGAAGAAGTGGCTCGCTTACATATTGCGCCTGCAGCCAGCTCCTATATCAATAAAAAAATCATTTTCGGTATCGGCGCGTTTTTTATTACCCTGATTAGCGGGTTCGTGATATATGCCATTGCGCAGGTAAACTGGAGCAGCGGCACTACCGTTACCGGAGAATTTGATTGGACTAAAATTGATTTTACCGGTCTGTTTAACAATCAGTTCGTAAATATCTTCATGATGTTGAATACGGTATTGGGGCTTATGCTCCTGGATCGTTATCTCCATTTCCGGCAAAAAAAATGGAAAAAACAGCCATAATAAGTGTAGAATGGAATATTATTAAAATTCAGTCAAACGGTTGCATGGCAGAAGCTCAAATCTAATTCCTAAGTTAGATCAGGAATCGGACTTGACCGGTTAATAAGCAATGGAACAAAAGATTTTGCCAGCCTACTTAAGAGAAACAACCAACCTCACTACCGAGACATTTGGATCAGGTCTGATCAATTCCACCTGGAAAGTAACAGACCAATCGGGCACCTATATTTTACAGCGCATCAATAAAGATGTTTTTAAAAACCCCGAACTCATTGCGTATAATGTTCGGGAAATTGCCAGTTATTTAAAAGCCCATCATCCCGATTATTTATTTGTTGAGCCCATTAAAACACTCGACAACCAGGAACTGGTTGTATCTGAGGACAATGGCTACTACCGGCTGATGCCTTTCATAAAACACTCGCATAGTATTGATGTGGTATCTGAACCTTCGCAAGCTTACGAAGCAGCCCGGCAGTTTGGTCGCTTTACCGCCTTACTGGAAGGCATGAACACCGACCTGTTGCATACTACCATCCCCGATTTCCATAACCTCAGTTTACGCTATCGGCAGTTTGAAACTGCCGTGCAGTCGGGAGATGCAGCCCGCATTCAGACTGCAGCGCCGGAAATAGCTTATTTACAGGAACAGTCGGGCATTGTTTCTGCCTATGCCGATATCTGTGCCAATCCCGATTTTCACCAGCGCGTTACCCACCACGATACTAAAATCAGCAATGTACTGCTCGATAAAAACAATAAAGGCCTTTGCGTAATAGATCTTGACACCGTAATGGCCGGGTATTTTATCAGCGATGTTGGAGATATGTTACGAACCTACCTCTCGCCCGCCAGTGAAGAAGAAACCGACCTCAGTAAAATCAGTATACGAACCGCCATATTTGAAGCCATCGTTAACGGGTACCTGTCCGAAATGAACCCGATTCTTACCCATGCAGAAAAGAAAGCTTTTATCTACGCCGGGAAATTTATGATCTACATGCAGGCCATCCGGTTTTTAACAGACTACCTGAACCTCGACCGCTATTATGGTTGCAGGTACCCCGAGCATAACCTGCGACGCACGCAAAACCAGATCCGCCTCTTACAGGAACTGGAAAAGAAAGAGCCTGAATTAACAGAAATACTAAATCGCTATATAAACAATCACGTCGTAAACAAATCAATATGAGCTCTAACAGAAGAAAATTCCTTCGTAACCTTACCCTGGGTACAGGTGCACTAGTAAGCAGCTGGCCTGTATTGGGAAAAGATCGTTCAGAAGATTACCAACATCCTTCGGCCAATTCCTCTCCCTCCTTTAACATGTGTGGCTATGCCGCTCCTAAACTGGATAAAGTTCGGATTGGTTTTATCGGGCTGGGTATGCGTGGACCAAGTGCGGTAGAACGGATAAGTTATATTGAAGGCGTTGAAATCAAAGCCCTTTGTGATTTGTATCCTGAAAGAGCCAGTGCCGCTCAACAAATTCTGGTAAAAGCCGGGCTGCCCAAGGCAAAAGAATTTTCCGGTGAAAATGGCTGGAAGCAATTATGTGATCAGAAAGATATTGACCTGATATACATTACAACTCCCTGGGATTTACATACGCCGATTGCTGTATATGCCATGAACAGTGGCAAACATGCGGCTACCGAAGTACCGGCAGCTTTAAGCATTGATGAATGCTGGGAACTGGTAGAAACTTCTGAGCGCACCAAAAAGCATTGTATGATGCTGGAAAACTGCTGCTATGATTTTTTTGAACTACTAACACTGAATATGGCCCGCAACGGTTTATTCGGAGAAGTACTGCATGCGGAAGGTGCATATAATCATGATTTACTGGGCCTGAACTTCAGTAAAAAAGGGTATGCCAACATGTGGCGTCTTAAGGAAAATATCCGCATGAACGGTAACCTCTACCCCACCCATGGATTAGGCCCTGTAGCCCAATGCATGAATATTAACCGGGGCGATCAGTTTGATTACCTTACGGCCATGTCTACCAACGATTTCAGCATGGGGCCCAAAGCGCAGGAACTGGCAAAAACAGACCCTTTCTTTCAGCCCTATGTAAATCAAACCTACCGGGGAAATATGAACAATACGCTGATCCGTACGCACAAAGGAAAAACCATCCTGGTACAGCACGATGTCAGCTCTCCCCGCCCTTATTCCCGGATTCACCTGGTAAGCGGCACCAAGGGCATAGCGCAGAAATGGCCAAGCCCGGCAAAAATTGCTTTTGGCCACGAATGGATAAAAGATGATGAATTCAAAGCACTGGAAGAAAAATACACGCTTCCGATCGTTAAACATATCGGAGAAATTGCAAAAGGCGTTGGAGGCCATGGCGGCATGGACTTCATTATGGACTGGCGCCTGATCGATTGTCTGCGGAATGGATTGCCATTAGACCAGGATGTATACGATGCTGCCCTGTGGAGCTCCATTATACCGCTTTCCAATAAGTCTGTCAACAACCGAAGCAAGAGTATGGATATTCCTGATTTCAGCCGCGGTAACTGGATTACCAATACCCCGGTAAACCTTACACTTGACGGAGGCGGTACAACTACTGTAAGAAAAGTAGACAAATCCAAAAACAACAAGCAGTTATAAGCCATTGTTTCCGGCACCTTTTAAAAAAAATACCCGCTGCCTTCCGGCACGGGTATTTTTCGTAGAGGCTTTCCTGTATTAACGGGGAAAAAGACTGGCATCCAGTCCGGGTATAATCCGAAGTGCATTTTTATAATATACTTTTTTCAATACCTCATCTGGCAGTGCCATACCATACATTCTCCAAAAAGCATGGTACTTTTTGTGGTAAGGAAAATATTCATCGGCTGTTTCGAGCACCCGGAAATAGGTAGCATATTCCGCAGGCACCCAACTGTCTTTGCCAAATAAAATCCGATCCTGGTACCTGATAAAAAAATCATGCGCCATTCTTGGCTGACGGCCTAATTCGGCAATTACTGCTCCAAATTCTACAACTACATTGGGCAGGGCTGTGAGCAGGGAGTCCAGTTTTTTCAGGTTATTCGGATACCATCCAAAATGCGCGGCAATAAAAGTGGTACCGGGGTTCTTTTGAAACATCCGGTGTTGTTCAGCAATCAGTTGCTCCCAGGGTGCGGGGTCGGTAGCCGTTCTTTTTCTGCGCGGATGCGTGTACAATTCCAGTAGCCGCTCATTTTCATTATTGAGTTCATCCCAAAAAGGCTCGGGATCAGCCGTATGAATTAATACCGGAATTTTTAATTCGCCGCATTTTTTCCAGATCGGGTCAAGTCGAGGGTCATCCACCTGTACCCGGTTCCCCTTTGTATCATTCACGGAAAAACCGAGGTTTTTAAACACCTTCAGGCCTCTTGCTCCATTCTTATAATCTTCCTGCAATTGTTGAACAGCTTTCTCAGTCCACCCTGGCTCACCGATTCCCGAAAAATCAATATTGTGAAAAATGACAAAGCGCCCAGGGAATTGGCTGCGGGCATTTTCTACCATTTTTTTGAGGGAATTACCGTTACCTCCGCTCAAGTTTACCATAATCTTCAGGTTCAGGGCATCCATATCCTTAACCAGTGCAGATAAACTGCCCGACCCCATCTGGTATTGATGATTGTGTACGTCTATAAAGGGGTATTTTGCCTTCGTTACCGGATGTTCAGGTACCACCAGGGTAGACAGAGGATTATAGGTTTCAAAGTCGATTTTAGGTTGTTGGGAGCAGGCGGCCAAACCATTCGACAACAAAACAATGGACAGAACTGTAATTCGTAGGAGCATATTGAGTCAATTAAGCGGGTTGCTGACGTATCTTGCGGTCAATTAACCAGAAACGTAAAAATATGGCAAGAGGACGGTATAGGAACAAAGAGGAAGAGTCGAATGAACGGCCAAAAGTTAAAATTTCGAAAGAATCGCTGAAACAGGCCCTGGTCCTGTTTACTTATCTCCGCCCTTACCGCGGGCAATTTATCCTGAGCCTGGTATTTATTGCCCTGTCCGCCTTAACCACCAGCCTGTTTCCCCTTTTCCTGGGAAAAATGATTGATGCAGCCGTTCCCGGAGCAGGTGGGTCTGCTGGCATCAGCAGCGGGGCAGCCATGCCTTTTGCCGATCAGCTCCGATCGGTGAAATGGAGTTTGAATACCTCCTTACTGCTGATTTTTATTACCCTCAGTTTCCAGATGTTTTTTTCCTATATGCGGGTGTACCTGCTAACAGCAGTGGGAGAACGCTCCCTGGCAGGCATGCGGAAAGACGTATACAGCAAACTGCTAAGTATGCCAATGGCTTATTTTTCAGAAAAAAGAGTAGGCGAATTAAGCAACCGGATCTCTTCGGATTTATCACAGATTCAGGACGCCATCTCCTTTACGCTCGCAGAATTTCTGCGAGGCATTTTCACCCTTGTAATAGGCTTGCTTTTTATTTTCTGGATCAGTAAAGAACTGGCCCTGGTAATGCTGGGTGTGGTTCCGGTAATTGCCATACTGGCGGTGTTTTTTGGAAAAAAAATACGCCGGATGGCCAAAAAAGCACAGGATCAGCTTGCAGAAAGTGGTACCATTGTTCAGGAAACCTTTCAGGGTATTACCGTAGTGAAAGCATTTACCAGTGAATTTCATGAAATCACCCGGTATGTAAAAAGCATTTTTGCCGTGGTAGATACCTCCATTACCAATGCGCGTTACCGGGGTGCATTTGTTTCTTTTATGATTTTCAGTGTTTTTGGCGCCATCGCTTTTGTAATGTGGTACGGAGCAAACATGATTCAATCGGGCCAGTTATCGCTGGGCGCCCTTACCATGTTTGTTATTTTTTCCATGTTTGTAGGCGGTACTTTTGCAGGTTTTGCAGATATGTTTTCTCAATTGCAGAAAACACTGGGAGCAACTGAAAGTATCCGGGAAATTCTACGGAGTCAAAGTGAACCTGTATCGCTGGAACCGATCCGGATAGACCCTCAAAACAGGATCCTGGGCGATGTTCGTTTTGACGCCATTCATTTCAGCTACCCCTCCCGCAAAGACACACCGGTATTGAAAGGCCTCAGTCTTATAGCCGGTAACGGACAGCAGGTAGCCATCGTGGGTCCAAGTGGTGCCGGCAAATCTACCCTGGTATCCATGTTACTCCGTTTTTACGAGCCCGATAAAGGAACCCTCTATTTTGATGGCCGACCTGCAAGTTCTTTCCCGCTTTCTGAATTACGTGCGCAGATGGCCTTTGTTCCGCAGGATGTGCTGTTATTTGGTGGAAGCATCAAAGAAAACATTGCCTACGGAAAACCCGATGCCACGGATGAAGAAATTATGCTGGCTGCCAAAAAAGCCAATGCGCATACCTTCATCGATGCGTTCCCCGATAAATATGCAACCATCGTAGGTGAAAGAGGTATCCAACTAAGCGGAGGCCAGCGCCAGCGGGTGGCTATTGCCCGGGCCATCTTAAAAGATCCTGCTATTCTTATCCTGGATGAAGCCACCTCCTCACTCGATAGTGAAAGTGAACAACTGGTGCAGGAAGCATTGGAAAATCTTATGAAAGGCCGTACTTCCTTTGTAATTGCACACCGGCTGTCAACTATTCGTAATGCCGACCTGATAGTGGTAGTAGATAAAGGGGTGGTACATGAGTCGGGAACCCATGCAGCGTTAATGGCAAAAGATGGATTGTACCGTAAATTAAATGAAATGCAGTTCGAATTTGGTGTAGTTACCCAATCCCTTACAGATGAGTAAACAGTGTATGCCCATTCGTTTTATTGTAGCTATTATTTTATCTGCGGTTAGCCTACCCTACCTGCAGGCACAAACAGCTTCCGGCAACCGTTATAAAGACATCCAATTCGAAAAAATACAGCGAACCAGGAATCTTTCCTATTACAACCAGGAGACAGAGGGACTGAAAAAAAGAGTCCACCAGTTCGACTGGTATTATTCAGCAGCTGATACGCAAAGCCGGCGCCCACTTATTATAGCTATGCATGGGGGCGGCTTTAAGCTCGGCAACAAATCTTCCGACAGTACGCCCTTCTGGGCAAAAGAACTGGCTAAAAGAGGCTATGCTGTTGCCTCCATTAACTATCGCAAAAGCCGGAAAAAACCGCTGTCTAAATTTGAGGATCTTTCAGAAGCCTGCTTTGATGCATTAAAAGACCTTCAACTGGCTATCGCCTACTTCAGGAAAAATGCGCACCACTATAAAATTGACCCGGACCGCATTATTCTGGCTGGCAATTCTGCCGGGGGAATGATGGCCTTGCAAGCTGTTTGCAGCAGTGAAGCTGAATTCCGTGCTTACCTGAAAAAAAACAGTGCCGCGGCCGACACGGTTCATAATTCCAATAGAGTAGTTGCTGCCATTAACATGTGGGGGTCAATTTATGACAGCAGTTGGATCGCTAATTGCAGGGTACCTTTAGTATCTATACACGGCAGCAAAGACCGGGTAGTGCCCAATAATTCAAGTACAGGTCCGTTTTTCGGAACAGCTATAATTGAACGGCAGGCCCTTGCTGCCGGCATTCCCCATTATGTACGGGTCTATCAGGGCGTTGGACATGAATTGCACCGCCATTTCAATCCCGTTTTTGGTGGAGGTTGGGGTGCCAGAAAAAGATGGAAGGATATGAGCCAACACATCAGCAATTATCTCTACCAGCAACTTTCTTTAGGAGAGCTTCCTTAACAAGGGGTGCAGTGCTGCCGTATGCAGGTTTCTCCATACGCGGTTTATTTCCTGCTCTTCCCGGGCAGCCCTCAAGCCCATTCCTGCATATAAATCCTGTACAAAACGAAGTACAAGGGCTGTTAGCTGTCTTGCCTGCCGGGAACTTTCCTGCACTTCCGTTGGTGACACCTGGTTGCCGGCTTGCAGTGTCTGCCAATGACGATGGGCATTTTCCAACAACCTGTTTCTTTCCTGGTAAAATTCTGTTTCGGGTAATGACAGCTGTACCTCGGCCAGTTCTGCAAACCGGCTTGCCATTCCGCTGGTATTCACAGCCAGCGTATAGGCTGCCAGAAGTTCAAAAGGACATCTGAACACAGGGTCGGGATGCGTATAAGTCGATGGGTTGATCCGGAAAAACCGGTTAGCTGGTATCCATTGAGGCCTGACCCGGAAACCATGGCTGGCAGTAGCCTTCATTCCCATCGTGGTCCAGTTGGAGAATAATTCAACTTCATCGGCATAAAAAAGAAATGCCGCCATATCGCCCTTCAGGCAGAGATTGGCACTGAAATGGGTGGCGTTACCAGCGCCGGTAGCATGCGGCCAACTTCCTTCCACCCAGTAACCACCGTCCAGCGGTACAGCAGTACCCCCTACGTCTCCACTACCGGCTATGCACAATCGATCTTTTATAAAAAGGGCGGATCGTAGATCTTTCTCTAAAAAACCAAGGAACCAGTGCGCCCCACTGCAAAGGGTTACTGTCCAGCCGAGTGATGCGTCTACCGCTGCAAGCTGCTCCAGTTTCAGCAAGGCATCCGGCAAGGGCAAGCCCATTCCCTTCATATCTGCAGGCAGATAAAGATTCAACCAATTTTGCTGGTGAACCAGCTCCCATTCAGCGGCTGAAAGTGTTCCGCGGAGTTCAGCTTCCTGCGCATGCCCTCGAATATCCGCTACCAGGTCTGCATTAAGAATGTACTCCTTTTTCATCGATTGGTAATAGTGATTTTTCCGGCACCATTGTAGGAATGGTATTCGCTGTTATACATAGCATCCGCACTGGCAGGGCCCTGTTGATATACCCCGGGCGAAACAGCACGTACCGCGTAATAATAGACCTGCCTGGTTCTGTCGGCATCTACAAACAGGTGAATTCTATCATCGCGCACATCCAGTGAAACCGGGGTGGAAGCGTCTTTTATCCAATCCATTCCGGGAATATCTTTGGTACGAGGGTTCTCAATTTCGAAGCCAGCCGGCAGCAGATCAGTAAGCACTACATTTTCGATCGTGCCTGTGTATGCTTTATCCAGCGTTAACTGAACTATAATCAAATCGTTCTGACGGAAAGTTTTTCCTGTGAGGGCACGACCATTCCTATCAAAAAATGCCCGACGGATCTTCAGGTATTGATCTTCTTCTTTATAGGATCCGGTGGCACTGATTCCTTCTGCCTCCCACCAGTAATAAACCGGGCCGGCCGTTGCTTTTACCTGTACAGTTCCAGTACCCAAACCGGCTGCATCCACCGTGGTGCTGTTGCCGGTCATAGTACCCACTGTTTTTCCATTTACGAGAATGGCGGCGCTTGATTTGCCTGCCTGTTGTTTAGCAGCCAGCTTACCCAATGCCAGGAAACCAAAACTAGCTTCCTGGGTACTGTACCAGCTTCTTTGTTTAAACCGTTGAACCAGGCTTTTTGCCATTACAGGAACCTGCGGATGCAGCGGATTCACTTCCAACAAAACATTTAGCGCAATGGCTTCGTCTCGTATAACCGAATAAAAGCTACCGCCGGTTTCCGCAACGGCTTCTTCACCAGAAAAGCTTGCCGGTAACAACTCGGCAAAACGGTTTTTATCACCAGCCAGTGCATAGGCAGCTGCCAGCAGGTATTTACTATCCAGGCTCAGCAGTTCGGGCTTTGATTTGTAATAATTCATCGAGGAAATATTAGGTTTGCCGGCAAGTGCTAATACATACAGACTGTAAGCCATTTCTTTGGGGGCAATTTTTTTATACTGGTTGGTATTGAAATAATAATTTACCGTAACCTTGGCACCCAACCGCTGGTTGATATAACTCAACAGGGTTTCCAGCAGGGAGCGGTCCACTTCAAAGCCAGCTTTTTTTGCTTCCAGGAGAAAATGAGCGCCATATATTGAAGTCCACCAATGTTCAGTTTTATCGTTATCCCATAAAGACAATGCACCGTTGTACAATTGTCTCATTTTAATTTTGCGGATTGTTTCCAGCACATTGGCAGCAGCGGCCTTTTTAGAGGCATCGCCTTTCTGCAATAACTCGCTCAGATCGGCAAAATACAATTGTGGAAATGCGGCAGAGATAGACTGTTCTGTACAACCATAGGGATAGTTGACTAATTTTTCCAATACACCACCCAGTTCCAGTACAGGCGATCTGCTGACCACCAATTTTCGACGAACCGATGCCGGTATAAAATCAGGATCGCCAATTGTAAGGCTGGCAACGGAATTAGCCGCCACCAAGCCGCTGCCACTGCGTTTTTGAAGAGTAGATGCCGGGCGAACGGTTAGTTCGATTTCTTCGATATAAGTGGTGCCCCCTGCTGCTACGGCCAGTTTCACCTTTGCCTCACCAATGGTTTGTTTGGCAAATGCTTTAAATACCAGTCGCTGTTCACCATTGGCCGCAACGGTCAGTGGCTGCCCCGCCTGCTCAGCAGCGGCAACTGCACCACTTACCTGTACTTGCGCGCTTCCGGTAATTGCCTGGCTGGTTGTGTTGTTTATTGTAACAGGAATATCAATACTATCGCCCGGGCTCATAAAACGGGGCAATGCAGTACTAAGCACCAGTGGATCGGCCACCTTCATAGTTTTTTCTGCAGCCCCGAAACGATCGCCTTTATGCGCCACTGCCATTAAACGTACTTCACCCGAAAAGGCCGGAATTTCTACAGAAAAGCTTGCCTCTCCCGAACTATTGGCACTAACCAGCCCACTCCAATAAGAAAGAATTTTTACCCGTTTATTGGGCATTGGATTAACCCGCTGATCCATTCGAAGGTCTCCATCGCCCCCTGTACTGCTGCGGGTAGCTTTTAATTCGGGGAATAACAGGGGATATAAATCAAATGCATTCACTGCCAGCGCACGGTCTGCATAAAAATAACTGTACGGATCCGGTGTTTTGAAATCGGTCACCTGCAATACCCCGTTATCGACAGCTGCCAAACTAACCAGGGCGCCGGGGGCTGCTTTTACCCGCACTGTTTGTGTTTTTTTAGACCTGCTGGAAGCTTCGGCCAGTATTTCAACCGGTATCACTCTTCGCTTATCCGACACTGTTACACCTTTAAAGCCATGCGCAACGGTTAATGGTATATCCGATTGTGCATGAGGTTTGATAAGTGTTGCCGTAATATAAACATTGGGTAAATGTGCTTCCGTTATTGGCAAAGAAACGGTAGCAGTACGTTTATCCACATTAAGGTACCTATAACTAAGTACTTTATCCTGCTCCATAGTTACCAGCATGCGTCCACTAAACGGAGTTTTAAACAGCAGCTTCACTTCTTCACCGGGACTATAAGAAGCCTTATCAGTTTCGATATCAATATTACCATCGGTATCTACTTCAAAGGAACTATAATCTCCTCCCCAATAACCATAGCTGTAAAATGAGCGGCTTACATAAGTAGAACTGCCCGGCAGGCTCAGGCGGATCTCATAGTTTCCAGGCGAGCGGGGAACAAAGGAATAAGAAGAGTTTTCGCCAGAAATAGTAACCATACTGCTGGCAATAATTTTTTCTTCCCGCTGCGATTCATAGCGAAAATAATCGCCACTTTTACTTAATACAGTACGGTATTCCTGTTTGATCACCTCCAGTTTTGCCTGCTGGCCATTGATCACCTGCTCTGCTTTGTTTAACGCAATCAACGGAAACTTAACTGCCTGGTTAAGTGGAAAATAATCATACCCGTTGTAACCGATTCCCAAAAATGCAGATTGCGTACTTATATCAGCTTCCACTACCCTGCTTACCGGGCGGCCGGTTTCATCAAAAACGGTGGTAAAAAAACGGGCTTGCAATAAGCCTATAAGTTTATAGAACCCAGGCACTGTATAACTGATACTGGCTTTACCCTGGTCGTCTGTAGTACCTTCTTCAAATTTCTTATCAAAGAAACTCTGCAAATTAGTAAGCGCAAACTGGTAAGCCTTGAATTTTTTAGGAGAAAACATGCGTTGTTTTACCTGCACTTCAGTTTCGTAGCGACGGTTTGCAGCAGGCGGACCAAAAAAATTCTGCGCCTCAACCAACAGGTTAGCGGATTCACCGGGTTTTAATTCTTTGGCAGTAAGGCTGGTTTGAACTTTGATCCGATCCGGTACAAACTCTTCTACCTGTATTGGCAAACTAGCCAATAACACCTCATTGCCACTGTATAGTTCCAGCAAATAAGTGCCGGTAATGGCTGCTACCGGCAGCTCAATACTACCTTCTGTACTTCCCTCTTTATTCAGGGTTTTCCGGAAATTCTTCATCTCCTTTCCGGTCGGGAAAAGAATTTTACATTTCACCGGCAGATCTGCTACCGCTTTCCAGGTATAATCCCGTACGATGGCCGCAAAATGGATCTGTTCACCCGGCCGGTAAATACCTCTTTCTGTATACACATAGGCATCTAACCCGGTTGCATTTAGTTGTTTCCCGCCTACATCAAAACGAGACGTATTGACCCTGGTATTTCCAAAGAGGAGATAATTGAAATCGGATGCTGTTTTCGCAATCACCATTGCAGGTTTGAAACCAGCTGTTTCTTTTCGGGTTAAAGCAATTTCTGCAACCCCTTCCGCATTGCTTGTACCCATTCCCAATACCTGGTTATTAGCACCATAAGCTACCAGGTTTACCCCGGTTAAGGCGGCCGCATTTTTAATGGAATTGGTAAAAACCACCAGCTTTTCGGTGCCTTCTTTAACGATCATACCTATATCGGAAAGTGATACCAGGCGGCTGTCATTTACCCAGTAGTCGTCGGTAGACCGTACTTTGATATGATAAGCCCCTTTTAATTCGGGCAGGCGGTCTTCGAGGTTAAATTCCAGTAACTGTGAATTACCCATCCTGGGCAGGCTTCGTGTATCAATTTCTTTTTCATAAATAACATCTCCCAGGGTAAAATCTCCCTCTCCACCATAATAATAGGAATCATAATCATTACCGCCGCTGATTTCTTTGGGATAATAGCCATATTTATTAGCTGCCAGCAAATTGGATTCATAAATTTTTGATACCACCAATTTGATCCTTGGCACATTTATAATTTTCAATTCAATATGCCGGGCACCTTCCGAAGAAATATAACTGGCTTTTCCATTTACAAATCGAACCGAAGGTTCCAACTCCCCAAAAGCCACCGTTTCTATTATCTCTTCTTTCAACTGTCCGCCTAATACGCCTTTTAATCCTTTTTTCAGTTTCACCTGGTAGCTTTTTTCCGCATTGATGGATTCACTGGTTATGATAAAACCATCTTCCATCAATTGTACCTGGAAGGCAGTTGCAGGGTCCAGGCTGATAAAATTCTTCAGGCCGGCTTCAGTTACCTGTTGGCTGGTTCTAACCAGTATTCTGCCGGCTGTTCCGTCGTGCTCTGCCTGTACACCGTTAATTGTTAATACAAAGGGTGAAGGGAGCAATAATTTTTGCTCCAGCACATCTTTAGACCCCTGCTTCCCTCCCTCTGGCACAATACCTTTCGCCAGGCTGAGAGAAAGGGCAATATCTCTATCCTCTGCTTTGATTCCCTGCAAACGAAGCGAAATCTTTGAATCTTTCCCTACCGTTACAATTGAAAAAGCAACGGGCCGGTTACCTTCTGTAAGAACGATCTGGTCTTTTAAACCGGCAGCATCTACTTTATAATTAAAATAAAGATCAACCTGCGGATAGGGAGTGGTACTACCATCCTGCGGTAAAAGCCAGGCCGAATTGATTTCCTCCACCTGCAAAAGCGGGGTGGAAAATTCCAGGGCATCGCCTTTTTCTATCTTGTTAAAGGCAGAGCCTTTCAAAAGGGCCCCTGTAAGTTTTGCTTTATAGGTAGTGGCCGGCAAAAGCGGACTGGCCGGTGAAAAAACCAGCGTATTCGATTGCTCCCACCGAAACCGACCGGGTATGGCCGGTTCAAACTGGATGTATTCGGTGGAATCCCACTGATTGAGCAAGGAATCGGCTACAATTGGATGGTTAAAACGGAAAACCAGGTTTTGAAGGGGTTGAACTTCTTTTTCCGCATTCGTATATTCCAGCACTACCGCTTTTCGATTACAGGCCAGTGCAGCAATAAAAAGAACAACTACCAGCAGGGTTCGTTGGAGAGAAGGCATAATTGGTTGGAATTGTCATCAAATGTATCTACTAGTTTAACGAAATCAAAATATAGGAAACCTGTAAGTTTGTTAAACCAATTCAGGCACTTGAAGTTTCAGAAACGAATCAAAAAAACACTTACTGTTTTACTGTCACTGCTGGCACTGGCAGTACTGCTGCACCTGTTATTTCCGTTACCAGCGGAGCCCGAGTGGTCAACTATTATAAAAGATAATAAGGGTTCGGTTGTACATGCCTTTTTAACCGCAGATCAGCAGTGGCGCATGAAAACAGAATTGGAAGAAATTTCTCCCCTGCTTCAGAAAGCTATTATAGAAAAAGAAGACCAGTATTTTTATTATCACCCGGGTATAAATCCACTGGCAATACTACGTGCGGGCTGGAACAATATGCTGCACCTAAAAAGGACCTCCGGTGCTTCTACCATTACCATGCAGGTAGCCCGCGCGCTGGAACCGGGCAACAGAACCTGGTTTAAAAAAATCAGTGAAGCATTCCGGGCAGTTCAACTGGAATGGACCTACAGTAAAAAAGAAATTCTTCAGCTCTACCTTAACCTGGTTCCTTATGGCGGAAATATTGAAGGCGTGAAATCCGCCTCTGTATTGTATTTTCAAAAAAATCCGGATCATTTATCACTGGCAGAAATAACGGCATTGTCGGTTATTCCGAACCGGCCGAATTCATTGGTAATGGGCAAGCACAACGACCGCATACTCCTTGAACGGAACAAATGGCTGGAACGATTTCGTTCCACAGGAATTTTTAGTGAAGAAGCCATCCGCGATGCCCTGGAAGAACCCCTGGATGCTTATCGTCATCCGGCACCGCAACTGGTTCCTCATCTTTCCTATAAACTCAAAAAAAACGGGGCGCCTTCTTACCAAACCTATATCGACCTGAATACCCAGTTAAAAGTGGAAAAACTGGTAGCCGATTATATACGTCCTTTACGTTACCAGCGCATTCAGCAGGCAGCGGTTATTGTTATAGATACTAAAACGGGGCAGGTTATCAGTTACCTGGGCTCGGCCGATTTCAGGGATCCTACAGACGGCGGCCAGGTAAACGGCGCAGCCGCGGTACGGCAACCCGGCAGCACTTTGAAACCCCTGGTATACGGATTGGCTATTGATGCCGGCATATTAACCCCGAAGACCATACTCACTGATGTAGCCACCAATTACGAAGGGTATGCACCGGAAAATTTTGACCGGCAGTTCAACGGGCCCGTCAGCATGGAGTATGCCCTGGATCATTCCCTGAATATTCCTGCAGTTAAAACCCTGGCGAAACTGGGAAAGGACCAGCTCATTACCAGCTTATCCGGCATTGGTTTTGAACAGGTCAGGAAAGACAAAAAAAAACTGGGACTTTCCATGGTATTGGGTGGCTGTGGTACGAGCCTCGAAGAGCTTACGGGTTTATTCAGCAGCTTTGCCCGGCAGGGAATTTATCGCCCACCACTTTATTACCAGGCCGACAGCAGTACCGTTTCCAAAACAGTATTATCCCCTGCCGCTTCCTTCATGATCAACCAGGTATTATCTAAAGTAAACCGGCCGGATTTTCCACTGAGCTGGCAGAGCACCGAAAAATTGCCCAAAATTGCCTGGAAAACCGGCACATCCTATGGACGAAGGGATGCCTGGAGCATTGGCTATAACCAGCGCTATACCATTGGCGTTTGGGTGGGGAATTTTTCAGGGGAAGGGGCGGCTTCCCTAAGCGGTGCCGAAACAGCAACACCCCTGCTTTTCCGCTTATTCAACTCAATTGATTACAACCCCGAACAAGACTGGTTTTCACAACCGGCCAGCTGCGCTATACGGAAAGTGTGCGCAACGAGCGGACTGCCACCGGGCGACTATTGCGAATCATTGCTGACCGATTATTTTATTCCATTGGTTTCTACCGGGCAAACCTGCGAACACAGCCGGGAAATTGCAGTGCGTGCAGATGGAAAATATACCTATTGTATGCAATGCCTGCCTGTTTCCGGCTACAAGAAAGAGCGTTTTCCCCTGCTAGACCCAACCCTGCTACGATGGATGGATGAACGGAAAATCAGCTATAAAAAAATCCCTGCGCACAATCCTGACTGTGAGCAGGTTTTCCGGGAAGGAGCCCCGGCTATTCTTTCACCCCGCCATGGCACAGATTACCTGATGGAACGCACCCATCCAGAACCATTACTCCTGCAATGCCAGGCTGCACCGGATGTGCTGCGGGTGCACTGGTACATCAATGATCGTTATTACAAATCAGCCGGTGCAAAAGAGCGGGTATTTTTTCAACCAGAGCCGGGGCCCGTTAAAATTTCCTGTACAGATGATAAAGGAAGGAACCGGGATATTATTATTCAGGTGCAATATTTTGGCCAATAGGCCAGTTAAAACCGTCCGAATTTAAAGGTGATATTGGCAGCTACTCCGCTCAGGTCACTATCTGTTAAGCCCTTGCTGTCTGATCCGAATGCCCGGCGGTAGGAAACTCCCGGACTAAACCGCATCCAATTGGTTAGATTTAGTTCTACCTGGGCGCCAGGTTCCATTACAAAAAAGAAATTGGGATTCTGCCCATCATACTCGTCCCAATGATCATAATCGCGGCGATCGTATTGCAGAATAAATCCTGCGCCCGTTACCAGGTTAACAGCAAAATGCACTTTTTTGGTGGAGCCTACCACGTATTCCGTCATCAGGCCGAACTGTCCATATTGATAGGTCATTTTTTCACCATCCCAAATCCTGTTGCCTGCAGGAACGTTCAATCGATTGGTGGTTGCCGCGCCAGCTACCCCAAGCAGGAAAGATCGGTTGATATACCATCCGCCATATATTTCATTGATATTGGCGAACGTTCCGTTGATCCGGGTAAATTTATTTGAAAGGGCACCATAGCCCCCGGATTTACGAATTCCTGCTCCTTTAAAAATGGTTTGATTCTGTTGCGCACGCAGTTCCACGCTTCCCAGGGTAAGCAGCAGCAGTGCTGCCAGCATTGATTTGATTGTCATATTTCATCGTATTTGCAGATCCGACAACCAGTGATCTGCTTACCCCTATGCGCCGTCAAAAAAAATCAGGGAAAATTAAAATAGTTCTTTGCATTCGTATAACAGATGGCCGTTATGATCTCTCCCATCCAGGAAAAATCCATCGGAAGAAGTCCTTTTTCCATGTCAGTGCCCACCAGGTTGCAGAGTATCCGCCGAAAATAATCGTGTCGGGAATAGGAAAGAAAACTGCGGCTATCTGTTGTCATCCCGATAAAAGCACTAAGAATACCTATCGTTGATAGTGCATTCAACTGTTTTTCCATACCGTCTTTCTGATCAAGAAACCACCAGCCCGATCCAAACTGGATTTTGCCTACACAACTGCCATCATTAAAATTACCGGCCATGCTGGCGAACACTTCATTCAAAGCCGGGTTCAGGTTGTATAAAATGGTTTTACTGAGCTCATCGGTTTTATCCAGTTCATTCAGGAATCGGGCAAGCCGCATTGCCTGCTGGTCATCTCCAATTGAATCTACACCTATATCTGCACCGAGTTGGGTAAGCAGCCGGTGATTCAGGTTCCTGATGGCCCCTACATGAAACTGTTGTACCCAACCATATTTTTTATACTGGCGGCAGAGGTGCAGTACTATACATCCCGATAAAGCGTCGGGATATTGTACCTGGTAGTTTTTGGTACTTACCAGCAAACGGAATTCCTGCTCTACCTGTTTCCTATCGCGCAGTTGCTGCAGATCAGGTAACTGAACAATACCCAGGTCTGCCACGCGGCAGCCATGTTCGTGAAAATACCGTATACGATCATCGAGGGCGTTGAGCAGATCATCCAACTGTTTGATGGACCGGCCTGTAACAGCTTCCAGTTTTTGCAGGTAAGCAAGCCAGGCACCCTGGTGGGTTACATTGAGAACAGGATCGGGCCGGAAACTGGGTAACATTCGGAAGCCGGCATCCTGGCGGGCAAAATTTTGATGAGGCAGGAGCGTATCACAGGGGTCGTCTGTGGTTCCTACGATTTCTACTTTTCGCTGGCGGATCAGGGCCTGGGTACTGAATGCTGCTGTTTGCAGCAGGCTGTTGCAGGTTTCATAAATAGCCGCACCCGAGGTTTCATCCAGTAATTGATGTATACCAAAGGGGTTGGCTAATTCCATCGCCGTCCAGTGAAAAAGTGGATTGCGGACTGTTTTAGGAACCTGTTTTGCCCAGGCCATAAATTTATCGTGATCGGAGGCTGCGCCGGTGATCAATGCTTCCGGAACACCCAATGCGCGCATAGCCCGCCATTTATAATGATCGCCTTTTAGCCAGATCTGGGTAAGGTTTTCGAATTTTTTATTAGCGGAAATTTCATCCGGGGGTAGATGACAATGGTAGTCAATGATTGGTTGGTCCTTCGCATATTCCTCGTACAAACGGCGAGCCGCTTCATTTTGCAAAATAAAATCCGCTGCCGGCCATTGCTTTACCTGCTTCTCCATGGCTTATTTTTCTTTACGCATTGATTGAATACCCAGCTCCAGTCCTCTTAATTCAGCCAGCCCTCTTAAGCGGCCGATAGCCGAATAACCGGGGTTGGTTTTTTTGGTAAGATCATCCAGCATCTGGTGCCCATGATCGGGCCGCATAGGGATGCTTCTTTTTTCCCTGTATTGCAGGTCTACAATTTCTTTCATAATAGCAGCCATATCTGCATTCCCCTCGAGGTGATTGTCTTCAAAAAAATCGCCCCATTCATTTCTTCGGGTATTCCGGAGATGGAAAAAGCCTATCCTGTTGCCGAATTGCTGTACCATGGCCGCCAGGTTATTATCTTCCCGCACGCCAAAAGAACCGGTACAAAAGCAAAGTCCATTGGAGGGTGAGGGAACCTCAGAAAACAGGTAATCCAGGTCATTGGCTGTACTTACTACCCTGGGTAATCCGAAAATCGGAAAGGGCGGATCATCGGGGTGAATTACAAGTTGAACCCCCGCCTCTTCCGCAACCGGGCAAACGGCTTTAAGAAAAGCTACCAGGTTTTGTTGCAGTTGCTCCCGTCCCAGGTTATTATACGGCCACATAGCCTGCCGAAATTGTTCAATGGAAAAACTGGCTTCACTGCCGGGCAACCCAGCTATAATGGTGCGTTCCAGTTTGTACTTAGCGGCATCATCCATAGCGGCATAAAGCGCTTTAGCCCGTTCAATCGCGTCTGCTGTATAGTCAGCCGCCGCTCCGTCTCGCTGTAACATATACAGATCAAATGCAACCAGTGCCGCCTGTTCAAAGCGCAGGGCTTTACTGCCGTCCGCAAGTTGGTATTCCAGATCGGTACGGGTCCAATCCAGTACCGGCATAAAATTATAGGTAATGATTTTAATACCGGCAGCCCCAAGATTCCGTACAGACTCCTGGTAATGGCGGATATAGGTATCAAACTGACCGGTACGGGTTTTGATAGCCTCATGTACCGGCACACTTTCCACCACATCCCAGGTTAACCCGGCAGCTTCAATGGTATGCAGGCGTTCTGCGATAGCATCTTTCGTCCAAACAGCACCGTTGGCAATATGATGTAATGCCGTTACCACCCCGGTACATCCTGCCTGTTGCAGTGCAGAGAGTGAAACAGGATCCTGTTCACCAAACCAACGCATAGTAGGCACCAGGCTGTACTCATTAAAATAAGGAACTTTCATTGCTTGTATTATACACCACTAAAAATAGAAAAACCTCCGTCAATTACTACTTGAGAACCGGTTACAAACCGGGATGCATCACTTAACAACCAAATCAGGGCACCGGTTAATTCCTCGGGTTTACCGAAACGTTTGAACGGTGTGTTGTTGATAATGGCCTGTCCCCGGGCAGATAGGGTACCATCCGGGTGCCATACCAGTTTTCGGTTTTGTTCGGTCAGGAAAAAGCCGGGGGTAAGCGCATTCATCCGAATCCGATCGCCGTAGCGGTTTGCCAGTTCTACGGCAAACCATTCATTGTAACAATCGACCGCTGCTTTACCCAGGTTATACCCCAGCACTTTTGTTACGGCCTGCTTTGAATTCATAGAAGAAATATTTACAATGCTGGCAGTATCATTCATGGCCAGTGCAGGACCAAAAACCTGTGTAGGCAATATCGTGCCCCAGAGGTTAATATCCATAACGGTCTTCATTCCTTCCAGGTTCATCCGGAAAAGATCTTGCTCGTGCTGCAAAATACCTATTGGCATATTGCCACCAGCCCCGTTCACCAGGCCGTCGACCTTTCCGAATTCCTTCAGCATAAGATCTTTTGCCCTATTCAACTCTTCTTCTTTCATGACATCGGCTACCAGCGGAATAGCTTTACCACCGGCCGCCTTAATTTTTTCAGCCCTTTCTTCTGCCACTACAGCGGTACGGCCCAATATACCAACAGCGGCACCTGCCTCCGCAATAGCTTCTACAAAAGCGCCTCCTAAAACACCGGTTGCACCAGTTACTACAACAACTTTACCTTCGAGCGAAAACATCTTTTCTACCGACATACTACTTTATAATTTTCTTATTTTGATGGATCGAAAATCTACCGCATCGCCATGATCCTGTAACAGGATACGTCCTTTTTCAGCCATCCCGAAATTTTTCCAATTAGCATATTTACTTCGCGCCACCAGGGCATAAAAAACAGGTGTACCCCGTTGGTATTCCACTACTTTATACCCATTCAAAAAATGTTCGATCCTGTTATCGGGGTAAACCCGTATAATGCCTTTATTCCACTCACCTGGCTTACGACGGCTCTGGCTCATTTTAAGAGAGGGGATCAGGTCGTACAAAGAGGCCATGGTTCGGTTGCCTACAGCACCCATTTTAGCATCCGGATGCGCATCATCGTCCAGTATCTGGTATTCCAGGCCAATGGCTGAACCCGCACTTTGTTCCTGTTCAGTTACAAAATATTTAACCCCGCTATTGGCGCCCGGCGTAATTCTGAATTCAAACTGCAATTCAAAGGAACCAAACAGCTCTTCCGTAACAATATCACCACCATTGGCAGATTCTCCCCCGTCGCTTTTCAGCACACTTAAAACGCCCTCTTTTATCTGCCATCCTTTTTCGGGGAATGTATTTTTGTGTGCGCCTCGCCATCCTTTTGTATCCACCCCATTCCATAATAACTGCACACCCTGCAGTTGCTCACTGGGCGAAAGGGTATTAGGTTGCAGGTTTACCACAAAAATCGGCGCTGCTTTTTTGGGTTGCAGGTTGGTGGTCTGTATGCGGATATTACGCCATTTGATTTGTTTGCCGGGCTGTTCATCCTTCCCTATCGAATGTACCTGTAAAGCAATAAATCCGCTCGTAAGCATGCTGTCCTCCAGGTGGGCTGCAGGAATTCCGTTTACAAACGTGCGTACCGATTTACCCATACACTCGATCCGGTACTTATTCCATTGATTGTTTTTAAATGCGGGCTTAGCAGCTTCATTATACTCGAGCGAATACAACCAAAGCCTTCGCCCTTCGTCATAAATGCCACCACTCCAGGCCCGTTTGGACGGGTCTATTTCCATCTGGTAGCCATGTACTTTACCATTCAGATAGTCGGCTTTTGATTCACTTCTGAACTGGATTCCGGAATTCATGGAAGGGTCTACCATAAATTCTAATTCAAGTATAAAATCGGTGTAATTCTTTTCGGTTGCCAGAAAGGAATTGGGTTCATTAGAAACCGTTGTACCAACAATGGCTCCATCTTTTACCACATAAGAAGCCTTTCCATTTAGTTGTTTCCAGCCTTTCAGATCACGGCCATTAAACAAGGAAACCCACTGCTCTTTTCCTTGTTGAGCAAAAAGATTGGTAGCCAGTAAACCCAGGGCAACTACAAAAATAAAATAGCGCATAATAATGGTGTTAATCGTTATAATTTCATTTCCCAGCCCTTTGCATATTCCCGTTTCCAGAAACGGGCAGCTTCCTTGTTATTCAAAATATGTCCGTTGGCCGGATTACAATTCAATACTGTTCCGGTTCTCCAGGAAATATTTCCCAACTGCGCCAGCAAAGTACTTTTATGTCCTTCCTGTATGGGTGAACTAAGTTTTCTTTGTCCGCGAATGGCATCAATAAAATTTTGCAGGTGCAGGGTGTCCAGTTTTTCACCCATACCCATGGTATTGGTCGCATTTACCTGTTGAATTTCAGTATCTACTTTTTTAACCAGTTTATTATCAAGGTCAAAGATTTTGTAATCATCGCCACCGGGAATAACCATGGTTCCTTTTTCGCCATAAAACACCACTCCCCTGCCGCTGCCTTCTACCGGGTGCGGATTACAGCTGCGGCTTTCCCATAACATGGCGGTATTATTAGCAAATTCCATGGTAATGGTTTGCGTATCCGGCGTTTCCCAATCGTCCTGGAAGGCATAGCGCCCGCCGGCTGAAACAACTTTTACCGGGTAATCAACGCCCAGTCCCCAGCGCATTACATCTATTTCATGGGTGCCATTGTTCAAGGCTTCACCCGTTCCCCAGTTCCAGAACCAGTGCCAGTTATAATGAATAAGGTTATCCTGGTAGGCTTTTCTTGGCGCTGGTCCCTGCCAGAGTTCATAATCCAGGTGTGATGGTACGGCAGCTGGTTTGCCTTTACCGATAGATTTTCTGTTAGCTGCATACCAGCCCTTGGCGAAATACACCCTTCCGATGGCATCGTTTTTTAACTCGTCCATCGCCTGCATTACCTTAGGAAAGGATCGGCGCTGGTTGCCCATCTGAATCAATTTTCCATATTCTGCCTGGGCAGCCACCAATATTTCTCCTTCTGCAGGGTTGTGCGAGCAGGGTTTTTCAACATAAACATGCTTACCGGCCTGTACAGCCATGAGCGTAGCCGGTGCATGCCAATGATCGGGTGTGGCAATGCAAACTGCGTCCAGGTCCTTTTCCTCTAACAGCTTTCGAACATCCCGATACCCTTTGGGGCGTTTACCGGTTTGTTTTTCAATTTCAGCAATTGTTTTATTGAGCACCTGTTCATCCACATCACAGATATAACCCAGTTCTACACCTTCCAGGGCGGCAAATAATTTAGCCAGATAAAAACCTCGGCTATTGGTGCCTACTACGGCTACAACTACGCGGGAACTTGCAGAACCGGCGGCTTTTAAGAAAGATGGTGCAAGCAGTATACCGGCACCTGCAACTACTGATTGTCGCAAAAAATGTCTTCGGTCAAGCATTTTTTATTTTTTGTATGGTAAGAAAATTCGCAGCTTTAAAGGTGCGTTTTCCACCAATCCCCAGCAAGTTTACTTATGCAAACGTTTACGCGGATTTTAGCCTTTGCTTGCCCGAAGAGATGCCGCCAGGCGGATACAGGATGGCAGGATACGTTTACGTTCGGCCGGATAAATTTTTTTCTTTTTAATAACCTTGAACAGCAATTCTGCTGCCTCTTTGCCAATTTCAAAAGCAGGTTGCACAATAGCGGTAAGGGAAGGATGTAAAAAAGGAACGGCACTTAGATTGGTAAAACTGATCAATTGATAATCTTTTGGAATCTGGAAATTTTCCTGGCTACCTAATTCATATAAAAGCAGGGCCATCGATTCTGCGGCGCCTAAAAATCCATCCGGATGGTGTTCTTTAAAAAAAGCGTGGAGCCGGGGCAGGTCCTGCGCTGGTTTACCGCTGCCCGCGAATAGCAGGGGTATTGCGCCCGGATCAAACTGTTCAACGGCCCGTTGATAACCCGCCTGCCGGGTACGGGTTATGAAAAGATCCGGGTCCAGCCCCAAAAAGGCCGGCTTTTTTGCGCCCCGCTGGTATAAAAGACTGGTGGCTTCATAACTGATGGCTTCATTATTAGTACAAACATGGGGCACTTCCACTTCTTCTACCAGCCTGTCAAAAAAAACCATGGGAAACCCTGCCTGAGACAACCGGTTTAGATGCGCATATCCGTTTTTGTTATGCGTTACGGAAATCAACAGGCCATCGGCCCGTCCATTTCCAAGTAGGTGTGCAAATGCTTCTTCTTTTTTCGGGTCTTCATGTGTAAGATAGATCAACACATGGTAATCGTATTCCCTGGCTACTGATTCTATTCCACTGATCACCTGCGAAAAAAAATGATTTTCTACTTCCGGTACCATTACGGCAATGGTTTTACTGGAACCGGCTCTCAGGCCGCTGGCATTTACATTGGGTTGATAACCCAGTTCCAGGGCTGCCTGTTTTACTTTTTCCCGGGTTGCCTGGGAAATTTCATGGCTGTCTTTCAGCGCCCTGGAAACAGTGGCAATGGATAATCCGAGTTGTTCGGCAATAGTTTTGATAGTAACCGGCTGCATACTTAATCCTCCAGAAAATCAAGGTCACGTCCATGTGTTTCGGAAATGGTCAGGATTGAAGTAATGCCGATTAAAAAACAAAGCAATCCCACCAGGGCGCCTGCCTGGATTACGGTAAATCCTTCCTTGAAATAGGCGTATAAGGTGGTCATACCTACCACGGTTCCGCGTACCATATTAGGAATTGTTGTAGCCGCTGTTGCGCGCAGGTTTGTACCAAACTGTTCTGCACCAATGGTCACAAACATGGCCCAATAACCGATACCAAATCCCATTAAAAGGCTTATCGCATACAAACCTGTTGCTGTTTTAATACCAGCAAACAAATAAACCAGGCTGCCCGCCAGCGTAAACAGCATCATATAGAATACCGCTTTTTTCCTGGATTCCAGTTTATGACTTAAAATACCACTGGACAGATCTCCGATCGATAAGCCAACATAACACCACATAATCGACAAACCGGGTTGAATAGGTGTATCAATACCCAGGGCTTTTCCAAATTCGTTACTGAAGGTAGCCAGGATGCCGATCACAAACCAGGTAGGCAAGCCCATACCAATACATTTCAGGTACCGGATAAGCCGGTCTTTATTAGTAAACAGCGAGAAAAAATTCCCTTTCTGAATATGACGGTGTTCTTTTAAGGCGGCAAATACACCCGATTCAAATACACCCACCCGCATCAGTAAAAGGGCAATTCCCATTCCACCGCCAATGAAATAAGCCGTTCTCCAGTTAAACAATTCAACAGTAAAATAAGCTGCTACTGCACCCAGCAAACCAACGCCTGCCACCAGTGAAGTTCCCAATGCACGCAGGTGTTTTGGCAATACTTCCGCTACCAGTGTAATACCTGCTCCCAACTCACCGGCCAGGCCTATTCCTGCAATGAAACGGAGTATTTTATAGGTATTCGGATCCTGTACAAATCCGCAGGCGATATTGGCCAGTGAATAGGTTAAGATGGAGCCGAATAAAACCGAGAGCCGCCCCTTTTTATCACCCAGCACGCCCCATAAAATACCGCCAATTAATAAACCGGTCATCTGCCAGTTTAAAATAGACGCGCCTACTGAAGAAAGCGCCGCATCATCAAGCCCCATACTTTTCAAACTGGGAATACGAACTATACCAAAAAGGAGCAGATCATAGATATCCACAAAATAACCCAAGGCGGCAACAATAACAGGTATGCTAAATAAGTGCTGGACGTTTGTTTTGGTCATATGGCTCAAGTGGATGCAGTTGATTAAAGTGCTAAATATAATTTATCTGCGTTGAATGCCAACCTGCTTTCCGGGGGGAAGACTTTCCGTATGAAAGAGTTTCAGCACCGCTCCATCCTTCAATTCTACCTGCAAGAGATAGCCAAACCCGATGAACTCCGTCGATTGTACTAATCCGGTTAACGGGGTGCCGGCTACATCCACCACTTGCAGGGAAGCTGGTCTGATCAGTTCCCCCGCTAAAGAGGAGTAAGGTCCCAGTAAACCGGCGCAATAAACATCAGCCGGACTGAAATACAATTCTGAAGGGGTACCTTGCTGTACGCTTTTCCCCTCTTTCAAAAGCAGTAATTCATCGGCCCAGGATAAGAGATCGGCCGGATCGTGTGAAACCAGTACCCAGGTTATCTGCATGGAATTTCCCAGGTCTCGCATTACTTCCTTCATCGTGTGTTTATGCAGGGTATCGAGGTTGGAAAAGGGTTCGTCCAGCAGAAATACCGTAGGTGCCCCTACCAGCAGGCGGGCCATGGCTATACGCTGTCTTTCACCGCCGGATAACTGGTCAGTTTTACGTTTCAGTAAATGATCTACCTGGCATATCCGATAAATTTCTGCTGCTTGCCCAGGGCTTATCTTTTCTGCATAGGAAAGCACTTCTTCTACCCGGTAATTATTACGCAATTCGAAATGTTGCGACAGGTAAGCAATGGAAGGATGGCCCGGAACCAGTTTTTCCCAGGGTTCTGCTACCCGTTTGCCCTTCCACCAAACAGTGCCACCGGATAGGTTTTGTAAGCCTGCCATGGCTTTGAGCAGGGTTGACTTGCCCGATCCGGTTTCACCTGCTATGGCTAGCCGGTGCCCTGCCTGCAGTGTTAAACTGATCGGGTGAAGAATGGTTTGGTCCCCATTAGCAACGCTAATTTCCTTTAGTTCCAGAATCGGTTCTTTCATTTTTTCTTCTCCCATACATATAAACAATCGCAATCAGGGTAATAGCAGCTGCACTGTAAAATAGCCAGGGTATCCTTGCAAGATGATCCTGGTAAATGGTTCCTGCAACCAATGCACCCAGCCCGATGCCTGCTTCCAGTGCAATATACATGGTTGCCATGGCTTTACCTCTGCGTTCCTTATCGCTCATATCTACGGTCCAGGCATTTATTGCCGGTGAAAGTATACCGGTTGCAATGCCATAACAAACTGCACCGGCCAGCAGTCCGCTGGTTGTTTGCCACCAGGCCATTACGAGCAGGGATATTACCAGCATAATCAATCCGCCCCGGATAACTGTTTCGCGGCCTTTTCTGTCGGATAATTTTCCGGCAATAAACCGTACCACCAGGGAAGCCAGTGTAAAGACCATGAAAAAAACACCTTTGTTTTTTATTCCGATATGGTCGCCCCAATCGGGCACCAGGGTTAAAATAGCTCCATAAGAAAGATAGGAAAGCAGGGTAACAAAGGCAGCAGGAAATACTTTCCATTCAATAATATCCTGCCGGCCTACTTTCAGGTGTTGTACCTGAAACCGTTGTTTATCCGGCAGGGTTTCTTTCATGTTGTATAAAATCAGGATCGAAAGCAGGGCAAGAAAAGACGAAGCATAAAATAGTACCTGAATAGAATACGACTGTACAATGGCGCTTCCGATAGCCGGACCAATAGCCATACCCGTACTAAAACAGAGCCCATGAATTCCCATGGCCTCTCCCCAACGGGTAACCGGAACCAGGTCTGCTACATATGCAGCAGTGGCGGTTGGTTTAAAGCCGGTTGAAAATCCATGCACCAAACGAAGCAGCAGGAACCCTGCTACCGAGGTAAGAACAGGATACAAAAAACCACATACAAAACAAACCAGTGAGCCTACGGCCATTACAGGAATTCTTCCGATTGAATCGGTTAGCTTACCACTAAAAGGTCTTGAAATACCTGCCGTAAGTGTAAACAGGGCAATAATCAGCCCTTTGTACTGCGCCCCGCCCAGGCTCGATAAATAGGCAGGCAATTCCGGAATCAGCATGTTGAAACTGGCAGAAAAAAACAAGGAACTCAGGCATACCAGGGCAAAAGGCCAGTTATAAATCGGGTGAGCAGCGGTTTTCATACGGAGAAGCGTTTCACCAACAGACTCCACTCTTCCTGAAGGCTACAGGAAGGCATCTGTTCGCCTGCTTTTCGATACCAATAGTCGGCATTCCACTGGTCGCCTTCCACCCGGTGCAGGTATGCGTGTAATAAAGCCGCCTTTTTATCAGGAAGATCCTGGATTAATTCATGCGCTTTTTCCCAGTTTCCCTGCCCTTCCTGCCATAAGGCCTGCTGGTACACCGTTAATCCGGCCGGCATGCTCTTCTGCTCCAAACTGGTTAAAAATTGTTCTTCCGATATACTGTTACCCATGGTCCGTTAATTGGATTTGACCGGCAATTGTACAATATTTATCCAAAACGATTCAATCGATTTTATAACGGTGATGAACTTATTGAAATCTACCGGCTTGGTAATATAACAATTCGCATGCTCGGCATAGGTATCGTTGATGTCTTTTTCGGAGGCAGACGACGTAAGAATAACTACTGGAATTACTTTAAACCGCTCGTGGTTTTTGATATAGGCGAGCACTTCTTTGCCATCAATTTTTGGCAGGTTGATGTCCAACAGAATCATATCAGGTTCTGTAACGTTGGCAAAGCGCCCCTGCTTATTAAGGTAATGGATTGCTTCCTCCCCATCATTAACCACCTGTACGGTGTTTACCAGGCGAATACTTTCAAATGCCTCCAGCGTCAGCACAACATCGCCTTCGTTGTCCTCAACAAGCAAAATTTGGATGGGTATCATTGGGGGGGAATGAATTTACCTTTAAGTTACTTCACAATTGTGAAATAAAAGCAGCTTCCTTTTCCGGGTTCCGATTCCACCCAGATCTTTCCGCCTAGTTTTTCTACAATACGTTTACAGATTGACAGGCCAATACCTGTTCCGGAAAAGGCTTTCTGCTGATGCAGGCGCTGGAAAACAAGAAAGATCTTATCGGCATACCGCATATCCAAACCGATTCCGTTATCCTTCACAAAGAAGGTCCAGGTATCGCCGGAATCTTCCAGCCCTATTTCCACCAGTGGATCAGCTTCGCTCCGGTATTTCAGCGCATTCCCCAAAAGATTTTGCATCAATTGCAGCAACTGGGTATAATTTGCCTTTCCTATAATTGGCAACCGTTCTGTAACAATAACCGCATTGGTTTCATCAATTTTGGTTTTTAAAAGAATCTGCACATCGCGCATTACCAGGTTCATATCCACGGCTACCGCATCCACCAGAGGGGTTCCTACCCGGGCATAATCCAATAGCCCATGTATCAACTCTTTCATCCTGGCCGCGCCATCTACTGCAAATTCAATATAGGTATGGGCTTTGGCATCCAACTGCCCCTGGTATCGTTGTTTCAATAATTGCAGGAAGCTGGAAACCATACGTAGGGGCTCCTGTAAATCGTGCGATGCAATAAATGCAAAACGTTCCAGGTCAGCATTGGAGGCAGCCAGTTCTTCGGCATTCTGCAATAGTTCCTGGTTCAGTTCTTCCAGTTTCCGGTAGGCTTTTTTAAGCTCGGAAATATCTTTGGCAAAACAGGCCCCGCCAACAATTTCGTCCTTTTCATTCCTGATAGGTGTTACGGACACCATAAAGTACTGGTCCTCTCCTGCTTCCTCGCTGTAATAAACCAATTCGGTGGTGAAGCCGTTTCCTTCCAGCCCTTTTTTATAAATCGGGGCCCATTGGTCTTTTACATGTGGGGGCAAATTTTCTGCCAGTACCGGGCTGCCTTCTTCGATATACTCCTGTGCAAGATCCCGGTAAGTTTGTAAGAATGCTGCATTTCCGATAATCAGGTTAAGGTCTGCATCATAGGACCAGATCATATCGCCTGTATTATTGATCAGGGCATCCAGGTTCTGTTTTACCCGTATTATTTCATTCAGGTACAATTTCCTGTGTGTAATATCCTGCGTTGCGCCAATCATACGAACCGCTTTCCCCTGCTCATCGCGTATTATATATCCTTTATCCTGCACAATGGCCATGGTACCATCTGCTTTTTTAAACCGGTATTCATCTTCCCAATAGGCAGCAGTAGGGGTTTCCAAAAAAATCGCCCTTCGGTCTAATACACCCTGTAAATCTTCCGGGTGAACCCTGTTCAGCCAGAATTGATCGTCGGCACAGGCCGCTGCACTGTCGTAGCCAAACAAGGTTTCCAGCCCATTGCCGGTTCTTTTCACTTCATTGGTGGCAATATTCCAGTCCCAAATAGCATCATTGGTTGCACGGGCTACCAGGTTATACCGCTCATTGGCTTCCAGCAGGGAGGCCATGTATTTTTTGCGTTCAGAAATATCCATATGTACCCCGTACACCGCTTCCACGTTTCCATCCTCATCTAAGATGGGGCCTGCACTCAGGTACATATCTGCAATGCGGCCATCTTTTGTATAAATCTGGATTTCACCAGTATAATAAGACCCCTGCGCAACGGTTTCAAACATATCCCTCGCTTTCTGTTCATCTACATGGGTAATAGCCGGCGTTTCCATCAGGCTCACTTCTTCCTCTGTATAACCCAGCATCTGCTGCATGGCCTGGTTCATATAACTCTGCCGGGTAACCGGGTTATATATTGCAAATCCGTCTCGTGAACTATCCATTACTTTTTTGAACTGCGCCAGGTTCCGCTCTGCCTCTTTAAGTTCCGAGATGTCTTTCCCGTAAGCAAAAACAACCCCGTCTTCATAAAACAATTCTGACGTGCTCCAGGTTAACCATTTCCATTGCCCGTCGGCTGTTTTAAACCTGAACTCATACGACTCTACCAACAAGCCAGCAAACGCATTTTCCATGGTGGTTAACGCCGTATAGGTATCCTCCGGATGAATAAAGGAAAGGATTGGATTGGATAACATATAGTCTTCACTGAACCCGAACAGGTCAATAAAAGCCGGGTTGATTTTTCTGAAAAACCCGTTGGCGCTGATAATGCAAAGCGGATCGGGACAATGGGTAAAGAACAAACTAAGCTCCAGTTCTCTTTTCTTGGTTTGGATATCGATTCCGATTTTGGCACCCAGGAAGGCACAGAAATCGAGCAATTGATCATCCGCCACTTTCCTGGTATCAAAATAAAACTGCAGGAGAGAGATATTTTTACCCTGGTACGGAATCGGGAATAGCAGAGAAGCAGGATACCGTTCGGAATTGCGTTCAACTACCAGGGCCGGTTGCAGGTTTTTCCAGTAATCAGCCAATGGATGCCTCGACAAATACACTTCGTTGGCCGTATCAAGGGGCTTATTTGAAGCCTGCATAGCCGATTGCCAGGAGGCAGACCGAAGTAATTTAACCTGTCCTTCATTCAATGTCCAGGCATGGGCGGCGGTTGCTTCCAGGTAATTTCCAAGTAACCCCAATACCTGTTCCAGGGCTTCCCTGATATCTTCACTCAACAGTATTTTTTCAGTTATACCTGCCGTTAAGCGATCTTCCAGCTGTTTTTTATGCAAGGCCGTTACATCGCGCGAAATTCCAACCAGGCCGGCTACCATACCTGCCTGGTTGTATAGAGGAACTTTGGTAGTTAACACATACCGGATACTGCTATCGGGCAAAAGGATTTTTTCCTCCTGGTTATAACTGGGCAAACCCGTCTTCAATACCAGGTTATCATCAGCCGTCAGCGAGGATGATTTTTCCGGTCCCAGAATTTCTTCGATGCTTTGGTGCAGAAGTTGCTCCTCCGTTTCCTTACCAAATAATTGCACCTGGGCTTTATTGCAGATGGTATATTTTCCTTCGTTGTCAATGGCAAAAACGTAATCCGGAATATTATCGATAATAGCCCGCATGCGGTTACGTTCTTCTTTCAGCGCCCGTTCTGCTTCTTTAATGGAACTGATATCCTGTAAGGCGCCAATCATGCGAATGGCTTTCCCCTGCTCATCGCGGATCATAAATCCCTTATCCAGCACATAGGCATACTGATTGGAAGTTTTCAGAAACCGGTATTCACTGAACCAGGTATACAGGGTCGGATCTGCCAGGCATTGGTTCAGGTGGGTCATCACTTCCTGCCTGTCTTCCGGATGGATCAGGCTTTCCCACCGGGCGGGATCCACGGAATTCTCTTCCAGTTCATAGCCAAACAGGCTTGTAAAGCCATTTCCCCAATAAAGTGTATCCTGTAAAATATCCCAATCCCAGATGGCATCAGAGGTCGCTTTATTCACCAGTCTGAGCCGTTCACTGGAAATCCATTCTGCTTCGGTTCGTTTTTTTTCTTCTGTGATGTCTCTGAAATTATCCACCACTCCCTGTATCACCGGGTCGTGCAGCATGTTTTTAATGGTGGCTTCGATCCAGCGCCATTCCCCGCTTTTATGCAATATCCTGGCTTCCTGGCCCCGCATTGGCAGGCCGGGATTGGCAAGCATTTCCATCCAAACAGCCTGCACCTTTGGTTGGTCCTGCTCATGCAACAGGGCAAACAGGTTCAACCCCAAACTTTCCTCTTCTGTGTAACCCAGGATATGCGCAATATTGGGAGAAACATAGGTAGCGGTGCCGGATGCATCGAGTATAGCCACTGCATCCATTCCGTTTTCTACCAGGGTTCTGAATTTTCTTTCTCTTTTTTGTTCCGCTTCTACCAGGGAGCTCTGGTTTTTGAACAGTAACAGAAAAAATGCAGGATCCTCCAGCTGAATAAGTTCCATGGCGCCATAAAAAAGGGCGGTTCCCTTTTCAAACTGACAGGCGGCGCTGTGCAAAATAGCCACCTCGCTGCTTACCTGCGCCAGCAATGTGCTAAACTGTTGCAACCATACCGGATTTAATACCTGCTCCAGCCTGTCTCCCAGTTGGGGGGCGGTTTTATCGAAAAATATAGAAGCGGGGTTGGAAATCAGCTGAATACAGTGCTGCTGGTCAATCACAACATAATCGTGCGGTAAATGACGGAATAAAGCCGTTTGAACCTGGGTCAGTAAAGGGGGTGAAGAAGCACTCAAAGTGAATGGTTAATGAAATTCCGCAGAAAACTATGAATTCCTGAACGATTCACCTGTAGAAATTTCTCGAAAATTCAACGGCACAATAAAATAATAGCTTTGGGGTTATAATAGGTGTAAAAATCCGTATATGAAAAGTTTCCGTACCCTGCTGATTGCAGCAATCCGGCATGTATTCCTCGTATGGGGAATTGCCCTGGCCTGCATTACTTATTTTTCCGCTAAACCACCCGAAGTGCGTACCGGCTGGTATTTTGCCGCCGCCTGCCTGCTTTTAATGCACACTGTATTGCATGTAAAAAGAACCCAGTTACAAACCCGGCTAGCCGCCGGCTCCTAATAAGGGCTGGATATAAGACCAGATTGCGTTGGCCACCATTTGGTGGCCTTCTGCTGTTGGATGAATGCCGTCCGCCAGGTTCAACCGGGGCTCACCAGCCACCCCTTCCAATAAAAACGGAATCAATACCGCCTTGTTATTTTTAGCAAGTTCCGGGTAAATGGCCTGAAAGTCACGGGCATACGCCGGCCCCATATTGGGTGGCACCATCATGCCCGCTATTACCAGCTTTACCGCCGGATTAGCTTTTTTTACCTTATCCAATATCCCCTGCAGGTTTTTCTTTGTTTCAGCCACCGGAATTCCTCTTAACCCGTCATTGGCACCCAATTCCAATACAAATACGTCGGGTTCCTGTTGCAGTATCCAATCTATGCGGGTAAGTCCGCCAGCCGAAGTTTCTCCACTAAGGCCTGCATTAATTACTTCCACCTGCAGTGCCAGCGAATCAATTTTTGCCTGGGTTCTTGCAGGAAAGGCCTCTTCCGGATCCAATCCATAACCCGCTGTTAAGCTATTACCAAAAAAGACCAGTTTTTTACGGGCTGCCGGCGCGCTGTTGGTTTCAGCTACTTCTTTTTTCTGTGAGGGCTCGGTCGCCTGTCCGCAACCCATCCATCCTGTAACCACCACCATTAATCCCAGCAAACTCAACCTTGCCATCAATCCCTTGTTATGTGCCATATAAAACAGTTACTTTACCAAATGAGTTCTACCATCACCCCCATACTGGAACTGGTTCAGTTATCCAAAACCTACCAGTCTGCCAGTAAGCCGCTTCAGGTGCTACAAGATATTAGTTTTTCTGTTCAACCCGGCGAAACGGTTTCCATTGTTGGCCCATCTGGTAGTGGAAAAACGACTTTACTGGGATTATGCGCCGGCCTTGACCGCGCTTCCAGCGGGTATGTTGCGCTGAATGGGATCCAATTACAGAACCAGTCGGAAGATGCGTTGGCGAAAATCCGCAACGAAACTATTGGTTTTGTTTTTCAGAATTTTCAATTGCTACCCACGCTTACAGCTATCGAAAATGTGATGGTTCCGCTCGAATTGAAAAAAGGAAAAAATATCCGGCAGCGTGCATTGGAACTGCTTGACCAGGTTGGGCTGGCAGACCGCTGGCACCATTATCCTTCGCAACTATCGGGTGGTGAACAGCAGCGGGTTTCCATTGCAAGAGCTTTTGCCAACCAGCCAAAAATTCTGTTTGCCGATGAACCTACCGGCAACCTGGATGCGGAAACCTCCGAAAAAATAGAGGCCCTGCTTTTTAACCTTAACCGCGCAGCCGCCACCACCCTGGTAATGGTAACCCATGATCTTGAGCTGGCTGGCCGTACCAATAGAATTATCAAATTAAAAGGCGGCCGCTTAATTGCCGATGAAACCAAAAAGGAGGAACTGATACCATGAACAGTCAATGGATCCTGAAAATGGCCTGGCGCGATAGCCGCCGGAACAGTTCCAGGCTTTTTCTTTTTATCTCCTCCATTATCCTGGGTATTGCAGCATTGGTTGCCATTTATGGATTAGGATATACCCTTGAGCGCGATATTGACCTGCAGGCAAAAACCCTGGTGGGTGCCGACCTGGCAATAGATGCCAACCAGCCACCCGACCCTGTTGTGCAACAAATGCTGGACTCCATTGCCGGTTTTTCAGAGCAGGCTGTGGAAAACAATTTTGCCTCCATGATCTATTTTACCCGCACGGGTGGTACCCGGTTAGCACAAGTGCGGGCCGTTAGCGGGGGATTCCCTTTTTACGGAACGCTGGACACCCGCCCGGCCAATGCATTCCGGGCATTCCGGCAACAAGAAGGTGCCCTGGTGGAACGAACCCTTTTATTACAGTTTAATGCACAGGTAGGCGACTCCATCCGGGTAGGCGAAAAAACCTACCGGGTGCTGGGTGAAATTCTTCAGTCGCCCGGAAAAACCGGGTTCTCAGCAGCCGTAGCACCTGCTGTCTGGATCCCGAAAGCATCTCTGGAGGCAACCGGCCTCTTACAAAAAGGTAGCCGCATCAACTACCTTTATTACTATAAGTTCAATACTCCTTCTCTCGTTACTGAAGTAGTTCCTAAAATAGAACCCAGGTTGCAGGATGCCGGGTGGGAGGTTGAAACCGTAGCCAGCCGGAAAGAAAGTACAGGACGCTCCTTTCGCGACCTCAATGAGTTTTTACAACTGGTAAGTTTTGTTGCCTTGCTTTTGGGTTGTATTGGGGTAGCCAGTGCCGTTCATATTTATGTGCGGGAAAAAATAAGAGCAATTGCTATCCTCAAATGCCTGGGTGCTACCAATCGCCAGGCATTCCTGATTTACCTGGTGCAGATGCTGGCCATCGGCCTTCTGGGAAGTATGCTGGGCGCCCTTCTCGGAACAGGCATCCAGTTTCTTCTGCCGGGGGTATTAAAAGATTTTCTTCCCATAGAACTTCATATGCAGGTTTCCTGGAAAGCAATTGCACAGGGACTGCTGGTAGGAATGCTGGTTTCCCTGCTTTTTGCACTCTGGCCTTTACTGGCTGTTCGAAAAGTGTCTCCCCTACATACACTGCGGGTAACCGAACAAAAAAACCGCTGGTGGCAAGACCCCTATCGATTGTTGGTTGGCCTGGCAATCATAGCCTTTATTTTCGGCTTCAGCTGGCTGCAAACCGGTACTGTTCAGGCTGCTACAGGCTTTACCATTGGTGTATTCCTGTCTTTTTTACTACTCAGCGGGGCAGCCTGGCTCCTGATCTATCTGATCCGCAGGTTTTTCCCGAACCAGCTTGCCTATGTATGGCGGCAGGGTTTTGCTAACCTGTTCCGACCCAATAACCAAACCGTAATACTGGTAGTAGCTATTGGGCTAGGCACCAGCTTTATCTGCCTGCTGTTTTATATCCAGGGACTTTTAACCGGAAAACTGCAAAGGGCCGGAAGTGAAAATCAGCCGAACCTGGTGGTGTTTGATATCCAGCCTGCCCAAAAAGACGCGCTTCACCAATTAACAGCCAACTATAAACTGCCCATTATCCAGGATGTGCCCATCATTACCATGCGCTTGTCTTCTATAAGGGGTTATACAGCTGCCGACCTGAAAGCAGATACCACCCTGGATATTCCCCGGAGAGCCTTTGACGGGGAGATCAGGGCAACCTACCGCGACACCCTTACCGAAGCAGAAACCCTGGTAAAAGGCGTATTGCAGGATTCTGTTACCGATTTTAACGATATCAGGATCTCTATCGAGGAAGGCTATGCGAAACGATTAAATGTAGAACCAGGCGATGAACTGGTCTTTAATGTACAAGGGGCGCCTATCAAAACCAAAATAGGCAGTATACGTTCGGTCGACTGGAACCGGGTGCAAACCAATTTCAGGGTAATTTTTCCAAAAGGCGTACTGGAAAAAGCACCCAAGTTCCACGTTTTGGTTACCCGGGTTCCTTCTGCAGAATTTTCCGCAAAATACCAGCGTGCCCTGGTGGAAAAATTTCCCACGGTATCCGTTATCGACCTCAACCTTATTTTGAAGACAGTGGACGATATCCTGGATAAAATAGGTTTTGTTATTCAATTCATAGGTGGCTTCAGTATTGTAACTGGTATAATGGTATTGATAGCGTCTATTCTTATCAGTAAGTACCAGCGGATGCAGGAAACTGTTTTATTAAGAACCCTCGGCGCAACCAGCAGGCAGGTTTTTGCCATTACTGCACTGGAGTATTTTTTCCTCGGATCACTGGCCGCCCTTACCGGCATCGGCCTTGCCTTGATCGGGGGTGCCCTTTTGGCCAATTTCAGTTTCGACACAAGCTTTCACCCTTCCCTGCTGGCTACCCTGCTGATCTTTTTATCCATCACCGGGCTAACTGTACTGATCGGTTTGTTCAATAGCCGTGCCGTTCTGAAAGCGCCGCCGCTTTCGATTTTGAATAGTGGAACATAGCGGCCTGCTTTGTAGTATCTTGCAGAAAAATCGGGGGATGTCGAAGGAAGTACTTGTCATAAAATTAGGAACAGCTGTAATCAGCAAGGCAGATGGAACCATCGATACGGCTATTATAAAAAAAGTGGCGGCAGAAATTGCCGCCCTGAGCAAACGTTATCATATTGTACTGGTATCAAGCGGTGCAGTAGGAAGCGGAAAAAAATACCTGAAAGATTATAAGGGCAGCTTACTGGAACGGAAAGCGGCGGCAGCTGTAGGTAACCCTATTCTTATCCAGCTCTATCATAAATATTTCCAGCAACATTCCATTAATGTAGCACAGGCTCTTTGTGAACGGGTGCATTTTTCTAACCGGGTTCAGTTCCTGCAGTTAAGGCAAACCTTCAGTACATTCTGGGAAAACAATATTGTTCCCATCGTAAACGAAAATGACCTGGTCAGCAATGTTGAAATTAAATTTTCCGATAATGATGAACTGGCTACCCTTATCGCTATCGGGTTTGATGCCAGTCACCTGATACTTTGTACCTCTACCGGCGGGGTACTGAATGATGAAAAAAAGATAATCCCCCTTATTGAAAAAGTAGATGCATCTGTACTGAAATATGTAACCAAGGAAAAAAGCGGACCCGGGCTGGGCGGAATGTTATCCAAACTTACCTTCACCCGCCTGGCATCTTCGCTGGGTATTGAAGTTGTAATCGGCGGACTAAAAGGAGATCAACCCCTGCGCGCAGCATTGGCCAAAAAAAACGGCACCTGTTTTCTTGCCAGGAAGTCTAACCTGCGTGCCCGTCAAAAATGGCTGGCCAGCGGTTCCATTACCCTCGGCACCCTGCACGTTGATAAAGGTGCCGCCAAAGCCCTGCTAAATCGAAAAAGTTTGTTAACAATCGGCATTTCCCAGGTAGAAGGTAAATTCCTGGAAGGGGAAGTAATACAGTTGATGGATGAAGACAATACAATACTGGGAGTGGCCAAAGCCAGGCTGGATGCCAGTTCTATTGAAACCCAGCTTACGCGTAAAAATGTAGTGGCTGCCCATGCCGATGACATCGTTTTATTTAATGACTAAGTAATGAAAGCAATCGAAGCCTCTCTAATAAAAACGCATAAATCAGCCAAAGCACTGCAGGCTGTTTCCAGTAAAGCCCTTCAGCACCTGCTGATGGATATGGCTGCCGCACTGGAAGCCAACCAGGCAAAACTCCTGAAAGCAAATGCACTTGACCTGGCCCGGCAAACCTCCGGCAATCCGAGAAATGACCGGCTTCTATTAAATGAACAAAGGATCGGCTCCATTGCTGCCAGCATGCGAAAAGTAGCCAAACTTCCGGATCCAACTGGTGAAATTTTGGCTGAACGAACCCTTCCCAACGGAATTCAGCTTAAAAAAATCAGTGTTCCCCTCGGCGTGGTAGGAGCAATTTATGAATCAAGACCCAATGTTACTTTTGATATAGCCGCACTCTGTTTAAGAAGCCGGAATGCAGCTGTGCTGAAAGGCAGTAGCGAAGCAGCCACCACCAATGCACTGGCTGTGAAAATTTTGCACGGCGTCTTAAAAGCACATCATCTGCCCACCGCCCTTATAAACCTGCTTCCGCCAGACCGGGAAGTTGTACAGGAACTTTTCAAAGCAACCAGGTACCTCGATGTATTAATTCCGCGCGGTTCTGACCAACTGATCCAGTTTGTACGTTCTAATAGCCGGGTACCGGTTATAGAAACGGGAGCCGGCGTTTGCCATGTTTATGTAGAAAAAAAAGCCAACCTTGAAAAAGCCCTGGCTATTATAGTAAATGCAAAAACCTCTCGCCCCTCTGTCTGTAATGCAGCAGATACCATTTTGATAGATGCGCCCATTGCTGCCCGTTTGCTGGAAAAACTACAACCCGCTTTTGCAGCGTTTGAAGTGGAAATCTTTGCCGATCCCGCAGCACACCGGTTGTTAAAAGGATACCCGTTTTTACGCAAAGCAGCCAAAGCTGATTTCGGCCGCGAATTTCTCAGTATGAAATGCGCCATTAAAATTGTAGCAGGAATAGACCAGGCCCTGGAGCATATAGACCGGTACTCTACCAAACATTCGGAAGCAATTGTATCGGAGGATAAAAAACAGTGTAGCCGGTTTATTCGGGAAGTAGATGCTGCTGCCGTTTACACTAATGCTTCGACCCGTTTTACGGATGGCGAAGAATTTGGACTGGGTGCAGAAATTGGTATTTCCACCCAAAAACTTCATGCACGTGGCCCCTTTGCACTGGAAAAGCTGGTTACCGAAAAATGGATTCTGCAGGGAGATGGCCAGGTTCGCTGAGCCCCCTTACAAAACCAGTTGCTCCACTAATTTTTCCAGGGCTTTATCGGGCACAGCACAAAATCCGGGATGCACTTTGGAGCATTGAAGAATGGTACTACGGGTTGCAGTCAGCCACCGGAACCTGCTGGCCAGATCGAGTTGTGCTATTGGTCCGCCGTTTTTGGCTCCCCTGCAAATGAGTTCAAAGGATTGGAGGTATGCTTCTACCTCATCCAAATCAAGTTCCCTGAACAGGGCTTTCAGCCGTACCGGATCAAGGTGGTACCGGCATTGCAGAAATTTCGCTTCCCGGCTGTATAAAACAACCCCTACATTACAGAATTCTTCCCGTTCTACCCTGGGCATTACGCGCAGGATAGCATATTCAAATAAGCGCTGTCCTTGCATCAATGGCCTGTTTTAAAAAAATGGAAGAATGGGTTAAGCGCGTGCATAGGAATTGACTATAAACAGCGCGTTGTTCTTCAAAGGAAAGCGGCAATTCAGCCGACAACCAGTTGTCGGGTATCTGGGCCACAATAGCGCGGATAGCGGCTTCATTCAAGCGTTCTCTCCCCCATTTATCAGCCGCTTCCAATTCAGCCGCAAAGGGTAGCAAAACATGTTCTTTTATGGCTGCAAAAGGGCGCATGGATTGTTGCTGCCAATCGTCCCAGGTATGATGAAAATAGAGGCAGGCACCGTGGTCAATTACCCAAAGCTCCTTGTACCACATCAGCATATTGGTATTGCGGCTGGTTCTGTCCACATTGGTGAGCAATGCATCCATCCATACAATACGGGAGGCAAGGGTTGCATCAGGTTGACTAACATTGGGATCATAGGTAATTGATCCCGATAAATAATGCAGGCCCAAATTCAATCCTTCACTGGCTTTCAGCAGGTCCTGGATTTCCTCATCCGGTTCCGTTCTTCCAAAAGCTTCGTCAACGGTAGCAAATACCAGTTCAGGTACTTTTAATCCCAGCAAACGGGCAATTTCACCGCCAATCAGTTCTGCTATCAATGCCCTGGGCCCCTGCCCGGCTCCCCTGAATTTCAGTACATATAAAAACCCATCATCGGCTTCGGCAATAGCGGGCAGAGAGCCCCCTTCCCGAAGCGGTGTTACATACCTGGTAACGGCCACTGTTCGCAAACCATTCGTAGCAAATTCCTGCATAAGGTTCAAATGTAGTTGCTATTTTTAATTTTCATTGCTGTGGTTATGAATAATCCATTGATCGAGGACAAGGTATTTAAGCAGAAAGACTTTACCGAAGAACCGCTTCCGAGGGGAGATTATGAATATTGTCAGTTTATAAACTGCCGGTTCTTTGAAGCTGATCTACGCTCCTTTCGTTTTTTAGAAACCAGCTTTACAGGCTGCGACCTGAGTGTGGCAAAACTGCATAAAACGGCCTTTAAAGGAATCGTATTTAAAGATTGTAAGCTAACCGGCCTGGGATTCGACCAGTGTGATCCTTTCGGATTAGACATGCAGTTTGAAGGTTGTAATTTAACCCATTCAAGTTTTTATGGCCTCAGTTTAAAAGGCATACGATTTATCCAATGCATATTGGAAGCAGTGGAGTTTTCAGAAGCAAATCTACAGGGGGCTGTTTTTACCGGATCCCTATTAACCAACGCACATTTCGACAGAACCAACCTGGAGCAAGCCGACCTGCGCAGCGCCACGGGTTTTTCCATCAACCCTACTATCAACCAGCTAAAAAAAGCAAGCTTTTCCGCTTCTGCATTAGCTGGTTTAGTAGAGGTATTCGGTATCAAGGTAGATCGGTCTTCCTAAGTTCTTGAACTCGTGTAGCTGTTCCAGTTAATCATCAATACGCTGAATAAAATAATAACCAATCCGGCTATTTGAAAACCCGTTACTTTTTCATGTGCAATGATTGCTCCCAATAAAACGGCAATAACCGGGTTCACGTAAGCATAGGTGCCCGCCTGCGCAGCCGGCCGCACTTTGAGCAGATAGAGATAACTCATAAACGCTATCACGGACCCGGGAAGGATAAGGTACCACAAAGCCAGCCATCCGCCTGTACTCACCTGGTTCCACTGAAAGCCGGTTAATTCATTGGAAAGAAAACTGGGTAGCAGGGAAAACAAACCTGCGGCCAGCAGTTGAATGCCTGCACTGGTTGCCACATCCGCTTCCACAGCCTTGTATTTTACATACAGGGAGCCGATGGTCCATGCAATACAACCCAGTAGAACAACCCCGATACCGACCACCTGCATCCAACCAGTAGCCGATTCAATGCCTTTACTTAAGCTGGTTCCAAAGAGTAACAGTATTCCGGCAAAGCCCAATAGAACACCCATAATCACCCGCTTATCGCCAAAATAAAACGACCATTGTTTTTTATCCAGCAATACAAACCAAACCGGCAAGGATGCCACCAGAATAGCTGCTACTCCCGAACTCAGGTATTGCTGTGCCCATAATACAGAGCCGCTGCCACCAACTAACATAAGAATACCACCGATGCTGTTTACGGCAATAATTTTTTTTCCGGGTGCCGGATTCTTACGGAACAAGGACCAGCCTAGCAGTACCAGCCCGGCGACAGCAAACCGCATTGCCCCCATGAGATAGGGTGGAATAGTAGCTAACCCAAACTGGGCAGCCAGGTAGGTAGAGCCCCAGATAAGGTAAACAGCCGCAAAGGCGAGAATGACTTTTACAGACAATGGAATGAATTAAGCTATAATGATACCACTTTTTAACAATTAACTTATCCACATCCATTTTTTGGTTCAATACACTGATAATGCAGGAGATAGAAAAAATTATTGACAGGTTTAGAAGGGTCATCGTAGTTTCCCCAAGTAGTTCAACCTTGCAGGTAAGCGCCTTATCAATTAGTTTTGCAGCATCGTAGTTCAGATAACCGGATTGTTGAAAAACCCAAATCGTCCGCCCGCCGGTTCATCCGTTCCTTCCCCAATACTCCTTTGATCTGCCAGTTCTGGTTTATTATCCAAGACCCTGGGTCGGCATTGTTCATCTTTAATGTACCCGTATGTTAAGATCTCAATGGCTGAAACTTGTAATGGTTCTTAATTTGTTTTTTTTCTTCAGTGCTTCTGCACGCAATTCCATGCAAAAAAGAACTGTAGTGGAAGAGGTAGCAACACGAAGCATACTTTCTTTTGATGTTTTTGAGCCTAAAACCTATTCTCATCATCATGGCCTGCAATTGTATATCAGCAATTACAATAAAATGCAGGAAGAAGTTTTTCAACTGATCAGGAAACGAGATAAAGCTAAACTGAAGCTGATGGCGAAAGTATTCCGTTCCTACAAATTGCCAGCTGAGCTAAAATACATGGCTATTGTGGAGTCTGAATTAAAAAGCGCTGCTGTTTCAAAAGTTGGCGCTGCCGGCGTTTGGCAATTAATGCCCTCCACAGCACTGCAGTTAGGTTTAAAAATTGACTCCACCATTGATGAACGGCAGAACCTTCAGAAAAGTACTAAAGCGGCTGCCCTTTACCTGCGCGATCTGCACCGGACTTTTAATGATTGGTCGCTGGCCGTAGCTGCTTATAACTGCGGACCCGGCCCTGTTTATAAAGCCATTAAAAAAGCGGGTTCGCGGAACTATTGGGAGCTGCAGCAATTTCTTCCAAAAGAAACCCAGCACCACGTTAAAAAATTAATGGCCACACAAATTTATTTTGAAGGTGCTTCTTCTTTAACGGGTAATTATGATGGTGCCCTTGCGCGTAAATAATTCGCCCGAATCGCATATGAACTCAGCAAAATACACATAGGTACCGGTAGGCGCCGGATGGCCATTAATAGCCCCATTCCATCCAGCCTCCCGGTCACCTATCCTGAAATCGGTTCGTTCAAATACAGTATCGCCTAACCGGCTGAAAATACGCAGGCTCCTGACCATTTTAATGCCTTTCCCCATCAGGTTGAACTGATCATTTTTACCGTCATTATTCGGAGAAAATGCATTGGGTATGGAAACATTTTCTGCACATACCAGCTTTATGGCTATATCGTCCGTTGCCATACAGCCATATTGATTTTTTACGGTAACCGTATAGGTATAATTATCTTTTGGCGCTGCAAACGGGTTGGGGCAGGTGGTACAGGACAGGTACCACTGGGGAGACCAGTTATAGGTTACCACATCCGAACTGTAAACCGGCTTTAGTTCAATCCGTTCACCCGTAGCCAACTGAATATCCTGCCCGGCTTGTACAGCAGGTAATTCCCGAACCACCACCGTCAGTGCTGCCGTATCAGTAAAACAACCGTATTCATCATAACCAACCACTATATAACGTGTATCCGTAAGCGGACTTGCCACCGGCGATGAACTGGTTGTGGAACTTAATCCTGTTCCTGAGATCCAGTTATAGGTGGCCGCGCCTGTTACCGGAAGGGTTACCGAAAACCCGCGGCAAACAGAGGTATCTTCCGCAGCCCTGATAGTAAATGGCCGTCCAACAGTAACCTTGGTAGAATCCAGGCTTACACAGCCAAAACTATTGGTTACTGCTACCTGGTAGGTGGTTGTATACTGCGGGGCAACAAAGGGGTTGGGTGAATTCAGGGTAGCTATACCATCTGCCGCCCTCCAGTTAAACTGAACTCCGTCATGAGCTGTTAACCGGATAGAATTGCCCAGGCAAATCACCGGGTCTCTGGGACTAAGCCCCACTTCCGGATTTGGGTACACCACCAGCTGTGCAACAGCCGTATCACGGCAACCATTATGCGCAACTATCAATTGAACCGGGTAATTGCCCGGCTGGCTAAATCGAATAGCTGCCGGGTTTTGCTGGTCGGCTGTTCCGCTGCCACCAAAATCCCAGTTCCAGTTAAGGTTTCCGTTGCGGTCTGCACTGCCTGTGAACAATGCTTCTCCATTGGCACAGATTTCCGGTGGCCCCTGGATAGACGCCCTCGTGGTTCGCACCAGTTCCAGCGATACCGAAGATTCTGCAGTGCAGCCAAACGGCGATACCACAGCCACCCTGGAGGTATATTTACCTGGTTGATTATAATAAAAAGACGGTTGATCCGCTGCACTGAATTGCCCATTTCCCGATTCCCAGCTATACGATAGCGGCAAACCCAGCTCTGATGCAGCCAGGCTGGTAATAACCGGGTTGAACTGAACTAAACCCGAATCGCAGACCAGAGAAGGCACCGCACTGGCTTTTGTCAATAACTGATCGATAATAATTTTATCGTCAATTTTCGATGTTCCCGCACAACCAGAAGCATCCTTCATAATCAGGGCCGGCTGGTAAATACCCGGACTCAGGTATTTATGTACCGCAAACGTATCGGTGGTTTGTAACAAGGTGCCGTCTCCAAAATCCCAGGTAAAGGAACTTGCATTACGCACAACGGCATTTAACTGCACGGTCAGATCCTGGCAACCAAACAGGGTATCCGCCGATAAAATAGCATAGGGCCCTTTTATTTCGATAGGCAACTTTAAGGAGTCTACCGAGTTATTGAACCCATAGGCATAAATTGTTACAGTATAGATGCCCGGCAACTCATAGGTACTGGACACATTGTTCAGATTTCCTGCGCTGCGCCCATTACCAAAATCCCAGCGGATTGATTGATAATTATCGGAAGTATTGGTAAAGCTGGCTATTACCGGCGGACAATTAGTAGTATTAATATAGGAAGTGGTATACGTAAACCCGGCAGCAACATCTTTTACTGCAACCACTTTATAAGCGGTATCCCTGCAACCAGTAACCAGGTCTCTTGCAATAAGGCGCACGGTATCATTGGTTACAGCAGGGTAGTATTTGCCGGCATAATAACCAGTTGCATTGGTTCCATCCTGGAATCTCCACCGGTAATCAACCGGGTTATACGGATATACATTACTGGTACTGTAAAAGTTAACGGTGGTTTGCGGTATTACTCTTGCCGGGCTGAAATCAAAGCCCGCTTTGGGCCCGTAAATATTAACCGGCTTCAGGTAATCGCCGGTGGCATGATAACAGCCTTCTGCATCAGTAACTTTTAGCGTTGCATAATATTGCTGAGGTTCCTGGTACAAATGAGCTACGGTTGCACTGTTGTTTTTTTGAAGAGTACTGTTATCGCCAAAACTCCACTCCCATTTAACAATGGGTACATTATTTTGTCCTACAGACTGATCAATGAATTTGGCAGAGTCCCTGAAACAATAAAACGCTTCTCCGGCTTTAAAATCAGCGATTGGACCTTTGATAAGCAGCGGAAGTAAATTAGTGGTATCATAACAACCAAAATACTGTGATTGCAGCACGGCCCGAATTCCTTTTTTGGAGGGATCAAGAGCCTGATAACGGCCATTATACGTGGTGGTCCAGTAATTGTTAACCTGGTCAATAAATCCTTCATAGCGGCTGCCGTCCTGGTATAACAACCCATTCACCATGTAATGGGTTCCATAATACCAGCTAACCGGCCTGGGATTATTTTCCATGCCGCTAATTTTAATGTCCAGGGATGCGCTGGAGCAGAGTTCGGTCGTTACCGAACTTAGTACAGGCTGCTGTTTCAGCAAAACAGGCACATCCAGCGAGTCACTCACGGTACAATTTCCATTGGTAATAGTTAGCTTAACCTTATAAGAACCGGATCTGGTATAGGTATGCAAAATCGATTCCTGTCCGGCGGTCCACCTAACCGGTGTGGCACCATCTCCAAAATCCCAGGTATAGGTTTCAACTTCCCTGCTCATCTGGTACACACGTACCTCACCCCGGGTATCTTCGCAGGTATTGGTTGCGTAGGTAATATCCGGAAACCCAGGTTTTACTTCCACATAATCGGTCTTTGTTATGGTATCCAAACAATTCCCATTATAGGCAATCAGTTGTACGGTATATTTTCCTGCTTCCTGGAATTGATGAATAGCGTCGTTCCCAACGAAGGTAGTGGGTTGAAAATCGAAAAAATCCCACCTGAATCCGGTGGTATATCCGGTTGTAAGGTTGGTAAACCGATGAGGCGTATTTCCACAAATAACCGTGGGGTCCGTTTTAAAATCGGCAACCGGCCGACGGTTGATATTCACAGTACTTGTGGCTATGCCTTTACAACCCGATTTGGTGGTATAATTTAGCTTAACAGTAAATACGCCTTCTTTTGCAAATACATGTTCCGGCTCTGCGTCTTTTGAGGTTCCGCCATCACCAAAATCCCATTGATAGGATTCAATTTCTTCCGACTGGTAGGTGCCGAATTTATTTTTGAGATTGATACAACCAGATGCTGCTCCGCTCAGCAAGCTGATACTTACAACGGGCTTATAAATATTTATATACTGTGAGGTGGCTGAAACACAACCTGCTGCATTTTCCACCTTCAGTGAAACCGTGTAGGAACGATCGGTCTGAAACAAATAACTGGCTTCCCTGGTACTGGCAAAAGGAGCGGCAAAATCTACCGCCCAGCTCCATTTAATGGCAGCGCTGGTGGTATCTTTCATTTTAACCGTTTGCGGTGCGCCACAGCTTGAACCCAGATCCACCACAAAACCATTCAGGTCGGGCCCGGTTTTTACATCCACCTCTTTGGTAACGCTCTGGTAACAATCGCCATACCTGGCCCGCATCGTTAACTTTCTTTTTCCCGGCTGCGAAAACACAAAATTCACGGGCGTATTTCCGTAGGACCAGGCAGTGCTGCCATCATCTGATGTCCAGCTAACATCGGTTGGTGCAGGCATACTTTTATTCTGGACCAGGAAACTGGCAGCATTACATACCAGGGCCGGCACAGTAAAATCAGTGATAAAATCTGCTACGCTCAGGGTAAGGGGAGCACTGGCAGCAGTACAACCAAGCTCGTTTTTGACGAGTAGTTTTACCTCAAATTTTCCTTTTTTATTGTAGGTATGTGTGGGTGAAACAGAGGTGGAAGCAGCGCCATCGCCAAAATCCCAGGTATAGTTGAGAGTTCCGGGGCCGGTGCTGGTATTGGTAAAACTAACCGGTGCATTTTCTTCACAAACAATGGAGCTGGCAACAGAAAAAGCAGCGGTTATAGGTGGCGCTATATCTACCAGCGCCGTTTTTTCAAATGTTCTGAAACAACCATAGCTATTGGTTACGGTAAGACTGATAGATGCTTTCTGGGCATTTTGATACGTGTGTGCAACTTTCTGAAGCGTTGCACCCTGTTGCAGACCACCGTCTCCGAAATCCCAGAAATAAGTAGCAATACTGCCGTCTCCAGCGGTTGAAGTACTGGTTAATTCTACTGGCATTGGCGCACAACCTTTGAGTACATTGGCTGTAAAATTTACTTCTGGCTTTTTATACACGGTAACCTGCAGGGTTTTGGTTGATGTTTGTGTACCATCTTTCGCCGTTAAGGTTACCGAATAAACTTTCTCCTCATTATAGGTGGCACCCGGGTTTTTTAAGGCCGATGTGTTACCGTTTCCAAAGGTCCAGGTATAAGTGGTTGTTCCGGATGTTCCGGTAGAAGTATTGGTGAAAGAAACAGCATGCGGCGCACAGCCACCAGGTTTGTCGATGGTGAAATCTGCTTTTAACTGGCTCCAAACAGGAGAAAAAAGCCAGGTAAAGATGCATGCCAATAGCAGGCGAAGTGCATGATAAGGTTTTAAACGGAGCATTTAGTCTGGTGATCTTGGTTAGGGGGGCACGCATTGCAATATAGCCTGATACAACAAGAATCGCAAGCTGGCAGGAAGGTTATTTTTCCCTTATTTTGCCCAATGGATTATTTCAGCAAGCTGGCCCTTTTACTGAAACAGGAACGCGAAGAAGATAAAAAAGCCTTTGATCTGCTCACCTTAAACAGTTCCGTTCAGGACCGCCGATTAAACGGATATTGCTGGTACCCGGTTGCCATCCGCGACACTGAATTAGGCAAAGGAGATTATCTTACCGTGCAATTTGAACGCACCACGCATACCGAAATACCTGCTGCATTTCGGTTCGGCGGTGCCGCTACGCTTTTTTCCAACCATAACCCTGAAAAAGACAGGCTTGAAGGAATCATTTCCCATATTTCCGGTAACCTGCTGAAAATCAGTTTTCGAACCGATGAATTACCCGATTGGGCGGAAGATGGCAAACTGGGTATTGATCTTGCATTTGATGCCAACAGTTATGAAGAAATGCGAAAAGCGCTACAGCTTGCCGATGCATTGAAAGACAAAAGAGAAGAGGGTCGGCTGATACGGCTGCTGATCGGGCAGGAACACCCTGCCTGGAAGCGCGAAACCCCTGGTTTCCAGGTAAGTGGCCTGAATGAGACCCAGGAGGAAGCTATCCGGAAAATACTGCAGGCAGAAGACCTGGCCATTGTTCACGGTCCGCCCGGCACCGGAAAAACTACTACCCTGGTGCAGGCCGTAAAAGCGCTTAGTCAAACAGTAACCGGCCAAATCCTTGTAGTAGCAGCAAGTAATGCAGCCGTTGACCTGTTAAGCGAAAAAATGGCTGCTGCCGGAATCTCCGTGCTTCGTATCGGAAACCCTGTTCGGGTATCAGCACATCTTCAATCCCTGACACTGGACGAAAAACTGGCAGCACATCCCAGGATGAAAGATATCCGGAAAATGAAGAAGCAGGCCGATGAATACCGCTCATTGGCGCATAAATACAAACGCAGCTTTGGCAAAGCGGAATGGGAACAGCGCAAGGCCCTGTTCCGGGAAGCCCGGCAAATTATGCAGGAAGTAGATAATACCCTGCAATACATGATCAGCGATACCATTGATCGTACCCAGGTTATCACTGCCACCCTGGTGGGTGCAGCGCACTCCAGTATTGAAAAACTGCGGTACCATACCGTTGTGCTGGATGAAGCTACCCAGGCCCTGGAACCTGCCGCCTGGATCCCCCTCCTTAAAGGAAAAAAACTGGTACTGGCAGGCGATCATCATCAACTGGCACCAACCGTTAAAAGCACCGAAGCAGCTGCTAAAGGTCTGGCTGTTTCCCTCTTTGAAAAACTGGTAGCCACCTGGCCCGAAACAGTTACTATGTTACGGAAACAATACCGTATGCATGCTGCTATCATGGAATTCTCTAACCAGGAATTTTATGAAAACAAACTGGTTGCCGCAGCAACGGTTGCAGATCGCCTTATATTTCCGGGAGACAGCCCCTTTTTGTTCATCGATACAGCAGGTTGCGGATTCGAAGAAAAACAGGAAGGAACAAGTACCAGCAACCCCGAAGAAGCTGCCTTTCTTGTAAAACAATTTAGCCAATACTGGTCGGCAGTAGAAACCTCCTTTCCCGGACCAAAACCGCTAAGTATTGGCATTATTGCACCCTATAAAATGCAGCTGGACGCTATTCAGCAGGCATTTACCAATGCCGGCGGATTTCCCCCCAACGCACAAGTATCAATCAATACCGTGGATAGCTTCCAGGGACAGGAACGGGATATCATTTACATAAGCATGACCCGTTCCAACGCAGATAACCGCATCGGCTTTCTGGCTGAAATAAGGCGGATGAATGTGGCTATGACCCGTGCCCGGATGAAACTGGTCATAATTGGCGATAGCAGTACCCTGGCGCAACATGCTTTTTATGCGCGGCTAATAGAACTGGCAGAAAAAAAAGACGCCTATAAAAGTGCCTGGGAATACCTCTGATTATTGCTGGGCAAACACTTTTTTCAATAATTCTGTAACACGGGCGGCAGGGTCTTTCCTGATCTTCTGCTCTTCCAGTGAAAGCTCCAGGAAAATACCCGCCAGGGCCTTTTCTGTAACATAGGTAGACAGGTCGGTATTGACCGGTGTACGGGCTACTTTATTGTAAGCAGAAAAAACATCATTCCAATACCGGGTAGCTTCAACTTTTTGTAAAGAAGATTCAATAACCGGGCGAAAAGCTTCGGTTAAGGGGTCGCTTGTTTTTTCCTTGAAATAGTTGGTAGCTGCAAAATCACCTCCTTTCAAAATACCCATTGCATCGTTGATGGTCATTTGCTTAATGGCATTGCTAAAAATCGGGAGCGCCGATTTAGACGCTTCCTCCGCTCCCCGGTTCATTGACTGTATAGCTTTGTCCACCAGGGAACCTAACCCAATACTACGTAGGGTGGATTCAACTTTCTGTGCTTCCGGCGGCATCAGAATTTTCAGGGCAGCATTCGAAAAAAAGCCATTTACTGCGGAAAGTCGGTTGGTACTGTTCTGGGCGCCTATACTCAGTGCTTCTTTTAGCCCTGCTGCAACCTGTGAAACCGAATTATCTGTTCCGGTTGGCAAGCCGTTTAAAATATGTTGCGTGGTATCACAGCCCGAGCTGAAGAGAAATACCACCAGGCTGCCAAGAATAATTTTTTTCATTGTTTGGATTTTAAAAAGCAAGTATAAGTAAGATTATGCATACTACCGCTACCACCGTATTCAGCAGGTTTACCAGGTCATTGTTCAGATACCCTTTTCGCTGCCAGCGGGCCCCCATAAATGAATCGGAAAGATTTCCTGCGATACCGGCCACTAGTATTAATACTGCCGCTTTGCCATCAAAAGCCAGCAGCCAGGCTACCAGGGCTATCAGCCCACTACCCAGTATGCCGAAGGCAATTCCTTCCCAGCTGATTACGCCGTCTGCCCCGCGTTGGTCGGGCTTCCAGCTGATACAGTTGAAAAATCGTTTTCCATAGCGGGTTCCCAATTCAGACGAGAGTGTATCGCCGGTGGCGGCAGCAATAGCAGCGGCCAACAGCAGCAAGTAATAATCAGCCTTGTTTGGAATTATATATGCAAGCAGCCCCAATACGGCTGCTACCCCTCCATTGGCCCATACCTGGCTGGCTTTCCGATCGGCTCCTTGGGCTTTTTTTTCTGTCCTAACCAACCGGGTTACTCCGGCACCACTCGCAAAAAAAACTGCCAGTAATGCCAGGCCGTTTAATCCGGCCCCCAGCCATATACACCAGGCTATCAATGCCCCCGATAAAGCAGCAGCCATATTCAGCAACCTTATTTTTACCGTTAAGAGCGATAAAAAAAGGATCAGCAACGGGGCAAGTAGATCCGGGCGGGGCATTTTTATAAAAATGATTTCCAGTAATGCAGCCAATCCAACATTCGGCTGGTATAACCATATTCATTATCAAACCAGGCAATTAGTTTTACCTGTTTACCAACCACGGAGGTAAGGCTGCCATCAATGATAAGAGAATGCGTATTGCCTTTGATATCGGCAGAAACCAGTTCATCTTCGGTATAGGCTAACACTGATGCATAATCGCTTTCAGCAGCTTTGCGGAATATTGCATTCACCTGTTCGCGATTTACATCTTCTTTCATTTGAAGCGTAATATCCGTAAGTGCTCCATTGGTAACCGGTACGCGGATCGACATGGCTGCCAGCCGTCCTTTCAGGGGAAATAGCCGGTCGAGTGATTTTACCAGGTCAATTTCAACCGGTATAATGGATTCAGCCGCGGCACGGCCCCGCCGGAACTGTGCATGGGCCGTATCTACCAGTTCCTGCCTGGAGGTATAGGAATGAAGAATATTAAAATGCGCTGATTCAATACCGATGGATTGCATCAGGTAAAGTATATGTGTACTGCAATTGGTCATACAGCCACCCGGAGAAACAATATCTACCGATGCATCGAGCTGATGCTGGTTAAACCCGTATATCAGCAAAGGAATATCTTCCGACCCCGTAGTGGACAATAATACTTTACGCGCACCGGAAGCAAGGTGTTTTTCTGCGCCCGTCTTTGTACTGAAACGCCCCGAACATTCCAGCACAATATCCACCTGCAAGGATTTCCAGTCGAGCCTGGAAGGATCTTCCTGTTGAAAAGCCCGGATCGTATAACCGTCTATATGCAGGCAGTCTCCTTCAAGCACCAGTTTCTTCTGCAAGGGCCCATATAAGGAATCATATTTCAGTAAATAAACAAGGTTATCAACCGGCATTACATCGTTCACTGCAACCAGTTCTATCCCCTCCTGCCCTAACAAACGACGAAACAATAAACGCCCTATCCGCCCCATTCCGTTGATGGCTACTTTCATTACGAGAAATTTAAGGCGCAAAGATCAGCAATTTAGCTGTTGTAAGTATCAAGGAAAAGTTAACCGGATTTCGGACCTTTAGCTACTAAATAGTTTTTATGATCGCATTTTTAGGCACCGGGTTATTAGGATCCAATTTTACCAAAGCATTGCTGAGGAAGGGAGAAAAACTACATGTATGGAACCGGTCGGCAGAAAAAGCCGCTGCCCTGGAAGCAGAGGGGGCTATAGCGTTCCGAAATATACAGGATGCTGTACGGGGTGTAGAACGGATTCACCTGACGCTTTCAGACGACGCATCTGTAGATGCTGTACTGGCCAGCGCAGAAGCCGCCCTTCAACCGGGCTGTTTTATATTGGATCATACCACCACCACCATGCAGGGAGCCATCGACCGTACCAATAGCTGGGCCGCCAAAGGCATGCATTATGTACATGTTCCGGTATTTATGGGGCCAGCCAATGCGCTGGAAAGCACAGGTGTTATGCTGGTGTCGGGTGATTCCGGTTTGCTGCAACAGGTAATGCCAATGATTCGTCCTATGACCGGACAGGTAATAAATTATGGTTCGGTAACCGGCAGAGCCGCCGCTATCAAACTAATGGGTAATTCTTTTCTTATAACCATGACAACCGGTATTGCCGATATGCTGGCAATTGCCAAATCAATGGATATACCCAATGAAGCTATTACCCAGCTATTCGATAACTGGAATGCCGGGGCCACGGCTCCTGCCCGGCTGGCAAGAATGCTCAGCGGCAAGTACGACCAGCCTTCCTGGGAATTACAGATGAGTCGGAAAGACGCCCGGTTAATGCTGGAAGTTGCAGCGCAGGCCGGCAAACACCTGGCTGTATTACCCGCCTGCGCAACCGAAATGGATCGCTGGCTGGAAAAAGGCATGGCGCAAAAAGACTGGACTATTATTGGATCGGACCACGTGTAATCGTTTCTTCCCTGCTCAAGCCATTAACCTGGAAATAGACGACTGGCTTTTCCTCTCCTGTAAAAGAGCAGTCCAGTATTATCTTATGTTTTCCCGGTAATAGCTTGGGCAGCTCTTTATCGAGCTGTATCGTTTGCCGGTGATTGCCCTTTGCATCGTACACCAATACTTCGCGGCTGCCTTCCGATACAAGCGATTCGCCGGCAGCCAGTTCCACCGGCAAACTGAATTCATAATAATCATCTACCTGTATTAATATCTTCTGTACACTGCCTTGTTTGCCTTCTGCATTTAACCGGAACTGCAATAACTGCTCTTTCCAGTTCTGTTCTAGATTAAAAATTGAATGCGTAGGTTCTCCCGGCTGCCGGATAAAATGTTCACGCTTAAACAGGGGGGAACTTTCATATTGCAATAGAGTCCAGTTGCCTTCCTTGTTTTTCTTGAGGTGAAAGGAAGAAGCCGGGTTTTTTAAACGATCTTGCTGTTCCTGGGTGAACGCACCCGAATTTCTTGCCAGTTCCCACTCGCGGATAGCATCCAGAAGCTGCCCTGAGCGGGGATTTTTGCGTAGGGCATCTGGCCGGGCTACCATAGCAAACCCTGCTCCATAACCGGCCGCGCGGGCCAGCATCCATTCCATTTCCGGCAAGGTAGTGGTAGCCGTAAGCAGGTACCAGCCCAACATAGGGGGCATCAGGTTGCGTTGAAACAGTCCCTGGTTATCGATCCGGTATTGCTGCATACTTTCCTTAAAACCACCGTACCAGGGTTCTCCCCAATTGTAATAGGAACCAATATGCCAGTAAAAGGTTTTACTCAAACTGGTACCCGCTATAAAATCATGTTTTACCTGGTCATAAACATCTTTGGCAAAAATTTCCAGTGCATAATCGCCCTGGCCTGCTGCCAAAGCACCTTCGTGCCCATCGAAATCGAGGTGATTGACGCCGGTTTCATTCAGGAAACCCGCTATATTGGAAGCCACTTCGCGCTGCAGGGTGAAATCAGGAAAAAACACTTTATATGGGTGGTCAAAAAGTTTTCCTACCAATATGCCCCGGGCATGCGCAGCTGCGGTTGTACCATAAGCTCCCCGCTGACAATCCAACAACCGATAGGGCGCTTCTTTACTAACCGAACGATACCTGATTATTTCCTTGCCAATTTTTACAGCATGCAGTTCATTCCCTTCCTGTGGACTAAAATATTCCGGGGAAGCCACTTCAATTTCTTTCTGCACGGCATCAATGGCAGCAACCAAGGTAGAGCTACCGGTCATACTTAACCGATCATCCGGAACGGGGCTAACATAGGCATCATTGGTCGTTAAAAAATTGGTTAAGGTATGTACACCCAGAAATAAACCGGCGGCTTTTGCCTTATCGGCACACAGTTTCATACCTTTTCTGCCATTGGGAAACTGGGCTGCATCCAGTTCAAAATGCCCCCAGCTGGTAAAGGGGCCTTCATGGTAGAGAGAGATCAACCCGGCCCGTTTGGTATAAGCGATCATTTCATCAATATCCGACTCAGCAAAAGAGGATATCAGGTAAGATTTTCCAAAATAAGGCGATTTTTTAAACCAAACCCCGTTGATGGTAGGGTGCGGTAATCCTTCTGCCAGTTCAATTTCTCCCAAACGATCCAGTGTTGCCTTTTCTGCACAACCGAAAAATGCCAGCTTACTGCCATTTACAGATTCACCTTTTAAGGCCGGTACCGGCATATTTTTCTGAACCCCGCCCCAGGCGTCAACGGTTCTGTTTTTATCGCGGTTAATGCTGTAAGCCTGTAAAGTACTGCCCCAGGAAAAAGGGGTAGCAGCTATGCCTCTTGCCCAGGTAGACCCTTCTTTATTCGGATAGTTTCCACCCAGTGTTTTAGCATTCAGCACCTGTATTCCAATTGCAACCTCTTTATCACGTACCACCCCGATCACCTCGCCCACCAGGTGATTGATGGTAGTGGGGATAGGGCCCCAAATCACAGCATCGAGCTGCAGTTTGGGCACCGCATTGATCAGTTCCAGTACAATATGCGTTGCATGCTGGCTCACCTTAATGTCGGCCTGGCCTTTTATTTCAGGATAATACAGGCTAAGTATCGCTTTCGATTTATTATACAAAGCTTTGGCGGGAAGGTAGTTTTTCCCGGCAATTACCAACTGTAAAAGCGGCGCAATGGTATCGGTTGACTGATAATTTTTATTTGATGGCCGGTAGATAAGCGCCCGGATAAATCCTTTCTGATCAAGCTCAAGCTGAAGCTCTTTTGAACTGAAACTGCTTTGGGCAATTACTTCGTAAGTGCCCAGTAATAAAAAAAGCAGGCTGGTCAGGAATAGCTTATTTTTCATACCGGCAATCTTACCATTTTTTCGGTAATTCCAGCTTTAACAGCCTAATTAGATAAGGAAAGCAAATCATTTGGTAATTTTCAGGCTATGAAGAAACTGTTATTCGCATGTATCCTTGCCGGCGGATTGCTACCAGCCTGTGACAATTCCATGAAACCCAGAACCAGCAATAGTTTTGAGGAAATGAACCAGAAAAACAAACTGGCCGGTTCTGCCCTTCCATCGTTACAACTGGTTACCATAAAAAATGAAGCCTTTGACCTGGCCTCTCTTAAAGGGAAAAAAGTATTGGTGAATTTATGGGCCAGCTGGTGCCCGCCCTGCCTGGAGGAAATGCCATCTCTTGACCGCTTATATGCAACAATGGACACCAATAAAGCCACCATTGTATTGCTGAATGTAGACAAGGATCGGAAGAAAGGCGTCGAATTTGCCCTCAAAAACGGCATTCAATCTCCGGTATATTTTGCAGAGGAAAGCCTGCCTTCCCTGTTTGATGTTTCGGGGCTGCCTACCAGCTTTATTTTCAATGAAAAAGGAGAACTGGTAGACCGCCTGGAAGGAGCCCGTGATTACAATGCACCCGCCTACCACGAGTTTTTTCAGTAGTTTAGGGAAACAGTAGTTCCAACATGAAAAGAAGAGACCTACTCCGCCTGTTTACTGCGGCAGGCTTAGGGGCCGGCTTGCCTGCCTGGGCTGTTACCGGCAAAGCGGGCAGCAAAAGCAGTATCGGTAGTTTTTCGCTGGATGGCACCCGGTTGCGCTTTTATCATCCAGTTATAAAAAAAGGATTTACTACGGTGCTGATTGCCGACACCCATCTTTTCAGAGACGATGAAAGAGGCATTCCCTTTCAACCCTATAGCGGCCGGATGGCCAAAGCCTACAATCAAACCAGGCATTACCTCACAGGAGAAACTACCAATCCGGAAAAAAGCCTGGTTGCTTCGCTGGAACTGGCGGCCACCCGTAACGCAGAGCTGGTAACACTTTTAGGCGATATCCTGAGTTTTCCGAGTGAAGCTGCCATTGAATATGTGCTGGAACGTATGCGGATCAGTGGTCTTCCCTACCTCTATACAGCTGGTAACCACGATTGGCATTATGAAGGCATGGCCGGCTCGCTCTTTGACCTGCGCGCCGACTGGATTCAAAAGCGGTTACTCCCGCTCTACCAGCAAAACGATCCGCTGATGCAGGTAAAGGAACTGCACGGGGTTCGCATAGTGGTGCTCGACAATTCGAACTACCAGGTTACGGAGGCACAACTTGCCTTTCTGAAACAACAATTATCCTACGGGCAACCCTTGCTTTTACAAGTGCATATACCACTGTATGCACCGGGCAGGTCAGTAGGCTATGGATGCGGCCATCCCGAATGGGGAGCGAAAACAGACCGCAACTATGAATTGGAGCGCAGAGAACGCTGGCCGGTAAACGGGCACACCGCTACCACCCTTGAATTTCACCGAACCGTCTTTAACTCACCCCAGGTAATTGGTGTACTGGCCGGGCATATACATCGTCCATCTCTCGATATCATCAACGGTATTCCGCAGATAGTTAGCGAGGCCAATGCCGTCGGCGCCTGCCTGGAAATTGAATTTATTCCAACCGCTTAAGCTTTTAAGAACCATGTATAACCGAATGCGTTCCTTCCTATTGCTTATTTTCTGCTTTCCAGTTGCAGCCATCCTTGCCCAGCAAAAACCCGCTGCACCATTAAAAGACGGCCTGGCAGAAGTAGACCAGCTATTTGCTGATTTTGCTGCCAAGAACCATTCCCCGGGCATCATTTATGGCATTGTGTCCAATGGGCAGCTGGTTCACCTTAATTATTCGGGTATGGCTAACCAGGAAAAAGGCCGGAAAGTATCTGCAACCTCGGTTTTCAGAATTGCGTCCATGTCAAAAAGTTTTGCAGGCGTAGCTATTCTGCAATTGAGGGATCAGGGTAAACTTCAGCTAGACGAGCCTGCACACCTGTATATTCCTGAATTGACCCATACCCAATACCCAAGCAACGATGCCGGCCCCATAACCATCCGGCAGTTATTGACACATGCAGCAGGATTTCCGGAAGACAATCCCTGGGGCGACCGGCAACTGGACATTTCCGAGGAAGCCATGCATGCTATGTTTAAGCAGGGTATTTCCTATTCCACAGCGCCAGGAACGGGTTATGAATACAGCAATATGGGCTTTGCCATGCTAGGCGCCATCATACGGAAAGTATCGGGCATGTCGTACCAGGAATATATTAGCCGGTTTATCTGGAAACCACTGGGTATGTATCATACTTATTGGGAATATGCCGATGTACCCGATTCCACCCTGGCTATCGGCTATAGAAGATTGAACAATGAATGGGTAGCTCAACCCCTTGAGCACGATGGTGCTTATGGTATCATGGGAGGCATATTAACCACTGCCGAAGATTTTGCCCGTTATATGAATTTTATGCTGGATGCCTGGCCGGCCAGAAATGATCCGGATAGAGGCCCCCTGAAACGAAACTCCCTGCGCGAGATGCAATACCCCTGGAATTTTGCCGGACTTAACAGCAGTTATCGTTATCCGGATGGACGGCTCTGCCCGATTACTGCGGCCTATGGGTACGGGTTGCGCTGGTCGCAGGATTGCGAAGGCAGAAAAACCGTGGGGCACAGTGGCGGTTTGCCCGGCTACGGTAGCAACTGGGCCATACTTCCCGATTATGGCATAGGCATTGTGAGTTTTATAAACCAGACCTATGCACCTGCATCTTCCCTGAACCAGCAGGCATTGGACCTACTTCTACGAAAAACGGGGATCCGGCCAAGAGCTGTACCAGCTTCTGCCATACTGGTGCAGCGGCAAAAAGAACTTACGGCGTTTTTACCTGCCTGGAGCAATGCAGAAAAATCAGCCAGTTTTGCGGAAAATTTCTTTCTTGATTTTTTAATAGATAGCCTGCGTAAAGAATCGGCATTGCTGTTTCAACAGGCAGGTAACATAACCCGTATCGGTGAAATGCTACCCGAAAATAATCTAAGGGGAAGTTTTCTGCTGTATGGCGAAAAGGCCAGGATCCGGGTTTATTTTACACTATCACCTGAGCTACCGGCAAAAATCCAGTATTTCCGGATTCAACTCGAACAATAATTACCCGCACAAAACAACATACTCATGTTAACCACCAACACTTATCTGAATTTCAAAAACAATTGCGAAGCTGCTTTCCGCTTTTACCAATCTGTTTTCGGCGGCGAATTCATCCACGTAGGACGGTTTGGCGATATGCCCGAATCGGAAGAATTCAAAGTACCGGAGGCAGATAAAAACAAAATCATGCATATATCACTTCCCATCGGGCAGTCTGTTTTGATGGGCAGTGATTGCGGATCGGCCTGGGAAGCCGGTTTTATCCAGGGCAATAATTTTTCCATTTCAATCCATACGGATTCAAAGGAAGAAGCCGATCAGCATTTTGCCCGTCTCTCTGCCGGCGGTTCTGTTACTATGCCCATGAACCAGACTTTCTGGGGCTCTTATTTTGGTATGCTTACCGATCCGTTTGGGGTAAACTGGATGATCAGTTTTGAACAACACCCTCCGTTAAACTAGTTACCAACTGTTAAGGTTCCAGGATATATTGAACAGCCTGGTCGATTGCTTTATTGAATCGATCGGGCTGTTCGATCATTGGATAATGCCCTGTTAATCCGATAGAGATCAATTTCGCCCGAATACCTAAGTGGGCAAATACCGTCGTATCAGTAGATATATAATCACTGTTAACAAGGCAAAGTTTTTTCTTGTACAGGGGTAGTTTTTCTGAAAAAGCATATTGGTCGGTTGCTTTCAATACAGGTACCGCAACCAGGCTGTCTGCAGCCGTCATATCCTTTATTACCTTTTCACGTATTGAGGTTGGCGTGGAATCAGCAAATAAATAAGCGCTCATTTCCTCCCGGATGATTGAACTGAACCGGGTAGATAACAGGGCATAAAAGCGATCCCATTCTTTTTTGGTTTCGGCGCTTAGGGGCGTGGCCAGTTCGCGAAAATTATCAACGCCGATTATACCCAAGACCTTATCCTGATTTTCCAGCGCCGTTTCCAGCACAATAGCCCCACTCATGGAATGCCCTATTAAAACAACCTTCTCCAATTCCATTTTTTCCATTAGGTACGAAAGATCTTTTTCGTAGGCCTCAACGGTCCAGTCCTGCCTGTTTTTTCCCGACTCACCAAATCCGGCCAGATCAATGGTAACGATCCTGTAGCTGTTGCGCAGGGCATTTACCTGTGCATTCCAATAGCTTCTGTTTATTCCCCAACCATGTACAAATACCAGCGTAATGGGGCCATTACCCGCTTGCTCTGCTACGAGCTCTACCTGGTTTCTTGTAAAATGCTGAACGGAATTTTGAGAAACCCTCTCGCCGCAGGAAATAGCCGCTATGGAGCAGCTGATGAGTAAAAGACCGCTTAATAGGTAAAGATTCATTGTTGAATTTAAATACGTTGCTTAACATACAATTTTTTTTGAGGACACCTTCCGGTTTTCTTTGCAAAAACATCCGTATTATTAATTTTGGATTACATTTTAAACATACGATTGCCTGCGCCATATTGAACCAACAAGTCTTGCTGTATTGAACAACTTAACTGCGTATGTTTAGAAATAGTGAATCAGAGCGCCTGTCGATCTCCAACAATAGTAAAAACTGGAAACGATGGGGGCCTTACCTGTCCGACCGCCAGTGGGGTACCGTACGGGAAGATTATAGCGTGGAAGGAAATGCCTGGAATTTCATCAACCATGACCTTGCCAGAAGTTATGCCTATCGCTGGGGCGAAGACGGGCTGGGCGGCTTCTGTGACAGTGATCAGATCCTTTGCCTGGCACCCGCTTTTTGGAATGGAAAAGATCCCCTGCTGAAAGAACGGCTATTTGGCCTAACCAATAACGAAGGCAACCATGGCGAAGATGTAAAGGAACTGTATTTTCAGCTCGATTCCTCTCCTACCCATTCCTATTGCAAATACCTTTACAAATACCCGCAACGCAGCTTTCCGTACGAAGAGCTGATCGAAAAAAACAAACGAGACCGTTTCCAGCCCGAATTCGAGCTGCTGGATACAGATGCATTCAAAGACAATCGCTATTTCGACTGCTTTATAGAATATGCCAAAGCAGAATACAATGATATACTGCTGCAGATCACCGTCTACAACCGGGGCCCCGAGCCGGCAGATATTCATGTACTACCCCATATCTGGTTCCGTAATTTCTGGAACCATAATCCACGTTTCAGCAAACCCGAAATCAAACGCAGGTCGGCCCATTGCCTTGAAACCAATTCCAGCCGAAACGGCAGCTTCTATTTCTATCACCAGGGGGGCGAGCAATTATTCTGTGATAATGAAACCAATAATGAACGAATCTTCCACCGGCCCAATGACAGCCTCTATGTCAAAGATGGCATCAACAATTACGTGGTTAACCAACAACCAACCGTAAATCACCAGAAATTCGGCACAAAGGCGGCAATCTGGCTAAAAGAACGCATCGGAGCCGGCGAATCAGCCTGTTTCCAGGTACGTTTGAGCAAGCAATACCTGAAAGACCCCTGGACAGATTTTGAGGAAGTATTCGAACAACGCATTATCGAAACCAACCAGTATTATGCCTCCCTGATACCCTCTGGCTTACCTGCCCAGCAAAAATCGCTGTTAAGAAGCAGTTTCAGTGGCCTGCTCTGGACCAAACAGTTTTATTACCTCGATGTATACAAATGGCTGTTTGGCGAACCGGGCGCACCAGGTCCTACACGCAATTATAAACGCAACTTCGATTGGCAACACCTTACATCGCGCAACATCATTTCGATGCCCGACAAATGGGAGTACCCCTGGTTCGCCGCCTGGGACCTCGCCTTTCATGCAGCTACTTTTGTTCATGTAGATCCCTTTTTTGCCAAGCAGCAACTGCTGCTGGTACTGCGTGAATATTATATGCATCCCAATGGCCAGATCCCGGCCTACGAGTGGAATTTCAGTGACGTAAATCCTCCCGTACATGCCTGGGGCGTATGGTATGTTTTTGAAGCAGATCGAAAAAAGACCGGCGTAGCAGATTGGGATTTCCTGGAAAGGGCCTTTCAAAAACTGCTGATGAACTTTACCTGGTGGGTGAACCAGAAAGACTCCAATGGAACAGATATCTTCGAAGGCGGATTCCTGGGGCTGGATAATATTGGCGTATTCGACCGCAACCATATGCCGCCGGGTATCAAAAAACTACAACAGGCTGATGCCACCAGTTGGATGGCGCTCTACGCCATCAATATGCTGCGGATCTCACTCGAACTTGCCCAGCATAATAAAGCCTATGAAGAGTCTGCTGCCAAATTCTTCCGACATTTTCTGAATATCGGATGGGCCATGCACCATATCGGCAAAAAAGCCATTTCGTTATGGGATGAAGAAGATGGCTTTTATTACGATGCTGTGCAGTTTGAAAACGGTAGCAGCCAACGTATGCGGGTTCGTTCCCTGGTAGGCATAATTCCTTTACTTGCTGTTGAAATTATGCATGGCAGTATTTTTGAACAGCTAAGAGAATTCAATACCAGGCTGGCTGTTATCCAGCAAACCAGGCCGGACCTTACCCAAATAATTTCAGATATCAACAAAAAGAATAAAGACGGTAATTATTTATTTGCCATCATGATCGGCGACCGACTTGAATTACTATTAAAAAGATTATTGGACGAAGCAGAATTCCTGTCGGACTATGGCATCAGATCTCTTTCGAAGCATTACCAGGAACACCCTTTTGTTTTCAGCTACCAGGGGCATGAATACCGTATTCAATACGAACCGGGAGACAGTACCAGCTCTATGTTCGGGGGTAATTCCAACTGGAGAGGGCCTATCTGGTTCCCGATCAATTACCTCATCATTAACGCACTTCGAAAATACCACCGGTATTATGATGAAGATATCCGGTTCGAGTTTCCGGCAAAATCCGGCACTAAAAAAACACTGAAAGAAATTGCCAATGAACTAACCAAAAGGCTGTTGAAAATTTTTGAACGAAACGAAGCCGGTAAATTCCAGTACCATGCTCCCGCGCAGAAGGAATGGGCACAACCTCATTTCAAGGACCATCCCTTATTTTATGAATATTTCAATGGCGATACCGGGCAGGGATTGGGGGCATCGCACCAAACCGGCTGGACAGCCCTGATTGCTAATTTGTTATTAGAGATGGAAGAAACTTAAAACTGGTACAATACAAATCCGAGCAATGCACCACCCAGCACTATAAAAGCGGAATTTAACCGGGGAAAAAAATAACTGCTGCTGATGCCCGCCAGCCCGATAAGCATGGTCCGCCAGTCGGCCATGCTTTCCTTTGCCATTTCCAGCAGCACCGCTGCTATAACCGCAATGGCTACTACATTTACGGTATCTAAAAATGCCCGCATGCTGCCTGACCGCTGCAATAGCGGCAGTAAAGGCCGAAGCAGGGCCACAAACAGGAAGGATGGCAAAAAAATGCCGATGGTTGCAGCAATTGCCCCACCTATTCCACCCAATTGCCAGCCAATAAAAGTAGCCGCTGAAAAAACAGGCCCGGGTGTAAACTGGCCAACAGCAATTGCATCTACCAGGGTTTGTCGGCTGATCAGGCCTGTTGCCACCAGTTCGGCATCCAGGAAGGCAAAAAGGACATAACCACTACCATAAAGGATGGCCCCTACTTTTAAAAAAACCCAAAATACCTGCCAGTTAAACCCATCCATCGCAGCGGCTGAAACTTGCAGGAAAGGAAACGGAAACAGCCCTTGGAGCGCAGTTCCTTTTTTAACCAGGTACAACAGTACGCCGAGCGCTCCGGCCGCAAAAAACACCAGTATTTCATGGAACCCGATGAGTACGGCCAATAACGACAGTAGTCCGATTACAGCCAGTTGAACAGACTTGATGGCCTTTTTTCCCAACCCCAGCATTGCCATTGCAATAATGGAAAGAACTGCCGGTTTTATACCATAGATGAACGGCTGTACCTGCGGCAGGCTTCCATATTGCTGGTAAGCCCAGGCAATTAAGCCGGTTATACATACAGCCGGCAGAATAAAACAGGCCCCTGCAAGAACAAGCCCCTTCGTTCCTGCCCGTTCATAACCACAATGCATGGTCATTTCCGTAGAATTGGGGCCGGGTATAAGGTTGGTAGCCCCTACGAGGTCAAGAAACTGCTGTTGTGGCATCCAGTTTCTTTTCCGCACCACTTCCTCTTCCATCAGGGCAATATGCACAGCTGGGCCCCCGAATCCAAGCAGGCCAAGTTTAAAAAATACCCGAAATACCTCGCCCAGTTTTTTCTTTTCCGATGAATGGGAGTTATTATTTTTTCCCATACCTGGCTTCTAAGAACTGAACGGTTGACTGCATCATCTTTTTGAGCACATCTACCTTAATATCGGCTAAGTTTTTTACATAAATGCAGGCTTTGCCCATTTTGAATTTTCCCAATTGCTGCAGCAGGACCGCCTGTTCTTCTGTTTCGGTGTATACATACAAGGAGATGGCCGCTTTCCGGGGAGAAAACCCGAGCAGGGGCCAATCGCCCTCCTGTTTACTCCGTTCTGATGTATAGTGATAACTACCGAATCCGATAATAGAACTACCCCATAGTTTAGGTGCTGCACCTGTTATATCCTGCATTAGTTGAACCAGGGCAAAACTATCCGCACGTTTCTGCTCTGTATCGGCAAATGACTGTATGAACTGTTCCACATCTGCCGTAGTTTGTTTGGTTTTGACCGCTGCCATATAGCCTGATTTATAAACTGATAATCCAATTTACATAAATATTCCGGCCCATTCTGGGAATTCGATTCCAGTCAGCAAAACTGGTATAGGTACGGTTTAATAGGTTTTCAACGCCTGCTCTAAGTATAACCGGTATTTTTTTTACGGCCAGCGTATAACCTCCCGAAAGATTGAGGATGGTATAAGACGGGGCTGCTGTTTCACCAAAAGCCGGACTGAAACGGCTTTGCTTCAAAGCCCCTTCCAGGTTAACGGCCGACTGAATTTTTTTCAACCGGTAGGTACAAGTTGCTCCATAACTGAACGGCTGTATAAGGGGCAGATTCAACCCGCCTTTACCCACCCCTTTCCTATACACCGCTTTTCCGGATACTTGCAGGGATGGCAGCAATTGATAGGTAGTGGTAAAGGTGCTATTGTATAAACTGGCCCAGCCAAGCTGCTGGTAAACTTTTATACCGCTGGCACCAATTGTCATGGGAATAAATGCTGGCTGGGGCATACCAATAATATAATCCTGAATCCTAAAAAATTGCTGTTGCCATTTCAGTTCAAATGCAGGAATTCGATAGGTAACGCTGGAATTTAATTCAACGGAACGTTCTTTTCTTAAACCAGGATTACCAATATAATCATACCGATCAAAACTATTGAAAAGGTAGAACCCATATCCTTCAGAAACAGAAGGGGCTCGTTCAGCATAGGAAAGTCCCAGTGAAAACTGCCAGTCAGATGGCTGAAACCGCAACGAAACTCCGGCATTTTTCAGTACCCGGTTTTTTGTAACGGGCATATCCGGATAAAAGATCTGCATCGTTTTAATTCCCATCTCATTTTTCAAAAGCTGTTGTTGTATGCCTGCGCCAACCGACGCCGTCAATTTCCATTTTTTAGCAATGGCATAGGCGTCTTCGGCAAAAAAACCGGCATAGATGGTATGTATATCGGGCCAGGTAAGCATATACATATCTTTTTGCCCCGGCTCATTGGAAAACATGGTCATTTCAGCCAATGACCGGTTATGGTGCATACTAACGGTCGATTTCCAGGCATGCCTTGATTTTGCGCCTTTAAATGCGGTGTACCAACCCGACGTAGTACTCCATCCCGGCATATCCATTCGAACCGGCAGATCAGGCCGCTTACTATCGTCCATTACATGTGTAATGCGGTTAAAATAGAGCTTGGTTTCCCATTCCTTGATTGATCCCTGAGCCGGGTGCTGCAGGTAAGAAACCGACCCGATCAAAGCATTGGCTGCGGATACATCCATTGGTAAAGCCGGATAACCCACATCTTTTGCGCGATCCACAATAAGAGAAAGTTCCAGGTGCTGCTGCGCATTGAGCTTGTACCCGATAATCGTGGATAAATTAAACTTTGAAAACTGGGAATAAGCCACTTCTTTATGATCACCATCCGTGTAATTACCTGCCTTTCGGTAGGTAAAATCAAAATCGGCAAAAAAATGTTGCCGGGTCCATTGCCAATCGGTACCAATAATACGTTGGCGGTTGTTAAATTCCATGCCATTGAACAGGGAACCGGAAAAAGCAGGATCCCCAAATCCTGCTTTTTTCCGTACCAGGTCAATGCTGCCCGCAATAGTGGCTCCGTTGACACTGCCCGATTGTCCGCTGTGTAGCACTGCTTTCGACAAATTAGTGGTTTCTACATAGGAGGTTACGGGGTCCATTTTGTCGGTACAGGCGCCGTAAATCCGCATGCCATCAATCGTAATTACCGATCGCTCCGTGGCCATCCCGTTCAGTAACGGTTCCCAGGCATACGCTCCGCGTTTCACTAAATCAACCTGTTCATGACAGGATAAATACGTATCGAGGGTACTGAGCAATTTATTGTTGGTGTTTTTGTCAGCAAGCCGCGACAGTACAATTACTTCCTGTAATTCTTTAACGGTAACCGAATCCTTCGGAGCAGATTGCGCTATAACCCGCAGAAAAACCACCAGTAGTAAACTGGTAAAAAGAAAAGTTTTCATACGGTTCTACTTAAAATTCAAGTTCAAAAAACAGGGAACTCGATGTATTGTCTCCGGTAACCGGCTCTCCTTTTACCACGGTGCCTGTGGCATCCAGTAACTGGAGATTTATTTTCCAGTACCCGGTCATGGTTAAGCTCAGTTTTCCGCGGTAGATTTTGTCAGCCGACTGGGTAAGGTGTACATTATTAGGGGACCCATGATTTCCCATACCCGGCATCCGGGGATCGAGCTGGATAGTATAACTGTCGACGGGGTCGAACTGCATCATGGAACTCATGGTGTATAAGCGCGCACTGATATCATTGAGAGCCGTTTTTGGCACCACAGGTTCTACCATGGCCAGTACATAACGTTTATTATCGGCTCCGAGGAAGGATTGAACGGTTCTTCTGGACGGATCTGTGACAGCTATCCGATCGGTCATAGAATAGGCTGTACCGTTAACAGCATACTGGATGCTTAACTCCCAGTATTCCATATCATTTCCTGCCATTTGAAAAATAATAAAGCCCGAATAGGTTTGTTTGAAGGGCTCTTTTTTCTGAACAGCGCCAAACGGGCAGGAATGACTCATGCCCATCATTTTCATAACCGGCATCCAGCTCAGTTCAGCATCTGAAACCAGCTTTCCATCGGCTGTTTTTAGTTGAAGAAAAATTTCATTATAACCGGTTTGAACCTTGCCGGTAGCTGAATAAAGGTCTATTGAATGGGTGGTATTACGGATTGTTTTAACCAGTGTTAAGCCGGCTAATTCGTTCGTATTGGCTGGTTCGCTTGAATTTTTGGTACAGGACACAAAACTGACGGCAAGGGCTATCAGCCCGCTGTATAAGAAGGATCTCATTGATTACGTTTGATAAAGAAAAAATCGGTTTACTAAAAAAATGCATCAAACGCAATACTGCGGAGGGCGGTCTGTACCAGACAGAAACTGAAAACAATACGCCTGCTGGTTAGCAGGGGTAAAAACTGCCGGCAGCAAAATAGGTTCCGGGCTGTTTAGTGCTGCCGCACCCGCTGCCTGGCAAAACAATAAAAAATCGGCTTGTAAGGAAGCCAGCGTATCGGTGGCTTGTTTTTGTTCTTTTTCCTTGATCAGCTGAGCAAGTTTACACTGCCCGTTACAATGCAACTGGGGCCTGTTCGTATTTACGCAGAAACTGGAAATAAAAGCAGCTTTATCTACCTGGTAAAATACCAGCAATACCGAATTCTTTAAGGTGCCGACCAGGATCAGACCAAAAAGAAAAATGCTAAGTATTTTTGAAATTAATTTCAACAGGCAAATTTAATAACAAATCTAGTACATGCGGGTTGGCTCCAACAAAACAATGCACAACCGGGCTGCAAATTAATCTCATACAGCCAACTGATCAAAATCAATTCTCTCAATCGCATATAACATATTATCATTATCTTTCAGACAACCTACAGAGCTATGCCCCCAGCCCGCCAACCAGTTCCAAAACTACGCTTCGACAAAGCAGGTTATTATTTTACAGGCTTATTCCTCCTGGCCTTTTTAGGATTCTGGAAATCCTATTTTTCCGGCTTTTTTAATGGAACCGGCTCACACCATTTCTATTTTCATTTTCATGCCGTTATGATGCTCACCTGGCTGGTTCTGCTAATTGTGCAACCCTTACTTATCCGGTACAAGAAGATCAAGCTTCACCGGGCCATTGGCAGGTTTTCTTATGTTGTGATGCCACTATTATTGATTTCCGTACTACTGGTATTAAACAGTGGCTTAAAAGCGATCCCGCAAAATGAAATCAGTTTCAGTACGGTCATTTTCCCCATCCGGGATTTTTTCCTGTTAATAATTGCTTTCACGATCGCTATCCTGTACAGGCACAGGATTCAGATTCATGCAAGAGCAATGATCATTACAGGTATTATTTTTATAGAACCTGCTTTATTCCGTTTTTTAGGAAAAGTGGTGTTTGAAGGCATGGATCCCTGGGGCTTTTTTACCGGAATATTTTTGATACTCGGCCTGCTTATGGGGCTACTTTTTATTGAACGAAAACAATCATCGGGCAGGTGGCTATTCCCTTCCCTGCTGGTCGTTGATATAATGGTGTATGCGCTTGTAGTTGCGCAGACGGATCTTTCCTTTATGGATCCGTTGATTCGCTGGTTTGCACGCCAACCCTTAACCTGAAAACAACTAACACAGATGAAATACATAAACAGTTTTCTGCTTATCTTACTGATGCAGACAACAGCCTCTCAGGCACAAACCTATATAACCAATGTTACCGTAGCCGACGTTAAAAAACAGGTTCTTTTACCCAACAGAACAGTGGTAATAACGAATGACCTTATTACCGATATTTCATCGAAAAAAATAAATATACCGGAACAGGCTACCGTCGTCGATGGCTCAGGTAAATTTTTATTCCCCGGCCTAACCGACGCACATGTTCATTTTTTTCAGAATGGCGGCTTGTACACCCGACCCGATGTTATTGACCTGCGAGCCATTCTGCCGTATGAAAAAGAAATGGAGCTGGCGCACAAAACCATGGAAGATAAACTTCGCCGTTACCTTCAAAACGGCATTACCCAGGTCATTGATGTTGGCGCTTCCTATGCCTACCTGCAGCAAAGGGAACAATATAAGAACAAAGCTTTTGCACCAGGCATTTTCATGACAGGTCCTTTGTTAACGACCTATCAACCTCCCATCTATGAAATTAGCCGGCAAGAAACACCATTTAGCCTTGTACGCTCTATAGAGGACGGAATAAAAATGGTGCAGGAACAATTGCCCTACAACCCTGATTTTATTAAGATCTGGTATATAGCCGGCGCAGACGGGTTAACGCCAGCAGCAAGTGCACAGAAAAACCTACCGATCATCAAAGCCAGCATTGAAGAAGCTCATAAGCATAACCTGAAAGTAGCCGTACATGCTACCCAACGAATTACGGCACAACTGGCAGTAGAAAATGGTTGTGATATACTAGTACACAGCATCGATGATGAATTACTGAAAGAAGACTTCATACAACTGTTGAAAAAGAAAAAAACAATTCTCTGTCCAACGGTAGTGGTGGGCGACGGTTACAGGCAAACACTGGGGCAAAACCTTCAGCTAAGTAGGCATGAGCTGTTAAGCGCCGATCCTTTTCAGCTTGGATCATTGATGGACCTGAAACATATTTCAGACACCGCCCTTGTTAACCGGTATAAAACCATTCTTAACTCGGCGGCACAAAAGGAAAAACAAAAAAAGGAGAACGACCTGATTGCACGGAACCTGAAATTATTATCAGATGCAGGGGTATTAATTGCCACAGGAACTGATGCCGGCAACATTGGCACATTGCATGCTGCTTCTTATTTAAGAGAACTGCAGGCGATGTCTGCTGCGGGTATGAGCAATTGGCAGATCATCCAGGCGTCAACAATCAATGGCGCCAAAATGCTTGACAGGGAATCAGAATTCGGCAGTATAGAAAAGGGGAAAAAAGCAAACCTGCTGCTGCTGGATGCCAACCCGGTTGAAAAGATTGAAAACATAGGTTCAATAGACAGGGTAATTAACCGGGGACTTATCCTGGATCCCGACACCCTGCTTAAAGAAACACCGGAAGCATTGGCGCAACGGCAGCTGAATGCGTATAACCAGGGAAACATTGAAGCCTTTCTTGAACCCTATGCCGAAGACGTAGAAATTTATGAGTTTCCTGATAAGCTTCTTGAAAAAGGCAAAGCACAAATGAGGAAATCTTACACCGAATTTTTCCAGCGAAATCCCGTACTGCATTGCCAATTACTGGGAAGAACCGTGAAAGGCAATATAGTTATAGATCAGGAAAAAGTAATTTTCAGGGGCGGCTCCATGGAGGCCATTGCCATTTACCAGGTTGAAAACAACCAGATCAAAAAAGTATTTTTTATACAATAAACTAGTGTTCTGATCGCCAGTCGGCCCGGTCGATTATAAAACTACTTTCCTGTTTTTTAAAGCCAACCTTGGGGTAATACTCCATGGCAGTTGGAACTGATAATAGCAGCAGCATTGACTGGCTACCGAGCTTTTCCTTTGTTAATGCAATAAGCTTACGCCCGATACCCGCTTTCTGATGACTGGTTCTTACGGCAAGATCTGCCAGGTAACAGGACCAAACCCAATCGGTAATTGAACGCGACACACCTACCAGTATATCATTTTCCCAGGCTGTAACTATAAGGTTTGACTGTTCATACATTTTACTGATCCGTTCAGCGTCATGGGTAGGCCTTGGAAGGCCGGCATTCTCATACAATTCAATTACCTGGGCTGTAGTAGGCCTTTTCTCAAAACTAAATTCTATTTCCATAATTGTTTATTCTATCTGGTATAAATTCTATCTATTGCAGGCAATTCATGCAATCGCACGTGCAGGAATTTTATTTTAAATTTTTAGCAATTTTATTACCAGTACTCAATTTAAACCCTTTCACCGGAATAAGAAAATATGGCAGTACCCCACAAATAAAAAGAAAAACCCGCACTGCTTTTATACTGGTGCGGGTGTAGGTCTCCAAGGGGCAGGAACGGGCAGGCTCCATCCATTTCCTGTTCAGCTTTTTTTAGCGATCATTATTTTTCTGGTATAAAAAACGCCCTGGTTATCGGTCAGTTTAATAAAATAAAAACCCTTTAACCAAACAGGTATATTGATTCGGTATTCATCGCCCTTATGAAACTGTCGGCTGAAGAGCGTTCTTCCGTTCATATCTATCATGTCAAACTGCCGAACCTCTCTGCGCGTATATTCTTTATCTGCTTTATTGACTAAGGAAAAATACAATACATCTGAAGCCGGATTAGGGAAGGCCCTTACCTCTATCATAGATTGCTCCCAATAAGGCGACTGAATAGTGTTTATCACTTCATTAGTTATCAAACCAGCAAAGTGATCAAACCGGATACTTGCTCTGTTTACGAGCTTTGTTCCTGGCAAGAGCGCCGGCTGTTGCGACAGGCTAAAGGAAATATACCCTTCACTTTTTTCATTATCACTGACCGAATCCGGCAGTAATACATCGTTCCATTCAAAATGAGCCACCCTGTTCTTATAAGAATACTGGCATCCCGGCATACTGGTAGCAATAATAGTTAAGGTAGACAGATCCAGGCCATCTGGCAGGGTGTCTAAAATGCTTATCGAAGTAGCCGCCTGGTTTCCTATATTTTTAAACCGAACGGTATAAGTGAGGTTTTGGCCTGTGGGTATGAAGCCTTGCGCGCCATAACCGGCAGGTGATACCTGGATATCATTGGGATCAATTGCACCCACCACCTTATACAGCTGGGCAACATTGTTATTGGAAAGATCGCAATCTGCGTCCTGTATAAAAATACCTGCAGCAACCGGAATAGTATCTCCGATTTCCACACCAGTTGAAGTGCTGTGATAAAAATTGATAAGCTGCGTTCCGAAAGCAGGAATGGATGGAATTTTCCAGCTATAAATTACCATCGTTTTATTCTGCTCCGTCACATATTCAGTGGAGGCAATAGGCAAACTGGGTAACAATACGTTGATTGTTACTGGAAGCTTAACCGTTACCCGGGCATCTGTTACCAAACCACGTCCTGAATTGGACGCAATCAGTGTCATCTGGTTATTGTTATAGCCCTTACGGATAGCGGTACTTCCAACAATAATACCGGCGTCCTGTGCATTACAAAGAGGAATAGCCGGAATCAGCAGGTCATGTATATCCGTATCAACCACTTTTATGGATTGGGTTGAACATTTACTGTCGGTTTTATTGTCGGGCACCAGCCCTATGGTCCAGTTGCCTGCAGTTACCGGAATGGAAAAATTACCCGTATTATCGGTGAAATACCTCGATTCATTGTTAGCTACCTGTAGCATGGCATGCCCTACCAGAACCTCGCCGGTATCTTTTTTACAATTGCCATTCATATCGAAAAATACCGCACCGGAAATATGCACTGCCTTTGTTTCCGTAATGGTCAGCAACTGATTACCAGAAACATTCGTAAGTACCTGCGTGGCTCCGCCCGGCCACTTCACCCTAACCGAATCAATAACCGATGCAGTTCCAATTCCAAAATGTTGGGTAAAAGAACCTTGACCTGCCAGTCCGCTTTGAGCATTTACTTCCCGAAGTTGCCATTTACCATTGGAATAAATAGAAACATCCGCTCCGATAGCGGAACCATTAGAACTGGTACTTTTCAGGTTTAGCTCGATCCAGTGATTATTATTTCCATTGTTTAAAAACAAAGCATTGGGCTGGCCACTGTGCGTAGCAACCAGCAGGTCCAGATCGCCATCATGGTCATAATCACTCCAGGAATGCCCAAAGGAATTGCCAAAATTCATGGCAATTAGTTCGTTATCATTGATGGCAAAACCACCTCTTCCATCATTTATATACAAGCGCCGGAAACTACGGTCATTGGTTATATAAAGATCAAGATCTCCATCATTATCGATATCGGCAAAACTACAACCATGTGCTGCAATGCGGTCGGTAGCAACGACTCCCGTACTTATTTTACTGAACCCGGCTTTCCCATCGTTACGATAAAAGAAATTACCGGTTCCACTGGAATTTGCCACAAACAGATCCAAGTCTCCATCATTGTCATAATCGCCCCAACAACTGCCTACTGACTGCCCCCCTTCATTATTTACAATGATTTTTGCCTTACTGAAGCTGCCATTTCCATCATTATGAAAAAGTGAGTTTTTATAGCCGTTTCCATTGGGTACAAACAAATCCTGAAAACCATCTCCATCGTAGTCTGCCCATGATGGCCCGATCGATTGGCTGGCCTCGGAAGGAATTAGATTAGATACGACTTTTACAAACTTTCCATCACCCGCATTCCGGTACAATTCGTTGTAACGGGTGGGGAAATAATTACAAACAAAAAGATCTACCAGCCCGTCATTATCATAATCGGCAAAGGCACCACCATGATAATAACCAACTGTTTGGGTAAATGCCTGGCTATTGTCCTTCTGTAAAACTCCATTAAAGTTCTTATAAAATGTATTTGGCTTCCGGGTATTATTCAATACCAGCAGATCTGTCCAGCCATCGTTATTTATATCTGCCCAGGTATTGCTGATCGAAATGGCACTGTCCTGAATAAGCGACTGCCCTCGCGAAAAACCTCCTTTTTTGTTGTTCAGGTAAATAAGATTAGGTTTTCCTGCCCTCCTGTCTGTAGTAAAAATATCATCGTAGCCATCCTGGTTAAGATCAATCCAGGAAACCGACCAGGAATCTGTTGAATCCCGGTTAAGAAGCGAATCCACATACCGGCTAAAAATCAATTTTGAAGTATTAGATGGGTTAATGTTCACTACTTCTGTTATATTGGATTGTTGTAACTGGCCATTTACCGTACCTGTCAGAATGGTTTCAATCGTTGCATTCGATGGAGAAGACAACAACACTCCGGCATTGTTACCCGGGGTTGCTATCAGCGAGGTTTCCAGGGCAAATTGGCTATGCGCTGAAAAATCGCCGATATTGCGAAAGCTCACCGTTGTACTTCCGTCGTTTACAGCAACGGCGCCTGTTTTGTTTTCAGCAGGTGTTTTAAGTACAGATTGTATTACTTTAAGTCCATCCTGCACAACAATATCTATTCGGGGAGCACTTACTGCTGCCTGGCAATCAATGATGGTGGTTACCTGGATTGTATCTCCCGGTATGGCCGCATTCTTAGAAACAGAAGAACGTTCAGTAAAACTTTGTTCCAGGGAAGTTCCCGTATAAGCCATCCAGTTATCATTAAAATTCGTATTCATCACTGCAACTGGATCTGAACTTTCAACCTGCAAATAAGGGCGTTCCGGACCTGAAGCGGTGCCGGTACCATTGTAAATACTTTTCCACTCTGTAAGCGTTAGTGCGCAGTCAATGTATCTTTCTGGTGCAATCTTAAACGTTTTTTTATACTTGGTTCCATTGGAATACGCATCTTTAATTGTAATTGAAGCTCCTTTTTTCGAAAAAACATACAGGTGTGTCAACTGCTGACCAAAAACTTTTCCGGTAAATGGATCCAGCACATTTTGTTCAGACCCTGGTGGAGCCATATATGTAAGGAAGGAGGTGCCTGACGTTGTACCGTTATCAGAACATACCATAGTGGCCATATCACTGGTACCAGGCGATCCGGTTTCAAACCAGTTTCCTTCAAATATACTCACCCGCTTACCAGCCTTACAACTAACCCGAAAACAAGAAGAATAACTTACCCCGCCATCTATTTTTCCCACCCAGTCTCCTGCTTTCAAACTATCCAGCACAAAGGATTTTACCGCAACCCAGCTCCCATTCAGATACCGTTCCAGCTTTATTGCATTGGCGTTACTCCAGCTAACAATCCTAATTTCCTGTTCACCGGCCGATTGAAATGGAACTAGAAAATAAAACAATTCTCCACTGGAACTGCCATTGGAGGAGGGCACGTAGCCACCCCCATCTCTTTCATTTCCAAACAAGGCCCCATATTGAACCGTAACCGGTTTGTCTGCCAAAACCAGGTAGGTCTCACCGGCTTCCATCACATCCCTTCCTTCCCTGTATTTATCTATCAAATCCTCGCCAGGGTTCAGGGTTCTTGTAAAAATTGTTACAGGATTTTCAAAGTTTACATCCGTAAAACCTGTATTTGTTTTTGGCTGGGTGGAAATTTTTTGGAAGGATACCGTGGTATTGGGCTCGTACGCATACACGTTAATATCTCTTTTTGAACTGGAATAAGGTGGAGAATAAATGATATACTTTTTACCAATGGATTTTTTATCCGTAGAAGGCACCCAATCATGCTGCCAATCACTGTTTGTACTTTGGGAAGCAAAAACCAGCTTCGAACTTTTTACGATAAAATAATCACCGTCCCATTTTAACACTCCACCCGATGCATACCTGGCATCGTCATTTATTCCATTATCTCTTATAAAAAGTACATAACTCTGTCCGGCCATTAGCATACCGGTTTTGCTATCATCGGTATCACCATCCATCCCGTCATCAATAATTTCAAAAGAAGTGCTGTCAAAAATCGCCGTAATAATAAGGGCGGCATCTCGTCTTACTGCATCATTATTGGGAGGAACAAAAATCTGGAAATAAGTGGAAGGTTCCCCGGTTGCATAGGACTGCGAAGAGAGGAAAAAAAGAAGAAGAACAGGTAGGTATCGCCTAAGCATAAAAGATGATTTGGATAAATTCATTCATCTCGTATGCCAAAAAGATAATCTATTGTTACTCAACAACTAACCCTGATAAAAACGCTTTTGTCTGTCCGAAATATGGAAAAACTATACAGAATATATAGTTTACTCGTCCAGTATTTCCGATTGCAGTAGCTGCTCCACTGCTTTATCGAGCAGCGCCATAGCTTGTATAATCATTTTTTCCAGCTGATCCACAGCGGATCCGTCGCCAGCAATTTTCTCAATATCTTTTACTAATGAATAAAGAGAATTGATCCCCATATTATCAATCGAAGGCTTAACCTTATGGGCTAGCGCTCTTACTACCAGGAAGGATCCTTCTTTGAATGCTGCATACATCTCCCTGAAAAGCTGGGGGGTCTGATCAATAAATAAATTCAGCATTTTTTCTTCGAACGTTTTATCACCCCTGCTTATCTGTTTCAACGAAGAAAGGTCATAAAGCTTTGCATTACCTGCTACCGACAATTCCCTGGCAGCGGCGCTGGCAGGCTTGCTGTCAGGGGCTGGGGTTATCCAGTTCAGTAATTTTGCAATCAACTCCGCCTCGTCAAAGGGTTTGGACACAAAATCATTCATACCAGCTTTTTTGCAACGCTCATTTTCTCCTTTTATGGCGTTTGCCGTAAGTGCAATTACAGGTATCGTCAGGTTTAGCTCTTCGCGTACCAAACGGGTGGCTTCCAGTCCATCCATCACCGGCATTTGAACATCCATCAGTACGGCATCATATTGCTGGTTATCCCGCAATTCCTGCACCGCTTCCAATCCATTGGTTACTTCGACTACAGATGCTCCTGCATAGCCCAAAACTGTTACGGCTACCAGCCTGTTCATTTCATTATCCTCAACCAACAGAATCCTTTTTCCCAACAGGGAATTAGTACCGACTGCAGAAATTTTTTCTGCAGGAATATCTTTTTCATGGCCACGAAATACGGGAAGAACAATAGTAAAACTGGCGCCCTTGCCCTTTTGGCTTTGCAGGCTGATTCTTCCCTGCATAAGCTTGATAAGTTGATGAGTGATTGCCATACCCAGCCCGGAGCCCCCGTACTTTCGCGCCATATTTCGATCTTCCTGGGTAAAATTTTCAAAAATTTGCTGTTGGTATTCCTCCGATATCCCGATACCGGTATCAGAAATAGTAATGGCCAGCACTTCCCGGTGTTGTTCATCCCGCTGAAGACCGCCAGCTACTTTCACGCTTCCTTTTTCCGTAAACTTAACAGCATTGCTTAGCAGATTCAGAACAATCTGGGTAATACGATGAGGATCGCCGACCAATATCAGGGAAGGATCAAGAACGGTTTCATCAAAAAGATGTAGCCCTTTTTCTTCCGCCCGGTGACGCATTACCTGCAAGCAATCAACCATCATTTTAGCCGGACGAAATCCTATAAATTCAAGCTGCAGCTTACCTGCCTCTATTTTTGACATATCCAGGATATCGTCAATTATTACCAGGAGATGTTCTGCTGAATTATTGATGACGTTCAGAAAAAATCGCTGCTGGTCTTGCAATTCAGTTTTGAGTAATTGCCTGGTCATGCCAAGTACAGCATTCATGGGTGTTCTGATCTCATGGCTCATGTTAGCAAGAAATGTTTCTTTGGCACGTGATGACTGGATAGCCAGTTCCCGGGCATCTTTAAGCTCCAGCTCCATTTCCTTCTGATCAGTTATGTCGAGGTGAATTCCTATGGATCCTACCAACTCTCCCATATCATTGTAGCTGGGCGCACCGCTAACGAACCACCACCGAAGTTCTCCCCGTTTATTTTTTACAGGAAGCTCATAGGCATCCGAAAGCCCTTGTTCCCTTAACTCTCTTTTTGATTCAAGCAAAGCATTTTTTCCTTTCCCGGTAAATAACTCGCTGGCATCCTGGCCTACGATTTCACCCAATTCAAAACCGGACATATTACAAAAACTCTGATTTGCATATTGAATAATTCCGATGACATCAACTTCCAACAAACCAAGATTCATATTGGCAATAATATTCCGATACTTTTCTTCATTGTTTTGCAAGGCCAGTTCGGCATTTTTTTGGGCGGTAATATCTTCAATAATGCCAAAATACTGTAGGGCTCCGTCTTCCGGGTTTTTAAATGCCTGTCCCTTTGTTCGCCCCCAGAAATACGACCCGTCTTTCCGGTAGTATACTACTTCTACCGTAAAATTTTTTCCTTCTGAAAAACGTTCTACTACACTTCGAAGGGTATTCCTATCGCTCAACGGACCTATACATAATTCTATAGGAGTTTTGCCCAGGACTTCCTCCATTGAAAACCCTGTCATAGTTAAAAACCCATCGTTGCACCAATATATGCCACCCGCCTGATTGGCAAATAAAACACCGCTTGTATTGGCACTTGCCACCATGGAAAGTCGTTGCATTGCACGGCGATCTTCTACTTCTTTGGTAATATCTTCAAATTTCCATAATTGCCCGTTGTAACAATTATCAACAAAAATGGGTACATAATCATATTTCAAAACACGGCCGTCTGCTAATTCCAGCCGCATATTCTGGCGAACTTTCCGCAAACTGTCAAGCTCTTGGAATTGCTGCCGAAAAGCCCCGGGCTTCTTACATAACCTACATACATCCACAAATACACTGATCGCATCTTGTCCGATAAGATCAAGGGGCTTTTTATGATTGACCATCATATCACAAAACAGTTCATTCACCAACAAAACCTTCCCGTTTTCATCTTCCAGTAGCACGCCTTTCTGAAGATTTGCAATTAACAAATACAAGCGGCTGGCCGTTTTAGACAATCTTGCCTCCGATTCTTTAAGTTCTTCTTCAATCCGCTTTCTATTCCGGATCTTATACTCGAGGTATTGCAACATTTTCAAGAAATCATCCTCTTCTCCATTTATATCTATGGATTCTTTATCAGTTTCGGCAATTGCCCGGATGGCTTCTTTCAGATTTTTTAGTCCTTCCCTTTTTATTTCTATTTCTTCCTGTAATTGGCTGTTTATATCCGCATAATCCTGCTCACTCAATGAAAATGCGTGCGCCGCCAATGCATGGTCGCGCTCATAACTGTAATACGAACTATTAACAGCCTGAATGAATTGGGCTACTTGCGGATTTTGCAGATCTTCTGGCCCAAGGTATTTATTCACCTGCCGTTTTAGCAACCTGTTTAAGTCCATAGTTCAATTATTGTTCTGTAAAGGTGGTTATGGTCATGGTCTGATTGTGCAGCTCACATTCAGCCAGTGCAGAAAAAGGAGCTATTTCTCCATAAGAATAAAACCCGGTGAGTAAAGTTTGATGTCCCAGTATATCCTGTACGGCTTCCACTTCTTCTTCGATGCGGTTTCCCAGGATAATTTTCCTACCCACACAACTTATGAGCAATGAAAGTGATGGGCGTTGTCCTGTATGGGTAAGTGTTTGGATGGCAGCATCACTGGCTGCCACCACCAGCTTATCAATATTAGCTTTCATGAAGCGTACTCTGGATCCTTCAGGAACATTTCCCGCAAACCGCATGCTGCCTGTATTATTGTCAATGGACAAAATCGTGCGAACTACGCGTTCTTCCTGGCCCGGCAGCTGAACAGCCAAGGGAAACAGCAATGCAGATCCCGGTAATTCATCGGCATAGGGACCCAGGTATTTTTTATACAGATCCAGTGCTTTAACCTGGTTGATCTCAAAAAGCTCATTTGAAACGGACTTGGTGATCAGTCTTTCTGGTCCAAATACTTCCCAACCACCCATGGAGCCATGTGTAATCGTTATTGCATCTCCATAAAACCCCACTAAAGCAATTTCCCCGGGTCGGGGCTGGTCATTTAACCCCACCACAGTTTCATAGAATTGCGCACTGTCTCCTGCCAATCCGCCGGTAACTGGCACTTTATTTTGCACCAGGCTGTTAATTCCCTGCACCAGTTCACTCCCGTTAACCTTTCCGCCGTCTGAAATTACCAATAGGTAACGAAGATTACTTTCCGCCGGTAATGCCTGTACCAGTGCTTTACCAGCTTCAATACCATTGGGAAACGCATCAATATTTACCCGGGCTGACTGAATGCGGGTATGCTCAAACCAAACCGCCGTTACAGAAATAGACTCTCTTACGGTAGTATGATGGATTTCGCCGGCGGTAGATGCAATTATAATAGCTGCCAGCGGAAAATTTGCCCGGAGTAGCCGATAAATGGCAGCATCCGCAATAAGTTGCCGCTGCCCAAAACACAGCACTAATTGTACTCGTTTAGCATCGAGCAAATCACTGGCACTGTGTGGTTCCAGTTGGTTGCCGACGACATTATATAAGGCCGTTTTCATTCAGATCTAAGGTTTAAAGTTCTACTTCTTTTTGCTGGATCATTTTATAGATGGTAGACTTACCGATGTCTAGCTGCGCAGCTACCTTATACACATTATTATTGTTCTTCCGCATAAAAAACTGTACGATATCGGCGATATATTCTTTAAGGGTTTTATCCTGGGCGAGGAAGGAATCCTCCCCTTTCGTTCCATGAAAGCTGATATCATCCTCCACGATTTCTTGTCCGCTACTTAGCACTGCGGCAAGATCCATGATGGCTTTAAGTTCGCGTACGTTTCCGGGAAAATTGTATTTCATCAGCTTTTCCTTCGCTGCTGTTGTAAGAACAGGAACCGGCAGTTTATTTGACCGGCAAAACTCTTCAAGAAAAAACCTGGCCAGCAATAAAATATCATTACCTCTTTCCCGAAGGGGAGGCAGGCCAATCGGAAGTCCCATTAACCGGTAATAAAGGTCCTCGCGAAACTCATTTTTCTTAACCGCTTCTGCCAGGTTAAAGTGCGTAGCAGTAATTACCCGTACATCCAGTTTTACCAATTCATTGCCACCCACCCGAACTATTTCTCTTTCCTGAAGAGCACGCAGCAGTTTGCTTTGGAGGCTAAGGCTGAGTTCGGCTATTTCGTCCAGGAACAAGGTTCCGCCATTTGCCTCTTCAAATTTGCCCGGCTTGCGGGCAATGGCTCCTGTAAAAGCCCCTTTTTCATGACCAAACAGCTCACTTTCAATCAATTCAGAAGGAATGGCAGCCATATTAACAGCTATAAATGGCTTTTTCTTTCGGTCAGAATTATAATGAATAGCTTTGGCAACCAGTTCCTTGCCCGTACCAGTTTCACCGGTAACAGACACATTAATGTTAGTTTTAGCCGCTTTTTCCATAAGGGCAAACAGCTTTTGAATACCGGTTGAACTACCCTTTATGATTTTACCAAACTCATACTGTTGTCCCAGTTGTTCGCGTAAATGGTCGACCTCTTTTCGCAATTGCTGATTCTCCCGGATTCGGATAATGGCATTCCAGAGTAGATCCCTGGTATTATCGTCTTTCACAAAATATTCGCTGGCACCCGCTTTAAGAAATTCAACCGCAATACTTACATCGTCCTGGCTACTGATAATAATCACCGGCAGATCCGGACAAACAGTTCTGATCTTTTTAAACAGTTCAAAGCCATTCATATCAGGGAGGCGATAATCAATGGTTATTACAGAAGGGCGCAACTGCAGACTGGCCAGACATTCCTTCGCGGTAGACAATCTTTTAACCGTAAACTCAGGATTAAGTGAAAGATGGAACGATAAAACCTCTCCGTACCACGGGTCATCTTCCACAATGAAAATCGAATAAGGCTCCATATATCGGATTTGCTCTTAAGTAAAACGAGTTTGCAACAACTAATATTACATATTCTGCTAAAACAAGTTCAGGATGCTGCCTCCATTTTTCGCACATACCGATACCACCTGGAGAAGCGGCCATTCAATTGCAACCATCCGGTATAACCAGTTACTACCAGTAACTGGAACAGGAGTACAACAGTAAGTGAAGTAACTCTACAGAGAAACCATGAGGCAATAATAAGGGAAACATGTACGGCTAATATCTGAAGGGTGGCGCGGGAATGTACCTGGTACTGACGGATCAGCCAATGATGTAAATGGTTTTTATCGGCACTAAACGGCGATCGCCCGATTTTTATCCGTACAAAAAAAACCCGTAAGGTATCGATTACCGGTATCATAAATAAAGCGCTTACCACAGCAAATATGGGTTTCTGCCAGTGCGACTCCTGTACCCTGGCGGAATTGATCAGCATTATTCCTGTTACAGCCAGCAATAAGCCCAGCAACAACGACCCGCCATCTCCCATAAACAACCGCGCCGGACGCCAGTTAAACCGGAGAAATACGAGCAAAACACCTACCAGTATAGCCAGCAAACCGGTCCAGTGACTATCTCCTATAAATTGAAACAACACCAACATACTTAAACTGTTTACCAGCGCCAGGCTACCCGCAAGTCCATCCAGACCATCTATCAGGTTAAATGCATTGGTGATTCCTGTTATAACCAATACGGTAAGCAAGTATTGGAATGGAAGAGCAATTTCATGAATACCAAACAAACCGTATAAGGAATAGATACGGTATCCCGACCGGGCAATGGCCAGCGCACACCCGGCTTGGATAAGCATGCGGAGGAATGGCCGGACCGTTAAGCGATCATCCAGCACGCCTGTAATCAGCAGCACCGTAGCTGCAATGGCCACGATAGCAAATTCATTAATCCATGAACGAAAAGAAGGAATAAAAAACGCGGCTGTGGCAATACTAAGGTAAACCCCCAGCCCGCCAATTACTGGTATAGGAACATGGTGCAGTTTCCGTTGGTTGGGGATGTCTACCAAACCCAATGTACAACTATACCGAAGAAGCAGCCGGAAGTAACGCCAGGAAAGCAGGATGCCGGCGAGAAAGGCGGGTACCAGGGTTATTAAAACTGTTTTCATAAAGAAAGTTTAATAGGTGCAGATTTATCTTTTTTCATAAAAAAAGTCGGGATTAACGATATGTGCCATTTCCTGTTGTAGCAGGTATTGATAAGATAGTTGGCGGCTGATGGCAGGAATGAGTAGAAACCGGTCATTTGCCGCTAACACATTTTCGATCAGGTAACAATACTTACTGGCGATCATCTTCCAGGTGTAACGCCGCATTGAAATCTCCTGCATGCGTTCACCAACCTGCCGCAAACTGGCTACAGACGTAGTTTTTACCAGTTGAATAAGCTCTTCTCTGCTTTTAAAATAAATAGCTTTATGTTCAGTTGTTGCCTTATTGTAGGTAACCCCATAGGCAGCTACAGGCAACCCCAGGTACATTGCTTCCACCAGGGAAGGATTGGTTCCTCCAGCGCTATGCCCATGTATATAGAGAAGTGCATTGCCTCTTAACATATCGAGCTGCTGCTGCTCATAAATTGCATCCAATAAATGCAGATTTGGGAAACTGCTGTATTTCTGTTTTAGTGCCAATCCAAATTCACTGTTCTTCCAATTCCCAACCAGTACCAGCGGGTGTAAAGGCATGGAAGAAAAGGCTTCCAGGATCATTTCCACGTTATTTTCCGGTTCAATCCGGCAAACCTTAAAAGCATAGGGCCGCCTTAGAAAAGGATAGGTTTTCTTATCTGTTTCAGTCGGTTTTACATGAAGGGTATGGTCTGAACCATATTCTATAATGGCGCTGCGCTTCTGGTACCGAACGGCTGTATAGTCCTGGATAGCTTCATTGTCAGCGATATGAGAATGCGAGGCATATACGGCCATCCATTCCGCCATCCACAAATATAACCGGGCTATCTTACTCCACTTGCTTCGTTTCCACTCAATACCGTCTATCGAGGTTATAATTTTTTTTCGGGTAAACCAACGGACAAAGGGCAAAAGAAAACCGCCACTTACTCCCAAAACCAATAGTACATCCGCATAAAAAACAGCGTGTAAAATGCTGATACAATCATAAATAATACTTTGTACCCCGTTGGCGTCAAACGGTAACCAAATCAGCCTTGCGCCTTTAAACCGTGACGATCTTTTATTTTTTGGGTATTTTCTAGCTGAACAGTATACTGAGATCTGGTACTTGTTACCCAGGTCTTCCACCAGGTGTCCGGCCAGGGTTTCAAATCCTCCGTAATTAGCAGGAAGGCCTACGGTTCCGATAATGGCCAGTTTTCGCTTTTCCATTTGCATGCATTTGAATCAATTGTTTCCAATCCCTTGCCATTTTCTGTATCGATTGATTTTCAATCAGTTTATTGCAATCTCAGCAGCTCATTGTCTACCAGATGGACAGTTTTTCCAAAACCTGTACAGGAAGAAAAAATCAGTTGAAGCTGGTCCTGGAAGCACCGGATAGAAAATTGACCCGCGCGTGTGCCTGCCTGCAGAGCCATTCGCGAATACAGCGCTTTGTCTCCTGCAAGTTTTTCAATGGCAGCTTTAACAAGGTCCAGTTCTTTAGGATCAATACTAAATCCTTCCACCCCATCATCTATCAACTCAAGTACTCCACCTACCGGCGGCACGATTACTGGCAAACTACAGCTCATCGCTTCCAGAATCGTCATCCCAAAAGTTTCCACCCACTTAGATGGATCGGAGAGGTTAACCACCAGGTGTGCATTTTTATAAAAAACAAGGGTATGCTGCTGACAGGGAAATAACCTGCAATTAGCGGGCGGATTGGCGGAATGCCGAAACTGTTCTACTTCCGACACGGAGGCATTCAGCACCAGTACAAAACGCAGTGCGGGCAGCAGGCGGGCCAATTGCACAAAACCATCCACCCCCTTATAGGCTTTTAAAGAGCAAAGCATTAGTACAGTAAAACAATTCTTTTCCTCTTCGGGCATAGGTGAAACCGCCTGTGCCGACCAGGATGCAGGCAAGGCATTATGCAATACCCTGCAAGTGGCGCGCCTGAAATGAAATTGCCGGCTCAGGTAATGAGATACAAAAAGCACTTCCTTCGCCGTGTTATCCGCAATGCAGCGTAAGATTTTTTTTAGCAGAACAGGACGGATTGATAATTCATGAACATGATAGATCACCCGGCAACCCCGCAGGCGGCCTGCAAGCGCTGCACCAAACGGAAGAAGAGTGTTTATATAAACGGTGTCTGTTTTTTTTAAGCGAACAAGCAGGATAGTAAAAAGCCAGCACTGCACCCAGAAAAAATGAAGGAGGGTACGCCATTTCGCGGGCCACCAGCGGTAAGGGATCGTATGCATCTGTACATTTGACAGGTCTGTCAAAAATCCATCTCCAGAGGGCGTGGAGGTATAGAGTTGAACTGCATATTCCTCTTGTAAAAAATCCAGCGCCTGGCTAAATACCAGGGGACTGCCGCTTCGGTCATTTAACAAATGAACAGCTACCAGGTTCGGTTTCATAGTTGATTTTATCAGACAGTTTATTAATCGCCCCGGCATATACTTCCCGAAGCATTTCTCCCCTAACCTCCCATCGAAACAGGGTATCAAAACGGGCAAAACTGAGGGCCGCTTCGCGTTCATATTCAGCCGGGCTTCTAAAGAGCAGTGTTAATTTATCTGCCAGCAACCCTACTGTATGGGAGTAGTTACCATACGGTATTTTTAGCTGTGAATCGGGATGACACAGGTAACCCGGACCTTCATTTTTTAAACAAATCACCGGCAGTGCATAACTCATGGCTTCCGGAACCACCATACCTGCCCCCTCATGAGAAGGAAAAAGAAAAATAGAAGCGGCCTGGTAATAAGAAACCAGTTCCTGCCTTGGCATCCATTCCCGGAACAATACAGCCTGCACTATATTTTCTTCTACTGCTATTGCTTTTAATTTTTTTAGACAGGGACCTTTACCGACCAATACCAAACTCGCCTGCGCCTGTTCCGGTGGCGGAAGTTTTCGGTAAAATTGCGCAAAGGAACGTATTACCAGGTCAAATCCTTTCAATGGCACAAAACGTCCTACCGATAATACCATAAACCTGTTTTTTTGTATACCGGCATCCACGAGAGGGCTTTCTGCAGCAACGGAGGGATGCAGGAGAAAGTTATGCTGTAACCGAAGTTGACGTACGGCATCCCGGTTCATACATATTATTTTACTGGCTCGCCGGCGGGTAATATAAAGGAAGGGATCCAACTGCCAGGCAATTTGTTTAACCAGCCAAAGGAATCGGTCTTGCAGGAAAGCAGGCCATCCATATACCGGCAAGAGATACTGCCTGGGTATCTTAGGGTGATGGCCTACATGCCCCCAGATAAAAGGCTTGCGCAGCAGCCAAAGAAAACTCGGCGTCCAGTCATTGTGAAAATTCAAATTATGTACAGCATCCAGCTTACGGAGGTCTTGTGTACAGGCTACCCAAATGGCCCCGCAAAACTGCCAGCAATAGAAATAGATCATGCTCAACAGTGGTCCCTTTTTCCAAAACAGCATCCAGGCGGGCCAGTCAAAGTACAGGAATTGCAGGTTATTAAACCGGGCTTCCAATTCGGGATGAGCTAGCTGATACTGTTCAATGGAGGAGCGGTTGTTTTTGCGTGTTACCGCAATGATCCGGTTATACCGGGCTGCTTCCAGCAATAGGTTCCATCCCATGGCATCTTCTGACCCTTTAAATGGATTGACGGCATAGGCCGAAATAAGAATGGTATACATGCGGGTACTATATTGATGAATAAGAAGCTTCCCTGGTACGCAATAGTTTGGCCGGTACGCCGCCAATAATACTATTGGGTGGAAACGAACTGTTTACTACGGCACCTGCTGCAATAACGCAACCATCTCCAATCTCAGCTCCATCCAGTATGGTAACCTTGGTTCCGATCCAGCAGTTTTTTCCGATCTGTATGCCTTTTCGGTTTACTCCCTGTAGCCTGATCAACTGATCCAACCGGTCATATACATGATTTTCAGGGTGGCAGCTCAGGTATTGTCCAATAATGCAGTCATCCCCGATGGTAAGTCCTCCGCCTCCACCGAGGTAAGCATATTCACCAATTCCCACCCTGTTTCCAATATGTATAAAGGCTCCCAGTTGATGAAAAGAACCAGAAACCACCAGTCTGCTATAAGCCCCTATTCCCACGCTATCACCAATTTGCAGTTCTTTTTTTCCAAGGGCACTGATATACACATAATCTCCCAGCCGAAGAAACTTACCCCAGCGAATATTTGATAAATAGGCAATCCGAACGCCTTTACCCATCAGCATCCAGCCGGTTTTTCTTCCACGCAGCAACAATTGCTGAGCACGCAACCATTGTATACCCTGCGTGGCAAAAAAGCACAAAACCTGGCGGGTTGAAATTGCGGAATCAAAGGCAAAAAGTGGGTTACGCTGCCGCACCAGCTGTTCAATTAATTTTTTCATAGGGCTGCTTTTTTTATGTGATCAAAAACTATGTGCAGGGTTTTCAGCATGTTCTCGTTTTCCACCGGGATATAGCGGCTATGGCGAGCTCCCTGATCCAGCTTATTGAACAGCTGCATGTATTGTTGCGTCAGCATGCCTATGACGGCAGGCTCCAGTTCTCTTTTTCTCTCCAGGATGGTCTTTGTTTCTGCGTAGAGGAAAAAATTCAGGCGTGGTTTCACCAGGAGCCGGTATAACCATTTTACCAGTTTGGGAGGAACTTTAATATTACTTCGTTCACTGTCATTAATCATATCAAAATAGTAGCGGTCGTATAATACTACATATCCCATCCACACATATCGTAGTTGTATATAAAACTGGCCGAAAAGATAATCGAGGTAATAATAGGAGAACCGGAAAGCAGATGATAGCCAATTCTTATTCCTGCCCTGCCTTGGAAGAATTGAGGCAGCTCTCTGCTCTGCTGCTTTTTTTCCGTAACGGATGCTACTGAGTATGGGAAGGATAGATGGCCGATGGCGCAGTACCACTACCCTTTCTCGAAGATTCTTTTCCACTTTCAACCGGACCAGGTTAAGAACGGTACTTTTTCCGGCACCATCTACCCCACTGAAAGTAACAACAAAACCTTTCTGGCGCCGGTAATTGCATACTTTGTTCCAGGCGTAGGAAATAAAACGTCCGCAGTACTTTAATAGATTATTAGCCGGCAAAGCCCCAAGATACCTTTTAAGAAGCGGCGCATAATATTCTTTCTTACCCCATAGTTCTTTGAAATCGTGCACTTCTTTTAAACCATTGAAATGTATCCAATGGTTGATACGTGCAGTTTTCCAGTGCTCCATCTCATTAAACCAGACCTGGTAATGCAGGGGCACCTCGGCTCCGTTCAACCAATAAAACATCCACACATAGGCGAAATCATGCTCCGGCAATGGAAAACGAAGACCATTTTTAGCCGGTAAAGCACCCGCTAGAAGGTCTTCCACATCCATAAATACCAACCCTTTTCTTTCCAGCCGGTAAATCAGATCGAGATGTACTAGCTGCCCGCTTATAAGAATTATTTTGACCTGGAACATATGAGATTGCCTGGATATACGCATCCCTTTTACCATTATGTGCCCGGCTAACCATTCCAATAAAGCCAATGCTGCCTGCCTGGGCATACAGATATCGATATCTGCCTCTTCTGGAAGCAATTGGAGTGCAGCTCCATGCGTCCATTTGAGCAGGGCATGCCCGTATGCAGGTAATTGCTGTTGTAAATCATCTAACAGCATTTCTCTGGCAGAAATACAGCCCGTTTGCTGCAGCTGCCAACGCACTGCATCCTGCCAGGTCTTTAACAGCCATTGTACCTGCATATGCCATTGGGGTTGTGCTTTGTAAATTGTTAACTGCTGAATCAGGTTGAACACCAGGTACTGCCTTTCCGCTTCCTGCCAGTTGATCTGGTATTTCCTGGCAAAGCATTGCCAGGCCGGCGCAGCAAATAAGGAATTGATCTCTTTCCGGATGGCAGCAAACCCCTTGTTCCCAATCAAACAATTGCTTTGATAGATGAAATGAAACAGATCAAACAATGCTGGTTTTTGTGGATCAGCCAGTTCCCAATCAATCATGCCTATTTTCCGTCCCCTTGCCATTATATTCCATGGAGTAAAATCGCCATGACTGAAACTGGTTAACAAGCAGGGCTGTTGCTGTACCTGTTGCAGGAGTTGCCCTATCTGCACCAACAGCGCTGAAGGAATTCTTGGATCGGGGTTTTCAGCAATAGATTGCAGGCTGCGGGAAAGGCCAGGAAGGGGAGCAGACCCGGCGATCGTATGTTTACCTAAACCATGTAGCAGCCAGGATTGCACGGCGGCAGTAGGAAGCTGAAAGAAATGATTGTAACGTACCGTTCCTTTACTTATATCGGATAATTGCAGAACCGACGAGCTTTCGGACCTAAGAACAGGCAGGTGGATGAACGGCAACTGCTGTTTTGTCAATAGTTGAATAACCCTGGCTTCCTGCATGCTGTTTTTTTCAGCCCTTGGACTAAGGGCAATTTTTGCAAAACATCCAATTGCCTTGCCCGGATCTTTGTTCCACAATACAGCTTTCCGGTTGGGCCCGGGCGTACCTGTGAATAAGGCCCAACGGCTCGTCCAGGTTTTTTCCATTATTTGCCTGTTTTCAGGCGACATATAAAAAACAAAGGATGCGTTTCGGAAAAACTTTCCCATACCCGCATTGAACAGGAACCTTACAACAACCGCTACACTCCGTTTTGAAAATCCTTCAATATGGTAAAACCGGAGAAAATCGGCATGACGTGAATTGGAAGGCCAAATCCAGCGAACAGATCCATCGGGGTTATTCCTGCAATAAACCGTAATTGCTTCTGTACAGGATTCTGTAGCCGACAGGCTGCCGACAATGCCATACTTGTTCAAAACCTGTAAGAAACTGTCTATACTTGACAAATGCATGGTTGCTTCATTTAATAAAGCAGGATCCTAGTTTTGTGCCAGTTAAAAAAACCAACAGTTTGCATTGATAATCAACAGTTCATAATACAGGATGAAAACCACAGTTTCTATAAGGAGGAGAGCATGTCCATTATATGGACAACCTTCTTTGCACAATAAATTGTTCGCGTGGAGTAAGGCGTTTGGCGGGTTCCTGGCTGATATAAAAAATAAGCAGCTGGTAAAACAGGATACCATAGTTTGTTTCACCAAAAATGCCGAATTCTGTAAATGAATTGATAAGCACAGGTATAAAAATTCCAAGCAAGACTAGCTTGTTTTCCCTTGGCTCGTTGACAAATCCCTTGATAGTGGCTGCAACCTGGATTAACACCAGTGTAAGCCCTACAAAGCCAAGGTTCATAAGTACCTGGATAAAGGTATTGTGGGTCATATGACCAGCATAGGTATGTACGCTTTCAAAATGGTCTTTATAATCGATTCGCATAAACCCAAACCCAAACCAGGGCTCCCTCGGCAAACCTTCGGCAATCAGTGCTTTCCAAAACGGGAGCCGTCCTGTCATAGACAAAATATCCTCTACCCCACCTTTCCGCATAACAAGGTGTTCAATGGCTATTGGAAAGGCAGCAACCAGCCCTGCATACACTGCATATTTCAACCATTTATGGTCCGATTGCCTTACATGAAAAAAAATAACAAGCAGCAACCCTACCAACGAGGACCTTGATTTTGTAAGAATCAGGGCAACTGTAATCAGAAGAATTTTTAACAACGTCCACCCCTTCTGCTGTTTCCGGTACAGGTCAAAGATCAGACTCGATACACCAAGCCCGCAAAGCATGCCGAGCTCATTGGGATTCATAATATAACCGCCCAGTCTTTTATCTTCACCGCCCTCCACTAACCGGAAATAATCAGTCGGATAAATGAGTGCACCTAGCAGGAAAACAAGGATCAGCGTAAAAACCATATTACCCATCAGGTTATAAAACCGGACAGGATTATTTGGAAAGTAATGTTGCAGCAGCAATATAGTCCGTATAAAATAAAAGGCAAAAACCAGTCCTTCCACATCCATAAACCATTGCAGGGCACTATAGCCCACAGCTGTACTCCAGAGAAAAGAAATGAATCCAAGTACTAAATAGGCTATATAAAGAAGCGGTGACCAGGTGTTTTTTATTCTAAAAGCCGGGATTGCGCCCTTTTGTAAAACCCTTCGGTATACAAGGTAAACAGAAACCGTCATACCCAGCCTGGAGACCACTTTTATTATCCTGGTAATACCAACATTTTCACTCCAGGTAAAATACCCCCCAACCATCAGAAAAAGGATGAGAAAAAGCACCCAGTTTATCCTACGAAGAAAGGCCGTATGTATATCCGGGGTACTGAGCCGTCCTGGTAGATCAGGCATAAAGTTGGTTGAATTGTTTTAGGATGGTTGTCCAGTTGAATACTTCCCTGATCATTTGCTGGGCATTTTCACCCGCAGTTTTCCGGTTTACCGGCAAACGAAATTGTTCATATAAATTATGCAAACCAACTTCTATTCCTTTGGGGCAGGTATGGTTCATCACATACCCGGCCTTATAGGAACGGATCCATTCGCCGGTATTAGTTGCTTCAGTCACCAGGCAGGGTATGCCCATGGCGGCCGCTTCCAATACGGCGGTAGGTAAGCCTTCATTTCTGCTGGGTGCCGCAAAAACATCTAACTGCGCCAGCAGCTTATTTTTTTCAGCCCCATAGCGTGCACCATGCAAAACAACTTCATTACCCATACCCCGTTCGCTGATCATTGATTTAAAGGTTATCATCTCTCCGCCGTCACCAATAATCCATAATTCACTTTCAGGAATCAGTTGGTGAAAAGCCCTGAACCCCTCCAGTAATTCTTTGAGCCCTTTTGTAAGAATATCTATCCTGCCACAATATCCTATTTTAAAGGTCCTCGAAGTTCCTCTCACTGCAACGGCTTGCCGACAGTCAAAACCGTAGGGAATAAGCTGAATTTTTTTTGTCGTATAAAGGTCTATAAGCCCTACCAGCTCAGATTTCCCCAAAACATGTACACGTAAAGAATATTCAAGTAATGGACGCTCAAAAAAATTAAAATAGATTTTCTTAGAGAGATAATTTTTTTTCATCGCAAGCGCATTGTAACTGCCGTGCGGCGTAAATACAAAGGGAATACCCGCCCCCCATAAAATACGAGCTACCGCGTACATTACAGGAATAAAACCACCGTGCAGATGAAAAATGGTTCCCTGTTTTTTTGTACGAATAGCCAGCTTAAGAGATGGCGGTATCCAGAAAGGAATTACCGGCTGTTGAAAAAGCAGGGTTGTATACACGCGTTCGGGATAGTCATGCGCAGGATTTTTTGTTATACCCCAAACCTCCACCTTTTGCCCTGCTAGTTTCTGCCGACTAGCCAATTCATGTACCATATTGTTTACGCCATTCATACGCTGTGGATTGGCCTTGCCAAGTACCAGGTGAATTATTTCCATTAGCACTGTATTTTTCGGTTTAAAACATAGATCCAGTAAAGGAGTACGATGAGTTGTGTCATGCCTAACCCAACCAGTACGCCATAAAGTTGCCAGTGGGTCAGTAACCAGGGGGCAAACACAACACTGAAAACAACCGCCAGCACATAACCGGTAAAATATTCCTTATTCAGCTGCCGACTCCTTATGGCAATCCGGATGGGGTAACCAGCAGTTATCAACAGGTAAACAATACCCAGGCCATACATTACATAACTGTATGCTGTAAAAGCGGGCCCTCCGGCAAGCCTTCCTATTTGCCGCGCAAATAAGACCAGCAGCAGCAGTAAGGGGCCACTGTATAAAAAGCATTTTTTCATAAGCTGCCACCAATACTTCGGCTCCAGTCTATTTGCAGAAACCCTGGGTAACATATAATTTTCAATGGCCTGCAGCAGCACGTTCAATAAACCAAACAGGTATTGAGCCAACCTTAAGGCACCCAATGCCGATGCACTAATCCACCAGCCCGCCGCCATTACAAAATAATATCCACTGCTCCATTGGATAATGGAAGTACCCAGGAGCCAGGAACTCTTGTATTTATGTAAGCTCCAGGCATAGTGCAACGAAGCTGGCACAGGGGTGCCTGGTCTCAGCCACCAGATGCCCAAAAGTATGGAAGGGAGAAATGTACTGCCCACTATAAGCCAGGTTAATTGCAAGGTCAGTGCTCCCCTGTACCAAAAAGAAGCCAATACGATTAATTGCAGGAAATTGGTCAGAAGATCAATCTGAAGAGAAGCCTTCCCTTTCCGTTGCGTAATAAGTGCCTTCCGTAAAAAATCCTGCAACAAATACAACGCCGTAGCAATTCCCCACCAGATAATTTCGGAACCATATTGCCGCAGGTAATCCAGCGGCAGCAGGAAGGCAATAACCGCGAAGAATATCACCGACACCGCCAGTATAAGTTGCCCGTAAAAAACTCCATTGGTATAGCTTGCCTGCTCTTCCCGGTCCAGTTGATTCAGCAGCACCTGGTACACCTGTGATCCGCCTGCCATTGACAAAGACAACAGGAACAACTGCACCATACCCATGGCGGCAAAACTTCCGTAACCTGCCAGGCCCAATGCCCTGGCCACCAGTAAATTGGTGACAAGTGCCGAACCGCTTACTATTACCTGGTCAGCCAGTACATAATACTTCTCCTGCTTCCATTGGTTCCACCAGCTCATTCCTTAGCATTTATTTTTTTAACGAATTGAATAAGCCCTTTGAACAGGCTTGGATTGTACCCTGAACGATTTAACAGAAAACGAAGAGCAGGTAATGAAAGATTTTGCTGTAACAATTCTGTTTCAGGAATTTTATCCTTATGTGTAAGCCTGCTATCCAACACAACAATATTCAGTGTTGCACTGGCCATCACCGGCAGCGAGGATGGATGCAGATCTATTGGAAGGTTCCGCACAATAATCACATCGTATTCGACCCGCAAAGAAGCGAGGTAGTTTTGCCAGTCAGCCGGCCGCAACCAGGATTGCGGATCTATTGTTGATAAATCGAGATAGTGTACCCGTTGAACGGACTCCGCGATGGCAGTATATAAACCAATGGCGCAAAACCCTTTTCCCTCATTTTTGGAGTAGGAAGAACAAACGATCAGCGAACCAGGCGCTAATATTCCTTTAACAGATAGCTCAATAGCCCATCTTCTAAAAAAAGCGCTAACAAGCTCAGGCTTTTTAAAAAAGGGGAGTTCGCCAATAACCTGTATACCGGAAACACGTTGAATCATTTCCGCATTATCTACCCGTGCTTTGAACAGATGCACTATATAAACAAGCCCAACCCCACCCGAAAAACCCAACAGGAGCGCCATTATTTGAATAATAGTACCGTTGGGAGATACGGGGTTAACCGGTATATCGCCGGGTGAAATGATACGATGAAAAGAAATCGTGGCCGCCTTGGCGATCTCTGCTTCCGTGCGTTTTTCATGAAGGAACCGGTATATCTGATCATTCAGTCCAAAGTTCCGCTCCATAACAGTGAGTTGTTTTTCACGGGTAGGTAACCCTACAAATACCTGTTCAGATTGATGAATTGTTTCCTGGAGATCATTGTATTTAATGCGAAGATTCTTTTCTGTATTATTGATACTTTCCTGTAAATAAGCCGAAATATCATTCAACTTCCGGTCGACTGTTTTCACTTTCTCATGTTCTGTGGTATAGCGGGTTAAAAGTTCGTGTTTTTCCCCCTGCAGCTCCTTGGTTTTTTTGATCATTTCAGTACTTAGTAAATCTGTAAAAGCTTCGAAATTGGGAGCCAGCTCCAGGAAATGATCCTTTCCCTTTTTTATGTATTCATGCAGTGTATCAATTGCATTAAGATTCATCTGGACACTGGCAAGCTGCTTTTTAAGATCGGCAATCTTTCGTAAGTCGGTTTCAGTTTCCTGGGGGATATTTACAATATTATGATGGGTGCGGAACTGTTCAATAGAAGATTCGCTGGCCGATAACTTCCGGCTATACTCCTTTAACTGTTTGTCAAGAAATTCGGCTGTCGTATCAGCCGAACGAAATTTTTCTTCAATATAATCGCTGATATAAGCAGCTGCAAGGGCATTCACAATATCAGCTGATTTCTGTGCCACCGGGCATTTATAGCTAATGCGTACTACAGGAATATCTTTATCCACGGCCATCACATCCAGTTCTTTCGAAATAGCGGCGATTTGCTGAGTTGAGGTATGAGCCACAAACTCGTAGCTATCATTCAGCTGTAAAGAGGGTCTTGACTTTAACAGGGAATCATTCTTGAGGATAATGACAGCCCCCCATTGCCCTTTAAGTAGTTCACCAAAACTGCCCGTAAGACTGGTTCCATCAGGTGCACGCAGGTGTAGCTGCTTATTTTCTTTAACCACGATACTAAAAACCTGCCCATAATAGGAGCTATTTGTTAGCGCTAAGCGGATATAGAAGGGCGCCTCCTTGTACAATTCCGTTTTATGAATGTCTCCAACCCGATAAACAGAGGTTTGTAAAGGAAGTTCGGAAATAATTTTACCAATCAGGGAGGTTGATTTAAGCAATTCCACTTCTGCCCCGATTTTGTTGGCACTGGCAAACAGGTCAAAATCCTTGAACAAATTGCTGTTAGACACTCCTTCATGGGCATCTGCCAATTTTATTTTTACCGTACTCTCGTACTCAGGGGTTGCGTAACGAAGGTATTTTTTGGCAATCAGCAAGGACAATACCGTTAATCCTATAATTAATGGCAGCCCGCGCAATAACGGTCTAAAAACACCCCACGACTTTAATGAACCTGACATCATAATAATTTATGAAAGCTTACAATTTACCAAGTAAGACTGCCGCACTTATAGCTGTAGCAACAGGAACAATTACAGCGCCTGCCCGTTTATCCCACACTTTTCCTTTTCTACTGGGTACGTATACGATATCGCCCGGATACAAGGCAAGATTTGCATCTGCGTAATTAGACATCTTCGTCATGTCGATAATTTTGGTAACGGGGTTATTATTGATTATCCGCACTACCTGAATTTTCCGCTTATCTGCATACAACTCAAAATCACCCGCCTTGCCGATTAGTTCCAATAAGGTATTTCTTTCTTTTTCGAGCTGGTATTTACCAGGTGTTTTCAGTTCGCCCAATAAGGTTACCTCTTTATTAAGCACTTTTAGTTCCACCACTGGGTTTACAATCCACTTGCTGAAATTGGTCCGCAGTTGTTCTTTGGCCTCCCTTATGGTAAGCCCCAACACATGCACTTCTCCCAGCTTGGGCACCGTAATATTCCCGGCCATATCCACCAATAACCATTTTCCATATACTTCATTGGAATTGTAAATTCCAAAAATGGACCCTACACTCAGATCATCATTATTCCAGACGCTGATATTTATCTTATCATCTTTCCTGATTTTATACTCGTACGCTGTATCGGCAGTAAACAGGCTATCGATTATTTTTTTCTCTTTAAAGCTGGGTGTTTCAGTGGTCAGAATATTCTGGGTAGCACAGGAAACCAGTAGCAGGCAGGCACCAACAAGCCAGAGAATGGATAAGGTTTTCATAGATGATAGTTAGATTACGGACAATAACCGTTTTATGAAATTAAATTTCCCCGCCTTCAACTTATCTTTTATATAGTTGATTTTCGTCATGGTCTGCAGGATCCTGTCCAGCTCATTATTACCTTTTACGATATAATCAAAGGCGCCGTATTTCAGGGAACTGACAGCTATTTCAATTTCCTCCTGGCTGGAGATAAAGACAACAAATATGTCGGGGTTAAACCGCTTAATCTTTTTCAGGACTTCTATTCCGTCAAGGATATCCATGCCGTGATCAAGAAAAATAATATCCGGCTGCGAGGTAAGGTTATTAAGACAGGCTGTTCCATTCGAAAAAAGGGTTATGTCCTGGTAATTATGGTTTTTCAGGTGTTGCTCAACAATCTGGAGGCAGAACGGATCATCGTCTACCAGGAAAATTTTGAGGGGCTTATTAGCTGCCATATTGGTTGTTTTAAGACTAACTATCCAGCCTTGTGCCAACAAACTATAAAGCTGATAATCAAAACAATAGTGCCGGCACTATAGAATCATGTTTCTTTTGGAGGGACAGTTTGTCCAGAATCCGGACAGTAGTAAAACCGGCATTTCAGACCGGGTAAGCATAAATAATAATCATTTGTATAAACTAAAATAGGATCGCCGGGCGGCGATCCTATTTAGAAAAACTGAGCGAGGCCGGAATTAGTCCGTTTTTGTATTTATTTTTTCCAGCGCTGCTTTCAGCGCCGCTCCTTTTAAATCTTTAGCAATTACGATACCAGCCGGATCGATCAGAAAATTTGCCGGAATGGAGGTAATTCCATAGCTGAGGTACAGCTCCCCCTTATCCCCTTTCAGGTCTGATACCTGCGGCCACCTAAGTTTATCCTTAACAATAGCCTGTAGCCAGCTTTCTTTATTCGTATCAATCGAAACACTTACAATTACAAAGTCTTTATCCCAGTAGTTCTCATAAAGAGCCAATAGATTCGGGTGTTCTTCTCGGCAGGGCCCACACCAGGATGCCCAAAAATCAAGGAGAACATATTTACCCCGAAAAGAAGACAGGCTGACCAACTTACCTTCGGGGTCCTTCATAGAAAAATCAATCGCATTCATACCAGCCACCACCTGGCGCTTTTTTCTGATCCGCTCATTAATAACCTGTCCCCTGTCTGTCTGTTGCAGGTTTACGGCCAGGTTATTATATAAAATGGCCAACTTTTCGATATAACTATTTATTCGGGATCTATTATACAGTATATCTAAACTGATAAAGGAATTGGGATGTTTCTCTGCAAAATCCAGTTCAACATCTACCGTCCGGTAAAAAATAGATTCCAGTTCCTTTTTGGTACGATTAACCAGTGCCGTATCTGCCATTTCAGTTTCGGTAAAAAAATCAGGATCTTTAATCTCCCTTCTCCTTTTTATCAAATCGTACAGCTGGCGTTTCAAAAGGGTTAATGTATCATTTAGGCCGGTTCCACCAACCATTGCGCCACTGAACGCATTAGGGCTATTGACCGTAATTATACCCGGCTCAAGATATAATTCCACACTTTGCGTAATAAAACTAAGTTTCTCCGGATTTTCATTCAGGTAAATGCTTGCTTTGACAGGTTCTTTAACAGAACCGGTAAATGAAAATTTCCTACCCACTGCAATGGTTTTTTCTAAAACATAGGCTCCCTTATCAGGATAAAACAAGTATAAAGTATCTCCTTCCATTAATTCTCCTGCTGAACCGATGACCGTGAAGCTTGCCTGACCGTAAACTACCCCCGCACTTAAAAACCGCAGGAAACCTAAAAACAGGATATATTTAAAATAGTTCATAAAAATATTTAACCAAATTTCTGCAGCCTGTATATTTTCTTACAGCAGGGGCCTACCACCATTTGATTACTTATTATCTTTCATTCTTCTCAATGCCTCTTTTATGATCTGCGTTGTCCAGTTCATTTCCGTTCTGCCCTTATCAAAGATTACATAACCATCAGCTTTGTATTTAAAAGTATTGATCCAGTTGCCAGTAGCCGTTTGCTGTTTATTGATATAGTTAACCAGGTCCGTTGCATTTTCATTGGCCAGTAAATTCGTTTTACTGGCAAACATTAGCAGTTCAACCACATTTAAATGATAAGACTCGGGAAAGGAAAGATCGGTAATATGCTGGGTGATCGGTTTACCATTACTTAACCGCTTGTAAAATTTATGTTCAAGCATATAGGATATCCCTTTTTGCAATTTTGGATCGTATTTTGATTCATTTGTCTGCTCCTTAAATGCCTGCAATGCAAATACTGCTTTGGCCAATCCTATATAACAGGGTGTATTATTAAAACAACCGCCGTACTTCTTAAAACTAAAATTCGGCAATTCAAGTTCTTGTCCATTTTGCATAGGCCGATAGGTGTCTATCCATTCAATAGCAGTACGCACTTCCAGGTCCTTTGATCTGCCTAAGCGACATAATGCAGAGGCTATCATAGCATTGTAACAGGGTAAAAATCCTTTTTCATCTCCAGATAATGAAAAACCGAATGGAGTACCTAGTTTTTCATACACATTGGCAATAAGTTGCTTTGTATAATCTAATGTATAGCCAAATGGGATTTCGCTTATACCAATCAATCGCCAAACCAGCGACAATGGTTGATCAGGCAGGTCTGTCGTCAATTCCTTTACAAGCGCAGAACTGCAGAGCATATCCTGTATTTCTATTTCAGAAAAAATATGCCCTTTATCAATTCCTATTTTCAGGGCTAGTGCAGTATCCATTTTATCCCGACATATTCATCTTAAAGTTATACATTTTAGTCTGATAGGACCATAAAAACCATGTCATAAACATGCTTGGGTCTGCTTTTGGACTATTATCTCTTTCTATATCCAGTAGAAACAGCCCCGAAGAAAGTAATGAATTTACCGTAAAATTTCATTGCAATACTAGCACCCGAGAGTTGCATAGGTTCTTTAATCGGAAACTTACCCATCGTTCTCATTCTCAGTATAAAACAATATACGTCCCGCCCCAAACCACCGGTTTAATTCCCTGGTTTAAAAAACCAGGCGCCGTTTTTTTTACTGACAAATAGTGGATGAAATCCACTGCTATCCCTGCTAACTTTCGCAACCAGATTGATTGTAAAGCTTTCTACCTGGATTTTTTAAAAACTGTAGGCATTCAAAATCCCGCACAGGAGGCGTTTATACGCTGGTACCCGTTTGCTCTAACCGTAGTAACAACAGCTGTTCAGGCATAGGTCCAGGGGCTTCAGCGGGTCTAAACCCGGCTTTTTGCAGCAGTGTGAGCGAGGAATGATTAGCCCGGTGTACAGAGGCATTAATTGCCTGAACACAAAGGGTCTGGAAGCCCAGTTGCAGCATTGATAACAATGCTTCTTTCATAAATCCGTAGCCCTGGTACCGGGGTAAAAGTTCAAAACCAACCTCACAATTATCTGATGCCCTCGAAAAATCAAAGAGGCAAGTTGCGCCGATTACACTGCCTGTAGTTTTCATTGTCATGATCCAATAAATGCCTTTTTTGTCGGCAAAAGATGCATTCACCCCCTCGATAAAGGCAACCACCTCCTGTACAGATGCAGGAGGGCGCCGGTTAAGATAGGTATTTACCAGGGGATCAGACCTAAGTAAAAACAATGCCTGCGCATCGGTTTCGGTCGCTTTCCGAAGCACCAAGCGTTCTGTCTGTAAAAGCGGAAATTCATCTGGAAAGCGGACGGTCATACTATTTTACCAAATACTTCTACAAGCGATAATCATTTGCAGGACATGTTTGTGGATTTGTGGCCGTTCTTAAAACTGTTTGTTTAAACTGTGGTAGTCAATTTTTTCCATATAAGGGAAATAAGGTAAAGTTTCGATCAGTGTCTTTACGGCGGCCTCCTCTACTTGTTGAAAAATCAACACGGCGTCTTTTTTCGTTACCGAAATAAAAAAACTTTCAAGAATTTTTTCTTCTTTCCATTGTTGTACAAATTCCATTTCCTTTCTGGGCAACTCAGGGTTTGCCTTAATACTCTCAATTCCGCTGTCAGACAGTGTAATTAATACTAATATTCGGTGCATCTTTTTTGGATTGAATTTAGTGAAATTATGTTAAAAAAAGCAGCCTGGAGAAAGACAATAGCGGGTGGCAACACCAACAGCATTCCACTGCACCGTAATAGCGTGAGTTATCTCCAACGTTCTTCCAATCATAAAATCATCTGCAGTATTTTCAAATAAACAACTATTTAAAATTCATTGGTTTGATGATCTATAGAACCTACCAGAGAAAAACCAAACTTCGCCATTTGGGTTGGCTATTCAAAAAATCAAAATAGTGTTTTTCGAAATCATAAAACTCATTCAAACCAGGAAGTGAATGTTGCAAAGCATATTTCACATATTCATCCTTGGTATAAAATGATCTCAAATGTTTTTTTTCCAAATCATACACAATAAAATCATAGCTTGGACTTACAGTATTCATATGTGACACTTCTGCACAAAGAAATTGATTGCGAATCTGATACTCTTCGATAATTAACTCATCCCGATTATGTTGTGTTCTGGATGGATCCGGGAAAAAATATGTCCAGGCAAAATCTTCATTTTGAATAGTCTGACCATACCCAACCGGAATTCTAGAATTATCGCCCAATCCAGTATCTTGTCCATATGAAAAGGACAAAACAAACAACAGAACAACAATACTAAAATGTGTAACAAGCCAAAAAGCAAGCCAGTTTCTGACTAAAACACTTGCCCAGTGGAGTCTAAGCGTCTTACAAAGCACAAGTACAACCACAAAAACAGCCGTTGTATATATTGCTGAAAGAAAAACAGCCTTAATAAGAATTACAATTAATTCAAAAAATGCCATATACGAAAAATAAATATCGAAATTTACTTTGATATAAAAAATAGCCATCCATCCCGGCATCCATTACTTCAGCAAAAAAATTCCCTGAATATACTTTAAACTCAATTGGTCCTTTTTGATTGAATAATGAGAGTAATAATATTTAATGGACAATCTTCTAACTTTTGAATTTCCACGAGCAGCATAATTTTTATAAGCCGGACGAGTCACTTTTCTATTTCAACAAGAGATGAAGCAAATACCTGGACAATAAAATTAAAAGCTCGGCTACTGCCGGGCTTTTAATTTTTATAAGTCACTATAGAATTACACCTTTTAAGTGGAAAATAATACAATCCAATTAGATTTTTAGTTATATATAAGCGGTAGCGAAAACGTTTTGTAAATTTTATTTTTGTGTCCCCCCAATAATAACTTTTCTTAACATGTAAATAATTTGCAGTCCCAACTAATGGTTCTACAGCTTTTGTTGTATCAATATCTTCTCGGCAAAAATCAAAATAATAGGACTTCCCTTTCCTTAACAACTCTAAATTTGGCTCTTTTTCTTGTAACACTTTTTTAGAAACAATCTTAAATAAAGAATCGTTTCGTTGAGCATGTATTACATAATAATCTCCCGTTGTTTTAATTTTTAAAATCTTATACAAAGAATCCGATTTCTCAATACCGTAAGATTTCGTAGCCAAAAATGCTACAAGACTTATTAATATGCAATTTTTTGTACCGTTCATAGTCTTAATATTAAGGATATACCATGATTACTTTACCTTTACCTCTACATCTCATCTCAACTTGAAGGCTTCCCATTTTGAGTACGCTTTATAAGTATAATTTTCCGTTGGTTTCTACAGGCCGGTTTGTAGCGAAGGCGTAGCCGAAGCGGAAAGCAGGCCTGTAGAAAGTTCTTTTTTTTCCGGTACACCCTGGGTGGTAACCCGCCTAATGAATCATGTGGCCGGTGGTTGTTATAATCAGCAAGCCACACCTCGGATATTTCTCTTACCTGATCCAGTTTATCGAATGTATAGGCATCCAATACATGGCCACGGAAACTTCTATTAAATCGTTCAACATACGCATTATGGGATCGTTTGCCTGGTTGAATGTATTTAAAAGCTATCCCATAGGCGAGGCTCCAGGATCGTGTCAACTTCGACATGAATTCAGGTCCGTTATCCATTCTGATCTTTTGTGGCTTGCCATACCGGTTGATTAAATGGTTCAATACCCAGATCACTCGACTACTTTTTAACGAATAATCTATCTCAATGAATAAAACTTCCCGGTTAAAATCATCGATCACATTAAATGATCTGAACCTGGTTCCATTGCTTAGCACATCCGTCATAAAGTCAATGCTTCAAGTGTGGGTAAAACGTTCCGGTACTTCAAGCGCTTCCCTGACTCTTGTCGGCAACCGTTTCTTAACCTTGCGTCTGAGCGGTAGTTTCAGATCCTTGTATATCCTATGTAACCGTTTGTGGTGAACCACACCCCTAGTTCCTTAAACGATGATAGTACTTCCAAAAACCTTAAAGGGGCTGCTCTCCGGCTAATTTTTCCAAATGACGGATAATGGTACTATCATCTTTTACAGACCGGTAAGGCAGGCTACTTCTGCTAATCTTAAGCACGCGACACGTCTTGCCGATGTCTTGGGGACGCTCCTCCTTGAGTTCCTCCATGATTCTTCGCTTGTCGCAAGACTTTAAAGCTTTTTTTCAATGATATATTTAGCGGTATCCAATTCCATAGCCAAATTGGCATACATGCGTTTCAGCCGGGCATTTTCTTCTTCAAGCTCTTTGATACGCTTTAGCTCACTGGCTTCCATACCTGCATACCGCTGGCGCCACTTATAAAATGTAGCCTTACTTACACCATGATCACGGTGAAGCTCTTCAACTGATTTACCTTGCTCAAACTCTTTTAGAAGGTTGGCAATCTGTGTGTGACTGAATTGACTCTTTCTCATACTTTACAGTTTAAATGTATAAACTTTTTGTCTACAAATAAACCGTACTGTTTTACGGGGAGCTTACCCAAAATGATTAAAGGAAACATCAACCCTCAGCTGCCATTTTTTATCAGAATCCAGAAATTTATTCAATAATAAAGAAGTATTGTATAAATCTTGGTGGATATTTCACACCATAGTTTACCACCGATTTCAGTTCAAAGTTTACCAGTTCTAAAGTGACTGGCTAATTTATTTCAGTCCAAAGTTTACCACTTTTGATTCCGGAGTTGCTGTTGGCCATTTTTCATACCGTTGCTTTGCCTCAAAAAGCATGGCCAATAAAGTGACTTCGATGCAACAGATTCGATTACTGATTCAATTACTGGAGAAGGGTTATTCTTTCCGCACCATTGCTGCTGAACTCAAACTATCCCGCCAACCCGTTACTGAATATGCCAAGCGCCTGAAGAACTCCTGTTTATCCTGGGAGCAGCTTCGACAGCTTCCCGATGCTGAACTTTCTGCCATCGTATACCAGCCTGTTGTATTGCCTGATTTTACGGACAATGTGCGCAGGATTGAGTTCAATACAAAGCGTTGCTGGATGAGCAAAAATATACTGGTTACTACTTTTTTTAAGCGGGAACTCAAAGCCTTGGCAAAAAACACCGGTCGCTCAAAAAAGAGCTAGCAGTCTAAATTGGACACTTCAAACAGCTATCCGTTTATGACAAAAGTGAGCTCGACAATATCTCTCTTAATACAATCAAAGAAATACTAAAAAAAATGGAGTGAAGTAAATTCAATACCACGAAGTTTATACGCCCAATCTTTTTATCTCAATAAAAACCAACAATTTTATCTATTTTTTCCTTACCCAGATATAAAGGCACGATTTGGCCTTTGTCATTATATTCAATCGCTTTATTTCTGATTTTCACTAACTCATCAAGATTATTATACCCATAATCAATTAGCTTATAAATATCCCTAACGCATTCAATTCTATTCATTGGTATTACTATCCTAATTCCCGGTTGATAATATATCCCTTTACGATCATATACCGAATTATCAATTGAATTACCGTATAAATTATCAAAAGAAAGCTGATATCCATCAGAGTCAGAATCATATATTAGATATACAAGTAAAGACGTATCAAATCTCTTGCTTGTAATATATTCACTACACGCCACTGCAGACTTTTTCTTCTTTAATTCATCCCTACTCTTCTCAAAATCACTATATACAACCAACCCTATTTGTCGTATAAAAGGAATCTGGCTATGACAGGATAAAGAAGCAAACAAAAGAAAAATAGAAACTATTACCCATTTCATAATTATTTCTTAAATATTTTACTTGGAAGCGTGGCTATAACTCCTGCGCTATTATAGATATATGTAACACCAGACCCACGACCAAAAACATAATTAATTCTACTTCCCGCTCCACTAATATCAGGCTTGGAAGGTCCTTGCATAAAGGAATAAGTGGTCGTTGTACCACCTCCTAAGCTATTTCCACTACCACTTCTCACCACCACATCTCCGCTTGGATGGCTGTGTGATGTAGCTTTTGCCCCACTCATATTATGAGTAATGCTCGCTTCACTATCCTTACTAGGATTAGCAGCCTTACCACGCATCGACTCCATTACGCAGCCATCATTACAAATCACATTCCCATACTCCTTGTTATTAGCTTCAGATGTCCCACCTCTTCCATTATCGTTCGAAGCTGTTTTGTAAAGTGATTGCATATTCCCCATCCCTTCTATTTCAACTGTATTGCTCTTAACTACCTCACTTGTTACATTACCCTTCTTTATTTCAGATTCTGTTTCTTGCGCTACTTCTTTAGAAATAGGGTTAGACGTTCCCGCTATTCCAGCTTCAATCTCTTCCTTTGTATAAACATCAGAGGTAGCTTGAGTTGTTTTAATCACAAATATTTTATCCACTTTATCATCCTCAATACGATACAACTCCTTTCCTTTTTCATTAAGATAAACAATATCTTCTGGTGCCATGCCATCAGGATCGATAAACCTTAATGGGTTATCAAACGCAAAAACATAAGGTGAATACCTTCTCATGTGATCCGCTAGCGGATCGATCACATGCCATCTGCCGATCTGGTGATCATACATCCTCGCTCCGTAGTCGTACCAATCTAATCCTGCCCCGTCACTGAACTCTTTTTCCTGCTTCTCCTTGCCGTTGTACTCAAATTTGTTGTCGAGTTTCCCCATGGCTCTGGAACTGATCCCCGCCATAGTCAGTCCAAATGGATAATAATGCGTCTCCTCCAGGATCGGTCCCCGTTCGTGGGTCAGCATAAAGTTATCAAAATAAACCAATTCATCCGACTCATTGCTGAAGTAAACATAGGCATAGCCGTTCTTTTTAACAGTTACTGCTTCGGCTCCGATCCGAGAGATTGTTCCCCAACTGCCCACAGTGTAGGGTACGGGTACCACCTTACTGTTGGTGGCATCGAACTGGAACTGTTCATTGAAGAGCAAAATATGCAGGTAGGCTTTCGGGGCCTGGTTGGAACCACTGGTACTGTTCGGCGTGTTTAAGGCATTGGCCAAGGCCGTTTGGGCCGATAAATCCGTACCCAGGCTGGCCGCACCAGCTTTGATCACCCCGCTGGGTGAGATCGAGTTGCCCACCAGCGTCGCAATATTGGTGATCAGGCTGTTGATGCCCCCTGCTCCCGTATTGTTGGCATTGGTGGTCGTATAATAAAACTGTACGCTGCTCTGGATCTTATCCCCGCTCATTACCTTCAGCAGCTTGGCAGCCCCGATGGCCCCCAGGCTCTTGCGCGTCAGCATCGCATTGGTGCCACTGCTGTGTGCGGTGCGGCTGGCTACCACATTGATCGACTGCCCTGATTTATTCTCCCAGTACTTGTCCTGGCTTAGAACTTCTGGACTACCCGAAGCTCCTTCAAACGTTAAGGTGGGGTAGGTTTCAGAGTCGACGTCTTCGGTCAGCACCATCCGCACATTGCCCAGGTGGTCTTTCAAAAAGTAATCGTAACTCAACTTCGCCGGCGTGGATCCGATCAGCGGCGTAAACCGGATCCGGCCTTCTTCGTGCGCGATCAACTGCAAGCGGATGGTATAATCATTAGCTGCATCAGCCGGACTGGTGGTGCGGGTTTCATAGACCTGCCCCATCAGATAATCCGTTGTGGTGGTAATGGTTTTACCGGCCGTACTTATATCCACCGTCTGCTTGCGCAGTTTAGTGCCGGCCGCGTCATAGGTATAAGTGATTGTGCCTCGCTCGTCAGTGCCGTTTTTACGGATTTTGATTTCACTCGGAAGGTTCAGGTGGTTGTAGGTAATGCCATTGCCCCCGGCCGGAGTGGCGATATCTTTGTTCAAATCCTTCACCATATTTCCATTGGCATCATAGGTGTAATCCACCGTAGCCCCTACTTTTTCCTGCACATGGTTGATCGATGTTTTAAAATCGCCCAAGGAGCTTTCTGGAACATTTGCTGCATCACGAACATTTCTTAGCTTGTTAAAATAGGCAGGATAAGAATAGGTCAGGTCGTCCAAAATGATGGACTGGTTGGGTTTCCAACCCATCTGGCGCATGGTTTTAATATTGCCATTTGGATCGTAGCTCAAGTGCGTGGTAGAAAAATCCAGCGTGGAGCTTTGGTTCTGTGAATACACAGAGGTGTACAGCCGACTGGCTACATCGTAGGTAAAGTTCAACTTACGGATCACATCCTGATCACCCGCAGTCTTCCACAGCGTAGACGCAATATTACCATTGTACTTGTGGGTCTGTGTACCCCAGGTCGTAGTACGATTGTACCCCAATTCAAAGGCAAAATAACGATCCGGGCCCAAGGTAGTCATCTGATCCTTATTGACTCCCAGTAACCAACCCCGGATATTGTACAGGTAATTTAAGTTAGCCAGTGGGGTGCCAGGGTCGGAGGGCTTGTCGCCCAGGTTCTTGTCTTTTAAATTTCCCAGTCCATCGTATTTGAGTACAGCAATAGTTTTAGGGGTGGATGGCAATGCGCCGCTGTTCACTAAACTGTGGCTGATCCGTTTTTCTATCTTCTCCTGCCGCCACAGGTTATCGTAGTGGTAATTCGATACCGTTACTGTTTCCTGGTTGGGTGTACCGGCTACCACCTGCTTTGCCACACTGGTTAACAGCGCTCCGTTCCAGCTGTATTGATTGCTCACGATGTCTACCCCGCCGACCAGGTTGGTGGACTGGGTCTGGATCACCCGGCCCTTGTCATCGTAAATCAGTACACTGTAAAGATAATCGTTACTCGTACCCAGCACCTTTGTTTTGGTCCAGGTCGGCTTACCGATGACCGCATTACTGGGTAAAGGGTTCTCTGCGTACAAAGGACTGGCCAGGTAGGTTGTAGACATATAGGCATCACTCTTGTACGTGTCATCATACGTACTGGTCAATCCGGTACTGCCCGGCAAAGTACTGTAACTATCATAACCTGTTTCCGTCAGTGTTTCTGAGGGCGTAAAATTGACAGGATTCGGATAGTCCGTCTGCCCCGCCGCAGCCGTCATCAACTGTTGGTGCGTCAGCGATGTAGTGAGCAACCCGGTTTTGATTGGACGATTCAACGCATCATAACTGGTGTACAGCCAGTTCTTTTGTCCTAATGCCCGCATATTGGCATCCTGCACCATCACCAAGCGATCCCGGGCATCATAGACCATCCGCGTTTCTCCTCCAGCCGGAACGGTTTTTACGATCATCCGCCCCCGCTGATCATAGGCATACCGGAAGCATTGCTCCGAAAATACCACCGAATAGTTTAAGGTCCAATTCGGCGTTAAAATCATCATTAACCGAACCCCCTCAGGCTGTAATACACAACGCAGTTGCCCCAGGTCATCATAGATATAGTAGGTTGAATTCCAGCCGTTATAAGCTTTTCCGCTACCGTCGTCTGCTGACCAACTGGCGGCCTGTACTTTTTTCAGAATAACCTTCCCCTCTTTGTCTTTAAATTCAACTACCTGGTTGCCATCTTCATCCACTGTTATGGTCTTGTACAAAGTGCCCGGTTCATAGGTCGTTAAAGCAGAATAACTACCCAAGTCCCCCAGGGTACCATTGTCGGTAACTGTCCACATACGCACCTCATCGGCCGTGGTATTAAAATACCGTTTCGACTCTACTCCCCGGCTCGCTCCTACCCAGGATTCTCCGGGGGCCATTTGTTTGTCAACTCTGTTGAGTGGAGAAGCTTCAAACACCGTTTGCCCATAGTACTTCGTATCGCCCTGCCCATAGATCGGACTTAATGCATTGCTGTTGCTGTAAAACCAGGTCTGCTGGTCGAGTGCATTGGATTTATAGGACCCATCCGTTGGTAAGGCACTGCCGGCAATATTACTGTGCGCCACAAAGGGCAGGTATTGTTTTTCTTCTCTACCGAACGCATCGTACACCACCGCGCTCACCAGGTCATACGCCTGCGTATGGCCCGCTGCTGTGTTCAGGCTTCCTTCCCGCACCACTGTTTGGATGGGACGCCCCAACCCATCGAGGTACTGGGTGGTTTGACGTACTTCCCGTACTGTTTTATTTTGTAAAGTAGACGGATCCGTTTGTGGCGTCAGGGCCTCCCAGGTACGCACAAAATTGATCGGCGTTTGAGCCTGGGCGGTAGCACACATCAATGCGAGTAAGGCGGTAGCCAGCAGTAGGGGTACACGGGCAGTCAGCCTTCGCTGGTATAATACGGTTTGGATCATGGTTCGTTGTCTAACAGTTATTCAGAATAAGGTTTGGTTGTCTTTTTTATTTAATCGTATAGCCCACCCTAAATACCACCGGTTGGGTCCGGGGTACTTGTTGTCGCCATAAAAAATCATACAAGAGCCGGGCATCCGTTTTCAGCTTGCCCACTTTGAATTTTCGGGTGATGCCCACCAGCGCACTCTGTTGCCAGTTGCCTGGTTCTTTTAAAAGCCCGAGGTCTTCTATCCGCTGCAGGTGGTTCAGCTCCGCCCCGCCACTTACCCAGAAGCTTCCCTTAAGCCGCCAGTCTAAAAAGCTCCGCAACCCCACCCCTTCGTGCGTCATCCGCACATGCCGCCAATCACTGCCCCAGCCCAGCTTGTAACTCGCTCCAATGCCCACCACGCTCTTGCGGTTTAACTTATAGCCCAGGCTCAGCCCCAGGTCACTGGTCGTCGGAAAAAAGTTCGTCGACCGCGCACTTTGCAGGTTACCGCCCCATTCCAATCGGTTCCACCAACTGCGCGTTTTTTCTTCGTTGATTTTGGTGGTGGGTAGTTCGCCGGCATCCCCAAATCCTCCGCTCGATAGGTTATCTTTCAATGACTTTAGTTGTTCTTCGGCCTGCCCCATGCCCTGCTGCAACGTGGCCTGCGGGTTCGGGGTGCCCAGCGTGCTGCCCATTTGACCTTGCAGCGCCGGCCGGGTTTGAAGACTGCCTGGCGTGGTGATACTTACCAACGGATCCGGCTGGGGAAAAATCGCCGCCAGGGCACTGTGTTTTTCCATAAAGGACCGGAAGAGCGGAAGCCGGCTAGCATAGCCCAGGAGCTGCCGCGCCAGTTTATCGGGTTGTTCCAACAATTCTTTAGCCTGCCGGAGTTGCTGCTGGTAATACTGCACCTGTTGCTGGTAGGCCTGTAGCTGCTTACCCAAGCCCGTGTTCGCTAACTCACTCAGCAGCTGTTGCCGGCGTTCCAGCAGGTGCTGCTCCACGTAACTGCTTTGCGTAAAGCGTTGTTGCAACGCGTTGTAGGATCCCAGCGAGGTAGTAAGTTCTTTTGGAAGCTGTTGACGGACTCCCGGTAACTGCTCCTGGGCCAGGAAACGAAGCGAACTGTTCACACTGTCCAGCCGGCCGCTGTAGTACTGCTGCCGCGGACCACCCGTCTTTGCCCGTTCAGCAGTGGATTGTTCCAACGCTGCATACACCGAATCGATGTTCCCCAACAACTTCTTGGCCTGCGCGCTGTCTTTTTTATAAAGCTCCTTATAGAGGCGCTTTTCCTGTTTTTTAATGCGGGCTAAATATTTTTGGCTTTGTTGCGCCAGCAGTTTTTCTGCCTTCGCCGCCTGCTGGCCCACTTTACCCAACAGCTTATCCGGAAGGGTCAGCGCCTGCTCCGCACGCTCGCTCCAACTGGCCCGCTGGGATTGCGCAGGTACTAACAAACTGCTGAGCAGCAGCAGTGCACAAAGGCTTAATATGGGAAGAAATCGACGCATTTAGTTGTTGTCCGGTTCAGGGAAGGCGGTGCGGGTCAGAACGGCATGGATGCGGGGATCCGTTAGTGTAAAATCAGGCGGCAGTATGGCATATAACTCCCCCTTGCCATCTACAAAAAACTTCTGGCCCACTTCCAGCTTTTCCACTTCAAAATGTTGGTTACCTCCTTTTTGAGTAAGCCAGCGAAGCAACCGCCCATTGGTATCGGTACTATCGGCGGTTTCTTGGGCGACCAGCAGCAGGGTATTTACGGGTTTTGGAAGGGCCACTGCCTTCGACAGTCGCTTGACCGGCAACTCCACCACCACCAGGTCGCCGTAGGTCTTCTGCAAGTCATCCAGCCCGGTAAAATCAACCGTTGTATCAACCGCCGACAGGACAATCAGCACCTTCTTGCCTTGCAACACCTGCAAAGGCCCTCGCCCTGAAGCCCCTTCCAACTCCAGCGAATGAAAGGATTGTGCAGAAAGGCTGACCGAGCAACAAAGGCCGATCACTATTGCCAACCAATAAGTTCTATTCTTATTCATAGTTAATTTAATAAGGCGAAATTGAAATAACGCGACAGGTATTGTCCACAGTGACATTATTAAAGGTCGCATTGGTTCCGTATAAATAGTAGCCGCAGGCCACCGTAAAATAATAACTGGTTGTATTGTTACTGGTACCGATACTCACGGTGTACGTACCAGCCGGAATGGTTCCAAGATTGATATTGGATCCCGCAGCCGAAACGTTGAATGTATACATCTGCCCCGTTGTATTATTGTGATACTGCATATATACCGTACCCATAGAAACATTGTTGTTGCATAAAATACTAACATTACTAGCGGTACAGGTACCCAGAGAATTAGCCTGCGCCTGACCATAGGCCGTCGCCTGACTATTAGCATCTGCCTTACTGATCGTAGAACTAAACATACCCGCAGGCACACTTACCGTAACCGTACCACCCGTATAACCAGACCCACAATTAGTACGGGTATAACTACCTGACTTATCATCGTTGGTGAATATGTCACAGGAAATAGGTTGACCAGCATAATTATAACAGAATTTCTTTAAAACATTTTTATTATCATCCCGCACCAGCATTAACCGCTGGAAATTATCGTATTCAAAGTAACTAATCTTGCTATTTATATCACATTGACTTGTCATTCCGATTAAAGGATCGAAAGTATAACTTGTCATTTGCGCAGTAGCTGGATACAACCGAAGTTCATCAATCAACCCATTCGTACCAGATACTGTTATTGAACCACTGAGTGGATTTACTACCTTATGTTCATTATAAGTCCATCCATTTAATGTTCTTCCTGTACTTGTTGCTGATGAACCATTAACGGTAACAGTGCCGCTCTTCTTCCAATAAGAAACAATAAATGTTGTGCTCGAACTTAAACCTGACTTTGTAATGTTATTACTGCTGTTAATGATTGTAAAAACTTTTTTACCTGTTGGGGCAGTAAGATCAGAAGCAGGTATTCCAGTATAGTTCCAATTCCCTTTACCATCCGCCTCAAACGAAGTAAAGGCAATGTTTGCTACAGTAGCATTGGCAACTTCAGCTATAGGAATTGAACCCTTATAATCATACACATAGGAAACATTTACGTCACTACTTTTAGAAATCTGAGTGGGATTTCCATTATTGTCATAGCCATGGTAAATCAAGCGCTGTTCAGCAGGGTTGCCAGCAATTTGAGATTCAATATTTTGTGGAGCTACTACACTATTATCGACATACCACGTATCTGAAAAGTTCTTTCTAATCCGTTCTGTTACCGTACTATTTATGCTATTCTTTTGCTCTATAAGCATATTGATCATATTTCTATTGATCATCCGTTGGTAAGTACCAGCAGGATCTAAACCGGAAGTAACCATTTCATTAGCATAGAGATATTCCGTCCTTTTTAACTGATTCTTGCTATTAACTTCTTCGATCTTAGTTGTGTTAATATGATTCAAATTGTCATAAAAGAGATTTTTGGTAGTTGCCAAATAGTTCACGCCATCCGGGTGGTAAACTCGCTCTTCGGTGCTCGTTAATTTTACCCATGCAGATTTAATATTGTAAAACCCATAGGCAAATAAAAATGACCTGAAACTCGGAAAGTAATCAGGAGGTATAATCGTACAAACTAACGTGGAATCTGCAATTGATTTTACTTTCAATACCTTTAAAGAATAAAAGTTTCGATTTCCAGGATTGTCATTATAATCATAGGTATTTTTTAAACTACCTACTTTGATATAATCGCTTCCTTCTTTTTTAAAGGTTGTTTGTTCAAGCAGAAAGCCACGTTTATAATCATTACTAGTAGACGGAAGAAAAGGTGGACGATCATAATTTTGATAAATTGAATTGAAGGTTACATCATTCCAAGTATCATCAAATAAAGAAAATAAATATTCAATCTTGCCATTATTACCACCAGATATAAACTCGGTGACGAGAGAATAACCAACACTAGCACCCTGGGTATTACTTAACGGCACTGTGCTACTAGGAGTAGCCGTCGCGATAAAGTTCATAGGAAATCCGACAGCAGATTCATCACCAGGCTTACAACCTGAATACGTTTGAGCAAAACTCACTGATGCAAATTTTGGTCTGGAAAAAAGTGTACCAGTAGACGTCAGTCCGTTCTTATATTCAAAGTTTCTTTCTTCGGCCAATCCATAGCCTGTATAACTTCTAATTGTTTTAATGCGTTGTCCTCCGCCTAAAGTATTGTTTATTGGATGTTGCCCAGTACCATCTCCAATTTTAGAATATTCATTCGCCTCATATTCAAACATACTATAACCACCAGTTGGGAATGTGATCTTCACAAGAGAACCAGCCATCACATGACCATTGCTTGGTTGTCGGTTTGCATTAGGCAAACCTCCAATCATTGAAGAAGCATTTTGAAACTGATCATAAACAGTTTCATAGGGAATCATATGCGGATTGGTCACACCATTGTAATACCCCCAATAATCTTGCGAATTAGACAGTCGAGAAGGAAGAGCCATTTGATGATAAGCAAACTGATATTTATTCAATGTAAGATTATCAGAACCAGAAAAATGTAACTCATTTAAAAAAACACGTTCAGAAGCGTTATTATATATAAATTCAATTTTTTTGAGTAGTTGTGAATAATTATTAAATACTTCAACTTTATCCAAAAGTTTTCCAAACATCATATCATCTCGATTGGTGTTAGATGTTATTTTTAACACACCATGTTTCCAAATAATCGACTCTAATTGGCAATCACCTGAAGATGAATATGTTTCGTCCCCCAATTGCTCGTTCGCATTCTGGTAACCATATCCATAGCCAGAAGGATTTATATGTATGATGTCAATACTCAAGGGAATTCTTACAACCTGTTGTTGTTTTCGCCTATATCGTTCCAGTTTATCCTTATATGTAAATTGTATGGTATCCTTTTTGTTGGCAGATATAATTTTGGTTAGATTCCAGGCAGTGATGATTTCTCCTAATAAATTATAACTACTTGAAGGATTTGTGCTTAGTACATTGGAAATTTCAGTCCCTTCATTCTCTCCGAGTATATACGTAACACCTACATCATCTAATATTTCCCAATATGGATAAGCTGTTGTTATAGGATTTTTTACAATTTTAAGTTGGCTATGGCTTGTCGCCCTGAATTGATTATTCTCATCCAGAAAAAAAGATCCACTTTTTCCATTAAAATTAAAACTAAACGCGTCAGGCTCGCTATCATGTAATCCCTTCGCAAATCCATTAAATTTGGTAAGATCATCGGTATTGGTTGCAACATTATAACTGGTAAGAATGCCAGTACCTTTATATCGCGTCGCAAGCGTGGTATAACCATCAATTAATTCATCTGCCGTACCTCTTACGGTGCGTGTTATTACCCCCCCTGCATTGAAAGACCAACCAAGTCCCACCCAGGAGCCCATTTCTTCCACCTGTATACCAGATGCATGGTAATTGAGTGAAACCGACACTTTCAATTCTCCGGATTCAATTTGATATATTGGCACACTGATGTTGGGAATTCCAGTATAATAACTAACTGGCCAGACGCCATACTTTCCTAATCCAGCGGCTGTTGGTGAAGGCGGCACAGTGATGGGCATATTATACATTGTTTTAGCCCATTGAGATATGGCTGTATTCCAGAGGAAACCTACCAATAAAATAAGGGAAAAGGCCTTTTTTAATTTCATAAACGTTCAGGTTGCAAAGTTTGCATTACCAGGGCTAAGTCATGGCAATAGAGTACACTTACTTTTTCAAACAGAAAATATCACTTCGAATTATGTATTGTCGTGTCTATTATTGGGAGAAATAATATAGAGGAGAATAAAGCATACTCGATAAGGTTTAAATGGTTAAAAAATCAATTCGAATATATAATAAACAAAACAACTTAAATACAGCGCACCAAAACTTTATTAAGTATTTTCTGAAATACCCGTATTTTAACGGGTCCCCTCATATGTGCTTACACTTAATTCGGTTTATTTTTCCTGAATTAAAGTAAATATGTTATGGAATAGAAAGATAATTCTGTATTGACCCCCTAAAAGACTGGACAGAATTGTAAAAACAATTAAGTCAGTAAA